>Ga0207833_100001_pt1 | contig 1220052 bp, 1179 predicted proteins | sample TtaePargueraPR_6_FD_187753 | JGI IMG/M metagenome (GOLD analysis project Ga0207833, IMG submission 187753) | Aerobic enrichment media microbial communities from Bioluminiscent Bay, La Parguera, Puerto Rico - Tt and E1 (2) (SPAdes) | ecosystem: Environmental > Aquatic > Marine > Unclassified ... | reverse complement strand
GGACTTCCATCTATACAACAAACGCCATTGAGAGGACGGTGAAAGAAATCCGGAAACGCTTATACCCGATGAACAGCGTGCCTAACGTCGATGCTGCTGAGAAAATCGCTTATCTGGTTGTGACCGACTACAATGACCGATGGAGAAAACGGATCATTCGCGGTTTTGGCATGGAAGAGACACAGAAAGCATTCGCAAAAATGTACAGCGAACGCTACGGAGAGTAGACCTCCCGCGCCTTCGCTTGGGCTACGCCCACCACTATACAATTCCATGTACCCTACCTAAAGTTGAATACACAAACTTATTGACACTACCTCAGTAGAAGCACTCCACTACTAATAAGTCCATTTTTTCCCTCTAATGGAGTCTTGAACTCATATCTAATGCACGTAAGATCACATTGTTCCGCTATATCTGATAGACTGCTGATAGTCGAACTACTCGAGAAGTCACAGCCACCAAGGTATGCATAAACGAAGCAGGGGTCGTGATAGTGGCTTCATACAGGCCCGACATCCCTTCACATGCGTATTTTGCTTTGAGACTGAGGGTTGTCAGACTTCAAGCGACTCGCGATAATAGAACATAATGGAGAATAAAGGAGAGGAGCCGGTATGCGGATATTCGTTGCAGGTGCTTCAGGCGTGATCGGGCGGAAGCTGCTGCCATTATTAATTGAAGCGGGGCATGAGGTTGTCGGTATGACACATCGTCAGGAACGAATGGTGGAGATCGCGCAGCATGGCGCGCATGCAGTTGTGGCAGATGTGTATGATCGCAACAAGCTTCGCACGATGCTGACACATTATCAACCAGATGTGATCATGCACCAGCTAACTGCCTTGAGCGAGTGGAACTTAGAGGACAATGCACGCATCCGTATAGAAGGGACGCGCAATCTGGTCGATGCTGCCAAGGAGACAGGTGTCACCCGGATTATTGCCCAAAGCATCTCTTGGGCTTATGAGCCCGGCGTAGGTCCTGCCACGGAGCAAGCTCGGTTGGATGAGCAGGCGTCGGAGCCGCGGAAGGTAACTATCGATGGCGTCGCAGCATTGGAACGGGTATCTGCCGAGTTACCCGATTGCGTCATCTTGCGTTATGGCATGTTATACGGTCCGGGTACTTGGTACGATCATGGGGGACTAATGGCGGAACGAGTTAAGCAGGGGAAGGTACCGCTGAGCAACGGTGTGACGTCCTTCGTGCATGTAACAGATGCAGCTCGTGCAGCTGTGGCTGCGTTAGAGTGGCCAACCGGTGTCGTCAATATTGTAGACGACGAACCGGCTGCGAGTGTAGCGTGGCTTCCTGTCTATGCAGCCGCAATAGGCGCGGACGAGTCAATCAGCAAACTCGATGTGCATAGCGGCCAACCATGGGAACGAGGCGCCTCGAATATGAAAGCGCGCGAGCAACGGGGCTGGACGCCCCTGTACCCGACTTGGAGAACTGGCTTCGCACATAGCTTGCAGTGTTAGGTATAGTAGCCTGATTTCCTCTTATTTTCGAAGCAGTAGATAGATGAAATAAGGCGCACCGAGCAAGGCGACCATAATGCCCGCGGGAACTCCGCTGGGATCAAGAATGTTGCGTCCGATTGTATCTGCGACGAGTAACAGCCATCCTCCAATCAATATGGCTAGCGGCATATGCAGCTGGGCTCTAGGACCGACTAGCGCTTTGGCGATATGCGGGGCCATCAGTCCGACGAATGCGATGCCGCCGCTGATCGACACAGCAGAGGAAGCAAGCGCGACCGCCGCTATGAACAGGATAATACGCTCCTTGTTCATCGCTACGCCGACTCCGATAGCGGCGGGTTCGCTCATGCCGAGCAAGTTAAGGGCATTGCCCTTGTACAAGATGAAGGGAATCAGGACAGCCAGCCATGGCAGCAGCGCCCAGATGAATGGCCAGTCTGTTCCCCATATGCTTCCAGCCAGCCAATTGGCAATGAAGTCAACCTTCGTCCGGTCTGTCGAAGAGATTAGTACGATCATGACACCGGACAACGCCATGGAGAAGCCGACGCCCGTTAATACGAATTTCACTGGGTGCAGCCCGGTATGCTTCTGATAGGAGAACAGGTAGATCAGACTGGCCGTGACGAATGCGCTGGCGAACGACACGAGTGGAAGCATATAGACGAATTCACCCGCCTGAATCGGAACATATAAGAAAAATACGGCCATCCCTACACCTGCACCCGAATTAATGCCGATAATGCCGGGATCAGCCAGATCATTGCGAGTGATTGCTTGTAAGATCGCGCCGGACAATGCTAGCGCCATGCCGCATAGCAACGTGACGAAGATGCGCGGCAGACGTACAGAGAATAGTGCGAAATTTTCCTTGAACGACCCTTGGCCGAACAATGTAGGGAGCAATCGATCATAGGAGAGCGAGGAATAGCCAAGACCTGCGCTGATGAAGATCGTCAGCAGGACGAGCAGGAACAAGCTGCCGACTATCCACCGCTGTCTGCGAATAATAGCAGGATGAATCATGAGAACGCTTGGCCTCCTTTGCGAACGATGACGAGGAAGAAGGGGATACCCATCATCGCAATAACGGCGATCACTGGCGTTTCGAATGGCGCGTGAATGGTGCGACCGACCGTATCGGCAAGCAGCATCAGGGTAGCTCCTGCGATTGCACACATCGGCAGGACGAAGCGATAATCCGTTCCGATGATGGCCCGGACTATATGTGGGACCATCAAGCCGACGAATACGAGATTGCCGACCAGTGCGACCGAAGCGCCGGCGAGCATAATGACGATGCCGAACAAGGCGAACTTGATTGCTCGGATATTCTGACCTAAGCCGACGGCGACTTCTTCATTCAAGCTAAGGATTGTCACCTGTCTGGCAAGAAGCAAGGATAAGCACACGCCGACTGTAATGAACGGGACGATGATACGCAGCTGGTCCCAGGTTGTACCAACTAGGCCGCCAGCCGTCCACATAGAGACATCCTTCGAGATTCTGAAGTAGAGACCAATGCCGTCGGTGATCGCATAGAGAAAAGCGGAGATCGCCGCGCCGGCAAGCACGATGCGAAATGGAGAGAATCCGCCGCGCTTCATGCTGCCAACACCGAAGACGAGCATGGCGCCAAGCGCAGCGCCAGCTAGACAAGCGAGCATGATCCAGAATGTGCCTGCGCTTGGAAGGAGGGCTAGCGTAATCGCAAGCGCGGCTCCTGCGCCTGCGGTCAGACCAAGCAAGCCCGGATCAGCGAGTGGATTGCGCGTAATCCCTTGCATAATCGCGCCGGACACTGCTAGTGCGGCTCCGACGAATGCGGCTGCAATCTCACGCGGTAAGCGCAGCTCGTGAATAATAGACAAGTGGCTCGGGGCATCCTCGGATACAAGTGCAGTCCACACGTCCTGCACAGTTGTGTCTGCCGCTCCAAGCGTCAAGGCTGCAACGAACATACAGATGAGTATGAGCAGTCCCGCCGGCAGCGCGATTGCAAAAGGGATCGGTTGTCTATGTACGGTCTTCATTCGTGTCATCCTCTGCAGTCAATATACGAGAATAGGGCTGTTCGCCAGCCCTAGTTCATGAATAACTATTCACTTCATAGCGTCTGTTAATAACTAGCTGCGGCGACAGGGAGAGAAGTGATCTTGCTGCTGCTTGGCTCCTGCTGATAGTCTCCCTTGATTAGATTATAGGTTACGCACATCGGCTTGTTCGTCCTCGGATCGAGACCGATCTCCGCGTCTATTTGGAACACATGACGCAAGACGTCCTTCCGCATAACTTCTTCAGCACGTCCTGCCTTCACAATATGACCATCCTTCATGGCGATTAGATAATCGGCGAATCGAGCGGCTTGATTCAGATCGTGAAGCACCATGACGATCGTGCGCCCCTGTTCGGCGTTCAGCTTCTGCAGCAGCTCCAGAACCTCTAGCTGATGGGCCAAGTCAAGATAAGTAGTAGGCTCATCTAGGAAAATCATGTCGGTCTCTTGCGCTAGTGCCATTGCGATCCAGACTCGCTGACGTTGCCCGCCGGACAAGGCGTCCACCGGACGATACTTATAATCGAGGGTTCCGGTCACTTCCATCGCCCAATCGATCACCTCATAATCCCGTTTGCCTAGTCTTCCGAGCCCTTGCTGGTACGGGTACCGTCCGTAGGAGACAAGTTCACCGGCAGTTAAGCCGTTCGCAGACTCCTGTGCCTGCGGCAAGATTGCCAGCTTCTTGGCAATTTCCTTCGTCTTATCTTGGACGATAGGTTTCCCATCCAGAATGACAGTACCTGCTTGGAACGGAATGATGCGCGTCATCGCCTTCAGCAGAGTTGACTTGCCACAGCCGTTCGGACCGAGTATCGTCGTGATCTGCTGATCCGGTATAGCAATTGTCAGTTCGTCGATGATACTGTGCTCACCATAACCGACACGGAGCTGCTCTGTATGTATACGCAAAGCTGTACACCTCCAACTTTATCTAAACCCGAAGCTTTATTATTTAAATGAGATTACAAATCAAGCATTCCTCAACGATAATGATTCTCAATTTCACACTGAATACTATAAATTTAGAACAGCTAATTGTCAACTACTATTTTTTGATAACAAACGGTTGATTAATTAGTGCGGCGCGCCTATAATCATATGAGAATGATAATCATTTACGTCGAAAATGGATGGTGAGCAGATTGAATCCAGAGCAAATATATGATGTTACAATTATTGGAGGCGGGCCAGCAGGGCTTTACGCTTCCTTCTATAGCGGATTGCGTGAACTGAAGACGAAGATCATCGAATATCAGCCCAGGCTTGGAGGCAAGCTTCATGTGTATCCTGAGAAAATGATATGGGACGTGGGCGGACTGACACCTGTTCCGGGCGCAACATTACTGGAGCAGCTTGTGACGCAAGGGGTGACGTTCGATCCGACAGTCGTACTGAACGAGAAGGTTGAGGAGATTCGCCGTGATGAGAACGGCATCTTCATCTTGCCGACTGCTTCAGGGCAGCTGCATTATTCGAGAACGGTCATCGTAGCGATTGGCAGCGGTATTCTGAATCCGCAGAAGCTTGATATTGAAGGCGCGGAGCGGTTCGAGGTTACGAACTTAAGCTATACAGTGAAATCGCTGAAGCAATTCAAGGACAAGGTCGTTGTCGTTTCCGGGGGAGGCAATACGGCTGTAGATTGGGCGAATGAATTGCTGATGGTGGCCAAGAAAGTCATCGTCGTGCACCGCAAGGAAGCATTGAGCGGACATGAAGCCCAAGTGAAGCAGCTGATGAACAGCACAGCGGAGTGCTTGTTCCATACGAGGATAACGAAGCTGATTGCAGGCGCGTCTCACGATCGAATTGAGCAGGTCGAAGTGCTAAATCTTGAGACAGGAGAAAGCGATATAATCGACGTGGACGAAATCGTGATTAATCATGGTTATGACCGCGACAGCTCCCTGTTGGATCATAGCAAACTGCCGATTGAACGGAAGGATGATTATTACATCGCGGGCAATGCGAAGAGCGAATCTTCCATTGAAGGACTATATGCTGCTGGTGACATACTGAACTATGACGGGAAGGTTCATCTGATTGCAGGCGCGTTCCAAGACGCAGCGAATGCCGTGAATCGGGCTAAGCAATTACTGGAGCCGGATGCCAGCGGGACAGCTATGGTGTCGTCTCATAATGAACGATTCAAGGAGCGCAACAAAGCCCTAATCAAGCAGCTGGTACAATAGTCTTGTTCCGTTGCATTACCGTCGTGTTCCCCCTACATCCATTCTTGATTTTCACGAGAGTCCCCGACAGTCCAATTGTTCGACTACTATAGTGCTGTGGCTATCGCAGCACTATTTGCTGTTGCGGGCAAGTTTTGTTTTCCATGCATGTTTCTGATAAAGTGGTAAACGGGCAGCAATGAATCAGCATAATAGAAGCAATACGTGATTAGCGCGATATTATAGTAGAGTCAAGTAAAGGAGATGCATTATACAATGTCGGATAAACATGATCAAGAACTAGAAGAACAAGCGAAAGCTTCTCAGGAGGAAGAGACAGACAAGGTGGATGCGGAACAATCATCTATCGACGAGCCAGAGGTACAGCAAGAGCTGCCAGATGAAGCGAATCAAGCAGAATACCGATTGGACGAGCAGGCCCCAGCCAAGCATTGGCTGGCGACTTCTGGATTGCCCTGGGCGTTGACGGGGCTGCTGGCACTGGTTCTCATTGTGCTTATTATCTACACGAAGCCTTTCGACCAATCCGAAGCTGTTGCCACAGTGAACGATGAAGAAATTTCGATGGAACAGATGCATGAAGCCGTCGTAGCGCAAATCGGTCCGCAAGGTGTGGATCAAGTTATTGAACAGCTCATTACAGAAGCATTCATTCGCCAAACAGCCAGTGATGCAGGTGTAGAAGTGACAGAGGAAGATCTAGACGCAGAGCTAGCGAAGGTGCGGGAGCAGTTCCCAAGCGAACAGCAATTTCAAGATACGCTTGAACAGGTAGGGTTGACCGAAGCTATGGTGAAGGAGCAGATGTCTACCCAAGTGCTGTTGGACAAGATGCTGGCTTCTGAGGTTGAAGTGACCGATGCGGATATTAGTGAGCTCTTCGAACAGCGTAAGCAGGAACTGAGTGATCCAGAGCAAATTCGCGCTTCTCACATTCTAGTAGAGTCGAGAGAAGAAGCGGAACAATTGCTTGCCGATCTGGAGGGTGGCGCCGATTTCGCAGCGCTAGCTATGGAGCACTCTACAGATGGTTCCGCACAGCAAGGGGGCGACTTGGGTTACTTCGGTCATGGTGACATGGTGCTGCCATTCGAGGAAGCTGCCTTCGCCTTGGACAAGGGTGAACGAAGTGATGTCGTGGAATCGCAGTTCGGGTATCATCTCATCGAAGTAACGGACATTCCGCGCAATTGGACGATTGAGGAGAAGCAAGAGGAGCTGAAGCTGGAGCTGGAGCAGCAGAAGCTTGGGGAGAAGCGCACGGAATGGCTGGCCGACAGTCGGAACGATGCCCAGATCGAGAAGCTATACTAGCTTCTAGCAGAATAGGCAACAAGCTGCATCAGCGTAACATCGTTCAAGGTTGAGGAGGAACAAGCATGTACTACGTGAATATCGAACAAATTGAGCGAAGGCTTGACTATACCGCAACGGTAGCACAAGCTGCGCAGCGGCTTGCAGCGAATGAGACTGATTCTGATCCTGTGTTAGCCATGTCGCGTGAACGGGTGCTGCAGCTAGCCATTGAACTGGTCACAGACGTCGGCTCTTATCTCATTGACGGTTTTATGATGAGGGATGCTGGAAGCTACGAGGATATTGTAGAGGTGCTGCGAGGCGAGGAAGTGCTGGATAATCAACTGGCGGATGCGCTTGTGCAGCTGGTCCAATGGCGGAAGCCGCTGCTACAACAGTATATGGATCTTCCGCAGGAGCAAATGCGGCGCTTCATCCCGGTACTGCCTGAGCAGCTGCGTACATTTGCAGAGCAGGTGCGACAATTTTTGCAGCGAAATCAAGAATTGTTATGAAAGTACTGGTATACTAATAGAAACAAGCAATGATCGAGGTGTCTGCATGGCTGATACAGATAGAATGAAGGAATGGGTGCAGATCATGTCTGACCGAGGATGGCGGGTTACGAGCCAGCGCAAGAGCCTGCTGGAGCTGTTCCTTGCTTCAGAGCGATACTGGTCTCCGCTCGATGTATATGAAGAGATGAAGCGCGACTATCCGGGCGTCAGCTATGATACGGTCTACCGCAACTTGCGGCTGCTTAGCGAGCCGGATATGGGGATGCTGGAACAGTTTCACTTCCAAGATGGTATGAAATTTCGTGCCCGATGCGAAACCCATCATCACCATCATATGATATGCATGCAATGCGAGAAGACGATTCCGTTTGAATTTTGCCCGCTTCCATTCGTTGGACAGCAGCCGGACTTTGAAGCCGTCACGCATCGATTCGAGATATACGGCTACTGCGGCAATTGTCAGGAAGCGGTACCGGAGAAGTAAGGTCAAGCTGGCTTGTTTGTCGCGTGAATACCGACAGCATAGTCAGCTTTTTTGTGTATAGTGGTAGTTACATCCGTATACCATTCATTCGCTCGTTCGATTCTCCTGATTTACATGAATTGTTCACTGAGCTACAATAAGAATATGTAAAGGGTGATGAGGATGCGGCAAGCGGATGTGTCGACCAAACAGACGATCCTACACATTCTGAAAACACAAGGCGCACACAGTGTCGCGGAGCTGGCTGCGCAGCTGGAAGTGACTGAGATGGCCGTTCGACGGCACATTCAATCGCTAGAGAAGGACGGATTCCTGCAATCAGCTGTAGTGAAGCTGCCGAAGGGAAGGCCGCTTCATCGGTACATGCTGTCACCAGAGGCAGACAAGCTATTCCCTAAGAATTACAACGTACTCGCCCTCGATCTGCTTGCAGAGCTGGAGCAAGAAGACGGTGCGATGGTAGAGCGTCTATTCGAGAGACGCAAGGTCCGTCTGGCAGAACGGTATGCGGAGCGGATGAAGGGGAAGTCGTTGGCAGAGAAGGTCCGTATACTTGCACAAATTCAAGATGACTCCGGTTATATGGTGCGTGTCCAATCCGGTGCGGACGGTGGATATACGCTAGTAGAGCATAACTGTCCGATCTCCAATGTTGCCTATCATTATCAACAGGCGTGCCGGTGTGAGCTTCAGCTGTTTCAGCAGCTGTTGGACAGCGATGTAGAGCGGACGGAATGCTTGGCGAAGGGCGGACAAACATGCACTTATCAAATTCGTCCGCGCAGCGCACAGTCTTAATGGCAGGACGGATAATCTGTCTCTATCCTGTACAATGCTAATCAAGCTGTCTTCCTCGTATTCATATACATTTGGAGGCGGCTTATTTGTATGTTGCGGATGTTTCAATAGAGTATAGTTTGGTTACATAGGCATATAGCCCAGTTCATTCTGTTGATTCGTCCAAGGAAATAACCTGCGCATATTTCGGTTTTTGGTTGTGTCAGGACGAGTATGTTATACTTATACTACAGTATGACGAATGGGCAAGTGCCCGTAAGCGTTGGAAATTCCCGGTGAAGAGGTGATGCGTTGGTGTGGGAAATCAGTGTGGCAGTGATTGCGGCCGCTTTTGTAGTGTTGACGGTGTATCTTATTATGACATTGCGCACGGCGCGTGAATCGATGCAGCAGATGAACAGCACGATCGAGCGTCTAGAGCAGCAGGTGGATGGGTTGAGCGGTGAAGCGCAACAATTGCTGAAGAATTCCCGTGAAATGACAGCCGATCTGCAAGGGAAAGTGAAAAGTTTAGACGGTGTGTTCGCCACAGCACAGCAGCTTGGCAATTCTATGCAGCGTGTGGGCAGTGCGGTTGAACAGGCAGGTGAGGCGGTTCACGAGGTGACCTCGTCCGTCAAGCAAGTGTCGACTGCGGTCTCGCATAATGTGACGAACAAAGTACAACGTGCAGCAGCGGGGAACGCCAATACGATTGATATGGCGATAACCTTCTTAACATCAGGACTTCAATTGTGGAACACCTTGAAAGAGACGAATAAGAGAGGAGAGGAACAGCATGTCGGAAAACAACAATAATCAGAACCAGAACCAGTCTATGAACGGCAAGCAATTCGCAGCAGGTGCACTGCTTGGTGCATTAGTGGGAGCGGCGACAGCACTTCTGCTTGCGCCCAAATCAGGAAAAGAGCTGCGAGGCAACATCGCGGATGGCTATCAACAAGTAAGTGAGAAGACGCAGCAGGTTGCGGGGACAGTAGGACAGAAATCCCGCGAAGTGTACGGTACAGTTAGCACGAAGAGTCAAGAATGGGCTGGCAAAGCGAAGGATACGGCACAGACAGCTGCTGAAGACGTTAAGACATGGGTGCAATCCCGACGTCAGCCATCAGCGGAAGGCAGCGATGCAGAGACTGGCACTGAAGCGCAAGCGGAAGCTTCGGAAGCACAAGCAGAGATTGCAGCAGCAGCTCCTGAAGTGCCTGTGGGAGCAGAGAAGAAGGAAGCATAGGGCTGCTCATGCCATCATGCCGTACCATACATTCATAAGAGGCTGTCTCCGGTCTGCATGCGGACTTGGGAGACGGCCTTTGTTGTGGATGGCACACTTGTCCAGCGGTTTGCCTCGTGGGATAATAGGGAGAGCGGCTTCGTTGCTGCCTGTCAGCATGCTGTGCAGAAGAAGCCAAGTTTCATCATACAATCTGATCGTTCACATGGGGAACGGAAGGGGGTGGGAATTGTGAAGAAGAAGTCGTTCGTTCTAGAGCAAGGCTTGTACATAAGCTGGGTGATTGCGCTGGTGGCGACATTAGGGAGCTTATATTTCAGTGAAATCCAGAAGTATATCCCGTGCACGTATTGTTGGTATCAACGCATCCTTATGTATCCGATGGTCATCCTGTTGGGCATTGCTGCCGTTCGCCAAGATTATAAGCAAAGCTATTATGTGCTGCCTTTATCCATCCTCGGCATGTGCATGTCGGCCTATCATTATCTTGTGCAGAAGACTTCCTGGTTCGAGTCAGCTGGATCTGGCTGCGGTATCATTCCTTGTAATGCGGCCTACATCAATTGGCTAGGTTTCATCTCTATCCCTTTCTTGGCATTCGTAGCCTTCACCCTGATTACTGCGATGAATGTATGGATCATACGGGAAGTTCGTTCGGTATCTGCCAAGTAATGTCCCAATTCAGGTACATTTGCCGTTTGCTTATCATACGCTGATTAAGAGCAACACAGTTTACTTGAGCGATGAAGGAAGCGGTTATTCGTGCAGCAAGCAATAGCTATTATCGATTCGGGAGTTGGCGGGATTACCGTGGCTAAGGAAATCATGCGCCAGCTTCCGCAAGAGAAGATTGTCTATTTCGGAGATTCGGCGCGTTCTCCATACGGGCCTCGCAAGCCAGAAGAGATTACCCGCTTTATGATGCAAATTGTGCGTTATCTGATGCGTTTCCAACCGAAGCTTCTGGTGATCGCGTGCAATACAGCTACTGCTGTTGCATTGGAGCAGGTGCGTGCTGTCGTATCGATACCTGTTGTAGGTGTTATCTGTCCTGGCGCGCGAGCAGCAGTCAAGAAGACGAAGTCCGGCGTCATAGGCGTGATCGGCACAGAATGTACCGTTCGCAGTCAAGCGTATGATGAAGCACTGAAGGACTTGTCCCCGAAGCTGCAAGTGCTTAGCCAGGCTTGTCCGCGGTTTGTTCCGCTAGTGGAGCATGGAGACTTCCATTCATCGCATGCGCTGCAAGCAGTGCGTGAATCATTGGCTCCGCTTCATCAACAAGCACAAGGCAAGTCGATGGATTGCTTGATTCTTGGATGCACGCACTATCCCTTCCTCCAAGGAGCTATCTCTGGTGTGATGGGCAGCGGAGTGGAATTGATTAACTCAGCAGAAGAGACAGCGCGTGAGACAAGCACAGTTCTGCATCATCATGGACAGCTCGCGAAGTCATGGGAGCAGCCGGACCATCACTTTCTGTGCAGCGGTAATCCAGTTCTATTCCAGCGCATCGCACAGGAGTGGCTGAATGCGAACATTCAAGTGACGCCTGTCGTATGGCACAGTCCCAAATATGTATAATTTCATGGCATAACCTCCTGTTGCATATGTTGTTTGCAGAGGAGGTTTTCTTACGATGTCCATACATTATGTAGCCAGATCCGGCGACAATCTCCAGCGCATTGCTCGGAGGTTTCGCGTGAATGTCACTTCGTTGCTTGCTGCGAATGGTCAGCTCTTCGATCATGATTACGTCTTGCCAGGTCAGATCCTCCATATCCCCGTTTGTCCAGATCGACACTATGTAGTACAGGAGGAAGATAGCTATCCTGCGATTGCCTACAGCTTCGAGGTTAGTGAGGAACGGCTGATAGCAGCGAATCCAGGTACATCCGCTGTACGTCCGCAAGCGGGGCAAGTACTCTCCATTCCTGAACGGGAAGGTGGTCTATGGATGGAGTCGAGCCTTGCTTATGGCTATGAGGAGCTTCTATTGGACTTGAGCAGATGGCAGTCACTATATCCTTGCATGCATCAAAGCACAATAGGGAAGTCTGTGCTGGATCGTAAGCTTCCATCCGTACAGCTCGGCTCCGGCTCGCGGCGTGTACATATCCATGCAAGCATGCATGCGAATGAATGGATCACGACATCCTTGCTGATGCGGTTCATAGACGATCTCGCAGCAGCGGCTCATGCAACAAGCTTGTATCGAGGGACGGACATTCAGGCACTTCTGCAGCAGGTTAGCTTATATGCTGTTCCGATGGTGAACCCGGATGGCGTCGAGCTGGTGCTGTGCGGTGTCCATCCGTCGCATCCGTATTATGAGAAGCTGTCAGCTTGGAATAACGGATCACGTCAATTCCAACAGTGGAAGGCGAACATTCACGGTGTTGATCTGAACGACCAGTTCCCGGCGAACTGGGAGACGGAGCGGGCAAGGCGTTCTCCGCAGGGTCCGGCTCCGCGGGATTATACAGGTGAAGCACCATTGTGTGAGCCGGAAGCGCAGGCGCTTGCCAATTGGACCGAGCAGATGAATTTCCATTGCGTCTTATCGTTGCATACGCAAGGTGAAGAGATTTATTGGAACTACCGAAGCTACGAACCGGAAGAAGCAGAGGCGCTTGCGAATCGTTTGGCTGCGGTTAGCTTCTACCGGGCGGTCAAGCTGACCGGTAGTGATGCCGGATACAAGGACTGGTTCATCCAGCAGTTTCGGCGCTGCGGATTTACAGTAGAATGCGGATTTGGTGTTAATCCGCTGCCTGCAGAGCAATTTCCAGCCATGTACGAACGAGTAAGCGCACTGCTGCTGGAAGCATTGAAGGCAGCGGCAGAGTAGTAGAGTAGTTGGCTGAAGGTATTTGGCGTATATGCTTATTTTTTGAAGTGGCATTCAAGTCGCTGCAAGATCGGGATTGCTTTCTCAGTGCCGATTCTATACAATAGCACTCAGATCAATGGATCGGTGCTTCCGGTATCGAAGGGAAAGGAGAACCCGCACCTATGGCGAACGACATACGCATCTGTGATAAGTGCAGACATATTCGGTTGAAGACGATGGTTCCGAAGTTGGAGAAGCTGGACCCCGCTTCCGAAATCAAAATTGGCTGCAAATCATATTGTGGACCTTGCTCCAGAGCGGCTTTTATTTTCATAAATGGTCGATATGTGACAGGCAAGACAGAAGATGAGGCGCTGGAGAAAGCGCGCAAATATGTGAAGTGAAACGAATCTTCCTCGAATCGAACTCATACAATGAGTTGGGCGGATACGCGCGGGTCAGAGCTGCAATCGTCCGGATCGATCTTTGAGGGAGGTTTTTTTGTGTATGGCTGATAAGAAAGCAACGGATACATCTGCCTATACAGTGGAGAAGGCATTGTTCGAGCACCGCTTCTGGCTGCAAATTATAGGCGATCATGCCCGATTTATAGAAGCATCTATGCCGATTCAGGAGCTGAAGGAGGTTGAGCAGGCAACGGCTTTTATTAGGCGGTTTGATACATTGCTTGATAAGGCGAGAAGGTCGCTGTCAGCGGCGGAGACACTTCGGCTTACACAGGAGGCATTCCAAGCTGCGCAGCAAATACGCACGTTCAAGCTGCATTTGCTGTCCCGGCACTTGTTAGGGGAGCTGCGTTCCTCACTGCCGCCTACCTTCTATAATCATATGGTGAATGAACTGGATGAGTATATTCGTATCCTGTCGTATTTGACTGTGGAGAAGCTGCCGCCCATGCTGCATCCGATTCATCATCATCTGATCTGGCTGCTGGATGCTTCCGGCCATGCTGTCTCCATTCACGATCAGCTCGATCCGATTGAAGCAGACCTTCGCGATAAGAGTGAGATGTATAAGCACAAGTTCGATGCCTTCTATTTCAAGGCAGTGGAAATGGCGGCTTATTTAAGAACCGGTCTGACCGCCTTCCCGGCGCTGTACCGGTTTAACCGTCAGGTTGATCTGGAGATGAAGCTGTTCCAAGGATTTCTTGCGGAGCTGGTTGAGTTGAACCTGAGCGCAGAGGCGCTTGACGTATTCACACCGCTATTGCCCGATCACATGTATCGCGAGGAATGTTATTACTTGATCAAGCTGGCGGAGACGAGCGGTGTACAGCCTCCTGCCTGTGATCCGACCAAGCCACGAATCGAAGGTTGAATCGCGTGAATAGGAGCTGCCCCCAATCGTGTGATCGGAGACAGCTCCTGTTCATGCTATGATCGCTGTTCCAGCTATTCGTATTAACGCGCTTGATCGGCTGGAATCTTATATTGATAGTAGTGGCATTCGATTCGGCCGTTATAGAGCTTGCGCTTCTTGTCCGCAGCTTGCTCGAAATAGCGCTCGAACGACTTAGTCGGACTCAGGGCGAAGGCAGACCAGCTGCCAAGCTTGCGGTACAAGTGACCGAATTGGCGAATCAGCATCTCGACCTCGCGCTCATCCGACAGCCGTTCCCCGTATGGCGGATTGGTGATGAGTGTGCCCCGTTCCCCTTCCGGTATAGCCTTGGCTACCGGTGTTGTCTCGAATCGGACTTCCTTGGCAAGACCTGCAGCGCGAGCCGCAGCCCGCGCTACCTCAATCGCCTCCGGATCGATGTCTGAACCGGCAATCTGCAACGGAATATCGTCCTTCAGCGCGTCGTAGGCTTCGTCACGGGCTGCTTGCCAAGCCTCTTCGCCAATTCGCTGCCAAGCCTCTGCCGGGAAGCTGCGTCGTAAGCCCGGCGCCACGTTCCAAGCGATCATCGCTGCTTCAATCGGGATCGTGCCAGAGCCGCAGAACGGATCATACAGCGGCAGCTCGGGGCGCCAACGGCTAATGTAGATGAGGGCTGCCGCCATCGTCTCCTTCAGCGGCGCTTCCGTAACGAGCTTGCGGTATCCTCGCTTGTGCAGACTCGGTCCGGTCGTATCCAGCGTCAACGTTGCTGTATCCTTCAGCAGAGACACTTCGAGGACGAAGCGCGGGCCATTCTCCTCGAACCAGGACTGGTTATACGCCTCTTTCATTTTTTCCACGACGGCTTTCTTCACGATGCTCTGACACGCTGGCACACTGGACAGCTGCGACTTGTGCGACCTTCCTTGTACGGGGAATTCGCCATGTACCGGGATCCAGTCAGGCCAATCCAGCGCTTTGGTGCCTTCGAATAGTTCATCGAAGGTTGTTGCTTGGAATTCCCCCATCTTGATAAGAATGCGATCGGCAGTACGCAACCATAAGTTACAACGTGCGATATCTGACGGCTCTGCGCTGAACGTAACACGACCGTTCTCAGACATCTGATCGGTATATCCTAGCTGCTTCAATTCATAGGACACAATGGCCTCCAATCCCATTGGGACGGTGGCGATCAATTGGAGTTTCGACATAGTTCAGACAGCTCCTTCGTAGTATGTATGCGACAGGTGTATTTGCGAAAATAGTGAATCTGATATCTAATTTCGTGGATCGTTATATTGCGCTAGTTAGGATGGGTCACGTGAGCGATGGGCAAATAAGGAACGATAGACCCAATAAGCATTCGCGGCGAACAAGCAGGCTGCGATAATGAAGATGGGACGCACCCCCGCCCATCCGGCGAATAAGCCGCCCAATGTAGGCCCGATCACATTGCCTAATGCGAGAAAGCTCGTATTGAAGCTGAACGCTCGTCCTTCCATTCCGTCTGGCGTATATTTGCGGATCAGCGCATTGACGGAGGGGATAAGCCCGCCGATGAACACGCCCATCAAAAAGCGAAATACAAGCAACTGCCAGACGTTATGTACGAAAGCTTGCGGCACGAAGGCTAAGCAAGCGCCGATCAAGCTGAAGCGAAGAATGCGCTCCGGTCCGAGCTTGTCGCTTAACCTGCCGAGTAGCGGTGATGCAATCATATTGCTCAGCCCGGTCGCGGAGGCTACGAGACCAGCAAGAAATGCAAGCGAGGCAGCAGTTGGGTGCATGATCTGAATGAAGACGGGAATGAGCGGCATAGAGCTCATTAATCCGAATTGGATCATGAACGTTGCAGCGAACAGTGCTGTCAGTTGACGGCTGCGTGTCAGCTCGGCGAAGCCGGCAACCAATGACAGATTCGGCTTCGCCAACGCTTCTTGCTTGTCGAACTTTTCTCTGACGAGCAGAGCAGCAGTCAATGTCGCTATGAACAGCAGGGAGCTCGTTATGTAGAAGATCGGGCGATAGCCGACTAGGTCAGCCAATATACCGCCGATCAGCGGACCAAGTATAGTCCCGGCCACTTGCCCGGATTGCAGAACGCCCATTGTGAAGCCAATCTTCTCACGCGGCGTATTCGCTGACAGTAAGGATACAGCCGCTGGAATGTATCCGGAGATGGTGCCGTTCAGCATGCGCAGCAGCAACAGCTGCCAAGGTGTAACGGCGAAGCCCATGAGCGCCATGACGATAACCATCCCGAAGCCGGATCGCAGCAACATAATTTTGCGGCCGTAGCGGTCAGCAAGCCTTCCCCATATCGGCTGGAAGATGAATGCTGTCACGAAGTTAGCAGCGAAGATGATACCTGCCCACACCGCAATGCTGTCCGCATCCGTTACGCCCATTTCCTGTATGTAGTACGGGACGAAGGGGATGATCATCGTCATCCCAGACATCATGATGAATGTGCCGAACCATAGAACGGCAAGATTCGCTTTCCAGTTCATGCTGGTCCACTTCTTTCCGGCTTATGTCGCTTCTGTATTCCAATAGTATAACACAGTAGATTCAGAATCATGGCATGGTGCAAGGGAGGGAGTTCATTTCATTATCACTTTTTCCCCATATCCTTCCACGCATCCTGCAACTCTGGACCTAATCGCTGCGTCTATAGGAGTGAGAATGAGATAGAGAAGGAGCGGGAGAGACCTCAAGTTTGTAATAAAAAAGGGGAAGTGGTCACAATGAGAGAGAGAAGGTTGAACGGGAAAGCACGAATGGGCAGCAGTCAGCGTATGCTCATACTAGGTTTAGTTGTCCTGTTGCTGTCGAGTGTAATGGCTGCATGCAGCAGCAACTTCGAGAGCAGTCAAACTGCCAGTGATGCTAATAGCGGAGATGGCGGGGGTAACGTAAGCTATTCGGATCAAATGGGAATCTCCACACAGGTGACGAGTGGCTCGGATGATTCTGCTGCAGCAGCTGTACTTGCCGATGAAGCGGGAGTAGAGAACGACACACAAGCACCAGGTATGGAGCAGATTGCGGCGGATGACAGTGGTTTGAACCGGAAACTGATCTACAAAGCGGATGTGAACATGGAAGTGAGGTCGTATACAGATGCCCAATCCAGCATTCGCGAGCTAGCGCATCTGTCCGGCGGGTATATATTGAATTTTGAAGAAAATCAATCGACACATGAGCGAAGCGGCACCTATACATTGAAAGTACCTTCGCAGGGCTTCTCATCCTTGTTGGAAGATTTGGAGCGGATGGAGCCGATCAGTATTCATCGCAGTGTGCAAGGGACGGATGTCACGAGTGAGTATGTGGATTTAGAAGCGCGCATGAAGGCCAAACGTGTAGTAGAGTCTAGGCTCTTATCATTCATGGAAGATGCGGACAGCTCGCAAGATTTGCTAGCATTCTCGAATGAGCTTGCGACCGTACAGGAGGAAATCGAACGTGTTCTCGGACGGTTGCGGTATTTGGATCAGAATATCGCGTTCTCGACTATTACGATACGAGTATATGAGCGTCTGGATGGCAAAGCGCTGATGATGGGCGAGGATGATCCGCTGTACGAGCGTGCTTATCTCGCGATGGGCAAGAGCTTGCGATTGTTGCGCGATACATTAGAAGGATTAGTCGTCGGTATCTCTGCGCTGCTGCCTATAGTGCTAGTCCTTGGATTGATCGCTGTGCCTGTCACAGTCGTCTATCGCCGCAATCGCAAGACAGGTCGCGGAGGAGGAGCGGGCGGCGCATCATCCGGCTCCACTCATCATGACACTTCGTCGGAAACCGTGGATGCCTCTAGCGTGGAAAGTCAAGGTGCAAGGAAGCAACAGACGGATGCGGCTAGTCTTCCTCCAGCAGGGAAGCAGCAGACGGATGCAGAGGGTCCTGCGCCAGCAGGGAAGCAGTCGATTGATGCAACAGGTGAGGCGCCAGCTAGTGAGGGGCGTTCCCTTGATTCCACGGTTCGTGACAGTGATTCTTCCAACGATGAGTCCAAATAAGGAACGAGCACCGATCCATGGGATCCGTGTTGCGAATCGATCCATGTTGCGAGACGATCCATGCTGGTAGTCGATCGATGCTGCAATTCGATCCATGCTGGTAGTCGATCGATGCTGCAATTCGATCCATGTTGCGAGACGAACTATGCTGCAATTCGATCCATGCTACGTTTCGAACTATGCTGCAACTCGATCCATGCTGTAACTTCGCGCATTTATGGTAGCACTTCCCTTAATTATGGGTAGCAAAGTCACTAATTTCCCTCGTGAGCAGGGTAAAATGCGTGATTATTTACCCAACTACCGTTAATCGGGAAGCTGGCTTCCACTATTATAGGTAGTTGGGTAATAAATAGCTCGATTTCGGTGAAAATGCACGATTTTATTTACTTTCTTACCCTAAATGAAAGGTAGTAGTAAATAAATCGCACTCATATGGCAATCGCATGGCAGCACGGGTTGACAACATAAGGAGAAATCGAGACAATAGATGAGAACGCAAGAACGCAAGAACGCAAGAACGCAAGAACGCAAGAACGCAAGAACGCAAGAACGCAAGAACGCAAGAACGCAAGAACGCAAGAACGCAAGAACGCAAGAACGCAAGAACGCACAATTTAACAGCATACGTTCCAAACTGTGAGTGAAGCACACTCCGTCTTTCTGTTCTGCAAGGGACTCTCGACTATTCGTTGGGAATCGTTCCGTGCATTCGGACCGGCGGAGTTTTTTTGATTCTAACTATGGAGGAGGAAGCTACGACCCATGCACCCGGCTATTAAGAAATTCATTGACACCTATGAAGCAGAAGCGAAGGCAAAAGGGAGAATCAGAACGAAGATTGGGAAGTATGAACTGCTGTTCTTGGAGCAAGTATGGGGCCCTGTGTTCGACTACCAATTTGACGGGCTGCAAGCGGAATACCCATTCATAGATTCGAAGGGCGGGCAGCGGTTTATCGACTTTATTTATCAAAAAGGAGAAATCCGGCTGTTGATCGAAATCGACGGGTATACGACTCATGCGAGACATATCACGTACAAGGAATTCAATGATCATCTCGATCGGCAAAATGACCTAGCCGCAGCGGGCTGGCACATATTGAGACTGTCGGCCAATCAGGTCGAGCAGCAGGGCAGGCACTGCCAAAATCAGTTGCAGCGCGCTATCGGATCATGCTGGTCTCGGACGTACGGCCTGCAAACTAGCTCGCCGGAGCAGCTATGGGCAACTAGACAAAACCGCTGCTTGCATCTTGCTATGCAATACGGCGGGAAGCTGAAAGCTTCGCAAGTCGCAGCAGAGTTCGGGGTTACAGTGAAATCGGCTCGTGACTGGCTGCTGCGCTTCGAGAAGGATGGGCTGTTCGTAGCGATTAAGGGCAACAGTCGGATCATTGGCTACCAAGCAACTCAAGCACTGGAATTAAGCTAAGCTAGAAGACACAGCGAAATGACACTAGGAGCCACAGCAAAAAGACACAGAAAAAGACATAGAATAAGACACAGCAAAGAAAAAGAAGCAAGCACAGCGAACTGTACTTGCTTCTTTCACGTTATGGGAATAGGGGGTCGTATTGACTCGCTCTACACACCACAAGCACAGTTCAATACAGGCTTGCGAGCAGCTTGGGTTTCATCAAGACGGCGTACCTTGGTCGTGTAAGGAGCGTTCTTCACGAATTCGGGATCGTCCTCGCACTCCTTCACGATCTGGATCATCGTATCGATGAAGGCATCGAGTGTTTCCTTACTTTCAGTTTCAGTCGGCTCGATCATGATGCATTCCTCCACATTAAGTGGGAAGTAAATCGTCGGCGGATGATAGCCGAAATCAAGCAGCCGCTTGGCAACATCCAGCGTGCGTACACCATACTGCTTCAGCCCCTTGCCGGACAGCACGAATTCATGCTTGCAAATCCGGTCATACGGCACATCGAAATATGGAGCAAGCTTGCGCAGCATATAGTTCGCGTTCAGTACGGCGTTCTCTGTAACTTGGCGAAGACCCTCAGGGCCGAGGCTGCGGATGTACGTGTATGCACGAACGAGAATACCGAAGTTGCCGTAGTAAGCCTTCACTCGGCCAATCGATTGCGGATAGTTCGTATCTAAGAAGTACTCCCCTGTCTCGCGCTGACCTACGATTGGTGTAGGCAGGAACGGGGCAAGGTGCGCCTTCACACCAACTGGACCTGAGCCGGGACCGCCGCCGCCGTGCGGGGTGCTCATCGTCTTGTGCAGATTGAGATGCACGACATCGAAGCCCATATCGCCCGGGCGGGTGATACCCATAATCGCGTTGGAATTGGCGCCGTCATAGTACAGCTGACCGCCTGCTTCATGAACGATCGCTGCGATCTCGGTGATGTGTTCCTCGAACAACCCCAGCGTATTCGGGTTAGTTAGCATCAATGCAGCCGTGTCATTGTCTACCGCTGCTCGCAGCGCGTCAAGGTCTACGAGTCCATCCTCATTCGAAGGAATGGTGACCGTCTTGAAGCCAGCCGCAGTTGCGCTGGCCGGATTCGTGCCGTGCGAAGAGTCCGGCACGATCACCTTCGTCCGCTTCTCACCGCGCGACTCGTGATAGGCGCGGATCATCATAAGACCGGTCCATTCACCGTGTGCGCCGGCCGCTGGCTGCAGCGTCACGCGGTCCATGCCCGTTATATCAGCAAGATCCTGCTGCAGCCGGTAGAGCAGCTCCAACGCACCTTGTACAGATGACTCAGGCTGATAAGGGTGAATCTTGGCAAAGCCCGGGAAGCGGGCTACATCTTCATTGATCTTCGGGTTGTACTTCATCGTACAGGAGCCGAGCGGATAGAAGCCGTCGTCGATGCCGAAGTTGCGCTTGGACAGCGCTGTATAATGGCGAATAACGTCCACCTCATACACTTCGGGCAGTTCTGCAGGCTCTGAACGACGCAGATCGGCGGGAATCAACGTATCCATATCCACATCCGGCACATCTTGCTCCGGCAGTGAGTAGGCAATGCGGCCTGCCTTACTCAATTCGAAGATCAATGCCTTGTCATGCTGTGTTCCATTCGCTTCTCGGTTATGTGAAATTTCAGTGCTCATCCTATAGCCACCTCCAAAGCACGGGCGAACCCGTCGATTTCTTCTCGTGTCCGGCATTCGGTTACCGCGACCAGCATACAACCTTCCCAGTCAGCGCCTACCCGTCCCAAATCCAGACCGCCAATATATCCGGATGCCAGCAATGCTTCGTTCACCGCTTCTACAGAAGTGCCAGCTGGCAGACGTAAGGCAAACTCATTGAAGAACGGCGCCTCATACAGAGCCGTAACGCCAGGAATGGCAGTCAGCGCTTGCCGAGCATAATGAGCCTTATTCACGTTAAGCTTGGCGGCATCCTGCATGCCTTGCTTGCCCATGACGGACAAGTACACAGATGCAGCCAATGCGAGCAACGCTTGGTTGGAGCATATATTCGACGTCGCCTTCTCGCGGCGAATGTGCTGCTCTCGAGCTTGCAATGTCAGCACGAAGCCGCGCTTGCCGTCGCGATCAGTCGTTTGTCCGACAACTCGGCCCGGCATCTTGCGCATATGCGCCTCAGACACTGCGAAGAATCCGCATGTCGGTCCGCCGAAGGAAGCCGAGATGCCGAACGGCTGCGCATCGCCGACTACAATATCTGCGCCGAGCTTGCCCGGCGCTTCGAGCAGCCCAAGCGTCAGTGGATTGACGCTGACGGCGAGCAGTGCGCCGCTCACATGCGCCGCTGCCGCAAGCCCGCGAACATCCTCAATGCAGCCGAAGAAATTCGGCGACTGCACGAGCACAGCGGCGGTATGTTCGTCTACCGCTTCCTTCAACCGAACGGCATCGGTAACACCGTCCTGTCCGCAAGGCACTTCCACAACGTCCAGCGACAAGCCGCTTGCTACCGTTGCGACGATCTGGCGCGCCTCTGGATGAACCGCCTCAGACAGCACGATTCGCTTGCGTCGAGACGTATTCGCAGCCAATGCAGCCGCTTCACCCAATGCAGTTGCGCCGTCATACATCGAGGCATTCGCGACTGCCATGCCTGTCAATTCACATATATACGACTGAAATTCGAAGATCGCTTGCAGCTCGCCCTGACTAATTTCAGGCTGATAAGGTGTGTAAGCTGTATAAAATTCAGAGCGGGACAGTACATGATTGAGCACAACTGGAACATGGTGATCGTACAGACCAGCTCCAAGGAAGCTGACGTACTGATCGAAATCAGCGTTTTGCCCAGACAAGCCGCGCATATAACGCAGCAAGCTGCGCTCATCTAATCGTTCGGACACTTGCAAGGAACGCTTCAAGCGCACCTCATCGGGAATGTCCTGAAATAATTGTTCGATATCATCTACACCGACGGCGGCAAGCATCTCCTTCCGATTTTCTTCCGTCATCGGTAAATACCGGTGCATCATAGTCGTAAGCTCCTCTCTAAGAACGTTTGTAAAATGGGGTATCTACCACTATTGCCTTCAAGCGCTTGCTGCGAATTTCTACCCAAACCTCTTGCCCAGGCTTGCAATATTCGCGTGAAAGAAGGGCCAGCCCTACGTTTTTCTTCAACGTCGGGGAATGCGTGCCTGTCGTCACTTCGCCGATTCGCTTGCCATCCGCATCGACTACAGGATAATGGCTGCGCGGAATGCCGCGCTCCAGCATCTCAATGCCGACGAGCTTGCGCGGTACGCCTTGCTCCTGCTGCTCCAACAGAGCAGCGCTGCCAATGAATTCGCCCTTGTCGAGCTTCACGAACCGCTGCAAGCCGGCTTCCAACGGAGTAATGGACGAGCTAAGCTCTTGCCCATACAGCGGCAATTTCGCTTCGAAGCGAAGCGTATCGCGGGCGCCGAGACCGACAGGAACAATCCCTTCCGGCTGACCGGCTTCCAGCAGCACTTCCCAGACACGCGTCGCATCCTCGCTTGCGACGTACAGCTCGAAGCCGTCCTCGCCTGTATATCCTGTACGTGAAATCAACGCATGTACGCCGCCAACCTCCACTTGTTCCACGAAGCGGAACGGCTTCAGCTCTGTTACATCTACTGTTGTCAGCTTCGCCATAATAGTTGCCGCGGCTGGCCCTTGGAGAGCGAGCAGCGCTGTCTGCTTCGAAATATCCAACAGGGTAATGCCTGGTTCGGCATGCTTGTGCAGCCAGTCCAGATCCTTGTCGATATTCGAAGCATTGATGACGAGCATGTAGTGATTTTCCGCAAGCTTGTAAATGAGCAAGTCGTCGACGACACCTCCGTCGGGATAGCACATCAGCGAATACTGGGCCTGACCTGTCATCAGCTTCGTTACATCGTTCGTTGTTAGCTGCTGCAACCAAGCTTCACAGCCTGCACCGCTTACTTCTACCTCACCCATGTGCGACACGTCGAATAAGCCTGCGCGCGAGCGTACTGCTTGATGCTCATCCATAATACCCGTGAATTGGACGGGGAGATCCCATCCGCCGAAATCAATCGTTTTGGCGCCGTATCTTGCATATACTTCATACAATGGGGTTTTCTTAAGCATGACTACTCCTCCTAATCATAAGGATGCTTGACACAAAAAGAGCGAACGGGAAAATCTAATGCACTGTATGCATCAGCATGCCCATTCGCTCTGTCCTTTTACCTGAGAGTTGCCTTCCGCTACCGTCAGATGCAATATGTATCGTCCTGATGCGGCGGAAGTTGCTCCGTGGGTGATCCCTCTTCCGAGGAATTCTCTCCAGAGATGCGTCCGGTACAGGTCCTTTTGCCTGAGAGATTCACCGCTGTTTCGCGCGGCTTACTCCTTCGGCGCCACCATAGATGAGCAACATGAACACGTGCTTCGCTCATCATCTGGCAATCTCTCCCTCATACCCTCATTCGCTATAATTCCGTATGTTCTTTTTTATACTCTCCATCATTATTCGGTTTTTGTGCAGAATTGTCAATCGTTTTTTCGAATATAACCGAAATAGTCTTTGTTTTTCGTTGAATAGAGGTTGATGAAGGATAGGCAGGAACACCATAGGACACAGTAATTATGATGCCCGAACAGCGCAGCTTCACCCATAAGTCATTTCGACCGGTCCGACAGACGATATGAAAATGATAAAATAGGAGATGAGCATATGCCTTTTGGCGCGCACGAAACGATGGAAGTTCATGAAATATTGAATGAGAAAATTCACCTCATCAATCAGTTAGGCCATATGGTTGGCGAGACCCAGAACTATCAGGTCAGACATATGATCGAACGCCACCTGCAAACAGCGATCCAAGCTTATGACCAAATGGTCGCTTATACACATGATTACAGTGCAGCCAACCAAGCGCCGCAGCCCTACGGTATGCCGCGTATGAGCCCCCAGCAGCTGCAATACGGACTGCACAATCCAGCACCGATGCTGCCACAGCCGGAGCACGCCTTCAACGACCAGCAGATCATCTCAGCGTTGCTGCTATCGCATAAGAACTCTGCCAAGAATCACATGGCAGCTTCCCTCGAATGTGCGGATCCAAACTTGCGTAATATGATGATCAACGGCGCTGTAACGTGTGCCAATCAAGCTTACGAAGTGTTCTTGTTCATGAATGCTAACGGTCTGTATCAAGTGCCGACGATGAAAGACCATACGGCCAAAACATTCCTGCACGCTTACCAACCTATGCATGCTCAACCACACGGTCAACCGATGATGCCTATGTAACACCCTTGAAGTACAGTCTAATACTGCTCGATGAATGATGCAATGGATTCTGAAGACCAACGGCTTTTTGCTGGCATGCGTGAACGGGAGAGCGATTCCTTGTTGCGCAGATATTGCCGCGGAAAGCCGTTCCTTTCTGCGTGACTAAATATGATATAGCGATCAATACCATCATAAAACCATGAAAAGCTAGTAACAATCCATTGATTCGGAAAAAGCATTACAGGTAAACTGAAAAGAAACACTAGCAAGGGAGCTGTACATAGATGACGATTCACTACGTTGACCAGCAGCGCATTTTCCATTTGCAGGCTGCACAGACTAGCTATATTTTCCAAGTTGCGGATAACGGGCAGCTGCTTCACTTGTATTGGGGGAAGCGTTTGCGCAACTATTCGGCAGTAGCGAACCGTTATGTGCCGGAGACTAGAGCGTTCGGTACGCAATCGCCATTCGGCGATACCTTAGTCTCTCCAGAGACGGTTCCGGCTGAATGTCCTGTGTTCGGAACCGGTGACTATCGTACGCCGATGCTGCACGCGCAATTCGAGGATGGTTCAACCGTTTCCCAGTTCGTCTATGAGGCTCATCAGCTCTATAAGGGCAAGCCGCAGCTGCAAGGACTGCCAGCAACTTATGTTGAGCAAGAGGCAGAGGCGGATACGCTGGAAATCGTGCTGCGCGATCCGTTGACAGGGTTGAAGGCGTTGCTACTGTACACCGTATTTCGCGATATCAACGCTATTACGCGAAGCGTTCGGCTAATGAACGCAGGGACGCAGCCGATCCGCCTGCATAAAGTGCTAAGCGCCTCGCTTGATTTGCCGCAAGCAGGCTATGATCTGCTTCACTTGCACGGATCGTGGGCGCGCGAGCGCAGTGTGGAGCGTGTTCGCTTGACGCCAGGCACGAAATCCATCGAGAGCCGGCGCGGCGCGAGCAGCCATCAGCACAACCCGTTCATCGCGGTGATGGAACCGGATGCAGGCGAAGATCACGGACAAGTGTACAGCATGAACCTCGTATACAGCGGCAATTTTGTAGCTGAGACGGAAGTAGATTCGTTCGGATCGCTGCGGATGAACATCGGTGTCAATCCGTTCGATTTCAGCTGGCTGCTGGAGGCGGGGGAAGCGTTCCAGTCACCGGAAGCCGTTCTCGTACATAGCGCGCAGGGACTAGGTGAGATGAGCCGCACGTATCATAAGCTGTATCGCACTCGCTTGTGTCGGGGCAAGTATCGGGATGCGACTAGACCGGTACTGATCAACAATTGGGAAGCGACGTACTTCGATTTCAATGCAGCCAAGATCGAGCAGATCGCGGAAGCGGCGGGTGAATTAGGCATAGAGCTGTTCGTGCTGGACGACGGCTGGTTCGGGGAGCGTCACAATGATGCAAGCTCGCTTGGCGACTGGTTCGTGAACGAGAAGAAGCTTCCGGGCGGTTTGAAGCAGCTGGCAGAGCGTGTTCACGCGCAGGGGCTGCAATTCGGATTGTGGTTTGAGCCGGAGATGATATCGCCGGACAGTGAACTGTATGAGGCGCATCCAGATTGGTGTTTGCATGTGAACGGGCGGGACCGCTCACCGTCACGCAACCAGTTCGTGCTCGATTTATCCAGATCAGAGGTGCGCAAGGAAATAACGAAGCGGTTGAAGGACATTTTGCAGTCTGCGCCGATCACTTATGTGAAGTGGGATATGAATCGTCACATGTCCGAGGTAGGTTCTGCTGCGCTTCCGCCGGGAAGACAGCGGGAGACGGCCCATCGCTATATGCTGGGCCTGTATGAAATGCTGGAGGAAATGACAAGCGCGTTCCCGGACATCTTGTTCGAAAGCTGCTCTGGCGGTGGCGGACGGTTCGATCCCGGCATACTGTATTACATGCCGCAAACGTGGACGAGTGATAATACGGATGCAGTAAGCCGTCTATATATTCAATATGGTACGAGCATCGTCTACCCGATCAGCTCGACCGGTGCGCATATTTCCGCTGTGCCGAACCATCAGCTTGGTCGCACGACCTCGCTGGAAATGCGAGGACATGTAGCGATGACTGGAAATTTCGGCTACGAGCTGGATTTGTCTGCGTTCACCGAGGAGGAGCGGGCGCTTTCGAAGGAGCAGATTGCCGCGTACAAGCGCTATCGCGAGCTTATCCAGTTCGGGGAGCATTACCGTCTAGTCAGTCCGTTCGAGGGCAATGCTGCGTCCTGGATGATCGTGTCGCAAGACCAGACTGAAGCCATTCTCCTGTTCGCGCACATCCTGGCAGAGCCGAATGTGAGCAGATTGCGCGTCCGGCTGAAGGGCCTGGATGAGCTGGCAGATTATCGGTTGCAATCGCTAGGCGATCTGCCGGTTGATGGCGTGTTCGGCGGAGATGAGCTGATGCAGGCCGGACTATTGCTTCCTGCGATGAAGCGAGATTTCAGCAGCGTGCTTGTTCACCTGACACAAGTGTAATTTCGAATCGAGCTATACTGCGCGATGGGTGCTGCGTGCGATGCGATTCGTCCATAATCTAGGAGACTGCTGCCTTGTCCTAACGTGACTTGGTGGCAGTCTCTTCGTTTTTCACAGTCAGCGTAATGGAGACAGCACTAGTCAGCGTTTCCTCTCGAGGTCTGGGAATGGAGAGAGCGAATATGCTATCATAGGAGTACTGGTGCACAACGACAAGATTTACTGAGCTAGAGAGGCGGCATAGGACATGCAGAAGATACAAGGATTGGCACACATAGAGCGTACTCGGGTCATATCGATCGTACGGGGGATCACGGGCATTCAATTAGATATGCTGGCGCAAACATTGCTTGAAGCACATATGCCGGTTATGGAAGTGACACTGAATTCTCCGGATGCTCTGGCAAGCATTAGCATGCTGCAGCAGCGTTACGGCGAGCGCATGTATATTGGGGCAGGTACGGTGATTGATGTCGAGGATGCAGAGCGAGCGCTTGAAGCGGGAGCTTCCTTCCTCGTCACACCTAACACAGACGAAGACGTTATTCACTTGGCAGCAAGTCGTGATGTGCCGATATTCCCCGGCGCGATGACACCGACAGAGATTGTTCGCTGCTGGAAGGCAGGGGCTACAGCGGTGAAGATATTCCCTAGTGCGTCCATCGGCATCTCCTATATGAAGGAGCTGCAAGGACCGCTTAGTCATATTCCGATGATCGCTGTGGGTGGGGTGAACGAAGCCAATATAGCGGAATTTCTCACTGCCGGTTGTTATGCAGTAGGTATCGGCGGATACATAGCGGACAAGCAAGCGCTGGAAACGGGGGACACAGCGTCTATACTGAGGAAGGCCAAGACGCTGTTGGCTAGGGTCGAGCAGTGGAGAAGCAATCATACGAAGCAGTAAGCTCATACACAATACTATACACAATCAAGTGAGGAAGAGGGTGAGCTTGTGACGACATCCCGCAGTGCCAAGGCGCAAGCTGCTAGGACTAAGAAGAAAAAAGCGCTGTTGCGCAGGCTGACTACGTTAGTCTTATTTGCCGTCTGTGCCGGCATCCTATGGATGGGTGCTGCATGGATGATGGATCGCTTCATGTCAGCAGAGCGGGCGCAGCCTGTGTCAACGTCACCTCATGATGATGAAGCTACATCGGGTACCGATAGTGTAGCAGAGCAAGAGGAGACAGGTGAAGCAACTGGCGAGAACGATTCCCCGGACGGCACACCCGATCATACGACACAAGATGAGCCCGGCATGGACATTGCGGATAGCGGGCAGACAGTCAGCTTGGCGTTCGTCGGCGATGTGCTGCTTGGCAGTACAGTGGCTAGACTGCTGGAGGATCACGGCTATGCGTATCCTTACCAACATATCAAGGAGCAGCTGCTGACACCCGATGTGACATTGGCCAATTTGGAAACACCGATTACAGATAGAGGAGAGCCTGCTGACAAACAATATGCGTATAGAAGCGCACCGCAAGTATTACCTGCATTCAAGGAAGCAGGCTTCGACGTAGTTAATCTGGCGAACAATCACATTCTGGATTATGGTGAAGTAGGGCTGTTGGACACACTCCAGCATCTGGACGATGCCGGAATATCGTACGTTGGCGCAGGGAAGAATGGACAAGATGCGCACACGCCTATCTATTTGGAGCACAACGGCATTCGTATCGCGGTGCTTGGTTACAGTCATGTCGTACCGACTGTAGATTGGAAGGCGAGGGACATGTCAGAGCGTGAACCGACCGGTCACGCAGGGGTTGCCTCCACCTACGATTATACACGGCCGGTACAGTCGATTGAGAGAGCCAGCGAGCGTGCCGATCTCGTTATCGTGCTTGCCCATTGGGGAGAGGAGCGCGAGGAGCTGCCAGAGGATGCGCAGGTTGATCTTGCCCATCGCTATATTGATGCAGGTGCTGACTTGGTCGTAGGCTCCCATCCGCATGTGCTGCAGAGTATGGAATCGTACAAAGGCAAGTGGATCGCCTACAGCTTGGGCAACTTTATCTTCACGACCAATGATAATCCGAAGACGTGGGACTCGATTATACTGGAAGCAACCTGTACACAAGCAGGGGAATGCGAGCTGCGCGTTACACCCGTGTTGACGAAGGCGGCGCAGCCAGTCGTTATGGAGGCGGCAGCAGCCGACAAGCTACTGGAACGACTAGGGGAATTATCTGAAGGCGTACAAGTAAGCCCTGATGGACGATTGGAAGCAAAATGAGAGCGCAAGAGAGGAAGCATCTACCCGGTTGAGCAGGGATTGAACGGCGACAGAATAATTCAAATGAAAGTTCAAATAATAGAGGTCTCTCCATACCAGCTCGCACATACAATGGTTATTGTAAGTAGTAGAAACATTTTATAATTAAAGGAGGAAAATGGGTGGAGCGACCTATCGGAATCATTGTGTCTGAACCAGGACCCTTGGCTGGTCAAGGCAGCCGTTCGAGCGGCAATTTTTCGACGAAATGGTTTGGAGGCCCTCATCGCATGCTTGTTGAGGTGACGGTCAATGGTCAGGTGAACAACGAGATTCAATTCACGATTGCAGAGGATAAGAGTGGCAGTGATCCTGCGAGGGCGCGTGGAGTGAGGAATAATACGGAGCTTGATTATATCGAGAGCAATTCGCTGTATATTTGCGAAACGCAATGTCCGGTGAATGAGAATTTCACGGTAACGATTAAGCCTTATGTGAATGGATAGACATGGGGCGTTGATCTGTGTTGCAGTATGGTTCAAGTATGATGCTATGAATATGCAGGAGGTTAGAGTGGAATGAATAGACCTATTGCCGTCGTTGTTTCGAATTATAAGCAATTGGATGATCAGAGGAGCCGTGCTAGCGGGAATTTTTCGACGAAATGGTTTGGATCTGCGAAGGCCATGGACGTTGAAGTGACGGTAGACGGCAAAATTGATAATGATGTTACGTTCAGCATGGCCATTGATATGAACAACGGGAATGATGTCACCAAATATTCGGAGGTACGTAACGGCTCCCGGTTAGAATATTATGATTCCAATACGTTTTATATATGCAATGTGCCTCTTGCGCAGCAAAAGAATTTTAAGGTGACCCTGTTCCCAGTATAGACAATTGCATACAAGGGATATACGACCAAGAGCCAGTCAGGTACTCAGTAGCAATACTGGAACCTTCTGGATCTTGGTCTTCCTTATGCTTGGCAGGGAGAGGATGGTGATTAGTAAGATTTGTCTTCCTCCTCCAGCATGGCATCGCTGTATTGATCGCGCACTTCGAGCAGTCTTGGCAGCTGTTCCATGAAGACGTCAACGATCTGCGGATCGAAATGCTGGCCGCGTTCTTCCTTGAACAGGTTCAGAATGCGGTCCAGCTCCCATGCTTTCTTGTACACACGGTCGCTGCCAAGCGCATCGAATACATCGGCGATCGCGGTAATGCGACCATAGATATGAATATCTTCTCCGACTAGTCCTTGCGGATATCCGCGCCCGTTCCATTTCTCATGATGCTGATGAGCGACGATGGCTGCAGCTTTCAAGATGTGGCGATTCGAGTTCTTCAGCAAGTTGTAACCGATCTCTGTGTGACTCTGCATGATCTTGAATTCCTCATCGGTCAGTTTGCCGGGCTTCTTCAGAACAGTGTCTGGAATCGCGACTTTGCCAATATCATGCATCGGCGAAGCCATCTTCAAGACGTCGGCTTCGTCTCGGCTAATGCCTAGACCGAGCGCGATAAGGTAAGAATATTCGGCTACACGCTTGACGTGGTTGCCGGTTTCCTTGGAACGGCTCTCCCCGATCTCTCCCATGGTGAAGATGATTTCCTTCTGCGTAGCTTCAATTTCATTCGTCAGCATAGCGGATTCGAGAGACTTGCCTGAATAGGAAGCGGCCAATGCCAAGTATTCCATATCCTTCGCCGAGAACACTTCTTCTTCGGTCAGTTTGTTAACAGCTTGGTAGCAGCCCATGATGTCCCCATCATTGTTGCGGAACGGAATGACCATAAGCGCCTTCGTTCGGTAGCCAGTTTGCCGATCGGTCTTCAGCGCGCCGTCCGCTAGTACTTCCTTATGTTCTTCATTCGAGTAAGCATCATCGATGAAGATAGGCTCGCCAGCAGCTACCGCATGTCCGGCTAATCCGGCACCAATCGGAATGCGCAGCTCGCTGACACCATGGGCTACCTTGGTCCACAGCTCTTGCTTCTGTTGATCGAGCAGCCACACTGTACAGCGATCAGCCACTACCATTTCCCGACCCATATCGGCCATATGCATGAGTACGCGATCCAAATTACGCTCGTTGGCAATTTTGGCTGTATAGTTGAAGATCACCTTCAGCATTTGTTCCGAAGTAAGATCGTCCTTCCTTCTGTCCATGTCGATAAATTGTTCTTCGTGCACGATGGTTCCTCCCAATATGTGTCGAAATTCGTCTAGTAAGTTCCTTAGTGTATTCCCTGCTCCCCCTCCCACTTCCTGCTGAAAATTTTTAAAAAACTCGAACGGCGTGCTATCATGGAAGAAAGGGAGAAACGGGGAGGAGAGCTTCATGCAGGAATGGCTGCAGGAGCCAGTCATCCGATTGTTGGCTGGATTGATAGGAAGCAGCGTTGTCGCATGGTCCTCTTGGCGCAAGCAGAGCTTGACCAGCTCAGGAGCGCTTGCGGCTATAGTAGTCGGTACGGTAACAGTTGCGGCAGGAGGAGCAGCTTGGTTTGGACTTGTGTTAGTGTTCTTCGTAAGCTCCTCCATGCTGACAAGATGGAAGCAAGCGAGGAAAGCCGCAGCAGAATCAGCCTATGCCAAAGGCGGACGACGCGATGCTGGTCAAGTGCTGGCGAATGGCGGCATAGCAACAGCGTGCTGTGCGCTGACACTCATTCCAGGCTTGGACCCAACTATGCTGTATGCGGGATTTGCAGGAGCATTGGGGGCTGCAACAGCCGATACATGGGCTACTGAAATCGGCGGATTAAGTCGATCCGATCCGTTCCACATATTGACTGGCAAGCGAGTTCCGGCCGGCACCTCTGGCGGCATAACATGGCTTGGCAGTGCTGCGGCAATTGCTGGTGCCTGCCTAATCGGGCTATCGTCTCTACTGCTTGGCGGAACAACAGATATGAGCTTTCCACTAATTGTCTTGGTTGCTGGAACGGCTGGAGCTGCTGTCGATTCTGTCATTGGCGCAGTGTGGCAGCATATGTATCATTGTGTGAGCTGCGGCAGGTTCGTGGAAAGCAGTGAGCATTGTAGCATGCCGGCACGTCCAGCTCGTGGATTGCGTTGGATGGACAATGATGCAGTGAATGGCATATGTACCGCGGTCGGTGCCTGTATAGGCATGTTATTGGTTGTCTTGTAAGTAACGCGAACACAATAGTTCGAGGGATGAATGCAGATCAGGGAGGGTATATCTATGAATGAACAGACGAGCGAATTGTTCCGCACACTTACGGAATGGCCAGCAGCACCGGGCTTCGAACGGGAGTTGCGGCAGTACGTTGCCGAGCGGTTGAGCGCAGTTTCAGATGAGGTGATTTACGACCGGATCGGCGGTGTCTTCGGTGTTCGCAAGGGAGATGCGAACGGCCCCCGGATTATGGTTGCCGGACATCTCGATGAGGTAGGCTTCCTAGTTACCGGAATAACAGATAACGGCATGCTGAAGTTCCAAGCACTAGGCGGTTGGTGGAATCAGACACTGCTTGCACAGCGTGTACAAGTAGTGACGAGCGAGGGGATTCTGCCTGGTGTGATTGGTTCAATTCCTCCGCACTTGTTGAAGGAAAGTCAACGCAATGCACCGCTGGAGGTGGAACAGATGTTGATTGACATCGGCGCAGACAGCCGTGCGGAAGCGGAGCAGATGGGGGCGCGCCCAGGCGTGCAGGTCGTCCCGGTATGTCCGTTCACACCGCTCGCAGACGGCAAGAAGATCATGGCGAAGGCGTGGGACAATCGCTACGGTGTCGGGCTCGCTGTCGAGCTGATGGAAGCGTTGCACGAACAACAGGCAGAGCTGCCGAATACGATATATGCAGGTGCAACGGTGCAGGAAGAAGTCGGCTTGCGCGGGGCGGAACCAGCCGCGCGATTAATCGAGCCGGATCTTGCCTTTGTGCTGGATGCCAGTCCTGCGAATGACATGAGCGGAGATAAGAAAGCCTTCGGTCAGCTTGGAGCCGGCGCATTGCTGCGCATTCTGGACCGGACGATGGTGACGCGCGGTGAAATGATCGATTTCGTCCGTGATACGGCGGAGACGAACAACATACCGTATCAATACTACGTATCGCCGGGCGGAACTGACGCCGGACGCATCCACCTTAGCGGTATTGGGGTACCGACAGCGGTAATCGGCATTTGTGCACGCTATATTCATACGGCCGCCTCCATTATCCATGTGGACGACTACGAAGCAGCTAAGGCATTGCTCATCCAACTTGTGAAAACGGCAGACCGCAGTACATTGTCCACCCTTACAGGAACATAATTGCCATATTTTTTTTCGCGTGAACTTGTTCAACACATGCTGAATTCGGCAGTTTATGGTATACTTAAAGTAGATCTCATCGGATATATCGTTACAGCCTATGATTGGAATCGAAGGAGGGAATCCCATGTATCAGTTGAAGGAAAAGGAAATGATTTTCGTATTTACCGGTCCCGACGGCTCCGGCCGCAAGACAGTTGCAGATATGGTGGGTTCAACGATGGGCCTCAACAAAGTGCTATCCTATACAACTCGTGAGAAGCGCCCGGCGGAAACAGAAGGGCAAGACTACCACTTTATTTCGGAAGAGGCATTTAAGGAAGCGCTTGCGAACGATGAATTCATCGAGGCTGTGGAGATCGACGGGGTGCATTACGGCATCAAGGACAAGGACATTGAAGAAATGTTCCAGAAGAATGAGTTTATTTATCTTATTCTGAATGCGGAAGGCGCCCGTATGCTCAAACAGCGCTTAGGGGAGAAAGTAACACGGCTATTTATTTATGTCGATCGAGATATTATTATTGAGCGGCAGAAGGAGCTTGGCGTTAGCGACATCGTGCTGGATCAGCACTTTAAGCATTATGATGAAGATATGGCATATATGCCGGAGTGCAAGCATTCGTTCGAGAATATGGATTTGGCACATACGGTGTTTGCCGTGAGCAATGTGCTGGAACAGTATATGAACCGTGATTTGATGGAAAGAGATTAAGACTACAGCTAGAATGCTTCATACAGAAGAGAGTCAACCGAAGAGCCCGGCGTAGCAGCCGAGGCTTCTTTTTTGGCCTTAATCGTGTCACTTTCGCAGGTAATACAATGAGGACGGAGAGAGATCAATCATGGAAGAGCTGCTGCTCATTATTAAGTATGCAATTATGGGAGTTATTCAAGGGTTTACCGAACCGATACCGATATCCTCAAGCGGGCATGTGTTAATCGTTAAGCATTTGTTCGGCATCGAGATCGAAGGGTTAAGTTTCGAAGTATTCGTCAACTTCGCCTCCTTACTTGCTGTGTTACTTATTTATAAGAAGGATATTGTCCAATTGGCTGGCGGGGTGCTTCGTTATGTGCGAACACGTGATGCGGACAGCCGCAAGGAATTTCATTTCTTCTTGTATCTGATTTTGGCAACGATTCCTGCAGGAATCATCGGTGTATTGTTCAATGATGTCATTAGCGAGTCTCTGTCAGGCATCTATGTCATTGGCATAACCTTAATCGTTACGAGTGTGGCGCTGTGGGCGATTCGCAACTTGCGGGGCCGCAAGCAGGACGCTGACTTGACCGTGCGAGATGCGATCATTGTCGGTCTTGCACAAGCGGTTGCACTCATTCCCGGCATTAGTCGTTCCGGTGCTACGATCGTAGCTGCAATGGGACTCGGCATGAAGCAGGATACAGCTTTGAAATTTTCGTTCTTTCTATACATACCTATAAGCTTAGGCAGTATGGTCTTGGAGGCTCCGACACTTGCAGAAGATTTGCGCGTGAATACGAACTTGATCGTGCCGTACTTGCTGGCGTTCGTCGGCTCGCTTGTCGCCTCTTACTATTCACTTCGCTGGTTCATGGGCATTATGGCTCGCGGCAATCTGAAGTATTTTGCAGTATATTGCCTCATCGCCGGATTGGCAGTCATCCTGTTCTTATAGCTGCATACGACTTTATACGAATGAAGAAGCGGTCTCAGACGACCGATGTCATGAAGCGTAGCTTAACCTTCATGACATTGGTCAGATGACGGCTTCTTTTTTTTGCTTCATCAAACATCTGTTCCAAGACGGTTGCTATACTAGGATTCTTGTTGCTTCTGTTGTCTGGGCGAAGCTTGCGGTTCCTCTGTATGTTCAGCTTGATGGGAAGTGACATCATCGCTGTCCACGCTGTCTGTTGTAACAGGCTCCTGCTCTGTACCTAATTGACTGTCTTTTTGCCGTTCGGCAAGTTGGCGCTCCAAGCGGCGAATATGACGTTGTAGCCGAAATTGGCGAATGATGCCGATCGATCCGATACTAAGTCCGCCGAGCAGTGCCGATAGCAGAATGACCATGATGAGCGGCAGATTCGCATCGTAACCGAACCAATAGCTAACAGGTACGGGATTCATATTGGCAAGTGCAAAGAGCGTGATGATTAAGGCAAATACAAGTGCGGCGAGCACTGTCCATTGCATACGCATGGCAGTTTGGTTCCTCCTCTCGAAATGAAACGGCATAATGTCTGACCGATAGGTTGTCCCTACTCCTGTCTCCTTATACTATATCAAAATCATACATGTGCGTCTCTTAGAAACGGAGAACATACTTCAAATGTATAAAAAATGTTATCCGATTGGGGAATTTACTTCTTCTGAACATGTTGATAGGCTTATGACAGATAGTGATGATAATGATTATCATTATTGTCATGAATGTCATATGGATTGTGAGGTGGAACCATGGAGCAAGTGGAAAGAAGAGAGTCAGACAGGAAGAGTAAGCAAAGTGAGTGGGTCCATGCGCTGCAGTCCCTTCATTGTGCTGAAGTGGAGCAGAGAATCGTGAGACAGCTGATCGAAACGTTAGTATATGAAAACATTATAGCGCGCCTAGAATCGGTTGCGCTGCAGGAATCGGAGGGACGATTCAAGATTGAAGGTATAACAAGCGATGGACAAGCTGTTGCTTATGTGTGCAGGGGGAAGAGAAAGGACACTTTCGCTAGAATCCGCTTGACCAAGGATCCCGTCCTCCGCGTTGGACCTAGCGGAGATCAGACCAACGCCACGATATCGGAATTCGTCTCGGAGGTGTTAGGCCAACTTCAGAACAATGATGCGCTTGGCATGTTCATGGAGGAGCTTGTTCAAACATTACTCAAGGATACGCAAGCACAGATGGCCAATCCGATTAGGCAATTGTCCGGTGTAGCGCGCAGCTACGACGAGCTGGAAGGCAACATCATGGACGGTCATCCCTACCACCCGTGCTATAAATCGCGAATTGGCTTTACGTTGGAAGACAATGCAGCTTACGGTCCGGAGTTCAAGCCGAAGCTTAAACCGGTATGGGTTGCGGTAGTAAAAGCAGAGTGCGAGTTAGCCGTATCCCGAACGTTGGACTACGCTGCATATATGAGTCAAGAACTAGGTGACGCCGTATATGCGCGGTTTGTTGGCAAGATCATGGAGAGCGGTAACGATCCAGACGATTATGTGTTGATTGCTGTGCATCCATGGCAATGGAGAGAAGCGATTATCCCAGTCTATTACCGTCAGCTTGCCGAGGGGCGCATGATCCTGCTAGGTGAGGGGGAAGACGACTATCGTCCACAACAGTCGATCCGCACGTTGGCGAACACTCTTCGGCACAAGGCTTACTTGAAATTGCCGCTGAACATCACGAATACATCGACTGGTCGCATATTGGCTCAGCATACGATTATGAATGCCCCACTCATTTCGGATTGGCTGTATGACTTGATAGAGCGTGACGCTTATGCCAAGCGGCTCGGCTTCGTTGTATTGCGAGAGGTGGCAGGCGCTTCCTATAATCATGAAGTGCTTTCCGAGATAGAGCAAGAAAGGGCTTATGGGATGCTAGGAACGATCTGGCGAGAGAGCTTGCATACTTACATGCAGCCAGGAGATGAAGCAGCACCGTTCAACGCATTGTGCCACACGGACCGTTCGGGCCAGCCTTTTATCGATCCCTGGATCCAGAAGTTTGGTGCGGAGGAGTGGACCCGGACGTTGTTACGGATATCCGTCACCCCAATCATCCATCTGTTGTATGCGCACGGCGTAGCCTTGGAATCTCATGCACAGAATATGATTCTCATTCACCGAGAGGGATGGCCTGCTCGCTTGGCATTGAAGGATTTTCACGATGGCGTTCGCTTTTCACGCAGTCATTTGGCTAATCCTTCAGTATGTCCGACGCTACATCCGGCACCTGTGCGTCATGCGCAAATTAATAGAAATTCCTTTATCGAGACCGATGACGCAGCGATTGTGAGGGATTTTGTTCACGATGCCTTCTTCTTCATCAATTTGTCCGAGCTATGCATGTTTCTGGAGGAACGATACGGACTTGACGAGTCACATTTTTGGAGTATGGCGGCGCAGGTCATTCATGACTATCAGCACGATCATCCAGAACATCGGGAACGATATGCATGTTTCGATTTGTTCGCAGAGTCAATTCAGGTAGAACAGCTTACGAAACGACGGTTGTTCGGGGATGGAGAGTTTCGCTTGCACACTGTACCCAACCCGCTGTACCGGTTCAGGTGACGCTATGATAAGAACGAATCAGTTAAAGCAGAAGCTGCGTGAAGGACATGACGTGTTTGGCTTGTTTTGCTCCATTCCTTCACCTGTTGTGGTAGAGATGATTGGATGCGCTGATTTTGATTTTATTATTATTGACACGGAGCATGTGCTCGTTAACCCGGAGACGTTGGAGAATATGATTCGCGCGGCTGAAGTGGCTGGTCTGACGGTGCTCGTTCGTGTCTCAGAAGTCAATCCGAAGGAAATATTACGCGTCTTGGACGGAGGGGCGCAAGGGATCGTCGTTCCCCATGTGGAAAGCCGCGAGCAAGCCCACCGCTTGGTCAACTGTTGCAAATATTGGCCGATAGGAAATCGCAGCTTGAACAGCGGCCGGGCCGGAGTGTTCGGGAAGTATGACTTGGTCGAATATATCCGGCAGGCGAATGAAGAGATTATGGTGGTGCCGATGATTGAAAGCGTACAGGGAGTGGAAAACGCAGAAGAAATTTTGTCGGTTCCGGGTATCGACATGATACTGGAAGGAGCGGCAGATCTATCGCAATCCTGCGGAGTACCTTGGCAATCTCGTCACCCGAGTGTAAAGGAAGGGCTTCTGCGCTTATTCCGTGCCGCAACTTTGCATGATGTGCCGTATTGCGCTATTCCCCGTGCAACCGCAGATTACGATGACTGGCGGGAACGGGGAGTTCATGCCTATGTGCTTGGTGATGAGCGCGGGATTTCCTTCCGTGCTTTGCGAGCGCATTTGCAATCGTATCAACTTGACAAAGCCAATGAATCGCGGAGGTAAATATCGATGATTGTATCTATGAATAACGTTGTTGCGCATAAGGCGGTTGCCGCTTATATGGATAAGTCCAAGCAAGCGGGAGGGGAACCGGTCTGTGCCTTTATTTATGATCTGCGTGCTCTGCGGGAGCATGCCGAGCGATGTGTGAGGGAGCTTCCCGACGGATGCCAGCTGTTCTACGCAATGAAGGCGAATCCGGACGAGCAGTTTCTGAAGTGTTTGGCTCCTATTGTGCACGGCTTTGAGGCGGCTTCAATCGGTGAAATTCGCAAGGTTCGCAAAGTAGCACCACATATCCCTGTAATTTTTGGCGGTCCTGGGAAGAAAGATTCGGAGATTGCGGAGGCTCTTGATCGTAACGTGACTTTGCTTCATGCAGAGAGCATACATGAGCTGCGACGCATCTCTATGCTGGCAAGTGAGCGCGATATTGCTGCTTCCATTCTGTTGCGGGTGAACGTGCGTTCCGTTCTTCCAGAAGCGACACTGACGATGGCCGGACGGCCTACGCAATTCGGGATTGATGAAGCGGAGCTGCCTGACGCTATTCGGCTTGCACAATCGCTGCCGAATGTAGTTCTTGAAGGCTTCCATCTTCATTCGATTTCCAATAACCTAGACGCACGGCTTCATGCGTTGCTGATTGCAACCTATTGGCAACGTGTCAAGGATTGGAGCCGAACGTTCGGCCTCTCCATCAAGTATGTCAATGTCGGGGGAGGATTCGGCATTTCCTATACAGACCCGGATCGGCAATTTGAATGGCCTGTTTTTACGCACGAGCTGCAACAAGTGCTCGCTGAGCATCGTATGCCGGGCGTACAGCTGTTGTGTGAACCCGGGCGTTATATTGCCGCTGCTTGCGGTTATTACGCTGTTGAGGTGACGGATATCAAGCGCAATCACGGCAAAAACTTCGCCATCATTAGGGGAGGCTCCCATCATTTTCGACTTCCGGGCTCGTGGCAGCACAGCCATCCGTTCGAAATTATCCCTGTCGAGCATTGGCCCTATCCATTCCCCCGAACGGCGTTGTACGACAGCGAAATTACTGTGGCAGGGGAGCTGTGCACACCTAAGGATGTGCTCGCCAGAGAAGTGAAGGTAGACCGTCTGCGAATCGGTGATGTGCTGTTGTTTCAATTCGCGGGTGCATATGGTTGGACGATTTCCAGCCATGACTTCCTTAGTCACGCTCATCCGGAGCATATATACCTGGAAGACGATATGGATTAAAGGGGGGAGATTATGGAGTTATCACTAACTAGTCTTAAGATGCAAGCCAATACCAAACGAACCTTGGCAGCAACAAGCGAGGCAGAGGAACGGGTGAAGGCCGATCTGGTCAACGCATTGCTTGCAGAACAATTATTTGCAGAATGGGGACGGGGTGAGCTGTTATCCCCTGCGGAGTGGAACGAGTCGGTCTGCTCTCATTCCTTTCTGTCAGCTGCTGCGTTACGGTCCGTACCTAATACAAGTTCTTCGGAAAGCATGCTGTTTTATCGCTGGTGGATGGATGAGGAAGTTGAGCATTATTTGTTTTTTGCCGTGCAACCGGCAATCATTCAGCCTTACCGATATAGCGGCGGAGGGATCTACGAGGTGAAGTCGAATCCGGGTGGAGCGATGCGCAGCCTGGATGCTATTGATCTGATGGAGCGGATGATTGCCGTCATCCAAGGAACAGACACAGGAGATTACCCTGCGGCTTATTCCCGTATGTTGGATATGCTTCGGATTACAGTTCAGCAAACAGTGTGGTCACTGGAAGCACCGCAGCAGCAAGATTCAGCGCTTGCATTGCCTGCCGCTTCGTGCTTGCTGGAGCTGGAGCGTCGGGCATCATACCGCGATCGTCCGTTTCATCCCGTTGCCAAAGCCAAGCTCGGCTGGACACAAGAGGATTGCCAGGCATATAGCGTCGAGTTCGGTCAGCCGATGATGCTTCACTGGATGGCGGTGAAGCGGCAGTTCCTGCTGCAAAGTAGGGGATATAGTACTGAAGCCCAAGTGCTCGGTGTTGGGAAGGATACCCCGGCTGATATGCTACTCTCCGCTGATGATCGTGAGCGTGTTGCAGCGTCCATGGCACGGCGAGGGCTGACAGATGAGGCGTATGTGGCAATACCGGTTCATCCGTGGCAGATGGACCACGTCTTGCCGCAGGAGCTGCGCGTGGAATTAGAGGAAGGAGTATGTGTGCCATTGGATGTGACGGCTGGCGCCTATATCTCTACGTCATCCGCTCGGTCGTTGGCGCCGAAGGAGGGAGGGAATCAGCATGTGAAGCTTCCGCTCGGGATCGTCTCGCTTGGGGCGGTCCGTTATCTTCCCGCAGTCCATATGATCAATGGATTGCGCGGATCGCAGCTGCTGGAGCAGGCCAAGCAGCGAGATGCTGTGTTAGGGCAGCGGTTATATCTGTGCGATGAATCGAGCTGGTGGGCGTACATGCCCGATGACGAAAGTTGGTTTGCCGACCATCCCCGACATCTGTCTGCACTGATTCGTGAATATCCGTCTGCGTTGACCTCGGACCCTGCGATTCGTCTTATTCCGATGTCATCTCTAGCCGTGCTGACCGCTAATGAACGTGGACACGTGTTTGACGAATGGATGCAGATGCGGAAACTGGAAGCAACGGAAACATCTATTGTACAGCTTTTCAGGGAAGTATGCTCCTCTTTTTTTCAAATTACATTGCGTCTGTTCCGCTTAGGCTTGCTTCCGGAAATACATGGGCAGAACACGTTGCTTGTATGGAAGGAAGGTCACATCGAAGGGATTCTGCTCCGCGATCACGATACGGTGCGGCTCCATCTGCCGTGGCTGGAAGCCTGCGGGCTGAACGATCCGTGCTACATGATGAAGCCGGGCTATCCCAATTCGCTGTACAATGAAACACCGGAGAAGCTCCTGCTCTATTTGCAAACCTTGGGCATTCAGGTCAACCTGTACGCAATCCTAGAAACGGTGTCTCACTATTATCAGCTGGAAGAGTCACGGCTATGGGTTGTTATGCAGGAGAGTCTGGAGAGTGAGATCGTGCATGCACAATTACCGGATACTGCAATCCAACTGCTGAGGGATACTTTGTTCGAGAAGGAGACATGGCCATGGAAGCAGCTCATTCGGCCGCTTCTAGCGCAACAGGAGCCTCTATCGGGAAGCATGCCTGCAGGCATAGGTGAAGTTCCCAACCCGTTTCTATCTATGCCTAACAGAACTATAACCCGCTATGAAGTATGAACAACCGATGGAAAGTAAATTTTCGCTTGCTATGGGGCGGTCATTTTTTAGCTGTATTCAGTTCCATGGTCATTGCGCCTATGCTGCCGTTTTACATGGAGGAATTAGGAGCAGAGGATCAAGCCTCGGTGCTGCTGTGGAGCGGGTTGAGTCTGGCAGCGCCAGCCGTATCTGCGGCATTGACGGCACCGCTCTGGGGAAGATTAGGAGACCTTACAAGCCGCAAGTGGATGGTCGTACGGGCGCTTTTCGGGTCTTCCTTGGTGCTGGCAGCGATGGCTTTCGTGGATACACCTATGCAACTCTTTATTCTTCGCTTTCTTCAAGGCGCGCTTGGGGGTGTCGTTGATGCTGTAGGCGCTTTCGCCGCATCAGAGGCACAGAAGCAGGAGCAAGGGCGAGTACGGGGGAAGCTGGAGGGCGCATTGGCGGCCGGTTCGATGCTTGGCCCGCTGCTCGGGGGCATCGCATTCGGCACAATCGGCTTTCGCAGCTTGTTCGTCCTGTCGAGTATCCTGTTGGCGCTATGGACCGTGCTTAGTTATATCGGCTTGAAGGAAACGAGGCGAGAGACCATCGTAGCTGTCCAATCTGCCGGAATGGGCAAGCAATTCACATTGCTGCTGCGTGAGCGGAAGGTGATTCTGTTTTTAATAGCAGGAATCTTGGCCAACTTCGGCATCCATGGGTTGCTTACGGTGTTGCCGTTACATGTGAAGACGTACGTCGGGGATGCATCCGATACCGCTGTGTGGGTCGGTATCCTGCAAGCGATAAATTGGGCTGCGGTATGGTGTGCGTCATCATGGTGGGGAAGTAGGAATGATTCGTACCCGGTCGAACGCAATTTTATTATAGCCTCTGCCTTATGCGGGGTGGCAATCTTGCTTCAGGCATTCGCCCCGAGCATCTATTGGCTCGTTATATGGAGAGTGCTGCAAGGATTCGCGTCCAGTGCATTGGTGCAGTCTGTATTTCTAATTGTGACGCGCACTTCGTTAGCAGATCAACTGGGTTCTAGGATCGGCATGACAAGAAGTATATTATTCTTCGGTCAAATCGCAGGCCCTTTGGTGAGCGGGCTGTCAGGCAACAGCATCCATACCGCAATGCTATTTACCCTACATGGTTCTGTTATTATCACTAGCGGATTGCTCATCGGGTTATTCGTCAGAGGAAATAAGGCAAGCGAACGCATGCACAAACAACAAAAAAGGGAGGCAGGTTTATGAAATCGAATCATATGCATTTGAATCTGTTCGTCTTGAATACGGGCCATCATGAAGCATCATGGCGTCATCCTGACACAATGCCTGAGAAAATAACGGACATTGATTATTACATACAATTGGCGCAAATGGCTGAAAGCGCAAAGCTGGATTCACTGTTCATTGCGGATGCCCTCGTGCTGACTCCGGCTATCCAATACAAGATAGGAGCCGGACTTGAGCCGCTCACGATGCTGTCAGCACTTGCTGTTGCGACGGAGCGAATCGGACTCATTGGTACGGTGTCGACCACTTATAGCGAGCCTTATAATGTTGCGAGAATGTTCGCTTCCCTGGATTTCATTAGCCGGGGGCGGGTAGGCTGGAACAGCGTCACATCTGTCGGCGATATAACGGCAGTGAACTTCGGCAGAGATCAGCATCCCGAGCATGGGGACAGGTATGCAAGGGCACAGGAATATGTGCAGGTGCTGAAGGGATTGTGGGATTGCTGGCAGGACGACGCATTGCTCTATGACAAGCAAGCAGGGATCTACGCGGATTATGATCACAAAATCAGTCCGCTTCATCACCAAGGTCAATACTACTCTGTACAAGGCCCACTAAATATCCCCCGATCCCCGCAAGGCCATCCTGTACTCGTTCAGGCCGGTTCCTCCGATGCGGGCAAAGAACTGGCTGCCGAAACGGCTGAAGTCATATTCACCGCTCAGAACTCACTCGCATCTGCAAGAAGCTTCTATGCCGATGTGAAGCGAAGAATGGCGAAGTACGGAAGATCCCGTGATGAACTCAAAATATTGCCCGGATTTAGTCCGATTATCGGCGCTACCGAATCGGAAGCTCGGGAGAAGGAAGCTATGCTGAATGAACGGATTACGCCTGCTTTCGGTCTAATTCGTCTATCCAATTCTCTGGAAATTGATTTGTTCCAGTATCCGCTTGATGGGCCTGTGCCCTTGGAGGATTTACCGCCTGTCGATCAAGTGAAAGGTCAAAAGGCACGGTTCGAAATGCTTGTGGAGATGGTGCGAAACGAAAATTTGACCATCCGGCAGTTAATTGTCCGCACTGCAAGCGCAAGGGGGCATTATACGATTGCGGGAACTGCTAAGCAAATCGCGGATGTCATGGAAGAGTGGGTACTTACAGAAGCAGCGGACGGCTTCAATGTGATGCCGCCGTATTTCCCAGGAGGGTTGGAGGATTTCGTCAGTCAGGTGGTGCCTGAATTGCAGAATAGGGGATTGTTCCGAACCGAATATTCAGGCCGGACGCTGAGAGAGCATCTAGGCTTGAAGCGGCCTAGCGGGGTGCTTCAATCAGTCTGAACAAATAAGGCTGTCCCAAAAGTCATAAAATGACTTGGGGGCAGCTGCTTCTTAATTCGAGAACAATGGCTATGCTCTTCACGGGTTAGGGTATGGGTTCCGGCCGCTGTTGAACATCGTGTTCTGGTTATGAAATGAGTGAAGGGTGAGAACACGACGTTCAAGAGGCGGACGTAAACTCCTCCACCCATACCCTACCCTCGCGCTTTTTGTTCTTCTCTTCGAAGCTGCCCCCAAGTTTTGAATCCTTTGGAATATCCCTAATCGCAGGTCTCTTGGTGACAGCGGGTTGTCAGGCAACAGTATCCATACCGCAACGCTATTAACCCTACATGCTTCTGTTATCAACGGACATCAGTGACCATTACAAGGCGTATGAGGCGTGTTTGCCAATGTAACGGTCACGGATGACTGTAAGCGCTGAATGGACTGGTCAAAACGACGTTTTTTTGTCGCTAGTGGTCATCGGCGACCGTTAAAAATCAAAAATGCGTTTTTATTCCCTCTAATGGACACGAGTGACCGTCACAGAGTGAACTGGCTGGTTCAGTCACTCTTTCCGACCCCCAACGTTACTCTTCCCGCTCCGGATACTGTTGCTTACTCAAGTCCATTGCAGCAGTAGCAGATTTCATGCACGTAAGTAGTAACAAAATTCACTTAGAGATCAATGTCTGAAGTACAGTTTCCCGGCCAACAGATACCGTCCCTCTTCTGCAAAAAATCAATCGAAAATAGTGTTAATATGTAATTTTTTTGTCTTTATTGATATTCAATTATCGGAGTATTGGTGCTAAAATGAAAATATAGTTTATTACAAAAATAAAGAGGACGGTTACAAATGGAACTACTAGGGAAATTACTTGTTTTCACAATTTTATCTTCAATTCAGTATATTTCGATCATACTTGCTGGATTTAGTCTCTTTAGAATTAATTTTAAATGGTTCAAACCTCAGATCGCATTTGTATGTATTGCATTATCATATGTTTCGTTTACTATGAGAATTGAATCTTTTGCTCTTTATTCTCCGATAATCCAACTTATCATTTTAATAGTGTCCATGTGGTTATTGTTTAGAATTCAAATTTTCTATGCTGCAATTGTGTCTATTACAGGCTATCTAGTGTTTATAATATTAGATAGCGCAACATACTATATAGCACTTACTATTACAAATGAACTTAGGCTATTTACAATTCAAATGTATATTGTAGCTTTGATATCAGGTGTTCTTACAATGATTGTGTCAATGCTAATTTATCGGAAAAACTGGGGTTTCTCATTTGTCCCTCTCAATGAAGATAGTTATGTTAATTATCGACAAAAGGAAAATTTCCTATTGTTGTTTGTTATGATTGTATCAGCAATTGGCCTAATCTTTGTGTTTTACTTCTTCATCACTTTTAATACTATTGTTAGTTTTCTTGGAACCTTGGCATTCCTAATTTCGGCATTTTCAATTCTGCTTTTTCTTTTACACAGGAAAGAGTATAAAGAGGCATTGAAAAGAATGCCCATGTTAAAGGGAGTTTATTCCCACCAGCAATCAGAAGAAAAACAATCTGGGATTTGAGCTAACTTGATTCTCTTGTCCTGAATGTGGAGAAGATTTGTTTTTTTTTCGTTGGAAAACAGGCGTATTATGTATTATACGAAGGATGCCGCTTATCAGCACCTGCTGAATCTCGAGGAAGTACTGGACATGCTGTCCCCGGAAGGATTTGAGAAGCTGGAGAAGCTTTTGCCAAGAAGACGGGATGTCTCGTTATCCGATCCAGATGAGTGGGAATAACAGGGTGTTCAACTTATTGTTGACACCCTGTTATTAAAATTTCGAGTTAAACTGATTCCGTACAGCCTATCACATAGGTTACTTCTTCAATTGCTTCGCAGTCGCTTCCATTTCCTCAATGATCGATTCGAATACGCTCATCGCTTCCTCGATCGGCTTCGGAGAGGACATGTCGACGCCTGCCTTCTTCAGAATGTTGATCGAGAAGTCACTGCCGCCGCTCTCCAGGAAGCCAAGGTAGCGGTCTACTGCCGGCTGGCCTTCCTCCAGAATTTGCTTCGAGAAACTTGTAGCTGCGGAGAAGCCAGTCGCATACTTGTACACATAGAAGCTCGTATAGAAGTGCGGAATACGCGCCCATTCCATTGCAATATCTTCATCGACGACCATTCCGTCCCCGTGGTACTTCTTATTCAATGCATAATAGGTATCGCTCAATAGCTGCGGTGTTAGTGCTTCCCCTTCATCAGCCTTCTCGTGAATGATCTTCTCGAATTCGGCGAACATCGTCTGTCGGAAGACGGTCGTACGGAACTGATCGGCGTAGTAGGTGAGCAGGTACATCTTGCTCTTAGGATCATCGGTATGCTCCAGCATATAATCCATGAGCAATGCCTCATTGAGCGTCGAAGCTACCTCTGCGAGGAAGATCGTGTACTGTGCGTCGCGGTACGGCAGATTCGTATCAGACAAGTATGAATGCATCGCATGGCCCATCTCATGCGCCAATGTGAACATACTGTTCAGATTGTCCTTATGGTTGAGCAGTACATAAGGGTGAGTGCCATATGCGCCCCAGCTGTATGCTCCGCTGCGCTTGCCTTCATTCTCATAAATATCAATCCAGCCTTCCTCGAAGCTGCCTTCCAGCACCTTCAAGTATTCCTCACCGAGCGGTTTCAGACTGTCTAACACTTTCTGCTGCGCTTCCTTGTAAGGGATTGTCATCTTGGCTTCTTCTACAAGCGGTGCGAACAGATCATACATATGCAGTTCATCAACGCCTAGCATGCTCTGACGCAGCTTCATGTAGCGCTGCAAGAGCGGTAGATGATGGTGAATCGTATCAATCAGATTCGTATACACATCCATTGAAATATTATCGCCGTACAAGGACATTTCCAAGGCAGACGGATAATTCCGCACTTTGGCATAGAATAGATTTTTGGTTACGTTCGCATTCAAGGTAGAGGCAAGCGTATTCTTCTGCTTGGCATACGTACCGTACATCGCTTGGAATGCGCGTTGGCGGACATCGCGGTCTTCACTCTCAAGAAATTGTATGTACGATCCATGCGTCAGCTCGCGCTCCTCCCCGATCTCATCACGCACCTTCGGGAATTTCATATCTGCATTGTTGATCATGCCGAATATCGTGCCTGGCGCTTGCGACAAGTTGCCTACCTGAGCCATTAGAGCCTCTTGTTCCTTGGGCAGCACATGCGGCTTCTGACGGAGCATCTCCTCCAAGGTGAACGTATAAGCGGATAGCGCAGGATCTTGAATGAATCCCTTTAACGTCTCATCAGGCAGTGCTAATATTTCCGGGGTAATAAAAGACAATGCTTCGCTGACTTCTACGCTGAGCTTCTTGGCCTTCTCAGATAAGGACATAGCAGCAGTGTCTGCCGTATCCTCATGATGCTTCATATTGGCATACACATACAGGCGCTCGGTATGCAGCGAGATGTCATCCTCAAGCTCGAAGCAAGCTTTCACGCTTGCTGCATCTTTCAACGTGCCTTGATAATCGGCGATTTGGTCCAGCTGCTTCTTGACGATGGCATATTCCTGATCCCATTCCTGCTGGTTTGCGAATAGATCCTCCAGCTTCCAACGATGCTCTGTCGGCACCTCTGATCGTTTGGTAACTTGGTTGCTTGTCTGGCTCATCGAACTCCTCCCATCGCTTTGACGAATCGACCGGCTGTCGAAGCCTTCATAGCTTCCTCCGGTTAAGTAGTTGCCGGTCTCGCGGTCTGCGAATATACCGGATGCTTGCATTGATGTAGCGAACAGAGCCGCCACGCACAAACCCACGGCAACTCGAGTTCCAGCCTTACTCATGGAAACACCCCTTCAATCCGAGGATTGTTTTCCATAGTATGGCTCTCTCTAATGCTTATTATAGCGTGAATGCAGTGCTGAATTCAAAAAATACGGAGTTAAGAAAAAGAGGTAAGGAATGCAGCGACCAATGTGCCGAACGAAATAAGCACAAGTATAAGCGCTATGATCGCTAATGGTCGGCGAAGCGGCTCTGGGATTTGGTCTTTCTTCAGGATGATCGCGAAGGCAAATCCGAAGGAAGCCAGCAAAAAGATAAATAGTGAGGACCAGTCTTGCATGGCGAAGGTCTCCTTTCTCTGGTATTAAACCTCTCGAATCTTGGCGAGAATTTCTTCGCGTTCCTCCGGTGTTCCTTGGTAGTGCGCTGGAGCGAAGCGTTGCTCAGCCCAATGCATGAGCTCTGGACGGCTAAGGAACGTATGGGCCTCTTCGCCCCATTGATCGGAAATTTCCCGTACGATAATTTGTCTGCCGTGAACTTCAATGTTCAACATATTCCACTTGTCTGTTTTGTAAATCTGCACTTTTTTGATCATCTGTTATGCCCTCCGTTCCGAATTTGCGTGTACCGGTCAGGTTCAAGCCTGCCATTTCGCTCTATTATAGCATGTCTGTTCCGTTCTACGAAGCGATATAGAGAGTGGATTGTTGAAATGCATAGGTCTGTGATAATATGGTAATGTAAGCTTTGCTCGCATAGGCGGCATCGCTTGAGATGAGTGGAGAAGAGATGAGATGAGGAGAGTGTAGAGTATGAATGATGTTCACGGTAAGGAACAGCCGCGGTATGAGCAAGCGGGAACAGCGATGACCTGCCGCTCCTATGCGGAGTACGCCGCGATGTTTGATCTGGTCGAGGACAGTGCAGCGCTGCAAGGACCGGTGCTGGATGTAGCAGGCGGGGCGTCGTCCTTCACGGCACAATTATGTGATGCAGGAGTGGACGCTGTCGCAGCTGATCCGCGTTATGCGCTGCCGCCGGAACAGATGCTGCGTGAAGCGGAGGAAGAGATTCGCACATCGACAGCGAAGCTGGAAGCAGTGCAGGAGCACTTCGAATGGTCCTATTACGGTACGTTGCAGCATCATGAGCGGATGCGTCAGGAAAGCTTGAAGCGGTTCATTCGCCATTATCGGTTTGCAGCTCGTACGGAAGTTTATTTGCCGGCAAGCTTGCCCAATTTGCCATTCGCCGACAATCGATTTGCCCTTGTCGTATGCAGTCATTTTCTATTCTTATATGGGGATCCTTTCACTGTTGAATTCCACGAGCAGGCGCTTCGTGAATTGATTCGAGTATGCCGTTCTGGAGGCGAAGTACACGTGTATCCTCTCATAAGCTTGCCGCACTTCCATGCCTATCCCGGATTGGATGAGCTGCTTGAGCGATTGCTGCAGGATGAGGTTGAGGTGTCTCGCGTTCGATCTAGACTGCCCTTTATTCTAGGATCGGAGACACAGCTAGTGCTGAGGAAGAAAGCTGGAAGCGATATCCGATAATTGTCTACCTATAGAACAGGCAGTCTGATTCGCAAGTTGCGAAGTACAGGCTGCCTGTTTGCTGTGTGTGTGATTCGATTCGTTAGGATTCGTTACGCCTGAACCAATGCACGGTGAAGAAGCCGATGCTGGCTGCCAGTGACAATACAATCGCAGCCACATACAATGTCTGAGCATTGATGCTGTCATATACCCATCCGCCGACTGTTCCGCTGATTAGTCCAGCTCCCCCAATCCAAGTGACAGTGAATACAGCCATACCGGTTGATTTATACTGGTCCGGCACAATCTGTTGCAAGTAGCGAAGGGCGGTGAACAGGAACATGCCGAACGTCATGCCGTGCATGAGCTGCACGAACGCAATGCCGACCGGTGATGAAACTGTGAAGGTCAGCAAGAAGCGGATGCAGTACAGAATGCCGACAATACCTAGGAGTGGCAGCTCCTTGATCTTGTGCCCGTATTTGCTTAGCAAGAAGAAAACTGGAACTTCACTGCTAGATGCGAATGTCCATGCGAGACCGACGATGAAGTTACTTGCCCCGCGCTCCTGCATATACAAGCCGAGAAAGCCGTCATTCATCCGGTGTCCGAGCATAAGGACGAACACAAGCGCAAGGAACATCAGAAATTTGCGAGATGTCAACACCGGGAAGATACCGGAGAAATCCATTTTACTCATTGTGCCTTTCCGTTCCTGCAATGGCACGCACAGGATTATACTGGCAACAATAGTCGCGAACATTAGATAGACCGTCCATTCCGCCCCAGTCAAGCCGAGCAGCCAGCCGAACAGCAAGCTGGAGGAGGCGAAGCCGACCGATCCCCACATCCGGAAGGAAGCGTAGCTCTTCTTCGTATTGCGGATCGTCAGCAAGATTTGACTGTCATTCAACGGGTTCATTGGCGTCTGGAAAAAATAAAAGAACAGCATAATGACGGTAAGCATAGCGAATGAGCTGTGATAAATGATGCCAATTACCATGACAAACTGCCCTGCCAGACAGATTAACAATATTTTCTTGATCGTATTGAATCGGTCACTGATGACACCCCAGAACAAATTGGCGAATATGCCGGCCAAGGGACCGATGGAATACAACGTTCCGATCTCCAGCTTGGAGTACCCTTGCGATTCGAAATAGAGGGGAAGCTGGGATATAATGAGCGCCATCGTCATATAGAAGCTGAAGGAGAAAGCCTTCATATTTAGAAAGTTGCGGTTTTGCGCCGCATCAACCGATTGTGCGATTTGATTATCTTGCTCTTGCTGCATTGTTCTCTCCACTCTTTCTTTGTCTGATTCCGTATAGTGTTTGTTAATCTCCAAGATTTTTCTCTCTCGTGTTGCAGTCAGCGCTTGTTTAGTTACCCTTGTCCCTTGACGGTGTTCCGGGAGAACCGGAGAACCCGCTGATGCTTACGTACAATTATAGTCGCAACAACCAGCTCAGCTACGACGCCCATTGATTGACCCGCTGCGCCTATGACAGCGTTCCATGAAGGGGTGAGTGCAACAAGCACGACAAGAATGGTAACAGTTGTAACAATGTTCGCGGATTGTGACCAGACCATGGCCCGAGTTTGTCCAATCAGCATTAACCGCCCGTTCATATAATCCAGCCACGGAAAGGCAATCGACAATAGGATGAATACGCGGATCGCTTGAATCGTTCCTTCCAGCAGCTCGCCCTTTGCCCCGAGAACGGCTTCGATAAATCCGTTGCCGAACGGGGTGAAGCCGAGCAATGCCAGCAACACTGCCGGAATTAGGCTTAGCGTGGCAACGAATCGCTTGACCAGAGCAGCATCTGAATGAAAAAAGTTAAGCACTAGCTGGTGAACATAGGAGAAGAAGCTGTTCACGAGATGCAGTACGCTTAACGCTAATGCGAAGGAGGCGACTGCGAGTGTGAAATCTGCGGTTTTCCCTAGCATAATGTTAACCGCGGGTCCGACTAGTACTGAGATGAATGCCGACAGAACGAACGGTCTGTAAAAGCGCAATATCGGCTTGGCATTGCGAACTGGATGCTCCTCTAGCTGTTCAGGGAGCTTGCGTGCCAGCGTACGCCCTTCCCAGAATGCAACAGCAGCTTCGATCGCCATACCGCATAGGAATATAATCGCGCCTGCCTGTCCCGTTTGCACAAGGTCATTCATGAGCAGGAATTGTGCCAGCAGGAACATGGCTGTTAGACGCACAATCATCCCGATCGTCAGCCATTTGGTCCGCATGTTCGTAATAATAATGCCATGATACAAGCAGCGTATGCCCGAGAACAGCGTCACGAACATAAGGATGCGGAAGGCATCTACGGTTTGCCCGATGAGCTGCTCCTCTACGCCGAATACATGGCGGAAGATGAGGCTGCCGAGCGGTGTATAAGCAGCGGTTGCTCCGATGATCATCAGGATGGCCAATGTACCGAAGGTAACTGCCGACATCGCACGGAAGGAAACCTTGTCCCGCACAAGCGCGGAGCAGGTTTGCCTAAGGAGGACGGCTGGTTTCTCAATAATCCCCATTAAGCTTAATCCAATGGCGTATGACGCGATAATTGGCGCCGGATTATCCGCTCGCGCCAAGGTACCGTTAATGATGACATGAGAGATCGTGACGAGACTTGCGGATATGCCCAACGGCAGAAAAAAAGCGGCCATACGGCCTGCGGTGATGTGTTGCATTCGATCTTGGCTCATATCAGCACCCCTTAATGCTATAGTATATCATGTTTCTCGCTGAACGGATGGGGGGAAAATTTGAAATGTTTTCACTGGTGTGGGACCATTCTGTCATGGTACATTATTCGTAAGGATAAGCCGGATACGGCTTGCGGCGGCATACTTCGATTGAGGCAGAGAAGGTAGGTTTTCTATTAATGGCTAGCAGATACAGGTTTGAATGGAACGAGAGACTGGGGATACGGCTGCCGGTCATGGAACGGGAATTTGAGGCGCTGTCTCCAACTGAACAAGAGGACATGCTCGGTCAATGGGAGCAGATTCGGGGGCGTATTCCGGATCGCATTCGCGAGCTGGAGCAGCGTATTAACCGCAAGCAGGAGGAGCTGGGCAAGGAATCTGACTTCGCAAGATCATGTGCATTGAATAGCGATATCGCTGAGCTTGCTTCTCGCATTAACGACCTGCAGATTTGGTATCGGGTCAATCAAGAGCTCGAAGTCGGGCGAAATGGGAAATCGCATCAATAGCCAATTTATATTATAATGAAACAGCCGGAATCATTATGGTCACATACGGATGAATCGTATAGCTGTTTCACTAAGGAGGGTGCGGAATGGAGCAACAAATCATCATACAAGCGGCGATACAATTATTCAATCGGGAGCCGGTGCAGACATTGGCGCCTGAGCACGAATGGGATGAGCAACTCGGTGGGAAGCTCCAATCCTTGGAGCCGGGAACAAGCGCGCATGCACGCGCGTTAAAGTCAGGGCTGCTGTTGTGGAATGATCAGTTGATGGAATCGCACACGATTTCCCAATCGATTGACACGCAGGAAGGAAGCTATTGGCACGGCATTATGCATCGGATGGAACCGGATTACAGTAACGCGAAGTATTGGTTTGCTCGCACGGGCAATCATGCTCTCCATCATTCCTTGCTGCAAGTAACACATGCGGTCTTAGAGCAGAACAAGGATGAATGGCTGCGGACCATTGACGAGCTTTCCGATAAGAAGGCGGCACATCGCCGTGCTTGCTTAGCGATTGCAGATTGGGCCAGCTGGGATGCTGCGGCATATGTCGACCTGGTAGAAGCGCAGCCGCATGTGGACGATGAGGCAAGCGAACGTCTATTGCGATTGATTCAGCGCACAGAGCTGGCGCTGCTGTTGGATCATTCCTATTACGCGGAATACGGGGGAAGGTTATTTGAATCGCTTGTTCAGCACCAATCAAGCGCCGAGTAACTCGCTCACATTGATGCTGCGCATGTACCGCTCCGTTCTGCCTGAGGTTGACCGACAGGTGGCGTATTGGCAGGAGGCGGCAGAAAGTATTCCGGATGCGGAATTGCGCAGACAGGCGAATGCCAGCATACGCGACAAGAAGTTCCATTGCCAGGGTGGGGCGGTATATGCGACATTGCGGCCGGAGCAAGCACATGTGCTGATTCCGCTTATTGTCGCCTTCCAAACAATTAGTGATTATTTGGACAATTTGTGCGATCGCAGCACATCTATGGACCCTGAAGATTTCCGGAGCTTGCACCAATCGATGCTCGATGCGATTGATCCAGGTGCGTCGGTGCACGATTATTATCGGCACCGAGTCGAACAAGACGACGACGGCTACTTGCAGCAGCTAGTGCGCACGTGTCAATCCTGTATATGCATGTTGCCCTCTTATTCGCTCGTGCTGGATAAGCTCCGGGAATGGGTTGGGCTGTATGCAGATTTGCAGGTGTACAAGCATATTCGGCAGGAGGCAAGACTTCCGTCATTGCTCAGCTGGTTCGATGAGCGGAAGGAGCCAGGTACAGCGCTGTATTGGAACGAATTTGCTGCCGCTACAGGCTCCACGTTAGGGATGTTCACGCTGTTCGCGCTTGCTACAGATAAGCATCTGGAAGCAGACACGGTGAATCGGGCTGCCGAAGCTTATTTTCCATACATAAATGGGCTACATATTCTGCTTGATTACTTGATCGATCAGGCGGAGGATGAAGCGGGCGGGGACTTGAACTTCTGCAGCTATTACGAGAACAGCGAGGATACCGTTGCGCGTATTCAATGGTTTACCGAGCACGCGCGTATGCATGCGTTAGGACTAATTGATCCTGCCTTTCACAGTATGGTAGTAGAAGGACTGCTGGCCTTATACTTGTCTGATCCGAAGGTAGGTAAGCAGAGTCATGTGCGTCATATTTCGAGAAGATTGATGAAGCGCAGTCCACTTGTGCGACTGTTCTTCTGGGGCAATAGTGTTTGGATTCGATACAAAACTGACAGGAGGAAGAATGGATGACAGTACAATCAATTGCTGTATTAACGAGTGGAGGCGATTCTCAAGGGATGAATGCAGCTGTGCGGGCGGTCGTGCGCAGTGCCTTGTATCACGGCTTGGAGGTTCATGCAGTACAGCGCGGATATCTGGGCTTGATTTCCGATGATATTCGGCCGATGGATCTTCGCAGTGTAGGGGATATTATTCAACGAGGCGGTACGATATTGCAGACAGCGCGCTGCAAGGAGTTTATGACAGAGGAAGGTCAGCGCAAGGGCGCGGACAACCTGCGCAAGCGCGGGATTGATGGCGTAGTCGTCATCGGCGGGGACGGTTCGTATCAAGGGGCGAGCAAGCTTAGTGCGCAAGGTATTCGCACAATGGCGCTTCCTGGAACGATTGACAACGACATTCCATTCACCGATTATACGATTGGATTCGATACGGCTGTCAGCATCGTTGTGGACGCTATCAACAAGCTGCGTGATACGATGACATCGCATGAGCGCGCTTCTATTGTGGAGGTTATGGGTCGTCACTGCGGCGATATTGCTCTGTATGCCGGACTGGCGAGCGGTGCGGAAGCGATCCTCGTACCGGAAGTGCCGTATGACATGGATCAAATTGCTTCGCGTATGAAGGATAACTTCGAGCACGGCAAGCGCCACAGCATTATCGTCGTAGCAGAAGGCGTGGGCAAAGGTGATGATATCGCTCATGAACTTACTGCACGTACCGATATGGACCCGCGGGTTACTGTCCTCGGTCATATTCAGCGCGGCGGCTCCCCAACGCACAATGATCGTATCTTAGCCAGCAGACTCGGAGATCAGGCTGTTCGGAGACTGATTGAGGGGGATTCCGGCAAGGCGCTTGGCATTATGAAGGGTGAGATGACGGCGACACCGATCGATCAAGTGATCGGGACGAAGAAGCCATTTAACAAGGAATTGTACGATCTGACATTGCGGCTGTCCCAATAAGCCTCAATTCGATGCATACACGCAACCATGAATCTCGAAGGAGTGAACGTTGATGATTAGCGAACAACTGCTGAAGCAATTGAATGAACAGATGAATTATGAATTCTACTCCGCGCAAGTTTACTTGGCGATGGGGGCTTACTGTGCAGAAGAGAACTACGATGGTTTCTCTAATTTCTTCCTAGTGCAAGCAGAGGAAGAACGGTTTCATGCTATGAAGATATTCCGTTATATCGATGCATTAGGCAAACGAGCCATTATTACCGGTATGGACCACCCGAATAATGACTTTGAATCCGTGCTTCAAGCGTTCGAGCACGGCTACAGCCATGAGCAGGAAGTAACACGGAGATTTTATCACATGTCTGACATTGCCTATAATGAGCGTGAGCATGCGACTATCCACTTCTTGAAATGGTTTATTGACGAGCAAGTGGAAGAGGAAGCGCTGTTCGACGGCCTGATCCAGAAGCTGAAGCGGATCGAGAAGGACAGCAATGCGTTCTTCATGCTGGATGCGGAACTCGCGGGACGCAGCTTCACACCTCCGGCGGAGGGGTAGGAGCATAGTCGGGGAGAACAACGAAGTGTGATTGAGCATAAGCAGCAAAAAAAGGTGTTCCAAAGTCGACGTTCGTCCACTTTGTGACGCCTTTTTTGTTCGTTGGGTTACAATGGCGCTGTGGACCATCACTGTGGAGGTCGCGACTAACCTAGATGTCACTGTCAGTAGACGGACCAGCGCTAGCCCGGCGCGGTACTTCCTGCGATCGAGTCGCGCCAACGCTGGTCGGTGCGGTAATTCCTACGATCCTGCAGGCTTTTCCGCCCAAACCTACCTTGTAGTGGCGAATGCCTGCGGATATACATCCTTTTGTAGCGCAGACCGCCTGAACGGGCGAACTTCCGAATACAAGGATGCACATTCCTCTAGGTTCCCTAAGCTAACGGACATTGAAATGAGCGGTTCCAGCTAATAAGAAAAATCGCGTTACCCGTCACAGCCGTCTATCGCCGCTATCGCAAGACAGACCGCAGAGGAGGAGGGGGCGGCGCATCATCCGGCTCCACTCATCGTGACAGTGTTCTTCCAACGATGAGTCTAATTGAGGTGCGAGCAGCGCTCCAAGTTGCGCATTCGTGCATTTAGGGTAGCACTTCCATTAATTATGGGTAGCAAAGTCACTAATTTCCCTCGTGAGCCGGGTAAAATGCGTGATTATTTACCCAACTACCGTTAATCGGGAAGCTGGCTTCCACTATTATAGGTAGTTGGGTAATAAATAGCTCGAATTCGGTGAAAATGCACGATTTTATTTACTTTCCTACCCTAAATTTAAGGTAGTAGTAAATAAATCGCACTCATGTGGCAAACGGATGGCAGCGGGGTGATGGCGGCACGGGTTGGTAATATGAGGAGAAAACGAGACAATTGACAAAGACCGCAAGACCGCAAGACCGCAAGACCGCAAGACCGCAAGACCGCAAGACCGCAAGACCGCAAGACCGCAAGACCGCAAGACCGCACAAACATCATACGTTCCAAACTGTGAGTGAAGCACACTCCGTCTTTCCGTTCTGCAAGGGGACTCCCGACTATTCGTTGGACACGTTCCGTGCATTCGGGTGGCGGAGTTTTTTTAATGCTGATGAAAGAGAAAGAGATGAGCCATGCCCCCGTTTGTTAAGAAAAGGTGTTCCGCCTAGTATTGCACGCTAGAAGGAACACCTTGGTCGTCGTATTAATTTGTAGTATTTGGGTCCAGATCGTAATCGACGCCTGGCGTGTATCTGTTCGATGAGTTCCATAGTAGAAATTCGTGAATGTCTTGCTCTTGCATCGCCCGAATTTGGGCTTCCACTTCGTTCTTCCCGTATGGGATATAGCCAGGTATCCAGCTTGCGGTAAAGTCCTGTATCCACGGACGGATGACCGGCTTGAGCTCGCCGATTTCCTCCAGCTTCTCGTGTGTATCTTCCATCGCGCCATAGATCGTCTCGTATGGACTGGCGTCGGGCACCTTCTGATCGTACCAGCCTGTGCTGTAGTGGCTTGGATAGACCATCGGACTAATAACATCTACATATTGCGATATCTTGTTGAAGTCTTGCCCGATACCTTCGGCTGCAGGGACGGATGCGGCATAGCCGAAGATGTCGACGGATACGCGAACGCCTAGTGGCGTGAGCTCTTCCCTAGCATATTGGACGAAGTCCGCTACGGCTTCGATTCTCTTGCGTTCATCCTGCTTGTAGGTCAGCTTGTCGGCTCGGGTCTCGAATCCCTCAGGAAAGCGAACGTAATCGAATTGAATTTCCTTGAAACCATAAGCCGCTGCTTCCTTGGCTACTTCGATATTGTAGTCCCACACTTCCTTCACATACGGATTGACGAAGCTATCGGGATTATGCGGCTTGCCGTTGTCCCAGACAGAACCGTCTGGACGCAAGAATGACCATTCCGGCTTCTTCTTGGCTATGATCGTATCTTTGAAGACGACGACTCTGGCGATAGGGTATATGTCATGATCATCTAATGTATCCATAAGTGCAGGCATATCGCGAATGATGTTAGTAGTTGTACCCATCTCCTGCAGCATCGGGTTCTCCGAAGGGTACGTGATATTCCCAAAGTCGTCCTTGACGTCAATAACCATAGCATTCAATTCTGTCTCGTCAACCAAGTTAAGTAATGATTCCATTCTGGCACCAGCCGCACTGTGTGCGGTCACGAATATGCCTTTGACAACGGGGGCTTCGTCACGTTGGGGATCAAGCTTAACGAACAGGTCCGATTCATCTTTCCCTTCAGTCGCTCCCCCGCTTGATTCAGAACCGTTCCCATCAAGAACAGGGTTGCCGGCATTCCCATCGGGCAGTTGCGCAACAATGGCGTGTTTGGAATCCAGGGTGGCTTGAACAAGCTGTTCGAAGCTTGCGTCGGGTTGAGCTTCTTCTACATTCCCCAGTAACATCAGCAGTGAAGCGAGTAAGATGTCCATAAGTCGTCTCCTTTTGTAGTGGACGATGGCATATCATCGTCCATTCTCTCTCTGACAGTCACGCATCAAGCAAACGCCTGTTATGGATGTGTACGCATCCGGCCAAGCTTCTATGCGCTGACAGAATGTTGTCCTGCAGGTTTATGAGAGGCAACCACAGGGTATGATGTTAAGTTTATTATACCGGACATCCTCCGACTTGAACATTGGAAATTATGACGTTATTCTACATTTCCTGCGAGCCGCACATTCTCCATGCATCTAACAAAGAAGGACGCCCGCTAATGCAGCAGGGCGTCCTTCTGATGTTCGGCGATACTGTACTGGACGATCTCCAGTGCGCCTTCTGTATCAAGTTTATCCATGCCGTCCCGCAGGACGATCGTTGACTCCAGCTCGACTTCCGTTAAGAACGGATACAAGTCTGGAGTGAAGCTCTTGACGATCCTGGCCAATTTAACTGCTTCCGGTTCCATAGCTATCACCCTTCCAATTGGTATTGTGACCTTTGGAAAAAGCAAAAAAGCTCGTTCTCGAGAGTAAAGCGGTTAAACACCAGAACTATTCACTATCGAATACGTAACTCATTATACCATAGAAATCGCTTTTGTCAGACCCTATTTTTTTCCCGAAATTTCGTACGGTGTTAGTCACGGTTCCACCTCCGCTTGATTTATGCTCTAACGGAAAGTGACGACTCTTACAAGCAGATTATCCGAGATTATAAATTTTAACGGAAATGAGCGACCTTTAGTGCTATGAAATGGCTGAAATGACCGTTATTTTGCTCTGTAAGCATCCCGGAGTTCCGTTAGAATCCAGAATGGTCTACTATTAGGCAAATAGTGTCGCTCATTTCCGTTAGCGGAAAGTCGGGAGCAGGTGTACACGGGTGGTATTTTCGTTAGCGGAAAGTCGGGTGCAGGTACACGGATGGCATTTCCGTTTGCGAAAAGACGGGGAGCAGGTGTATAAGGGATGGCATTCCCGCTTGTGGTGATACTATAAGCAGTCACTCGGACTTGTCGATTGTGTGAAGGTATCCGCCGCCCAGCCTCTGACATGTATCGATAGCATGGGTGCCAGCGCATTAGTCAACCCGCCGAAGATCAGCGATTGCGCTTATTCCGGTTCCAGCACTGAGAATAACGGTGCAGCAGAGCGGAATTGTGCGCAATATTCGAAGGTTCTCCTTCATGTCACTGGAATTCCTTGCATGCCCCGTGTTATACTTATATAAATTATCTGTTGTGCGGCATAATCGTAAGTAACGACTAGCTCCGGTGATGGAGCTTTTCTGATGAATAGCGGCCGGCAGGCGGAACCTGCCGCAGGCGATGAGCGCCGTGCGAAAGATGATACTACATGTTCAAATATAGAGGGAACATATGATTCCCGGAAGGAAAAGGAGTAGGACCCATATTGAAAACATTTCAAGAGTTAGAACTCGAACCCAAAGTGCTCAAGGCGATTACGGAGCTCGGATTTGAGGAAACAACACCCATTCAGGAGAAAGCGATTCCTATCGCAATGTCAGGCCGGGATTTGATCGGTCAGGCACAAACAGGTACAGGCAAAACAGCAGCATTCGGCATCCCGCTGATCAATAAAATTCCAACTTCGGAAGATCGTATCGTCTCCCTGATCATGGCCCCGACACGAGAATTGGCGATCCAAGTAGCAGAGGAGATTGGCAAGCTGTCCAGATTCAAGGGATTGCGTTCACTTCCTATCTATGGCGGTCAAGATATCGGCAAGCAAATTCGTGCGCTGAAGAAGCGTCCTCAGATTATTATCGGCACGCCTGGCCGATTGCTGGATCACATTAATCGGAAGACCATTCGCTTAGACTATGTTCAGAATGTCATCCTGGACGAAGCTGATGAGATGCTGGACATGGGATTCATGGACGATATTACTTCGATACTGAAGCTTATACCGGAAGAAAGACAGACGATGCTGTTCAGCGCAACGATGCCGCCGAACATTCAGAAGCTTGCGCAGCAGTTCCTGCGCAACCCTGAGCATGTGTCCGTCGTACCGAAGCAAGTTAGCGCGCCGCTCATCAACCAAGCGTATATTGAAGTGCATGAGCGTCAGAAGTTCGAAGGGTTGTGCAGATTGATCGATATGGAAGCGCCGGAGCTTGCCATTATCTTCGGGCGTACGAAGCGCCGCGTGGACGAGCTGAGCGAAGCGCTGCAGAAGCGCGGTTATTCCGCAGAAGGTCTGCACGGCGACCTGTCCCAGAATCAACGCGACATGGTTATGCGGAAATTCAGAGACGGCAGCATCGATGTGCTGGTAGCAACAGACGTTGCTGCACGCGGTCTCGATGTGTCCGGTGTCACACATGTCATTAACTTTGATCTGCCGCAAGACCCAGAGAGCTATGTACACCGCATTGGACGTACTGGACGTGCAGGCAAGGAAGGTGTCGCATGGACGTTCGTCACACCGCGTGAGATTGATCATCTGCACTTCATCGAGAAGGTAACCAAGCATCGGATCATGAAGAAGCCGCTGCCAAGCGTTGCCGAAGCGATGGAAGGCAAGCAGAAGATTATGGCTGAGCGCATTTTGGAAGTAGTACAAAGTGATAATTATCAGGAATACAAGGGCTTGTCTATACAGCTGCTTGAACAGTATGATTCCGTTCATCTTGTGTCGGCAGCGCTGAAGTTGCTTACAGGCGAACAGAATGAAATTGATGTTCAGCTGACTCCGGAAGACCCGATTCGCAAGAAGCGCAAGCCAGAATTCCGCGGCGGCAATCGTCGGTATGGCGGAGGAGGCTATGGCGGCAATCGCGGCAACAAGTCAGGCAACAATCGAGGCTATCGCGGAGATGGACGAGGCGGACGGAATGATCGCGGCGACCGTGGAAGCCGTTATGCGAAGAGTGGAAGCGGCAACCGGTACGGTGCTAGTGACTCTTATTCGAAAGAATCAAATTACCGCTAAGTAGAAGACAGCCGGTTTCGCCGTTGAAACTACGGTGCAACCGGCATTTTTTCGGATATATGCGTTATGGAACTAACTAAGAGTGCGTAAGGAAGAAGAGTAAGCTGCGAAGGTTGGCATCGCTTTCGCGGGTACAAAAGCGAAGGAGTGGCTGTCTATGGAAATGAATGGATTTATGGGTGGGTTATACCGCATTACAGAATGGATTATGCGATTCTCTGTTACGAATGTGCTGTGGGTGATTTGTTCGGCTCCTTTCTTCTTCTTCGGATTGAGCTTGCTGACAGCTGAGAATACAGATCAAATTCGCAGTGTGATCATTCTAATGGCTGCCGTAGCTCCATTTACTTTTTTTCCGGCGACTACTGCCATGTTTAGTGTTGTTCGCAAGTGGATTATGGGACAAGAGGATGCGCCGTTGCTGCGCACGTACTTCCGCGGCTTCAAGGAAAACTATGTGCAAAGTCTGATTGGCGGTTTGCTGTATACCGTGATATATGCTGTTATGATCTTGAATTTTCAATTTTATAGCGATCAATCGAACTTATCTGGCATTCTGGCCATTATGTTCCTCGTATTTATGGTCGTGCTTGGCATATCTGCCTTTCACTTTTTTTCCATGCTGTCACACATGTATATGTCAACGATCCAAATTCTCAAAAACTCTGTGTTAATTACGATCGGACGACCGCTTACTTCCATCATGCTTGCGTTGTCAGCAGGGGCCGTGTTATACATCAGTTTTTACCAATTCCCATTCCTCATTCCATTCTTCATGGGTAGCCTGATTGCCTATATGGCATTTTGGTACTTTTACAGAGTTTATCAGAAGGCGCTTGATATTCAGAAGCAGAAGGAAGAAGAGGAAGCGAGCGTGGATGAAGAAGACCAAGATATGCTCGACCGAGCTGAATCGGAACTGACGGAAGAGTCTTCTAAGAAGTAGGTTCGACGAGAACCGTTATATATTTCATCTTAGCTAAGCGTTTACTTTTAAGGGTGAGCGGTCTATAATAGGTGTAAGTGAAATCGAGGAAACCAGACTCCGCGAAGCGACTTGACTTAGCTCCAGAGCGATGTGTCGCTTTCGTGGGTACAAGTAAATATCCTGCATTGTACGTAAAGTTCCATTATTGTTTTGAACCAATGATTGTTTCACGGGATTCCAACATCTTGACGTGGCTGACCTGCCCCCATAAGGGGACTTCAAAAGCGTCTTTGCGGAAACCCACCTGCGAGAGCGGGTTCATGAAACAAGTAGAACTGTACGGCAATCGCGGGTATTTTTTTGTTTTAAAGCAACGTCGCCCTCTAATCGGTTGGACTAGTCGGTTGAATCTTACTGCTTGTCTTGCTGTCCATCGTATAATATGATAGTCTTTCTTTATTTAATAAATAAAGAAAGTAAGAAGGAGGCGGATCATTGTCAACTGCCACAGCCTCAACGATCAAGGATATAAATACGGCAACTGTTCTGCGTATTGTAAGGGAATGTTCGATGGCATCTCGCGCGGACATTGCCAAGATTAGTGGACTCACCCCGGCAACGGTATCCAGCATTATTAGCGATTTGCTTGATCTTGGCATCGTCAGAGAAACCGGTAGCGGTGAGTCGAGCGGCGGCCGCAAGCCGATTTTGATTGCGCTTCACGAAGCAGCTTGGGGTGTAATTGGGTTGGATCTCGGACCTCGCCAAATTCACGCTGGCATTGTCGATTTGAGCGGACGAGCGGTTTGTGATGAAATCGTGCCATTGCCGAAGGATCGATCGTCTGCATCTATTCTTCATGTGATGGGACAGGTGACGGAACGGCTATTGTCTCAGTCACGCTCCCGCCATATACACATAATCGGAATTGGTATCGGTGCGCATGGACTTGTTGATTCACAAGCAGGCGTATCGTTATATGCTCCAGCTTTTCAATGGGAGCATGTAGCCATTCGTGACTGGTTTGCCAGTCGATATGATCTCCCTGTCATGGTGGATAATGATGCGCGGGCGATGGCGTTGGGAGAGAAGTGGTATGGTGCAGCTCAGCAAGCGGAGAGCTTTCTGTTCCTCAATGTCGGTACTGGAATAGGGTCTGGGATTTATTGGAATGGACAACTCATGAACGGAGCGCATTACGGCGCCGGTGAAATTGGGCATATCCCTATATCGGATAACAGTGCGGAAGTGTGCTACTGCGGCAAGTCTGGCTGTCTGTCCACATTCGCATCAGGACCAGCTATGGAGAAGCGTGCGCGTCTCGCTGCGAATCTCGATGCAAACAGCTTGTTGCATAAGCTGTCCGGTGGTGATGTGACATACATTACCGGTCCATTGATCCATCATGCTGCCCAGCTTGGGGATGCGCTGTCAGCGCGAATTCTTCGTGAAACCGGAGAGCAGATTGGAAGCGCGTTGGCGATCATGGTCAACGTGATCAATCCGGAGCTGATCTTGATTGGCGGAGGCGTTGCGGAGGCAGGGGAGTATGTAATGGCGCCATTAAGAGAGAGGATCGGCAAGGAAGCGATGGCTGTCAATACGGAGAAGCTTCAGATATTGCCGGGACGACTTGGTTCCGTATGCGGTGTCGTTGGCGCTGCGACGCTGCTGCTGCAGCATGTATTTGCACAGCCGAAGGCGTATCTTACTAGAGGAGGAATTGTAACATGATGAAGCTGGATAAACAATCGTTGTTCACAGCATTTCATGAGTCGTTCGGCATCACACAAGGCGGGGAGAACGAGCTAAGATTGTTCTTCGCTCCAGGCAGAGTCAATATGATAGGTGAGCATACGGATTATAACGGCGGTTATGTGTTCCCTGCTGCGCTCACATTCGGAACGTGGATGGTTGCCCGCAGGCGTTCGGATCGCAAGCTGCGGCTTGCGTCATTGAATTTTCCAAGTACGCATGAATGCGAGATCGATCATCTCGAATACGCAGAGGAAGACGCATGGGCGAATTACCCGAAGGCCATACTCGCGCACTTGCAGAAGCATGGCTATAAGAGCAACGGCTATGATCTGCTGTATGCGGGCAATATTCCCGGCTCAGGGCTATCCTCATCGGCTTCTATTCAATTAGTGACCGCATTCGGAGTCATGCAAGCAGAAGGACATCGTACAGACTTGGTTCAGCTAGCCCTTATTGCGCAGGAATCAGAGAATCAGTATATGGGTGTGAACTGCGGCATTATGGATCAATTCACAGTGGCGATGGGGGAAGAGGATCACGCGATCTTGCTGAAGTGCGATACGTTGGAATATGAACGTGTACCGCTGCGCTTGAATGGATATAAAATACTGATTGCCAACACGAACAAAAGTCGGGGTCTTGTCGATTCAGCTTACAACGAACGCCGCGCACAATGTGAGCAAGCCGTAGAGAGTCTCAAAGCCAGCTTCCCCGAGCTGACTGTACTAGGGGAACTGAATGCAGAGCAGCTGAAGGCCAATCTCCATCTTATAACAGATAGTACAGTGCGCAAACGGGCTGCGCATGTGATCGAGGAAAATGATCGTGTAGTCGCTTCTGTGCAAGCATTGAAACGGAACGATCTGCACCATTTCGGTCAATTGATGAGCGCATCTCACGCCTCACTTCGAGATTTGTACGAGGTAAGCTGTCACGAGCTGGATGTGCTTGTTGAGGAGACGTTGAAGCAACAAGGTGTACTCGGTTCACGTATGACTGGAGCTGGATTCGGCGGCTGTACTGTCTCCATCGTGGCGGAGGATCAGGTAGACGCATGTATCGAGCGGGTCGGATCAATCTATAGAGAACGAACGAAGCTGCAGGCTGATTTTTACGTTGCGGATATCGGTAAGGGCGTATACGAGGAGAGTGAGTAATATGGCAGTCTTAGTGACGGGTGGAGCCGGTTATATCGGTTCGCATACAGTAGCGGCATTGCTGGAACGCAAGGAAGACGTAGTTATCGTTGATAATATGATGCAAGGACATCGTGATGCTGTGTTGGGCGGTACGGTATGTGTAGGTGACTTGCGCGATCGTTCGTGGTTGGAATCGATTATAGAGAATCACGGTATTACAGAAGTCATTCACTTCGCCGCTAGCTCGCTCGTAGGCGAGAGTATGCAAGACCCCGGCAAGTATTACGATAATAATGTGTATGGCACATTATGCTTGCTGGAAGCTATGCGCCATCAGGGCGTGAACCGGATCGTATTCTCCTCGACTGCAGCGACTTATGGAGAGCCGGAACAAGTGCCGATTAGCGAGACGGACTCTACACTCCCAACGAATACGTACGGCGAAACGAAGCTGGCGATGGAGCAGATGATGAGATGGTTCGATTCGGCCTATGGGATGAAGTACGTTTCCCTTCGATATTTCAATGCAGCCGGCGCGCTTCCAGACGGCCGAATTGGCGAGGATCACAGTCCGGAGACGCATTTGATTCCACTCATTCTGCAAGTGCCGTTAGGAAAGCGCGATCACATCTCGATATTCGGAGATGACTATCCGACAACAGACGGTACCTGCATCCGTGATTACATTCATGTGTGTGACTTAGCTGATGCGCATATCCTAGCCTTGGAGAAGCTGCGCCAGGGAGGAGAGAGCAGTATTTATAACCTTGGAAGTGGCAACGGATTCTCAGTCAAGGAAGTCATTGATGTGTGTCGCAAGGTTACTGGACATGCGATTCCGGCTATCGTACAGCCGCGCAGAGCAGGGGACCCGGCAGTGCTTATCGCATCCAGTGCGCGTGTTCAATCAGAGTTAGGCTGGAGTCCGAAACGGGATAGTCTGGAAGCGATAGTGGGCGATGCTTGGCGATGGCACCTAGCGAATCCCAATGGCTATCGACAGTGATACATGGGAATGGCGAACAGTGAGGGGGATGGGAGTATGAGTTTGGCCGCACATATAGAACGGCTGTTGCGCTTCGGTTATGCGAATGAATTGCTGAAGGAAGAAGATTGTATTCCTGTGCGCAACGCACTCTTGGATTTGTTCGGACTGGAAGAGCCTGTGTCAGAGGATGCGTATCGTCTCATTCAGCAGGAGCCTATTCCAGCGAGTGCTTCGGAGATTGTAGATCGAATGCTTGATGAAGCTTGCCGCAGTGGTATGCTGACGGATCATTCTATGACGGTGCGTGATCTGTGGGATGCGCGCATAATGGGACTGCTCATGCCGCGTCAATCAGAGGTAACAAGCAGGTTCTGGGAAACGGCCAAGCATTCGATTCAGCAAGCGACGGATAACTATTACGCTATGTCGATTGCATCCAACTACATTCGTATGGATCGAATTCGCAACAATGAATATTGGACCACGCCAACATCGTATGGTGAGTTAGAAATGACTATCAACTTATCCAAGCCGGAGAAGGACCCGGAGGAAATCGCTGCTGAGCGCAATGCGCCTAAGCGTCATTACCCGAAATGTCTGTTATGCCTAGAGAACGTTGGTTATGCGGGGCGACTGAATCATCCCGCACGGCAAAATCACCGTGTCATTCCGGTGGATATTGCAGGCGATCAATGGTACTTGCAATATTCTCCATACGTATATTATAGAGAACATAGTATCTTATTCTCAGGCGAGCATCGTCCGATGCGTATAGAACCAGCAACCTTCGAGAGATTGCTTGATTTCGTCGGTCGGTTTCCCCACTATTTCGTTGGATCGAATGCAGACTTGCCGATCGTAGGCGGATCGATTCTGAATCATGATCATTTTCAGGGAGGTAGACATGTCTTCCCGATGGAGCAAGCGGAGGCGAATGGATGGTACTGTCATTCGAACTACTCAGAGATACAGGCAGCATCAGTGAAGTGGCCGCTCTCTGTCATACGCTTGTCTGGACGGGATCGCGCGACACTGGCTCAACTTGCAGCCGAGCTTCTAGCCCGTTGGCGTCAGTACGAAGATACCGATGCTGACATTATCGCACATAGTTCAAGCGAAGGACGATCGGTTCCGCATAATACGATTACCCCGATCGCCCGCGTGAACGCAGCAGGAGATTATGAGCTTGATCTGGTGCTTCGCAATAACCGTACTTCGAAGGAGCATCCGCATGGTATCTTCCACCCGCATCAGGAGCTCCATCATATCAAGAAGGAGAATATTGGATTAATCGAAGTGATGGGACTGGCAGTGTTGCCTGGGAGATTGCAATCGGAATTAAGTGCAATTCGCAACATACTAACAGGTAACCGGCTGTATGACGTGCAGGAGCTGCACAGCGACGAGATGATGTCTAAGCACAGTGCGTGGATAAGTGAGCTAGTACAACAATGGGGAACTGCTTTGTCAGATGACCAAGCTATGCGTGTATTGCAAGATGCGGTTGGCGCTAAGTTCCTTCAAGTATTGACACATGCAGGTGTATTCAAGCCAACACCGACAGGCCGAGCAGCGTTCGACCGCTGGATGAAGAGTGCTGGTTTCGAGAAGATCGAATAGGACGATCCCTGCATCGTTCTATTCTTTCAATGGCGAATGTAAGAAATTACATAGAGGGATTTCCTTGCTGCTGGCGAAATTTGACCAGATCGTAACTTTGATTCATCGCCGATGGCGATCTGATCAAAGCAACGTGACTTTGATTCATCGCCGATGGCGATCTGATCAAAGCACGGACATGTCACGCTTTCATATTGGCAGAAGCAGGAGGATAATCGAATGAAACCAGCTAGAGGATTTCTGCTTGGTATTGTTGTCGGCGGTATATGTACAGGCGGGATCGGTTACGCCGCTACGAACACCATCCAAATCGACGTCACCATGCCGCAGGTCACTTATTGGTACGACGGCAAGCGTGTGAACGATGAAGAAATGACGAATGTGCCCGACACCATCGCGTATCAGGATGTCTATTATGTCCCGGCTCGCTCGTTCGCAGAGGGCTTAGGCCACGAGGTGACCTACGATGCCGCAACGCAGGAAGTGAATATTTACGATGTAAGGGATCTTGCGTTCGATGTCATCGAGGCTGGAGAAGCACCGAAGGAGCTTGTCGGCTGGGTGGGACAATCGAAGTCACTTTCGATGGCGCAAGTAAGAGAATATGCAGGGGATACATACATATTAATGACAAGAGGCAAGCACATAACAGGCGGATATCGTGTAGAGGTTCAACAGCTGAAGCAATATTCGGACAAGATCGAGCTTATCGCCAAGTATACGAATCCAGAGAGAGGCATGCTTATGACTACGGAAGTCTCCTACCCTTATGTGCTGCTGCGAGTTGAAGGGACGGATTTGCCGCCGATTGAATTTCATGAAGCGCATGGTGAACCGATTCCAGTATTGAAAGGGCTTACGTACTTGCCTGCTGTAGTAGAAGCGCGCGAATCTGTAAGCTTGTTCGAACCACAGTGGGGAGATGGAACGGTGATGATTAGCGGTGCTGCAAGAACGTTCGCAGGACAGCTGTCTATCGCCTTGCTGGATGCGAATGGGGAACCTTCACAGGAGCGTAAAGTCCAGGCCTCTGCTCATGCGCCGGATTGGGGAATGTTCGAAGCTGTATTTGACTGGGATGAAAGGTCGGATAAGTTGTACTTGCGTGTCGAGGTAATGGATGCAGATGAAGTGTATGCGGATGAGCTGATGCAAGTAGTGATAGACTCCCCCGAATCAGTGGAATGAGACCGTGGCAATCGTTGACAAAGCATGATATGATAAGAGATAGTGGACACTTCGGACAACGGTAAGGAGGCACATCCAGTTGTTGAAACGAAATTTGACTGGTATCATTAGAAGCCACGAGAGCACGGGGGAAAAAGCGCGTTATAAAGAGTTGAAGACAAGGTATTATCGGCTCTCTAAGGAACAGACTTGGGAAGAGGTAGTGCTAGTCCTCAAGAAGATGCCTGGATATAAGCTGCTTCATGAAGTGAAGAGTGTGGGAGAAATCGTGCTGGAGAAGAAGACGGTCCTTGGCCGTGTGCAAGACATCACGCTTACCTTATTCGCGATTACGCCAGCGAAGACAGCGATTGACATTTATTCAGCTTCACGAGGCTCATTCGGAGATTTCGGTTCCAACTATCGGGTTATTCTGGAGATATTCAAGCAACTCGACCGCAAGCTCGCTGCTTATAAGGAAGCGCAATAATGACAATAACCGCAGGATCATCCTGCGGTTATTGTATGTGTGTGCGGCGTGCTGCTTATCCGATCAACTGCTTGACAGCAGCAATGGCTTGCTCGTAGTTCGGATGCTCTGTCATTTCGCTTAAGTATTCTGTATAAGAGATGTTGTTATCCTTGTCGATGACGAAGATGGCGCGCATGTCCAGAGCCAGTTCCTTGATGAATACGCCGTAATCGGTACCGAAGGAACGCTCTTTATAGTCGGACAATGTGATGACTTGGTCGACACCTGCTGCACCGCACCAACGAGCTTGGGCGAATGGAAGATCTACGCTGACGGTTAAGATGGCGACGTCATCTCCTAGATTAGCTGCTTCTTCGTTGAAGCGGCGGGTTTGTGCGTCACAAACACCGGTATCCAGAGAAGGAACTACGCTGATCAGCTTAACTTTGCCAGCATAATCACTCAGGCTGACTTGTGTCATCAGGTCTTTGTTCAACTTGAAGTCGGGAGCCTTGTCACCAGCCTTCAGTTCGGGACCTACTAGTGTAATCGGGTTGCCTTTCAATGTGTAGCCGCTGCGTTCTTGTGCCACGAATCATTCCTCCTAAACGAAATTATGGTGATTTTAGCAACATTCTTGTTCATTATAAGCATTATGCAAGGGGCTTGTCCAATGCTGACGGGCATTCGTGCGCATATAGACATAAGTTTATTGAAACCAATTGGTAGCCCGCGCGTTGTATATATAGAGTGTATGAGGAGGCGAATGGATGATATTCCTACGCTATGAAAGCTTCGGCGGTTTTCTGAAGTTGTATCCGGTAACTTCGGTGCTCATCGCAGCTAATCTGGTCATGTTTGTCCTTACGATGCTGAATGGCGGATCGACGAACGGTGAAACGCTGTATCGATTCGGTGGTTTGTTCCCGCCGGAAATGGATAGCTGGCAGGACATGTGGCGATTAGTTGGAGCGATGTTCCTGCATGCCGGATTTGATCATCTGTTGTTTAATATGTTCGCCATGGTCATATTCGCGCCGCCGCTTGAACGAGTATTTGGCAGCTTGCGATATGGACTTTTCTATATGCTGTGCGGGATTGCTGGAAGCGTACTCAGTATGACGATTCTGTATGATACGTTATCAGTAGGGGCATCCGGTGCTATATATGGTTTCTACGGAGCTTACTTGTTCTTGATTCTCTTCCGCAAGCAAGCGCTGGACCCGCCGTCCAAGAAGACAATTCAGATTATACTAGGCATAGGCATTGTATATTCCATCGTTGCGCCGAACATTAATCTATGGGGACACTTAGGCGGATTTGTTGCCGGATTCATCCTGTTCCCCTCATTCATACGAAGGTTAACGAAGCCGCCTCAATCGTCATAAGGCAGCTAGTATCTATAGATTAGTCGGTTGATTATCGTTGAAGGGAAAGAGATAAGTGGAGCTCAGACAGCTGCAATACTTTGTTGAGGTTGCTAAGAAACAACACGTAACACAAGCCGCAGAAGAACTGCATGTGGCCCAGTCGGCCGTCAGTCGACAAATTCACCAACTGGAGGAAGAGCTCGGTGTGAAGCTGTTCGTACAACAAGGTCGTAATTTGAGCTTGACGCCGGTAGGTCATATGTTTCTCGAAAGGGCTGATGCGATATTGACCGATCTGCATCGGGCTGTTCATGCTGTCCAAGAATTTATGGACCCTGAGCTTGGTGAGGTGCGGATTGGGTTTCCGCATAGTCTAGGCGTCAATATGGTTCCCCGTATTATATCCACATTCCGTCAGGAACATCCGAATGTGAGGTTTCGGTTCAAGCAAGGCAAGTACAATGTTCTAATTCAGGCTGTATTATGCGGTGAAGTTGATCTAGCCTTCATATCACCTTGTCCGCAGAAGCACGATCAGTTGACCGGAGAAGTATTGTTGACCGAAGAAATATTCGCAACACTGCCGCCGAATCATATCTTGGCAGGCGAGCGGTCCATTAAGCTCGAGCAGCTGAAGAATGAGCCGTTCGTTCTATTCGGCGAAGGGTATTCGCTCCGTCCAATCGTCTGGGAAGCTTGCCGCAATGCAGGATTCACCCCGAAGATCAGCTTCGAAGGTGAGGAGACGGATACGATTCGAGGATTGGTGGCTGCAGGCATGGGTGTAAGCTTGTTGCCTGACTTGGCGTTGAAGGATTGTTCAGGCTTGCAGCCGGTGAAGGTAAAGATTGCAGACCAGAAGGTAACCCGGACGATCGGCATTATTCGCCGTAGTAACGAGAAGCTCCCGACAGTAGCAGAGGTATTCCGTAGGTTCTTACTGGCTTACTTCAATTAATTGCATCGGTATCATTAAAATAAGCTGCCCCGTTCCCGACGTGACATAGTCGGAAGCGGGGCGGCTTATTTCTCTATGGTGCTGTGATGGTAGTAGCGATGTTACTCACGATTATTGAAGATCATAATGAATTTCAGCAGTTCAAGAAGTGAGATCAATGCAGCAGCGACGTACGTTAATGCAGCCGCATTCAGCACCTTGGCTACTCCTTTCTCCTCATCGTTCGTAATGAACCCTTCTGCGACCATTTCCGCACGGGCACGGTTGCTTGCGTTGAACTCGACAGGCAGTGTAACGAGCTGGAAAGCGACTGCCGCGCTGAAGAAGATGATGCCGAGCAACAGCAGGTTGGTAGCAGCGAAGAATATTCCTGCAAGCAGTAGGAACGGCGCGACACCGGAAGTGATGTTCACAAGCGGGAACATCCGATGGCGCATGACGAGCATAGGATAATGCACCTTATGCTGGATAGCATGACCGACTTCGTGACAAGCGACAGACAGAGCCGAGATGGACCGCTCATAATAGACGGGCTCAGACAGTCGTACGACACGATGAATCGGGTCATAATGGTCTGTTAGCATGCCTTTGACCGGTTCGATCGGCACATCGCTTAAGCCATTGGCATCGAGCATTCTGCGGGCTGCATCGTAGCCGGTCATGCCGGAGCTGTTGGCTACTTGCGCCCAACGCTTGAACGTGCCTTTGACACGGAATTGCGCCCACATCGAAATCCCGAATGCGATAATGATTAGAAAGTCCATTGGATGAAAAAACATGTCAACATTCCTCCATCTATTCATTCTTATTGATAATGAGTGATATCCAGCTCGCTATCCATCATTTCCATACGTATAAGCAGTCGCTTGGTTTCAATATACAATAATGCTCCTCCTGCCAACTACCGCTTAGTATAAGCCATTGTGAACATCTCAAGTAATGGAAATGAACACTAAGAAAAAGTGAAAATATGAAGCAACGACTTATAGAACGGTGAAGCTCATTCCACGAAAGTATATGGTTGTTGAATACTTGATATGGAAAATAGTTATACACAATGTAAGCTTTTCTTACTTATCCTCGCGAAAAAACGAATTATCACACCCGTTTCGAAACCTATTCTTCGGATTTTTTAATATTTTTGGCTAAAAAGTATTGTCAAACGAAGCATAACCCCCTATAATGACATTAAGTATTTCGTTATATGTTAATAAACCTAACACATGAGGAGTGGTCAATGTGGAATTTCAGTTAAATGCTTTATGGGTTATGCTCGGCGCAATACTCGTCATTCTTATGCAAGGCGGATTCATCATGCTCGAGACAGGCTCGACGAGAATGAAGAATGCGGGTCATGTTGCCGGGAAGACGATCTTCACAATTGGATTAGGCGCGATCATTTATTGGATGATCGGTTGGGGGATCGCTTACGGTCCTGACGGCAACGCATTCATCGGGTTAGGCGACTTCTTCTACAATCCTTACAATAGTGGAGAAGATTTACCGAACTCCGTCTCATTCATATTCCAGTTCGCATTCGCAGCTATCTCGCTTTCCATTGCATGGGGCGGATTTGCAGAACGCGGCAAGCTTGCGGCTTATCTATTGTTCACACTAGTATTCGTCGCACTGATCTATCCGGTCGTATCGCATTGGATCTGGGGCGGAGGCTTCCTGGCTGAAGACGGCGCACAAGATTTCGCCGGATCTACAGTCGTTCACTTAACAGGTGCGATGGCAGCATTAGCGGCAACGATTCTACTGAAGCCGCGGATCGGCAAGTTTAACAAGGATGGTTCTGCGAACAATATTCAAGGTCATAACCAAGTGTTTACAACGCTCGGTGTACTGATATTGTGGGTTGGTTGGTTCGGCTTCAACGGCGCTTCTACACTCGGTGTCGATGACACAGCATTCTTCGGCTATGTAGCGTTCACGACATTGCTTGCGACAGGTGCGGGTGCGATCGTATCGCTGCTGACAGTGTGGGCGTTGTCTGGCAAAGCGGATATCGGGACGATGTTGAACGGTACGCTTGCCGGTCTGGTAGCCATTACGGCGTCATGCGCATTCGTTGATCCGTGGGCTGCTGTCGTCATCGGTGCGATTGCCGGGGCGTTAGTCTATGCAAGCATGAAGTTTTTTGAGAAAATGAAAATAGACGATCCGATCTATGCGCTTTCCGTTCATGGTGCTGTAGGTGTATGGGGAACATTGGCGAACGGGTTGTTCGCTACCGAGGAGCTTGCTGTCAATCAAGTGGGCGTAGGTCAAGCAGGCTTGTTCTATGGCGGCGGATGGGGACAGCTGTTAGTGCAGCTGGAAAGCGTCGTTATATGCGGTATCTTCGCTTTCGTCGTGTCGTTCGTAGCGTTGCTCATTATTAAAGCAGTGGTAGGTCTGAGGGTTACGGAAGAACAAGAAATTATGGGTCTTGATCTGAGTGAGCATGGCAGCTACGGTTATCCGGAGCACATGACCAATTCTGGCAAGACATCCGGGATTAGCAGCTAAGGAAGCTGATCGAGACAATAGAAGCGCAACAATAGGAAGGCGGCGTGGCGGAGTACATCTGTCCGCCGTTCTTTGTATACGAGAATATCGCGTGGAGGTTGATGGACGGAGGGAAGACATGTGAGCGTGATAGATGTGAAGTATTGGGAGAGTGCCGTGCGTGATGCAAGCTCACCTCAGTTATTAAGACAAGCGCGGGAGCAATTTCATGACGCTGCTAATTGTGGACAGACAGGTGATGCTGTGCTGGAAGCTGTTGTGTCGGTGAATCGCATTCATGATGCGATCATTAAGCGTTGTCTGCACTGGAGCGAGCAACAGATGGAGCGGGAAGGATGGGGAAGCCCGCCATCAGCGTATGAATTTGTACTTCTGGGAAGTGCTGGGCGAAGGGAACAAACATTGTGGAGCGATCAGGACAATGGGATCGTGTATCCACCACCGTCAGCTGCAGAGGCAGAGCATTGCGAGAAGTATTATCTTCGTCTTGGTTCGGTCATTGTAGATACACTGAACGCAGTCGGCTATCCGCCGTGTGAAGGGAATGTGCTTGCTCGCGAGCCGCTATGGTGCAAGCCGGTGAATCAATGGCTGGAACTGCTCAATCAATGGGCTGGAGACCCGACTTGGGAGCATGTTCGTTATATGCTGATTGTAGCTGATTTGCGATCTTTGACCGGGAGCGGTGCGCTGACTGCTTGTTTGAAGGAGAAGCTGTTTCAATGTGTGAATCATGATCAAGAGCTGCCTGGCCGAATGCTGTACAATGCGTTGCGGCATAAGGTGTTGCTCAACATCTTCGGTGGCTTCGTGAAGGAAAGCTATGGCGAAGCGGCTGGGAGTATTGATATCAAATACGGTGCGTATATCCCGCTAGTGAATGGTATTCGGCTGCTCTCGATAACGGCAGGTCTGATGGAGCCTTCAACGATGGGGCGAATCTCGCATCTAACTGAACAAGGATTGCTACCAGATCCGATGGGTGCATCCCTGACCGCAGCTTTTCAAACTGTGCTCGACCTTCGCAGCCGTTCCCAGTATAAGATGGTAGACGATGCGTATGAAGGAACGGGGATGGTTGAATTTGGCCAACTGACCAAAGAAGATAAGGAAGCCTTGAAACAGGCGTTGAAGACGGGAGATGCGCTGCAGAAGTATTTGCGCAAACAAATAAGCGCCTCTCGGTAAAGCGGAGGGAGTAGGATGGACGAGAGAAGAAAACAACAAAGCTTGTGGAGACTATACAAGATGGGGGGCTTTGCCCCAGCAGTCGCTTCTGCATTCGGTGCCCAGAACGCCCAGCAGATGGCTTTCATCCGTTCGGTGATGAAGCAGAAGCGCAATGAGCCGAAGTTTGATTCGCCGCTTCAAGATCTCCCTGTCGTAGTGTTTGACTTAGAGACTACTGGTTTTCAGCATGCAGGGGGGGATGAAATTCTGTCGATTGGCGCTGTGAAAGCAACGGGGAAGGAGATTCATGAGGCGGAAACGTTCTATAGCCTCGTTAATCCGAATCGATCGATTCCTGCGGATATTCAGCAGCTTACAGGGATAACAGATGAAGAAGCGGCGCAAGCGCCAGACTTGATTGATACGCTCCAGAAGTTTATGGGTTATGTGGAACGCCGTATATTGATCGCGCATGGGACCGGTCACGATAAGCAGTTCTTGAATGCGGCCTTGTGGCGAACGTCGCGGACTACGCTGACACATCGGGTGCTCGACACGCTGATGGTTGCGAAGTGGCTTAACCCGAATCTTCCGAGCTATGGACTCGATGAACTGCTTGAATTGTATCGTATTCCAGTTACGACGCGGCACCACGCTCTAGAGGATTCGTTGATGACGGCGAAGCTGTGGCAATGCTTTCTTGAGGAGATGAGCAGACGTCAGGTGACGACATTAGGCGATTTATATGCACACTTGAGCAGATATTAGCTACGTCTATGTATCGATGACGTAGGGAGATGGCTGGAATTGAACAGAAGCTTCGCCTGCAGAGGTGAAGCTTCTTTCTATTCGGAAGCAGGACAGCTTCGGCTGATGCGGGTGGCGGAAGGATGCGATCCAATAGCTTGGCAGATCGGGCCAATACAGCTGACGGTCTGTATCGGATGGAAGTGCGGCACTATGCGGATGGCTATGCAGCAGTCCAAGGATCGGTGCGACATCCTTCGCGTAGATCAAGCGAATCCACTCTTCTGGGTCCACAGTGAAGCTGTAACGGGGCTGATGCGACACATTTCGCAACGGTTGGAAGTCGTCGATCACTTCGTGTCGCCCCAGGAATACTCCGCATCCTTCATGCGGCATTGCAGCAGCGCAGTGAGACATAGCCAACTCATAGGCGTGTGTAGTTATGCGCACGTAAGCTTGCCTCCTTCGATAATGAGTTCTAAACTCATTATACGGGAGTGTTGGAAGCTTCATCAAGACGATGCTTCTTGCAAATGCTTGTCTGGTTTGATTAAGAAGAACACAAGACCTAACGTGAGCAGTGACAATGCCGCTACCATAATGAATACGTACCGGTCATTAATGCCCATGAGCCATCCGAACAGAGGCGGTCCGAAGGCAACGCCAATAAAGCGAAGGCTGCTGTACAGCGACGTAATCATGCCGCGCTCCTGCTTGGATACCGAACCGGTTATCATCGTGTTCAAGCATGGAAGGAGCAGACCAGTACCGATGCTGCTCAACGTCAGCAGTCCGATGAATACATAGATGTTCTCTCGAAAAAAAATGGTTAGTGTAAGTGCCGCTGTCGCAATAGCCAATCCGATGTTCATCAGCCAGCGCATGAGCAAACCGTTCTTCTTGATGACGCTGCCCGTTATATAGGAAGTGGTAACCATTCCCATTAAGGGGATAGCCAATACTAGTCCTTTCATAACACCATCGATCTTGTACGGGTCTTTCTCCAGAATGTCTGAGAGATAGAACAAAACACCGAACAGAATGAACAAGGCAAGAGATCCTGCGAAGAAGGCGGTAATGAGCCATCGACCCTTCTGCTTCAGAATGTGTCCGATATCCTTCAAATATTTATGCAATCCAGGAGCTTTCTTCTTGCGGTCAGGCTCCTTGATGAGCAAGAGGACAGCGACTAGGGATAACGCGCAAAATGCGGGAAAAGCGAAAAAAGCCGCGTACCAAAATAGCAGAGCAAGCAGCGAGCCGATGATGGGACTCAGCACCTTGCCGCTTCCATTGGACGCTTCAATCAAGCCGAGCGCTTGGCTTTCCGTACCGCCCTTGTACATATCGCCTACAAGTGCCATCGCTATCGGCGCTGTTCCTGCGGCGCCTAAGCCTTGGATGGCTCTCGCGGCAATGATAACCGGATAAGATTCCCACACAGCGCCGAATCCAGCGAGTATACCGGCAGCGCCGTATACGACCAGTGATGGAATAATAACGGCCTTGCGGGAATATCGGTCTGATAAGTAGCCAACAATCGGAATGAAGATGCCGGCTGTAATAGAGAACAGCGTAATCGTGAGGCTCGTCTGAAATTGGGTAATATCAAGCGCCCGCTTCATATCCGGCAGAACCGGTATCAGCATAGAGTTGCCTAAGACGAGAACGAGCGGAATCGAAGCTAGCGCAGCATATTCCCATCCCTTTCCTTTGCCGGATTTGTTCTTGCTGCCACTGCCCTTGGATTTCGACGGGCGCTCCATGGATAAGTCGCTTTCGAATGAAATAGGCAGAACCGCTCGTCGCTGCTTCGTCTTTCCCATATCGATACCCGCTCCCTTTCTTCGGTAAAATGTACGTATATCTTTCCCTCGCAAAGCTGATGCATTCTTTTTGAGAAATGGGAATAAATAAGGTATGATGGAATGACAGGTATGTAAGGCTTGAAGGAGGATTCGCGTGAGAAATTTGGCTGTGATGGTTGTCATGGTAGTATTGATCGGTGTTGCCTTGTACCAGAATGTCATCTCCGAAAGTGCCGCACTTCCTACAGAGGAAGCGCCGAAGGAGAAGTTTCTTGCTCCTGGTTTCTCGGCTGAGACTATGTCGGGTGAGACGGTACAGATTGGGGGAGCACGGGAGAAGGCACTGTTGTTGAATTTTTGGGCTGCATGGTGCGGACCTTGTCATACGGAGGCTCCTGATTTAGCAGCCTTTGCAGACAAATATAAGGACGAGTTAGAGATTGTAGCGGTGAATGTGACGAACATTGATGATTTGGACAATGCGAAGGACTTCGTGAAGGAATATGGATTCGAGTTTCCGATTCCGCTGGACCCCGAGGGAGAGATTCAGGAGCTTTATAATGTATACAGCTATCCGACGACATTCCTCGTGAATCGGGACGGCGTCATTCGCCACGTCGTGCTCGGTATCCGGCCTCCAAGTGAATTGGAGCGGATGATTAAGGATACGATAAAAGGATAGGTTGCTGAAGTAGCGTGTGTGGCGTCATGCTATTGAGACTTGCCGAAACGGTTCATTCGCGAATGGCATGAGCCTGCCTATTGAGCTGGAACGGACACTTGACAAGCGCCAAGCCGGGGCTTCGAAATCAGCTTGTTGAAATTGACTCAAATATGCAGGCTTTTCTCCCCAAACCTGCCTTGAAGTTGTGAATGCCTGCGGATATACATCCTTTTGAAACTCAGAACGTTTGAATTAGCGATTTTCCGAATGCAATGATGCAGAATCGCAGGAATTTCGGAGAAACATCTGTTCTGTATGTTCTAAGCCTGCACATTTGCAGTAATCCCCATTTTATTTCACGAACTAGTGGTTTTTCGTATAAGCAAGCATTAATCTCATCGACAAAATCATTCGTTCAGATCGTTGTAAGCAAAATAAAACCAAAGAAGCTGCTTCCAAAGTCAAAAAAGACTTCGAAGCAGCTTCTTGTTTATTACGGAGAGAATCCTATCCGGTATGGTTTGTTCGGGCCCCGCGAAAGTAATCGGAATCCCCCTCGGAGCGAAACTTCACTTTCGTTGGTATACTAGTGGTTCACTAAGCCGATTCGTTCCCGTTGCTCATCCTTGGCTGATTCGACGCGGTGCTTGCCGATCAAGGAGTAGCGAATGCTGTCAACGAGCGCCTGCCAGCTTGCTTCAATGACGTTCGTTGAGACGCCGACAGTGCTCCAGGTGTTCTGGAAATCTGTTGATTCTACAAGGACACGGACTTTGGCGGCTGTAGCGTCTGTCTCGTCGAGCACACGCACTTTGTAGTCTGACAAGTGCATGTCTTGGATGTCGGGATAATATTGCAGCAACGCTTTGCGGAGCGCGTTGTCGAGCGCATTGACAGGACCGTTGCCTTCGGCTGCCATATAGACTTCTTCGTCATGTACCTTAAGCTTAACGATGGCTTCGGATACGACGGGTTGATCAGCTGATTTCGCGACGAGCAGCTTGAACGATTCCACTTCGAATATAGGCTCGACCTGACCGGATGCTTGCCGCAGCAGCAGCTCCAATGAAGCGTCAGCGCCTTCGAACTGATACCCTTGATGCTCGAGGTTCTTGATCTCCTGAATGATCTTCTTCGTTGCGGCATTGTTCGCATCGAAATCAATACCGAGCTCTTGTGCCTTGAACACGAGATTGCTTTGACCGGCAAGCTCTGAGACGAGCACACGTTGCTTATTGCCGACCAGCTCCGGTGTAATATGCTCATACGTCTTGGCATGGCGCAATATAGCAGACACATGGATGCCGCCCTTGTGGGCGAAGGCTGCCGATCCGACGAATGGCTGATTGACAGGCATGTTCACATTAGCCAGCTCATTGACATAACGGGCTACATTCGTCAACGAAGCGAGCTGCTCCTCAGAGACACACGTGTAATCCAGCTTAAGCTGGAGATTCGGAATAACCGAACACAGGTTGGCATTGCCGCATCTTTCGCCGAATCCATTAATCGTGCCCTGCACTTGTCGAGCACCGGCTTGTACGGCAGCAATGCTGTTAGCTACGCCGAGCTCGCAGTCATTGTGCGCGTGGATGCCGATCTGCACCTTCACGCGAGATTTGACTTCCTTCACGATCTCCGTAATTTCATGTGGCAAAGTACCGCCGTTCGTATCACACAGAATAATCCAGTTCGCTCCAGCTTCCTCTGCTTTCTGTATCGTGGACAGCGCGTAGTCTGGATTGTGCTTGTATCCGTCGAAGAAGTGCTCGCCATCGTAGATGACCTCGAGTCCGTTGTCCTTCAGATAGCGGACAGAATCGAAGATCATGGCGAGATTTTCTTCCAGTGTCGTCTGCAAGGCCTTATCAACATGGAAATCCCAAGACTTGCCGAAGATGGTGGCGCACGAGACTCCGGCATCGAGAATGGCCTTCAAGTTGGCATCCTGTTCAGGCGGGGTGAACTTGCGCCTAGTACTGCCGAACGCAGTAATAGTGGCGTGCTTCAGCTTCAATTCCTTCACACGGTGGAAGAACTCGATGTCCTTGTTGTTGCTGCCTGGCCATCCGCCTTCAATATAATGGACACCCATTTCGTCTAATCTGAGGGTGATTTTCAGTTTGTCCTCAACCGACAGGCTGATTCCTTCTCCTTGCGTACCGTCGCGCAAAGTAGTATCGAATATAGTAACTGCCTTGCTCATAGTGCCCTCCTTCAATGTCATCGGAAATCGGAACATGGTGCATGTTAATTTCTAATTATAGCATGATTTCTGCGTGCGTGGACAATGAATGCTGTTTTTTTCTTGCGAAAAATGGGCTCATGACGGAGTCTGTTATAAAATGGATATCACATCGAAGTGTGAAGTACTATGCGAAGGTTAGGTTGACCTTCCACTTGAGCGGAGCTATGATCAATCGTAGGGGAAGGATCGGACAGAAAGGTTGGTGAGAAGCGGTATATGAAGGAAGTGAATGCTTATTATCCTGTTAATGGACGGATTGTTCTTCATATTGATATGAACGCCTTTTACTGTTCGGTTCATGAAGCGGAGGAACCAGAAACCTATAAAGGCAAGCCAAGTGCTGTCGCCGGCAGTGTCGAGCAGCGGCGCGGCATTCTTGTTACAGCTTCCTATGCAGCCAGAGCGAGCGGAATTCGGACTGGCATGCAAGTAAGAGAAGCGCTGAAGCTCTGTCCAGAGCTGCTGCTCATCCAACCTGACTTCGCGTTATATCGAGAATATTCCAGGCGATTTATTCGGATCGTCGAAAGCTACACCCCGCTCGTGCAAGTGATGTCGATCGACGAATGCTATGCTGATATTACCGGCTCGAAGCAGTTCGGCACACCGATCGATATCGCCAAGATGATGCAGCGCCGTATTATGGAAGAGCTGTCCTTGCCGTGCTCAATCGGACTCGCTCCGAATAAGCTGCTGGCGAAGGTAGCCTCGGACATGCTTAAGCCGAACGGCTTGACAGTGCTTCGCAGGCGGGACGTTCCCCGTATGCTGTGGGACAAGCCGTGCGGGTACATGTACGGGATTGGCAGCAAAACCGCAGCCAAGCTGAACAAGCTTGGCATCCATACGCTCGGTCAGCTGGCTAAGGCGGACGAACGATTGCTCAGCGATCGCTTCGGAATTATGGGCGCTGCATTGATTCGAGCGGCGAACGGTATGGACGATTCGCCTGTGAATCCGGCGCGCGAGCCGAGCAAATCGATCGGTCATACTACGACGCTTCCTGCGAATATCTCATCCTTCGAGGAATCGAGCCGCATATTCTTGAATATCGCGGATCAAGTGTGCCGCAGACTGCGTAAGCAAGAGATGGTTGCCAGTACGATTCAAATTACGATCCGTGATCCTGGTATGAAGACGATCACACGATCTCAAACACTGGATACACCCACGGATGATGTGCGAGAAGTGTACAAGTCGGCTTGCAAGCTGTTCCAGACACATTGGAAGGAAGGCAGTGAGATTCGCTTGCTCGGTATTACGCTGCAAGGCTTGGAGCGGAAGGCAAGCGCAGCGCAGCAGCTTGACTTGTTCAGCTATGAGGAGGCACCGAAGCGAGATAAGCTATTGGCAACGATGGACCGTCTGCGTGACAAATTCGGAGAGAGTTCACTGTTGACAGCAGGGATGTTAGGGGATGATCCATCCGCGCTCATCCGCGATCACAAGCGGAGGGGGACGAGCTTGCAGAAGGACCTTCTATGGACGGAGAAGCCTGCTTCGGACGAGGAAGAGCTGGATTCGTAGAATCGCAACGCATGGAGGGCAGGATTATCGTGAAATGGTTTGAACTTTAATTTGAATTGTATTATAGTGTATAGAGGAATAATAAAAGTGGTAATAGAAATCAGAGGAGGGCGTTTTATTCATGGCAAAATATACATGGGTGGAGAAAGACACTTGCATCGCTTGCGGCGCTTGCGGCGCGACTGCACCTGACATCTATGATTATGACGACGAAGGTTTGGCAGAAGTAATTTATGATGAAGACGGAAATACAGGTACAACTGAAATTCCGGAAGATCTTTATGATGATATGCAGGACGCATTGGACGGTTGTCCAACTGATTCTATCAAGGTTGGAGATTCGCCTTTCGACAAGTAAGCTGCATCGACACAAGGAACTGCTTGGTCTCTAGGAGGCCGGCAGTTTTTTTGTGTGTTCAGACATACGCAGCTGTTTCGCACATACATGTCAATGAGACTGGTTCTCTTGGATTATGTATACGGCACATGGTTGTCGAATCGTTCATATTCTAGTTGAATATTGGATTTTATAGTGCTTCTTGCTAGGGTTGCATGCTATAATTATGAAAGAAGTAGGCAAAAAGTTATATATGGCACACACAATGTGTGACATTGGGAGCGATGCAATGAAGAAGAATATTCGTAAATATATTGTATATGGCAATTCCCTCGTCGTCTTGCTCTGTTTCTTCATGTTCATCTTCCAAGTGTTCCTCACCTTGGAGCGATCCTTATATGAATATGATCTGAAACAGACCGCAACGCATGCGCCGCACGAGGATATTGTTGTGATCGGAATCGACGAGCATTCGCTGCAAGCGTTGGGCAGCTACCCTTGGGACAGGCAAATCTACATGCCGTTGCTGGATATGCTGAACGCGGAAGAAGCACGGCCAACTGCAATTGCGTTCGATATTCTGTTCACTTCAGCAAGTAACCCCGAGAGTGATGCGGCATTGGCATCTACGATGGCAGCATATGACAACATTATTATGCCGTCCTATGCGAATATCGAAGATGAATTTAGCCGGGAAGCGGTATCGTTCGGTGAAGACGGGGCGCTGCAAGCGGACAATTGGACGCATCCGATTCAACCTTTCGCAGAAGTTACGGAACGGGCTCACATTAATGCCAGAATGGATTCGGACGGTGTCATTCGCCGCAATTGGCTACAAATTAACACAAGTGACGGCACACCGATATATTCGATGGCTTACAAGATGGCACAGATGGGCGGCGTTCCGGTCGCAAGCTATCTGGATCGCAATGCTCACAAGGAAATTCTGATTGATTTCCAAGCCACCTCGAACGATTTCCTGCATGTGCCGTTCGTGTCTGTTCTGAACGGTGAAGTACCTCTGGACATATTCAAGGACCGCTATGTGTTCATCGGTTTCACTGCTGTCGGGTATGATACGGGGCAAACTGCGATAGAGCAGGAGATGAAGCTCGTCTATGCCCATGCCAACATCTTAAATCAACTCTTATCACAGACGTACATAAGTGAAGCGCCGAACTTGTATGCAACCGTTTCGATTGTTGCAATGATTTTGCTGGCGCTGTGGTTTACATGGCGATTCAAGACTTTGCAGAGTGTACTCATCTTCGTCAGTGTGGCTGCTGCCATACTGATCGGCCAATATTATATTTTCAAGCACGGCGGTATTTATATAGATTCGGTGAATCCGCTGGCTGCGCTGAGCTTCACTTATCTATACAATGTGTCAATCAAAGCCTACTTTGAAGCACGTCAGCGAAGCTTTATTACGAAACAATTCGGGCGCTATATCTCGCCTGATCTCGTTAAGGAAATTGCGCGAAGTGATCAGGAGATTCAATTGGGCGGCATTAACAAGGAATTGTCTGTACTATTTCTAGACGTCCGAGGATTCACGACGCTGTCTGAACGAATGAAGCCTGAAGAGGTCGTCGGATTTCTGAATATGATGTTCGACTTGATTACGAGCCAAGCACTAGATAATCATGGAACGATAGATAAATTTATTGGTGATGCTGCGATGATTCTATACAATGCTCCGTTGGATGTGCCGCATCATGAGTACTATGCAGTCAAGACAGCGTATGACATACAGGAAGGCATGAAGCGGGTGCGCGATGAAATCGAGGAGAGATTCGGCGCGACAATCAGTGTGGGCATAGGTATCAATACCGGTGAAGTCGTCGTAGGCAACATCGGTTCCTTCTTGCGTGTGGACTATACGGCTATCGGCGACAATGTCAACGTTGCCGCGAGAATTGAGTCGAATACGACAGCGAATCAGGTGCTTGTCTCAGAAGAGACCTATGAGCGTACGAAGGACTATTTCACGTATGAATGTGTCGGCGAGCGTATGATGAAGGGCAAGACAGTCGCTGTTAAGCTGTATGAGGTGACGGGGATTAAGAAGATATTGGAATTGTCGGACTGAACAACTTCATAGTTGGATACAGTGCGTGACCAATAATTGAGGAACAATATTCGAATGGGCAAGTAATAATTCTACATGAAGGAGTTTGAGGCAGAATGACCGGAATCAAGATGAAACGCTGGATGTCGGCACTAGTTAGTGTCGTTATGCTGTACGGCTTGATCGCAGGCGCGTTCGCTCCGCAAGCGGAAGCGGCGACGGCGCGGATTGCCAAGATCATCAGTGTCACGGGTGATGTGCAAATTACGAAATCCGGCGGTACCAAACCGTACAAGGCTTTCAAGGGCTTGTACTTGAACCAAGGGGATCACATCTCCACTGGGTCTGACAGTAGTATCATCCTAGAGGTTGAGGACCGCAAGGATGAGGTAACGGTAGGATCGAATTCAGAGATGTATGTGTCCCAGTTGAAGGAAGACAACGGAAGCAAGAACACTAGCTTCAAAGTGTGGTCCGGTTCCGTATGGACCAAGGCTTCCACACTAGTAGATACAGAGGATACATTCGAGGTAGAGACACCGACAGCGGTCATGGGTGTTCGCGGTACGAACTTCGCTATTACAGTCCAACCGACATATGGAGATACTAGCATATTCGTAGCTTCTGGTATCGTCCAGGCTAATCATCCTAACACGCTTATTCCCCCCGGGGAGAATAGTTCGAATGGGAATAATGTGACGCCAATTTCGGATCCCCCAGTTGTCGTATATCCGACGATGCAGGGCAATCTGTATCCGAATGCGAACATGGACAACACAGATTCGAATACGGGCTTTATCAATTTCGATCAGTTCGCTGAGAATACAGATCCTTCGATCATTGAAGCATTGATTCGCAACAAAGCTGCCGCAGATCAAGAGAATCAACAATATCTGGACGATCTTCCGCAGAACTCAGATCAAGCACCGCCGGATCTGAATATTAATAATGATGAACAATTGGAAGACTACAAGGATAATGTGCAAAATTTGATTGGCAATATCGTAAAGAATTCTATCAATAATGGCAAAATAAACGAACAAGAAGTAGAGAAAATCATCAATAAGGTTGAGCGTGAGACGAATCGTGATGTAGATATTAATTATAAGAATCCGCCGGAACCGAAGTTGACCGACGAGCAACAGGTTAGACAAGATCGTATGTTGGAAGCAGAGCGCCTCCGCCGGCAGCAGCAGGAACAGCAGCAGCGGCAGCGCGAGCAGCAGCGTGAGCAGCACGCTGAGTTGCTCGATCGCATTAAACAGTCCGCGGAAGAGCAGAGACGGCAGAATGAACAACAGGCCAACCAAAAGCAACAAGAAGCGATAGATCGATACAAAAACCAGCTTACCGAGGAGCAAAGAAGACAGTTCGAAGAAAGACGTAATAATCTGCAAGAGAATGAACGTCGTTCCGAACAAACTCCGCCAACAGGGGGCTCCGGCGGCTCTGGAGGATCGGGCGGTTCGGACAATGGATCGACTGGAACAGAGTTGAATGGAACAGGCACTTATGCGGGTTCTGTTACAGCTACAGTCCGTACTGGGAATGCGACCTTCGGTCCGGAATCGGGAACTCGCACGATCGAAGGCAATGTCACCTTGACGGGCAGCACTTCCGGTGCAATCACCTTACGCAATGTGGTTGTTACGGGTGATGTGCAGGTGAATACGGGGAATGCCACTGTCGCCTTACAAGATTCTGTAACGGTGGAAGGGTCTACGGTTATTCAAGATGTCAGCACCCAAACATTCGACAGTCAGGCGATGCACGGTGATAAGATAGTCGTGAGTGACAACAACGGTGTCAGCTTGCGATTGAGCGGATCGGCCAGCCATGCGAAGGTGGAAGTAACAGGTGACGGTGAAGTGACGTTATATGGGGATTACCACCACATGGTGCTTGTTCAGGCAGCAGCCAAGCTCATCGTTGGTGCTGATGCGCATATCAAGAAGCTAGACATTCGCCATAGCGATGCTCAGTTGGTGAATGAAGGCTGGATTGGGAAAATTGTAGGCGCTTCTGAGCTAGAATTGCATGAATCTGTCGTGTTGGAGATCGAGAAGATCATCCAACGCCATGTAGACGCTGTGAATGCAGCGGAATCACCGGAACAGATGGTTGAAGCGCTGTATCAGATAGGATATTCGCAGTTATCGAATGATGTTGTTGCCTATCTATTCGAGCTTCGTCCTGTAGCAGGATTCGATACGATCGGACAAATTACAGCAGCTGTTGATCAAGCTATCGCACATACGAATGCAGATCCTTACGTCTTTTATAAAGGTCCGTCCCCTTTGGTAGATGTCTCTTCGATTGAAGTTGAGGTAAGCGGAGCGGATGAACTGTATGTATTGAATATGTCAGCTTTACTAGAAGGACCGTCTCCGGTCATGTACCCGTCAGCTGATCAGTTTGAACAGCTCGTAGCTGCAGGTCATGCGTTGAAATTTCCTGTGTCCATAGCAGAACCGACTATGGAGTTGGATTTGACGCCAATCACGGAACTAATGCCGTATTCAGAGAAATCCTTACTGTTATACGCTATCCGAGATGATCAAGTATCCCAACCTACACGGCCGATTATTGCGCCAGGCTTGGAAACGACGTATGAAACGATTAGCGGCACTGTTACATTAGCAGAACCAGCGCCTGAAGACGGGCTTAACATTATGGTGTTCGGCCAGTATTTGAATGTGGAACTCGTATTGCCAGAACCTCCTATTATGGATGCGGTGCACGCGCCTTTTATTGAGAAATATACATTCGTGCATATTGCACCAGGGGAAACAACAGCATCCTATGAGATGCAAGTGAGTCATAATGATACTTATGCTGTCGGTTACGCGATCATCTCGGAATTGCCGAGCGAGCATACATGGCTTAGACAAGCTTTCGCAGGATACCAAGGAGAGATGGTGTCTTATCCATCCGATGCGCGTGAGATAGAGATTGTCGTAGAAGTTGGCGGGCAGGCAGACCTGACGATCGAGCATGGAACGCTTGTTACCGGTACTGTACAAGTAGATCCGAGCAAGCTTGACGGTAATGAAACGGTGTATGTATTAGTGGAGAATGAACAAGGACTTGCAGGATATACAACGGTGCCCGTATCGGGAACAGATCCAGAACCGTTCACGGCCATTGTTCCAGAGGGTGAGACTTATCTCGTTCACTACTTCCTAGAGGATGAATATGTGTTCAAGAACACGTATTATTATGTGGAGAATGGCTTGTATACGCGAGCATTGGAAGACGCTTCATGGCTTACACTTGGGGATAGTATCGAATTGAATGTGCCGGCTGACGCTATCGGACAAGTGTCGGTATCTGACGCGCACACATTAGGATTCGCTGTCACGTGGGAGCCTGTAGCAAATGCTGTTAATTATGACTTTAGGTTCATGGATGATCAAGGCATGCCATATGTTTCATTGCCAGATTTCGTGAGTGCTGAACTAGCAGCAGCGAACAATTATACGTACTATCCAGATATGGTATTCAGTTTAATGGGTTCACTCGGACTCGAACCGAACCGAACTTATACGTTGGCTGTCTCAGCATATCCAGAGGGAAGTTGGGAACCGATGGCTGTTGGAATAAGCAGCTTTACGACGGGTGATCAGCTGCATGACAGACCGTATGTTCTCGGTTCTACTCCGTCATCGCATGCCCATGCTATTCAGACTGATGCTGGAATTACGCTTAAGTTCAATGAATCCGTGAACGTGGACAATGTGACGGATAGCGTCGTACTGCTTCGAGGCCAGAGTCGGGATATCTCGTACATGGAGCCGGTCGAAAATATAGGTATCACTGCAAATACGCAAGGTGATGGAGCGGTCACTGTTCACTTCGATCAAGAGCTGGATTCGAATTCGTATTACGCCCTGCAACTGAAACAAGGCTTCGTTCGGAACCAATACGGACTCCCGAATGAGGGGTATGAATTGTCATTCCATACAGCTGAAACGAATGAATCAGTCCCGTCTGTTACCTCCGTTGTCTATGAAGACAGCATGTACGTAGATTGGGAAGAGGTAGAACTAGCGAGCCATTATGAGGTTTGGGTTAACGGAGAGTTCCAAGATTCCGTTATCGAACAGACGAATGTGAATCTGCAAGGCATATATGCAACGCAAGAGCTTGCTGTTCTAGTTCGGGCAACGAATGGACAGTCTGTCATTGCCGAGAGTGAGATCTATCCGGAATTCCAAGCAGTCCCGTATTCCAATGCTATTGCAGGCTATTATGATGGTTTCATTCTTTACTTTGACTTCGAGCCTGTAGAAGGTGCCGCAAGCTACGTTGTATATAATGGCGATTACCTGTATGGTTCTGGATACGAACCAGGCAACGTTCAGGTGAACGGGGCAGGCGATGTCACGATCGTTGCTTTGGACGAGAATGGGCAAGTGATTGCTAGATCTTTGATCCGTTATGAACTTGACGGTCCCATATTCGGCTTTTGATCTAATTCTTCAGGCAACAGCTTAATTACTGAATAATAAAGGAGCTATTCCATGCGAAAGATGCAATCGAAGATTATTGTGAGTATGCTGTCATTATCCTTATGCTTCCCCTCAGTCCTGCTTGCTGCTTCCCCGTCAGAAGGAGTACGCGGGAACAGTGGCGACTTATTGTCGCAAGTAGACATCGTTGCTGGAACGAGCGAATTCGGGGGAGAGGACGGAGCGGCTTCAGCTGCTTCGTTCCGCAACCCGGCGAGTGTAGCGGTCTCACCGGACGGGACGATCTACATCGCGGATACGGACAACCAGCTTATTCGCGAGCTGGAGGATGGTACGGTAGACACCCTGGCGGGCAATACATTGCTAGTGGATGAGAAGGGCTTCCCCGTCGGGGCGCTTGTGGATGGAATCGGTTCGGATTCATCCTTCTCCACCCCTACTGGGTTAGATGTAGATGGGCAAGGGAACATCTATGTTGCGGATACAGACAATCATGCGATTCGTAAAATTACACCGAGCGGAACCGTCACGACATTGGCAGGCAACGGTCTGTTAGGCGAGGAAGACGGCGAAGGCGAATCAGCTACATTCTATTCGCCGACTGATGTAGCGGTTACGGCTGAAGGTGTTGTCTATGTAGCGGACACTCTGAATCATACGATTCGCCGAATTGCGCCAGACGGTGGAGTGACGACGCTTAATGCGCAAGCAGAGCGTGCGATAGAATGGGCGGAAGGCTATGTGGAATCTGCGGGGAATTATAAAGATGGGAAGCTCACAGAGGCGCAGTTCAACGAACCTTCCGGATTGGCATTAGATGAGAAGGGCAACCTGTACGTCAGCGATACAGGCAATCACTTGATTCGCTACATTGATCTGCAAGCACAAACAGTCACTACCGTAGCAGGTATGGTGAAGGATTCCATGTACGAAGACGGTGAGCCGTATGCGGCAGGCGGATATGTGAATGGTGATGCGCAGCAGGCGCAATTTAATTCTCCGCAAGGGATCGCCGTGACGAGTGACGGAGGACTTGTCATTGCCGATACACTTAATCATGCCGTGCGTTATCTGAATGAGGGTCAAGTCATGACACTCGCTGGTGCAGCAGAGGAACAGTATGGCGATCAGGTTGGCTTGAACGGTATGAATCGCCTGCATGCGCCAAGTGATGTTGCTGTCCGTCAAGATGGAGGTATTCTAATTGCAGACAGCTACAATAACAGGATCAAGCTATGGACTGTGTACACGCATCCAGCAGGCGTACAAGCAGACGGCAGCATTCATGTAGTTGTGAACGGACAGTTGGTAAGCTTCGACGCACAGCCGGAGATCGCCAATGCGCGCACGATGGTGCCTGTTCGCTTCATCGCCGAAGCACTCGGCTATGATGTGGCATTCGACAACGCAACTGTGAAGATAAGCGAGAATGAGCATTCTGTCGCTATGCAACTGGATGAGACGATTCTCACTATCGAGGCGTCAGGTGAAGAGCCTGTAAGTCGCTTCATGGATACCGCACCTTATGTGAAGGAAGGCCGAGCTTACGTGCCGCTGCGCTTCTTCAGCGAACAATTCGGCAAGGACGTGCAGTGGGATGCATCGACGCGAACGGTCATCTTGCGGGATCAAACTATGAACTAATTGCTCGCACTACGAATAGGAGCTGCTCGAAGTCACTTGTGACTTCAAGCAGCTCCTTTGGTTATTGTCGCATCCAATAAGCACGATGTTAGTCTAGAATGAGCAACACAGATAACGCTATGACAACAACTGCGAAGATCGAAGCAATCCACACGATGGCTCTCGTATGCACTTGTTCCTGCTGCTGTCTGCGTTCGAAGTAGGTTGGTTTACGCTTGGCCATAGCTATCTTCCCTTTCGTAACAGAATAACTTTACCATAATGGAAACGCCTTCATTCTGTCAATGTCTATTCATCTGAGTTGAATATCACTTCCTTTTTCCATGCGTTTCCGATAAACTGACAGGTAGGGGTATGCATGAAGAGCGGAACAAGTGAAGTTGTTGTACGCATGAGAAAGAGAGGAATACCAATATGATCTACCGTCACGTGGCCAAGCCGCTACTATTCAAGCTGCAGCCAGAAACTGCGCATCATCTTGTGATTAGAAGCTTGAAGACAGTCAGTCAGGTGCCCGGCATTGTGCCCATGCTGGCTCAGACGTTTCGTACGAAGAATGAACCAAGTCTGACCGTTGAGCAATTCGGATTGACGTTCGACTGTCCGATAGGCTTGGCAGCTGGTTTGGACAAAAATGCAGAAGCAGTACGTGGATTTTCCGCGCTTGGCTTCGGCTTCATGGAAGTCGGGACTGTAACGCCTAAGGCACAACCAGGCAATGAGAAGCCGCGAAGCTTCCGCCTGCCGTCGGATGAAGCATTAATTAATCGTATGGGCTTCAACAATGAAGGGGCGGAAGCGATGGCCGGACGATTAAGCCGGCTTGGCAAGCGCAGTATTCCGATTGCGGTCAATATAGGCAAGAACAAGGTTACACCGAACGAACAGGCGCCTGAAGACTATCGCGCATGTATTCGTGCGCTATATCCATACGGGGATTTCTTCGTCGTGAATATTAGCTCGCCGAATACGCCGGGATTGCGCAGCTTGCAGCACGGGGAAGAGTTGTTGCATCTGCTTGAGGCCGTACAGGATGAGATGCGGAAGCAGCATCTTGCACTTGGCTATACGACTGACGTCAAGCCGGTATTAGTGAAGATTGCGCCGGACCTGGAGCTTGATGAGCTCGGCTCTATTCTGGAGACGATTATGTCAAGCGGTGTTGCAGGACTCATTGCAACGAATACAACCTTATCCAGAGAGGGCTTGCAGCACAGCAATAGGCAAGAAGCAGGCGGATTAAGCGGCAAGCCGTTGAAGGACAAGTCAACTTCAATTATTCGCGAAGCTTGGCGGTTGACAGATGGAAGGCTTCCGATTATAGGTTCGGGCGGTATTTTTACAGCGGCAGACGCATATGAGAAAATACGAGCAGGCGCTTCGTTGATAGAAGTCTATACAGCATTCGTCTATCATGGCCCCGGCTTGATCAAGCAGTTGAATCGGGAGCTCGCGACGCTGTTGAAGCAGGACGGACTGTCATCGATCCATGAAGCGATCGGTGCAGACCATCGTTAAGCAGGTGCTGCAGACAAGGTATGCTGCATCATCTGGACAGGGCATATCAGCAGATACGCTATGTCAGGTAACGGTAGGACAGGACGCACCTTCACCCTGCTGGAGAAGGACGAATGGAGGCAAAGCGTATGGATGGCAGAGACTGGGGGAAATTTCTGCTCCCCTATGAACAAACGGTGGAAGAACTGAAGGTGAAATTCAAGACACTGCGGGCAGAATTGAAGAAGCGCGAAGAATTCTCTCCGATAGAATTTGTGACCGGACGAGTGAAGCGCATCTCCAGCATATTGGAGAAGGCGAAGCGCTTGCATGTTCCGATGGATAAATTGGAAAGCGGGATTGAGGATATTGCTGGCATTCGCATCATGTGTCAATTCGTGGAGGATATAGAACGTGTAGCCTCGATTATTCGCGAGCGGGAGGACATGCTGCTCGTCTATGAGAAGGACTACATTTCGAATACGAAGGAAAGCGGCTACCGCAGCTACCATATGATTGTCGAATATCCGGTTCAGACTGCGCTCGGTATGAAGCGGGTGCTTGCCGAAATTCAAATTCGCACCTTGGCTATGAACTTCTGGGCGACGATCGAGCATTCGCTTAATTATAAGTATCGGGAAAGTCTCCCGAAGGAGCTGCGTATTCGGCTGAAGAAAGCAGCAGAAGCGGCATTCAAGCTAGATGAGGAAATGTCGAGCATTCGCGAAGAAATTATCCGCTCTCAGCAGCTGTTCGAGGACCGTTCTAATCTGGTGTCTACGATTCTGTCCGACATCCAAGAGCTGTACTTCTATCACCGTATCCGCGAAGCGGTTACGTTCCAGCTGCAATTCAACGAGCTGTGGGACAACGGCGATGTATGGGGCTTGAAGACGCTGTCTGAGCAAATTCGCGCTTCATTGTCGCGTGCGCAGAAGGAGCAGACATGAGCAGATATGACAAATTGTATGTAGCGTTTCTTCGTTACTTTAATGTGGAACGGGATTACTTCGAATGTCACGAAGTGATGGAGGAGCTCTGGCTCGAAGAGGGAAGGAAGCCGTTCTATCAAGGACTGCTGCAAGTAGCCGTAGGCTTGTACCATTTTGACAATGGCAATATAAGTGGTTCAATCAAGTTGTTCGAGGCAGGTATCGACAAGCTGCGCGGAAGCTTGGATGAACAAGCCGGCATCGACATAGCCGCTATTCTGCAAGATGCGGAACAAGTAGTCGAGAAGCTGTATCGGTATGAAGAAGCGCCATTCGCGTTCTACGACTTAGACATTCGCATTACCGATCCAGACTTGGAGCATGCTGTGCGGCAGCTGGAACTGTGATGTCGGAACGAGAAGCCTTGCGGGAACAACAGACCTGCAAGGCTTCTATTGGGTATAAGGCAACAAAGAGCTGTCCTCCAACCATTGTAGACTGTTGGACAGCTCCTTATCGTGTTGCGGTCTTATTCACCTAGATGGCTTTCGAACCAAGCCTTCGCCTGTTCGGGCGAGATCGTGTGTGCAGCATCTGAAATTTCACCGTCTAACGTATCGACACGCTCACCGTTTTCGTAATAGACGATAGTTGGTGTGGCTGTCACGCCGTACTTCTCCCAACCGAATGTATATTCACTCAAGTTGTATTGATGAATATAGACACCCAGTTCATCCATAATCGGCATCAAGATCGGTGTTGTTACCTGACAATGCGGGCATGTTGGCTGGAAGTAGTAAACGAAGAACGTTTCCTTGTCCGCCAGCTTTTGGCTAAGGGCATCTTCTGTGATAATATTTTGATAGTTGGGATCGTCCAGCTGCTCCAGAGTAGGCTGAGACAGTTCGTCAGGACTTACGCCGTACAAGCGCTCCGCATCACTGGCATAAGTGTTCTTCGAGGCTTGATTAATGTAGAATAGCGCACCGAACAGTACGGCAACAATAGCGAGATAAATCCAAAGCTTCTTCAAAGTTCTCCCCCTTTCTCTATTTGATCATACCTGAATCTATTATAAACGATCCGTGGATTGGAAGAAAGCATGCCTGTCTGGAGGTGGATAAAAGTGAGTAATACGATGCGACTAGACAAGCTTCTTGCACATATGGGAGTCGGTACGCGCAGCGACATTCGCAAGCTCGCCCGGCAAGGACGCATCGCACATAACGGGATGACAGTCAAGGATTCTGGCAAGCATGTCGATCCCGAGGCTGATCTTATCACGGTAGATGATGAAGCCATCGTGTACAGAGCCTTTATTTATGTGATGCTGAACAAGCCTGGCGGTGTCGTGTCAGCAACAGAGGACAGGCGCGAACGAACTGTAGTGGATCTGCTCGATGAGCGAATGCGTGTATTCTCGCCGTTCCCCGTTGGGCGGTTAGACAAGGATACAGAGGGGCTGCTGTTATTGACGAATGACGGTCAGCTTGCTCACGATTTGCTGTCCCCGCGCAAGCACGTAGATAAGACGTATTATGCAGACATAGACGGTCCTGTCGGCTCGGACATTCAGGAACAGTTCTGTCAGGGGGTGAAGCTGGACGACGGCTATAAGACAATGCCTGCAACGCTCAACGTCCTGGCCAATGACGAGAGTGGCGCGAGTATTGAATTGACGATTCAGGAAGGCAAGTTTCATCAAGTGAAGCGGATGTTTGAAGCCGTCGGTCGCAAGGTGCGCTATCTGAAGCGAATTCGAATGGGCAGCTTGGTGCTGGACGAATCGCTGCCGTCTGGGGCATACCGGGAACTGACAGGTGAAGAGGTAGAATTGCTGAGACATTATAACCAAGACTAAAACAAAGAGGTGCAGCCAACTGTGAGTAACGAACAATTGCCTTATCAGCTTATTGCGCTAGATGTGGATGGAACACTGCTGCGGGATGACCACAGCTTATCTGAATGTAACCGCAGTACAATTCGTGAGGCAGCGCAACGAGGTGCCGAAATCGTGCTGTGTACAGGTAGAGGGACAGACAGTGCGCTGCCGGTGCTGGAGGAGTTAGGTCTTGAAGGGACACTTATTACACATAACGGAGCGGTCATTGTCGAGTCCCATACGCGAGAAGTAATCGCAGAGGAAGGGTTCGAAGCAGAGGAGATTCAACCGCTTATTCAGCATGCGCGTGACAACGGCATTCATTTCGATGTATGTACGGCATTCGAGCTTAGGGTAGAAGCATTGAACGCCGAAGTTAACGCCATGTATGAGAAGTACTTAGTGAGCCCGCGAGAGGTGGCAGACGTATTAGCAGTGAGCGGCCGGCTCGTCAAGCTGACAGCGTTCGGAACGATTGCGCAGATGGATCAGGTGGAGCAGGAGTGGCAGGCGTTCTTGCCAGAGGCGATCACCTTGATCCGAAGCGGGGATTTCTTCGTCGATGTGATGCGTCGAGGTGTATCGAAAGGGGCGGCATTGCGCAAGCTGTCGGCTATCAAAGGTATTCCGCGAGAGCGAATGATGGCGATTGGCAACTACTTCAACGATGTCGCCATGCTCGAAGAAGCGGGCTTGGGCATAGCAGTCGATAATTCTCCAGATGGTGTTAAGAAGGCTGCAGATCAGGTTACTGCTTCCAATAATGATGACGGCGTGCATCATGCGATTCAGCAATACATATTTCAACAAGCTTAGGAGATGCTAATCCTTGTTCCAACCATCCTGCACTGAAGGGGAGGACAAGGCGATGGCAACGATTAGAATTAGACCTGACTTGCGTACCGCATGCGGGGAAATCTGTGATATTGTAGTTAACGGCAAATATGCGGGCACGTGTGTGTTGGTATATCGGGAGAAGGAGCGCTTGTCCGGTTCGATCCAGCTGGATCGCGATTCATTGTCCCCTAGAACGAAGCATCAAGTTGTCCGGCATATGAATGAATATGTGCAATCGTTGGTAGATGCGTTGCAGACACCTGAATGCGATGTGATCGTCACTTACAGCCGCTACGATCATGTCATTGCATCCGAGCACAACGTTGGCGTCATCGAGTCATTCAGTGATGAGCCTGAATTCGAGGTCGATGTCGATCTGGACACGCGTTATGATGATGGCGATCCGGCCGAGCGCGAATGGTTGGAGATGCAAGATGATGACGTGTACGACAGCGATGATGAGGCATTCGACATCGTGTTGACCCGTGATGATGGTGATACGTTGACTTATGATATTTATGATCATTCACACGGTGATGTATCAGTTGGTACGGCCACGGTAGACATTAGCGGAAGTGACATAAGCGGTTTTATCGAATTTCGTGATGTCGGGAATGAAGAGGAACGCGAAGCGATTGCTTCGATCTTGATGCAGGAAATTGACAAGCAACGCGAGTTCGATACATGCAGCCTCACGATGCTGTATCAGAACGAACCGTTCGAGGAAGTGCTGTTCGAGAACGAAGCTCTACATTGACAATCAAAGTAGCAGTGGACAGACCCGTTCCAAGGTGGAGCGGGTTGTTTATTGGCAAAGGGGAAACAATGGTTTGTGACATAGATACGAGAGATGGTATACTAGGAACGATGGATGTGAGAGGAGGCAATCATAAATGAATTTTGAGATTCCGAAGAACGTGCAACAATTCGGCAAAGATATTCAAGAGGAACAGCTTCGTTATCATACCAAGCGGGTGAAGGTGTCCAAGGAATTTACGTTCGACAGTGCGCATCACTTGCACTGCTATGAAGGAAAGTGCAAGAGCTTGCACGGCCACACGTATAAGCTGCAGATTATTATGGTAGGTTCGCCGGATCATCGCGGACTGGTGATTGATTTCTCCGACATGAAGCGGATGGCGAAGGAACGCGTCATTGATGTGCTGGATCATAAATATTTGAACGAAGTGCTGCCGCCGATGAATACGACAGCAGAGAATATGATCGTATGGATCTATGAACAGCTGAAGGAAGGGCTTGAGCAAGAAGGCTGGTCGCCGCGTGTATTGCTTGACGAAGTGCGCTTGTGGGAGACACCTACAAGCTACGCGATTGCGACTCGTGAACTGATGGAAGAGCAGTAAGCAGATCAATGCGAGATCAGCTTCCATACACGGACTACCAAGACTGTATGACAGCGGGGGCAGAACCAACCCGATTGCATACAGTCTTTGTTCATAGCCACCTCTATTGCCGCTTTTGTGCCTGAGAAGAGGTTCGCTTCGTAGAGAAAGCAGTTACTTTGTTCTTACCGGTTGTCTTGGATTGATACATCGCTTCGTCCGCTTCCTTAAGCAGCTGCTCTGCTGTAATCCCTTCCCGCTGCATGCTGTAACCGACGCTAACCGTCACCGGTGTATGCACTTCGATCGTGCGCCGCACTTGCTCCGCCAGCTTCTTGACGCTTGCCGCAGATTGCTGTGTCACCATCAATACGAGCTCCTCGCCGCCGTAACGGCCGGCAATGCCGTAATCGTCAGCGAGCTCCTTCAACACGTTGGCAACCGATTTGAGTGCTTCATCGCCTTTTTGATGCCCTTGGGTATCGTTCAGCTTCTTGAAGTTGTCAATATCGGTGAAGATGATCGCTGCTTTCTTCTTGCGCTTGATCGCTTCCTTGAGCTTCTGGATGAAGAACGTTCGGTTGTATACACCCGTCAGCCCGTCGCGTATCGAGGAAAAATACGTCGCTTGCAACAATTCCACAATTCGGTCAATCAGAAACAGCAGCAAGACGGAGAAGAAAGCGATCGGCAGCACATTGGCAAGCAGATCGAATACGCTGTTCGAACCGGCGAATACGTAGCGCTTGATGACCTGGGCAAGATGTGCGCCGAAGAAGAAGCCGAGACAGAGATTATACTTGAGTGACTGTCCCACATTGGGCGAAATTAGAAAGAATGCCAAGAAAATTAACACAAATTGAAAAATATCGATGCCCAGCCAGTTGAACAACAGCTCCCGTTCGGTTGGCTCGACCATATTTTGCAGGAATACATAATGCAACAGAGCAATGCCTGCTGTCATCAACAGAAATGATAGGAAAGTGAAATACACCCGCATCGCAGACCGATTGTACATCTGGAATACCGCCATATTGATGAATATGAACGATACGACCTGCAGCAGCTGTACGACATAAGCGATCACATCTCCAGGCATGCGAATGCGGGAAGACAACGTCGCGATTAAGCCGTATTGAATGAGTACGACGCTGAGCGACACGATGAGCGAGATATATGCTTTCTTGCGGCGCTCCCGGTACAAGCGCAAAGACATAATTAGCATGATGGACAGAAGTGTGATGACAGTGATGGCTGAATAAATCATGCCGCTTGAGCCTGTGAACAGTTGAGGGTTGTACATAGATGTACTCCTTTTGTCAGGATGCGATATTCCTATTATAGCTTTTCTTTTTCCTTGGCTACAAGGTACAATGATAGGGAGAGGAGGTTCGGGTATTGAAAATCTTGCAAGCGCTGTTTTTCCCGCCGGAGCAGCCGGGCGGCGTATCCTCAATGGTACCGTACATTCAGGAGAGGTTCAATCGGATGGCCGGTTGGCAGATGGAGTTGTTCTTCCTGCCGAAGCGAGTGCGGGGCAAAGGAACAGAGGACGTGCCACTTCGAACGTTCGATCCCGAACAATATACAGGGAATCCCATTGTAGATCGTTATAGACAGACGATTCGTGATTATTTGTGGTGGACCAAGCTGCGCCTGAAGGAAGAACGCTATGATCTGATCCATGCGCATCATCCGATTGCGGCGTTGGTTCTCAAGTATGTATATCCAGACGTACCTGTGCTGGTGACGATTCATTCCAGTTATGAACGTGAGCTCATCTTGAACGGGAAGATTGAGGCGAACAGCCCGGTGCAGGCTTACTTGGTATCGCTGTATAGAGAGATGGAAGCAAGCTGTGACAGAATGATTACAGTGTCGGATGCGTTCAAGCAATATATGACACCGTATTTGGCTCAGCCGGACAACGTGCAGGTCATTCGTAACGGCTTCGATCAGAAGCGGTTCCGGCCGATGAATCACGACACGCCAGTCCCGCAGCTTGTAACGTTGTGCCGATTAGTTCCGGCTAAGGGATTAGATGTGCTGCTTCAAGCGTGTGCACGCTTGAAGCATGCCGGCAAGAGCTTCGTGCTGCATATTATTGGCGACGGGGATATTCGGGAAGAGCTGGAAGAGCTGGCAGAGAAACTGGACATTTATGAAGAGACGATCTTCTATGGCTATATGCTGCATCCTGAGCAATTTATACCTTTCTTCGATATCTTCGTATTACCATCACGAGCGGAGGCGTTCGGCAGTGTATTCGCCGAAGCGGCATTGTGCTGGCTGGCGCTCGTCGGCACGGATGTAGGCGGCATCAGCGAGCAGATTGAGGATGGTAAGAACGGACTGCTCGTTCCGGTCGATGATGTGGATGCGCTCGCTGCAGCACTCGAGCGCTTGATAGACAATCAGGACTATCGGAATGAGCTCGCGCAGGCAGCCAATGAACGGGCGAATAAGACATATTCGATAGCCAGGGTCATTCGTGAGCTGAAGGACGTATATGGGGCGTATGTGCAATGAGACCGTTTCGCTTTATTCATGCGGCGGACTTGCACTTGGGCAGTCCATTCGCGGGGGTCGGCGCGCAGTCTTCGCTATTGCGCGAACGACTGCGTGAAGCAGGCTATCGGGCGTTGGATCGACTGGTGGAGCTGGCGATTGCCGAGCAGGTTGATTTCGTACTGGCTGCAGGCGATCTGTTCGACAGCGAAGACCGTTCGTTGAAGGCGCAGCTGCGCATGCAGAAGGCGGCAAGCCAGCTGGATGAAGCTGGGATTCGGCTGTACGCGGTGCATGGCAATCATGATCCGATCTCAGCCGGTTATCGTGCGAAGCTGGAGCTGCCAGAGACGATGCATGCGTATCCGGCGGGAGATGTATCAATGCAGGTTGCGTTGAATCGATCAGGAGAACGAATAGCCGAGATATATGGCATATCATACGCACAGCAGCATGAGCGCGCGAATTTGGCAGCACGCTTCCCTGCTTTGCCTATGCAGGAGACACATAGTCGGCTGTTCCGCATCGGCTTGCTGCATGCCAATGTGGATAACCAGCAAGGGTCCACGCCTTATGCGCCTTGCACGAAGCAAGACCTGTTGCGTGCGAACATGGATTACTGGGCGCTTGGCCATATCCATCTTCGGCAAGTGTTGCACCGGGCGCCTTGGATTGTCTACCCAGGCAACCTGCAGGGACGCAGTATGAAGGAAACAGGAGCAAAGGGTGTGTATGTCGTCGATGTATCCGAAGCGGGGGAAGCCTCGCTTCGTTTCTGTGCATTGGAGGAAGTACGCTGGGAGGTCAAGCGGCTGTCTATCTCGGAGCTGGAGGATGAGCAGCAGCTGCTGGAGAGCATGTCGGCACTACTGGATGAGACGCTTGCCGAATCATCGGACAATGGCGGACGCATGGGGGATTCGGCTATGCGTTCGGCAATCGTGCGAATCATCCTGGAGGGTCGCGGGTCGCTGCACGAAGCGCTCCAGTCCGACAGACTCGCTGATTGGCAGGCAGTATTGCGGGAGGAACATCCTGTCGCTGGAGAGACATTCGTCTGGCTGGAGAGCTTGCGATCCGAGACACTGCCAGCAGTAGATCTAGAGCAATTACGCCAATCGGACAGCTTCCTTGGCGAGCTGCTTCGAGCCTCCGCTCGTATGAAGTCTGACCTTCCTTCGCTACGAGCTTGGCAGCCGACTGAGTTGCTGTGGGCGCATCCTCGAATCGGGAAGCTGTTGGAGGAAGCTGAACTGTCTGAGTTGAAGGCATGGGCAGAGGAAGCGGAAAGGCTGCTTATAGATTGGCTCGGAGATACGATTGCTGCAGGGAGGGAGTACGATGAGAATTGAGCGGCTCGCCATTGAAGGGTTTGGCAGATTGCATCAACAGGAGATAGATCTGCGTTCACCCGTGACTATGCTGCTCGGTCCGAACGAAGCTGGCAAGAGCACGACAGCCGCATTCATTCGAACGATGCTATACGGCTTCCCGCAGCGGCGCAGCGGTGCAGAACGATACGAACCGCTCGCAGGTGGCCGGCATGGCGGTCAGCTCGTCCTGTCGACCGATGACGGGGAGCGGCTGACCGTGGAGCGCTTCGATGGGCGTGACGGATTGCGCATCTGGGATGAAGCAGGCAATCGCTGGAGCGAGTCCGACCTTCAGCGTGCTATCGGCGGCTACCCGGGAGATCTGTTCCAGCGTATGTTCGCATTCAGCCTGAAGGAGCTGCAAGAAATTCGGCTGTTAGAGTCTGAGGATGTGGGCCGCTATCTGTACACGGTCGGACTTGGACGCGGAGACGGCAAGTCGATTCTGGAAGCGGAGCGTAAGCTGACTGTCGAGATGGAACAGCTCTTCAAGTATCGAGGCTCTGTTCAGCCGATTCCGCAGAAAGCGCGTGAGGTTGAGGAGCTGGCGACACAGCTGCAAGCAGCCCGAGGTCAGAGTGAGGCGTACAATGCATTGCTTGAACAGCTGGAACAATGCGGCGAGTCGATGCAAGCTGCTGCCAGCGATGCGGCGCGTATCCGTACTGAGCTGAATTGGCTGGCGGCTTGCATAGAAGCCAGAGAGGATTGGATCGCCCTTCGTGATATAGAGAAGCGGCTTGCTTCAATGCCGAAGCAGAAGGTCTCGCTACCAGAGAATGGGCTCGAACAGCTCAATCGTTGGCGTGAGCAGGAAGAACGCTTACGGGAAGACGAAGGACGTGTGCGGCAGCAACTAGAACGAAGACAGTCGGAGCATGCGGAGCTCGTAATGCTGGAAGGCAGGGACAAGCTGCGGCAACGGTTAGAACGTCTATTGGAGCAATTGATCTCTGTTTCAGAAGATCTGAATCGGCTTAAGGAAATGGAGCTGGAGCTGCATGCACGGGAGGAAGAAGCGGCGCGTTGTGTGCGTGCTGTATCCCCCGATTGGACATCTGCTCAGCTCCGCGCTTATCCGATGTCGCAAGCTGAAGCGGAGCAAGTGCGCGCTTATCGAGATGCGCAAGCACGCTTGCAGGCAGCAGCCGACCGATTGGAGACAGAACGCAGAGAGCGGGAAGTCCGCTGCCATACAGAGAAGCGATCTTGGGATGATGCACGCATCGAAGCGGAACGACTGCTTGCAGCGCGTCGCCGCTATCCTGAACTGGCCGACATTCCTTATGCCGAACGCGTCCAGCAGATTCGTCAGTACTTACGTGAGTCAGCCCGCTGGGCAGAGCTTGCGCGCGAGTACCGACATACAGAAGATCGGCTGACTGAAGCTCAGCATATTCAAGCAGGACGCGTGAGCATGCAGCATAGAAGTCCCCGTACGAGGCGCCGCTCTTCATCCTTGGCTGTAACCGTATGGACGATGGCAGGCTGGGGCGGGGCCGCTGCGGGGATTGCCGGGTTCGGTGCAGCTGGCGAGTGGACATGGGCGGCAGTGAGCGCCATCCTTGGCGGTGTGATGATTGCAGTAGCTAGGCTAGGGCCGTGGGCAAGACAGCAGCCGGATGCAGATGAGCGGACACAGCATGTGGCAGAGCAGGAGCCGATCGAACAGTGGCGGAAGCGGCTGCGAGACATTGAACAGCGTTGTGAACAGGCTGCTGCCGTATGCCAAGAGCTGCTTATTCGTCTTCTGCCTGCGGGTTCACATGCAGCTGCTGCGATCGAATCGCATGATGCGGACTGGCAACGAGCCGATGGTTCGCACACTGAGACTAGCCTGTCTGCGCGTGCTTACGATACGCCATCAGCCCAGAGACAGCCGAGCGATTGGGCGGATTGGCGTGAACAGCTGGAGGAGCTGCTTCCGCTAGAGGAGAAGCTGCAGCAGTGCGAAGAACGACTGGATGAACGCGAGCGTGCATGGCGGCGAGCAGAGGATGAATTCGCGCACACACAAGCTAGAGAAGCGGACAATAAGGCAGCAGCCGATGCTGAGCAAGTGCGGTGGGAACAGTGGCTGTCTGGACGAGAATTCGCGCCAGACACATCGCCGGAAGCTGCCCTTGTCCTGCTGCAACTGATCGAGAAGGGTCAGCATACCGCGCGAGAGGCAGAACGATATGCCAAGCAAGCTGCTCTGCTGCGAGAGCGGATTTCGGCATTCGACGCTGCCGTTCGTTCGCTGTATACTGAATTCCCGCAGTGGATGAAGCACGCGCAAGCTGAAGGAAATTTCGCAGCTCGAGATAGTGACAGTGAGCCGTCTATCGCTGCGAGCGCTCATACAGACAATTCGCGTATGCGGCAGCTTGATGCTGTGCATTGGGCGAGCTGCTTGAAGGGATTGCAGCAGAAGCTGCAGGAGCAAGACGAGCTTGCTAGACATGCGGCTAGGCTGGAGGAGCAAATAGCCGAAGATCAAGCAGCATTGGCTGTCTGCGAACAATCACAAGCTCGAATACATAGGGAGCGGGTTAAGCTGCTTCAGGAAGCGCATGTTGATACAGAGCATGAATGGCGGAAGCTTGCAGACGATATGGAGGAGAGGGAGCGTTGCCTGTCGAGCAAGGAGCATCTGCTTCATGTTCTTCAAGTTCGGCTCGGCGGTAAGCCGCTCGCACAATTGGAGCAAGTATGGCTAACCCACACATTGCCTGAAGTGCGGACGAAACTGGAGGAATGGGAGCGGGAACTTCAGCTTCTGTCCGATGAGCAGCAGGAGCTGATGGACAATAAGGCGAAGCTGCAGGCTGAGCTGGATCGGTTGATGCGGGATGAGGAATATGCGGCATTGCTGCAAGCGCACAAGGAAGCGAAGACGGAGCTGAAGGAGCTGGCAGCGAAGTGGACGGTGCGTGCGATGGCGCAAGCCTGGTTCCGTCAGGCGAGGGAGACGTATGAACAGGAACGTCAGCCTGCTGTCATGCAGAAGGCATCTGCACGCTTCTCGCAACTGACTGGCGGCGTGTACAGCCGTGTATATACGACGATTGGTGAAGGTAAGCTTGAGGTCGAGCACGCGAGCGGAACGCGCTTGGAACCAGGCCAATTAAGCCGCGGCACGTGTGAACAGCTGCTGCTTGCCATACGCTTCGCATTAGCGGAGAGCACGGCGGATCGGATGGCTATGCCGCTGTTGATGGACGATGTATTCGTCAACTTCGATCCGGCGCGATTGGAGAAATGCTGGGATATTGTCAATGACATGAGTGATCGTCATCAATTCGTGTATTTCACCTGTCATCCGCACATTGCGGAAGCCGCGCAACGTCGGAGTCCAGCTGTGAAGCTGCTCCATATCTAGCATGCAGCTGAACAAGGGAGATGATCATTCATAGATCATCTTCACCGTCATGCCTCCGTCGATGACTAGATTCTGACCAGTTATGAATGACGCATCGCTGCTTGCTAAGTATAAGCATGCTTGGGCAATATCCTCCGGTCGTCCGACACGCCCTACCGGATGCTGCAGCCGATCACGCTCGCTATGCTGCGGCTTGCCGGCTTGTCCCAATCCGCGCCATTCCGAGGTTTCGATCCAACCAGGACTGATTGCGTTCACACGTATACCGTAGGAACCTAGACTGACTGCCATAGCATGGGTTAAGGCTAGAATGCCTCCCTTGGACGCTGAATAGGCCTCTGTATCTGATTCGGACATAAGCGCCCGCGTGGAGGCGATATTGATAATCGCGCCGCCTTTGCCTAGGGCAGTCATATGTCTGGCTGCCTGCTGCGAACAGAGGAATGTGCCGCGCAGGTTGACGCCGATAACCCGATCGAAATCTTCGGCGCGCAGGTTAAGGAATGGCGTATTCCGACCGATCCCCGCATTATTGATTAATACGTCTGGCACACCGAGTTCTTCGGCAGTTATACGCAACCATCGCTCTGTCTGTGTGCTGTCCGCGACGTCTGCTTGGATGAAGAGCGCATTGCCTCCAAGCTCCCGAATTCGCTTAATGACTTCAAAGCCCGCTTCCTTATTCGTATCGCAGATCGATACGGTGAAGCCCTTCTCAGCGAAGGCGATGGCCGTTGCGCGGCCGATCCCTTCCGCGGCTCCAGTAATCGCGACTACTGCTGTCTTGGCCATAATATACCCCTCCTTCGTTCTGTCTTAATGGGTTACTACTTAAGCCCAAGCTTGACGATTGGCTACTGCTGATCGAGCTTGCCGATGATCACGCTTCTACCGACTAACGCCGATTGGAGATAACCGTAACGGACACCGGTGACCGTTACAGGGCGTATGGAGCGTGTTTGGACAATGTAACGGTCACGGATGACCGTAAGCGCTGAATCGGACGGTCAAAACGGCGGTTATTGGCTGCTAATGGACATCGGCGACCGTTACAAACCAAACATGCGTATTTTTTCGCTCTATCGGACATGCGTGTCCGTTACAGTTCCTACTCGCTGGTCCAGACATGCCATCCACTCATCAACGCTACTCTTTCCGCCCCGAATACTAGCTTGCTCGCATCCATTTCATCAAGCGTGAAGTGGAAGATTTCGGCAGCTAAGCAGTAGCTTGCTCGTATCTATTTCATCATACGTGAAGTAGCAGGTTCGAGCAGCTAAGCAGTAACCTTAATGGAAACAATTCTCTATAGTATAACATGAAAGGTGTGCGTCCATTAACATATGCATCCGTGGTATGTGATCGGCCAGCTGCTATGACCAGCGGGATAGCTGTGCTCGTTGTGCTTGGGCAGGTCAATCGACAGGGTATTTCATGTTGGCTGTCTGCGTACGATAAGGACAGCAAGCCAGCCCATGCTCACGACGCCGAATAACGGATACAGTGTGCCGAGCAGCATACTGAAGCCAAGCTGACTGATCACGAAGCATCCGAGCAGGACAAGCATATGCAGAGAGATCACATTCATCTGTGTGCGGCTGCTTAATTGCCGTGTGAGTCCGTATACATTGGCGATGAATGTGGTGAAGATTTCACAAAAGATGAGCAGCACATAGGAGAGCTGCAGCCATTGACCGAGCGGGTGGACGAGCATGCCCATCGGAATTTCATATTGCTCGACGCCGGGCATTTGGGCAGATAAGGCAAAGTGTCCAGCAAGAAGCATGCAGCCGATACCGATGCCGCCAAGCATCCCGCCGCGTTCAATCGCTTTCCGATCTTGTATCTCTGCCCCGATTGGAACGAGCACTGCTTGGGCTAATGCTAGATTGAATGCGGTGTAGATGAAGGGGGACACGTACACGCGCCACAGTGGCGCATTGCTCGATAGATCCAGCCACTGTCCTACGCCGGGGGAATATACGGTCATACCGACAATAATGAGTGTGAAGAGAATCATCATCGGAACGACAATCGAATTGACGGCGAGGATAGCATCCATACCCCGACGTAAGATGATGAAGGTCAGCAATAGTGTGATGAGCAACCCTGCTTGGTAGTGCAGCCCCAGATGCTCCATGAAGACCGAACCGGCTCCGGCAAGCATGACCGATGTGACGCCGAACAGCACGACCATGAGGAACCAGCTAATAAGCGTGCCTGCCCGTTCACCGAACAAGTATCCGTTCAGTTGTTCGAACGAAGCCGTCTGGCGATCATGAGCAAGCAGCATCAGCTTCGTGCCCAACTTAACGAACAAAAAGGATGCGACGGCGATCGTGACAGCAGCAGGGGTTCCATAGCGAGTGAAAAACTGCAAAATCTCCTGGCCTGTTGCAAATCCGGCTCCCACGATTGTGCCCATATATGTGAAAGCGATTTGTAAGGAAGCGATCCACGATCGTCTCATGTCCAGTCAACACTCCTTTCCTACACATTCCCCGTCCTAGTACAAGGTATGTGAGAAGAAAGGAGGCCATGCCTTGCGATTCGCTCAAGTCTCCACTTCAGCATCCATACACAGCAAACAGCGAACCTCTGTGGAAGTACAGAAGGTCCGCTGATTATGAATATGCTTAGAACGTATCCTATATAGATGTGAAGAACTATTGTTCTGCTGGAAATAATCTAGCCGTAATGACTTCATTCGTGGCAGGATCAACGTCCAGCTTGAGCAATGCAACTTCATTCTGATATGCGAGCACATAATCATTCTCTGTGGACGGCTCTCCAAGAGAATGGATCGCATCTTCTACGGTTCCGCCAATATGGAAGCCATTCAGTCCCGATTCTACATGACTGGACATGACCGTAATAAATTCAACGACTTGCTGCACATTCATACCTATCATAAATCCGTCATAATGATACACGGTAAGCTTCTGCTCGCCGTCTGACATTGTCGTCATTTCCTGTGGCAGTCCATGCATCTGGGTTACAAATTCTTGGCTGTCTCCGACGGTCATGCCCATCAGTCGGGGCTGAGCCAACGTGAATTGCTCCAGTGACTGCGGAACTACAGTTGATTCATCGGGTTGCGGTTGTTCCTCAACGGCATCTGATTCCTCGATCGGCTTATCTGCTTCGGCAGCAGTAGGATCAGTCTCAGTCTGCTGTTGACTCGATGAGATTTCCAAGCCGTTCGTTTCCTTGGCTGAGGAATCCGGTTTCCCGTTCTTGTGCGAGGGATCAACAGGCTGATCGGTAATCGGTATATTCTGCTTAGTGGAAAGCGAGTCGGGCTCCGTTGCTTGTGAGCAGCTGGTTATCAAGAGCGGCACCAAGACTAGGATGAACAGCGTACGAATGAAGATAACTTTCAAGTGTTACACGCTCCTTTCCACGATTGATCAGGCGTAACAAAATCGGGCATGCGGTCATCGTGACCGTCTGCTCTCATCATACTTCCGCGAAGTAGGAATCTCAAAGCCGGAATTGAACGAAATAAGCGGGATTTGATTCCCTGTAAGCATTGGAAACGCTTAAACAACCGTATATCTTGTCGGCAATCAACATTTAGCAGTTTCTTGCATGTTCTTATCTATATAGACGTGTACAGGGAGGGTAAAGTTGCACCTTTTGAAAAAAGTGTGTTACGTTATTGCTATAAAATGATACGGCGGAGGTCGGGAGTATGGAATCATTGAAGCGGCGCATATTACAGGAAGGGATCGTATGCTCGGAGCAAGTGTTGAAATTGGATTCATTGTTGAATCATCAGGTTGATCCGGCTGTCATCTTGGAAGCGGGCAAAGCATTCGCCAATTTGTTCAAGGATGAGAACCTTACCAAGATTGTCACTATCGAATCATCCGGCATCTCTGTAGCGTTCGCCACTGCATGCGAGCTTGGTGTTCCATTATTGTTCGCCCGGCGGAAGAAGACGCTGACAACGGATGATGACGTATACTGTGAGCGCGTACCTTCATTCACGAAAGGCATAGTCACTGATATTATGATATCCAGACAATTTCTTGGGCCTGACGACAGGGTAGCGGTGATTGACGACATTATTGCTAATGGTGATGCGGCACGCGGTGTGCTGCGGATCGTGGAACAGTCGGGTGCGACGTTAGCTGGGTTAGGCGTAGTAGTAGAGAAGTCCTTCCAGGCTGGAGGGAGAACTTTGCGTGAGCAAGGAATTCGCGTGGAATCCTTAGTTCGGATTCGCTCGCTTGCCGGCGGCAAGATCGAGTTGGAATAATTTTTGCATCCTGATCGAAGGCCAGTCATACTAGCACATTTCGTCGAATGTTGGCAAATCGGGAAAATCAGGTGCTTCTCACTGATTCTGAATTGATTTATACTGGTTATATAGAAATAGAGAGGAGGCATCACCTATGGGGAACGAGAATATGTCACAGTTCATGACGGCGAAGCTGATGGAGGCGAAGGTGCATTTTGAACGTGCGCTCGATTGTAAGCATACAGAATTCGATGATTTGTATCCCTATATGATCGAACATCCTCAATTTTTCTGGTACAAGCGTTATGTGGCATGGTCAGAATTATTGACGATCGTGAAGTTATGTGAGGAGCTCAGCATTGATTGGAAGTCGATTTTTACAGAGCACCAGATACAATATATGGATCAGCGCGTCATGTCAAGCAAGGTGCTGGATTGCTGGAACGATTCCAAGGAACACGTTAGCTAACAGCATACGTACACAAAGTCAGGTGAGAAGCGCATGGTTTCAGATGAACAGTTGAACACGTACCGTGTAGAAGGTGTGAAGGTAAGAGTGATTCGCGATGCTGAACCGAAGAACGATGTGTTGGGCATTGTAGTAGCATGGAACGAACAGGAAGTGCTGATTCGCAAGCAAAACCGCAAGGTGCTGCAGCTGCCGCGCAAGTATCGGATACAACCGGCTGATCAGCCGAGAGAATCGTCGTCATCCTGATCCCAGCGCTTGGAATAGGCTTTGTTGATATACCAGACACAGATGGCGATGAAGCTAAGCCCGAATAAGATTGTCAACACAATAGCAGTTGTCAACATACAACCTCCTTTGGCGGATATAGGCAATAGCCTTATCTTACACCAAGGGAGGTTTGTTTGTCATGTCAGTCGTCGGGACAACGTGACATATGCGGCGCGATCAGTTCGAGCCATAACGGGAAATCGTGACTTTATTTGGTGGCAAACATTCAGCGAAACATGTTTGAAGGAAATTTATGGACTTATTCGCTCGTTGGCGTGTTTGATTCTAGTGTTTCAGTCCAATAAAGCCAATTTTGCCCGCAATTATTCTTAACCTTAGATCGCGGCTATAAGTAAGATCCATTATTCCCGTAATTTATTGTTCTGTGACGGTAATCGGGCGCGATGACAGGGGTATTCCAATGAAGGATACGCTCGTAAGATTATAAGAAGGGGAAGAAGCGGACGAGTGAACTGCTGAATGGCACAAGACTGTGTGTATGCAGGTATAAGGGCAGTGGGAGATGGAAATGTTTCTGAGTAGAGTGTGTGAACATGAAGGAGGGGCCGTGATGGCACGCGATCTAATCAAATATGCGACAGAACGAATTGTGCGTTATTGGGGAACGCCTAAGGATGAACGGCTCCAGCGCAAAGTCACGCGTAAGGCGATGCGTGAGCCGTGGCTGAGCCGCTGGTTCGGCATGATGCCAATGAGTATCCGTGTATGGAAAGCGAGAACGAAAGCATCGACAGACGAACGCAATCATTCAAGCGAGAAGGAGCAATCGTCTTAGCGGCATACGTGCAATATTAACTAGGATGCACTGTCGGTTCTGTGTAGAATTTCATCGTCGCAGCATCGAACGGGATGAAGCGTTCGCCATTGTCGCGGACAAGCAGATAAGGGGTTTCACCGTTCCACAGTTGATAGCCTGTCACTGGCCAAGTTATCAGAATTTCGCCGAATGCTTCTGTAACAGCGATGATTCGGTCACCGTGGTCCAGCCTCTTCGCCAACGTGTCGAAGCTATCGGGTTCGACCTCTTCTCCGTCTAGCCACAAGGTTTGAGCGAAGGCATCGAAAGGCGGCAGACGATAGCTTTCGATACGAGCTTGGCGCATCGATTCATGGTCGTATACGTGCTGGACCTTGGCGTTGATTCGTTCGTGATAAGCTCGCTTATCCTCAAGCTGTAAGGGCGGATCCAACTGATACCACTCCCCATTCTTGGCGTTGACGGGATAGGCAGCATCGTCTGACGCCACCATATAAAGCGCCTCCGCAGGAGACACGTACAGTAGCTTCACCTGTCCGTCTGTCCCCGCTTCCGCAAGGGAGTATTCCTGCTCGGTTAACCCGTTCCACTTCGCATGCTGTTGCAGTGCCTTCATGCTGAACAAGACATGCGGACCGCTTCCGTACTCACTGAGCAGCAGGCGGCCTTGCTCGTCTGCATGAACGATCACGTAACCGATCTCCTGCTGTTCGTGTGACAAGATGACGACCCATCCGTGCGTACCGGGACCGAGGGGACTGATGGTTCGTTCGGCACTGTTCCAGCTTCGGAACTGCGGATCAGCAGACAATGCCTCCAGCCAAATATCAAGTGCCTCAGTCAACTTGCCTGTATGAACGCCAACCACATCGTGTACGGGCTTATCTGCCTGCTGAGGCATCTGCGCTGCAGCAGCAGATCGCATTGATGCAGAAGCTTGCGTCAGACTTGCGCTTGCGGGTTGACTGCTCGTATGTTCCAGTAAGAGCTGCTCCGGTGCCGGAGTCTCTGCATTCATCATGTTCGATATACTGCTTGTCCATAGGAGGCTGCCCAAGCATGCAGCTGCGATCAGAACTTTGCTTCCTCTCATCTTCATCCCGCCTTTAGAATATTCGATTCGGTTCTCTCATTGTAGCGGACAAGCTGTGCAAAGGCTGTTACAATGTGTCAGTGCCGCGTCCGGTTAGCAGGTTCTTATTTTGCCGGACGATAGCGAGGCTCGTCAAACAGTGACTTGGCTGTCCGTCAATAGATGAAACAAACCGCAGTTTGTGACACATACGCGCACTTTTGGCTCGTACTGCCAGCGAAGCTCCGCCTTGCGCCTGTCCAACTGCTGTTCCGTCTTGACACGTAGTTCCAGATCATCAGTCTTCAGCAAATCAACGTAGTAGCTCTCCACACAAGCAATCTCCTCTTCCAGCCGTGACCATGCTTCGTCGGCCCAGGAATGATCATAGCCTGCAAGCTTGTGTTCCACATAGCGTTCGAGCTCTGCAACTGCACGCGGCAGGGAGATTACTTCGCGTGTATGGGTGCGAGCAGGCAGTCTGGAAACTAGCGAGAGCGGTTCCAAGTAATCATGGAATTGCTCAACAATCTCCCCTGTTGACAGATTGAGTCCAAGCGAATGCAGCTCGCTTCGCTTGCGATCACAAGCAAGCTCCACCAGTGCGTTCACTCCGAGCCAGGAAGTATATTCGGCTGAGCCTGTCTTGCCGACAGCGTCTGGCGGGATATCTTCATACAGATTCACACAACGTCCGCGATTCTTGGCTGCTTGGAACATCTGCTCCAGCTTGGGACTGCCGTACGTAATTGTTTCCTTCAGCGTCCTGGTGCCGATACTGGGGACGGAGATGCCAAAGTATCGTCCGAGAATCGTGTCTCCGGGTTGATTTGCAGCGCCGCCTTGCATAGCTCCCGCCAAACTGTTGTCTTGGGGAACAGCGTTTGGCCTGGTATGTGTGGTGCTGCGTAGGGATGTACTGCCGCGCTGTGCGCTTGTATCGGCTCGTTGCTTTCGTTCGGCCTCAAGTTGTTCATAAGCATCCGGATCGAAGATGTATGTGAAGGTCATCGTCTCCGGCTCCGCTCCTGTTCGTTCGACGAAGCTCCAGTAATAGGGACGGTTCGTTAATTCCTTGTCCGCCTCTGGCGAAAGCTTCACTGTGACATAAGCCGGATGCTTCTCTAGTACTTCACAGTGTGTGGCGTGCAAGTAGTGCATGACGAATTGGCGAATGTGCTCCTGATTCATCAGGGATGCACCTCCGCCTCTGGCGAGACCACGGTGCCTAATTGCTGAAGCATGCCGCCCATTTCGGCATGGCGAAGCTCCTTATCTCGCTTGGTTGCAGCAGCTTGACTAGCTACATCTTGCTCAGCCTTACGCCAGCGGTCGCCCAGCTCCGCTAGATTTTGCTTCACTTGTACGTCGCTCTCCGCGTCCAGCATAATCCGGTACAGGTGCTTCTCTAAGGAGCCGCCTTGCTCCATACGTTCTAGAATGAGATCGAGCTGACCGATGACAAGCTCGAACATGTTGATTTTTTCATGCAGCAGATGCAGAATATGCTCCTCGATCGTACCGCGTGTCGACAAATTGTAGATCTGCACATCGTCCTTCTGACCGAGTCTGTGTATGCGTCCGATGCGCTGCTCGACGCGCATCGGATTCCAAGGAAGGTCGAAGTTGATAATGCGTTTGCAAAATTGCAGATTAATCCCTTCACCGCCTGCTTCGGTCGCCACCATCACCTGCGCGCGGCTTCGGAACAAGTCCATCATCCAATCCTTCTTGCCGCGATTCATGCCGCCGCGGTACGGGACAGAGATAATGTTCTCCTGCTTGAGATATTGCAGCAGGTATTCTTGGGTAGCCCGATATTCCGTGAATACGATTACCTTGTCCGCAGACTCACGAATGAGCCCCATCGCTGTCTCAGCCTTGGAATTCGCTTGAATTTGCTTGATTTTGTCCACAAGCTCCCAAATTTGCGCACGCAGCGGAGAATCCTCCGGCGTCTTCTTGAATAGATTGACGAGTGTGAGGAAGACTGCATCGCGGCTTGAGCACACCTCTCGCTGCAGCGTTACGAGAGAGAGCACACTGCTTAGATCGCCGCCTGCTTCCTGGTAGCGTCCTTTCACGAATGACGTAACACCCTGATACAGCTCGTATTCTTCATCGGAAAGGTCGATCAATATATTTCGGACATGCCGCTTCGTGAAGTTCACATCGGCTTCGCCGCGCCGGTTGCGGATCATGACCTTGGCAAGTTCCTCCTGAAGCTTCTCCTTGTTCTTAGGCATGCGCTTAGCCATGACGAATTGTGATTGGAAGTGATGGTGACCGCCAAGTTGACCCGGCTTCAGCAATGAGATTAAGTTGAACAGCTCCTTCATGTCGTTCTGTACTGGTGTGGCGGTTAGCAGCAGACAGTACTTTTTACGAATGTCGCTGATCACTTGGTAATTGGTCGTTTTCTTGTTTTTCAGTTTGTGCGCTTCGTCAATAATGAGCATGTCGTATTCCTGCTCCAGCACGATTTCGCGGTGTGGATCGCGCTTGGCCGTATCCATCGAAGCGACGACAATATCGCATTGTGTCCACATGTAAGCCTTCTTCTGCGCAACGGCAGGTATGCCGAACTTCTGGTTCAGCTCTCGCACCCACTGGAGCACCAGCGAGGCCGGGACCAAGATGAGCACTTTGCGTACAAGCCCGCGAATGATATATTCTTTTAATATAAGTCCGGCTTCGATTGTTTTGCCGAGCCCGACCTCATCAGCCAGAATAGCGCGGCCGCGCATCTCGTTCAGCACTTTACTCGCTGTATCGAGCTGATGCGGCAGCGGCTCTAGCTGCGTAAGATGGCGCAAGCATTGGAGCTCGTCGAAGCGCTCGACTAGCGCGGAACGTTCAGCCTGCACAGCAAGCCGATAGAGGGGCCAGCTGTCCCACGGTCCGTTGTGCTCCATTCGAGAGGCAAGTGTGTCCGCCCATGAGCGATCAAGCTCCAGGGTCAGCCTGCTTCCCAGCTGCTTCTTGATCCTATTGCCGTTCGCTATTATTGGGGGTGCCGCTTGTTCTTCTATGTCCGTGCGAATGGAAGCAGTTGCATGATCCTGCGATGTTCGCGCTGCCGTGCGAATGGAAGCAGTTGCATGATCCTGCGATGTTCGCGCTGCGTCAGTCTTCTGCTCGTTAATCGCAGGTTGGGTATGTGCCTGCATGGCAGGGGGATGCGTTTTTCTTCTAGGCATAAGCAGGCTCCTTTCAATCTGAAGCGAGCATTCGAAAGTTGTTCTATTAGTATGAACCAGACCTGTAGGTTTCATAACTGCGATTAGAAGGGCAGGGAATGATGAACATGACAAATACACAACGTATACAATGGCGGTATGTACAGAGCGGATCGATGGATCCGGCCATGAATATGGCGGTCGATGAAGCCATTATGACTGCACACAGCGAAGGGAAGGTCCCGCCTACCTTGCGCTTCTATGCATGGGAGCCAGCTTCGTTGTCGATTGGCTACTTCCAGAAGGCGGAAGAGGAAGTCGCGTTCGAGGAATTGCGCAAGCGAGGTTTCGGCTTCGTGCGCCGTCCGACTGGCGGCCGCGCGGTGCTTCATGATCAGGAATTGACGTACAGCTTGATTGTGTCGGAGGACTATCCTAACATGCCCAAGGGCGTTACAGAAGCGTATCGCGTATTAAGCGAGGGGCTGTTGCTAGGCTTCCGCGCATTGGGCTTGCAGGCGGAAATGGTCAATCTTGCGAGCGAATCCGAAAAAGCAAAGTATGCTGCTGCGGCAGGCTCTGCTGTCTGCTTCGACTCACCTTCGTGGTACGAGCTGGTCGTCGAAGGGAAGAAGGTGGCAGGAAGTGCGCAGACGAGGCAGAAGGGCGTCGTACTCCAGCATGGCTCGATCCTGCTGGATCTGGACATTGATGCGTTGTTCGACGTGCTGCGCTTCCCAAGTGAACGGGTGAAGGAACGTATGAAGCGATCCTTCCCGGACAAAGCCGTCGCGATTAATGAGCTGCTGCGTGCCGCGAGCAGACAGGAAGTGAAGCTTCCAGAAGTGGAATCCGCGTTCCGCCAAGGGTTCGCAGAGGCGATGCAGGTGGAGCTGGTGCCGGGCGTAATAACGGAGGAGGAGCAGCAGTTGGCTGCGCAGCTCGCGAAGGAGAAGTATAGTAGCGAAGCGTATTTGTTCAGGCGCTGACAGTCACAACAGGCGGTGTATTCCTGAATCGGGAACGCTGCCTGTTCATGTGGTGCAGTGTCCAGTTCATAATGACTCGCTGAGCTACTTTTTTTCGGACGTTGATTTCTGCCCGTATGTCAGAAAATGTTTCGCTGTGCAGCGGACGTATGTAACGGATATGAGTCGAATCGCAAGCGGGACAAGGGTTCATAGGTATGTGTCGAAATTTGTCGAAAAGTACATGCTATTTTATTAAAATAAGGAGATATCGAGAGATATTCCGAGCAATGAGGAAGGAACTTTTCATTTGCTCGCTGATTTGAAGCTCCGTTTAATAGATGCACTAGATATAGTGTTGTATAATGTTCAAGGAATACAATATATAGTGATTTGCAGGGGCAGGTCTAGCGATACTTTGGTGATTATGACTGAGCTCCTTTGATGTTAATGATGGCTGGAATTCCGCGAATTTCGGAAATTTGGGCTGCAAGTGACCGTTTGAGGCCAACACGAAGATTGGATTGGCAGCTTATTTCAAGTGGGAGGGTGTTGTGGTTGAAGACTATGGAAACGAAGCGATTGGAAGGACTTAGCGAGAAGATCTTCTTGGACCGTTATGCCATGAAAGATGCCGATACGAAAAACACGAAGGTCGGCGATTATGTGCTAGTTCTTACGAAGGATGATCCGAAGTTTCCTGCGAAGGAAGTCGGGGAAGTCATTGAACGCGAGGGCAAGCAAGTAAAGGTGAAGCTGCGCAGCGGGCAAATTGTCGATTCCAACGTAGATAAGCTGACACTGACAATAGAGAAGACACCGGACCAAATGTGGGAGCGTCTAGCATCCGCAATGGCTTCGGTTGAAGCACCGGAGAAGCAACAGGAGTGGACGGAGAAATTTCGTTACATATTGGATGATTGGAAGCTCGTTCCGGGCGGACGAATCGCCGCTGGCGCCGGAGCAAGCGATGAATTAACGTTGTTCAATTGCTATGTGATTCCATCGCCGAAGGATAGCCGCGGCGGGATTATGGACACGCTTACAGAAATGACCGAAATTATGTCCCGCGGCGGCGGTGTCGGCATTAATCTGTCCAGCTTGCGTCCGCGCAGAGCGATCGTTCGCGGTGTGAACGGTTCCTCAAGCGGTGCTGTATCTTGGGGCGGACTGTTCAGCTACACGACAGGCTTGATCGAGCAAGGCGGCAGTCGTCGCGGGGCGCTGATGCTGATGATCAATGACTGGCATCCGGACTTGGTTCGCTTCATTACGGTGAAGCAGCAGGCGGGTGAAATTACGAACGCTAACCTGTCCGTATGTCTCAGCAACGGATTCATGAAAGCTGTGAAGGAAGATCTCGACTGGGAGCTGTACTTCCCAGATACGACTGACCCAGACTATGATGAGCTGTGGGACGGCGATATGAACAAGTGGAAGGATGCGGGTAAAGCAGTCATCCACTACGATACCGTACGCGCTCGCGACGTGTGGCATATGATTATCGAATCTGCATGGAAGTCTGCAGAGCCTGGTGTCGTGTTCATGGAATATTATAACGATATGTCGAACAGCTGGTACTTCAATCCGATTATTTGTACGAATCCATGCGGAGAGCAAGGCTTGCCTGCATGGGGGGTCTGCAACTTGTCGGCAGTCAACTTGTCGAAGTTCTATGATGAAGAGAAGCATGATGTTGCGTGGGAGGAGCTCGCCAAGACGGTGCGCTATTCCGTGCGCTTCCTCGACAATGTGATTGACAAGACGCCTTACCACTTTGAAGAAAATCAAGAGAATCAGCAAAACGAGCGACGTGTAGGACTTGGCTCGATGGGCTTGGCTGAGCTGATGATCCGCTTGAAGATTCGTTATGGCAGCGCGGAATCGATGGAATTCCTGGACAAGCTGTACGGATTCATGGCGAAGGAAGCGTATCTTGCATCTTCGGAGATCGCAGCAGAGAAGGGCGCCTTCCCGAAATTCGAGAAGGATCCATTCCTGCAGAGCGGCTTCATGAAGAATATAGTGAGTGAATTTCCAGAGGTTGGTGCAGCAGTCAAGAAGAACGGCATCCGCAATGTTACGGTCATTACTCAGGCGCCGACAGGCAGCACCGGTACGATGGTCGGCACCTCGACAGGGATAGAACCGTACTTCGCCTTCGAATACTATCGTCAGAGCCGCCTCGGCTTCGACAAGCAGCTCGTGCCGATTGCGCAGGAATGGAAGGACGACAATCCGGAAGCGCCGCTGCCAGACTATTATGTTACGGCAATGGACCTGAAGGCGGAGGATCATATTCGGGCGCAAGCGGCTATCCAGCGCTGGGTAGACAGCTCGATCTCGAAGACGGCCAATTGTCCGGCAGACTTCTCGATCGAGGATACGAAGCAACTGTATGAGCTGGCCTTCGACCTTGGCTGCAAGGGCGTGACGATCTACCGCGACGGCAGCCGTGATCAGCAAGTGCTGCATACGGACAAGAAGGATGAAGAGAAGAAGGAAGAGACTGCACCAGCAGCGAAAGTCGAAGAAGCCCCTGCAGCGCAAGGTGAATCACTGAAAGTGGAAGCGAAGGCATTCAATGAGATTACCGATTCGCTGAAGGTGGATATCGACAGCAAGACAGAGCAAATATTCGACCGCCAGTACAAGCGCCGCCCGCAAGTGCTGTCCGGTTCGACTTACAAGTATAATACGCCGCTTGGTGTCGCGTACATTACGATCAACGATCTAGACGGCATTCCGTCTGAAATCTTCCTGAACGTGGGCAAGGCAGGCTCCGATGTATTCGCGATGTCCGAGGCGCTAGGCAGAGTGTGCTCACTCTTCCTTCGTTATGGCGACCACGGGCAGAAGGAGCGCTTGCTTGTCAAGCATCTGAAGGGAATCGGCGGCTCCGGCGCGATCGGCTTCGGCCCGAACCGCGTAGAATCAATCGCCGATGCACTCGCCAAGTCGCTGGAAGTACACCTGGAGCGCTTGGAATCAGGCAATGTGCAAGCTGGCTATGCGAATTATGAGGGTCGTGCGGATGAGGGAGCGCCTATCGTGGAGACGGCAGCGCCAGCCCATGAAGGCAGCGAAGACGCAGCAACGATCCGTCAATCGCTGGATCTGTGCCCCTCCTGCGGCGGTGCCACGCTTGTGAACAGCGAAGGCTGCAAGAACTGCACGAACTGTGGGTATAGTCGTTGTAGTTAAGGGAGATAATGCAATATATAGAACGGACAAAGCCGATTTTCCCAGTCCAAGGGAAAATCGGCTTTGTCGCTATTCTGCCAACCTAGGGTTCAATCCCCCACACAAGTGTACCGTTCTGATACAGTGTCACCTGATCCCAGCTGGCGAATGCCGTCTTCGTTGGGTCGAACGAGTGATCATCGGATTCATTGTATGGGGTCCAGTTGTTCTTGTGAATTCTTGTCTGGATCTCACCGGAATCACTGCCGGAAGCGATACTGCCGGCTCCAGCATCGAACGATAGTTCCATGTAGTAGTCTGCTCCTGATCTTGCTGCAGACAGCTGCGTGAACTGCCCGTTCACGTTCGTACAGCCTAGCGTTGCATAGTCGCAGTTGAATGTCTGCGGTTGGTCGCCATCGACCGTGTACCAGTAGCGGAGCGTCAGGTCGCTGAGGTTCACCGCACTGCTTCCGTTATTGACAATTCGGAAGTGAGGCGTGATCTGACCGTCTGAAATGCTGGTATTGGCTGCTTTATATTGCAGCTCCAGGTCACCGCTTGGAGTTGGATCAGGATCAGGGTCTGGGTCAGGATCAGGCACTGGCGTTGAACTGGCTGTCACATGGATCGAATCGATATTCGGTCCTTCTGTACCGGTTGTGACGAATTGAAGCGTATTGATTCCGCTATTCATTGGCACTTGAACGGTCTGTTCGGCCCAAGCGGTCCAGCTTCCCGTCGCTGCGAAGGCCACGTTGCTGCTGACCCTGGTCCCATTCACATAAATATCTAAGGCCCTTGTGCCTGATTCCAGCGCATACCGGAGCTTCACATCTTTCGTTCCAGATGTCGCGCAGTATATGTTGCTCCATTCCACAGCAGCATCGGACAGTGCATTGAAATTGACATATCCGCTGCCGCTATAGCCCGAATGGATCGATTCAGTAGTGGAGTTGGTCAAGCTTGTGCCTGTTTCCGCTTCATACGTCGTTCCTTCGCCAGTTTCATTACCGCCGTCAAGCTCGGTTACGAATGTAGTCACACTGTGGGCAGGAAGCTGGGCAGTGAAGGTACTGCCGGAAGCACCAATCGATCCGGATGCCATATTCCGATTGCTGTCCGTCACCCAAGTAGATACGTTCGACACGGACCCATTCTGCACGACAAAATTTTGGTTTGCTGCAGAAGCGCTTCTGTTCACGGCAACGATGACAAGCTTGTTGTCTCCTTTGTAGGCAGAAGTATAAATGTCAGTGCCTGGATTGTCAGTTGCTTCTAGCCTTACATATCCCGGACGAATAAACTTGGCGTAATGGGCCATAGAATAGCCGCGCTTGCTAATCGTTCCATCTTCTTTCATAGGACCGTACTGCCTGCGGATGTACCACCATATATATGCTTGGAACTCTGCATCAACCATGTTGTGGTGAATATGGTAGGCTACATCTAGTGCCTCCGGCCAGCGGTCCGCTGAATTGTTATCACTATTTGGGTAATACACTTCTGTCATCCAGAGTTCTTTGCCCGCACCTTTTTGCTTGAACAGCGGATAAGGCAAGTCGCTAAATCGCGTACCGTATGTGTGCGCACCTAGAATGTCCATATTCGCTAGAGCCTGTGCATCGTTCAAGATGGGATCTGACAGCTCTTTGCGATATTGGAACGATTCGGGTGCAATGACCTTCGTATTGATGGAGCCAGCATAATCTCTCATGAAGCGGAGCATCTCTTGGGGTGTCCACCAGGTCCAATCATGGGCGTAATCCGGCTCATTCTGAACGGAGATGGCGTACAAATCGACCCCGTTATTCGCCATGAATGTATCGAATTCGTTCAGATATTGCGCGTAATCCGCATACCTGTCATAGCGAAGCCGCTTCGCGTTGGCATCCCCATTCCGATTGAAGGTCTCGATCATGTCGCTCGGCGGATTCCATGGTGAAGCGATGACGAGTGCACCGAGTTCACTTGCGCGTCTTGCTGTAGCTACTTCACTTGACCAGTTGTTACGGTTCTGATCAATGGGGATTCTTAAGATCGTGAAGCCGAGTTGATTCGGCCCATTGCCGAAGGCAGTTTCCCGCTGTGCCGCTGTCAAGTCTCCGATCCAGGGGACATAATTCATGCCGCCGAAGCCGCGAATCTCTTGCCTCTCCGCGGATACATTCACGAATACATCACTTGCCGCTGCAACCTCACTGGTTGTCGGCAGAGCGAATAGGAGCGGCAACGCTATAAGCGATGCCAACCAAAGCAGTACTGCTTTTCTCAATTGTGAAGCCATACCATCATTCTCCTCCTTTTCATAATATTCGCCATAAGCCAGTGCTATGGCCGAATCCTTGCTGCTATCGGCTGATCCACAACCGAACGAGTCCCCTCCTTTCTGCGATCACAGATTGAACAGTTGAAAACGACATATACATTCCATCAGAATGAAAGCGGTTTCAATCTTGTTCAATCGGATCGTAACATATTTCAAATTCATATCGATTGGTTTTTTTATGTGTTTGTATGAGATTTTTATTTTTATATAAATAGATTTTAGATTCCGTTCAGAAGATCTGACTGTCGAACTACTGTCAAGACACAGAGATTGACCCCCGCAGTCACCTCTGCGTCTTGCTTGCTATGGTCGCCTGCAATCCCTTTCCCCAATGCCCCCATAAGGCACACAATGTCGAGTGGGGGAGGATTATTATGAACAGTCAAGATGTAGCAGTCAACGAAGTTGCGTACCAGTACATTCACTTGCAGTGCGCTCTGAAATGCTTAGGAGTTGTCCCAGTGGCTTGATGAAAAATTCTATAAAATTGACTTGTACTCGAAAATCCTAATTCGAAGCTGATATCAGTAACCGTTAAGCAGGTAGTTCGCAGTTTAGTCTTAGCTTCCTCAATACGAAGCTGCAGAAGATATTGATAGGGCGGTATCCCTATCGCCTCCTTAAATGTCCGGATAAAATGATACTTGCTCTGGCAGGCCATTTCAGCAAGTGTATTTAGATTGAGCTGATCTTTATAGTGATCATGCATGTATTCGATAACAATTGGGTTCATTCGATCCGACAAATTTGATCTTATCGCCTTCTTAGTTAAAGGAAGTTTGTCCATCAGATTAGACATTAGAAAAGAAAAAACATGCTGTTCCGTTTCTTGATTTTCTAGCTGATCTATATCCTGGCGTAACAGGGTCTCGGTCCACTTTCGAAAATGGTTATTCATCACCTCAGGCTTGAATCTATATTTGATTTGATAATCCATCGATTCCATTCCAGTGATCTCAGTGAGTTTATAATAATTCGTCTGTATGACGATCACACTGGACTCATGGGGAATGTGTAATTCATGATGCTCTCCAGGATGGATGATTAAGCCTTCTCCATCAGCAAGATGAATAGTCTTGCTGTCTATGAGAATGTGACTAGTACCATAAACAGGAATAGTGATTTGACAATCTTCTTCATGTTTATGCGGTGGACATTGATAGGCTTCATTTATTTTCCAAAGTGTAGTTTTCCCCGTATCCATTCTGATTTTCAAGAAACCTCACCTCCAACTCATTACGTTAGTATAGCAAATATTGCTCCATGATTCCGCAGTTTTTGCAATGATGAGGATGACCATTTTTTTTATAATATATAGAAATTATAAATTTGAGCGTGGCTCAAGCTTTCTATGAATGAGAAACTATGGGGAGGATTCTTAATATGACTCGCAATATTATCGTGCTGGATACCACCTTGCGTGACGGAGAACAGGTACCAGGTGCCAAAATGAACGGAGCTCAAAAAATTGAATTTGCAGAGCAATTGAAACGTCTTCGCGTGGATATTGTTGAGGTAGGATTTCCAGCTTCTTCTAAGGGTGACTTCAATGCGGTACAGGACGTCGTGCGAAGTATCGGGGACAGCGTTTCGGTTACTGCACTAGCCCGCGCTATAAAAAGCGATATCGATGCCGTTTACGAAAGTATTCAAGCAGCACATGATCCATTCATTCATATTGTACTCGGTACTTCTGACGTTCATGTGGAAAGGAAGTTCAAACGATCCAAGGATCAAATTCTCCAGATGGGTGTTGATGCGGTAGCCTATGCGGCGAAATTACTGCCTCAGGTTCAATATTCAACCGAAGACGCTTCGAGATCGGAATTTGAGTATTTATGGAAAACGATCGAAGCCGTTGTGAAGGCAGGTGCTACAATTATTAATGTACCCGACACGGTTGGCTTTGCAGAGCCTGAAGAGTTCGGACATCTCATTTATAAAATTAAGGATCGATTAAACAATTTGAATAGCAACGTTATACTAAGCGTACATTGTCATAATGATTTAGGCCTAGCTACGGCGAATACGCTAAGTGCTATTAAAAACGGCGCCGATAAAATTGAATGTACGATTAACGGTTTAGGCGAAAGGGCAGGTAACGCATCACTTGAGGAAGTTGTCATGGCACTAAAGGTTCGGGAATCTCTTTTTGCATGCAATACCAATATTAATACGACTGAGTTAATCAGAACATCCAGACTACTGACATATTTGACAGGGATTGAAGTGCAGGCGAATAAGGCTATTACAGGTGAGAACGCATTCGCCCATTCTTCAGGAATTCATCAGGATGGTCTTCTTAAGGATAAGCAAGTTTACGAAATTATGTCTCCAGAAGAAGTTGGTGTTGAGAACATGGAATTAATTTTAACCGCACGTTCTGGGAGACATGCTGTCAAGCATGCTGTTGAGAAAATGGGTTATGTAGCTAAGAACGCTGACGACTTTGAACAATTGTTCCATCGATTTCTTTCTCTGGCCGATCTAAAAAAAGAAGTATACGATCACGATTTGTTCTATTTGATCACAGAGTTGCGGGAGCGGACAAACAAGATTAGCCCTTTATACGAATTAGAATCCTATCAGGTGGTTACCAATGAACTGTATCCGACCGCAACTGTCAAGCTGCAAAGGAACGGTGTTGAAATGAAGGGGAGTGCCGTTGGTGATGGTCCAGTGGACGCCTTGTATAGTGTTATCAAATCTTTGACCAAGCTAGACACGGAATTGAAAAGTTATAAAATAAACAGTTTGTCGAGAGGAAAAGAAGCGGTTGGGCGGGTGAATATACAGCTCATCTATCAGGGCAAAACGTATTCCGGGCGCGCCATGGACACGGATATTATCAAAGCAAGCGCACTAGCTTTCTTGAATGCGACGAACGCCGCCTTGCTGGAGATGGTTAGAAAGTAAAATAAAATGCGAGTTAAAAGAAGAAAAAATTGGGCATCTCCATGCTTGTCGAGGAGATGCCTATTGTGCTCGTTAGCTATAGCTTATGTGACAATTCATTTTTCGCTACAATTCAGTCTGTCTCGGGTTTAAGCAGCCACTCCTCCTCTGTCAGATCAGCCACAATGCCCATAGCGGCCTTGCTACCAGAGGCTGCTGCGAGTATTAGCTGAGCAGGCATGACATATGTGGCGTCACCAGCAGCGTAGACACCGGCAGCCGTTGTTCTGCCCATAGGATCGGTGTGAATGCCACCGCTCTCTTCCATGCGGTATCCTAGCGTATCATCGAATCTGGCATGAGGAACGAACGTGGGCGAGACGAATCCGCCGCTGCGTTCCACATGGGTGCCATTGGTGAAATGCACCTGTTCTAGCATGCCGTCCCGTCCGGTTAGATGCGATATCGGGATGTCGATGACGCGAATATGTCTATCGGCCAGCTGCTGACGCTGTTCGCCTGTTACATTCGCTGGATGGCCGTTGGTACAGATGATGATATCCTGGCTCCAACGAAATAACGTTTTTACCTTGTGAAACACACTCGGCTGTTCCGAAATGACGACAAGCGGTTGATCCCGCAGCTCCCAGCCGTCACAGAAGGGGCAGTTGAACAAGCTTTTTCCATAATAGTGATGCAGTCCTTCAATCTGCGGGAACATTTCCTTCAACCCGACGGCTAGGATGACCTTGCGGGCTTGCACATGTTCTCCCGTTGAGGTGTGAAGGGCGAAGGTGTGACCTGTCCTATGAATACTGATAACGTCTGCTTGCCGATGTTCAACCGAAGGATAGCGCAATACTTCCTCATAACCAATCTGGCGAAAAGCTGCTGGCTCAATGCCATCTCGTGTAATAAATCCGTGTGAGGCGTGGGTGATTCGATTTCTTGGCTGGTTGTTGTCTAACAGTGCGACGTTCAATCTGGCGCGGCCTAGAACTAGAGCGGCGTTCAACCCTGCGGGTCCTCCTCCGACAATGGCACAATCGTATTGCATGATCTTCATTCCTCTCGATTTAATTGATATTACAGATACTTAATATCTATGATAAGCTGTGAAAAATGATGCATCACCCGTACCGTTATTTCCTGGGCAATGCATCGGCAAGCTCGATCATCTTGGTGTCCCTCAGCTTCTGCTCCATCGCTTCCTCTGATGCCAGCATCACTCGATGGATGGCGCACTGGGAATGTGTGTTGCCGCAACAGTCGAATAACGAAGCTGTACCTTCTACCGCATGAATAATTTCAAGGAAGGAAACATCTTCTCTCCTGCCCTTCAGCCGATATCCGCCACCCGCACCGGAAGCTGATTCGATCAGACCGGCTTTGACTAACTTTGTAAGAATTTTGGATAGATACGTAGGGGATACGTCTTGCTTGTCGGCAAGTTGTTGCACGCCTACCGGCTTGTTGGTTTCGCTGGCAACCAAGTACATCATCGTATGGAGTGCGTAGTTCGTCGCTTTTGAGTATTTCATAGTATCTCCTCTCAATCGCGGACTTTATGTATCTATAATAGTCGTAATGATGCTGGGTTGTCAAGGGGCAGTATGCGCTGCATCTAGTATAGGTGTATGAGGTTCCGTTCAATTGTGAGTGCGTTCGTTCGATTAGTGATACTCCTTCCCTAATTTTATAGTAGCAACTTCCACTAATTTGCCCCATGAACCGATCATATGAGCGAATTAGTTACCCAACTACCTATAATCGGGAAGCTGACTTCCACTATTAATGGAAGAAGGGTAAGTAATACGCGAATTTCGTCCGAAATCCGCACAATTATTGGACTTGCTACCCTTAATGAAGGGTAGTGGGTAAGTAAGAGTAGCTGCCTTCACCTTGTCGGATACGGAAGTTCAGGTTATAGTAATGACATCTTGAATGGAAAGGGGACGTTGCTGTATGGATACGAATCGAACAGCTTCGAATGCAGTACAGATTGCAGGCAGCGGGGAGGGTTGTGCAGCGTAACAATCTACTGTCCGCATAATCCTCCCAAAAGGTTTGTATGTGACAAACTTTAGGAGGGCTGCGAAGATGGAAAATAATATGATGATGAACATTGGACTAACAGACGAACTCCTGCGGGAGTCTGCACGATATCCAGAATGGCTTGTTGGCAGAATCGCCTCACAATCAAAGGGTTCCTACACGGTGATGACGGAGCAAGGAGAAGGGGCTGCTGAAATTTCAGGCAAGCTTCGCTATGCTGCCTCATCTATGGCCGATTATCCTGTCGTTGGGGATTTCGTCATGGTGGATCGGCCGAACAACGCCGCAGACACAGCAATTATACACCGTGTATTGCCAAGAAGAACTGTTCTTGAGCGGAAGGCGGCTGGCACATCTCAGGATGTGCAAGTCGTCGCGACTCATATGGACATCGTCTTTCTATGCATGGCGCTGAACCGGGATTTCAACCTGCGTCGGCTGGAACGGTACCTCGCTGTAGCTTGGAGCAGCGGTGCAACGCCGGTAGTTGTGCTGACGAAATCTGACTTGTGTGAGGATCTTCAGTCGATGGTAGATGCTGTAGCAGATGTGGCGATCGGGGTAGACCTTATCATCACTTCTAGCGTGACGGAGGAAGGGGTACAGGCTGTCCAACGGTATACGGGAGCTGGAATCACCTGTGTGTTCATCGGTTCGTCTGGCGTCGGCAAGTCGACCTTGATCAACCGCCTCATAGGTACGACTGTGATGGAGACGAACGCGACTAGACAGGATGACAAGGGCAGGCATACGACGACAAGGCGGGAGATGCTGTTGCTGCCTGACGGTGGCGTCATTATAGATACGCCCGGAATGCGAGAGCTGGGGTTAGAAGGAGCAGACTTGTCGAGAAGCTTCGCCGATATTGACAGCTTGGCCGGCGCATGCAAGTTCTCAGATTGCCAGCACGAGAATGAACCGAAGTGCGCTGTACGTGAAGCTCTCCAAGTAGGAACGCTGACGGCTGAGCGCTTGGCGAGTTATCGGAAGTTGAAGCGCGAAGCGAGGTACGAGGGCATGAATGCCAAGCAGATCGAGACAGCGAAGCTGGACGAGATGTTCGGTGGTGTTGGCGGCATGAAGCAGGCTAAGAAATTTATCAAAGCTAAGCAGGCGAAGAAGTATAGGTAAGCTGTGTTCCTTCCATAGGTCAGACATATCAGGTTGATGTGTCTGGCCTATTGTGCGTAGAAGTGATCGAGAATGAGCTTGCTGCGGTACGCGTCGTCGTTCGCGGAACGAAATGACATGCCTACGCGGTCGCACTTCCAAGCCTACATAGTCGCACTTCCAAGCCTTAGCGGTCGCTTTCCCAGTGTCATTTGGCGGTTAGAGGTACTCCTTCCCTTATTTAATAGTAGCAACTTCCACTAATTTGCCCCATGAACCGATCATATGAGCGAATTAGTTACCCAACTACCTATAATCGGGAAGCTGACTTCCACTAATAATGGAAGCAGGGTAAGTAACACGCGAATTTCGCCCGAAATCCGCACAATTATTGGACTTGCTACCCCTTAATGAAGGGTAGTGGGTAAGTAAATGAAGGGGCTTTCGGTTGGTAAGAAACACAAGAAACTGCTCCCGCATAGAAATGGAAAGCTAGAAAGCTGCTATTGACTTACGCATCAACCGATAGATATAATCTAAGTGCACTATACAAATAGTGCACTAGTGCAGGGGGTCGTGAAGATGTATATCGATTTTCATAAACCGCAGCCCATCTATTTGCAGATGATCGATGAAATCAAGCGCTCGTTAGCGCGCGGGGAATTGCAGCCTGGGGAGAAAATCCCTTCGCAGCGAGAGCGGGCCCAAGTGTCCCGAATTAATCCCAATACGGTGCAGCGGGCTTACCGGGAGATGGAAGCGATTGGGCTGACGGTTACGGTTCGCGGACAAGGCACGTTCATCACAACCGATATGTCTGTCTTGAACAAGGTGCGGGATGAAATGACGAATCAGGCCATCCATACGTTCATCGAAGAAATGTCGGCGCTGGGGTATTGTTCAGAGGAGATTCAAGCTGCCGTGCAAGATTATATGACAAATGTCGGTACAAAGGAGGACTGATTATATGAGGAACGAGCCACTGCTGCTCGAACTGCAACAGGTTCGCAAGCAATATGGCACTACGCAAGCGTTGAACGGTGTAAGTGTCAAGATCAGCTCAGGAGTGATTGTCGGCTTCTTGGGACAGAACGGCTGTGGGAAAACAACCTTATTCGATGTGATCGCAGGGATTAGTCGCCCGACATCAGGAGAAGTGCGCATTCAAGGCAGGAAGCCTTCACATCGCACGAAGGCCATGATTGCGTACATGGCTGATCGGGATTTCCTGTACGGGTGGATGACAGTCGGGCAAATTGTCGACTTTTATGCCAGTTTCTGCTCAGACTGGGATGAGGACAGAGCAGATGCATTCATGCACAGTTTGGCATTAGATCCATCTGATCACATATCCAGTTTGTCGAAAGGATTCAGAGCACGAATTAAGATGTTGCTGGCACTATCCAGGAAGGCGCCGCTTGTGCTGTTAGATGAACCTTTCACCGGTGTCGATCCTATCTCCAAGGATCTCATAGTCTCTTCTATGATGCATACGTTTCAGTTCGGTGAGCAGACCATCTTGTTATCTACGCATGGAACTGCGGGAATTGATTTGCTGATGGATGAGATCGTGTTGATGAAGAAGGGGGCGATTGCGCTGCATGATACGACGGAACGACTACGTACCGAGCTCGGAGGCGCGATATCGAATATTTGGAGGGAGGCCGCACTATGAATGTATACAGTCTTGCTCGCAAGGAGATCAGAAGCAGCCTGCCCTCGGCGCTTGTATTCCTTGTTGTTATCTTCGGCTGTCAAATATATGTGCATGGTAAACAAGACAATTGGGATGCATTAGGCGTGTTATTGCCGGCAGTCATTGTACCGATGCTGCTGCTCCCGATATGGGCTATGATCGTCATGTACCGACTCTTCTCTATGGAGTGGAGAAGCAACGCCATCTATCTATTATTGCCGTTACCGATTCGCGGTTGGCAATTCATCACGGCCAAGTTAGTAGGGATGCTTAGCGGCTGGTTGCTGGTAGTTGTTGCAGGTGGAATCAGTGCGCTGTTCTTGGTCCGAGAGACGATCGATCGAATAACCGCATCCATAAATTCACTCTCCATGATTGTTGTGTTCAGCTTGCTTGGCTTGTTGGTCTTGACCTTGCTGCTGTCGATCATCGTTGTGTTTGCTTATTTATCGAGCCGCTTGGTTCGGCGGTTTCGGTTTGCTTGTTACTTCCTGCTACTTATCTTAACCTTATGGGGGTTGCTTGAACTATCGACAGCAATTGCTTCAGCAACGCAGTGGCTTCCAAGCTTGCAGATAGATGCGCCTGAGGCTGGAGTGATTTCCCTACGTTCTTCAGTCTTCCTTGCACAGATGTTCTTCGCTGCAGGATTGTTTTATCTATGTGCCTGGATATATGATGCGAAGCTGGAGGTGAAGTGAATGAACATACAGCCAAGTGAAGCACAAGGCTCTCGTGTCAAAGGACTACTGATATACTGGCTTGCGGTTATTGTTGTCGGCTTCATCGGCTTCGTCTTGCCGCAGATTCCGTTCCAAATCGGATTATTCGGGGAATATGCAGGGATTAATCTTACGATTATTGCAGTATTGCAAGCACTTCTGGTCATTCCATTGCTGTACTGGGGCTTGCGCCGCCTGAACCTGAGCTTTGCCAGCATCGGATGGACCAAGCGGGCATGGTTGCGGGACAGCTGGCTCGGCGTTCTGGTGGCCGGTTGCTGGGCGATCGTTCAGTTTGTGTGGCTGATTCCCAATACCGGCGGAGCTGAACGGGCAGATATTGTTGCAATTGTGTCTATGCTGGAGGGGCATTGGTCCCATGTGCTCTGGTACTTGCCCCTGGGCATCATTGGCGGAGGGTTGACGGAGGAATTGTATAATCGGGGATTCATCATCGGCGTCATTGCCTGCCTGTTCCATCGTTCGAAATGGGCCACGGGAATTGCCGCGGTGATCGCCATCGTCTTCTTCGCTGCGGGCCATCTCCCGACGAATGCCGTTGAATGGATCGATCTGCTTGTTCCGAGTACAGCATATACGTTGCTCTATGTGGCTACCGGGCGATTGACAGCACCCATTATTGCACACGGACTGTGGAATTCGTTCGCGGCTATCGGTATATACCTGCTCTATGTCTAATGAGAGGTGCCAAGTGCTAGGTAAGGTTAGCCTGAGGCTCTTGTTGATACGTTCTCACGAGGGTTTCTCTCCCAGTTGACGAGGTAAATCCCGACGCAAGTGAGCAGACCGCCGACGCCCAAATACCAATGTAGCTGCTCTCCTAGCAGCAGCCAGCTGAAGCCTACGCCGAACACAGGCACAAGGAACAGGAAGGCGCTGGTCTTGGCAGGGTCACTGTTTTGCAACAAATAAAACCAAAGCGTAAATTGGACAATCGAGCTCATGATGGCGAGCCACAGAATCACGGTAACAGATGTGGCGGTCACGATGAAATAAGGCTGCTCCACAATGGCGCTGAACAGAAGCAGCAGGATGCCCCCGGCCAGCATTTGATAGGCGGTCAGCACCATGAGGTCGAAGGCGTGACTCCACCGCTTGATCAGCAGGGTAGCGATCGCAAAGCTGACCGCGCCTGCAAAGCCGATCACCGTTCCCAGATGCAAGCCGACATGTGCGCCGAAGGAGAAGAAGATGCCGGCAAAACCGATGATCACGCCTAGCCATTGATGGAACCGGTAACGAGTCCCTATCAGCAGCGACCCCAGTACGATGACAATAAGCGGACTTGTGCTGGTCATGATCGTCGACTCGCTGGAGGTGAGCCAGCGCATGCTGTAATAGCAGCAGCCCATAACCCCCGCCGATTGAAACAAGCCGAGCAAGATCGTCTGCCTCCACTGCGTCCATCCCTTGGGCAGCGGTCTTCCGGCAACAATCAGTGCCAGCAGTGCACCGGCCAACACGAAGCGTATGCCTGTCATGAGGAAAGGCGGGGCGTAGGATAGTCCGATCTTGCCTACAGGGAACGATACAGCCATTAAAATCGTAGTGATGACGACAAGACTAGCATATTTGTATGGTTTCATCTCTTTACTCCTCTTTTCTCTCTATTTGCTTTTCTCTATTGTAGAGAGTTCTTGTCATTGTGTATAATGATTGTTAGTGATACTGGATATCAGATTAAGTGATGACTAAGGGAAGGGTGCGGCGGTAGCCCAACACGGTCTTTGCTGCATGCATCGACATGTGGTAACAGAAGGGCAGGTCGCTAAGAGAAGTGTGCTGAGGAGGATGAGAGAGATGGAAAGCTCAGATTTGCGCGTATTTCGGATGGTGGCACGGGAAGGATCGATCACGAAAGCTGCGCAGCGGCTTGGCTATGTGCAGTCGAACGTCACTGCGCGTGTACGTCAGCTGGAGGCAGAGCTAGGGAGCCCGTTGTTTATTCGCAACAATCGGGGAGTGATGCTGTCCGCGAGCGGGAAGCTGTTGCTCGAATATGCGGACAAAATCATAGGACTGCTGGACGAAGCAGCGAAGGCGATGTCTGCTTCGCACGATCCGAGCGGACCGCTTCATATCGGGGCGACCCAGACGACTGCCGCTGTGCGGATGCCTGCGCTACTGGCGCAATTCAACCGCCAGTACCCGAGCGTTCAGCTGTCGCTGATGACAGGCAATTCAACGGATTTGATCGAAAAGGTGCTGCAGTATGAGCTGGACGGGGCGTTCGTCGGCTATACGGCTGTACCTTCCGAGTTGCATGCTGTGCCGGCGTTCGAGGAAGAGATGGTCCTGATTTCCGCGCCATCTGTACATTCGATAGAAGAGGCGATTACGAAGCCGCTGCTTGTGTACAACAAGGGCTGTACGTACCGGGAGGTGCTGGAAGGCTGGCTGCGTTCGCGAAGCTGGTCCCATCCAGTCATTATGGAGTTCGGCATGCTGGAAGCGATCATTGGCGGCGTGTCTGCGGGTCTGGGTATTTCTTATATGCCTCGACTAGTTGTGCGCAGGCAGGAAGAGGAAGGAACGATTCGCACGCATATGGTTCCCGAAGATATTCGCAGGATGAAGGTGGACTTCGTAACGCGCAAGCATGCATTTACGAGCCGTGCGTTAGATGCATTCACGGCAGCGTTCCGCGATGGAGAGAAGGAACGACCAAGCGGTTTGCCTAAGTGACTGAAGAGCAAAGTTCGTGCGGTCCGGTGTTTGTATACAGATGCGAATAAGCTTATTCTGGTTCACGCTTGCTGCGGTATGTGTCGTCGTTCGCAGAACGATACGGCAAGCCTACGTAGTCGCACTTCCCCCGCTTCTGACGGTTAATGGTACTCCTTCCCTTATTTTATAGTAGCAACTTCCACTAATTTGCCCCATAAACCGATCATTCGAGCGAATTAGTTACCCAACTACCCATAATCGGGAAGCTGACTTCCACTATTAATGGAAGAAGGGTAAGTAACACGCGAATTTCGCCTGAAATCCGTAGAATTAATGGACTTGCTACCCTTAATGAAGGGTAGTGGGTAAGTAATTCCTTCGATACAGAGTTAGAACCGACTCGACTCAGTATTGAGGTTTCACTAATAGCGAAGTCTGGTATATAATAGTACATACAGCCTCTCATCGGATGCGTGCGGCGATAGCAACGTTGCGTAAGCGTATACGAGCGTGGAGCGGCGATCGTTCGAGATAATGAATATCTGGGACGTGCCAGACAGGGAGAAGTGAATCAGTGGAAGAAGTTCTGTCCAAGAGACGACATTTCGGAGCTTCCTTCTTTTTTTGACGAGGAGTTGTCTGACCCTATATAATGAAGTTGAATTGGATTAGAACGGCACATCGACACACTTGTATCAGCATGAGATGCACGGATGTCAGATTGGAATTACGCTATTCGTATTATTCGAACAAGCTCATACATAAAGGAGAACTATGGAAAATCAAAAGCTAGACACTACAAGACCTAAGAAGCCGAAGAAGCGCTATTATCGTAAGCCAACTGTGAAGATCTTTGCCTTAGGCGGGCTTGATGAGATTGGCAAGAACATGTACGGCATTCAATACGGCAAAGAAATCATCGTCATTGACGCAGGTATCAAATTCCCCGATGCAGACATGCCAGGTGTTGACTACATCATCCCGAATTTTCAATATTTGAAGGACAATCAGCATATGTTGAAGGGAATCTTCCTGACCCATGGTCACGAGGATCACATCGGTGGATTGCCTTATGTGCTGAGAGATGTATCCGCTCCCATATACGGGGCTGCGCTAACGATCGGATTCGTGAAGACGAAGCTCGAGGAGCATGGCTTGCTCGGCAACACAGAGATGCATATCATCAATGAAACGAGTGTTGTTCAACTTCGTCAGCTGAAGGTGAGCTTCTTCAGGACGCATCACAGCATCCCGGATTCACTTGCTGTCGTAGTGGAGACACCGCTTGGCACTGTTGTGCACACAGGTGATTTCAAGTTTGACTTCACTCCTACGGAGCAGGCGACGGACTGGGGACAGATGGCTGCCATAGGGAAGTCCGGTGTGCTAGCTCTGCTCGCGGACAGTACGAACAGTGAGAAGCCTGGCTTCACCCCATCGGAGAAAGCAGTTGGGCAAGCAATCCGTGAAACCTTCCGCAAGTGCGATGGGCGTATTCTATTCGCTACATTCGCTTCTAATGTGCATCGACTTCAGCAAGTAGTGGAGGCAGCTGCTGAATGCGGCAGGAAGATTGCTGTAATCGGACGCAGTATGGAGCGTGCCTTCAAGATTGGTCAGGAATTGAATTATATACGACCAGAGAAGCATCAGCTCATTGATGTACGGCAATTGGATCGTTATCCCGATCATGAAGTGGTTGTAGTGTGTACAGGCAGCCAGGGAGAGACGAACGCAGCGCTAACTCGTATCGCGACAGGGGCGCATAAGCACGTCGCTATCTATCAAGGTGATACGGTTATCTATTCGTCCTCTCCGATACCGGGCAACACCAAGAATGTGAACCGCAGTATTGACTTGCTGTTGCGATCCGGTGCTGAGGTGATTTCGGGTTCGATCTTCGACATACATGCTTCGGGTCATGGGTGCGAGGAAGATCTGAAGCTGATGCATCGATTTATTCGACCGAAGTTTTTCATCCCAATACATGGCGAGTATAGGATGCTGCGCAAGCATGCACAGCTGGCAGAAGAGACAGGTACGGATAAGGACAATATCTTCATTTTGCAGAATGGTCAGCCATTGCAGCTTACGCGCAACAAGGCGCGCATCGGGAAATCATTGCCTAGCGGACAAGTATTAGTGAAGGGGACGACGACCAATGAATGGGAAGAGTCCATCATGGAAGAACGCAGGGCTCTCGGTACGAATGGCGTCTTGTTAGTAGTGCTCACTGTAGATCCAGCGCAGAATAAGATGATCGGACGCCCGGAGCTAATCACACGAGGCTTCGTCTATGTACGAGAATCCGCAGAAATTATTTCGGCAGGAACGAAGGGAGTGAGAACGGTCGTCCGCGCCTTGCAACGCAGGAAGAGATTCGTGGCGAAGCAATGGGAGCAGAAGATCATCGAGCGCATGACCGAATATTACGAAACAAGTATGGATCGCACACCAGTCGTGCTGCCGATTTTCTCCTATGTAGATAAATCTGGAAGCCAACAAGGGTAATTAAGGAAGGGATGGAACCATGTATACCACAATAGTTCTTGCTGCTGATGGTTCAGAGCATTCACTCAGAGCAACGGATGAGGTCATACATATTGCAACAAGCGGCAATAACGATGTGTCGATCTATGTGCTCTATGTGATTGATGAGGATGATGCCAAGTCTGATGTGTTGCATAATTGGAATGAGCTTGATTTCAGTTACAAGCGGAAAGCACAGATCAAGCCAATCGAAGATAAATTAAGCGGTGCTTCACTATCTTATGAAACGGTCATTCTTCGTGGGGATCCAGGTCCGACGGTTGTCGATTATGTCAATGAGCACGAAGTAGATTTGGTCGTGATTGGCAGCCGCGGGTTAAACCCATTGCAGGAGTTCGTATTGGGAAGCGTCAGTCATAAGGTAGCGAAAAGAGCGAACAGCTCTGTATTAATTGTGAAATAAAATACAAATCATGGTACGAAGGAAACAACCAAGACGTGGCAGTACTCTGTCTAGTCTTGGTTGTTTGCATGTATCTACCATGCTATGTGATAAATAAAATTTTGTGCAGCTATAAAAAAGGGTTATGTGAAACTTTGCACATTGTTCTTTAGGAAGTTGACAAGCTGCGTTATAATTACAAACGTTGGATTAAATCAGAGGCATGCGGAACAAGAGCAAGCTTAACTGATTCGATATGTGAACAGTTTCACATTACATCTATGTGCGAGAGACGGATGGAGGAGGAATACAGCATGGTAGAAGCAACATTGGAAGCAGAGAAGGCGAAGGAAGAAGCCGTCGGCCATACGAAGGTGAACGAGCAATTGCTGCAGCCGGAAGCGCAAGAAGCATTGGTCGCGTTGGTCGATCAATTGCCGAAGATCGTGGAGATGATGGCGACGCTGACACAGGTGCATGATGTCGCGAAGAAGGTGGCAACGGACCGTGTGTTAATCGAGGATACGATTACTGGACTGCAAGAGGTTATCAAACCATTAGAAGAGAAGGCCAAGTTCGTCGCGGCGGCAGCGATCGAAGCGAATGAACGTGCAGACAATGACAACACCACGATTGGTATCTTCGGCTTGATGAAGATGCTGAAGGATCCGGAAATTCAACGACTGCTGCGCTTTGGCCAGGCATACTTGGATGTATTAGGTGAGAAGAAGAAGCAAGATTAATGGAATTCGGAAGGGTAGAAATGGAGGAGCATCATGTCTAAGCATATTTTAATATTAGGATCGGGTTACGGCGGGCTGCTAAGCGCACTGTCAGCACGTGAGCATTTCTCAGAAGAGGAAGCGGTCATCACCGTTGTTAATAAGGAATCATCGCATCAAATTATGACCGAATTGCACCGGCTTGCAGCGGGCAATGTGGCAGAGAAGGCTGTAGCCTTGCCGCTGGACAAGCTGTTTAAGGGAAGAGGCATTCAAGTTAAGGTCGGCACAGTGCAAGAGATTGCCGTAGGGAACAAGAAGGTGACCTTGCATGACGGCTCAGCCCTGACCTATGACATATTGGTGCTCGCACTGGGCAGCGAAACGAATTACTTCGGCATCCCAGGCTTGAAGGAGCACAGCCTGACGCTCAAATCAGTCGATGAAGCGCACCGTGTATATGCGCATGTGCGTCAGCGTATTCAGGCGTACAGTGAATCGAAGAATCCAGCGGATGCAACAATTGTGATTGGCGGAGGTGGATTGACAGGCGTGGAGCTTGTAGGAGAGCTTGCGGATGAGCTTCCTGGCATATGCCGGGAATACGGTGTAAGCTACTCAGAGATTTCACTTAAGTTGATCGAGGCCATGCCGACGATACTGCCGATGTTCTCACCTGAGCTGATAGCCCGGGCAATGGAAAGCTTGGAGAAGCGTGGAGTGCAATTCTTGACGAATGTGCCGATAACAGAAGCGACGGCCACAACTGTTAGTCTGAAGGATGGCAGCACGATCGCAACGAACACGATCGTATGGACTGGAGGTGTGCAAGGGAATACACGGGTGGCCGAGTGCGGCATCGAAGTGAACCGCGGACGAGCTACTGTGAATGAGTTCTTGCAATCGACTTCTCATCCAGAAGTGTTCCTTGCAGGTGACTGTGCCGTAGTATTCGGTCCAGAAGGTCGTCCTTATCCGCCGACTGCTCAGCTTGCTTGGCAGATGGGTGAGTTAGTCGGAGCGAATGCCGCTGCTTACTTGAACGGATCGCCAATGACAGCATTCAGCCCTGTATTCTCCGGTACTTTGGCCAGCCTCGGGCGCAAGGACGGTATCGGCAGTGTTGGGGAGAATGGTATTGAGTTGAAAGGCTTGCCGGCATCGTTAATGAAGAAAGCGAGCAATGCCCGTTACTTGTCGCATATTGAGGGCTTGTTCGCCTTGGCTTATTAGGTTGTAGAATTCGCTAACACACACAAACCGCTGGAAAGAACGTCACCTGCGTTCCTCCAGCGGTTTGTTGTGTTCGATTTTATGCGGCGCTGAACGAACTAGGAACTAGCCTCGTCGTCCCCTTGATCTGCTGGTTCTGTCGATACAGCAGGCTCTGCTTCACCTTGCTCCGCTTCTGCCTTCTCTTGTTCCTGTTGTGCTTGAATGAGCGCTTCTTGTGCTTTCACCTGCAAATTATCCAATGCATTGTCCATCATTTCATTCCCATCCATAACAGCTTGCATCTCCTGCTCGATCAAGCTTTGAAACTGACCGAAGAAGGAACGAGGCACTTCGCTATAGTCCTCGTATATCGGATTCTGGCTCGGCTTCAGCTTGTAGAATGCTTGCATGTTATACCCTTCGGCCGAATCAATATATTGCGTGCGCACCGGCAATCCGCTGCCCTGATGTGATTTGGACGTGACCCTCGCATATTCGTCGCTGTGCAGATAGCGAATGAACTGTTCCCCTGCCTCAATATTGGCTGAATTCGCATTGATGGCGAATATATTGTTGACATTCATGTTGACACTGACATCAGGATTGTTCGGATCGATCGGCATCGTTACCATATCCCAGTTCTGAATTCCCTCGTCTTCTAAGTAATCTTGGGCGGATTCCAGCTCATTGATGAAATAATGCCCATCAATATTCATGGCCAGCTTGCCGGATAGGAACGGGTTCTGCATCAAATACTCCTCGTAGCTCCCTCCGCCGAAATTGTTCGGATCTTGTATATATAACGTTCCTGATTGTACGACATCAAGCGCTGTCTGGAAGGCTGACTTCCAAGCATCGGTATTGATGAGCACCTGCATCTGACCAGGATCAATAATGCTAAGACCTTGTGTGCCGCCGATCATAGTCGCAAGTTCAGAGACATTCCCTTGATAACTTGCTTTGAGTCCATAGATGCGTTCATCCCCGCCGTCTGTCGGGAAGCGCATCGCCAGCTCTAGAAGCTCGTCCCAGCTCATCTGATCAGTCGGCATCGGGACACCATACTCATCGAAGAGATCCTTGTTGTAATAGACGACCTGGCTGTAGAAGCTAGGCGATAGCCCATAGAGCTTGCCGTCACTCAGCTCAGTCAAGTACTCGACCATTCCTGGCAGCAGACCTTCGATATCGAACGACTCGTCACTGGTCAGCTTACTGAGATCGTAGAGTCGGCCATCCTTGGCCAGATCAGCATACTGTTCAGGCTGCAGCATAACGATATCCGGTTGTTCGTCATCAATGAAATCAAGCATAGCTTGGTTGTAGTCTTCCACACCGCCGCCACGGAACATGCTCTCTGTCTCTACGACTTCAACTTCTACGTTCGGATGTGTCGCTGCGAAGAGCATGCCGTATTGCTGGTAAAAAGATCGTTCATCATAAAACATCACCTTGAGCGTACTCGGCTCATTCTCCACATTGCTCGCCGTACCTGAGCCGAAGCTGCAAGCGCTAGCCAACAGCATGATAGCCAATACTGGCAACAAGCTTGTCAGCCATCGATTCCCCTTCATGTTCTCACTCTCCAATTTTTATTATTCATTGGGCAGTCCTTTATGACATATGTACAAGCTATCCCCAACAATAAGTAGACGAAAGGAAGAGTAAAATAGTTCCATAATACTATAAAATTTTCACATACATTCATACTGCATACAGAGAGTTCTGTGTAATGTGTGAGAAGGGGGCAGTAGAGAAGAATATGTTTACAGAAGGGGATAATCTGGGTATACTACAAGTAAGCGTTTCCATTCCATCTGTACAGGGGGTTGTGAATATGCTATTCGAATCCGACTACAGAAGAAGAGCTTATCAGATCTGGGAAGAGGAAAGAACGGAAGCTGCACAGGAAATGACGGAATCAGCCCGTCGTACTGTCGGAACCATTCGTACACGCTTGATGAAATTGACACCAATGACGAAGCTTTACAAATTGATTACCCACAAATAAACTTAGGAAGAGACGAACCGCTTAGAGCAGTTCGTCTCTTTTTGTCTCGCCTATTCGTTGCGTGCTAGACGAAATCCTTGGTCGGGACCATAGCCGTTCGCTTCGAACTTACCTCGGAATGCAACCTCTGTACTATTGACGCCGCCGATCCAACCGCCACCCCTCACGACTCGGAACGCACCGCTGTCCGTTTCTGCGTCTTCGTACCAGTCCCAGCACCATTCCCGCACATTGCCTGACATATCGTATAAGCCTAATTCATTCGGCTTCATTAGTCCGACTGGCTTCGTTTGATTTTTATTATTCTCAATCATCGGCCAGTTCCAGTCACCTGACAAATACTCCTCGCCTGCGTTGCGCCAATTCCAAGCGACCTCATCAGCGTCATTGCTACCACTGTACGTATAACTGTTGCTTGACTGCCCCCCGCCTGCAGCATATTCCCATTCTGCTTCGGTAGGCAAGCGGTAACCGTTGGCTTCCTCATTGATTGTGACCGTCCATTGTACAGAATCATATTCACTGATGTTATCGGGGTCTTGCTTGTTCTTGTCAATGTTGTAATACGGCTGCAAGCCTTCTTGGATACTCCTTAGATTAGAGTACTCGACAGCGTCGTACCAGCTTACCATATCTACAGGCAGGTCCTCGCCTTGGAATGAGGAGGGATTGCTTCCCATAATCGCCACCCATTCTTGCTGCGTGACCTCATACTTACTCATGTAGAAGCTCGATACAGTTTCATTGGTCTCGTTATAATTGGACTTCGTGTTCGTGAATGTCCCGCCTTGGACGAAGACGAAGCGATCTTGAGAATCCGACTTATCATTCGTTACAGGCTGTACTTGTGAGCAAGCGCTGACTACAACGGCTTGGGCTAGTAACAAGACAATGAATAGCTTCCTCATGAATCGCTCTCCTTGCAGGGGATTTCTTAAACTAGCAATAGACAGTGATCGTTCACGATCATTACCATACGGTTACGTTAGAACTACCGCTGCTCTGATATCCTTCTGTAGCCATCACCTGATAAGACCAATTGTAGCCTAGATGCATGCCAGCGTTGCTCCATGCATTGACATGGTTGTTGAATGTGATGCTGACATTGTTCCCCGTCGGTCTCTTCGACTGCCGGACACTCCAATACTGTTGGAAGGTTTGGGTGCCATCGATAGAAGGTGAATTGTATCGAGTTGTTTGATACAGGTCATACATGCCGCCATCGCTGTATACAGAGCCTTTGTACGTACCAGTTGGTCTGTAGGTGCCCCAGCTGTCCACGACGTAATATTCAATCAGCGCGTTCCTTGTCCATCCATACAGTGTCAAATATCCGTTGCCGGACGGCTGCCAGACGCCCGCATTGTAGTTAATCGTTCTGTACGGTGATCCAGTAGCCCAGCCTTTGCCAATGACGAAATTCCCGGTGTTGTACCAATTCACACTGTAATTACCGCCAGCGCCATTCGTAGCATTGACAGTTCCGCCGCCATCCGTCCAATATTGCCAATGCGTATTCGCACTTGCCGTTGTTGCAACCATACTAATCGTCATCGCTGCGGTTAACACCGCCGTTAACAGCTTCTTCTTGTACTTCAACATCATTCTCCTCCTTCAAAATTGTGAATTTGTACCGCCTGAGAGTCACTTTTCTGATCGATCTGTTCTTGACTAGTATGAAGTGCGACTTGAGTCAAGAACCGCGAACATATGCTTGTCACCTCCTCACTTAGGCAAATTATAAAATGAAAGCGCATACACTACAACTTAACAATTTATAGCTTTACCCCAAGATTTTAAACAATCTACTATCGAATGATGGAGGGAAATTATCTGAAGTACGCAGCGTCTAGATGTATTTCATGCACTTAGTTTGGTCGAGAATGGGCATATTTCCTCTCGTACATGCAAAATATACACTTAGTTTTGTCAAAATCGATGATTCGCATCATATTTCTTCGAAATAAATGTATGTTATGCAGTTACAGCGGTCATATGGCGACTAGGACCATAGATTAGATGTACAAAATGCAGGTAGCATGTCCTCGTATCCATCCGCGCGCTCTACTAAATCATAGGCAAGCGTACGATGAATCTAGTACCTTCATTCCGCTCGCTTTCCACATCGATCGTACCGCCATGTGCCAGCACCAGTTCTTTGGCAATGGCAAGTCCGAGCCCCATGCCACCGGTATGACGCGAACGCGCTTCATCGGTCCGATAGAACCGGTTGAACAGAAACGGCAGCTGATCGGAAGCTATCCCTGCGCCGGTATCGGCAATCGTCAAGCGGAGCATATCGGTCTTGTGCTCATCAGGCGAAGGAAGGCTCTCTTGCACGGCCGTTATAGTAACTGTACCTCCTTCCGGTGTGTAGCGGACCGCATTTTGCAACAGATTCAATAATACCTGTGTCATGCGATGCGGATCGACCGGAATCATGATTGGCTCCGCCGGGATTTGCAGCTGAATGTGCTGTTGTTTGTGCGCTGCATCAAGCGTCACATGTTCGACAACTTGTTCGACCAGATTGCCAATGTTCACCGCTCTGCGCTCGAGCGGGAGCTGTCTGGCCTCCGCTCGCGACAGCAGGTGCAGATCGTCGATTAACCGCGTTAATCGAATTAACTCGTCCTGTATGGGCAACAAGTCTTCGGGATTAACTGGCTTGACGCTGTGCTGGACAAGCTCGAGCTTGCCCTGAATAATCGTCACCGGTGTCCGCAGCTCATGCGCGACATCGGCGACCAGATTGCGGCGAAGCTCTTCATAACGCCGAAGCTGTGCAGACATCTCATTGAACGCTTGCGCTAATCTTCCCAGTTCGTCGGAGCTGTTGACCTTCGTCTGCACGCCCCATTCACCCTGACTCAAGCGGTCTATGGCGGGAACTAGCTGATTCAGCGGTGCTGTGAGCCGTTGAGCGAATACATAGACGATGATCATGGCAATCAAGCTGGTGATGATCGTGCTTGCCACCAGTAACGCTGAGATGGAGCTGGTCATTCCGTACCGCAGCTTGGCCTGATTGAGCACTTCTTGATCACCATAATACAGAATTGCCGCCGTTTCACCGTTCACCGTTACTTCATGTCGAATCCCAAGTCTGTTCAGCAGTTCCTTAGTGGCTCCATCGTAAGCATACAGTCGGGTGAGGTCGTCCGGCTCAAGCAGCAATAGGTGTGTCTCTGATCGAGGGTTGGCGATTGCCCAAGCGTCGGCCGCTTCCTCCACCTCGGCCCATGAATGGCCATGCGCATTGTAGGACTGTTCCAATACAGCAGAGATCGATTGGATCTCATCATCCCGCTCCGTTGCGAGGAACATGTGGAGAATGCCCCACACAGCGGGGAGCATGAGCAGAGCCAGAAGGACACCCATTCCGACAATGACGGAAGAAAACGTTAAGAACAGCTTGCGTCTGATGCTCATCCTTGGGCTCCGAACCGATATCCGAAACCGTAGGCAGTCTGAATATATGCCGGTGTAGAAGGATCATCCTCGATTTTTTTGCGAAGTCGGCTAATATGGGCATCCACGGTGCGCTCGTCATTCAGAAAGTCGTCTTCCAGCGCAAGCTGAAGAAGCTGCAGCCTGCTGTAGACGATGCCTGGTCTGGCAGCGAGTGCGAGCAGCAGCTTGAATTCCGTTGGGGTCAGTTGGATCTCTATACCTTGCTTCCATACCTGACAATGCGCCTCCAAGATGTTGAGTTCGCCTCGTACGAGCTTCTGTGTCTCGGGTTCATGTACGTTGATTCTGCGAAGCACAGATCGTATTCTTGCCACCAGCTCCCGCAATGAGAACGGCTTCGTTATATAATCATCCGCCCCTACCTCCAGACCGATGATTTTATCCGTTTCCTCTGTCCGTGCTGTTACCATGATGATGCCCATCCGGCCCATATGCTGGAGCTCCCTGCATACCTCGATGCCGTTCTTCTCCGGCAGCATCCAGTCTAGGATAACGAGAGACGGACGGAACTCCTTCGCAATCGTAATCGCTTCTGTACCCGTTCGCGCAGTGCGGATGTCGAAGCCTTCTTGTTGCAAGAAGGGTGTCATAAATGCAAGCACCTTCTCCTCATCATCTACTATTAGTAGCTTATGCGCCATGTTCCACACCTCTTCCTTACTAGCTGGCTGCTCAATAAAGCTGCGAAGGCAGACGTTACTTTTGTGATCTATGTTATTTATACCGTATTTACTAAGGCAAAGCCATGGCAGATGAACAATTTCACGGAATCCGCAATAGATCGTCATAAGTTCACAACATGTACGGTGTATGGTATTAAGCATAGTCTTGGAATCGCAAGAAGGCGCGATGCGAGTATGCATGGTGTTGTGCGCGTGTCATTACTGAGGAGGATGATAGGGAATGAGTAACAAGGAATATTCAATAACAAAACGCAATCTGGTCTCGCGAGTATTGTACTTCAGCCTAGCATGTGTGCTGATTGCTTGCATTCTGGTCCAGACGTACTTGGCCGGAATGGCCTTGTTCACAGATCCGAGCCATTGGCGGATGCACACGTCATTTGTTCACATGTTCGAGGTGCTCCCGCTACTGATGCTGATTTTATCCTTTACCGGACGGTTGCCGATTTCTATGCGGATGGAATCGACTGGACTGCTGCTATTGGTTTTTGTTCAGTACTTCACCGCCAATGTAGCCGTGGCAGGTGCAGCGCATCCGGTGATTGCTTTGATCTTGATTGTGCTGGCGTTACGCACTGCACTGCGCGGCTGGAAGCTGCTGCGAGAAGAGAGAGGAGAGGGACGTCATGAATAAGCAACAGCGTAATGATCGTCTTTCATTCGTGGGCATGCTTGGCTTGGCTTCATTAGGCGTTCCCAGAGTCATAGCCCATGACTTGCATTGGGTAGATTCTGGCAGCATAGCCAACCTGTTGCTTGTCTTCGTGCCTCCGGCGATTTGGATTGCCGTAGTCCTTAAGAACAAATCTTCGCGACCTTTTACCGACTTGCTTACTGTCGGCATCCTATATGGGGTGTTGCTTGGAATCACGCACCAGCTATTATGGCACATCGCATTCCCGTCACCCCCACAATTGGGAGGGAATTTGTCGGACCTCTCACCGGCTGCTACAGCTATAGTGACCAGAACGTTCGGATTTCTTAGCAGCCTGGTTACAGGAGCAATCACAGGGGGAGCAGCAGGATTGGTGGGCTTGGTCTTGAAGAGAATCCTTCCTCGCTAGTTACCTTGAAGTAAGCGGGGGGAAGTGTGGTATAGTGAGGCTGTCACATACAACAGTAGAAGGAGAATGGTAATGGCTAACACAATTCTTGGGACAACATTGATCTGCCAAGTTGCGATTGTCGTGCGTGATGTCGAGAAGGCGACCCGTCGGTTTGCCGAGCTGCTCAAGGTACAGGAGCCGACCATCATTATGGCGAATGACGATGGCAGCGATACCGTAACCTACCGGGGAGAGTCGACACAAGGTCGCGTCAGACTGTCTTTCTTCAATCTGGAGAACACCGTGCTGGAATTCATCGAGCCGACAGAGGACCCGTCCACGTGGAAGGAATTTCTAGAGACGAACGGACCCGGCGTCCATCACATCGCCTTCAAGGCGAAGGACCGCATGATGGAAACCGCTGCGAAGCTGGAAGAGTTCGGCTTCCCGTTGATCCAGAACGGCGACAAATATGCATACGTAGACAGCGTCGATGACCTAGGCGTCATCATTGAATTGCTGGATATAGATTAAGCCGCAACAGGCAATCTGGGCTGCTTCCCAATAACGGGACGCGGCCTTTTTTTGCATGAGATGTGCAACCCATCGCCAGCAATAACCGTCAGGCTGAGTTGTAACGAGAATTCCTGCGAAAGTACAGGCATAGTACATGTAGAATAAGCGAATGACCAAATTTCCTGCGATTCTGCATTTTTCGATAAAGATCATCACTATTTCAGGCGCTCTGAGCTTCACAAAGATGTATATCCGCAGGCATTCGCCGCTTCAGGACCGGTTTGGGAAGAAAAGCCTGCACAATGGAATCAATTTCATCATGCTGTATCATCTACTTGTTTCAGAGCTGTTTGACACGATACCTCCTCCATGCTACCATTTGTGTATTCTCGAATAGGAGGCTCGTCATCTATGCTGCATTCCATGCGTATTCGATAAGCTGGCAATCAAAAAGCGGATTTTCCACCACGACATGTGGGCTTTTTCGAGCTGCTTGTGTTTACGTATGCAGATATAGATCAGGAGTGGCATTGCTTATGACAGTGATGCTGTCTTTCGATGTAGCCTCGTGCGTAAATGAATGCAGATGTAAGCCCGCCTACCGGACTTGTATCTGTTTTTTTGTTGCCTATAACTAGTCGGTAGTGAGCGTTTGTTGTCTTAACATCGGTAAAAGGAGCGGGTTGCAATGGGCTGGTTATACTTCACTTGATTCTCCCTTCTTAAATCGCAGGACATCCTGCGAATAGAAGACTGCGATTTTTGAGGGAGGGTACTACACATGAAACCATTGATAAAAGCGAAGAATATTTACGTGGAATATATGGGACGGGAAGTCCTCGATATCGAAAATTTAGAACTGTATGCTTATGATCGTATCGGATTGGTCGGTGCGAATGGGGCGGGGAAGAGCACATTGATCAAGGTGCTATTAGGTGAAATACCGTTGCAAGAAGGCAGTATTGTTAGCGAGGGACGCTTTGCCCATGTGCCGCAACTGGATGAACCTGACACCGAGAAGATGAACGACTTCGCATTGTTTGGCAAGATGGGCGTCATCGACAAATGGAATCAACACCATCGGAGTGGCGGAGAAGCAACGAGGTTGAAGATCGCGCAGGCATTGTCAGACGAGGTGCTCGGGATTATGGCGGATGAGCCCACGTCACATCTAGATCGCGAAGGCATCGAAGTCGTGATCAACCAATTCAAGCAGTTCTCCGGTGCCTTGCTCGTTATAAGTCATGACCGCTACTTGCTGGATCAAGTCGTCGATAAAATTTGGGAATTGAAGGATGGGACAATCACCGAGTATTGGGGCGGCTACTCTGAGTACTTGTCTCAACAAGAGCAAGAGCGGCGAAGCCAGACCGAGCAGTTCAAGCAGTGGAGCGCAGAACGAGAACGGTTGGAGAAAGCCATAGCGGAGAAACAGAATCAAGCGCGGAAGATGGAGAAGAAGGCAAGAGCTTCAAATAGAAAAAATACAGAAAGCGGCGGCCGCCTCGGTCATCAGAAATCAACAGGATCGAAGCAGAAGAAGCTTCACCAAGCCGCTCGTCATATGGAACAACGCATTGAAGCGCTTGGCAAGCTGGAAGCACCGGAAGCAATGCGTACGATTCGATTCCGACAGAGCCAAGCCCTTGCCCTTCACAACCCATTCCCGATTATCGGAGATGAGGTTTGCAAACAAGTCGGAGACCATATCCTATTCGATAAGGCGTCCTTCCAATTTCCGCTTGGCGGCAAAATTGCGATAACAGGAGCGAACGGAACCGGGAAATCCACGCTGCTCCAGATGATTCTCGATTGCGAAGTCGGCATTACCCTGTCTCCCAAAGCAAAGCTAGGCTATCTGGCACAAGACGGTTATAAGCACTTGCCGGAGCAGAACATGTTAGCGTTCATGCAGGAGAGCAGTGATTACCCGGTATCCGAAGTGCGTGCGGTATTGGCCGCAATGGGGTTTGCCCAGCAGGATATCCGCAAGCAATTGTCTGTATTGAGCGGCGGGGAGATCATCAAGCTGCAGCTGGCGCACATGCTGCTTGGGCGATACAACATTCTGCTCTTGGATGAGCCGAGTAACTACCTTGATATCGTTACGGTGGAAGCCCTGGAACAGTTGATGCGGGACTATGCAGGAACGATCCTATTTGTCTCGCATGATAAGCGCCTTGTAGACAACGTAGCGGATATCGTGTATGAGATCAAGGACAGGAAGATTACCCGATTAGACTAAGCGATATACATCAAGCAGGCTTATGCACATTGCGCATAGGCCTGTTTGATAGTTCGATGGGTTGATGAGCTTTGACAATTCTAATCGATGCAATTATATAGCTGGGTTCTTGCCAATAAAGGATTATGTGCGAATCAGCTCTTTGCGATCTGTCGTGAGAGGCGGTTGTTCGAGCCACTTTCGTTCCACCATGATGTCAAAAGTATCTTTGGCGTATGCCATAACCTCAGCGATGGTTTTGGTATAGTGGGCAATAAGATCAGTTCGCAAGGACTGAGACAACGCATGCGAAATCAGCAGAATGTCCACCGAGTTCAGCATGTTGATCAGCGATAGGATAAACCTGTCTGAGAACGGCGGCACAACAGAATCTGTCACTTCCATGCTAACGGTTACAGTTCCGAGCAAATCCTCTTCCATAAACAGTTTGTTAAATAGCTCAACTTGTTCTTCGCTGATTTTCTTGCCCCGGATAATTAATTCCTTCAATTTCGGATCTTTCATTACTTGTGCAAAACCAAGCATGACAATAACGGAGAAGTAATTGCGCTCAATGTTGAAGAAGATCTCGGATAATTCAATGGCATTCAGCGGTCGCTTCGAACCGAGTAATCCGTCGAGGAATGTGTTTTTCTTAACATACTCTTTTTTTTGGGGGTAGTTCATTTTGGGCGGGCGATCATATATACCCTTCTCCAACATCATGCGAACGGCTTTTCCGAACATTTCGGTAGACGTATGAATACATTCATTGAAAAAATCCAATACATCCAGCCGAACGTTATTGGAGGCAGTAAAAGCGAATTTAATCATGCCCAACCTGTTCATCATGTAGATGAAACTTAAAGTGAATGTATCGTGAAAAAGGGGAGGAGCAGCCAGATTCACATCTCCTTCTGAAAACCCTTCGGGTATCGGGAAATTCTCTGCAAGCAAGAATTGTTTGATTTGATCTATCCGTTCTTGCGAAATTTCCAACGCATTCTTGGCCAATGGAACAATCTGCTCATCTTGAAGATGATGCAGGAAGTAGGTGAGGAAGCATACCGTCATGCTTTCTTGAATATATGTGCTCCACAGACCGCCGATTTCCGTGCAGCTTAATTCGATGTTTAGTTGTTTTTTTTGATCTTTATTGAATGTCATGTACGCCCTCCACTGAATGTGAGTAAGATTTAGTATTAGTATGTAACTTGGCTCATATTTCATTCATTCAATGAAGAGCAGCGCTTCCTGTACTTAAGGACGAATCGTCACTCTTGTCCCGACGGGTACAAGATTAGATAATGCCACGACATCTTCGTTGTACATCCGAATACAACCGAGAGACACCTGTTTGCCAATCGAAGCAGGATTATTCGTACCGTGTATGCCATAGTGCGGCTTGGACAAGCCCATCCAGAATGCGCCGTAAGGTCCTCCTGGATTGGCTTGTTTATTGATAATCGTATATTCACCGGTCGGCGTTTGGGTCACCATGGTGCCGATTCCTACAGGGAACCCACGAACGACAATGTTGTTATCAAGCAGATACAATTGGCGATCGGATAGATCCACGATAATACGGTAGTTGGGCATCACCATGCACATCCTTTTTTACACCAGCATATGCGCGTAACGGATGAAAGAGTGATGCATGAATTACGATGAACTTATCTAAAAAGTTTATAAAGAACGGGCATTGCTGCAATCCCATTGATCTCGAAATTATCGAGTACATAGCTTCGAAAAGTGGGACGAAACAGAAGATCTGGAACTATATCAGACAAGTGATCCCATCTGCAATGATTGATAAGCCCATATTGGGAAGCTTCCCCTTCAGCGGGGAGCAGCAGTGTGGAGTTATCCAGTCCAGTCTTGACCGTGAACCAGCCCGCAGTATATTCCCACACCGGCAACAGGTCATTGACATCATCCGCATAAAAATAATTAAACAAAAACACGCCTTGCCGTGATTTATCTACCTCTGCTATTTTACGAGCATTAGCAGCAGCCACCTTATGAACGAAATGACTTTGTTCCGTAAGCAGTAGAAGGAGTTCTTGGAAATACGCATGCGCTTGTACTTGCTGACTCATTTCCTGTGCATAGGTTTCAATGAGAACAACCACATCAAACTGAGCCAGATGCACGTTTCCCTGCCTTTGCTTAAGCAACTTCCCACGCCCTGGAGGGATCAGTAGCGCTTCGAATAAGTGAACATTTCGAATCTCAGGAAGCTCCTGAAGGCGATCTGCGATTTCCTTGGCTTGAATAAGAACTTTACGCTTTCGCGCTGTGTTGCGTGGGAACGGGCCACGCGGTTTTTCGAACTCTGCTGCGACATGGATATAGCCATATCCGTTAGCCTCAACCAAGTTAGCTTTAGGAAATTGTAAGTGACGATTAACGATCTTCATCGAATCCCTCCTCCGAAATACCATCCAAGAAAACGGAAAACAACGTATCCCATAACGCATCGAGTGTAACACCGTGTTTCGACCAAACCTCCGGCCGGATGATCGCCTGGACCGATTCCATGAACACCACTGCAACCAGCTGTGGGTTAAGTGATGAACGCAAGAGACTCTGCTCTTGAGCATGCTTAAGCAACTGAATAACAAATTTCACATTCTCAGAGCGAACACGCACGATGTAATCCCAAAGATGCGGGACTGTCTTTTGAATATCACTAAGAAAGATCGGGCTTAGTTGAAGCGTTGCTTCTTTAATTTGCAGCAAGGTATCTTGCAACACAAGCAACGGATTCGCATCCGATGCTGCAGCGGTATTCACATAATTCGATATGGACTGCATCGTATTCTCAATGACGGCTTCAGCGATATCTTCCTTCGAGCGAAAGTATAGATAGATCGTTTTCTTGCTCATAGCGAGTTCCTCTGCAATTTGCTGCATCGTCACATGGCGATATCCGCGGGCAATAAATAACGTATGAGCAACTTCTAAAATTCTTCGTTTTACAGATTCGTCCAACAGCAAGCCCCTCTCATCAAACACCAAAGAAACTATAAAGGTGTTATTGGTTTTCGTTTAAAATACACGAATTCCCGTGAATCGTCAAGGGAATCATCATGCTATTGTGCGGCACTTTCATGATCACTCCAGTTTGCCGTTCGAACGCGATTGTCTATCACACGGGTCAAGAAAAAATTGCAATAGAGCTCCGAAAAAACCGTTTTGTAGGTATCGATAGGATGAAGATTGAATTGATCGATGATGGGTTGCAAACATCAATGTCAATGCGCATCTCACACTTTGGGACGTGACAGGCGTTCCATGATCTTAGCTGCTCTGGCTCGGGGAAGAAATCGCCCCATCTGGGCTGCCATGTAATTGTTGCGTCCGTCGATGATATAACTGGTTCTTCTGTCGATTCCACGAAATCCGGCTTGAACTACGTTCTCCGAGGTGGACAGCGCACTGCCCGCCGCCATGTCCCGGCTGCCGACAGCATCGAAGAAGCCCGTATCTGTCGCACCCGGACACAGGGCAAGTACACGGACACCGCGTCCGCGGGTTTCAGCCCACAGCGCTTCGGAGAATGATAATACGAAAGCTTTGGTAGCACCGTAGACGGCTGAATAGGGACAAGGCACGAATGCGGCCATCGAAGCGACGTTTACGACGATGCCGTCCTTGCGCTCCAGCATGCCGGGCAAATAAAGATGTGTCAGGTCGACAAGTGTTGCGGTGTTCAGCATCATCTCTTCCTGCTCGCGCTCTGGATCTATATCCTCAAAGCGGCCATACGTGCCAAAACCTGCGTTGTTAATGAGGATATCGACTGTCAGTCCGAGTTCAGAGATGGATTCGGCCAGTTGGCGGGATGCACCTACTATGGACAAATCGCTGGGCAAGGCATACGCCTGTACGCCGTGCTCGCGCTTGATTTGACAGGCCAACGCTTCCAGCTTATCTTCGGAACGAGCGGTCAATATAACATGGCAGCCGCGTGCTGCCAGCTCTATGGTATAGGCCTCGCCAATTCCGGACGAAGCGCCGGTGACCAAAGCCAGCTTACCTTGATAAAGATATTTGTTCATGAAAAAGCCCCCTTGTCGTTGATGTTGTCATAATCATACCAACGACAAGAGGGTGTTAACCACACGCTCTCTATACTATTAACAGAACTAACAGGTTAAGATTGCAGTTGCACTTCGGAGTCTTGTGCTAACAAGAGTGCAAGACTCTCCTCAGTGCCTGTTCCTGGCGTCGGAACGAAGAAGCACCAATGCAGCCCAGGGTCGTTGTCAATGGCGGCTGCGCAATGGATCGTGAACGCCAACTCCTGTCCGTCCGGAAGACGGTAATGAACTGGGACGGTGTTTTTTTGCCGGATCTCATGCCACTCCCACATACGCACGAAATCCTCACTGTTTCTTCTCAAGCGCTCGAATCGTTCCATGTATGTCGGATTGTTCGCGTACAGTTCGAAGCTAGCCCGGATCAACGCCGTCATGTATCGGGCAAATTGTTCCCAATTTATAAGCTTCTTCGGGTATTCGGGATCGAGGAACAGCAACGTCACCATATTTCGCTCGGATTCCGGCAGGCCGCCGAAATCTGCAACAACGAGTTCTGCCCCCCGATTCCAGACGATCATATCGGCAACTTCATTCGCGATGAAAGAAGGATAGTGCAATTGATCCACGAGGTTTTGCAGAAATGCAGTATCGGGCTTCTCTAACTTCGGTATCATGTCGAGATGGGGCAAGTCAAGTTTGGCTAGGTCAAACAAGTACTTCCGCTCGTCTTCGTTCAGCTGGAGCGCTTGGCTGATATGGGATAACACTTCATGAGAAGGATTCTTCTCGCGGCCTTGCTCCAGCCAAGTATAGTAAGTAATACTGACATTGGCGAGATAGGCGACTTCTTCCCTTCGAAGGCCTGGGGTACGCCTTCGGCCGGGGAACGGCTTGATTCCTGCTTCTTCCGGTTGAAGCCGATATCGGCGCGATCTGATGAATTCCCCCAATGCGGATGAAGTGTGGCGCTCCTCCATAATCGTGCCTCCTTAGTTTTTGCCTTTGATATTCCTTGTATTCCTCTCCCCAGGCCATAACCGAATCAAGTACCGGCTTTAGTTTTTTCCCGATGTCGCTCAACGAATATTCGACTTTTGGCGGTATTTGAGGATACTCTTTACGAATTACAACGCCATACTCCTCCAATATGCGAAGCTGTTTCGTTAAGGTGGCATGGGTAATGTCAGGGAAGTAACGTTGAATTTCATTAAATCTCATCGTTCTTTCAAGTAATAGCAAAATAATTCGCATGGACCATTTCCCGCTCAACATTCTTTGAGCCTCTGTAATGCTGCATTCCTCTAATATCTCATTGGTATAAATCATAGCTTTCCTTTCCGGTATCCAATTGCATACTTACGCTATTCCTATAGCGTAGATACCCTCTGAAATTCCTTCTATAATGACATTGAGCGATCGTTTTTTGTTTTTATCATACGATAATTTTTTAAACCATGTAAAGGGGGCGGAGGGAGCGGTTGAATTCAGCAAGTCATCATTATAAGTGCAGGCAATGTCGATGATAGATCTCATGGGGAATACAATGAATAACAAAGGAGAACACGGATGAATACAAGGATACCTGTTAGTCAAGAACAAGTTATTTCAGCTTTTCAATTCAGACATGCTACGAACACGTTCGATACAACCAAGCAAATATCCGAAGAGGATTTCAACTATATTCTAGAAGCGGGGAGATTATCACCGAGCTCGATGGGATTAGAGCCATGGAAGTTTGTCGTTGTGCAAAATCCGGAATTAAGAAATAAGCTTAAAGCGGTTTCGCCGGGGGCCCAACGCCAACTGGACACTGCGAGTCATTTTGTGATCATTCTCGCTCAGACAGATGTAAGGTATGATTCCGAATATTTGATGGATCAATTGAAACATGTGAAGCAATTACCCGAAGAAGTTATTACATTTTACTCCAGTGCCTTGAAAGATGTTCAGGAAGTTAATGGTTCTCTAACCGATGAACGTTTCCTGTACGAATGGTCCGCGAAGCAAACCTATATTGCTCTCGGAAATATGATGACCGCAGCTGCATTAGTCGGCATTGATTCTTGTCCGATGGAAGGGTTCGATTATGCAGCAGTCGACCGTATCTTAGAAGAAGAAGGATTGTACCAGGAAGGAAATTTGAAGGTATCCGTGATGGCCGCTTTTGGATATCGGAGTGAAGAACCCGCACGAGCTAAGACAAGACGCACGATTGATCAAATTGTAACTTGGTCATAATTATCAGTAGCAACAATGAAAATCAGATAAGCGGCCTTGGTCCTGAACGTCATTGGACTGAGGCCGTTCTTCTGTTCGTTAGCGTCACATCTCAATTGCTGTTACGTACCATTAACACGGTGTACTCCATATGTGTTGAGTAAGCAGAGTCAACACACGCATTATTCCAAAATAACGGGATACCTAAACTACGTTGTCATGTTTAAAACAATATTGGGAGCAAGTAAATCCACAGGTCATTTCTTTAGGTTTCTTGCTCCCGGTACAAATTCATCCCGACACCATTTAATAAAATTACCTGAGTGAAGAAGGTATGTCTTAGCAGTATTTTCGGCAATAAAGCTAGTGTTCAATTTATCACTTCCTTTTCATACTCTTCAAATAATAGTTCCAGTCGCTTCATAACATCCACTGACGCTTTCATAACTTCGCCTCCACAGAATCACTTTTCTCAATTCTCCGTAATACATATGAAGCTAACGTAAATAAATCGATGGCATCCTCTTCTGACATGTTCAATTCGATCTTTGCCGCATGAGCCGTGGGATTTCTAAATGTTCCAAACAACCCCTTGGTAAGGCTAACGAAACCTTTCTGCTCACTGATCTCTGACTCCGTCCGATATGCATTGATTATTAGCCGCGGACTATCTCCAGCAAAAGCTTCATCTACAAGCTTTGCTCCGTCACTTATTAAACCTGTTTTCATCCTAATCATAGATGCGATACTCTTAGTTGCTTCAAGAACTGCGTGGAAGTAATTATTCTGGAGAAGCTCCTTTTTACAAAAATTAAGTAAGTGAGGGTGTAGCTTTCGAGACGAAATCCTTTCAGTCAACTTAGACGCTCTCATTTCTGCCTCAGACAATGTTTTTACCGACTGTACTGCATGAAATTTACCATCTTCATTAAACTCTAGACCATGAAACAGAAGGATGGCATTAATTTTTTCAAGCAAATCATGATAAAGATCCAACTTACCTGCAAACCTACTCGGTGCCAAAGACTTGCTAATGAACGATAATACGCAATTGCCCGACTGAGTTTGGTTTTGACGATTAGCAAGGGCATTATATAGTCGTTTCCACTTTGTCATCATCGGATCTACATGTCCGAACTATAGTACATTCAGAAAATGTCCGATTTCTGAGCTTGTTAGTCCGTCATTTGTATCTGCTATTATTCGACAGAGCGTTTCTAACTCACCCTCATTAAATGGTCGTCTATTTTGATTTGCCATACTTCTCACCCAACTGACCTTTTCTAACTTCAAGCTCGCGCTTTCGCTCCTCTAGGGCTTCTTCGACAGTCATATCCTTATTTACAAGCGAAAAGCCTTTTTGTTGCTTACGTCTTCTAGTTACATTGATATCGAACAACTTAAACTCCCGTTTTTGTTCAGGGTACATTACATAGGCAACATGATCTGCAGTCGCCGCTAACCCCATCATATTAAGCTTATTTTGAGTAAACAAGTGATCTGGAATTTCCTCTGGTAAATATCTTTTCAAGTTATCACTCATTATCATCACACCTCCAACTTGGATTGTCAACACCGCATGATAGGTCTATTCTACAAGCCCTTATTTTTATTGTCCAACTAAGTGTAGCCGATCCACCTTCGGTTAAATAATAGATCGGTCGATCACTGACAACACTTCCTGATTGATGGTTAGCGAGAGAAACGTACTCATTAGCCGTATCAAAAATATCCGTGAGGGCGGTCAGTTTAGCATTGATAAGTCCAGTTCAGATTGAGCTCGACAAAACCGTTTTTCGACATCAAGAACACCGATAGCCTTCTTCAGTTCTATAAATATGTTTGCCACGATTAACGCCTCCCGCTACATTTTTATAATCGCGATCTATAATGATATAAAAAATATCAGCGGCAAACTGCAAAAAACAAAATGTTACCCCAAAGCTATTTCTCCATACTTATTAAACCGCTTATTTAGCTCATCGATCAGGAAATCATATGCCTCTTGGGTTATTCGAATATGCGAACGTCTAAAATGTATATATATCCAAACTCATATCATTTGAAAAACTGGATCGAGAGCTTCTCCTCTTGTTGGTAAAACGAATCGATGTAAAAGAAAATGGTGATGTAAAAGTTACTTAAACTTCACCGTATAAATGAACTATAGGAAAAGGCGATGATTTGTGGCTACTGCCACTCATCGCCTTTCGACTATAGAAGATCTTTTCTATATGTTGACACTACACACTCCACATGACTCGTATGCGGGAACATGTCGACAGGCTGTACCCAGTCGAGGCGGTAGCCGCTGTCGAGCAGCACCTGACAGTCCTTGGCGAGCGTTGCCGGGTTGCACGAGACGTAGACGAATCGGGCAGGGCGGGCCTGAGCGATCGCGTCGAGCAAGGAACGCTCGCAGCCAGTGCGCGGCGGATCGACGACGACAACGTCGGGACGGATGCCCTGCTTCACCCACTTCGGAAGCAGCTGTTCTGCGCGTCCTTCGTAGAAGTGCGCATTGCCGATACCGCTCGTGCGTGCGTTGTCCTGCGCGTCCCGAACAGCTTCCGGGACGACTTCGATACCGCGCACCTCGCGAGCCGCTGGGGCGAGCCACAGGCTGATTGTGCCGGTACCGCAATAAGCGTCGACGACAAGCTCTGTACCGCTGAGCGCAGCGGCTTCCTGTGTCGCATTGTACAGCTTGACTGTCTGCGCAGGATTAAGCTGGAAGAAGGCGCGAGGGGAGAGGGAGAATTGCACATCACCTAACGTCTCTTCAAGCCGCTCGTCACCCCACAGTACGTGCGTCTGCTCCCCGAAGACGAGCGGAGACTTGCCCTTGTGAATGTTGTAAGCGATGGTGGCGACCATTGGCAGCTCCTCGCGAATACGTGCGACCAAGCGATCGGCATGAGGCATGCGGTCCACGGCAGTTATAAGCGTGAGCTGGACTTGTCCGCTGGCTTGCCCTACTCGTGCGACAACAGTGCGAATGGCTCCCTTGCGCGTTCGTTCATTGTAGATCGGAATGTTCAATTCCCCAAGTATCGCCTTCACCCGCTCGATCACCTGATTAACGACCGGATGATGGATTGGGCAGCCGCTGATATCTACCAGACGATGGCTGCCGACCGCATATAGGCCGGTTACGATCTTATCTGCATCCATGCCGGTTTGCAGCTCTGCCTTATTCCGATAGCCCCACGGATCTTCCATGCCGAGTATCGGCCGGAGCGGCAGCTTGTCCAGCCGCGTATAGCGCCGGAACGCTTCGCGCACCAGCTCTTCCTTGGCCCGTAGCTGCCCTTCGTAGTTCAGATGCTGCAGCTGACAACCGCCGCACGCATCGTAGACCGCACACGGAGGCTCTTGCCGATCAGGTGAGCGCTTCTCGATCTCGATGATCTCGGCCTTCAAGTAGCCGGGCTGCACTTGCGTAACCTTCGCAATCACGACCTCATCTGGCAAGGCTCGGTCGATGAAGACGGCCTTGCGCCTATAATAGCCGACGCCTTCGCCATTGATGCCGATCCGCTTGATCGTCACGACGATCCGGTCGCCAGGCTGCACATCCTCAGCGGAGGCAGGCGTTCTACTCAAGCTGGCATGTTGCTGAGACTTGTTCTTCGCGCCATGCTTCCCATAGGTATTGCCCTTGCCAGACTTGGGTTTGTTGCGATTGCCAGCTTTCGTGTTGCCTGTCGTATGTGCCGGACGTTGCTGACCTCGCTTTGCTGTTTTTTGCTTGGCATTGAAATTCTCCCTCATGCTGCTTCGCTCCGTTCCTTCGATTGCGTTCCTTCCACTATATCACAGCGCTGCTCCATCCCCCAACCGTAGTTCGAGACTTGTATCACTTTAGTCTGTTGCTTCCATCTTCCGGTACATGCCCGGAGTAACATGAGCCCACTTCTTGAACTGTCTGCCGAAGTGAGCGAGATTGTCGTAGCCGACCTGCTGGGCGATATTAATAATCTTGTCATCGGTCTGCTTCAATAGGCGGCATGCGGCCTTGATGCGGGTCATATTGACATATTCCACAAGGGAAAACCCGGTGACGCTGCGAAAGGACCTGCTGAGATGATACGGGCTGGTGTGTAGGCGGGCCGCCCATTCGTCCAATGAGCAATGCTCGGCATAAGTACGGTTGATTTCCTGAACGATTGCGGATATTTTCTGGTGCATGGGGCTGAGATGCTCTTGCTCAACGGTTTGCTGCCGCTGCATCTGACGCTTGGCGAACAACAGCAGCTCGGTCAGCAGCTGCTTGAAGTACAGCTCGTATCCGAACTCGCGCTTATCCGATTCCTGCTCCATCTTCTGAAACAGCCCTTGTATGAATAACTGATCCGCCACCTTCAGGCGCAGCACACGGTTCTGCAGGCGGAACGACTCCAGCAGCTCATGCATTGTATCAGCTTCAAGCGGCTCTAGAAACAGCTTGTTGAAGTTAAGCACGAGCCGTTCATGGCGCGGAGAATCGAGAATGGACGCTTTGTGCACCTCATATTCATGAATGAAGACAAGATCACCTGCTTCGACAGTGAAGGAACGCTCTCCGATGAAATAGGACCGCCTGCCCTGATACAAGTAGTTGATCTCAAAATTGCGATGATAGTGATTTTTGCGCTCGAACGGCTGGAATCGCCGCGTGCGTTCAAAGTGAAAGGGGTCGTTCTCCTGTCCGAAATAGGAAATGATCTGATCTTGCATACATCGTCAGCCTCCTTCTCTGTCGACAACTTGTTATTTCATCATGCGCTATAAAATAGAAGTTATAAATATGAAAATGGCGCTATTCGTAGCAAAATCGTATCATATGAGGTGGAAATCAGCAAGAATGACGTGGAAAGGACACGCTTATTGCCCTAATATGAAAGCGAATTCATATTTGAGGAGTGGTGAGATGGCAGCAGCGTTGGAGCAAATCGCAGCTTCCAGTGGGTGGAAGATTTATAACAAATCGTTGCGTGTATATGAAGGGACAACACTTGCAATGGTGCGCGGCGAAGAGGAACGTAATCTGCTAGCTGTCGGCGATGGCAGCTTGTTCGATGATTTGGATGGAACGGTGATTGCGGACGGTGCGGCGAAGCTGGCCCCGTTGACGCATGCGAACAGGAAGGTTCTCAATCATTATTTCCCATATACGGTGCCGAGAGCGCTAGGTACGGAGGTAGCAACGATCGGGCTGGGTGATCGGCTTGGCATCGCAGGTTCTGGCCATCTCCAAGCGGTGGAAGGGAAGCAGATTCTGCCTGTGTTGGCCCAGCAGAGCATTCGCGAGTTGAACTTGACCGGACGCAGCTATGAAGAGGTGCTCGATGCCGCTTGCTATGCGGTCTTTCAGGAAGGGTTCGAGGATGGCTTCGGCGCAGACGGCGACCACTTGAAGGTAGAGGCGGATATTGAGCTGGCGTTGCGGCTAGGCTTCACGATGCTGACGCTGGACTGCTCCGAGCATATTGATAACGATGTCGCGAATATGGACGAAGGACAATTGCAGCGCGCGTATGCTGCTATCCCATCAGCGACGCGGGAGCGGTACGAGCAGCGTTATGGCGGCAAGAGCTTTGCCGTTGGCGAATCGGCGATCCAGTTCGAAGTGGCAACCTTGCAAAGCTATGTGTGCATATATGGCAAGGCGATTGACTTCATGGAACGAATTTATAAGCAATATATCGTGTCAGCAGGTCGGGACATTGACTTCGAAATCTCGATCGATGAGACATTGACACCGACAGACCCGGCGGCGCACTTCATGGTTGCGCAGGAGCTTAAGGATCGCGGTGTGGACATTTACAGTATGGCACCCCGCTTCTGTGGAGAGTTCCAGAAAGGCATCGACTATATCGGAGATCTGACTCAGTTCGAGCAGGAGCTGAAGGTGCATGCAGCTATAGTCGACCACTTCGGCTACAAGCTGAGCATCCATTCCGGCAGCGACAAGTTCAGCGTATTTCCGGTGATCGGCAAGCATACGTCCGGTCGTTTCCATGTGAAGACAGCGGGAACGAACTGGCTAGAGGCTGTGCGCACTGTGGCGCAGGTGAACCCGTCCCTGTATCGTCGTATGCATGCCTATGCGCTGGAGCATGTGGAGGAGGCGCTGGCGTATTACCATGTGTCGATGCGGCTAGAGGAGATTGCTCCGCTCGATCAGACTGTAGACGCGCAGCTTCCAGCTTATATGGACGAGGATAACGCGCGGCAGCTCATTCATATTACGTACGGTCTGTTGCTGCAAGCGAAGGATGAGCAAGGCAAGCCTCTGTTTAAGACGAAATTTTACCAGACACTGTATGAGCAAGAGGAAGCTTACGCCGAGTCGCTGCGTCGGCACATTGGTCGCCATCTGGAATTGTTAGGGAAATAATTGATAAGGAGGAAATACCGTGAACATACATTCGAAGGAAGCATTGGCAGCAGCCGTGAAGGAGATCGTAACGAAGCAAAAAGTGACCGATATGCATACACACTTGTACCCGCCGCATTTCGGTGATTTGCTGCTATGGGGTGTCGATGAACTGTTAACGTATCACTACTTGGTGGCAGAAGTTATGCGCTGGTCGGACATTCCAGTGGAGGACTTCTGGAATTTTAGCAAGCAGGAGCAAGCGGAGCTGATCTGGAGCAAGCTGTTCATCGAGCATTCGCCGATTAGTGAAGCGTGCAGAGGTGTATTGACGACACTGCAAGGCTTCGGATTAGACACGAGCATGAGAGATTTGGCGGCTTATCGGGAGGCATTCGCGAAGCAGGACGCTTATGGACAGGTGGAACAAGTGCTGGAGCTGGCGAATGTAGATCATGTCGTGATGACGAACGATCCATTCGATGATCGGGAACGCGCACGCTGGCTGGATGGCGAGCAGACGGATAGCCGCTTTCACGCGGTGCTGCGCCTGGACCCGTTGCTGAATGATTATGCGAATACGAAGCATCGTCTGAGGAAATGGGGATATGCCGTAGAGGATGCGTGGACGGAACAATCCATACAGGAGGTAACGCGCTTCCTGAACGATTGGATCATACGGATGAAGCCGTTATACATGGCGGTGTCCCTGCCGCCTACGTTCGCATTCCCGGAAGAGTCAGACCGCGGCCGTATATTGCGCGACTGTATTCTGCCGCTGTCGAAGGCGAACAGCTTGCCGTTCGCGATGATGATCGGTGTGAAGAAGAAGGTACATCCGGCGCTCGGTGATGCAGGCGACTATGTGGCGAAGGCGAGTACGGAGCCGCTGGAGCATCTGCTTGCCCATTATCCGGACAACAAGTTCATCGTAACGATGCTGGCACGGGAGAATCAGCATGAGCTCTGCGTGCTGGCGCGCAAGTTCCGCAATTTGATGATCTTCGGCTGCTGGTGGTTCATGAACAATCCGGTTATCATTGAGGAAATGACACGTATGCGCACAGAGCTGGTCGGGCTGAGCATGGTGCCGCAGCATTCGGATGCACGGGTGCTCGACCAGTTGATCTACAAGTGGAAGCATTCCAAGGCGTTGATCGCCAAGGTGCTGATTGACAAATACAGTGATCTGCTGGACACCGGCTGGACGATAGAGCGGCAGGAGATTGAGCGTGATGTGGCCGACTTGTTCCGCAACAACTTCTGGCGCTTCATCGGTCGGGAAGACATGATCGAGGTTCCCGCTTCGTCCGGTGCAGAGGCGCCCGCTCGCGTTCGTTAGCTGTAACAGATGCATAAGTGCAGGAATGTTCTTAGAGAAGACAATTTCCTCAGCTTGGCAAGGTACTGTGGCATTTATTTGGACCAGGGGAGCAGGTTGTGAAGCCCGTAGTTGCGAAAAATGATGCGAAAGTGCAGAAATCTTCTTCGATATTGACGTCAAATTTGAAAGTTACTGCGAATGTGCAGGCTTCGACTGTTCAATCAGCCTAATATGGTGCGATTTAGGAACAAAAGATGCATATTCGCAGGTAATTCAATAAAATGTTCAAATTCGGGAGGGAAAACTGTAATTTCGCAGGTATTGTTGCGCAACCGCATGAGCGTTGGTCAGAACGCAGGTATTGTTGCGCAACCGCATGAGCGTTGGTCAGAACGCAGGTATTGTTGCGCAATCGCATGAGCGTTGGTCAGAACGCAGGTATTGTTGCGCGACCGCATGAGCGTCGGTCAGAACGCAGGCATTCTTGCGCGACCACGGGAGTGTCGGTTCGAACGCGGCTATTCGTGCGAGTTGCGCCGAGTGTCGGTTCGAAAGCGGAAATAGAAATGAAAGCAACAGGGAGGAACGAGGATGAGTACGGAACAGAAGCCGTCCGGAAAAGCGTTGGCGCAGCAGTACCAGTACGCCGAGCTGTCTCCTCTTGAATGGGGGATGGAGGCGTGTCACGCGTTGATGGCGACCTATACGCCGGAAGAGCTGCCGCCAGCGGGAAGATGGCATTACCATCAAGGTGTGTTCTTGTTCGGCATGCAGCGAGTTTGGGAGCTAACCGGGCGTAGAGAATTTGTGGACTATATCAAACAATACGTAGACTGCCTTGTTGATCCGCAGGGCAATGTTGTGTGCGAGAAGGGCGAGCTCGATTCGATACAGGCCGGCTTACTGTTGTTCGTGCTGGATCGGGAATATGGCCATCCGCGCTACAAGCAAGCTGCGGATAAGCTGCTTGCGCTGTTCCCAACGTTCAACCGCACATCGGAAGGCGGGTTCTGGCACAAGGATAAGTACCCATATCAGATGTGGCTGGACGGGTTATACATGGGCGGATCCTTCGCGATGGCTTACGCCAAGCAGTACAATGAGCCCATGCTCTACGAGCAGGTATTGGAGCAGGAGCGTCTTATGCGCAAGCATACGAAGGATGCTCGGACCGGATTGTATTACCATGCTTGGGATGAGAGCCGCAGCATGCCATGGGCGAACCCGGAGACAGGACGTTCGCCGGAATTTTGGGGTCGGGCGATCGGCTGGATCGGCTTGGCCCTGCTCGATTTCCTAGACCTGTTGCCCGCAGATCATCAGGCACGGCCTACCTTGATTCGAGAAGTGCAAAAACTGGCGAGAGCGCTCGTTCCATATCAGGATGAGGCATCCGGACTGTGGTATCAGATCGTCGACAAGGGCGATAGAGCGGACAATTGGCTTGAAACATCTTGTTCGAGCTTGTTCGTATATACATTGGCCAAGGGCATTCGAATGGGATATCTGGACAAATCTCTGGCAGAGCCAGCACGTAAGGGCTATCAAGGTTTGCTTGGCAAGGTGTATGAAGACGATCAAGGCAAGCTGATTGTGCCGGATATATGCATTGGCACAGGGGTTGGCGACTACGCCCACTATGTCGCAAGGCCGTGCAGTGAGAACGACCTGCATGGTGTCGGCGCATTCGTATTGGCATGCGTAGAGATGCAAGGGCTGGAAGCTGAACTCGGGAAACAGTAGATGATGCAGCTAAGGCGCAATCCTCGGAGGTAACGGGGGGATTAAGGTGTATCCCCAGACAAGCAAGAGTTGCAAGTACAATCATGCCAATATTCAGGATTAAGTGAGAAAAAGATTTGCACAATCAAGCGAATAATCGTGGTAAGATATAGGAGGAAGTCGCTCTGGAAGTCGAAAAGGGGGATGGGCATTTGCACAGCAGAAGCTTGTTGACAAAAATGATCGTTGTCGGCTGCCTCATCAGCATTCTCCCTGTTGTCTTCGTTGGCACTTTCTCCTATGTGCGTTCATCGAGTCAAGTGCAGAAGCAGGTGAACGTCGCTGAGATGCAGTATATTAAGCAAGTGAATTCGAATATTGAGCAAATCCTTATGACGGTCAATCATACGTTGACGAACTTAGTCGATTCCACGATCATGGCCGATGTTTTGCGTACGCCTCTCCGCGCAAGCGACTTCAAAATTTATAACGATCTGCGCAAGGAAATCAGTCATCTGCAATCGTTCGATACGAAGGTAGAGGACGTAATTCTGTTGAATGCAGAGCAGAACTGGCTAATCAAAAATTCGGGACTGTACCGCATGAATGAGCATGTGGACCATGAGAGGTTCGCGGCATTCTTCGCGCTGGAGCACAGTACGGCTTGGGTATTGCTGGACAATCGGCACTTTCAGGACAAGATCTCCAATTCGAATTGTGCGTACACCGTCAGTCTAGTCAAGAAACTTCCTGTTCGCAAAGCAAATAAGAAAGCGCTTGCATTCGCGAACATTCCTGCTTGTGCCATTGCAGAACTCATTCAGACAGAAGGCAGCGAAGAAGTGATGATCGCTGATGCGTCCAATCGAATTATCGCCCACAGTGATTCCGAATGGATCGGCAAGTCACTGAGCGAGACGGGATACTTCCACAGTGATGAGAGCTGGGAGGAAGCATCTGGTCAGTATCGTACAATGTATGAACACCATCCATATACAGTGACATATTACAAATCTGATTTTAACCAGTGGACGTATTTATCCATTGTCTCGATAGATGAGCTGACGCGGGAATCGAAGGAAATCGGTATTTTCACCTTTGTGATCGGTATGATCATCATCGTCGTCTCTGTCTGCTTCGTCTGGCTTTCGAGTAAGCGTCTGTATTCGCCCGTGCATAAGCTGCTGCAATTTATTACAGAGAACGGCAACGGGGAAACACGCAAGTCGAAAAACGAGCTGCAGATGATCGAGGAGCACATCCGTAATCTGTTCTCCTCCCATACCCGAATGGAATCAGAGATCAAGGATCACACGCAGCAAATTCGCACGCTGTTCTTGAATCGGCTGTTCACCGGAACGATTCGTTCGGCAGAGTTGAAGGAACGTCTAACTACCTTCGGCCTGGAACGGGCTGCGAATTGGAGAACGATGTCGGTGCTGACGCTGCAGATCGATACGTTGGACAATACGCGGTATGACCAAGCAGATATAGAACTGCTCGCTTTCGCTGTATCGAATATTGTAGAGGAGACTGTTCCGAATGAGCAGCGGCTTCCTACAGTTTGGCTGGACCATACTCTTGTGCTGCTCATTGGCACAGAAGAGGATGCGGACGCATGGATGAATGACTATGTGTATCGGGTTACGGAGGAGCTTCAGGCTCATATTCAGGAATACCTAGACTTGATCGTCAGCATCGGCATCAGCTTGCCGTTCCATGCAGTGAAGAAGGCGCCGCGCGCTTATCAGGAAGGGCTGGAGGCGCTGAAGCATCGGATGCTGCTCGGCAAGGGCGTCATCGTACCGTTCCGCAATCTGAACGCTGGCAAGCATTCTGTGCTCTATCATTATCCGGTTCGAGCTGAGCTGGGACTGGTGGATGCGATCAAGTTAGCCGACGAGGAGGATGCTGTGCGGCAGCTTCGGATATGGATGGATCAAGCGTTCGAACGCGCGCAGTCTCCGCAGGAATATCAAGTATCGATCATGCGGCTGTTGAACAAGCTGCTCGTAACGCAGCAGGAGGCAGGCATCAGCTATGAACAGACAGGTGCTTATGGCAGTCCGTTGTATGAGGAACTGCTGTCCTTGCATATGCGCGAGGAAATCGAAGAGTGGTTCAAGGACAAAGTAATTGTACCGCTGCTGCATGTGTTCAGCGATCGCCGTGATTCCCAGTATCATACGATATCTGAACAGATCATTGATATGATCCAGCGATATTACGATACGGAGATTACTTTGGAGGAATGTGCCTCCAAGCTGCATTACAATGCGAACTACTTAAGCAGTGTGTTTAAGAAGGAAACAGGATTAACCTTCAGCGAATACTTGACGAATTATCGTCTGGCGATGGCTAAGAGCTGGTTGGTCGATACCGAGATGACAATTCGAGAAATTGCTGAGAAGCTCAAGTATAACAATTCGCAAAATTTCATCCGTTCCTTCCGCAAGCTGGAAGGAATGACGCCGGGTCATTATCGCGAGAAGTATAAGGAGACGTCGTAATGCGCTAGAGAAGCGGGAGAGGAGGGACTCGGGGCATGCGTACAAGGTGGGGGCAATTGCTGGTATGCGTCATACTCGTGTGGAACGTTGCGGCTTGCAGTTCGATCGGCGAGGAGGAGAAGCAGACCGCAGATGACAATGAGAATAAGGCAACGATCAGCATGATGGCCAATTTGTTCACCCGGGAATCGCCGTCAGACTTGCTCTTGACGCTGATCGAGGAGGAGACAGGGACAGAGCTGGACATCACCTGGGTGCCGATTGAGGCTTATGTTGACAAGCTGAACAGCTCCTTCTCTACCCGTACGCTCCCGCAGGTCGTCTATTTGAAGAACCAATCGACCTTCCAACATATTAAGGAGCTTATCTATGAAGGGCACTTCTGGGAGATTGGTCCTTACCTGCAGGAGTATGACAATCTCAGCAAGTTGAAGCCGAGCATTCTCGCCAATACAGAGGTGAACGGTAAGATCTATGCGCTCTATCTGGGCCGTCCGTTGGCTAGACAAGGTGTCATTTACCGTAAAGACTGGGCGGATCATCTTGGCCTAGACACGCCTGGTGATGTTGAGGAGCTATACGAGATGTTGCGCGCATTTACCGAGTATGACCCGGATGGCAACGGTCAGGCTGATACGATGGGCTTGAGTGATCGCAATGATCTAGTCTATGGCGCGTTCAAGACAGTTGCCTCGTACTTCGGTACGCCGAACTATTGGGGGGTGAAGGACGATAGACTGCAGCCGGAGTTCATGTTCCCGGCTTATCGGCAGACGATGGATTACTTCCGCAGACTAGTCAAGAATGGCTATATGAACGCAGATTTTCCGTTGACGAGCAAGAACAATCAGTGGGATTTGTTCGTACAGGGCAAGGCAGGTGTATATATTGGCTCTCTGGAAGATGTGCAGCGCTTGCAGCAAGAGCTTGCGCGTCATGACACGGAGGCGGAATTGGATGTGCAGAGTCTGATTGCCGGACCGACTGGCCAATATGGGATTTGGGCGATTCCGGGTTATGGGAACGTTCTCTTGTTCCCGAAGGAATCGGTCAGGACTGAGGAGGAGCTTCGGCGTATTCTGGCCTTCTATGATGCGATGATGACACCGAAGATTGCCAATTTAATGTTCTGGGGAATCGAAGGCAGACATTATACGATCGAGGACGGTAAGGCTGTGGAGAGCGAAGACCATGCCCGGATCGACCTAGAGGTTCGCAATTACCGCGGGCTCTTGATCGGCGAACCGGAGACGAATGGTCGTTATGTGGCGAGCCGAACAGTTCCAGCAGCTGTCAAGGCAGAAACGTTAATTGACTTGAATGAACAGTATGTGATCCAAGACCCGACCGGTCCGCTCTATTCGCCGACAGATGTGGAGAAGGGCGCGCTGTTGCAGGAAATTATAACGAATGCTACCTATGAATATATATTAGGAGATATGGATGGCGAAGGGTTCGATGCCGCGATTCAATCTTGGCTCGATCAAGGCGGCGCGCAGATGATGCAGGAATACAATCGAGAATATCGGAATCACATGCGTAAGTAGTCGAAATGTCTGCACACTCTTGTCCCAGATATGAATGCGAGACTATCCCATGTAGTTAGCGATGAACCGAGAGTTAATCTAATTATTACAATATTTGTATTTTATGTAACTAAATGATGTTCATGTGCATACGCATTGTTCTAAACTGATGATGAAATTAGCTTCTTGACGCATGATGAAATGGACTCGGGGAGCAGCTTTTATATGACTTGACTTTTATATGACTTAAAGAGAATCTGGCAGTTTGAATTCGGCGGTTCGTCATAGGGTACTAGGTATATTTAACGGGAAATCACGGCTTTATTTGATACGAATTAGCAAAATCATGGGTGATAGCAGACTTTAGTGGTCGTATTGATGCCCCGAGACCTGTCCGAGGGCGAATTATGATGAAATAAGTCCGAATATTTCCGCTTTGATTCCGATCATTCAGCCACCTCCGCAATAAGACCACAATTTCCCGCTAATAGTTGCTCCCCCGTCAAGCGCCCCAGCAAGCGCACCGTTGATCGTCCTCATCGATCACCCCCAATGTGCACCCCATCGAACAGCTCTATTGAACACTTCTATCGAACACCCTCATCAAGCATCCTCGTCGATCACCCCATCGAGTGCCCAATTGAACGCCTCCATTGTTTGTTCCCTAACGAGCACTCAATCGAACACCCTCATCAAGCATCCTCATCGAACACCCCATCGAGTGCTTCCATAGAATGCTCCATTAAGTACCTCCATTGAACGTCCTCATCGACTCCCCCCATCAAGTGCTCCATTAAGCAACTCTATCTACCACCTCCATCATAATACCCATAATCATTAGGTCAGGTTCGCACCGCTATCTGTTGAAAAGCCTTATGCAGCAAGGGATTGTGCGAGTCAGATGAGTTCAGGATTATGTACGTAACGTGCACCTCCAGCTTATGATTGCTGTGAAAGCGATATCATCAAATTGGAGGTCGAACAATGAGAAACACGAAAAAATGGTTTTTGCTCCTATGTGTCATGGCATTATCGTTATCCGTCTTCGCAGGTTGCGCTGACAGCAGCAATACTGGCAGCAATGCGCCTAACAGCGGCAATCAGGGAAACAGCAACAACGGCGGTGAAGCCAATGCAGGCGGGAATGGTGAGGAGGCATCAGACGATCCGGTACAAATTGAGATTATGTTGCCGATGAAGGAGAAAGAAGTGCCGTCCGATCGGTTAGAGCTATTAATGGAAGAGATGACGAACACAGAGCTGACGTTCCAGTGGGTGCCGGACGGCAACTATGACGAAAAACTGAATGCGGCGTATGCAACGAATTCGATGCCGCAGGTCGTGTATATGAAAAATCAGAGCACCTTCACACAATATAAGGAAGCTATGCGTGACGGGCAATTTTGGGAAATCGGTCCTTATCTAGAGGAGTTCGAAGGACTGAGCAAGCTGAAGGAATCTATTCTGAACAATACGAAGGTAGACGGCAAGATCTACACCTTATATCTCGGACGGCCGCTTGCACGCCAAGGTATGATCTACCGCAAGGATTGGGCGGACAACCTCGGGATTCAGGAGCCGGCGAATGTCGATGAGGTGTATGAGATGTTCCGCGCCTTCACCGAAGATGATCCAGATCAGAACGGTCAGGACGATACGATTGGTCTAACAGACCGGTCCGACCTCATATACGGGGCATTCAAAACCGTCACTTCTTGGTTCAACACACCGAACAATTGGGGGGAGAAGGACGGACAGCTGCAGCCTGAATTTATGTTCGACGAGTACTTTGATGCGATGGATTGGATGAAGCAACTGCATACGAATGGGTACATGAATCAGGAGTTCCCAGTCACGAGCAAGGAAGATCAGCGCAACCTGTTCTACAACGGTACAGCTGGGGTGTATATCGGTTCCATGCAGGATGTGAATACGCTGTATAACGAAACAATCAAAAACTTCCCGGACATGGAAATCGACGTTGCTGCCTTCATCGACGGTCCGAATGGCGACTTCGGCATGTGGACGATTCCGGGCTATGGCAACTTGATAATGTTCCCGAAGAATACGATTGAGACCGAGGAGGAGCTGCGAGATATTCTGGCCTTCTTCGACAAGCAGATGACACCGGAACTCGCTAACCTGATGTTCTGGGGTATTGAAGACGAGCATTATGAAGTCGTGGATGGGAAGGCGAATGCGTTCGCTGACAAGGCGGATCAGAACGCCCGCGAAGTTAAGGGCTACAAGGATAGTCTGATCGGCGAGCCGGAGACGAATGGACGCTACGACGGCTATCATGATCTTGCTGCACGTGTGAAAGCGGAAGAATTAATTCTAGAAATGGATAATCATCTTATTCTCGATCCTACGGCTGCGCTTGATTCAGCTACGTATTCAGACAGCGGTATTCGACTGCAACAGCTCATTAACGATGCGACCTACAAGTATATACTAGGCGACATTGACCGAGCCGGATTCGAGCAAGAGGTAGACAACTGGAGAAGTCAGGGCGGCGATCAGATGATTGAAGAATTCAACGCAGCATGGCAAGCGAACCAATAGAGCAGACAGGACGCAATCATGCGGGAAATTCCGGAGGCTGTTGAAGGTTCAACAGCCTCTTCCTTATCGCGTGGACGAAACTATTGCAGTTGCAGAAAGGAAGACAGCATATGAGCGATCTTTCGGTAGAAAGCGCGCCGTCGGTTCGAACCCGCATGCGTTCCGAACGCATGCAGCGACTGAAGAGGAACAAGCTGCTGTATTTGATGATTATTCCCGGTCTCCTCTTTTTCATTGTGTTCAAGTACATCCCGATGTATGGCTTAATTATCTCGTTTCAAGATTACAAGCCGCATCTTGGCATCACCGGCAGTGAATGGGTAGGCTGGATGCACTTCGACCGTTTGTTTCACGATCCGATGTTCTGGACGATCTTCAAAAACACGTTATTGTTGTTTCTACTCAATATCCTTATCTTCTTCCCGATACCGATTATCTTAGCGTTAATGCTTAATGAGCTGCGTCTGGAATGGTTCAAACGTACCGTACAGACGATCGTCTACATTCCGCACTTCATGTCTTGGGTCATCATCGTATCGATTAGCTTCGTCATGCTTACCCAGGACGGCGGCATTATTAACGATTTGCTTGCATATTTCGGCTTTACCAAAATTAACTTTCTCATGAGCGAGGATTGGTTCCGGCCTATTTATATCTTGCAGGTGATCTGGCGGGAGGCTGGCTGGGGGACGATTATTTACTTGGCCGCGATGGCTGCTATTGATCCGCAGCAATATGAAGCAGCCCGCATGGATGGCGCAAGCCGGTTTCGCCAGGTATGGCATGTGACATTGCCGGCTATACGCAGTGTTATCGTCGTGTTATTGATTCTGAAGATCGGGGACGTATTGGAGCTTGGCTTCGAGCATGTGTACTTGCTCTTGAATGCGATGAACCGCGAAGTAGCGGAAATCTTCGATACGTATGTGTATACGGCGGGCTTGCGGCAAGGCCAATTCAGTTATTCGACGGCGGTCGGATTCTTCAAGTCATTCGTCGGATTGATACTCGTGATGATGGCGAACTGGCTCTCCAAGAAGTTCGGAGAAGAAGGGGTCTATTGAGACAGAAAGGGGAGAGTTGCAGATGGTTCAAGATCGCTCATTCGCCAGCCGAATTCTGGATGCGTTCATTATCCTTATTTTAATCCTAGTAGCATTGATCACACTTATACCGTTTATCCATGTATTGGCAGGCTCCTTCACGACGACAGCAGAGCTTGCGCGCAGAGGGTTCGTCCTGTTCCCGACGGAATGGAGCTTAACCGCATATCGCTATATATTCTCAACCGACACGATATTCAAAGGACTGCTGAACTCGATCGGCATTACGCTATTCGGCACCTTATTCAGCATGTTCATCTCATCCTTAATGGCCTACGGCTTGTCGCGCAGAGACTTGGACGGCAGACGCACGATTATGTTTCTCGTTGTTTTCACGATGCTGTTCAACGGCGGCTTGATTCCGACTTTTCTCGTCGTGAAGGAAGCCGGTCTGATCGACTCCTACTTGGCACTAATTATTCCATTTACGATCAACGCGTTCAACCTAATTATCTTGAAGAACTTTTTTCAAAATTTGCCCGAAGGTCTGGAAGAGTCGGCTAAGATCGACGGCTGCAATGATTTCGGCATTTTCTTCCGGATCGTAGTGCCATTGTCAATGCCGGCTATTGCGACGATTTCGCTCTTCTATGCAGTGACGTATTGGAATACGTACTTGCCTGCTATTCTGTATTTGAACGATACAGACAAGTGGCCGGTGCAAATTATTCTCAGGCAGATCGTCATCGTGGCGACAGGTCTCAGCTTCGATGATTCCGGCTTCGAGGATGCCGCATTGCCGCCTTCCCAGTCGGTCAAGATGGCGGCGATTATTGTAGCGACGATTCCGATTTTGTGCGTCTATCCGTTCTTGCAGAAGCACTTTGCCAAAGGCGCATTGCTTGGGTCTATTAAGGGATGAGTAGCATAGAGCGCGAGCAGAACACAGCGAATTGTTTGTATCACATTATTGTTAGATTTGGACGAAGTCGAACTTGTCTAGTAAGCAGCTTGCAGGGGAGTCAATGTCACAATGCTGAAGTGAATGCAATGATGAATATGCCTTGGGAAGAGGAGAACACGTATGAACGGCGGTAAGCTGGAGGAATTGCTGCAGCGTATGGATAAGCTGTTTGACGGCTTCCTGAGATGGATGACAGGGCAATATGATCGGGCATCAGGGGGATTTTATTATGCAGCTAGTTCTATAGGGGATGAGCGGTTTCAGCCGGATCTGGAATCAACTGCGCAAGCGCTGAACATTATGCAGCGTGAGCAGTTGATGGATCGGATGCCGTCTGTGATGTGGCTGAAGCTGATTCAGTATATGCAGAGCAAGCAGGACCCTCTTACCGGATATTTCTACGATGTGAATCCGGCGATGGCGCGGGACGAGGTGATGGTGCAGCGTGCGTTGCGTTATGCGGTTAGCGCTCTGACCAAGCTGGGGAGCGAGCCGCTCTATCCCTTGCCCATGCTTACCGGCGCTACGCCCGACTATGTGCGCAGTCCGGAGAAGTACGCAGCGTACTGGCAGAGCATTGATCTAAGCAACAGCTGGCGGGGGTGTGATCGTCTGGCGTCATCAGGCATGTACATTGCTGACATGCCTGAGTCGGAGCGTCAGCCATACTTGCGCGAAGCGGTGCGTTATCTTGCTGAGACGCAGGACCCCGAGACAGGGCTATGGGGAGAGGGAAGTCTCTATGTGCGCTTGTCCGGCACATTCAAGCTGCATACGTTCTATAGCCGATTCGGCCTGCCAATGCCGAGAACAGACCGCATCTGCGCCAGTGTGAAGGATGCGCTTCGCCATGAGGAAGCGACAGATATGTGCTATATTCGCAATCCGATTGACCTGCTTGCGTATATGCGTGTTCCGGTTCCGAGCCAGGATCTTGCCGAGATTGTATCCATTACGCTTGCCAATATGACGAAGCTGAAGAGACTGGATGGCGGCTTCTCCAGAGAGTTGGCAGGCTCTCCGCCAGCACCGAATGTGGCACAGGTGAAGCCGAGTGAGTATTATCCCGATATGCCCGAGCCGGTCTGTCTGGGACGCGGTGAAGTGGAAGGTGATATGAATGCGGGGACGCAAGCGGTCTTGATTCGCCAGCGGCTGTATGCGCTCTGCGGCTTGTCGGCGGGACCGCTTCCGCATGCGCATACTTTCTTTGCAAGCATGAGTGCGCGCGAGGATTGAACGCTAGCATGCTTACAGGACAAGATAGAGACATACTTGGAGGTGTACGTCAGCTTGGCTATTTACAATATAACGGATTTCGGTGCAGTCGGAGACGGACAGACGATGAACGCCTCTGCGATAGCCGTCGCAATCGAACGATGTGCAACAGCAGGGGGGGGTACTGTCTACGTTCCGGCTGGTCGATACCTAACAGGACCGATTCGGCTGCAAAGTCATATGACCTTATATTTGGAGGCAGGAGCTGTACTCTTATTCAGTGATGATTTCACGCTGTATCCGCCGGAATGGACACGTTGGTCTGGTTACGAATGCTTCGGATTTACGCCGCTTCTGTATGGCAGCGGTCTAACTCATGTAAGCGTGAAGGGAGAAGGCTGTCTGGACGGACAAGGGCATGCTTGGTGGACGGTGAACCGCAGACTGCGGAAGGGGGAACAGTACCAATCTCTGCAGACCGAAGCGATTGCCAAGCTGAACAAGCCGTTGATTGATTCGGTGACGACGAATATCGTTGAGTGGAACTCGCAATTTTTGCGTCCGCCGCTGTTGCAGCTCCTAGACTGTAAGCATGTGAAGATCGAGGGAGTGACGCTGCGCAACTCTCCGTTCTGGAATACCCATCTCGTGTATTGTCAAGATGTGCAAATTCGCGGTGTCCGCTTTCACAATCCATCGGACACACCGAATGGCGACGGTTTGGACATCGATTCCTGCACGAGCGTGCGTGTTGCCGATTGCTTCTTCGATGTCGGTGACGATTGCCTCTGCTTGAAGTCGGGCATCAATGAGGACGGCAGAAGAGTCGGAAGGCCGACAGAGAACGTGGCAGTTACGAACTGTACGATGCTGCGCGGCCACGGCGGCATCGTCTTCGGCAGTGAAAATTCCGGCGGTATCCGCAATGTGACAGTATCCAACTGCCAGTTCATCGGTACGGACCGAGGCATCCGGATCAAGACGAATCGAGCGCGTGGCGGTTATGTTCGGCACTTGCTGCTGCAGAACATATATATGGAGGATGTGCTGTGTCCGTTAGCGATCAACGCATTCTACCGGCACGGAGTCGATGAGCGCGATTCGAGTATGACGACGAATGGAACGGTCGAAGTGTCTGAGCGCACACCGGTTGTAGAGCATGTGCGCATAGCGAATATTACCGCGACGGGCTGCCGTGCAGCGGCTGGCTTCATCTATGGCTTGCCAGAGATGCCGATCCGTGATGTCGTCCTGAGCGATGTGTCGATAGTTATGAAGGAGGATGCAGATGAGGCGGGCGGCGAGCCTGATATGATCCAGGAACCTATGTATATGGCCGGTGCCGGCATTTATGTGCGGCATGCAGAGGATTTGGAGCTGCATCGGGTACAAGTGCAGACGCGGCAAGGACCGGCGCTCCAATTGGAGGATACGGAGAATGTCACGGTATACCACCTAAGCATGAAGCAGTTGCATTCGGACACACCTGTTGTTACTGCGAAGCGTACACAGGCGCTAGTAGTGGAAGGCAGGCAGGCTACACAATATCCTACGCAGTATTTGCTTGAACAGTTGTAAGGATTAGCGAGGATAACGACTTGATGGAGTGCGTGACGCTGCACAGGCGGTTTGTCTTGATTGGATTGGGAGAGGTGAGCAAGCGGGTTGTTGCGCATGGATTGGAAAAGGCGGGCAGGTGGGGTGTTGCGCTTGAATTGCAAGAGGTGAGCAAGCGGGTTGTATCGATGGAACGGAAGAGGCGAACAGGCGGTTTGTATCGATGGAACGGAAGAGGCGAACAGGTGGAGTGTATCAACTGGATCGGAGGCACGAGGCAGAATGAATCGTGTAATCTGTAAGAGCCCACGGCTTGAGCGGCAGTCGAGTCGATGACTTCTAACGGAAGTGAGAGGTTACTAAATGCCTGTTTTAAGCACATGCTTCATTCTAACGGAACTCACAGACCTTATTGCAGGCAAATTACGTGTCTTCGCATCCAATATGGTGAATTAGGGGGCACTCATTTCCGTTAGCGTGCGCATTTCCTTGAAAACAGCCTGTAAGCGCATGTGATTTCCGTTAGGTCGGTGTCGCAGGTATCAGGTCTACTCTAGTTTCCGCCAGCATTGTGGGGGAACAGGTCTACACTTGATCGCACCAGCGCTGTACCACATGAGAACAGGTCTACACTTGCTCACGCCAGCGCTGTACCACAGGAGATCAGCTCTACTCCTTCTTCCGCCAGTGAAGCACTTTATGAAATCAGACTCCACACTCTCTGCTTCTGCCAGCGCGGTATCTCTGATTCGTTCCAGCGCTCCGCTGTGAGCCGCCTGTCCTTGTGGCGGTTGCTTCCGGAACGTATGCTGCACGCTAATACAGTTTGCGATATTGCTCCGGAGGCAGTCCGGTATGCTTGCGGAAGGTGGCTACGAAGTGGCTCGTATCACGGAAGCCGCAGCGGGCAGCCGTCTCCTTCACCGTAATCGGCGGATCATGCCGCAGCAATTCCTTAGCCTTACGTATGCGCAAAGATATGAAGTAAGCGTACGGTGAAGAGGAGAAGGATTGCTGAAATAGCGCATGCAAGCGGCGGCTCGACAGTCCCAGCACTTGCGCCATTTCCTTCAATCCGATATTCGGATTATCTACGTTCTCCTCCATCCAATCTACGACAGTTTGCAAATTATGCATGCCAGCTGCCGCATTTGTCCGAGTTCCGGCTTGACCATATCTACTCAAGGACAAGAGAAAGTGGTAGGTTGCGGTTGAAATCTCTAGTCCGAGTACATCGCTGTGTGATTTCCTCCGTATCATCATCTGTGCAAGCAATCCCTTCAATGGCGAGTCTGGCTGCCAGCGGAATGCCGTGCTGTGGCGGATACTTGCTGCGGCCAAGATACTCTCTACGGCATGACCTTCGAACGTCAAGTACTGTGTCACCCACCTCGTTCCAGTTGCTTCATACGCATGGGGCACTTGCGGGAACAGCAGCACACCTGTATGCGGCGGCAGTAATAGTGATTGTCCATTCATTCGCACCTTCCCCTCTCCGTCTTCAGTATGCAGCCAGTGATACATCGGGTAGCCACTTGGCCGTGTGATCGTTTCTTGATTCGGATTATATCCCAAGCTTTCAACCTGTATCGGTAACGATTGGGCCGGCGGCAATGTGAATACATAGCGCTGTACTTGTGTATGCCTCATATTCATTCCTCCTCGCGTATCGTCATTCGCAGTTCCAGATTCCTATATCTATGTTCAAGAATATTATATGTTACGGGCTAGCTTCAAGTTGTACAATGAACTTATCCTTATATCAACCGAATGACAGAACAACGTATCAGCAGTAACCAAGCGCCAAGCCAGGACTAAGAAGTCACAAAAAAATGCATCAAAAAGGAAGTGAACCCGTGATTAACGAGAAGTTACCTAAGATTTGGTACGGGGGCGATTATAACCCCGAACAATGGGACGCGGATGTGTGGGAGGAAGATATCCGCCTATTCAAGCAGTCTGGCATCGATGTGGCGACATTGAACGTATTCTCTTGGGCGCTGAACCATCCTGACGAGGAGACGTATGAGCTGGAATGGCTGGATGAGACGATAGACCGTCTGTATGAGAATGGCATCTATACTTGCTTGGCAACAAGTACAGGGGCGCATCCGGCATGGATGGCTAAGCGCTATCCGGACATACTCCGAGTAGATGTGCAGGGCCGTAAGCGCCGCTTCGGCGGACGTCACAATTCCTGCCCGAATAGCCCGACCTATCGCAAGTATGCGCCGCGCATGGCTGCGAAGCTTGCCGAACGGTACAAGGATCATCCGGGCGTACTGATCTGGCACGTGTCCAACGAATACGGCGGGTATTGCTATTGCGACAACTGCGCGGCAGGGTTCCGCACGTGGCTGAAGGACCGATACGGAAGCTTACAGACGCTGAACAAGGCATGGAACACCCGCTTCTGGGGGCATCTGTTCTATGATTGGGACGAGATTGTACTGCCGAATGAGCTGAGCGAGGAATGGGGCGGAGGACGCACGAATTTCCAAGGAATCTCGCTCGATTACAGACGTTTCATGTCAGATAGTCTGCTGGAATGCTACAAGCTGGAATATGACGAAATCAAGAAGCATACGCCGCATATTCCGGTGACGACGAATATGATGGGCACGTATCCGGAGCTCGATTATTTCAAGTGGGCGAAGCATCTGGACGTTATATCGTGGGACAACTACCCGGCATTGGATACACCTTACAGTTATACAGCGATGGTGCATGACCTGATGCGCGGTCTGAAGCAAGGGCAGCCGTTCATGCTTATGGAGCAGACGCCGAGTCAACAAAACTGGCAGCCTTATAATTCACTGAAGCGGCCTGGCGTAATGCGCTTGTGGAGCTATCAGGCGGTTGCGCGCGGCGCGGACACGGTCATGTTCTTCCAGCTTCGCCGCTCAATCGGTGCCTGCGAGAAGTTCCACGGAGCCGTGATCGAGCATGTCGGTCATGAGCATACACGGGTGTTCCGGGAATGCGCTGAGCTGGGTAAGGAGCTGCAGCAGCTCTCTGATCGTATCTTGGATGCACGGGTGCAGGCGAAGGTGGCGATCGTGTTCGATTGGGAAAATCGCTGGGGTATCGAGCTGTCGAGTGGTCCTACTGTTGCGCTGGATTATGTCAAAGAGGTGCACAAATACTACGACGCCTTATTCAGCCAAAACATTCAAGTCGATATGGTTGGTGTCGAGCAGAAGTTGACCGATTATGATATCGTCATCGCGCCAGTGCTGTACATGGTGAAGCCGGGATACGCGAAGCAGCTGGAAGCGTTCGTTGCCAATGGTGGTACGTTCCTGACCACGTTCTTCAGCGGCATTGTTAATGAAGCGGATCTAGTCACGCTTGGCGGCTACCCAGGCGAGCTGAGGAAGCTGCTTGGTATATGGGCGGAGGAGATTGACGCTCTGCTGCCGGAGCAGCGCAATGAGCTCGTGATGAAGCAACCGTTCGAAGGCGATCAACAAACATATGAATGCGGCATGCTATGCGACCTGATTCATCTGGAAGGTGCCGAAGCGATAGCCGAATACGGTATGGACTTCTACCAAGGTATGCCCGCTGTAACGAAGCATGCGTATGGGAAAGGGCAAGCTTGGTACGTCGCGACGAGTCCAGAGCCTGCTTTTCTGAAGGATATGCTTAAGCGTCTATGCAAGGACAAGGGCATTCAGGCAGCGGTGAAGCCAGCCGAAGGACTGGAAGTGTCCAGTCGGACGAAGCAGGGGGAGTCGATCCACTTCTTGCTGAATCACCGAGCTGAGCCGGTCGTTGCCGAGCTGGATGGACAGACCTATACGGATTTGCTGAGCGAGCAGATGGTGTCCGGTTCTGTCGAAGTTCCTGGACGGGGTGTCGTAATGCTCGCATCGGCGAACGCATAGGCACAGTGCAGATAAGCTGGTTAATGACAGTCGTTGCATATATGGCTGATGCGTGCGAAGTGACAGTGGCCAATTGATATCTGCAGGCTGCCGCTGGTCTGCTTGGATACTGTGGTAGCTAGTACAATGCTACATGCATTTTATACATCTAATTTGTTGTCTTGTTTGCGAATTGACCGCTGTAACTGTAATTTGTGCAGTTAGTTTGAACCATTTAAGTGATTTTCATAGAAATTGACGCTATTAGATGTACGTAGTGCAGGTAGATATAGAATATCGAGCTGAATCGTCCAATTTACCTGCACAAAATACATGTAACACAATGCGTCGCTCTCATGAAAATGATGTGTTGCACTCGCGAACTTGATGTGTCGCACTCGCGAACAATACGTAGCTGATGCGTCGCACTTGCGCACAATGTGGCGTTGAGATATCATGCTGCGTGATGACGAGTGGTGAGCTCTCGATGGCGCTGCAGGAAGTTTGCGCTGGCGGGGAGTAGGTATTCCTTCAAATCTGTGTTGGATTTTTTATGCGTTCGAGTTCGAGCCATTGAATAATGGAAGCGCACGCACTACAATACTAGTGATAAAAGGTTGCTACAAATTACCTGAATCAATGGAGGGCTATCAATTGAAACTAGCTGAAATGTTAGGGACGCATGAGAACCGGCTGTGGGCATTGAGCAAGCAAATGGGCGTGGATTACGCGGTTGCGGGGCTGCCCCCGGAGCAGAACGGCTTCAAGCCCTGGGATTATATGAACCTGCTGCATATGAAGCAGCGCTACGAAAATTTCGGCATTCAGGTAGAGGTCATTGAGTCCAGACCGCCTGCGAATAAAATTAAGCTGAACCAGCCTGGACGCGATGAAGAGATCAAGGTCATCCAAGAGTTGATCCGCAACATGGGCAAGGTCGGCATCCCGGTATGGTGCTATGACTTCATGGCAGAGTTCAACTGGTTCCGCACCTCAACGACGATCCGCACACGCGGCGGAGCGCTCGTATCCGGCTACGACCATTCCTTGATGAAGGACGCGCCGTATACAGAGAATGCACCGATTAGTGAGGACGAGCTATGGACGAATCTTGAATATTACTTGAAGGCTATCGTACCGGTTGCTGAGGAAGCTGGTGTGAAGCTGGCACTTCATCCGGACGATCCGCCAATCTCCCCGATTCGCGGCGTATCACGCATTATTACGAGCGCAGATGCATTGCAGCAAGCAATCGATCTTGTACCGAGCGAATATAGCGGTATTTGCCTCTGTCAAGGCACGCTGGCAACTGCAGGCGATGACATTCCGGCAACGATCAGCCGCTTCGCCGATCAGAAGAAGCTATTCTTCGTTCACTTCCGTGATGTTCGAGGCACGAAGGAGAAGTTCGAGGAGACGTTCCACGATGACGGCAAAACAGATATGTTCGAAGCGATGAAAACCTATGCGGAATCGGGCTTCGACGGTCCAGCCAGACCGGACCACGTACCGACGATGGCAGAAGAGAATAACGACAACCCAGGCTATGAAGTCATGGGCCGCTTATACGGTGTCGGCTATATCAAAGGGTTGATGGAAGCAACTTACGGTCAGCAGAAATAATGAGTAGTATTCATAAGCTGTTCTCTCAGTCGATGTGACTGCAGGGGGCGGCTTTTTTTATTGCTTGTAAGGACTATTCGACAAAAAAGTATAGGCCATTGCAACATATGACACATAATCGGGACTTGCCCATTTTCGAGACGATGTTACATTTAGCGTAGTCAACACTGCTGTAACAGCATCGAGAGGAGGGGGCGTTATATGACAATTTCAACAAGACTTATGCTCGGATTTGGTGTGTTGTGCTTGTTTTTGATCGGCATTGGCGGGTTTTCGTTGTATACGATGCAGCAGGTGAATCAGCAAACAGAGGCGATTATAAATCAGTGGTTGCCGGCTGTTTCTCAGGCGCATCACATCAAGAATGAAGCTTCGGACATTTTCCAGCTTCAGGGACAGCTAATCGAAGAGCCAAGCACACAGCTGCAGGAGGAGATTGCAGAGAAGAATACGGCGCTTAAAGCTGCGGTAGAAGCGTATGCGACAGGTTCGGTATCCGCTGAAGCCAGGAAGACGGCATCGAACTTCCTTATGGATTATGAAGCCGGTGAACAGGCATACCATGACATTGTGGAGCAGCTGAATAGCGGTAATCAGAGTGGGGCCGCATTGCTGTACGACGGTGTCGCCTCCCGCTATAGCGGCGGTTTGAATGAGCGGTTAGATCAGTTGATCGCTGTTAGCGAAGGGGAAGCTGCTGCAGCAGGCGAGCATAATCAACAGCGTTACCAAACGGGTCTGCGTATTATCGTAACAGCCCTAGTCGTCATTGTGCTTCTTGCCGTAGGCTTATCCTTCTGGACCGTTCGTTCCATTCTTGCTCCTATTAAGCGGATTAATACCGTATTGAAGGATCTGGCAGGTGCGAGAGGAGATTTAAGCCAGCGCATTCATATGCAATCAGGAGATGAAATCGAGACGATGGCTACCAATGTGAACGAGGTGCTGGAAACAGTAGAGAATATGGTCAAGCACATTCGTGTCTCGACGGCTGAAGTTGCGGGTTCATCGGAACGGATAGAAGGGAATTGCAACCAATTGTCCGCAGCAACGAAGGAAATTTCCAATGCTATTCAGGATTTGAGCGAGAAATCACAAGCGCAGGTCGAGCGTACACAGGATTCCCGTGAACTGGTCCATGCATATATGGAGAAGCTGCGCTCGATGGCGGAATTCGCACAGCGTACTTATGAGTTGGCTCAACAGGCTAAGGAAGGGACGGAGCAGGGCGGCAGGCAAATGTCAGCTATTCTGCAACAGATGCAGACCATTACAGAGCACCACGGCATGGCTAATGAAAGTCTTGGCAAGGTAAGAGGGAAGTTAGCGCACATCGAGCAAGTGAATCAACTCATTCGCTCTGTTTCGGAACAGACGACGATTCTTTCCTTGAACGCCGGTATTGAAGCTGCACGCGCTGGCACGCAGGGCAAGGGATTCGCAGTGATCGCCGATGAAGTGAGGAAGCTGTCTAGCAGTACGAGGGATTCCGCAGAGAGTATCATCACCTTGCTGGATGATATTCGCCGCGAAGTTCAAGAGTTGACACAGCGATTCGCCTATACGACGGACAACATTCATGACGGCAGTGAACAGATTGAGCTGCTCACAATGACCCTAGACCAGATTCAACAGATGAACGGAACGGTGATGGAGACAGGCGCCATGACAAGGGAAGAAGTGGAGCAGATGAACAAGACAGCAAGTCGGATTCAGCACATGTTCGAACGAATTGACGCGTTGTCTGAAGAACAGTCTGCGACGAGTCAGCAAATTTCCGCTTCAGTGGAAGAACAATTAAGCAATACGGATCTCATCTTGTCCTTCACACAAGATTTGTCGGTGCAATCGAATCAATTGAAAGGTTTAGTCGAACAATTTCAAGTGAAGCAAGAAATTGAAAGCGCTTAATTAAGAGAACGAATACGAGAAATTTTGCCCTTTCTCTATAGGCAAGCTCCTCTCTATCGAATGGTCTGTTATTCGGTTTGAGGGGCTTTTTGTGCATGATTACGCTCTAAGTACGTCAATGAGTCAAAAAAAGTTGAGTCTGGCAGCAGCATTGTTCCATCCTTGTTTGCTGGTCGTACTTGCACTAGTTGAGTAGCTGCTCTGGAGTTACGTATGTTGGTAACATGGATAGATTGTGACTTTTGCAAGCGAATGAATAACGTAATAATTACTATTTACATTAGAAAGGATTTGCAGTACAATCATGATCGACTGTAAATCGTAATTATTACATATTGGTGGAGTGGGAAGGAGCATAACGATTGATGAGAGAGGATCACTTGACACTGAACATTCAAAAGAAACTGAGCAATCGCATATCGCTGGGTAATCCCGTGATTGTAAGCATTCGCAAAATACTGGGAAAACGAAAAATATTGCGAAAGAGCTTCAACAGTTGGGCACTATTATGTGCCGGCATGCTCTTGCTGGCAGCATGCGGCAACGACCAAGATGCCGGTCCGGTATCTCTTGAACAGGAGAATGCATCAATAGCTACGGATCAACAGCAAGAAGCAGCCGAACTGTTGACGATAGTGGATGACACGGGCGAGGAGCTTGTATTCACCGAGCAAGTAGAACGTGTAGCTTGTGTCGTGTCATTCTGTATCGATATGCTGGCTGAGCTTGGCATGGAACCTATTGCTATAGCTGAAGGCGGTGTACGCACGATCGCTACTGAACCTGAATTTTACGGAGAGAAGGGACTAAGCTTCACGTCTATCAGCGGTAGTTTCTTCGAGCCGAATCTGGAGGATATCATCGCAGCGAAGCCTGAACTGGTTATCGGTTTGAAGGGTGTCCATGATCCGCTTCGAGAAGGGTTGTCCGGCATTGTGCCTATCTTGCTCGTCAATCCTGTCCATTATGAGCAGTCGATTGCCTGGCTGCAAGCTGTCGGTCAAATTACAGGAAACAAGCAGGAAGCAATGTCTGCAACGGAGCAATTTCTCAACAAGCTGGAAGAAGCAAGAGAGATGTCACCTCAGAGTCAAAGAGCACTTGTGATGTACGGCAGCGATGTGAATTTCTCCATCATTACGGACAGCGGCTTGGGCGGAAGCATCATGAAAGAAATTGCAGACTATCCTTGGCAGGTGAATGATCCTTCGGAGGATCCATATGGGGAAGGCAGTATTCCATACTCACTCGAAAAATTGCTTGAAGGCGATCCAGATGCTATCTTCGTGCAGAGCTACTCCTTCGGTCCGGCTGGAATTCCACTGTCTGAGCAGCTGGCCGAGCTTCCCTTGTGGAGTAAGCTGAAGGCCGTGCACTCAGACCGCGTGATCGAGGTGCGTTCCCCAGTATGGGGGGATGGACGGGGGACTCGTTCGCTCGGAATTATGCTGGATGAAGCGATGGCTGTTCTTTATCCCGAGCTTAATTAGGGCTTGCCGATGAAAGCAGCCAAGCAGTTATGGTTCAGCGGAACAGGCAACAGAATAGGATGGACAATCGGGCTGCTTGTACTGCTAGGTGCGTGTATAGCGTATGGACAGCTTGCTTACGGCTCGCCGACGTTGTCTGTACCGGAACTGGCGCGTATTATGTTCGGCAGAGGCGGGGAGGAGCTACAGCGCATTATTGTCTTGGATATGCGCGTCCCACGTTTGGTGCTGGGACTGTTGGTAGGTGCGATGCTGGGGGCGGCGGGAACGATAATGCAAGGAGCGATGAACAACGTCTTGGCGGGGCCGGAACTGCTAGGCGTATCCTCGGGATCATCGCTCGCCATAGCGATTATAGCTGTGCTTCATCTGCCGCTTCCATTGACAAGCTATCCGGTATTTGCTCTACTGGGCGGTCTGCTGGGAGGATGTCTCGTCGTGCTGGCAGCTAAGGGAAGTCATGGGGCGATCAGCATGCTCTTAATCGGCTTGGCAGTCTCTGCCGTGTTGAACGGCATGCTGATTATTCTAATCGCGCTCGGTACGAGCAATGATGTCAACTTGCTGTATTTGTATTTGCTTGGTTCGTTGGCAAATCGCCATTGGGACCATGTCCTGCATACGATACCTTGGTTCCTCGTCGCTATTCCCTTGTCACTTGCATGCATTCGTCTGTTGAATGTGCTTCGACTCGGAGATGAGAGTGCAGCTAGCCTTGGTGTTAGCATTCTCCGTGTGCGTATAGCGATGCTTGTGCTTTGCACCTTGCTTGTTGCTGTGACGGTAGCGCAATGCGGGCCGATTGGCTATATTTCGCTGCTTGCGCCTCACCTGACCCGATTCTGGCTAGGCACCGTTGATGCGAAGGCAGTGCTACCACTATCCATGCTGGTCGGCGCGGTCTTGCTAGTGGCAGCCGATACCGCTGCCCGGATCTTCTTGTACCCGATAGAGATTCCAGTAGGTATATGGACTACGCTTCTGGGCGGAGGCAGCTTCCTTGTATTAGTGCTGACTGGAACGAGGAGGCGTACATATGAATGATCAGTATCGGCATCCGTCACAGCGAACGAAAGTGGTGGGAATATTCCTGATTTTACTGACGGGTATAGCGGTCTTGTTGCTGCTGCATATCGGCTACGGAAAGCTGCGGCTGTCTCCGGGAGAGGTTCTGCTTGCACTGCTTAATCAAAGTGTGGATGCAGAGGTTCGTCATATTGTATGGCAGCTTCGCCTCCCGCGCGCAATCATCGCTATGACTGCCGGTATGATGCTTGGTGTCGCCGGTGCGATATTGCAGACGATCCTGCGTAATCCGCTCATTGAACCAGGCTTAATCGGCGCTTCCGCCGGTGCGGTACTGCTAGCAGTAGTATGGACACTGTTCGCGGGGGGATGGATCGTATCGCTGGTGCCGTTGCCGCTGGTCGCACTGTTCGGCGGGATGACAGCAGTGATGCTGGTAGTTGCCTTGAATACACGTCATAACGCGAGCAAGGCTCGGCTAGTGCTGATCGGCGCCGTCGTAACAGCCATCATGCAGTCGATAATTTCTTTGCTGCTCTTGCAGCAACAGCAGGGATTGTCTTCGATATTCCTCTGGCTATTCGGCTCGCTGAACGGCAAAGGCTGGAGCAGTTGGGCTACATTGTGGCCGTGGGCTGTGATAGGCTTGCTGGGGGCTATGGCGTATGCTCGCAAGGCTGACATCTTACAATTGGGCGATCTAAGCGCAACAGGTTTGGGACTTGCTGTCAATCGAACACGGTTCGTGCTGCTCTTGCTTGCCTCTGTGCTAACCGCCGCATCTGTATCGGTAGTGGGAGCGATAGGATTCATCGGTCTGATTGGTCCGCATATCGCTGCTCTGCTGCTTGGCAGGCGTCCACTACTGTCGTTTCCCGCGAGTGGACTCTTGGGAGGACTACTGTTGCTCGCATCGGATTGGATTGCTCAGAACTCACTGCTGCGCATCCCCTTCATTGGGATGGAGCATTATCAAGCTAGCTTGCCGGTAGGTGCGGTCACGACCTTGCTTGGCGCCCCGTTCTTCTTGTATTTGCTACGGAAGTCTTTGGTGCACAAACGTAAGTAACCATAAGCAAAACGGAATGGCCTACTATGGCTGTTCCGTTTTGCTGTGTCTTACCCCGAACGGAATTATTATCGCTTCTGTCCAATATGGATCACTCTCAAGCAATTCATAATAATCTCGCATACTCATTGCAGTGAAATCATGGTAATGTTTTTGTATGCGATTTCAGAATGTGGGTAAGTAGGTGCGGGAGGGTACGTATGCGAGACTTGTGGACTTTGCGCGGCTTTGTATGGCGCTTTAGATGGAAGTATGTTGTCGGCATCCTGTCCATTGTGATTACGGATTTGAGTCAGCTGGCGATCCCTTGGACATTGGGCAGATTAACCGACGATTTGAACAATGGCTTTGGTACGTCTTCATTAATTTGGACCTATATCGGATGGATTTTCCTTGCGAGTGTCGGTATTTTCATATTTCGCTACTTATGGCGGGTCATGATCTTCGGAGTGGCGCGCACACTCGAATATGAGCTGCGAAATAAGTTGTTCACTCATTACCAGAAGCTGTCGCCGCATTGGTACAGCAAGCAGAAGACCGGTGATCTGATGGCCCATGCGACGAATGATCTGCAGGCGATCCGGTTCACCTTCGGCGGTGGGATGGTCATTATGATCGACACGCTCGTGCTGTTCAGCCTGACCATTCTGATCATGGTCGTGACCATTGACTGGAAGCTCACGTTGATTGGCATGCTGCCGCTTCCGGTGATGGCGTTCATCGCAATTAGCTTCGGCTCGAAGATCTATGACCGGTTCCGAGATGCGCAGGAGGCATTCTCCGGCTTAACTGATCGAGTTCAAGAGAATATCTCTGGGATGCGCGTAGTCAAGGCGTTCGCCCAAGAGGAGGAGCAGGAACGCCGATTTGCGGAGATGAATGCCTTTAACTTCATGCGCAATATGCGGATGGCGAAGCTGCAGGCATTTTTCAATCCGCTCGTGCAGTGGGTGACAGGGGTAAGCTACTTGCTCGTGCTGAGCTTCGGCGGTATCTTGGTCATTCGCAATCAGATTTCGATCGGTGATTTCGTCGCCTTCAATGCGTATTTGGGCTTGCTGATCGGACCGATAATGGGGATCGGCTGGATGATTAACATCTTCCAGCGCGGCGCTGCTTCGATGAGCCGGATCAATGAAATCTTGAATACGCCACCAGACATACAGGATAGTCCATCCGTTCTGCCGGTAAGTAAGTTGAACGGGAGCATTCGGATCGAATCGCTTACCTTCCGCTATCCGGGCAGCAAGGAGGCTGCGCTGCAGGATATTACGATGGATATCCAGCAAGGTCAGACGGTGGCATTGATCGGCAAGACCGGCAGCGGCAAGTCGACGCTCGTTCAGCTCCTTGTTCGTATGTATGACGTGAAGGAGGGCTCGGTACATATTGACGGTAATGCCATCCAAGACATCCCGCTCGCGGTGCTGCGGCGTGATATCGGTATGGTGCCGCAGGAGAACTTCCTGTTCTCCGAGACGATTCGAGACAATATTGCGTTCGGGTTAGACAGAACGAGTGAGCGCGACGTTGTGCAAGCGGCGGAAGATGCACAGGTGCGAGACAATATAGAGGACTTCCCGCAACAATATGACACGATGCTGGGTGAACGCGGTGTTACCTTGTCCGGAGGCCAGAAGCAGCGATTGTCGATCGCCCGCGCACTGATCAAGCATCCGCCAATTTTGGTGCTGGACGACAGCCTGTCCGCCGTAGACACGAAGACGGAGGAGGCGCTGCTGGAACGTCTGAAGCAGAAGCGCCAAGGGTTGACGACGATTATGATTGCGCACCGTGTCTCTACGGTACAGCATGCCGATCAGATCATCGTAATGGATGAAGGACGAATCATCGAGCAAGGCACGCATGAACAGCTCTTGCAGCACAACGGCGTATATCGCAACTTGTATGAGAAGCAGCAGCTCGAGGAACAAATTTCCGGGGAAATATAAAGGGGGGGACAGCGGTGAGCATGCACGAGGAAGAACAGCTTGGCAAAGCCTATGATGCGCGACTCATCCGGCGTTTGCTCAGCTATACGAAGCCGTATAAGGGACTGCTGGCCCTTTCGCTAGTATTGGTCGTCTTGATTACAATCGCCGAGCTGTCGGGTCCTTATCTGATTAAGGTTGCGATCGATGACCATATTAATGGTCTGTCATTGCCGATGGTTGACATGCAGGAGGAAGCATTGCCTGACGGAGTCCCGGTCGTGAAGCTGGGCGACCGTGTGTTAGTACGGGAGAAGGAGCTGGCAGATGAGCTTGATCCAGCGCTTCTAGTATCGAAGCCGTCCTATGTTATCCGTGAACAAGGGGAGCAGTATGCGCTGATGAAGCAGCTGGACGGAGGCGCGGAATGGTCGCTAGTTCAGAGATTGACAGATGAACAAGCAGAGCGCTTCCGCGATCAGGATGTAAGCGGATTGTATCGCTTGTCTGGACTTTACTTGTTTCTAGTGAGCTCCGCCTTTCTGCTGAACTACGGGCAGACGTATGTCTTGAACTTGATTGCACAGCGTATTATCCGCAAGATGCGCGGTGACATGTTCGCTCATCTGCAACGGCTGTCGTTCTCGTTCTTCGACCGCAATCCGGTGGGCAGGTTGGTGACCAGAGTTACGAACGATACACAAACTTTGAACGAAATGTACAGTAACGTCATGATTAATCTGCTGAAGGATTTCTGCATGCTTGTCGGCATCATGGTATTCATGCTGCTGCTGCATGTGAAGCTGGCGCTGATTGCATTCCTGACCTTACCGCTTATCATTGGCGCTACATTCATCTATCGCAAGTATGCCCGCGAGGCGCTGCGCGTGGTACGCTCTAAGCTGTCGCGCATTAATGCGGTTCTGAACGAGAATATTACCGGCATGCGTGTCGTGCAGATGTTTCATCGTGAGGATCAGCAATTCGATAAAGTGCATGCAATTAACCGCAGCCACTTCAATGCGAACAATCGCGAGCTGCACTTGTCCTCTCTATACCGACCGGTGATGGATTTCATCTATGCAATCGGACTAGCGTTGATTATTTGGTACGGCGGCGGTCAAATGGTCAGCGGCGCGCTGGAGTTCGGGGTGCTGTATGCGTTCATTGACTATGTGAACCGATTCTTCAAGCCGATTCAGGACATGGCGGAGAAATTCACAGTACTACAGCAGTCTATGGTGTCCTCGGAACGAATCTTCCAGATGCTCGATGAACAGGATGAACTGCCGGAGCCTGACAAGCCGCGTCATATGAAGACGGTTAAGGGAGAGATTCGCTTCGACCACGTATCCTTCGCCTACAATCCGAATGAGCCTGTGCTGCATGACATTGACTTGACGATTGCGCCAGGGGAGACGGTAGCGTTCGTCGGAGCGACTGGAGCGGGGAAGAGCTCGATCATCAGCCTGCTCTGTCGCTTCTACGACGTGCAGGAAGGGCGCATTCTGATAGATGGTGTGGACGTGCGTGAGCTGACGAAGAAGGAGCTCAGAGGCCATATTGGCTTAGTGCAGCAGGACGTGTTCTTGTTCTCGGACGATATCAAGACGAACATCCGACTGGGTAATGAGCAGATTGACGATGAGAGAGTGCGGGAAATTTGCCGGTTTGTGAATGCGGACACGTTCATCGAGAAGCTTCCGCGGCAATATGAGGAGCCGATTATGGAACGGGGGGTCAATCTGTCTGCCGGACAACGCCAACTGCTTGCAGTAGCGCGCACGCTTGCATTCGATCCTTCCATTCTTATTCTGGATGAAGCAACAGCGAATATTGATACAGAGACGGAGCTGCTCATTCAAGATGCATTCGCGAAGATATCCGAAGGTCGTACGACACTCATTGTTGCGCATCGCTTGTCGACGATTCAGCATGCTGACAAGATCGTCGTGCTGCATAAGGGACGCATCCGCGAGATCGGCAATCATCAAGCGCTGTTGCAGCAAGATGGGCTGTATCGCAAGTTGTATGAGCTGCAATACCGGGAAGCTTATCAAGCGTAGTGCGGACCTATTCTTTTCAAAGAATGTTCGCAATTTCCGGTAATGTTTTCTACAATAGAGGAAGTACGACACAGAAGGAGGAAGCATACATGTCGAATCGCCAGGAGCTCGCGACGTTCGCAGGCGGATGCTTTTGGTGCATGGTGTCACCGTTCGAGGAGATGCCGGGCATCATGAAGGTCGTATCCGGTTATACGGGCGGTCACAAGGAGAATCCCACCTATGAAGAGGTTTGCTCTGAGACGACAGGGCACTATGAAGCGGTGCAAATTACATTTGATCCTGACATATTCCCTTATGAGAAGCTGCTGCAGTTATATTGGCAGCAGATCGATCCGACTGATCCAGGCGGTCAGTTCTATGATCGCGGCGACTCCTATCGGACAGCCGTCTTCTATCACAATGAGCAGCAGAAGGAGCTGGCTGAGCAATCGAAGCAGGAGCTTGATGCAAGCGGACGATTCGATGAGCCAGTCGCGACAGAGATCGTTCCTGCTGGACCATTCTATGCGGCAGAGGATTATCATCAAGGCTACCATGACAAGAATCCAGCGCATTATAAGCGGTATCGTCAGGCTTCCGGACGTGACGAATTTATTGCGGCTCATTGGTCGCGCAAGGGCGGACCAGACGAGCTCAAGGAGCGTCTGAATCCGATGCAATATGAGGTTACGCAGCACAATGGAACAGAGCCTCCATTCCAGAATGAATTCTGGGACCATAAGGATGACGGGCTGTACGTGGACATCGTGTCAGGAGAGCCGCTGTTCAGTTCTCGCGATAAGTTCGATTCTGGCTGCGGCTGGCCGAGCTTCACGAAGCCGCTGCACGGCTATCATGTCAAGGAACATTCGGACCTCAGTCACGGCATGGTGCGAACCGAAGTGCGCAGCCGCTTCGCGGATTCCCATCTCGGCCATGTGTTCCCGGACGGTCCGCGCGACAGAGGAGGCTTGCGTTACTGCATTAACTCTGCAGCGCTCCGTTTCATTCCGAAGGAGCAATTGGAAGAAGAGGGCTTCGGGGAGTACCTCGTCCTATTCGAGCAGCAGAATTAATGGAGTATGGGCAGCAGTTCGCAGTGCCATTGTATTGTTGAGGATAGCGGAAAAAGTTGGACCTATTTTATTGTAACTGCTACTACTACTCACCATAACGGGAAAATGTGGTCGTAATTCGTTTTTTTTCAGCTTGCCTAAGCTACAAAGTAGAAAATAAGACCACAGAAGTCCGCTAATTGGCGAAGATGAGCATTTCGACCGAATTAAGACCACGGATGCCCTTTATATTGTGGATACAGGGGAGCTACATTGTAGCAGAGTGAGCGCAGCGCTTATTCATTTATTGTGTCAACAATTTTGGGGATAGGATGCACAACTAGCACACAAACAGGAGGAACTATCAGATGGGACAAAATTTGAATCAGGTATTTGTAGGGAGTTATGCACCAGCGACAGAGGAAGCGATTACGCTATACCGGTATAATGCCGAAGAAGGAACACTAGACAGGACAGGAGGCATCTCCGGCATTGAGAGCGCATCATTTCTAGCTGTTGACGCAGACCGCGGTCTGCTGTTCGCTGTCAGCGAGACGAAGGACGGTCATGTCGTTTCGTTCCGCAAGCAGGAGGACGGCACATATACAGAAGTAAGCAGACAGTCGAGCCACGGCGACTATACATGCCACCTGTCCTTGGATGCGTCTGGTGAGTGGCTGCTCGCAGTCAATTACATGAGCGGTAATGTTCTTGTATATGCCGTCTCTACTGACGGCAAGCTTAGTCCTGCGACAGACGAAGTGAAGCATGAAGGTTCCAGTGTGCGAACCGATCGTCAGGAAGCGCCGCACGCTCATTCTGTCTTCCCTGTACCGGATACAGACCTGTATCTTGTGAACGATCTCGGGACAGACACTGTCGTGACATACAAGCTCGATCGCGCATCCGGCAAGCTGACGAAGCAAGCTGAGATGAAGGCAGTGCCTGGAGCGGGTCCGCGTCATCTCGCATTCCATCCGACATTGCCGCTTGTCTATGTGCTGAATGAACTGGATGCTACTGTAGCCGTATGTACGCTGGATCGCACGACGGGCAAGCTGGAGCAGAAGCAGACAATATCTACACTTCCAGACGATTTCTCTGGAGACAACCTGTGCGCCGAAATCCAAGTGTCTGCAGACGGCAAGTTCGTCTATGCCTCGAATCGCGGTCACGACAGCATTGTTACATTAAGCATTGCGGCAGACGGAAGCTTGTCTACGGTCGGATTCACGCCATCCGGCGGCAAGGTGCCGCGCAACTTCACACTGTCGCCTGACGGGCGGTTCCTGCTCGCTGCCAACCAGGAATCTCATCTGATTGCCGTCTTGGCAATTCAGCACAATGGCATGCCTCAGCAGTCTGGTCACACTTGCCATGTAACGAAGCCAGTCTGTGTACGTTTCGGCAAAGCTTAAGTATATTATCAATATATGAAAGAAATACTATTGACAACCGGACAATTGTCCGGTATTTTTTTATATATTGCGGACAATTGTCCGCGATAATAAAATTAGAGAAGAGATAGAGAGTAAGGGAGGAACATATTTTGGCAGGAGCAGGAATGGGGCCCAAAGCGGCCGATGTAGATGTAAGCAAGTTGAAGAGAGGACCGATCGTAGCGGCGCTGATTATTGGCGCATTCGTCGCAATATTGAACGAAACGCTGCTGAACATTGCCTTTCCAGATCTGATGGAGCAATTCAGCATATCGGAGGCGACCGTGCAATGGCTCGCTACCGCCTACATGCTCGTTGTAGGCATTCTCGTTCCAATTACAGCTTTGCTTCAACAGTGGTTCACAACTAGACAGATGTTCATTGGCGCTATGAGTTTATTTTTGATCGGAACGATCATATGCGGAATATCACCTGTATTCGGCTTGATGCTGTTCGGCCGCATTATTCAAGCGATCGGTACAGGGCTGATGCTGCCCGTATTGATGAATACAATTCTCATCATCTTTCCGCCCGAGAATCGCGGTGCTGCAATGGGCATGATCGGTCTCGTCATTATGACGGCGCCGGCTATTGGTCCGACCTTGTCGGGCTTGATTGTAGATTCGCTGAATTGGCGCTGGCTGTTTTTCCTAGTCGTGCCGCTCGCGGTATTCTCGATTATATTTGCAGCAGTTTTCCTGAAAAATGTAACCGTATTGACCAGACCGAAGGTGGATTATTTGTCCATTTTGTTGTCCACTGCAGGTTTTGGCGGTATTGTATACGGGTTCAGCAGTGCTGGTGAGCATTCCTGGACATATCCGTTGGTAGGCTGGACGATTGGAATCGGTGCCGTCAGCCTGTTGTTATTTATATGGCGCCAGTTGGTCATGCGTGAGCCGATGCTGGACTTACGCGCGTTCCGCCATCCGATGTTCGCGCTTGTTACCGTTCTTATGCTCGTCATTATGATGAGCATGTTCTCCACGATGATTATGCTGCCGCTGTTCCTGCAGAATGCTCTGGGCATGACAGCGCTGGCGGCGGGTCTCGTGCTGATGCCGGGCGGTATTATCAATGGCTTGATGGCACCGGTTGCAGGCAAGCTGTTCGACAAGTTCGGTCCGCGTATGCTTGTCACTCCTGGTCTTGTGCTAATGGCACTGTCCATCTTCCTGTTCTCACGCATTGAAGCGACTTGGTCAGGCGGCTATATCATCTTCTTGCATGTGATGATGATGGTCGGCATCTCAATGGTCATGATGCCTGCGCAGACAACCGGATTGAATCAGCTGCCGCAGAAGCTGTATGCCCATGGTACTGCTATTATGAACACATTGATGCAAGTAGCAGCAGCTATTGGAACAGCGTTGTTCGTCAGTGTCATGTCTGCAGGGATGAAAAATCACGCAGAAACTACCGGCGATCTTAACCCGATAACCAATATGGTAGCCGGTCTTCACGATGCGTTCTTGCTGGGCTTCGTGCTCGCGTTAATCGCATTCGCCTTGAGCTGGTTCGTGAAGCGCACGCTGTCCCCATCTCATGAGGAACAACAAGCCTAATGGGTACGGATAGCCAGATGAAGGGGGATGTCCATGTCTAGCTTTGACGATAAGGATGAGGTTTCGATCAAAATTCTCGATACAGCTCAAGCCTTATTCCAAGAGTATGGCATAGAGGATGTTTCCATGCATCAGGTTGCACAAGCATCAGGCATAGGTCAAGGTACACTGTATCGCCGGTTTCCAAGTAAGAATATGCTGTGTCTGTCCTTAATGCAGAATAAGTTCCAACAATTTATGAAGCGAACAGAAGCGTATTTGCACAGCGAGCAGGCTGTGTCTGCCGAGCAGAAGCTGACAACGGTAGTCTCTAACTTCCTGCTGCTGGCCGGTGAGGATTTGGAATGGATCAAGCAAATTATGCGGACAGATCGTGTGCGTGATACGAAGGTCAATTGCTTCGAACTGCCGCCCTTTATCTTCATTCGTGATCATGTGCAGTCTCTTCTGGAGGAGGCGGCAGCCGAGCAGAAGCTGAAGGATGTTGATCCGTTCTTCACAGCCTGCATGATCGCGACTGGTCTGACACCGGAGAAGATTGCTTACTTGAACGATGAGGGTTACAGTATAGAGGATATCGCTGATCATTATTGTCAGAGTTTTATTCTACCGCTATTTACAGAAGAGTGATCCGCGTAACGTGGATATATGCAACCGTTCGATCTAGGGATGAAGGAACTGTACGTGCTTCCTCTCTGTTCGAACGGTTTTTATTTGAACGGAATGTCTGTTGGAACTTGTCCCTTGCTCATTCGTAATAGTATGTGGGGACGGTATTCCATTGCTGCATCATCATCTTGCGGACAGCCAATGCACCGGACCGAAGCGAATGTGAAGGGAGGAACCGCTTATGCAGTCATTTTGGGACATTTCGTACGTAGAGACCGTTTCCTTCTATGTTGTAGCTGTCATCTCCATCTTACTCAGCCTTGCGGTGTTCGAGCTGGTGACCAGCTACAGCAATTGGGAGCAAATACGGAAGGGGAATCTGTCCGTTGCCATGGCTACGGGCGGGAAGGTATTCGGGATTGCGAACATCTTCCGGTTCTCTATCGCACATAATGATACGGTATGGCAGGCGTTGCAATGGAGCGGATTGGGGCTGCTGCTGTTGCTTGCGGCTTATTTTATATTTGAATTCCTTACTCCTCACTTCAAAGTCGATCAACAGCTGGAGAAGGATAATCGAGCCGTAGGATTGATCGCTATGTGTCTATCCATTGGCACATCGTTCGTCATTGGTGCGAGCATCATGGTGTAGCAGCGATGCTCACTTCCTTCCGAACATAATAATCCCTATTAGCATAGGTATGATCATGCTCAGACCGACCATTAAGGTCGGGAATGGAAGCAAAGCGCTGTAGATCGATGCCATCTCTCCGATTATCGCTGCAATGATGAAGGGGATGGCGGATTTGGCTTTGTCCAGCCCTAGTCTGGCGTGATACATCGCATCCCACACGTTATATGCGTAGAAGGGTGCATAGAATAGCATGTTCTGATAATCGGTCACAGCGATAGCTTCCTGATGATGACCCATGAAATCCAAGTGAATGGCTTCGTTAATATGACCTGTATAGTTGTCGAAATGCTCAATGACGATGAACAGAAGCCCCTTGAAAATTTGGTTATTGTACAATTGACCGAATCCCGGCATAAACATAGAGAACAGAGCAGCGATCACACGCATGGGCGATTACCTCGTTATTGAAGTGATGATTACTAATATCCCAACTTTTTCATAAATTATGAAAAAAGTGATCGTTTTTTTTATGGTTGGATGAAAACCGAGTAACGGTGAGAGAAACTGGATAAAGTTAGCGTTTGTTATGCTACAAATGAACATGCATGCGCTACAAATATCTATACCGGAATCTTATCGATTTCGATATAGTTAAGCGGTAGAGAAGATAAAGCGTTTTCGCAATGTAGTTCTGAAAACGCTTTACATTCACTTGGCTAAACCGGTAATCCGGATAGCATACAGACTATAAGAATCATTAGGAGGTCGATGTTAGTGAAGAAAAGTATGGGTACCCTGTTTATTCTCATGTTAGCCATGTCTATGGTGCTTGCAGCATGCGGCGGCAATGGCAATGGGAATGCAACAGGCAGCAACAACGGCAATGGGAATGCAGAAAGCTCTAACAATGGAGCAAATGACGGCGGGACATCGGATCTGGAATTTGTGGAGATCAAGATGGTTATGCCAGGCAACAAGCAGAACGATCAAGAAATGGTCATGGAGAAAATTAATGAGCATCTGAAGGATACGATCAACGCTTCTCTCGATCTCCAACTCATCGAGTGGGGACAATGGGATGAGAAAGTGAATTTGATGATCGCTTCCCGTGAGGAGATGGATATCTTCTTCACAGCACAGTGGACCAACTATTCTGTAAATGTGTCCAAAGGCGCGTTCATGGACCTGGAGGAGCTGCTGCAAACCGATGCAGGGCAACAAATTGTAGACTCACTTGATCCAGCATTCTTGGAAGGCTCCAAGATCCAGGGTAAGAACTACGGTATTCCGACCAACAAGGAGCTTGCTTTCCAAGGCGGGGTCATATATCGTACGGACATTGCTGAAGAGCTTGGCTTGGACATGTCTACTGTGAAGACTGTCGATGATCTTGCTCCGATTCTGCAGACAGTGAAGGAACAGCGGCCTGAGATGATTCCGTTGTTCGTCAGAGAAGGCGACGGCATGACACATCTGGCTAACTATGACTTCCTTGGCGATGGCAACGTACCGGGTGTTATTCTGAAGAATGAAGATGATACAACGGTTAAGCCTACTTTCGAATATGATATTACATTGAAGCATCTTAAGCTGGCGCGTGAATTCTTCTTGGCTGGTTACACGAATCAAGATGCTACGACAACGACGCTGTCGACTCAGGATGCATTGAAAGCAGGCAATGTATTTATGACCTTCCAGCCGCTGAAGCCGGGTAAGGATGCAGAGCTAGCTAGTGCAACAGGGTTGACAGGCAAGCTGAAGCAGATCGAGATGACAGATCGTACGGTTGCTACGTCTGAAACTGCAGGTTCTATGCTGGCGATCTCATCTACATCTGAGAATCCAGAGCGTGCTATTATGCTGATTAATTTGTTGCATACAGACAAATATCTGAACAACCTGTTGAACTTCGGCATTGAAGACACACATTACACTCTGAACGGCGAGATCATGTCTCCAACTGAGAAAGCAGGCGACTACAATCTTGGCGCAGCGTGGATGCTTGGCAACCAGTTCCTGAATTACGTATGGGAATCAGAAGACCCGCAAAAGTGGGAGAAGTTCAGAGCATTTAATGAAGGTGCGAAAGTATCGCCTGGTCTTGGATTTACGTTCAACTCCGAGCCGGTGAAGAATGAGATTGCAGCGCTCGTTAATGTGAAGAAGGAGTATAATCCTGCTCTAGAAACAGGTGCTGTAGATCCGGACGAAATCTTACCGGAGTACATTAAGAAGATGAAAGCTTCCGGCCTCGATAAGGTAATAGCCGAGAAACAAGCTCAGTTCGATGAGTTTCTGGCTAACAAATAAGTGATCAACATCTAATTTCTAGTCTATGACAATGAGCTGTCAACCTGTTCTTAACAGGATGACAGCTCATTTTTTGAATCTTGATAATAATTATTGGTATGAAGGTAGCCAGTCTCCGTGTGCCTCAATGAGATCATCGCAGAGTAATACAATCTCATCCATAGACAACTCTGCAGACGTATGCGGGTCTAGCAATGCTGCGTGGTAAATATGCTCACGCTTCTGCGTCATAGCGGCCTCGATTGTCAGCAGCTGTGTATTGATATTCGTACGGTTCAATGCGGCTAGCTGCGGCGGCAAGTCACCCACATAGGTCGGCGTAACACCGTTGCGGTCAACGAAGCACGGAACCTCGACACAAGCTTCCTTCGGCAAGTTCGGTATGAGCCCGGTGTTCATGACATTAGCGCCGATTTTGTAAGGCTGATCAGTTTCGATTGCTTCGAAGATGTAAGAGGCATACTCGTGGCTGCGGCAATGACTTAAGTTCTTGTTGTTCACTAACTCTTCGCGCATGCTCGCCCATTTCTCTATCTGATCGACACAGCGTCTCGGATATTCATCGAGAGGTATATTGAAGCGATCGATCAGCTCCGGATAATTGCGCTTGATGAAGTAAGGGAAATACTCTGCATTATGTTCAGAGGACTCTGTTACATAATAGCCGAACTTGAACATCATCTCGAAGCGAACCATATCGTCGTGAGTTTCTTGTTGCTTTTCTGCTGCTTTGCGCTTGATTTCAGGATACAAGTCTTGACCGTCCTTGGATACTTCCAATAGCCAAGCCATATGGTTAATCCCAGCAATGTGCCACTTCACCCCTTCTTGATCCATATCCAGGTGCTCGAACAATCGAGGGACACATGCTTGTACGCTGTGGCACAGACCGACTGTGTTGACATGTCCATAGGTGTTCATCACGTTCGTAAGCACAGCCATCGGATTCGTGTAATTCAAGAACAAGGCGTCGGGACATACTTCGTTCATATCGCGTGCGAAGTCTAGCATGACCGGAATCGTGCGCAGGTTGCGGAAGATTCCGCCGATGCCGAGCGTATCGGCAATCGTTTGCCGAAGACCGTACTTCTTAGGCACTTCGAAGTCGGTAATGGTGCATGGATCATACCCGCCGACCTGTATGGCATTGACGACATATTTGGCCCCTCGCAGCGCTTCCTTGCGATTGGAATAAGCGCGGATGGTGACGCTGCTGCCCAATGTAGCCTTGAGATTAAGCAGCATCTGCTCTGAATCCCGTAGCCGTTCGGCGTTAATATCGTACAAGGCAAATTCAAATTGCTGTAATGCAGGGACCATCATACTGTCGCCTAGCACATTTTTCGCAAATACAGAGCTTCCGGCCCCTAGAAATGTAATCTTGGACATATGTCTTCCCTCCTGTTATAAATGAAGCTACTTGTACTTTAGCCTACAGGATGGTAGATTTGAATGGATTGAAGTAATCATCCTATGGACATATGTAGCATGAAGGACTTCGCAAGAGGAGGAAGATGATTCATGGCACTGGATCACATCAGCATCGAGGCAGCTCTGAATCCAGCTCCGGCGATCGGTGAGTTGTCCGTGTTATTCAGCGGTAAAGGGGAGCCAGTAGGCGGTCATAAGATCGGACCGGCTGTGCATGAGTATTATTTGATCCATACGGTGTATGATGGAATAGGGGAGTTCGAAATTTCTGGTCAAACATATATTTGTCACCGAGGCGATACCTTCGTTATTTATCCCGACACGCTTTTTAGCTATCAATCGGACAGGAGGAAGCCGTGGACGTATTCTTGGGTGGGGTTTACTGGACCGTATGCGGAGGCACTTCTCTCGGGACTAGGGGTCACGCGGCTGCAACCAGTGATCGCGAAGTGTGATCTGATACGATTGGATTTCTATTATACGAAGCTCCGCGCAAGCTTCAGCAAGCAGGAGCATGTGCAGCTCATCGATGCCGAAGCGTCAGGTTGGTTTCGCCTGCTCTTGTATGAACTAGGCAGAGCCAATGCGGATTATATTGTACAGTCACCGAAGCAAACAGCATCGGCGAGATCTGTTGAGCAAGCAATCCGATATATGACCTTGCAATATGACAAGCCGATCTCGATTGAACAAATCGCCTCGGATCTGGGCTATCATCGTGTGCACTTGTCGAAAATATTCAAGCAAATGACAGGGTTATCCCCTATGCAGTATTTATTCCAAATTCGTATGAAAAAAGCGGAAGAGCTACTCAGAAGCGAGTTAACGGTGGCGCAAGTAGCAGCTTCGGTCGGATACCCGGATGCGTTATATTTCTCCAAGCAGTTTCGCAAGTGGAAAGGAATGACGCCATCTGCTTACCGAACTACTTGAATGCATATTTGCCGTGTGAGTTGGTATAAGTTTACTCCTATATGGTGATATTAGCCTATGACCATGACTGAAGGAGGAAGATCGATGCACCATACTAGCCATCAAATTAAACAATGTGAGCAAACACTCCAGCAACTGATGCAACAGACACAGCAATCCACTCAGCTGTATCAGCAGATGCTGCAGCAGGAGCAACAGAATGTGCAGCAGCTTGAGGAATTGGCGAATCGTGAGCGACAAGCCGTACATGTGATTCAAACAGCCATGCAAGGGCATCAAGCAGCAATGGAGCAAATGCAGCACGCAATGCAAATATGCCAACAGTTAGACGGCACCTTGCAGCAAATGCAGCAGCAAGCGCAGCAACAAGGATTACATCAGCCAAGCATCTACAATCAAGGGTATACCCAGTAACATCTTGTATGTAAAAATAGAAGCAGTCAAAGCCATATGGCCTTGACTGCTTCTTCCTCATTGGCACTATGCCTCCGATTGTTCCTTATTTAAGGGGATCAGCCCTCGCCTTCGCACATAAAAATAGGTTGCAAGCGCACACAGTCCACCGAACAAGGAAATATATGTGCTGAGAACATAAGCGAACGCAGGGGCTACATAGTCCATAACCCAGCCGCCTCCCGCACTGCCGACTATCGAAGCCAGCCCGCCGAATACAGCGGCGAAGGTTGTTTGCCCTGTATTCCGCACCTCTGGAGGAACGATGCGATGCATCAGGTGAATGGTCGTCACGAAGAAGACAGGGAAGCATAGCCCTTGGATCGCACTGAGGTAGATGAGAACGGTTGGATCTGATACATGGCTGACGAACACCCAACGCGCCGCATAGATGAAGCCTGTCGCTGCTAGTATGAGATACTCCCGATTGTGGCGAAGCAGATATCCAGTCAGCGCGAATGCAGGAAGAGAGCTGAACGTAGCGACCATCCAAGCTTGTCCGACTTGGCTAGTTGTGCCTCCTACACTCGTCATGTATATACCTAGCAAGCCATCGTTCATCCGATGCGGCAAGGAGAGGAAGAACACAATGAACATGAGCCATAAGAACGGTTTGTTCGTGAATAGGCTTGCGACCGCCTGGCGCGTTATAGGCTTCGCCTTAATGGAAGCGTCCTTCAGAGTAAACGCGAGGCCGATGGCTATAAACATAATGCCGGCATAGAAAAACCATAAATATTGAATGCCGACAATGCCAAGCAGCAGTCCGAGCACCAATGAGCTCGTCCCCACGCCGAAATCCCCCCACATGCGGAATCCGCCGTATGATCTGCCAGTTTCCTCTGCTGTTGTGACCGCCATGCTATCGGTCAGCGCCGGCATCGCGTTATGGAAGAAGAAGAACACACACGCAATCGCTAGTAACGGGATTAGGGCATGAACGGAGTACAAGGCAATGCTGGATAGCAAGGTAGCGAACATCAGGAAGATGAGCACTTTCTTGACGGTTCGCTTGCGGTCGCTTACTATTCCCCAGAAGGGCTGGGCGAATACTGAGACGAAGGAACCGAGGCCCAGTATCGTGCCGATCTCAGTGCTGGACAATCCAGCGTTCTGGAAGTATAGCGGTATGAATGACACCATGACAGCTAGAGAACAGTACAAGGTGAAGATAAATCCGGTCAAGCGATACATGTTAGTCTCTCCTCGAAGCGCAAAATTGGTTTTCATTATAGCATGTCAGCGAGAAGATACGCTTGATGATGAGCGAGAAACATGAAATAACCGAACGATCTTCACAAAATAATCCCCTATTGTGCTTGTCGATGCTGATGTCGAAATGCTCCCAAATTATGTAGACTTACGAACACTTGTTTGTTATAATAAGGACAGAATAATGGATGAGGTGATCTCGCATGTCTGAGGAAAGGTTGAGCCGACTGGAGTCGATGATGGAACAATTGATTGGCATGGTTGCGACTGTAATCAGTGAGCAGCGAACGATGAGGGACGAGATGAATGAGATGAAGGCAGACATGAATGAGATGAAATCAGACATAATCACAATGAAATCAGACATAAGCTCGATGCAAGCAGATATGAACACAATGCAATCAGACATTAGCACTGTCAATCACCGCATGGAGCGGCTTGAAGTGATGCAGTCCGGCAACTACGAGTCTATGACGTACTTGAAGCATAAGGTTTCTGAGCATGACCATGACATCTATATCTTGAAGGAGCGGCTAGCCAACGAGACAACGGAATAATACTGCTGCATGATGTCGCTTGAGTGTGAATAGAAGAAGCTGTTCCAGCGTCGATATACGACATTGCGGAACAGCTTCTTCGTCTGTGGGCTACGGGGTGAGCATCCATCGTTCTCCCCAATTTTGAATAGCTTCAATGACAACTCTTAGATCCTGGCCCTTCGGGGTTAAGGCATATTCGATGCGTACCGGAGTTTCCGGATATACATTACGCACGATGATGTCCAGAGCTTCCAGCTCCTTAATCCGGTCAGTAAGCATCTTGTCACTCATATTCGGAATTTGCTCTTTCATATCTTTGAAGCGCTTCGGCCCGTCGAGGAGCACGCGAATAATTAAACCTGTCCACTTCTTCCCGATTATATCAATCGAAGCTTCATACTTCGGACACATCTTGGAAAAGTCCATTTCCGAGATCACCCTTTCTCTTCACCCAAGCTGCGATAAGCTGTTGTGTTCGATCTGCCATTATTGTTGTGTATAATTTTATCATACATTCTTTCGAAATGTAAGTGAGAGGGGAACGAACCGCTGCAGGCAGGCATTGCATAATTTCGAATCTGTGGTTTAATGGGGGAGATAAGCTTGGGAAGGGATATGAGTCAATGAAAGCAGAGCATAACGATATACATCTGGGAGGACGCGTGCTTATCGTAACAGCAGTGCCGGCAGAGCGGGAAGCAATGGCTGCTGGGTTGAACGGTCACGCGCAAGTTGATGTGATCGCTGCAGGTGTAGGACCGGCTTTCGCAGCAGCAGGTACTGCGAAAGCACTAATGAAAGAACAGTATGCTATCGTCATAAGCGCAGGAATTGGGGGCGGATTCGTCGGAAGGGCGGAGGTCGGCTCGATCGTACTGGCGAATCAGTTGATCGCTGCGGATTGGGGTGCGGAGACGCAGACGGGATTCAGTCTGTTAGACGAGCTGGGCTTCGGAACTGCTCACTTCGCTGTACATTCACAGCTAACAGCCAGCTGGGAAGCAGCATTGATTCGAGCTGGTGCGAACTTGAGCGTCGGACCCATCCTAACGGTTGCGACGGCAACAGGAACAGCCCAGACAGCAGAGAAGCTGGTGGCACGAGTGCCAGGCGCTGCTGCTGAAGCAATGGAGGGCTGCGGTGTGGCCGCAGCTGCTCAGCTGTGTGGGTTGCCGATTATGGAGCTGCGGGCGATCTCGAATCAGGTAGGACCGAGGGACCTTGAGTCGTGGCGCATTCCAGAGGCATTAGAACGATTGCAGACAGCAGGCCACACATTACTGGAGGTGTTAGGATGAAGATCGCGTATTCGCCGTGTCCGAATGATACGTTCGTCTTCCATGCATGGGCGCATGGGTTGCTGGCAGGGGCACCTCCGCTGGAAGTTACCTTCGCCGATATCGATAAGACGAACCATTGGGCAGCTGAACGCAGTGGTCCTGAGGTGATGAAGATCTCCTATGCTGCCTTGCCATGGGTGCTGGACGATTACACGTTGCTGCCTTGCGGTGGCGCGTTAGGCAGAGGCTGCGGACCGCTGGTGTTGACACAGGATCGTGAAAGGGGACAACAAGGAGCTGCTTCGTTGTCCGGTCGAACAGTTGCCGTGCCAAGTGAGCGCTCGACTGCTTACTTGTTGTTCCGATTGTGGGCGGCGCAGCAGATTCCCGGCGGTGTAGGGGAAATCGTAGTTATGCCATTCCACGACATTATGCCAGCCGTAAGAGACGGCCGTATTGATGCTGGGCTAGTTATTCATGAAGCGCGCTTCACGTATGAGCAGTATGGACTTACTATGCTGGCCGATATGGGCAGTTGGTGGGAAGCGGATACCGGCTTACCTATTCCGCTTGGCGCCATCATTGCGCGACGCTCATTGGATGCATCCGCAATCACCGAGTGGATACGGCAATCTGTAGCGTATGCATGGAAGCACCCTGAAGCCTCGCATGCGTATGTGATGCAGCATGCACAAGAGATGTCGCAGGAGGTCGCTCAAGCGCATATTGATCTGTATGTGAATCGCTATACCGAGGATTTGGGAGACAGCGGCTATCATGCAGTAGAAGCGCTGCTCGGACGGGCAGCCGATGAAGGTCTTGTGCCGAAGACGGCAATTCGCTTGTTGCGAACTTAACTAAACTCGAATCGGAAGGAAGCTGATCCTTGTCTAATTGACCAGCGAATCAGCTTCTTCTTCGTTCATCCATACCTGTCTGGCGCATATTATGTATGAAAATGACGGTTTTCGTCGAATTTTTAGTAATTTTCTAATAAAACACGATGCGTGTTACGATATAATAGAATAGAGACGAATAGAAGGGAGGTTGTACGCAAGAAGCAAGATAATGACTAGGAGGTCGATTGTGTACAAAAGAGTGGAGAATGAAGTTGAAAAGGCGATGTTTCACTTCATTTGGATGACGGCGTGGAAGGAGAAGGGATTCGAATTTGAGTTTTCACAAGATGTGCTTGAGCGTTATGTTGTCATTACGCCTGAACTGAAGCATGTCGGTTCAATCGAATTCAAGTCATACGATCCGCTCCGAAGCAAGGTTAACGACATAGCTCCGTTTTACAATCATGACCTTGTCCGGAACGCCCCGTCCAAGGTAGCTGAAGTGGATAAGGTGGCATTACTTCCCGAGTACAGGGGGAAGTATATCGACGAGCTTTTGACCGCGGCAGTTCATTTCGCGGCACTGGGCGGATACGATACATACGTATCGCTGCTTGAGCCAATTTTTTATCGCGCGCTGCGTATTACGTTCAAGGTGCCGATGACCAAAGTAGGAAAGGAGGTTTATTATAAAGGTGGAACGGTCATACCGGTGCTGTTCCATATGAACGAGATGGTGAGCAATCTCGACCGCTACACATGGTTAAGTAAGCAATATAAGGAAGATGCACGATCTGCGTATACTGAATATTCAGACTCTGTATAGCCTATTATGTTGGAGTTTGGCTTTCCCGCATTGCAAATATGAAGAAAGAGAGCGAATACAATGGATAATGCTACGTTGGTGCTACAAAAAAGAAACCGTCTGTTCGTCAAGATACTATGGGGCATGCTCGCGCTAGGGATTGTTGTCGATCTGGCAGCGGGGCTGCCAGTGACGATTATTCTGACTCTGGCAGGGACAGGGACAGCCTTATGCGGCCTGACGACTTTCCTTACATACCGTGAAATATGGACGGTGTATATTAAATACTTGGTCCCTTGCATTCTTATGCTTATTACGGTGATGCTGATTGTGATGGACCCGAAGCCGATCACGAGTACGTACTTTCTCGTCTATGTCAACATCGCCTTGATGACATTGTATGCTAACTATCGAGCTATTCTGTTCACGGGATTGCTTGGTCTAGCGGTAAGCACGTATTTGTTCATGGAGGAATCATTGCGAAATGTGTTGTTTCCGAATGAATCCTTATTGTACTTATACCTGTACTTACTCTTCTTCACTGGAGCGCTTGCTTTCTCTGCGCGGTTCAGCGAACAGTTGCAGGAAAGCGTGAACCGAGAGAAGCAGGATGCGTTTCAGGCGAAGGAAGTAGCGGATCGGCTGATCGAGAAGCTGAAGTCCTCCATCCTGCTGCTCAACACCTTCAGCACGGAACAGCGGAGCGATATCCAGCAGACGGGACAAATCTCAAGGACTGTGACTCAGACATTCACAGAGATGGCAAGGGCAATCGAGACACAGACTGCGCATATCGTAGGAGTGTCTGAAACCGTCGGCGGCGTAGAGCAGCTGGTCACGAATTTGGCGAATAAGGCGGAAGAGCTCCAACAGAACAGCGCACAGACATCCGCATTAACGCATCAAGGGCAGAATCAGATTATGCAGCTTACAGACGATGCGGGACATGCGAGGACCGTTATCCAGCAAACAGTAGAAGAAATGGGTGAATTGAATGCGCAGAATGACCGAGTTAGCACGATCGTAAGTACAATCTCTGAAATATCTGAACAGACACACTTGTTGTCGTTGAATGCAGCGATTGAAGCGGCGAGAGCTGGCGAGCAAGGTCAAGGCTTCGCAGTCGTAGCCGGCGAAGTGCGCAAGCTGGCAGACCGCGCACGGATAGCGACAGAGGAAATCGAAGCTATCCTGAGCCATATTCGCAGATTGATTATCTCTGTGCATGAGCGTATTCAAATAGGCGAGCAAGCGGTTGCTGGCAGTCACGGCAGTGCCGAGCAAGTGAAATCGATTATCGAACAGATTGCATCCAACATGGACGCTGTGAAGGTCTCCTCGGATGTAGTAGATAATTCTGCCGTTAAGATACGCGGCGAGTACGCCTCGATACTGGAAAATATGGAGCAGGTTGCTGCTTCGACGGAAGAAGGCAGCGCCTCGATTCGAGAAGTTAGTGCAAGCATGGAAAATCAAGATATGAAGATTCATCGTATCGTGGAAGCCTATGACCAGCTAGATGCTCTCGTTCAAGAACTGAGACATTCAGTAGAGGGCGTTCATACCGGGCGTGTGGGGAGCAGTGTACGTCGATAGCTGCTTCTTCAGACAGTCATATATGGTGAGGCCGTCCCCTGATTGAGAAGGATAGGGACGGCCTCTGCTGCGTTTAAGAAGATACATGCAATTCCTCCATGCGTTCTAGCTTCCCTACAGCCTCCTTGCAGCTGCGGGCATGCAATTTTTTTAACATAGAGTTCACTTGATTTTTCAACGTTCTCTCTGACTTCATTAATTTGCGTGAAATTTGTGTTAATGTCATCCCTTCTCTAACCAGATCAAAGATCATACGTTCAGCTGCTGTGAGTGCCTTCAACCTCTCTTCCCTCTTCAACCGCAAGTAATCCTTCAACAAAGCTTCCATTGGCGAATTAGCGCGGATGCATGAGCGAATGATGTGAGGCAGGTCTCGAAAGCTGTCTCTGTATGCGTAATGAATAGCTCCCGCCAGAAAGCATTGTTGGATCACATGCTCTTCTTGGAGTGCAGAGAATACTAAAAGTTTGACTGGTTTTGATGTTGCCATGCCGGCAATTTCCGCAATCGCTTGCACGCCTTCCTTCCAGCTTCCATCCATCAGTTGAACATCCAGAACGACAATGTCCGGCAAAATTGCTTTGGCCGCTTGCAGTGCTTGCTCATGAGAAGTAACTGCTCCTACGATGAGAAAATCATGCTCGTCATTAAGATAGGCGGTCATCAGCTTGAGCCATTCTGGGTTGTCCTGCACGACCAGGATGGTAGTGCCCAATATTATTTCCCCCCTTTATCTAGTGAAGTTTCATAGGATTACAACGGATGTACCCCTACTATAATAGATGAACAGTGCAGTGGCAATCGTTCACGAAGAAATTAGTACCCATTAACAGAAAAGTCACAAATAATTTAGAACTGTCAATGCGTAACTAGTTTTTCTATATTTAAATTGTCGAAGCGGAACAGTTGTCCGATTGTCATGAAGTAAATAGGGGGGAGGGCAGTTCGCGACTTAAACGTTTACTTTGCTAAACCTTAGTTGTCTCATAATTTCCTGACCAGCAGACTGGAGGAGTAATCATGCAAATCGCGCAAGACAACCAATTGTTAACTGTTGCTGATGCGGATGCGATGAGCGAAGAGGAAAATCTACGCCTATTCAAGAAGCATATCGGTCATAATCTGGGGAAGATGCTGTCAATGCTTGGCTTCGCCGATACCATCCCGGTACGAGCGGAAGGTATGCATATAACGATGAATGACGGACGGGATATTCTGGATATGACCGGCCATGTAGGTGTGCTTGTAGCCGGTCACAATCATCCGCGCATCATTGAAGCGCGACGCAAGTGGGGGGAACGGCAAGGGCTGGAGACGTGGAAGTTCTTCCCTTCACCGTATCAGGGCGCTCTATGTCACAATCTGTCACTGTTGTTTCCAGAGGATCTGGAAATTGTCTTCTTCTGCAATAGCGGGGCGGAAGCGAATGAAGGGGCGATGAAGCTAGCACAGAAGTATGCTGGGCAAGACCGCAAGCTGGTCGCTTACACGGATATTTCCTTCCATGGCAAAACTCATGCGACCTTGACGGTATCGGGCTCCGAACAGCATCAGAATCATCATTTCAACAAGCTTGAGAATTGTCATATGGTTAAGTACGGAGATATCGGGGAGCTGCGTCAGCTCGTCGAATCGAATGTGGATCGCAAAGGGGTGAGCAAGGTCGGCACCTTCATCGTAGAGGCGATACGCACAGAAGGAGTGGTCAAGCCGGACAGCCTTTACTTTCGTCAGGTTCGAGAGTTGTGCGATCAGTATGACATCGTACTCATATTCGATGAAATTTATACCGGCTTCGGACGCACGGGGAAGATGTTCGCGTTCGAGCATCACGGTGTCTGTCCGGATATTTGTACGTTCTCGAAAGCATTCGGCGGTGGGAAAGCGACGTTCGCTGCCTTTATCACCCGACCGACTATTTACAACAAAGCATATGCCAAGATGAATGAAGCGACCTTGCATTCGACGACTTATAACGGATACGGGGAGGAGATTGTCACCTCGCTAGAGGTGCTGAACATTATTCAAGACGAGCGACTAGTGGACAATTCGGCAGAGGTTGGCGGTTATTTGCTGCAACGCTTGCAGGAAGTGCAAAGGGAGTATCCAGAATTAGTAGCGGACGTACGCGGCGTCGGTCTCTTATGCTGCATCAAGTTCAAGTCGAAAACCGAGAAGCTGCTGCGCATGGTGTCCGGTACTGGTTCAGAAGCAATGGAGAAATTTATAACCGGTGCGATCATTACGAAGCTGTTCCAAGATCACAATATATTAACCTTTACGCCTCCGCACGATGCTGCGCAATTGCTTGTTACACCAAGTCTTATTATTCGCAAGGAGCATGTCGATCAATTCGTTGAGGCATTAAAGCAGGTGCTTGGCAGCAATCTGTGGACGGTCGGGTTTAGTTATATGAAGAAGTTGAAGGGATAAGGAGTCCATTATGCAGGTTAACAGAGAGAGAAGTGCTGCGACGGCGAACGGGCTAGTCCGTGTCTTCGCAAATTGGAGACATCCTGTTGCCGCCACCATACTGGTTCTTTCATTGATAGTGGAACTGTGGATTATCGGGAAGTATGCGTGGTGGAACGTAGCAGCCAGTGTGCCGCCCATGCTCTTGACGCTGCTTCCGCTTGCCATGCTATTGCTCGCTATTCGAGCGCGGAGGAAGTGGATATTCGTCATCTATTCGTTGCTTATGCTCCTCCTATGGTTTCCGAGAATGGATATTAACTTGGCAGCACCGATCAATGCGTTGAATAGCTCGGAAGCTTCTGGATTGAAGGTGCTGTCCTGGAATACGGAATTTTGGGATGAATCGGATCAAATCGACATGTACGAGTTCCTGCGCAGTGAGGAACAAGATATATATATCCTGAGCGAGTATGAATATAACGATAATTGGCAGCCGTTATTGATTGACCGCTACGATGAGATTGTCGCGAACTTCCCTGGCTACTATGTGACGACGGAATATGAATTCGTCATCATAAGCAAATTCCCAGTGCTCGACTATGAGCTGGGAGCGTCTAAGCAAGTGCTGATGGCAAGGCTGCAAGTGGATGAGCAAGAGCTTGTCATTGTGGATGTGCACTTGCGCCCGCATGTGGATCTTGGCAATAGTATGATATCCCCAGTATTTTGGGACTATGTATACGAGAGGCATGAACGTCGCCTACAAGGGTTTGAAGAAATCAAGCGCTATGTGGAGCGGGAACATGACCGCCCGGTCATCGTGACTGGGGATTTCAATACGACTGTGCTGATGACCGATCTGGGTGAAATGACGGGCTCCTTGCACGATGCGGCTCGTTATTCCGACGAATTGTTCCCGACGACATGGATGCGTCCGGACGGACGCTTCTGGTGGCGGATTGATCATTTTCTGTACAACGATCATATCAAGGTGCATTCGTATGATACGGTTCATGATGTTAGGGTATCGGATCATAAGGCACTGGTCGTGAACCTTGACTTGAAGTGACAAGTTATACATTCTAATTGGCGTCACGTCAGACGACTGGCAGCCTGCTTGCTCCGAATAGAGGGAGGTAGGTGTATGAGATATGATGCGGTCTTTTTCGAAGAGAGGCTTAGGAACCATAAGCTCACAGTCAGAGAAGTGGAAGTGACGACCTATTGGATTATGGATTACACGTATAAGGAAATTGCCGATCAGCTTATCATTAGCCACTACACGGTTCGAGCGTATATTCGAAGTATAAACCGCAAGCTTGGCGTGAATTCCAAGGCATCCTTAATTCTGCTTCTGCTGAATGACGGGGGACCGTCGGTTACAGGGGAGGAGCTGCAAACTAGAACAGCTGTGGGATGTCCCCATTGCCAATCAGGATGATACAATCAAATTGCGAACAAATCTTCATGCGTGAAGGAGGTGGAATTAATGCCACAATACGGACCTGTGTTCAATTGCTATGGCGGAAGTACTGCGAGTACTACGTACTCCAGTCCATACTGCTCCTGGTACTTGTGTGATGATGTTGGCCCATACAAGAGCCGCAGAATCGACTATACGTATACTTGTACGAATGGCGGCGGAGGCAGCGGTTCCTTCCAAGTAGGCTGCTGCTAAGCACCGAAGGCGCATTCTTCCATGCTCGGGAGGATGCGTCCTCTCTTTATATTGATAAGTTGGGAGGGTGTGTATGAAGGAGACATTACCGGATCATATGAAATTTCTTCGCACGTATAAGGAAGTGAAGGTTGGCGACCGCCTTCCGCACGTATCGGCAACGGAACGAACAGCAGGACCGAGCTTGCCTGATTGCATTCAGGGGCATTTGCTGCTGATAGTTGTCAGTGTACAGTGTGAGATCTGTTATGATGCCCTCCGTGAGCTATACGCTTTTTTGGATGAGAGGCCGCATGCCAATGCCGTGATCCTGCTTGATGGAGATGAGCCAGCATGGGAAACGCTAAGTGAGCAGTTTGCTGGTAGAGCACGTGTGTTCCAGAAGTCGAAGGAAGCACTGCTCCAGGAGCTAGGCACTAGAGGAGTCCCTTGGGGCTATGGCATTAGTGGTGATGGTTACGTGCGAGTCAGTCTTCCGTGCTCCAGACCTGAAGATTTCGAGCAATTGACGCTCGTACTGGAATGAACATGCGTTGGGGAACAGTGAAGCAGGCAGTTCCGCTTCTCCTTGAGCTGTCTAGGCGCTCGGGTGCTGCTGTGTTGGCGATTATCCTTCTCCTGCTGGCAAGTCCAATACTGAATTGGGCGACTGTGATGCTGACGAAGTATTTCATCGATGCCTTGACCGGCGATGAGCTGCGCCCGATGCTGGTGTTGGCGGGGGCTATGGGTGCTGTCGCTATTGCTGTGGCGCTTGTTAGCCGGTTGCAGAGCTTCACGGGAGACAGGCTCTCACTCGATATCATGTTCAGGATGGAAGAGTATTTGCTGACGATGATGAAGCCGCTTCACATTACGAAGCTAGAGACACCGCAATTCCAGCAGGATCTTCATATATTGAAGAACAGCTTGTTCAAGATCAATTCCTTCATCCAATCGGGATTGAATCTCTTGCATCAGCTTCTTCTTATCGTCGTCTACACGATCATGCTGCTGCCGTATAGCGTAATGGCTTCGGTCATCGTATTTATCTGCTCATTGACAGCACTGCTGCAAGTATGGAAGCAGACGGTTCGTCAGGAACGAATGTTCCAAGCCATATCCCAGAATGAGATGGAAGCACGTCATTTGAATGAGCTGATCCTGCAGCCTGCCGCGCAGAAGGAAATGCTAGTGTACGCTACTAAGCCATACTTGATCGATAAGTGGAGACGAGCGGCGCATTACGTCTTGCAGGTCAAAAGCCAGTTTCTGAAAAAGGATTTGTCATGGGAGCTTATCGTCGAGAGCGTACAGCCGATCGGCTTTTTCGTCATTCAGCTAATCTTGCTGCCCAAGCTGGCTGCTCAGCAAATGACGGTCGGGGACTATGTGGCGATGAGTGGTGCAGTCGGTTACTTGGCTGCCAGTTGGAAAACAATGTTTCATTCCATTGCCCCGTTCAAGGGTATGCAGCTATTTGTTCAGCGATTCATTCACTTTCGAGACACGTACTTCCCGCAAGGGGATGAACCAGGGAAGCGACTAGATAAGCTGCACAGTGTGGAGCTGAATCGACTTGATTTCACTTACCCGACTGGCGGACAGCTCGTCTTGCAACAAATTCAAATCCGTATACAAAGGGGGGAAATGATAGCTTTAGTAGGCGAGAACGGTTCAGGCAAGTCAACCTTGGCCAAAGTCATTGCAGGATTGCATGAAGTAGAACGGGGACAAGTATTCGTCAATGGAGTCGATCTGTGCAACATCGATCGCACAGGCTTCTACTCCCGCCTAGCTATAGTGAATCAAGATTATATGCGCTATCCGTTCAGTGTGTATGAGAATATTGCGCTGGCACCTCGAACAGAGGATAGTCAGTCGATGGATGCGTTACTTCGGAAGTATCCGAAGCTCGTCCCTGCACAACTTCGGGAGCGCCTCGATACGGTGCTTGGTTATCAATACCTGAACGCCAAGCAGTTGTCTGGCGGACAATGGCAGCGCATCGCTATAGCACGTGCCTTGTATAAGAAGGCAGAGCTGTTAGTACTAGATGAAGCGACTGCCGAATTAGACCCTAGACTTGAAATACCGCTGATTGAACAGCTGCGCAGCCAACGGCGGCAACAGATGACCGTGATTGTCACCCACAATATGCATGTGGCCAAGCTCGCAGATCGCATCTACGTGCTTCATGAGGGCATGATTGCAGAATCAGGCAGTCATGGAACCTTGCTACAACAGCAAGGTCACTATTCGGCAATGTGGGAGCAGAGCAATGAATCCAAGAAGAAAGGAGATGCTGAACATGTCTTTGCCTGATTTCAGAAAGTTGTTGAACCGGGACGGTAAGTTGACTGAGGCACCGGTCCCGTTGCAAGCTGGGGATACATTGCCGCCTGTATCTGATCCTGCATTCTCGCATGGAACACTCGGTGAGCTTCCGCATACTCTCTTCGTCTTCCTCTCTATGACCTGTGTGGCATGTATCGATCTGCTGCCTTTGCTGAAGGAATATTCGCAACCGAATCAGTTGAATGGCGGCATAGTACTGATGTTGAACGGCTATCCGGATGAGCGGGATGAGGTCGTGAAGCACTTCGGATTCGAATTTCCGGTCGTACTGATCGATGAGCATGAGATGAAGGATAAGTATCGCACGCCTTATACGCCATTCGCCTACTTAGTCAAGCCGAACGGGCTTATAGTGAAATATGGCCAAGTGAAGCCCTTGCTCACAGAACTCTATGTGCCTAAGGTAGATACTGTAAATCAGAAATAGGACAATCTAGAACTAGTATTTTTTTGATGTAAACATGTGAGGTGATCTATGAAGTTGCAAGTTTCGACTTCGCGGATCGCCTTATTTCTATTTAAATCGCTATAAAACACTAGTCATTCTCATACATGCACATTATAATGAGAGTACGTTGTCAAGAAAAATTAAACATTTTCAAAATAATTTCGCGTAAACGAAAAAAACTTGACATGATGTTTGAGGTGTGATATTAACATTTTGACAGCGAAATCTTACTGAGTGAACGAGGTGCTGATGTATGGTGCTGGCCACGGTGCTGACACAACCGCAGATACTCAGTCTGCTGTCTCTGGCTCTATATTTGGTCTTCGTATGCATCATTTATCAAGGGGCGAAGAAATACAAGGAATGGCGTTTCATCCAAGAGGTGATGGAGCTGGTGGAGGGGCAGGCCGAACGTATTGAAAGCGATTTCAAAATTCTGTACTTGACCTGCCATAACCCGAACTTCAAGCAGTTGAACAGCGCAGTGTCGGAATTTGCGGGCAAGATGGCGATTGTACTAGAAGGCCCAGATTGGTTCGTACATAAGAAGAAGGTATGCTGGCGCAAGCATCACGTGATAGCAGCAGAGCAGCTGTCGCAAGTGCCGATTCACTTCCGAGATGCGATGAGGCTGTACTGCAAGCGAACAGGGAAGTGGCTTGGAGCAGAGGAAGCTGTACAGGATTTGCAGCAGATTAGCAGTTCGCTGGATGAGAATTCGGGATAATTCTATAAACTTTTGGGGTGAAGGAATAGAAATCTGCTGCGAAAATCGCTATAATCTCTAGTAGGGAGTAACCTGCTGTAAGCGGACTTGATACCCAATACCAAAGACAAAGGAGTCTAATCATGGCGAAATCATTGATTTTCGGGCACAAAAATCCAGACACAGATACGATCTGCTCTGCGATCGCTTATGCAGATCTGAAGCAACAGCTAGGCGAGGAAGTCGAGGCTGTACGACTGGGGAATGTGAATGAAGAAACCCAATATGCACTGAATCACTTCCAAGTAGATGCGCCGCGCTTGGTCGAGAACGTGGCCGGTGAAGTGAAGCAAGTTATCTTAGTGGACCACAACGAGCGCCAGCAGAGCGCCAACGATATTGATCAAGTCGAAGTTATCGAAGTGATTGACCATCACCGCATTGCGAACTTCGAAACGAGCAATCCTCTTTATTATCGTGCGGAGCCTGTTGGCTGTACAGCTACGATCCTGAACAAGCTGTACAAGGAGAAGGGCAAGCAGATTCCGAAGCCAATCGCCGGCTTGATGCTGTCCGCCATTATCTCTGATTCGCTGTTGTTCAAGTCGCCGACTTGTACAGAGGAAGATGTTGCAGCAGCTAAGGAACTAGCCGGTATCGCAGGCGTGGACGCGGATGCATATGGTCTGGAAATGCTGAAGGCCGGTGCAGATCTGAGTAAGAAGACGATCGAGGAGCTTATCACACTCGATGCGAAGGAATTCCAGATGGGCAGCAGCAAGGTAGAGATCGCTCAGGTGAATGCGGTAGACGTGAACGATATATTGTCTCGTCAGGCTGAATTGGAAGCTGCTATGCAAGCGAAGATTGTGGACAAGGGGTTGGAGCTGTTTCTCTTCGCTGTGACGGACATCTTGAACAACGATTCCGTTGCTATCGCGCTTGGCGATAAGGCTGATGCCGTGGAACGTGGCTACAATGTGAAGCTGGAGAATAACAAGACAGTGCTGAAGGGCGTAGTTTCTCGTAAGAAGCAAGTAGTCCCTGTCTTGACAGACGCGCTTAGCTAATTGCTGAAAGGTGAGCCTGACTATACTGGTTGCCGATCATAGGATTGTCAGACAATGCTAGCAAGCCCCCTCAATAGCGAGCATAGATTAATCTGAGCGTATAAGCAGGTGCCTTGGCATTGCACATAGAATCTTGCCCTCTATCCTGAATGGGTTGGGGGCAAGTTTTTTTGTGCTGCAGCTACCCAGGAGGATTCGGCTACCCCAGGAATGCAACATGCCCCACTTGTATCGCTGTAACGGAAATGACAGTCACTTATTTGCCTTTTTTACCACGTTTATCATTTTAACGGAACTCCTGGTACCTTATTGTGACGAAGAGTTGATTTTTCACGCCGTATGTGCTCGTTAAGGTGCGCTCACTTCCGTTAGATATTGATTTCCGCCTATTTTGGCTACTAAGCACCTCCCACTTCCGTTAGCATAAGTGTGGCTATCTGCCAAGCAGACGTTATAGCTTCCGTTACAAGGTGTGGTTACCTGCCAACCAGCAGTAATGCCAAGTAGCCGTAACAACAAGAAGCTGCCCCAAGTTTCCTTGGGACAGCCCATTCATTATGCAGATCCGTTGAGGTTACATTCCTCGCATGAATCTTAATCGATAAAGTCTGCATTGCCGAGATAACGATTGATCATCGCCGCAGCTTGTGCACGAGTAGCGTTGTCATGCGGTGCCAGTGTAGTGGCATTCATGCCGTACACGACACCTGATTGAATCGCTTCAGCCATCTCTTCTACCGCCCAAGCACCTACTTGATCGGCATCCAAGAAACCGTTGAGCTCCGTACGAACTTGCGCATCAGTCAGCGTGATGCCGCTGCCCGCGTATTCCATCGCACGTACGACCATTGCGGCTAGTTCTTGGCGGGAGATTACTGAATTCGGACGGAAAGTATCGTCCGGGTAGCCGTAGATCAATCCAGCTGTAGCTGCTGCTTTCACTTCAGCTTCGTACCAAGAGCCAGCAACAACATCCGTGTAGGAAGTGCGGCCAGTCTGTGGTTCAATGCCGAGCGAGCGCACCAGAAGTGCTGCGAATTCTGCACGTGTTACATGCCGGTTAGGCTCGAACGTCGTATCGGATGTGCCGAATATGACAAGCTTGTTAGCGAGCGTTGTAATGTCAGCTGAAGCATAGTGGTTCACAGGCACATCGCTAAACTGCTTGTCGCTGGTGACGACTGCATAGATACTGTTCGCATTACGCTTCAACACAGCAGTTGTTTGACCGTTGGCCGTATCGAATGTGGATGGGACAAACAGTACGTTGTCTGCAGTAGAGTGGAACATGACACCGGTAGCTTGATTCACATTAACCGTTCCATCCAAGAACAAGCGTCTCTCCACGTAAGTGTCACCGAAGTGATCAACGTCATTCGTTTCGCCGTTCGCTGTAACCCGAATGTTGAAGTCGATCGGCGTTCCGAGCAGCTCGGCGTCTACCTTGTCTGCGGCCGCTGCAACATCGTCGGCTGTTTCATTCGATACAGCTTCCATCGATACTTCAAGCATCATACCGGACAACGTAGTGTCTAGCATCTCTGCTTGTTGATCGAGCTTCAATACGTCAATAGGCAGCGAATAAGAAGCGTGGTCTGACACAATCACAATCTTAGCGTTCGCGTTCTCTTCCAATATCTCGAATAGGGTGTCTGAAGGAAGCGAAACATAATCTTCTGATATATCGATCGTGACTGTATCATTGCCCTCGAAGGCTTGTCTCAAGGAGCTGGCAGATACGGTGTCTCCGTTGACTGTGATCGTATCACCGGACACACTGTCACCCGGAACATAGACGCCGCCTCCACCGCCTCCTGAACCGCCTCCGTTGTTACTACGCATCGACATGTCGGAAGCGGGAACGATCCAGTAATAAGCATCGCCGACTTTACCGATATCACGGTTTTCCTTAGAAGCAGTGACTGTCTGACTAGTCGAATAACGGCCATTCTCAGCGCTGATCGTATACGTACCGGCCGGAGCTGCGAACTGGTATTGGAGTTGGTTCGTATAGACACTATCCGTTACCGAGCTTGTGCCGTATACGTTGTCCGTCACCGTTCCATAAGATACAGACTTCTCATAGCCTTCTCCGCTTAACGTGACAGTAGTGCCATTCTTGTCTGCACTATGGAGCTGAAGGTCGCCGATGATGTGATAATGCTCGGCATACACTTCTTCTGTCACGCTAGTTACACCTTCCTTCAATGTAATCGGCTGATCGTTGTCAGTGAGTCCACTTGGAATCCCTGCGAACGTATAGTAGCGGATGCCTTCTTCTTCGCGGTCATATGTCGCCTCGATTACACCGATCTCAGCTCCATCCCAATCATTAACTTGAATCGCAACCGAGTCATCCAGCGTTTCGCCTTCATCATAATAGACGGTTCCTGTAACCGTTCCATCTAGTGTGTAAGTAACCTGCTGGAAGACAGTCGCTGCCAGTGCAGCGGTAGGCGCAACGAGAGCAATCAATAGACTTGCGACCAATACTGTAGAAACTCGACTTATCCAATGTTGGTTCATTGTGCTTCTGATCCTCCTTATGCAGTTATGTGTTCATGTTCGTCAATCAATCAGATTGATCGAAGAATGGGCTCGCCCCCTTTGTATTGCGAATAATAGAATAGACATCATGGATGACCTGCTTATTAGCACTGTAACAGCAGCACAAGATGCATCCACTTATAGCCTTCGTAGATTGGAGATTTATTTGTGTACGTAGGTGGGCAGATAGATTGCAGTACAACGCATACTTTCCTTGAAACTGTTCCACATGAGAGTCCTAACACAAGAAATAGTACCTTAAGACGTAATTCCACACAAAAGTTAGAACTGTGCCCCCGACGCAGATTCTTCTATATTTAAATTGTCGAGATTTCTTGTCAATGTGTCACATTATGCGAAAGGAAGGGAGAGGTTGAGCGACATTAACAACCATACTGTAAAAAAAGAGAAAGAACTAAACGGAAATGAGGAGATTCGATTATGTTAGCCCCTATCACGAATAATCGGAATAGTCGAACTGCTTCGAGGTTTGTCGGGATCAGTCATTACTTGAGACTGTTCAGAATTCGACAATGGTCGAAAAATCTGTTCGTATTTACCGGTCTTCTCCTATCGATGCAAGCATTAGACCTCGTGATGGTACAGCACTCTATCTATGCATTCCTACTATTCTGCGGCATCTCGAGTACGGTGTATATCTTGAACGATATGGTGGACATTGAGAAGGACAGGCTTCATCCGGTCAAGCGCTACAGGCCGCTTCCAGCAGGTCAGATCAAGGTCGTCTATGCTGCGATAACCGCAATTGTATTATGTGCGGGTGTCCTTCTGTTGGCATATCGGCTGCATATGTACTTCGGTATTACGCTCTCAGCTTATTTCCTCTTGAACTTGCTCTATTCATTCAAGCTGAAGGAGTATGTCTTCGTCGATATTATTATCATCTCGTCTGGATTTGTACTCCGTGCGCTATCAGGCATACTGATTGTCGGGGCAGAGATATCCATGTGGTTTTTGTTGAGTATCGCTTTTCTGACCTTGTTCCTCGGTGTGAATAAGAGGAAGAAGGAGCTGTTGCTTCTCAAGGATGGATCGAAGGCGCATCGTAAGAACTTGAGCCAATATTCGATCAGTATGATTAATGAAATGATTCCGATGCTCACGGCGTGTACAGTACTATCCTATGCGTTCTTCATTATTTATGAATCGACCTCCCCATACATGATCATTACGATTCCGATGGTACTCTATGGCATATTCCGCTATCAGTATTTAACGAATCAAACGGAACTTGGCGAAAGTCCAGAGCTCGTCTTGCTCAAGGACAGGCCGACAGTCATGATTATGCTGCTATGGGCTGCCATGTATGGACTGAATATGGGGGTATTATGAAAACACAATCTTCAGCTTTGGAGCAATGGAAGATCCGGATTATGGATGTCATTGCGAATGCTCAGGTGAAACGGTTTTTAAGTAACTTGGGTACAGTGTTTCTATTCCGCATCGGTGCTGCCGGACTTAATGCGCTTAGCTTAGTTATAGCGGCAAGGTACTACGGTGTAGTAGCAGTCGGAGATATTAACTTGATTATGAGTGCGGCCTTCTTCTTGATTATTCCGATGATGATCGGGGTTCAATTTTCTATTATTAAGTTTTATCCCGTTGGCAGTCAGGAAGACAAGGAGAAGCTGATTGGCACCTCCTTGTTCTGGAATATCTTAATGGTCGTCATATGCAGCCTTATTTATCTGATTCCAGGCAATATGTTTGCTTCTTGGTTGAATATATCTCCAGCGGTTTGGTTGTGGGGAGTATTGTTCGCGATTGCGGTGAACTTCTCCACGGTGTTCGATGCGATCCTTCGTGCGGAGGAGAAGTTTTTCCTGCTGGGGCTTGGCAGGCTGGTGGGGACGGTTATCTTCTTCATCATTGTCGTGTTGGCTTGTCTTCAGGCGATCAGCTTCTACGCCTTCATCGTAGCGCTTATCGTGAACCATGTTGTCTTTACGATCATGGCGTACCGCGGTATGAGTATTCGTAAGTTTCGTTTCTCCTGGAAGAGCACGAAGCAGATTTACAGCTATGGCTCGATGAATATGGTGAGTCTTGCATTGTCTATGACGTTGTTCACTACGGACTTGTTTATCGTGAACTACTTTTACTCCGGCTATGATGTCGGCATCTATTCGGTCTATATGGTGAATGTTCGTATGTTCTTCAATCTGCTGTTTCATGAAATATTCGCAGTCGTCTTCTTGCCTACCGTCGCGCAGCTCGACAAGCTGAAGATCTATCATCGCATTATGAAGATGAGTCCGTTGCTAGTGCCGGCTGCTATATTGGCGAACGCGGCGCTGTGCATCAGCTTGCTAATCTTGTTCGGTAAGGATTACCCGCTAGATTGGGGTTACGTCGCGCTCGTATCTGTAGGTACAGGCATACACTTCCTCTATTGGGTACTGAACAATCTCTTCACAGTAGAAGGGAAGAAAGGCGCATTAATCAATTTGAAGGTACTAGGCATTCCGCTGATTTTCCTACTGGCAATGGCTGTGTATCTGACGCGTGAATTCGGCATAGTCGGGGCGATGAGCGCATCGCTGGCTACGCAGATCATTCTCGTAGCTGTATTCGCCATCGTGATTCAGCGCGAGTATGGGAAGAAGTCATCTGCTTCCGAGACCAATGCGGCAAGTATATGAATGAACGATAAAGAGAGGTGACTAAGGGATGAAAGCTAGTGTAGTCATTCCGACGAAAGATAAAATATCCAGACTCCGTCTGGTGCTGCAAGCCTTTGAATCACAAGTGAACGATCAGGTGGAAATCGTCGTTGTGTTCGACGGGTGCTCGTCAGAGACGATCCATCAGTTTCGAAATCTGCGCTTGTCTTACGAGCCGGTCGCGGTCATTAGCAAGCATAATGTGGGACGTTCTTCCGCGCGTAATCTCGGGATTGCTAAGGCGAAGGGGGATGTCATCATCTTCGTCGATGATGACCGAATACCCGCCCCTGACTTCATCCAGAAGCATATGACGGGTCACGAAGAGCCTTGTGTACTCCTAGGGTTACGAACAGACGTGATGTATGAGGAGGAGGAGTTGTACAGCTTGTATGAGCTCGGCCACGTCAGAGATAACCCGGACTGTGTTCGGACAAGGCTGCTGGAAGGAGAGCTGCAGCAAGGATTTCCCGCATTTCTGCTGAAATCCAGTCTGAAATGGTTGTTATTCTACACGGGTAACGTGTCTGTAGATCGCGAATATCTGGTAAAAGCAGGCGGGTTCGACGAAAACTTCAAAGGCTGGGGTCATGAGGATTTGGACTTGGGCATTCGGTTGCACATGAGCGGAATACCGTTCCGAAGGGACGATGCGATAGTCAACTACCACATTCTTCATGATGACAATTTCGACATTAAGCAACGGAAGAAGGAATCGATACGCAATCTGGTCTATATGATCGGCAAGTACAAGAAGCATTACATCTCATGGATTTTGTCGCTAGTGTATGTGAAGCACAAGCTGTTCGGTATTACTTACAACCGGAAGCATCTGCAGTCGCAAGTGTTCTCCCCGAATGATATGAAGAATAGGAGTGTGATTAACAAATGAACAGCAACCCGCTCATTTCAGTCATCATTCCGAATTATAACTATGCGCGAACGTTGCCGAAGTGCTTCGAGGCATTGGATAAGCAGACATATACAAACTTCGAAGTCATCGTGGTGGACGACGGAAGCACAGACGAATCGGTGTCTGTCATTAAGAAGTTTCCATGCGAGCTGATCGAAACGAAGAACAACGGTGTATCTGCCGCCCGCAATTTAGGCGCATCGAGAGCCAAGGGAGAGATTGTGTTCTTCCTAGACAGCGACATGGCCTTGTACGAGGATGCACTGGCCAAGACAGTGGAAGCGTTCGAGCAAGATCCGTCTGTAGGCTGCGTCTGCGGCATGTACGCCAAGGAACCGTTGTTCAAGGGCAGCTGGGTGAAGGAATACCGCACGCTCCAGAACTATTATTGGCGCATTAGTTCAGAAGGTTACGTGACAGCAGGGTTCTTCTCACTAGGCGGGGTGAAGAAATCGATCTTCCACGAAGTAGGAGGGTTCAATGTCAGGCTGAACAACTCCGAGGATGTGGAGCTTGGCAATCGTCTGAGCGAACGATGCAATGTGCTGTTGACTTCGAAGGTGATGGGCTACCATGATGACGAGAATGAATTCAGAACATTGGCGAGAAAAATGCACAAAAGAGCGATCCAGCGCATCCCGTTCTACTTCCACCGTAAGAAGCCGATGAAAGGCTTCGAGACACCGATGCGAGCGATCGGCATGATGTTCGTAGGCTTGAGCACAGCGATCCTGCCGCTATCAGTGCTGAATCTGAACTTCCTGTGGGCGTTCTTCGCTTGCGTCCTCGCCTTCGTTCTGACAGATGCAGGTCAATATCGCTTCGTCTGGAAAGAGAAGAACCCGATCTTCACCCTTTACTTCATAGGAGCACATTGGGCCGTGAACGTCGTAGTGTTCTGGGGATTAGTGCGCGGACTGCTCACTTTCCTGTTTAGCAAGCAATTCCGATTGAAATACAATTATGGAGAATAGTGCGATGAGAAAAAAAGTATTGATCACAGGTAGTAACGGTGTGTTGGGACGGAACTTGGTCGAGTATTTGACCAGCCAGTATCGGAATGAGTACGAGCTGGTTCTCTTCGATAAGGTGCAGCGGGAGACAGACAAACAGAAGTATGAGACCTATGAAGGAGATATTCGTGACGCAGAACAGGTAGCAGCTGTCATGGCAGGTGTCGACATCGTCGTGCATACAGCTTCCGCTTCCCCCTCTTATCCGGAGGAGGAAATTTACGATATTATTATTAACGGAACGAAGCAGATGCTGGAGCAAGCTTTCGGCGCGCATCATGTAGAGCGATTCGTCTATATATCCTCTACCTCGGTATATGGCGTGCCGGAGAAGTCGCCGATCTTCGAGCACGATGAAGTGAAGCCCTACGATCCGTACAATAAAGGAAAGATCAAGGCTGAGGAGCTGTGTGCAAGCTGGCGCAAAAAAGGAAAATGTGTCACGATCCTGCGACCGCGCTCATTCCTGGGACCGCAGCGGCTCGGCACCTTCGGCATCCTCTATGAGTGGGCGAATGAAGGCAGACACTTCCCGATGCTCGGTCAAGGAGCGAATCGCTATCAGCTATTGGATGTCGAGGACTTGTGCCAGGCGATTGCCTTGTCGATGAGTCAGAGCAAGGAGCAAGTGAATGATCTATTCAATATCGGCGCCAAGCACTTTACAACGTTGAAGGAAGACTATCAATCGGTGCTCACCGCTGCCGGTCATGGCAAACGTATCATCAGCCTGCCGGCCAAGCCGATGATGGTGGTGCTTGGCATTCTCGAGAAGCTGAAGCTGTCGCCCTTTTACAAGCGCTTGTACTTGAAGCTGAATCGGAACTATTATGTCTCTATCCAGAAAGCAGAGCGGAAGCTCGGCTACAAGCCGAAGTATTCGAATCAAGATTCGTTGGTGCGCAACTATTATTGGTATTTGGACAATCGGGACAACCAACAATCAGGCCATAGCAACAATGCCGTATGGAACCAAGGCCTCTTGAAGTTTGCCAAGTATTTTTTCTAAGGAGGACCTATGCAAATCAGTTTGACAGAAAGGACGGATTGGCGCGCACGCATCAGACAGCACCTGTGTGGGAGGCATACGCTAGCGCTGATCTTGATTGCCGCGAGTCTTATAATCCAATGGGGGATCGTCGGGCGTTACGCATGGTGGAACGTGCCGGCTAGCACGCCGCCCATTCTGCTGCTCCTCCTGCCTGTATTGGTCGCATTACTGACGATTGGCGTGAAGACGAAGCGTTATTTGTTCCTCTATGCTTTTCTGCTGCTCTTGCTGTGGTTTCCCAAGACGGACCTGAATCTTGCGGCACCGCTGCATGCCATGAAGACCGCACCCGAAACCGGGATCAGTGTCATGTCATGGAACACGTATTTGTGGGATGAGTATGACACGGAAGAGATGTACGAGCTGCTGCAGAGCAAGCAACAAGATCTGTATATTCTGAACGAGCACTTCTACAAGGATGAAGAGAATCGTGATGTCTACTTGACAGAGCGTCAACAACAATTCGAAGAAGCCTTGCCCGATTATGAGGTCTTGACCGACGACCAGTTCGTCATACTCAGCAAGTATCCCGTCATCGCTCGTGAGCTGGCACCGTCTAGGCAAGCCATGCTGGTCAAGCTGCAAGTTGGGGAGCGAGAGCTAGTAATCTTGAATGTGCATCTTGTCCCGCACCTCGACTTGAGCCATAGTCCACTATCCGGCGACTTCTGGGAAGCCAATCAGGAATTGTATGAGCTTCGTCAGCAAGGATTCTCGGAAATTCGCGGCATGATGAGCATGCTTGATCCAGATGACGGGCTGATCGTTACCGGCACAATGAACACAACTGCATTAATGCACGACTTGGATCAGGAGATCGGCTCGCTGCACGATGCATCCGCCAAGTCCAGCAGTCTATATCCGGCAACCTGGAAGATGCAAGGGCTAGGATACTGGTGGCAAGTAGATCACTTCCTGCACAATGACAAGCTGAATGTGCTTCATTATGAGTTGGAGGAGCATGCGGGCTTCTCCGACCATAAGGCGATGCTTGTTCGCGTGGATTGGTAGAGCAACAGCGATTGAGACCCGATACGATGTTGCATTAACAGGAGCTGTCCCAGTCATATCATGACATGGGGGCAGCTCCTTCTTACTTGACTGCACTATCGGACATGGATGTCCGGTAGCAGTCTATTTTTTTGTTTTTGGGATTCTTATGGACACAGATGTCCATAAGAGATGAATATACGGGCTCCTACCATCTTTTCTGAACGCTAATGGACACGAACGACCATCATATTTTGCAAAATACGGTGAAACGGGCTTTAACGGACATCGCTGTCCGAGTTGGACAATATAACAAACTATGACACCTATAATCATCATGTTATAAATCAATTCAAAACAGTACATGGCCCACAATACAGCAGACACATATGAGATGAGGATTATCCAAGTTCGTCTAGAATAAGAGATGAATCTGAACAAGGGAGGGATGCCCAATCGGAGCAAGTCATCATGGGTTGCGTTAGCTAACACGACAAGTCATGAATTCCGGTAGGAAGGAGGAATTGTCATGAAACGGTAAGGGAAAGGATGATGTTCGGTTGTCTTGGAATCAATATTAGAAGGAGGAATGGTTCATGAATCGGAAACTGTCCATGTTGTTGTGTATGATGATGGTATTTTCCTTGTTGACTGTGTTGCCCGTTCCTGCAGCAGATGCAGCGGATATGAGCACTGCCGGGTATGTTGGCTTCGCTACCATGAATGGAGGTACGACTGGCGGAGCAGGAGGAGACAGCGTTACCGTAAGCACGGGTACGGCGTTGCAGGATGCTATTGATGACAAAGGCAGCCAGCCGAGGACGATTTATGTGGATGGCACGATTACACCAGGCAATTCATCGGACAGCAAGATCAATGTGAAGGACGCCAACGACATTTCGATTATCGGGGTAGGTACGAATGGCGAGCTTGACGGCATTGGCATCAAGATTTGGCGTGCCAACAACATCATTATTCAGAACTTGAAAATTCACCATGTCGATATCGGGGACAAGGACGGAATTAGCATTGAAGGTCCGTCCAGCAACATCTGGATCGATCATAATGAAATTTACAATACGCTTAACTCGGACAAGGATCATTATGACGGCTTGGTGGATGTGAAGAAGGACGCCAACTATATCACCATCTCTTACAACTACTTGCACGACAGCTGGAAGACTGCGCTTGTCGGGTCCAGTGACAGCGATGATGCTGAGCGCAAGCTGACCTATCATCATAATCACTGGGAGAATATGTACTCCCGCGGACCGTTGTTCCGCTTCGGGGAAGGTCACCTGTACAATAACTACTATAACAATATCATCGATACCGGGATCAATTCGAGAATGGGCGCGAAGCTGCGAATTGAGCACAATGTGTTCGAGAATTCCAAGGACCCGATCGGTTCCTGGTACAGTGATGAGCAAGGCTATTGGGACGTGCGCAACAACCAGTTCATCAATAGTACAGGAAGCCAGCCAACAACATCGACAACGAGCTACACACCGCCTTACAGCTATTCGCTCGATCCTGTCAATCAGGTGAAGAATCATGTCATTGCCAATGCTGGAGTAGGTAAGCTGAGCAACGATGGCGGGGATAATGGGGGTGGCGAGCAAGCACCGAATGCACCAGGCAACTTGCAAGCCTCTGCAGGCGATAGTGTCGTTCATCTGTCCTGGAACGGAGTGTCGGGGGCTGACAGCTATAGCGTGAAGCGTTCCACAAGCTCCGGCGGCGGATATGCCGTACTTGCTTCCGGACTAACTGGAACGAACTACGCAGACCAAAGCGCTACGAATGGAACAACCTACTATTATGTTGTAAGCGCTGTCAATAGTGCGGGTGAGAGTGGTAATTCCGCACAAGCACAGGCTGTGCCGCAAAGCAGCAACAACGGGGGAGATGACGGCGGTCCAACACAGGATGGTCTGTATGTGGAGTACCGTGCAGCAGACACCAGTTCATCGGACAACACGATTCGTCCGCAATTCCGGATCGTGAACGAAGGCAGCTCGTCCATTCAGTTGAACAGCTTGCAAATTCGCTACTGGTTTACGAAGGACTCTAGTCAATCCTTGCAATACTTCTGCGATTGGGCACAGTTAGGCTGTGCGAACATACAGAGCGGCTTCAACAGTTTGTCCCAGTCAGTCAACGGGGCAGACACTTATCTGGAGATGGGCTTCGGTTCGGGAGCTGGTCAAATAGCAGCCGGAGCGAATACAGGTGACATCCAGAGCAGAATTCACTTAGCGGATTGGTCGAATTTCAATGAATCGAATGACTATTCCTACGATGGTTCGATGACTTCATTCGGCCAGAACACCAGCGTCAGCCTGTATCAGAACGGTGTGCTCATATGGGGCTCTGAGCCGGACGGTACAATTCCTGATGATGGCGGAGGCAACGATGACGGCGGGAACGACGGTGGAAATGATGGCGGTTCGGGCCAAACAGCGGAAATCTATGAAGCGGAACACGCTTCTTATTCCAGTGGTGATGTGGAGACAGAGCATAGCGGCTATTCCGGCTCCGGCTTCGTCAATGTAGACAATGACGACGGTGAATCGATCGAGTGGACAGTAGACGCCTCCGCTTCCGGCACTTACTCACTCGAGTTCCGCTATGCCAATGGCGCAAGCGATCGTCCAGCCGAATTGCGGGTGAATGGTTCAGCAGTGAATGGGAGCCTGAACTTCCCCGACACAAGTGATTGGACGAACTGGCAATCGGTGAGCACCAACGCCAGCTTGAATCAAGGCAGCAATACAATTCGCCTGACTGCCAATGATTCAGATGGGTTGGCCAATATGGATTATCTGAAAATCATGGACGACGGCTACATGGGTGACGGCTCAGATGACGGCGGGAACGATGGCGGAGATGACGGTGGGAATGACGGACAAATCGGCAGTACGTTTACCGGTGTTCCATACTCGGGTCAAGATATCATTGTATCCAGCACGATTGTAGTTGAGGAAGGACAGACATTCGACGGGCAAGGCAATCGCTATATTGCCGATGCGGACGAACTCGGTGACGGCAGTCAGGATGAAGGCCAGAAGCCAGTGTTCAGACTGGAGGACGGTGCAACACTGAAGAACGTCATTCTCGGCGCTCCTGCAGCAGACGGGGTGCACACGTATGGAGACGTAACGATCGAGAATATTGAGTGGCAGGACGTAGGCGAGGATGCCTTGACGATCAAAGACAGCGGAACCGTCATTCTGCGCAATGGTTCAGCCCAGAAGGCATCGGATAAGATATTCCAAGCCAATGCTGCATCCACATTCAAAATATATAACTTCATCGCCGACGATGCAGGCAAGATGATTCGTCAAAATGGCGGAACCAGCTACAAAGTGTCTGTCTATATTGACGGTTGCACCATTACGAACATGGATGAAGCGATCTTCCGTACAGACAGCGATTCCAGCGAAGTCACCATGGTCAATACGAGATATTCGAATGTTGGTGACAAGTGGTATGGTGTTGAGAACGTATCAGAATCGAACAACCAGGCGTTTTAAACACGAATAGGATTGGAAGCCGCTCCTTGATAGGGGCGGCTTTTGTATGTAAGTTGAAGACTAGAAGCATGTCCCATGATCGTGTATCTCGTGAGCCGTTCAATTCATCCACTATGAAATGGGATTGAGATTATCCTCTGCAATTAAAAGGATTTCATATGAAAATGTCGAATAATGGAATGAGCTACTCACATGGTTCCGGTACTCTACTCATTGGGAATCTCGATTAGTGATAATATTAAAACTGAAAATGAAATATGGGAAAGTTTAGTGAGTCACTCTATACAAAGGAAGGATTAGATGAGTAAATTCAGTACAATCAAGTATCGAATAAAATATTATGGGATTAGTTTTTTGATCGGTTATATCATCTTGTTTTTTGGATATCCATCAAGTGTTGATATATGGCGGAAGATAAATCCACTTAAACTATTTCCTTTTATATTTTCACTATATGTAGGTAGTTTACTATATTATGTTGCTGAGGAGAAAGCGAATATGGTTGAAGCTACATTTCGAGGTTTGAAATATGTGGTGATCTGTATTGTTATCTTGTTTATTACCACTGTACTGATATCAATGTATGATTTGGATAGTCAGACTATTATTGGTTTTTAGATAGCGACAGGTGATGCAGTGGGAATAGTACCATTGAGCATTGAGTGATCAAACCCTAAAGCAACAGTTGTTCAACTATGTAGATAAATCGCATTTTTTACAATTTTAATGAATTGATCTATCCTCATATAAGATCAAATCCAATATTGTACTTTCGCAGGATTATAAAAGAAAATGTCGAATAACGGAATGAGCTACTCACTTGGTTCCGGCACTTTTTATTCGCTTGTGCATTGTTCTAGACGGCATCTTGTCCTCACACCGCATACAAGCAGCATCCAGTGGTTAGCCGTCTCAGCTTCCGGAAAGCTGTATCGTGAGGAGGGAGTTGAAGATAAGTCAGATTTACATTAATCTTACCGAAGTCCGGTCCGTGCATAGTCAGCTAGCAGGTCGGTATCGGCAGTTAGCAACATCCCGTGAAGATCTCAATCGGTTGCGACCGCAAGTAGATCGAGACATCCTGTATCGGCACGGCATACAGGAGCAACTGAATCGGGTCCAGCAAGCAATGCTGCAAGTTGAAGGACGTATGCTAGCATTAACGCAATACATGAAGGATAGCGCAGACCAATATGAGCAGACCGAGCAGGAACTGCTGCAAGCTGCACAGTCAATCGGCACGGAGTCGCACACTGCCCCACTCAATGCTGGCGGGTCTGTCCTAACCTCCGAGCAGAGAAGGCAACAGCTCGCCGATCTATTCCGCGATATTGGGATAACCCCGGATACGATTGTCTCCTTTCTACAGCAGAAAGACAACGTCAAGAAGATGGTAAGAATCTTAAGTAGCATTAGTCCATCAGCAGCGGCATCCTTACTTCTGCAAGAAAGGATGAAGAAGTGGGGGCTCATCTCCCTGCAGCAGACAGACCAGCTACGGACGAGCCTTCGGCAGAAGCAGATGGGTAAACGCGAAGATAAAGTCGCGTTGCCTGTACATATGGACATTCCTCCCTTCGGCCGCTATGACCGGAATCGGGAATTGAACCAAGTGATCTATACCGATGCCAATGGGCAGCAGACTGTGATCGACGATGACAACATGACCAAGCTTGTATACGCATACCATGCAACAGGGCGAAATGTGCATGCAGGAGATATCCTGAATTTCATGAATGTAGACATCAGCGAATTCGCGGAGTATGTCATGGAACAAGGCTACGACCCACGCACATTCCTGCCACTCCAAGCAGGAGAAGAGGGTGAAATTGAAGCCTACGTGCAAGCAAGGATAACTGAAGGGACCGAACGCAGGCAAGAAGCAAGGGAATGGCAGTCTGAATTATTGGAATACGTACCGGTCATAGGAACGGGAAAAGAAATGATAGAGCTGATCATGGGTAAGGATATACTGACAGGCGAAGATATATCCGCAGTTGATTATGCATTAGCTCCACTTATGGTAATGGGCCCCTTGGGCAAATTAGTACGTCGTGGCGGAGACGAAGCTGCAGACGTTGCCTCCAATATTGTTCGGAATAATGCGGATGATGTGGTTGAGGGTGCGGGTGATATAGGTCGCTATTCAGGAAACTTGGAGGTTGTAAATAAACCCGATGCTGCGGCAGATGCATTAGCAGATAGAATTGGTGGTCAATCCCGTGTAAAGTTCTCCAGCGATTCAGTAGGCAGAGAGTTCGATGCTATAAGTGAAGATTACGTTGCTCAGTCTAAACCTGCGTTGCAAACATTAAATAAAAGTGTCCGCGACCAAATGAAAGCAACTTTTGAGGCTGCTCAGGAAACGGGGAGAAAAGTTTACTATCATTTTGAAGGACAACCTGCTCAATCAGTAATTGATAAGCTGAACGAGTATAGCAGCAGATATGGAATTGAGGTAGTAATTGATACAAAACATTTGAAGTAGGTGATAACTATGTATGAATTTCACGGTTGGGCAACAATCCATGAGACAACTGTAGAAGCTGATGCAGGTAGTTTAGAGTTGATTATTAAGAATATACAGAGCTATATTTCAGAGTTGAACTGGAGTAGTGGTCTTCGGGAATTATACCCTTCAAACGGTAATTATTATCTGTCTGTTGGCGGTTTCTTGAATCGTAAAACATCCGAGGCGGAGGAGATAATTAAGCTTTATCAATTCATAGCAGACAAAGCACCGGGTTCTTATGGGTTGCTTTATACAAGAGACGATGAAGATATCGAGGGCTACGATAATGAGTTTAGAGTATTTGTTTTAGCCCGTGGTAATATACAACAAAAAAAAGATGTATTACTATCTCCGTTTGTTCCAATAGTGGAAGAAGATAACGAGTGATTTTTGTAGCTTCAAGCAAACAAGTTACAACATCGACCCGCTATGGCAATAAGGCGGTTATAATCTAAACCGACCCAATATGTTCAGATAAACACCTCTCTGCAACAACTTCTAACTGCACAGTGCGATCCACTGATAGGAACATCGGATGATTATCTCAGAATTGATCTGCACAAGGAACAACAGATATCCTGAATTTCATGAATTATGCATTAGCTCCGCTCATGGTAATGGGTCCCTTTGGCAAATTAGTACGTCGTGGCGGAGATGAAGCAGCAGGCGTTGCCTCGAACATAGTGCGGAAGAATTCGGATGATGTGGTTGAGGGTGCGGTGGATGCTCCAGTTCCTACAATACCCAGTGGGGGAAGCAATCCAAATGATTTTGTTAACCCACACTCTGAAAAACATATGTATGACCCTAGTAGGACGTCAACTCCAAATCGTTCACAATATGGTAAAGATGTTGATGTTGGGGAATTGAGACAAGAAACAATGAATAATCCTGATAGAGCATATACGAACTGGCCTAATCTCAATAACCCTAATTCACAAAGAATAACCAAATATTATAAAGAGTTTGACGGATACATTAGTACACCCGATACACCAACAGGAAGTAATCGGGTTTTTGACAACTTGTATGACCCCTTGGTCTTTGATGGCGATATTGCTTTATCTATTTATGACTAAGTGTTTTATGAGGATTTGGAGGATACTGATGAGGGAGCACTTAATTTTGATACAGGTAAAAGTTTATAAAACTGGGATGAATTGTATTGTAATAGCTTGATGACACTTGATGAATACAAAGCAAAGAAACCTTATCCTAAACCGGAAGTATTAGTTTTTGAATCAGTTCCTAAAGAGATTATCCATGTATGTGAAGAATAAAAAAAGAATGTTATCTGATCTGCCCCAATCAAGTTGACATTACAAAAAGAAATTTTTAATGCTGCTGAGCCGCAAAGGTATTGTTAAAATTTCAGCTGTGCTTATCCTGACATAAGCATTCCCCTCTTTCAATGGTACCTCTATCTTCTTACGATTGAACAAACCACAAAACAATTGTTGGCGAATTATGTAAAATGCTGTAGAATGATGAATGGATAATTCAGAGTATTCATAATTGCAATGAAAGGGTGGAGGTAAATTTATTTGAAGCTATCCATCTTATTACTAGACAACAAAAGGAGACGAAGATGATGAAAAAAACACTAACGCTGCTTGTAGCTATGGCTATGCTGATTAGCGTAATCATGCCAACTGCTGTGAAAGCCATTCCCGGAGATGACTTGAGGATAATTCCAGTTATAGTGAACGGACTGAAAGTGAGGTTCCCGGATACGGAGCCGTACATTAACACAGATGGTCGTACGATGGTACCCGTTCGCTTCGTCAGTGAGAAGTTGGGTGCTGAGGTTCTATGGGAGCATGATACGCAAACTGCAATCGTGAATTATGAAGAGAAATCAATCAGACTGCCCCTCGATTCAAAACATATATCAGTGAATGGCAACGAAGAAGAGCTCGACACAGCTGCCGAAAAGCATGAAGGCCGCACGATGGTTCCGCTTCGATTTGTAAGCGAAGTGTTGGGTTCACAAGTGAAGTGGGATGATGATGCACATTCCGTACAGATTATAGATGAGGCGTATCAGAAGAAGATTGATGCAGGAGAAGTGAAGCTCGATCCTTGGGGTCGCGAATATGTGGACGAATTCTACAATGGGTGGATGAATCTGAAGGATCTTGAGTTGTATGGGTTTTATGAGCAATTTAGTTGGGCGTCACCTGAAAGTGAAGAATTCATAACGGGCATTAAAGGCTGGACATTTAAAACATTCGCAGATCAATGGGGCGAACACATAAAGGATTATTATGCTGCCCAATTAAATGTTGATTATAGGACGATTGACAAGTCATCATTTACACAGCAATTAATGAAAAATATGTCTGGCAGAAGTGATTACGAAATGTATCAAAATGAACAGATTATTTCAGAGTATGTCGATTGGGTAAAGGAAAATAAGATCATTGCTAAGGGATATGCTGACCCTGAATTATCACAAGTCTCTAAAACAGACTCTATCATATCTGTGCCCGTCTATTTCAAATTTAAGATTATATCGGCTGAAGATACCTCTCAGGTTTTTCTTGATAATTGGAAAGTGTCACCTGCATCGGATTCTTTCGAATTGGAGAAGGAAGTTTGGTATGGTGGATATGCATACTTGGGTTTAAATACTAATGCAGGGAACTACAAACAAGAACATTATGCGGTTGACCGATTTGAAAACATGTTTACGAAGCTAACTTACAAATATGAAATTTTGCAGTGATAGTATAGACAGAAGAGTTAATACCGTTAGTTATACAACTTTTTGTTAAAGAAATCAGGAAAGGAGATAACGTGTGAAAGGGAAATTACTTCAGTTGATTTTATCTATACTAATGCTTATTACTTCCATACCATTATATCCTAGCGAAGTAGAAGCCTCGAACTCTTCTTCTACAAAACCTTATGACACAGGGGCTTGGTTTGAAGATGGAAACTTTGTTTTTGTAGCTGCTAATAAGAAGGCTACTTCGACAATTCGTTACGGTGGAAAGGCCTTTATCCTGAGATTCGATAATCCCAATGATCCAAGTGACGATCATCTTGCTAAAATTTGTAATGGATTAGAACCCCTATTATCAGACTGTCATCCTCTCAAAGGAGGTTCAGATCATTATTTAAGAATAAACCTATATGATAATAACGGGAATCCTAATAAAAAAACACATGGTGGGGATTGGAATTGGGATGATATCGATGAGTGTGATTATGTCAATCAGTTTGCTACACTCAGATCCGGATTAAAGGGAAGACCAGTAGAGGAGATAGCGGACTTAGGTAGGTGTGAACAAGAAGGTTTGACTTCCGGAGAACCCGTAGTTGTATCGAGATACGAGATAGATAAAGTCAAAATGACTGATATTTTGAGGGGACATGAGAAATTTAAAAATTTGGGATCTGAAATGACAGTGTATATCAATACAATTTTCAGAGTCATTAACGATCCCAAGTATTCAGAATTTAAACATGAGTTTACAACATTGAATGAAATTAGGTCTGCAGAATGGTGGGCGAATCCGTCCTACTTTAGAAGTTATTATGATGTTCCGATTCCTTTTTACGGATATTACCCCGTCACGCTAGAATCCGTTCACCAAACAACAGGAGGGAATTTGCTAGATCCCGTATCGATACCAAACGAGGCAAGGGAAGATACAAATTGGCCTGCATGGAAAGGAACGAATGGCGCAGTACAGATTGAGAAAACCATCATCGGTAGTGAGGACGGAAAGGGGTATTCCTTAGTCTGCTCATATATTATCCCGACCAAAGACCCGCCTGAAGATAAGCCGCTGGATTGCAGCAAGGCTACAGACAATCCCTACTGGATTAGATTAGCGGATACCACGACGAGAGACCCGTGGGTAGATATCGGCGGAAGCACAGTAGTAGCCGTCTACAACACCGTAGACTGCGATTGCTCCCATGTCGTCTCTATTCCAGACAAATCGTCGATTGAAGGGGAAGTGCCTGCGGAGAACACGTTAATCGGTCAACAGGTGCCGATGCAGATTAATGTTCAACAAGCGGAGGATTCGCTGGAAGATTGGAAGGAATGGGTGAAGGACAAGTCCAACTTCCGGATCAAGGTCAGATTGTGGCGGTCGGATCAGACGGATGTCCTAACGGGACTAGCGAATACAGGAGACGCAGCGCTGTGGTCACCAGCAGGGAATTCGCCCATACCGGCAACAGATCTAGCCCCGGATTTGATGCATATCGTAAGCTCTGATGAACTCCTCAATCTACTAGACGGAGGAAGCGAGAGCAAGCTCATCTACAACGATGATCTCACGAATTACCCGATTCCGGAAGGTGGCAAGGTCAGTTTCCGATACAATGCCAGTGTGGAGATCTGGGCCCGTGACGACATCACCGGTGAAGATATCCGAAAGCTATGCGCCAGTGATTCGGAATCAATAGAAATGACCTGGTTCAGACCTATGCCGCCGGACGTGGATCAAGGCAACTTCATTAGCGTTCCAAAGTATTACTCGGAGATTAAGCAAGGGGCTCCGCAAACTTCGGGTACAGGGGCTAATGAACAATTCGATGCGATGTCGGGCACGCCGACAACGCGCAACTTGTACTTCGCCTCTGGCGGTTCCGAATTTATCGTGGACGTGCAAGTCGAGTATGTGCCGCAGGTCACGCAGACACGCAACTACACGTCTGAATTCAAGGCTGTCACCAATGGATGGGCGATGTCTCCGATTACAGGGGGCAAAGGTCACGACAGTGTTCCGTCCAAACCAACGGCTAGGGAAAAGACAGATGCTTGCGGTGCTTCTTACACGGAGACCGTGTCGCAGAAATCGACGAAACATGTGATACAACCGTATATTCCTTGTTCTGGAGACCCTTGTACGGGGGGGCAACCTGAAATCTCTCATACAGATTATTGGTGGGTCCAAGAAGGTTACGACGATCATGAGGTCGGCGGCTATGTGGATACATGGACACAGACCGTAACGTTCGATTATATGAAGATCAACAAAGCGGTCGTATGGAAGATAGACCGCTCTAAGGTTAATGGGATGGCGACATTAGTCGGAACAGATGAAGTGACAGCAACCATCACACAAGGAAATCCGACAATCTTCGCTAACGTAGCGTCTGCCAACACCAGTGCAGAAGGAAGATTGCGCTATTCCCTGGAGACCGACCAACATGACTCCGTCTATTGGGATGAAGGGGATTCAGATAATTGCTTGACGAATACGAAGGACGGTCCTGTCAAGGAACAAAAGCAGTTCGATACACGCAGGGAGCTGGAGACTAATGTAACGGCGATTTCCGACTTTCTCATTCTTCAGACTTCGTCAGGGGATCAATCCGTGCTGTACTTCGATGAAGTGTCGAACACGGCAACAACCACGGAGCAACTCGATGTTCCTACCCATGACTTCGACACGATGTGGACGAACAATGCGTTGTCCGCAGCCAATTGGGACCCGGTCGATACGATCCGGGTAGGCTCGTATAACGGGAGCTTTAGCTCGCCTACGCATAAGTATTCGGGCAACCGAACGAGTACTGTGTCCACCATCTTCGATAGCAAGCCTGCTGGATTGCATCGAACGGCAAGACCTTCACCTTATCTCAGATTAATGGAGACAGGACTAGATATACCGGACGCGTTGCCGAATGGGGAGTACCGCACAGGTGTGTCGGATATTTTTTACAGCACGATATGGACCTACAACCCGACGAATTTGCCTGTCGCTTACAGTACGGCCTACGATTCAAAGTATAACGCCAATGGGCAGTCCTTCACTACGGCGTACTCGGATTACCATAATAAAGTGAACGATGTGGTCATTCATAATCCTGTCTCTGTGCAAGATGCGCTGGTAATCTCACTGCCGGATCGCTTAGACCAGCGGACTCCTGCATCCCGAGCGATCGGCGGGAACCTGCAGGAAGGGATTCCAGAGTTCGAGCGCGTGCTGGACCCGGATTACAGACAGAACCTCATTCCGAATCCGAATGCGGAGATCGTGAATGCGGATGAGTCTGTCGCTGGCTGGCACACATGGGTGAAGGAAGGGGATGCGGCCAATATCACCTTCACGAGCCGTTCAGATGAGTATTGGGTCATCGAAGGAGCAAGCACTTTCGAAGTCAATGCAGTAGTGAACTCTGGTACCGAAGGCGGCTATTGGAAGGACATCCCTGTTAAACCGAATACGTCATACCAGTTCGAAGGGGATATTAGCTGTCACAGATGTATTGGTTACTTCTCCCTGCAATTCTATACGGCTGACAAGACGGCAACCGGTTCTGCGATCGGTGCTTCAGACGTGAATCCTGGCTGGGGCGTCCAACATAAGAGCTTCACGATGGAGAGTCCGGCAGATGCGGCTTACTTGCGCATCCATATGGTGAAGGGGGAGAATATCTCTTCAGCCTTTCCGCGTGACCACCTATTCGTTGATAATCTGTCCCTGAAGAATAGGGATGAGCAAGAGTTCGTGGCCATTGAACCTGTGTTCGTCACCAGGGAGATCCCGAATCCGGATTATGTGCCTCCTCAAAACCAACCTCCTGTTGAACATACTTTTACCTTTACAGGTGATGTTCAGGAGTTTGTGGCACCGTCGGATGGAGTATATACGTTGGAAGTTTGGGGAGCACAGGGGGGATCTACAGGATATGACGTTGATAAAGGCGGTTTGGGAGGATATGCGAAGGGAAATATTACTTTAACTAAAGGTCAAACCCTATATGTATATGTAGGGGAATCTCCTTACGACAGCTCGTATGTTGTTAACGGTGGTTCGGGCAGCTTTCACGATGGAGGCTGGAATGGAGGTGGAAGGGGTTCCGGAGCATTTGGCGGTGGCGGTGGAGCCACTGACATTAGAATTGGCGGGACTACCCTTCATGATAGAAAGATCGTCGCTGGTGGTGGCGGCGGCGGTGGAGAGAACTCGCATGTAGGAGCATCGGGTGGCGGAGAAACAGGAGGAACTGCTGAATCATGGGCCGGAACACCAGGGGGTGGCGGCACTCAATCTTCGGGAGGCTCCAGCGATGGTGGAACAGCTAATGGTTCGTTTGGTACTGGCGGGGATGCGCCAGGGTATCATAGTGCGGATGAAGGCGGCGGTGGAGGAGGTTGGTACGGCGGCGGAGCCGGAGCGGGAGAAGCGGTAACTGGCGGTGGAGGTTCTGGTTACATCGGGGGAGTAGACAATGGAGTAACAACTTCCGGAGTTCAATCAGGACACGGCAAAGCCGTCATATCTTCCCCAGGCGGAGTAATCCCAGCAGTAGGTCAGCCGACGAAGATCATCATGTCCCTCGCCGGCGGCTCGGACGATTCCCCGCCTTCTGAGGCATACATCCTGCAGCCTGTCACCGTTGACCCGAATCAAGGTGCCGGTGGTTACTCACCAGGGAATTTCATTCTGCTTGACTATGGCTTTCAGCTCTACTTCCCTAACACGGGAGACTTCTACGGCAACGGTCAGTGGGGCTGGTCGGAGACTACCTCCATTCGGGGCAAAGGGTATACAGACGATATGGACACGACCGAATGGACGAAAGAAAAATACGTGAAATTCGGATTCAACGTCATCTACAACGATCAGATGTATATAGCCGACGAGTGGATTCCGCTAAACGTCTCGCAATCGCTATTCGACTTCTACGTGCCTCTTGCGAACAGAGAGAAGATCAGCGCTCTTGTTGAATGGAAGAGCATTGCGATCAATGCACGGGTTGAAGATGGGGACGTGCCTGCGAATAAGGTGAGATATGACGCGCCTCGTGTGTACGGTGCCAAGCACAGCACGATCAAGAAGTATAACGTAGACGTAGTAGGCAGAATCGGGAATATGGTTATCGAGGATACGAAGGACTTCCGCTTCTCCAACTTCTTCAAGCAACCGTTAGTGCCGACACAGTGGTTCATTCCGAACGTAGTCCCTCGCGTGGATCTGACGAAGCAGCATAAGATCATCGGCGATCAGACCGATATTAGAGGAGAGACAGTGAGTGCTGCTACACAGTACTTGAATACGTACGGACTGCTCACACACTTGCAGCAGCAACCAGTCGCCTTCCCGCTATCACCGGAGAAGAATACAATTCCGGCCTTAAAGAACCAGCCGTTACGGTTAGGATACCATGTACTGGCAGATATACAGACGATAGGAAACTATTACAGTCGTATGGAGATTATCCCGTATTACTATCACGTTAATCTCAGGAATGGTGATATTGCACCTGTTGATATCTATATGAATGTGCAAGGAGAGTACAAGCCGATTAACAAGCATGGTCTCGTACAGCCGGGCTGGGATCCAACAGAGATCTATGCGAATCCCGTCCGATTACAATGGGGCGAAGCACAACGCAGGAATGTATTCAGCACGGAGAGGAACCTGACATCTAGTGTAGCCGGAGTGTTCGCACAAGCTGGCGGAGACACTTCCTCGGGCAAGGCAGCCGAGCCTTATGGCAGCTACTTGTACGGCGACTCGCAATTTCTAGCACTGACCGGAAGGAATAGAACGTATATGGGGCAGGACACGACATATGGCGTGAACCGAAATCCGGGCACCCGCCTGTCGATGCTGGAGTATGCGATGCAAGCACAACGCTGGCATTACTCATACGTGCTCCCATCCTCAGCCGTAGCCGTGCTGAAAGGGCAGCAACCGAGTCAAGCGAACATAGATGCGCTGCGAACGAATACGAGTGTCATTGTGATGGCTGCGGATATTAAGGCAGTCGGAGATACGTATACGCTGCAGTATACAGCGCCGAACAACAATGGGAACTTGAATATTGCCGGCACATCGTGGCCCTTAGACGACATTCCGCATCCGGTTGTGACGGTATTCTCTGCATCTAAGACTTCCGCAGATGATTTGGATGTGAGGGGTACGCATTAAGGAAGTAGCGATGACTATACTGTTATCCGATGAAGATAGAACGGATGACTCTGGAGAAAGATTTCTCTTGAAGATATCTTGGTAGTTTCATCGTTGCGGTAAATATATATCATTTTTTTAATCGATTTTTCCAGTTAAGGAGGTCATTTATGGCCTCCTTTCTTTAGCTAGAAGGAACACAATTCGTGTGCTACACAGGTGTGGGGTAAGGATGAACTAAGACCCTAGAATTATATTAAATGACCGATATACCTAGGATTTTTTCGGATTGAACAACCATTTTAACTAGATAAATACATACTTTGTCAGTAAGACTTACACGAATATCGTCGTATTATAGTATTTACTGTCATATTTTTCTGTGCTACTGTTGTTATATATCTCCAGTGTATCCACCACATGCAACAACTCCTAGCATAGTTCATCAGCACCATTGACTTCTTAGACATACTTTCAACTATTGCCATGAAGACTCCGATCATAGGACTAATTAACCCTATGGAAATTTGAATATTTACCTTTATCATAATATTCTGTTTACTATTTCGCATCTCGGATGCTTCTTACATATACACATCGTTAGAATGGGGGTTGTAGGGATGAATGTAGTATGGAATCTCAGGACGATTCTGATATTGGCAGGTATCGTCGTTATCTTGATTGGGACCAATGTAGGACAAGCTTATCTGTATTGGGCACCTAAGCAGGAAAATATGAGAATCGCCTATGAACAACAAGTTGCCGGATTGCAGGCAAGACTAGATCAGATTGGCCCGATGGTTGGTATTTGGGGGATAAGGGATGATCTAGCCGGAGTTGAACCGGGTGATCAGATAGAGATGGATCATCTAACGGTGAAGGAAATCCCAGAATCGGTCATTAACCGCAGCTTCATTCTTGATCCGGAACCTGTTATTGGGCAGTACTACAAGCTGGCGTTGGACGGCGGAGCATTGATGACATGGGATTTGGTTATGGAAGAGCCGCTCGAAGATAGTACTAGGGAATACGATATTATTGCGAATGTTATGCCAATAGGGCTGAAGGAGGGAGATTACGTAGATTTCAGGATCGTATATCCGATGGGTGAAGATTACATCGTCCTCCCGCACAAGCGAGTGGAATCCATCAACGGCGAAACAATCAAGATGCACTTGAATGAGACGGAGATTCATATTTATCAATCGGCACTGCTCGATTATTTCATCCAATCTAGAGACGGCAGCATGTTGTATATGACGAAATACCTAGAGCCGGGCGTTCAGGAGCCAGCAGAACGATTCTATGCGGTACCGAGTCATATTCTCAACCTCATGGAGGATAATCCTAACATCAGAAACTTATTGCATGCTGAATTGAATCAGATCGTTCGTTCGGAGCTGCAATTGGGTGAGGATAGCAGGTCAGCATTGTCCAGCATCAGCTCAGGCAGAAGTCAGATTATGAGCAAGATCAACAGCGGTACGAATGACTATGAGCGCCGACTGGATGAGCTTGAGGACCAGCTTGGAAACTTGAATGAAGCACAGAATGTGCAGGAAACCCCGAATATTCAGGCACCGGCTGAAGAAGAGGAAATTCCGGGTGTGTTCCAGATTGAGGAAGGTGTCGTAGAATAATGCGAATAGGTGTATACGGCTATACGGATAAGAGGCCGGTGATCTATGCGTTATTGAAGCTGTTGCATCCTACAGGTGATGTCGCGTTGTTTAGTAATCATCGGCATTACAAACGGCTTCTCACTGATAAGAGTTCGCATGGACATATGGCCAACATAATGGTATGTATTTCAGACTCCCCTCCGATGGAACATATGCGAGAGCATGGCTATAAGGATGACGATTTTGAACATATCGTTTTTGATCTGCAGGATCATATCGTTGCTCCGTTAGACATGGTGTTCTATGTGAAGAGTTTCGCTCCTGATGACAAGGAGCAGGCTATTCTGGAACAGTTGAATGATCCGCAGCTAATTAAGTTCACCTATGACGGCAAGCGGGAGAAGGGAGCATGGCACATTGTACCACAGCCATTGCTATGGAAGCGGATTGAGCAAATCGAGACATATCGGATACTTGCCCCGATACCGGCGAAGGAACTGAATAAGAACTTGGCGTTGACTATGGCCGCAAGTCTAGGGCTGAAGAATAAGGTTGCACTCAAGCTGCTGAACCGGAGGTGGAAGGAATGAGGATATGTGTCATCTCACCGGATCGCAGGCAGGGCAATTCTACTGTTAGTGCATTATTGGCAGCGTCTCTGGCCCAAACACAGAATTATTCCACTTGTCTGACCTTTTCAGGCAGTCACAATCATTCGTTGGAGAGTATGATCGGATTGCAAACTGTAGAGGACAAGACGCGGAACCTGAGTCAAATTCTGCGACTGCTGGAATCTAACGCGATATCGGAGGAAGACGTTCGTGATTATTGTGTTCAGGTGCCTGTGATACCGAATATGCAGTTCATAGATACGACTTCGGAGACAGTATCCGAAGAGGACAGCTCGAAGCTGTTGCAGTATGTCGTTAGTCATTTGAGCCATGAGATTGTCATTACGGATGTGACGACAGAAATTTATGATGATGTGACGAAGATGATTATTGAGCAGTCGGACTTGGTCGTGATGGTATTGACGCAGTCGAAGGATGTCTGGGAGAAGCTAGCCTTCTGGAAGCAATCCGGCTGGATGGAGATGTTGAACAAGAAGGGCTTGCTGTATATTTTCAACCAATTTGACGCCTATGTAGACGCGTTCAGAGATACAACGAAGAAGCTGGGTTTGCGGCACAATCGCTGTGCGAAGATCAGTTATAACCCATTTATTAAGAGAATGGGCAATATGGGCAAGCTGCAGAGCATTGTGCCTTACATCCTTGATAAAGATCCTCGGGTCATCGAGTTGAATCATGATCTGAAGGAATGCTTAATGGTTATCTTAGCGAATCTGGGTAGAAGAACCGCTTGGAAATCCTGAGTAGTGCGGATTGAATGGGACAGGGGGGATGTTCGTGGACTTGAATTCCTGGCTAATGGTTATCACCTTCACCGGCATAGCATTACTCGTACTCTTCCTATATATCAAGTCCAAGCGGGAGAAGCCTGATCAAGAGCAAGCAGAGAAGCTGTCGATCGATCGGCTGCTTGAAACGGTCAAATACAGCTTAGCTGAACTGTTGAAGGACGAGCATCTGGCTGGATTAGCTGATGAAGAATTCGAAGCGATGTATAAGCGCAAGGCGAGAATACAGGATGCAATGCAAAACTGCGTGCATGGCATCGATTCAGCAAAGTTGATCGTACAGGATTTGATACGGAATGTGATCGCAGACTTGTTGAAGTCGGAGGAAGAGCTGCTGCAGGTAGTTGATTTCCATTCGAAGGACTTGGAGCCGAAGATCAAGTTTGAGGTTCTGATGTACTTCTACAAGAAGCAGTATGGCAAGGATGCGCTGGCGGAAATGATCGACGAGTACAAGCTCGCAAGAGAACGTTATTACATTGAAGATCGCACTCAGCCTTCCTATCTGATTACGGATGAGGACATCGATACGATATATGCCGAGAAGAACTATGAGATGAACTATCATGCGATGCTGGACATTGTTTCGATTCTAGTGTACCAGCGCTACAAAGGATTCGGTGTTATCGATACGCTGCGTGAAATGAACATTAACGGCTTTAACTGCGGGACGTCCGGCTCCATCTTAAGCGCAATGTTGAATAAGGACAAGAAGCTGATGGAAGCGCCGCGTTCGGTATGGCTATATTATAACGGCAAGTACATTCATCTGAGATTTCTGGATTTTCAGTCAGAAGAAGAACTGCGTAGAGTAGTGCAGCTGTTATGCCGCTACAACAATCCGGGACCGCTGACAGAGAAGCGGGGGTATATGGTCAATACGATGTATGACAAATCCCGTGTGCTGGCGATGCGGCCGCCCGCTTCTGAATATTGGGCTGTGTTCGTCCGCAAATTCACCTTGTCTGATTCTTCTCTGCAAGCATTGATAGACAAGCCCTATGTGAACAACGCTTACCTAGCTATTAATCTGGTCATGTATCTTATGCTAGGTCAAGTAACCTGCGGATTCACTGGCAGACAAGGGGCCGGGAAGACCGTCATGATGACCGCAGCGGTGAAGTATATTGACCCCCGCTATACGATGCGGGTGCTGGAGATGGCACCGGAGATGTACTTGCGCGAGCTGTATCCGGAACGGAATATATTATCGGTTCAGGAGACTGAGCACGTATCGGCTACACAATTGCAGGATGCGCTTAAGAAATCTGACGCTGCAGTTTCCATAGTAGGTGAGGTAGCTACGGATGCGATTGCTGCGCGAATGATTCAGATGGGACAGGTTGCTTCGATCTTCACGATCTTCTCCCATCATGCGAATCAGGCGGAGCAATTAGTATACGCGATCCGGAACTCGCTTGTTAATGCAGGAGGGTTCTCCGGCAGTATGCTGACCGCTGAGCAGCAAGTTATAGACGTCATTCGTGTAGATATTCATTTGAACTATACGACGGATGGGCGGCGTTATATCGAGCGCATCTCCGAAATCGTCAAGCTGGATGAGAGTGTGCCTTATCCAGATTACGAGATAGATAATCCTGAGCATTCTATGAATGCGATTACGAAGGAATATTACACGAGACGAACTGACCGCAAGTCCTTCACAACACGAGATATATTGAAGTACAACCTGGAGACCAATACGTATGAAACGTATGACTGGTTTACGTTCGATCTGACTGAGAAGATGCTGGATGTCATGCCGCTCGATAAAGTAGCTGAGTTCAAGAAATTTATTTTGGATAACTGGAGGCTGTAATGGTATTTATCATTATTGGCATCTTGTTGACTGCGATAACTGGCATCACCATGGTTGTCATCTCAGACAAGAAGCGGTCCCGCAACAGACAAAATTTGCGCAAGCAGAACAAACGGTTGATTTCATTATCTGCGTACTTGCAGATCAGTCGCAGGTTGGATCGATTCTTCTTGACAAGAGGCGGCTACAGGAAGATTAAGTCGCGAATTGCCTTCTTATCTGTCTATACGAATCAAGAAGTGCAAGTATTTGCCGTACGGGTGTTCGCAATTGCGCTTCTGTCGTCAACTGCTCTCGTTGTGACAGGGGCGGTCATCTTCCGAGATTTGTTCTCCACGCTGCTCGTTCTGATCTATGCCGTTATTATGTACAACGTATTGGTGAACAAGCAGATTGACCGCGTGCACTTCAAGCTGCTGAAGCAATTGTCGAATGCCTTATCCAGCTTGCGTCAGAACTACCTGCGTCTGAACTCAATTCCGCAGGCTGTCGCCGAAACGGACACAGGCTCAGAGTTGTATCGGGCTTTCGAAGAGATTTACAACATCTTGACTGACCCGGACGGCCAGCGGAGATTGAATGAATTCTATGCATCCACACCGTTCAAGCTGTTATGCACGCTTGCAGGTGTTTGCTATATTCTGAACAACTCAGGTGACACCAAGCTTAGAGATGGCACTTCGAACTTTATCCAGGCAATGGGGATGATGTCCGATGAGGTCAATCTGGAGATTCGGCGAATCTCCTTGCAGAAGGCGAGATTCGGTATGCTGGAATACTTGCCGATCGCGCCATTGTTCGCAATTGGGGTGATCGAGACCTTCTTCACTTCCATCATTCCGGGAACGGCTGTCATCTATAACGGGATGCTCGGTTATATCTCTAGGACGGTGATCCTGCTTGCCTCTATCGTCGGCTACACAGTAATTGTTAAGATCAACAGTGCAGTTTCGGTGAAGCAGGATGATCGCAGCACTTGGATATTGCGGTTGCTTAGACTGAAGGGGTTCACAGCATTTATCGAGGATATTGTGCCCAAGAAGAAGTGGAAGCAGCTGCGCAAGCAGCGGCTAATTAAGGCTTCACTCAGTGTACAAGACTTGAACCATCTGTATGCGAGCAAAGTGATCTGCGCATGTATGGCCTTTGTCATTTCACTGACCTGTCTGTTCTTCGCCGTCAATCTGGGGAAGCAATTCGTCTTGGAGAATGTGCGGGAAGTGTCGCTTATTGGCGGGGAGGAGCTGGATGCAGAGGACGTTCGGATCAGGGAGACGATGGATCGTGTCTATCTGGCTGCGCCGCGGCTGCCGACCGTCAACGAAACGACCAGCTTCGTAGCCTATTACTTGCCAGAGCTTCCGGCCTATGACCAAGCAGCGCAGGTGAAGCGACTGCAAGAGAAGTACACGCGCTACTATAACACTTACTTCAAGTGGTGGCTGGTGCTGATTGCATTCTTCGCCGCCGTTATTGCTTACGGTATCCCGGAGATAATGCTGCGGGGGCGGGCATGGCTGCTCAAGACGGAGAGCGAAGAAGATGTCCTGCAGATGCAGACAATCATCTCGATACTGATGAATACTTCTGTCGATACGATGGAGACGCTGTATTGGCTGGAGAAGCAAAGCCGCGTTCACAAGCATGCACTGCTGGACGCGTATCATGAGTATCCGTCCAATCCTGACTTGGCCCTGAATCGCTTGAAAGCGAAAGCCGTGCTTCCCGACTTTCAACGATTGGTAGATAAATTATTGCTTACAATCCATCAGATCTCCTTGGAAGAAGCGTTCAGTGATCTAGTGTCCGAGCGGGATCATGTAATGCGAATCAGGGAAATTACACAAAATGCAACATTGAGCAAAAAACGAATGTTTGTCAGTCCGCTTGCGATGGGGCCGCTTGTTCTGACCGCGTTCTTGTACATTCTGATTCCGCTCGGTGTGCTCGGCTTCAGAGAGTTCATGGACGCCTTGTCGAATGTCAACTTCTAGCTGCACTTGATTCTGCGAAGGAGGTGAGACGATTGTATGGAAGCGATGATTTGACAGATGCCAGCGATGTACTGCGATCGTCAAATCGGTAATTGCATCGCACGGGATAGCAAATTAATTAATAAGGAGTGAATAAACCATGGAAGGTGAATTGGGATCTGGCGCTCGAATTGCCATCGCCCTGATCGTCATCGGGGTCATCATTTCCGTTATTTTCGTTATTCTCGGATTCACAAGGTCGACGACGAACACAGGTATTACTACCGTACAGAACTCGATGGACTCGATGTCCCTGGCACAGTTCGACGATTATGACCAGAAGATCATGTCTGGCACGCAAGTTACTTCCGCAATCAAGCTGTTCGAAGGCCGTCCGGTAGCGATTGTTGTAAGAACTGCTCTACAGCTAACTGCAACTGCAGGCAGTGGACATAATTATGGGGCGTTGTTGGGAAATATCACTGAAGAAGACGAAACTGAAGATACTGTAATTTCGTTTGTTAACAGCACAGCAATTGCTGAAACAGAGATACCTCAAACTCCAACAGAGTACGCAGCATATTTCCGTGCTAATTTGAATACGACTAATGGCATTCAATATAACTTTAATAAATACCCCACTACGCAAACAGGAACCAACACGTATGTCCGGCCAACGGCCAAATTTCTGGCTAAGCTGATAAAGGATGATACAGATGCGATTGTCGGCATTGGATTTACACAGCAGTAAATGCATGTAATTGAAGTAACAAAGGAGTGAGTAAATAATGGAAGGTGAATTGGGATCAGGCGCTCGAATAGCTATTGCTCTCATTGTTATCGGAGTTATCATTTCGGTCATTTTTGTTATTCTGGGATTTACACGTGCGACGACGAATACAGGGATTACCACCGTTCAGAACTCGATGGACTCCATGTCCTTGGCGCAGTTTGACGATTATGATCAGAAGATTTTGTCCGGCACGCAAGTGACGTCAGCCATTAAGCTGTTCGAAGGCCGTCCAGTAGCGATTGTTGTTCGTACATCACTGATCATGGGTGATGACGACTCAGGAGATGGATTTAATTATGGTGCAATACTTAAAGATACTACTATTGCAACTAAAATTGTCAACTTAGATTCACCAGATGTTAGTGGTGCTTATTATATTGAAAATTTGAAAACGGAAGGTGGTCTTGAATACAACTTCAATCATTACCCGACCACTGAGACAGGGACGGATGCATTCGTTCGTCCAACCGCCAAATTCTTGGCGAACCTGATCAAGGATGATACAGATGCAATTGTCGGCATCGCCTTTACTCAGCAGTAATCGAACAACAAACTTCAAGTTGTAAGGGAGTGAAGAAATAATGGAAGGTGAATTGGGATCTGGCGCTCGAATAGCGATTGCTCTCATTGTTATCGGGGTTATCATTTCTGTTATCTTTGTTATTCTGGGATTCACACGATCGACGACGAACACAGGGATTACGACGGTACAGAACTCAATGGACTCGATGTCCTTGGCGCAGTTTGATGATTATGATCAGAAGATTTTGTCCGGCACACAAGTAACGTCAGCCATTAAGCTGTTCGAAGGCCGTCCGGTAGCGGTTGTTGTTAGAACAAAATTGCAAATGGATGAAGTGGATGACAGTGGATTCAATTATGGTGCAATACTTAGCGATACTGGCAGTACATCGATCAATAATGTTGCTTATCCAACTATAACATTAAACACACCAGATACTAGTGGTGCTTATTTTATTGAAAACTTAAAAACTTCGGGCGGTATTGAATACAATTTCAATCATTATCCAACCACTGAGACTGGAACTAGAATGTTCGTTCGTCCAACGGCCAAGTTCTTGTCGAATCTGATCAAAGATGATACAGACGCAATTGTAGGTATCGCCTTCTCGCAAGAATAAGTCATAATAATCCAATCGTTTTCCAATTGTTAAGTTCCATGAATAGGCAGCAGCCGATTCATGGAACTGATAGAGTATGGAAATCTATCAAGTGACAGGGGGGCAGATCATGAATGAATGGCCATCCGCGATATGGGCAAGCATCAGTGCTATGACCGCCGCACTAATATTGACAATGGTGTATCAGCTTGGGGGGCTTGCTAGGGAGAGTGCTAATATCCAGCACGAACAGGATCTCGCCATTGCCATTGTACAAGAGTATAGGGAATATGCACATCTGGACAATGCGACTGGTCTGTACCCGCAGGATGTCATTACTACGATCGGCTTGTCAGGAGGCACGCCGGAAGTTTCGGTAGAGACTAGGGGCTGCTCCTCAGAACCGATATGGACTTGGTCCAAGAATACCGTTCCCGATGAATTCTCTACAACAAAGTTGACCGAACGCTTCAGCGCCCCTTGCGTTCCTGTGACCGCACGCTATCACGCCATTATTCATAAAGATTTGAACGGGGCTGTAACCCGGATTGAATTCAGGAGGGAAGACTGATGGATAATGATATGAGTCTAGGGGTCTTGACAACCGTAAGCTTGATGGTTGTATCCATAATTGCAGGATTTATGATGGTGTTCGCCATGATGGGTCAGAACTTCTCACGTCAGGGGATAGATTCATTCGCTGAGATGAATACCGCCACTTATTCTCAGGAACTGCGCGAGACAGCAGGGTATGGTGCTATTCCAGCTGCATCGGTGTACATGATGCTACTACGTAGTGAGGATGCGATTCAGTCTATCTCGGGGGATGCCTATGGAGAAGTCATTGCATCTGTCGCGGATTTGCAACAGATATTCCATGAAGAAATTATTATTGAAGTCAGTGAAGATGATGTGGGAGGCTACCACGTTATAGTGAAGGAGGCGGGCCCATGAATGACATGGATGATGAGTTTGACGTTCTCCTGCTAATTGCGGTGCTGATGTTATTTACGCCGATGATGCTCTACTATACGATTCCTTATTTTAAGGGGGAGGTTGGAGGATTTGACGTACAAATTGACAAAACTGCGATGGAATCCAACAGTGAAATCGTGCCGACACCGCGTACGGTTACGACCGATGACATGCTGTACATGCTGTTGGTAGCGGACAAATATACGCCGCCGCCGGGGAAGTTTCGAATGGTAGACGGTACAGAATTACTAGAGTATGAGATGAATGAGGAGTTTTTTCGCAATCGGGAAGCTTATTTGGAAGAGGTACGCTTGACTATACCGGAATACTTGCCGGTAGATATCCACTTGCAAGCAGGCGCAGCCGATCCGGAGGATCCAGATGACTGGTCTGGGTGGTCTGGCATGCAGCATTGGCAAGTAGAAGTCGTTCGCTGAAGTGAGGTGACGGTGCATGACAGATATTATTAATAAAATGATTGGCGTATTTCTCGCGTTCATCCTTCTCGTCGGTGCCCCGCTCATCATCAATACGATGAACAAGGATTTGACGATGAATCGCGGCGTACTGAACGAAATGACTAATTTCATTAATAAAGTTACAGATAACAAACGATTGAATGATCAGGATTTGGCCGATTTCTACCTAGCGTTGTCCACGTACGGTGTCACCATGGATGCAGAGATTAAGCGGTATATGCGGGTGGTGTCGCCGGACGGCGCGGGAGGGACGAGAGTCTCCTATGTGTATCATGATGATATTACGACCTGGAATGCAGGTGACATTATCCAAGTCACAGTGCAGGCGGTTGACTATACCGGAGCACAGCGAATTCAGAATCGCTTGTTGCGGCTAACGCCTCCTAAGTTTAACCAAACCTTATCGGGCATGGTAAGAAGCTAATGAGTAAGAGCTTCGGTGCTGTCAATTTCGTAGCCCTCCTATTCGTCGTTGCATTGTTATTCGGCTACTTGAGCTATGTGCAAAAAGAGAAGGATGAGATCGAACGGCTCAAGCTGTCCTATGCCATAGATTATGCCGCAGATGCGGGAGCGATGGCGATGCTGTATACAGAGGAATTGGATATGGATTATGCGCAGAACCTGTCATTCACAGTGGATCCGCAGCTGGCGCTGGATACATTTCTCGAAGTATTCTGCTTCAATTATAATTTGTATCCGAATGATACGAATAAAGCGTTGATCAAGGATTTCATTCCAGTGGCTGCTGTGGCTGCTGTAGACGGATTCTATATAGCTTCACATGAAGTTGTGGCAACAGGTGATCAAGCGACTGCGAATTCTGCTTACCATGATTTAGTCTTCGGCATGAAGATGCCCTATACGTACCGCTATCAAGATGCGACGTATGCGCTTCAGATGGGGTGGAACGGCGCGTATAAGCTGACAACTACCTCGCTGGTGCGTGAGGAACAATTGCCGCCTGTAGTTGGGGGCATAATGACTGAAGAACAAGCGAAGTCAATCATTACAGATATTGTGTCTAACGAGATGGCTTATCAGATTCACAAGACGAACGAGGCTAACCCGCATTGGCGTCATTACTTCTACATTCCCGGCAAGCTTGCTGCTAGTGGTGTCAATCCGGTAGAAGGACCAGGATTCTTCGTATTGGTGCAAAATTTGAACTTGACTACGTCGCGACCTATAAGCGGATTCAGTATATCCGGTACAGCCATTCAGACCGCGAACATGCTGGTAGGGTACACTCGTGACGGCGCACAATACTACACGTATGACAGATATGCGCACCTTTTACCGCCGCATGTTGATATTGATCAAGTCTTTTCCTCACAGGAAGAGGCGGCACAGGCGAATTACTATCCGGATCTGTCCTATATGCGGGAGCCTTAAGCGGTAATTGAATACACGGAGGTGATTGTATGATTGTATGTGCAAGGAGAAGAGTAGTGCCGGATTCGCTACAAATGATCATACTTGAGAAAAAAGGATATTACTTCTATCTACACCAAGAGGTATACGACCAGGCCGTGATTCTAATCCATACGTACCATGACACGGAATACTTGATACAGAAGCTGGAACTCGGCGATCACAATAACGCAACGCTTGTGCAGTGGTTTGCGGAAGAGGCCCCACACCCGTTGCACATCCTCGCTCCTTTCCTAGCATTGTCTGAGCGAATGTTGCCGCAAGATATGGAAGCGTGTTGCGCGGTGTTGCATGAGATGTCGACAAGTATTCATTTCCAGAGCTATATAGAGCAGCCGGCAGCCATTCGCAAGCAAGCAAAGGTTACAGGAGGAGCCGGAACCGATCAGCCTATGGCATGGGAGCGCTTCTTCCTGATGTCGCACCCGTATGAATTAGTTGTGGACACATACACTTTAGCTGATCTTCACTATGAAGAAGACGCAGTGGAGCATGAGCCAGCAGACACCGAAGCAACTTCAATCTTGGCAGGCTTCTCACGAGTTCAAGAAGATGAAGCAACAGATGCGCATGAAGAAGGCAGAGTGTCGACATTGGCTGAACGCCAGCAAGTTCGTAAGTTGCTAGAGAGCATATGAAGGGATGAAAGGGAGGAATCTTAATGTCATCTAATGTACTAGAAGCAGTGGTTGAAGACCCGTTTCACCAATCCTTGGCTAGTATAGCCGAACAATTAGAGAAGCTCCAGCTCGATGCAGATCGGATAAGACAATTGTACGGGGAAGCAGCTGAAACCAACGACCTGACGTTTGTCAAAATTATAGAAGAACGCTACCACCAATTAAGCGGCGTACTCCATGCATTAGCTAATCAATTGCATGAAGAGAAAACATTACTAGGAGGATAGCCATGGGCGGAAAAGCGAACTTATTGAACCCGCGAGAACTTGCAGGTCTCTATGCAGAAAGCAGGAGCTTTCGCGATACGACGGATCAAGCGATGCATCACATCGAGCGAGAGCTGGCAAGGCTTCACGATCCAATCTACCAGAGAGGGTTATCAGGTGAGGATGCCAAGCTGGTGAAGCAGACCTTGCACAATGTGAACGAAGCGATTGGAGAAGTGAAATCCGTATTGAACGAGACGAATGCTTTCATCGAGAGCAGATTGTCCGGTATTGCTTATCTAGGTAATCAGGATCAATCGCGTACTTCAGATCGGCGAATATCCGGTGCTGATCGACGGGTGCATTGGATGTTGAAGAAATAGGTCGAATGCGGGGGTAGATTATGCAACTGTCACTATTAAAGAACGATGCGATGCATACCTGTATCTTGCCAGAGAAGTGCAAAGGCCGGTATTGGATTACGCATCTTAACGATGACGGCTATGAAGAGCAGATGATCAGCGTGGAAGGGATTGAGGGAGAGTGGAAGCTCAAATCCAACAAGTATGCTGTCATTCAAGATGACGCTTTCCAGCGGGTCAAGGAAGTGAAGGTAGAACCGTTGAAGTTCTACAATATTCATCTGACTCGTACGAATGAACAAGCATGGCTGTACTCTGAACCGATCACGGATGATCGCAAGCAATTTGCGAAGCTGGTCTTGCCAGACAACGGGAAGCTAGTAATCGGTCGTTCAGAAGCTTGCGATATTCAGTATGTGAATACGTATACTTCCTCGAGGCATGCGGAATTATTAATCAATGGCTCCCAATTGACAATCCAGGATTTGGACAGCTCGAATGGGACATTCGTAAACGGTGTGCGTGTGAAGCAGCGAGTGCTGCAGCCAGGTGACATGATGGATATTCTAGGCCTGAAGCTCATTATTGGACCGGATTTCATCGCGATGAACAATCCAGACGGGCAAGTCGCTTATAATCAGCAGTTGCTTCGCGATTATATCAAGCAGCAAGCCTATGAAACATTCGATAACGATTATGATGATGAAGAAACCGTATTCACTACGTTTTACCGTTCACCGCGGTTCAAGCGTGATATTAATCGACCGACGATTAAGATTGATCCACCGCCTTCACCGAACAATCAGGAGCAGATGCCGCTTATATTGATGCTGGGCCCGTCTATTACGATGGGAATAGGGGCTATGTTCATGGGACTGTTCATGATGCAGAATGTGCTGTCATCCGGCGGATCTATGTTCAGGGCGCTGCCTTCGATGGTGATGGCTATCAGTATGCTGCTCGGGGCTGTTCTATGGCCGTTGTTGAGTCGTAAGTATGAAGCGAAGAGACGAGCGGAGAAGGAACAGATCCGACAAGAGAAATACAGCGCTTACCTGCAAGAGATGGAAGAGAAGATTGCCAATGAATGCGCACACCAGAAACAGATTCTGCATGAAAATTATGTAACGATTGACGATTGTGTTGCCCGGATTATGCAGGGCCAGCGGAATATGTGGGAACGGACACACGGTCATAATGATTTTCTCAGAGTAAGACTGGGACTCGGAAATCTATCGTTAGATGCGGATTTGAAATTTCCAGAGAAGAAGTTCTCGCTTGAAGATGACAACCTGCAGGACGAGTTGTTCGAGCTTGCGGAGAAGCCGCGCGTATTGGACAATGTTCCGATTACGCTGTCATTAGCAGAGGACTGGATTAGCGGGGTTATCGGAAGTCGAGACAGCGTAACAGATCTCGCCAAGGGTATCTTGCTCCAGCTGATCTCCTTGCATAGCTATGATGAGATTAAGCTAGTGTTTCTATTTGACAAGAAGGATATGCAGGACTGGGCATTCGTCAAGTGGCTGCCGCATGTGTGGGGCAAGGACTCCCATATTCGATTTATTGCGAATGATCGCAACGAAGTCAAGGAGCTGTCTGCTTACTTAGAGAAAGAACTTGCCAAACGTGAAAGCTCACGTGATGAGGAACTGCAAGAGATCAGTCCGCACTATATCATCTTCGCGATCAATATGGAGCTTGCGGCCAAGTCCGAATTGATCAATGCGATCTACAAGAGCAAGAAGCACTATGGCTTTAGTGTTGTGCATCTGTGTGAGGAGATTGTCCAGCTTCCGAAGGAGTGCTCGCTAGTCATTGATGCGGCACGCAACGATTCGAAGCTGTACGATAAGGATGATATTACAGGACAATATATCAGCTTTAAACCGGATCTATATATGCGGCATGATGAACAAGATTTAGCCTTGAAGCTCGCTAATACACAACTAAGTGCTTCTGCTTCTGACTTCAGGCTGCCGGACATGGTTACATTCCTCGAATTGTTTGAAGTGGGTAAGGTGGAGCACTTGAATGCGCTCTCGCGATGGAAGGAGAACGATCCGACCTTATCGCTGGAGACCCCGATTGGGGTCGGGACGAATGGAGAATGGTTCAAGCTCGATCTTCATGAGAAATTCCATGGTCCGCATGGACTTATTGCAGGGATGACCGGCTCCGGGAAGAGCGAATTTATTATTACGTATATTATGTCTCTAGCTGTAAACTATCATCCCTATGAAGTGGCGTTCATCCTGATCGATTACAAGGGCGGCGGAATGGCGAACGCGTTCACGGGCTTGCCTCATCTAGCTGGAACGATTACGAACCTGGATGGAGCAGCTGTCAATCGTTCCTTGGTTTCGATTCAGAGTGAATTGAAGCGGCGTCAAGCTATCTTTAGCGAAACTAGCAAGCAGGTGAACATTAGCAATCTGGATATTTACAAGTATCAGAAGCTGTTCAGAGAAGGACAGGTCGAGGAACCAGTGCCGCATTTGTTCATTATTTCCGATGAATTTGCGGAATTGAAGACGCAGCAGCCAGAATTTATGGAACAGCTTGTTAGCGCAGCGAGAATAGGGCGAAGCTTAGGTATTCATCTCATACTCGCAACCCAGAAGCCATCAGGTGTAGTGGATGACCAGATATGGAGCAACAGCCGCTTCCGTGTCTGCTTGAAGGTTCAGGAGAAAGCAGACAGCATGGATATGATCAAGCGGCCGGACGCGGCAGAATTGGCGGAGACAGGTCGTTATTATGTGCAAGTCGGATTCAATGAACTGTTCGAGCTGGGACAGTCCGCATGGGGAGGTGCGCCTTACTATCCTTCTGACAGCATAACGAACCAGCAAGAAGAAGGAGTCATGGTAATTGACAATCTTGGCAGAGTGGTCAAGGATGTGAGATTGGACAAGCGCAAGCAGATGACACCGAATCCGTCCAAGCAAATTGATGAAGTGAATCAATACCTCATTCATATTGCTAAGGAAGAGCACATTGTAGTCAGACCGTTGTGGCTAGAACCGATTCCGGGCATGATCGTCCTTGACGAATTGAAGAAGAAGTATACCAGTGTAGATACAGAACCGGGTCAATTAAACCCGCTGATCGGGGAAGTAGATGACCCCGCTAAGCAGAACCAATTTGCCCTGAGATTCTCAATCGCAGATGGGAATGCCGTTATTTATGGATCGGCTGGAAGCGGGAAGACGACATTCTTGACTACGTTGATGTTTGCTCTAATACAAGACTATACACCGGATGATGTACACATGTATCTGCTTGACTTCAGCGCGGAAACACTGCGCAACTTTGCCACAGCTCCGCATGTAGGGGACGTGCTGTTCTCTCATGATTCTGAAAAAGTAAGTAATTTGATAAAGAAGCTGCATAAGGAGATCGAGCTTAGGAAGAAACTGTTCGCCGATTATGGGGGCGACTATCACAGTTATCTGAGAACATCCGGTGAGCAGCTGCCTTCCATCATTATAGCGATTCATAATTTCACTGCTTTTACAGAAGTGTATGAAGATCATGAGGAGGACATCGCTTACTTATCTCGGGAAGGCTTGAAGTATGGCATCTACTTCATTCTAACTGCCCTGACTACGAATGGTGTTCGATACCGTACATTACAAAACTTCAAACAATTATATGTCTTGCAATTGAACGATGTCACTGATTATGCCAGTGCGTTAGGCAGTGTGGATGGGGTGTATCCTTCCAAGCACAAGGGACGCGGTATTTACAAGACAGATCAAGTGTATGAATTCCAAATTGCTCATATTAATAGAGAATCGAATGAGATATGGGACCAAATCCGCAAGTATTGTCACAATTATGCCAATGCTTGGAACAAGCCAGCGGCAGCTAAGATCCCAATCCTGCCAGATCGCGTTGACTTGGATTATCTCGCCGAGCACTGGGACTCTTCGCATACAGAGGGCATCCCTGTTGGAGTGGACAAGCAACAATTATCGGTAGCCACATATCCATTTGCGCAGCGCTATATTCAATTTGTGCTATCTCAAAACAACGACCAGACAAGCTTCTTGCAAGAATTGACCGAGGTAATTGCTGAACAGAATGTTCACGTTACGTTAGTTGATCCCGAAGGTCGATTACATGCCGTTCAACGAGACAATTGCACTTACTATGCGGAAGCTGATCTAGAGCATGTGGTGAACGAATTGTTCGCCTTGCTTGTTGAACGCAATAACAGTTATAAGGATGCGAAGACAGCAGGCCAACCGCTTCCACAATTCGATACGCGCTATGTCATTGTCGATTCCTTCTCGGCCTTGCTGACCAAGCTGCCGGACGATTCGCGAGATAAATTGAAGGTTCTATTGGAAAAAGGCGAAGCCCACTATCATGTGCATATTGTATGCAGCGACAGCGTAAACAACCTGTCTAGTTATGCGCTGGACACTTGGTTCACCTCCCATGTGTCCATGCAAGACGGCATCTGGACAGGCAGCGGAATCAGTGATCAATATCAGATGAAGCTGGCTAAGGTGACATCCGACCTGTATCAAGATATCGGCGAGCAATTCGGATACATTGTGTCCAAAGGCAAGGTTAGACTGATCAAACTGTTGTCATCACATGCAGCATGGGAGGTAGAGCCGGTTGGATAACATTCTGGTTGAAATGTACTTGCCGGCCATTCGCCGCTACTACGATATCTATATTCCGCTTCATCTTAAACTGCATGAGGTCGAACCGTTGATACAATCCGCATTCTCGGAATTGTCAGACGGGTACTATGCTCCTTCGAAGGACATGGTGCTGTATGATCGCGCAACAGATCAAGTGTTGGATATTAACATGTCAGCTATGGAACTAGGCTTGTGCAACGGTTCCAGACTGATGTTAATATAATAAATTTCAAGGAGAGGTGTATGTGGCATGAAGAGAACAATCATGGTGGACCCGCAACGATTGTTGAACACTTCAGGAAGAATCGATGAGAAGGTGAATGAATACAGACAGCTATATGGGAAGTTGTACACAGAAGTAGAGAGGCTGTCGTCAGCTTGGCAAGGGAAGGATAATCAAGCATTCACACAGCGTATCAAAGAATTTGAAGAAGATTTTAGAGTGATGGCTAGTATGATGGAGGAATATGGTGGATTCTTGAATAAGAGCTCTATGAAATACAGCGAAGTACAGCAAAGTCGATATGACGTAGCGAGAGGTTTGCGTAGTTAAACAACGAGTTAAATAATAAATTTAGGAGGCGTTACTATGTCTATGGATAATATCAACATTTCGTTCGACCAAGTTTCTGCTACAGCGCAGTCCATTGATACTTTGAACCAAAGTTTAACATCCAAGCTTAACGAAATGAAGCAAGAAATCAATAATTTGCAGTCATCTTGGGATAGTGCTGCAGGGGATACGCTGCAAATGAAAATTAACAATTATGCAACCAGATTTGAAGAATACAAGGTGGTCATTCAGGAATATGTAACTTTCTTGAATGATACCGTTACAGCATATTCTAGTGCTGAATCGGGTTTGAACCAGTATGTGAGCGACTTCAAGTAAAATTATATCATTGCTCTTCTCGGGGCATGTAGTAGGTCCCGAGAAGAGACATTTATTTCCTGTTGAAGGAGTGAGTGTGATGGGGATCAGTGTATATCAGGCGCAATCCCAGCAAAGTCGATTGAATGGGATGGCAACAGATATTAGGAATGTAGGCTCAGGGTTATCGCTGTTAGAGCATCAGCTTAATCAGTATTATCGATCCAGTGAAACCGCTACATTACAAATAGTGATTCAACAAATCGCTCGTGAATTAGGTGCTTTAGCATATGATTTAGAGCGAATTGGAGACGATATTGTGGACGCAGCAGAGGATATCAAGAGAGAAGAAGAGGCTCGCGCCCGTGCGGCAGCTGCCGCCGCAGCTCGAGCAGCAGCAGCCCGTGCGGCAGCTGCATCTCAACAAATGAGATAACCACAATCATCTATGACTTGGCGACGAGATCAACTTACATCAGAGGAAGTGAGATGCTGTGACTATCATTCGTATTGATATAAACCAAGTTCTGAACATGAATCAGATCAAACAACGGGATACCGACAAATTAAAGATAGTGCAGAGTGATCTTAGTCGGTTGAATTATCAAGTCGATCATAAAATTAGTGCGCGTAACAACATTGCAAGTAATCTGAATCGGGCAAGCATTCGCTTAGATGAACTGAACAATCGTATTCATAGACTCCACACATTTATTGATCAATCCATGGAAATGTACTGGCGCAATGAGGAGAAGTTAACTCGCGAGGCAGAGCAGGTCATAAACAATACTCAGAGTGGGTCTCAGAGGGCGTTTTGGGACATTGTTAAGAATCTTATTCCATCGACACTGCCAATCGTTAACAAATTATTGAACAGTAAGATGTTCAGGTTAATGGATATGTCAATGAATTTAAGGTTTAGAATGATAAAGAAAGATGGTATGCAATATATTAAAGTTCAACGACCACCCAATAAATACCAAGCTGGAGATTTACGAGATATACTAGCTAAATATATGGGCGGTAATAAATGGTCATGGTCCTATGTTAACAAACTAATAAATGATGGAATTCCAGTTTATAATATTGAGAAAAACTCTCTCATCAATAAATATACGGGCAGATTGAGTCATACTAGTTTCGATGAATTTAATCAGTTTATAAAGGATATCCCCAAAAAAGCATCTGTGAAAGTTTGGGAATCTACAAAGAGTGGCTTTGTTGAGGGGATCAATTTATGGAAGGATTTTGATTGGAGAAATTCATCTGACTTAACAAAGTTCGGGAAATCATTCGGGATTGCAGGTACTGTCTTAGGGGTTGTTGGTAATGTGGAAGATGCTTTCTTTAATCCAAATACGGAGGACGCTACTACTGGGGAAAAAGTGAAGACGTTTCTTGTAAATACATCTGTTGATGTGGGTATAGGGGGAGCATCTGTAGCAGTGGGTGCAACTGTGGGGTCATTCTTTGTTCCACCTGTTGGTACTGTAGTTGGTGCAGGTGTAGGACTTACAGTGAACACAATAGTCAATGTGAATATGATAGGAGATCCCAAAACCTCTATAGCGAAATATACAAAGCAAAAGGCGAATGAGGCAGTCGACGCTGTTGTAGACTTCAGCAAAGACACCGTGGATACGGTCAAAGGGAAAGTGAATGAATTAGGCAATGCAGTAAGTGAGAAAACTAAAAATATAGCAAATAACATAGGCAATAAACTTAGTGTGATTTTTTAAATGGGTAAGTAAATTAATGTGGAAAACACCTGGAATCGTACTGGTAAGGAGATGATGACCCTGAAGAAATTGAATGAGGATGATGTTCAAGAGTTGGTGGAATCAACCTCTGTTAGATTAGATTCGGGAAATACAAGTAAGTGGTTTTGGTCAACAATTATTGCAGAAGTATGTTTCCTAGCTCCGGCTACATTCGTTTTGAAGCACAGTTCGCAGATTACTCCTGAGCATATTATTACTAACATAGTCGAGGTTGGCTGGATGTGGGTGATCATTCATTTTATTCTAGCGGTTATATTTTCGTTCAAAAAAATTGCATATGGCTATCAACATTGGCAATTCATTGTACTTTGTGTTGTTGCATTGATATTTTCCAATATTGTGTATGTGCCTATCTTTTCTTTTTTAGCTGATCGAGAAATATCGGGATTGTCGTTATATGCAAGTCTGCTGATTGTGGCAGGTGGATGGATCTATCTTCTGATAGTCTCTATTATCCAACTCAGAATGCTTCGAAGCGGACATTATCGCGACGGTGGATATCTTCATATGAAACATTTGAAATATTTGATTTTCATACCGCTTGGTTATGGTTTGCTCATGTTGGCAATAGCCGTTTGGTTCGATCCGTCGATGATGGCAGAGATGATTCTTCCTTTTTTGTTTTGTTTTATTGTGAGTTACGCGATATCTCTGGCTTGGCCAGAGTTTCTCTTGTTAACAATTATTAAGTGGAAATTTGAGAGTGCGAGACTAGATGAAAAAGGTATGCCATTCAATAGTTCTTCTTAGGAGGATATACGCAATGAAAATTAAAAGAGGCCCGCTCGTCTTTCATAACGTAATAAGCGCACAAATCACATGCGGTGTCAAGGAATGGATGCAACATGCACAAGAATTCCGCAATGCGATTCTGACGAACGGGTTGTATGGCACCGGTCCTGTCTTCTATCAGGTGTCTCCAATAGAAGGGAATGAACGGGAGGCGCAGTTCAGCTTCTACTTGCCTGTGAATCAGAAGGTAGAGATGGAAGTGAACGATACCTTTTCTTTTATTGAAGAATGGCGAATGGATGATGGTCTGATGCTGCGTCATGCGGATTTGGACGAGGATCTGGATGATACGTATACGATTTTGCATACTTGTGCACACAACTATGAACTACAACTGGAAGAACCGTTCTACCATATTTATCTGGACGTCTATGGGGAAGGCATTGTAGATGTATTCGCACCTATCGTAGCTGAGGAAGGAATGGGAGCAGGCCATGATCAATCCTCATGATTCCATTCGATGCATGAATGTATTGTCGCGCATGTATCAGTTTCATTATCTGGATATGTCCGATGTCATGAAGGATTTCATTGAAGATGCTACACAGCTAGGTACATATAGAGGACCTATGTTTTACGCTTTGCACAATATTCCCCAAGACGAAGTTATGCTGGGAGAATTCTTCCTGCCATTGGAAGAGCCAGTAGCGGATGCTGGGGATGAGCTGACCTTTCACAGCTATTATAGTATTGAAAATTTGCTTGGAATCTCAATATTGGGGCAGTTTGAAACGAATACAGAAGTAGCCTATCGATTGTTGATTGATTACATGACAGAGCATAATCTACGGCAGAATACGCCGTTTTATCATATTTTCAATGTGGATGATACGATGCAGCAGGTTTCGATTAAAGTCGGGGGAACGGCAGAACAACGCAGCATTGAGGATGTATGGAAGTAACATGGTTGTAATTGTCACAAGTCACAGCAAGTGAGAAAGGGGTGAACGGATGCTGAATCCTGGTGATCGTATTGGGGAGCGTTACCAAGTGAAGGGGTTGCTTGCGCAAGGCGGGATGAGTCAGGTGTACTTGGTGCACGATCTGAAATTGAACGGCAAAGTCTGGGTGCTGAAGGAGATCGAGCATACCGGTCAGGGCGCGGCATTTGTTGAGGAGGCGAAGCTGCTTACCAGTTTGTCTCACCCATACATACCGAACATCACAGATTACTTCGAAGTAAGCAAGGAAGGTCTATGTTACCTCGTCATGGAGTATATCGACGGTGTGACGTTGCAGACACGATTTGAACAAGCGTCCAGTAAGTTGCGTGAGCAAGACATATTGAAATATTTGATTCAGCTTTGCGAAGTTTTGCAATATTTGCACGGCCGTGAACAACCTGTCGTGTTTCGCGATCTGAAGCCTTCGAATATTATGGTAGACGCTTATGACAATATACGCTTGATCGATTTTGGCATTGCACGCAGCTTTGAGGCAGGGAAACTAACAGATACGGTACAGATGGGCACGGTTGCTTTCGCAGCACCTGAGCAGTTCGAAGCAGTGCAAACTGATCCGCGTACAGACATTTATGCTGTTGGCGCCATTATGTACTACTTGCTGTCAGGGGGGAAGTATTATTACGCTTCCGCGGCACGTAAGGATGTATTGACTCATATGCCTTCGACGTGGGTGTCGCTGATGAATAGACTATTAGCCGCTGATCCTGTGGATCGTTATCAACGCGTGGAGGAAGTCTTGGCTGCGCTCAAGCAGATACAAGCAGGCGGAGAGAAGCGACAGCACACACAGCTTCAATCTCTGAAGCAGACGAGCCATCTCGGGAATCAGTCACCGATAGATCGCACTGTCGTACTGCGCCCCGGGCCTGCTCATCGTACCCATCCCGATGGAACGGCGCGGATATTTCCTGGCGCGGCACCTGTGCAATCGGCTCCGTATACGAAGCAAGCGACCCAATCGAATCCTGCTCTTATCATATATTTACTCGATGTGAGCGGCTCTATGACGATGCAGCTAAGAAATCAGACTCGATTGGATCTGGTCACGGAATCGCTCTATGCTGCATTGAAGCAGATGGTCTTTCGCTCCACTAAGGGCAGTCGCATCTCCCCGCGGTACCGCATCTCTATTATGACCTACAGTGATCAGGTAGAAGATGTGACGAAGGGTATTCAGCCTATCGATGTATGGATGAGTTCGGGGAACTTGCCTGTATTGAAGACTTATCGGTTTACCGATGCGGCTAAGGCTTTTGCAGAAGCGGAGAGATTGCTTCAGGCGGAATTGCCTGCTATGCAGGATTCACCTGCTCCGCTAGTCTGTCATATGACTGACGGCGCTTATACCGGAGATGATCCGTTGCCTATCGCGCGCAGAATTATGGAGTTGTCTGTAAAGGATGGTCCGGTACTCATTGAGAATATATTTATCTCTGACGATGTGCTAGAAGATGAAGTTACGAATCCGAAGCGATGGCCAGGTGTGCTGGACGATACTGTGTTTCGCGATGAGTATGGAGCGAAGCTAAGGGAGATGTCTTCTATCATTCCCGACAGCTATCGTCAGATGATGCGCGAGGCCCATTATCATCTGGATGAAGGGGCATATATGATGTTCCCCGGTGCGAATCCTGAACTTGTATCGCTAGGCTTCCAGATGTCAGCGGCGACACCAATTCGATGATGGCGGAGAAGCTGGTGCAGCTCGTGCAATCGTCAGATACACCGTTTCAAGTCTATCGGCGTGCGAAGTGGCAATACAGCTATGGCTACTCGAGATCAGCGGAATCCAGTATGTCGGATGACATCGGGCAGGATTATATGACGCTCTATGAAGATGAGGAGTCACTGTCCTTCGTTCTTTGTGACGGGGTGAGCATGTCGTATTTCGGGCATATTGCAGCCAAGTTTGCAGGTGACCGAATACTGAGGTGGCTGAGAGAGGGAAGTCATGATGCAGAGCAAGACATGCTTGCATCCCATCTCACGCAATACTTGGCAGCATGCACTCAGGAAGCAGGTACATTGCTGGAGAGACATATTATTCCGGATCATATTCAAGGGATGCTTCGGGAAGTGTTGGCAGATAAGAAGGAACAGGGCAGCAGCACGATGTTTGCTTGTGGTCGCATCGATCGTCCTGGAGAGCTGTATCCCTACGGACGGCTGTTATTATGCTGGATGGGAGATATCCGCATCCGAATCTGGTCAGGTCAAGTCGAACACACGATCCAATTAGGTGATCGATTCCATACGCGTGAGCAGTGGAACAGTGCAAGGGGACCGGTCAGCGGCAGCCCCCATCTGACAGCTCAACCGCTGCTAGGTGATGAGGCAGTAGATTCTCTAGTGATCTATACGGATGGCTTAAAGGTGCTCGATCGCATGAATAGCATTTCAGATAGGTCGTTGGCTGATTCGCTAGAAGCGCAATCCAGTGATCCGGCAAGCGATGATATGACTTGCTTGCGAGTTAGCTGGAAGTGGGACGAGCCTCTCGTCGAATAGAAAGGGGGATAGAAGGATGGCATTTCAACCAGATGTGAAGAAGAAGCTTGTACTTGATGGCAAGCCGTATTCGATTGGTGAGCATCCGCAAGTACCCGGGGTTCCATATGGACAAGAAGGCAGACAAGGAACCGTCTACATGCTGGATACAGACAATGGCAAGGGCAAGAAGGCGCTGAAAGTATTTCGATCTAGATTTGTAGATCCTTCGCTCGTACATGAGACAGAACAGATTGTGAAGTTTGCAGGGATGACAGGCTTGGCTGCAAGTCAGCGTTCTGTGCTATCGCCGCGGAATCATCCCGAGCTTCTTGCGCAGGAGCCCGATTTACTGTATGGCGTAGTCATGCCTTGGATTGATGGCCCTACGTGGATGGATATTATGTTGAATGCATCCAGATTAACGCGAAGACAAAGTTATACAGCTGCATATACCCTGACGGAAATATTGCTAACGATGGAACAACGCGGGATTGCTCATTGTGATTTGTCTGGACCGAATGTGATGCTTCCCCTGTTGAATGCTCAGAAGAAAAGCGTTCACGCCAAGGATTATGTGCAGCTGATCGATCTTGAGCAGATGTATGCCAGTCATTTCGAGCAGCCCTCCCATATGCCAGGCGGTTCCCCAGGCTATAGTCCGCAATATGCTGCTCATACGAACACGTGGCATGGTCAGGCTGACCGTTTCGCCGGAGCCATCCTCATTATGGAGATGCTAGGGAGCTGCACTGACGCATTCTTCAAGCATGCATGGGGGGAAAGTTATTTCGATCCTGATGAGATGCAGCGTTACGGTGAACGAGTTGACCTGCTAAGTGAAGCCATACGTCCAGTCTGGGGAGATGAATTAGCAGAACTGTTCGCCCGCGCATGGACAAGTGAGGAGATTGCGCAATGTCCGGCATTCGGTGAATGGATGATGGCATTATCCAAGATCGACACGTCAGACTTAGCAGAAGGCAGCAACCTGACGAGTGACCTGTCAGCTACGGCCAATCTAACCTCCCCTGCATCGAATGCGGGTGCGACAGCAGTGAAGTCACAGCAACAGACTGCAGCAGCTTCAGAGACAGCAAGCGATATACAAGCAGTCTTGCGCAAAGCGCGTAAGCATGAGGGGAAGGGGAATTGGAAGCGTGCACTAAGCTTGTATCAATCCGCTTATGCGCAACAACCGCATGCCAGCGTGGCCAAAGAAATAGAGATTGCGATAGAGCATGCCGAGCACGAGATGAAGAAGCAACAGAGGGAGAAGCTGTCTGTTGTACCCAAGCTGATAATGGGACAGCTCCGCAAGTATTTCATCATCGTACTTGTAATAGGTGTGTTAGGAGCTGGCGGCTTCTACGGATACAAGTATGTGAAGAACATGATGAACAAGCCTGACAAGCAGACTGAAGCGAGGACTAATGCCGAAATCATGGAGCTGAAGGAGCAGTTAGCACAGCGAGACAAGGACATCGAACAGTTGAAGAAACAGCTGGAGGAACAGAGCAAGCCCTACGAGCAGAAAAGATTCGATCTCATCGGTCAGTTGAGCACAGATTACGAAGAAATCCGCAAAATTGCTACCGAGCATTCGGATGAAACAGAGCATGTGGAACGATTGACCTATGAAGCTGCTGGACAGTATTTGCAGAACTTGTATAATTTTTTGCAAACGACTTATTCACTTGACGCTTATACGATGGAGCAGCTGCACATCGTTGAAGGGTACTACTACCCGTTTCAATATAATCATGAGCGTAATGCCCAATTGAACTTGCAGTTTTTCGAGAGTTACCAAGACAAGTTCGACCCAAACTATACGATGGAAGGTGACAGCCCATGAGTAAGCTACTGCGAAGTATGATCTGTATGCTGCTGTGTGTCAGTGTATGCTATGGTATGTATTCCCCACATGAGAGTGAAGCGAGCGGGATTGAAATTGAACCGAACAATACGAAGAATCAAGCCCATTGGATTGATTCTGGAGAACTATTCGAAGGCTTCTTCAATCAAGCTGACGATGAGGATTTCTATACATTCGCTACGCACAAGACGGGTGATATCCGAATTGTTGTTCAGACTGAGAACAGTAATTATATTGCTAAGCTAACTGATTTTCAAGGGAACAGTCTGGCTACTCGAAGCGCAGATGACACCGATATTGTCATTCAGCTGGAAGACAGACAGTCGGGCATCTATTACCTCTCTCTTGCCAATAACGATGAGAACACCTGGGGAGAGTATACATTGCAAATCTACTATGCCGACGAAGTTGGACCGGTTCACAACCAAGACTTCGAACCGAATGATACGCTGGATAATGCATACTTGATTGAATCAACCAAACCGTATGACGCACATTTCGAACATGTGAATGATATGGATTATTACCGATTTCAGACACGCTTGGATGGTGATATTCGTGTATCCGTTGAGTCGATGTATACGCAATACACGGTCTATCTGGCAGATGAGAGAGGGAAGACGATTACATCCAAATCATCGGAAGGCGATACGACCTTGTTGGCTGAAAGGCAGCCGAAAGGGATCTACTATGTGTATTTCACTATTCGTGATAAGCAATATGAAGGAAGTCCGTACACCTTCGAAGTGTTGTACCCGACCACTCGATTCAGCCATGATCAGACAACGCTGGAGCCGAATGATACCAAGGAATTTGCCTACCCTATTAAATCAGGTCAATTCTATAACGCTGTACTTGAACATAGGAATGACTTTGATTATTATGAGATTGAACTGGAACGAGATGGCGATATTTATGTCATTGTGAGCGCAGGTCATACTAGATTCAATGTCTATTTGCTAGATGAGAGAGGCAGAACGGTTACGAATACGTCTGCACAGGATGATGCCAAGATTCATGCTGTTCGTCAGGCCAAAGGCAAGTATTATGTGTATGTGACACCGAATGAAGAAGTTACGAATGACGTGTACGATATTCAAGTGACGTATCCGGTGAACGGCGTGGTTCACGACAGCAATAACTTGGAATCCAATAATATTAAGGAAGCCGCCTATTATGTTCAACCGGATCAACTCTATCATGCAGCGTTCGAAAGCATACATGATGTAGAGTGGTATAGCCTGTCATTAGAATCAGGTCCGATTGTATTCACGGGCACTGTAGATAACAGGGATTACGCCAACGTTGTGCTGCATGATCGATACGGCAATAGTTTGCGCAGCGCGAGTTTTCATGATGGACATGATGTTAATTTCGATATTAAGGACGCAGGATTGTATTTTCTCAAGCTGAACACGACGACAAGAGCTAAGAGTTATTCATTCAAGGTGCAATACAAGCAGGGGATTCAAATTTATATTAATGGGGATTACTTCATGAGCAATCAACCCGCTGTTATGGAAGGAGGGACGGTCATGGTTCCCCTTCGGGATATATTCGAGGTATTGGGAGCTGAAGTGGAATGGAATCAGGAAGTACAAAGCGTTCGAGCGAAAAGAGGAACCCACGAAATCAGCTTGAACATCGGCTCCACATCAGCTTATAAGAATGGAACTTCGGTACAATTGAGCGTTCCTGCCCAAATCATAGGCACAAGCACGATGGTGCCGCTGCGATTTGTTAGTGAAGCGCTAGGTGCTGAGGTGGAGTGGGAACCGGAAACTAAGCAAGTGCTGATTGATGCGTCATGAGCATCAAGCCCGCATGTTCACGCTGGCGAATAACGCGATAGGATGATGACAAAGAGCTGTCTCAAAGTTATGTATGACTTGTGAGACGGCTCTCTGTGTTCAAGAGGAAATTGTATTGCTAGTTGAACTGTCTACCCTATTTCATACGGTGTTCCTCGGTATATTACTTTATGGCTTAGTCCGAAGTGTGAGAGGAAGTAAGTAAACATAACAACCTACATAAAGGAGTCCAAGCTTTCCGAATGGGAAACCCAATTTCATTGGCGGCGATGCTAATCTCTGTTGCGATGATGTGTGTGTTTTTGTTGTATGTTGCTTTGTTTCCAGGGGAGCGGCGCGTGCGTTTTTTTGCATGGGTAATGGTATGTCGGGTGCTATACGCATGCAGTGTGATGCTGGAATTAGGGAGCGAATCGTTGGATGCCAAGCTATGGTTCCGCAATATGGAACGAACGGCGCTGGTGTTCCACGTGCCATTCATGGTGTTGTTCGTCATCGACTTGTACGGTAAGGACAAGCTGTTGAGCGGGTTGAAGCGAGCCATCCTGTTTCTTGTATTCATCGGCTGGTCTGCGTTCATCTGGACGGATTCCTGGCACGGGCAGTTTCGCGTATCAGCCCAGTTGCAGGACGGTCACTTGGAAACGGTACGATCCATGTATGCCGGTATCTTCAGTCTGTTTTGCTACGTTATTCTAGTGATCTGCCTCTTCTTCCTCATTCGCTATATTCGCAGTGCCCATTCAACGATTCGCCGATTGGGAGGGTGGCTGCTGCTGTTCGGCTCTGTTCCATTGATGATGGAAGTGCTGCAATCCGTATGGCCGGGTCTGTCGCCGTGGCTGCTGCCGCTTAGCGTGTATACAGGATTTCTAGGCATGAGTATGTTGTGGATTGTGTTTAAGTACAAGCTGTTCTCGATCGTTCCGCTTGCCCGCAACAGGGTGGTCGATTCTATGCAGGAAGGCATGCTGATTGTGAATCACAAAGGAAAGGTGATTGACTGCAATGCGTACACAGCCGGATTGTTTGGCGATAAAGCTAGCAGAGAGTTCGTTGGCAGTGACATCACCCCCTTGCTGTCTTCTTGGTCAGAGTGGCTCGAGCTGTGTGAGCGGATGGAGGAGGGGCAGATCGAGGTAGAGATAGAGAGGAAAGGAACGTGCTATACGTATTCGGTTAGGGTATATCCGCTATTAACTGAACGCAAGCGCAAGCAGGGGACAGTCTCGATTCTGTTCGATATGACAGAGAGCCGTAGACGGCTTGAACAGATTGCTCAGATGAACCGCATGAAGGATCGCTTCGTTGCTGCTGTCTCGCATGATATTCGCGACCCGCTCGCTATCCAGATGAGCTTGATATCGCTCATGCAGGAGGATGCTTCTGAATGGAATGATCGTAAGCAAGTGATGCTGGAATCATTGAGTGAGCAGATGCATCGTTCCTTCGAAATGGTCGACAATTTGCTAGATTGGTTTCGCAGTCAGCAGGAAGGCATACGATTGCATCCGTGCAATGTATTATTGAAAGAGGTCATAGACAATGCGAGCGCGCAGCTCCAATGGAGGGGAATGGCTAAGCAGATTACTATTCAAGTATTCGTCGATGAATCCCTTGTGGTGTATGCAGACAGGGAAGCGTTGGCCCTTATTGTGCGCAATCTGTTATCCAATGCGATCAAGTTCTCCTATGTAGGCGGACATGTGTTCATAGAGGCAAGGGAAGCCGAGGGGGATGTGCAGGTAACTGTGCGAGACAACGGCATAGGATTAAGCGCTTTACAACTTCAACAATTGTTCGATGACCATATATTTCATGCTGGAACAGGGACGGAAGGGGAGAAGGGGACGGGAATCGGATTGTTGCTTTGCCGTCAATTCGTACGGTTGAATGGCGGTCGGATATGGGCAGATAGTTCGCTAGGTCAAGGAAGTGCTTTTCACTTTACGTTGCTTAAGGGGGATATTGATGCAGGTTGTGATGATAGACGATGAGCCAGCGATGCTGCTTATTATGGAACAGATGCTGGCTCAACTGCAGGGCGTGAAGGTTGCAGGCAGTTTTCTGGATGCCGATTCAGCGTTCACCTATGTGGAGCGGGAACATGTCGATATGGCTTTCATTGATATTACACTCAAGGATGACGACGGTCTTGTATTAGCGAAGCGCATGCGGCAAGTGTTGCCTGATCTCGATATCGTATTCGTAACATCGCATAAGGCATTCGCTCTGGAAGCCTACCAGACTTATCCGCTAGACTATATTGTCAAGCCTATAACATTGTCACGCTTGGAACAGACAGTTGCTCGGTCTATACGTCGATCCGCTGCGAATAACCATCAGCAGCACAATAGGCTGCACATTCAGCTGTTAGGTGCGTTAGAGGTTAGCAGCAATCAAGAAGGTGCGATCCGCTGGATTTCACAGAAAAGTCAAGAGTTGTGTGCCTGCTTATTGCTGCAAGAGGGCAGAAGTATATCCAAAAGCCGATTAATCGAAGAAGTCTTCGCCCATATGCCGCTGAAGAATGCAGAGACTTATCTGTATACGGCTGTATACCAGCTTCGCAAAGCATTGGCAGCGCTTGGCTTCGCGTCCATCGTTCAATCCGGTCACGAACAGTATCGCTTAGATCTGGCTCCTATTGACGCAGATTTCCTCGTATTCGAGCAGAAGCTTCGACAAATTGGCACTATCGATGAAGCGAATATTGCAGCAGCGATTGAGCTGGAACGCACATATACTGGCGATTTGTTAGGAGAAATGTCCTATGTATGGGCAATGCCGGCACGGGAGCGATTGGGCAATCTGTATGAGCAGTTTGCGAAGCGGCTGATACGCTGGCTGTTGGATCATCGCAGAGGAGAGGAGGCGGCACTCATTGCCAAGCGTCTAGTGTTGCGCAATGAATTGGATGAGGAAGCGAACGGTTTATTACTGGAAGCTTATGCGGTGAAGCAGGATCGTGCCGCCTTACAGAACCATTTTGTACAATTTTCCGCTCTGCTGCATCATGAGCTTGGCGTGGCGCCAGCAGAGAAGATTGTACACTTATTCGAGCGGATTCGATAATGATTTCAGATCGGTTTCAGATTCCTGCCCTACACTTGGAGTTGCAAGTCACACCTATACCCAAGGAGGAATTTGATAAGATGGCGACACAAGAACTATTCTCATTCTCTGATCTGCCGAACGTGAATTCAAGTCCGGACCAAGTACGCAAGAAGTTCAAGGATCACTATGGCAAAAATCCTGACGGCATCTGCGTGAACAGCGAAACCTATTATGATGCAGTGAAGCCTGCCATCACGGAGCAATACGGACACCCGTGCTACAAGGTGTTAGGCGAATTCGAGTATCAAGATGACGGACAGAGCCAGCCGCAAGAAGCGGTGCTTGGCACGAATTATGCATACAATCATAGTGATGAAGAAGCGACGATATCGCTGACAGTCAATGCGAACTGGTCGGAAGAAACGTCTTGGACATCTTCAGTGTCAGCAGGCTTAACGATTGAGGCCGGCATTCAAATTGAAGGCGTATTCAGCACAGGTGTTAGCTTCACGGAAACGATCACGGTCGGGAAGACGCAATCCCAAACTGTGGGCAAAGGCGCTTCCTCTACGGTGTCCGTTACGGTACCACCGCGCAGCAAGAAGCAAGTATCGATGACGGGTACGTTGATTAAGTCGAAGGTGAAGTTCGAAGCACCTGTTGCCGTACAAGGCTCGTTCGGAGCGAACTTCCCGGACAAGGTTGACGGTCACTACTACTGGTTCCTGAATGCGAATCAAGTATTGGACAACTATGGCGGTACGATTCGCGGCGAGATCGAGAACGCTTCGATCTTCAATGTGCAGACAGTGGTCGGTCCGTCAGAATCGATCTAAGCGTCGTTCACACTCTTGCCTCAATAGTCATGCTATGACTGTTGGGGCAGCTTTTTGCGTAGAGAATCAGAGTGGCGTGTCTACGGGATTGTTATTTATCCCTGATCTGCAAAATTCCTAAATATTCGCGCCAAGGACCGACATCCTCCTGATAGCGCATCGCCATTACCCGCATAATCTGTGCAAGGTGAGTCAGGTCGTGCACGACCCAAGTGGCGAGCAGCTGTTTAACTGTCACGGTCCCGAATGCGGGATGCTTCCCTTCTCGTTCCAAGAGTTCTGTAGAAGAGATATGTGCCTTGAGTTTAGCGATGTTCGCTGTTCGAAGCGTGAGGAAGGATTGCAGGCTTTGACCGAGATTGACTGACTTCTCTTGATGGAGGTGGGCAAAGCGGTCAAAGGGCGGGAGCGGATGTGGCTCATCCTTCTCTAACATCTTCTCTAGTCGCGGCATCCAATTGTGCTTCTCTCCTTCTACAAGATGCTCGATCACCTCCAATACATTCCATGTCTCTTCACCCTCGTTGCACAGCAGCCAGCCGTCCGACAGACCCGTTAAGAATGCTGTCAGTGTGTGCGGGGTGCGTTCCAACAGCTCAATCGACTCTTGCAAAGTAAAGTTCATGCTACCTCCCCCCAACTACATCATAGAGCACCCGGACGATGATATCTTGCTTGTAATTACCGAAGTGCTTTCCGTAAATTGTCAGTCCTCCTGCATCTCCCTCATCCTCAACTGTCAGCCGAAACTTGATGTCAGCGGCGTGAGAAAGCTTCAATTGATCAATCGTCACATCAGATATACGGAAGCCATCGATGAAGGCTCCTTCCTTGTTCACACGGAGTAGCTTGTTCATGCCGTATTGATTCAGATAGAGCGGCCACCAGCCAGGATTACAATTCCCCTTCACACCGCCGAAGTCGCCTGGTGAAGTCCAAGTTCCTAGCTCTACACCATTGATAGCAAAGGCGATATCCGACGGCCAGTTATTGTTATAGCTTGGCGCTTCTGAACCTAATTCCATAATAAACTGCAGCTCGCTGAATTGCTGGTTCGACTTCAAGTAGTTGGGAATGCGGTACTCCAGATAACCCTTGCCTAGCCAGATAATGCTGGCATGAATATGCTGCGGGTCGGCGAAGTAACGGGGATTGTCAAATTCTCCGATGATCGCGTCTTTCGTTGCTAGTCCGCAAGTAGGCTCCGCTTCATAATCGCAATAGTGCCCCACCTTTATTTCGTATTCATACAGATTTTCGACTTCTTTGCCCTTCAGGTCCACTGTCAGCAGGTCTTCGTGCAGATAGCAGATTTTTTGGATACCGTGCTTGCCAACGGCGGTCGTAATATCGATCAAGCCGCTCTCTTCCAGCTTCTTAATATGCATCGTTACCGCACCATTCGTAAGGTTCAGCTTCTCTGCAAGCTCGTTCAAGTTCAAGCTGTCATGCTTCGTCAGCAGCTCGAGTATCGTAATTCGGATATCAGAGCTGAGCGCCTTGAAGATCGGAAGTCCTTGCCGGAGTTCTTGAATGTGTATCAATCCGAATCCTTCCCTTCCACAGATTAGTTTAGATAATTATAAAATAAAGGGGCAGAAATGAAAAGCAGAATATAGGTAAAAATAAGCTCATGCATGTTTCACAGTGACTCTTAGTGGTCGGTAAGTTGCGGGGGAGGTGAAAGATGCAAATGTGCAGGCATTCGTATGAAACATAGCGCCAAATCAGCCAAAGCCTTCAGTTATACATCCTTTCAACGCTAAAGGTACCCAATACGTACATTTCCGTGATTGAAAGCTGCACATTCGCTGGAATTTCGAGAAACTGCCTCATCAGAGCCGTCGAAGCCTGCACGTTCGCAGGAATTCTAGCACATGAGTATGAACGACGACACGATTGTATGTTGCACATAACCACGAACGACGGCACGAATGGTCCTTGCACGTAACGATGAACAACAGCACTTTGGTCCTTGCACGTAACCATGAACGAAGACATGACCGCGCGATGCATGAGCGTGCACAATATAGCGCACCCATTCGAAGCAATAATGGGTTGACAACGACGACGTAGAAAATTAATATATTTATATAAATTAATTTAGATATATATAAACTAAAGGAGGACAAGCTTAACATGGCTGACCAACTGCAAGCAAAGATGATCGTAGACAAGGACTTTACGATTGCGGATATCGACGAGCGCATATATGGCTCCTTCATCGAGCATCTGGGAAGAGCTGTATACGGCGGATTGTATGAACCCGATCACCCGCAGGCTGATGAACAGGGGTTCCGGAAGGATGTTATCGACCTGGTGCGCCAGCTGCAAGTGCCAATTATCCGCTATCCGGGCGGGAATATGGTATCCGGCTACAACTGGGAGGATGGTGTAGGACCGAAATCTGAACGACCTAGACGATTGGAATTGGCATGGAGAACGATTGAGACGAATGAAGTCGGTACGAATGAATTCGTTGATTGGGCACGCAAGGTCAATGCAGAGGTCATGATGGCTGTGAACCTCGGGACGCGGGGCATCGATGAAGCGAGGAATCTCGTAGAATATTGCAACCATCCAGGAGGTACTTATTACAGCGATCTTAGACAGAAGCATGGATACAAGGAACCGCATCGGATCAAGACATGGTGTCTGGGCAATGAGATGGACGGACCTTGGCAGATCGGGCACAAAACTGCCGAAGAATACGGCCGTCTGGCGTTGGAAACTGGTAAGGCGATGAAGTGGGTGGACCCGACGATTGAGCTCGTAGCTTGTGGCAGCTCGCACTCTTCGATGCCTACATTCCCGCAATGGGAGGCTACCGTTCTCGAGCATACGTATGAGGCGGCCGACTATATTTCGTTGCATCAATATTTCGGTAACCGCAACAATGATTCTGCGAGCTATTTGGCCAGTACGATGAAGATGGACCATTTTATCCAGACCGTTATTGCGACATGCGACTATATTAAGGCGAAGACACGAAGCAAGAAGACGATGAACCTTAGCTTCGATGAATGGAACGTATGGTTCCACTCGAACGATGCGGACGCGAAGATCGAGCCGTGGTCCATTGCTCCTCCGCAATTGGAGGATGTGTATAACTTCGAGGACGCCCTGCTTGTAGGCAGCATTCTGATTACGATGCTGAAGCACTCGGATCGGGTTAGAATGGCTTGTATGGCCCAGCTCGTCAATGTTATTGCGCCGATTATGACAGACAATGGCGGCAAGTCATGGAAGCAGACGATCTATTACCCTTACCTTCATGTATCCTTGCATGGACGAGGTACTGCGCTTCAGCCAGTCGTGTCTTCACCGAAGTATGATGCGAAGGAATTCACAGATGTTCCTTACTTGGACTCGATTGCTGTACACAATGCGGAAGCAGGGGAAGTAACCGTATTCGCACTCAATCGAAGCTTGGAGGATAGCCTTGTTCTTGACTGTGACCTGCGCAGCTTCGCCCATTGCGAGCTGCTGGAGCATATCGTCATGGAGAGTGACGAGCTGAAGGCAGTGAATACCCGTGATAATGAAGCTGTGAAGCCGCATAACCGAGGCAATGCAGTCGTTCAGGACGGGAAGGTTACAGCCAGACTTGCCAAGCATTCGTGGCATGTCATTCGCTTGAAGGTCAATCCATAATCGAAATCTGCAAGCAGGAATTGTGGGGGGAGTGCGTCAGATGCTCCTTCGGCAGTTCCTGTTTTTTTGTCCATATTGCCACAACCTTTCATGCTGCCTTGGCGTCTATAGGGCATAGTATCCTATATTCCCCTAGAAAGGAATGGCGTGAGAATGAACGTACGAGTAACTTGCTATAAGCAGAAGGCAATCATCATGCTATTGTCCGCAATTCTGCTAGTCGTCACTATGATGCTGCCAGGAGTGAGAGCGCAGGCAGAGGATCTAGTTATTTTCGATCAAGGTGAGCCGTTGTTGTTCCCAGAGGGGCCAATTCGCGAGAATGGTGTTTGGCTTGTTCCGCTTCGTCCGATAGCAGAGCGCTTCGGCTATACGTTCACGAAAGTCACTCAAGATGAAATCATTCTGGAAGGCGGCGTTATAGGCAAGCTTCAATTGAAGCCTGGAGAGCTAGAAGCTACGATGAATGAACATGTAACAAGGACATTTGAGGCATCGCCTCGATTTTTGAATGGCAACTTGTTCGTATCCTTGGACTTCATTGGGTATTTGACCGATATCGGGTATACGAAGGTGCCGGGTCAACGCAATCCTGTCATGATTGAACTGCGTCCGGGGGAGAAGGACCCTTGGCACGCACTCAAGAAGCATTATTGGGAGGCAGTTCGCTACGATGGGAACACATATTTTATTAACAACACCGGGGAGGTCATGCTGAAGACGGATTATGTTCATCTTCCTTCGTTCGAGTACGCTGACCTCATTCCAGTTTACCGAAATGACAGGAGCCTAGGCTATGTCGATCGGACTGGAAAACTAGCCGTGCCTGCTACACACTATCGTATTTTCGAATTTAGCGAAGGGCTTGCTGTGTACAAAGATCTGATTCCTCATACGGAAGGCACCTATATGGTGAAGTACGGGTATTTGAACCGAGACGGCACGATACTGACGGTTAACAGATCTTCTCCAGTACCTCTAATGTTTGACCGTGCTTATTCGTTCGCGGACGGACTCGCTAAGGTAGTAAAAGACGGGAAAACCTACTATATCAATCATGCGGGAACGATGGTGATTCCCCCCATCGAGGGTAGCTTGCGTACAAGAAGCTTCGCGGAAGGGTTGGCTGCGGTGGAAATGGCAATGAAGATCGACGGTGAGCAGCAGTCGCGCACCGGCTATATGAATACGAAAGGCGAATTTGTCATTCCTGCGACGTTCGAATATGCAGGTGATTTCTCAGACGGCTTGGCTTCCGCTAGCAAGGACGGTAAATTCGGCTATATCGATCAAGTTGGACAATGGTTCATTACGCCACAATTTGATCGTGCTGACGCCTTTCATGAAGGTTATGCACGAGTGATGACAGAGTCGGACAACGGTCAAGTATGGTCGCTCATCGACAAGTCAGGGGAGAAGCTTGCATTGCCTCATCATGGACGTCTAGGTAGTCATGCTGAAGGGCGGATCGCCTTCGAACAGTCGGGGTTGTGGGGATACCTGAACACAGATGGCGAGGTGGTCATTCCCCCTCGATACACCCACGCCTCCTCGTTCAAGGGCGGGATGGCTGCTGTTAATCTGACGGATGAAGCTGGTGAAGATGTCACAGCTTATATTGATTGGTCCGGCAAAGTTATATGGAAGAGTCAGTAAGGAGAAGCTGATATTAGTTGCGTGCCATTGCGCAGAGCAAGCGCAAGATGGGATAATGGAGAGAGCACGCAGACTCGGGTGAGGTGATGACATGGAGGGACGACTGACAAGAGGCGACTCGGACAATATGAGAGTAGAATACGCTATCCCGGACTTTCTCTTCCGATTTCAGCTGTATGGTACGCATTGGCGCAAGGTTGAAGCAGGCTGGCAGTATCCTTTGCATGAGCATCACTTTCTGGAGATCAATCTTGTGCTTGAAGGGGAACAGATAACGAAGATCGGGGACAAGGAATGGTACCAGCGTGCTGGCGACATCCTGTACATTCCGCCCTGGGCGAAGCATTCCAGCCGGAATAGCGGGCAAGTCCCGATGACATACATGTGCCTGCATCTGGATATGGACGATGAAGTGCTGTATCCGCTGCTCGCGCAAACAGATTGTGCAGTCATGGAGGCGGGAACAGAGCTGAATGCGAACATTCGCCGGTGCATAGATCCGTATATTCACTTGCATGAACAGCCCCTCTCCACAGCAGACAAGGAAGCGGGTATCCGTCTAGCCGGGTTGCAGCTTACGACCCTATTAGTGGAGTGGGCGCTTGCAGAACGCAATCATAATGCTGCGCAACGAGAGTGGATCACTCCGCGTGATCCGATGCAATTCCGAGAGAAGAGCTTCATGGAACAGAAGGTGAAGGCGTTGTTCGCAGACGATGTATCATCGGGTTCAATGCCAAGTGTGGAGGCGTGGCTGCCGAATTTTCGCTGGATCGGTGTATATACGGTTCACTTCTCAGAGGGGACGTTCTGGGATAGAACGGGACGCTTCTCGGCCAAGCTATCATTGGAACAAATCTTGGAAGCGTTGGGCACTGTTGTGATCGTCGTTCGTGAGCCCGTTCTGAATATCGTAGTATTCTCTAATCACTTCACAGTGCCTCCCATGGAAGACTATATCGGACTATGCAAGTCCGTATTGGAGCAGCGCTTTCGCATACCAGTGGATGTAACCTTAGAAGGAATTACGACAGATATAGCAGAGGCAGCTAAGCTGTATCGGGTGAGCGATAGAGGGATACGCAATGAGCAGATGGGTGAAGTATATTCACGCGATTTCATTCATCGATTGATACGGGATGCCATCTTTCTGATGGAACGAGAATATGCTGATCCTGAACTGTCACTGGCACAATTAGCCGCACGGTTAGAGATCACGCCTAATTATCTCAGCTCCTTGTTCAAGTCGCAAACCGGCAACACCTTCTCTAAGCATTTGACCCACATACGTATGTACCATGCGAAGAGGTTGCTCCGCGAAACGAATAGGAAAATATATGAGATTGCAGAATCGATTGGCTACACCGATTATACGTACTTCAGCAGAGTGTTCTCGAAGACATTCAGCGTGAGTCCGCATCGGTACCGAACGGCGGCTTTAGTATCATCGTCACAGAAGGAAGACGATATCCGGGAACAAGAATAGATCATGCAGCTGCATGCCTTCCAATGCGTCAATCGATTCGGATTCAGTATAGATAATTGCAGGAAATGATAGATGAATACATGTTGTTTCCTTCCTCCTATCCGTATGATTAAGGGTATACTACATCGATTGAGAATGAAGGAGATGCGACTATGAACAACACACCAAAACCGAAACAGCCGCTTGTGACACACATCTATACGGCTGATCCTTCCGCACACATCTTTGAGGGCAGAATTTACATCTATCCCTCCCATGACAGAGAGCATGATGGCCCAGACAATGACAATGGGGATCAATATTTGATGGAGGATTACCATGTCTTATCGCTCGACAACTTCGATTCGCCCGTTGTCGATCATGGGGTAGCGCTTCATCTGAGAGATATTCCTTGGGCTTCCAAGCAGCTCTGGGCTCCGGATGCGGCATACAAGAATGATACGTATTATTTGTACTTCCCGGCACGTGATCAGGAGAATAACTTCCGCATCGGCGTCGCAACGGCATCTTCGCCTGCAGGTCCGTTCGTTCCTCAGAAGCATTACATGGAAGGCAGCTTCAGTATTGATCCAGCTGTGTTCATAGACGAGGATGATCGTGCATATATGTACTTCGGCGGGCTGTGGGGTGGACAGCTGGAGAAGTGGCAGACAGACACCTTCCTGCCAGATGCAGAAGGACCTGCTGAAGATGAACCAGCGCTTGGTCCGCGCGTATCCTTGTTAAGTGATGATATGCTAAGCTTGGCTAGTGAAGCTAAGGAGATCACTATTGTAGACGAAGATGGCAATCCGATCTTAGCGGGAGATGAGGACCGGAGATTCTTCGAAGGCCCGTGGATGCACAAGTATAACGGCAAGTACTACTTGTCGTATTCCACAGGAAGTACGCACAAGCTGGTGTATGCGGTCGGAGACAATCCTATGGGACCATTCACATTCAAAGGTACAATTCTAACCCCTGTCATCGGTTGGACAACACATCATTCGATCGTGCAGTTTGCAGATAAGTGGTACTTGTTCTATCACGACTGCTCACTGTCCAACGGTGTGAATCACAAACGCTGTGTCAAGTATGCAGAGCTGACCTACAAGGAAGACGGAACGATTCAGACGATTGATCCTTATAAGTAGGTGGGATGATGTCCCGGTCTATTGGAAGCAGAGGGAAATAATACAGGGCGCCCATTGTCTAGAAGTGTGATGCAGTAACCATCTCATCACTTCGACTATGGTCGCCTTGTTCGTTATGTTGCCAGGAATCGAACGGAAGATTATGGTCTTATTATGATCCTGTCATGCGTTGTTGGGTTAATTGAGGGAATAATCGGACTTATCACCAACCTGACACCGACTAGAATAGAGATATGGCTCGAATAAGACCAATGAAGTCCGCTAAATTCTTCAATTGGCTCTATTCATACACGATAAGACCATTTTTTTCAGCTATCGCACATGCAGAACCTGTGAACCATTTTTATACGATCCTTCATACAAAATCAGCGTATCTCCATGACTATTACGGAAATTTGTACGATAAATCGTTCAATGCCTGCATATCGAGCTCTGCTATAAACATATTTGTACGATGTTTCGTACAAGTTTCGATTATTCACATCTAATCGTCGGGCTCATCGTACAAAATACAGTTGGCCAGATAAGGCTGTCCTCTAAGTCATTATGTGATTTGGGGACAGCTTCTTCATGGTTAGCGAACAAAGCAGTGTTGGCTCAATTGCCATGTGTAAGGAACTTCTAAGACCGGTCCTTTCTCTTATGTTTGTTCTCACGGCTTGAGTTTGAGCGGTGAATAGCCGATGACAAATGTAACTATATCCTGCTTGCATGATTCGGCATACTGGAGAAAATGTGATGCAGAAAGGATGAAAACCGGATGGAGATTGCTTCTATGCAGGGGGTTGTCAAGCGGTACGGTAATGCGGTGGCACTGGATTATGTAGATCTTGCGATCTATGAAGGGGAGATAGTAGGCTTGCTTGGTCCGAACGGTGCTGGGAAGACTACACTGATTCAGACGATGACGGGAATGGTTCCCATTGAGCGAGGGACAATCAAGCTGTTCGGTCAGTCGAACAATCCGTTCACCCATGCGAACAAAGAAAAACTCGGTCTGGTTACGCAGGAGATTACGGTGTACGACGAGTTGACAGCGAAGGAGAATTTGCAGTTTTTCGCCGGCGTGTATGGTCTGAAAGGGAGCGAGCGCAAGGAGCGTGTGCAGGAAGCGCTTGCCTTCGTCGGTCTTGCGGAGTACGCGGACAAGGTACCGACGAAATTCTCTGGCGGAATGAAGCGACGACTGAACATCGCATGTGCGCTGACGCATCGGCCTAAGCTACTCATTATGGACGAGCCGACAGTAGGCATTGATCCACAGTCACGCAATCATATATTGGAATCGGTCAAAAAACTGCAGGAACAAGGAACTACGATATTATATACGACACATTATATGGAGGAAGTGCAGGAAATCGCCTCTAGAGTTGTCATCATGGATCAGGGTCAGATGATTAAGGGAGGTACAGTAGACCAACTGATTCAGTCGATTCAACATGAAGAACGCATACACATCGATGTCGCAGATACCTCGCTTCTTCCAGTCGAGCAGCTTCAGAGCATTGCGGGCGTCATGCATGTTGACGTTGCAGGGACTCGGGTAACGGTCATTTCAACCGCAGGCTCGGGTAATGTGGACCGGATCCTGTCCTTGGTGAAGGAGTATACTGGGGTGCTTGGCATTCAGACGGAGAATCCGGATCTGGAGGACGTGTTCTTAACCTTGACAGGAAAGCAACTCCGAGACGGAGGGGGAGAAGCATGAGAATTCTGTCCACTGTGCAATTCACAGGTCTTCGGATGCTTAGAAATTATATCGTCTTGCTCCTGTTGCTAGTTGTGCCGATTCTACTGATTACGGTGTTCTCCTTCATTCTCGCTGGAGTGGAGACGGAGACAGGCGAGAAGCCGCTGCATGGCGTTGTCAAGATTATGGTCGTCAGCTTTCAACTGTTCGGCGGTTCAATCGTGATGTCGTATATTCAGCATGAGTTCTTCACGGCACACAGGATGAGGCTTAATATGATACCTATTCGCAAGGAATTGTACGCATTTTCGATCATGATGTGCGGTACCGTGTATTCGATTCTGCTGGGGGTTATCTTGATGTTGTATTCACAATTTGCCCTCGGAATTCCTTGGAACTGGGCGTGGTCGATCTATGTGATTACCCTAATGGCGATTTTATCCAGTATCGTCTGCTTGATCTTCGCCTTGGCTGTGCGTAGCTTCAAGCTGGCAGAGCGATTAAGTGAAGTGTACGGGGTTGGCTTCATCTTGTTAGCCGGCCTGTTCTTCCCAATGCCGGACAATGCGTTCTTCGACTTCATGGGTTCCTATGGCAACCCCTTAATGCTGGCGATGTTGTCCATTCAAGCAATCGAACAATCCAACGCAGGAGAAGCTTGGTTCACGGCGAATATCCTGTTGGGGGCTGTTGTGCTCTTGTTCGTGCTCATGCTCGTGTTGGGTAGAAGGAGAATAGGATGACGGTCTTTCGTTTTGTATTCTTAAGAAGCTTCCGCAATACGACGAATCTGATCTTTCTTACGTTGTTTCCGCTTGTCTGCATCTTCATGCCGCAAGGGGATCCATGGCCAGTTCTTCCGTATGGCTATCAGTTGTTCGGTGTGTTCCTGCTGTTCGTCAGCATACGACTTGCTTCCTATATACAAGTAGACCGGATGAGCGGTGTTGTGAAGCGACTGTCTATCGCTCCGCTAAGTCACGCTAGTTATTTAAGCCAGCATCTTCTTGCTTACTTGCTAATCATCATGCTGCAATGTGTGATCTTGGTCTACGGCGGCGTACTCTATGGACAACCGCTGATACAGCCATTCCTGTTGCTAATTCTATATATTTCTTACAGTTTGGCTGCTCTGGCGATCGCATTAGCTTGGATTACGTTATTTCGCAACAAGGAATTGGCGTTCTTCGGCTTCATGTCGTTTGTATTTCTAGTTTCGGTATTGGGCGGGATTATCGTTCCTGTGAGTATGTTTCCAGAATGGCTGGCGCGTATCGCAGTATTGTTTCCTACCTATTGGCTTGCTGAAGGGCAGCTGTGGATCGTCTATGGCAACGAGCTTGGCGATTTCTTGTTTGTCAATGTTGTACTCTGGTTATATGCACTTGTATTTATGATTATCGGCAGTACGAGAAAGCTGCGCTGAATGGGGGAGTCGGATGAAGGCAGCGATGGAGCCGCAGCTGTATGTGCATACATGGCGCTTTCTTATGGTCGGCGTGTTGTGTCACCTATGGGTCTTCGGCCAGGACTTGACGAATGTGTGGATTCTCATTCTGCTCCTTCTTGCGCTGGCTTGCTTGCGTTGGCGATTTGCGCTCCCGTTATGGACGGTTGTGATAGACGTATGTCTATGTCTCGTGTACGCACCGTATACGACGATCGGCTATTACGGACTAGCTTTGCCTGTATTCGAGCTTGCCGTTAGAGGGAGGGTGCTGATAGCTGTGCTGCCCTTTGCTATCTTATTCTTGTATGAAGCCACCCCCGGCTTATTGTTCTTGTTTCTTCTTCAAGCATTGTTTGTTGGGCTGTTCGCTTGGGCTGCATTAGGGAATCAGCACAGCTATAAGCTTGAGGTGGACAAGCAGCGCAAAGCTCGGTATGAGCTAGAGCGCGTCAAGCTCGAGTTGCTGGAAGCCAGTGAATCTGCTTCACAGCAGGCAGAACTAATGGAACGGTATCGGATTGCTAGGCAGCTCCACGACCATCTGGGTCATGATTTGACAGGGGCTTCACTTGCCCTGCAAGCTTATGTGCATATGCAGGAGCCGGAAGAGGCCCGAGAGCTGCTTGAAGAAGTGCAGAAACGGCTGGAGCGCAGCACGGTTAACTTGCGAGAGACTGTACATAATCTGACACCTGTAGCGCGTATCGGGGTTGAGAGCTTGGAGAATGTTGCCCAGCAATTTCAATACGCTGCTATTCGGTTTCATCGATCGGGAGACATGCTGCTCGTCTCCGCTTATCAATGGACATTACTCGAGGCTTGCCTGAAGGAAGCGCTGACGAACGTAGCCAGACATAGCAATGCCACACAGGTTAGGGTAGAACTGCAAGTGACAGCATCTATCGTGCGGTTGCTTATTCATGACAATGGCACAATGACACAACCTTCACTTGCAGGTAGCGGATTACGGAGCCTGCAGATGAGAGCGCGTGCTATGGGCGGAAGCTTCTCGATTTCCCGTGATGATGGATATTTGCTCGTATGTGTATTGCCGTTAAGTAAGGAGGGAGCAGGATGAAGCTAATCATCGTAGATGATGATCCGCTCGTGTGTCAGAGTCTACAACTGCTGCTGAGCAAGGAAGAAGATATGGACGTGACAGGGGTAGCAAGCGATGGACAGGAAGCAATCGAGCTCTGCACCGCGCAACAGCCCGATGTAGTGTTAATGGATATTCAGATGCCTGTGATGGGTGGGATTGAGAGCACCAAGATGATGAAGAAGAAGTATCCATCCATACATATTATTATGCTGACGACCTTTCAGGATGAGAGGAATATTAGACTAGCCTTGCAGGCAGGAGCCGAGGGTTATCTGTTGAAGTCCACCCAAATATCCAACATGGCAGATCAGATTAGAGCGATATCTGCAGGCATCAGCGTATTGGATCAAGGCGTGCTGAAGACGATCATGAAGGAGCCATCCGGCGAACGCTTCGAAGGATTAACCGAACGGGAGAAGGATATCGTCGAGCTCGTTGCGCAAGGAATGTCCAATAAGGAAATTGGGAGTCAGCTGTATCTGAGTGATGGTACCGTCCGTAACATGCTGTCGATCGTATTGGATAAGCTGGAGCTGCGCGATCGCACACAATTGGCTATTCATTATTGGCAACGCGAGGACGGACGCGAATAGGGACGAGGACAGTGGAATGAATCTATTAGTCAGCGCAAGTGAGTGGAAGGTAGCATGAATATGATGTCGAATAAAGGGAGATTCATCTGAACGCGCTAATAAATTTCGGACCCAACACTTAAATTTATAGGATAAAAAGATAATTTTATAAGTTCATCTGTGCAAAAAAGATAATTTTATGGACGATTTATTGTCCTTAGGATTATCTTTTTTAGCTATATAGACAATGATTCAGAGAGCATCTTTTTATTTACGAAATATTTTAGTACGTTTAGGGAAATGGAGCGCACTAATCATGTCGTTCCATGCTGAATACACCGTCATTCAGTGTGATAGGTATGCACGTGAAAGCAAACGATTACACAAATTTGGCGAAATTTGGCGAATTTTATACTATGAGGAGGCTGTTTGATGTCCGAGCAAGAGCAAGTAGAAGCGTTGAAAACGTACATTATTACAGTTTGCAGGGACAAAATGAATCACGAGCTGCCCAATGACAACATTGATGAACAGTTGCCGATTCAAGAAGCGTTTCAATTGGATTCCATTTCACTGTTTGAACTAGTAGTGAACTTTGAGGACAAGTATGACAGAGAAATACCTGACGATCATATTGAGCAAATCGGTCAGATGAAGCTTAGCGAGCTGGTTCTCTATTTGGAAGGACAGGCGGTCTAGCAGATGGAGCGAGTAGTCGTTACGGGTTTAGGGGTTATTTCTCCTTTTGGTTATGGAGTGGAACGCTGCAAGCAATCGATCTTCAGCGGCCGCCACGCCTTCAAGGACATTACCCGATTCAGTACAGAACATAGCTGCGCGAAGCGAGGGGCGGAAGCGCCGCCAGAAGTGCAGCCGTCGTATCGAAGTTATGCCGAATATTGCACGGATGAAGCGCTGCGAATGGCAGGCTTGGATCGGAATGAGCATCGCGAAATGTTGGAACAGGCATGGGTAGCGGTCGGAAATCTGGGGGACGGCATGATGTTGCAGGATTTCTATGAGCAATATGTACAAGCATCAGATGCAGATATGCAGCAGCTTGAACAAGCATTTCCCGTCGGCAAGGAAGATATTCCGATTCATGATAGAAACCCTTTTCAGCTAGCCGAGCATGTAGCTGAACAGATCGGTTCCAACGCGCCGCGAGTCGCTTTTACGAACGCTTGTATTGCTTCGGCGAATGCCATTGCATATGCGTTCAATCAAATTCGCAAGGGACGCTGCGAGCTTGCGGTAGCGGGTGGTATTAATGTGCTTCATCCGCTTGTCTATTACAACTTTGATTCCAGCCGCGCCATGGCGGACGATGTCGTTCGCCCATTCTCAAGCAAGCGCTCCGGCTTGCTGATTGGCGACGGTGCCGGGATGCTCGTACTGGAGTCGCTGGCTCATGCGCAAGCGAGAGGAGCAGTGCCCCTTGTAGAAATTGCAGGCTGCGGTCTCAGCTCCGACGGCTACCATGTCACGCAGCCAGAGCCGAATGGAAGCGGTATGGCAAGGGCGATGAGAAGCGCTTTGCGGCAAGCCGGATGTGGTCCACAAGAGATAGATTATGTGAACGCGCATGGCACAGGAACACCGCTGAATGATAAGAGCGAGACGAAGGGGCTATTGCAAGTGTTCGGCGATTACGCCTATAAGCTGCCGATCAGTTCAACGAAATCGATGACCGGGCACATGCTGGAGGCTACTGGTGCGGTAGAGATGGTGATTAGCATCATGAGCATGCTGGAGCAGCGAATTCCGCCAACTGCCAATATGCTGGAACGTGATGAGGAGCTGCCGTTAGACTATGTGTTTGACGGTCCAAGAAGTATGCCTCTGCATAGAATTATGTCGAATTCTGCTGCATTTGGCGGCAACAATTGCTCAATCATCGTACAAGGAATATGAATAATGAGGAACGACAGGAGGGCAGTTGATGGGGTTGAACATGGATACGCATGCGGTTGGCTGGCTGAACGACGCGATCATAGCTGAATGGCAGGAACAATACGGGATTACGGGCTTGCACATGCAAGCAGTAGAGGAGCCGGTTCCAGCCGTGCGAGGCTTTGTACGATCGCCGTTCAATCCACTGATCTACCATAGTGTGAAGCAGGCAGCTGCAGGTACAGCTATCGCCAGTGAGCTGGCTCCTGACCGGAAAGGGATCCTGCTCGGAAGCTTGTTCGTCGATGCGGTTACGGAGGAGGAGACATGGAAGGATCTATTGCAGGGCAAGAAGCTGAGTCCGATCATGTTCCCTCAATCGGTACCTAGCGCGGTGATCGGCTACTTGGCCAAGGAACTGGACATTCATGGACCGATGAGTTGTATGGGTGCGAGCCGCGATGGTCTTGCGATCTTGCTCCAGCAAGCCATTGATTGGTTGGAAGACGATGAGGCTGATGCCGTGCAGGTCGTCTGCTGTGATGTGCCGTCGATTCGCGCCGAGCTGTGGGCTCGGCAATTTGCGAACCGGTCTTTCGGCGGCGGCGCAGTGAGCTTCGTCATCGAACGTCGCAGCTGGGCAACGAAGCAAGGACGCGATAGTCGCTTGTCCATTGCCGAATTGCTGGAGCTAGGTAGGGAATCTGCTCACGGTCGCTTCCATGGCATGGCCTTCGGGCTTGAGGAGTAAGAAGGAGGGAGGGGGTACGATGTGGATACATCCGAAGCGTAATGCGGATATTGCGCTGCAGACTGAGAACTATTGCTTGACCTATGAGACGCTGCATGAGCAGATCGGACATAAGTTGTACTTGTTGAACAGCAATGCCTTGAACGGCTTGCGCGTTGCGCTTGATCTGCCGGAATCGTTCACGCTCATCCAATGGACTGGGGCAAATTGGCTCGCGGGCAATACCGTGTTGATATTGGATCAACGCTTGAAGCCGGCAGAGAAGGAATGGCGGTTGCGTGATTTCTCACCAGATATCGTAATCAGCTGCTTGGAGCAGCCATCGGGTACGATGCAGACGTTCCAAGCGGAGGTTCCGGTAATTGTAGAGGATTATAATATTGAACGGCGATACCGCAGTGAGCAGCAAGCAACAATCGAGTCCGAGCAAGCGATGCTCGTACTCTACAGCTCTGGCTCCACCGGAATGGCGAAGCAGATCTGCCGAACGCGCTCCTCGTTGGAGCAAGAATTGACGCAATACGCGAAGGAGCCGCTATCGCCTGATGAGCATAGCGCTGTGCTGTGCATGGCTTCAGTGACGCACGCTTATGGGCTGCTGTCAGCCTGCTTCCATACGCTGCATGTCGGGGGAACTGTACACGTTCCTGCGCTGGTGAAGCCGGCAGAGCTTGTGCGGATCGTCGAGCAGCACCAAATCACACATATGTATGGCGTGCTGTTCCACTATCAATTGCTAGAGGGAAGCTTGAAGAAGCTTGCCGATACAGGCTGCAAGCCGATCTGTCTGTCTTCGGGAGGATCGCTTCCGGTAGCGCTGATCGAGCGATACAAGGAGGCGGGCTTGTCGCTAGGCAATCAGTACGGCATGAGTGAGCTGGGATATATTGCTGTAGACTTCACAGGCGCCAAGCCGGGTTATGCGGGGCCGGTAGCCAGCCATCACCGGTGGAGTTTAGATGAGACAGGTCAATTGGTGATAACGTTGGACCAAAGCCCCTATTCCGCAACACAGCAAAATTGGCAGCCTGCACCAAGTGGCGGGAAGCTGCTGACGCAGGATATTGCCGTGATGAATGAGCATGGGCATATTTCGATCCAAGGACGTGTCAATCGACAGGTCAGTGTTGGCGGGCTAAAGGTCGATCTTGATGAGGTGGAGCAGAAGCTTGCGACCCATCCACATCTGGAAGGCTGTTGCGTGGTCGGCATGGATCATCCTGTATACGGAACGATGATAGAGGCGTTCATTGTCTGGAATGACAACGGAGAGTTGCCGTTTGCCGAATTGAAGTCGTGGCTGCGGATCGAGCTGGCAGATTACAAAATCCCAAGAGGCTTCCGAGCTGTCGAGGAAATCCCCGTATCAGCAACAGGCAAAGTGTTGCGAGGTGAGCTGATAAAGGAGAGTTGGCATGGATATCAAACAACAGGTTAAGCAAATGGTCAAGGAGTCGCAATTGTTCGCTGATATGGAACAAGAGCCATTGGAAGACGAGGAGCTTCATTGGGATTCGATGTCGCTAATCTGGTTCATTTCCAGGCTGGAGACGACCTTCAGCATCGAGCTGGATTACCGCACAATCGACCTCGAACACTTCCGAACACCGCGTGCCATTGTATTGCTTGTTGAGCATGTATGCAAAGGAGCACCGTTATGAAATGGACAATGACAACAGCCACTTATCGCTTTCATCTGTATGCTTTCGATGAGCTTGCGTCTATTGCCAAGCGCAGTGGATTCGAGGCGATCGAGCTGTGGGAGCCGCATCTTCTGCGACATCGGCAACAGATTGCCCGTTACCAGTACGCGGACAATGACATCCCGATCCTTGTACTGAGCGGTTATCTGGATGCTACCGACGCCTCGCTATCAGCAACAGCTTGGCGGAAGGCGTTGAAGGAGAAGCTGTTGAGCTGTCAAGCGCTTTCCATCCCGTGCCTCCGCTTGTTTACAGGCAATTTGTCCAGTGAAGCGGCGCAGGAGTCGGACTGGTTCCGATTCATCGAACGGTTGAACTGGGCCCAAGAGCTTGCAGAACAGATGAAGGTAGATGTCGTATTCGAGACACATCCGGGGACGCTGCTCGATCAGGAAGCTGCAGTCGAACGGTTTCTTACTATTATCGAGCACGAGCAATGGACGAGAATCGGCTTGAACTTCGACGCGTTCCATGTGTGGGAGTTTGACGCCAATCCTGCCTCATGCTTACGAAGATGGTATCCGCATGTCAGGCATGTGCATCTGAAGAGCGCGCGCGTTCGAACGAAGCAGTTTGCATTTCACAATGTGTATCATCCAGCGGGTCAGTTCGATGACTTGTGCCCGTTAGACGAAGGGGTCTATGATATCGAGCCACTGCTGCGCCATTTGCAGCAACAACAGTATTCTGGCGGCCTGACACTCGAATGGTTCGGACTGCCCGCCGAACAGCAATTCCGAGCCGAAATTACGCGCATGCAGCATTATACTTCCCAGACTAGGGAATTGTTCGCATGAGGGAGATCGAAGCGGTATTGCCGCACCGCTATCCGTTCCTGTTCATTGATCGGATAGAGGAAGTGGAGGCGGGCAAGTGGGCAAGAGGAATCAAGAATGTGACGCGAAATGAGTGGTTTTTCACAGGACACTTCCCGGATGAGCCGATTATGCCCGGTGTTCTAATTGTTGAAGCCTTGGCGCAATTGTCCGCATTCGCCGTCAACAGCTCACGTTCATCGGGCGGGAAGGGTATGATTGCATCGATCAGGGGGATCAAGTTCATGGCTCCGGTCGTTCCAGGCGATCAGTTAATGCTAGTTTTTGAGATTACGTCCCGCAAAGGACCGTTCATGAAGGGCAAGGGAGAGGCATCGGTGGACGGAAAGACGGTTGCGTTAGTTGAAGAAATTGTAATTGTGGCACGAACGCCAAATCGGGACAAGCAGGAGGATGGTGACAATGAGGGTACTGCTCGTTACGAGCAATTGGACTGAGACGCTAGGTCATGCCGTCCGCGCTATCGCTGTCGCGCAACGTCTGATTGAGGAAGGGCACGAGGTAGGGTTTCTTGGCTTCCCCTCTTACGAGGAGCTGCTGCCGCAAGGCGTGCAATTCTTCCCCTGTGAATCGCTTCCTCCAGGGTATGATCGCGATATATTCTTCGGCAATCATACGTATGAAGACGTGGTGTACGTTGCTGGACATACGAAGGATTCGCATATCATTAGTACGGTGGAGAGGGAACGGGAAGTGATTCGCAGCTTTCAGCCGGACATGATCTTCAATGATGAGCAATTTACTATCGGTATTTCGGCCCGTCTGGAGCACATTCCGGTTACCGCGCTAGTTACATGGCCGCTTCATCCTGAATTTAACCGTGACATGGAGCAGAGGCTGCCTGAGCGCCGGGCCATATTGATGCGGTCTCGCAATTGCTGGAATCGCATATTGCGCAAGTACGGATTGGCACCCATCGCACACTTGAGCGAGCTGCTGTATGCGAGCGATTGCCTCATTACGCCAACCATCCCGATGCTGGAGCCGGAATTGAAGGGGCTCTCGTCTCAGGTGCATTATGTAGGACCGCTCGAGCCAGCAGGTCTGTTCGATTCGGAGCCGGAATGGCTCGCAGACGATAAGGACGATAGGCCGCTAATCTTTATTTACTTATCCTCACTTCAATTGCCCGATGGTGTCAATACAGAGGAAAGCTTCGCGAAGCTTTATGAAGCTTTCGATGGTCAAGGGTATCGGGTTGTGATGGCCTTGGGGAAATTCAATACGATAGGGAGCAATCTACCCACACGTTCAGCAGACGGAAGCATTCGGGTAGAGACGTTCGTTCCGGGACCAGCCCTTATGAAGCGGGCAGCGCTAGCTATATACCCGGCAACACATAGCATGATGCTGTCAGCAGCAAGGCATCGGGTTCCGAGTCTGCTGCTGCCGGATATGTTCGAGCGCCAGTACAATGCGCGTTGCATGGAGCGTGCCGGGTTGGGCAGCAGCCTTCCGTTAATGAATATGACTCCAGCAAGCATCCTCACGGCTTGTGAAGCGACGCGGAGGCTCGGCAATCTTCCAGCAGCCAAGGCCTTGCAGGAGGAGCTTGCACGCATGGATGGTCCCGGACAGATCGTCAGGCTAATGGAAGCACAACTTCAGGCAAGCGAGGAAATGTCATGTTAGCGGTCGACAAGAGTCGGTACAGCTGGTCGGACATGCGGCGATTAGGTGAGCTGCAGCTTGCTAACCAAGCGGAATTGCAGCATCCAGCGGAACTATGTATCGCACTCTGTATCGAGCATCCGTTCGAGCTGGTGAGCTTGGTACTCCAATTGCAAGAAGAAGGCGGCACTGTCCTGCTGCTGCCTCAGCACACACCGTTAGTAACGGCGAAGCAACGGGCCATTCAGGCGGGCTGTCGCGCGCTCATCTACGGTCGTGCTGACAACCTGATTATATTAGAGAGCGACGCTTGTGAAGCGAGGGAATCGGGTATGTTGCAGTACAGCTCCGGCACGACTGGCGAGCCGAAGCTGATTCATCGGTCATGGACCGATATCGAACTGGAGATTGCTGCTTACAACGAACGTCTGGCAGCAGAACCGGGGGAACAGCCGATAATCTGGGTGCCCGTAACGCACTCATTCGGCTTGATTGCAGGTGTGCTGGCTTCACTGCGCAGAGGAGCAGAACCGATCGTACTGACGGAGAAGAATCCCCGCTTCTGGCACAAGATGCTGAAGGAGCATCCCCGCTCCATTGTGTATGCAGTACCGTTCCTGCTTCACTTGTACTTGTCATTCAAGCTTCCGACCAAGTTTCACCGGGTAGTCAGCTCCGGCTCTTCACTTACGGATTCGCTGCTTGAACAGATAAGGGAGTTAGCTGGCGAAGTGATCCAGCAGTATGGCTGCACAGAGTTAGGCTGTATATCCTTATCCAGACATCCACAAGCTTCGACAGATGTAGGGAAGCCGCTGTCGCATATGCGCTTGGCGGAGCCAGGAACGAAGGAGCAACCGGAGGAATGGATCGTCACCTACGGAAGTCGGGAGACAGCGACGCACGATCTAGGTTACCGCGATGAGCAGGGGCGCTTGCATCTACTCGGACGGACAGACGATCTGATTAATGTATCTGGACAGAAGGTCATTCCACTCGAGGTGGAGCAGGTTCTGCTCCAGCATGCTCAGGTGGCAGAAGCAGTTGTGTGCCGCTCCCCACACAAGGTATGGGGCGAGGCGGTGAAGGCATGGATCGTACCGCGTGACCATGCAGACGAGGACGAGCTTAGGCAGTGGTGCGTGGATCGCCTGCCCCCGTATAAGGTGCCGAGCTTTATTGAGCAGGTGACGACGCTGCCGCGGAATGCAAATGGAAAAATCGACAGAAGGCAATTGGAACGTGCGTTCACAACATAAACGAACATAGGACATGTCCCAAATGTGAAAGTTCATGTCTATCAAGTCATGTAGATACGAAAGGAGAGGCTAATATGGCAAGAGCAGAATTGATGAGCAAGCTGTGTGCATTGATCGAGGAAAATTTGGAGGTGAAGCTCCCGGAGGACGTGCAGGAGTCTAGTCGGATGTATCAGGATCTGCGCATTGATTCCATCATGGTGCTGCAACTGGTTGTGTATATCGAGGAAGAGTTCGATGTGCTCGTGCCAGAGGAAGATGTAGACCCAGCTGTATTCGAGACGCTTGGCTCCATGGTCACCTTTATTGAACAATTGCAAGCCGAAAGCATTGCTTAGGCGGGTCAGATGATGAGTCGAATGGTAAAAATATCCGTCATCGGGTTTGGCCGCATAATGGAGCTAGTCCATCTGCCCTTGATCAAACGGGTAGATAATCTGGCGATCACTGGAATTTACGACGTTACACCTGAGCGGCTGGCGCTCGCTGAGAAGCGGAAGTTTCCAACTTACTCCGAGCTGGATGCTATGTTGGCAAGCGATGCAGACGTTGTGCTAGTAGCCACTCCGCCTAGCTTGCACTATGCGCATGCGAAGCAAGCCTTGGAGGCTGGCAAGCATGTGCTCGTGGAGAAGCCGATCAGCTTGCACGCTCATGAAGCAGTAGCCTTGCGAGAGCTGTCGCAGCGAGTGGGCAAGAGCATCACTGTCTTCCACAACCGCCGCTATGACGCGGATTACCTTGCAGTCAAGAGCTGTTTGGAGAGCGGACGATTAGGGGAGGTCCAGTTCGTAGAACGCCGTCATCACATGTTCGGCTCTGGTGCCTCCTTTGCCGTGAAGTCATTCGATCCGAACTGGCGCAACAAGCCTGAGCTCGGCGGCGGTGCCCTGCTTGATTGGGGTGTGCATATCGCCGATCAGCTTATGCAGCTACAACTTGGTGCGATTGCATCATTGCGTGCTTGTTCGCGCACATTGCCGTGGAAGCAAGGAGAGGTCGAGGATTACGTGCATGCCCAGCTGGGGCTTGCGAACGGGATTCAGCTCGTCATGGACATCAACTTTGCTTCTTATGCCGCCTCCCCGCTGTGGATTGTAGGCGGTTCGGAAGCAACGTTGGTCGTCTTATCCGAGCAGGAGGCATGGCTGCATCGAAGAGGCGTGGAGCCGGAGCGTTGGCCGCTGCCGTCCGTGTCGCGATTCGCTGCACTGCCGATCTATCAAGGGCTAGTCGCTCATGTGACAGACGGATCGCCGCTGGAGATTGACGTGGAGCAGGCGATTGCGGTTATGGAGCTGCTGGATCAAATACGCGAATCAGACAAGAAGGAGGAGTCACATGCGAATCACCTTTTCCTCGCCACAGGCGGAATTTGAATGTATACAGGCAGCATGGCTGCAGCGGGTGGAGGAAACCGCGCGTCGCGGTGTGTTTGTCGGCGGAACCGAGGTCGCTCAATTTGAGGAGGCATTCGCCAATTACGCGCACGTTCCACATGCAATCGGTGTCGGGAATGGCACGGATGCTCTGTATTTGGCATTGAAGTCGCTTGGAATCGGACCGGGAGATGAAGTCATTACCGCTGCGAATACGTTCATCGCAACTGTCGAAGCGATTCATCACACAGGGGCCAAGCCGGTTCTGGTAGATTGCGATCCCGCTACTTACTTGCTCCAATTGGAGCAAGTGCGCGCCAGTTGCACACAGGCGACGAAAGCGATCATTCCCGTTCATCTGTACGGTCAGATGGTGGAGATGGACAAGCTTAATGCCTTAGCGGCGGAGCGGGGGATTGCAGTCATCGAAGATAGTGCGCAAGCGGCGGGTGCCCGCTATCAAGGGAAGCCTGCCGGAAGCTGGGGCGAGCTTGGCTGCTTCAGCTTCTATCCAGACAAAAATTTGGGCGCTCTCGGCGATGGCGGAGCGGTAGTAACCGTATCCGATGAAAGGGCGGCAAGTCTTCGCAAGCTGAGGAATCACGGCGGGACTACACGTTACGAGCACGACCTGCCGGGGTTCAACAGTCGCCTGGATACGATTCAGGCGATGGCGCTTGCACTGAAGCTGGATTATCTCGACGAGTGGTCCCGGCATCGGCGGCAGGCGGCGAAATGGTACAGCGAGTACTTGCGTGACGCGGCATCTCTGCAATTGCCCGCGCAGCGGGATGAAGAGAGCCATGTGTACCATCTGTATGTCGTCCGCACTGAGGCTGCACAGCGTGACAAGCTCAAGAAGCACTTGCAGAAGCGCGGCATCCTGACAGCGATTCAGTATCCGACCCCTGTCCATCTTACACCGGCGTTCGCGCATCTGGGATATGGTCCCGGCGACTTCCCGGAAGCAGAACGTGCCGCAGGCGAAATACTCTCGCTTCCTATGCATATCGGCATGGGCGAAGAACAAGCGGCTTATGTGGCAGAGGCGGTCAAGGAGATCGCAGGCCGGGTACTCGCATGAAGAACTTGCCGGTTCGCATTGGTTACATTGGCGGTCAGCCGCAGCGCATTAATGAACGGGCGATTGACAGCCAGTGGATCGGTTATTTGGGCGAGCATGCCGAGACAGTCAGCATCCCGCCGCTCAGTATTATGAAGCTGTTCGGAGGCGCGATTGAGCAGTGGCGTCGCAAGCTGCCCGGCTCAATTGAAGGGTTTGCGGAGCGGCTGCGTCAGCTGTGCGCGAAGTATGAGATTCAAGCGATGTATGTCAATCTTCCCGTCCTTCTGCCTTATCTAATGATGGCGCGGAACGAGGGAGGAATCAAGCTGAGCTTTCTGTTCATTGCTCATTCAGTTGGCTCTGAATTTTGGCTGAAGCAATGGATCGGCATCGCTCCGCTTCTTCAACAGCAGGATGTGCTGCTTACCAGCTCCGCTTCCAGTCGGGAGGCGCTGCTGCGCTTGTCCCCTGTTTATCGCCATGCGAAGCTGATCCCGCTCTGTATTCAGACCCGTGAGGGGGCATCGATACGAAGCACGGCAATGCGCGATCATTCCTCTGCCCGGAATATGCTGGCAATTGGACGGATTGATCCTGACAAGAATATCCATGTGCTGCTCCGCTGCTTCGCCGAGATTCGCAGGCAAGTGCCTGATGCACATCTATATATTGCGGGGGAGTATACAGGTGCATCCGCGGAGGCAATTGACCGGTATCGCTCAGAGCTCGCTGCATTCATTGAGAATGCATGCTTGTCCGATTGCGTGAGCTTCACCGGGCCGGTTATCGGGGAGCAGAAGGAGCAGCTCTTCGCACAAGCAGATGTGCTTGTGAACTTGTCTACCGATCTGGGAGAGACCTTCGGGTTTAATTTGCTCGAGGCGAAAACTTGGGGATTGCCTGTTGTATGTACTGGCTGGGACGGGTTTTGCGAGCTAGTAGCAGATGGCGAGGATGGCATCTTGACAGCCTGCCACTGGGATGGGGACAGCCCGACTGTTGATGAAGCGGACGTAGTGCAGGCGTGTGTGAGGCTGCTGTCTGATGACGTACTGCGAGAGAGATTGGCAGCCAATGCTTGGCATCGAGCGCGGAACTATGATTATCATATGATCATGCCGCAGATTATAGCGGAATTAGAAGCGGCGCTTGAGGTGCCTGCTGCGCGCAGGGAGATACCCTTCAATACGCCGATTGCCGAGCTGGACGAGCTTTATGAGCTGTCAGCATTAGATCGGCTGCCATTTCTGAACGAAACACCCGTGTCGATACTATCGTTGGCGGATACGCATGCTCCCGAATGGCCATCCATGGTCAAGCCGGTCGTGCAGCATTTCGCTAGGAGGACAAGCTATGCAGAGCTATAGATTGTTGCTAAGAATTGTTCCTTATCTTCGCGTGCGCAAAGGCGCGATGACCTTGATTTATATACTGACGGCGATTGATTTAACGTTGGCAATGGCGCAGCCGTTGATCTTCGCTTACTTAATCGACCATGTGCTGATTGAGCGAAGGACAGAAATGATTATGCCCATTCTCGCTCTGTCGGTCGCAGCGGCCTTGTGCTCAGCTAGCCTAGCTGTAGTCAAGAGCGGGCTAATACGCAGAGTGCTGGCGCAGAATACGTTGGAAGTACGAGATACGTTGACACGGCATATTCGCAAAATCCCGATTTGGGAAATCGAGCGACACGGCGCAGGCAAGTTTGCTGCTATGCTTGGCTATGATTCCCATACGCTCGCCAACTACCTGAGCATGGTCATTACCGAGATATTGACACAATTGTATATGCTTTGTCTGGCATTGGGGTTGCTCTTCTATATGGATTGGCGGCTTGGTCTGGTCGCGATGGCAAGCATTGGTGTCATCTTGCTAATCCCGCGTATGTACAGAAAGCCGATGGCACAGCATGCGTCTGAAGTGCGCTCGCACAATGAAGCGATTGGCTCCTATCTGTATGAACATATTGAAGCGTCTAAGGAAATACGCATGTTCGGGTTGGAAGGATGGGAGCGCACGCGCAATGAGGGCATCTATGGCGGGCTGGTGCGAAGCAGCACGCGCGAGACGGTGTTCCAGCAGCTTTCGAATCAGTCGAGTGTGCTCGTTATTAGCTTCATTATTGTATTGATTTATTGGATTGGCAGCCAACAGGTGCTGAAGGAAGCACTGTCTGTCGGCATGCTTGTAGCTGCGGTATCATACTTGCACAACGTCTTGAATCCAGTCCGTGCCATTAATGACACCTATGTCGAAGCCCAACGTGCAGAGGTGGCGCTGCAGCGCGTAGAAGCGTTCGTGAGCATTCCCTGCGAGCGAGCACTACTTGCTCCCGAGCCGCAAGGACATGCAGCGTTCCCTTGGAATGAGAAGGTACCGGATGTGATTTGTAACAATCTCTATGCTTCCAGCTATGGACAGCAAATTCTGAAAGGGCTTGATCTGCGTGTGCGCGCAGGTGAGGTGGTCGCCTTCGTCGGCAGAAGTGGCTCTGGGAAGACGACGTTGTTCCGCGCTATGATGGGCTTTATCGATATTGATTCCGGCGAGCTCAGCATCGGCGGGACAGCGATCGAGAAGCTACATCGTCAGGCATTGAGCGCTGGAATCGGAACAGTATTTCAGGATTCTTATATCGTCAGCGGCACCCTCTTCGAGAACATTGCATTGGGCAGCTTAGACGCCTCTTACGAGGAAGTATATGAAGCGGCGTGCAACGCCAATTTGCAAGCGTTCATCGACAGTCTTCCTGAAGGTCTGTATACGCGTGTAGATCATAAGGGCTTTCAATTATCGGGCGGACAGCGGCAACGAATCGCGATCGCCCGTGTGTTCCTGAAGAAACCGGGTCTGCTCATTTTGGATGAGCCTACGTCAGCACTAGATCTGCGGACAGAGGAGGAGGTTATGAAAGCACTTCGCCGGGTGATGCAGGGCAGGACGACGTTAATATCCTCGCATAAGCTGTCGACGATGGAAGCCACGGACTATATTTATGTGCTGGATCAAGGCAGGATCGTAGAATCGGGAACGTACCAGGAATTGATTCAAGGTTCGGCGCATTTCAGCTCCATCATGCAGGAGAAGAAGCTGGAGGAAGCGGCTGTACAGAGACCGGACAGACCCGCGCATCCTGAAGGCGCTTATGGTTAATTGGCCAACAGCTGCAGGCACAATGATAAGCTTACACCGGATAACGAAGGAGAACATGTATGTGGTTACCGAAACCGGAAACATATCACGGCAACAAGGACATCCTGCAATGCTATGAGGCTTTGATAGGCGGATATATTACGGCTCATGGTCAGCCATGCCATTGGCTGTTCGCAGATAGCTGGGGGTTCTACTATACATCCATGCAGCAGTATGGTGCATATGAGCCAGCTTGCGTCTATCCGATGTGGCACAACCTGAATCGAATTTACGGCATTCGTCAACGGTTATTCCACGGTGCAACGTTGCGCATGTTGGCCGATTGGCTCAGCACGAATCAATCTCCTGTCTTCTTGGTAGCCGATCAATATGAACTTCCCTGGGTAACGGAATATCGGATGATGCATCACGACCATTATCTAGCTGCCACGGCTGTTAGTGAAGATGGCACGAAGCTGTTCATACAAGATTTGTGGCCGAATGAGATGAGGGAATGGCGTGACCTTGCGGAGCTTGAATCGGCCTTTCACGCGCGCGGTAGTCGTGCTCTGCAACTGACTGAGCCCCGGCTTAAGATTGATGCGGACTTGATTCGCCGTCTTCTCACTGACGCGATTGCTAGAATGCGCGGCGAAGAGCGTGAAGACTATTGCAGTGGATTGGCTGGCTTGCGACAATTCCGGCAAGATGTTGTACAGACGAGCGCTGATGCGCTGCTACCGATGGAGCAACGATTTGATATGCTTCGCCGAGTGGTCGATGTGCGTTACTTGTTCCTTGAATTTCTCTGCTTCGTGCAGCAGCAGCCTGTCTGGTCGAGTCAGCTCCCATCCGGTATTATCTCTGCTGTGGAGAAGTGTATAGCGGCATGGCAGTCCTTGCGCAACTACATGGTGTTGTCGTCACTTAAGGGGAACTACCGACCTGCTAGATGCTCGGCGCTGCTGGATAAGATCTTGGAGTGTGAGCAGGCTTGCCTGCATGCGACCGAAACATGGCTTGCACGATACCATCCAATTATAGGGAACGGGAGGGGAGGGGATGAGCATTATGAGACAGCAGGCAGTTCCGATTTCACTTGATGCCCACTTGAATTGGAAGGGCGTCACCTGGCGTGAGTTAGATATTCAAGGACAAGTAGACCCGCGCGGTGCCAGTATTCCAGGAGAAGTGTATCCACAGGAAGGTTCGCTGAACATTGGCGGCATTCCGTTTCACATTCCAGCATCCAATAGCGCGCGAGAAGATATGGTCAGCTGTGAGGGACAGCAGATTGTCTGCTCGAAGCCTGGACAGTATGAGACGCTGATCGTGCTTGGTTTTTCAGTATTTGGTGATTACTCGGACTTCATAGGATTTTCCTATGAGAATGCAATCAGCGAGCTGAAGCCGCTAGAACTGACTGACTGGTTCCAATATTATCCGAATAAATCTGCGTTGTTTGGCGAGGAGACCGCATTCGAAATTCCATATTTTCTTGATGAAGCGGAGGAGGTGGCGCGTCCGGTTGCCGTCTGGCTGCAGCGTATTCCTTGCAATCCTGCACTGACCTTGCAACAGATTCGCCTGCCGGATAATCCGTTCATGTTCATCGTGGCGATGACATTAACCTGAATTCTAGGAGGTTGCCCATGCAACAGACTGCTCTGAATCCTCCCAAGCGATATCATGCGTACCAGAATATTCTGCAATGCTATGATACGGTCATTGCTTCTTATATTAGCGGCAGCGGGCTTCCCTATCATTGGCTGTTCAGTGAGCATTGGGGATTCTACTACTATGATGCGGAGCGATTCTACTATCGCCGTCATTATTCACGGTATCCCTTGTGGGACGCACTCCGTAAATTATACAAGGTGAGGAAAACGATGTTTACCGATATTCCGCTTACGGCTTTGCTGGACAGTCCGCGCTTCGCGCAGAAGAAGCAAATGTTCGTCATCGCGGATGAGTTCGACCTGCCGTGGACACCGGAATATCAGAATATCCATCATCCGCATTATTTCTTGCTTACCGATTATGATAAGGCAGGGCATAAGGTGTATGTCAACGATTGGTGGCCTGTGCCGTACCAGGATTGGCTGGATTTGTCGATGCTGGAAGCTTCCTTTCAAGAGATGGGAGAGCACGCATTCGTCTTGTCCGAGCCGTCCTTTCACTATTCAGACGCTCTGCTGCTTGAGCAGATGGAGGTGGCTTATACGCAGATGACGGGCTGGGAGGATAATGGCCTGAGCGCGGGGATATACGGTATTAGGCGATTCCAGCAAGATATATTGCGGATGGGTCAGGAGACTGCTAGTTTCATCGACCGCTGGTTCTATATGGTGAAGCTGACGATTGAGGCCAAATATTTGTTCCTTGAATACGTCCTCTTCCTGAAGGTGGAACGCGGCTGCCCGATTCCGGATGCGTTCACGCAATTGCTGGAGCGCACGATCAACGGATGGTTCTCCTTCCGCAATACGATGATGTCCGCGAAGATTCGGAAGTCGCTGCAGCCAGACAAGCTTGCCGATCGATTAGGCAAAGTTGTCGAACTGGAGCAGGCTTGCGCCGAACAATGGGGAGACATCATGCAGCAGACTCGTCTATCCGTGCAGGAAAGCGCAGATCACTCGGAAAGCGGGGAAAGTATCCGATGAGAATATCGTGCATCGTCCCAACCTATAATTCAGCCTTCTACCTAAGAATGGGGCTGGAATCACTGACCTTACAGCAGTTGGTGGACAATGTAGAGCTGGAAGTGATTGTAGTCGATGATGGTTCAACAGATAATACAGCTGCTGTAGTCGATGCTGTCCGCAGTGCGAACGTTCGCATCAGCTATGTGCATCGTCCGAGAGACGCATATGCGAATCGTTCCCGGACGCGCAATTTGGGCATTGCCAAGGCGAGCGGGGATGTCTTGTGCTTTCTCGATGCTGGGGTTATCGTGCCGCCTTCATTCTTCCAGCGGGTGGCGGATCGATTGGGCAACGAGCCGAATATGGTGCTTGCCCACGAAACGTACGGGCTATACATCGATCCGGAAGAGGAAGATATGAGCATTTTGGATGATTTTGCCGTGGAACGTCTGGATGAGTGCATGCCGCGCATACAGCAGTTGCAGTCGTGGACCGACCCGCGGAGTCTCAGCGCACCGTATATTCATTACAACTTGAGTCTGCTGCCTGCACCGTGGACGGACGGTTGGAGCTGTGCATTATCGGTTCCAGCACAGCTTGTGGACACAGCAGGCGGCTTCGATGAGCGTTTCTACGGTTGGGGAGTGGAGGATTGTGAATTTGCCTATCGTCTGTATCGCGCCGGGGCGCAATTTCGCTTCGAACGTCAGGCGTATGCTTTCCATTATCCGCATCCTATCTCCCGATCTGCTGCGAAGGAGCAATCGCTGCGTGACAACAGCATTCAGATGCATCACATGCATTATGAATTGGACACAGAATGCTACGTCCATTACTTGGGCTTGCATTATCAAGGCTTCCTCGAGAAGCTGAGGACGCTGGACTTGTCTGCGCTCTTGCCTGCGGAACTGCCGCAACAATGGCTGCGAGACGAATCTCAGCCTACACCTTCCGGACGTGTGCTGGCAATCGGAATTGACCGACCAGACTGGATTCGCAGCTTGGGAGCAACCCATGTGTTCGCACATAACGAACAGGTCAGCAGCCTATTGCGCGAGCAGTTGCCGGAGTCGGACATTCGCTGTCTGATCGGCGTAGATACGCCGTATGAGGAAGGCTGCTTCGAGCGCATCTATATATCTGACTATGTTCGCACCTTTCATCCAGCTATCATTCGTCTCATGTTCTCTGAGTTGAAGCGAATCGGCAAGCGTATTATCTGGCTGCGCGCAGATATGGATGCATCGCCATTCGCAGAGGTCGATCCAGTGTTGGCCAATAGATTGAAGGAAATTTGCCGTGCGCCTGCTCGAAGCACTCCGGCACCGTTCGATCAGGAATATGCCCCGAGCCGACACAAGCGCTTGGTGATGGAGAAGATCTATTGGCTGCGCGCGATGGAAGTAGAGACCATAGCTGACGAGACAGGACTTGCGCTGGAAGCCAGAAGCTGTCCGGCACCGGTCTGTTCATGCTAACTAGAGAGAGGGGAAGTCTAGTGGAACCAAGCTCAAGCACGGAGCAGAACATGATTAGTTTGGGAGCGTTGGAATGCACATCATCGTGTATTATGACGGCGCTTTCCCTGTTCGGGTTGAATCCGCAGCATTTTTTGCTCGCATACTGGGATATCAACTATCACCGCGGCAACCTATTGTCGTCGCGTAATCCGTATTATCATGATTTGCGGCCATTCTATGGCATTCAGAAATCTTATGAGGAACAGGAGACGCTGGAGCCGATCCTTGCATCGATTCGTCAAGGTCATCTAATTATGCTGCGTTGCCAGGCATCTGATCTTTCGTTCTTCCCTAGAGAGCTGCTTAGTCATGATGCAGCTGGCTTCGATCACTATTGCTTGCTAACACAATATGACGAAGTGTCCCAAGTCTTCCACGTTGTTGATCCTATCGCTTCGCATATCGGTGTGATTACGATAGAAGAGCTTGTGAAGGCAAGTATGGCTGGAGGTAAGCTGTACTATTATGAGATAGACAGACCGTCAGACCCATTCCACTGTCCAACCAATGCCTCGTTGTTCCGGATTGGCGCAGAAATGAATTATCGCTCTGTATTCCACAATGACGTTAGTGGCTTGCGCGCGTTCGATCAATTTGCCAACGAGCTAGAGCTATCAGCACAATGGGACGTGGCGGAGCGGGATTCCTGGTTGCGGGCGAATACCATTACGGTCAGCTCGACGATCAAGCTTCGCAAGCTGGTATGGGACAGCTATACGGCATTGCATGTGCTGGAGCCTGTATTGCATGCTTCGCTTGCGTCCTCAGTCAAAGCGATCGTCTCGAACTGGACGCGACTCAATCTGTCACTTATCAAATATAAGCAAAAGCAAGATACGCAGCTAATCAGCAACTGCCAACAAGTGCTCTTCAGGCTGCGCGAGCTGGAGAAGCAGTTCCTGCTTGACCTGCGTGAGGCTGGTCTGTCACTCGAGACCAAGATCGGATAGGAGGAAGCACATGATGCCGGAATCGACACTGTGGTGCTTGTCTACGACGGAGGTCTATCCGTTCAGCAAGATTGGGGGATTAGGCGATTATTGCTATTCGTTCGCCAAGGGCTTGCGGGATCGTGGACATGAAGTGATGGTGTTCTCGCCCTATTATGAGAAGCACATGCTGCCACTGACAGCTGAACTGGATTACCAGATAGAACCTAGAACCATCACCTTTCGCAAGCGCGAGCTGTCTTATTTGAGCATGAGCTGTACGTATGAAGGCATTACGTATGTGTTTTTCCGCTATGCGCCCTTCTGGGGACATGACACGATGTTTCTCGATGACTGCAAACGTTATAACGAAAACTTGAACGGCAGCACCTTGCTGGGCAAGGCTATGTCCATAGAATTACGCATTCGCCTGCAGGCTGAGTCCGGTAATCGCCGATTAGTCGTGCAGGGCAATGATGCTCTGTCTTCCTTCTTCGCTCCGTATATACAAGCCGAGGCATTTCCGAATGTGCAAGTTACGAAGCTGTATGCCGTACATAGCTTTGTCGGCGAGGCGGTTGGTCGCATTTATCGCATGGACGAATATTATTTGGATCAAGAGTTCAAGGCTCTGATTGATCGAGATTTCAGCAGGGAAAAGAGCTGGCTGGAAGTGCTTACCCCTCACTTTGACCGTTTTATTACAGTCAGTCCGAATTATGTGACGGAAATTACATCAGGGGAGACGTCATTGTCCAAGCTATTCAGTCGCATGCATCAGGAAGGAAGGCTGGCGGGGTTCCTGAACGGAATTGATGATGCATTCTGGTCGATTCATTCGAGTCCGTTGCTAGGAAGAGAGGAAGGGGATACTCTGTCTGCGCTCAAGCATAGATACAAGGCGAAGCTATGCAGGCGAATAGGGTTGTCCTTGGAGAAGCCGTTGCTTGTATTCGTAGGCAGAATCACTCCGCAGAAAGGTCTGCAGCGATTGAACGATATGCTGGCCCTGTTGCCAGATTCGCACATTGTTATTCTGGGACAGGGGGAGCCGCTTGAGCATTACATCACCGAGCCATACAGGAAGCAAGTCACTCATTTCGACCATTATGAAGAACAGCTTTGTCATGAGGTGCTGGCGGCAGCCGATTACTCCATCGTTCCATCCGAATACGAGCCATGCGGCTATGTCGCCATGTATGCGCCAAGATTCGGGGTGATTCCACTCGTTCGCGAGACTGGCGGTCTAGTTAACATTGCTGCAAGTGTGGAAAGTGTGCTGCAAGTGCCCATACTGTTCGATACAGCAGATCAATTCGCGAGGCTGTACAGCGGTTTGCTCGTAAGAAATCTGCATGAGAGCGATACGTTGCGGGAGAAGCTGTCTCACCTGACTTGGCGATGGGATGAGACGTTGGAGCAGATGGAGCTGTTTGTGTTGTCACATACATGACGATACGATGCCAGCATCTGATCTCACCCATGCTTAGACAGGCTGCTGGCATTGCAATACCCCCCAAAAAACTTAGTATATACCCAAGAAATTATAGAACATCTGCTCGTGCGAGCCAGACTGCAAGGATAGCACATCTATCTGTCGAATGAGTACTCCTATCATCGAAATCTGTTGAGGGGAGTACAGCGTATGAATAACGAGAGACGAACCATGTCCGCTCAAGCCACAAGAAGCAATGAAATGAAAGCGATTCCAAGAATGCGTTCAATGGCATTCAATCCATTCCGCACAATCGGGGGGAAGCTGTTCACCGTATTCATGGTGTTCGTTGTCATACTGGTGTCCGGTGCAGGAATTTACTCGTACACGACGGCGAAGACGACCTTGTCGGACGAAGTAACGAACTATTCGACGCAGGCGTTAGGGCAGATGGCGGACAATCTCGATCTCATGCTGAAGCAGTATGAGGACTTGTCCATGCTGATGGTGACAGATAAGGAAGTCAGCAGTGCTATCACGACTATGCAGGATGATGGGGCAAGCAGTCTTGAACGATTAGAAGCAGCGCGCAATCTGGACAGCAAGCTTGCGTCTATCGCCTTGTCTGACAATGCGATTAACGCCATCTTTTACTTCGATATGAACGGGATGCTGGCATCCAGCTATAGTACGCTTGCCATCTCGGAGAGTGTGCAGGAGGAATCGTGGTTCGTGCGGGCTATGGAAGCGAACGGCGCTCAGTTCTGGCTCGGCACGAACCCGGAGAAGCTCGAGGACCGCAACGGTGTCACTACGTTCGGTGTGGTGAGGATGCTGAAGGACGCTTACTCCCAGAATAGCGGCGTCCTGTACATGCAGCTGAGCAAGGAGATTCTGATCGAACAAATGAGCAAGCTGCAGTTCGGTGAGAGCGGAACATTGCACATCGTGAACGGTAATCGTGAGATTCTATTCAGTGCGCACACGGAGCAGGTTGAAGGTGTGCTTGAAGCGGTGTCGCAAGCAGATATCGATGCGATGAACAATCTGCCCGAAGAACAGTATCTGCGTCATTATGAGCGGCATGGCAATCTAATCTTGCAGAGCAAGATCGGTGAACTGGACTGGCAATTAATCGGGGCTGCACCCGTACAGGAGCTGACAGCAAGCGCGAACCAAATCTTGAACGGTACATACACGATGATCGGCTTGGCAGTGGCGATTTCGATCGTAGTCGGAATTGGCATGATGCGCTGGATCGGCACACCGCTCATTCGTCTCCGCAATCTCATGAACGAGGGCGAGCAGGGGAATCTGTCTGTTCGTACACAGGTGCGCAGCAAGGATGAAATCGGGCAAGTGGGTGAGAGCTTCAACCGCATGATGGAGCAAATTCAGAAGCTTGTTCAGCATACGAATTCTTCCGCCCAAGCGGTATTGCACACTGCCAGTGAATTAACGGAAGTGTCCAAGCAAACCTCACATTCATCGAGAGAAATCTCGATGGCGACAGAGCAAATCGCAGAAGGTGCGATGACGCTCGCAACAGAAGCCGAAAGAGGCAACGGGATATCCACAGAGCTGGGCGATCAGATGCAGCATGTGCTGGAGGCGAATGCCGTTATGGGCAAGTCTGCGCAAGGTGTACGTGAGCTAAGCGAGCAAGGAACAAGTCTCATGGGATCGCTCATCGGGAAGACCGAGCAGACGGAGCAGATGACCCGTTCCTTAGTAGAGAAAGTAGACAAGCTGCAGGAAAGCACGACTTCGATTCGCAAAATTCTGGATGTGCTCAACGGCATCGCGCAGCAGACGAACATTCTCTCATTGAACGCGACGATAGAAGCGGCTCGCGCAGGCGCAGCCGGACAAGGCTTCATGGTCGTCGCCGACGAAATTCGCAAGCTGGCTGACCAATCGAGACAGTCCATCGATGTCGTAGGGGGAATGACTCAGACGATCCAAACCGAAATGGAAGAGACCGTCGCGGTATTGTCCGATGCCTACCCGATCTTCCAGGAGCAGCAGACAACAGTCAATCAAACGAGCAGCATGTTCGACAATGTCCGCGGTGAGATGGAGTCATTCACAGCGAATCTGGATCAAGTAACGGCTTCTCTGCGCACATTGGAGCAATCACAGCATACACTGTCCGAGGCGATGTCCAGCGTCAGCGCCGTGTCTGAACAGTCCTCTGCTACTTCCGAAGAGGTGGCGTCGCTGTCGAATGAGCAGCTGCGCTCAAGCGAAGGACTCGTCCAGCTTGCGGAACAGCTGGAGCACTTGTCCGAGGCATTGCAAAAGTCGCTTGCGCGGTTTACTGTATAAGGATGTCTATAACAAACTCCCGCTCTGTAAGTACACAGGCGGGAGTTTTTGCGGAATTGGATCAGGAGGGCGGAAAACTTCACATATGCAGGTATTTCTTCGGAATTGGCACCCATTCAGCTGAAAAACTACGAACTTACATGTTTTCAAAGTCCAAGTAGTCAGTTACAGCCATTTCAGCATTTGGGAGATGCAGATTTGCAGGCATTTCGAGGAAATCACTCTTCCACACTATCAATGCCTGCACATTCGTAGGAAATCCAGCACGGCACCCCATGAGTAAGGCAGTGTGTGATCATTGATTAGAGATCAGTCATCATTCGCTTACCTCTCGAATAAGATTAGAAGCGGATTGTGAATAGTCACAATCTAATAACTTTCTAATCTGGAGGTATGCATGAGAAGAAAATTGTCGTTCGTGTCGTTGGCCGCATTCATGCTCATTGTCGTATGTGTTCCTGTGATGGCTGCAGCAGAGGCCCCGACTTCCCAACAGTTGTCTAGTAATAGTCCGTATAACTCGCCGTGGAGTCAATGGATCCAGAACAAGCAAACGTGGGACTCCATGGGCATCGACAGCTATGAATTTACGCAGATCAATACGTGCTATTGCTACTATCGCGAATTGCAAATTCGGGTGGAAAATGACACAGTCGTATCGGTAAAAGATCTCAATACGGGGACAATGCTTGACCCGAGCAACTACGCTACTTATACGATGGACGACTATTTTCAGACGATTCTAAGTGCGATCTGGCAGGCAGAGATCGTTCAGGTCCAATATGATGCGAGCTATGGCTATCCAAGCCAAGTGTACATTGATTGGAACAGTATGATTGCGGATGAAGAGACATCCTTCACGATTACGAGCTTCAATCCGCTATAATTGGCAACGTAGTCCGACTTGCATTCACAATGGTGTGAAGCAAGCTCATGGAACACAAAAAAAGCCGTGAATCATCACGGCTTTTTTTGTGTTCCATGTATGGTGGTCCTGTCAGGTATGAACATACAAAAAATCCTCTGTCCAATTGACAAAGACATAAATTCAGATTAGAATAATAGATCGATAATATTAATTTAATATTATATCACACTTTTAGCAATATGTCAATAGTTTTTTTGAAAACGAAAGGAGGGCGCATTAGTATGTATGTATCCCGTATTTTCAACAGTTTGCAGGAGTCTGTACAGGAGCAATATAGAATGGAGCTGCTGGAGCTGAATGAGAGGACCAAGGAATACGGCCTAATGCTGACTCCGCAGGATGTTGATCGATTGCTTGCTGCAAGAACCGAAGTTCTGTACAGCTACGGACGAGTAGAATTGAGTATGGAGGTAACGAAGGAGCTGATCGATGTGTTCTCGACTTCTCCCTTCATCGAGCAAGAGACCTATGCTGATACCATGAACGAGCTTCATGAGATCTTCTACGATCTGAAGAATGAAACAGAAGACAGGATCGGTGATCGGCAGCTGCTGCACAGAATGAAGGAATGGTTTGATGCGGACTGTGAAGGCTCCTTGGACTTGCTGAAGGGCAAGCTCGATCAATATGCTGAGAAGTTTCGCAGGGAGTTGACGAAGAAGGAGACCTTGCATGAAGGAGGGGATGACCAGTGCGATCTGACAATCTGAGAGAACGGGCTGAGCTAGCAGTTCAGGGTAGCATACGTAAATCTCGGCTGCATCGCCATCCGTATACGATCTCCTTGATGAACGAAGGCTTGCGTGCAGGGCTGCTCACGAGTCAAGAGCTGATGCGTATCCAGAATGGATTCATGCAAATTCTGCAGGAGTTGATTCAGCGTCACACCCGTGGGGAGAGCACCTCAGTTACGACGGACACGGCAGAGAATATTTTGGCCTCGGTTATGTACGCAGCAGACGCTTATCTATTCAGCTTCGAGCAGCCGGAGAGGGCTATCACGTACTTGAAGGCGATTGATATTCGACAAGTTTATACTAGAGGCGTGGAGAAGGTCAGCCAATGTTACGAACAGTCGAAGCAGCTGTACAAGGAAATCCGAGCAACGAAACTGGATGTACCGGTTGATGCCTATAACATGACCATCGACGAGTCCTTACCTATATTTTTGCGGAAATATGGAATCATCTTCGACGCTCATCATACGATGGCGAGCATCGATTATCCACTAGCTATGGATGACATGAACTTGCAAGGTGTGTATTATATCAGACAATATCTAGAGCGCTTGAAGCTGGAGAATACGTTCTGCGCTATGTACGATCCTCAGGCGTTGTTAAATTTGTTAACCGATTATGGAAGGGTATGTCGGTTCGATTACCGAATCGAATTGTACAATATGTATGAATTGGTGCTGAGTCAGGCAGTATTCTCGGTTATGTCTGGCGGCGATGCGCTGGATGTCCGGCTGTCAGAGAACCAATACTTGCGGTTGGAGCAGCAATTGACGGCGCTCACTGAAGCGGGAATTCGTTCTGCTGTCACAGAAGCGATTGTCAGCCTTCAGCGGCATCTTGCGATCGAATCACAGCATAAGGAATATATGGACGGATGCACAGATGAGCTCGTCCAGCGGGTGGCGCATGCAGCCAAGCACAACAGCTTGCGTACGGTGATCCTTACAGAGAAGGAGGCGGTGGCGAAGTCGATCGTCATTTCCTTTAGCGAAGCGGACAGAATGAGTGATGCCGAATTAAGGAGCCTGCTGCATGAGGTGATGAGCTGTGATCGGGCGGAAGAGAAGGTCAGACTAATCCTGACACGTTTCAAGTCCTTCCATGACTATCTCGATATGCTCGAGTCCGATTGCTTGTACGGAGATGAATACGTACTCCTGTTCGAAGCGTTCGGCAATACGGAGCTTGCCATTCTGGCTAAGATTGTCTTCTATGAAGAGCTGCGAGGCGAATCGTTAGACATGACGGGCATATTGGAGCAGGACAATGATTATCCGATGGAATGGCAGAAGCAATTCGCCAGCAGCTTGCGCGGAATGAAGCAGCGGTTGCTGGCTATCGACAAGTTGATAGATGAGATTGATTATGATCAGATTACATTTTATTAAGGTGAAGACCTTGACATGGCGAGTGTATTTAGTTGATCAAGGTCTTCATTGTATCTGGTTACTTTGCATGACTGGCGGAGGTTTGCTTCTCCTTCAATTCCACCAACAGCGCATGAAGCTGCTCGGTTGCTAGTCCATGAAGCACGAGCCGGAATCCGGCTCGCAGCGTCGTCAGCGGCACCATCGGATGCTTGTTGTTGATCAATGCTAACCGGTCGTTGCTGCCGATAATCCTCGAAGCCATAATCCCAATCGTTTCATCGAGTTGCAGGGAGTTCGTCGCCCGCCAGAAATCGCTGTCTGTGAGGAACAATTGATAGATTGGCGTGAAGCATTCAATCGCTGTTAACAGATCTAGCTTATTCGTCCAACGCTTCGGCATCGGTTCAATCGGGATGCGAGTCGCCGTGATGGCGTCCAAGTTAAGCCGGTCTTGCTTCGACACTTCCAGTTGTTTATCGCGAATTTCTCTGTTCATATTAATAATGAAGTTGTACAGATTTAAGTCATGAATGAGGAACAGATCGTCCTTCACAGGCTCCAGATTCGTCGGCTTCAGCGGATTCAGCTGAACATCCACACCAGGCACATTATCGCGGATGAACTGAATGATTTCCGAACCAAGGTAGAAATGACGGAGAATCATATAATTGGCCTCGGGACTAATGAACTGCTTCATGCCCCAGTACAGAAACCGATGCAATATCTTCGATGATGTGAACGCCTTGGGCAGCAAGATTTTATACAATTGGAACACAATAATGAGCAGACGGGCCAATGGACGAAGAATAGGCAGAATGAACTGTCTGGACCTGCTCGCACAATCTTTCAGGTAGGCGGCTTTGGCTTCTTGGTCGAACGGGATGCCCTGATCCAGATAGACCGCGAGGAATGGGTTCGGATCGTTCTTGTCATGGGCCATCTCATCGAAATAGCGGGCGTGATGATCTGTCATTCGTTCCCCAGCTCCTCTAATTGTAGTAAATAAAGTCTTGCCGTTGTTTTGGCCGTCTTGACGATGCGTGCAGCAAGGTCAGCTGTTAGCAAAGGGTGCTGAATTCCTGCCTCCAACCGTTCGAAATGCTTCTCGTCGGAATCGCTATGATAGAGCAAGAAGGAAACCTGCTCGTCAGTCAGCTGCAATTGGTCCCGGATCAATTCGCCCCAAAACCTTGCCATGCGGCAGCCAAGTCCCTCGATAATCCACATGGCGCCCATCAGATCCATCGGATTGTCCCGGCTCGCTCGCTGGAATAGATAAGCGGAGAGCGCTTCGCTGCCGATGTTCTTGTCACCGCTTTGAATTTCTTCGAGATTTCCACCCACCGCTACATAGTTTCGTTCCAAAATCTGAAAATCCCGATGCTCGTCGCGCGCATGTGCAAGGAACAGGGAGCGCATGTCGATATGCTCGATCGCGATGTAAGAAGCAGCGCGGGCTATCCACTGTGAGCCATCGATTACCTGCTGGCGGATGTTGCGCATAAGCAGCATGTAATCTGCCATCGTAAAGTTCCCTTGATACAGCTTGCGGATGATCGGAACTTGACCCAGCTTCTGTTCGAAATCAATCCATACGTGGACAAGCTGGCGAACAAGCTGTGCTTGCACCTGATCTTGTTCGTTATAGGTCAGATGAGGAGCTTCCGGGTCTCTCTCCACGATCAACTGCTCCTGCTGCATGCTGTCATCACCTGTTACGGTAAGCAGCATGTAGGACGTTTGGAAGCGGCCGCTCTCCGGTACCATGCACAGGATTTGCTGGCCTGGCTTCAGATGGCCTTCGTTCATAAGCTCCTCCAGCATAATATAGATGGAAGCGGCTCCCGTGTTCCCCTTCGTATACAAATTCGTGAACCATCTTTCCTCCGGGATCGTCATGCCGCCAAGCTGCATGAGGCGAAAGATCTCCTCGCGGAAGAAATGTGAGGAATAGTGGCAAACCATCCAATCGATCTGCTCCGGAACGACCTTGCCTTCCTCCACCAGCTCGAAAAATCGCTTCACACCAAGCTTGGGCATCTCATTAACTAGACGGATGTCCTGCTTCAGATTCAGTGCTCCCTCGTCCGCTGCATCCTGGATGGACGGATAATCGAGCCAGCTGCGTCCTGCGGATACGTCCTTGTTAGTCGTCGTTCCGGCATACATACATGTGTCATACAGATGGGCATAGGACTGATTGTCGATCCACTCAATACGGAGCGACAGCCCTTCGGCATTCGGCTTGTTCTGAAGAATAGCCGCGCCAGCGCCGTCCGACAGCATGAAGCGAAGGAAATCCGTATCGAACGGAATCACCTGCTGATTGCCCTTCTGCTGGGCTTCGAACCGTGTATGCTTGAACGCCCGGCTAGGGAACTCACTGGCACATGAGATTGCCGACCGCTTCTCTCCGGCACGAATCTGCACGTACGCGTTGCGCATCGCCTGCATGCCGCTTCCGCACACGCCGTGATGCGTGGCAATCTCCAGCTCAGACAGTCCGGATTCAGCATGCACCATACTGGCGAAGCCCGGGACGAGCAGATCTCCTTGTGTCGTCGCTGCGGCGAGGAAGTCGACGTCGTTATCCAGATTCGGGATGCGCTGCATAGCGTCCCGGATAGCCAGAGCTGCCATCTCCGCATTGGAATACAGACTTTGCTGATTGCGATCTATCGCGTAGTGGCGGTAACGGATTTGATTTTGCTCCAGAATGCGTCGCATCGACTTCGAGGCTCTGCCGCCGATTCGACCGAGATAAGCTTCGAGCTGGTCATTGCCGATCGGATCGCCGGGCAGAAATTTGCCTATAGCCGTAAGATATACAGGTTGCATAATGTGACCTCCATTGCATATGTGATCGATTGCTGTTGCTTTGAGGTCATCATACCGGATGGCGAGAGGTGCAGATAGTACTAACTTTGTCTAGTACCGCTAGGGGGGAGTAGTTATTTTGTTGTTCGGATAAGGTTATGCGAGCGTATACAGCGGCGGATCGTTCGGCTCATATGAAGTTGTTCATCATCCTCACTCACCTGCAAGAACCTGGTTGAGAAATTGTTGTAGTCCCTTGGACAACCACCGTTCCTTATGATAAGCCGCATACATATATCGCTCTTGCTTCGGCGCTGGAAGCGAAGCATAGGCAAGCAGGCCGTTGTGCACTTCCTCTCGAACAGCCTGAATGGACATGAAGGAGATAGCCCGTCCGTTCAGGAGTGTGCGCTTAATGGCTTCCAGCGAATCCAGCTCCATCTGGTATTGTAAGGAAGTTTGATGATAGGCAGCCCACTGCTCGGTCAGCTGTCTAGTCGTCGAGTTCTCTCCATGGAAGATGAAGGGCTGCTGGAGGATCGCAGCAGCATCCAGGGATTGCTTCTCAGCGAAAGGGTGGCCAGCAGCATATACGACGACGAGCTGATCTTCCGCGATGGGCTCCAGGTGGAGCTGCGGATCATCGAACGGTTGCGAGGAGATGAAGCCGACGTCAACTTGATGCTCCAACAGAAGCTGACGAATCATCGGTGCCGGCTTGATCAGCAGCTTGATGTTGATTCCCGGATACGCTTCAGTAAATGCGCTTATATGACCGGGGAGCACATATGTTCCCGGCACGTAGCTGGCGCCGATCGTCAATGTCCCTTTGCCAACCTCGCGATATTCTTGAAGCACCCGTTCTGCTTCCTTGGACAAGGCGGTCATCGTTGAGGCGTAATGAAGCAGCGCGATGCCGGCTTCTGTCAACAGGGTTTGCCCTGCGCGAAATTCAAAGAGCTGTACCCCGTATTGCTCCTCTAGACTTTTCATATGAAAGCTGACAGTGGGCTGCTTGATCCCCATCGCTCTGGCTACGTCCGATACTTTCTTGAGCTTAGCGATACGCATTAGAATCTCTAACTTGTGAATATTCAAAGCGAATCTCCCCCTTCCGTATTCCTTCTAACACAATCATGCCTATATTATAGAGAAAATCTATTGATATGAATATATATTAATAAAATATTTAACAATGCGCTGACTTACCCTTAATATTCAGATGAAGCTACCCTTCTATACTACATATAGATACGAACAAGGAAGGTTGGTCGGATGAATCTATTAATCAAGCAACTGACGAAATCCTTCGGGACTATGCAAGCATTGCACCCACTTGATCTTCACATTGACTCAGGGTCTTTCACTACATTGCTCGGTCCTTCTGGCTGCGGCAAAACTACATTACTGCGTATGATCGCGGGACTGGAGACGCCGGACAGCGGTGACATATGGCTCGGTGGGGAATGTGTCTATTCTTCAAGCAAGGGTGAGTTCAAGCCGGTACATAAGCGCAAGCTTGCTATGGTCTTTCAGGATTTCGCCCTATGGCCGCACTTAACCGTATATGAGAATGTAGCATTCGGCCTGAAGGCGACCAAGCAGAGGAGTGCGCTTCGCGAACGAGTGATGGAAGCGATCGAGGCGGTTCGATTGCACGGCTTGGCGGATCGCTATCCGAACCAGCTGTCTGGCGGGCAGCAGCAACGGGTGGCATTCGCCCGGGCAATCGCCGTACAACCGAAGCTCATACTCTTCGATGAACCTCTTAGTGCGCTTGATGCGCTGCTAAGAGAGGAGATGCGTATCGAGCTGCTGCAGCTAGTTCGTGCCAGAGGCTTGACCGCGATTTATGTGACACATGATCAGATGGAGGCGATGTCGATGTCTGATCAGATACTCGTCATGCAATCCGGCAATGTGTTGCAGCAAGGAACGCCGGAACAAATCTATCAACAGCCCGCCGACCCGTTCGTTGCCAAGTTCGTTGGCAAGTCCAACTGGATCGATCAGGGCAGCATGTTCCGGCCTGAGCACATTCGCTGGTCGGGCAAGCCTGGTGATGTACAGCGGCGGGCCAAGGTGAAGCAAGTGAGCTATACCGGGGAGCGTTACGAGGTGATGATTGAGCTGGAAGGCGGTACGAGCTGGTATGCGTACAGCCATGCACGGCTCCCGCTTGGGGAGCAAGTCACTGTATATGTGTCCCCGCAAGCAATCTATGAGATACAACCATTACAGGAGGTAGTTGGAGGATGACGAAGATGCAGAAGTGGAGTAAGGTAAGCAAAATATTTGTATTGGTGCTGGTCTGTGCGTTTATAGTAAGTGCCTGCGGATCGAATCAGGCTGGTACGAACGGGAACGGGCAAGAAGGAGCACAGTCTGCCGCTGAGCCGACAGCGAATACAACGCAGTCAGCGAATGAGGAGGAAGCAGAGGACAAGCAGCCGTCGGGCAAAGTAGTCATCTATAGTGCGGGACCAGGCGGACTTGCCGAAAATATCGTGGAAGGCTTCAAGGCTGAGACAGGTCTCGAAGTCGAGCAATTCCAAGCGACTACTGGCAAGATTCTTGCTCGTCTAGAGGCAGAGAAGAACAACCCTGTCGCTGACGTTGTCGTGCTGGCATCGTGGCCGTCCGGCATGGCGCTCAAGAATGAAGGCGCTACACAAAGCTATACAGGTGCCGCACAGGCAGATAAGCTGTATGAAACATGGGTTGACGAAGAGCGCCATCTATTCGGGTACAGCGCTTCGGCATTGGGCATTACGTACAATACGAAGCTGGTGGACGAGCCTCCTACAGATTGGTCCGACTTTGCTGATCCGCAGTGGAAGGATGCTGTCAATATCCCTGATCCGTCCTTATCCGGTTCTGCACTCGACTTCATCTCCGGCTACTTGAATCAGCATGGTGATAAAGGATGGGATATGTTCGAGGAATTGAAGAACAACGGTGTCGCGTTGGCCGGTGCGAACAAGGAAGCGTTGAACCCAGTCATTACAGGGGCGAAGAGCGCCGTTATGGCTGGTGTCGATTACATGGCCTACAGTGCGATAGCCAAAGGCGAACCAGTCGGCATAGTATCACCGGCAAGCGGTACGGTCATCAATCCGAGACCTGCTATGATTCTGAAGGAGGCGCCGAATGTCGAGAACGCACAGCTCTTCATCGATTATCTCCTGTCGGACGAAGCACAGGGAATGGTAGCTGCAGCGAATTTGCTGCCGGGTCGTTCCGACATTCGGGCGCATGAAGATCGGACGCAAGTAGCCGATATTAAGCTGCTGGAATACGATTGGGACTGGATGATGGAGCAAGGACCTGCGATTACGAATGATTTCCTGGAGCTGTACAAATAATCGATAGTGGTGAGATGCCATGACAACATTGAAATCGAAACACACGCTCTCATGGGGAGTGGCGGCAGCCATCCTGTTGCTCGGGATGCTCGTCGTCACCCCGCTTATCTTCATCCTATTGACGAGCGTTACACCAGACGGGGAGTGGGATTGGCTCGCTCCGCTACAAGTCATTGCGGATGCCCAGATGAGTCAGGTGCTGGTCAATTCATTGGCACTCGGCTTCTGGGTCGTCATAGGGGCTACGCTAATCGCCGCACCGATAGCCTTCCTGGCGGCTCGAACAGATGTAAGTCGGCATAAGTGGCTGGATGTCGTGCTCATTATTCCCTTCATGACACCGCCGTACATCGGATCGATGGGCTGGATCTTATTCATGGAACGGCGGGGGTTTCTCGAGCAGCTACTCCCTTGGACAGAGCATGTGACACCAGCGTTCTTCAGCTTGTTCGGCATGGTGGCGATCATGAGCCTGCACTTGTACCCGTTCTTGTACTTAATATTACGTAATGCTCTACAGCAGATCGGCTCGAACTACGAGGAAGCAGGAGCGGTGCATGGTGGCGGATTTGCTTATCGCTTGCGGACGATTGTACTGCCGTTAATGGTTAGCAGCTATGCGATGGGCGCACTATTAATCTTCGTGAAGACGTTGGCGGAATTCGGCACTCCAGCGACCTTCGGCAGAATGATCGGCTACTATGTCCTGACTAGCGATATTCATAAGTACACATCGAGCTGGCCGATAGATTTCGGCAAAGCAACGGCGCTGTCCTCTGTACTGCTATCTGCCTGTCTATTCATCTGGTATGTGCAAAATATTATTTCGCGCCGTTATCATTATGCAACGGTGGGCGGCAAGGGCAACCGGATGACGATGACTGCGTTGAAGGGCTGGCAACGTCTTGCGGCGTGGCTGTACATTAGCCTGCTTCTGCTCGCTTCGATCGGCGTTCCGTACTTCTCTATCCTGGTAGCCTCCTTGCAAAAATTAAGAGGAGACGGGCTAAGCTGGGGCAACTATACGCTGGCTAATTATACGAAGCTGCTCCAATGGGGATCGCCTGGATTGGATGCGCTATTGTCCAGCTTCGGTCTAGCCTTATGTGCAGCGACAGTCGCTGCAATCTTAGGTACGTACTTGGCCTTGCACATTCAGGCAGGCAGACGGTTCAGCGAGCGCATCGTCGATGCGTTCAGCTTGTTGCCCAATACCGTTCCGGGCATTGTGATGGTCGTAGGGCTGATTTTGCTGTGGAATGCGCCGGGCATGCCGATTCCGATCTATAATACGTCGGTAATGGTCGTACTGACGTATGTCGTGTTTTTCCTGCCATACACCGTTCAGTACGTCAAGTCCGGGCTGCAGCAGATCGACACGTCCTTAACACAGGCAGGGCGAGTGTTCGGCGGAACAGCATGGTATACATTGCGCAGAGTCGTGCTGCCACTGCTGATACCAGGGATACTGGCTGGCTGGATGATGACGTTCACCATATCGATTCGCGAGCTTGTTGCGTCGCTGCTTATTTTGCCGCCGCATATGCAAGTTTCCGCCACATATATATTTGCACAGTTTGAACAAGGTGAAGTTGCGATGGGCATGGCGATGGCGGTCATCTCTGTAGGACTAACTACGTTGATTCTCGTGTTCATGAACAACTTAAGTGCGATCAGGAAGTGATAAGAACCGATGGTATATGCAGAAATTTGGGGAGGCGCGGGCGAGCACGGCCGTTCCTGTTATTACGTTCGACAGGGGCGGCATGCTGTATTGCTGGACTGCGGGGTAAAGAAGGAAGGCAGCGGTGAATACCCGCTGTTGGACCCGTCTAAGGTGAAGCAGCTCAGCACGGTGTTCCTCTCCCATGCGCATGAGGATCATAGTATCGCGCTACCGCTCTTGTATCGATACGGCTATACGGGGGACATCTGGACCACACGCGTAACAGAGAAGCAAGCAGCTGCTTATTTCGCCAAGTGGTCACAATATGTGCATAAGTCAGCAGGTACATTGCCCTACGAAGCAGCTGATGTAGCTAGACTGCGCTATCGATACTTGGAGGATGAAGCGGAAGAGGGGGTGTGGTTTGAAGTCGAAGAAGGCTTGGAAGCTTGCTGGGGACCAAGCGGTCATATGCTCGGCTCGGTATGGGTGATGCTGCGGATGGATGGGGAAGTGATCTATTATTCCGGTGATTATAGTGTGGAGTCTAGATTGTTGGAAGCAAGCTTGCCCCCGTTAGACAAAAAAACTGATATCACCCTTGCCATAGTGGATGCTGCATACGGTGCTGGCGATGATACACAACCTCAGCTCGTGCAGAAGCTTCTGAATCAGATCCGCCACAGCTTGGAGCGCGGCGGGCAAGTGTGGCTGCCTGTTCCGGCAGTCGGCAGAGGGCAGGAGCTGATGCTGATCGTCAGTGAAGCTTTTCCCGATGTACCGCTCCTGTGTGACGAGCGTCTGCAGGACGGGTTGGCGGAGCTTGCGTCATATGCTGACTGGTGCAGGACTGGAGAACTGTCTAAGCTGGAGCGATTGCAGCAGCACCGAATCCGCGCCCACTCGCCGGAAGCATTGATCGAACGAAGCGCAGAGGAGAAGGGGCCGGTCGTCCTCTTCACCTCGGACCCGATGCTGCAATCCGATCCTGCACTAGCCCTGTACGAGAGGGTCTCCGCTAGAGTGGACAATGCGATCATCATGACAGGACATGTGTACAAGGGAAGCAGAGCAGCGCACCTATTGGAGGTAGCGCATCAAGTTCCGTGTATGATAACTGCTAGTCGTTATAAGATTCATCAAGGCTTACCCGACGTCCGGCGTATGCTGGATGCGTTGCAGCCGCAGCGCACCTTGCTCGTACATGCGGAGCGGTCGAAGACCGATCAACTTCGCGATCAGCTGCGGCAGTACGGCTACAAGGGTGTGCACTCTTGCTCTGTAGGCGATAGGTTGCACTAATTATAATAATAGAAAGGGTGACGAATCATGATTCGTTCCGGAATGGAGCACGTACAGAAAGCGATAGGTTTGAAAGTAATGCTAGCATTGCTGGCACTGTTGCTAGTAGTCCCTTCCATGGTACACGGCGCTTCGCCGATGGTACCCGACTATGAGCTGAAGGTATTCCTTGATCCAGATGTCGTGCTTGACCAGGATAGACGGCTTAAGCAGGACGTCATTACTTACTTCCAGATGCCCAGCACAGTCGAGAAGCTGGCGGTGCAATTCATGGACACCGAGGATCTGGACTTGAATGATGAAGGATGGGCAGTGCGGATACGCAAGAAGGAAGAATATACAGACTCGGAATTCCAGTTGACCTACAAGAAGAGATATCCGATTGTCAACGGAGATATTAACGCTGCATTGGACCAAGCGGAGCAAGAGGGCTTCGACGCAAGCGATACGAACTATGAAGCGCAGGTAGACTGGGGATATGCGAAGCAGACCCTTAGCATCAGCAGGAAGAAGAAGATTACCCGATCTGGCTATGAAGGGATGGAGCTGCCGACACGCAAAGATTCACGAGAGTGGACAATCGACGAAGCACCGGGCAAATTCGAGGACTGGGGCTCGAACAATTGGGGGACAGACCATCTGGAAGACGTCCATAAGCCGTTCGGACCCGTCAAGGCCAAGCGGCATATCGGAACATGGGAAGGGCTTGAAATCTATGTGGAAGTATGGCAGATGCTGAATGAGAACGGAACAGGCTTCGACTATGTCGTAGAAGCCTCATTCAAGACTCCGAGCTATGCGACAGCAGCTGCCAAGAAGACACAGCTAGAGCAGGAAATGTCGAGCGAAGGCTGGTTCCTGGCGCAGGATCAATTGAAGACACAGATGATCTTGGAGCGGTACTAGCATCGTTTCGCGCACATGTATGTTTCTCAATTCTCATACTTGCTCGACAACTTCCTATGAAGGATAGAGGATATTCGGATATTTCGTAGAATCTCCATGTAGGGCGACATGACACGGACCCCTCAATCTATGGTGAAATGGGAGATGACGAATGACAGGCACAATTACGAATCCGATCTTGCCCGGGTTCAACCCGGACCCTTCCTTCCTGTGCGTTGGTGAAGATTACTATATTGCTACGTCTACCTTCGAGTGGTTTCCAGGCGTGCAGATTCATCATTCCAGAGACCTCGTTCACTGGGAGCTGATCGCGCATCCGCTGCAGCGCTTGTCACAGCTCGACATGACCGGGAACATTAACTCTGGAGGGATATGGGCCCCTTGTCTCACCTATGACAATGGTACCTATTATTTGATCTATACGGACGTCAAGTCGAGAAGAGGCGCGTTCAAGGATACGCATAACTACTTGGTAACCGCGAAGGACATTAGAGGTCCTTGGTCAGACCCCGTCTATTTGAACAGCAGCGGCTTCGATCCTTCGTTATTCCACGATGAGGATGGACGCAAGTGGTTGCTGAACATGCTGTGGGACTTTAGAAAAGGCAGAAATTCATTCGCCGGAATCTTGCTGCAACAATATTCGGCAGATACAGAACAGCTGATAGGACCGGTCTATAATATATTTAAAGGCACCGCATTAGGGTTGACCGAAGGTCCCCATCTGTACCAGCGCAACGGCTTCTACTATCTGATGACCGCAGAAGGAGGAACCAAGTACGAGCACGCAGTCACAGTCGCTCGTGCGAAATCCATCACTGGACCTTATGAGGTAGATCCGGAAGGTCCGATGCTGACAAGTGTTGATCAGCCTGAGCTTGCCTTGCAGAAGGCAGGTCACGGTTCACTGATCGAAACCCATACCAGCGAATGGTACTTGGCGCACTTGTGCGGTCGGCCTGTAGTCGAGGAATATTGCATCCTAGGACGAGAGACAGCGCTACAGCGGTGCTACTGGACTGAAGAGGGGTGGCTACGACTGGAAGGCGGCGGGCATGCGCCAGCTGTTGAAGTCCAAGCACCAGCCATTCCAGCAGCTCCAGCCAAGCCGATGCCGGACAAGGATGACTTCGACGCAGCAGAGCTGTCCCTACATTGGAATACATTAAGACTGCCGCCCGATCCGTCGTGGTTGTCGCTCACCGCGAGACAAGGTCACCTGCGCCTGCACGGAAGAGAATCGATGAGCTCCCTGCATGCACAGAGCCTCGTAGCGAGACGTCAGCAGTCGTTCCAATTCGAGGCCGAGACGATCGTCGAATTCGAACCGGAACACTTTCAGCAGATGGCCGGACTTATCCTCTATTACGATACAGATGATTACGTGTACTTGCGGCTGACGCATCTGGAGGGAGTAGGCAAGGTACTGGGCATCATCCAATCCGTCGCTGGGCAATACGACGAATTGCTGGATGAGGATGTCGTCATCGAAGGGAGTGCGCGCTGCTACCTGAAAGCTGTAGTACATCGCGAACGCCTGCAATTTCAATACTCCTTGGATGGGGATGCGTGGCAGAACATTGGCCCAGAGATTGACATCCGCCATCTGTCCGATGATTACGCGGAGCTCGTTCGCTTCACAGGCACTTTCGTTGGGATGTGCGTACAGGATCTGGCTGGCACGAGGAAGCATGCGGATTTCGATTATTTCCGGTATACAGAGCTATAGCACTATTGGTAGATTAGATAGTCAGGTTGGAGTAACGGACTCCGCCTGATTTTTTTTTGGGGTAAGGAATTAAGTCTGCTAGTATGACATGTACTTTCTTAACTTCGCTATTCGCTGTTGAGCCACGGGGACAGAATAATGTTCCTTTGCATGTTGCAGCTTTACTATATCGTATAATTCGTCATAACCAATTATGCTATGAAGGTTAATCAGGTTACCTCGATCCACTTGCACAAATCGCTCATCTGATAAAAAGAACTTCCCCCAATCACGAAATGTCCGAAGCGGAGAATATGTCTTGACCGCCGTATGAAATAGCAACGAACCCGTGCCATTTCCGATAGTCTGAATGTGAATGAAATCCTTGGTATCCATATACTCGATATTTCCTGAATGCTGAAAGGGTAATTGCATAATTCCTCCTTCGTTTACTAACACTCCTAATGATACGTATTTGCGTACCGCATATTCTTTTATTATATGGTACGTTCTTGCGTAAAGTCAACGTGAGAACGGAGGGAGCCTAATGAGTAAGACGGTCGTTGTGAAAATTGCTGAACTCGCCAAGGAACGCGGAATATCGATTCGAGAACTTTCCAGATTGGCAGATGTGCGCCATGCAGCGTTAAGTGAATTGTCCAATGGCAAACGAACAAGCATTCACTTTGCTCATATTGAACGGATCGCAGAGGCCCTGGAAATAGAGGATATACGAGAGATTATTGATTTTGAGTGAGGAGATAGAATAGAAAAAGGGGCGGAGTAATGGGACTGGGGATTTTTATTACGTCGTTATCTGTAGTCTTCTTCCTATTTCCAAATTTGATATGGATTCTAGGGAATATGGATGTAAAAGGTGGCAATTCATTCGAGCTTGAAGCAGATAGTTATATTGCCGGAGACAAATTATTGAGAATAACGAGACTCGCATTCCTTGTATTGATTATCGTTGGGGTAGTCATTATTGTGAGGAATCGATAAGGATGTGCGAAGCTAGTGGTATTGTTATTAGATTCATTCGAACATTCGAGTTATAATTCAAGTTCACGTTTTAAGTCCTCCAATGACGTTGTTTCTCCAGCCTGAAACTCCCTATGTGCTTGTTCCAGAGCATTTATGTCATCAGGAGTCAATTGATCACCTTCACTATCCATTTGCTTCTCCAAAAGCCAAGAAAGAAAACTATTTGCGACAACCTTGTTATTACTAGTTGGCATCTTCTTTGATTAACCTCAATGATGGTTTTGTATGTTATAATGTTTATGAAATATCGTGTTTGGCTACATTCTAAATAAGGAGTGATCATTTGTGGCCATTAATAAAGAAGAACTTGCTGAATTAATTAATAAACTGCCTGATAAAGACATACATTTAGTCGCTGATCTGGTAAAAAGATTAATAAGTCATCCTAACGATTATCATATACCATATGATGATGAAGAATTAACTGAGGATGATATTAAAGCAATTGAGCAAGGAAAAAAAGAATTCCGAGAAGGCAAGACCATAAAATTTGAGGACATTCTACATGAACTTCAAGATTGAGTTTTCTAATAAGGCTTATAAATATTATAAAAAAGTTGATGGTATCACTAGAAAAAGAATAAATAACCATCTATCAATTCTCTCGGAAAATCCCATGTTTTCAGAATTAGACATAAAAAAACTTAAAGGCCACAAGGATACTTATCGTCTTCGCATAGGTGATTTACGTTTGTTGTATACGATTGAGGACAATGTTCTTGTGATCACAGTTTTAAAGATTGGGCCTCGTGGTGATATTTATAATGTATAGACAGAGTCTCTTGTAATTGCAAGTGGCTTTTTTCATTCGCGAAGTAGATTCGCTTCTTCGTGCAATAGTGTATGAGTACGATATAGTTGGGAATCGCACTGTTATTACCCACTTTTCGCACAAAAATATTGAGTAAACTGAATTAAATGGAATACCCTGTTCCATATAGTCTTATCCCGAGTAAATTCGGATGTCATAACCAGCCAGTTGAATGACTCTCTTCACATTTTCGTCCACGAGGTCAGATACTTTGCGAATCGTACTCCCGTCTTCCATTCGCAGGACAATCACCTGAATGGTCTTGAGTAGGATCAGGAGCATTTCCCCTGTCGGTTTCTTGCTCTTGCGCTTTCCCGGAAGGATGATCGGTGTTTCTTCCTTCTCTAGATTCTCACGCACCCGCCATTCTAATATGCCGTAGAGTAAGATCGCCATGACAAACACTGTGACCAATGCTTCTATCCGTCTCGGCTGTTTCAGATAAACCGCATCCAGAATCTCCGGATCTTTCAACAGGTGAAACCGGGTTTCCGCTGCATCCTGTCCCTTGTAGGTTTCGAGTACTCTGCGATGATCCCACTGGGTGGCGTCTTTGTGATTGGTCATGAGCACAAACATCCCTAGTCGGGCTTCCCGATGCTTACGCGCCTGCTCATCCTGTCGCAGGTTGTGAGTGACGATCTTCCAATGTACGGCTTCCTGTCGAACCTCCACAGCCTTGGGACGACCTCTTTTGGCACGAGGCAATGTGTAGGTTTCTTCTTCTGTTGTAAATTCGCAAACATGCCATTTCCACTTCTGTTGTTTCTGGAAAGCTGTAATCGCGGATTCGGCATCATGTTGGCATGCAAATCGCTCCGCCTGCAGTCGCTTTAACGGCGTTTGGAGGACCTGGTGTTCCTTGTCCATCTGTCGAAGCAGACTTTGCTGCTGCCGCTCGGCCAGCTGGTCGGAATGCACAACCACAAACCGTAGTTCCTGACCATATAGCGTACGAATAAAGGATTGGGCACGATATTGGGCGCGTTTAGGGTTTTCTTGACTCGGACGTAGGTCTTCCCATGCTGCCTGTGTGATGGCCGCTTCCTTCAGTTCCTTACCGAGATCGTAGGTGTCGGGTAAACGCGTGATGAAATGCGCATCTTTCAGTTGGCTAATATTGTCCGGCGTAACCAATGCACTATCTGCAACATACGAAGTGCTTGCCAGTCTTCCTTGGATAGAAGGGAACGCCACTGGTCGATGAAGGCATGATTCCATGTCTTGTCATCCCGATTGCCGTCCTCTACAGAGCCCACAACAGGAAGACGTTGCGGGGTGACACCAAGGCCAATCACGATCTGCTTCAAGTCCGGGCGACCATCCTTGTTGTAGCCGTGTGTGATGTTCAAAGCTTCGGTATCTGCATAGTCACCATAAAAGGAAAACGTCGTGGTGTCGTTATGGCAGGTTTCTAACGGAAGTCCCAGATGCTTTAGAGCATTCAACGACAGTGTGGAATACACCTTCCAACCGCCGGCTTCATGAAGCGCATCCAAGGCACGGGACAACGTATCATCATTGAAATCATGGGCTGTATGCGACTCGCCAAACAGCATCGGCACATCCAGTTGCTGATAGAATTCTTCGATACGATAGAGCGGTGAACGAGCGCACAGCATATTGATCAGCATGGCCTTTACATGTGTACCGGGGAAACCTTCCAGTAAGAAGGATGCCAATCGACAGCGTCGTTAATGATCTCTTCGAGTTTGATTTCATCACATAATGCAGCAAGGAGCTGGCTCGGACCCGCCGAGACAGAGATCATGGATTCGATTTGCACAGGATTCACTCCGATCTTCAGCATTCATCCTGTACGTATTCGCCATAGAGGTGGAATATCCTTTAAAATTCCGAATAACATTTTTACCATTAATTTCATGCGGAAAGTGGGATATAGGTTCGGATTTAACATGGAAAAACCGGATAAACCATTGTAAATCCTAGGTTCTGGGAGTCAGTTGTATGATCTAATTGGATGTTTTATGATGCTTTCTGATGGTTTTGGTCCCCAATTGGTCCCCAAACTTGTGCATAAAGACTGTAGTAATACTAATTTATTTGACAATTGATCAGCTTAATTATGATATATTATTCAAATTAAAAAACTGGTTTACATGTAATTTATTAAGACCAAAATGAATAATAGTCAAATATACAGCTATAACATATTTAAGTTAGAGGAGTGGAAATTGTGAAACAACCCCACATTAAGATTTTTGGTCAAAAATATAAGGTAATTCAAATTGAATTTGATAATACAACGGGACTAATAAAAAAAATTGTGTATCAAGTAAATGAAAATCAAAACAGAACAGTATTTAATGGAACAGAAATGATAAGCAGATCGCTTACTACTCAATTTGCCATTCAAGAACCTACTCCTCATCCATTCCATAATTATGCTTATGCACCTAATTTGGAAGCTTTACTCGTAGAAAACACCAAATAATCGTAAAAAAACACTTCTTCATAATGATTTTTTATAAAGCCCCCAAATTAACTATTATTTCCAAATGAATATATCTCCCCAAAGATTCCTTTTATCCCACTCTCAAAATTGCTTATATCATCAATATATAGAATTCTCAGGTTCTTAATTGCTCTAGAACAAGAAACATACAACAGATTCTTTATTTTTTCAAAGGTTTGTTTATCTTTAAGCTCTAAAGTGTCGAAGTTATTGAGATTGTCAAAAAAGAAATTAAAATAATTTTTATTTCGCCCAAAAGCATTTTCTAGAATAATAACAACATTTTCAAATTCGCGCCCCTTTGTTCCGTGGTATGTATGGTATATTTCTTTCTTTTCTTCTTTATCTAAAATAAATTTATACCATAATTCAAACTCATCTATTTTTATATCTAATAACTTTTGCGAAGTTGTATTCGCATGTTCAATATCATCTTCAAGTAAATTTGGAAATAATTTTTCAATAATGAAATTTCTGATTGATTCAGGTGATATGTTCTCAATACCAAAAGTCCACTCGATTATTTTTTTAAAATTATTATCATTAGTTTTGTTGTAGACTGTTGCTATTGACTTTATATACTCACCTAATGTACTCCCCTTGCATTCTTTAAGAAGTCTAATTAATTTCTTCAACTCTAGAAAATTCATCTCATTTAAAAAGTATTCATTGGGGGAGAGCTGAATAACTGGAGTTGTATCTTTTGATACATCATTGTATAGTTTTACTATATTAAATAGTAATCTCGGAACCTCTCCAAGTTTAGATAAATCTTTACTTAAGAGTTCGGTATTAAGTTGACTATAATTAAACCCTTTATAGATATCTGTACTCGCAAAAACATCATATATGTTTATAAACCCACTGTATTCAGCAACAATTTTATTAGTAAGAACAAGACAATGTAGTGGATTTTTCAAAGACACCTGCCATTCAAGAACATATTTATCTATGAAATCCCTAACATTTTCTGAACTACCTTTATAAAACTTTACACTCCCACCATCACAATCATCATATATTGATACCTGCACTATATTATCGTTACGTATTTTGTTTATAACCTCAATGACTTCTTTAGTAGATCTTCTATTAAATTCCTTATTTATTTCTTTTAAATCCGAATGAATTTCTAATATTTTGTTTCCTACGCCTTCATCATATATATTCTGAGCTGAATCTCCAAAATATCCAATAAATATATTGCGTCCTATTTTTTTAGAATATTTGTCTAGTTTATTCATAATCAATACGACTTTTTCATTAGTATCCTGATACTCATCAATAAATATGAAGGGATACTTGTCAATGATTATTTGTTTTAATAAATCGTACTTATCAATAATTTTGAGGCCATAATCTAACAACGTATCATGACTAATACGCATTCTGTGTAATTGATCACTATTATATATAGAGTTGTACTCTACTTTATTGTACTTTGGTTTCTTTAATTTTATATTCTCTAGGCATTTGTTATAGTTATCAATCTTATATATTGCACTAACTGTCTTCCTAAAATTACTAATATTACTTAATAGATTAGAAAAATCATTCAAAAGTTTTTGAAAAGCCAACCTAAAATCAGCTGCTTTCACGTTAATATTTTGATAAAACAATTCCCTGTTCTCTATCATAATTTCTGTAAAATGTTGTTTTTCTTTATCTTCTAACTTACGATATAGTTCATATTCCTTACCATTTCCTACTATCCGCTCTAAGCTTGAAATCTCCTCAATCAATTTTTCTTTATGAATTTGAACTAATTCCCTTCGATAGTCTTTTATGAGTGTCCATATTCTTTCATGAATTGTTGAGATTAAAACTAGATCGGTATTACCTAATCGCTCTTTCACTTCATTTGTTGCCACATTTGTGTATGTAATACAGATGATGTTCCTATTGTGCTTTTTTAAAGGTTTGTCATAATTTCTAATTACATATTTCAAACTTTCAATTAACGCATATGTTTTCCCAGCACCAGCACCAGAATTAAATAGGATACTTTCTCTAGTATCAATACAATCATAGATATTTTCTAATGATCCAAATTCTGCTTTCCTATTAGATGGAGATATTTTTGACAAACTCATACTATTTCTCCTCTTCTAATTTTTTGGCTAACCATGACAGTCCATCGGATATATATTTAGGCAACCGAGGAATTTCCCCTATATCATTTTCAATAATAAATTTATATAGAAGTTCATTTGCAAAATCACTTTTATTTTTTGATAATTTGTTTTGAAGTTTATAAGAATTGTCTTTTATTTTGTTGAGATTATTTTCATTACCCATAATCTCTTTACATATATTCGGCTTTATACTCTTTAATACATTAACTAGTAATTCATTGTGGTAATTTGTTAGAATAAACGCTTCTTCAAAACTTGTTGCATAATATTCATTAATCTTACCTTGGTAAGCAATATGCATATTTTCAATCTCAAACATCTCTTTTTTTAGAATATCTAATTTATCAGAGTTACCATTGTACTTCTTAATAGTTTCGTTAGTTGTTAATCTCTCTGTTAAATCAGATATTTGCTTGAAATTATCTTTTTCATCTTTGTTTCTTTTTATATCTAGATCCGTAATTAACAATGCTGGTACTTTGAGTAACTTTATTAGCTCATGGTAAACAAGTCCGTGAGCGCCATCAATATTAAATATAGAGATGTAATATTTGTTAAGTTTAATATTTGTATCAATATAGTATTTTAAAAGTGTATCTTCAGTGATTCCCTCAACAAATATAATTGCATCAGAGAAAAACAATTCAGAAACTTTGTACTTAATATGTTTTTTTAGAAACTTAAGATCATTTTCTTTCTTTTCATTATTTGTTTCATTATGTGGAATAATTATATCATCATATAAATTCACGACATTAGTATGGTTACTTTTTATAGTAACGTAATTTATGTTATTGAATGTGTATCCGCTATGTATTTTACTATTCAAAATATGAGAGGAGTGTGTTGTAATTATTAACTGGCTATTTACATTCTTTTTCTTATTTTTTAATAGAGATGCTATAGCTTCATTTATATTTTTAATAAATAATTCTTGCATTTGTGGATGCATGAATGTTTCTGGTTCTTCAATCGAAATAAGATTAACCTTACTATTAAATGAGTCCTCTGGATATTTTTCCATATAGTCAATAAGATCGGCAATTATCATCATTAGGTTTGTATATCCTAGCCCAAACTGATTTTCAGGTATATTTAAACCACGTTCAACATATTCATATTTAATTAAATTATTCATCATCTTTTGAAAAGTTAAATCAGCACTTAACAGTACTTTAAGTCTTTCATTTGATTCAATTTCTTCTAGTGATTGATTAATACTTGTTGTGTGCCTTTTATCAATCAAGTCAGTAAGTTCTTCATTTATATCAGCAATTTTTTTGTTAAGTTCATTTCCTTCTTCTTTTAAAAATGATTTATAGCGATACTCGATTATTTTACTAAACGCTTTTGACAGACAATTGTCACTCTCGATATTATTTGCTTTTATTAATCTTAGTTCAATTAAATTATTTATCTTAAAATCCTTTATGTATTCATCCTCTGTGTTATAGTAGTTTGTTTTGAATTTTGAAGTATTTATCAACTCAAAGAATCTTCTTAATAAAACACTCTCTTGCTGACCTTGTGTTTCTTGTATAATATGTTTGATATCTCTGAAAAACACTTCGTCGTTTTCTAATTCCACTTTTATAACAATTTCCAACTCTGAATTATCAACATCTGTTAATCTCATAAAAGGCACTATATTTGTTATTAAGTCATTGCTACTATTTTCAATTCCTATACAAATATTAAATTGTAGAAACGGGGAAACAATTTTTTCTTTAGATTTGTTATCTAATTTTGGTATTAGTTCTTCATATGTATCCAACAAACCTTTCAGATAGGAAAAATTAAAATCATTTGCCTTAAATCGATCTTTATTGTTGATAAGATAATCTACAGCCTTTACTATAGTTGTTTTGCCACAATTATTCTTTCCTACAATCAAGGTAGTTGTAGGAGCAATGTTTAATTCCTGTTTGTCTTTTTGCTCTCGATAACTTTTAGCATCGACGAATTCTACTTTGTTATTATTTTCACCAAATTTTCTGAAGTTGGTGATCTTTAAACTTTTCAAATACATTTTTTACCCTCCAATTCAATACAATTTAAATCTAGGTGGTTTAAATTTCTTTTAATTCGACATATACTTCCACTATTATACACCTATTACACACTATTTGAATATATTTGTGTAATGTAAACTAAAAATACCCCGAATGATCAAAGTCATTTCCCCGAAAAAATCGTGCAAAATTCCCCATCATGATCGTGGGGGACAAACTGTTCGATCACAACGAACCGATACCTTTCGTAAGAGGTGAACGACGAGAGGTTCGGTGATGGGAGATGTTGAAGATGAGTTAGGTGGAAATGATCAAAGATCTGCAGAGCAAGGGGTTGGGTCCTGTGGCTATAGCCGAACGGTTGCAGGTCGATCGAAAGACGGTGAGCAAATACATGGCCCATGAAACGTTCGTGTAGCAAGTTCGCAAGGCAGCCCTACCTTCCAAGCTAGATCCGTATAAGCCGCTCATTCAGCAGTGGTTCGAAGAAGACCGCAAGAATCGCTATAAGCAGCGGCATACAGCCATGCGTATTCACAAGCACTTGATCGCCGAGTGTGAAGACTACTATGCTTCCTACCCGCTGGTGCAACGCTATGTGAAGAACTTGCGTGACTATCATCACCAAGAAGGCACATTAGAACTAGATTGGCAGCCCGGAGAAGCTCAGGTGGACTTTGGAGAGGCGGACTTCTTGGATGCGGGAGGCCAAAAGCGCATGTACAACTTTCTGTGCGTCAGCTCCCCCTACAGTAACGCCAGTTACGTTTAGCTCTTTGGCGGAGAGACCGCAGGTGCGTGGCGCACGGACTCCAGGACCTGTTCCACCGGATCGATGGTGTGCCGACTCGACTCATCTTCGACAACGCCAGCGGCGTCGGTCGTCGTGTCAGTGACAACGTGAGGATGGCGGAAGTATTCTTGCGTTTCAAAGCGCACTATGGCTTCCAAATACCTGCCTACATCCCCATTCGCCGCTTGTCGCTACACACGCGTGAAGACCGATGGCTATGGGAAATTCCTTGTGGACGGCAAGCACTTCTTCGAGATCTTTGCACGATCGATTCCAACTGACATGAAGCAGTTTGGCTTGCTATTCGGCGAGCAGTACGGAATGAGTATGGATTTCGAGCAGCAGTTTCTGTATGGACTGCGTGTGTTGTTTGCGGGGCTATTGGCGGAATAAGGGATTGTCTGGTCAGAAAAAAAGACATCGCGAAGGTGCCTCTTCCTAGCGCGGAATTAATGGCAGAAGTGCCACTGTTCAAGCCGAACGCCGCACCAAGAGCCGCAATAGTGGCACAATTGCCACTGCTAGCCCCAAACAGAAAAAATCGTCCCTCGTATGGAGGTTGCCCGTCATACATGGGACGATTTTTTATTGAAGCATTGCATCACTTTCGTGGAATGTATTCGCGCTCTAGTTTGAACCCTCACGCCCAGAACCTTGAAGGTTCACTCACCCTTTCACTGCGCCGCTTGTAATGCCTTCTGTAATTTGATCCGTGAACAGCAGGTAGATGATGACGGTCGGCAGTGCAATGATCGACAGCACCGCGAACTGTGCGCCGTAGTTGGACGAGTACTGGCCCATGAAGTAGACGACGGCGAACGGCAGCGTTCGGAATGTATCGCTGTCGATATAGGTAACCGCCATGATGAACTCGTTCCAGCAGTTCAGGAAGGCGATCACCGTCACGGTGGCGATAGCTGGCTTCAGCATCGGCAGAATGATGCGGAAGATGATTCCCCATACATTCAACCCGTCGATGACGGCCGCTTCCTCGACTGCGCGCGGCAGTGTCTCCATGAATCCGGTCATGATGAACATGCTGAGCGGAATCGAGAAGGCGATGTACGGCAGGATCAGTGCCCAGTACGTATCGATGATGCCAAATTTATTGAAGATGATAAAGTTCGGCAGCAAAGTCGAGTAGATCGGAATGATCATGCCGACCATGAAGAGCGAGAAGAATGTCTTGCGCCCACGCCATTCCATTCTGGTGAAGGCATACCCGAGCAGAATCGAGCAAGCAATGATGACTAGAATCGAGATTAAGCAGACGAATACACTATTGAAGAACAACAGCGGAATATGCGCATTGATGAACGCGTCCTTATAGTTCTTCCACATTGGCGGGTCCGGCCAGATCAAGATATCTGAGCCGAAGAAGTCGCCGCTCTTGAGCAAGGAGAAATCAATCAGCCAGATCAGCGGGAATAAATCGGCAATGACGATGACAAGCAAGAAAACGGTCAGAAGCAAACGGCCCAAGCTGAAACGGGAACGTGACGGCTGCGGGGAGGTTTTCTGCAAGATTACTTTTCCGTCCATATTAAAATTCCCCCACATCTCTGCGAATTACGCGGTTCATGAAGACTGTAATGATCAGGCAGATCACAACCAGCAGAATCGATATCGCGTTGCCGTAGCCGTATAATGCCTCTCTGAATGCCTTGGAATACAAGTACGTGGACAAGAATTCCGTGCTGTTGGCTGGACCGCCACCTGTCATCAGATAGACAGTTTCCATCTGCTTGAATGCGGAGATGACGGCCAGCACGAGATTGATTCGCAGCACCGGCGTCAAGAGCGGCAGTACGACGTGGAAATTCACTTGAAACTTGCTCGCCCCATCCAGATAGGCGGCCTCATACAGATCATTCGGCACGCCCTTGACTCCAGCGTAGTATAGCAGGAATGCATAGCCGAAGCCCTGCCACATGCAGACGAAGATGATGCAGAGGATGGCAAGCGTCGAATCACCGAGCCAGTCCTGCCTCCAGGATTCCAGTCCAGCCATCGTCAGCGCATTGTTCAACATCCCGAACTGCGTATTGAAGACGCTGACCCACAGCTTGCTGGTGACGAAGGTTGAGATAATCGCAGGGATGAAGATGACGACCCGCATAAACTTCTCCCAGCGGCCTGTGTAGGTCACGATCATGGCCATCAATATGGCGATTGGATGCTGCAGGAAGACAAGCCCGATTCCGAGCAGCAATGAATTGATCAGCGCCTTCCAGAATACCTCGTCACTCATTAGCGCTTTATAATTTTCCAGCCAAGTAAGCGAATACTCGCCTGTTCCGTTCCAGTCCGTCAAGCTGTAATAGAAGCTGGCGGTAATGGGGACGAAGATCATGCAGGCAAACAGTAAAAAACCGGGGGTGACTAGCAAAAAGACAGTTCTTCGGCTTCCCAGTATGGTATGCATTTCCTACTCCTTTCCGGCTTAACAATCCTGCGCGTGAATTCTTGCTTAGTGGTAAAGGAAGCCGCCGCGTTCAGCACCGTTCGAGATGATCGGCGTTAGGCGGCGGCTTGACATGAACAGGATCAAAACGGTCATGGTTGAACGTTTCCGTCCTAGTAGGACGGCGCGTTTTGTTATCCTTGGTACCGCGAAGGGTTACCTTTCTCTAGTGCAAATCATTATTTTGCTGATTTGGTTTGAGCCGACTGATCGGCAAATTGGTCGATTTCTTTAGCGAATTCTTCTGGACTCAAGGCACCGCCCTCAAGCTTCTGAATCGCATCGTAGTAAGATTTTTGTGTATCCGGCGTAAACTTATCCTGGGACACGGTGCCGCTGTAGCTGCCTGCTTTGTTGAAGAGATCGCTCAAGTCGTTCTGTACGGGCGTTTCGTTGCCAGTGATGAAGGCTTCATAGGTTTGCGCTGGGAACGTAATACCGTTCTCCCAAACGCCCTTCGCCCAGTTCTCAGGCATGAACATCCACTTCGCGAAGTCCATCGCTGCTTCTTTGTGCTCGGAATTGTTGGAAACTGCGTAGCCGCCGCCGAACCATGCTGTCAGATCGGAAGTTTGGCCTTTGCCGCCATCGATGGCCGGGAATGCCATGGCGCCGATATTGTCGCGGACTTCAGCTGGGAAGTTCTCATCTGTAGCCATGCCCATTTCCCATTGTCCCATCATATACATAGCCGCCTTGCCTTGCCCGAACAGGTTGCGTGCTGTACCGTAATCGGTGTTCAGGAAGCCTTCGCCGAATGCGCCGGCATCGATCCATTTCATCATATTCGTCGCTGCGTCTTTCACCGCTTGTACATCATAAGAGCCGCTGCGGTCCATCGCTTGCTTGGAAGTATCCCAAGTGCCGCTGACACGCTGAACCATTGTGTCGAACCAGATACCGGAAACCCAAGCATCGCGGCCGTCCATAGCGATTGGAATGATGTCGTTTGCTTTCAACGTTTCGAAGGCTTTCAACAGATCGGCTTGCGTTGCTGGGACTTCGATGCCGTTGTCTGCGAAGATTTGCTTGTTGTAGAACAGGGTGAAGAAGTCGGAGTTGCGCGGCAGTCCATAAAGCTTGCCGTCAATCGTGAAGCCGTCGAGTGAGCCTTCGACGAACTTGTGGTCGCCTAGTTCACTTGGATCAAACTCAGCCAGCGCCTTGTTATTGACGAGTGGAGCCAGATAAGATTCGTTGCCCCAAGCCGTAATGATGTCCGGTAGTTTGTTGGAAGCATTATAAACCTTGATCTTGTCCTGGAACTGCGGGTCTGGAGACAGTGTCTCTACCTTGATCGTGACGTTCGGGTTTTCCTCCATGTACTTGTCGATCAGTATTTGTTCCATCTTGCCTTGCCCGGCTGTGCGGTCGGAGTTGTTCGTGAAGAAGGTCAGCTCGATATCCTCAGCCGGCTCTTCTGCAGGTGCATTTTCGTCGCCACTTGCGTTGCTGTTGCCTCCGTTGTTGGAAGTCTGGCCGCTGTTAGCCGTATTTTTACTGCCGTCATTGTTGTTGCCGCCGCAAGCGGCCAAGCTGAACATGAGCACTGCGATCAGAACGAGCATTACAGCTTTTTGCCATTTGGTGGTTCGTACCATGTGTCATTTACCCCTTTCAAATTTGGCTGATATGATTTTTTTTCTGGTGATGCTAGTTCTGATTATACGAGGGCGTGTCGGATTTCGTCAGAGTGCAAATTTCCGAAAACTTGTACATTTTTTAGGTCGGTGTATCGCAGCTTGGCGGATTCCACTATAATCAAATTGTAAACATTATGGGAGCTGGAGCGTGACTTGAATTGCAGACTACACCGCTAGCACTGTATAGAAAGCTGCCATTGAGAGGGAAGCTTATCCTTTGGTACACGCCGATATTGCTGGCTACCATTGCCATTACCGGGTACTATGCCTACAGCATTGCCTCAGGAAGTTTGGTCGACAAGACGGATCAAGAGCAGCAGCGTATGGCAGCCGAAACGGTGATGCATCTAGATTATTTCGCGCAGGATGCGATCGATATTTCGAACTATCTTTTTTTGTCCCAGGATATCCAGTCGCTATTGGTCTCGGACCGCAGCAAGGCCGTGCCGGTCAGCAGCTCTTCGCTCTATAAGGTAATCAACCGGTTGATGGTCACGCGTGCGTTTTTTCAATTTTTGACGATTTACTCCGACCACTTTGCAGCCATCGAGTTTAATAATAAGGGCCTCTCGTCTGCTATTCCTTTCCCGCAATACAAGGAGCAGTTCGATTACGACACGATCATGACCCATCCTTCCATTTATCATTGGGACGTGGAGGTTCCGGGCCAGAGCAAGAAGGTCTTCTACGGCGACAACATGAACAAGCTGCTGCTGACTGCGGTATTGAAGAATGAGTATACGCTGAAGCCCGAAGGGCTGATTATTCTCGGCGTCGATGAGAAGGATGTCCGCCAAGCCTACGTTACGCCCAATGAATCGGCTGAAATCATAGTCGTCAACAATAATGGGAGGGTACTTTCGGACAGCAGCGGCAAGTGGGTGGGAAGCCAGGTCAGCGATTTGCCTCATCTTGCGAATGCGGTTGCAACACCGGAGCAATTCGCCCAAGACATCGACCGCAAGCAGTGGCTGTTCGCTCAGGCGCGTTCTGAGCTTACGGGCTGGCATGTGTTTGTCATTCAGCCGAAGCTGGAGCTGCTTGATCAACTGAACCGGATCAAGTGGATCACGGTCGCAATTATGGCGGTGACCTTCCTGTGCATATCGATTTTGTCCTGGTGGATATCTACTGTAATTACCGGTCCCATCCGGCGTATCCTGGTTTCCATGAAACGGCTGCAGCGCGGTGACTTCTCGCAGCGAGTCACGCATAATTGGGGAGATGAAATCGGACAGCTGGGCACAGGCTACAATATCATGGTGAGCCGAATTCAGGAGCTCATCGATGACGTCTATCTCTCCAAGCTGAATGAGCGCGAATCGGAGCTGAAGCGGAGGAATGCCGAGCTGAGCCTGCTGCAGTCGCAGATGAATCCGCATTTTCTGTACAATACGTTGAATACGATTTCATGGACGGCCCACAGACGCGGGGATGAAGAAGTGGCCGAGATGATTTATTCCTTGTCCAACCTGCTGCGCATCAGCTTAAGCGGCGGGAAGGAATTCATCCGCCTTCACGAAGAAATCAGCCTTGTGGAGAAATACTTGTTCTTGCAGCAGATGCGGTTTGCCAATAAGCTGGTTTATGAAATCCATGTGGATGAGGAAGCGGAAGGCATCGAAATTCCTAAGCTGATCATCCAACCGTTTGTCGAAAATGCAATCGTGCACGGTATCGAGCCGCTCTCTGATGATGCGGGGCTCGTGCAGCTTCAAGTCAGGGTCGAGCATAGAAGACTCATGATCGAAATTACCGACGACGGTGCGGGCATGAGCGAGGCTCGTTTGCAGGAGGTTCGAAGTGCGCTTGAGCAGGAAGGCGGCACAACAGCTGAGCTGGATTCAAGTATCGGCAAGCAGGCCGGAAGCGGCTTCGCGCTGCAGAACGTATGGGCGCGGCTTCGCCTGATTTATGGAGAATCCGCTGACATAGAAATTCATAGTGTTGCGCAGTCGGGAACGCGGGTGCGCTTATATATGCCATTAACCAGAGAGAGGTGACAGGGATGCTTCGTTTATTGATTGCTGAGGATGAAGCGGTGTTTCTGGAAGGGCTTGTCGAAAGTGTGGATTGGGCTTCGATCGGCGTAGAGGTGTGCGGCACGGCGACCAACGGCGGAGATGCCTTGGCTCTTGCTGAGGAGCTGCAGCCGGACCTGCTGCTTACCGATATTCGTATGCCTCGCATGGACGGGCTTGAGCTGGTTGAAACGCTTGTCAAACACCAACAGAATGTGGCATGCATCTTGCTCACAGGTTATGGGGATTTCCATTATGCGCTCAAGGCGATGCGGCTCGGTGTATCCGACTATCTCGTGAAGCCTTGCCGGCCGGCTGAGCTGATCGCCGTCTTCCAGAAGGTAATCGAGAAGCTGCTGCAGAAGCGGGAAATGGAGGATGATTTGTCGGGCTTGCGGCGGCGCCTGCAGGAGAATGAGGAAGCGGCGAAGAGAAAGCATCTGCTGCAATGGTTGAAATCCCCCAAGTCCTCAGCCGGCCGGAAGGAGCTGATCGGGAAGTATCGGATGGTTATCGGCCAGGCGCCTTACTGGGCGGCGGCACTGCGTATTGACGCCAAATCGCTCCGCAGGCTGGATTACGGTCAATCCGAGATGGATTTGCTGCGCTACGCAGCCGTGAATATCGCCTATGAGACGCTGCATGCGGAATACCCGCAGATCGAAATCACCTACGATGACCGAGATTTGTTTGTCGTAAGCAGCGGCGCAGAATACTCGGTGCCCAAGCTGAGAAGAGCCCTGATCAGGCTGCAGCATAATTTGAACGGATTTCTGCGGCTGACTGTGAGCATCGGCGTAAGCGGCTCCTTCGCTTCCATGGACCAGTTGCACGATGCCTGTGAGCAATCGCTGGAAGCGCTGGAAACGAGCTTCTTCAAGGGCACAGGCCATATTTATTTCGTCAGCCAGGAAGGCAAGCCGGAGGAGGCAGATGCGGACTCCGAACACGGCGACAGCGCGAAGAAGAATGAAGCTACCCTCGAGCATCTGGAGCAGCTGCTGATCGATTATATGAAGAACGGACTCCATGCCAATGCGCTAACGACCGTGGAGCAGTGGTTCGCGTATTTCCAGCGGGAATCCTCCGCATACTCGCACAAGGAAATCCGCTTGCATACCTTGTCCCTGCTAGCTCGTTTCATGCAGCTGTCGAAGGAGATGGACGTAAGAGATAGTCCATGGAAGAATCAGTTGGTAGAGCTCGCGGAGCGCGTGAATCATGCGGAAACCTTGGAGGAGCTGGACGGGCTGGTATCGCTTGCCCTGAAGCAGTGGGTGGAGGCGACGCGCTCCGAGCATGCGCCGAAGCGCAAGGTCGAGCAGGCGCTTGAGCTGATCTTCCAGCACTATAATTCGTCGGAATTGTCCCTGTCCTTCGTGGCTCAGTCGATCTTCGTCTCGCCTTCTTACCTGTCGACATTGTTCAAGCAGGAAACCGGAATGAACTTCCTGGATTACGTACACCAATACCGGATTGAACGGGCCAAGCCGGTGCTGCTCAGCGGCCAGATGAAAATCTACCAGATCGCGAGGGAGATCGGTTATTTCGATGAAGCGCACTTCACCCGCACCTTCAAGAAGTGGACCGGCAAATCACCGTCGCAGTTTCAGAAGAACCCGCCGCTGGAAGAGGAAGCCTCATCCAAGCAGTCGAACGGCAATTAGAGCACCATGAGCGCCAAAAGCCTCGGGTCACTCTACACTTAATATAATTTTTGCCACTATTTAGGCTCTTTGTGCGGCATTCGGCTTGAAAGTCCATCTTGCCATTTTCAGATTAAAGAGATCTAGACCAGCCCTGCATAACGGTGCAATCAAAGTCGGATACGTCTTCGCTGTATTTGTTATTCTGTTCACGAGAGGAGGTAATCAGCTATGGATTCGCTGAAGCACTTGAACGCAGCACTGGCATACATGGAATCACGGCTTGTGGACGACATCGACATGGCCGAGGCAGCGCGGATAGCGCTCTGCTCGGAGTATCATCTCAGTAGGATGTTCTCGTTTCTAGCGGGCATACCGCTGTCCGAGTACATCCGGCGCAGAAGACTAACATGCGCTGCGGCAGACCTGCAGCACAGCGATGTGAAGGTGATCGACATCGCCCTGAAGTACGGCTATTCGTCGCCAGACGCATTCGCACGAGCGTTCCAGCAGTTGCACGGCGTGACGCCTTCCGAAGCAAGAAGGTCGGGCGCGATGCTGAAAGCTTATCCGCCGATGACCTTCCGATTGACGATACAAGGAGGAAGCGAGATGAACTATCGGATCGTGGATAAGGAAGCGTTCCGCATTGTTGGTTACAGCAAGCGGGTGCCGATGGTGTTCGATGGTGTAAATACGGACATTGCGGCGATGTGGAATTCGCTGGACGAAGAGGAGTTCGCACGCTTGGAACAGCTGTCCAACATCGAGCCAGCAGGGCTCATAAGCGCGTCGGCAAGCATCACCGAGGAACGGAACGAGGACCAAGGCGAATTCGATTACTACATCGGCGCCGCAACGACGAATGCTTGCCCGGAACAGTTCGCTGTGCTGGAGGTACCGGCCTTGACGTGGGCATTGTTCGAGGTGGTCGGTTCATTCCCGGAGGCACTGCAATTGGTGTGGAGACGCATTTATTCCGAGTGGTTCCCTTCGTCCGGCTACGAGGTGGTGCCAGGACCGGAGATGCTACGGAACTTGAGCAAGGATACAAGTTCGCCATCGTTCCGGAGCGAGATCTGGATTCCGGTTATGAAGCGATCCATCGGATCGGAGGCGTAATGGGAAGGGCAATGGAGGGCTGTTCTGAGGCAGCTCTCTTTTTTTTACTCATTCATTGCTGCTGATACATAGTTTCATATATTCACCCATATTGTGAACACGATTCGACAATAAGATTTAATATTGTGTAAAAAGCTCCATTTATCCGACAAAGTTTTTGTAATAGTGAGACTATTATGTTAATATCGAAAATATCTTAATTAATAGAAATCATATAACGATTGAGGTGTTGGCGGGATTTTTCTGCATGTTGATTCATGCGGAAATATACAAAAGCGGGGTCACGGAGTCGACTTCATAATGAGGCTATAAGCAGATTTCATCACCATTTGAACAAGATCTAGTGACGGCATCAGCAGAAACAGCAACTATGAAATGGACTCCATGTGAAACATATTTCTAATCATTGACGAAGGAGTGAGCTTAATAATCGAATGGCAAATTTTATTCTGTGTACACATATGACTAGCGGGGATGTCCTGCCTTTCTTGCGGTTGGCATCGGCATTGCGCAAGCGGGGTCATCAGGCAACGCTTGTTACTCATGGCGCCTTTGCATCGATCGCAAGGAATGCTGGCGTTGCATTTCGGGCGATTGACAGCACGGAGGAATACGCTGTGCATATGAGTGACCTTCATATGCTGCAGGATCCACTGAATCGACAGGACTTGTTCGATGCGTATCAAGAGAAATATGTTACCGAGGAGAGACTGCGCAAGGAATATGATCTGTTGGTCGAATTGTGTGAGAAGGAAGAGAATGTAATCGTTTGCAGGGAACGAGACAGCTATGCTGCGATGATGGTGTCAGAGTCGAAGCAGATCCCGATTGTGGCTGGTGTGTTGGCACCAAGCTATGTGACGCAATTGCAAATTTGGGATCAGGTGGACTTTGATTTCGGCTTGTCGCGAGTTAATGCAATACGTAAGAGTCTGGACTTGCAACCTGTTGCGAGCTGGACTTCTTGGACGGGCTCTGTGAAGAAGCTGATCGGATTCTGGCATGAGGCTTTCGATCGTGCAGTGGAAATGCCAAAAGGGGATATTCAAGCTGAGGCGGTTGGCTTTCCGTTGGCGGACGCAAGTGAATATGAGCAGCTTCCTACGGATTTGCTAGCTTTCATCGAAGCAGGTGAACCGCCGCTGCTGATTACAGGCGGTACGAGCAAGATGATTAACCCGGCGTTCTACCGCGCTTCAATCGAAGCATGCAAGCTTATGGGGAGAAGAACGATCTTGGTTACGCAGCATGAGGAGTTCGTCCATTGCGAGCTGCCTGATACGATTCGCTGGTACAAATCGCTTCCCTTGGCAAGCGTCTATCCGTTGGTTGCAGGCGTCATCCATCATGGCGGCATCGGGACTGCGACTGGTGCGATGGCGGCGGGTATTCCGCAGCTGGCGCTTGCAGCGGACAGCGATCGCCCGGACAACGGTATGCGTGTCAAAAATTTAGGGGTTGGTGATTTTCTGCCACCGATGCAGTGGCAGCCGGACACGATTGCGCAAGCAGTGGAACGGGTGATGTCCGCCTCTGTGAAGCATAACTGCCGAAGAATTGCTGAGATGTTGGAGCAGCATGACACGATGTCTGCTGCATGTGAGATTGTGGAGAGTGCGATCGGGGATCGATCGTGTGCGATCTCTTCAGAGCTGCTGCAGAGGGACTATATGGAAGCGGAACGAGCCAAACGAACTGAAGCCGAGAAGGATATTTCGAATCGGATGAAGCAAATTTCAGAAGACAAACAAGCTATGATTGCTCAAATATTGATGAAGCGCCAGTCCAGGATCAAGACAGGAGGGAACCGATGAACAAGACGTTAGACCAGCTGGAAGCACTATCGCCAGAGAAGCGTGCGTTGCTGGCTCTGAAAGCGAAGAAGCAAAAGTTGAAGGCTGCTGCCCAACAATCGGCGATGCGCAAGCAGCCGCGAGGTGAAGGAAGCCAGACATTCCCGTTGTCGACGGCACAGCAAAGTGTGATGTTCTACGAGGAATTCATGCCGAACACGTATCGGTATCACTTCACGATTGCCTTCCGGCTGCTGGGCAAGCTGCGTATCGATGCCCTGCAGCGCGCCTTGAATGCGATTGTGGATCGCCATGAGGTGCTGCGCGCCTTGATCGCGTATGAGGATGATGATTATGTGCAGCACATTCAGCCTGAACGGAAGGTTGAGCTGGAGATCATCGAGCTGGACGATCCGAGTCGTCTGCATGAACAGATGTACGTAACCGCTCCTTATGACTTCAAGAACGGACCGTTGGTGCGGGCCAGGCTGGTGAAGGTATCGCCAGAGGAGCACGCGCTGGTCTGGATGACGCATCATCTTATGTTTGACGGTGAATCGATTAATATTTTCGTCGAGGAGATGTCTGCCTACTATCGGTCCTATGTACAGAATGTGCCGGTCCATCTGCCGGAACTGTCTGTCCAGTATCCAGATTATGCGGTATGGCAACGGCAGTGGATGAACAGTGATTCCTATGCGAAGCAGATGGACTTCTGGCTGGACAAGCTGCGCAGTCCGCTGCCGAAGCTGGATCTCCCGACTGATTATCCGCGTTCGACTTCCCGTACAGGGAACGAGAAGCAAGTGGCTTGTATGATGGTGGAGCCTTCTGTCAGCGCACGACTGAAGGAGACGAGTAAGCAGCTTGGCTGCACGTTTTATTCGCTTATGCTTGCGGTATACAAATTAATGCTCAGCAGCTATAGTGGCCAGCAGGAAGTGTTGGTTGGCACGCCAATGGCTAATCGTCGGATGCAAGAGGTGGAGCGGCTGATCGGTTTCTTCGCGAATACGGTTGTGATTCGATCGCGTGTTGATTTGCAATCGCGATTTCGCGATTTCGCCGCTCAGGTTTGGGACAACGTGCTAGAGGCGAACGATCATCAGGATATTCCGTTCGACCGAATTGTAGAAGCGCTCAATCCAGAGCGAAGCAATGGACACGCTGTTCTATTCGATACGATGTTCCTGTACGAGCCGCCCAAGCAACCGGGTGTCGCATTGCCGGGGCTGAAGCTCGAAGCTTTCCCAGCTGGCAAGATCAGAGGCGGGGAGCTGGATCTGACGCTAACCGTCTTCGAACAGCAGGATGGCAGTATGGAGCTGGCGATGACATACAGCAGCGATCTGTTCAAGGAAGCAACGGTCAATCGGCTGGTGCATCATTACCGGACTATGCTGGAGCGGGTAGCTGATAATGCGGACGGGTTCCTCTATGAAGTTGCAGCCGTACCGCAGGAGCAGTTCGAAGTGATGACAGGTTGGAACCGGATGAACGACGATACTCCGTCTGTTGAACTGCCGCATCTGCTTCTGGAACGGCAGGCTGCGCTTACCCCGGATAGCGCTGCCGTATGCTCGGAGGGCAAGCAGCTCAGCTATCGGGAGCTGAATCAGCGCGCGAATTCGCTGGCTCACTATCTTCGCAGCCGCGGGGTTGGTCCTAACCAGACGGTAGGGCTATACATGGAACGAACGACGGATATTATGGTCGGTCTGCTCGGCATCTTGAAGGCAGGCGGTGTGTATGTGCCGCTCGATGCCAAGCTGCCTGGTGAGCGCATCCGAACGGTGATGGAGGAAGCAGACGTATCCGTACTAGTGACAGAGACTCTTCTGCGGAGCCAGGTTCCTGCTAGTGTGTCGGAGCAACAGGAAGTGATCGTCATGGATCGGGATTGGCCGCTGATTGCGCTGGAGGGTACGGACAATCCGGAGGTACTGTCGCGTCCTACCGATCTAATGTATTTGCTGTTCACATCGGGGTCAACGGGCAAGCCGAAAGGTGTGGCGGTCGAGCATCGCAACTATGCCAATTACTTGCAGGGAATTATGGATCGGATGCAATTGGAGCCTGGATTGCATTATGCGATTGTTAGCACGCTTGCGGCAGATTTGGGAACACCGATGATTTGGGGGGCCTTTGCCACTGGCGGTACGCTGCATGTGATTCCTTATGAGAGAGCTGCTGATCCGGATGCCTTCGCTGATTATTGCAGAGAGCATCCGATAGATGTGATGAAGATCGTGCCGAGTCATTTTGAAGCACTGATGAGTACAACGGAACCGGCTGTCATTATTCCGCGGCGTTGTCTGGCATTCGCAGGGGAAGCCTCTCATTGGGGAACGGTTCAGGAAGTGCGGCGGCTGCGGCCGGATTGTGAAATCCAGAACCACTACGGTCCAACCGAGACAACGGTGTCCGTACTGGCTTATCCCGTACCGAATGAGGATGACGTAGAGCAGCAAGCTACGCTGCCGCTTGGGTACCCGATACCGAACGCTCCGGTATATGTATTGAACGCGTGCATGCAGCCTGTGCCAATCGGGGCGGCGGGCGAGCTGTATATAGGCGGACGTGCGGTCACGCGGGGATATTTCGGCCGAACCGACCTGACAGCTGAGCGCTTCTTGCCGGATCCGTTCGCATCGGAGCCTGGCAGCCGCATGTACCGGACCGGCGACCTGGTTCGTTATCGTCCTGATGGTACACTGCAATTCATCGGGCGCACCGACTACCAAGTGAAAATTCGTGGCTACCGGATAGAGACAGGTGAGATTGAGCATTCACTGCTCGGCTTGGACGGCATTCGTGATGCTGTCGTCATTGCCAGAGAGGATGAACCGGGCGATAAGCGGCTGGTCGCTTACCTGGTGCCGGATTTGTCCGGCAATGCTGTGCCGCAGGAGCAGGAGGAGCAGAAGCTGCAGTTGGATGTAAGCGTCATCCGTCACTATTTGAAAGACCGGCTGCCGGATTATATGATTCCTTCCGCATTCGTGGAATTGGAGAAGCTGCCGTTGAATGCGAATGGCAAGCTGGATCGCGCCGCGCTGCCGAAGCCGGAGATGAATCAAGCAGCAGGCGATGATCTAGTCGCGCCGCGCACGAAGCTGGAGCAGGACATAGCAGATGTCTGGTGTGAAGTGATCGGCATGAAGCAGGTTGGCATTGATCAGGAGTTTTTCGATCTTGGGGGAGATTCGTTCAAAGCGATTAAGGTCGTGCGCAAGATGGGGAATACGTTCAGTGTCATGGATTTGTTCCAATACCCGACGATCCGCCAGCTGGCTGAGCACTTAACCTCAGGCGCTGCGAAGAGTGATGATATTCTCATTCCTTTCAAGAAGTCTTCTGCTATTAGCGGTCCTGTCAAGACGATGGTTTGTGTGCCATACGGAGGCGGCAGTGCGATTACGTTCCAGCCGCTGGCCAGAGAGCTGCCGGACAACTTCAACTTGTTGGCTGTCGAGCTTCCTGGACATGACTTCAGCAGACCGGATCAGCCGTTGGCATCCTTAGATGCAGTAGCGGCCAGATGCGCGGAGGAAATTAAAGAAAAAGCTGAGGGCGACCTCTACTTGTACGGACATTGTCTAGGCGGTGCCATGATTTTGCGTATCGGCATGCTGCTTGAACAAGCGAATGTGCAGGTGAAGGGTGTGTTCATGGCAGGGACGTTCCCTACTGCGCGGCTTCCATTCCGGATTATGGAATGGTGGCATAAGCTGTTCCCGCGTGAGAAGTGGACTTCTGACAAGTTCGCCCGCGATATGCTTCGGGCGTTCGGCGGATTCGATGATGAGGTTTCGCCGGAAGAAGAGAAGTTCATTCTGCGCAATATGCGCCACGATGCGAGAGAGGCAGAGGATTTCTATACAGCGCTGTACAGGATGGAGGAGCGGCCGAAGCTGCAGGCGCCGATTGCTTGTATCGTTGGGGAAGCGGACCGGATGACGGAGTTCTATGAAGAACGCCATCTGGAATGGAAGGACTTCTGTGAAGAGGTCAACCTCCATGTTGTTGATAATGCAGGGCATTACTTCCACAAGCACCAAACGGATTATTTGTCGAGGATCTTATCGAACCAAATTGACGCTTGGGAGAATGGGGAGGTTGTTGAAGAGGTCGCGGCGACGAGTGAGACAGCTATCCATGCAGACATCCCGCCGATTTCTTCCTTAGATGAGCTTAAGGTGAAGCCTAGTGTCAAAGCGTTCCTGATGGTGACGATGTGTCTCATTATTGCGACAATTGGAACTTCCATAACTGGCTTCGCACTCGGAATATGGGTGTTCCAGCAAACCGGGTCCATTTCAAACTATGCAACGATATCCCTGTTTGCCATTATTCCGACGATACTGCTGCTGCCTGTAGCGGGAGCGGTAGTCGATCGCTATGACCGCAGAAAGGTGATGCTCGCAGGTCAATGTCTGGCATTGATATCCGTATTGTTCCTTGCGACACTGTTGTACTTCGACGCGTTGACGATATGGGCGATTTATGTGGGTGCCTGTATGGGTTCTATCGCAGGTGCATTTATTAATCCGGCTTACCTGGCTGCTACTGCCCAGCTTGTTCCTAAGCGCTATCTGGGCAACGCGAACGGTCTAGGTCAGATGGTCTTCTCGATCAACGGCATTATGGCTCCGGCATTGGGCGGTGCGCTTATCGTCATGATCGGCGTGAAGCGGATGATTCTAATCGACATCGTTACGTTAATCATATCGATCCTTATTTTGTCCCTCATCCGGTTCCCGAATTTGATGTTCCGCAAGCAGGAAGAACCGATGATTAAGGAAATTATAGGCGGCTGGAAATATATTATAAACCGCAAAAGCATGGTGGCGATGGTCGTCTTCTTCGTTGTTGCGAACTTCTTCATGAGTCTGTACAACGTCCTGACTACCCCGTACCTGCTGCAATTTCTTAACCCGGAGCATGTCGGGCTTGTCGTGGGCATAGAAGGAGCAGGCCTCTTGATCGGTTCGATCATCATGTCGATCTGGGGCGGCTTCGACAGACGTACTGATGGCATGGTAGGCGCGGTCATCCTGACTGGCTTGTCCATTGTGATGGCTGGTATTTATCCTTCGCTTGTGACGGCAGTTATTGGACTATTCGGATTCGGCTTGGCACTCGCCATCATTAATACACATTGGCTGGCGATTATTCAGACGAAGGTCGGACTTGAGCTGCAGGGACGGGTGGTGGCGACTAACCAGGTGATGGTGTTCAGTATGCGGCCGCTTAGCTTCCTGGTTGCCGGACCGCTGGTAGCTGTTGTATTCACGCCGTTGTTTGCAAGCATGCCGGATGCATTCTTGCCGTTCGGAATGTTCGGCAATGGCAGTGAATCGGGTATTGCCATGCTGCTCGTGACGATAGGTGCAATTTTAGTCTTATGGGGGGTGCTCGGTTTGAGGTATCGTCCACTGCGTGACATGGAGAACATTATGCCGGATGCGATACCGGATTCCATCATTATTAAGGACAAGGACAAGCTGCAGCAGCTGGCAGACAGCAAGATTGGTGCGAGTAAGTTATAAATTATGAATCCAAGGAGGACAACGATATGGAAGAGCAACGTACGTATGTAGTTGTAGTGAACCATGAAGAGCAGTATGCCTTGTGGCCGGAAGAGTTGGCCATACCAGCAGGCTGGCAGGATGCAGGTAAGCATGGTACCAAAGAGGAATGTCTGGCTTATGTGCAAGAAGTGTGGACAGACCTTAGACCGCTTAGCTTGCGGTAATAGAGTAGCGGACACTAGTATTTCCAATACGAATGGAGGAGTGATTATACATGAACACGAGACACGCATTCATTCATCACCAATTCGAGGAGCAGGTCCGACAGACGCCGGATCGCACCGCGGTTGTGTTCGAAGGGCATTCTCTTACTTATGAAGAACTGAATCAGCGAGCTAACCGATTGGCACATCATCTATGCCAGCTTGGCGTAGGGCACGATGTGCGAGTAGGAATCTGTATGGAACGCTCATTCGAGATGGTTACAGCGATTTTCGCTGTATTGAAGGCCGGCGGTGCGTATGTGCCGCTAGATCCAGACTATCCGAAGGACAGACTGGAGCACTTGCTGACGGACAGTCAGGCAAGCGTCGTGCTGACACAGCAGCAACTGGCGCAACAATTTACTTCCTATTCCGGCACACTGCTGGCAGTAGACGAAGCGGGTGCACTGCCTGTCAGCAGTCAAGATACGAACGCGAATTTGGACATTCCTATGCATGAACAGCATCTGGCTTACGTGTACTATACATCCGGCTCTACCGGGAAGCCCAAGGGAGTCATGGTTGCCCACAGCGCGATCCGAAGCAGGCTTGCATGGCTGCAGGAGACGTTCCAGATCGGCGAAGCAGACAGAGTGTTGCAGAAATCACCGTACAGCTTTGACGTTGCGGTATGGGAATTTCTCTCGCTCATATATGGAGCGTGCCTGGTCGTAGCCAAGCCGAAAGGCCATCTGGACAATGCATATTTGTGGAGCCTGCTCGATCGGGAACAGATTACAATTGTGCAGTTCGTGCCTACGATGCTGCAGACTTTCCTTGCTGAGCAGGCTGTGGAATTGCCGCATCTGAGACATGTCATTGTGGCTGGCGAGGCGTTGACGGCTTCGCTGCATGCACGTTTTTGCCGGATGATGTCTGCCCAGCTGCACAATTTGTACGGGCCGACGGAGACAACGATCTTCGCGACAGGATGGACGAGCGATCTGGATACATCGCGTAATGAAGTGCCGATTGGCAAAGCTCTCTCGGGCGGCGATGTGTACATTCTGAATGAACGATATGAGAAGGTTGCGCCAGGCGAGGTCGGGGAGTTGTATATTAGCGGAGCCGGACTTGCCCGCGGTTACCTCAATCGGCCGGATCTGACTGCGGAGCGGTTCGTCCCAGACCCGTTCAGCAGCGAGCCGGGTGCGCGTATGTATGAGACGGGCGATCTTGCTCGCTGGCTGCCAGATAAGTCAGTGGAATGCCTGGGTCGCAACGATGATCAGGTCAAGCTGCGGGGCTATCGCATTGAGCTCGGAGAAATCAGTACGATGTTAGAAGAGCACCCGAACGTGCGGCAGGCGGTCGTCATCGTACGGGAAGACCATCCGGGCGACCAACGGTTGGCTGCCTATTATATGCCCGATGCAACAAGCGCGCCTTCAGTCAGTGAGCTGCGAGCGTACCTCCAAGATCGACTGCCGGAATATATGGTCCCTTCCTACTTGGTAGAGATGGAGCAGTTCCCGCTTACGCCAAGCGGCAAGACGGACCGCAAAGCGCTGCCAAGCCCCGTGCTGTCGAGAGATATGATTAGCGGCGGCTACACGGCTCCAGAATCCTATATCCAGGAGGAGCTCTGCAACATATGGTCGGCATTCTTCAATCTGGATCGAATCGGCATCGATGATGATTTCATAGACTTGGGCGGACATTCCCTCGTTGCCACACAGATTCTTGTACGCATCCAGCAAACATTGGACGTGAAGGTATCGTTGAAGGATATGCTGACGAAGGGCAAGACTATACGTGCGTTGGCGGAGCTAGTAGAGGAAAGCTTGCTTGCCGACACAGACGAGCAGGAGCTGGAGCAGCTAATGCGCGAGATGGAACAGATGTCAGAGGATGAGCTTGCTGCACTGATGAAGTAGACAGGAGGGGAAGCATGGCAAACTTTGTACTAAGTACACATATGACCAACGGGGATGTGCTGCCTTTCCTGCGGATTGCTTCTGCTCTTGTCAAGCGCGGTCATCAAGCTACACTGGTCACACATGGCGTGTTCGAGCCGATGGCCGCGAAGGCTGGCATTGGATTCGTCGCTCTGGATGAACCGGAGGAATATGCAGGCATCATGAAGGACTTGGAAATGTGGAAAGACCCTGATATGCACCAAACGTATGAGAATAAGTACTATTCGATCGATAAGTTTATGAAAGAATATACGATACTCAAGGAGCTATGCAGCCGAGAAGATTCTGTGCTTATATGTAAGGAACGGGACAGCTACGTGGCGATGATGGTTTCCGAAGCGCTGCATGTTCCGATCGTCACAGTGGTGCTTGCGCCAAGCTATGCGACACAGCTGCAGGTTTGGAAGCAGATGGAGGCTGATATTACAGCGATTGACCGGATTAATGACTTCCGCAAGAGGATCGGGCTGCCGCCTATATCCGGCTTAGCTGGATGGATGGGGACGGTGAAGAAGCATATAGGCTTCTGGCATGAGTCATTCGATGCTGCCCTAGACCTTCCGGACTGGGCCATCCCGATCGAAACCGTCGGCTTCCCGTTGGCGGATTCCGCAGAGTATGAGACGCTGCCGGAGGACTTGACTACATTCATTCAGGAAAGGGAACCGCCGCTGCTCATAACCGGAGGAACGGGCAAGATGATCAAGCCGGAGTTTTACTGGTCGGCCATCGAAGCTTGCAAATGGATGAAACGAAGGACGATTCTCGTAACGCGCCATGAAGAGTTCGTCCATTGCGAACTGCCGGACTATATCCGTTGGTACAAGATTCTGCCGCTAGCTGGTGTCTATCCGCTGGTCAGTGGCGTCATCAACCATGGCGGTATCGGCACAGTATCGGCGGCAATGTTCGCGGGGACACCACAGCTGATCTTGGGGGCGGATACGGACCGACCGGATAATGGGCTGCGCGTGAAGAACATGGGTGTAGGTGATTACTTACCGCCATTGTACTGGCAGCCGCAGCTGGTCGCTGAGAGAGTGGAAGGTATACTCACTTCACAGACGAAAGCAAGATGTGTTCGTCTGGCAGAGCAGTTAAGCCGTCACGACACGATGAAGACAGCTTGCGAGGAGATCGAGACGCTAATCGATCAACCGGCGTATGCGATTTCGTCTGAGACGATTCGGGCTGATTATGAGCAAGCCGAACGAATGCGGGACCATACTGCTGCACAAGTCAAGGCTAGCACTGAGGAACGGGATGAGCAGTTATATGATGAGAAGCGAGCTGCTCTGAAGAAGCTGCTGCTGAAGCGTAAGCTAGATAAGGGGTCCGTATAAATACAGGGAGTCACTTCAATTTACCTTATACATGCGGAATAGAGGTTTGACAGCCGCATTCCAACTGAGGTATTGAAGCTGGCTTCTTTTTCATTAGCGCAGTATGTGAGCATATTGAAAATTATTCTCAACGAAGTCATTGCCAAACAAGCAAACACATTGTATAATAGCAATCGATAATGATTCTCATAATCAGAAAAATAAAAGAGATAGGTTGGGGGAGCATATGGTGAGCAAGTCGAGGAAGGTTTGGATGCTTGGTCTAGTTTTTATTCTAGTTTTGTTAACAGCATGCGGTTCCGCTGGTTCTAATGATAACCAGGCTAACGGTAGCAATACGTCTGCTGAAGGGCAGCAAGAACAGAATGATTCCAACACGAATGAACCTGTAAGTGAAGAAGAATTGACGAGTGAAGTGAATATTTATACCGCACGGCATTATGATGTAGATGCAGAATTGTATGCACAGTTTACAGAAGAAACTGGTATACAGGTGAATGTCATTGAAGGCAAAGCGCCAGAATTGATTGAACGACTGAAGCGAGAAGGAGAAAGCTCTCCTGCAGATCTGTTCATTACAGTGGATGGCGGTATTCTACATACTGCCAAAGCGGAGGGAGTCTTACAGCCTGTAGTATCTGATGTTGTAGACGCGCAGGTGCCTGCAGAGCTTAGGGACACAGATTCTCATTGGATCGGGCTGTCCACAAGAGCGCGTGTCATCGCATATGCCAAGGATCGCGTCAATCCAGAGGAGCTGTCGACCTATGAGGATTTGGCTTCGGATAAGTGGAAGGGCCGCTTGCTAGTGCGTTCCTCCTCGAATCTGTACAATCAGTCACTCATGGCTTCTTTGATCGCACTCAACGGTGAAGAGGCAACAGAGCAGTGGGCAGCCGGTATCGCGGCCAATCTGGCGCGTGATCCGGAAGGCGGAGACCGTGACCAAGCGAAGGCGATCGTTGCCGGTGTTGGTGATGTAGCCATTATGAACACGTATTATGTTGGTCATATGTCAGTGTCCGATGATGCAGAAGAAGTGAAGGTTGCCGAGCAGATTGGTGTCTTCTTCCCGAACCAGGATTCGACAGGCACGCATGTGAATATTTCCGGAGCAGGGTTAACGAAGCATGCACCGAACAAGGCAGCGGCAGTGAAGCTTATTGAGTACCTGACAGCTAAGGAAGCGCAAGAGAAGTTCTCCAGTGTGAACTTCGAGTATCCTGTGAACCCGGATGCAGAATGGCCAGAGCTTCTGCAGAGCTGGGGCACCTTCAACAAGCAATCAGTTGACTTCGCAGCATATAGCGAGTACAATCCTAAAACAGTTGAAATCTCGAACAAAGTGGGTTGGAAGTAAACATGCACTTGGCGGCGATAACTAGAAACTTCAAGAGACATATGAACGGATGGTTAGCCGTCAGTATGCTAGGGGCAGCAGGAATTCTGCTGCCCATTCTCTATGTCTTGCTTAGCTTATTTACGAAGCCGAATGATAATTGGGAGCAAGTCAAGCAATATTTATTACTGGACTATATTCAAGGCACGCTGATGGTGGCAGGAATGACCGCAGTGCTGGCAGCTATACTTGGTGTAGGACTAGCTTGGTTAGTTACAGCCTATCGATTTCCATTCAGAGGGTTCTTTCGCTGGGCATTAATTCTGCCATTGGCAATGCCGCCCTATATCGCTGCCTATACTTATAAAACCATGACAAGCTATACCGGTATTATCCAAGCAACACTACGCAATCATCTCGGGATTACGGTTCCTCCCGGAATGATTGAAGTGATGTCGATGCGAGGGGCTGTCTTTATACTAACCCTCTGTTTATTTCCTTACGTATTTCTTATTACGAGGACGTTCCTAGAACGGCAGAGCTCCGCTTATATTGACAATGCAAGACTCCTTGGTCGCAAGGGAATTGGGCTGTTCTTCCAAGTTGTTGTCCCGATCGCTAGACCTGCAATCATTGCAGGTGTGATGCTAGTGATCTTCGAAGCAATTAGCGATTATGGAGTCGTGAGCTACTTCGGCGTGCAGACCGTATCTACCGCGATTTTTCAAATTTGGTTCGGGATGTATGACGTAGATTCTGCACTGCGGCTAGCAGCCTGGCTGATGATTATAGTAATTGGCATCTTCCTGATTGAACGATGGCTAAGGCGCAATCGGCAATTTCACAGTCTGACCCAACAAGCCAAGCCACTCGTTCCACGGTCTCTCAGCCGTTGGAAAGCTGTGTTCGCTTGTACAGTATGCTCGCTTGTCTTGTTGTTATCCTTCATTGTGCCTGTCGCGCAGATTGCTGTATGGAGTGTGTGGACCTCCCACAAGGTATGGGATTCGAACTTCGTGGAGCTGACACTGAACACGATGAAGGGTGCCTTGCTCGCTACCTTGATTATTATCATATTCGCAACCGTTGCCGCCAGGGTGTGCCGCTATGCTTCTAATTCCTTCTCTTACGGGATGTCCCGTGTGATGACAGCGGGCTATGCGACTCCGGGTGCTGTGATAGCTGTTGGCGTTCTTGCTGTCTTCATCTCATTGGATAACAGTCTCTCTTCCTTCTACGGATGGATGGGGCAAGGGGAAGGGGCGCTCATTCTGAGCTTGTCTCTCGGCATGCTGATTACCGGGTACGTCATTCGGTTCATGGCTACAGGCTATAACGCTATGGAAGCAGGTTATGAGAAGCTGTCGAAGTCGTACACAGAGGCAGCGCGAACGCTTGGGAGGGGTCATTTCGCCGCTTTCTTCAAGATAGAGCTACCCCTTATTCGCGGGGCTTTGTTCTCAGGCTTTGTCTTGGCCTTTGTCGAAATCATCAAGGAGCTACCACTAACGCTGCTGCTAAGACCCTTCAACTTCAATACACTTGCAACTAGAGCCTACACATACGCAATTGACGAACGAATCTACGAGGCTGCGCTGCCTTCCCTGCTATTAATTATGCTCAGCCTGGTCTCGGTACTGACTATTCATCTTATCGGAAAGAGGGATACGCAATGAATGATGTCATCATGAAAGATCTAACCTATCGATACAGCGCCAAGGAAGCACCGGTTATCGATGATTATTCTCTAACGATTAAGCAAGGGGAAGTGGTTGGAATCGTTGGAGCGAGCGGTAGTGGCAAGAGCACCCTGCTCAGACTCATTGCGGGACTTGAGATGCCGGAGCAGGGAAGTATCACGATTGACAATCGTGTAGTAGTGGATAGCCATACGTTCATTCACGCGGAAGATAGAGGTGTGGGACTCGTATTCCAGGATTATGCGTTGTTTCCGCACCTGACCGTAGCGCAGAACATCGTGTTCGGTCTGAATCAGCTGAAGAGAGCGGAACGGAGAGAACGCTTGGTCGAGATGCTGGACTTGGTCCAGCTAGGGGGTTACGCGAAGCGATATCCACACGAGCTGAGCGGCGGCCAACAGCAGCGTGTTGCACTCGCTAGAGCGCTTGCGCCCAAGCCGTCCATCCTGCTTATGGATGAACCCTTCAGCAATCTAGATGCAGATCTGAAGGCTGGCATTCGCCAAGAGCTGCAGGATATTCTGCATAAGGCTCAGATTACGTGCTTGCTCGTCTCCCACGACCAGCAGGATATAGAGGCAATCTGCAGCAGAGCCGTGAATATGAATACTCCGGTTATGGTGTGACGGATTGGATGAAGGTATTGTGTTCCTGCCGTGCCGAAATTATTGGATGGCGTTGTTTCCTACAACCTTGTTCTAGTTAACGGGGCTGTTACGCTTGAGAGCATGGATGGTCGTTCGTCCGCATATGACAGGGGAAGCTCGATAGATTATACGTCTATCGGGCTTTCTTACGTAAATTAAGCGATCACTCCCACAAGAAGGAAATTAGCGAAAGAAAGCGAATTAAGAATATGGAGCTTTATTCCATATGGAGTTGGAGAGTATCTACACCAGATTGAGAACATCTAAGAACTTGAGGGGGAAGAGAACATGAGAAGTAAAATTGCAGCTATCTTGATCGTAGTGGCAATCATCTCAACACAATGGCTAAGTAATTCTACATTTGCCCAGCAGTCTCAGCAATCAGGCGGTATTACAGTAACATTGGACGGTGAGCAGATCGAATTTGAGCACGATCCGATCGTACAATCGGGTACGACAATGATTCAGTTTGTCCCGATTTTTCGTGAATTAGGTCTGCAATTTGACTGGGATCAAGGAAGTAAGACGGTAACAGGATACAAGGATGATTGGAAGATTGAACTTACAGTGGGGGAAAGCACAGCGTATATCAATGGGAAGGCTGTTGAACTAGCACAAGCACCAATTCTTCATAATAATACTACATTCGTACCGCTTCGCTTTATCGGGGAAGCATCAGGCAAAACTGTTATATGGCACGGTGAAGAGCAGAGAGCAGAGCTAGTAACTTCATTAGCTCAAATGCTATACGATACGATTACACAGGACACCCTTCACTTCGAATGGAATATGCATCAAACTAGTTTGAATGAATCAGCTGAATACTTAGAAACAAAAGATAGTAGGATGTATTTTGGTATTGAGACTGAATTAGGGTTCTTACTAAAGATTTATCGTTTTAATGGTCAGGATATTGAACTCATTCATTATTTAGTATCGGATGACCAATTTGTTCAGTCAGACTTTACCCAAACTAGAGAGGAACTTATTTCAATATTTACGGATGCATACGGTTCTCCTGAAACTGACGAAAACGGTATTTTCTGGATGGGTCCAGGAAATTACAAATCCATCGCAGGAAATGAAGAATCTATAAGTATTACTTTTGGTCCAGAATTATTTAAAACCCCATCGGTGATAGAACATGTAGAGAAGCTATTCGTAACAGATGAAGAGGCTGACTTTCGAAATGTGAAATGGGGTATGTCACAGGAAGATGTGAAGGCTAATGAGGAGCACGCAGTACTGTTATTAGATAATGGCGATGAGCTTTTATATCAAATCAATGTAGATCAGCAACAATTTATTCTGAAATATACATTTAAAGAAGGTTTACTGGTTGAAGGTAATTATATTTTCTCTGATTTAACGAATGATCATGTGCCGTTAATGGATGCATATAATCAATTCCATGACTTGCTCGTAGAACAATACGGTGAATCTACGTCCAATTCAGCAATTTGGACGAATGAAGAATATAAGCAACAGCCGGATAAGTGGGAATTAGCCGTGCAAAATGGAGATATGTCAATGCTCAGCAACTGGGAAACACCAACATCCTCGATTTTGTTAGCGTTGCATGGCACGGATGATGCTGTAGGCGTTTGGGTTACTTATCAGGAGCAAGAATAGTTTTTATAAATATGCTTCGTCCATTCTGTTAAACTCTGATACACCTGCGCTATTTTTGCAGCGTGTCATGGTTGCTTGGTTCTTCACGAAGAACGAAGGGGAACGTTATTCTGTACGGATGGATTGGATCGTTTCCCCTTCAATGAGTACAGGTTCATAGTACGTGCTTGTGGGCAGATCCTTCTTGCCTTGGAGACGCTTGATAATCCAGTCTGCGGCGTCTCGTCCCATCTGTTCCTGCGGATGGGTAAGCGTAGCGAGCTGAATATTCGCGTTCTTGGCGATATATGAATTGTCCTGAGCGATAATGGACAGCTCCGCTGGAATGGCGATCTCCAGTCTTCTGCACACATGCACGACTTCCAGCCCGACCTCGTCGTTATAGCAGACCAGGGCAGTCAATTCGTGTAGATGGTCGCTGAGAAATGTCTCCAGGTTGGCTGACAGATTCGGCTTCGTCGCCGTATCGAACGAAAGGACGTGCTCAGGATCGAACGGTAATTTGGCTTCCCCAAGCGCCTTGATGAATCCTTTCATCCGATATTTCCCTTGCAAGTCATCCATTTTGGCTATGAGCCCGATCCGGGTATGTCCGTTCGCGATCAGCTCGTTGGTCGCGAGGTAGCTGGATTGCACATCATCCAGACAGAAGAACGGAACGTCCATCTCTTCATAATAAGCATTGATCATGACGAGCGGAATCTCTTGCTCTTGAAACATCAAGTAGTAAGCGATATTAGGGTTATATCGATTACTTCGGGTCGGTTCGACAATCAGTCCGTCTACACCGTTGGAGAGCATCGTCTCCAACGCTTTTTTCTCTTGTGTGACATCATTATTCGTACTCGCCAGCAGCAAGGAATAGCTGTCTTCGTTCAACCGGCTCTCAATGCCGCGGATGATCGAAGGGAAGATGTAGTCGGAGATATAGGTCGTGATGACGCCGATCGTTCTATTCGCTGACTTCCCGTTCGGTCTGGACCTGTACTGGTTGCTGACGTACGTGCCCGACCCCTTCTCACTTCTTAGAAACCCTTCATTCGCTAACGCGAGAATCGCTTTGCGGACGGTCTGCCGGCTCACTTTATACGTATGCTGCAGAGCGGCCTCTGAAGGGATCTGCTCCCCTGCTTTGTGCGTCCCCGACAAAATATTACTTTTGATATCATCAATGATGATCTGGTATTTTGGCTTCATACAGTCCACTTCACTTCTTTCCTTCATCCTTCAATAAGTTGTACGTACATATTCTAGCATGAAAATGATAATTTGAGAATGGAAGGTCCGATTATGTCAAATATTCAGCAATGAAGCGATCAATGGATGAATAACGCATACGAAAATGAAAAAGAACTGGCTACGGACGGCATGTAGGTATAACTACTAATTGTTGTTGACAAATGTACGTACAGATTAATAAACTAAAGGTAGTGAAAGCGGCTTCTTCGGTTTGTTCATTATGTGTTAAGAGCATGCTAATCGCAGAACAGAAAGGGGACACGCGTGACCATGAATCATTGGAAAGAAGCGATAACCAATGGAGAAACCTCCCTCGGTATCGAATTGGGCTCTACGCGGATTAAAGCGGTGCTGATTGACCGCGGCTTCAAGACGATCGCATCCGGAAGCTACGAGTGGGAGAATGAGTTGAAGGATGGCTATTGGACATACGAACAAGCGGACATGATAACGGGTCTGCAAGCCGCTTATCGGGAGTTGAAGCAGGAGATAGACAAGCGATTCGGCGTCACTCTCCACACGATCGGTTCGATCGGATTCTCCGCGATGATGCACGGGTATATGGCCTTCGACAGCAAGGGTGAGCTGCTCGTACCATTTCGGACTTGGCGCAATGCCACAACGGGTACCGCTGCCAGCAAGCTGACGGAGTTGTTCGGGTTTAATATTCCTGAACGTTGGAGTATCGCCCATCTGTACCAAGCTATCTTAAATGAGGAAGAGCATGTGCCGCATATTGATTCCATGACGACGCTAGCCGGGTACGTCCATGGGCTGTTGACCGGCAACCAAGCGATTGGCATCGGAGATGCATCAGGCATGTTCCCGATTGATGAATCCACGCAAAGCTACCATCCATCGATGGTCAAGCAATTTGATGAGCTGATCGCAGGGAAGGGCTATCCGTGGAAGCTTGAGGATATTCTGCCGCGCGTGTATCTATCTGGTGAGCAAGCAGGTGAATTAACGGAATCGGGGGCCGGCATTTTGGACCCGGATGGGGATCTTGCGCCCGGCATTCCGCTCTGTCCGCCTGAAGGCGATGCGGGAACGGGGATGGTAGCGACGAATAGTGTGCGAAAGCGTACAGGCAACATTTCCGTCGGTACTTCCGTATTTGCAATGATTGTCATAGAGAAAGAGCTGTCCGCAGTGTATCCGGAGATTGACATGGTTACGACGCCAAGCGGCAGTCCGGTCGCGATGGTGCATGCCAACAACTGCTCCAGCGATCTGAATGCGTGGATGGAACTGTTCCGCGAATTTACCGAAGCGATGGGCTTCGATACGGATTCCGGCAAGCTATTCAGCGTGCTGCTGAACAAAGCGCTTGAAGCCGATCCGGATGGCGGGGGATTGCTCAGCTACGGCTACCTCTCCGGGGAGAATATTACAGGGCTTGAGCAAGGCCGACCGTTATTCGTTCGCTCGCCTGCAAGCAACTTCAATCTGGCGAACTTCATGCGCACGCACTTATTCACGGCATTCGGAGCGTTGAAGATCGGCATGGACATCTTGACTGAGCATGAACAGGTAGCCATAGACAGCATATTGGCTCATGGAGGTCTCTTCAAGACGCCTGTAGTTGGACAGAAGATGCTGGCCGCCGCGCTGAACGTACCGGTATCCGTCATGTCCACAGCAGGAGAAGGCGGAGCATGGGGGATGGCGCTACTCGCCAGTTACATGATCAATCAAGATCAAGGAGAAAGCCTGGCGGACTTCCTCGAACAGAAGGTATTCCGCGATGTCGAGGGGGAGAGGCTGTCTCCAGATCAGGCAGACGTACAGGGATTTGAAGCATTCATCGAACGGTATCGGGCAGGACTGGCGATCGAACGGGCAGCAGTAGAGCATTTGCTAGAGAACGGGAGGGCATAGCTGTGTTAGAACGACTGAAAGAAGAAGTGTATGAGGCGAATTTGGAATTGCCCAAGCATGGACTTGTCAAATTCACATGGGGCAATGTAAGCGGCATAGATCGGGAGAGCGGTCTGTTCGTAATCAAGCCAAGTGGAGTTAGCTATGAAACGATGAAGCCAAGTGATATGGTGGTCGTCGATCTCGACGGTCAAGTCGTAGAGGGCGCAATGCGGCCTTCCTCCGACACTGCTACGCATGCAGTGCTGTATAAGCATTATGCGGACATCGGCGGCATCGTGCATACACACTCAACCTGGGCTACCATCTGGGCGCAAGCAGGTCTTGACGTGCCAGTAATGGGAACGACGCATGCAGATACTTTCTATGGTGCGGTTCCATGCGCCCGATTCCTGAAGCAAGAGGAGATCGATCGGGGATATGAATACGAAACCGGTCGCGTCATCATCGAGACATTCGAGGAGCGGGGCTTGGATGTTATGGCGATTCCGGCCGTCCTGCTCCAAGGGCATGCGCCGTTCACCTGGGGCAAGGATGTGAAGGCGGCGGTCGTCAACAGCGTCGTGCTGGAAGAGGTTTGTATGACGAATTTATACGCGCGTCAGTTGAACCATTTCGCCCAAGAATTGCCGCAAGGCATTCTTGATAAGCACTATCTTCGCAAGCATGGGAAAGATGCTTACTACGGGCAGAAGTAAAGGGAAACGAACAATTTTACAGAAAAGAGGATGATCAAGATGTCTAATGCAGCAAAACAGTTTTGGTTCGTCGTCGGTTCACAGCATCTGTATGGGGAAGAAGCGCTTGCTGAAGTCAAGGCGAACGCACAGAAGATGACGGATGCCTTGAATAACAGCGGGGTGCTGCCTTATCCGCTTGTCCTGCAGGATCTGGCCGTTAGTGCGGATACGATCACCAGTATTATGAAAGAAGTCAACTATCGCGACGAGGTAGCAGGTGTCATCACTTGGATGCACACATTCTCACCTGCGAAGATGTGGATTCGCGGGACTAAGCTGTTGCAGAAGCCGCTGCTTCACTTGGCTACCCAGTTCAATGAAAGCATTCCCTGGGCAACGATCGACATGGACTTCATGAATCTGAACCAGGCCGCGCATGGTGATCGCGAATACGGCTTCATCAATGCCCGCCTGAACAAGCAAAACAAGGTCGTCGTCGGATACTGGGAGCGTCCGGAAGTGCAGCAGCAAATTGCGGATTGGATGGACGTAGCGGTGGGCTATAACGAGAGCTTCAACATCAAAGTCGCTCGCTTCGGTGACAATATGCGCAACGTTGGTGTAACCGAAGGGGACAAGGTTGAGGCACAGATTCAATTCGGCTGGACCGTTGACTATTATGGAATCGGTGATCTGGTTGCGTATGTGAATGCGGTGACAAAGCAGGAAATTGATGCGTTGATGGGCGAATATGCAGAGCTCTACGACTTCGATTACGGGAATTACAGCAAGGAAGAGTGGGAAGCGAGCGTTCGTATCCAGGCCAGCTATGAGCTTGCGCTGAAACGCTTCTTGGACGAGAGAGGATACAATGCGTTCACTTCGAACTTCGAAGATCTGCACGGCATGAAGCAGCTTCCAGGTCTTGCGGTGCAACGCTTGATGGCGCAAGGGTACGGATTTGCCGGCGAGGGCGATTGGAAGACTGCCGCGCTTGATCGATTGATGAAGGTCATGAGTCACAATCAAAACACAGGCTTCATGGAAGATTACACATATGAGCTGGCTGCCGGTCAAGAGTCAATCCTGCAATCCCATATGTTAGAAGTGGACCCGAGCTTGGCAAGCACTAAGCCGAGAATCGTCGTATCTCCTCTTGGCATCGGTGACCGTGAAGATCCGGCGCGTCTCGTATTCGACGGCAAGGCTGGCGAGGGCGTCGTCGTATCGATGGCGGACTTCGGCACGCACTATAAGCTGCTAATCAACGAGATTACCGCGTTCGAACCGACGGTCCCGGCTCCGAAGCTTCCCGTAGCTCGTGTGCTGTGGACAGTGAAGCCGAATTTCCAGGATGGAGTGAAGGCCTGGATCGAGAACGGCGGCGGACACCACACGGTTGTTTCCTTGAACCTGACGACAGACCAGATCGTCACCTACGCGAAGCTGGTAGACTTGGATTACGTCGTCATTAAGTAGTGGGAAATTATCCGTAACCATAGTCACTCTGTGAGCGATCTAAATTCCAGCTAAGCGCAGATTGCCCGCATTTACCGTCATGTCAAATGAAACTTTATGAGGAAAGCCTGCAGGCCTATGGTCTAGCGGGCTTTTTTGGTCGGAGGAACTAGACAACGAAACTATGTAACAAAATAACGGGAACAGCTCTTATCTACAAGAGCTGTTCCCGTTTAACATTCATAATTCCACCATTCATTGCTCAATCGAGATTACTTTCCCCACTATTTGTTCCCTTGTCACCACACCGAAGGACCGACTGTCCAAGCTATTATTCAGATTATCACCAAGTACGAAAAATTCGTCTTCCGCCAAGTGAATCGGGTATTGGACGTCCCCCCAGATCACAGATTCATATTTTTTGTCATGAATCGTAATGGAATCGCGCGTAGTTTTCTCGATCACATCACCTGCTACGCCGACTACACGTTTGACATACTGCTTATCATTGGCTGCGACTATGACAAGATCTGCACGCTCGATGTCCAGATCACTGCTCGTATCGACGATCATTCTATCTCCATGATTAATGGTTGGAGACATGGAAGGACCGCTTGCTATGAAGGATTTCGTTGTTGAAGTAGACGTTCCAGTGACCAACAGGGTCAGTATTAAAATCGCTTGAATGATGGCGTTCATTTTTTTCATCCTCTTTCTTCAAGTTTCTAATTCCGAACGAAGGCTTGCTGGTGTCGAACCAACGTGGTCAAGATTGCTGTTTCGTTCTCTTGTAATTGCGTGCATTTCGTCTCCAGCTTGTGCAAGTCGATAGGCCGGACGCGACCTCTTAACACGAGTGCTCTTATGCCGAAGGCGAGATCAATAGATTGTTTTAGCAGCAACGCCAACTCTCCCTCAATGGAATAGGCTGTGACAAAGCGGCGGAACAGCTCACGAGATGAGGCTATGTACAGTAGGGCGCGTTCTGTTCCCTGAAGACCACCAGGAAGCTGAGTAATATCTGCTTGGTGGATGGTGCAATCCTGTAGCAGTCGATCGAGCATACTCAAGTCATCTGTATACGTGGATACATATTCAGCGAAGGACTGACCGATTGCACGCTTGTCAGGGTTCCGGGCTTGATCCAGGTCGAATTCGAAATAACCAAATTGGTGTGCATGCGGGTAATGGGCTAGATTATAGCTATCTCGTATGAGTGATTCGTCATAATAATCATAAAAATCAGGGCGGGCATGGTCTTCTACAAACCACTGCGTACCCGATTCATTCGTGCGATAGCCTGTTAGCATAAAGTTGTGGTCTTGATAGTAATTGTGGTACGATTCCACACGATGCGGGATGTAATAGCCGTCACATAGAATGAACACGACCTTGCCTTGATCGATCAAGTGTTGGATTTCCGGCTTGGCCTCCTCGAAGGTGGGGACATGACGCGCTATGATGCGAGCGCCTAGCCTATTCAAGTCGAGGAAGTGTGTTGGAAAGTGCCAACGATCTCCTCCTTGCACAAGGAAATATTCATAGATTCTCTCTGTGGATTCCAAGCACTTGAAGAACAACAATTCTACTGGCAAATCCAAGTGCTTCAAGTAACTAATCACATGCCCCATGTAACAGTTGAAGAAATCTTCGTCATATCGCGGGATCATTTTACTCATAATGTAGCTCCCTTCTAGTTTGTATGAAGTCATACAGTGAAGTTTCAAACCCCTTCTTTCTTGGTGTAAGTGACTTTTTTTTGTTACTACTTAGCTGCTTGAAATCTGCTCCTTAGCACATGATGAAATAGACGCGAGCAAGCCAATATCCGGAGAGAAAAAGTACCGTTGATGAGCGAAAAGATGGACTGGACCAGCCAGTTTAACGCTAACGGACACGCGTGTCCGTTAGAGCGAAAAAAAACACAAGTTTGATTTGTAACGGTCACCGATGTCCATAAGAAGCCAATAACCGCCGTTTTGACCGTTCCATTCAGCGCTTACGGACATCCGTGACCGTTATATTGTTACTACACGCTCCTTACGCCTCGTAACGGTCACCGGTGTCCGTTAAAGTTATTTCCAATCGACTCAGTCGATAGAAGCGCTATGATCGCAAGCTCAGCTCAACAAGCAGTAACCAAGCATCAAGCTTGGGCTAAGTAGTAAGCTTTTTTATACTATTTTCGACAAAAATCGCTTCGATTCCTGTCAGCGATAATAATCTTTCTCGAAATCAACGAAAAAACCACAAGAGAAGGAATCCTCTCTTGTGGTTGATTCGGTCGTTCACTTGAATATAGTTCGAACCCGATTGGCCATCCATTGATTCACCTCGAACAGATCGGCTACGGGCTCGTTCGTGAAGGGAAGACGAGGCATATACCCCGGTGGACCGAACTCCGGTGTTACAGTGGCATAGGCTGCCCCGTCAGCCTTGCGCTGCTCCCAGATGCGCATCCACCATTGTTCGAAGCGCGCAAGCTCCTCCGCATATTCTGGCGCACCAGGGTGGGGAACCTGCGGACCTTCCGCATAGCCTACGCGGCAGTGCAGGTGAAGCGATCGGCTGATGGCCAAGGAGACATCCTCCTCCTGATCATGCAGCATAGACTCGCAGACACATGTGAAATGGCTGAAATCCGCGGTAATCTTCAGCTCGGGAAATCGACGGAGCAGCCTTGCTGTAGCATGCGGAGTGAACATCGCCCGCCCTCTATGCGTTTCATGGGCAACGGGAATGCCTTGTCTGCGTTCTTCATTCAGTGCAAATTCGAAATAATTGTCCTGTTCCGCCTCTGACATGTAATCACTGGCACTGTGTACGTTGACTAGCAATGGACGGAACGATTTCGATCTGTCCAGCAGCTCCGCGAATGATTGTTGATGGTTGCCCGAGGTCAGGAGCTGCGGGATATATTGTAGCTCGAATTCTTCTATCAGCTCTTTAAATTCATTCTCTTCATCCACAGATGGCAGCGGTGATTCAATGCCGGTGTAGCCGTTGTCGCTTGCTCGGAGAAGCTTCTCACGCAAGGTTCCATCCATTCCCCACAAAGCATGAAACAGCCTTAATTCCATAGGTGTAGCTCCTTTCTATTATGTGGAAAGGTGAGAACGGTCACATCTCCATAGTGCCCATATCTCCATCGGGCATGGCTACATTGAGAGAGCCGCGGTCTTCGCCGTCAGGTGAGCTTAGCTCCACGGGTGTCCCGTATTTCGGCGCTCCATAAGGCAGGTGTGTGCGTCCACGCACTAGGATATGCTCGCTGTTCGCTGCTTCTCCTTCATAGGTTGAACCATGATTCCATGGCACCCATGAGCGGGCATTGCAGTAATGACATACATAGGCACGGCGCATCCGGTCCTCTGTCTGATTACGATAGGAACGATGCAGCAAGTGAGAGTGGAAGAAGAGAACATCACCTGGCTCCAGCACTACTGGAATGGCATCTCCATATTTGCTTGCTACCTGAGACAGCTTGTTCACACTATCATCCATATTGCTGGCCGCGCTTGCAGGGAATAGCCCGTCAATGTGCTGTTGATCGGCATGCACGAATCCGGCTTTATTATCAGGCGGATATACAGGCTCATGATGGGAACCCGGGGCTACCCAGAGGCAGCCGTTCTCTTCATCGGCATGGTCAAGGGCAATCCAAACACCAATTAACGAATCTGGCTGTGTCTGAATATAGAAGGAATCCTGGTGCCAGCCTTGTCCGCCCTTGCCCGGAGGATTGAAGAACATCATCGATTGCAGTGCCATCACATCCGGACCAATTAAGGCTTCCAGCACATCCAAGATACCTGCATGCAGCATACCTCGTTCAGCTGTCTCGTTGTGCCGGTGCGGCATATGAATTCTTGCAGACTCGAGTCGATCCGCCTTCTCCTTCTCATTCATCCATTGGAATACAGGAGAGAGATGGTCCAAATTGATCCGACCTTCATAGATGTCATTCATCCATTGCTGAAGCTCACTCGTATTGGCTTCGGGCAGCAACCCTCTTACGATCAGATAGCCGTCCCGGTGATAGCTGACATAATCCTCTACCCGTACAGATTGCCGTTTGCGTGAATTGCTCTGTGTAGTCACATGCATCACTCCTTTTCCTGATTTATTACTATTCTCAAGGATAGGAGGGATTATCACAATGCATAGAACCGACAAAAAGATGGACGGATTTGATATTGCTATCTACAAATCAGGATCCTCTAAAACAAAGAAGTGGTTAAGCGGATAAAATCGTGACCAATCTTCAGCCGGCACTAGTTCTCGGAACCTTGGATCACCATACTTGATTCGGTATTGACTCGCCGTCATTCCCATCCAACGGCGAAATACACGGTGAAAATGGTACACATCGGCGAACCCTACCTCTGGCGCGATCTTCTTGATAGGGTCATTACTTTGCAAAACCATCTGTGCCGCCCGTTCCATCTTGCGCTTGTTCACCCATTCACTTGGTGAATGACCAATCAAGCGTTGGAATGTACGAGTGAAATGTTCGTGAGACCAGCCGGAAGCAGCTGCCAGCTGCTCAATTTCGATTTTGACATGGATATGATTATCGATATATTGAAGGGCGTTCATGATCGGCTTCGGAATGGGAATTTCATCTTCACTTGTCCGGCTTGCCCGTTCCATTGCTGTGCTTTCCATCTCCTCCAGCACTGCCATGAACAGGACCTCTGCCATCTGCAACCATCGTTCGGGCCTCTTGTAGAAGTAGTAGAGCAGTTGTCTCATCAAGGAAGGGATCAATGAATGCTCGTTCATGCGAATCACGGAATGAGCCGACTGCTTATCCAGCAGAGGATATCGCGTTGCAGTGCGGGCAGAGATTCCATCGAAATGAACGAAAATATGGCGGGTAGGTTCATTCGGGTCGAATTGGTAGGCGTGCGTCTCTCCGGGACGTGTAAGGAGAACGCAAGGGAATGAAAGCTCATACCTGACTTGCTCACAAGTGTAAATGGTATGCGTAGCAGATGGGAAATAGACAAGCTCGTAATCTTGAAGCTGTCTAGAGGGGATAGCATGTCCTGCTTTGAGAGTGATGTCACCGGCGTGATGAAACCGAATGTATTCGTTTGCGGGCAATGAAACCACACCTTTTCACTAATAGATCGAATGGCATGCAAGTTCGTTGGTATTACTATAGCATAGTCTGTCCCAGGACATAACGGGTACCATTCTTATTGCAGCATGCGCTTGCAAATACATGTTCCACTAGCTACTAAGTCAGGTTGTCACTTCTTCACGATACCCATGGACCTAAGAGCATGGATGCTGGTCTGGGCACTCTTCAATGGATTCCGACTCGTATCTTGTTCAACAAAGTAATAGCGGACTCCGGCTTCTTGAGCTGCTTGGAAGATGCCCATCCAATCTAATATCCCTGTGCCTATCTCGGCAAATTCGCCATCAGGCTTCATGTCCTTGAGATGGAGAATGGGGACCAGCCCGGCATAACGTCGAAGAAGCTGCGCAGGATCAGCCCCGGCCTTCTTCATCCAGTAAGTGTCAAGCTGAAGCTGCATCCGATCTTGCCCCACTCCTTGTAGAAGCAGGTCGATCCTGGTTATTTTGTTGTGCTGCTTCTCGAATTCGTATTGATGGGGGTGATACAATAGCTGCAAGTCGTACTGTTTCAGCTCATCGGCTATAGCTCTCAGCATATGGATAAGTGTGTCCAGACTCGCTTGATCTGCGAAGTAATCCTCTCGGGCATAGGTCGCTACATAGGAGAAGCCCATGGCAAGCGCATAGTCGATGTGATCCTGCAAGTGTTCCTTCAATGCATCAACGTCCATGATCGTGGAGTGAGCAGACAAGTTCAAGCGGTCTAATGCTTGTTTCATCTCGTCAGCCGGAATCCCTTCATAGGAGAAGAACTCCACCTGCTCATACCCCATAGCTGCAAGCTTGGCTAAAGTGCCGAAATAATCTTGTTCGACCTCCTCACGCACGGTATATAGCTGAATCCCAGGAGTAATGCTGCGAAGTTCTGTTAGTTCGCCCTTTATTCTCAAGAATCTGATGATCATGACCTCCTCTGGAATTATTGGAGCTGCTCATTGATGTAATCGGCAGTACGCAGAGCCACAGCGACGGTAGTCAGAGTCGGGTTCGTTGCACCAGTAGCGGGAAGAACGCTATTATCTGCAACGAATAGACCGGATACATGATGAATTTGCCCATATGGATTCGTTGCGGAAGTATGCGGGTTATGTCCCATCCGGCATGTTCCGAATTCATGATAGTCTCTCCCCGGCAGTTGCAAGCAAGTATGCTCCAAGCTTTGTTGATGGTTCGGATTAGGTCCTACTATTGTATGGATTTGTTGTACTGCTTGCAGCATGCGTTGAATAATCACTTGATCTGCTTCATTATAGGCGAAACGAACGTTAAGTCGGGGAACACCGAACGCATCGAGCTGGCATGGGTCTAAGTATAGTTGATTCTCATATCTGGACTGTACAACCCCGAATGCTGCCATGCCGTATTGCCATAACTCGCGTGAAGGTTTGTCTTGATAGTGGTACCAGAAAAATTGACTCGGACCAAATATCTGGATCTGATAAGGCTTATGACGCTGTTGCGGCAATAAGATGCCGAGGGCTCCTTGTACTTCTGGAATTGTTCTTGTCATTAAGGTTCCTGTCGAGATTAGAAAGGAATGATTCGTGAGATAATGACCGATTGCTTGACCTGGAATGTCGGAATTCAGTAAAATGCGCGGAGTCTCGAAAGTGCTGGCAGCCAGAACAATTGTCTTCGCTTTTAGTTCATAGGATGTTTTGTCGGGTGTCATTACTTTGATGGCACGTACGTTGTTCTGCTCTGTCATTACTTCAACGGCCCGCGCCTTGACAGCTAAATCATACGATCTCAAATTCAGTGCCCTTCCGAGAAGTTGGATGGAGCTGAAAAAAACATTGGAATGAATTTCTCCATACATCGTAGGCTGTAGATCAGCTGCTAGTGGCATATACGTCGCTTCATGCAACCCCCCAGCCCAAAGCCTGTTAAGCTGGTATTCAGTTAGCGTAGAATGCTTGGCATAACCTTGGGAGACGGACATGACACGTTCTGCAAGGGAGTAATACACGTCCAGCTCGCTACTCGCTATGGGCCATTGTTCGAATACTTCTTCGCGTAGTCGCGGTGTGACAGCATTCCAGAATAACGTTCTTCCACCTAAGGCGAACACTTCCTTAGCACCAGGATATTCGGGAAGAAAGCGTCCGATTGGAAAGGAAATGCGAGGGTTCAAAAAGTACTCCGCGGCTCGCTCATTATTCATGGTTGGCACATTTTGCACATTGGTTTGAAGTAACAGGTCGCCTGCCTCCACCACACCGATTTTTTTGCCGTTGTTCTGCCATTGCTGGCATAATCTCCATAATACAGCACCGCCGCCTGCACCTGTTCCCACGATGATAACATCATAATCCGTGTTCGCCATTTGCTCGAGCGGAGTAAGCGGTATCCAGTCATCTTGAAAGGGAGGCGATTCTAATGGGCAGTATGACAATGGGGGGGGTTGGTCATGGATGGGCGCAGATGAGTCTGGCAAAGTAATATGCATGCCTGCTATCGGTTCATCGGGGTTGTGGATCTGACGATTCAGCGATGTGAGCTGACTTAATGGGATATGGTGCTCTCTAGCTATAGTCGCCAATGTATCCTGCTGGCTAGCAACATATACTCTCATCCAATTCCTCCCCAGATTATGTTCGACCTTATTCATACTATATAAGAACCATCTTCAATTATGTCCGCTATGAGAAAAAACCCAAGACGATGTAAGGATCGCTTGGGTTCATCATAATCATTGTCCAGTGGCTATTCCGCAATCGAAGCGCTAGCGAAGTTCATGGCTGCCTCCTGCGCACGTGCAATGGCGGCTTGTACGATCTGCTCGGCATCATTCGTCTGTATGCCTGTCCCCTCGACGAAGATAGAAGGTGCTGCATCTATACCGAGGAAGCGGAAGATCATCTGGAGGTATCGGTCTCCCCATTCCATAGAGGCTAGGGGACCATCGGAATAATGACCGCCTCGTGCTTGAATGTGGATGGCCTGCTTGTGCTTCAACAAGCCAACAGGTCCTTCTTCCGTATAGGCGAATGTTTGTCCGGCTATGCAGACCGCATCGATGTATGCTTTCAGCATCGGGGGAATACTGAAATTCCACATCGGTGTAACGAATACGTATTTGTCCGCAGCGATGAATTGTTCGAGCAGCGTGTTGAGTCTTGCTAGCTTCACCTGCTGAGCAGGGGACAAGCTCTCATAAGTGTGATGTTGCAGATGCGCCCAACCGTCGAATACTTCACGGTCAAGAAGCGGTATGTCGTCTTGGTACAAGTCCAGCTCGGTTATTTTGACATCAGGCTGCTTGATCCGATAAGCGTTGAGAAATGCCCTTCCTGCACGCAGGCTGTAGGACTGCTCCTCAGCTTTCGGATTTGCTGTAATATACAATAGTTTGGTCATGCTTCAACTTCCTTTCTGTGTTCAGGGTGTATTCGTAGCAAACAGGCGAATATGAGAGCGGCAGCGACTGCACAGGCGCCGATCTGGAAAGTGCCGGACAGCGCATGCCGGAGTAATTCGGGATGGTGCAGCAACGCATCATCTTCGAGCGAGTGACTATCCATCCGCATGCTTATCACCGTGCCCATCACGGTGAGGCCTCCGGCCGCGCCAAGCTGGCGGAATAGTTGATAGACGGCGGTTGCCGTGCCGAGTCTGGATCGTTCCACCGCGTTCTGTACCGTAAGGGCGAATACAGAGAGTGCCGTTCCGAGTCCAAGTCCGAATACGATAAGACCGGCTATGATGTGGACAAGATCGGTTCTAGCATCCATGACAGAGAGGAAGATCTGGCCTGCCGTCATCGCTGCCAATCCTGTGACGGCAAGCCATTTGGCAGTGCCGGACTTGGCAAGCAGCCAGCCCGCTGCCGCGTTGGCGATGACCAGGCTGAGTGTGACGGCCATGATGGCATAGCCCGATACCGAGGCGGAAGTTAACGTAACGCCCTGTAGAAAAAGTGGGACATAGGTGAGCGTCCCGAACATGCCGATACTGCTCGTCAAGCCTGCCAGACAGGACAGCGTGAAGCTGCGATTGCGGAATAGATGCAGTGGCAGAACAGGATAGGGAGCCCGCTGCTGCGACCTTAGGAACAATCCCGCGCACAACAGCGTAAGCAACAAGAGTGCCAGCATCGTCGGCGATGTCCATGCGAAGCGAGATCCTGCCACACTAAGGGAGAGCAGCAGGACAGTGATCGTACTGGCGAGCCAAGCTGAACCGGCAATATCGACTGGCTTCCCTCGCGCTTTCTTCTCACTTGGATAGTGCAGTCCTATCGCAGCCAATGCCAGCACACCGAGTGGCAAGAAGGACCAGTATGCCCATCGCCAATCTGCATGATCGACTAGATATCCGCCCAGTGTAGGTCCGGACAGGCTGGCAAGTCCATATACCGAGGTCATCAAGCCGAGCCATCGTCCGCGCTCATGCGGTTCGAACAAATCGCCTACAACCGTGAAGGCCATGCTGATAATAATGCCAACGCCGATTCCTTGTATGCCGCGGTAATAGATGAATGACCACATGCTATGCGCTAACCCGCAGAGTAAGGTTCCGATGAGGAGCAGCAGCAGACCGATTAGCAGAAAGGGCTTGCGCCCATAGCGATCCGAGAAACTGCCGATCAACGCTGTGGCAACAGTAGAAGTCAGCATGAACAGCGTGAACACCCATGTCAATTGCTTAGTGCCGCCTAGCTCTGTAGCAATGCGCGGGACTATTGTTCCGATAATGGTCTGATTAAGCGCAGCGAACAACAAGGCTGTCATGACGGCGATCATCAACACGACCTTATTCCGCAACCTGTTCTGTTGCATACTCACATTGCCCCTTGTATGAATTAGCCAAGCTGCAGCGCTTCAATAACAAGCTCAGCAGTTTTGCGACCGGAATGTTGCTGCTGTCCAGTGATAAGGTGACCGTCTCTATATGCATAAGGCTCAAAGGCGTTCCCTTTCACGAAGTTCGCGCCAAGTGCCTTCGCTTCGTCTTCGATACGGAATGGTTGCACCTTCTGACCGAGGGTTTGGTCGAAATAGTCTTCTTCTTCATTCGTGAAGCCTGTCATTGTCTTACCTTGAATCAGCGGACTGCCGTCAGAGAGCTTCGTATACAGCAGTAATGCCGTGCCGTGACACAGCGCTGCGGAGATTTTGCCACTCTCATAAAATTGGCTGAACAATTGCTGCAGCTCGGTTTCCTCTGCGAATGTGAACATCGGGGACAGTCCCCCTGCCACGACTATCGCATCGAAGTCTCGCGCATCCAGCTCGGACACGGCAGGCGTGTTCTCCAGCATAGCGGTGAATGACTCCTTATGCAGATAGCCTAATGTAATAATATCGTCAGCTGCATAGCCATCGGGGTTCAGCGGGTTGCTGAATGCATCCATCTCTACCTTCCCGCCCTGCGGGCTGGCGACGGTGACTGCTAATCCAGCTTCACTGCAAGCATAGTATACATGGGTTAATTCGGATGCCCAGAAGCCGACGGGCCAGCCTAATGTTGTGGATACGGCTGGATTGGCTACGATGAGTAAGACGTGTTTCTGATTTGCATGTTCTTCCATTTGACACACTCCTAAGGTATTATTTCAAGCCGTTGCATGATGCCGCGCCTGTACTCAGGTTCATGGCGTTGTGCAGAGCTGGCTGATATTCGTATAATAGAGGGAGATGAATATTTAGAAAAGTATGCACTTTTTTGTGATAGACTTACTTTTTGGAAAGCGGGTGTGATACCAATGCCGAAGTATCGCATGAATGAATACACGTACAATTGCCCGGTTGAACTGACGTTAAATACGATAATGGGGAAATGGAAGGCGCTCATCTTGTGGCAATTGCGGAAGGGAACGAAGCGATATAATGAACTGAAGCGGCTGCTGCCCAACATTACGGACAAAATGCTTGCTCAGCAGCTTAAGGAGCTGGAAGCCGCAGGCATGATTAAGCGAAAGGTGTATCCTGTCGTACCGCCCAAGGTGGAATACTCGCTCGGCGAGTTCGGCGAAGAGATTCAGCCGATTCTTACGATGATGCAGCAATGGGGAAGAAAGTTCAAAGTGATGGAGCTTGAGCAAGACGGAGAATGACCTGTTTCGACAGGAGCGGTTACTTTTTGGATAGTATCGAACTTGAAAGTGCGTTCTTGTTTTCTATGGCTAGTTGATCCTATTCTTAATTTGGAAGACAGATTAGCGAGAAACAAGAAGGAGCGAAATCCACATGACCGTTCACGTTAAAGTTCATGTTATGCACACGGGGAAAGTAAAAGTAGACACAGCGTTGCCATACAGAGAGCTGGACAAAGTGCCGCCTGTCAATCAGAGAGGGGAAGCGCATCAAATCTGGCTGCCGATGTCATCGTATCTCATAGAGCATCCGGCAGGACGAATCGTGGTCGACGCAGGCTGGCATGAAGATGTGCGTACGAGACCGGAGGAGCACCTCGGTCCAGCAGCGAGCTTCGTAGAGTATGAGCTTCCAGCAGGCTGGTCCATTCGGGAACAGCTGCATGCACGCGGACTTGCTCCATGCGATATTGATCTTGTCGCTGTCTCGCATATGGATGTGGACCATATTAGCGGTCTGACACTGTTAGGCGGCGCCAAGCGCTTCTGGGTCAGTGAGCCGGAGCTGGCTGCTGTGAAGCCATTCAAGCAAGCTTGGTATGAGGGAATAGACTTGGAGCCCTATGCACTCGAGCCCATACCATTCGGACCTTACGAGCTTGGCAAGGACGTGTTCAACGACGGGTCCGTCTATCTGATTCATACACCGGGTCACAGTGCAGGGCAATTCTCCGTGCTTGCCCGATTGCAGCAAGGCTGGCTGCTGCTGGCTTCGGACGTAGGCTATAGCGAGCGCTCCTGGAAGGAGATGATCCTGCCTGGCGTCATGACAGACAGAGAGCAGGCGCTGCAGTCGCTGGCATGGGTGAAGGAATTTGCCATGCGTGACGACTGCATGATGGTGCTGGCGAACCATGACCCGGCAGTTGTTCCAGCAACGTTCTGACATCATCTTCATAACCTGGCAAGCTAGCGGCGAGCAAGTGCCGCTAGTTTTTTTATATATTGACGGTCTACCGAAGCAGGAACCGATTCAGGCGATGTTGAATGATTGATGTTGGTGAGTTTACTTGGATTTTACCTTCAGCTTCTATGCTGGAAGAACACGAATTTGCGTTGCCCCATATAGGGAGGAGGAGCTTACACTGGCAAGCACAACGATTATGATCGTAGAAGATGAAGCGGGAATTCGGGATTTGACCAGCATGTATTTAGATAAAAAAGGCTATACAGTAGTCACAGCTGAGAACGGTCGGCAAGCACTGGAACGATTGGATGAAGCTGATCCGCAGCTGATCTTGTTGGACATTGAAATGCCGGAGAAGAACGGATTTGAGGTGTGTCAGGAAATTCGCCGTAAGAGGACGATTCCGATCATCTTTCTTAGTGTTCGCCGCAGCACATTGGATAAAGTGAAATGCTTCGAATTAGGCGCGGATGATTATCTCACGAAGCCATTCGACTTTGCCGAGCTGGAGGCGCGCATTCAGGCGAATCTTCGGCGCTATCAGGTGCAGTCTTCAAGAGATGTCAATAGCTTGAAGTATGAAGAGTTGGAGATCAATCTTGATAGCTATGCATGTACGGTGAAGGGTGAACGCATCATGCTGACGGCCAAGGAGCTGGAGCTGTTAATTCATCTGGCTAAGCGGCCCAATCAAGTGTGGAGCCAAGAACAGCTGTATGATCATATCTGGGATCTCGATGGGACCGGCAATCTTGATACGGTGAAGGTACATATCGGAAGCTTGCGGCGCAAGCTGGAGCACGATCCCGCCAAGCCGAAGTGGATTAGAACAGCGCGGGGATTCGGGTATTTCTTCGCAGATTGAAGGGAGGGAAGGCTTGCGTGTGCCAATGGAAGGTCAACTATCGTACCATCATTATACTTGTCCTGTATGTGCTGCTTCTGCTGCCTGATGCGGCATACGGAAGTCAACCTGATCCGTTAGTTCTAGATGAATCGACCGAGAAAGTGGATGTGTATCCAGCTATTGAGATGCTGAAGGACCCTTCCAGGCAATGGACAATTCAGGATGTGCTGTCTGATCCGTTATCCGGTCAGTTTCTTCCGGCGGATGAGATTGTGCAGAAGCCGGGTTTTTTTGAAACGGGGACCTGGATTCGCTTCGACATCTCGAACCAATCCGATCAGCTTGAATGGCTGCTGGAATTCGCATTCCCGCTTATTCATGAAATCCGGATTTATACGGTGAGTGATTCGGAAGTAGTGGAACTGCACCGCGGCGGGGCTGACTATCGGTTCGGGAACAGGGATATGAATCATCGTCATTTCATCTATGATCTGGCTGTGGAGCCAGGCGAGACACGAACCTACTACGCGTTCGCTTCAGGAGGCGGTGATCTGCACCCGCCGATTCATATTTGGCAGCAGCAGGCGTTCATCGAGCAGACAGGGCAGGAATCTACGCTTCTCGGAATTTTTTACGGCATTGTGCTAGTCATGATCGTCTATAATCTGTTCTTGTACATCAGTCTGCGAATCAGAAGCTATCTGTATTATGTCATCGCGATTACGTGTACATTAATGGGCAAGTTGTCGATCAACGGCCTCGGATTCCAATACCTGTGGCCGAATCTTCCCTATTGGAACAAGCTTGCAACATCGTTTTGGGTGGCGTTAGCGTGCATCTTTATTCTGATTTTCACACGCAGCTTTCTAGAAGCCGATCAGCATATACCCGCATTCAAGAAGTGGATGTATGGGCTTATTACGTTGAATGGACTGGTTCTCGTTCTCCTGCTTGTGTCTTCGATGACGGAATCGGTTACCTATTATTCGGCACAGTATGTAATGGTGCTGGCGGCATTGACTACCTTCATCACTGTTCTAGTAACGGCATTTGTATGCTTGCGACGCGGAGCACGACAAGCGCGGTTTTATATTGCCGGTTGGCTCATATTTTTAACCGGAGTATCCCTCACAATCTTGCAGAGAACTGTCATTTTTCCCTTCTCGTCGTGGATGGATTATACAGGTCAGGCTTCGCTAACAGTTGAAGTCGTCCTGCTGTCGCTTGCTTTGGCGGATAAGATCAATATGATGCGCAGCGAGAAGGAAGAAGCGGAGGCGAAAGCACAAGAAAGTCAGGCTCTATTAATTCGAAGCTTGGAAGAAGCGGACAAGTTGAAGGATGAATTCCTTGCTGTGACCTCCCATGAGCTGCGAACGCCCTTATACGGCATGATCGGGATTGCGGAGTCGCTGCGCGACGGCATTGCCGGACCTATGTCCGATGGGGTGAAGGAACAGCTGTCGACGATCGTTAGCAGCGGACAGCGGCTGACGCATTTGCTCAATGATATTCTCGACCTGTCCCAATTGAAGCATGGGAGGCTTACCTTGCATCGCAAACCGGTTGATGTAAGGGCTGTTGTCCAGCTTGTCTGCGCTGTTTCCATACCATTGTTGAAGCAGAAGCCGATTCGCATGCATAACCACCTTCACACTGGACTTCCGCTAGTATGGGCTGATGAGAACCGGCTGCAGCAAATACTGTATAATTTGATCGGGAATGCGATCAAGTATACAGATGAAGGGGAAATTGTCATTACAGCACGGCCGGTTGCGGACGGGCTAATGATAGAAGTGTCAGACACTGGATGCGGCATCGCCCGAGAGCAGTTGGAGCTAATCTTCCAACCGTTCCAGCAAGGACACGATTCCCTTGCAAGGAAGGCGGGCGGTACAGGAATCGGTCTAAGTATCGCGAAGCGGCTTGTCGACTTGCATGAAGGGAGGATGGAAGTCGAATCACAGGAAGGAGAAGGTTCGACGTTCCGTGTGACGCTTCCTATCTGCGATGAGAACGAAGCAGTGGGGCGGAGTGGCGCAGACGGTGTTGGACAGTCTGTTGCGTCTGCGATGCTTGAGCAAGCAGCAGGTTTGGCATTGACAGAACAGCCGGAATTGCCGCCGCTCCCTTCTGATTCATCTGAGAACCGATCGACGATTCTCATTGCGGATGATGAACCGGTGAATGTTCAAGTGCTGACGAACCAGTTAACATTACAAGGGTATGAAGTGCGGGCGGTGTTGCAAGGAGAAGATGTGCACCGCATGCTGGCAGAACAAGATTTCGATCTGCTCATTCTGGATATTATGATGCCGGATCAGTCCGGTTATGAAGTGTGCCGCAGGTTGCGCAACACGTATTCCTTGATGGATTTGCCCATTTTGATGTTGACTGCGAAGGATCAGCTTCAGGATAAGGTCGCAGCATTCGAAGCAGGTGCGAACGATTACTTGGTGAAGCCATGTGACAAGCAAGAGCTACTGTCGCGGGTCAGGTCGTTAGTGCGTGTGAAGACGTTAAATCAGGAATTGATCCGATTAAACCTCCACCTAGAGGAGAAAGTCGAGCAACGGACTCAGGCATTGGAAGCTGCCAATGGTGACCTGAATCGTATGAACGAGCGATTGCGCGCGATTCTATCCTCAAGACGCGAGCTGATGGCGAACATTGCTCATGAACTAGGTGGCCCTGTAACTCTTGTGCATGGGTATGTACAGTCAGTGCGGGAAGGTCTGATACGGTATGATGACGCCCATTACCAACAGCTAGTGCTAGACAAGATGAATGTGTTGAATCGATTGATCGATGATTTGTTTGATTTAGCCAAATTAGAAGCGGGTCAGGCAAGCTTGAATCGCAAGGAAATTCATCTGGATGCTTGGATGAATCGGGTATTGGCTCATTGCGAATTCGCTACTGTGCAAGCAGACAGGCAATTCCATCGAGGAACAGTGTCAGACGTGCTGGAACATTACATCAGTGAGATCGATCTTGACCGCATGGATCAAGTCTTCACCAACGTCATTATCAATGCGGTGAAGCATACGAAACCGACAATCGGGAGCATCATTGTTGAAGCAGTGTTAGTAGATTCTAATCGCCTGCTGATTCGGGTGAAGGATAACGGATCAGGCATCCCCGAGGCTGAACTGCCTCATATATTCGAACGGTTTTACAAGGAACAGCAAGCAGCATCTCCATTGGCGCCTAGCGGTACAGGATTAGGGTTGGCGATTGTCCAGCAGATCGTTCGTGCGCATCAAGGGACAATATGGGCAGAAAGCCGTGTGAAGGAAGGAACGACGATATGTATGACACTGCCTGTATCGTTCAGAGAAATATAATTGACTTGATCCCCTACAGGCTAGCTCTTGTGCATATGCGGTCTTTTCCAAGACTGTGTATGCTTTTTTTGTGTGCATTCTGAAATAAAATTTTCGGTATTTTACTTATATTTTACTTCTCTTCTCTATACTTCAGTGCAAGGGATTCACCCAAGATTGGAGGGATGTATGCGTGAATGAGAACAATTCGAACGGAGACGGACAGACTGTGTTCAAGGAAGATGCAGCAGATCTGCATCAGCCGAATTCGCAGGGAACGAAGACTTCGACAGGGCTGGAGGCTAATATCGCCGGGTTGTTGTGCTATGTATTCGGCGCAATTACCGGAATTGTCTTCCTTATACTAGAAAAGGAAAATAAATTTGTCCGATTCCATGCTTGGCAGTCTACGATCACATTCTTAACGCTCGTTGTACTCAACTTCGTTCTGACTGCGATTCCGATTATTGGCTGGTTAATCGGGCTGCTGATTACACCACTCGGATTTATTCTGTGGATTGTCTTAATGGTCATGGCGTATCAAGGCAAATGGTTCAAACTACCGGTGATTGGAAATTTCTCTGAAAATCAATTGAAAAATCAAGCTTAATAAGAACGCAGCAACACTTCTAACCGGCAGAACTCGATAAGTAGGTACTTAGACCTGTTTTTTCGGGCTTTGCCGTATACTTTACCCTGATTTTACTTTCACATGATATTTTTTGTTTGCTAGCGATTATAGTACTGCTATCTTATGAGGAGGAACGAACGAATGAAAACTTTTTTGAGGAAAAACGGGCTAGTTGTAGCTCTAGCAACATTGCTGATGTTCAGTGTAGCGGGACAAGCATTGGGCTCTGGTACATTGCGAGAGGTTAAAGTGTTCTTGAATTCCGGAATTAATATTATGCTGCACGGTGAGCGCTTTGTCGCAACAGATCCAAGCTCGGGAACGGAGCTGCTGCCGATTACGTACAACGGGAATACATACTTGCCGTTGCGAGCTGTTGCAGAAGCGACCGGGTTGGAGACGGTATGGGAAAGCCGTACACAGACAATTTATTTGGGCGGTTCAGATGGAAATGTCGAGCAAACGGATGAACGGGTTGTTCAATTAAATACGGAGTATGGCAAGCCTGCCAACAAGTTTAGATTAGCAAGCGCTACACCACACTTGTTGAATAGAGGTCCAGATCATACGTTCACGTATGGCTTCTCCAATGATCAGGAATTCCAGTCAAACTTGCAAGTGTATGTGGACAATGATTTCGAGTTCCATACATTGAAAGCGAAGGTTTGGGTCGATGACGTATTGAACGACGCAGGGGATTACAGCAGTCCTAACCCGCGCATTGAGGTGCGCAATGAGCGCGAAGAAGTGATCTATAGCGTTCCTGATGTGGAACATGGCAACTATTACGACATTGAAGTGGATATTAGCAAGACAGAGACAGTTAGAATCATTGTGGACGGCGTATACAGTGTGCTTGGTGATCCTGTCCTAGTGAAATAATAGTAGATAATATGAGTGTTCATAGGCATGATGAAGAAGCGCGCCGCTGCGGAGTGGCGCGCTTCTAGCGTGCAATGAAGTGATCAGCCCTGTAACCACTCTTCGGCAAGCAGTCCCATCATATAGGTGTCGTAATATTGACCGTCCACGAAGCAATGCTTGCGCAAGGTGCCTTCAACAACGAAGCCAAGCTTCGTATAGGCACGATAGGCTTGTTCGTTGAAGCCGCGTGTCGTCAAGTAGATCTTGTTCAAGCGAAGCTGCTTGAAGCCAATGTCGATCATGTGTGACATCGCTTGCGGCGCGATACCTTGACCGCGATACTCTGGCGCGAGCAGGATGCCAATGCTTGCCCGCCCATGCTCATACTCCAACTTCTGAAGGAACACCCAACCTGCTAGCTGGCTATTGTCTAATTCGATCGCCATGACGATATCGCCGCTAGCTTTCTTCTTCTCTACATGCGAACAAGCTTCTTCATAGGATACAGGGGAGTGGCCAGTGTTGCGAATGGCGTCTGCATCATTCATCCAACGGTGCAGCTCTTTCGAATCCTCAGGTTCAAATGCCCGCAATTGCACATTGCTTCCCATGCTACATGTCCTCCTTAGGAAATAAATAACGGTATTTGGCGAGCAGCGCAGCGCCATACATGCCTTGCTCGTGCTGAAAGCTGCTTCTCTCCAAGCGCAATCCGACCGTAGCGAAGCGATTGGCGCGCAAGATGATCGTTCGCTTCGTCTCCTCGAACAGAATCGGGAAATCATCGAACATCGGACCGCCTAAGTATATCGCTAGCGGATTGAATAAATTGACGACATTGCTCAGGGCGATGCCTAGCGCATGTCCGGCATCGATGCACACATCTAGCGCATGCTTGTCATTTTCCAGGTAGGCTTCCAGCAAGGTCCGGCTCGGTTCGCGCGTATGCCGCCTCGCTTCGAAGTCTTGTTCCAGCATCGGATACGTGACAATGTTCTCCAGGCAGCCGTAGTTACCGCACAAGCATCGTGTTCCGTTAGGGTCTGCTGTAATATGTCCGAGCAATCCGCCCAAGTTGTGCGCGCCACGGATGAGATGACCGTTAGTAACAATGCCGGAGACGACACCGTAGGCAGCATGTACGATGACGAAATCATCCACTTCCTTCGCCTTGCCCAAATACTTCTCAGCTAACGCAAGCGTACGCCCACCTTCGTCCAAAAATACAGGGCAGCCGAATGCCTCTTGCAAGCTGTGTGTGATAGGTACTTCGTTCCAATTGTCGGCATTCGGGATATTGAGAATGGTCTGACAGCTGCGATCGACAATACCGGTTACACCTATGCCGATGGCAGACAGTGAAGGCAGAGCATCGCCCACCTCACGCATACATTGACGGACGCTCTCGATTACGAATTCTTCTTTGGTCTGCTCAGGATCGGCCGAGGACAATAGGAATTCACGGCTATGAAGCAGTTCCAGACAATTGTTCGCGACTGTGATACGCATACGGTAGCCGCCAATATCGATACCTATGAAGGTGAATTTATGCGGATTCGAATACAGCATGACCTCCTTGCGACCGAGACCGCTGCCCACTCTCTCTCCTTCGATGATATAAGTGCTTTGTATCAGTTCTTTGCTAATCATCGTAATTGCGGCTTGTGACAAGCCGGTTCGCTTGGCAAGCTCCTTCCGTGAGACCCCGTTAGACAAGCTGATGATCTTCAGTACCTTCCATTCAGAATCAGATAGATGATGCATGCATGCGCTCCTCATATATTTTATTAATTAAATTATTATCGTTACCGTGAACAATGTCAAGAATGAACGCCAACGGACATTGGTGAGGCTGTCGATGCATGGTGAGAACACGATATTTGTACGATTGATCGTTACTACTTAGCCCTAGCTTGACGATTGGCTACTGCTGATCGAGCTTGCCGATGATCACGCTTCTACCGACTAACGCCGATTGGAGATAACTGTAACGGACACCTGTGTCCGTAAGAGCTGAATCGGACGTCAAAACGGCGGTTATTGGCTGCTAATGGACATTGGCGACCTTTACGAATCAAACGTGCGTATTATTTCGCTCTAACGGACACGCGTGTCCGTTACAGTTACAACTGGCTGATCCAGTTCATTCTTTTCCATTTCCTACTTCTACGCTCTTCGTCGCGGATACTGTTGCTTACTCAAGACCTTTGCAACTTGCGTAGAAGAATCCGAGCAGGTAAGTAGTAATGGAAAAAACAGCTTTACAAAGTCAAACATGGTTTATATAATTCAATTAATAAATTAAATATAGAAAAAAACGACTATATAATTCGTATCGTGAATTGAGAAGATTGATATCATGACGGGCTTGGCGGCTATGAGATGAATACTACGCTCTATACAGATGAAGCAGAATCGATTGTCTTGGAAGGGATAAGCGATGTTGTACAAGCTCTACATGCATAATGCAATACAGCAAGAACGACAACGAAGGAGGCGGCAGCATGCATAAGCTAGCTATTGACGGAGGAAGTCCGGTTCGCACTAAGCCTTGGATGTTCGACTATCATGGCCCATTAGAGATCGGTGAGTTGGAGAAGCAGTATGTGCTGGATGTGCTGGATCACGGCAGAGTATTCCGATTCATGAATGAGGTAGACAGCTCCTACCCGTCCTTATTGGAAAACTACTATAAGCAAAGACTGGGAGTCGAGTATGCCCTTGCTGTGAACGGGGGGACTTCTGCGCTCATCTGTGCGCTTGCCGCGCTAGGCGTAGGACCAGGCGACGAAGTGATCATCCCTGCCTATACGTTCGTCGCGACGGCAGCGGCTGTCGTTGCAGTGCGGGCTGTGCCTATCATCGTCGAATGCGATGACACGTTGAATATGGACCCGCAAGCCTTCGAAGCGGCAATTACTCCATATACGAAAGCAGTCATTCCCGTCCATATGCGGGGTGTCATGGCACAGATGGACGAGATTATGAGGATTGCGAAGCAGCATGACATCTTCGTTGTAGAGGATGTGGCGCAAGCGAACGGAGGAAGCTACTTCGGTAGGCCGCTTGGCTCTATTGGCGATATGGGCTGCTTCAGCTTTCAATTTTACAAAGTGATTACTTCTGGTGAGGGCGGCATGGTAGTCACGAATCAGGAAGCTTGGGCGGCTCGTGCAGGTTATCAGCATGACTCGGCCTTCCAATTCTGGGGGGATACGATGAAGGTCCCGTCCATTCCGGGTGAGAATTACCGCATGAGTGAGATTAATGGAGCGCTCGGTTATGCGCAAGCTCAGAAGCTAGAGGATATCGTAGCGAAGCTGCGCGCAGTCAAGAAGCAGATTGTGCATGGAATCAGGAATGTGCCGGGCATCCAGCTGCAGCGAGTCGTAGATCCAGAGGGAGATGTGTCGACAAGCGTTATTCTCTATCTGCGCAATCATGAAGCGGCCCAACAATTCAGCAAGGCATTGGAAGCCGAAGGTGTTCCGAACGGTCATATATACAACGGAGGCTTCGCAGACCGTCACATTTACTGCAATTGGGATTATATTATGGAGCAGAGAATGGCTTCGCCTGTAGGCACGCCATGGAACTGCAGCGAGTATAAAGGGAATGTATCCTACGACAGACAGATGTGTCCCGTCACGTTGGAGTATCTGTCAAGAGCGATTACGATTGGATTGAATCAGAAGATGACAGAAGAGGACTGTGAGGATGTCGTACAGGCTGTCACGAAAGTAGCTGAGGCAGCAGCCAAACAGTAGAGGAGTAGATCATAGCATTACTATACGTCACATTGACATTTCCTTGACACATTATAAGCTTATAATAATGGGAAGTGATCAATGGGAGGACGTTATTGTGTATGAGAATTATCGCAGCTACCCGATGATCGGTGAATTATCACAAGAAGACTTTCAAGGCATCGAGCCATTCTTGCAAGAACTAGAGTACTGTGCAGACGCAATATTATTGAAGCAAGGAGAACATAGCGAACGGTTCCATATTCTGTTATCCGGTTCGGTAGAGGTTTATCTTGAGCAAGAGACGAAGGTAAGCGTTGCTACGCTGGAGTCGGGGCATTTTATTGGCGAAATGTCTTGTTTGACAGGGGGAGCGGTGAGTGCGACCGTGCAAGCGATAGAGGCTGTGCGGACACTCTCGATGCCTCGTGAGGGCATCCTTCAACTGATGGACAAGAGTACATCATTCCGGAAGCATATGATCGAGGCGATGGTTGCGCGAATTAGCGAGTCTAACGAGCGAGTAGCAGAAGAATATACGAGAAGCTTCGCTGTAACGAGGCAGCTGGAGTTGGAACGCCATGCGCATTACGGCAGACTGGCAGGCAGCAGCTCATTCATGAACGAGCTGCGTGAACGTATAGCGGAATTGGCAAGTCGGGATGATAGGGTGTGCATAACAGGTGAGAGCGGTGTAGGTAAATTTCATATTGCTTGTGACATTCACAATCATTCGAGCCGCGCAAGGAATCCAATACTGAGTATGGACGCGGCGAGCTTCAACCAAGAAGATTGGACGTTGAAGGCTCGCGCAGCACAAGGCGGTACACTTATACTCGAACAGGCGGATATGCTGTCGGAAGATGTGTTGCATCGCCTGATGCAATCCAGGCATGAATTCCGCTTGATTATGACTGCTCGTCATATGCCTTCAGTTAACGTGCAGCAGCTGGAGTTACTTCCGCTGCGAGATAGAACCGAGGATATTCCGGAGCTGGTCGCTTACTTCTTGAAGGAGTCTGGGGTATTCGATCCGTCTGAGGCGATTTCCCAAGAAGCGATGAATATGATCTGTGCGTTTCCGTATCTCGCTGGCAATATTCAGGAGCTGAAGCGTGTCGTTGAGGATGCGCTAGTGCTTAGTAGAGGCAGCGTGATTCGTATTTCACACTTGCGGTTCGGGAGTATGCGGAAGCCCGGAACTAGACCGAGGATCGGTCTTGCGCTAGGAAGCGGATCTGCAAGAGGCGCGGCGCATGTCGGTGTACTGAAAGTGCTGGAGGAAGCGAAGATTCCGATTGATATTATAGCCGGTACGAGTGTCGGGGCATTCATCGGAGCGCTTTACGCTGGCGGACAACCTATTTCCGCATTCGAGCAAGTGCTGCCTACGGTTCGCTGGAGTCAGCTGCTGCAAGCTTCAGTACCGCCGAAGGCGATCGTGAACAATGCACCGATGGCTCGATTCGTAGAGAAATATATTGGACAAGTAGATTTCGAGGATTTGCCTATCCCCTTCGCTGCCATGTCATCGGATGCCGTTACTGGGGAAGCTTGTATTCTGAACGAAGGTAGAGTATCCCATGCCATATGCGCTTCTACCGCGATTCCCGGCATCATGAAGCCAGTGAAGCACCAACAGCGGCTGTTGGTCGATGGTGCTGTGGTCCACCCTGTGCCAGTTGCGCTTGCCAGAAGTATGGGAGCCGACATCGTCATTGCTGTAGATCTCAGCTCTCCGGCTAATTCGCGAAAGCCTCCGAAGCACTTTATTTCCTCGATACTACATACGATTGACATTATGAGCGAAAAAATTGTACAAGAGGAGCTGCAATTGGCAGATATTGTTCTTCAGCCTCAACTAGAGTCGCAGCTGGATTTCAAAGCGTCTCTTAGTTACATCCAAGAAGGAGAGAAGGTTGCGCGCAAGGCCGTTCCATCTCTCCATAAGAAAATACAATCCTTTACCGTGCATGAACAAGGAAAACCTGCTGTGGTCGTCGAATGAGCTTACGGCATACGCAATCGGACGTGCTTGAGCAATCAAGTGATGGGAGGACATAAGGATGCGCAAAATTCTCGTCGTTGAGGATGACACAGGCATATCGATGGTGCTTCGAGCTTATTTGGTGAAGGCTGGTTATGAGGTGGAGCAAGTGTTCGACGGTGAGCAGGCGATGAGGAGATTCGAACAGTGGAATCCATCGCTGGTGCTGTTAGATATTAAGCTTCCAAGTGAGAATGGCTGGGCGATTTTAAGCTGGATTCGTGAACGGAGCTCCTGTCCGATCATTATGCTGACAGCGCTCGGAGACATCTCCAATCGATTGGCAGGTCTCAGGGGCGGAGCGGATGATTACTTGGTCAAGCCGTTCGTGGGGGAGGAATTAGTTGCTAGAGTAGAAGCGGTCCTGCGGCGTCAGCTTCAGGTAGTGAGTGAGCATATTGCGATATTCGGCAGTCTTAAGCTGGATTATGCTTCACACGAAGTGCTCTTGCACGGGCGATCTGTGCGACTGACACCGCGAGATCTGTCCTTACTGTTCTTCTTGGCAAGACATCCGAATCAATCCTTCGACCGGGAACAGTTGATTCGTTGCGTATGGGGAGAGGATTATGACGGAAGTGATCGCGCTGTTGACTTAGCTGTTAAGCGTATCCGCCAGTCTCTTGCGGACTGGCCGGAGGAAGAAGGCGATCTTGTGACGCTGCGAGGATTGGGGTATAAGTTTCATGTCCGGACGGGAACGTAAATCACTGCTCTATTATTGGAGTATTCGTTATTTTGCCATATTGCTTCTTTGCATGGTACTCGTTAGCGCTGTGCTGTTGTATTCTGTACACAAGGAAAGCCTGTCGCGGCAGCATAACGGGATGGAGAAGATGGTGCGCACAATTAGCGAGACGGCAGTCGAGAATGGCGGGCGCTTGCCCGATGAGATGAATATGGGAAGGTACTTGGACGAGCTCGCCTATCAATTCGGACTGGGAGACAGACCGATCATGCTCATAACAGATAGGTCGAACAAGCTTGTTCAGTATTATCCTTCCCATCTGCCTGGTGAAGCTGCTCAGCTTGAATCGCGCTTGCCAGAGTTGATGTCGGGCAAGGAGGACTTCATACGGCTTGAAGCGCAGGGTGACCGTTCGTCGTTCCTAGTTGCGGTACATCCGATTGTTATGGATGACCGCGTGACAGGAAGCGTCATCTATATGATGCCAGAGATTGCTACAGTGGAAGGAGTGCTGGAATTTCAATGGCCTCGTCTTATCCTTCTGCTTACACTTGCGTTCAGCGGTTGGGGCATTATCTATGTGCTGACGCGCCGTCTCGTCGAGCCAATCCAAGAAGTAGCGGGTGCCGCTCGGCAGGTTGTAGCAGGCGATTACCATATTCAACTCAGTAAGGACTACCAAGAGAAGGAAGTAGACGAGTTGCTGACCTCCTTCAAGGAAATGGCTGACCGTCTGCAACGGCTTGAGTCGCTGCGCACGCAGTTGCTGGCAGGCGTCACGCATGAGCTGAAGACTCCGATTACATCCGTAAGCGGGCTTGTACAAGCTGTGAAAGACGGTGTAGTCGAAGGGGAAGAAGCCGTCGTGTTCTTGGATCGATGCTTAATAGAGAGCAATCGCTTGCAGAAGATGGTTGAGGACTTGTTGGATTTCAATAGCTTCGCAGCAGGAGCAGTCACCGTATCGAAGGAGCCTGTTGATCTGCACACGCTCCTCTTAGAAATTATTGAAAAGTGGCGAATGGCTCAGGAAGAAGTTGCACCAATAGTCGAGGTGCATATGGTTCATGCATGCAAGCGTTGGGAACTGGCAACGGACCCGGTTCGTGTAGGGCAAATTGTCATCAATCTGCTGAATAACGCGCAGGCAGCTCTAGAGCCCGGAGGTAGCATCAACCTTTCACTGGATGCCAGTCCCGAAGCCTGTCGGATACATGTAGAAGATACAGGGCGAGGCATACCAGAGGAGGAACAACGGGACATATTCGAACCGTTCTTCAGAGGGGAAGAGAAGTCAACGCGAGTACGCGGACTCGGATTGGGGCTTCCGTTCAGCAGGTTAATCGCGCGATCCCTGGGAGGAGACATCGAGCTTGCAAGCAGCCGACCGGGCAGCACGATCTTCACGCTGACTTTGCCGCAGTGATGTGCACGCTCACTGATTCATAGATGCACACTGTTGTAGTCATATTCGTTCGTACCATAGTGTTGGAATTACTGCGAAAGTGCAGGCTTGATCCTGCAATAGAGAGAGTTTCTCGAAATACCTGCGAATCTGCATCTTCCCTTACCCGAATTGGCTGAATCCGTTCATTTGGGGGGTGAAAGCCTGCATTTTCGCGGTTATTTTGCATTCTGGCGTTTTTAGAAGTATATTCCTGCACTTTCGCAGCTTTTCCCCGATCACCACCTAGCTCCCAGCCTGTGACGGATGAGCATCTTCACCTGTAGTCGGAGCTAGCCATTTCCCCAAATAAATTCCAATAAAAACACAAAATATTGCATTTCCTTTCCTATGCGCGGACTTTAAAATGAAGATGATTCATGGACCATTGCCGTGTGGAAGGAGGTGTTCTCGGTAACAGCAAATAGAGAGGAGATGACGCTTTTTTTGACAGCGCTTTCACAAAGAAGCTTACCATGAAAAGGAGGATGAATGAAGAATGAGAAGTATTCGATTGCTGACCGCACTTCTGATCGTTACGTTAGTATTCATAACTGGAATGAACCATATCGGACCAGCAGTAGAAGCGGCAACACCTGCCTATGCCAAGACACCAGGCAATTCGAATCCGCTAATTACGCATAAGATGGGGGCCGATCCCAACGCACTGGTGTACAACAACAGATTGTATGTGTATATGACAGGAGATGACTATATTACGGACAGCAGCGGCAATGTGCAGGAGAACGACTACGGTGCGATTAGAACGATTCATGTCATTTCCTCAGATGACATGGTGAACTGGACCGATCACGGTGATGTTCCGGCGGCTGGATCGGACGGAATTGCAAGTTGGGCCTCGAATTCGTGGGCTCCGGCAATTGCACATAAGGTCATTAATGGACAAGATAAGTTTTTCTTGTATTTCGCGAACAATGGGAGCGGTGTCGGCGTGCTTACTGCGGATAGTCCAATCGGCCCGTGGACAGATCCGATCGGAGGTCCGCTGATCTCTTGGAGCACACCAGGTGTCAATGGTGTAGTATGGCTGTTCGACCCGGCTGTACTCGTCGATGATGACGGCAGAGGCTACTTGTACTTCGGCGGAGGCGTTCCTAGTAATGCCAGCCAAAGTGATTATGCGAATCCAAGAACATCGAGAGTCATTGCATTGACGGATGATATGGTTCATACACAAGGTTCGGCACAGGTCATAGATGCGCCGTTCATGTTCGAGAATTCGGGGATTCATAAGTACAACGGCAAGTATTATTACTCCTATTGCTCCAACTTTGGCGGCAATCATCCGCCGGGCTCACCGCCACCAGGTGAGATAGCCTATATGGTGAGCGATAATCCGATGGGGCCGTTTACGTATGTGAAGCCGATCTTGAAAAATCCAGGTTACTTCTTCGGTGTCGGCGGGAACAACCATCATACGATCTTCGAGTTCAACAATCAATGGTACATTACTTATCACGCGCAGACCGTGAGTAATGCTGAGCTTGGCGATCCCAAGGGATATCGGTCAACCCATATTAACAAGCTTGAGTACGATTGGAATGGGGAGATTATTGCTGTTCAAGCGGATATGCAAGGGGTAGCACAGATTAAGAATCTGAATCCATATGTGCGAACTGAGGCAGAGACGATCGGATGGCAAGGAGGGATTGAGACGGAAGCTGCGCAGTCACCGGGCAGTATGGTGTCTAGTGTGAATCTGAATGTGGGATACATCAATGACGAAGACTGGATCGGTGTCGGCAATGTCGATTTTGGCTCGACTGGAGCGACCTCATTCCTAGCGAATGTCGCATCACCGAATGAAGGGCAGATTGAGATTCGGCTTGGCAGCGTTACCGGACCTGTGGCAGGCACGTTAGATGTCAATCCTACAGGCGGCTGGCAAACGTGGGCTGTGGAAGAGACGAGTATCAATCGAATAACAGGTGTTCATGATGTCTACTTTGTGTTCAAAGGTCCAGACGGCTATTTGTTCAATATCGATTATTGGCAGTTTTCATCCGATACGAATGAAGAACCAGAAGCGCCTGCAGCTCCTGCTAATTTGTCTGCTACAGCAGGCAATGGCGCAGTAACATTGAGCTGGACGGCTTCTTCTGGTGCCGACAGCTATGCGGTACAACGATCGACGGCAAGCGGCGGACCGTACACGACGATAGCCGCGAACGTGACAACACCGAACTATTCGGATACGGGATTGACCAACGGCACGATCTATTACTATGTGGTTAGCGCTTCCAACAGTGCTGGCACGAGTGCTAATTCCGCGCAGGCGAGCGCCGAACCACATAGCAATAACAATGGCGACGGTACAGGTGAATGGGTTGTGCAATACCGGGCTGGCGATACGAATGCGAGTGACAACCAGATCAAGCCTTACTTCAATGTGAAGAACAACGGAACAAGCGCTGCCAATCTGAGCGATCTCAAGCTGCGTTATTACTTCAGCAAGGACGGCAGTCAAGCGATGAATGCGTGGATCGATTGGGCCCAGATCGGCAGCAGCCAGATTACAACTGCTTTCACAGAGGATTATGTAGAGCTGGGCTTCGCAGCAGGTGCCGGAAGTATTCAATCAAGTGGTCAGACGGGGGATATTCAGCTGCGTATGTCGAAGGCAGACTGGTCGAATTTCGATGAATCGAATGATTATTCCTTCGATCCGACGAAATCTTCCTATGCGGATTGGGACCGTGTCACACTCTATCACAATGGCACGCTCGTCTGGGGAATAGAGCCTTAAAGTAGCAGAGTCAGAATGACAGCATGGAGAAGCGCACACTCTGCTTACGCACAATATGCAAGCCGGATGCGATGACCCGCACGTCCGGATCTGGGAGGCCTATGCGCATGCGCATAGGCCTACTTGATTTGCGTTCCCGCAGACCCGTTGTTTTTTTACATGTTTCGTTAATGGGTGTTCTAGTATGGGTTTCGGCAATGATTTAGCATTAGAGTACAAACAAAAAGCGTGGTGATGAGATGAGAGGCAATACGGAGAGGAACAGGAATGATATGTTACAGGCTGAGCGGCCCATACAAGCTGGGCAGGCAGGCCAACCTTCGCTGTGGATGAGATTGTTCCAGCAGTGGGAGTTCCAATTGATGATACTGCCTGCGATCGTGTTCCTATTGATTTTCAACTACGCCCCGATGTGGGGCATTCTGCTGTCCTTCCAGGAGTACAACCTGTTTACGGGTTTCTGGGAAAGCCCATGGGTCGGATTCGAACATTTCCAGATGTTCTTCGACTCTCCTGAGTTCTGGAACATTATGCGGAACACCTTCGCCATCAGCTTCCTGAAGCTGCTGATCGGGTTTCCGGCGCCCATTATGCTGGCCTTAATGCTGAACGAAATCGGCAATCTATTCTTCAAGCGGATCGTGCAGACGATTACGTACATTCCGCATTTTATCTCTTGGGTGGTTGTGTCGGGACTAGTGTTCTCGATGCTTGCCGTGGATAACGGAGCGGTGAACGATACGTTGCAGCAATTCAATCTGATCGAGGAACCGATCAATTGGATGTCGATCCCGGAGTACTTCTGGGGCATCTTGGTGACGGTCAACGTGTGGAAGGAAATCGGCTTCGGGTCGATCGTGTATTTGGCGGCCATCGTCGGCATTGATCCTTCCTTGTATGAATCGGCTTCGATTGACGGAGCGAGTAAGCTGCAGCAAATATTCAAGATTACGATCCCGTGCATTGCGCCGGTTATCGTCATCTTCCTCATCTTGAATATCGGCAATCTGTTGAATGCGGGCTTCGAGGATGTGTTCGTCTTAACCCGCAACTTGAATAATGGCATTCTGATGTCGGTGGCCGAAACGATCGATACGTATGTGTACCAGATGGGGATTCTCAATCAGCGCTTCTCCTATGCGACAGCGGCTGGGCTGTTCAAGTCGATACTGAGCATCGTCCTGTTGATTGCAGCCAACGGCATTGCCAGAAGATTGGGCAGAACGAGCTTATGGTAAGCGCGAACGATAATAGGGAGGTGCACTAGATGAAGCTGTCCTTGGGCGACAAGTTGATGCGGGTAATGATTTATATGATCCTTGCGGTTCTCGCTTTCATTACCTTTTATCCGTTCTGGAATTCTCTCGTGCTTTCATTCAATACAGGCTCAGACACTTCGCTTGGCGGCGTGTCGTTCTGGCCGAGGGACTTCACCTTGGAAAATTATCAAATCGTATTCGAAGAGAAGAAGATATTCCAAGCTTATCTGATTACGATATTGCGGACTTTGGTCGGCACGGCTGTGGCGATGTTCTTCACGTCGCTGTTCGCTTACGCGCTGTCGAAGAAAGGCATTGTGTTCAAAAAGTTTTACATGATCTTCGCTGTGTTCACGATGTTTTTCAACGGCGGACTGATTCCGTACTTTATCGTTATGTACCATTTGAACCTGTACAACACCTTCGCCTTCCTGATCTTGCACGGCTTGATCAATGTGTATAACGTGATCATCTTCCGGACGTTCTTCCTGGAGCTGCCGGACGGGCTGGAGGAGTCGGCGAAGATCGACGGCTGCACCAATTTCGGCGTGTTCTTTCGCATCGTGCTCCCGATTTCGGGGCCGGTGTTCGCTACATTGTCTTTGTTCACGGCTGTGTTCCTGTGGAACGATTGGTTTTTCCCGGCGGTGTTTATCAACGATCAGAATTTGATCCCGCTGCAGACAATGATGGTGCAAATTATCAATGAAGGCACGACGGCGACGCTGATCTCGAATCTCAACACGTATGCGCAGAACTTGGTGGAGAACTCTGTTACGGTACGGTCCATCCAAATGGCTACGATGATGGTCGCTACCTTGCCGATTCTGTTCATCTACCCGTTCCTGCAGCGGTTTTTCGTCAAGGGCGTGCTGGTCGGTTCGCTGAAGGAGTAGCTTCGGTTATGAAGCAGGACTTGTCAACAAGTCCGCTTATAACATAATATTCAATCAGGGAAGAGGGGTAAGGAACAAACATGAAGAACAAGACTTTGCTTACGCTGCTCATCGTAGTATTGAGTACGGTGATGGTGCTGTCTGCATGCTCTGGCAGCAATAACGGTACTGGCAACAACAATCAAGGATCGGAAAATGCAATGAATACTGAAGGAAACAACGGTGCTAATGCCAATAACGGCAACGAAGTTGATGCAGGTAGCGAATCGGAAACAGGCGTCAAGCCTGTTACATTCACGCAATATGTGAATTACGATTGGTTTACCGCTCCTACATGGATGGAGCGTCCGCATGCGCAATGGATGACGGAAAATCTGGGCGTGGAAGTCGTACCGGTACAATCGAACGGTGCAGCAGCGCAGAAGTTGAACTCTATGATCGTAGCGAACGAGCTGCCGGACGCGATCGTTCTGGATCGCGGCAAAGACGTTGAACGTCTGGTGGAAGCGGGCCGCTTGGTAGCGCTTGATCCTTACTTGGAGAAGTATCCGGAGTTTATAGAGACGATTGGGGAAGAGACGCTGAATATGCTCAGAAGCGCCGACGGCAAGCTGTATCAAGTCCCGAACTGGTTCATTAGCGGCGACAACGGCAACGGCAACGCGGCCTACCTGGTGAATAAGAAGATTTATAAGGAGCTAGGATCTCCAGCCTTGGCAACGTGGGCCGATCTGGAATCTTACCTGCAGCAAGTCAAGGAGAAGTACCCGGACGTAGTTCCTCTCGATTTCGGCGAAATTCGCGACGGCTCCGAGCTGCAAATGCTCGGCATGCTGTACAGCGGCGCGGTCAACGGCGCTACGCCTGCCTACTTGTCACCTGGCGGGGTGTTCGGCGTTCCGAACGGAGACGAGCTGACTTCGATTTACAAGGACCCGGCGTTCAAGGATACGGCGATCTTCGCAAGCAGACTGTTCCGCAACGGCCTGACATCGCAAGACGTGTTCACCCAGACGCGCGATCAAATAGTAGAGAAGCTGAAGAACGGCAAGGTGGCGGTATTCGGCGCCTATGATTCTGTAGTGGAAGGCATTGGCCGCGAGGCGAACAATGTGCTGCAAGCCGAAGATCCAGAAGCCGGCTACCAAGTGATCTGGCCGTTCCACAAGGAAGGCATTGACAAGAATCAGGTGTTCCCGAGCGGGTTCAACACATTGGGTTGGAATGTCAACGTCATTACGACGAATGCGGAAGATCCGGAGGCGATATTCTCCTTCATGAATTGGGCGATCAGCGAGGAAGGCCAGCGCATCTTCTTCTTCGGCCCGCCGGGACTGTTCTATGATGAGATTGAAGACGGCGTGCCGCTTCCGAACGATGCCTATATCAACCGTGATCCGAAGGCTTACGATGATATGAAGATCGGCGAGTTCAACTGGTACGGCAATACCAGCTATGTCGATTCCACGAAGGCGAAGCGCGAGCAGTTGCTGCCGGAGGAAGCGCAGGACTGGACGACAATCGCCCAATCTACGGTTTCCTTCAAGACGTCCAAGAATATGACTGAATTTTCGAATTTGGATCCGCTTCCGAACTCGGAGGAGGGCATTATTATGCAGCGCCTGAAGGATCATTACAAGCAATCGATTCCGAAGATCATCTTCTCGAAGAGCGAGGAAGAAGTAACGCAGCAAATCGAAGAAGCTGCCGAGGAAGCGGACCGCTTGGGTTATCAGCAAATTCTGGATTGGAAAACCGCCAAGTGGCAGGAAAATCAGGAACTCATGGGGAAAAAGTAAAACTATGAAGGTAAGTCTAATGAGTAGGTGAGAGTAGGCTAGAGTGTAAAATGATTCTGGAGAAGCGAAGCGTTCGCCTCTTGTTTCCGGATTTCTACCACATATGCATCTAGTGAATCAAGGAAATCTGGAAACAACAGCGATCGGAGGAACATTTTACACGGCAGCCTTACTGTTCCACCTGATGCGTATGTAGAGGTATACCTATACGGTATGCCTCTTCTCCCGTTTATGTATTCCGTATTACTGTAAGCGTTTACCCCATACAAAATCCGTGAAGCAGGGGGCCTGCCCATGTACAAAGCCGTGCTAGTCGACGATGAGACCTATGATCTGGAGGGAATGCGCAAGCTCATCCCGTGGGAAGAGTTGAACATAGAGATCATGTGCTGCGAGAACAAGCCTCTAGCGGCATTGCGCTATATTGAAAACCATGAGATAGACATTCTCGTTACGGATATCAAGATGCCGGTGTTGTCCGGCCTGGAGCTTGCCAAGCGGGCTGCGGAACGGAATCCGGCGCTCAAAACGTTGTTTATTAGCGGCTACCAGGATTTCCAATATGCGAAGCAGGCGCTCCACCTGAAAGCAGAAGGCTATGTGCTCAAGCCTGTAGACGATCATGAAGTCGTTGCCATCCTGAAGAACATGACTACCCAATTGGATGCGGAACGAACCGGTGACAACCTTATTGACTCCTTCGATTTTATTATGCATGATTTTATCCTGCATTTGCTTGAAGGGAGCGTCGAATCCGACAAACTGAAGACATTCGTAGCGAAATACCGGGTGGAGATTCCGCAAGGTCCGATCCATGCGGCGTTGATCGAGATCGATGGAGCAGCATGGAAGCAGAAGCATCAATCGGATTCTGACCAAACCCAGATAATAGCCTATCTCCAGCAAACTGTGCAAGTGATAGAGGAACGGCGTCTGGGGTATTGGTGCAAGCTTACTCCTTACCAGCTCGGCCTTGTCTACACGCAGGACAGCAGTGAAATCGAACGATTGCTAACGCGGTTCATTGCAGCTATTCGGCAATCGTGCGCCTTCACGGTAACGGTCAGCTATGGACATGCGGTGGACCAGCTCGAATCGATTCATCATTCCTTCAAGCAAGCGCAGGAGTCGATGGCATACAAGATGTTTCTGGGGAAGAACAGGCTGCTGTCTTCAGATGCAGCGCAGCAGTCTGAAGATACAGAATCATCCGATATGAATCTAGTATTGGATCAGCTGTTCTCAGCCATGGCGAATTACAGGCTCGTTCCAATCTGCGACTGCATTGAGGAGCTCTTCCAACTGGTGAGTGGCTTCGAGCAGCCTACGAAGGTGCATAGCTATGCCATCCATATCGTCACTAGGCTGGAAAGCTATCTGCACTCGCTACATGAATCCTTCCACAGCTTGCTAGGTCTGGATATGGATACGGTCACCATCGTGCAGCAATTCGAAACCGTTGAAGATATTCAGAGATGGATGCGCCGAACGACCTTCGAAATTTCCGAGCATCTCTTCATGAAGAGACAGAACAAGAACCGCAAGCTGTTCGAGGATATTGTGCAGTACGTAGAGGACCGTCTATCGGGAGAGATCACCTTGAAGGAAGCGGCCAACCATTTCTCTTATTCGCCCAATCATCTTGGCTTACTCTTCAAGGAATATATGGGGGCAAGCTTCAATGAATATGTAGTGAAGCAGAGAATGCAGAGAGCGAAGCAGTTGCTGCGTGACCATCAATGGAAGGTGTACGAAGTAGCCGATCAAGTTGGCTACAAGAGCTTGACGTACTTCAGCAGAACGTTCCGCGAAATGTTCGGCCTGACGCCAGGAGACTATAGAAAGCAGAGCTGATTCCGAATGAAAATACGTAAACCGCTGTTTATCCCTTTCTCCTATAAACTGTTTATTTCCTACCTGTTCATCATGTTAGTTCCGGTGATCGTGATCGGCAGCTATGCCTACATCACCTCCGTCCAATCGATCGAGAAGCATACGCGAGACAATCTAGACGTCGCCGTTAAGCAGATTAAGCGAAATGTAGAATACCGGGTGAACGATGCGATGCGAAGCTCGGATGAAATCTACGCCGATCAGGTGCTGAGTCGCTACTTGTCCGGATATTACGTAGATTGGGACCGCTATGTCGCGACAACACAGTATGTGCTGCCTCGGGTAGAGCTCGCCTCCAATTTGCCGACGCTGAACGTTCGACTATCCTTGTATTTGGATGAAGCCAACTTCAGCGAATATTACTACAAGGAGACGGAGGAAGTACTTCGCAACGGTGCTCGCCAGTTTGGCATCTTCCATACGATTCGAATCAAGGATGAGGTATGGTATCAAGCGCTCGATATGGATTACGACAGTACCATATGGAAACAGGTGGGGAATGACTTTCAATATCACAATCTATCCTTCCTGCGTCCGCTGATCGACTATGAGACGTTCGATTCCATTGGGCTTATTAAAGTTACGGTCAAGCTGAAAGATATCTTCGAAGATGTCGAATTCAACACGCTTGCCCCCGGCTCCCAGCTGTTCGTAGTCGATCAGAATCAGGACGTTCTCTTCGCCAGCTCGCACAATACGATGATGTATACCGACTCTCTGCAAGTGGATGAAGACGAATATTTGGTGATCGAAGAGGAGATAGCGAATGTGCCGGCCAAGGTCATCGCGCTGATCCCGGTTGCCTCCTTCCAGGACAGCTCGAGACAGGTGCGCAATATGACGATCTTGATCTGTCTGGTCAGCTTGCTGGTCCTTTCCCTGTTCAGCGTGTTGATCTCGCGCTACTTCTCTAAGCGGTTCCTGAAGCTGATGGCTTCGTTACGATCGTTCAAGGAAGGGGATTTGCACAAGCGGATGCAATACCGGGGTCATGACGAGTTCGCGCTCATTAGCGATGCGTTCAATGACATGGCATCCACGATTGAGAATCTCATTGACGAGGTGTACATCAGCAAGCTGGAGAAGAAGGAAGCCGAGCTGCAAGTGCTGCATGTGCAGATGAATCCGCATTTCCTGTACAATACCTTCTCCTCGATCAGCCGCATGGCGAAGCTTGGGGAAATGGAGAAGCTGCATGAAATTATTCGTGCGTTGGCGAAGTTTTATCGGCTCACCTTGAATAAGGGGGAGATGGTCATCCCGATCGAGAAGGAAATTCAGATTATTGAAGCCTATCTCGACATTCAAAATATTAAGTATGGCGACCGCATTCGGATCGATACCGACATTGACCCGGACATTCTCCGTTATGAGACGGTGAAATTCATCTTGCAGCCTTTCGTAGAAAATGTGCTGGAGCATGCCTGGTACGACGATGAAATTGCGATTAAGCTGACGGCAGGCAGGGAGAAGGAGCGGATCGTGATAGAGATTGCGGATAATGGACTTGGCATGCGTGAGGATACGATTCAAGCGATCTTCAAGAAGACGGGTGAAGCGCTCGGCTACGGCATCCGAAATGTAGATCAAAGGCTTAAGCTGCAATTCGGCACAGACTATGGCGTTCGCATCCAAAGCGGGGTAGGGGAAGGAACGACGATCCGGATTGAATTCCCTATGCGGGAATATGTAGAGTAAGCGGAAGAACCCGCACCGGGCTTCCTGCGATAGTGTCCGATGGGACATGGAAAGCCTGTGAGGCAGATGTTCTTTCATATTGGCTAACATTCGTTGATTTGTGCAGTGTTTTGTCAGGCACCTGCATTATACAATAAAAGGTAGCATTCAGGCTGCGCTTATTCGATGACTGACTATTATTGGAGGAGGCATGGCAAGTTGATAGACTTAAACATTCAACCGATCAAAAACGGAGGGAATTGCTTTGACGATGTTCTGCATACAGTGACAAATTGGTATGGATTGGATTTCCGTATGGTGCATGCGGAAGGACTGAAGTTTTCTTTTCATCCGGCATCGCTGGACAAACCTACTCTTGGCATGCGGATGCAGCTGGATTTCCAGAGTGCCTTTGGTTTAATGGAGACCTTCCATGGCTTACGTATGAGGCTGCATCGACAGCTTCCACCGCAGGAAGCGATCCGTCTCTTGGAGGAACAGCTAGGCAGCGGACATCCGGTTATCTTCGCGCTGGATGATCATTATAATCCGTGGAGTCCGAATTTCGGCCTGCGTCACGACGCGCAGCATATGATGATTGCAATTGGCTTCGATCCGGAAACACGAGGCTTGCTCTGCATAGACCCTTTCTTCGAAAGGGAGAAGTCCATGCTCTCTTATAACCTGTTCGAACAAGGATTTGACCGCTGCATCACCGTCGAGCCTGTAGAACCGGCTGTGAAGGATAGTACCTCCGTCCTTGATCGATTGCGTGAATTTGTGCGTGGTGAATTGGATCAACGTATAACAGAAGCAGGCATGCAGGCACTGGCGGAAGCCCTTCCAGGGTTGCGACTCGAAGAGGAGACTAGAGGCTGTGCCACCTTTGGCCATTGCTTGCTGTTTGTAAGCTTGGGCGCATTGATCATGGCCCGTCGCAATTATGCCTTGATGCTTCACTATGTGGCTGAGGCTACCGACAAGCCCTCTCTGAGCACCGTAGCGGATGAGTGCGACCAACTGGTGAACAGATGGACTGTCATTCGCGGACATCTGACCAAGCTATATTCGCAGTCCAGACATGGGAAGGATAATGCGGCAGCGCAAGACGCTCTAACTAGCCAAATGGCAGAAAAAATTCATAGCGCAAGCAAAGCTGAGATTCAGATGCTGGAGACCCTCTATGACCTCCTGGGCAAAGCCGATAGGATGGTCGAAGCACGTGAAGCCGTCAAGACAAGCAATGTAGAAATGCTTGCGGCGCAGCACTGGGTTCATGTTGATCTGATTCCTTACTTTCATACTAGAGCAATCGAGAATGACGCCGATACAGCCGACATCGATGGAGAGGGGTATCATTTTGCACGCGGACCGGCCCCACATGGAGTCCTATCTTTAGCTGACATGTCATTCGCCTTCCCGGCACGCGAACTGGACGATTACGACAGCCTTCTCTGTGAAGGACAAGTTATCGATTTGCCTGCTGAGCCGTCTAAGGGCATCATGCTTCTTGGGTGTAGCAGCTTCGGCGACTATCAAGCTATGCTTACCGTAGCATTCGACGACAAGTCCACTTTGGATCTGAAGTTCGGCTTCTCGGATTGGTGGACGCATACACCTGTCGATGGCGAAATCATCGCCTGGCGCTCCAAGGCTATGCGGAGAGGGATGGGCGAACTGCCTACAGAAACCAATTTGTATGCCAAGAAGATTTCGTTCTCAGCTGTGCGCACCCCGGTGAGATTGCATCTGCCCGATCTGTCTAACATTCATCTCTTCGGGCTTACGCTGTGGAGATAGGCATTCCCTGAGTGATTCCTCCTTCGATCCGACGAATTCTTCCTATGCGGATTGGGAACGTGTATTTTTCTCTCTATGTCTCAATATACTAAGTTTTTTACAGTGCAAACTAAGTTTACTCTGGTCCAATAGTATAACAGGCTCTGATAAAATAAAAATGTAACCGCTTACAATTTAACAAGAGGAAAGGGGGGATCATGCAGCCTGTTAAGGGCTACACATCCAGACAAGACGGAATAGCACTTGAATTCAAAAGGAGGAATGGAAAATGAAACAAAGAAGATTGAAGTTTTGTCTCGCGATTTTGCTATGTCTGGCACTGGCAATTCCTGCTTCAAGCGCTTATGCGCAAACGGTTACCTCTAACCAAACGGGCACGCATGGCGGCTATGATTATGAATACTGGAAGGATAGCGGCAACGGGACGATGGTGCTCGGCAATGGCGGTACATTCACCGCAGAATGGAACAATATTAACAATATCTTGTTCCGGAAGGGCAAGAGGTTCAATGAGACACAGACACATCAGCAAATTGGCAATATCTCCATCGACTACGGCGCCAATTATCAGCCAAACGGCAATTCGTATTTGACTGTTTATGGCTGGACGGTTGATCCGCTCGTGGAATACTATATTGTCGAAAGCTGGGGAAGCTGGCGTCCGCCAGGTGCATCGTCGAAGGGGACTGTTTCGATTGATGGGGGAACCTATGACATCTATGAGACGACGCGAACGAACCAACCTTCCATTAAAGGTACACAAACGTTCCAACAGTATTGGAGTGTTCGGACATCCAAACGTACAAGTGGAACAATCTCTGTAAGCAATCACTTCAGCGCATGGGAGAACAGAGGAATGCCGATGGGCAAAATGTATGAAGTAGCGCTTACGGTAGAAGGCTACCAGAGCAGCGGCAGTGCTAACGTATACAGCAATACGTTAACGATTGGCGGAGGCGGTAACGATGGCGGAGGCAACAACGGCGGAGGCAACGCAACTAGAGTAGAAGCAGAGAGCATGAGCAAGAGCGGTCAGTACACCGGGAATATCGGCTCGCCATTCAACGGTGTTGCCCTGTACGCCAACAATGACAAGATCAGCTACAACCAATACTTTGCAAGCGGTACGCATAGCTTTTCGCTTCGCGGCGCTTCGAATAACAACAATATGGCTAGGGTCGACTTACGAATCGGCGGACAGTATAAGGGTACTTTCTATTATGGAGGAAGTTATCCTGCGGTCTATACGATCAACAATGTGAGCCATGGAACCGGCAATCAGCTAGTAGAGCTAATCGTTACAGCTGACAACGGGCAGTGGGATGCGTTCGTTGATTATTTGGAAATCAATTAAATAAGCTGCGATTTATTATGCATTTGTGATTGGCGGCCAAGTGGAATCCCGGCAGGAGCTTTTCTCTCCGCCGGGATTTCATGTGTGATATAGTGATGAAATCCTACATGAATGCTTACCACATCGAACAATGCCTGCGATCCGAGTAAATTTCATAATAACAACATGTACAGCATGAAATTGACTCAAATCTGCAGGCTTCCCCTCCTCAATCTGTCCGATAGTGGCAAATTCCTGCGGATATACATCCTTTTGAAGCTCAGACCGCCTAAACTAGCCATTTTCCAAAAACAAAGCTGCAGATTCGCAGGCATTTCGGGAAATCGTCTGTTCTGTATGCGCTAAGCCTGCACAATCGCAGGAATTTTCCATGGCAAGTGTTCATTCTCACAATGTTACATCTTCAGTGCAATTCGGCATATTCCCTATCAGGAAACAACCTGTTCAGCCATTCAGAGCATACAGCTACAACTACGATCAAGAGAAGCACAGCTATTGGCAAGATGCCGATCGTAGAGTACGATGCAATATAGCCAATGAACGGAGGCAATACGGCGCTTCCTGTGAAGGCTGCGGCCATTTGGTAGCCAATGATCTTCTGTGCTCGTCTCTTGCCGAAGCGTACGGGTGTTTCATGAAGCATACAAGGGAAGATTGGCGCATAGCCCAACCCGATAATAATGAAGCCAGCAAGTGAGTAGCTATCCGGCAACGGTAACAGCAACAGTAATGCCCCGGCCACTGATAGGCTCAGACCACCGCGTATGATGCTCCGATTGCTCAGCCTCATGGTCACAAATCCGGATAGAAATCGACCGACTGCAATTCCAGCATAGAACAACGAAACCCAGCGTGCAGCAACACTTACGTCCATCTCCTTCACATTGACGAGGAAGCTGGCTCCCCATAATCCAACAGCTGTCTCAGCTCCGCAATAGAGCAGGAAGGAGGCAAGGGCAAGCTTCGTACCTGTCCGCTGTCGAGGCGCAGGCACATCTGCTAGGAATGGATCTTCACTTCCAGTACTGCGCGTTGCTGCGTTGTCCTCTGCCACACGATGGACGTGGGATACACGACTCCATACAGGCAGTGAGATGAATAGAACGAGGACCAAGGCAAATTGGATACAAGCAATCGCCGCATAACCTTGTCTCCATTCATGCTGTTCCGTAATGAAGGATGCAGTAATAATCGGCCCGAGCGTCGCGCCAACGCCCCATAAGCAATGCAGCCAGTTCATATGGCTCGCTTTGTAATGCGCAGCAACATAATTGTTCAAGCTTGCGTCTACAGCACCTGCACCCAAGCCCAACAGAATTGCACCTGGCAATAGCCACAAGTAGGAAGGGGCAGCAGCAAATCCGAGCAGCGCACAGGCAGTCAGTAAGGTGCTGACCGTAGTCACGTGACCGGTTTGGAACCGTCTCAGTATATATCCGCTAGCCAAGCTGGAGGCAATCGTGCCTGCTGTAATGGTCATATATAATAAGCCAGCTGACTCGAGCGGTGCGTGCAAATCCGGCTGCATAGCAGGCCATACCGCGCCAAGCAATGAATCGGGTAAGCCCAGGCTGATGAACGCCAAATATATAATGAGCAGAAGCAAGGTAGTCAAGTTGTTAAGTTCTCCTTCATAGGTAGTATCGTATCGCGAGGCTGCCATATCGCATTATATCAATAACGGGTTCAGTCATGTAGAGATCGCAAGCAGGAACGTAAAAAAACACCCCCCGATTCATCAAGTTCGTTCATCTTCAATCACAGTGAATCGTTTCGGAAACTAAATATAATGAAGTGGATGCTTAAATTTTGTGGTGTGAAGAGCATAATAGTTCCATGATATAATGTAAATGCAAGCGCTTACATCATAAATGAATAAGGAGGTGAACAGCTGCATCCCAACTAGAACGAACACAATACATTCTGTAGAATACCAAGGAGGTAGGATGATGTTACGAAGATTCAAATGGATAAGTTTATTCAGTGCGCTCGTACTGCTCGGTTGTTTGCTGTTGCCGGCGTCATTGACAACGCAGCCAGCTCACGCGTCACCGCCAGGAGTAACGCCAGGCACACTCTCTCAGGTATCGTCGTTCGGGAACAATCCGAGCGGTCTGAACATGTACATCTATGAGCCGAGTAATCTGGCTGCGAACCCAGCCTTGCTCGTAGCTGTACATTATTGCTCAGGTTCAGCATCAGCGATGTACAATGGCTACGCTCGCGATTACGTCACGGCAGCTGAACAGTATGGGTATGTCATCGTTTTTCCAGAGTCTACACATAGCCAATACAGCAACTGCTTCGACGTGTGGAGCCCGGATGCGCTCACTCGCGGAGGGGGCAGCGATCCAGTCGGGATCATGTCGATGGTGTCGTGGACACGAGCGAATTACAACATTGACAGCAGTCGGATATACGCAATGGGCGCATCCTCCGGTGCGATGATGACCAACGTCCTGCTAGCTTCGTATCCTGATGTGTTCGCGGCGGGCACTTCATTCATGGGTGTGCCTGCCACTTGCTTCGCTACTGGTAGCGCGACGAATTGGTGGAACAGCCAGTGTGCGAACGGTCAGCTCACACAATCCGCACAGCAGTGGGGTGACGCTGCCCGCGCGATGTATCCGGGCTACACGGGATCCTATCCGCGCATGCAGCTCTGGCATGGCACTGCTGACAGTACGCTAAGTTACAATAACTTCGGCGAGGCTGTGAAGCAGTGGACCAACTTGCACGGACTCTCTACTGCCCCGGCTATGACGGACAGCCCGCAGTGGAATTGGACACGAACTCGCTACGGTGGCACCTCAACCGAGCCGCCAGTCGAAGCAATAAGCGTACAAGGCGTGGGGCATTCTATTCCCCAGTCGGGCATGGTCGCTTACTCGATCGACTTCCTCGGCTTGGACAATGGGGGAGGCGGGGGACCGACAGTGCCGGCTGTCCCGACTGGATTGACAGCTACAGCGGGTGATGGCAGTGTGTCGCTTAGTTGGTCAGCTTCATCAGGTGCCGACAGCTATATTGTACAGCGAGCGCAGACTAGCGGAGGACCGTATACGACGATTGCCGCGAACGTAACGACGACGAGTTATGCGGATTCGGGTCTGACGAACGGCACGACGTATTATTATGTTATCCGTGCATCCAATAGCGCTGGCACCAGTGCGGATTCCGCACAAACGAGCGCTACACCGCAGAGCAATGGGAATGGCGGCGGTGGCTCGGGAGATTTGGTTGTGCAATACAGAGCGGGAGATACGAATGCTGCAGACAACCAGATTAAGCCGCACTTGAATGTGAAGAATACTGGCACTAGCGCAGTAGATTTGAACGATCTTACACTTCGTTATTACTTCAGCAAGGATGGCAGTCAAGCTATGAACGCTTGGATCGATTGGGCGCAGATCGGCGGCAGCAATATTGCCACTGCCTTCACGAATGATTATGTGGAACTGAGTTTTGCAACGGGTGCCGGAAGTATTCAGCCAGGAAGTCAGACAGGGGATATCCAGTTAAGGATGTCGAAGGCAGATTGGTCCAATTTCGATGAAACGAACGACTACTCCTATGATCCGACGAAGACAGCTTATTCGGATTGGGACCGTGTCACGCTCTATCAGAATGGCACATTAGTATGGGGCATTGAGCCATAGGAATGTTGTATACAATGAGAAAGCCGGAGCCCGCACATTGCGGGTCTCCGGCTTTCTGCTATATTCGTTAAGGTTCCATACCCCAAATTAGCTGGTCATTATGGTATAAGGTGACTTGCTCCCAATCTGCGAAGGAAGTTTTCGCAGGGTCGAATGAATAGTCATTGGACTCATCGAAGTTGGACCAGTCACTCTTGGCCATACGCAGCTGAATATCTCCGGATTGTCCTCCAGCGGGAATCGATCCAGCGTTAATACAGAAGCTAAGCTCTACATAAGAATCTGTTACCGTTCGGTGAATATTGGCGCCGCCAATAGCTGCCCAATCGATCCAGCTGTTCACCTCCGCCGAACTATCCTTGGAGAAGTAGTAGCGGAGCTTTAGATCACTTAGTTCAACCGCACTCGTGCCATTGTTGATAATGTTGAAATACGGCTTGATCTGATTGTCAGTCGCATTCGTATCAGCTGCTTTGTACTGAACTGTCAGGTCACCAGTAGGTGTTGGGTCTGGATTGTCGTCGGAAGCTACACCTACGACATTGCTGCCGCTCTTCGTGATCGTGTAAGTGACGATCTCGCCGCTCCAAAAGTGGAAGGTCAAGTGCACTTCTCCATCCTGAACTTCGTTGAAGAATTCCGGGAGCACCTCGATTTCATTGGATGCATAGGAAGGAGAGAAAGCATAGCCAAACTCCTTGTATGATGTCCAATTTTGCGGTCCGGCAATGCTTCCGTCCGCATAGACGGCCTCCATCGTGGCGAGGCTGTCGCCGTGGAAGGAAGTCGGAATGGCGAATTCCTCCGTCGTACCTGTAGTATCTTGCATCACAGGGGGAACATGGACGACGACTCGGAAGCGCCAATCAGCACCGCTGTCGAAAGCTGCGGTAATGACAGCATTCGTGCCTAGCTGCGTTGAATTGGACCAGCTGGACAACAGGTCAGACTTGAAGGTCAATATGTTGCCATTCAGCTCATAATCGGTGCCGCTCTGCAGGCTTATCCCATTAACGCTTAGAGATACAAGCTGATTACCATTCAAGTTCAGTGCAACGGAAACGTCGGACGCCATGCTGCTGCGCTGCAAGTGAATGAGATCGGTCTCCGCTGTAGCCGAACGACCGTCCCAGCTTGCTTGCATCATCTCGTACAATTCGGGATCATTCCACTCGTAGGACGTGCGATTGAAGTGCTGGCCATTGTCCCATACCATGTGCGTAATTTGCTTATCTTGCACATAGTGAATCAAGAATTCGAAGAACTTCAGCTTCTCGCCCTGTTCGATGACACCGGTATGCTTATCGAAGCCGAGCAAGCCGTATTCGCCAAGAATAACCGGAATGCCATTGGCAGTGAACGTATCGTATACACGATCGAAGGTTTGAATAATATCGTTCCTCGTATCATCCTCGAAGTGTGTGTAACCGGCAATGTTCACACTGAACGGCCAGAAGCCGTAATAGTGCACAGTGGCAATCAGATTCGGATCGTTGAGCTGAACGATCGTGTCATAGAGCTCATCGAGGTTCTCTTGGGCGGTCGCTGTCTCTACTGTTGGCAGCACTAGGGGACGCACATCGTTATTACCTCCAGATGCCCGCACAATTTGATGGAAGGAAGTGTTCAGTTGATACAGCAGTTCGAAGTGCTCGGGAGTCACGCTTCCCCAACCGTCAGTGAATCGCGGTTCATTGATGCTTTCGAACATCAGATTGGTCGAATGATGTTTGAAGTGATCAGCGATTTGTGTCCAACCGGCATTATAGCGGGCTAGCACATTCGAAGGGTCGGTGTCCATCTGGTTAACCCAGAGCCACGAATCGTGATGCATGTTAATCATGACATATAGGTTGGCGTCTAATGCCCAATCGACTACTTCTTCTATACGATCGAGGAAAGCGGGGTCTATCGTATAGTTCGGTGCGCTGCCGATTCGATGATCCCATGTGATAGGGATGCGAATACTCTTGTAGCCTTGAGCGGCAATTTCATCAATGAAGGCTTGCGTCACTGTCGGGTTACCCCACGCGGTCTCATCACCGCCGGTGGCATCGAACGTGTTGCCGAGGTTCCAGCCTGGCTGCATCGCTTCAACATATGCTTCAATATCCGTGACTGCAGCTGTCGGTTCTGCTCCCGCAGCAGGGGCAAACATAGCGACTAACAAGGTCAGGGCGAGCAACAGGGAATAAATGGATTTACTTCTTTGTGTCATCATATCATCTCCTTTATACATTGTGATGGTGTCAAGCTAGAACAATTCCACCTCCTAGCAAGAAGTTTGAAAGCGCATACAACCCTACTGTAATTGAGCTTCACTAAGTTGTAAACTCCAAAAATTAGTGTCCATACATGGGGGAATAAAGTAAAATTACTATATGAAGTAAACTATGATTTTTGTGCGGTTTCCTGTACTTTTGTCTGATTCTTCTTCTTCTTCAGAAAGCCTTTGTGAATTTTCTCATATCCGGCCGTACTGAATGGACACACTTGAATGCATTTTGCGCAGCCGAAATTAGCGGAGAAGTAGGGCACACATTTCGTATAGTCGATGCAAGTAGCATCCCCATGCTCATTGCTCTGCGGCTCCGGCAGGATGGCGCTGGCCGGACAGCTGCGAACACATTTTCGACAGTATTGGCAAAAATCTCGCACCCAGAGATGCGGATTGTCCGTCTCGACAGGGAAATTGTCAATATTGGTAAAGATCGTGCTAATTCTGACCCGCGCTCCAGCCTGTGGAGTCAGGAGCAGACCATGGTAGCCAATGGCGCCGAGCCCGGCCATTTCGGCAAGCGCGACATAGTCCATCTGACCTCCAAGCGCTGTGCTTGGATAGGCAGAGTAGCCCAACTCCCGCAAATGCTTGCTCAATGCATTGGAGATTGCGGCAAGATTGCCGTAGCCTTTATTCACCTCCAGGAAGCAATCGAAGCTCGGAGCTGTTTGAATAGGCTCATTGTCCATCTCTACTGTGAAAATGAGCGCATGGCGGTACGGAATCGATTTCTCCTTGAAGATTTGCTTTTGCGGGATATCCCGTATAAATTTCATATCAACAGCACCCATAGATTGGGCTAGCTGCTTCAACTCTGCAAACAATCCGTCGGAAGCATGCTCGACTGTAGGATAGACCGGTTTGTTGTACATACGCTTGCCCTTCCACATTCTGCTGAACAGCTTGCTCATCGCGGGAGTGAGTCGAATGGACTGCTTCAAGGTCAAGTTTCGCAAGGATGTCTCGCGCTCCGGAATACGGGGAGCGAAGGATCGACGTGGTTTGGATTGGCTGTCAGCATGGATCAAACCAGGGAACGATTTAGGCTTCTTCTCCAAGTAATCAATCATCTCGTCCAGACGGCTCTCCATCGCTGGTTGGGTTTTGTCTTTTCGCTGATGCATGGACGTGACACCTCACTTTTGAATTAGTTAATGAACATCGTGTATAGTAATGATCACAGTGTATATTATAGACGCTCCACTAATGATCACAATCTGCAATGATGAAGCAGATGTCCATTACTAGACACAGAGAGCCTCGAATGTTCAATAGGAGGGAAAAAAATTATGGAACGATCACCTGACCGACGTGCACGCCGAACGAAACGAATGCTTCGGGATGCACTTACAGAATTGATAGAAGAGAAGGGGGTAGAGGCCGTTACAATCAAGGACTTAGCCGATAGGGCAGATATTAGCCGCGGCACGTTTTATATTCATTATCAAGATAAGTACGATCTGCTGGAACAGAGCGAGCACGAATTGCTTATCGGTGTCGAACGAGTATTGAGTACGGTAGATAAGCTGGATGCCGGTACGGCCTTGTTGTATGTAAACCGGAATCAACCGTTTCCATTAATTCTGCGGCTGGCGGAATACGTATTGCAGCATGCGAAATTACTGCGCGCCATCTTGGGACCGAAGGGGAATCCTTCCTTTCATATGCGGTTCAAGCAAGTATTGGAACGAAACTTGATTTTACATCTCGACTATTTGTGGCAAAAAGGCGAGTTTATCGTCCCTAAGGCTTATTTGATCGCATATGTCATCTCTGCAGTGCTCGGTGTCATGCAATACTGGCTGGAATATGGGCAGGAGCAATCTGTTGACGAGATTGCGCTGATTTTGTCCAAAGCGACTATATTGGGACCCGGATATGTGGTAGGAATGAAGGGGTGAAAGGAGAAAACCAGCAGAATCCGATGTAGATGATGCCATGCCAGTATGCTAGTTGTATGACCGATTTGGCAGTTTATTGTGGCCATAGGTCACGGTGATCACGGTAAGTATCACTCCATCAGTCATGAAGAATGACATGATGATAGTGCTTATGTATCAATTTGTTAGGATCGACAAATTCAGAGATAAATCGTCAAAGGAATTTGTCCAATCTGAGCGAATATGCCTTGTATGTCATTCAAGCTGAATGTTCAAGCCAACAGACGGCAGGTGAAATACTTATGAAGCAACGCTTCGCTCAACGACATCTCGTACGCCAGCAGGATACGACAGACTGTGGACCAGCTTGCATAGCTACAATATTGTCCATGTTTGGCGTGCATACATCGCTGTCGCAGCTGCGGGAATTGGCGTGTACGGATACCGAAGGAACGAACCTGCTTGGATTGACCAAGGCGGCTGCTCATTATGACTTCCAAGCGAAGGCGGTGCGTATACCTTCAAGTGATCTAGCGGAGGCTCCCGTCCCGTGTGTAGTCCATACTGAAGTGCGCACAGCTCAGCCGCACTATCAGGTGTTGTATAAGGTAGAACAGGATGCTGTTCATCTTGCTTGTCCGGATCAAGGCTTGATCCGCATGACTAAGGATGCGTTCCATGCACAGTGGAGCGGTATACTGCTGTTGCTGTCGCCTAACGGTGAAGTGCGAGCTCAAGTGCGTAGACCAGGCAAAGTGGCAAGGCTTCTGCACTTGCTGCTGCCTCATCGGAGGACGATCGCGGCAATCTTTGGCCTTTCCCTGCTATACACGCTTATCGGAATTGTAACCGCTTTCTACTATCAATATTTGTTGGACGAGCTAGTTCCCAATCGGCAGTTGTCCCTGTTGCACGCATTGTCTATTGCACTAGTTTCCATCTATGTCGTGCAAGTGATCTTAAGTGCCATTCGCACACAGTGGTTGCTTCGCATTGGCAAGGAACTAGACGATACCTTGCAGCGCAAGTTGTATGAGCATCTGCTAGATTTGCCTGCCAGTTTTTTCGCTCGAAGGAAGGCTGGGGAGATCGCGTCACGTTTTATGGATGCGTCCAAGGTGAGGGAAGCATTGGCCAATGTATCGCTTACGGTGTTTATCGATGTGCTGCTCGTATTAATCGGCGGATGGATGCTGTACCGGCAAAGCGCCTTCTTATTTCTTATTACGATAAGTGTGATACCCTGCTACGCAGTGCTGATGGGGATCTCTCATCGTTATTTGGAGCAGGCCAACAGGAAGACGATGGAGCACTACGCACAGCTGCAGGCTTATGTAACGGATTCGATTCGCGGTATGGAGACGTTGAAGGCGTACCATGCAGAGCAGCATGCCGCGCGTGAAGCAGGGACAAGGCTTGATCATGTACTGCAAGCGGTATGGAAGCAAGGGAGCTTGCTCAATGCGCAGTCTTCTGTCAAGCTGCTGCTGCAGTTTCTAAGTGGAGGGATTATTCTGTGGCTCGGCGCGCGAGAGGTATTGGTGGGCGATATGAGCATAGGAGAGCTGCTTACATATCAAGCGCTGCTCGTCTATTTCCTGCAGCCAATCCAAAATCTTGTCAACCTGCATCCGAATATGACGACTGCTCTCGTTGCTGGAGAACGGATGTGGGACATGATGGACTTGGAGAAGGAAGGTGCAAGCTGCAAGGGCGAAGATCGTCAAGCTGCTTGTACGGAACCGACTGATTGGAGAGGTCCGGTGTCCTTCGAGCAAGTGTCCTTCCGATATGATACGAAGCCGCTCTTGTTGCACAACTTCACCTTGACCATACAGGCAGGTGAGAAGATTGCTTTCGTCGGGGAAAGCGGTTCTGGCAAGTCAACTCTCGTCAAGCTATTGCTTCATCTGTATCCGCTTGAGCAAGGGGATATCTTCATACAAGGCATGTCAATTAGGAAGCTTGCAACCGGTCAATTACGAAGTCGGATCGCTTATGTTTCGCAGGAGCTGGCATTCTTCCATGGCACAGTGCTCGATAACTTGTGTTTGGGACGCGACATCCCGCAAGACCGTGTGCAAGAGGTTTGTCGCGGTTGTCAGCTTGAGGAGGTGGTCGGAGCAATGCCTCGCGCTTATCATACTTGGTTGGAAGAAGGGGCGAATAACTTGTCATCCGGTGAGAAGCAACGGCTTGCGATTGCCCGCGCCTTGCTCGGCGATCCCGATGTGCTTATCCTGGACGAAGCGACAAGCCATCTGGATGTGCAGCTGGAGGAAGCGGTATTGACGTATATACAGACGAATTGTACAGATAAAACGATCATCTATGTGGCACACCGGTTGCATACGATTGTTGACAGTGATCGTATTATCGTTATGGATCATGGAACAGCATCAGAGATGGGTACACATGCACAGCTGCTTCAAGTCGGAGGACGCTATGCAGCGATGTGGGACAAGCAGCTGCCGCGCGAAGCGGTATTAACAGGACACGTGGCAGACAGCTGAAGAGGACGAAACGATAAAGGCGGTAATCGGTGTGATAGTCGAGGCTGCGAGAGTCGATTTAGGATGATGTTGATTCTCATACGCCTAGTCTATAAATCAACATATGTTCAAGAAGGAGGTGATATGATGAAGATGAAGCTGGATGAGCTGCAGATGAAGACGTTATTGGAGAAATTCCAAGCGAATGCGACGCATGTCGAGCTGTCTGTTGATGAATTGACTGAGACAAGCGGCGGCAGCAAGTGGGATGCTACAACATTGGCAATTGGCGAAGAAGATGTAGCCACGACGCTTGCTATCGGGGAAGAAGGCGATCCTGTCTATACGACGATGGCAGTAGGCGAAGAGGATGGGGCAACTACTATGGCAATCGGCGAAGAATAAGCATCGGCACAGGTGGGACAGGCAGAAGCCTGTCCCATTCATGTCCTTATTGAAATGTGCTGTAATACGAATGCCGTTGCAGCCAACAACAATGTACAGCGTATGTATGGGAGGGAATTCCATGACGATTATACTGATGAATCCAGTGAATGACATTCACTGCCAGTTCATGCTGGCTCAGCTTCACCAGCGGGGTATTCCTTACATGGAACTCGGCTCGCCACTGGATCATGACTACGGCATGCACAACGGTCAGCTGCTCTATGACGGCAAACCGCTGCCGCAAGTTCAGGCCGTCTATTTCCGCGGAGTGCTGTCGCATAACCCCGATCCGCTAGATCAAGAGGATGCAAGGAAGCGATTGACTGATAACATGCAATTTGCCGCAAGAGTCGAGGTTGTGCAAAGCTGGCTGCACATCATGGCTGAATCTGGCGTGACTATCCTGAACCAGCCTGGCAATCGATCCAAGGTTGTGCAGCTGCATACGCTTCAGCAAGCGGGTATTCCGATTCCAGCCACGTGTATAACCTCGTCACCTGAAGTTGCTAGGCAGTTTATCCAGCAGGTTGGCAAGGCTGTTATCAAGCCGGTTCGCGGAGGAAGCTATTGCCGCAAGGCAGACGCTGCACTGCTGAGTGAGCTGGATCGGATTACGGCAGAACCAGTCATTGTGCAGGAGGAAATACCGGGAGAGGATGTGCGTGTCAATCTATTAGATGGAAAGGTCATCTCGGCACATATTATTCATACTGCGGAGGGGACGCTCGATTACCGAACCGATCCTAATTATCACGCTGGGAAGTCTGAATATGAATTAATTACACTGCCTGAGGAAGCGGCGGCAATATGCAGGCAAGCAGCGTATTGTCTTGGATTGCGCTTCACCGGCATAGATCTTCGGCGATATGGCGACAGCTATGTGCTGCTGGAATGCAACAGCATGCCGGCATACATGGACGTTGAGCTTAAGACACAAGTACCGATAACCGCAGCTTTGATCGAAGCGTTGTTGAAGGCAAAGCCGGCGGCATTATCCCGATCGTCTGGCCCCGCATTCGATACAACGGCCAAACCTGCTGCGCGAAGAGGGGATACATTATTTGCTTACGATGATGTCGTACGAGCGTGGCAGCAACAGTCGGCAAGGCGGCAGAAGCGACAGCTGCTGCCGTTGAATGACGAACAAATTGCGCAGTGGCAGGAACAGACAGGCAAGCGATTCGCATTTATGGAAGTGGAGATGAATCGGGGCAACGCTCAGGTCATTCGTGTATTTTAATGACACTCAAATATATTCATCTCATTTGTTTAATTTTCTAAGAATGTCACTAAATTTTTAAAGCGCTTTCATAATGCAATGCCTTTATAATGAAGATAGGCTTGCAGCTTCTTCAGAACGTGATCCAGCAATTTAGCAAGGGAGGGGCTGGTGATCGGACTTGAGGAGTGAACAGCAGGCTTCATCATAGGCGCAAAGGGGATGATCAAAGTTTAATCCATTGCCAAGACACGAACAACTCGTACTAGGCTGAAGAAGAATATGAAGGAGGGAATATTCATGTTAAGGTCAAAACTGGTTAAGGTTTTAGCTACAGCTTCGTTGGTCGGAACGTTGTTCACCGGGGCGGTATCGCCGAGCGCAGATGCGGCTCTGGCAGACGGAGAAAGCAAGTTTCTGGGGAATGTGATCGGGGCAAGCGGCATCCCGTCACACTTCGCAACGTACTGGAACCAGGTGACACCGGAAAATGCGACAAAATGGGGCTCTGTCGAATCATCGCGTGACAATTACAATTGGAGCGGCGCAGACCAAGCCTACAATTATGCGAATACACAAGGCTTCCCATTCCGCTTCCATACGCTCGTATGGGGCAGTCAGGAGCCGGGCTGGGTATCTGGATTGTCAGCCGCGGAGCAAAGAGCCGAAGTGGAGGAGTGGATTGAGGATGCAGGACAACGGTTTGGCGGCTCAGACTATATTGACGTAGTGAATGAACCGCTGCATGCGCCTCCAAGCTATAAGAATGCGATTGGCGGTGACGGAGCGACAGGCTGGGATTGGGTCATCTGGTCCTTCGAGCAAGCGCGTCAAGCATTCCCTAATTCTGAGCTGCATATTAATGACTATGGCATCATCGGCGATCCGAATGCGACGGATCAGTATGTGCAAATTATCAACTTGTTGAAGGACAGAGGGCTAATTGACGGCATCGGTATTCAAGCCCATCACTTCAATATGGACAATGTAACGATCAGCACGATGAATCAGGTGCTGAGCAAGCTAACGGCGACAGGCTTGCCGATCTACGTAACGGAGCTAGACATGACGGGTGATGACAATACACAATTGCAGCGTTACCAACAGAAATTCCCAGTTCTCTGGGAACATCCGAATGTTGCAGGTGTGACCCTGTGGGGGTATATTGTCGGCCAAACATGGAGAGACGGTACAGGCCTAATCACAAGCTCAGGTCAAGAACGCCCTGCTCTACAGTGGTTGAAGCAATATTTCGAGAACAGTGGCGGTCCGGTAGTTCCTTCCACCCCGACTGGATTGTCGGCGAATGCTGGGGACGGTCAAGTATCATTGAACTGGAATGCTTCCAGCGGTTCGGTTGATCAATATACCGTCAAGCGGTCGGTATCTAACGGCGGACCTTATGCGAATATTGGGACTACAAGCAGCACTAGTTATACGGATAACAGCGTGTCCAACGGCACGACTTACTACTATGTCGTAAGTGCCTCCAATAGTACGGGTTCCAGCAACAACTCCTCACAGGTTAGTGCGACACCTACTAGCGGCGGCGGAGGCCCGACTGGTGATCTCGTCTTGCAATATCGCGCAGCAGACACGAATATTTCCGACAATCAGATCAAGCCGCATTTCAACATCAAGAACGAAGGAAATAGCGCGGTTGACTTGAGCTCGCTCAAGATCCGTTATTACTTCACGAAGGACAGCAGCCAGAATATGAATGCCTGGATTGATTGGGCGCAGGTTGGCGGAAGCAATATTCAGACGACGTTCTCAAGTGCGTCTGGAACGAACACGGATACGTATGTAGAGCTCAGCTTCTCAGCTGGCGCAGGTTCTATTCAGTCTAATGGTCAGTCTGGCGATATTCAGCTGCGCATGTCCAAGACAGATTGGTCCAACTTCAACGAATCGAACGACTATTCCTTCGATTCGACCAAAACATCTTATACTGATTGGGATCGCGTAACCTTGTACCAGAACGGTACGCTCGTATGGGGAACGGCTCCTTAAAGACGGAGTGTTGCGTCGAATAGTCGGCTGCTGCGGCAGCCGGCTTTTTTATATACTTCAAGGCTTTATGTGTTACAATTTGTCCATAAACCCATCCATGATGGAGGCAGCATGTCAAACTACCTATATACGTATGCACGCCATGAGGATGAACAGGAATTTTGCAGCATGGAGCTGCGAGCATTGTTTCAATCGGATTACATACAATCACATAATCGACAAGCGTTCGTATCCAATCGGGAGATAGCATCTAATCGCAGTCCGTTCGTCAAGGAGCGTCTCGAAGTTGTTCTCACAGGAAGTGACCCGGACGAGCTTGCGTTGAGAGTAGCTGATGCACGTATGCAAGCAGCTAGATTCAAGGTGCAGTACATGAAGACCGGTCAAGACATACCCTATGCTCAGCGGCGGGAGGCAGAGCGCATTGTCGGAGGGCACATTCGCGGCCAAGCGGAGATGCGGAAGCCAGACATAGTATTCGGTCTAGCGCGATTGGACAACCGCTGGCTATTCGGGTTGCATAGTGCAGGGGAAGCAGTGTGGATTCGCCATTCTCGCAAGCCGCAGCAATATTCAACGGCGCTAAGCGCCCGTGTCGCCCGTGCACTCGTTAATATAGCGGCTCCGGTTCCAACCACAGAGAGCTGCAAGTTAGTGGATCCATGCTGCGGCATCGGTACGGTATTGCTAGAAGCTTGCTCGCTTGGAATAGATGTGCGGGGATTCGATCGTAATTGGCAAGCTGTGCGAGGGGCGCGGCGCAACCTAGCGCATTTCGGTTATCCGGATGTGGTAGCAGTAGCGGATATCAGTGAGCTGAGCGGGGAATATAATGCAGCTATTATAGATCTGCCTTACAACGTGCTGACGAAGCAGTCCGGAGCAGAGTTAAGGAAGATGCTGCTGGCAGCTCGAAGGCTGGCAAGTCGGGCTGTCATCGTGTCTATCGGAAGCATAGAGCAAGCATTGATAGAAACGGGCTGGCATACAATGGATCGTAGTGTGCTCCGCAAATCGTCATTCGAGAGGCAAGTGCGTCTTTGCGTACACGATAAGGACATACAAGCTGGCGTGGTCAGATCATGAGTGCTCAGATTATAATAGACAGCTGGAATCAGGTGTTAGATGTGCAGGGCAGCAACAGGTATGAAGCGGCAACAGCAATTGCTTATGGCACGATAGTGATCGCAATGATTGCAGCACTACTATCTATTGTGCTCTCTACGATTCGCAACGGTATATCCCCCATGCCGTCCTCCCCTGCAGCTCGTCATACGGTTGCACGCGAAATAGAACGCCTTGTACATGCAGGTGTGTTGTCCGAACACGATACTATCATCGAAGCGGGTTCCGGCTGGGGTCATCTGGCCTTCCATCTGGCGCGGAGATTTCCGCAGCTGTCCATTGTCGGTATGGAGAATTCCCCGCTTCCGCTTATTACTTCCCGATTATGGCGTATGCAGACTATATATGCCAACGTCCGGCTGTCACACAGCGATCTATTCCGAGCCGATTATTCCGAAGCGAAGCTGATCATCTGTTACTTGTACCCCGGCGCGATGCAATGCTTGCAACGAGCAGTAATGGAAGGATTGAAGTTGAAAGCATCGAATGAATGTTGGCTGATTAGTGTAGGCTTCGCTATTCCGAACATGACGCCAGTACGCACTTCGATTAGTCGAGATATGTATCGCACACCGGTCTACCTCTATCTTCTATCGATCTGAGGAAAGTGTGTTCATACTGTCCGTATTGTGTTCATTCAGTCATGAATGAGATAGGCTTAAAGGTGAAATTGAAATATAATTGAAGAAAAAAGGAAACAGGAGATGGCCTGTTATGAACAAATGGATCGACCGCCTTCCCCTTACGCGCACACGCCGCAGCATATGGGGAACTTGCTTAGTGCTGGCAATTGCCTTGTCCGGCTGTGGCGTACAAGCCCCGGTCTCTTCGCACGCGGATGATACGTATTGGGAGCTTGCCGATCCTAACGATTTCGGATGGGGAGAAGCGGAACACACCCTGATTGAAGAAGCAATTGCACAATACCGAGAGAAAATCAACAGCGTGATCCTCATACGCAATGGCAAGCTCATCTACGAACAATATTTTCATCATACAGAGCCTGACGCTGCTTATCCGGTATATTCCGTTTCCAAGAGTATTTTATCTGCTTTGACTGGGATCGCGATTCGGGAAGGCTACTTGTCGGGAACGGATGAGCGGATTGCGGATCTGATGCCTGAACGGTTCACAGATCGTGACTCGTCTAGCCTGAGTCAACTAACAGTGGAGCACTTGTTGACGATGAGCGGCGGCTTGCGCTCGGTTGACCCGATCATCAATAGCTGGTACAGAAGCAACAGCTGGATCAACTTCGTGCTGGATCAACCCGCATTGGCAGACGCTGGCCTGCGATTCGATTACAACACTGGGTTGACGCATCTGCTGTCCGCAGTTTTGACTGAAGCGTCTGGAATGTCAACGAAGGAGCTGGCAGACAAGTATCTATTCGGTCCAATGGCTATTACGAACTATGAATGGGAGAAGGATCCCGAAGGCTATTATATTGGGGGGACGAAGCTGTCTATGACCGCTCGCGATATGGCGAAGTTCGGCTACTTATATTTACATCATGGCAACTGGGAAGGCGAGCAGCTTATTCCGAAGGAGTGGATTGAACAGTCGCTTGCATCTAGTCATACTGCGTCTGATTACGGCTACTTGTTCTGGTTGGAGGAGCTGACAGTTAGCTCAGGCCAGATGCTGCAAACCTTCGAAGCGAACGGCTATGGTGGCCAGCATGTCCGTATCGTTCCGGCACTGGATGCAGTCATAGTAGTTACATCGAATCCGAATATTTCGCCAGCTAATGCAGATGATCTGATTGATGAATATATGGTGCCAGCATTGGCGAATCAATTGCCTGAAGTGCTAGAGCCTGTGCATAGATTGGCTAGCTTGCCGCAGTAGTATAAGGCATGGACTTATCAGCATGCGCCATCGACATTCATGCATGAGCGTAAGTGACTGAACAAGCTTGCTTCTTCGTTGATTCGAAGAGGCAGGCTTGTTATGCTTATAGGGAAGATGATGGGAATAGATCCAACTAGCGTGTAGAAGAAGAGGAGGAGAGCGATGGGGAAGAAGAAGAAACAACGTCATGGCATGCATACAGCATCCGGCACTGCATCCGGCAGATCGCAGCAGTTATCCTCAGATGTACAGGCAACCTTGAAGGATCGCTTGTCTGGAGAAGTGTTAGACAAGTTGAAGATGCAAGCGAAGGAATGGAAGAAGGATGAGGCCGATCGCAAGGAACAGGAAAGACTGCGCAAGGAAGAAGAACGACGTGCAGAACAGCAACGGCTGGAGAATGATTTCACCTACCTGCTGAACAACAGCAGCGCAGATTGGCGCAAGTTCAAATAATACACTTGTTAACCTAGTGATACTAGCGCATTATGAAATGGACGAAACTATTAGCACATTAAGACTGTACCATTTCGAATAGGGCGAGTTAAGTGAGTGTTACTTAGTGAAGAGAAGTTAAGTTCTTTTGGTTCACAGGCAACAGCGGTATAATGGTAAAGCATAGAAAAAGTTGGGAGGAACACATCACGATGAGTATTATGCCACTTGAACAAAGAGGAATATCTACTAGTCGTCTCGTCATGGGCAATATGCCGTTCGGCGGCGCTTGGAACCGCGATCCTGTTACGAAGGAGCAGGTGTTGGAAGCGGAGAAGGCGGTTGACGCTGCACTATCGATCGGAATTTCGATGTATGATCATGCAGATATCTATACACGCGGGAAGGCAGAGCAAATTTTCGGTCAAATTCTGAAGGCAAGACCGAGTCTGCGTGAACAGATCGTGCTGCAATCGAAGGTGGGCATCGTGCTCAGCGAAGGCAAAGTGCCTGGTCACTTCAACTTCTCCAAAGACCACATCTTGAACAATGTCGACGGCACATTGGAACGCCTCGGTATTGACTATTTGGATGTGCTGCTGCTGCATCGTCCAGATCCATTAATGGAGCCGGAGGAAGTTGCAGAGGCTCTTGCACAACTTAAGGCAGCGGGCAAGGTGCGCTATTTCGGTGTATCCAATATGAACGTAGCTCAAATTGAATTTTTGCAGCAAGCGATTCCGGATCAACTCTGTGTCAATCAGCTGGAAATGGGACTTGGTCGTGTTGATTTCGTTAATCAAGATATATTCGTCAACCAGACGAAGGGTGTTCAGACGCACTTCTCGCCAGGACTGATGGAATATTCCAGAATGAAGAAGATTCAACTGCAGGCTTGGGCTCCGCTTGCGCAAGGAAGATTCTCCGGCAGAGCGGTGGACAATGAACCGGAGCATATTCAACAGACAGCCTCGCTAGTGAAGCAGATGGCCGCAGAGAAGGAAACGACGGCTGAGGCGATCGCGCTTGGCTGGCTGATGATGCATCCGGCGAAGATTCAGCCGGTTATCGGCTCTACGAAGGCGGAGCGGATTGTTGCTTGCAAGGATGCGGAGCGGCAGTCTGAGCTGATGACACGTGAAGAATGGTACACGCTCTACATGAGTGCTCGCGGCGACAAGCTGCCGGAATAAGACGAAGGAATAGAGAAGGAGCTGTCCCATTCGGTATACCGACGGTCGGCTTCTTCTTCATCCCATTCTTCCATTGACGGGCTCTCCATTCGCTGATATAATAGGAACAAATATTCGTATTGGCGGTGGTTGAATGTCTGAACACAAACTCAACCAGATCGAGCAGATGTTAAGTGATTTGATTCAGAGTGTAGGGCCCTTGAAGGTGTATTTTGAAGAAGAGAAGGAAGAGAATCAACGCAGATTCGAACAGTTCGACAAGCGCTTCGATGATGTGATGGCTGAGCTGCGTGCCAATAAGACGGAACATAATTATATGGCTACCCGTTTGTTTCGAGCCGAGATGGAATTGGACAGCTTGAAGGAACAATTGTCTAAGCAGTCCTAGCAGAATCTAAGGGATTAGATTCCATTCACTGTACGTAAGCGTCTGCCTAACCATATATGGGAAACTAGAAGCTGTCCGGATGCGATGTGATAGGGATAGCTTCTTTCTTATTGCTTCAACGAACGTCTGAACTAACATGCTGCTAACAATCACGTATTAATGTTAGGGAATAAACTAACATATAACAACAATCGACGAATTGTTATGACAGACAAGGGGAAGCATGCTATAATAGGTTCAATGTGAGTAAAATGGGTTGGTGGCTACTACTATGGCGAAAAAAGTAACAATGCAGCAAATCGCGGATCATCTAGGCGTGTCCAAATTTGTCGTATCTAAGGCGTTGTCCGGCAAAGGCGGGGTAAGTGAATCAACCAAGGAGCGGGTTATACAAGCCGCTTCTCAACTAGGTTACTTCGCACAGAAGAACGCATATATGAAAAATGTACGCAGGGATATTCCAACTTCAGTAACAGGAGGAAGCAAGCAATCCGTGCTTGTACTCATGCCGAATATTCGTTTCCAAACACGAGATTCCCTGTACTGGGGCAAAATATTGGACGGCATCTCAGCGAAATTGGAAGAAGTCGGACTAGGTATGGTCATTATCTCTGAACAGAGCATCGACCATTTCCTGCATATCTTGAACCCGAACGGCATCTTAGGTTTAGTTGGTGTCGGAGAGATATCCACTTCACTGTTGCTGGAAGTTCATCGTATCGGATTGCCCATGACACTGGTTGATCATGAGGACCCGCTGATTCCTTCTGATACAATCTTCGTCAATAACTATGATTGTATGAGCCGGTTGACGAAGCACCTCATCGGAATCGGTCACAAGCGAATGAATTTCATTGGGAACGCGCGTTATTCGCGCAGCTTCCATGACCGTTGGATTGCATTTCGCAGCGTCATGGAAGAGAATCAGCTGGAGACCGATATGAAGGAAGAGTGGTTGATTCAACTGGAGGGAATACAAGACTTCCAAGACCAGATCAAACAGTGGGCCATACGCAAGCAGCGGGCTGGAAGCATGCCGACAGCTGTATTGTGTGCGAATGATATGATTGCAATTGATGCGATGCATGCATTCAGAGAGCTTGGCTTGTCGGTTCCGCATGATATTTCCGTTACGGGGTTCGATAATGTTGAGGATGCTTATGCTATGCAGCCTGCTCTGACGACAGTGAATGTCCCGAAGGAAGCAATGGGGCGCAAAGCAGTCGAACAGCTGTTGCTTCGCATTGACAGGAAGCAGGAGCCGCTAGAGAAGATTCTAATCTTGGGCGAAGTCGTGTATCGCGAATCCATTACTCGACTTGTACAGAAGCAGCATAGTTAATCGTGCAACGGTGTATGCTGTTCGATTAAAGCAAAGGTCGCGCGTGATAACCGGATGACTGGTTATGCACGTGCGACCTTTTGTTTGTGTCACAGCGCCTACTGCTTAATGAAATGTGGAAATAATATGAAACGATTCTGTTCCATCCATACATCGAGTGCCTACAGATTCCATGTACGTATGGTACAATACGGATGAAAGACTTACATAATCGAATGGACGTAATGAGGGAGGGACCATCTATGTCATCATTAACAGGCAAGCGAGCGCTCGTATGCGCGGCTAGCCAAGGGTTGGGCAAAGCAATTGCTGAGAAGCTGGCGGCTGGCGGGGCCCGTGTAGCTATATGCAGTCGAACGTTGGAGCGAGTACAGGCTGCAGCAGAACAGATCGAGCAGGCGACGGGACATCGTCCGCATGCATGGGAGGCTGATTTGTCTCATCCGGCGGATATAGAGCGGCTTGTGCAGCAGACGACTGAAGCACTTGGCGGGATCGACATTCTCGTGACGAATGCGGGCGGACCGCCAGCTGGAATGTTTGAGGATTTCGATGACGATGCTTGGCAGCAGGCACATGAACAAAACTTCCTCAGCGTAGTTCGGCTCATTCGGTACGTTCTTCCTGGAATGAAGGCACAACAGGCAGGCTCCATCGTGAATATTATTTCGATGTCGGTCAAGCAGCCGATCTCTGGCTTGATCTTATCTAATGCTTATCGTTCCGCTGTTGTTGGTATGGCGAAGACGCTGTCCGAAGAGATGGGACCGCATGGCATTCGAGTGAATAATGTGGCGCCAGGACGGATATATACCGAACGGATTCAGCACTTGGACAAGACGAAGGCTGCCAGCTCAGGCATGAGCGCTCAAGCAGTGGCTGAAGCTGCTGAAGGCGTGATCCCGCTTGGGCGATCCGGCAAGCCTGAAGAGTTCGCTAATGCGGTTGCTTTTCTCAGCTCGGATGAAGCATCCTATTTAACAGGTGTCACCATGCAGGTGGATGGCGGTATGGTGAAGTCGCTGCTCTAATTGTCTAATGAAATATTAGGAGGGATGAACATGCTGGAACAGTTAATGGTTGCTGCCAAGGAAGGCGATACAGAAACGATGCGTACTCTTCTGCAAGAGCGACCGGAATTGTTGCATGAAACGATGGAAAATGGAGAAAGTCCGCTAACAGTTGCCATGTATTACGGAAGGCAAAACAGCGTGGAGTTTCTGCTACAGATGGGCGTAACGGTAACAATTCACGAAGCTGCAATGCTAGGGGATACTGACAGTATCGCTTACTTGCTCGATCAGGAGATCAGCTTGCTCCATGCATACAGCTTTGATGGCTGGACGCCGCTACACTTATGTTGTTTTTTCGGAGGGTATGAAGCAGCAGACCTGTTGATTCAGCGTGGTGCTGATGTGAACATACGTTCCAAGAATGATTTGTTAAATTACCCGATACACGCAGCAGCTGCGGGTAAGCGTACGCTACTCGTCAAGCTGTTGCTAGAGCATGGGGCAGATCCGAATGCGCAGCAGCATGGTGGTTGGACAGCGTTGCATCAGGCCGCCAATCAGTTCGATGTAGGCATGATTGAGCTGTTGCTGGCTTATAAGGCTGACCCGACTGTCCAGGAGAAGAGCGGATTAACGCCAAGAAACATTGCCGAAGAGAAAGATTACACGGACATCATTGCGGCGTTGGACAAGGCTAGCCAGTAATTGTTGAAGATGGACGCATAGATCGAAGTCAATCGGCACATACTACTTTTGCAGCGGTGATCGAAGAGAGGTGTGGTTCCGTTGAACGTATCCACGCATCACCCGGTGCTTCCACAAGGACCGCAAAACGATGTGAAGGAGTGCCTAGTCACTTAAGCGCAATACGGTTAGTATTGTACGAAAGGGCAACAGGTTACAAGCTTGAATCGTTTTTTGCACAGTGTAGGTTGCCACAAAATACGCTCACCGCTGCATAGAAAGTCCGATTTGCGGACTTTCGCGAAAGCTGTCCTTATCCGTCATCATGACGGTAGGGACGGCTTTTTGTATGATGGTGGGCGATCGAATGCACAGATGGAAGCATCATGAGTTATGTGTCAAGCCGCAATAAATAGCTTACCTAGTGGAATAGTTGGTATAAGGGGACCTTATAGGATTTATATGAAATTGCAATAGTAGATTAGGTCCATGTATGTTTCAACAATGTGCAAAGTTCGTTATGATGGATAAGACATAAATAGAGGACGTGATCTAATGCTTAAGAATTTCAACAACAAGAAGCTGCTACTGCAAATATGGATCACCTTCTTGCGAATTGGTCCTGTGACCTTCGGCGGAGGTTATACGATAATTGCGTTGCTGGAACGGGAAACGGTAGAAAAGCGCAAATGGATGAAGTCTAGTGAGATTGCTGATATCGTGGCGGTTGCCGGTTCGGTTCCCGGTGCGTTGGCTATAAACACAGCAATTTTCGTAGGATACAGATTGGCGGGTGCTGCAGGCGCAATTACAGCTATGATTGGCGTGCTGCTTCCAACCTTCTGCATTATTGTAGGATTAAGTATCGGCTATATGTATGTTCAGGATTATCCCAAGGTAGAAGCTGCACTGGTAGCCATTCGAGCAACCGTTGCAGCTCTCATAACCTATGCTGCGATTCGAGTTGGCAAAACCGCGGTCGTAGATAAGACGTCAGCTCTCCTTGTACTCGTAACAGTGCTCGTGCTCCTGCTTCTTCCTATTCATCCGATATGGATCATCTTAGCGGGCGGGATCGGCGGAATAGCGATTGTATTCTTGCGCAACCGGATTGGATTGCACACCCGCTTGGATGAAGGCGGCGTACAGGAATACAAGTATGATGATTACTTTATTGGGGACGGAATTTGAGCCTTAGGAGGGTTAGACTTGGAGTTATGGGAGTTATTTAGTACTTTTTTTCTCATTGGGCTCGTTTCTTTCGGCGGCGGCTATGCGATGATTCCGCTCATCCAAGAAGAGGTTGTATCAGACCAGCATTGGTTGACTGTGCAGGAATTCGCAGACATGCTGGCAATTGCGGGTATGGCGCCAGGTCCTGTTGCGACGAACAGCGCGATCTATGTCGGATTTCGGGTAGACGGTGCAGTTGGGGCAATCTCTGCAGTGCTGGGAATGATCTTGCCGTCATTATGTTTCATTCTGCTCCTCGGTTCGTTGTTCTACAAATTTCAGAAGCATCGCACAGTGAAATCAGCCTTCTATGGATTGCGCGCCGTCATCACAGGTCTTGTTATATATGCGGCTATTGTGTTTGCGATCGGGAACGGCATGCTGGCCTCACTATCCTGGTACACAGCAAGCTTGTTGCTTATTTATTTAGGTTCCTTGGGAGCGTTGGCCTATTTGCGCTGGCATCCGATATACATCATAATAGCATCCGGGATATTGGGAGCAATGTTATATACGTAGAACAGGTATGCTTCAAGTATGTTTAGGTAAGGAGAGCGCGGCGTGACAATACACTGTACATAGATGCAGCAATTGCGTTAAACTGAAAACGATTGCAGAAGTAGTAACGATCGATAATCGGTATACGCTAATTAACTTTATATGCTCGGAAGTCGTCTATTCATTGGAATAGTTGCAATTCGGCTTTTTTTGGGGACTGTTTCGAAAATGGTTGCGTTTCCTCAGAAATTATGATATTTTGAAAACGATTTCAATATTACTATTTATGGATGCTTATGAAAAGTGAGGGTTTCTAAGTGCGAAATGTAACGATAAAAGAGGTTGCTCAGGCAGCCAGTGTATCGACGGCAACGATATCTCGGGTTTTGAATAAAAGCGGGTATGTGAGCGAGGATGTGCGGCAACGGGTGCTGGAAACGGTGCGGCAGTTGAATTATCGACCGAATGCAGTCGCTCGTAATTTGAAGAGGGATCGAACGCATTGTGTCGGGCTGATATTGCCGGATATGCGCAATCCGTATTTCATGAGATTGGCTCGCGAAATACAAGCGTTGCTTTCTGTGCGTAATTACCATATTCTGTATACTGACAGCGGGGCAGACGCCTCCAGAGAGCGCATTGCAATCAACTTTATGTTGGAAAATCGGATCGAGGCTCTAGTCATAGCAGGTGTGGGGGAGAATGCGGACAAGCTGCGCGAAGTACAAGAACGCGGCATTCCGCTCATTCTGATTGATCGGCGAGTCGAGGACGTACACACGGATATCATTATTGATGATAACAAAGGTGCTGCGGAAAGGGCTGTGAAGCTTCTCATTGATAAGGGGCATCGGAAAATCGGAATACTGTGCGGACCTGAGGGGATCAGCACTGCGGACGAACGGCGGGAAGGTGTGTTGAATGCGCTTGTGCGGGCAGGTCTGAACTATGCGGATATGTTCTGGTATTCCGGAGATTTCTCACGCTCCTCTGGTCGTGAAGCCGCTCGCCAGATGACACGGCTGCTGGAACCTCCCACGGCAGTGTTCTCCACGAACAATGAAATGACCTTCGGCCTATACTTAGGACTAAAGGAATTAGGACAACCGCTTGATTTCTGGGAGGTTGCTTCCTACGGTGAATTGGAGTTTGCGCCGTTGTTTGCTAACCGGCTTGCCTATGTGAAGCAGAATCCCGAAGCTATAGGCCGTACAGCAGCTGAACTAGTATTGGAACGCATAGGCGGCTCAGATCGTGAGGAGCAGTGTTCCGAACAAATTATGTTAACGCCGGACATTGTTTGCATGTAGCTAGTGGGATGTTTATGTGTCGTAGTCATCTTTGCAGCGAATGTGGTATGCTAAGATGAGCAAATTTGGATAATCAACAGGAGGCGTCTCAATCGTGAACAAATCATCTGCCTATCAAGGTGACTATCAAGGGTTGCACAGTATTTGGCTCACATATGGTCGTTATGAAGCTGCTGTATTACCGAACGTTGGCGCAAATTTGATCGCTTTTCGCGATACGGAGAATGGCTGCGCGTTTCTGCATGAGCCTTCTCCGAATGAATGGGATGAATTTCTAGAACGTCCTATTCTGCACGGCATGCCGGTGCTGTATCCTCCAAATCGTTACGAGGACGGGAAACTTGCGTGGGAAGGCAAGGAGTACGCGCTGCCCATTAATGAAGAAGAGACGAACAATCATCTGCATGGCTTTATCTATAACATCCCTTGGCAAGTAGAGAGTTACGCTGCCGACGAGCATTCCAGTTATGTTGTCTTGATGTTGCGTGTAGATGAACAGCATGAGGTGTATCGTTATTTGCCGTTCAGCTTCACGCTGCGTCTGCGTTATACATTAAGCGAGCTTGGGCTGCAGCAGCAAGTTTCGGTGCGCAATGAAGGCTCTACGCGCATGCCGTGGCTGCTTGCCTTCCATACTGCAATCAATGCACCGTTCGCGCCAGACAGCCAAGCTTCCGACTACCGCTTGAAAGTCACGGTCGGCGACCGCTATGAGATGAGCGAGCGCATGCTGCCGACAGGGAACATTCAGCCAATGTCTGAGGATGAGATTGCGATGAAGCAAGAGGGGATATACCCGTTCTATGGATCTATGGACAATCATTACACAGCGGAGACACAGGATGGGCGCAATCGGATGGAATTGACTGATACGCGGACGAATACAACACTTGTCTATGACGCAAGCAGTGCGTATAAGCATTGGATGATTTATAACAATGGTGGCAAGGAAGGCTTCTTCTGTCCCGAGCCGCAAACCAATCTAGTCAATGCGCCGAATATAGCAGGAATGTCGGCTGAGAGAAGCGGTCTGATCGGTCTGGAGCCAGGTGATATTTGGGAAGCTGCAAGCCGCTTGTATGTGAAGTAATCATTTGCATGATGATTCGGCTTTGTCTGTTACAAGACAGGCCGTTTTTTATTGCGATGAGGTGGAAGGCAATACTATTGGACAAGTGCAGAGAAGGAGTGATGGCGATTGATACCAGAAGTTCAGCAATATCTTGAGACCGAGCGTGAGCGATACGTAGAAGAACTTGCGGCATTTCTGCGAATTCCGAGTATTAGTGTCGGTACGGAGCATAGGGATGATATTCATCAAGCTGCTGAATGGTTGGCACATAAGCTTCGGAGCGCTGGTATGGAGCATGTTGAGATTATGGAGACAGCCGGTAATCCGATCGTATATGCGGATTGGTTGCACGCTCCGGATCAACCTACGGTGCTTGTATATGGCCATTATGACGTTCAACCGGCAGATGCCGCGGAAGGCTGGGATTCAGAACCGTTCGAGCCGATCGTGAAGAATGGCAAGATCTATGCAAGAGGAGCAACTGATGACAAAGGGCAGCTGTTGATTCACGTCAATGCAGTAGAGGCATTGCTTCGGACTGAAGGTAAGCTTCCGGTCAATGTTAAGGTGTGTATAGAAGGAGAAGAAGAGATTTCTAGCCCTAGTCTGCCGGGCTTTCTAGAACAGCATCGTGACCGATTGCAGACCGATGTGATCGTCATCTCGGACGGCCCGATGATCGCGCCTCATACGCCGTCAATCTGTACATCCCTGCGCGGACTGGCGGGTATGGAAGTGCGGGTGATGGGACCAGCGCAAGAATTGCATTCCGGCCTGTACGGAGGCGGTGTGCAAAATCCGATTCATGCGCTGACAGAGCTGCTGACCAGCTTGCATACGAGAGAAGGGAAGGTAGCTGTCGCCGGCTTCTACGAAGGAGTGATCGCGCTGACGCCGGAAGAACGTCAGCAGCTGCGTCTGCTGCCGCAAGATGACGAGCAAATTCGCAAGGATCTTCGAGTTCCAGAGCTGTACGGAGAGGAAGACTACTCGTTCATAGAGCGGACAACCGCGCGTCCGACATTGGAAGTAGTGAGTGTGACAGGCGGATTCCAGGGAAGCGGATTGAAGCCGGCAATCCCAACTTCAGCATCGGCGAAGATTGCCTGTCGGCTAGTCGGTGAGCAGGACCCAGATGCAGTGATGGATGCGATTGAACAGCATCTGCAGCAACGATGTCCGCGAGGAAGTACTGTCGAGTTGATTCGTTCGCATGGCGGGCGACCATACCAAATTTCGGCGAAGCATCCGTATCTACAGGCCGCAGCAGATGCTTACGGCACCGCGTACGGCAAGAAACCTGTATATTCGCGGAGCGGGGGCTCTATTCCGATAGTTGAAGTATTCCATACGGTACTAGGCGCACCGATCGTGATGATGGAATTTGGGCTGCCTAGTGAGAATCTGCACGGACCGAACGAGCATTTTCATCTGGATAATTTGGAGAAGGGGATGCTGACATCTTGTCTGTACTTGCATCGGCTGGCCGAAGGATAGAGCTAGTGAATCAATGGCAAGTATTCATATTGGGTTAGAAGAAAAAAAGGTTGGGCAGAAGGAATACATTCTGCCCAACCTTTGTCGTTTCATTAGGGGGTGCGACACTAGAAATTAGTCGATTTTCATAACGCCGCCCGTGCTTGCTGATGTGACGAGTTTGGAATAACGGGCAAGATAGCCGGTTTTCACCTTAGGCTCGAATCCTTTCCATTCTGCTTCACGACGCTTGGCCATCTCTTCGTCGCTAATTTCCAGCGTAATCGTACGTTCCTCCAAGTTCAAATCGATGATGTCGCCGTCATGCACGAAAGCAATCGGACCGCCTTCTGCCGCTTCCGGTGATATGTGACCGATGCTGATGCCGCGAGATGCGCCGGAGAAGCGACCATCTGTAATCAAGCCGACCTTGGCGCCGAGCCCCATGCCCATAATTTGTGAAGTAGGGGCAAGCATTTCCGGCATTCCTGGACCGCCCTTTGGTCCCTCATAGCGAATGACGACAACGTGTCCTTCCTTAACCTTGCCATTGGCAATACCATGAAGCGCATCCTCTTGAGACTCGAAGCAGATCGCAGGGCCGCGGTGACGTCCGCCAACGGAAGGATCGACTGCGCCGACTTTGACAATCGCGCCGTTCGGTGCCAAGTTGCCGAACAATACTGCCAATCCGCCTTTTTTACTATGCGGGTTGTCCAGTGTATGAATGACGTCCGTATCTTGAATCTCGCAGCCTTCTACATTCTCTCGCAATGTTTTGCCTGTCGCGGTAATGTTGTCACCATACAATGCACCTGGTTTTTTGAATAGTTCGTTCAGAACAGCGCTTACGCCGCCTGCATTATGCACATCTTCGATATGGTAGTCTGATGCCGGTGCGATCTTGGCGAGATGGGGCACACGCTCTGCAACTTCATTAATGCGCTCGATCGGGTATTCGATACCTGCTTCGTGTGCAAGTGCCAGCGTATGAAGCACAGTATTAGTGGAACCGCCCATCGCCATATCAAGCGCAAATGCATTATCGATCGCTTCGATCGTCACGATGTCGCGAGGCTTAATGTCTCGCTCGATCAGCTCCATGAGCTGAGTTGCCGATTTCTTCACGAATTCGCGGCGTTCTGGGCTGACAGCGAGAATCGTTCCGTTGCCCGGCAGCGCTAGGCCAAGTCCTTCTGCAAGACAGTTCATCGAATTAGCGGTGAACATGCCGGAGCAGGACCCGCAAGTTGGGCAGCCGAATTGTTCAAGCTCGGTCAAGCTCTGCTCGTCGATCTTGCCTGATTGGAATGCGCCGACCCCTTCGAATACAGAAGACAGTGAGATCGCCTTGCCGTCGCTCGTGCGTCCGGCCTTCATCGGACCGCCGCTGACGAATACAGTAGGGATGTCTACACGCAGAGCGCCCATCATCATGCCAGGTGTGATCTTGTCACAGTTCGGAATACATACCATGCCGTCGAACCAATGGGCGGACACTACTGTTTCCAGTGAGTCTGCAATAATTTCGCGGCTTGGCAGCGAGTACCGCATGCCGATATGTCCCATCGCAATGCCGTCATCAACACCGATCGTGTTGAACTCGAATGGCACGCCGCCAGCTTCGCGAATCGCTTCCTTGACGATTTTGCCGAATTCCTGCAAATGCACGTGCCCAGGCACGATATCGATATAAGAGTTACACACTGCAATGAACGGCTTGTCGAAATCTTCTTCCTGCACGCCGGCTGCACGCAGCAGACTGCGGTGAGGCGCGCGGTCGAAGCCTTTTTTGATCATATCTGATCGTCTTTTTTGGTTAGACATGTTGCTATACCTCCTCAGTTCATTACGGTTGGGCTGCCTGTGCAGAACCAGACCGGTTACTTGCTTAGTAAGCAAAAAAGAATAATATCCTCCATTGTACAACAAATCCGCGTGAAATGGGAGTCCCGTACGAATGGAACTATTGGTATGAGTGCTAGATAATCTTCACCATGAGTGGTGACACCTTGCCTTATGTCGGTTCCTCCGAACCTGATTGGGGTGCATGCGTGCTCTGCAGAAATTGCTCAATGGCGAGTGAGGCTGCGCCTAATGCAGCAGATCGAAGACCCAAAGTAGCGAACACAATATCGGTATGACGCAGATGGGAACGGAGCCCGCTCTGTCGGGCTGTTTCAGCCAGCGGATCGGCGATCCATGTCTTAGCCAGCACCAGCCTGTTGCCGATCACAACAGCCTGCGGGTTGAAGCTGTTCATGATGCCTGCAATGCCGATGCCAAGCTTGGCGCCGATATTGGCAAACAGCCGAATCGCCTCTGGCTGCTTGTCTGCTGCAAGCTTCGTTAACTGATCCAAGCCGGTATCGTCCGTCTCAGGTGCGGCAAGCAATCCGGCATTCCGTGCAGCATGAAGCAATGCATTCTCAGATGCGTACATTTCCCAGCAGCCTGCATTGCCGCAACGGCATGGAAGCCCGTCCATCTCGATCGTCATATGGCCTACCTCACCCGACAATCCGCTGCTTCCTCGGAACAAGGCATCATTCAAGATAATGCCTGCGCCAATGCCGATTCCGGCACTAACATAGATGAAGTGCTCGTACGCTTGACCTGCGCCGAATCGTTTCTCACCGAGCGCGCCGACATTAGCTTCATTGTCGATCCATACCGACAAGGGGACGGTTGCCTGAAGCTCTGCTTGCAGATCAATATTCCGCCAGCCTAAGTTTGGAGCAGATATGACGCTGCCGCCGTCGACCATGCCAGGCACGCCGATGCCGATGCCGATTACGCCGTGCGGGCAGTCGGGCACTTGCTGTTGAAGCTCTGCAACTGACTCGCGAATGATACGAAGAATAACGTGTAAGGACGTATCCGTTAACGGGCGCAGAATCTCTGCCTCCGCGTTGCCCTCGAGATCCGTTAAGATGGCGCGCAAATAATTAACGCCAAGATCGATCCCAATGGCGAAGCCTGTTCTAGCATGAAACAGCAGCATGACAGGCTTGCGACCGCCGCTTGATACACCGGTGCCTGTCTCCACGATGAGCTGACCGTCAATGAGCTCACTGACTAGGTTGGATACCGTGCCTTTGTTCAAGCCGGTCTTCGCAGAGATGGCAGCACGAGAGATCGGACCGTCGGTGCGTATTGTGTCCAGAATAATCGATTTATTCATGCGCTTGACCAATTGAAGGTCTCCGGTAACTTTCATGTTCACTTCCGTCCGTTTCTATACAAGATCTCTTACAGCGTAACAACGCTAAATGCAAGCTATTAAGTAGTGTAGCACGGGTATAAAAAAAAACCTACAAAAACTTTGTTTATCCAATAGACAAACTTCTTATGACTGTGATACGATGTAGAAGAAATGATTACTTGGGGAGGTCATCTGAAGATGAGTTATTTTCCGTCAGTAGGTAAAATCACATACGAAGGCAAGGATTCGAAGAACCCATACGCATTCAAGCACTACAATCCGAATGAAGTGGTAGCAGGCAAGACGATGGAGGAGCACATGCGCTTTGCTGTATCGTACTGGCATACCTTTACTGGTGCAGGCAACGACCCTTTTGGAAGCGGTACCGCCATTCGCTCTTGGGATAAGTTCAACGGCGTTGATCTTGCCAAAGCGCGCGTGGAGGCATCGTTCGAGTTTTTTGACAAGCTTGGTGCGAAGTACTTCTGCTTCCACGATCGTGATATAGCGCCGGAAGGCAGCACACTTCGCGAGACGAACAAGATTTTGGATGAGATTGTGGGCATGATTAAATCGAATATGGCCTCTAGCGGAATGAAGCTGCTGTGGAACACACAGAATATGTTCACGAATCCTCGCTTCGTACATGGTGCAGCTACTTCGAACAATGCTGATGTATACGCTTACGCGGCTGCTCAAGTGAAGAAAGGATTGGAAACAGGCAAGGAGCTCGGCGCAGAGAACTATGTGTTCTGGGGCGGTCGGGAAGGATACGAATATTTGCAAATTACGGATATGAAGCTGGAGCTTGACAATCTGGCTCGTCTGTATCATATGGCGATTGATTATGCGAAGGAAATCGGGTTTGATGCCCAATTCCTGATTGAGCCGAAGCCGAAGGAGCCGACGAAGCATCAGTATGACTTCGATGCGGCCACGACGATTTCATTCCTGCGCACGTATGGGCTTCAGGATCACTTTAAGCTGAACATTGAAGCGAACCATGCTACTCTTGCGGGACATACATTCGAGCATGAGCTGCGGGTTGCTCGCATTCAGGGAATGCTCGGTTCGATCGATGCCAACCAAGGCGATACGCTGCTTGGCTGGGATACAGACGAATTCCCAACGGACCTGTATTCTGTTACGCTGGCGATGTATGAAATTTTGCAAAATGGCGGTATCGGCAAGGGCGGCGTGAACTTCGACGCGAAGGTTCGCCGCGGTTCCTTCGAGCAGGATGACTTGTTCCTGGCGCACATTGCCGGTATGGACAGCTTCGCACGTGGGATGAAGGCAGCTGCTAAGCTCATCGAAGATCGCGTGTTCGAAGGTGCGATTGAGGAGCGATATGCTTCATTCCAATCCGGTATCGGCGCAGATGTCGTTGCTGGCAAGGCAGATCTGAAATCGCTGGAGCAATATGCGCTGGATCTTGAGGACATTCAAAATCGTTCCGGTCGTCAAGAACATCTGAAATCGATCATGAACGAGTACATCTTTTAAGTGCCCGAATAACGTTTCTTCAACTATATAGGGCAACGGATTAGGTCACAGGACCGGCCTGGCCGCTGGTCTTGTGGCTTTTTTTTCCTCATCGCATGGGGTACGGATTCTATTATGACAGTTCCATTACGTAATCAAGAAGGAGGAACAACGCATGTATGTTCTTGGTGTGGATTTGGGCACAAGCGCAGTGAAAGTATTGCTGGTGGACCGCTCTGGTGCGGTCAAGGCTGAAGCAACTCGTGCTTATCCGCTTATTCAGGAGAAGTCCGGGTACAGTGAGCAAGACCCGGCAGAGTGGGTCAGCGGCACGTCATCCGCAATTCGGGAAGCGCTTCAACAGACAGGAGCAAGCGGAAGCGATATCGATGGCATGAGCTTCTCAGGTCAGATGCATGGGCTTGTGCTGCTGGACGAAGCCAGTCGTCCATTGCGGAACGCGATTCTGTGGAACGATACACGTACTACGAAGCAGTGCAGGCAGATTGAGCAAGTATTGGGAGCTGATCTGCTAGGCATAGCGAAGAACCCGGCTTTGGAAGGATTCACGCTCCCGAAGCTGCTGTGGGTGAAGGAGCATGAACCGGAATTGTTCGCGAAGGCTAAGCAGTTCTTGCTGCCTAAGGACTATGTCCGTTATCAGATTTGCGGCGAGTACCATATGGATGTGTCAGATGCGGCAGGAACGCTCCTGTTTGACGTGAAGAATAAGCGGTGGAGCGAACGGATTGCAGATGCGTTCGATATTCCGCTGTCGATCTGTCCGCCCATTGCAGAAGCACACGCATGTGTCGGAGAAGTGCAGGCGGCTTTCGCCAAGGAATCCGGACTTGCGCCGGGAACGAAGGTGTTCGCAGGCGGGGCGGACAATGCGTGTGGTGCAATCGGCGCTGGTATCTTGAAGCCTGGTATGGCGATGTGCAGCATCGGGACATCAGGTGTTGTGCTCACCTACGCAGATACATGTGATCAGGATTTCGGCGGCAAGGTTCACTTGTTTAATCACGGCAAGGAGCAAGCGTACTATGCGATGGGTGTGACGCTCGCTGCTGGCTATAGTATGAGCTGGTTCAAGGACACATTCGCGCCTGATGTCAGCTATGATGAGTTGCTTGCAGGGGTGGAAGATATACCGCCAGGAGCAGGTGGTCTGCTGTTCACGCCTTACTTGGCAGGGGAACGGACTCCTCACGCGGATGCCGTCATTCGCGGCAGCTTGATCGGATTGGACGGTTCACATAAGCGCAGCCATATCGGTCGTGCCGTGATGGAAGGGATTACGTTTTCGCTGCATGAATCGGTTGAGATGTTCCGGGAAGCAGGGGTGGAGATGAACGAGATCGTCTCGATCGGAGGCGGTGCGACCAATCCGACCTGGCTGCAGATGCAAGCAGATATCTTCGGATTGCCTGTCGTCAGACTGACTAATGAGCAAGGTCCCGGCATGGGCGCAGCGATGCTAGCGGCATACGGCTGCGGCTGGTTCTCTAGCTTGGAGGCGTGCGGGGAGAAGTTCGTTCATAGAGCGGAGACGATTCAGCCGAATGCTGAACGTACGGAGCAGTATAAGAAGCTGTTCGCCATATACAAGCAAGTATATAGTCAGACGAAGAGCTTGAACGATCAGCTCGCATCGTTCCGTGTGTAAGCACCTCTGTTAGACGGGGTTCGCTGTGCTTGTGAACAGAAAAAGGTCAGCCGATTTTTTGGCTGACCTTTTTTATTCACAGTAATGGTTAGCGCTATTCCACAGTCGTATACGTATCCGGATCCACATCTTCGAGCAAGGTTGTCGGTGCGCCAATCGCTATGAGGAACAGATCATGCATGGCGCGCGTGCACGCGACATAGAACAGGTTGCGCTCTGCTTCGTCTCCGTACTCGGGAGCGGATGCATCATAGACGATGACGGCATCGAATTCCACACCTTTGGCCAAGTAGGCCGGAATAACTTGAATGCCGGGTTCGAATGCGATCGTTTCCTTACGGATCAGATGCACATTCTCAAGGCCGAGATTGCGTAGCTGCTCGGCAGTGTTCCGACTCGCATCGGCTGTCTTGCAGATGACAGCCAAGCTGGCGTGGCCGTATGCTTGCCATTCGTGCAGTTGAGCGGCTACTCGCTCGGCAGCTTCCTCTTGATTGCGGACTGTCGCTAGCCGGGGAGTAGTACCCGCACGTTGGAACGGCTCGATGTCATGACCGCCTACAATGCCGCGGGTGAACGCCACAATCGGACGAGTAGACCGATAGCTGCGTGTTAGCCGCAGTGTTGCTGTCTCATCGTTCGGATACAGACCATGCAGTGCTTGAAAGCCGGACAGTGCCAATGCGCTTGTGAATATGGCCTGGTTGAAGTCACCGAGTACTGTCATACGTGCGCGGGGGAACAACCGCTTCAAGAATTCATACTGGAACGGTGAGTAATCTTGCCCTTCATCCACGAACACATGACGCACATTCGTATTCGTATGAAACCCTTCCAGCAGTTCCTTCAGGTACAGGAACGGTGTCGCATCCTCATAAGACAGCGCTTTGCGTTGCAGCAGTTCTATGCTGAGCTCGCATGCTTCCTTCCAATGTTGAGGAAGCTCCGCATCTTGCGGCAAGCAAGACTTCAGCAGGCTCGTGTCTTCGAGCAATCGGCTGTACAATGCGCGAATGTTCAAGAAGCGGTATAACTTAATGCCTCGGCGCAACGGCTTCATCTTCTCCTTGACGACCCAGCCGGCAAGTACGTCCAGTTCCTGCTCATAGCCATCTAACCGTTTGGCAGTCTTACCAGACTTCCCAGAGACATCGTCGGCATGAGTACGACGTTGCGCTGCGTCTCGCTTGTTACGTCTTTCTAATCTGCGGCGGTGACGATATGCTCGTTCATATACATCTGGATCTAGATATTCTGCGGCATCCTTGGCCCAGTCCATATTGCGCTCTTCTTCTTCAATCTGTGCAAGGCGATCCAACAGCCATTCCGCTGTATCTGCCAGACGGTTGTGGAACTTGTGATCGGGGTTCGTAGTGTAGAATCGATCATGTATTTCCTTCGCACTGATGAGCAGCTTGCCGCGAAAGCGAATATCTCGGAATAAGAGTCCGCTATGCTGCAAGCTATGCTTATAAGCAGTAATCGCGTTCAAGAAGGCGCGGGAAGCTTTGAATCGAATGGCTTCCATACGTGCCTCATAGCCATGAGTACCGCGTGAGGTTAACACATACTCCATTTGTTCGAATGGGTCTTCAACATCGAATTGGCGGCCTAATCGATGCTCCAAATATTCTTGGAAGGTTGCTTGCTGCATATTCTCCTCTCCGAGTTCAGGCAATACGGTAGAGACATAACTGTTGAACAGTGGATTGGGGGAGAACAATACGATCTGATCAGCCTTGAGCCGTTCGCGATGTTTGTATAGCAAATAGGCGATGCGTTGTAACGCAGCGGATGTCTTACCGCTTCCGGCAGCCCCTTGCACAATGAGTAAGCGTGCACGGTCATTGCGGATGATCTGATTCTGTTCCTTCTGTATGGTAGCTACGATCGTCTTCATATTGGCGTCAGCACCTTGGCCCAATACTTGCTGCAGCAGCTCATCACCGATCGTCTCACCTGTATCGAAATAGGTATCAACATGTCCGTTCTGAATGATGAATTGCCGCTTGAGCGTCATCTCACCATCCTGGAATCCTTCAGGTGTCTCATAACGAGCTGGTCCCGGGACATGATCATAGTACAAGGAAGAGATAGGAGCGCGCCAATCATAGATAAGAAATTGTTCCCCGTTCTCATCAATCAACGAAGATGTGCCAAGATAGATCGATTCATTCGCTGTTGCGCCACTGTCACGAAAGTCGATTCTGCCGAAATATAATTTATCCCGCAGATTGTCCAGCTTGGACAGCTGTGCTGTCAAATGCTTGTGACTTCTCTCTCTTTCGGATAAAACTTCTGCTTGCTGCTTCATGCTCACGGCAGTTTCTATGACGTCATCTGGATTATCAATATTGACCGTCACATCTTCCCAGAAGTGTTTGCGAATATGCACAACCTGCTCCTTCAAACTGCCTGCTTCTTCAACCAGCTCATGGACTAGATTGCTGATCCGCTTGTGAACGTACTGTGCTCTTTGCTGCTCCTTCTGCAATTCCGTTTGCTCGTTCATGAATGCCGCACTCCCTTAATATATGTTCTTGACTGTGATCCAAGTGTTTGGTATAATATAATAGATGTACTGTAGAAATATGTGTCTGTTCCCAAAATTGCGAAGACCGTTCCTATTATAGCACGGTCTTTTTGTGTTTACAAATTCTCTTCGTTACATTCATTCGCCATCAACTTTCTGCTCCAATTTGCCATTCTCATTCGACTCTGCTTCGATTCGAACCTCTGTACGCTCGTTCATTAAGGGATGACTTCCCCTTCTTATCCCACACACTTCTTCCAATCGACATTGTTCAACATTAAAAGTGCTGATTCGTCATTTTCTACCCGTATCATAAATAAGGTAAAAACGGTATAATAGATACAGATTTTAGTAGCAAATCAAAGAAGAGGATGATGTAAGTGTTAGCTGAACCGTCTTACATTGCCGAATCGAAATGGAGATGCAAGCGAGCAGGAATGAATCCACAGGCAATTCCAGATCCGGCAAGTCGGCTGTCAGATGATGAAACGCAGATCCGTCTTGTTAGATATGGGAAAGTGTTAACGCAGATGCAAACGTTTTCAACTCGTTTGACGGGGACGTTGCAGGACGTACAGATGGTTGTGGCTTTAACGGACGAATGTGGCTATGTTTTGGACCTATATGGAGATTGTGCCGTCATGAAGGAGCTTGACCAACACGGGATTGGCGTGGGCGTTCCATTGACTGAGTGTGGGATGGGAACGAATGCGGTCAGTCTCACCTTGCAGCATCAGCAGCCGATTCAGCTTGTCGGTGCAGACCATTATCGGCAAGGGCTACATGCGATGGCTAGCTACGCTGCTCCGTTCTCTTATCTCGAGCCGAATGGATTGAAGGGTACAATCGCATTTATCGTGCCGCTGGAGCATCATCATCCGATACTGCTCACGCTAGTCACGACACTAGTGGAGACAATCGAGAAGCAATTAGAACTGGATGTGAAAAATGAGCAGTTGAACCAATTTAACAGTATGATGTTTCATACTGTTCGCAATGGCATCATCTTAACGGATCAGGAAGGAAGAATACAAGAGCTGAATCCGTACATGGAAAAAATCATATCCAAAAGTAAGGAGCAGCTCATAGAAAAGTCGGTGTTCGAGCTTGAGCCTTTTGGCCGTTTAGTTAAGAGCGTATTACAGACTGGTAAGGAAATCGCAGACCGAGAAATTATATTTCATGATGATATGATGCAAACAACGGTCTGCTTGTTCGATGCACTGCCTGTTCTGGATGAGAAGAAAGAAGCTGTAACAGGTGTATATTTGCAGTTCCGTGACATTACAGATCGACATCAATTAGAGAAACAAATTTTACTCTCTGAGAAATTCACAGCAATTGGCAAGCTTGCGGCTGGTTTGGCACATGAAATTCGCAATCCGCTTACGTCAGTCATTGGTTTCATTTATTTAATGAAGCAGAAATTTCAACATGCAGCGGAACGGCGTTACTTGGATATCATTGATCAAGAATTATCAACATTGAATAAGCTTGTCTCACAATTTGTACTGATGACGAAACCGTCCAATCCGCAAATTCGCATGTGCAATATGCGTTCCTTAATTTTGGATACGGTTGAACTGATGAAGAGCCAAGCTATATTAAGAAGCATTACATTAGAGACACGTGTTCCAGATGAAGCGCTTGAAGTGATGGCGGATGCCCAGCAAATTAAGCAGGTGCTAGTCAATTTGATTCAAAATGCGATTGAGGCGATGCAAGCCCAAGGTGTGGTTCGGATTATGCTGGAGCAAAAGGATGAATATGCAGTGATCCGTATTAAGGATGAAGGGAAAGGCATTTCGGATGAGCATTTGAATCAAATTGTGACGCCTTTCTTTACAACGAAGGATGAAGGGATTGGACTTGGACTGTCCATCAGTTACCGCATGATTGAAAGCCACAAGGGAAGTATTAATATTTCCTCTAAGCCTGGTGTAGGCACTACTTTCACCATACAGCTGCCAATCCGAATGACGAATGCTTGACTGCCCGGGCAGCTTCAGTACGAGTAGGGAAATGCTGGTCACGTCATAAGCGTCACATAAAACCCGTCTATCGAAGATAAACTAAGCTTGATTCTTCGGCAAAGGGGGTGGACGCGAATGTGGAAGAAGCTTTCTGGTTTACTGATTGTTTCGCTGATGGCAACAGGACTTGCTGCGTGTGCTGGTGCTGACGATAACAATCGGGTTGAGCGAAACAATGTCAACAATGTGCGCCCTTTGGACATGGACAACGATATCCGGCGCGGGATGCGGGATATGGACATGAACAGGAATGGTCGCAACGGCTTCAATGACAACGGAGCAGGCACGGGCATGAACGGTCGGAACGGCACGATGACGGATAGGAATGGCCGCAGCATCGATCGCAGCTTTGACCGTAACACTACGGATACCCGTAATGGCCGCGGTATGATGGATCCGGATATGAACCCGCTTGATGCGGACAATGATGATATCCTGCCAGATCAGGATGACAGAATGAACCGCAACGGCGGAATGATGGACTAATGTATAAGAGGCTGTCCCTGAGTATGAGGGACAGCCCCTTGCCTATTACAGACCAAAGTCGAAATTTGGATATACATAAGGATCATCAGGCGCCTCAATGCTGCGCACCTTGAGAACCTCAATCGCCAACACTTCAGTTTCGTTCATCGTCGTTGTCTGGATCGTGCCGGTCACTTCGATCCAGCTGTCTTCTTCGAGCGAAGAGGCTCGCGGATAAGAGCTCAATACGCCATAAGGTGCAGCATCCGCAGAGCAACACTGCATGGCGTAACGCGAGATGGCGAATTGATCGGATTCAAGTTCATCAGGCTTGTAGACGAATCCGCTAATTCGAATCGATTTGCCAGCGAATGTATGCTTGTATAAGTCCAGTGTAGTCAATACCTCTGTATAGGAATGCTCAGGCACTTCAATGATTTCATCGTTGTAAACGGTACGTGCGTATTTGGCATATCCGGCAAATAAAGCATTGTCTTCAGGGAATAGTAAGGCTAGCTCCTCTTCGGTCAAAGACCCTTCAGATACCGTTAAATCGTCAATCAACTGATTGTCCGGCTGTTCCATGCTAGAAGCTGCTGTGTCGTCCCCGGAACTAGCGTGATCATCGCGATCATTAGAGGAGGAGCCGTCAGAAGCTTGGAATGTATTATCAGTAACGGTGCCGGAAGTAGTAGGAACTTCCGGTTGTTGCGGCTGTGTCTGCGGCTGCTGATAGTCGGCTTCATCTTGCAACACTGCAGAGTTCGGCTTCGGCGCGCTCGATTGGAGGTTCGATGAAGCGGCGAAATTCATTCCCTTGCGTTCGATGAGTTGACTGCCTAGTGCGGTGTCAGGTGTGAATAGACCGAGTGCAAGTGGGAATAGGAAGAACATATAGATGCCAGTATGCTTCCACCAAGTACCTTGCGGTGCGGAAGAACAGCTGCTGCACGACTGATCAACTGTGCGGTGTTTCCATGAACGATAGGCATGCAGGGCTTGCTGAATTGAGAGCGCATATAACGCCATTCCGGCTAGCTTCACGTACAGCTCCATTCGAGGTGCTATGTAATAATTGAGCGTTCCTTGCTCATTCAGATATAGGATGTAGAGTGTGAATCCGAACAAAATAATCGCTCTGACAAGCGCGTGAATACTCGTCTTGCTAGCCTCTGACATGTAAAATCCCCCTTGTAGATTCGTGTGAATATGGCTGTGTCCATAACCGTCCATGCCCATAACCAGATTAGCGAACTGCCAAATTAATCTTCAACCAATCAAGCACCCATTCCTCCCATACTATCGAGAACGTCAATGTCGTAATCGTAATGAGGCACAGCAGGAGCAGGACGAATCGGAGACGAAATGCAGCCAAGAACATTAAGGTGTTCTTGAAATCAAGCATCGGTCCGAAGACCATGAAGGTCAGAAGTGGTCCTGCACTGAAGATTCCTTGGAAGCTCGTTGCGATAAAAGCATCAGAAGTAGAACAGATCGACAACAAATAGGCGAATCCGACCATGAACAGATGTGCGGTCCAGCTGCTGTCTGCTACAGCAGCCAAGATGTCGCGATCAAGTATCGTTTGAATGCCTGCTGTCAGGAAAGCGCCGAGCAGCAAGTATTTGCCCATTTCAAAAAACTCATCCGAAGCATGACTGATAACCGATCCCCATCGTCTGAGCGAGAACAACTGCACACCTGTCCCTCCTGAATATTCTGCACTTGCTGCTGGTTCGTGATGATGGTGATGGTGATGGTTAGCGCCATGAGCTGGTGACGATTTCAGCGGCAAGCCGGATACGAAGCGATAGATGACCCAGCCGATGAACGCTGCTGTCACAAATCCGAGCGCCATGCGGGAATATACGATTTCGGACTGAGCTCGAAATGCCATGTATGTAGATGCGAACACAACCGGATTCAAGATAGGACCTGCCAGTAAGTAGGTAATGCCAACGTAGAGCGGCATACCTTGACGAAGCAAACGGCGAACGACAGGGATCATGCCGCACTCGCACAGAGGAAACACGATGCCGAGCAAGCAGGCGAATGGAATGCCCAGCCAAGGCTGCTTAGGTGTCCACTTGCGAATGGTGTCAGCAGATACGAATACATGAAGGAAGGAAGACAGTAGAACGCCGAGTAGGATGAATGGCAGTGCTTCCAGAATAATGCTTATAAATATGGTCTTGAAGGCCATGACGATCCCCTTTTAAGAGTAAAAATTACGAATAATTATTAGTATAGTCTATGAGGGATACGGATGTAAATAGAACAAGTTGTGAAGCAGCTGGAGCTTGAAGTCTCACATTTGTTCTCGTGCGTGCATAGGAATAACAAATAGAGCCCTGGCCGCATAGAAGCGACAAGGGCAACAGTCGGGCATCCTTCGTTCCTTAGATGTATATTGTGCGGGAAATGATAACGAGCAGAATGAACAGAACTAGAATAGCGCCAGTCGATGTGAAGCCGTATCCAGCAGCTGCGCTCATAGTCATACCTCCTTTCAAGGAAGTGTTGCTCTATTGTATGACTGATTGGCAATTCAGGTATAGATATTCGCCCCGGCATATAGGAAATATGCAAGAGCCCGGAGGGATCGACAAGTGGCGATAGAAGAGATGAATATCGTGGAATGGGTGCGTCATATTGGCAAGCAGCAGTTTCCGCACGCTTCAGCCTTGGTGCTAGGCGGCAGTCAAGCGATCGGGACAGCGAATGGTTCCTCAGATGTCGATATCGTCGTCATTGACAATAGCGCCGAAGTTGCCTATCGTGAGTCGGTATATATAGACGGAAAGCCAGTGGAGTGGTTCGTTTTCACGGAGAAATCGCTTCTGCTATTCTTCCGCGAGGCTCGCCGGACAGCATTGCCAACCGTGCTGCACTTGCTTGTGTATGGACAATGGGTAGAGACATCGCACATATGCTTACGTTGGCGCAGCAGAGCAGCACTGTTCTTGCGCAAGGGGCCGATCAGCTGGTCGTTGGATGCAATGAATGATGCACGCTATGAGCTGACAGAGCTGCTGGAGGATCTAGAGGTAAGTCGCGTTCGTGCGGAACGGCTTATTCTGTCACACCAGATTGCAGATCGATTGATTCGATTCATTCTCAGATCAGAAGGCTGCTGGCTCGGAGAAGGGAAGTGGCTGTTGCGCATGCTTCAGCAGTATAATGAGACACTTGCTTCTCGTTATATTGATGCATTGGAACAACTGTGCAGAAGTGATCAGGCAGAGCCATTCATTCGTTTGGCAGATGAGGTTCTGGAAGCGAACGGCGGACGTTGGTTCCAGGGTTATTACACAGAAATTCGGCACGCTGACGATTGAATGGTGTCAGGGGCTGGCAAGTTAAGCGGAATACCTTGTATAATAGGAGCAAGTCAAGGGAAGCGAAGGAGTTGCTCTGGTGAAACGCATCGTATTACTGCCTGTCCATCTGTATCGGAAATGGATTTCACCGTTAAAGCCGCCAACGTGCCGTTTCTATCCAACTTGCTCGGCGTATGCGCTGGAGGCAGTAGAGAAGCACGGCGCAATGAGAGGGATTGGACTAACTGCGAAGCGCATCGCCAAGTGTCATCCGTTCCATCCTGGCGGCATTGATCATGTGCCTGAGCCTGTCAAGCATCGTCGCCGGGCTAGCGGGCGGTAATGGCGACTTGTCATTTCTTGACTTTTGGCCGCACAATCGATATGCTGGATACAATATGTTATATGTTGCACTTCCTATGAATGGATGAGTAACAGGCGATGTGTCATGCCAGAGAGCCGGGGCAGCTGAGAACCGGTTGGCGCGAACCTGTGAAGATGGTCCGGGAGGAACTGCTGTCGAGACAAGCGGCGTGGGAGAGTAGAACGATACGCTCCAGATGCTGCGCAAGCAACCCGTATGAAGAGAGGGGCAATGTCAAGGCAGCGGCGCATGCCGGCGATAACGGCGAAGTCATCGACTTGAAGCGCCTTCTTCAGCCGTGAGGCAGGAAGGAAGTTGGGTGGTACCGCGTGAACGTAAGTTCTCGTCCCATTGTTGGGCGAGGGCTTTTTTTGAGTTGACTAATAAGATGATCGATTAATGGAGGGAACAAGGACACATGAGCGAACAGAAGCAGAGCTTTTACATTACTACACCGATTTATTATCCAAGCGACAAGCTGCATATCGGGCATGCGTACACAACGGTTGCCGGGGATGCAATGGCCCGTTATAAGAGGCTGCGCGGCTATGATGTATTCTACTTAACGGGCACAGATGAGCATGGTCAGAAGATTGAGCGGAAGGCGAAGGATGCAGGAGTCAGTCCACAAGCGTTCGTCGATGACATTGTTGCCGGGATCAAGCAGCTGTGGAGCAAGCTGGACATCTCGTATGACGATTTCATTCGAACGACAGAGCCAAGGCATAAGCAATCTGTGGAGAGAATCTTCGCTAAGCTGGTGGAACAAGACGATATTTATCTCGGAGAGTACGAGGGCTGGTATTGTACACCGTGCGAATCGTTCTTCTTAGAGCGCCAGCTAGAGGACGGCAATTGTCCAGATTGCAGCCGTGCTGTTGAGCGGGTGAAGGAAGAGAGCTACTTCTTCCGCATGAGCAAATATGCAGATCGTCTGCTCAAGTACTATGAAGACAATCCAGAATTCATCCAGCCGGAGTCGCGTAAGAACGAGATGATCAACAACTTCATCAAGCCAGGACTGGAAGACCTTGCTGTATCCCGGGCGACGTTCGATTGGGGTGTGAAGGTGCCGAACAATCCGAAGCATGTCGTCTATGTGTGGATCGATGCATTGTCCAACTACATAACAGCGCTAGGCTACGGCTCAGCAGACGAGTCGAACTATAAGCGTTATTGGCCTGCAGATGTACACCTTGTTGGCAAAGAGATCGTGCGCTTCCATACGATTTATTGGCCGATTATGCTGATGGCGCTTGGACTCCCGCTGCCGAACAAAGTGTTCGGGCACGGTTGGCTGTTGACGAAGGATGGCAAGATGTCGAAGTCCAAAGGCAATGTAGTCGATCCTGTTATGCTTATCAACCGCTTTGGACTCGATGCGTTGCGCTATTATTTGCTGCGCGAGGTGCCGTTCGGTGCGGATGGCGCGTTCACACCGGAAGGCTTCGTGGAGCGGATCAACTATGATCTGGCTAACGATCTTGGCAACTTGCTGAACCGTACGGTTGTCATGATAGATAAGTACTTCGGCGGCTCGATTCCAGTATATGCGGGACGCTTGACGCCGCACGATGAGGAACTGGAACAGGTTGCGCAAAATACAGTGAGCGCTTACGAAGCAGCGATGGAGAAGATGGAATTCTCCGTGGCGTTAAGCGCATTATGGAAGTTAATCAGCTATTCCAACAAGTATATCGATCTCACTCAGCCATGGACGCTAGTGAAGGAGGAGGACAAGCGGCCAGAGCTTGCTTCTGTCATGAACCATCTTGCTGAATCGCTGCGTATCTCGTCCATACTGCTGCAGCCGTTCTTGACTCAGGCGCCGGCACGGATTTGGCAGCAGCTTGGTATCGCTGACAGCGGCATTACCAGCTTCGAGGATGCTAGCGAGTTCGCTCGCATTCCGGATGGCACGCGAGTGGAGAAGGCCGAGCCGCTGTTCCCTCGTCTGGACATCGCCCAAGAAGTCGCTTACATTGTGGAAGCGATGGGCGGTGAGCTGCGGCAGCCTGGCGAAGCAGATAGCAAGCAGTCAGGCAGCGGGGATAAGGCCGCTGCTGGAGCTGGCACAGCTGCGGATCGTGCGAAGGCTGCTGACTCGGAAGGTCAAGCGCAAATCGGGATAGACGATTTCGCCAAGGTCGAGCTGCGCGTTGCGCAGGTCGTCGCCTGCGAGCCGGTGCCGAAGGCGGACAAGCTGCTGAAGCTGCAGCTTGATCTGGGAAGCGAGCAGCGTCAGGTCGTCTCCGGTATCGCGAAGCATTACAAGCCGGAGGAGCTTGTCGGCCGCAAGGTCATCTGCGTGACGAATCTGAAGCCGGTCAAGCTGCGCGGCGAGCTGTCCCAAGGTATGGTCCTCGCCGCGTCCGAGGGTGATCAGCTAACACTCGCAACTGTACCTGACGATATGCCGAATGGTGCGGCTGTGAAATAAGCTTGCTGTAGGGTGACGAATATGCGATGAGTACAATTGCATGAATGACACCAACTCATAGGATGCTATGCGCAGGAAGTCAGTCGATTATTTCGACTGGCTTCTTTGGCGATCGGTGAAATGACTGCCTGCGATCAGAGTCGATTTCATAATGCGCTGGCCCCGATTGCAGGTATTCACATACGCAGCGTGCATACATGACCTGCATGCAAGAAATACCTGCGAATGTGCAGGCTTGGGGCGCGCAGAGAAGGTGATTACCCGAAATGCCTGCGAATGTGCATCTTTGCATACGAAAATTCGCTCGATTAGGCGCTCTGTGCTTCAAAAGGATGTATAATCGCAGGCAATCGCCATTCTCGGGCAAGTTTGAGCGGAAAGGATGTATAATCGCTGGCATTAACATCCGTAGTGGGGCATACACATGCCTTGCATGCCCCGCATGCACGAAATACAGCCTTGCATGCCTCCTGTGCACGAAATACATGCAATAGTGCAGGCACGGGGCGCGCAGACTAGGCGAATTCCCGAAATGCCCGCGAAAGTACATCTTCTCATTCCCCATTTGGTTGAATAGAACATGTCGAAGAGAAAATACATGTATGTTCGCAGTTTTTGACCTGATCTGTGACTTTTTCAGGTGAATGCCTGCACAATAGCATCTTTTGGTATCGTGTGATTTGCAGCCTTTGCTGTAGATTGGACATGTTCAGCTACACGGTTCTATGGAAGTGTAATCAGTCAGTGTGTAAAAATAGTGTTGACAGCCGCTTCGAACGAACAGTATAATCGTACGAGTGAAATCGTAATGATTACTATTAAACAACCATACGATGAAAAAAGCTGGCTTGCTCTTTATAGTTAGCTGCTTGCTTAGGGAGTTCATGAGAGGAGAGAGAAGGAACATGAAGATGCGAATTAGGAGAGGGTTCAAACAAGCAGGGTTGCTTATTCTACTATTGATGGTGACAGCGTGCTCGGCCAACCAAGCAGGTTTGGAAGAAGGGAAAGTAAATGTGGTAACGAGCTTTTATCCGCTGTATGACTTTACGAAGAAAATTGGCGGTGAGCATGTTCATGTTATCAATTTGGTTCCTGCAGGAGTAGATGCGCATGACTGGGCGCCAAAATCAAGAGATATCGTGCATATGACCGAGGCGGATCTGTTGATCTATAACGGACTTGGCTTCGAGGGTTGGCTAGATGATTTCCTCGAATCACTCGATTCGGATGCGAATGTTAAGCCTGTAAGCGCGACTGCGCTGCTGGAGCCGATTGTGCTGGGCGAAGAGCATGAAGACGAGGAACAAGCACATGAAGATGACCATGGGCATGAGGAAGAAGCGGAAGCAGCAGATGATCACGGTCATGAAGAAGAAGTGGCCGCAGATGATCATGCGCATGATGAGGAACAAGCACATGAAGATGACCATGGGCATGAACACGAAGAAGCAGCAGATGATCACGGTCATGACCATGGCGGTTATGATCCACATACTTGGGTAAGTCCGTTGTCAGCGAAGTTGATGGCAGAGCAAATTCTGCATGCGCTCATCGAGGTCGATCCTGAGCACACAGATGATTATGAAGCCAATTACGAGAAACTAGCTGCCCAATTTGATGCATTGGATCAAGAGTTGAGGACGATCATTGACGAGGGCAATCGCAGCGATATCGTAGTATCTCACCATGCATACGGATACCTCGAGCGTGATTACGGCTTAGAACAGGTGGCGGTCATGGGCATAAGCCCTGAGAGCGAGCCTACTCCGCAAGACATGAAGCATATTGCACAATATGTGCAAGAGCATGAGGTGCAATATATCTTATTCGAGGAACTGGCTTCCTCGCGACTTGCTGATATTTTGGCACAGGAGGCAGGGGTGGAAACACTCGTCTTCAATCCGGTTGAAGGGCTGACTGAGGAGCAAGCGGAAGCGGGAGAGGACTACTTCAGTGTGATGCAGCGAAATTTGACATCACTTGAGAAAGCATTACAATAAGATAAGATTATGGTTGGGGAATGCCCCATAATGCGGAGTCTAAGCGACAGCAGCAGCAAAAAGCGTGAAGGGGAGTAATCACCGATGCAATCCAGCTTTCCATGCCACGAACCCATTGTCACAATGGAGCATGTGTCGTTCGCATACGGGCAGCAGCCTGTCCTGCGCGATGTGACATTCACTATATATGAGCGAGACTTTGTTGGTCTGATCGGCGCGAACGGCTCAGGGAAGACGACCTTGCTGAAGATGATTGTCGGACTGCTTAAGCCGGATCTCGGAGAGATTCGGCTATTCGGCCAGCCACTCCGCCAGTTTCGCGAATGGAACAGGATCGGGTACGTGCCGCAACGGAACCAGCTCAATCCGTTGTTTCCAGCAACTGTGCGTGAAGTAGTGTTGTCCGGCTTATACAATCGTAAGAAAATGTTCAAATTCGTGAACAAGGCAGACCATGCCAAGGCCGACGATGCTATGCATGCACTCGGAATTGAGGATCTCGGTAGCCGTTTGATTGGCAAGCTGTCCGGCGGTCAGCAGCAGCGTGCTTTTTTGGCGCGAGCGCTCATAGATAACCCGCAGCTGCTCATATTGGATGAGCCGACGGTTGGCGTAGATGCGGAAACACAGGAAGGTTTCTTCCAGATGATCAAGCACATGCACCAGAAGCATAATATTACGTTCCTACTCGTATCTCATGACCGCGATATGATGAAGGAGTATCTAGGTGATGAGCCTGCCTATAAGCACGGCCGCATTGGCTTCCACGTTCGGCATTCTCATGACTTGGAGGATTGCTCGCAGGAGGATTTGACTCACGGCCTTCGAGATTATCATCGACAATTAGCGGGTGAGTCCGTATCTTAATTGTGCTTGTGAAAGGGAGTTGACCGGACTTTGGACATATTCGCATATGATTTCTTCCAACGCGCGTTGATTGGCGGGATCATGATCGGACTGATGACACCGCTGATCGGAACCTTTGTTGTGCTGCGCCGGCTCTCCATGATCGGAGACACGCTTGCACACGTCTCTATCGCGGGTGTGGCGCTTGGTTTCCTAATTGACATATATCCGCTTGGTATGGGCTTGGTGTTTGCCATCCTGGCTGCCTTCGCGATCGAAAAGCTCAGAAGCGCGTACAAGGGCTATGCCGAGTTGTCCATCGCCATTCTGCTCTCCGGCGGGATTGCGCTGGCTTCCATCTTATTCACACTGGGCAAAGGCTTCAATATGAATGTGAACAGCTATTTGTTCGGCAACATCCTGTCCCTGAGTCAGTTGGACCTGCTATTAGTGACAGTTGTTACAGCTGCCGTACTGATTGCAGTATTGGTGCTGTTCAAGGAGTTGTTCTTAATGGCATTGGACGAGGATGCCGCAAGCGTGAACGGTCTGCCGCTATCGCTGCTGAACATCTTGACCATTGTGCTCACGGCATTGGTCGTAAGTGTCGCCATTAAGATTGTAGGGGCGTTGCTCATTTCGGCTCTGCTGACGATTCCGGTAGCTTGCAGTCTCGTGTTCGGCCGCGGATTCAAGCAGACTGTATTCATTGCGGTATTGGTCTCTGAGCTTGCTGTAATCGGCGGCTTGAGTATAGCCGGTATATGGAATCTCGCGCCTGGCGGTACGATTGTCATGCTGTTGATCGCGACACTTGTGCTGCTACTTCTAGTTAGACGAAGTGTGCGGGTTTGACCGGCTGCACGCAGTTGTGTATGGTGTAAGAATGGGCTAACTGGAAAGGAGCAAGGGAACCGTTATGGATTTGAATATTTGGGTTGCGCTGTGGGCAGGGTTGCTTTCCTTTATTTCGCCGTGCTGCCTGCCATTGTACCCTTCTTACTTGTCTTACATTACTGGCGTTTCAGTGAGCAATCTGAAGTCCGATAAATCTGCGCAGGTGCGCACGAGGCTGCTGTTGCATACGCTCTGCTTCATCATCGGATTTTCGATCGTCTTCTACACCTTTGGCTTGACGGCAGGATTGTTGGCAGATACGTTCCTGGATAGCCGCTACAGAGATTTGTTCAGTAAGCTTGCAGGTGTATTTATCATTGTAATGGGCTTAATCTTGCTTGGTGTATTCAAGCCGCAGCTGCTGATGCGTGATAGGAAGTGGCAAGTTCCGGATAAGATCAAGAAGGCTGGTTATCTTGGCTCCGTATTTATCGGCATCGGGTTTGCTGCTGGCTGGTCGCCGTGCATCGGCCCGATTCTTGGCTCTATCGGTGCGCTTGCTGCTACGGAACAAGGTGCTTGGTTCCCGCTAATTACGGCATATACACTAGGCTTTGCGATTCCGTTCTTCCTGGTCGCCTTCTTCTTAGGTTCTACCAAGTGGTTGATTAAATTTTCCGTTCCTCTGATGAAAATTGGCGGTGCAATTATGATTGTAATGGGTGTCTTGCTCTATTCCGGCAAGCTGACAGAAATTACGATTATGCTGCAAGAGATTACACCGGATTGGATGCGGAATTTGGGTTGAACAGCCAACGGTGTGCTGTCTGTCACATTATCTAAGTGAAGTATTCGATACGAGCTTCCGGAAACTGAGTGAAGATTTGTTCCGTAATGAATTCTCTTAGCGCTTCGGCTTGCTCGTTCGGATACACATACTTGCCGATGCCGTATCGGCCCCACTTGTATTTGCGCTTCGCTTCATCCATCTCCAGCTTCGTCTTCGGGTAGCGCTGCTCAATGACGCGCTTCGCTGTCTTCGTGAACCGATGCTGAATGAGCTCGAAGGTCAGATCATTCTGAGCTGTCACCTGTACACGTTCCTTGAGCTTCTCCAGCAACTCGCGATAGCCTTCCTCCCACCCGTCAAACCATATTATCGGGGCAATGATGAAGCCGAGTGGATAACCCGCTTCAGCGACTTTGCCCGCAGCTTCAATCCGCTCTTCGAACCGGGACGTCGCCGGCTCGAAGTTGCGAATCACATAGTCCGCATTTACGCTGAATCGGATACGGGTATGACCGTTGTGCTTGGCTTCCAGCAAGGAATCCACGTGGTGAAACTTGGTGACGAAGCGGAGCCGTCCGTGCGGTTGCTCAGCCATGAATTCGATAAGACGCTTCAATGAGCCCGTAATATGCTCAAGTCCGACAGGGTCTGAGGTGCATGCGGCCTCGAAGCGTGTTATTTCCGGTTCGCGATCAGCAATGTACCCTGCTGCAGCTTCCAGAATATCATCGACATTCACGTATACCCGAACATACGGCTTGGCCCCTAGCGTAGTTTGCAAGTAACAATAATGACAGTGTCCCATGCAGCCGGTTCCGATTGGGATGGCATATTCTGCCGAAGGCTTGGATGTGTCGAATTTCAGTGTCTTGCGAATGCCGACAACTAATGTGCGCTTGGCAATCTTGTACTTCTCCAGATCAGATTCGCCGGGCAGGTTCGTAATGCGGTTGTGGGAAGTTGTCATACGTATCGGCAGACCTTCCTTCTCCGCCCATTCATGAATATGCTTCCCGATCGGATACTGAAGCGCATCCGGTTCGAAATAAACCAATTCCGGCAAGAACGGCTTCGTGCTTGCTGGTGTGCGTCGTTCCAGAGTGGTCATTGACATGGTGATGCTCCCTTCACTTGTAATTAGCAGTCCAGTGCTTATAGTATGGTAGTCAGCCGTTATTGATAATGAGGAAATGACTGGACGAACGGAATGGAGCATCGATGCATGCTGTCGCTTGCTAAGGCTGGTGAAACGGTGTATCATTACGTGTAGTAAATAGAGGGAGGACACGTTAATGGCTGCTACACCAAGTATGGAGGATTATTTGGAGCGCATCTATCAACTCATTGATGAGAAGGGATACGCCCGTGTCTCCGATATTGCTGAAGGCCTTGAAGTGCATCCTTCATCTGTGACCAAGATGATTCAGAAGCTGGACAAGGATAACTATGTCGTATATGAACGATACAGAGGGCTTATTCTAACGTCCAAGGGCAAGAAGATGGGCAAGCGCTTGCTGGATCGTCATCATATGCTGGAGGAGCTGCTTGCACTAATCGGCGTGCCGGAGGAGACGATATACAAAGATGTCGAAGGGATAGAGCATCATCTTAGTTGGGACTCGATTACTTGTATGGAAGCGCTAGTGGAATATTTCCGCAGAGACTCCTCACGCAGCGATCTGTTAAGGGACATTCGCAAGGAATTGGAAACCGAATAAGCAGGAACGTACATACAGACGGACAGCGCCCGCATGGGAGTAGCTGTCCGTCTTTGATTTTCATGCTGCATACGGACAATCAATGTTCGCATACATGTTATTAAGAAGTGCTTACTTATGCAGGACATGACAAACATAACAATGAATAGACATCCTTACCATAATCTGATGGCGCTTCATCTGTTGGGGGGCAGGCGTTATGTGGATCGATGAGCACAGCCAACAACAGCAGATTGCTGTAGCAATTGTTCATGGAATGGGTCGCCAGAAGCCGGATTTTGCGGTTCAGCTGCAAGCGAGGCTTGAGCATAATGTGGCAGGCTGCTTCCGCAAGCAAGGCATAGTGCCCCAGCGTGCACCGTGCGTATTCATCCCGATTTATTGGGCACCGCTAGCCGATCAAATGCAAGACGAGCTAGAGAACCGAATCGGTCTGGAAGCATTGTGTTGGAGAAGATTGCGCAGCTATATTATCGGGTATTTGGGCGATGCCATCGCATACCAGCCGCCGCTTCTGCGAGATCAGTTCCTCGTCGATTCGATCCATCGTGAATTCAGGAAGAAGCTTGCGAAGCTAGCTGGTCTGTGCGGGTCTAGCGCCCCGCTATGTGTGATTTCGCACAGTCTTGGTACGGTAATTAGCAGTGAATACTTCAAGGCTGTACAGCAAGAGAGGATGAATAGCGGAACTACTCCATTGGCAAGCGGGCGAACGCTGTTGCTGTATTACACGACAGGAAGCCCGATCCCGATATGGGCAATGCGCGAACGGGATTATGGTTCTCCCCCGATTGTCCCATCCCCTTCGTTGCGGCAATGGTATCCGCACGCAACAGGGGAATGGATAAATTTTTACAGTAAATTTGATACACTTGGCTATCCGCTCAAGGCCCTCAATGAAGCGTATTCACGTCAAGTGCGCAAGGATATGCAGGTTGCATCCGGCGGTTGGATGAGCCGCTATACACCGTTGTCACACAATTATTATTGGGACAACAAGCAAGTTGTTGCACATATAGCGGGAGCCTTGGTCCGCTCATGGCTATCTGTGAATGCGGATTCGTAACCGAATCGCCCAGCTCCGAATCAGCTAACAGAGGTGGTGATAAGCAGTGAAACTTGGCTTTCAATCTGGAGATATTCTCGTTGCCTGTGACAATGTACTCTATGTTCCATCCGGATACGTGGGGCACAGTTCCATAGCTGTAGATGATGCTCATATGGTGGAGGCCGTACTTACATTTCCATATATACGACTTGCGCCAATCAATCAATTCTTCTCAGAACATCGCAAGATGGCTGTATTTCGCGCGCGCAGTAGACGGGCAGGAGAAGCTGCTTCTGCCTACGCACGAACTTACTGCGCACAAGCAACGCGTAATTATGAACAAGGCATGTTCGTGCCGCCGTTCTCATTCACTCCGTCAGTTCCATTGTCAGATCCATGGAGTTCCGTATATTGTTCCAAGCTAGTGTGGCTTAGCTATTATTATGGGGCTGGCATTCCATTGCCGAATGATTTCTTCCTCTTCACACCGGAAGACATAGCAGCAGCAGCCGAAACAGGAACGGAACTAGATATCGTATATATGCATACGGAGTTCCAGTTCGTACTCGACACTTAACGAGGTTATCCGTCTAATTGTAGGTGAAACTAGGTGAATGCCATTTCCACATTCGTCCTCCCTTCATAAGATGTCAATGTGCAAGCAGCACGAAATTAAGTAGAAGGAGTGACCCATAAATGGCAGGTTTAGGCGGAAACTTAGGAGCAGGATTCGGCATGAATGCAGGATTGGATGCGGATATGTACGTGAACGCGCACGCTGGAGTTGGTGCAGGAGCGGGCTACCCCGGTTACTATGGTGCTCCGGCAGGAGCTGGATATTCGACTACAGGCTCTATTCTTGTTCTATTCATTCTCTTGGTCATCATCACAAGATCGATTCGATAATTACGCCCTCGACACAACAAGGGCCTTGCTTCCCGGCAAGGCCCTGCGTCCGATCTGTGAACGGTATAAACTAATGGTAGCGCGGTGTGTCGTCATCATCATTTCGCTTCGTGCCGTCGATGACGTGGAACTTGGCTCGCTTGGCTCTGCGTTGCTTGGCTGATGCAGAACGCCGCTCGGACGATATTCCCCACCGATTAGGCGGGAACTTATAGAGCAGGAAGATCGCGCCTAACACAAGGACGGGTACGAGCAGATGTCTGAGCATGGAGATAATCCCGATGATAACAAGTCCGAGGATCACATACCAGAAGAGGCGATCCCGTCTGAATTTCATTTCACCACACCTACCTTCTCCAGCTCCAGCATACGCTTGAAGGAGGCAATCGACACCTCTACTTGGTCGTCTAACGGCTCCTTGGTCGTCAGCTTCTGCAGCCATAACCCGGGATAGCCCAAGTATCTCAGTACCGGAATATCACGCATTAAGTTCGTCAGCTTCAATACTTCGAAGGAAACGCCGATCACGACAGGCAACAAGATGATACGTTGGATGAGACGGTCCCAGATGTTATCGTATGTCACTAAGGAATAAATAAACACACCGACGATAACTGTGAATACGATGAAGCTGCTGCCGCAGCGGTAATGCAGCCGACTATGTTTCTGTACATTGTGTACCGTTAGTTCATCTCCAGCTTCATAAGCGCTAATTACTTTGTGCTCTGCGCCATGATATTGGAACAATCGCTTAATAATCGGTGTCAGGGATATGAAGTAAATGTAGGCCAAGAGCAAGATCATCTTGATAACGCCTTCCAGCAGGTTATGGCCGAATTGGCTCTCGAAGGCTCGTGCGAACAGCAGCTGCTCAATGGCTGGGGGAACAAGGGTGAATACGAACTTGCCGAATAAGAATGATAATACACCGACTACTGCAACACCAAGAATCATGGACAAGCTCCAACCGGAATTCGCCGCTTCCTTCGCTTGTTCGATGTCTTCTCCGCTCTCCAGAGCTTCTTCCTCTGCGAAGATTTCCGCGGAGAAGTTCAAGTGCTGTGCACCCTTAGCGCTTGATTCAATGATCGCAACGAGTCCGCGCAGCAACGGGATCTTCTTCAATCCGGTTAATACTTTGTTAGACTTTCTAGGCAATTCATAAAACTCTATCGCATTCGTGCTCTTACGGCGCACAGCAGTGACATTCACATTCTTGCCTGCGAACATTACACCTTCAATAACGGCTTGACCGCCGTAGGCCGGGTTTTTACTAGTATCGGACAAACTGTACACGCTCCTTAATTAGGCTCCTAGAACACGCAAATTCAGCATAAGATGATGGGTTTCGCGTTCACGATGGTTCTATTGTATCGAATTTGATTGGGAATTGCTACAACGAGAAGCGGATTGCCAAACATAGGGATAGCAGATAGTGGACTGCATATAATATCGGATACATGGTGCCAGAACATCAAGGAGGAGTGTCGAATATGCACGCGAACAATCAGACTGTACAGCATACGAACCCATGGTGGTTTGCCTTGCAGATCGGATTCTTTGCCGGTTTGCTCTGGGGCGGCGTACGGGTTGGGGTCTATTACTTCAAGTTTACTGAAGTGATGCCGGGCTTTCTAGCGGAACCGTTCATGAAGCATTCGTTCATCGCATCATGGAGCGGACATATGCTCGGCTGGGGTGTATTTATCCTGTTCTCAATCGCAGCAGCCTTCTTCTACGTTGCGTTGTTCCGCAACATTCGCGGGCCCTGGTTCAGTATGATATACGGGGTGGCTTGGTGGATGCTTCTCTACTTGCTGATCGGTCCATGGACGGGGATGATGAAGCATTACAGCGAACAGACTCCGAATACGCTTATTACAGATGGCTGCTTATTTCTTGTATGGGGCCTGTTCATTGGCTATAGTACAGCATTCGAATTTACAGATGAACGATTCAGAGAACCGGCTGGACAAGTGAACTAGACTTGCAGCATATGGCTGTTTGTCTGAGCAGACAGGAAGGAGTTGCGCATGCTGCAGTTAACAATCGTACGGTGATATGATAAAATACGCCTGAGCTTGTTGTCTGAAGCGTGAGGGGGAATGAAGAGGATGAAGCAGATTCTTGTACTGCACGGACCTAACTTGAATATGCTTGGTGTGCGGGAGCCTGGCATATACGGCGCGCAGACGCTGGAGCAAATTAATGAGCGGTTAATACAGGTAGGACAGGAACTAGGCGTTCATATTGCGCATATGCAATCGAATTTCGAAGGGGAGCTAATCAATCGTATTCATGAGGCGTACGGGAAGTGTGACGGTATTGTGATGAACCCGGGAGCATTCACACATTATAGCTATGCCATTCGGGATGCGATCAGTGCGGTAGGGCTTCCAGTGGTAGAAGTACATCTGTCTAATATACATAAGCGCGAGCCATTCCGACACACGTCCGTAACAGCAGCTGTGTCGCTCGGTCAAATTGCCGGATTCGGCCCGTACAGCTATGAACTTGGGTTGCGTGCATTGGTCGAATATTTGGCACAGGAACAATAAGCAATTCAGTCTATGATAGGGGAGGCGGCAATGTCATGAAGACGGCACATCGCGTGCATGCATTGAGACAACGTATGGATGAACAGGGTCTGGGAGCGCTATGGATTACGAATCCGACCAATCGCCGCTACTTATCGGGCTTCACCGGATCGTCCGGCTATGTGCTAGTGACGATGGATGACGCGATCTTGCTTTCGGATTTCCGCTATCGTTCTCAGGCACCTGAGCAAGCGCCGAACTTTACATTTGTGGAGCATGGCATACGAGTGGAAGACACATTGGCTGAATTAGCCGTCGAACATAAGCTTGCGCGGATCGGGTTTGAACCGGAGCATATGACAGTAGCGCAGTTCAGAGGATATGAAGCAAAGGTAAGCGAGGTTGAATGGGTGCCTTCCGGCGGTCTCGTGGAACAGCTGCGGATGGTCAAGGATGATGCGGAGCTTCGGATTATGCAGGAAGCGGCACACCTAGCCGATCGTGCTTATGAGCATATTTGCTCCTATCTGAAGCCGGGGCTGTCGGAACAAGAGGTCGCGCTTGAATTGGAGCTGTTCATGCGCCAAGGCGGAGCAACTTCTTCTTCCTTCGAGACGATCGTTGCTTCAGGTGAGCGTTCGGCACTGCCGCACGGCGTAGCTTCAGACCGAATTCTGAACAATGACGAATTCGTCAAGCTGGATTTCGGCGCATATTATCAGGGCTACTGCTCCGATATTACTCGCACGGTAGTACTTGGCCAGCCAAGCGAGCGGCATCGTGAGATCTACGCCATCGTATTGGAAGCACAGCTGCATGCCTTGGAGCAGATCAAACCGGGGATGACAGGACGAGAGGCGGACGCCTTGACGAGAGATGTCATTAAGCGGTATGGTTATAGTGATTATTTCGGTCATGGAACCGGACACGGACTCGGATTGGACGTGCACGAAGCGCCGCGCTTGTCACGCATGTCTGATACTGTACTTACGCCGGGGATGACCGTAACTGTGGAGCCTGGCATCTACTTGCCGGACTTCGGCGGTGTTCGGATTGAGGATGATATTGTGATGACGGAGACAGGCTGCAGACGTCTGACTCAATCATCGAAGGAATTAAGGACGATTAGCTAGCGGAAGTGCAGGCTGAGTATGTCCATATTCATATTCGTGATCAGCTATTGTACATAGAAGATCCAGTGAACGATTCAGGAGGGAAAACCAGTGATTTCAGTTAACGATTTTCGCACAGGCTTGACGATTGAAGTGGAAGGCGATATCTTCACCGTTCAGGATTTCCAGCATGTTAAGCCGGGTAAAGGCGCAGCCTTCGTTCGCGCCAAGATTAAGAACCTGCGCAATGGCAACACAGTGGAGCGTACATTCCGTGCTGGCGAATCGGTCGGTCGCGCGCATGTAGAAAACCGCGAGATGCAGTACTTGTATGCGAGCGGCGATGAGCATGTATTCATGGATAATGAGACCTATGATCAAATTTCCTTGCCAGCGAGCCAGCTAGAATGGGAATTGAAATTTATCAAGGAAAACATGAACGTCAGTATCGCCAGTTACGAAGGAGAGATTATCGGTATAACACTGCCGAATTCTGTTGAGCTCAAGGTTACCGAGACCGAGCCGGGCGTCAAAGGAAATACGGCGCAAGGCGCTACGAAGTCAGCGACACTGGAAACAGGTCTGATCGTACAAGTGCCGCTGTTCATCAACGAGGGCGAAGTGCTCGTCATCAATACGACAGAAGGCAAGTATGTATCGCGCGCTTGATAATTAACGGGTTCAGGCATTGTATCAATTGAAAAATCGCTCTATGGACTGGTTGTTGGATGACGCCATGTTCAGAGAGCGGTTTTTTTGTTAGATGGAGTGCAGCATGGCAGCAATCCCCCTCATCCGCCTGATGAAAGTGACGATGAAGTAGGAGCACGGAGGAGAAGAGCGTATTCTGCCATGAATGGAAGCTTACTGTGCGGGAATGCTGGAAAGGGTAGTATATCGCGTTAGGTAGCGATGAATATTCGTGGTTGAATGCGTATGGGTGTGTTATAATTGCATATTGTATATATATAAACCGTACGGCAGGGAGTGAGAGTAGTTGGCATTGTATGTGATGAAATTCGGAGGAAGTTCCGTCGGTTCGGCAGAACGAATCAAGCGAGTGGCGGAGCGTATTATTGAGAAGAAGAAAGAGGGACATCAATGTGTAGTAGTCGTGTCCGCAATGGGCGATACAACGGACGAATTGATAGACCTCTCGCAACAGTTGAGCGATCAACCTCCAACGCGTGAAATGGATATGCTGCTGACGACAGGCGAGCAGATTTCGATCTCGCTCTTGTCTATCGCCTTGCAGGCTATGGGCCATGAAGCTGTCTCATACACAGGCTGGCAGGCAGGCATGACGACAGATGCGACACATGCGAAGGCGAAGATAACCGACATTCAGCCGAAGCGTGTTCTGGATTCGATCGAGCAAGGCAAAATCGTCGTGGTGGCGGGCTTCCAGGGTGTATCGAAGGACGGAGAGATTACGACGCTCGGACGCGGAGGCTCGGACACGACAGCGGTAGCGATTGCCGCAGCGATCCAGGCGGATGCCTGTGAAATTTATACAGATGTGGACGGTGTCTATTCTACGGATCCGCGGATTGTCAAAGTCGCACGCAAGCTAACAGAAATTTCGTATGATGAAATGCTGGAGCTAGCCAACCTTGGCGCGGCAGTGCTGCATCCGAGAGCGGTCGAATATGCCAAGCATTATGAAGTTCCGCTGGTCGTTCGTTCCAGCTTTACGAATAACGAAGGAACACTTGTGAAGGAGGACGCTGTAATGGAGCAAGGGATTGCAGTACGTGGCATTGCTTATGATAAGAATGTTGCCAGAATTAGCTTGATCGGAGTACCGGATCAGCCGGGAGTATTGGCGAAAGTATTCGGCTCACTTGCCAATGAGAGCATTGATGTAGATATTATAGTGCAGAGCGGCATTACGCTTGAGAAGACGAACTTTTCCTTCACGATTGCCTTGACTGACTTGGACAAGGCGCTTGCTACGATGGAGCGGATTAAGGCAGAAGTGCCTTATGATGAAGTAAGCTCTGAGACGGATCTGGTGAAGGTATCGATCGTAGGAGCAGGCATGGTAAGTAATCCGGGTGTTGCGGCGAAGATGTTCGACGTTATCTCGCAACAAGGAATTAGCATTAAGATGGTAAGCACCTCGGAGATTAAGTGTTCTTGTGTGATCGATCAGGAGAAGCTGACAGAGGTTATTCTGGCGCTGCACTCCGCTTATGATTTGGACACGAACCAGGCTGCTTTTGTTGGCGGACCTAAGGAACGCCGTTAAGATAAGCTTGCAGTTCATGGAATCTACAATGGAAACTCCTCCCGAGACGATAAGGTCTGCGGGAGGAGTTTTTTTGCAGATTGTGCAGAACGCTTGTGCTGCTTCAATTAATGAAACTGACTGAATATGAACTGAAACACCTTCATGAATATAACGGTTATGCCAGCTGCCATGAGAGGACCGACAGGAATGCCGCGCAGGAACAAGATGCCGAAGATCGAACCGATCACAAGTCCGACAATCATCTGCGGGTCCAGCTTGAGCAACTCCAATCCTTTCCCGTTCAAGTAAGTCGCAGCAGCACCGCCCGCCAATGCCAGTGCACCAGGCCATGTAGTCAAGACCGAGGTTACGTCTTTGAATGTGATCTTGCCGCTAGCGAATGGGACGAGAACGGCCATGGTCAGGAAGAGCAAGCCTAGTTCCAGTCCCCTTCTTTCGATCGCTGGCAAGTAGCGTTCCAGATGAATCAATTTGACAACGAGCAAGATACATGCAGCCGTAGTAATAATATGCGAGCGTCCGATCATCCCCACAATAATCAGCACGAGCAAGAGTATTTCCCCGTTCACGTTCAACGTCCCCTGTCTAGTGTTCCCATCCTCACGCTAGTCATGGTATGCATGGTGAGCTTCTCGCGCTAGCTGTTCGATTCGCTGCTTGCTGCAACGAATAGCTGTTCAGTATGATCTAACCAAGAATGAGAACGTAGAGTAGAATAATTGCTTGTTTATGTGTATGAACGTAAGGATTATTTAGAACAAGCATGACGGATTTGCGGAGGTTGGTAGGCTTCTAGAACATGATCGGATAGAATGGGCACAATGTCATAGCAGTTACGCTGCGTACAGTGCATCACATCTGCTTCCCAGCCTTGCTGCACCATTCGTCTGCCGTTCGAAGAGGAGAGGATCACTTCAGGTAATTGTTGCTTGCATTGGCCATATGCATGAAGCATTGCGGCTGCGAAATCACTCATATTCAATGTGTTGCATTGGGTAATGAGCTCCTCTATCAAGCAACCAGCACACAACCCGTCCTCCAAGCTGAACTGATCTTGTGTGCCGGCACAGACGATAATGATATCTCGCTTGAAGCTAGAAGCAGCCGTTGCACAGCTGGCGGCGTTCAGAAAAGAGCATGCAAGAATATGCTGGGCTTTGTGTGACTTATAGATGGCACGGGTACCGTTGGTCGTCGTTAGAATTATTTTGTTGTCCTTCACCGCTTCGTTCATATACTCGAATGGACTATTGCCGAGGTCGAATCCAGCGATCTTGCGTCCGTACCGCTCTCCCCCGAGAAGTTCATTCGGATGATCAGATTTCAGCGTCTTCGCCTGATTGACGGTTTCGACCGGAATGACACCTGATGCGCCGTACGCAAGTGCTGTCACAATGGTGCTGGTGGCCCGCAGTACGTCAATGACGATGGCGGTCTTGTTCAAGAAGTCGTCGGAACGCGCTTCATTGACTGTCGCAAGGACGTCCACCCGCATATTCATCCCTCCTTATGCTTCGACGAAGGTATCTGACCGTAGGCCTCGTCTTAATGACTCTACGGACAGAACATCCTCCGGTGAGATATTGCCAAGGTTGACATGGCGTCCTAATGCTTGCAGCATCCACACTTGTTGGGATTTCAGCGGAGTCTCCCACATTAGCTTATAAGGATCTGGCAATTGCTTGACAACCTGCAGCAGATTCATATCCTCACAAGAGCCATTCTCATCGTACAATCCCGCTCCACGCCCTGATTCTCTTCCCTCTACAGTGACGAACTCAGCGCCGCATTCCAAGTCCGTATACACCGTGCGGACCAAGCTGTCCGTATCAATACGCGAGCCCCAAGTTTTTTTGCCATATTCCGTGAAGACTGTTAGTCCATCTTGTAATGCCTGCTTGATCAGCTCACTGCGCCGCTCACGTTCGAGCTCAATTGTGCCGTCCGATACTTCCACACCGGAAAATCCGAGCATGCTCACTGTTGAGAAGAATGCGTCTACGCGATCGTGTGCGACAGCCGCTTCAAGGAAGGTGCCGCCCGGTAATATCGTAACCTCGTATGCATGTGCAAGCTTGATCTTCTGGGTAATGACTCGAAGCGGATACAAAGCGGGTGTTCCGAATCCCAGCTTCACTACATCTATATAAGTCCCCGCAGTTTCCATTAGTTCTTCGAACGCTGTTAGTCCGATTCCCTTGTCGATCACCATGGTTAAACCTCTCGTGCGCGGCTTGGACAGGCGAGAGCCGGACGGATCTAACAATCGATTATCCCAGACAACTTGCGACAATGATTCCATGATACAAGTCTCCTAACTGTGTAAAAATTGTATGTGATCTTGTGGCAATATATGCAGTTCTCTGTTAGAGGGTGAGGAAAATGCCTAAAAGGAAACAAGCCTGCATAAGGATGAAACAAGGGGGCTGGATCGGCCAAATCCGTAAGACGAGGAATCAGGAGTGATGAGCAGATGTTGAACAAGATCGTGATGGGAATGGTTGCGCTGCGGTTGCTTTCAGGTACAATCGAAATCCTCGCAGCCGTCATTATGGCCAGATTGAACCAAGTGGACAAGGCGCTGCTCGTCAATGCGGGACTGGCTTTCGTCGGACCGATGGTGCTGCTCGCAACAACGACACTCGGTTTGGTAGGACTGGCAGACAAATTGTCGTGGAATAAGCTTGCCTGGATTGTGCTCGGTGTCGGCTGCATCTTCGTCGGTGTGTTGAAAAAATGAGAACGGCGCGTCTATTCGTGAACGGACTGGCATATACATGTCTTAAACCTCGGACAACTTGGAGGGATGATCATGATAGGTGAGATCGGCCACATGCTTCCAGAATCGATACGCGCCATTATGGGTCGAGTACCTGTTGCACAGCTAAATGTCGCAGAAGAGCTTCGTATTCGAGAGAATCGACCGATGGAACTCAGCGGTGCCGGGCAGTTCGGGTTCATCCATCCGAACGGTCAGGTGGTGGACAATCCCACCCTGGCATACAAGCCAACTAGAGAAGAATGCATGCGTCTCATCGAGCTGTTGACGAACCATTCCTTGTACGCATTAGAAGAAGAACTGCGCCGCGGGTTTATTACTGTGCGCGGCGGACATCGCGTCGGTCTTGCGGGAAGAACGGTGTTGGAACAAGGGCGTGTGAAGCAAATTCGTGATGTTGGCGGCGTTAACATTAGATTGGCTCGGGAAGTGATCGGTTGTGCGGAGCCGTTGTGGAAGCGACTTGCGGACCCGTTGACAGGGCTGCTTCCGCATATGCTGCTTCTCTCCTCGCCGCAAACAGGGAAGACGACTGTTATACGAGATTTGGCTCGTCTGATCAGTTCTGGCTCACCGCGTACTCGAACACCTGCGAAGAAGGTAGGCATTATTGATGAACGTTCTGAGATTGCAGCTTGTTATCGAGGGGTTCCGCTATTCGATGTAGGTCCGCGAACAGATGTATTAGATGGCTGCCCGAAAGCAGAAGGGTTAATGATGATGATTCGATCCCTGTCACCTGAGGTGGTTGTAGTGGATGAAATTGGCGGACCGGAAGATGCTCAGGCGCTGGAAGAGGCTGTGCGAGCGGGGGTTCGGATCGTGGCGACTGCCCATGCCGGCAGCATAGAGGAAGCGCTGGCTCGCCCTGCGTTACAGCGGATCTTCCGAACTGGGGTCTTCGAACAATTAGTCTGGCTGGAGCGTGCTCACGGGACAGCGGTATTCCGATACTTCCATCGTGAGGACCAATCGTCTGTCGGCATACAGGCGCATATTGGCAGGTACCGCGTATGCAATTAATTGGAGCGATGCTCGTTATGACGGCTGGCATATGGGCTGGCATTCATATGGCGTCTCGCTATGCGAAACGACCGAAGCAGCTAAGGCAGATCCGCAACGCACTTCAGCGCTTGGAAACTGAGATTGTATACGGCGTCTCTCCATTGCCGGAAGCGTTCGCAAGACTGGCTTCACACACAGCGCAACCGTTCGCTTCCCTGTTCGAACGAATGTCGGCTTCACTGCAGCAAGCGGGCAACGGCTCTGCTGCAGACTGCTGGGACTATGAATGGAGCTGCACGTGGGATTATACGGTGCTGCAATCCGCAGAGCGAGACATTCTCCTGCAATTCGGACGAACACTCGGCGTATCTGACCGTGAAGATCAGATGAAGCATCTGCATCTTGCCATGCGCCAGCTCCAGTCCGAAGAGGAGACGGCTAAGGAAGAGCAAGTGAAGTATGAGCGAATGTGGAGAAGCTTGGGACTATTAGGCGCGGCGCTGATCGTGATTCTCATGTACTAGGCTAGAGAGGTGCGGATGCGATATGGATGTGGATATTAGCGCAATCTTCCAAATCGCCGGCATCGGCATTGTCGTAGCGATGCTGCACACGGTCTTGAAGCAGATGGGCAAGGAAGATATAGCTCATTGGGCGACAGTGATTGGTTTTGTGCTGGTACTCTTCATGGTACTAAGAATGCTGGATGATTTGTTTCAAGAGATCAAAACGATATTTATGTTTCAGTAGGTGACGGCTGTGGAAATCGTTCAAATTGTAGGAATTGGTCTGATTACCACCGTGCTGGCGCTAATATTGAAGGAGCAAAAGCCCATATTCGCCTTTCTGCTCGCCTTGTTCGCAGGAATGATCATCTTCTTGTTCCTGATCGACAAAATCTCAGCCGTCATCCAAGTGTTAGAAAATATGGCAGAACAATCAGGAGTAGATATGATCTTCTTCCGCACAATCCTGAAAATTATCGGAATTGCATATATAGCAGAATTCGGTGCTCAGATCGTGAGAGATGCAGGACAGGAATCTGTCGCCGCCAAGATTGAGCTTGCCGGCAAAGTGCTGATCTTATTCATGGCGATTCCGATCATTACGGTCATCATGGAGACAGTCATGAAGCTAATGCCCGGCTGAGCGGAAGTGGAGGCCGACTGATGAATCTACGATGGAGATTGGCGTTGCTAACGGCTTCGCTGCTGGTGTTGCTGCTATGGATGCCGCTGGTAGGGACGGAAGCTGTATCAGCCGAACCGGAAGAAGAGGGCAATGGTATTCGGGAGAAGATAATCGAACAGCAGGCCAAGCAGCTGCCGACAGATCAAGTGGAAGCGTATTGGGATAACCTTATGAATGAATACAGTGAGCATTTGCCAGGCAAGGACCCGCCAACCTTAATGGAGATGATCGTACCTGGCGGGGAAGGACTTGGTGCGCAGGAGGTACTGCAAGGCCTGGTGCGAATGCTGTTGTTTGAAATTGTGTACAACGGCAAGCTGCTTGTGACGATCGTCATCTTGACGATCTTCAGCATGCTGATGGAAACGTTGCAAGGCGCATTCGAGAAGCCGAATGTGAGCAAGATCGCGTATGCCATTACTTACATTGTCCTCATGATTATCGCTGTGAATAGCTTCAGTGTGGCGATCGGCTATGCGAAAGAAGCGATAGCTGGCATGGTTCACTTCATGATTGCGATGATTCCGTTGCTGCTAACGGTGTTGGCTTCGATGGGCAATGTAGTGACGGTGTCCGTGATGCATCCGCTCATTGTATTTATGATCCATACGATCGGTACGCTCATCTACTCGGTAGTATTTCCGTTATTGTTCTTTTCCGCAGTGTTACATATCGTCAGCTCGCTATCGGATAAGTACAAGGTAACACATTTAGCTATTTTGCTGCGAAATATTAGCGTTGGCATACTGGGAGTTTGTTTGACTGTTTTTCTCGGCGTCATCTCTGTACAGGGTGTATCGGCAGGAACAACAGACGGTGTGACTTTGCGAACGGCCAAATATGTTACGGGCAATTTCGTTCCTGTTGTCGGGCGCATGCTATCTGATGCTTCCGATACAGTGATCGGCGCATCGCTGTTAGTGAAGAACGCGATTGGCTTGTTTGGCGTTATCGTCATCGTGCTGCTTTGCATATTCCCTGCTTTGAAAATATTAGCGCTTGCGCTCATTTACAATTTGTCAGCGGCAGTGCTCCAGCCTCTTGGAGACAGTCCGATTATGCTCGGCTTGCGAACGATTGGCCAAAGTATGATTTATGTATTCGCTGCATTGGCTTCTGTGGGATTGATGTTTTTCTTTGCGATTACGATCATGATTGCTGCAGGCAATGTGACGGTAATGATGCGCTAGGATACCCACAAAAGTGACGTAAAGCTCCGAAGTAGATTCAAGTACTTTTGTGGGGCGCGGATTGAAGGTTTCTGTCAAAAGTGAAGTAAAGCTCCGAAGTAGATTCAAGTACTTTTGCGGGGCCCGAAGTTCATCCCACGAAAGTGACGTTAAACTCCGAAGTGAATTCAAGTACTTTCGTGGGGCCCGGATTGAAGGTTTCTGGCAAAAGTGACGTTAAACTCCGAAGTGAATTCAAGTACTTTTGTGGGGCGCGGATTGAAGGTTTCTGTCAAAAGTGAAGTGAAGCTCCGAAGTAGATTCAAGTACTTTCGCGGGGCCCGGATAAACTGAACAGTTGGAGGGAGGGGGATGATCGCATGGTTAAGCGAATGGTTGAAGGAAATCGTCGTCATCGTACTGCTCGCCGTATTCGTAGATTTGGTTCTGCCCAACAACGCCATGCAGCGGTATGTCAAAATCGTACTCAGCTTACTCATTTTACTCGCAATCTTGTCCCCTCTGGTCGCGCTTCTCCAGTCTGGGGAAAGATGGGATGCTTGGCTCCAAGCAAGCAGCGATACCGAGTCTGGCAAGAGCTTGTCTGGGACCGGGGAGATGCCGGCGCTCCATGCCATATCGATAGAAGCGGAACAGATGATCGAGGCGCGAAACCGTCAAGCCCAGGAGCTCGCACAGCTCCGACTGGAAGGAGCTATAGTCCGAAGCTTGGAGGAGTCGCTTGCGATTCGCAAGGCAGAGGTGTCCGCAGCACTGCGGATCGGTGCCTCCCCCGAAGAAGTCCTACTAGAAGAATTGGGTGTACGCTTATGGCCCCATGCAGAAGCAGTGGCGGCGGAGGACCTCCAGCAGAGCGGGCAACCCGCGGCATTCCAGCCGATTGAACCGATTGCGCCAGTCACAGTTTCCATTCGGGAGGATCGACGAGAGGGCTTCAATACAGACAGTGTACGGCAAGGTGATGTCCAATCTGGTCACGGAGCCGCAGATGATGCAACAGACCTTCAATCAGACGATATGGAGTCGCTTCAGCAAGGGGCGCTAATCATAATAGAACAACAATTTGACATTCCGTCCGATAAGGTGCGGATCTCTGTGGAGGCAAGGAGGTGAAGCTCCTGTGCAACGATGGCTGCAATGGCTGGAGGAACGGTTGGGAGGCGGTCCGAATGGGCGCAAGCGGGTTACGACCTTTCGGCTGCTGCTATTGATCGGATTGGCAGGGATGCTCCTCCTGCTGGCGAGCTCTTTTTTGTCTGTGAAGCAGGATAGTCTGCTGGAAGAACAGTCCCCCACTGTTAAATCACCGCGTCCTGGGAGCGGACAGGAGGTGTTCCTGAACGGGGGGCAATCGGAGCAATCGTCCACACTGTTCGAGAATATAGAATACGAATATGAATCGCGGCTGAAGGAGCTGCTAGAAACGTTGGTCGGCGTCGGGCAAGTAGAAGTTATGGTCACGGTGGACTCGACAGAGGAGCTGGTTGTGTATCGCGACACGCAAGAATCACATCAGGTCACGAATGAGGAGGACGGCAGTGCAACCCGACACATTACACAGGTGACGCGCAACGGACAGATAGTGCTGCATGAAGTATCCGGGGACGGACAGCCGATCGTGCTCAAGACATTGCGGCCGGACATTCGCGGAGTTGTCGTCGTAGCAGAAGGTGCTGAGCATATACAGGTCAAGGCACTATTGCTGGAAGCGGTGCAGAAGGGACTTGGTGTGAAGCCGCAAGATGTTTCTATCTTGCCAAGGAAGCAGCGGTAACGGTATGACCTGAATACGATTCTGAACCGATACAAAGTGATTGATAACAAACATAGGAGGAATGAAAAGATGAATACAAAACGACAAACCGTGTGGCTTGTCTCCATGCTCAGCTTGATGGTGGTGCTGTCTGCTTATTATTTGTTCACAGAAGACGTAGATACGACGGATACAGCAACGGACGATGTCATGAACGAGCTCGTTGTTGAACAGACAGGTGAAGCTGGTTTATTAGAGGACACAACGGGATGGGGCGAGCATGGTGAGGATATTGTTGCTGTTGATGAGTTGGAAGGCTTAAAGAGCGACGAAGAAATATTGTATGACATGCAAGCACAAGCTGTGTCAGGGCAATCCTACTTCTTGGCTGAACAGATGGAACGCAATGAAACGATGGCTGCGCAGATGGAGAGGCTTACGAAGCTCGTAGAATCAGCTACTGGTGATGCACTGGACCAAGCCGTAACGGAGTTATACGCACTAGAAGATCAAATGACGAAGATTCAGCAGCTCGAAAGCGTGCTCCAAACGGAGTATGAGAATGTGCTGATTGCAGAAGACGGAGACAAGTGGAGAATATCCGTGCAGGCTGACGAGTTGCAAAAGGGCGAGGTCGTATCGATCGCTGAACAGGTGATGAAGGAGCTGGAGGTTGAGCCGAACGACATAAGCGTAGAGATGGTACAATAAGCAGCAAACATGTGTGGAAAGCCTCAGGGAAGCCTGAGGCTTATTCCACATTTTTGACCTGTATGAATAGTTGAGCGAATATACCTCTTGGCAAGTTCAATGAATAACTGGCAGAGCTGCCTATGTTGTGATTCCGCTTCTTGTGTTATAATACATTCGTTGAAAAACAAGAGAGGTGTGACGGAATGTTTAAGTTGAGCGAAATCAAAGAACTGGTCAAGCTGATAGACGAAAGCTCGATCGAGGAATTGGAAATTGAGAATGAGGGTGCCCGCTTATCCATCCGCAAGCCGGGAATCCCTGAGCAGCAGGTAGTACAAGCCGTGCCTCAATCTGCTATTGCAGCCATACAAGCCGCACAGCCTGCAGCAGCACCGCAAGCGGCGCCTGCCCAACCGGTTGAACAGACGGCAACCCAAGCGAATGATGACTCTTTACATAAGATCACTTCTCCGATGGTAGGTACGTTCTATTCAGCGCCGTCTCCGACTTCACCTTCTTTCATAGAGAAGGGCGACAAGGTAACACCGAAGACGACTGTTTGCATCGTTGAAGCGATGAAGCTGATGAACGAAATTGAAGCAGAAGTGAAAGGTGAAATCGTCGAAGTGCTCGTTGAGAACGGACAACTCGTAGAATTCGGACAGCCATTGTTCCTAGTAAAGCCTGAGTAAGCAGGGGGATCGACATGACATTTCAAAAAGTTTTGATTGCCAATCGCGGGGAAATTGCTGTTCGCATTATTCGGGCATGCCGCGAGATGGGGATTGCGACGGTAGCCGTCTACTCGGAACCGGATCGCGATGCGTTGCACGTACGACTCGCTGATGAAGCGTATTGTATCGGCCCTGAGACTAGCAAAGACAGTTATTTGAATTTCACCAATATTATGAGCGTAGCGACACTGACAGGTGTGGACGCGATTCACCCGGGTTACGGTTTTTTGGCTGAGAATGCTGATTTCGCCGAAATATGCGAATCGTGCAATATTACATTTATTGGTCCTTCTCCTGATGCGATCAGCAGAATGGGTGACAAGTCCGAGGCGAAGCTAACAATGAAGCAGGCCGACGTACCGGTCATCCCGGGATCGGATGGATTGCTGGAAGATGTGGACGAGGCGGTTCGACTTGGCAGGGAAATCGGGTATCCGATCGTCATCAAGGCTACAGCCGGAGGCGGGGGCAAGGGCATCCGCATTGCAGATAATGAGGAAATGCTCGTTCGCCAGATTACAGCTGCGCAGCAGGAAGCCGAAAGCGCATTCGGGAATGCTGGCGTGTATTTGGAGAAATACTTGACAGGTATGAAGCATGTCGAGATTCAAATTCTCGCCGACAAGCATGGGAACGTCGTCCATCTTGGTGAGCGGGATTGCTCCGTGCAGCGGCGCAGGCAGAAGCTGATTGAGGAAGCTCCTTGTCCGGTCATTACCGAAGAGACACGTACTTTGATGGGGGAAGCAGCAGTCAGGGCTGCCAAAGCGGTTGACTATGCAGGTGCAGGCACATTGGAGTTTTTGCTTGGTCCGGACGGTCAATTTTACTTCATGGAGATGAATACACGCATTCAAGTAGAGCATCCGGTTACGGAAATGGTAACGAATGTGGATATTATCAAAGAGATGATAGCGGTAGCTGCTGGCAATCATCTGTCATTCCAGCAAGCGGACGTACACATTAACGGCTGGTCGATTGAATGCCGTATTAATGCAGAGGATCCGACGCGTAATTTCATGCCATCAGCAGGTCAAATTCAATTTTACTTGCCGCCAGGAGGCTTAGGCGTTCGCGTAGACAGTGCGGCATACCCAGGATACACGATTCCGCCTCATTATGACTCTATGATTGCCAAGCTGATTGTATGGGGTGCGACGAGGGATGAAGCGGTCCAACGTATGAAGCGGGCATTGACGGAATTTGCTGTAGAAGGGGTGCACACCACGATTCCGTTCCATCTTCGTCTGTTGGAGCATCCGTTGTTCTTGGAAGGGAATTTCGATATTAAATTTTTGGAAGAACATGATGTGCTCGACTCTAATAATTAAGCTGGTTTGTCATATTTCTGCTTCGATGCTATATTTATAGAAGTGAGATGAACGTATGCGATGCGAATCGTAAGATCGAATGAGGAGGTGTCTAACTTGACAACAATAGCTCCCGACTATGTCAAAACAGATTTGGGCAATATCCAGATTGCGCCTGAAGTTGTTGAAGTAATCGCAGGACTCGCAACGGTGGAAGTGCCAGGGGTAGCAGGAATGAGCGGCGGCTTGGCCAACGGTATCGCTGAGTTTCTTGGACGCAAAAATTTGGCCAAAGGTGTCAAGGTGGAAGTAGGTGAACGGGAAGCAGCCATTGATGTTTCCATCGTCATCGAGTATGGCAGCAAAATTCCGGAAATCGCAAGCGACATTCAGCGCAATGTGAAGCATGCGATTCATTCCATGACAGGGCTTCATGTCGTGGAAGTGAACGTACACATTCATGACGTGCACTTCAGCACACAGGAAGTAGAAGAAGAGGATACAACTGTAGCTACGCGCGTTAAATAAACCTGTCGTCTGTCGGTGTCCGATCCGGATGCCGGGGCGGCAATCGGAAAACCAACCCCCTCCCAATTTCGGCAGGGGGATTTCCTTTAGAAGGAAAGGGGACAAGCCATTATGACTCGAGTCTTGGACAAGCTGTTACTGTTCATATTTAGCTTGCTCGTATTAGCTGCACTCCTTGCCGGTCTAGCCGCTATGTCCGGCACAGTACCAGTAATCGGAGAATGGATTGGACAATTTGCGGGAACATGGGTCGGACTAGTATCAATATGGACAATCGGCATCGTGTTGATTCTGATTAGTCTGCGAATGTTGTACATAACGATGCGTGTCGGCTCTGGAACACCGCCTTCCATCGATCAGCGAACGGACTACGGCGATATTCGCATCTCCATTGAGACGGTGGAGAACTTGACGCTCAAAGCTGCTGGACGAGTGAAGGGTGTCAAAGATTTGAAGGCGCGTGTATCGGTTGAAGATGCAGGCTTGCAGATTGAAATTCGCGCATTGGTAGACGGTGATACATCGATTCCTCAGCTCACAGAAGAAGTTCAGCGTGAAGTGAAAGGGTACTTGGAAGAAATAACAGGTATTCCGGTTTCGTTCGTTTCCGTATATGTGGCGAATATTATTCAATCCCAAGCTTTCAAAAGTCGGGTGGAGTAGGTGATGCTCTCGATGTGGCAGGAACTATGGTCAGGTCATAAAGGCAAATTGATCGGTGTATGCGCCGGACTTTTGCATGGGGTCCTCTATTTAATCGTCGGTTTTTGGGATATGTTAGTTTTTGGTTTCATCCTGCTGATCGGATATATTGTGGGCAGGAGGCTCGACAGCGGAATGCCGGTGATGAATTGGGAGCCGCTGCTTGCATGGTTGAATGAGCGTTGGAGACCATTCAAGTAACTGTTAGCTTGAAAGCGCCGCCTGTTGGTTTGCGGCGTTTTTTTACGGGAACCCTTATAGATATAGCTTATGGAGAAAGCCACGAAGCATTCGCATCACTTTCGTGGGTATAATAACGGGCCCCGCGAAAGTAATAGGAGTAAGCTCCGAAGCATTCGCATCACTTTCGTGGGATTAGGATGGAGGCAGCATGAAAAGAAGAGAAGCACGTGAAGTTGCAGTCAAAAGTTTGTACCATATGGACATGAATCAAGTGAGTGTAGAGGAAGCCATCCAAGCAGGACTGGAGGATGGTGAAGAGGAGTCGGCTTTATCCAGCAGGAATCCTAATACGATCGCTTCTATTACGAGGATGGTCGAAGGGACTTATGCACGTAAGGAAATAATTGATCAAGTGCTTGTCCGCTATTTGACTGGTTGGACTTTGGAGCGACTGTCGAAGGTTGATCGTCAGGTGCTGCGATTGGCGATGTATGAATTGTTCGCCGTAGGTGATGCGCCGGTGAAAGTTATCATTAACGAGGCGATCGAATTGGCGAAGCACTTTGGCACAGAGGATTCAGGCAAGTTCGTGAACGGAGTGCTGGGCAAGGTTGCTAAGGAGTATGAGCAAATAAAGCAAATAATTGGAGAGGAGAATGAGTCACATGACAGCACAAATCATTAACGGCAGAGCAATCCGAGACGAAATATTGGCAGGACTGAAGCAGGACATTGAGGAATTGAAGCAACAGGGTGTGCAACCAGGCTTGGCTGTCGTTCTCGTTGGGGACGATCCCGCCTCCAAGCAATATGTAGGAATGAAGGCGAAGAAAAGCAAGGAAATCGGCATGTACTCAGAGGTGCACACGTTGCCTTCTACAACAAGTCAGGACGAGCTTCTGGCATTAATTGATAAGTTGAACAATGCGCATAACGTTCATGGCATTCTAGTGCAGCTGCCGTTGCCTGCGCACATTGAAGAGAAGGCTGTCATTGACGCGATTCGGGTAGAGAAGGATGTTGACGGCTTTCATCCGGTAAGCGTAGGCAATATGATGATTGGCGACGATTGTTTGCTACCTTGCACACCTGCTGGTATTATTGAGCTTATTAAGCGAACGGGAACAGATATTGCGGGCAAGCATGCGGTAGTCGTAGGCCGAAGCAATATTGTAGGTAAGCCGGTAGCGCTGCTGTTACTTCGCGAGAATGCGACGGTATCGGTCTGTCATTCCAAGACAGCTAATATGAAGGAGATCACCCGCCAGGCGGATATATTGGTCGTAGCTGCCGGACGTCCCGGCTTGATTCCTGGCGATTATGTGAAGCCGGGAGCTGTCGTCATTGATGTTGGCACTCCTGTAGGAGACGTGCAATACGAAGAAGCGGCAGCGGTAGCGGGAGCGATCACACCGGTACCGGGCGGTGTCGGTCCGATGACGATTGCTATGCTGATGAGCAACACGGTGAAGGCAGCCCGACAGATGCTTGCCAATGGATAAGAACATCCTCAGCATTAAAGCGTTAACGCGCTATATCAAGATGAGACTAGAGGGGGACGAGCGTCTCCAGCAAATTTGGGTGCAAGGGGAAATTTCCAATTTCACGCACCATTCCAGCGGCCATATGTATTTCACCTTGAAGGATAAGGACAGCCGTGTGAAATGTGTCATGTTCAGCTCTTATAATGCGTCATTAGGATTCATACCGAAGAACGGTGACAAAGTGCTGGCACGCGGTTCGGTCTCTGTCTATGAACGTGATGGTCAATACCAGTTTTATGTATCGAAGATGCAGCCGGATGGCATAGGCAGCCTGTATTTGGCGTTCGAGGCATTGAAGAGGAAGCTGGATGCTGAAGGGCTGTTCGCCATTGAGCGGAAGCGCACGCTCCCGAAATTCCCGCGTACGGTCGGTCTTATTACATCGCCGACTGGAGCGGCTGTCCGTGACATGATTACGACCTTGCAGCGGCGGTTTCCTGTTGCCGCTATTTTGCTGTATCCGGTTCAGGTTCAAGGGAAGCAGGCGGCGCCTTCGGTTGCCAGAGCGATTCAAGCAATGAATACACACGGCGCAGCGGATATTCTTATTGTCGGCAGAGGCGGAGGGTCATTGGAGGAATTGTGGGCATTTAACGAAGAGACGGTGGCGCGCAGCATCGCGGCTTCCGAGATTCCGGTTATATCAGCTGTCGGGCATGAGACGGACACGACGATTGCGGATTTCGCAGCGGATATACGCGCCGCTACGCCAACAGCTGCCGCGGAATTGGCTGTACCGCACTTGGATGAGCTGCAGCAGCAGCTTCGCCATATGACCAGCAGGCTCGACCGTGCGCTGACTGCACAATACTATGAGCCTGCGCAACGATTGGATCGGCTGTCTCAGCGCTTACGAATGAGTATGGAGCAGCGCTTGCGTCAGGCTGACCAGCGTTATCAGCGGATCTATCGCAGACTGACGGTATTCCAGCCGCATGAGCAGGTGCGAAGCTTGCGCAGGCAGCTGGATAGTCATGCGAAGCAACTGGACGTCGCGATGCAAGGATTGCTGCATCAGCGTAAGCTGCGTTTCGCTGGAGCGGTGCGGCAATTAGATGCGCTCAGTCCGCTTAAGGTGATGGCTAGAGGCTACAGCCTTGCTTACAGGGAGTCAGATGGCGTCCTTATGAAATCCGTGCATGAGACTTCGCTAGGTGACGATGTGCGTATTCGTCTGCATGACGGCATATTGCATTGTGAGGTCAAAGGAACGCAGGAGTTGGCTGAAGCCAACAGGGCAAAGGAGGAATGAATGGTGGAAGAACAAGAAGACATGCAGCAATCACTATCGTTCGAGCAAGCTATGGAGAAGCTTGAGCACATTGTTACGAAGCTGGAATCCGGCGAACTACCGCTGGAGCAAGCGATCGGTCTGTATCAAGAAGGGACACGGCTGTCACAGCTGTGTGCAGGCAAGCTGGAGCAGGTTGAGCGCAAGATCGATATGGTGATGGAGACAGAGCAAGGATTAGAACAGCAGCCGTTCAACCACGATGAATGGACAGGTGAGTCTTCTTGAAGAACAATGAGATTATTCACGCATGTGCGCCAGACGCACCGATACAAGCATACATCGAGCATTACGCGCACATGATGAACGTGTCTCTAGAGCAGTCGCTTGCGCATTCGGGGGCGCATCCGAAGCTGCTGGAAGCGATGACGTATTCGATCATGGCAGGAGGCAAGCGGCTGCGTCCGATTCTGATGATCGCTGCAGCGGAAGCGCTTGAGGCAGAGCTTGAGCGAATCATTCCGGTCGCGTGCGCGGTCGAAATGATTCATACATACTCACTCATTCATGACGACTTGCCAGCGATGGACGACGATGACTATCGACGCGGTAAGCTGACGAATCACAAGGTGTACGGAGAAGCAATGGCGATATTGGCCGGGGACGGGCTGTTGACGCACGCGTTCTATACCGCTGCGCAGGCAGGCAGCACCGATGCGCAATCGATGACGCAGGTTCTAGGGGTCATTCGAGAGATGGCGGCCTTCGCCGGTATAACAGGAATGGTAGCAGGTCAAGCAGCTGATATGGAAGGCGAGCAAGGTATTACAAGCTTGCAGCAGCTGGAGGCGATTCATCTGCGCAAGACAGGAGATCTGATCGTCTTCGCATTGCGGGCAGGCGGACGGCTGGCCGGCGCATCTGAAGCGCAGCTGCAAGCGCTGGAATCTTACGGTTACGGCATCGGTCTCGCCTTCCAAATACAAGATGATATTCTGGATATTTCCGGTGACCCGAACAAGATTGGCAAAGCAGTCAACAGCGATGAACGAACTGGCAAAGTGACTTATCCGTATTTCTTAGGACTCGAAGGAAGCCGCAGGAAAATGAATGAGCTGACTTCCGCTTCGAAGGAAGCCGTGCAGAAGGCGGGGCTTCCTCATCCGAGCCGACTTCTTCAGCTTGCAGATTACTTGATGAATCGCGACAGGTAAACGATTCCGTTGAGCAGGGCATCTATTTGTGTTATTATTAAGTTACCAATGGAGAGTGGCGCAGTATTCTAGTCAGTCTACCGTTTCTGAAGGCGGGCCTAAAAATTCGCCAAAGGGCACATCGATGAAGTTCCTTGTGTTGGCTTTCGACGCCCAGTCGGGGGTTGATGCTGGGAGTTAAGGTTGGAGGGCGATCCGCAATGGCATGCGGGCGTTGACCCTCCTTCCGCGGAGGCCCAAGTGCGTGGTGAGAAGCCACCGAGCTGCTCATTACGGCTTGGGGTATGAACCTGCAGTAGCAGGCCTCAATTGCATGGGTTCGCGCCTAGCTAAAACGGTCTGTATGCAGCGTAGCCTGCCTTGAGCGGGGCAGAGGGGATTATAGATGGTAGGCAGCCGGTTCTTCGGCCAAAGAACGTGCTGCTGGATGCTATATGAAATCTGTCCTGCAAAAGAGGCTAAGATTCGGTCAAGGGCTGTTGAGGAAATCTCCTAGACTGTTCACGCAAGTGTGGCCTTCTGAGGATTATAGTGTGGACTAAGTGGTAATTCAGTCTGGCGTTCGGAGACGGCGCCAAGGCGGACTTAATGGGAAACCGCCATGCTGGTGACAGGATGGCGTCCGCTTGGGAAAACCTACTGGACCTAAGCCACAGTGTTTACTCGGAATGCTGCCACTCTACATTTTTAACAGAAAGGGATTTGCCAAACTACATGAAATTTTCGATGCGCAACTCCATTCGATGGAGTATTTTTATATTTATTGTTACCTTTATTCTAGCCTGCGTATTCTCGGTAGTTTCTACCACTGTGCTGGAAGGCGTAGGCTGGGGCATTGGTGTCTTGACGGTATTCTTTCTGGTCTTGATTGGCATCCTATTCGATATGATGGGTCTTGCCTCTGCGGCTGCGCAGGAACGGCCGTTTCACGCGATCGCAGCGGAACGGGTCAAGGGCGCTAGACATGCCATTCATATCGTGCGGAATGCGGATCGCTTCTCCAGTATTTGTAATGATGTCGTTGGTGACGTGACAGGAATAATCAGCGGTGCGGCGAGCACGCTTGTCGTCCTGAAATTCTTAGCTTCTGTAGACCAGAATGGCGCGCTAGTGACCACAATTGTTACAGTGACCTTCACTGCGTTCGTATCTGGATTGACTGTTGCTGGCAAGGCGATGGGGAAGTCGTTTGCGATTCACTTTGGCAATCCGATTGTATTGATTATCGGCAAATGTTTCTACTTTCTCGAGGAGCGCCTGAAGATCCGCATCTTCCAAGTGCGGAAGGCCAAGTCGAGCAACGGAAGGCGAGGGAAAACGCATGCTGCTGGAAAACGTCAATCAACCCGCTGATTTGAAAGGGTTCTCAGTCGAACAATTGGAGACGCTTGCTGCGGACATTCGGCAGTTTCTCATCGAGAAACTGTCAGCGACCGGAGGCCATTTGGCACCGAATTTGGGTGTTGTCGAGCTGACACTGGCGCTGCATTATTTGTTTGACAGCCCTGCTGACAAATTCATATTCGATGTAGGCCATCAGGCCTACGTACATAAGATTCTTACTGGCCGTAAGGACCGTTTCGATACACTTCGCAAGTACAAAGGGCTGTGCGGTTTTATTAAGCGTTCGGAAAGCGAGCATGACGTATGGGAAGCCGGACATAGCAGCACATCGCTGTCTGCAGCGATGGGTATGGCATTGGCGCGAGACGCCAAAGGAGACAGTAATCGGGTTATCGCTGTAGTAGGGGACGGTGCGCTCACAGGCGGAATGGCGCTGGAGGCATTGAACCATATCGGCCACGAACGGAAGAATTTAATGGTCGTGCTTAACGACAATGAGATGTCCATCGCCCCTAACGTCGGTGCGCTGCACAATTATCTAGGCAAGATACGCTCAGACCGCCACTATGTGAAGGCGAAGGAAGACCTTGAGCACTTGCTGAAGAAGATACCGGCAATTGGCGGCACCATAGCTAAGACTGCGGAGAAGGTTAAGGACAGCTTGAAATATATGATCGTTCAAGGCGTGCTGTTCGAAGAGCTGGGCCTCACCTATCTCGGACCGGTTGACGGACACAGTCTCCCACATTTATTGGACGTGCTGAAGCAAGCTGACAATGTGCAGGGACCTGTGCTCGTTCACGTGCTTACGACGAAGGGCAAGGGATATACACCGGCTGAAGCCGATTCCTTCAAGTGGCACGGCATTAGCCCGTATAAGATTGAATCAGGCAAAGTGCTGAAGTCAGTCAGTGCGCCGCCGATGTATACTGAGGTGTTCGGTCAGACGCTGATGAAGCTTGCTGAACAGGATGAACGTGTGATCGCTGTTACACCAGCGATGCCCGGCGGTTCGGGCCTGCTTGAATTCGCTGCGCGCTTCCCGGGTCGGATGATCGATGTCGGCATCGCTGAACAGCATGCCGCTACGATGAGCGGCGCGCTTGCTATAGAAGGAATGAAGCCGGTATTCGCTGTATATTCGACATTTCTGCAGCGCGCTTACGATCAAGTCGTTCACGATATTTGCAGGCAAAATTTGAACGTAGCGTTCGCGATTGACCGCGCTGGCTTCGTCGGTGCTGATGGAGAGACGCATCAAGGCGTGTACGATATTCCGTTCCTGCGCCATGTGCCGAATATGGTCATTATGATGCCGAAGGATGAGAATGAGCTTCGCCATATGATGAAGACGGCGCTTGAGTATGATAACGGGCCGATCGCTTACCGTTATCCGCGGATTAATGGAACAGGTGTGGAGCTTGATGAAGAGTTGCAAGTAATTCCGATCGGTGAGTGGGAAGTATTGCGGGAAGGGACAGATGCGGTGCTGCTTGCAGTTGGTCCGATGGTGCAGATCGCCTTGCAGGCTGCAGAGCAGCTGCAGCAACAAGGCCAGCAGGTTCGTGTCGTGAATGCCCGCTTCATTAAGCCGCTGGACGAGGCTATGCTGAGGCAGATCGCTAAGGAAGGCATACCGATCTTGACAATGGAGGAAAGCACGTTGGAAGGCGGCTTCGGCACCGCCGTACTGGAATTCTATGTGAAGCATCAGCTTGCTGTTCCGGCGATGCGCATGTTGGGCATCCCTGATTGCTTCATTGAACATGGCAGCATTCTCGATCAGCGTCGGGAAGTCGGATTAACTGTTGAGAATGCGATCGAGCAAGTACAAGCAATCGTACCGCTTCAGAAGAAAAGGGCGCTCTCATGAAGGAAGAGAAGGAGCGCGTAGACGTGCTCTTAGTGGATCGAGGTTTGATCGAAAGCCGTGAGAAGGCGAAGGCAGCGATAATGGCTGGACTCGTCTATTCTGGCACCGAGCGCTTGGAGAAGGCGGGAATGAAAATTCCGGTTGCAGCTCCGCTCCAATTGAAAGGGGCTGTGCATCCTTATGTCAGCCGCGGCGGTCTGAAGCTGGAGAAGGCGATTCGTCATTTCGGCTTGTCTCTTGCCGGCAGAACGATGCTGGATATCGGCGCTTCGACAGGCGGCTTCACGGATTGCGCATTACAGCATGGAGCTGATCTCGTCTATGCGATTGATGTCGGCTACAATCAACTCGACTGGTCACTTCGCAACCATCCGCAAGTTCGCGTCATGGAGCGAACCAACTTCCGCTACATGCAGCCTGATGAATTGGATGGTCCTAAGCCCGATTTCGCTGCCACGGACGTTTCCTTCATTTCGCTAAAGCTGATTCTGCCTCCGATGAAGGCACTGCTTGCACGCGAAGGAGAAGCGGTCGCCTTGATCAAGCCGCAGTTCGAAGCGGGCAGAGAACAGGTCGGCAAGTCGGGAGTCGTACGCGATCCCGCTGTGCATAAGACAGTTCTTCACGAGGTATTGCGCTTTGCTGATGAGCTAGGCTTACAGCTACAAGGCTTGACTTATTCACCGATCACTGGCGGTGAGGGCAATATCGAATTTCTTGCATACTGGCGTACATCTGATGAGTCGTCTTCAAGCTTGCACACGGATGAGGAACGAAGCAAGCTTGTGGAAGAAGTCGTCGCGCAATCCGCTGAATTAAAGCGCAAGGAAAAAAAGGAATGAATGCGTTCACCTCGAATACATATTCGGGGTGAATTTGTTATGAACGGAATAAGCGAGCTGCTCATATTGCTGCTACTTATCGGATTGGGCGGCGGTTGGCTGCTGTGGCGAGTCAGACGTTGGCTCGGAACCGCTTCACGCAAAGCGCCGATACCGAAGGAGGCTCTCGATGATGAGCCCGCCGTATCAGTGCGGCGTATTCTCGAAGACAACGGCTACAAGGTGGTTGGTGGTAAATTCCGTCAGCCATTGCGCATTATCGTAGATGATCGGTCGTATCAAAGCCGCTACTATATTGACGGATTTGCGGCTGATCAAGAAGGCGTATATGTCGTCAAGTCATCGAGATCGAAGCAGCCGATGGAATGGACAGGCAGTGCCGTTCGCGACCGTTTGTTGCCCTACTTAGGCATATATCAAGGGATTCATGGACTTCTCTATGTAGATACAGAAGCAAAAGCAGTCAAAAAAATTACGTGTGAGTGGGATTAGGAGGCGCGTCATAATGAAGGGGCAACGGCACATCAAGATCAGAGAGATCATCACCAGCCGTGAAATCGAGACACAGGATGAATTGGTGAATGCATTGCGGGAGGCTGGCTACAATGTCACGCAAGCAACGGTATCCAGAGATATGAAGGAATTGCATCTCATTAAGGTGCCGTTGGATGATGGGCGGTACAAATATTCGATGCCATCGGATCAGCGGTTCAATCCGATTCATAAGCTGAAACGAACGCTTGCTGACAATTTTGTGCATATAGATTATGCAGAGCAGATGATCGTATTGAAGTCGCTGCCGGGCACCGCTAATGCGATTGGTGTCTTAATCGACAATCTCGAATGGCCGGAGATTATGGGCACGATATCAGGTGATGATACACTGTTGTTGATTTGCCGTTCCAAGGACTACAGCGAGCGGGTAGTATCGCAAATTTTGGGCATGCTTCAATAAAGGAGGGGCATTCATGCTGGTAGAATGCACGATTCGCAATTTGGCAGTGATTGAATCTGCTCATGTGCGCTTCTCCCCGGGTTTTTTGGTTATGACAGGGGAAACAGGGGCAGGGAAATCCATCTTAATTGACGCGCTGAGCCTCATTGCAGGAGCGCGCGGTTCGGCCGACTTCGTCAGGCACGGGGCCAAGTCCTGTGAGATCGAGTGCGTATTCGAGCTTGCGCCGGACCATCCGGCTTGGTTTCAATTGGAGCAATGGGGGATTGCGGCGTCACCCGAGGAGACGCTTCTTATCAGGCGAGATATTAGCGCACAGGGCAAGAGCTCGGCGAGAGTGAACGGGCAGTTGCTGAATCTAACGATGTTGAAGGCTTTGGGCGATACCTTGATTAATCTGCATGGCCAGCATGACCATCAATCCCTAATGAAGGTAGAACGTCACTTGTCCTTGCTGGACAGCTTCGGCGAACCGGATATCACTTCGCTTCACAAGCGGTATCGAGAGGCATATTCGGCATATACGGAACTGCGCAAAGAGTGGAATGAGCTTGAAAAAGCCGGGATGCAAAACCTGCAGATGCTGGACTTATACAAATACCAAATAGAAGAAATTGAGAAAGCTGCGCTCAAGCCTGGTGAGGAGAAAGAACTGGAAGAGGAGCGCCGCAAACTTACGCATGCGGAGAAGCTGACCCAGGCTGTTACGGAAGGTTATGAGTCCATCTATGGTTCGCAGATGGCGCTGGAGCAGCTCGGCAAAGCTGTAGAGGAGCTTGAAGATGCTGTGAAGGTAGATCAGGCAGCGCTCGGACCATTGCTGGACCAGCTTCGATCTGCATATTATCAGGTGGAGGATGCCTCCTTCCAGCTTAGAGATTATCGGGAAGGGATTGAATTTAATCCGGAGAAGCTGGACGAGCTGGAGAATCGCTTGGCACTGATTCAATCATTGAAGCGCAAGTACGGCGATTCCGTGGAGGATATTCTGCAATACGTGGCTGCCATCAAGCAAGATGTGGCGAAAATTGAAAATCGAGATCAGCGGCTTGAAGAGCTTCGAAACGAAGTGGAGCTTAGGAAAGCTAAGCTTCATCAACGGGCAGAAGCGTTGAGCAAGGTGCGCAGGAAGCAGGCAGTGCAGCTCGCCAACAATGTAACAGAGCACTTGCGAGACCTTCAGATGGAGCGAACGCGATTCGAAGTAAGTGTCAAGCCGCTTGACGAGCCTGGACGAGACGGTGCTGACTTGATCGAATTTATGATCTCGCCTAACCCTGGCGAGCCGTTGAAGCCGCTCGGCAAAATTGCCTCAGGCGGCGAGCTTTCGCGCATTATGCTGGCGCTTAAGTCAATATTCGCTGGTGTGGATCATATTCCCGTTCTCATCTTCGATGAAGTGGACACGGGTGTTAGCGGTCGCGCTGCACAGGCGATAGCCGAGAAGATGGCGAGACTTGCAGAGAACTGCCAAGTATTCGCGATTACACATTTGCCTCAGGTAGCTTGTATGGCCGACAGTCATTTTCTCATTCAGAAATCAATCAATGAAGATCGTACATATACGGAAGTGCGCAGCTTGGAAGATCAGGACCGGACAGACGAACTTGCGCGCATGCTCGGCGGTGTCACGATCACCGATACAACACGCAGCCATGCGCATGAAATGCTGGAACTTGCGGAACAAAAAAAGCGGGGGTGGCATCATTTGCAGTAAATAAATCAATTGGGGGCAGGTTAACTTAAAAGTACATTAGTGACGAACACCTTTTTCGTCGCATATCGAAGAAAAGGGAGCGTGGTGAATGTGTTCAACCGCAAGCGGAAAGGCCTCGGTCTTGTCCTTGTTCTCTTCATGTATCTTATGAGTTTAACCGCCCCGTTCCAATCCTTTGCTACACTCCCCGATGAATGGCGCATGTTCTCCGGCGAAGGCAGGCAATGGAACTTCTCCCTGCCGGTAAGTGGCATGGTAACCGTCAATGATCCCGATATTGTCAGGGTGAATGGACAGACTGACGACAGCTTCAAGCTAGAACTGAACGAACCGATCTCTTTCGAATCCGCCTCGATCGGTGAGACAGAAATGCAGCTGAAGCTGTTCGGCTCCATTCCAGTGAAGAAGTGGAAAGTGAATGTAGTCCCCGATCTCGAAGTGATTCCGGGGGGGCAGACGATTGGTGTTAAGATCAAGTCAGATGGGATACTTGTGGTTGGTCATCACTTGGTTACCGCAGGCAATAACAAGAAGGTGTCGCCAGGGGAAGATGCCCAGATTATGCTCGGAGACATTATTACGAAGATCAATGACAAGCCATTGAGCGGGGTTTCCGAAGTGGGCAGTATTGTGGAGGAGGCAGGAAAGTCCGGTCAACCCATTACATTAACGATTCGCCGTAACGGTAAAGTGTTCGTCAAGCAGCTAACTCCTGCTTTCGATGCAGAGGATCAAGCATATCGGCTCGGCCTGTACATTCGTGATTCCGCAGCAGGTGTCGGTACGTTGACCTTTTACGCACCAGATCAAGGCGTCTATGGTGCTCTCGGGCACGTCATTACAGATATGGATACACAAACAGCTATTCCGGTCGGTGACGGAAAGATAGTCCATTCTACGGTTACATCGATTTCGAAGAGTCATAACGGTGTGCCGGGTGAGAAGCGAGCTCATTTTTTCAAGGAGAACAAAATTCTTGGCAATATTGAGCGGAATACGGATTTCGGCATATTCGGCAAGATGGCAGAGCAGCCGAACTACGGCTATACACAAGAGCCCGTTCCAGTAGCATTCGCTGAAGAAGTTCGAGAAGGACCTGCTCAAATATTGACCGTCGTAGACGGGCATAAAGTGGAAGCCTTCGATATAGAAGTCGTGCACACCGCATCCCAATCGGCACCCGCAACCAAAGGGTTGGTTATCAAGATTACCGATCAGCGCTTACTGGACAGGACAGGAGGGATCGTGCAGGGGATGAGCGGCAGCCCGATATTGCAGAACGGCAAGCTGATCGGAGCTGTCACGCATGTGTTCGTTAATGATCCTTCCTCCGGCTACGGCTGCTTCATAGAATGGATGCTGCAGGATGCAGGCGTTATGATTCAACCTCAACAAGAACTACAGGCTGGTTAGCCGTAGTTCTTGTTTCATTATGTGCATGTCGCAGCCGAATTTGTCGAATGGAAGTCGAAAGCTGATGATCAGTGTAGTTCATTAGCGCAAAATATCAATTATATATGAAGTGTACAAAAAAATAAAGAAAAATACGAAAAAAAATTATTCGACAGAAGGAAATGATTTCGATATGTCGAATAGTATGCAAGGAGGAAATAGTTAAACCAATCGAAGGAGGAATGTTTACGTTGCAGAACATTGAGGTGCTCTTGGCAGACGATAACAGAGAATTCACTTCTCTTCTCTCGGAATATATCGAGGAACAGGAGGATATGTCGGTAGTCGGTGCAGCTTACAATGGGGAAGAGGTTCTTCACCACATTCAGAATGGTCGTGTTCCCGATGTCCTGATTCTGGACATTATCATGCCTCACCTCGACGGATTAGGTGTGCTGGAGAAGCTAAGGCAGCTGGACTTGCAGCCGCAGCCCAAGGTCATTATGCTTACCGCATTCGGGCAAGAGAATATTACGCAGAAAGCGGTGCAGTTAGGCGCATCTTACTACATATTGAAGCCATTCGATATGGAAGTACTTATTCATCGCATTCGTCAGCTCGTCAGCAACACCCCTGCAGTCGCAGCGGGTGCACCGATGAAGGTCAATGTCGTGTCGATGAACAAAGGGAAGAATCTGGACGCCAGCATTACGAACATTATTCACGAAATCGGAGTGCCTGCGCACATTAAAGGGTATCAGTACCTGCGTGAAGCCATTACGATGGTATATGGCAATATCGAAATTCTGGGCGCAATTACGAAGACACTGTACCCATCCATCGCCGAGAAGTTCAAGACGACGCCAAGCCGCGTAGAACGTGCGATTCGCCACGCGATCGAAGTCGCCTGGACGCGCGGCAATATTGACTCGATCTCGCAGCTGTTCGGCTATACGATCAACATCTCGAAGTCCAAGCCGACGAACAGCGAATTCATTGCAATGGTGGCAGACAAGCTGCGGATTGAGCATAAGGTGAGCTGAACAGATATATAACAATTTGCATGAGTCACTTTGTGCATATACCACTGCTTTATTGGGTTCCAACATCCAATGAGGGAGTGGTTTTTTGTATGACTGATTATGAGTTTTGACGCTTGATTACTGCCGATCGATCTTGCTGATGATAACACTGCTGTCGAGTGAGACGATTGGATGTCAACTTAATGTGACTGCTACAGTATAATTTCCTTTCTGAATATTCCTCTGTATAAAATCGGATCCTCCAGCCAAAATAAAACAGGCTATTCCAATCGTACAGAGGAGCGGATAAATGTGAAAAACAAATGGTTACTTGCGGTACTGTTCTTTTTGCTGTCTGTTGTTAGTATGATGCCAGCCGCTACTGTGCAAGCGAAGGGCGAGGATTGTGTAAGTCCCAAATCGGCGCAGTTGAAAACCGACATGCAGAAGGCTTGGATCGATCATACAATATGGACAAGAAGCTATATTGTGAGCGCCCTTGCTGATCTCGAAGATCAACAGGACGTATTAGACCGGTTGTTGCAGAACCAGCAAGATATTGGCAACCTGATCAAGCCTTATTATGGGGAAGCAGTGGGTGACAAGCTGGCAGATCTTCTCAGAGAACATATCGTAATCGCCGGGAAAATTGTAGCAGCTGCCAAAGCGGATAATGAGAAGCAGGTCAAAACGTTAGCGACGGAATGGCATAGAAACGCCGACGATATTGCCAAGTTTTTGAGCGAAGCGAATCCGAATTGGCAGTTTACAGAGATGCGAGATATGCTGTACACCCACTTAAAGTTGATAACAGAAGTAGTGCAAGACCGGATCAATCGGAATTGGAAAGCCGATATTGCAGCAACGGACAAAAATGAGGTTCATATGATTCATTTTGCAGATATGTTGGCAGAAGGCATTGTGAAGCAGTTCCCTGATAAATTCTAAGAACAAACAGTTGAAACCAAACAAACGTTCGTATATAATATAGTTATCGAAATTATTGAAGTGGGGTTGATAACATATGTATGCGGACAAGTTAACTAGTGGCTATCGGAACGGAATGAAGAATGAGCAGCCATTGCTACGCTGCAGCAATCCATATCATAAGAGGCAGAAGCCCGTTCTGGATGAGAAGCGGCTTGCCGAGTTCGTACGTGTCATGGGTGTATCGATGTTCACAGAGAAGCCTGTGAAGATCAAGCTGTATCAGGACGATGCGGATGTGGAATTGGTCGGTCTGATTGATAAGATCGCTACAGACTCCAGACAGTTGAAGATCGGCTTCGAGCATACATATGAATGGATTACATTGGACGATGTCATTGACATGAAAATTGTCTTATAGAAATGTGCAAGGGACTGTCCCATTAGCCATTATAGATGGCGTATGAGACAGTCTTGCTGTTGAAGCATGGATTAGCTAAGTATCCAACCTTAATGCGGACAGGATGGCATCACAGAGCAGCTTGTCCCGCTCCTTCATCTCGGGAATCATGTTCAGCATATCTCCGAAGATGGATTTGTCTTGCTTCCTTAGGAATTTCAGCTTCGTATTGCGGAAGGCCAGCGCTGTTCTCATCAAGGACTCTGCATCCTTCACAAGCTGATTACCTGCGGACGGATTGGTGAAGTGATTCGCTTGATGCAGAAGTTGGACCAGTTCGTACACACACTTCTTATGATCGAACAGGATTTGGAATGGTAAGATATTAATGTAGGACTGATGGGCAATAAGCGCTTGGATGTATTCCTCAAACTTCGTATATACTTCAAGTCCGAATACCGCTTGCTCATAAGTATGCGGCAGCATGGCTAGTCTGGTAGAAGTGTTATGGCTATGCAGGTAGTCACTTAGCAGCTGATGAATGAGGGATATATGTAGCTCAGTATGAGCGTCTTCGCGCAGCTTTATTACTTTGAGAGGTCTTGTCGGTACGTCATCAATGTGCAGAATGAGGCTGCTGTAAGGAATCGTCATGGATTGGAATTGCCTCGTGGTCGTGAAGGTGAAGTCCAATACGTGATAGACCTGTTCCTTATCATCGAAGCCGTGTATGAGCAAGTTACTGTAACGGTGCCGCTGCGCATAAGCGTGTGTGTGGGATAAGTAATATTGATCGCAGTTCACTTCGACATAGCGGCCTTCATCAATTCGTGTCCGGATGAAGGTAGTTGCGGAATCCTTGGTGAACCACGCCGGATCGGTCATGTGGATCTCTAACCAAGGATTTGGCGTATAGTCGTCGGTCAGGCAGTCATGAATGAGATAAAACTGCAGCCAGTGGTAGTCATCTTTAATTTCGCTTCGCGTATACAATTGCAAAAAACGATTGAGAATCCAAGAGCGGCTTTCAGGGACATTGGCCATGATTGCGAAGGGGATGCAATAATTTTTGTAAGACATGATGAGGGGCTGTCCGATTGGTAACACCTTTTTCACTAACTCACCATCCTTTGGCACTTTTATTTCCTCATCGTACGCAATCAAGTCGGCAGGCGTCAACCCTCATTTCGTTGCATGACAAGTAAGCTGCTTTTCCAGTGGCTTGAATAGATAGCCAAGAAGAAGCAGCTTACACGCAGTAGTTCAATATCGGTGATGTTTTAGTTTTTGTATTTGTGCGGTTCGGCTTGGTGATCACGCGAGTTTTGACCGCTGTGCTTGACGTTATGTCTAGCCACTTCCTCGGCGAATTCGGTTGCGGCGCGTTCTGATTCACGGGTGTTGATCGGTATGCCGTCTTGAGTAGCTTTAGGTGCAGCTGTCTGCTTCGAGTTGTTCTGCATGATGCAATCCCATCCTTTCCTAGTTGTTCACATTAGCGGATTTGCTTTGGTTGTTGCGTCTCATCCATCGCAAGCTCAACCGATTGAATCGATTGCTCCAATTGTTGGACGGTTTGCTTAACTTGCTGCAGTTGCGATTCATTGGCTTCGGATTCCACATCTTGCATGTTCGCTTCGATCGTGTGGTGCAAGTGGCGCATACGTGCCGCAGCTTGGCGCATTTGCTCAGGATCTGCGCTTTGCTTAGCGAATTCCCATTCACTGACTGCTTCATGCGCTTCTGTAATGCGTTGATTCGCATCTTCCCATGCGCGAAGCAGCCGACTCTGATGCTGTTCGTATTCGACCATTATGGATATGCCTCCTGACTTCATTCCATGTATGCAGCTCTTAGCTTATGTCGATTGTTGTGATTTTATCACGGAGGCATGTTGACACTTGAGAGGCAATTGATTGTTGTAAATCGATCATGTATAATAATGAAGGTTCCATTCGGGTGATCGGAATTGTCACAGATTTTTCACGATTGTACCGATCTATGACTTACCATTCCATGCAACAATCCATTACAATAAGATAACGGACTACTAGGAATTGGGGGATTTTTTCATGCACAAGTGGATCATGTTTGCCATGTTTATTGCAGCTAGTGCAGCAGCAATCGTGTTCTCGATTACACTGATCGAGCCGAAGGAAGGCGTCGAAGAGGAAGTCGGTGAGAATGAGCTTCGTTTCGTGCTGTCGAATTTCGAATTTGACCAACAGGAATATCATGTTGCACTCGGCGAGACGATGACGGTCTCGATGAAGAATGCAAATGGGGTACATGGCGTAGCGATTCCGGATTATGGCATTGATATTACGGAAGGCGATGCGGTAGAAGTAACATTCGACCAAGCTGGAACCTTCGAACTCGAATGCTCTATCATGTGTGGACTGGGTCATGCGGAAATGGTAGCGACTCTTGTCGTAGAATAACAATTGAACAGCAAGCCCAAAAGATCATTCAACGGCACATCGAGGCCGAGGATGGTCTTTTTTTTTTTCGTTACTGCGGAATACAGGGCGTATTTCGTTCCCATACTAGAAGGAAACGTATATTTATGTTGGTCCGAAAGGTGGTTCGACCATGCATTGGCGGTCCCACTTGCAACAAGAAAAGTCGATTACAGGAAACGTACGTGTGAACAAAAGCACGAAGCGTCTCGTTCCGCAACTTCAACCGAAGGAGATAGCTGTTATTTGCCACGAGGATTTGGACGAAATCGCTGCTGATGGCTTGATCGGAGCCAGAGTGAGCGCTGTAGTGAATGCATCTCGCACGATGAGTGGCGCTTTTATGGCAAAAGGGGCAGAGCTTATGCTGAGGGCAGGGATACCTGTTGTCGAGGTTCGTCAGCAATACTTTGCCCAATTCCAGTCTGGGATGCGGATTACTATCCATCATCAATATATTGCTTGTGAGGATGGGGCGCGTATTCCTTGTCGGCTGTTCGATTGGCACGCTTGGAATCGATGTAAGCATCGTGCAAGTCAGAACGAACAGTTATGTTTGGAACAATTTATTGACAATACCTTAACGTATGCGCATCAGGAGAAAGTGCAGTTTCTGGATGCTTTAGTCTTGCCGGTCTTGCATACGCCGTTACAAGGACGGCATGTGCTTGTAGTTGTGAGGGGCAGCGGCTTTCGCGAGGATCTGCTTGCGCTTAGTGATTATATAGGTGAATACAAGCCGATTCTGATTGGGGTAGATGGCGGAGCAGATGCGCTGCTGTCCTGCGGCTATTGTCCGAATCTGATTATCGGTGATATGGACAGCGTGACGAATGAAGCGCTGCTAAGCGGAGCAGAGGTTATCGTTCATGCCTATCCGAATGGGCACGCTCCGGGTATGAAGCGAATCAAGCGACTTGGAATCTGGGCGATCAGTGTACCGGCTGCGGGAACAAGCGAGGATCTCGCTATGCGTATCGCGTATGAGAAGGGGGCTTCTCTCATCGTGACGCTTGGCACTCACACCCATATGATCGATTTCCTGGAGAAGGGGCGTAAAGGCATGGCCAGCACATTATTAGTGCGAATGAAAATTGGCGGTAAATTGGTAGATGCGAAAGGGATTAGCAAGCTCTACAAGAAAAAGCCGCGCATTCGTCAGCTCTGGATGATTCCTGCCGCCAGCTTAGTGCCTATTGCTATGCTTGCTGTTATTCAGCCGCAATTCCGTGACATGCTGTCAGCTGCGTGGATGCTGGTTATTGGGACGCTTGCTTAACGGAAGCCTTCTTCAAAATTCAAGAGCGATGCAGAGTGCGTAAGACGCAAGGGGGGATGCGGATGGTTTCGATGAGAGTTCATATCAGTACGATTGTTGCCGTGTTCGTCGCTCTCGGTATTGGGCTGGTGATCGGTGGTACTATGGGACCAAGTCTTGTGTTAGATGCGCAAGGACAACTGCTGCAATCTGTACAGAATCGCTATAAGGAGCTTGCTGTACAGCATGAGCAACTCGAAGGTGAACTGCACAATTACCATTCGCTTACTCGCTTGTTAGCTCCAGAAATGAACGGGTTACGCATTGTTTGGCAAGGTAATCGAGATCAGCAAGCTGACCATCTCATCGAACGGCTCAGACAATTAGGCGCTGTCGTGACGATCGAAAACGCCGATCTCCCTGCTTCTGAATGGGTGTTCGAACCGGATTTGCTGCTGATCGCGGAATCGGCTGCAGCTGAACAGATGTCGATCAAGACGGTAGACGAGATCGACGATGCAGGTAGCGTAATGAACGATCGCAGTCTGGTGCCCGTATTGGACATAAGGGAGCATGGCTTCCATGGCAGCGTCCCGGAGAATACGGCACACTTAATTAAGCTCGTGCAGCGAACGCTGATGGAGAAGGAGGCGCCACATGCAGCAAGTGTCAGTCATTATTCCAGCATGGAATGAAGCGAAGCGCATTGCGGCTACGCTAGAGTCGTTGCATCAGGCGAACCGATTTCGCAGATGGTATCATCAACTGCTCGTAGTGGATGATGGCAGTACAGATGAGACTCCGCAAGCAGCTGGAAGGTGGGCAGATGTCGTTATCCGCCATACAGCGAACCGGGGGAAAGGCGCCGCGTTAGAGAGCGGTTGGCGTCATTCCGCCGGCAGCATCGTTGTATTTCTTGACGCCGATCTGGGCGAGTCCGCAGCAGTTGCTCACATGCTGTTGGAGCCTGTCGTTCAGCAACGAGCAGATATGTGCATTGCGAAGCTACCGGCAGCTTCACGCAAGGGGGGATTCGGACTCGTGAAGGGGCTTGCGACGACTGGTATTTCCAAGCTTGGCGGCTTTCGCCCTGAAGCTCCATTATCCGGGCAGCGGGCAGTCAGACGCGAAGTTCTGGAATCTGTCGGCTCCTTGGCGGGCGGCTTCGGCATTGAGGTCGGCTTGACGATCGATGCATTGCGTCAAGGCTATCGAGTCTGTGAGGCGGAGGTGCCGTTCCGTCATCGGGAGACGGGACGAGATTGGGGCGGATTCGTGCACCGCGGCAAGCAATTTTACGCTGTAGGTATGACGTTGATGCAGAAGTGGCGGGACCGTCCGTGCTAAGCGATGTGCTCGTACCGGATGGCTGGAGCTCACTGATGTGGCTTGTCTTATGGGGGTGGACAGGCGCAGCGGCAGCGGTTGCAGCGTGGGCGGTTCCTCGCTTCTTGGCCGCGCATCAATTGACTGCGCTTAATTACCGCAAGCAACCGATACCGCTTGGCAGCGGATTGGCTGTGTGGATCACAGTAGCTGCCCATTCCATGTTTCTATCTGTTGCAGTAGGCGATGAATGGATGTTCCCTAGCTTGCCAGTGGCAGCAACGGTTGTTTTTTTGGCAGGATGGTTGGATGATACAGTGGGAGATGTGGATGTTAAAGGATTGCGAGGACATTGGCAAGCTTTACGATATGAGGCGCGGTTGACGACAGGTACGTTGAAAGCGCTAGCGGCAGCTGGTGCTGCACTCTGGATGAGCACGCTGCTTGCTGGTGCGTTACCTTCGATGCGTAGCATGGATGTGCTAGGGACAGCCGCGACAACACTCATTTGGCTAGTTCGCTGGTGTCTGGCTTTCTTGCTTATGTGCTTGTCTGCTAATGCGCTCAATCTTCTGGACCTTCGCCCTGGTCGGGCCTTGAAGGGTTTTTTTGTAATGGGTGGTGTGGTGCTGTTGGGTAGTGTGTGGCAGGACGCTTTGTTCGAAGCCCTCGTATGCTTGCTGCCTGTGTTGTTGTCTGCGCTGTGTTTGTTTCGCCAAGATATCCGGGCGCATTCCATGCTTGGCGATTCTGGTGCGAATCTACTCGGATTTATAACCGGCTTCGCAGTTGCGGCTTATACGTCCTGGCTTGTACAGATATGGGTTGTGACTGTGTTGATTGTACTGCATTGGGCAGCAGAACGAATATCGTTGTCCGAGGTTATCGATCGAACAGGACTGCTGTACTGGCTAGACAGATTAGGCAGGGCTGATCGGCAGTCCTAGCATCTTAAGCTTGAATATGCATTGCAGATAACGCCGCATTCGCCAGAGCTGAACGCGGCATAGACATGAGAGCGGGTTTTTATTTCCGCTTCGCCTTGAAGCGTGGTGCGACATAGTTGCGCTTGCGGTCGCGGAAGAAGATCCAACCGCCTATAAATCCTACTCCTACGCCGAACAGCAGCAGACCGAATATAAACTGCCCCCAGCCGAAGCCAGTAGTTGATGGTGATTCCTCGCCAAAGCTGGCGACGTATGCGAAGACCGCATCTTTCATCTCGAGAAAGCCGAACGTTGCGGCCAAGCCAGGTATGACGAGCAGCAGCACGGCAATCAGTCGTGCAAGTAATGGGTTCATCGGGCAAACCTACTTTCTTCTGTACATGATGTTGGTATTCGGACAAATTCCGTTCTCCCCCTATATTTCCGCGCACGAAAAAGGTTAGAATAGAGAGACGGTATTTGCTAGTATATATCATAATAACATAGCTTGTCTCTGACACATAGATTGTGATAACGGGAGGGTTCGAAGGAATGGCTACGAAGGAATATGACGTGATTGTGCTGGGCGGCGGGATCGGCGGCTATACAGCTGCGATTCGGGCGTCCCAATTGGGCAAGACTGCTGCAGTTGTCGAGCGGGACAAGATCGGGGGCACCTGCTTGCATCGGGGATGTATTCCGAGCAAGGCGCTGCTGCGCAGTGCTGAGTTGTACGACACAATGCGCGACAGTGCTTCATATGGGATCGTGACGGAAGGTGTGCGATTGGATTTCTCCGCGGTGCAGCAGCGTAAGAATCAAATCGTCGGCCAGCTGTACAAAGGGCTGCAATTTCTGATGAAAAAACATAAGATCGACGTGTATACCGGCAACGGACGGGTGATCGGTCCTTCGATCTTCTCACCGCGCAGCGGATCGCTAGCAGTCGAGGCTGAGACGGAGGAGGACAGTGTAACCTTGGTTGCGCCGCATACGATTGTTGCAACGGGTTCAAGACCGAGCAAGCTGCCGGGACTCGATACGGACGGGGAGCGCATTCTGACGAGTGATGAAGCGTTGGAGCTGCAGGAGCTGCCTTCATCCGTTGTTATCATCGGCGGCGGTGTAATCGGCTGCGAATGGGCGTCGATGCTTCAGGACTTCGGCGTTCAAGTAACACTCGTCGAGGCTGCAGAGAGACTGCTGCCTGCGGAGGATCGCGATGTAAGCCGGGAACTCGAGCGGTTGTTCAAGCGTCGGGGCATCGTAGTATATACGAAGTCGAAGCTGAACATACAGAGCGTCGAGAATACCGGAAGCGCTGTAGAGCTGACTGTCGACCGTAAGGATGAGCCAGTTAGGCTGCAAGCGGATATGATGCTTGTTGCAGTCGGCAGGCAAGCGAATGTGGACAGCATCGGTTTGGAGAACACGGACGTGCGGATAGAGAACGGATTCATTCATGTGAATGAGCATTACCAGTCAACGGAATCGCACATCTATGCGGTGGGTGATTGTATTGGCGGTTATCAATTGGCCCATGCTGCTGCGCATGAAGCGATTGCGGCAGTGGAGCACATTGCTGGTGTGAAGAAGTCTGTTGCCTTACAAGGTCCGGCATCGTCGGCACTTGTTCCCCGTTGTGTATATTCACGCCCGGAGACAGCTTCGGTTGGGTGGACAGAAGAAGAGGCTGTGCAGCACGGTCATCAGGTCAAGGTAGGGAAAATCTCGTTCAAGGCACTGGGCAAAGCGCTTGTTCACGGTCAGAACGATGGATTCGTGAAAGTGATTGCGGACAAGGATACGAACGACTTGCTAGGCGTTCATATGATTGGACCGCATGTGACGGATCTGATCGCGGAGGCGGGCATCGCGCAGCTGCTAGATGCTACCCCTTGGGAGCTCGGTCAGTTTGCACATCCGCACCCATCCTTGTCTGAAGCATTGGCAGAAGCGATGCTGGCGGTCGATGGGCAGGCAACCGGGTCCTGATTGGAACCGAATGTGGTAAGCAACAATTGGTCTTAGCGGAACATATGACAAGTATCACTTGGATTCCGGTTGACGGAAGCGTTATAATACTTATATCTTACTACTAGTACCAGGTAATAAGAATGAGACCACAATCCTGTATACAGGAGGATGACTATGAATCACAAATCATCTGCTGTTGAAACAACTCGGCATGAGCAACTAGGCTTGACGGATGCGCAAGTATTGGAGATGTACCGCACCATGCTGCTGTCTCGCAGGTTCGATGAGCGCGGGTTGCTGCTTCAACGCTCAGGGAAGATCAACTTCCATGTTTCGGGGATCGGGCAAGAGGCGGCACAGGTCGGCTCGGCATTCGCCTTCCGCAAGCAGCATGACTACTTCCTGCCATACTACCGCGATTATGCGTTCGTGCTCGCTGTCGGCATGACCGTACGCGAATTGATGCTGTCGATCTTCGCCAAGGCGGAGGACCCGAACAGTGCAGGCAGACAGATGCCCGGACACTTCGGCAGCAAGCGATTGAACATTGTGACGGGCTCCAGCCCTGTAACGACACAGGTTCCGCATGCGGCCGGGATCGCCTTGGTAGCTAAGATGAAGAAGCAGGATATCGTGACGTATGCCTCGTTCGGGGATGGCTCCAGCAATCAGGGGGACTTCCATGAAGGCTGCAACTTCGCAGGTGTACATAAGCTGCCGGTTGTGTTCGTCTGTGAGAATAATCAGTATGCGATATCGGTTCCCTATTCGAAGCAAGTTGCCTGTGAGAGCATAGCGGACCGTGCAGTCGGCTACGGCTTCCCGGGGGTTCGTGTAGACGGGAACGATCCGCTTGAGGTATATCGCGTGACGAAGGAAGCGCATGAGCGGGCACGGCGCGGGGAAGGCCCTACGCTGATTGAGACCGTCACCTACCGTATTTCACCGCACTCAACTTCGGACAACGACCTTGCCTACCGGACGAAGGAGGAAGTAGATTATCATAAAGGGCGCGATCCGATTCCACGGTTCCGCGAATATTTGTATGCGTGCGGCGTATTGAGTGAATCGGTCGAGACTGATATGGAAGCGGAATTAGCGGGAATTATTAAGGAAGCGACGACTTATGCCGATCAGGCGCCGTTCCCGCAACCGGAGGATACATTGAAATACGTCTATGGCGACGAATCGATATAGAAGGGAAGAGGAACTGTGACAACGATCAGTTATATCGATGCGATTAATGCCGCCATGCAAGAGGAATTGCAGCGTGACGAGAACGTCTTCGTGCTCGGTGAGGATGTGGGCGTGAAGGGCGGCGTGTTCGGCACAACGAAGGGATTAATGGAACAGTTCGGCGAGGAGCGCGCCTTGGATACACCGCTTGCGGAATCCGCAATTGCAGGCGTGGCGATTGGTGCAGCGATGGTGGGCATGCGGCCGATTGCCGAGATGCAATACTCGGACTTCATGCTTCCTGCGACGAACCAGATCATCAGCGAAGCGGCCAAAATCCGCTATCGCTCGAACAACGATTGGCAATGTCCAATCGTCATTCGTGCGCCGTTCGGCGGCGGTATATTCGGCGGCTTGTATCATTCCCAATGTCCGGAGTCGATCTTCTTCGGCACACCGGGCTTGAAGATTGTGGCGCCTTCCACGCCTTATGACGCGAAGGGCTTGCTGCTTGCGGCGATTCGGGATGAGGACCCGGTCTTGTACTTCGAACACAAGAAGTGTTACCGAAGTGTAACCGGCGAAGTGCCGGATGAGGATTATATAGTGCCGATCGGCAAGGCTGATGTGAAGCGTGAAGGGGATGATATCACGGTCATCACATACGGCTTGACTGTTCACTTTGCCTTGCAGGCAGCAGAAGAGCTTGCGAAGGAAGGCATTGAAGCGCATATTGTAGATTTGCGTACCTTACAGCCGCTTGACAAGGAAGCGATACTCGAGTCTGTTCGCCGTACTGGCAAGGTGCTCATCCTTCACGAGGACAATAAGACGGGCGGTGTCGGTGCGGAAGTATCTGCGATTATTTCGGAGGAGCTCTTGTTCGAGCTTGATGCCCCGATTGCCAGATTGTGCGGGTACGATGTACCGGCGATGCCGATTAGCCCGCCGCTAGAGAAGTTCTATATGCTGAACAAGGATAAAGTAATGGAAGCGATGCGCAAGCTGGCATTGTTCTAATCATGAAATCGATGCCGTGCATGGATCATCGGTTGATAGAATCTCGTAAGTTTCGTTGTTTCGAGGCGAGCCCTCGGTTGAAAGGAGAGTGAGCATGTGGCGCAGAGCAGAACGATCGAAATTACCCTGCCGCAGCTTGCGGAAAGTGTAGTCGATGCCACAATTACGAAATGGTTGAAGCAGCCGGGCGATCCGGTAGAAGAATATGAAGCCTTATGCGAAATAGTAACGGATAAAGTAACGGCAGAGCTGCCGAGTACGGCAGATGGTGTGCTCGATCAAATCTTAATCGGAGAAGGCGAGACGGTCGCAGTTGGCACAGTCGTCTGTACGCTTCGCGGCGAAGGGGGAGCAGCGGACGGCACAGGACAGGATGTGTCAGCAGCTGGTGCATCTGAAGCAGCTACTGGAAGCTCGACAGCAGCAGAGGCGGGAGATCAGAGCATGCGCAGTCGAATCTCTCCCGCGGTCCGTACGCTAGCAGATGAGCATGGCATTGACTTGGATCAAGTGCCAGGCAGTGGACTAGGCGGACGCATTAGGCGCAAGGATGTATTGGCGTATCTTGCCAATCCGCAGCAAGCGCAATCCGGACAAGGAACTGCAACGTCTGCACGTTCGAAGGGAGCCGATCCGTCTGAAGAGGGAGCAGAGGCGGTACAAGCACCGCTTCGTTCCACGGGGCTGCATCTGACTGGCAACACGACTGTACGACCGAAGTCGGATCAAGCGGCTGCTGCAGCAGAGCGCGGTGAAGAACTGATTGACGTATCGCCGGTACGGGCTACGATCGCCTCACGCATGCGCCAAAGCGTGTCGGAAATCCCGCATGCTTGGACGATGATCGAGGTGGACGTAACCAATCTCGTTACATTGCGCAACAAGCTGAAGGACGAGTTCATGCGTAAGGAAGGCGTGAACCTGACGTATCTGGCCTTCCTGATCAAAGCAGTCGTCAACGCGATCAAGGATTACCCGATTATGAACTCGGTCTGGGCAGTAGACAAAATTATCGTGAAGAAGGACATCAATATATCGTTGGCAGTCGGCACAGAGGACGCTGTGTACATGCCGGTCATCAAGAAGGCAGACCAGATGAATGTAGCCGGACTTGCCAAGGAGATCGATCAGCTGACGAAGCGTGCTAGAGCCGCTACGCTGCGGCCGGATGATGTGCAGGGCGGCACATTTACCGTGAACAACACCGGTGCCTTCGGCTCCATCCTGTCTCAGCCGATCATTAACTATCCGCAGGCGTGTAACTTTACGTTCGAATCGATCGTGAAGAAGCCCGTCGTGATCGACGACATGATCGCCGTTCGCTCGATGGTCAACCTATGTCTGTCGCTGGACCATCGTATACTGGACGGCGTCATCTGCGGCCGCTTCCTGCAGCGCGTCAAGGAGAATCTGGAAGCGTTCGACACGAACACGAAGTTATACTGATTGCAATAAGATGCAATGCAGCCGTTCGCCTTATGGTGGGCGGCTATTTGCATGTGCTCGTTTCCCTCATCAAGCTGGATGCATCCATAAGGGAGTAGGTAAGGGACATTTTAACAGGTGGTGTGATATAGTTAGGATGTAACAGGTTACCCTAGCGCAGTGGAATTGATTTTAGTTCGCCGCAAAAGGGCATCGTGCCGATTAGTTATCATAACTGATCACTAATTTCTGCGTATTCGGGATATTTTGTGATTAGTGATAGTTTGTGATCTTAATTTCGACTTTTTCTTGTCATCAGCGGCAATCGGGCGAATTAGTGATCAGGTTTGATCGTTAAATCGTCCATTTCGGAAAGTCACTCGAATTAGTGACCAGATTTGATCACTAAATTGTACACTACCCATGTGCGCACAGAATCTGCAAACATCATACTGTGGAAGGAGGGAAGACGATGTGGTTCATTGGTGGAAGTGTTGCGCTCGCTGTTATACTCGTTGTTCTCGGTAAGCGGATATTCCGGGCTAAGCATGCATGCACTGCGGGGGTCATGTTCCTTACATGCGTATCGGCACTGTCGAGTATATGCTTATCGCAAAATTACATCCTAAGTGTCACTCCTGGCTATCATGACGGGATCGGAATTTCGAATCCAATCGCCTATTGGATTATTGGCGAGGGAGTCTGGACACCTGGACGCTTCGAGCAATATTTCACGAATGCGATTACTATCACGCTATTTCTATTACTGCTATCTTCTGCATTTTATCTTTGGGAATCGCGGCTTGCGAATATGAAAAAGTAAAAAACCGCATGCAGTTCCGGAATCTTCGGAACAGACATGCGGTTTTTTACTGCGTATTAGGCAGTCTGTCGCATCCAGCTTCGTATATTCTACCTTAAATTAGAAGCTGTTCCAAACTACTGTCTGCCCGACTGGGAAGCGGGAAGACGGATGAGCAGGGGACGATGCTTTGCCGATCGGTAGGAGCATGACAGGCAAGTAGCGCTCGGGCACATTGAATTCCTTGGCGAATGCTTGCGCATCATAGCCGCCCATCGGGCAGGAGTCAAGTCCTTTTGCTCTAGCTGCAAGCATGAGCTGCATGGCGGCCAAGGACGCATTGCGAATCGCTTCATCACGGGGCACGTTCGGTACGTTAGTATAGGCAGATTCGATTTGTCCGATTAACGTGTTCTTAATCTCCTCTGTCATCGAACCTTTGTTGACGACTTCGGTATAGACAGCTTCAGCATTCAGGTTGGCCTGAAGATCGCCTAATATCGCAATAACAACGGATGCCTCGGCAACCTGCTTCTGACCGAATGCGATGGGAAGCAGCTTCTCCTTCGTTGCTTGATCGAGGATGGCGATGTACTTCCAGTGCTGCAAATTCCATGAAGATGGTGCCAAATTCGCCGTCTGCAGGAGCTCCTCTACTTCTTCCTTGCTCATCTTGTAAGACGGGTCAAATTGCTTGACCGCACCTCGCTCTTGGGCAATTGTCACAAAATCAGTTTCTGTGCGGGTAGACATAATTAGAATCCTCTCCTTCGTAATGTTTAGAATAACAAGTCTCGATCTTATTTTACACTTTTATCAAGATACTACAACAATGATCCCCTTACTCTGCCGCGTGTAGTTGTCGTTCGGCTTTGTTTGGTCTTGGCCGGTTGGCGCCGACTACCCCGATGAGGATGAGGGCAGCACCTACCAGCTGCCAGATCGTGATGGATTCTCCGAGGAAAAGCGCACCTGCAGCGATAGAGACAATGGGAGACAAATTCATGAACACAGCAGCACGGGAAGCTTCCAGCTTGGACAAGGCATAGTTTGCCGTCAACGCTGTCACAAGCGAAGATAGCAGGCCTAGAAACAAGATCGACGCTACGAAGGGCAGACTCGACAGCGGCTCTATCAGCTTGTAAAAGGTTCCGTTTGTCATGTGCATGCTGAAGGAGGCACTCACAAAACAGACCACCCCGATACCCTGCATCCAGAACGTGATGTTTATCGGTGTCATATGACTCAATAGGGATTTGGCCATGACACTATACCCGGCAAATGCCAAACAGGATGCCAGCAGCAGCAGGATGCCGAGCAAGCCCGAGAGTTCCACTCCCCTGTCTTGGCTCATGACGATGATACTGACCCCGCATGCGGAGAGTACGATGGAAGCGGTCTGCAAGGGCGTAATCTGCTCCTTCAATAATAGTGCGGCAAATCCCATCGTCAATACAGGTGTGAACGCGTGCAGCATGCCGCCTTCAGCCGATGTGGCATATTGCAGACCGTAGGCCTGCAAGGTGAAAAAGCCGATCGGATACAAGAGCGCGAGCGGGATGATGCGCATGACTGCACGCATGTTCAGCTTGCGACCACCTCGCTGTACCTGCAGCCATAACAGCAATGCGCCGAAGGAAACGATGAACCGATAAGTCATCGTATCGAGTGGATGGGTATAAGCAAGGGCGATCTTGGCGAACAAAAAGGAAAAACCGATGATGACAGCATTCAACACAGCCGCTGCATAGGCTAGTCTCAATCCTTGCCGAGTCATCGTTTCAACCTCCTTCCGTGGTAGAAGAGTGGGACCAAGCTCGTGAGCGATGATCCGATATATTGAAGAATAAGCTGATTAGCTGGGAGGAACAATCACGAATTTGGCGAACTGTACCGGTACAGTTGAGAAGAGAAGGTTCAAGTTAGCGATGATGACAAGGGGGAAGCACCAGTGAAAAAATACATGCTAGTCCAATCTGCAATAGAGCAAGCCATCCATAACGGGAGGTATAAGCCGGGACAGCAACTGCCGTCTGTCCGTGAGGCGGCCGCGCAATATTCATGCAGTATCAGCACGATCCTGCGAGCTTATGCGGAATTGGAAAAGCGGCATGCGATATACGCCATTGCACAGAGCGGCTACTATGTGGTAGACCGGTCTGGTGAAGAAGCGCAATCCGTGTTGAGCGACAGCATCGATTTCACTTCGTCCATGCCGGACGTACACGTATTTCCGTATCAGGACTTCCAGCATTGCCTGAACAAGGCGATTGATGCATACAAGCATCAGTTATTTACTTATGGCAGTCCTAATGGTCTGGAGGGACTGCGGGATACGCTTGTTTCACAACTGGCAGGGGAGCAGGTATTCGCGCGCAAAGCCAATATCGTGATGGCTTCGGGTGCGCAGCAGGTACTGGAAGTATTGGCAAGAATTCCATTTCCCAATGGGAAGCAAACAGTCTTGGTTGAACAGCCCGGTTACGATATCTACTTGCGCTATTTGGAGGCAGAGGGGATTCCGGCATATGGGATCACCCGGACAGCTAAGGGAATCGACCTGCATGAACTGGAGGCGCTGTTTCGGGAAGAGTCAGTGAAGTATTTTTATACGATGCCGAGATTTCATAATCCGCTGGGCACGACATTGGATAAAAAGGAACGCAAGGAAATTGCCCGTATGGCCAGTAAGTATGATGTCTATATCGTCGAGGATGACTACATGGCGGATTTGGATCAGGAACGGGGGTATGAGCCGATTCATGCTTATTGCCACACCCCGCATGTCGTGTATTTGAAAAGTTTTTCGAAAATTATCTTTCCGGGACTGCGGCTTGGGGCAGCTGTGCTGCCGGAGTCACTGCTTCATCCGTACTTCACTTTCAAAAGTTATCCCGACAGCTCGCTCCTGTCACAAGCAGCGCTTGAAGTGTATATCAAGAACGGGATGTATGAGCGGCACAAGCACAAGATCTCCGCACAATACGCAGAACGCATGCAAGCCTTGAACGAGGCCGTGCAGCGCCATGATGATGCAGCGAAGATGGAGGTGCCGTCCATTCAAGCCGGCATCTATATGCAGGTCAAGCTTCCCCCGACTGTTAATTTGGATCAGTTGGAGAAGCGACTGGCGGCGCGACAAGTATTCATTAAGACTGGAAAGGGGTATTATTTGTCCAATGTCCGGGAGCGGGAGAAATTTGTGCGTATCAGCGTATCCCGAGTCACACTGGAGCAAATTGACAGGGGCGTCCGAATCCTGGCAGAGGAAGTGAAGCGAAAGGGAGGCTTTTAGTTCCGGCAATGTTTTTTGCTTCCGTGCATAGGAGGTAAGTGGATGTCGCATTTTATATAAGGAGCATAGGTGATGATGACTGTGGAGGCATGTACATGAATCAACAGCATGGGAGTATCGGCATATTTCTTGTTTACTGCATCATTATTTTGGATGTCGGATTGATGAATCATGTTTTGGTCATACCACCGCTTCTTCAAGATGCTAAGCGAGATGCTTGGCTTAGTGGGCTTGGTGCGATTGTGCCATGTTTACTATGGGTATGTCTGCTCTATTACATAATGACACGAACGAAACAACAGCCATTGATTCCTTGGCTGCAGCAGCATTACGGCTCAGTGGTAGCTTGGGGGTTTCGGCTGTTCTTTCTTGTCTACGTTGCGCTAATCAGCGTATTGACGCTTAAGGAAACAACCACTTGGACGAAAGTATCCTATCTCCCCCATACACCCACATTTGTTCTTACGCTATCTTTGGTGCTGCTATGTTTGTTTGCCGTTCATTACGGCATTCGCTCTATAGCGATTTCAGCGGGTATTCTTCTACCTTTCGTTGTGCTCTTCGGTGATTTTGTCATGAGTGTGAATCTCCCTGAAAAAAACTATGCATTGCTATTCCCAGTCATGGAGCATGGGCTTGCACCCATATTGAAGGGCAGTGTATATGTCGGCGGCGGGATTGCCGAGCTTATGCTTATCTTGCTGCTCCAGCACAAGCTCAAAGCGAAGATCCGTCTCTGGTCGCTCTGGCTGCTGGCATTGTTTTTGATAGGGCTGGTGATGGGACCATTAACGGGGGCAATAGCTGAATTCGGACCACACGTAGCAGCAGAACTGCGATATCCGGCATTTGAGGAGTGGCGGCTTGTTCAAATAGGGAAATATATTTCTCATGTAGATTTTCTGTCAATCTATCAGTGGCTGGCGGGTGCATTCATTCGAATCTCCATATCTATATACATTCTTATTGAACTGCTTCCCATCCAGAATCAGCGGAAGAGAACAGCTTGGATTTTGATGCTAGGATTTCTGCTGGTTGTTGCAGCTGAATTGCCAATAAGCGATATGCAATATTTGCAATTTCTTAAGCACGTGTACTTACCTGTCTCCTTAACTATGGTGTTGTTTCTGTCTTTCTTCATGTCGTTGCTCGTATTATGGGCTATTCGTAAAGGAGGGGCGAAAGATGAAAACCGGAAATTGGCGTAGCTTGCTCCGTAGTGAGAAAAAAGATCGCACGCCGGAGGTTCCGGTGATGATGCCGCAATCTGCGGAGCAAAGCACAGGTTGGACGGAAGAAAGAATTCGTCAATTGTTCGACAAGTGTGCCGATGTTACCATCAAGCGTTATGAACTAGGAGGTCCGGATCAGCGCCAACCGTTGCTGACTGTTAGTTGTGATGGTATGACCGATGTCAAGCAAATGAATGAATACGTCTTACCGAGACTGGAGCGAATGACCTATGAATCAACTTTCGATCCAACGCAGCATGCAGAGCTGGCTTTGACTCGATTTGAGCGGACAAAAGAAATAATTACACGTGTGTTTTCGGGACAACTTGTCCTCTATTTCATCAAATTGCAGCAATGGTTCGCCTTAGATATCTCTGATCCGCCCAAGAGAATGCCGATGGAATCCAATACTGAGCTGTCGATCAAGGGCCCGCGCGATGGATTTATCGAAGAGTTGCAAACCAATGTTGCACTTGTGCGCAAACGCCTGCGTACCAATTCCTTGCGCTATGAACAGTTTACAATAGGCAAGAAAAGCGAGAGCAAGGTGGCATTGCTCTATATTGAAGGGTTCGCAAGACAGGATTTTGTAGATGAAGCACGGAAGCGATTGCAGCATCTCGAATTGGAGGTTCTCTTCAGCAGTGCGCAATTGGAAGAGGCCTTGTCTGATTCATCGTATACTTTATTCCCGTTGCTGACTTATAGCGGCAGACCAGATTTCGTTGTCGATTGCTTGATTCGCGGCAGGTTCGCCATCATTGCGGATGGCGCGCCAATTGCGGTCATAGCCCCAGTTAATCTGACTCTGCTCTTGAAGTCTCCGGAGGATATTTATTTTCCCTTCCCTATCGTAACGTTCGAGTTAATGATTCGTATGGCAGGACTGTTAATCGCGTTATATTTGCCGGGTTTCTGGATTGCCTTGGCGTCCTTTAACCTGGAACAGATTCCGTTCCCGCTTCTCGCTACGTTGGTCGTAACGAGATTGGGCCTTCCGTTGCCGGGACCGTTGGAAGCATTCTTGATGCTTGGGCTGTTCGAGTTGTTCCGGGAGGCTGGAGTGAGGCTGCCGAAGGCTGTCGGACAGACAATTGCGGTCGTTGGTGGGATTGTCGTGGGCGATGCCGTCATTCGAGCCGGATTGGCATCAACTACTATGCTTATTGTGGCTGCGATTACGGCTGTGGCCACTTTTACGTTGGTGAACCAGACATTAAGCAGCGCGGTTAGTATCATCCGACTACTTGTTATGATATGTGCAGCTACATTAGGCATGTATGGTTTCATTCTTGCATTGATTGCGATTGTCTTACACTTGTCTAAGCTACAATCATTCGGTGTTCCCTACTTGACACCAATGTCCCCGACTCGTCCGAAGGATTTGTTCGCCGCTCTGTTCCAACGACCGCTTCGTCACGAAGCCAACCGTCCACAATTCCTGCAATCGGAGGATGCGAATAGCCGTGGAGGAGATTCCTAATGCGCATGCAAAAAATATTGTTCGTCTGGGTCGCTTTATGTGTGATCTTAACCGGTTGCTGGGACATTAAAGATCCCCAGGATGTCAATTACTTTACCGCTATCGGCTTCGATTATGTAGATGATCAATATATCGCTTATGCGCAGATGATCGATTTTTCAACAATGGCCAAATCAGAGAGCGGCAAGCCTGAACAGTCCATACCGGTATGGACAGGCAGAGGTATAGGAGAGACCCCGACAAGCGCGATGGTCGACTTGTACAATACAGCACAGCTGCGGGTATTCTATGGCCATGTTAACGCTATTATATACTCGGACAATATATTAAAGAGCGGTGTAGAGAGGGTTTGGGACGCGCACAACAGGTATTATGAGATGCGGTATACCCCTTGGGTATTCGGTGCGAGTCGCCCGATTGACGAACTATTGGAAGTGACCCCCTTCTTCTTCCTCTCGCCAGCAATGTCACTGCTGCATCAGCCAATGGATAACTATAAACAACAATCCACCATCAAGCCAATCACAGTGCGAGAGTTCATTTCAAACTTTCATGAGCCGGGGAGAACGGTGATTTTGCCAGCATTGGATATAAATCAGAAGGATTGGAAGGAAGGGGGGGAAGCAAGCGGGATGCTTACGATTGACGGTATATACATGATTGAAGATAAGGCTTTTAAAGGAAAGCTTAAGAAAAGTGAGATTCTGGGACTTCGCTGGATGGAGCCTGCCACCGCCCGCAGTCAATTGGTTCTTCGTTCCAGTGAACAGACAATCGACGCGGTGCTATCATTGAAGAATCCACGAGTGCAGGTGACGCCTGCTGTGAATGACGGGACCGTTACATATTCGCTGGACGTGAAGCTCACAGGAAGTATTTCCGAGCTGCTGAAGCCGACGTCGTACTCGAAGTTGGAGCTCGAAGCAGAAGAGAAGGTTCGCAAGCAAATCCGAAGTACATTCGATAAAGGGCTCGCCCTGGACAGCGATCCCTTGCAATTGGAAAACTCGCTTTATCGGCAAAATGTTAAGTGTTGGAAAGAGCTGCGAAATCGTGACAAGCTCCAGTTATCCAAGGCGCAAGTGAACATTGAAGTCGATGTCAAGCTTACGACATCTGGTAAAATGAAGATGGTAAAGTGAGTGGTAGAGACTGTCCGTTTCTATTATGCAACAGCCAGAGCTTGTACGAGCATAAGCAGAACGGAGAAGAGCATCGAGCCGATCATGACGTAGAGGACAATACGAAACCAAAACTTGTTCTTACCCATGAGAAATAGTAGCACCCCTTTGTGCGATGATGAATTGTCGATAATGGCACCAGTAGTACAGTGTCTGTTTTTGAATTTTATTAGGAAGTATGAAATACTATTGTCATTGTAACGAAAATGGCGCGCGGAGGGAAGCGTAAATGGTAAATCAGCGGCGATTGGTAGATGAATTTCTGGAATTGGTGCAGGTGGACAGTGAGACGAAGCATGAACAGGCTATTAGCAAGCTGCTGCAACGGAAGTTCCAAGAGCTTGGATTGGCGGTCATCGAGGATGATACAGCAGCGGCGACCGGACACGGCTCGGGCAATGTATTCGCCATGCTGCCAGCGACAGCAGGATATGAGGATCAAGAACCGATCTACTTCACTTGTCATATGGATACAGTCGTACCTGGAGCGGGCATTAAGCCTCAGGTGGACGACGACGGTTACATACGCAGTGACGGCACTACGATTCTTGGCAGCGATGACAAGGCAGGCATCGCCGCACTGATAGAAGCCATTCGTGTGCTGCGAGAAGAGGATGCTGCGCATGGGCAGATTCAGTTCGTCATTACGGTTGGAGAGGAAAGCGGATTAGTAGGAGCCCGAGCAATTGATCCCAGTCAGTTGAAGGCGAAGTACGGCTATGCGCTAGATTCCAATGGCAAGGTCGGGGAAGTGGCAGTGGCAGCCCCCGGTCAAGCGAAGATCACGATTGAGATCTATGGGCAATCTGCACATGCGGGAGTCAATCCTGAAGACGGCATCAGTGCGATCCAAGTGGCAAGCAAGGCAATTGCGAGGATGCAGCTCGGGCGTATTGATCGCGAGACGACAGCGAATGTTGGAAGCTTCGAAGGCGGACAGGAAACGAATATTGTATGTGATTATGCGAAGCTGAGGGCGGAAGCGCGTTCGATTCGGAAGGAGAAGCTGGACCGGCAGGTGGCGGCTATGCGGCAAGCGGTTGCGGACGTTGCGCAGGAATTCGGTGCGCGAGTAGAGTTTCAGGATGAGCGCATATATCCGAGCTTTCTATGTGAAGAAGATGATGCTGTCGTACAGACTGCGAAGCGGGCTGTCGAAGCGATCGGACGTTCCTGCAAGACGTTGCATTCTGGCGGCGGCAGTGATGCGAATATATTCAACGGAATTGGTATTCCGACAGTAAACTTGGCGATTGGCTATGAGAATATCCATACGAAGCAGGAGCAAATACCAGTAGAGGAGCTTGTCAAGGCAGCAGAGCTGGTCGTCGCGATTGCGAAGGAAGCAGCGAAATAACAGGACGGGCATACGTATGTGGAGAGCAGCTTTCTTTCTCGATTGGACAGTAGCCGACTATCTATAGAACTTGGGGGTCATGCTTTGCTGAAGTGGGAATGGGCGACAGCGATCGGCTCATCACAACCCGCGGGAGGGCTAATCGAAGTAAGCGTCAGGTTGGATAGCGGAACAGCGGGTCAAGCGTATGGCGACCCGGCTTTCATCGGACAGGTGCGTCCGAATGATCGATTGCTATTGAATACGACAGCTGTTCATCTGGGCCTTGGGTCTGGTGGTTATCACTTTATCCATATGAATGCCGGTAGCGGGAGCGAAGGCAGTGCACATGACATAGTGAATAACGAAGGGATGCAGTTTCCAATCGCTGCGAGCGATCAACTTAGCGAATCCAGGAAGGATATGCCAGCAGGGCATATTATGAAGCTTAGATATACGTCTGTGCAACATGCTGTGCTAGCAGCAGAGGAGGCGGCAAGTCCCTATCATTCCCTGTTCAAGGAGAAGCGCAACTTAGAAGGGATGCCCGTATTAATCGGTGAGCTGCACAGCATGCTGCCCGTGGCCGCCGCTTGGCTCGCGCACTATTCAGATGTGACTCTCTGCTATATTATGACCGACGGCAGCGCGCTTCCGCTTGCGCTGAGCCGGCATGCGGCAGCATTGAAGGAGCTCGGCTGGATACGCAGTACGATTACGAGCGGCCAAGCGTACGGCGGAGATATCGAGACAGTCAATAAGTATACAGCACTGCTGACTGCGAAGTGGATCGCCCGAACAGATACAGTTATGATCGCGATGGGACCAGGCATTGTCGGTACGGAAACAGCGCTAGGTCACAGCGGAATGGAGGTTGGGGAATGGGTGAATGCGGTGCACGCCTTGGCAGGGGTGCCGATCGTCATTCCACGTATGTCGATTGGCGATGCGCGCGAGCGACACCGTGGAATCAGCCATCATACGTTGACTGCGCTGCAGGTAGCTGCTAGAGAGAAGGCAATTGTTCCGCTTCCGGTAACAGGCATAGCGGCTTGGGATGAACGAATTGCTGCGCAAGCCGAGGCGATTGCTGATCGTCATTGCTTACAGTGGTTAGCTGCTCCTTCGCCGGACGTTATTGCCTCTGCTTTAGCGAATTATCCCCGGTCCGTTACGACAATGGGGCGTTCATTGTCTGAGGACCCCTTGTTCTTCCAAGCGGTTTGCTGCGCGGCTGAGACGGCGCGTTCGTGTGTAGATAGCGAACGTAAGCCATGCTGAAACGCTAGAAGATAAGTGTGAAGTGGAATCGATGCGTTGCGGCTGTCTGCACATAGCTGCTTCCAATAATGACGAATTTCTTCGGCCTTGCCGGTAATCGATATAGAGCTGTAGGTGCGGTGGATATGCATGGAGATCATCCCTTCATGTCGTTGATATTCTATTCCTATGACAGAAAGCGTCAGATATAGAACACCTTGTCCAAGCTTCTAAGTACGAGGGAACGAAAAGGAGAGGTATTGATGAACGAGAACAGCAGCAAGCTGGAAGAGAAGACAACACGTATTGAGCCAATATACGAAGGGAAGATTATCAATCTGCAAATTGAGCATGTACAACTGCCGGATGGCCAAACTTCGACACGTGAGGTTGTCAAGCATCCGGGAGCCGTTGCCGTGTTAGCGTTACGCAATGGCAAGATGCTAGCAGTAGAACAATATCGGAAGGCGATGAATCGGACACTAGTGGAAATTCCGGCAGGTAAGCTGGACGCTGGTGAACAACCGCTGGATGCAGCTGTGCGCGAGCTGGAGGAAGAAACAGGCTACCGCGCAAGTGAGCTTCTTCATGTGCACTCCTTCTATACATCACCTGGCTTCGCTGATGAGATCATTCATCTCTATGCGACCGACCAGCAGTCAGCAGGAACATTACAACCCGACGAGGATGAATTTCTGGAGCTGATGGAGCTGACATTGGAGGAAGCTAAGGACATGATTGCAGACGGCCGTATTCGTGATGCGAAGACCATTATGGCGGTATATGTATGGGAGCGGTACGAACGTGCCGGGAGCTTCGTCTTGTGACGGATACAGCTGATCAAGGCATCCTGCGGCGGGTCTTCGCCGACCTTCATATTCATATCGGGCGTACCGCTTGCGGCAAACCGGTGAAGATTTCCGGAAGCCGTGATCTGACCTTCGCCAACATCGCGCACGAGGCGTCCGAACGGAAAGGGATCGGACTGATCGGCATTATTGACAGTCATTCGCCTGCCGTAATAGAAGAGATTGATGCATTAATAGGAGCAGGGGAGATGGAAGAGGTGCCGGGAGGCGGTATCCGCTATCGGAATACGGTCGTCCTGCTCGGCAGTGAGATCGAAGTGAGGGATCCGGGCTGCGGACCGGCGCATCTGCTCGTCTATATGCCTGATTTGGCCGCGATGCGGACATTCAGCAGCTGGATGAGCAAGCATATGAAGAACGTGACGCTGAGCTCTCAACGTATCTACGTCACAGCAAGAACGTTGCAGACAACTGCGTATGAGCTGGGCGGTATAGTCATTCCGGCTCATATCTTCACACCGCACAAGAGCGTGTATGGCAGCGGGGCAAGGCGCATGGCGGAATTTCTTGATCTGGAACGGATCGCTGCGGTCGAGCTTGGACTTAGTGCGGATACAGAGATGGCAGGTCTGCTGACTGAGCTGGATCGCTATCCGTTCTTGAGCAATTCGGATGCCCATTCCTTAGCCAAGATAGGCAGAGAATATAATGCGCTGCTCCTTGCCGAGCCTTCCTATACCGAATGGCTGAAGGCGTTGCGCGGGGAAGCGGGGCGTACGATTATGGCGAATTATGGATTGCGTCCACAGCTGGGCAAGTATCACCGCAGCTATTGTACGCAATGTGCCTGCGTCTTCGATCAGGATCACGCGGTGACAGACCGCTGCCCATCCTGCAACGGGCGTATCGTTCGCGGCGTAATCGATCGCCTCCTCTCGATTGCAGATCGGAACGCAGGCACTGCACAGGAAGATATGGCTGAGCATCAGCAAGCCTCTGCTCGCCCGCCGTATATCCATCAAGTGCCGCTTGAATTCATTCCTGGACTTGGAAGGCGCACGTTGGACAAGCTATTCGACCACTTCGGAACCGAGATGAATATTGTACATGAAGTGCCGCAAGCTAGTCTCGCTGAGGCGGTTGGTACAGACATTGCAGCACGGATTGCAGATGCGCGGAGCGGTATCTTGCAAGTAGAGGTAGGTGGAGGCGGCTACTACGGCCGCGTGCGTATAGAACGAAGGTAAGCGATTGGCATAGACGGATGAGTTCCCTCATAGGCTGATAGTACAAGCTGGTATGGACGAGAGGGAGGAAGCCAATCGTGGGAATCCAATACAGTCTCCGCCAAAGCATCCGCGATCATTTGCCGCTATATGTGTTTGTTTCTGTTCTATTTCTCATGGGCATTGTATTCGGTGCGCTGTTAGTCAACGCACTGTCTCTGGAGCAAAAACAGGAGGTAAGCCGTTTCCTCGGAAGCTTCTTCCATACGATGGAGCAAGGATTTGTCGGTGATACTACATATTCGTTCCAATCGGTGTTTCTCGGTCACTTGAAGTGGGTTATGCTCATTTGGGTGCTTGGCCTGTCGATTGTTGGCTTGCCTCTTATTTTGGTGCTTGATTTTCTAAAAGGCGTGTTGATTGGATTCACAGTCGGCTATTTGGTCGCTCAACTATCGTGGAAAGGGTTGCTGTTTGCCCTAGTGTCAGTGGCGCCGCAAAATTTGATCATGATTCCGTCGATCATTATCGTCAGTGTGATGGGAATCGCGTTCTCGATTTACTTGGTCAGGAACCGGCTGCTCCAACGAACGGCAGGCAGTGTGAAGCAGCAAGTTAGCGTCTACACGGTTACAGCTGTAGCACTAATTGGCTGTGTGTTCGCTGTTTCACTATTCGAGGTATTCGTATCTCCGCACATGATGGCTTGGGTGGCACCGCATTTGGTCTCGTCCGCTTCCTAAAGTTATGAGCGCTTTCCTAATGCTGCATCTGTTTCCTCAAACGTGTTATTTATAATCATTCTAAAATGTTTGACTTTCCATTCACTATCCCCCTATAATGAAAAGTAACCAGTAAGTGCGAATAAGGCGTCCTGCATGAGGGGGAGAACGATGGAAGCGCGAATAGAGAAGATAAAACAGCAACTGCAGTCCCAAGGATATAAGTTGACGCCCCAGCGCGAAGCCACCGTTCGGGTACTGCTTGAGAATGAAGAGGATCATCTCAGCGCTGAGGATGTCTACATGATGGTGAAGGAGAAAGCCCCTGAAATCGGTTTGGCGACCGTCTATCGGACATTAGAGCTTCTGAGCGATCTACATGTCGTGGAGAAGATGAATTTCGGAGACGGTGTTGCCCGGTATGATCTGCGCAATGATAGCAATACCCATCATCATCATCATCTTATTTGCGTGCAATGTGGTGCGGTTGATGAGATTATGGAGGATTGGCTTCTGCCGCTGGAGGAGCGGCTGGAGAAGGAATTCCAGTTCAAGGTGATTGACCATCGTTTGGATTTTCAAGGGATTTGCCACCGTTGCAACAAGCAGGACAAGTAGTTGTTTGGACATAGACACGCCCGTCACCTCGGCCATGCGGCTTGAGGTGCTTTTTGTTTGAATAAGGAGATAGTAGGGTATATTAGGCTCGATCTTAATCTTCAGAACGGAGGCGTATAGGAGATGAACAAGCAAACTACTGTTATTGGGGTACCTAAGGAAATTAAGAACAATGAGAACCGCATAGCGCTGACTCCAGCAGGTGCTGGAATGCTTCGAGACGCGGGGCATCGCGTTGTCGTCGAGAGCGGCGCTGGTATTGGCAGCGGATTTCTAGATGAGGAGTACGTACAAGCAGGAGCTGAGCTATTGCCGAATGCGGCAGATGTATGGAACAATGCGGGTCTTGTTGTTAAGGTGAAGGAGCCGCTTCCTGAGGAGTTTCAACATTTTCGCAATGGTCAGCAGCTGTTCACATACTTGCATCTTGCTGCCGCTGAACAGCTCTCACACGCTTTGGCAGACAGCGGTGTGGCAGCGATTGCCTATGAGACGATCCAGCTGCCTAACGGGGCGCTTCCCTTGCTTACGCCGATGAGTGAGGTAGCCGGGCGTATGAGCGTGCAGGTAGGAGCGCAGTTTCTAGAGATGTTCTACGGCGGCCGCGGCATATTGCTTGGCGGTGTGCCAGGCGTGCCTCCTGCAGAGGTCATTATTCTGGGCGGCGGTATTGTCGGGATGAATGCTGCCAAGATGGCGCTTGGTCTTGGGGCGGATGTTGTCATTATTGAGTTGAATGGGGAACGCATGCGCTATATCGATGATGTATTCGGCGGTCGTGTGCGGACATTGATGTCCAATCCGTATAATATAGCGTCTGCTGTACAGAAGGCGGATTTGTTAATTGGCGCTGTGCTCATCCCGGGTGCCAAGGCACCGAAGCTTGTAACAGAGGACATGGTGAAGACGATGAAGCCGGGCGCTGTCATTGTCGATGTGGCGGTAGATCAAGGCGGGACGATCGAAACAGTAGATCGTGTAGCGACCCACAGTGAACCGACTTATGTGAAGCACGGTGTATTGCATTATGCGGTGGCGAATATGCCGGGGGCCGTCCCTCGTACTTCTACATTGGCTCTGACGAACGCGACATTCCCGTATTTGATGGAGCTGGCGGACAAAGGCCTGGAGCGGGCAGTGCGCGAGAACGAGCCTCTGCGGCTTGGCGTTAATGTGTATCAGGGCGAGATTACCCATCAGGCCGTCGCAGCAGCAGTCAATCGTCCGTTCCGTCCGCTCGATGAGCTGCTTGTCTAGGCGGGCATAATTTCACAGTGCCTTCATAAGCTAAAGGTAAAAAAGCGAGGAGACAGGCATATGATCGTTCATTTGCGCAAATGGCTGGAACGGTTGAAATTTCTGCTGCTGTTCCTTCTGCTCACTTATTTGTTCTCCCATCTATTTCAGGCGTTCACAGCTTGGATGGAGCCGCATGACCCTTATCGGAAGCCGCACGGTCAAGCGGTGAAGGCATTTCATGAACAAGCTTCATTAGTAGAAGTAGAAGACATGTCCGCTGCTGAGCGCCTTCGATTGTTTTATTGGTACGGAGAATGAAGAAAGTCCGTGGGATCGATTGCAGGAAATCATTAGGCTTCTGTGGAATTGATGATACAGGCAAATGAAGAGAGGAAGACGGCAACTCATGAAAGCGCAGCTGCAATCGTTCATGCATTTTCTCGCAGTCGAAAGAGGGCTGTCCCGCAATACGTTGGAAGCGTATGAGCGGGACTTGACCCATTACTTGGATTTTCTTGCACAACAAAGCTTCGTGCAGCTGCAAGATGTCGGCAAATCTGCGATCTCACAATACTTGTCCCTGCAACGTAAGCAGGGCAAAGCGAATGCATCCATATCCAGAGCGATTGTCTCGATTCGTGCTTTTCATCAGTTTTTGCATCGAGAGCGGATTACAGAGACGGACCCGGCATTTCATCTGGAAAGCCCGAAGCAGGACAGACGACTGCCGAAGGCTATGAGTATGGAGGATGCAGAGCGTCTGTTGGCTGCACCTTCGGACCATACACCTGCAGGGCTGCGCGATAAGGCGATGCTAGAAGTACTGTATGCGACGGGGATGCGTGTATCTGAATTAATCTCGCTGGATACCGGAGATTTGAACACGGGTATGGGCTTTGTCCGTTGCTTCGGCAAGGGCGCCAAGGAGCGTATTATACCGCTTGGCCGACATGCCATCGATACAGTGAATCTATATGTGGAGCTTGCCAGGCCGAAGCTGATGAAGCAGAGCCGCGCCGAACAAGCTTTGTTCTTAAATCATCTCGGTTCACGCTTGACTCGGCAAGGATTTTGGAAAATTATTAAGAAGCACGCTACTGCTGCGGGCATTACAGCTTCTGTAACGCCGCACACGCTCCGCCATTCTTTCGCCACGCATCTGCTGGAGAATGGGGCGGATTTGCGTGCTGTGCAGGAGATGCTTGGTCATGCGGATATTTCGACGACGCAGATTTATACCCATGTGACGAAGTTGAGGATGAAGGAGATCTATGATCGTACGCATCCTCGCGCGAAGATGGAGTAAGCATAGTTCAGAGATAAAGGGAGGGGACAAGCTTGCAATTTGACAGAGTAGCTGTCATTGTACTAGACAGCGTGGGCATCGGAGAGCTTCCCGATGCTGCGAAATTTGGCGATACTGGTACCCATACATTGGGACATATCGCAGAACGTGTGGACGGATTTGCGCTGCCTAATCTGCAGCAGCTGGGTCTTGGCAATATAGCGCCGATCGCTGCTATTCCTCCAGTAGAGCAACCGCAAGCCTATTATGCGAAGATGGCCGAAGTATCGGTCGGCAAGGATACGATGACTGGACATTGGGAGCTGATGGGCCTTGAGGTCGATATCCCGTTTCAGACGTTCCCAGACGGATTCTCGGCGGAGCTGATCGGTGAATTCGAACGGCAGACTGGGCGTAAGGTGATCGGGAACAAGCCGGCTTCCGGTACGGCTATTATTCAGGAGCTAGGGGAAGAACAGCTGCAGACAGGCGCCTGGATCGTGTATACGTCTGCAGACAGCGTGTTTCAGATCGCTGCGCATGAGGAGAAGATACCGCTTGACGAGCTGTATGAAGCATGTGAGATTGCCCGTAAGCTGACGCTTGCGGCGCCTCATGCCGTTGGCCGAGTCATTGCTCGTCCCTATGTCGGCAAGCCTGGCGCATTCGAGCGCACATCCAACCGCCATGACTATGCGCTTAAGCCGCCCGCTCCTACAGCGATGAACCGGCTTAAGGATGCGGGGCTGGACTGTATGGCAGTTGGCAAGATTAATGATATATTCTCCGGCGAAGGCGTAACCGCATCTTACCCGACGAAGAGCAATGCCGACGGTATGGCACGCACAGCAGCGTTATTGAAGCAAGAGTTTCGCGGATTGTTGTTCACCAACTTGGTCGATTTCGATTCCTTGTATGGTCATCGGCGGGACCCGGCTGGCTATGCGCGTGCGCTGCAGCAATTCGATGCGTTCGTGCCGGAGCTGTTGGCCGAGATCGGCGAGCGAGACCTGCTGATTCTAACAGCTGATCACGGGAATGATCCGACGCACAGCGGTACCGATCATACACGAGAGTATGTGCCGCTCCTTGTGTACAATCCGACGTTGCAAGCTTGCGACAGTCTTGGTGTTCGCAGCACATTCGCGGATTTGGCTGCTACGCTGCTCGACAACTACGGTTTGTCGGAGCTATCCCTTGGCGAGAGCTTCTTGCAGCAGTTGAAGTGAATGAGTAGTGCAGGAACTGACTGTGCAGAATGAAGAACAACGAATATGATGGAGAGAATGGAGAGATGAGGGAAATGGGACAACAAAGTAATGTAGCATCTGCTGCGAACATACAAGAAGCGGCGGCTGTCATTCGTGAGCGAATCGGTTTTGAACCCGAGATCGGACTAGTGCTCGGCTCTGGACTCGGGATGCTGGCGGATCTGATTGAACAACCGATTGTTATTCCTTACAGTGACATTCCGCATTTTCCGGTGTCCACAGTGGAAGGTCACGCAGGAGAATTGGTCGCGGGGCAAATTAAGGGGAAGCCGGTAGTGATGATGAAAGGACGCTTCCATCTGTATGAAGGCTATTCGGTCTATGAGGTGACACTTCCGATTCGCGCCATGAAGGCGATTGGCGTACAGAAGCTAGTTGTTACGAATGCAGCAGGCGGTATTAATCTGTCCTACAAGCCAGGTGATCTGATGCTGATTCGTGATCATATTAACTTCACTTTCCGCAATCCGTTGATCGGGCCGAACGACAACGAGCTCGGCGTTCGCTTCCCGGACATGTCGGAAGCCTATAGCGCACGCTTGCGCGGCATTGCGCAATCCACAGCGAAGGAGCTTGGACTCCCGCTCCAGGAAGGAGTCTATGTAGGATTGTTGGGTCCATCCTACGAGACACCAGCAGAGATTCGTATGATGCGCACGATTGGTGCCGACGCGGTCGGGATGTCTACGGTAGCCGAGGTTATTGCAGCGCGGCATGCCGGTATCGAAGTGCTCGGTATTTCGTGCATTAGCAATATGGCTGCTGGCATATTGGACCAGCCGCTCTCACATGAAGAAGTGATGGACACAACCGAGAAGGTGAAGGAGACGTTCTTGCGCCTTGTGTTGACGATTCTGCCGAAGCTGGACTAGAAGGGAGTGCATGGTCATATGGGAACAGAAGCAGTGTGGGATGGCGTGCCCGGAACAGGCGCTGCCTATAAGCAAGCTATAGAAGACGCGGCGAAGTATCTGACCAGCAAGCTCGGAGCGCTCCGACCCGATATGGGTCTGGTGTTGGGGTCTGGTCTAGGTGAACTTGCCGAACAGATCGAGAATGCGGTTGTCATTCCATATGGGGAGGTTCCTCACTTCCCGGTATCAACCGTAGAAGGACATGCCGGTCAGTTCGTCTGCGGGCAGCTGGAAGGCCGCTCAGTCATCGCTATGCAAGGGCGGTTTCACTATTACGAAGGCTATGCGATGAAGCGGGTCGTATTTCCCGTCTATGTCATGAAGGCAATCGGTGTTCGCGCCCTCGTCATGACGAATGCTGCTGGCGGAATGAACCGCGATTTCCGCGCAGGTGATTTGATGCTAATTACGGATCATATCAACATGACCGGTGCGAATCCGCTAATTGGACCGAACGATTCAGAACTAGGTACCCGCTTTCCAGATATGTCCCAGGCCTATTCGCCGCGTCTGCGTGAATTAGCTAGACAAGCTGCGGCTCACATGCAGGAGAGCGATGGCGCTTTCCGCTTGCAAGAAGGCGTGTACAGCGGGATTAGCGGTCCAGCCTATATGACGCCAAGCGAGCTGAAATTTCTAGCAATGGCTGGCGGCGATGCGGTCGGAATGTCTACGGTAGGTGAGGTTATCGCGGCCAGCCATGCCGGCTTGGAAGTGCTGGGCATCTCGTGTATAACAGATATGGCAATAGGAGACGAATTGGAACCGTTAACGCATGAGCAAGTAGTGGCAGTGGCAACTCGTACGAAGCCGAAGTTCATTCAGCTCGTGAGGCTATTCTTATCGAAATGGCATGTTCAAGGTGATGAAGGATAGTACTGTGTTCATGCGGTACTAGATGTAAATATCGAGTTTTCTGCCTTTATCCTCATAGCCTAGTTTGTAGCTCCAGCGGCGGAATTGTTCTTCTTGGTCGCGACGCTGTTCCTCTTCTTCTTCCTTGTTCCGATACCGTATCGTATGCCGAACAGGTTGGATGCGGCCTGGACCAGAGACAGACTGCAGATTAGATAGGGAAGGTTGATGGTACCAACGGTAAATTTGCATCTTCATCAACTCCTTATACTTCATATATACCCGAATGACGCCTAATTTGAATCGTTTTTCATCTAATCACGTACAACCGCCAAGGCAAAGCGAACCGTTCTGTCATACCTTGCACCGTACACTGATTTCGAACGATAGAAGCAGATCAAGGTGGGAAAGGTTGGCGAGAACATTGATATATCATTCGTGCAAGAGCTGTCTGCTGCATGCGTGTATTACGTCGCTGCAATCGGGGAAGCAAGATTATATTCAGTTAGACCCTTATTTGATGTGCCATCTAGGCATTGAACCAGAAGAAACAGTCTGGGTGCTTGCGGAGCAGCCGCGCACAATGTGGACCGCTTCAGTCGTTCCGGGTATGGAAGGGAAAGGTCAGTTGACTGTATGTGGCAGTCAGGCTGCAGTGATGACGAACCGTACGAAGCTGGAGATTTATGGATTTCATTCAGGATTAGCGGAAGCTTACAAGGATTTAGATTGGGAAACGTGGGATCCTGCAGTAGTTATTCAACTGATGGATGACAATCGGATTGATGTTGTGCGAATCAGCACAGCTATAGATGCACATAGAAACCCGGTGAGAGGTGAATGGGCTTGCGAACAGTCGATTTGATTCAGAAAAAACGTGACGGGCATCCGCTAACTGCGGATGAAATTACATACTTGATTCAAGGCTATGTATCGGGGAGTATACCTGATTATCAGCTGGCGGCATGGGCGATGGCGGTTTACTTCCAAGGGATGAATGCAGAGGAAACAGCGCACTTGACGATGGCTATGGCAGCGTCAGGAGATCAGATTGATCTGACTGCTATTGAAGGAATCAAGGTAGACAAGCACAGCACAGGTGGTGTTGGCGATACGACAACGCTGGTGCTGGTACCGTTAGTCGCAGCGGTAGGCGTTCCTGTAGCTAAGATGTCAGGAAGAGGGCTTGGACATACAGGAGGAACGATTGATAAGCTGGAATCGATTCCGGGCTTTACGGTAGAGCAGCCGCAGGAGCGTTTCCTAGAACAGATCAATCGCATCGGAGCTGCAGTTATTAGCCAGTCAGGGGATATTACACCAGCGGATAAGAAGCTGTATGCGCTGCGCGATGTGACGGGAACGGTTGAGTCTATTCCGCTCATCGCTAGCTCGATTATGAGCAAGAAGATCGCGTCCGGCGCCGATGCGATGGTATTAGATGTGAAGACAGGCCATGGCGCATTTATGAAGTCTCTGGATGACGCGATTGCATTGGCAGAGGCTATGGTTGCGATCGGTACACAGGTAGGGCGCGAGACGGTGGCGATTATTAGCGACATGGAGCAGCCTCTGGGCCGAGCGATCGGCAATGCGTTGGAGATGCGTGAAGCAATCGAGACGCTGCAAGGCAACGGTCCGGCTGATTTGCTGGAGCTGTGTCTCAAGCTCGGCGCGCATATGATGCAGCTGAGCGGACGAGCGGCGACAGAGCGTGATGCGCGTGCCAAGCTGGAGGAAGCGATCCGCGACGGTCATGCACTAGCCAAGCTGAAGGAGCTTATTGCAGCGCAGGGCGGGAATCCTGATGCTGTAGACAAACCGGAACTGCTGTCGGTTGCTGAGAATCAACTTACAGTGAAGGCAGATCGCTCCGGTTATGTCCACAGTATGGCTGCAGAAGAGGTCGGCATCGCGGCTATGCTGCTGGGCGCAGGACGAGCAACGAAGGAGTCTGAAATTGATCTGGCTGCTGGTATTGTGCTGGAGAAGAAGCCCGGTGACCGTGTGGAAACTGGAGATACATTGGCTGTTCTGCATTATTCGGAATCAGCTTCATCGGAAGCAGATTCAGTCGCAAGTCGGGTACATAGCGCTTATGATATCCGCGGAGAGCAGCCAGCCAAAGGTCACTTGATCTATGCCGTCGTTACTAAGGACGGTGTGCGCAAGCTAGCCTGAGCTGATGGATACTGGCTCGGCCGCGCGGATTTTATTGCAGAGCTGTTTCCCCTGGATGGGCCGAGTCCATTCGATCGGCTACATCTCGTGATGAGCGGCTGTTGACCACATACAGATGAGCGACGCTGCACGCACCTATTCCCATGTTGATGATCTCTCAGATCTCTCACATTATGCTTCTCCGGTGCTTGTCAGTTTACGCACCTTTTCGGCAAGCGTGGCACTGTTGCGGTCAATATAGCTCTCAAGCTTGCCTGCTCGGAGTTGATTGTCGGTCCATTCCTTCATCCTCGGACGGTCGCCCTGATAAGTCATGATCGGGACACCGTAGCCGCAGCTGGTCTGTACTAGCTCGACGTCGATGTCGAAGATTTGCCGCAGGCGTTGACTGTCAATCTCCGGAAAGTATGCTGCTCTTGCCGATTCGAAATTTGCGTCTGATTTATTGATCACCTTGCCTGTACCGTATGCCCGCAATATAAGCGGATCTTCGTCGAAGCTGTTCCACATGAACGTGATCTGACTTCTTTCGGCCAAGTGATTCGCTGTCTCGTTCCCGCTCCCCGCATAATCCGCATACATGAGTCTGCTATTGGATACGATACGCAGTGTATCGTATCCTTTGGGAGACAGATTGATTCGCCCATCCCCCGCTGGCGCCGTCGCTACGAAAAACATGTTTTGCTCATGGATAAATTGTTGGTGCGCTTCGTTCAAGCTATTCGTAAATTTCCCCATTGTTTGACCACCCTTTCTATGAAGATTCATATCGATTAAATGCGTGCAGAGACAAATAGCAGATCGTAAACTACATGCAAATTGTGCAGTTAATATGAACTGATTCTGCGATTTTGCTGTACTAGCTGCATTTTGTACAACTAGTTCGAGTGATTTTCTGTTATATGAATCATTTCACCCTAACTAACTGCATGTTTTACATCTAAAATAAACAATCATTGCAAAAATGCCCGATCTAGCTGTATGAAATACATCTAGCCATGCACCAATTCAAATTCCGCCCGCTTCGTCCACGGCTCAAGGTTTATGTAACGTAATCCCTTGAAGGACATATATTCCCCCCACGCAGGGTATGAAGCCGAACTTCTCATAGGGAATGGCCTGTTTTTTCTCCAGTCACCCCTCTAATGGAATATTTTACTGCAATTCCGTCCATAATGATAGCTATATCCATTACATGTGACACCAGGAGGGCTATCCATGAGATTAACAGGTTTACGGGCGTGGAACAGAGAGCAGGCAGGCCGTATTGTATGGGGCATCATGGTGATTGCGTTGTTGCTGACGCTGCTTTCGCCTGCGGCTCAGGCCGATCATGGCGGACCACACGACGAAGAGGAACCGACAGCGGAATCATCGATCGAGACGCGAGCGCCTTCTGCTGATCATGCAGCAAGGACAGGCTTGAAGACGGAAAATAACTTGTCTCCGAATGCACACTCGGCCATTCTAATGGATGCTGACACCGGGACTGTCATCTTCGAGAAGAATCCGCATGAGAAGCTGCCGCCTGCCAGCATTACGAAGGTGATGACGATGCTGCTCGTCATGGAGGAGCTGGACAAAGGCGCGTTGAAGATGGACGAGCAAGTGACTGCAAGCGAATATGCGGCGTCCATGGGCGGTTCGCAAATTTTCCTGGAGCCAGGAGAATCGATGACGGTTGAAGACTTGTTGAAAGGGGTAGCGATGGCCTCAGGCAACGATGCAACGGTTGCGCTAGCAGAGAAGATCGCCGGCTCAGAAGAAATCTTCATCCGCATGATGAATGACAAGGCGAAGCAGCTCGGTTTGAAGAACACCCACTTCTCCAATACGAACGGTCTGCCAGCTGAGGATCATTACACGACAGCTTATGACATTGCGGTCATGTCACGCGAATTGCTGAAGCATGAAGAGATCGTTCAGTTCACGAGTAAATACCAAGACTATCTGCGCAAGGATACAGACAAGCCGTTCTGGCTAGTGAACACGAATAAGCTAGTGCGCTTCTACGACGGGGCAGACGGGTTGAAAACTGGGTACACGAGCGAGGCAAAGTTTTGTCTGTCTGCAACTGCAAGACGCGGCAACTTCAGAGTGATTGCGGTCGTGCTCGGTGAGCCCAATACGAAAACCCGCAATGCCGAGGTGACCTCGATGTTCAACTTTGCATTCTCGCAATATACGAATGTGCCGATTGTGAAGGATGGCGAACAATTCGGTATCGTCAAGGTAGAGAAGGGCAAGCAGTCGGAAATTGTGTTGAAGGCGGAACGTCCGTACAGTGTGTTGATGCGGAAGAGTGAGGCAACAGACTTGAACATACGGCATGAGCTTGTACTTGCAGATCAGCTGAAGGCGCCTGTGAAGAAAGGGCAGGAGATCGGCAAGCTGCTCGTATATAACAAGGAGCAGTCGCTTGGAGAATATGCGTTGTATGCGCCAGACGATATTGACAAGGCAGGCTGGTGGACGCTTATGAAGCGAACGATGGCGAAACTCGCCTTTATGGAATAGGTGCGATTGTCGGGAATTGACGGCCTGCTTCTAGTTTTGTCGGGGAGCAGGAATCGTCTTTTTCGTTGTAGAAAGCATTGGTTATCATGGGAGAAGGAGTGAGTGCAGGCATGAGACTGGATGTGGAGCTGCAATGCATCCGGCGAACTCTAATCGTTCGATTGAAGGGGGAGCTGGATCATCATACGGCAGATTCGGTTAGGTTGCGTATGGAAGAGGCGATCGAGCAGGAGGATATTCATGACGTGATCGTAAGTTTGAAGCAGTTGACATTCATGGACAGTTCGGGATTAGGTGTCATGATAGGAAGATACAAACAAATTACCGCAAAAGGCGGGAAAATGATCGTCTGTGATGTGAATCCGGCTGTTCACCGATTGTTCGAAATGTCAGGTTTGTTCAAAATCGTGACGCTGTTAGACAATGAAGAGGTCGCGCTTTCCAGTTTGGGGGTTGTATCATGAGTGCCAATCCGAGCAATTATATGACGTTGACATTTGCCAGCCGTTCTGAGAATGAAGGCTTCGCCCGCGTCGCTGTCGCTTCCTTCGTATCCCAGCTGGACCCGACGCTTGAGGAATTGACGGATATCAAGACCGTCGTGTCCGAGGCCGTCACGAATGCGATCATTCACGGATATGAGGATGTGGAAGACGGTGAAGTGACAATCTATGCGCGGATTGAAGCAGATATGCTCTTCTTATCTGTTATGGACGAAGGGATGGGAATTGCTGATTTGGATACGGCGCGCCAGCCGTTGTATACATCGAAGCCGGAGCTGGAGCGCTCAGGCATGGGCTTTACGATCATGGAGAACTTCATGGATGAAGTGGAAGTTGTCTCCCAAGTGGGCAAGGGTACCAAAATCTCGATGAAGAAGCGCATCGAATCCAAAAAAGCGCTTTATAATTAGGAGCTGGGAATATGGACGCGGATGTGAAGCAAGGGTCCCAGACTTATTTGGACGATGCAGAAGTGAAACGACTGATCGCGCTCAGCCAGACCGGTGATACGCTTGCTAGAGATACGCTGGTAAATTGTAATATCCGGCTCGTCTGGTCAGTCGTGCAGCGCTTCTTGAACCGCGGTTATGAGCCGGAGGATCTGTTCCAGATCGGCTGCATCGGCCTGTTGAAGTCGGTGGACAAATTTGACTTGTCCTATGACGTGAAGTTCTCCACTTACGCGGTGCCGATGATTATAGGTGAAATTCAACGATTTCTGCGTGATGACGGAACGCTCAAGGTTAGCCGATCGCTCAAGGAGACAGCGAACAAAATTCGCAAGACGAAAGATGAGCTATCGAAGACGCTGGGCCGCTTGCCTACGATCAAGGAGGTAGCTGAAGCGCTTGGCATAACACCAGAAGATGTTGTGTTCGCACAAGAAGCGAATAAACCTCCAGCATCGATCCATGAGACCGTATACGAGAACGATGGTGATCCGATTACGTTGATGGATCAAATTTCTGATGAATCACAAGATCGCTGGTTCGATAAATTAGCCTTGTCCGAGGCGATCGAATGCTTGTCGGAGCGAGAACAGCTTATCGTCTATCTACGTTACTTCCGTGATCAGACACAGTCAGAGGTTGCGAGTCGGCTAGGCATCTCTCAGGTTCAGGTGTCGCGCTTAGAGAAGAAAATATTGAAATCCATAAAAGACCAGATCGCTCAATGAGTGATCCGGTCTTTTTGTATGCATACTAAAATGTACATATTCTACTACTTAGATTAGGAATGAATCTCATGTCATCCGTTACAGAGAAGGCGACCATTCACTTACGCCTGCACCGCCGTGTTACCCATCACGCTGAACTGCCAGTGCGGCTTGGTGATGTGGCATCACTGTTCGCCCCGCCGGAGCTGGAGGACCAACTGAAGCAATCGATCGTGCGCCGCTGCTCACCGGAGGACGGCAATATCTTGATGGTGGATATGCTCGATGTGCTTCAAGTGATTGCAAGTATTGCGCCGCAAGCTGCTGTTGAGGTGTATGGGGAACCGCAATCAATTGTAGAGCTGAAGGTGCAGAAGAGCAAGCCGAACTTCGTACTCGTCGCCTTTGTCCTGCTGCTCTTGTTCCTAGGTTCTGGCTTGGCCATTATGAATTTCCATGCCGATGTGAGTATGCCGGACGTGCAGCGCAAAATTTATCAATTGCTAACAGGTGATGAGGAAGATCACCCTTTGCTTCTGCAAATTCCGTACTCCTTCGGACTTGCGGCAGGCATGATGATATTTTTTAACCGTTTGTTCAAGAAACGGTTTAACGAGGAGCCGACTCCGCTTGAATTAGAGATGTACTTGTACGAGCAGAATATGAATCAATACATTGTGACCGAACAATATCGGAAGAGGCGGGGGTCGAAGGGAGTGTGAGTAGAGGTGAATGTGTTGGCGGAAGCATTCGTCGTATTGCTTGGACTAGCAGGTGGATTACTGGTCGGCAGCGGACTGGTGGCGCTGTTGACCGTATTGGACATTATTCCGCGTCTAGCTCAGGTGGCGAAATTATACAGGAAGGTGCATTGGCTGGAGAGGGCTGTAGTCATGGGGGCGTTCTTCTGGACGATTGTGGACTTCTTCGATTTGTCCTTCGGTCAATTTAAGTTGGGCGTTGTGTTCGTTGGCTTGCTTCAAGGGGTCTTCGTTGGCATGCTGGCCGCAGCGCTTACAGAAGTTCTGAATGTGCTTCCTATCCTATCGCGAAGATTGCGAATGGAGGCGTACATGATGTGGTTTGTCATTGCTATGATGGCAGGCAAGGTAGCGGGGTCATTGTTCGATTGGATCGTGTATCAGCGCTTATAATACTAGACTCGGGAGGTCTCACATATGGATCGAGACGTACATGATGCAGATCAGGACGAAGAGATGATAGGTTGGGGAAGTAAGCTGCAGGATGAAGAGGAGACGCTGTCCCAAGAGGAACTTGATCTGAAGACGAGTGATGAGATTCATCGCAGAATCGAAGATAATATCCGGGTGCTTGAAGAGAAGGCAGGATTGAATATGAGCTTCGATGTTATCTTCCGGGAAATGACCTTCGCAGGGAAACGAACTGGCTTGTTCTATTATAACGGATTCGCTGATGATCTGGCACTCGTTCAAGTGTTGAAACGACTGACCTATGTGAAGTCGGATGAGCTGCAGCCGCATGCGTTGGAAAGCTTCTATACAGAGCTCGTTCCGCATATTCAAGTGGACAAAGTATCGACGATGTCCGAAGTCATGATGAAGGTAATGGCGGGCGGATCAGCACTATTCGTTGAGAACGAAACGCAGGCAATTGTCATCGATGCGAAGAACTTTCCCCAGCGGGGGCCTGCTGAACCGACAACGGAGAAGGTGGTGCGCGGCTCTCGCGATGGATTTATTGAAACACTGCTTACTAATGTGACGCTCATTCGCCGCAGATTGCGCGATCCTCGGCTTAAGCTGGAAATTATGAAGGTTGGCAAGCGCACACAAACGGACGTCTGTGTGTCGTATATTCATGATATTGCAGATATGGAAACTATTAGGTCTGTAAAGCAGAAAATTCAAGATGTGAATGTTGACGGCTTGCCGCTCGGAGAGAAGCAACTGGAGGAGCTGTTGATGGAGAAACCGTGGAATCCGTTCCCGATGGTCCGTTACTCAGAAAGACCAGACGTCATTTCCAGTCATCTGCTCGAAGGACATATTGTGATATTCGTCGATACTTCGCCGAGCGCCATGATTATTCCGACTACGATGTTTCATCTCGTGCAGCATGCGGAGGAATTCAGGCAAACGTCCTTCATCGGAACGTATTTGCGCTGGATACGGTTTATTGGCATACTCGCGTCGATCTTCCTCCTGCCATTTTGGCTGCTGCTCGTGCTGCAGCCGGAGTTGAAGCCAGCAGGACTTGACTTCATCGGTCCGGAGAAGACAGGACAGCTGCCGATTGTGCTACAAATTGTGTTCGCAGAAATCGGTGTCGATCTGATGCGGCTTGCCGCTGTGCATACGCCGACGCCGCTAGCAACGGCTATGGGCTTAATCGCAGCTATACTGATCGGAGATATTGCCGTGCAGACCGGCTTGTTCGTCAATGAGGTTATCCTGTATATGGCAGCTTCTGCGATCGGCATGTTCGCGACTCCAAGCTATGAGCTCGGTCTTGCCAATCGTATCGTGCGCCTCGGCCTTGTTCTGCTGGTCGCGCTGTTCCATGTTCCCGGGTTTGTAGTCGGCGTGACCTTGACGCTTATATTGCTGGCTGTGCAGAGGTCGTATAATTCGCCTTACTTGTGGCCGTTCCTGCCATTCAACGGCAAGGCATTATTATCGATCATCTTGCGCCGGCCGAAGCAGCAATCTGCGCAGCGGCCTAGTATTACGAAACCAGTGGATAGTACTCGTCGGCCCTTGCATTAACGGCATTGCCTATTTGCTGAGAGGAGCATTGTCAACGGTGTTAGGATATGGTACGTTTATTAGCATAGCAAATGTACCGAACGCGCATGTGTACAGGTGCAAGGAGAGGAAGTAAGCGATGTATTTACACGGAACGAGCAAGATTAATGAAGCAGGCCGGTTGGAAATCGGCGGCTGCGATACGGTAGAACTGGCTCAACAATTCGGCACGCCGTTATATATCATGGACGAGGCATTGATTCGGCAGAAGAGTCGTGAATATATTGAAGCGTTCCGCAAGACAGGCATGCGTTTTCAGGTTGCGTATGCAAGCAAGACTTTCTGTGTGATGGCGATGTGTCGGCTTGCCCATGAGGAAGGACTGTCCCTTGACGTTGTTTCGGATGGGGAGCTGCTGACAGCGTTGCGGGCCGGATTCCCGCCGGAGCGCATTCACTTCCACGGCAACAACAAATCAGCAGAAGAAATTGCTATGGGCATTGATGCAGGCATCGGCTGTTTCGTGGCGGATAATTTTCATGAACTGGATATGCTTGACGCTATCGCTGCCGAGAAGGGTGTCAAGGTTAAGGTTCTGCTGCGTATTACACCGGGTATTGAAGTGCATACGCATGAATTTATTACGACTGGTCAAGAGGACTCCAAGTTTGGATTCGATCTTGGCAACGGTGCAGCTATGCATGCCGTAGAGGTTGCAGGAAGCAAGCCGCAGCTTGAGCTGTTAGGCATCCATTCGCATATCGGCTCCCAAATATTCGAGATGGATGGATTTCGTGCAGCTGCCGAGAAGATGGCCCGATTCGCTTCGGAAGCGCGGAACAAGCTCGACGTCGTCTTCCCGGTTATTAATATGGGCGGCGGATTCGGTATCCGGTATGTAGAAGGAGATACGCCGCTAGAGGTGGAGGAATACGTCCGCGTATTGACTGACGCGATTAAGAATGAGTTCACTACTGCGAATTACCCGCTTCCGGAAGTATGGATTGAACCAGGCAGAAGTCTGGTAGGCGATGCCGGCTGGACACTGTATGCGATCGGTTCTCAGAAGGATATTCCCGGCGTGAACAAATATGTGGCGGTAGACGGCGGAATGAGTGATAATATTCGACCTGCTCTGTATGGTGCGAAGCATGAAGCGATGCTCGCCAATCGTGCGAATGATCTGCCAGAGGAGAAGGTGACAATTGCAGGCAAGGCATGTGAGAGCGGCGATAAGCTAATCTTCGATCTGATGCTGCCGAAGGCGGAGTCGGGGGACATTCTCGCCGTGTCATGTACAGGAGCTTACAGCTTCGCCATGGCAAGTAATTATAACCGGATCCGCCGTCCGGCTGTCGTGTTCGTTGCTGACGGCAAGGCTGATCTAGTTGTGAAGCGCGAGTCCCATGACCATATGCTGGCGAATGATGTTATGCCTGAGCGATTCCAAGTGAACGGCTCGCAAGTAAGTGCGGCTAGCCGTTAAGCGGAGGATCGCTTGGCAAGCCTAGTAAATACGAGTACAATAGAGGTACAATGTGAGAGAGAAGGAGTGGACAAGCATGGCCAAACAAGTCAAGATCAAGCTAGAAAGCGGCGGCGAAGTCGTCATCGATTTGTTCGAGGAGGATGCGCCTAATACAGTTGCAAACTTTGAAAAGCTGGCCAAGGACGGCTTTTATGACAATTTGACCTTTCACCGTGTAATTCCAGGATTCGTTGCCCAAGGAGGCTGCCCGAACGGGAACGGCATGGGCGGACCGGGCTACACGATTAATTGCGAAATTAACCCGAATAAGCACGAACGAGGTTCACTTGCTATGGCGCATGCGGGACGCAATACAGGCGGCAGTCAGTTTTATATTTGCTACCAGCCGCAGCCGCATCTGGATGGACAGCATACGGTGTTCGGCAAGGTTGTGAAGGGCATGGAATTCGTAGATGTGTTGAACAACGGCGATCGCATGGCTGAAGTGAAGGTAGTCGAAGCCTAAGTAAGCAAGATGGCAGCTAGCTTGTAGAATAGCTGCCATAACTTGCTTTTTCGCAGCTTCCATGATACACTTCATTTCAATTCAAGGATTGAACGAATTGCATAGAGCTTTCGCTTCGGGGCAGGGTGCAATTCCCTACCGGCGGTGATGGCGGGAACACCCTAGAGACAAGGACAGCACTGAGAAGCAGCGCGGCTTGTTAGAAGTGTTCTCGGCTCAGTCCGTGACCCGCTAGGCGCTACGAGCTGGAAGGCTTGTAAGCCTGCGGCTGACTTGGTGCAATTCCAAGGCCGACAGTTACAGTCTGGATGGGAGAAGGGGAAAGCGGGAAGCAGTCGGGATGACTGAACCATAACGGATACAGGACGCAGCGGCTCATGTCAGCTTATTGACATCTGCTAATGCTTCTGTAATCGGACTAGACGTAACCATTGCAGTGTTATGTACTTTTTTTCACAATCGTCTATTCCGTACGTTATGATCTATTCAGTGTGCCGACATCAAGCCTCTCGTTTTGCATATTTCACCGAAACCATTTGCGAAAGCAGGTGGTTTTTTTTGATATCCAGATCTTCGAATGAGGGGTGGGACAGAATGGAATTAGATGCACACGGTGAGACGAGCTATACACCGATGCGTATGGAAGCACCGTCTGAAGGGCTTGGGGATACGTATTACATGAGACTTGCTCTGCAGATGGCGGAAGCGGCTGTCGGTCAGACCGGGACGAATCCGAATGTTGGCTGTGTCGTAGTGAAGGAAGGCCGGATTATTGGACTTGGCTCCCATTTGCAGCAAGGTTCAGCGCATGCAGAAGTGCATGCACTGAATATGGCAGGTGAGCAAGCACGCAATGCTACTGTATATGTGACATTAGAGCCTTGTAGCCATCATGGACGAACACCGCCCTGTGCGGACCGTCTTATACATGAGCAGGTTGCACGAGTCGTCGTTGCTGGGACAGACCCTAATCCTCAGGTAGCTGGTCGGGGTATTGCCAAGCTGCGCGAACAAGGGATCACCGTAACGACTGGGGTGCTTGAACAAGAGGCGCGTCGGTTGATAGATCCATTCACCACATTGATGACGACTGGCAGACCGTACATTACGCTGAAGACAGCTTCGACTTTGGATGGCAAAGTAGCTGCATCCACGGGTGACAGCAAGTGGATTACAGGAGATGAAGCACGCGCGTTCGTTCATACGCTGCGCCACCGCCATCATGCCATTATGGTCGGAATAGGGACGGCGTTAGTTGACGATCCGCTGCTGAATACGAGACTTCCTGTGCCCGGCCTTCATCCGATAAGAATCGTCGTCGACTCCAACCTGCGACTGCCGACCGATGCGCGGCTAGTGCTGGACCAGTCCGCTAAGACGATTGTGCTCGCAAGCGCTGAAGCATCCGCTGACAGGCAATCACAGTTGGAGCAGCTAGGTGTGGAAGTGGTGCGGTGCGGTGCTGGTCCGCAGGTTGACCTGTCCGTTGCAATGGATCTGCTTGGCCGTATGGGAATCGGATCGATTCTGCTTGAAGGCGGGGGGCGATTGAATGGCGCGATGCTAGATCGACAGCTTGTCGATTACATGTACGTATTCTTCGCACCGAGGCTGATCGGCGGGAATGGACCTGGCAGCTTCGAATTTGCTGGCTTCGCCCGTATGCAGGATGCGATCCAGCTGGAGAAACCAACTTGTACAGTTTATGGCTCAGATTTGTGTGTAGCAGGCAAGCCAGTCTACGTGAGACAGCATAGCGGCGAACAGGAATAGGGAGGGGCGGCATTATGTTTACAGGAATTATTGAAGAAATCGGTCGGTTGGAATCAGTTAGTAGGCAAGGTGAAACGCTTGTCATGCATATAGCTTCATCTGTTGTTACGAGTGATGTGAAGCTGGGAGACAGCATTGCGGTGAATGGTGTTTGTCTAACTGTTGTTTCCTTCTCCGCACATGCATTCAGTGCCGATGTCATGCCGGAGACGTTCCGCGTAACGAATCTGCAGCAGTTGAAGCCAGGGGATCCGGTTAATCTGGAGAGAGCCATGTCAGGCAACGATCGGTTCGGCGGTCATCTCGTTCAAGGCCATGTGGATGGCTCTGGTGTTGTCATCGGTCGCAATCGCGAGCAGAATGCGGTGATGTATCGCATCAAGCCAGATCATCCCGAGCTGTTCCGCACGATTATTCCGAAGGGCTCTATTGCGATAGACGGGATCAGCTTGACGGTCGTAGAGGCAGACGGTGAGACGCTGACGGTGTCGATTATTCCGCATACACTGGAACAGACTGTCTTGCAATATAAACAGCCTGGAGCGCGTGTGAATCTGGAAACCGATGTGATCGGCAAATATGTAGCACATTTGCTGCAATTTCCATCTGCCGGCACACCGACATCATCTTCTAAGCAAGGGTTGTCCGAACTATGGTTGAGAGAACACGGGTTTGCTTAAATTACCCTTGGAGGAGGAGAGTAGTATGGGAGAAGTGATTAAGTTAGACAAAATTGAAGAAGCCATTTATGATCTAATGCTGGGCAAGGTCGTGATTGTGGTCGATGACGAAGACAGGGAGAACGAAGGAGACTTCATCGCGCTGGCGGAGAAGGCAACGCCTGAGGTGATTAACTTCATGATCCGAGAAGGCCGCGGTCTCGTCTGCACACCCATTACAGAAGAACGAGCTGAGGAGCTTAACTTGCCTCCGATGGTGAAGCAGAATACAGATTACCATGGTACGGCATTCACCGTTTCAGTGGATCATATGTCAACCACTACCGGTATTTCGGCACATGAACGTTCACAAACGGTGAAGGCGCTCATCCGTCCGGATACGAAGGCGCAGGACTTCCGCAGACCTGGTCACATCTTCCCATTGATCGCCAAGAAAGGCGGTGTGCTGCGGCGTGCCGGTCATACAGAGGCGGCAGTAGATCTGGCGCACATGTGCGGCTCATATCCGGCTGCGGTCATCTGTGAAGTAATCAAGGAGGATGGTTCTATGGCCAGGCTTCCTGACCTGAAGGAGCTTGCTGACAAGCATCAGCTGAAGATCATCTCGATTCGCGACCTGATCGCCTATCGCAATCATAAGGAGAAGCTCGTCAATCGCGAGGTAGAAGTGAGGATGCCTACGGACTTCGGCCAGTTCGAAGCGATCGCGTATACGAATCTTGTGGACGACAAGGAACACGTTGCGCTAGTAAAAGGGAAGATTGACAGCAATCAGCCCGTACTCGTGCGTGTGCATTCCGAATGCTTAACAGGAGACGTCTTTCATTCACACCGCTGTGATTGCGGACCTCAGCTTGCAGCTGCCTTGAAGCAAATTCATGAAGCTGGCTCAGGTGTACTGTTGTATATGCGTCAAGAAGGACGAGGAATCGGATTGTTGAATAAATTAAAAGCATATAAGCTGCAGGAGCAGGGATTAGACACAGTGGACGCGAATATTAAGTTAGGATTCGCACCCGACCTGCGCGATTATGGGATAGGTGCACAGATATTACGCGATCTAGGCGTACGCCAAATTCGACTCTTGACGAACAATCCTCGTAAGATACGCGGCTTAGAAGGCTACGGCTTGGAAGTCGTCGAGCGTGTGGCGATTCAGATGGAAGAGAATGAAGATAATACGCGCTATCTGCACACGAAGCAAGCTAAGCTTGGACATATGCTAACATTCCAAGATTCATAATGCACATATGGATCGTACAGTTCTAAGCAAGACGGTTAACAAGCGTATACATGTAAGAAATTATAGAAGATCTAATACAAAGGAGAGCAATCAACAATGAACCCGAATCGTGTATATGAAGGACATTTAGTAACAGAAGGTCAGCGCTATGGTATCGTGGTAGGCCGGTTTAATGAATTTATTTCTGGTAAATTGCTGTCCGGCGCATTAGATTCATTGAAGCGTCACGGAGCGAAGGATGAGGAAGTTGAGGTAGCGTGGGTACCGGGCGCATTCGAAATTCCATTGATCGCTCAGAAGATGGCGGAGTCTGGCAAGTATGATGCAGTAATTGCGCTCGGCGCAGTGATTCGCGGATCAACGCCACACTTTGACTATGTGTGCAATGAAGCTGCCAAGGGCATCTCCCAAGTCAGCTTGAAGAGCGGAGTGCCGACAATATTCGGTATTCTGACGACGGATACGATCGAGCAAGCAGTAGAACGTGCCGGTACGAAGGCTGGCAACAAAGGCTGGGAAGCTGCAGCGACTGCGATTGAGATGGCGAACCTGTGCAAGTCGCTTGAAGGCTGAATGCATACAGATCCACTGCATGTATGATTGTTTAATAGCGAAATCTGCTTACTGAACCGGAGGCACTATGAGCGTCAAATACAAGCTTGAGATTTTCGAAGGTCCGCTTGATTTACTGCTTCATCTGATTGACAAAAATGAAATAGATATTCATGATATTCCGATCGCGCAAATTACGGAGCAGTATATGGAATATGTACAGACGATGCAGCAATTGGAGCTTGAAGTAACTAGCGAATTTCTCGTGATGGCTGCGACGCTGTTGTCGATCAAGAGCAAGCTGCTGTTGCCCAAGCCGCCTAAGATAGAGCTGGAAGGATTCGAGGAAGATGAGATCGATCCGCGCGAGGAGCTCGTCATGAAGCTGATTGAATACCGCAAGTACAAGTCGATGGCGGAACAGCTTCGTGAGATGGAAGTAGCACGCAGTCTCATCTACTCCCGTGAGCCGCAGGATCTGTCGCCATTTCTGCCGGAGACGACTGACAACCCATTGAAGGGTGTGCATTTGGCAGATTTGATGCTTGCCTTCCAGCGCACGTTGAAGCGTCTAACGAGTCGCAACCGTGTAGCGCGAATTCGACGGGACGAAATTTCTGTGAAGGATCGCATTACCGAAATCGTTCGCCTGTTGGAAGCTTCACGTGAGCCCGTTCTGTTCTCTTCGTTGTTCGCAGGAGATCGTGTTCGTGAGGAGATGGTCGTGACGTTCCTCGCAATATTGGAATTGATGAAGATGAAGCAGATCAACTGCCAGCAATCTGGCTTGTTTGACGACATCATGATTCAGTACAAGGGTGAAGGAGTAGGCAATGAAATATCCGCAGATGAAATCAATTATTGAAGGACTACTGTTCGCTGCCGGAGATGAGGGGCTTGATGCAAAGCAGATTGCTGCTGTGCTGGAGCAGCCTTCGGCAACAGTAGACGACTTGATGCATGAATTGCAGAAGGATTATCGTAGTAAGCAGCGCGGCATTCAGATTATGGAGATTGCTGGCGTGTATCAGATGACGACCTTGCCTGAGCATGCCGTATACTTCCAGAAGCTTGCTGCCTCGCCGACTCGCGCTTCCTTGTCGCAAGCAGCGTTAGAGGTGCTGTCCATTGTCGCATATAGGCAGCCGATTACGAGAATAGATGTAGAGGAAATTCGCGGCGTCAAGTCAGATCGTTCGATCCAGACGTTAGTCGCCAAACATTTAATACAGGAAGTAGCGCGCGCTGATGTAATTGGTCGACCGATATTGTACGGGACGACGAAGCTCTTCCTCGATTATTTCGGCTTGAACAGCCTTGGCGAATTGCCGAATGCCGAGGAGTTTGACAGTGATTCCTTGCTAGAAGAAGAGACGCGTCTGCTGTTCGAGAAGCTAGATGCGAAGCAGATGACGATTGACGATATGGATGGAAAAGAGACCGTGGAACAGCAACATGCAGAGGTGATATTACCTTCTGAAAATGATGAACGCTAGTACTTTCATCCTTGAATCATAGTTGATGTGACAATCCGTGCATGAACAAGCATATGTCTGCACAAGCTAAACCCGATGATCCTTGCTGTATGGGATTTCGGGTTTTTTTGGCGGATTGGCGAGTAAGTCCGAGGGGCGGATGTTCGAATGAAGTGGATAGCAATCGCAGTAGCGATCTTAGTCGTGAAGTGGATCATACTCAATAGCAAGGTCTACATTTCGCTGCATGTGGAACGGCATGGGAATAACGATCGGATTCTTGTTTTCTCGAAGTTCATGTTTGGTCTGATCCGGTATACATACGAAGTGCCATCTATACAATTTAAAGGGATTATGCAAGGTGCGGATGTGAAAGTTAAGGAGGAACAGGACGCCAATGGAGAGCAGCGCACAACAGCGAATCGGCAACGTGTCGATGCCAGTGATGTGCTTCACTTCTTCGACAGAACGAAGCGTATTCTGAATCGTACGGTTTCCCTAACTAGATGGGTCCGTCAGACACTCACATACTTCCGGTGTACGGAGCTGAGATGGCGAACGTCAGTCGGATTGGATGATGCGGCAGACACAGCGATTACAACAGGTGCCATATGGGGACTGAAATCTTCGATCCTCGGACTGCTCTTTCAATTTGTCCGATTAGATACACGTCCGCAGCTCGATGTGCTGCCAGCTTATCATCAACAACAGTTTACTACGGATCTGACCGCTACAGTTCATACGAAGCTATGGCGGTTACTTGCGGCAGGTATGAGACTGTTGCGCCGTATGCGCAAGCTGAAGTTGAACAGGAAGAGCTGGAAGCAGGCGTTGTCACCTCGTGTATAAAGCAAGTCAGTATGCTCGGTGAGCATAAATCATGGATGGGGCGTACACAATAAAGCGTGATCGGTTAGTGATAAGCATGATCAGAAGGAGGGGTTAGCGTGAATGAGCATCCGATTCAAGGTCTTATGCAGACGGCGATGGAAAATATTAAGGAAATGGTCGATGTTAACACCATCGTGGGCGATCCGGTAGAGACGCCTGACGGCAGCAGTGTCATCTTGCCGATCTCGAAGGTCGGCTTCGGGTTTGCGGCAGGCGGCAGTGATTACGTGATGGATAAAGAGAAGGACCAGCAAGCTAATCAAGGTGACGGCGGCGGTATGAATGCACAGATAGCACCGCCGTTCGGCGGCGGCAGCGGCGGCGGTGTATCGATCACCCCGATCGCCTTCCTTGTCGTGAACACAGACGGTGTGAAGGTTGTGCCGCTCGACAACAACACGCATCTGCTCGAGCGTATCATCGATGCAACACCAGGTATGGTCGACAAGATTCAGATGATGATGAAGAGTCGCGGTCAAGGCCAAGGTCAACAGCTGCAAGGCAATCAGCCGATGAATCAGCAGCAGATGAACCAGCAGCAACAAGGCAACATGCAGTCGAACAATTACACGGTGTAAGGGTCGTATGGATAAGGTCTGCCGTTCTCTGATTGGAGAATGGCAGACCTTGTTCACATGCTTACTTGATGCTGGAATGCAGGCGGTTCTGGAACTCTGACTTATTCATAGGCTGTATATCTTGTAATTTATACTTATCTGGAGCAACATGTGCAATTTGACCGGACTTAAGCTTGAACTTTCCGAAGATTTCACCGATTGCAACATAAGCATTGTCAGTTTGGGGACCGTGGAATTGTTGTAAGGCTAAGAAGTAGTTCTCGCCAGGTTTCATGACACGAACACCTTCGAAAGCTAACTCCAATTTTCTGCCGTCCTTCGTATCCGTTCCATCCAACTTAGGTTCATAAACGCCGCCTGTTTCAATGACTTGAAGTATATCTCCCCTGTGGGTACTCCCTTTATGAGACGCTAATACTTTCACATTGGAAAGAGTGAACGGCATTTGATGATGTGTAATGACGTGTTGCTCTAATACTTCAACCTCGACGACTTCAGTTGCCTCTGAGACAACATGATCCAGAGAATGATATTGCTTTGAAATCGAGAATTGACCATTTATGATTTCAATGTTGCTCTCATCCTTCGAGCATCCTGCTAACAATGAGAGTAAGCAGAGGAGAGTAACTCCGATATGGAAGCGTGTAGGATTCATTTTTCTCCTCATTTATGAACCCATTTCTTGAACAAGCACTTGACCAGATTATATAGATTTTGATAAAAATCACTTAGAAATGTAGAAGTGAACTTGCGCACTATTGAAAAAAATATAGCGCTGAGACTAATAAACATTAATATGGCGAGTGACAGTTGGATTGTATCCATGAAATCACCTTTCAGCTTATTAGATTTCTTGCGGGTGAAGTGAACTTGGTGCGATGATGATATTGACTCGGGACTCGGTGCTCTCTGTCAGTGTATCAGATTCTGATATGATCGGGAATGATATAGTAAAAAAACGGGAGAACGCCCTAGACAGGGCGTCACCCCGATCATCTCTCATAGTTGAACGATTGTTAGTTCCATAGACTATATTGCTTAGATCCAGCAGAAGCTTGCAAATAATCTGTACAAGGTGAAATGTGCTGATTTGCTATAAATTCCTACGAAAGTGCAGGCTTTGCTGGTACTATAGAGCGGATTTCTCGGAATACCTGCGAATGTGCATCTTTCAAATGCTGATATGCCCATATACGCTAACTGAGGTGTGAAAGCATGTATTTTCGCAGTTTTTTGCTAGATCGAGCGCAGTTTGCAGGTGAATACCTGCACTTTTGCATGTAGTCATGCATACTACCGAATTACTCGTGAGAAGTAGTACCGCGTTAAGTAGTTTCTTTCATCAGTTCTCATGATAAGTAGCACACATGGCGAGTTTCTTTCCTCTAACAGCTCACAATAGAAATAAAGAGATTACTGGAAGACAGTACTCTTCTGCGAAGTTTGCTGCAGTCCGTTCGGGCCGTTGACGACGGTGTTGCCCCAATTGGACAAGCTGGTGCCTGCCATGTCATTGGCCAAGTCCAAGTATTCAACGCCTCCGCTGTTGCCATGCCACGACCAAGCGAGCCAGCCGACATTGCGCTGCTCTGAATAGCTCAGGATGGCGGCTTCATCGACATCGCCACTCGAATGCTGGAAGCCGAATTCGCCAATAAGGAGCGCCAGTCCTTGATTGAGCACGCCGTCCATATTGTTCTGAATCGTAGTGGCATCCGATCCGGCATATTCGTACATATGGATGGAGAACATCGTATTGCCGAGCGGATCAGCATCGAACACGTCTTGACCATAGTCATGAATGGAAGCCGGGTATTGGCCCCATCCAGCACCGTCGACGATCAATGTATGTGTAAGTCCGGCATCGCGAAGCTTGGGGATTGCTTGCTTGTAGCCATCCGCCCATGCTGAGCCGCTCCAAGAACCAAACCACTCATTGGCGATATTGATGATGACGGTGTCTTCCTTGCCGATCAGCGCATTCTTAATGTCAATCCAGTAATCGACCGCTGCATTCAGATCGGATTGATTGTCACTGCCAGTAGCATCGTGCACCTCTAGCACAGCAATCATCTCATGTTGCTCCAGCAGAGAGATGACATTGCTGACTTCACTTGCGCTGTCGCGTGTCCATTGAACGCCATTGGACAGGACTACACGCACGGTGTTAGCACCTGTAGCTGCTATCGCAGGTATGGCACTGTTCAGATCATTCTTATACCATGTATGAGCATGGTTGATTCCGCGCATGACGAATGGATTGCCGTTCGCATCGTACAAGGTCGTTCCGCTAATATAGAAGCCGTCAGCAGGTTCGCCGGGATCAGTCGGGTCTGTCGGGTCTGTCGGGTCTGTTGGATCAGTAGGTTCCTCCTCATAGAGCTCCCACACTCCCCATTGACCCGTTGTGCCTGGTATCTGGTTCTGCGTCCACCATCTTGCGAGCCAGAGCTGCCCGTTATAGGTGACGATGTCTCCGGTATCATAGATCGTATTCGCATTCCATGCGGGGTATGTGGAATCGTCAGGGTCGTTCTCATTATTACCCGGATCATCTGGCTCCTCGTCGACTACACGCCAAGGTCCCCATTGATCAGCGCCTGGCTCCTGATTCTGTGTCCACCACTGGGCCTGCCACAATTGACTGTTGTAGGAGACGATCTCACCACCGGTATAAATCGTATTCGCATTCCAAGCTGGATAGTCAGCTGCTTTCGCAACTGGAGCTGCAGATATGAGTCCACCACCCAACACGACAGCTAGGCACAACAGCAGCAGAAAGCTGATTTTTATTGATTTCATCCTAACGAACACCTCACAACTATTGGATTTATTTTGATCACTTCTTCAGGAAAAATTGTATATAACCTCCCCTCATAGTTATTGGAGAAGTGTCAAAATCGGTAGAATGAAAACCCTTACATAAGGATGCATAGTTTAAAATGTGATTCATTCTATGAATGGGTTCTCTTAGGATGGGAAGAGTATCGTGCTGCAAGTATGAGGTCTAATAGAAGGTGTGTAATCCGATCTGAGTTATCTATATGTTATTTATTTATTATAACAAAATAATAACAAAAACTAACTGTCTTGACAAGCATAATGTTTGATTCCCTCTTACGAGCGGTATGTGCATACGAAACAGCCGACTATGTATGACGCTTAGGCATAGTCAGCAACTTGGCATAGTCGTCTAAATCAATCCTTGCCGGACCGAACTGCTCGATTGGCATTGATCCTTCCATATACCCAATGCATGCCTGTCCCAAGTATAGGGTCAGCAGTCGATACAATAACGCTGCGTATTTCCTCGTTGCGTCTGCCTTGGGAAGCAAGAAGCGCAGCGAGTCCAGCAACATGCGGGGCAGCCATGGAAGTTCCACTTAGATAAGCGTAGTTGCCGTTCAGGAAGGTAGATAATATTTCTGAGCCTGGCGCAGCGACATCGACCCATTCCCCGTAATTGGAAAAAATTGATTTGCGGTCATGTTCATTCACGGCAGCGACAGCAATGACATCGGAGTAGGCAGCTGGATAGATGGGTGTACGGCTGTTATCATTGCCGACTCCGGCTACAACGACGGCTCCCAGACTACAAGCATAGGTAATAGCACGCTGTAACAAATTGGAATTATACGGTGCTCCTAAGCTAAGATTAATGACTTGTGCACCTTGTTGTGCGGCAAATATAATTCCTCGAGCTACTTGGTCAAGTGTTCCGGTACCGGACTGATCGAGGACACGCACAGGCAGGATGGAAGCAGCAGGTGCTATACCAGCAATTCCTAACCGGTTGTTGGTCACAGCTGCGGCAATGCCAGCGACATGCGTACCGTGACCATTCGGATCACTTTGGACTGGACCGTTCGAGACGAAGTCGTAACCGCCTGCCAGCTTGTCTGACAAATCTGGATGATCTGTCTGAATCCCTGTATCAACGATAGCGATGCGGATGTCTGTGCTGCTAGTTGTGAGTTCCCAAGCTTCCGGTGCATGGATGAGCTGTGGACCATATTGGTATGTGGAAAAGTGTGGGTCATTCGGGGTGACATCTAGCGCATGAAACCGATAGTTCGGTTCAGCATAGTCGATCTCTACAAGTTTCAAGTATGTTTGCAGCGCTTGTTCTACAGACTGCTTGGTACGAAGTAAGACGAAGCCTATCGTATCATCTGTAAGCAGCACTTCACATTGGCGGTCCTTATGAATTTCGGCTATACGGTTAGAAGCTGTATCTGCATGAAACTGGACAATAAGCTGATTAGGGACAATCTCATCCGATTCGTCACCGATTGACCGCACGTACCGCCACAGTGCCGCGCAGGCCAAGATGACGACGAGTAAACCTATAATCCATATCAATCGGTACCCTCCTTATTTCATAGGATTTAGCATTCTATGAAATAAGGGACAAGAATGTTCAAGATGGTTGACAAAATATGCAGAAATCCTTGTGCATTCGCAATGATTAGAGTTTCAGATATGCCGCTGGTGATAGTTGTTGTCGAATCGACTCAAGCTGTGCGATTTCCCGAGAAATAGCTAGCGCATCCAGAGGTTATTGCTCAGCTTCCGAGCAGATAAACTTCATAAGGAATAGCGCCTGAGAATGGCTGTTGCGTGCCGCACTCAGGCGCTATTAGTTTGAGCAATGTTCCGTTCACGTCATCTAGGTGACAGTTGCTATAAGCTACAATCCAACGCTGTTGAATACTTGATCGAAGCCAGTTTTGGAACGGGCCATCAGATCTTCTATAGAGGCAGTTGGCGATTCCGGCGTCAGCACTTCTTGTGCGACGACGCCCTGATAACCGATATCCGCCAGTGCACGCAAGAAGCCGCTCAGATCGATCACGCCTTCTCCAGGATACAAGCGATTGTTGTCCAGCACTTCCGCTACGGGGACATCAGGTGCGTCATTGATATGCACGTGGACGATTTGCTCGGGCTTGAGCGCATGGATATCCTTCACTGTGCCGCCTGTCGTGTACCAATGATAAGCATCGAACAATAAGCCCAAATTTGGCGCGTGTATCGCATCGATCCAGTCGAGCGTCTCTTCCATCGTCCAGATGAACGGATTCGTCCAACGGGTGCGAAGGTGATGCGGACCGACGAATTCGAGTCCTAATCGAATGCCATAAGCATCGAGAATGTCTGCGCATATACGCATTCGACGTGTTGCCAAAGCCATGAAATGCGCAGAAGGCAAATCGGTAGAAGGTAATATATACGTGCAGCAGCTCGTACATCCGAGCGCAGCTGCTGCTTCAGCCGCTGCTACAAGAGTTGGAAGACCGGAGCGGAAGGCATCATCATCTGCGCGCCATTCTACAGGAAGTCCGATGGCTCCGATCGCCATTTGATTGGATTCCAGCAATTCCTTCGCTTGCTCCAGTCCGTTCCGTTCAATCAAGCCCAACGCATTAATGTCCACAGCCTCAAATCCGGCTTGTGATGCCAGCTTGATCCAACGTTCCTCACTCTCGATCGTCCCGAATCCGGCGTGTGTCAATCCTCGTAACATGGTCATTCCTCCCGATTGGTGTATGTCTCTAATTGTTCAGTTTTGTGAACATGCTGCTCTTGTATACCCGTGCGTACGCTGCATGAATCACGCATGGAGATTGATTGCTGCACATGTGATTGCGTACGCTGTGTTAATCATAGCGTGAAGCGTGCAGAAGCGGTGATGTGCGCGCTGAAACTATGATGGTGATGTGCTGGAACGTTGCTGTGCGTGCCTCAACGATGACGTGACGCGATAACGGGAATTTCCGGTCTTATCATTGTCCAAATGTGTCACTCGATCGGAATAGCGGAATTAATCGGTCTTATTCATGGCATCGGCAGAGTGATTCACCGTGATCCTCGCGAATAAGACCAAATGGTTCTCTTATTTACCTAGCACTCACGACTAACCGATGAATAAAGGGAACAAGTTCCGCTAATCCACTAATCTGCTATGATATGCAGCACTTGACATGAATCCGACACAGGATTATGGTTAAATATCCCAATCTAACTGTATCTCACGGCCAGATTTGGAGGACTCATAGATGGCATTCAGCACAAGGCTGTTCGTGAAGCCAGTCATGCCGGATGCGATCGGCTCCTTGCCTTCACGGATGCATTCGAGGAAGTGACGGCTCAAGCGAATGCGTTCACCTTCGTCATCTTCCGGTGTGACTAGCTCGGTTTCCAGCGGACGGTCGAACTTCTCCGTCAGCAGCTTGCCGTGCGGACCGCGATAGCTGGCGCCGCCTTCAGTGCCCATCAGATGGATGAACGGCGTGTTGTCCGTGTCCATATGAACGGCCCAGCTGACCTCTAGTGACAAGGTGCTGCCGTTGTCCATCTTGATTAAGGCTGTCGCGAAATCCTCAACATCATAAATCCCGCTCCAGTCCGGCTTGCCCCAGTCGCCAATGCCGCGCTTCTTCGGACCGAACTCGGCATACGTAGCGCCATAGACAGACACTGGCTTCGGATTGCCCATCAAATAAAGTGCCAGATCAAGCATATGCACACCAATATCGATCAGCGGACCTCCGCCGGACTGGTCCATCCGTGTAAACCATGTGCCCCAGCCAGGGATGCCCTTGCGCCGGAACCAGCCGGTCTTGGCAGAATAAATACTGCCTAGCTCGCCGCGCTCCATCTGCTGTTTGATCTGCATCGGCACCGCTTCCCAACGCATCTGATGCGCCAGCATCAAGGTACGGTCGGTACGCTGTTTGGCACGCATAATGTCACGAGCTGCATCCGCGTTAATCGCCATCGGCTTCTCTAACAGCACGTGCTTGCCTGCCTCAAGCGCTTGGATCGTGAGCGGAGCATGGAACTGGTTCGGGACAGCTACGATTACTGCATCGACTTGGTCACTGGCAATTAGTTCTTCCGGTGAAGCTGCGACCCAGGGGATGCCATACTGCTCTTTTCTCGATTGAGCAAGCGGTAAGTAAGCGTCGGTAATCGCTGTAATCTCGCATTGATCCTTCAATTGTTGAAACTGTTGAATGTGCACATTGGCAATGTTGCCGGCGCCAATGATACCGATCCGAATGTTATTGCTCATCTTCAAATCTCCTCCATACAATGGTGTATACGTCTCATGGTATTATAGGTGTAAGGAAAAGTCATCTCAAGTTTCAAGAAGAATGTCCCAATATTTCGGACGGAGGCATCTACTGTGACCTATTTGCCGCAATATATTAAGGAATATCCCAATATGAACGCTGAACTGCCTTTGCATATTAGTCTCAACCGACTGGAGCAAGGCTATCCTGCTCACCGCCATGATTTCCTAGAGTTTTCCTATGTTGTAGAAGGACGGGGAAGTGAAACGATCAACGGGACGAGCCATCCTATGGAGCCGGGCGTATTTACCTTCGTGCTTCCTTATCAAATACATGAGATTCATACAGAGCCAGGGCAACCGCTGACATTGTACAATTGCATGTTCAGCATGGATTTGATGATCGATAATGGGAACTCGCGCGCAGGAGGATTATATGAGCTGCTGCGCAGTCGGGAGCATTTGCCAGGGTACCATTCATTCGCAGAGCAGGAGCAGGAGCGCATTGTTGGTATTATTCAGGATATGTATGAGGAATACCAAGGCAGCGGAAGTTGGCGGAAAGAGCTCGTAACAGCCAGACTTGGCGAGCTGCTGATCCGATTTGACCGAGCGAGACATGCCGTATCAGCGCGCGATGTGTGGAAGCGGAACGATGCTTATAATCCTGCACGCAGTCATATATGGCCGATCATCCACTATATTCATCAGCATGCGCAAGAAGCGTTGACGTTGACCGATGTAGCGGAGCGCTTCCGCATCAGCCCGTCTCACCTTAGCGAAACGTTGAAGAAAACAACCGGCCAGTCGTTCGTCCCGTTCGTGCATGATGTACGTATTCGCCATGCATGCAGCCTGCTGGCATCAACCGATATGAGTGTAGCTGAAGTGGCGTATGAGGTCGGTTATGGCTCTTATAATACGTTTCATCGTATCTTCGCTGAGCGCAAGGGTATGGTCCCGACCCGATATCGCAAGCAGAGCTCGAAATCATAAAGAACGGACATGTTCTCATATCCCGCTTGGACCGGCATATACATGTACCAATGCGTACGGAAAGAGCCGATCACAATATCGAAGTGAAGGAGCCGGGATAAGTGAACAAGCGGATAGGGATTCGATCAGGATGTCGAGCATTCGGCAGGCGAATAGGAATCGTGATGATGGCTGCAGTGATGCTAGTGACGATCGTGACAAGTGCAGGACCGGCTGTGTATGCGGATCACCCTCAGATTGGCACACAAGCACAAGCTGCTGCATTGATCGATGTCGATAGCGGGCGCATTCTGTATACGCACAATGGCGACAAGCCGCTGCTGATCGCAAGCCTAACCAAAGTGATGACAGCGATTGTTGCGATTGAGCACGGTGATTTGCAGGATGAGGTGAAGGTAAGCAAGAATGCGTTCGGCAAGGAAGGCTCCTCGATTTACCTGAAGCTGGACGAGAAGATGAGCTTAGAGAACTTGCTCTACGGTCTCATGCTGCGATCCGGCAACGATGCGGCTACTGCCATTGCCGAGCATGTTGGCGGCTCTATCGATGGATTCGCCTTGCTGATGAATCAGAAGGCAGAGGAGATAGGCATGACGAACAGTCATTTCGTCAATCCGCACGGACTCGATGCGCAGGAGCATTACGCCAGCGCGAACGATATGGCGAAGCTGACCGCCTATGCGTTGCGCAACAAGACGTTTCGCCAGATCGTCAGCACGAAGGTGAAGAAGGCGCCGAATCCGCACGAGGATTGGGCGTACACCTGGCATAACAAGAACAAAATGCTGCGGTTCTACGACGGCGCAGATGGAGTCAAGACCGGCTATACGAAGGCGGCTGGCAGGTGCTTGATCTCATCAGCGACGCGCGACGGACGGCAGCTGGCTGTCGTCACCTTGAATGACGGGAACGATTGGATAGATCATCGCAATGTGCTAGATTGGGGGTTTCAATACTATCCGCACAGAACGTTGATTGAGAGAGGAAGCACGATACAAGGAACAGGCTTGCGCGCTGCGATATCGTTCACTTATCCGCTAGTCGATGAGGAGCGGGCGAAGCTCTCATCAACAGTTACGATGATGGAGGAGCGCAGTATACAATACCGATTCGGTGTTCGCGGGGAGCTTGTCATCAAGCTAGCGGATAAGATCATTGGCACAGTGCCGCTGCTTGCCGCAGATGATCCAGCATGGCAGGAGGATAAGCAAGCGGTTGCCGAAGCTAGACAGAGCAGGGAAGCGGGCGAATACAATCGGACGCTTGCTGCATTAGTGCGTACATTGTTCACAGGAGATGCGCATTGACCGTAACAGTGCCTTACCGTTATTCAGACATCCGTTTTTGGTATTGAAGGGGGGCAAGGGGATTTGGTCAATTTGATATGGCTGTTCTTCATCGTGTTCGGATTCGTCGTTGCGATCTTCACCGGCAGGGTGGAGGCCGTAACGGAAGCAGCCTTTGACGGGGCGAAGACAGGTGTGACCGTATGCTTCGGGCTCATAAGTATATTAGTATTCTGGCTTGGGATGATGCGCATTGCCGAGGATGGCGGGCTGTTGAATAAATTGGCGGTGCTGTTAAGACCTGCAGTTCGCTTCCTCTTCCCTGATGTACCAAAGGATCACCCGGCACTCGGCTATATTCTGTCGAATATGAGTGCCAACATATTAGGCTTGGGCAATGCAGCTACCCCAATGGGCATCAAGGCAATGAAGGAGCTGCAGAAGCTGAATCCCGATCCGGCGACGGCAACACCGGCGATGTGTACACTGCTTGCCATTAATACGGCGAGCATCACGATCATCCCTACTACGATCATTGCGATTCGTATGAATTTCGAATCAGCCAATCCTGCAGAAATTGTAGGGACTACGTTAATGGCAACTGCCATATCGACGACTGCCGCGATTGCCGTTGACAGATGGTTTCGCTTTCGTGCAACTGCACAGACTCCGCGGGAGAGATAGCCGATGTATTCACTCATTAATACGATATCGGTATGGGCAATTCCGGCGATCATAGTGTTCATTCCTTTGTATGCATATTTCAAAAAAGTTCCCGTGTATGAATCGTTCGTGGATGGCGCCAAGGACGGCTTCAGCACGGCGGTTAGCATTATTCCACACCTGGTTGGCATGATGGTCGCGATTAGTATTTTCCGAGCATCCGGGGCGATGGAGCTTCTGGTCAACCTAGTCCGGCCACTAGTGGAAGCGCTCGGTATTCCCGGCGAGGTGCTGCCGCTCGGCATCTTGCGCCCGATTACAGGCGCAGGTTCATTGGCTTTCACTACAGACTTGATTCAGACGTACGGTCCAGATTCGATGATCGGTCGTATAGCGTCGACTGTACAGGGAAGTACAGATACAACATTGTATGTGCTGACGGTGTACTTCGGCGCGATCGGCATTCGCAACTCCCGCTACGCACTCAAGGTCGGATTGATCTCGGATGCTGTAGGTTTCGCAGCGGCGGTATTCATCTGCTTGCTTGTCTTCGGATAACTGTCAGCAGCACAGAAACATACGGTGCGCACACCTGTTGGATGACCTTCATATAGTAGATCAATCTCCCATTCGTTTGATTTGCGAGGTGAAGTGTTTGCAGCCAATCGGTGTAGTCATGCATCATGCAGCATGCCCTTCCATTAACGGGAAGGGCTATGATTTTTTCATTCGAAAAGATGGTTCTGTGATTGCAGCAGAAGAGTCGCAAGACTTGGATTACGTCCATATTTGTCTAGAGGGAGACTTCTCCCGTCAATTAGGAGGAATGACCGAGATTGAATTGGAGGAACAGTTCTTCGTTCTGCAGAAGCTGCTCGTTCGTCTGTTCGGCAAGTATAGCTTGTCTAGCCTTACCTTCCATGGGCACAATGGAAACTGTCCGGGATTGTACTTTCCTTGGGCTAAGCTTGTGATTTCCCCTGCGAATCGGTATCATTAGGGGGAAGAGGTGAAGCAAGCACATGGAACGATTGCAGAAGATATTGGCGCAGGCAGGAGTAGCATCGCGCCGCAAGTGCGAGGATTTGATTAAGGCAGGCCGAGTTGAGGTGAACGGTGAGGTTGTGAGCACGCTTGGGGCCAAGGTTGATCCGGCAGCAGATGAGATCGCAGTGAATGGACGTCCTATTCGACTAGAAGAGAAGGTCTACTTGCTGCTGCACAAGCCGAAGGGCGTTATTGCCAGCGTTACCGATCCGAAGGGCCGCAAGGTCGTGACAGACTATCTGCCTGGCGTCAAGCAGCGCGTATATCCCGTAGGCAGACTGGATTACGATACAGAGGGGCTGCTGTTATTGACGAATGACGGTGAATTCTCGCAAAGACTGACGCATCCGAAGCATGAATTTCCGAAAACTTATCATGCTACGGTCAAAGGCGTGCCGCATGGCAGCCTGCTGGACAAGCTTGCAGCGGGTGTCGAGCTGGAGGACGGCATGACAGCGCCCGCGGCTGTAGAGTATGTGGATATAGATCCGAACGGTAAGCAATCACTGATCGAAATTACGATTCATGAAGGCCGCAACCGGCAAGTTCGCCGCATGTTCGAAGCGATCCACTATCCGGTTGTGAAGCTAAGACGGGTTCGCTTCGGCTTCTTGACGCTGGAAGGCGTGCCGCGCACCAAGTATCGCCACTTGACAAAACAAGAGGTGAAGGAGCTGCTCGATATGGCCGGAAGACCGAAGCAGAAGTTAGGTACAGACACATAAATTTCAAAATCATGAGGCGGCTTCTGCCGCTTTTTTCGCTATAATGAACGTATTATCAGTTAAATAATCAATACAATGACAATTAGGTGATGATGAATGATTCGCAAACAAAAATGGTTGCAGCTGCTCATCTTGTGTGGAATCGTAGCGGCAGGATTTCTCGCGATTGGCGGAAGCCTCTTCAGCCAGGAAGAGAAGCCGCCCGAGAAGGGGGATGCGATGCTGGACTTCACACTGGATGGCTTGGATGGGCAAGCCAATTCACTGGCCTCATATAAGGGACAACCGATCGTCTTGAACTTCTGGGGCACCTTCTGTGAGCCTTGTGTTCGGGAAATGCCGTTGCTTGAGCGCTTTCACCAAGAGCACGTGGACGAGGGCTTGCAGGTGATCGGTGTGAACTTGAATGAACCGGTTGTATCTGTGCGCAGCTTCGTGCGGGAAACCGACGTTTCCTTTCAAATTCTGCTAGACAAAGATGTGGTGCGCAAGCGGTATGGCGTACTGTACTTTCCGACAACGTTCTTCATCGATAAGGACGGGACCATTCAAGAAATTCTAATAGGGGAAATGACAGAGCCGATGCTATTGTCCGCATTGAATAAAATCGGGGTGAAGGGGCAGCCGGGAGGCTCGACATGATACACAATACGAAGTGTGAGTGCGGACATCAGAATCCGGTCGGTACCGTTCTATGTGAATCGTGCGGTAAGCCGCAGCAGGATGAGGACAGCGCAGAGCTGCTGGAGATGCGTTACGACGGAGTAGCCCGCCGCTCGCAGAAGCAACAGAAAAATTGGATCGATCAAATATGGAGTTTTCTGTCGTCGGTCAAGGTAGCGGTATGGCTCATACTCATAACGTTAATCGGCGCATCGTTAGGCACGATATATCCGCAGCAGAATGTGTTCGTCGGCAATATTGATTTGGCCCAATATTATGAGACACAGTACGGCACTCTTGGGAAAATCTACTACATGCTCGGCTTACATGATACGTATGGCTCCTTTTGGTTCCAAGGGCTGCTAGTGCTGATAGGCGCGTCACTCGTCGTCTGCAGCTTGGATCGTGTACTTCCGCTGTATCGGGCGCTGAAGAAGCAGCAGATTCGCAAGCATCTGTCCTTCATCAAGCGGCAGAAGGTGAGTCATGAGACGCGATTGGACCTGACAGACGGTGAGACGGCAGAGGAATGGACGGAGAAATTCGAACAAGTGCTTCGCAAGCGCTATTATCGCGTTCATCGCGACGGAACAGCATTGCTTGCGGAGAAGTACCGATTCAGCCGCTGGGGCCCTTACATTAATCATATTGGCTTGATCATCTTCCTGCTAGCTGTATTATTGCGCAGCATGACAGCTTGGGAAGTTGACTATGTGCCGATTCAAGAAGGCAAGATTGCGCAGATCCCCGGAACGAAATATTACTTAGAAAACCAAGAGTTCCGCGTTGAATATTATGAGCAGGACGAGCTGACCCCTGAATTCCGAGAGCAAGGGAGAACGATTGAGAAGTCGTTCGAGACTGATGCCGTGCTCTATGAGTGTGTGGACAATTGCGATAATCCAAGTATGGAACCGGAGCTGAACAAGCTGAAGGAGCAGACAATCTTCGTCAACGGTCCGCTCACATACCAAGGCTTGTCTGTGTTCGAGGTTCACTTCGAAGAGACGCCGCAGCTGCTTCATGTACAGGCTCAGCTTCGGATGAAGGGTCCAGACGAAGTCATCGGCACACTTGATCTGGATATTGCAAACCCGCAGGACGTATACACTGTTGGCGACTACACCTTGCGAGTCATCGGCTATTATCCAGAAGTTTCTTTCAAGGAAGGAAGGTTCGTCACGTTATCGAATGATCCGAATGCGCCTGCTTTCGTCTTCTTGATCGAAGGTCCGGAGCTTCCAGAGGACGGTTATGTGCATGTCTATATGGTTCGACCAGTGGATCAAGCGCAATTCCAGCAGGATGTGCTGAACGAGACAGCGGGTAGCCCGTTCGAGCTCAGTGTTGCTTCTATGGAGGACCTGGTTATATCAGATTACACGACTTACTTCAACGTGAAGCAGGAGCGGACGATGCCGTTCATCTGGACAGGGGCTACAATCTCGATGATTGGCTTGATTCTCGGCTTTTACTGGCATCATCGGCGAATCTGGCTTCGCATTGATAACGGGGTGCTAACAATTGGCGCCCATACGAACAAGAACTGGTTTGGTATCCGGCAAGAGCTGACGAACGCTCTGAACAAGGCAGGTGTTGAGGTGGATGCCAAGACTATAGCGAATGAGGTGAACGGCAGTTGAATTTGGTGAATCTAAGTTTATTTGCGTTAGGATTGGCTCTATTTCTATATATGACCGGAATTTTCGTATTTGGTGTTACGGTCATGGGCAAGCGTTGGAGCAAGCGGGATGCTGCCACGCATGAACAGAGGTGGGGGCGACGAGCGCTCAGGATTACAATTACGGCCTTCGTCCTACATGTTGTCTACTTCATCTTGCGCTGGATTAGCGCGGGACATATTCCGAACAGTAATATGTTCGAATATCTGGTCATGCTGTCCGGATTGATTACGATCGCATTCTTGATCTTGTACGCAATATATCGGACACCTGTGCTTGGCATGTTCGGCTTGCCGGTCACAGTAGTGATACTCGTATACGCATCTGTGTTCCCTTGGGAATCTTCACCGCTGATTCCTCAGCTGCAGAGCAATTTGCTAATCATTCATGTGACGACGGCCGCACTCGGTGAAGCCTTCTTCGCGATCGGTTTTGCTGCAGGCTTCATTCATCTAGTGCGTACTGTCAACTATGCGGGTACAGCGAAGATCGATCGGCGCGAGCAGCGTGGATTAGAGCTCATATTTTGGGTGATCCTTGTATTCGTTGGTTTTGTTCTCGCGACGTTCCTCTTCAAGGGAGTGGGCTATCAAGCGGAATTCAACTATCCGATGGAGGAGAATGGCGAAGTCGTGACGAAGCAGGTTGCGTATACGCTGCCTCCGGTTGTCGGTCCGCACGAATATGAGAAGATTACGATGGACAGCTTCCTAGGCACATCTGAACCTTGGACAGAAGCACCAGGTTGGATGAAAGGGATTAATTCAGCGAGCAAGCTGAATACAGTCATATGGTCCTTGCTAACAGGTACGGTGTTGTATTGGCTCGTTCGGCTCGTCTTGCGGAGGAGGCTTGGCGCCGTAGTTCAGCCGGCGACGAAAGACCTAGACCCGGAGCTACTGGACGAAATCAGCTACCGTTCCATTGCTATCGGCTTCCCGATCTTCACATTAGGCGCCTTGATCTTCGCGATGATATGGGCACAAATTGCCTGGTCACGCTTCTGGGGATGGGACCCGAAGGAAGTGTGGGCATTGATTACTTGGCTGTTCTACAGCTATTATCTTCACATCCGTCTGTCGAAAGGCTGGATGGGCAAGCCGTCTTCCTGGCTGGCGGTAGTCGGTTTCATCATCGTCATGTTCACCTTGATCGGCGTTAACTTGATCATCGCTGGTTTGCACGCCTATGCAGGCGTCTAGTATAAGTGGCACTGCCCGAAGGGCGGAGGAAGGAGTAAATGCGCAATGAGTGAACCGGTTATTACGATATTGGTCGTTGATGATGAGGAGCGCATTCGCCGTCTGTTGCGAATGTATCTGGAGAAAGAAGGATTCACAATCGAGGAAGCAGAGGATGGCGAGACAGCGCTCAAGAAAGCGTTGGAGCACAATTACGATCTGATTTTGTTGGATGTTATGCTGCCAGGAATCGATGGCGTAGAGGTGTGTGAACGGGTTCGCCAGGAGAAGGCGACACCGATTATTATGCTGACTGCGAAGGGTGAGGAATCGAACCGTGTACAAGGCTTCGAGGTTGGTGTGGATGACTACGTCGTCAAGCCGTTCAGCCCGCGCGAAGTGATCTATCGGGTGAAGGCGATTTTGCGCCGCTCTTCTTCCACCGCATTTTTGTCTACGGATCCGAGTACGAGCAACAACATTGTATTCCCGCACTTAGTCATCGAGCATGATGCGCATCGTGTGACTGCTGGCGGACAAGAGATTAGTCTGACACCAAAAGAGTACGAGCTGCTGCACTATTTGGCAGGGGCGCCGGACAAGGTGTTTTCACGCGAGGATTTGTTGAAAGACGTATGGAACTATGAGTTTTTCGGCGATTTGCGGACAGTGGACACCCACGTCAAGCGTTTGCGCGAGAAGCTGAACAAGGTTTCCCCAGAAGCTGCTGACATGATTACGACAGTTTGGGGAGTCGGTTACAAGCTAGAGGTGCCGAAGTAAGTATATCCGCAAGCAGCAGGCAACAAATAGGAGCAGAAGACGCCATAATCCCGAGTTGATGGGTACGGCGTCTTTTTTTGTTGGCATTTGCATGCGGTCAATCGATGTCTGGTGAGGGCTCTAGCTGTCGAGAATGTCCGCTAAAAGCTGAGCAAGGGAAGAGCCTCGAACTGTACAATAATTCCCGTAAGGAAGCATTACATTTTATATGGGAAGGATTGATGCAGCAATGGAAACGAACAAACAGAATACCGCGAAAGCCGAGCAAGCGTCTTATTCCTATACGTTGTCTAATGCCGATACACGCCGAGAACAGGCGTATCAAGCTCGTGTAGAAGCAGCCAAATTTCAACGCAAGCAACCGTATCCGAAGCAAGCATTCAATGGGGATGAGCAGCGATACGCGGACAAAATTGGCAACTTCTCTAAAGCGCTGCCGCATAATGAGCATGGGATTGTAGACCCGAGTGCGTACCAAACGTACATGCATGCTTTGTCAACCGGACAGCCGGAGGACTTCGAATCGATTCCGCTAGGGGGGAATGCGAAGCTTGCCAATCCGCAAGCCAGCTATGGCTATGATTTGGTCGGTGCGGATTGTCACCATTTCGCCATTTCGGCACCGCCAGCTTTTGACAGCGCGCAGATGGCAGGAGAATTGGTGGAGCTGTACTGGCGGGCTCTGACTCGCGATGTGCCGTTCGCCGAGTACGATTCGAACTCACAGGTAGTGGCTGCAGCGAAGGAAATGACTGCTCTGACCGATTATCGGGGGCCTAAGACGCAAGGCAGCGTTACTCCGAAAGAGCTGTTTCGAGCAGGCTTCGCCGGTGAGCAAACCGGGCCTTTCCTCTCACAATTTATGTATGCGGATATACCATATGGCGGAGCGTTGACGATGCCGCAGAAGTATCGGGTGTATACTTCCGGCTCTGATCATATGACTACCTACGAAGCATGGCTCGCCGTACAGAACGGAGAACAGCCGCAATCGTCAAGGAAGGTTGATCCGACTCCGCGCTACTTGCGTACAGGACGTGATCTGGCTAGCTTGGTACATTCTGACTTCTGCTATCAAGCCTTTTTTACTGCTGCTTTGATTTTGTTAAGATTGCCTAGGGAGGCGTTAGATCGAGCGAACCCGTATCTGAACTCTTCTTCGCAGTCCGGCTTCGTGACGTTCGGCGAACCGCATATTCTCGAGCTCGTTCCGGCTGCATGCAAGGTTGGATTAGCCTCTGCGTGGTACCAGAAATTCCAAGTGCATCGCAGAATACGTCCTGAGGCTTATGCTGGATATGTGCATCTTCATAAGACAGGTCAAGCCTCTTATCCATTCCATGAGGACTTATTACAGTCTCGCGCATCTGTCGAAGTGTTCAAGAAGTTCGGCACATACTTGCTCCCGCAAGCTTTCCCTGAAGGAAGTCCTACACATCCGTCTTATCCGGGTGGACACTCCTGTTTGGCAGGGGCATGTACAACTGTTCTCAAGGCTTACTTCAATGAATCGTATGAGCTGCCGAGTCCAGTCCAACCAAGCAAGGACGGTTTGTCGCTGGAGCCATATGAAGGACCTGCGCTGACGATAGGCGGTGAGCTGAACAAGCTTGCATCGAATGTGGCTTACGGTCGCGATACGGCTGGTGTGCATTGGAGAAGCGATGAGGTAGAAGGCTTGAAACTGGGAGAAGCAGCTGCCATTCGTCTCTTGCAAGACTATAGCGGTCAGTTCAATGAATCATTCAGCGGCTTTACTTTGACCAAATTTGACGGAACAACCGTGACTATATAAAGGTGTTCCATGCGTAGCTATAGTCGAATGTATGATGCAGATGCCTTGCTCGACCTGGTGAACATTCAGTTGGCTAAGCCTTATGCGAGTAAGATGCATGCATTATGGATGCTGTTGACGAGCGGTGAAGGGCAATGGATGCAAGCGTATGAGCAGCATGAGCAAGCGTATCGAAGCTTGCTGGCATCTCCAGAATGGCGGCAAGCTGTGGATGACGGAATCCGCCGATCGGAGCAATCGTCTTGGGAAGCTAGACAATGGGCTGTATTGCGCAACGAAATGCTGGAGCATGCCGGGAACGAACAGCTTCGTGCAGAGATGATTCGCAGATGGAACGAACTGAATGTCCGGCTCAGCTCGTTCCGAACGACGGTAGAAGACAGTTCATTAACTGAGAAGGAGACGCTTATTCTGTTCCGTGTGCTCGATGATGAGAAGAAGCGTAAGCAGCTCTGGCAAGCCTATATGCGGATTGGAGAGCACATTGCCGATCCGCTCCTTGAATTGGTGCGCATACGCAATCGCATGGCAAGAGAACAAGGGTTCACTGACTATTTTGCAATGAAGCTGGCTGCGCAGGAGATGGACGCAAGCGAGTTAGACACGATTGTGATACGACTGAAGGAGCAATTAGGACCATCTTATCGCAAAGCTAAGGAAGAGATCGATCGAGGGATCTGTTACAGATTCGGTATTACAGCTGATGCGATTCGGTCGTGGCACTATTCGCATCCGTTCTTCCAATCCTATGAACCGGACGAACCGACACAGACTGTGGATCTGGATGCGTTCGTCACCCGCTTGTCAACATGGTTCAAGCGGCGTGATATTATGCTAGACGGCGTACTGCAGAGGATGGATTTGGGGGACTGTGCTGGCAAAAGCTCGGCGAACTTCTGTCTGCCTATTGATCGGTGCGAAGACATTCGCATCTCCTGTCATGTCAATCAAGATTTGCGAGGCGCATCCATTCTGCTTCATGAGATCGGACACGCATTCGTAGAGCAATCGTATGATACAGCCTTGCCCTTCCTGCTGCGGCAGCCTGCTCATCCGTTCTTAAGCGAAGCGGCTGCACTGCTCATGGAGAGATTGCTGCATGTACCAGGCTGGCAGCAATCGCTGGATAACGATTCGGATGCTTATGTGCAAGAGAAGCATGTCCATTCCGATCTTCAACCGTCGTTGCTTGTCAAGCTGTTCTGGACGATGACGCTCGTCCAGTTCGAACGCAAGATGTATGAGAATCCGGAGCAGTCTCTCAATTGCCTGTGGTGGGAGCTCGTCGAAGAGTACCAGGGAATTACTAGACCGGAGGAGTGGGATGCGCCGTATTGGGCAAGTAAACCGCATCTGAGCACTTTACCGGCTACTTATTATTATTATCTGCTCGGGGAGGTTGCCGCATCGCAGCTTCAGCAATCGCTGGATGAACAGTTTGGCGCATGGTACAGCAAGCAAGCGCTGCAGCACATGCGACAGACGGTATATGAGCCAGGCATGTCACGCTCATGGCGGGACGTGCTTCAGCAATGTGTGCACAGCCCGCTTCAGACACAAGCGCTTGTTCACCAATTACGGTGGGTGTAGCGGAACTGCTAGCTGTCCAGCATGTCTCTGACATACGCAGGCCAATCTTCATAGTTCGCTCCATAGGTAAGCAACAGCGCATATACCCATCGGTCTAATCCGAATGCGGCACAGCCGGATTGCAGCGGGACTTCCAGATGATTGGTGACGTGGAACGGCTTGCACAGGCTATCTCCCATAAAGTTGAATGAAGCGATAGAGAAGGAAGGAGCCTCGTCCTGAGGAGTGACGATCAATTCATATTTCAAATTAGCTGCCAGTTGGTGCTGTCCTTTGTCCGTATCCTCGGAGAAGTAGAACAGATCACTGGCAGTTTCGATTTTGCCGGATAAACCGAGCGATGAGAACAGCTTCCAGGCTTCATCCATGACGAACTTGCGCTGTGTCTCCACATAGTCTGCATCACCGAACAGTACGATTTCCCGCATGCTGAATTCGTTCAGACGATGCTTGCCAAGACGCCAGGGCGCTTCGTGCCGGTAGCAGTGCCCGCGAGCTGTCAGTGCCGTCGGTTCTCGCAAGCGGCTCCCCGACAGCTCGGCATAGCAGTGGAAGCAGACAGCGGGTGCGAGGGCGAATGGACTAAGTCTGGCAAGTTCGGGCAACAGCTCTGGTTGTCTCGCTTTCTTCAACGATTCCAGACGATGCGGAATTTCGGAGACAAGGTGGATGTTTTGCGGGAAGCTGGGAATGTACTGGCACTTGTCGAGCATGTCAAGTGGAATCATGGAAGGATATTGCCGCAGCTCGCAGTTGATCCGCTCGGCCATTGCCAGCAGCAGTCGATCTATTCGCTCATACAACGATACTGCCAATCCGCGGCGAACGGTTCCATTACCTGCCAATATGGGTTCAATGCTGTGTGAAGCTTCGTTGGCATGCCCTTCACTGTGCTTATAGATGCGTGAGGCTAGCACACGCTGCCCTCGGGTCTGCTCTATCAGCAATTGCACAGTTTCGTCGATCTCTTCCTGATTGCAGTCTGGCAGCAGTTGTACCTGAATCGAATGGGATTGCGAATCATACCGGCAGTCGGCAATTCCTTCTATGCTGTAGATAAGCTTGGCGAGCAACAATTCAGCTTGTTTACAATTCAAAGCACCCTCGATTGAATAACATTTCTTCACAATAGCGCACACTCCTTGTTTCGTTATATGAACATACTGTTCCTAGTATATAGCCGTATTCAGCCTAGAGTATCGGTGTATGCAGGGCACTTATGGGAGCAGACGAAAACAGGGAATCGGGTGCGCAGCAGTGATGAATGCTTGCAAATTCCACAAGCAAAGCAGAGGGCTTCCCTATTGCCGATGCTACAATTCGGGTGAATGCGGATACGCTGCAGACGGGAACGAAGCGGGCAGCAGGAGAGAGTTCAAGCGAGGGAGGGACAAGATGGCGCAACAATGGTTGGAAAGAATGGATACGGTATTCCTGCGTGTGCATGACTTCGAGCGCGCATGTGCATGGTACCATGAGACGCTGGGGATGCCAGTCATCTGGCGGACGGATATGATCGCTGCATTCAGAGCGGGAGACAAGACACCGCTAACGTTGGTGAAGCATGATGCCGTTGCGGATACGCACCCGTTGTTCAACTTTTACACAGCTAATATTGAGCAAGCCTATACCTATATGAAGGAGCAAGGGATAGAGGTTGGCGTGCTGCGTGATTACGGTACTGTGCAGACATTCGACTTCACTGATAGCGAAGGCAATCGGCTAAGTGTCTGCCATTATGATTAGTACCCTTGGTCCGAGGCTATGGGGGGATAAGGAGGGATACACATGTCACACGAGTACGAGCTGATCACAGACAAGCATAAGCAGCAATTCGATGAACAGGGCTATCTCGTCGTCCGTGGGGTGTATAAGCAGCATGAGCTGGATGCGTTACACGAAGCGTACATGAAAATATGGACAGAATTAATGGCGCTGGGCAAAATTCGGCAAAACCCAGAAAGACCGCTGGAAAGCTTGTTCCCGAATCGGCTGAGAGACTTCCATCGTGACAACGCCGACATTACAGGGTTCATGCTGAAGCGGCAAGCTATCGGAATGTTGGAAAGCTTGCTGAACGAGGAACCGATTGCGATCCAGAGCAACTATTACTTCAAGCCGCCCGGTACGAAAGGACTCGGCTTCCATCAAGACAATGCCCATATCGGCATTGAACCGGACACGTCCTATGCGATGTGGGTAAGTATCGATGCCACAGATAAGGAGAATGGCAGCTTGTTCTTCGTCCCAGGCACACATAAGTTAGGACTGGCTGCGTCGGAGGTTGTGCCGGGCAGCAGCAATGCGTATAGCTCAGAAATTCTAAGAAAGCCAGAAGGGTACGCGATGATTCAAGTAGCAACCGAACCCGGCGACATCGTTATCTTCAATGGCAATATGTATCACGGTTCTTCGAAGAATGTGTCTGCATACCGCTATCGCCGTTCCTTCGTGACACATTTCGCCCGGGCAAGCGTGGAGCGGATTGCGCTCAATTACAGTCACCTCGTAAGCAAGGATGGGAAGCGGGTGCGGAGGAGGCTGAATACGCAGCCGAAGATCATCGATCAAGGAGCGAACATATTCCAATATAGGGACGCTGCCTTCTATGATCAAATTATTCACGGCATCTTCTGAATGCTGGATGTCTCGTAGTCTCGTAACAGGAAGGAAGTGGCTTATGATCTTTCGTTATCCGCTGACAAGCGAGAAGAAGCGGGCGAAGGCAGAGCAGCTGTTAGACAATATTTATTATTTGTCCGAACAAGTCGCGGCAGTACGCCTGCACGCTGAGTACGTTGAGGTCGATTACACAGGGGAAGAGGATGCGGAGACGTTCCAAGCGAGGCTGGACCGATATATGCGTGTCGGTCTGCTTGCGAAATTCGCTGCGAAGCAAGTTCCCTATGACAACAGGAGCACGCAGAAGCAAACTCCAGCGAGAGCAGCGGCAGCCTTGTCTCCGCATGGAGGCTTGGCGCTCCAAGGCTGTGAGGTGATCTTGGCACAGGCACTCGATCATATGTTCATGGAGATGGCTGTCCAAGCCGGCGCACAGTTGCGGAAGTATCCGTCTATCGTAACGGCGGCGCAAATGGAGCATGGAGGGTACTTGACGCACTTCCCTCAGCATATGTACGCCATAAGCGAAGTTGCCCACAATGAGGAGCGCTTGCGAATGTACAGGGAGCAATCTGCTGAACAGAAGCATGCTGGAGGTTTGCTTCAACCGAATGGGTTCTATCTTCAACCATGTCTCTGCTTCCATGTATACGAGGAGCTTGCACATACGGATACTGACGCAGCGATAGGAGATCTGGCTGTCTATTCGGCTGCGGGAACCTGCTATCGTCATGAGCATCTCAGCCGTATATCTCAGACGAGACTGCGTGAATTTATGATGCGAGAGATTATCTATGTCGGAGATGCAGAGCGAGTCGTGCAAATGAGGGAGAGTTTAATGAGAAGAAGCTGGGAGCTGTTCGAGCAGTTAGGCTTGCGCGGATATGTAGAGAGCGCTGCAGATCCATTCTTCTATGAGGAGGACAGTGTCTTAATGTATCAGCAATCCGCACATGCGCTGAAGTTCGAGCTGCGATGCGCAGGAGTAGAAGGACAGGAATTCTCCATCGCTTCGTTCAATTTATGCGGGCATGTGCTCTGTGATGCGTTCGGCGTGAAGAGCAGCCACGGTGAGTTGCATTCAGGCTGCACCGGCTTCGGTATAGACCGTTGGGTACAGGCATTGCTGCATGTCTATGGACGTGAGACGCACAACTGGCCGATGCAAATTCAATCATACGTTCAAGCAGATGCGCACTGACCATCAGAAGTTGAAAAACCGCTCAGCTAAAACAGAGGAAATCCATCGCGCATATGGGATGATAGATGTGTCGGACAGCACAAGTGAATCTCCCGGGGCGTGAGGTTCGATACTCTCAATTCGAAAGGAGTTTTACCCATGGCAATTCGAGTTAACTACATCGATAACGTATTCGTAAGAACAGACAACTACAAGGAAATGATTGAGTTCTACAACAATACATTCGCTTTCCCGGTTGCGTACCGCAGCGATTGTGTGGAACGTCTGCAAGTAGGCGAGCTAGCAGATCGTGCTATGATTACCCTTATTGACAACAATCACGTGGTAGGGGATCGTCTCTCCTCCGTCGGCTTCCACGTATCGAACATCGAAGAGACTTACCAAGAAGTAGGTCGTCAGAAGCTGCATTGCGACACACACATCCGTACGTTCGGTGAGAAGAACGAATTCCGTTACTTCAACATCGTCGATCCGGACGGCAACATTCTGTCGCTGATTGAGCCTGTATTATAAGCTTAGTCTAATCGCGTTCTAGTGAACAGACCGCCTGCATCCCGCTACGAACGGGGGGCAGGCGGTCTTGTTGTAGAAGCGTATCTGATTGTGGTTGCTCGCATTACTGCATAGTTTGACTTAGCGGGAATGTGAGGACGGCTTCTTCTTGTATGCAGGATCAAATTGCAGCTTGTGCATGCGATTCAGCTTGCGCTTGACTACATTGCCGTGCCTGTCGTACAAATCCAAATAATGCACATAGATCTTCTCCACACTGCTGCCTACAAAATGCGTCACGAACGATCGCCTGAACCGGTACTTGGATTCATTCGCATTCGAGCCGTGCAGCACTTGTCCATTGAACAGGACGACATCACCGGGTGACGTGCTCACATCGACTGGCGTGTAGCCTTGCGGTACACGTACAGCTTGTCCGTACGCTGTCAGATGCGAGGGCAATCTTGGCGGGATCAGCTCGAAGTGCTGCGTGCCGGGAACGAATCGCAGCGCACCGTTCTCTCGGTCTGCATGATCAAGACTGATCCACACCGCCCAAGTCGTTCCAGGCTCTGCGCCAATATCGTAATTGTCCTGATGGAAGGGGAGCACGTCGGCTCCCGGCGCCTTGAAGAAGCAATCGCAGCCTACAGCCAATGGTTCTTCACCTAGCAACTGCTCAGCCAGCGCGATATTCCTTGGGTCGAGCATTAGCTTCATGAGTCGATCGTGTGCAAGATGACGGTCACGAACGGGCAGGAACAAGCTAGTCAACGGGCGCTTCGGCTGTTGGACGAACTGCTTGCTTGTGATCAAATCTATCCACATATGTTCGAATTCCTGGCGAATTTCTGTTATTTCTTCCATTGTATACAGTTGCTTTAGGACTACATAGCCCTCTTTATGCAAGAACCGCATCTCCTCATCGGTTAGCTTACGGATCATGGTACATCCCTCCTATTGCTGGCCATCGCTGATCTGATCGGGGTACATTCTCTTGGCATCTACATGTCTCGCCACACATACGGCGCTGCAGAACCATGCTCCGAATAGCTCCCAGTTTTTTTCGTCTCGATAGATGGCACGCTGACAATCGATATGCTGGCAAGTATCGATCGGATTCGGATCATCGACATGCTGATCGGGGTACACAAATTCTGTGTGTTCATACGTTCTCATACTAGTAGCCACCTCCTTTTCTAGAGCATACAATACGACTTTCATTAGCCACTCGACTTTTATTGCTGCATCGACAGCATTCCACAACATAAACCAAACTCTTAACAATATTTGCATAACGTGTACGGTCAATCGGATGTAAGATTAAATGGAACGGGTGCTCATGAGTGAAACAATAATGGGAAAGGGTGATGGTAGTGGACGTTCTTGTTTTGTACCGGAGAAAGGGGTTGAATCATGTGCAACAGTTGGATCATCAGGCAGTGAAAGCGAAGCTATATGTGACGGAATGTTATCAAAAAGCGATGGAGCATGCAAAGGAGGCGCGTTACGAACTCATTGCCTTTCTGACAGACGAACGGGCATTTCCCGATTCATGGAAAGTGTACGAGCTCGATGCAAAATGCCCTACTCTAGTGCTGACCCATGTGAACGAATTTCATATGGGCTTATTGAATCAATGGATTGATACATATTTACTGGATGGGGCTGCTCCTAGAGACAATGTGATTCGGCAGTCGCTTCATTATATACACAATCATCTGTGCGATAGTAACTTGTCGCTGGAACAGGCAGCTGCGCATGTGTATATCAGTAAATATCATTATTCACGCTTATTTCAGAAGCACATGGGGGTGGGATTTAAGGAGTATGTGATGAATCAGCGAATCAAGCAGGCCAAGGTGCTGTTGAACAAGGGTGAAAGCGTAACCAATACTTGCTATTTAGTAGGCTATAATGACTTAACACATTTTTCCAAAGTGTTCAAGCGAAAAGTCGGACTTCCGCCGTCAAAGTACCGTACGGTGAACCCGGCTCGTAATGTGTGGTGGAGAGGAGAAGTATATAATGAATCAACAGAAGTTGGATCCTAGATATTTTATTCTGATATTTCTGTTAAGTTTTGTCGTGATGGGACAGCTGTTTCTCGATTTTTTTCAAAAATGGGATACATTCTTTGCTTCAATCGGAACAACGATGCTCGTGGAGTTGGTGTTGCATCGGTGGATACGCAAGAAATGGATATTTCCGCTCAGCGCACTCATATCCGGAATCGGGATTAGCCTTATTCTAAGCACCTATCTCGTATGGCCGTATGTGCTGGCAGCAGCGCTTGCAATCGGGACGAAGTATGTATTCCGGCTTGGCGGTCAGCATATATTCAATCCGAATAATGTTGCTGTCGTATGTGTGCTGTTCTTCCTGTCCGAATATGTCATTACATCGCCGAAGCAATGGACGAACGATATTACCGTCATGATTGCCATATTGATCTTAGGCTGTGTCGCAGCTTACATGGCTGGCCGGCTGGATACGGTGTTCGCCTTCGTCTGCGGGTATGTTGTGTTCGCTTATGTCCGGCATCTGTTCTTCGACGAGCCGGTCTTGTTCGCTTACGGTCCGATGATGGGGGCAACCTTCCAATTGTTTGTGTTCTTCATGCTAACGGATCCGAAGACAACACCGGCCAAATCATCCGTGCGTATTGTGTTGGCCTTATGTATTGCGGCTGCAGATGCTTGGTTGCGCATACACGCCGTTACGAATTCGCTCTTCTATGCAGCCTTTATCGTGACACTGCTGTTCGGAGCACCATACCGCTGGCTGCTGCATCGTAGACATAGCAGCAAGTTGAACGACTAGCTTACAGAACAATAGCGAAGCAGGGAACGGACTCTGCTTCGCTATTGTAATCATACATACAGTCGAATAGGGAAATCTGGCTGTTAGTACCAGCCGAGCTTGAAGCCCCATCTTCCGATGTCGAACATGAACGCAAGTCCCCAGTAGTAAATCAAATAGGTGCCGCCTGCGGCGAGCGCGACTGCGCTAATAAGCTGCGGCTGATGCGGGTGCCGCTCCATCCAACGGATTAACTTGTTCTTGAACAGGAAGGCAATGCTTAGCATGAGCACAACCATGACCGCGATTTGCCCCAAGCCTTGCAGACACATGACAAAGGCGGTATAGAGCGGATTGCCGGATGCCGCTGCATATGTGAGGAAATCACGGAACACTGGGAACGGTCTTCCAACCGAGAACAGTCCGACGAAGACGCCCATTATCCCTGCCTTCGTGCTGGGAGACGAGAAGAACAGGATCGTCTTCTGCGGCAGCTTCTGAATCCAGCGATTCACGAATCCGAAGGCGATTACGGACCAGACGAGCATCGCCAGCCCTAATACAGAGAAGGTAATTTGCGCTTGCAACAGTCGGACCTCACGCACGTTAAGCTGTTCGACGAATGATGCTCCCCGCAGTCCTATTACGAATCCATAGATCGCGCTAATGAGCAAGACAGCAGTGGAGAACACAAGCAATGCGCGAAGCGCAGCTTGGACCGGAGAGAGCCGATTAGAGCAAGTCATGCCTGGAATCATCGCGAAGACGACACAGTTACAGGCGGTGAATGTGGCAGCTAATCCGGCTATAGCGGCGAACAGCATGCCGAAGCCGAACCCGTTCGAGTCGAAGGATTGCGCAAGCTGTTCGGAGTCGCCGATTGTACTGCCAGTAACAATGTTGCGGCCGAAACCGTCCACCAAGTGATAGTTCCAGAACCCCGCGATCAAGATGCCAGCCAATACAGCAATGAAAGCTAGCAAGAGACGTCTGCGATAGTGCATACCCATGTTCATCAATTCATTCATCCTCCTTATTCGTTGTCCGTTCCCGACAATCGTATGAAATGCAATGGGGTTTGTGCTCTGCTTTCGCAGTCAAAAGCCGAGATGAATACAAAGTCGGATTGCTATAATGACTAGCGATACAGGCTGCGAGTCAGGGAAGGAGGAACCCGGCATGAGCCTTGAAGTGTTGCGATATTCGTGTCAGTTGTCACTGTGGGGCAATCGTTATAGAGACGGCATGAACAGCTTGCGTAACTCTATAGTGAGCGGAATTGAGGTCGGCAGCGTTATTCTCATGCGTTACGAGCGTGATCCCGCTGCATGGTTAGATATGACGGAGGAATATGGGCTGCACACCTCAGCCGTCTATGAGTTTGGTCACTTCAACAATTGGCCGAAGCGGCGGGAGATTTACTTGCATCATGATCGTGTAGGCGCATTGCTGCGGAAGCTTCATATCCCGCTTGTGATCCTCGGTCCGGGCATCCGATTTCAGAAGCATCGTTCGCCGGAGGATAATGAGCGGCTGCTGCGGATGGTGGCGGAAATTGCTAAAAGGTACGAGGCGCATGGCGTGCATATGGCGATTCATCCACATTGGGGACATTGCATATACGAGGGTGATGAGATTCATATGGTGATGGCCCATACAGCACAGTCTGTCGGGCTTGTACCGGATCTTGGGCATATCGCAGAAGCGGGAATAGACTTCATGAACATGCTGCAGATGTACCTCGACCGCATGCCATGTATTCATCTGAAGGATTTCAAGCGGCTGCCGACAGCGCCGAGCGGACCGCACCAGCGAAGGTTCGGGTTTTGCGAGATGGGTCGCGGTGAAGGGAACATCATTCAGATCATTACTTATTTGCAGCAGACAGGATATTCGGGTTGGCTTACGCTCGAGGCAGAGGAGGAAGTTCGAGACATGCCTGAGCAAGCCGCAGCACAGATGCTGCAATATGTAAGTCAGCTGGGGGTGGGATAACGAGATGAGCTATTCCCGCATTCCTTCCCGTTCGTTCAATACTCTTGTATATGATCATTCTCGTAATCAAGTAACTAAGCGCAGCACGGCAACCGAGAAGCTACGGGATGAAATACGCTGGTATTTGCAAGTCCCGCGCCCCCTCCATCCTTTTCTTCCGGAAATTTATGATTACAGTTTGGAGGACGAGTTGTATGTAACGATGGCTTGGATACGGCTTCCTACCGTGCATCAGCTCTATATGGAACAAGCTGGGGCATATCGACAGATGGAAGAAGTATTTCAGAGCATGCAAGATGTCATTGCTTGTATGTCAGATTATTCCACATCGGAATGTGTAGCCAGAGTGCATCTGGAGGATATGTATGTCCGTAAGACGATGCGCAGACTCGATAGGATGCGTAAGCAGCAAGAATGGGTGCAGCGCATATACATGCGCGGCAATGTTGTGCTGAATGGCAGGTCGTTTCCTTGCCCGATTCGATACTTGGAGACACATACGAATGAGCTCGACTGTCTGCTCGATCACTCGCTTCCACGCATCATACACGGTGACCTGTGCTTTCCTAATTTACTGTACAACGGCCAGCAGCGGCGGCTTGTCATGATCGATCCGCGAGGGTCCTTCGGCAACCAGAGCATCTATGGTGACGGGCGTTATGATCTGGCCAAGGTTCGTCACAGCTTGTCTGGTTATGACAGCATTATTGCTGACCGCTTTCATGTGAATCTGTTCGGCGATGAACTGACAATAGAGCTCTCACAGTCACGCGAGCAAGCGGAATGGCAGATCATGTGGGACGAATGGTGTGCGTCAAGCTTGTCAGAAATTCGATTAATAGAAGCGCTGCTCTTCCTGTCCATGGCTGCGCTTCACGCTGACCATCCGGGCAGGCAAATGGCGATGTACGGGCTTGGGACCAAGCTTCTCTATGAGACATTGGGTGAATGAAGGAGCGTGACGAATGAGAATTGTACTTGACTTGGATGGTACGATATGCGAACTGAAGCAACCGGGGCAGTCCTACGCAGAGGTGGAGCCGATGCCTGGTGCGCAGCACGCTATACGAACATTGAAGCAGCAAGGCCATAGTATTGTCATCTATACGGCACGCAATATGAAGACCCAGAATGGGAACGTAGGGCGGGTGGTGCAGCATGTAGGCAAGGTAACATTGGACTGGCTGGAGAGATACGACATTCCTTATGACGAAATAGTGTTTGGCAAACCATACGGAGATGTGTACGTAGACGATCTTGCCTGTACATTCGATACATGGGCTGGTGTATTGGGCAAGCTGCTTCCAGAGGAGAATGGCCAATGAACATCGTAATTCCGATTGCCGGCGAGGGACGCAGATTCCGCGAAGCGGGCTTTCGTTCGCCCAAGGTGCTCATTGAGACAGCAGGGAGGCCGTTGCTGTATTGGGCACTCGACAGCATACAACCATTGTTGGCTGAATACCGTGTTATCTTCTTATGCCTGACGCGGCATCTGCAAGCTTACCCGTTGAAGCAGTTAATCCTTGATTATTGTCCGCATGCTGCCATTATAGCACTAGATCGTCCGACACAAGGACAGGCAGCTACCGTGCTGGAAGCGCGGAAGCTGCTGCGCGAGGATGAGCCCTTGCTCATCTATAACGGGGATACATACATGAAGCTCGCTCATGTGGAAGCTCTGCTTGGCTTCGATCAAGGTGTAGATGGCATCATTCCGGTATTCCCGTCAAGCGATCCCGCATTTAGTTATGTGTTGGCTGATCGGAACGGGAATGTACTGCAAGTACGCGAGAAGGAAGTGATTTCACCTTGGGCTACTACCGGATTGTACGGGTTTCGAACAGCTAGCATGTTCTTGTCTGCAGCGGAGGAGGCGATGGCACAGCCGTGCATAACGGGCGGAGAGTATTATGTCGCACCGTTATATCATGATCTGATCGGACAAGGCTGCACGTTCCGTATGTTGCCTGTGGAACGTTGTCTGCCGATCGGTACGCCGGAGCAGTGGCATACATTTCAATCCGTCATCGGTTCGGTGATAGGGGAAGGAGGCAGATGACATGCGGCATGTGTTTTTTGGGTTAAGCGGTGGAATGGGACCCATTCTGCGCAATGTTCCGACAGCAAGACTGTTCGAACGTGACGGTCAGCAAGTTAGCTTCAGCATCTATGGCGAGTATGGCATTACTTTATTGCAGCGGCTCGGACTCCGGGTACATATCGACGACGATCCTGTCCGTCCGCGTGCACGCTATCTGATTCCGCAGCAGCCTATGTTTTATCATCTCGACCACTATTACGCACAGATGGGGCTCTTGGACAAGCAGTTTGCCGCTTCGTGGGTACGTAACCGTATACGGATGCTGGAAGAAGTTCAACCAGATGTCATTATTTCAGATATGAGCCCACACACGTTAATTGCTGCCAAAGTGCTGGGCATCCCAACGATTGCGATCACGCAATCGTGTCTGCATCCAAGCGGCAAGCCGTTGTATTGGGGGCACCCGCCGCGTAATTTGCCGAAGGCTGCACCGGTTATGAATGAGATTCTGCGTGGTTATCGCCTGCCTGAAGTGGCAAGGATGGAGGAGCTGCATGCTGGAGATATCGATATTGCGCCGAGCTTTCCAGAGCTGGATCCGTTCCTCGATAATCGCGTCCAGCATGTAGGTCCGATCAGCATGAGCTTGCAGGAAGCGGAGCATCTCGAGCTCGCAGAAGACGATTCGAAAGCGATTCTTGTGTATCCGGGCAGGTTGCGGGATGCATCTGGCGATACGGGGCTGCATTTGGTGAAGGCTGTATGTACGGCCTATGCGAGAAAAAAAGTAACTGTCGTGATCGCGACCTCCGAAGCGCTGCCAGCGACCTTGCGGCGCAGCTGTCCGCGCAACGTGCGTATTGTGTCAGCCTATAGTGAGGAGATGCTGCGCAAGTTCGATCTGTTCATTCATCACGGGGGACATGGCAGTTGCCTGTCTGCCATACGGCAAGGTGTGCCTTCCTTAATAATTCCTACGCAGCGGGAAAGGGAGTTCAACGCCAGACAGATGCATCGCATAGGTGCCGGTGAGTACATGATGCCGCGTACTTTCACACCTTCACACTTATACGGCTTGACCGCGTATATGCTGCATGATGAATATCGGGATCGGGTGCTGCACATAAGGGAGAAGGTAAGGAAGCGGCAATACGGCGGCGCCCGTACCGTATATGAGAAAGCGCTTCATCTTCAATCCAAGCAGCTGCGTTGATCCAAGAGAGTGAGCAAGGAACGCCTAATCCAGCTCATGAAACACCAAGTAGAATGTGCGGCTATGGATTAGCATGGAGGTAGAAGGGTAGAGGAGGGGTAGAAGATGGGAACGGCAGCAGTGAAGAACATTGTGAAGCAGACGCTCGCACAATGCCTTGCGATAAGTGCGGAGCAGATCGGCGATCAGGAGGAGTTGTATGAGGGCCTTGGCATAGATTCTTCCTCGATCGTCTCGCTGTTGCTCGATTTGGAGCAGGCATGCGAGGTGGAATTTGATTTGGAGGCACTCCAGCCCGAACATCTGTCCACGGTCGATAGCTTGGCCGCTTATATTAGCGAGCTGCAGGCGAACCAATACGAAGAGGAGGGACAGCGATGACGTTCCAACGGATTGATTCCGTATTTCTTCCGGTAACGGATGTAACGAAGTCTGCCAAGTGGTACGAGGAGATTCTCGGCTTCACATTAGAAATTGCGGATAAGAAGTGGAAGTATTATTCCCTGCGCCTGGACGGGTCGGACAAGAACGCTTGTCCGTGGGTTACCCTCTATGAGCAGCATATCGTGCAACCGTCTGACCATATGCCGTTTAACTTGTATACGCCAGATGGCAGCGAGGTTCATCAGCGATTGCGAGAGCAAGGCGTTAATGTATCCGACATGCTGAATACAGGGAGTATGCTCGTATTTGAAGTGTTCGATCCAGACAATCATCGGATTGGCATTGTCAGCTGGCCCATGTAAGGAGGAGTGATAAGGTGAAGCTATTAGTAATAGGCGGTACGATCTTCGTCGGACATCATATTGTAGAAGCGGCACTGCGTGCAGGTCATGAAGTGACCTTATTCAATCGGGGGCAATCGAATCCAGATGCCTTCCCTGAGGTGGAGAAGCTGATCGGTGATCGGAACAGTGACTTGTCCGCATTGGAAGGGCGCAGCTGGGATGCGGTCATTGATACGTCCGGTTATATTCCGAAAACAGTTAAGCGATTGGCGGAATTGCTGGCAGATCGTGTGGAGCATTACACTTTCATCTCTAGCATATCGGTGTATAAGGAATTCATGAAGCCAGGTATGGATGAGAACGGTCCGTTGTTGGAGCTGGAAGACCCAGACATCGAGGATGTATGGAACTATTACGGTGAGATGAAGGTGTTGTCTGAACGGCATCTTGATGCGATTATGCCGGGACGGGCGCTGCATCTGCGGTCAGGTCTAATCGCAGGTCCGCGCGATCCGATGGATCGGTTCACGTATTGGGCGACTCGGGTGCAACGCGGTGGGAAGGTGCTGGCGCCGGGACGGCCGCAGGATCCGATCCAAATTATCGACGTGCGCGATTTGGCTGCATGGACGATAGCTATGGTGGAGGCAAAACATAGCGGTGCATTCAATGTGGTAGGTCCGGATTATCCGCTCACCTTCGAACGTCTGTTGAACGAATGTCAATCCGTAACGAGAAGTGATGCCGAATTTGAATGGGTGAACTCCGATTTCTTGATGAATAAGAAGGTCATTCCTTGGGATGAAATGCCACTGTGGAATCCATGTCAAGGAGAAACGGCCAATATGATCTATTACTTAGCGCAGAGCAATCAGAAGGCATTGGATCACGGTCTTCGCATTCGTCCGCTCGCCGATACGATCCGCGATGTGCTTGCCTGGGATGCGACACGGCCTGCGGATCAGATTCGCAGTGCAGGACTGGCAGCGAAGAAGGAAGGAAGATTGCTGACTGAATGGCTGGCGAATAAGGAACAAGGTTGAAGGTATCGTCTGCAATAGATATGAAGCTGACCCCAGTCGTCTGGGACTGGGGTCAGCAACTGATTATATTTGCAGTTAGTTGATGATTGGCTTACTGATAGTCTTCCGGCTTGGCACCGAACAGGGTCACATTCGTAATCCCGATAGAGTTGCCGTCTGGGTCCTTGATGCCGAAGCCGCCTTGCTTGCCCATGCCTTCAATGAACTTAACCTCGGAAACCTCGTGCTTCTGATCGTGGCAGAATACATGGAACCGCTCCAAATCCGGGACATAGAAGTCGATAACGCTATGCTCGACACCTGTGTTGCTGTTCTTGAAGCTCAGCCGCTCTGCGGATTCTGTTTCTACTAGATAGATGCCAGGCGCGCTTGTCGCATTCTTGCCTTGTACATGCAGCAGCGCAGCCCCGTTCAATTCCACCCACACAGACAGTCCGAACGTATTCGTATACCATTCTACCGAACGCTTCAAGTTCGATACTGGAATTTCCACTGTTGCAATGCGCGGCGTAATGCGCCACATAACCTCGTCGTGAATCTCCTGATTTGTTTGCTCCACCGTTTCATTAACTGCTTTTTGTTCTGCCATATCCATCAATTCCTCCTTCAATTTTTGTTTCGTTCGTTTGATCCTGCTTTCCACGGCACTTACGGACAAGTTCAGTTGTCCGCCGATCTCTCTGGCGCTGTATCCGTCCATGAAGTACATAATCGCGACGGATCGATTCGACTCCTCTAGCAGATTGATCGCCTGACGTACACGATGCCGGGTATCGCGGCGGTGTACGATCGTCTCCGCATTCTCGCCATCCGTTAGATCGGCGGGAAGCTCGGTCGTCTGGACCTGTGTTGATTTCCTCAGCCAGTCGAGACAGATTCGTCTGACGATAATCATGAGCCAGCTCCCGAATTTGTCCAGATCCTGCAAGTTGCTCAACTTGAACCATGCCTTCACGAACGCATCCTGGGTCAAGTCTTGAGCCAAATGATGGTCGCGCACAATGTTCGAGGCAGCGGCGTATACCGCGCCGGAGTACTGGTTCACCAAGGCAGAGTAAGCTTCCGTATCGCCGCGAGCTGCCCTCGCCACGCGTTCGCGCTCATCGCTGGCCCCCATCCTCATCCCTCCTTCACTATGTAAGACGCAACAGAAGCCTAATTCCAGTCGCCATATATGCAAAAAAACTGAATTTTTTTGTTTTGTTATAGTTATTACTATACAAGAGAGCTTGATGAGTTGCCAGAATATTGCGTTATTATGCGCCTGTATGCACATGAATGTAGGGCACTAACTGCATTTCATACAGTTAAATTCGATAAACTACAGCTATTCGGCGCACTAACTGCAAAACGTACATCTATTTTCGTTGATTATGGGGAAAAGGGCATGTTTGTTCATATCTACCTGTATGAAATGCAGTTAACTAGACGGAATTCGCCAAATCACAATGAACTAGCTGTACAAAATGCAGGTAGTCTCAGTTTTATCGCATCGCCAAATGGAGGCACTGACCCAACGAGGTAGAACAACTTTCGGATGGAAGTAGCCGCCCACCTTCTAGAGTGAGCGCCCTTTCATTACAACGAGGTAGAACACCCCCCACGCATGAAGTAGCTGCGATTATCCGGAGCTAGGGAGGTGCGGTTATTAGTTAAGTTGCAGTGAGCAATAGAAGCACAGACTCAACTTGCGAGAGGTGAATATACAGTATTCAGTCTGAAGGTAAAGTAACGTATGCAGGATGAAAATGTTCGCGGACATACATAAGCGGGGCTGATTCGTTCCACAGTACATAGTGCTTATATGCGACCTTCGTTGATCCACCGAGAGCGGGTTCGCGTGCGCTTCCGAAGCCGAGCAGCTGGCGTTTTCCAATGAGTTGATAGGCATCCCATATTTTACCAATTGGTAGGCTGCCGGATTGCAATGCTTCCCAGACTGACGACGGCAAGCTGAGCTTGCAGACGACATAATTACGGGACACCCACTCGCCGTTAGGGCGCAACAATCTGGAGCGGCGCTCCAACAATCGGCTAGTCTGGTCAGCGGCTAGGAATTCGGATATCGGCGAACCGATAGCGGAACTAGGCACGATATGCTGCTCCTCGACAGCAATTCGCAACGGTTCGTTCAGCATGCTCTCCAGCAATCGGGTGGTGGAGCCGTCACTCGTTAGCAGCATGCGGCTAGCTGCTGCATTCGGCGATTGTTGTTCCATCATGGACACCTCCGATTCGATCTCAACGATGCCGTTGTTGTTGTAGCATCAGTTCGGCGCAGCAGCATCAGGCTAACTCTTGTTAGGGGTCCAGCCATCACTAACAGCACTTCTTCCTCAGGCTGGATTGCACGCTCCTGCTCCAGTTCGTGTAAAGTGTACAAGCAATCACTCCCGAGCAAATTGCACGCAGACGCATACCTTCTGCTGTAAATGGGGATGTCGGAAATTGTTAGGGACACAGCTTGTTCGAAGGACGCGCTGATCTGCTGGATGATGCCGTATCGGATCTTGTCCGACTGCATGAAGGATGTGCGTCTGTATCGTTCCAGTGTGGCGCAGCTGTGCTCTATCAACAGTTGGTGATGCTTGCTGTTCTCCTCCTCACTCCAGGTATAGGGCTGCTTCGTGAGGCATGGCCACTCCTCGATAACCTGATCAACCACTTCCCAAGTACCGTGTGACGGTGAACCTATACATGCAATAGCTGCATCGCCGAAAGGGTAAAGATTGTGCCAGAGTCTGGGCATGGGGGGAGCTAGCTGATCGCTTACGACGATGATGGAATCTGCGGTCGCCGATGTAGCATCAGTGCCGAGGCATGCCAGCAACTCCACTGCGCAGGAGAAGGCGGTAGAACCGCAATCGCTTACAGCTATCGGCTGTATCCGTTTCAGACCGAGCCGCTTCTTCATCATTAATGAAGGAGTAAGGTAGAAGCTCGGTTCTGGCGTATCATGTGCGTAGATGAGATATCCACCGTATTGGCTTCTGCGATCATCTGACTGGACGAATACCTCAACAGCTTCCAGTGCCAGCTCGGCAGCGGTTTGGTTGCGTGCAATCGGTACGCCTGCAGGAATTTGGGAGCTATATTCACCCGGGTACGCGCGCGCTATTGCAAATTCGTCATATAGCATGGGCAGAGCATGGTGAAGTGATGGCTGTGAGTCGCCAATATCAGGCGAGGACCGCAGTGGAACAGCTTGCTGGCAAGCATCATCGTTCCCATACATCTGCGGTCCAGACGTATCCTTATTCATGTACCAAGGCGATAAATTGGACAAGTACAGCATAGATGAACGCTCCCTTCGAGAAGGTCAATACCGAAAGATGGTACAGCCGAACGTGCTGCCCATCCCTATCGTAAGTGTGGCGTAATAATCTCCCTGGCGAAGGAGTCCCTCATGGAGAGCAGCTTCCAGATTGAGCAGGGGGTCAGCATTGTGCGCATGACCAATATGAGCGAGCGTCGGGAAGTAAAAGCGTTCCTTCGGAATACCAAGTGCATCGGCTATACGCTGCCATGTCACCTTGTTGACATTGGCCGGGAAGATGAACGCCAATTGGTCAATCGTAAGCCCTGCTTGCTTCAAGGCTTGCCGCACAATCTTGACAAGGCCGAAGTAGAACGATTTCTGGAACCATTCGAATTCGCGCGGCTCGGATTGCACACTGTTGTACACAGTCGCATCGGTGTGGATCGCTGAACTGAGCACTATGTGCTGACTCGTATTCCGTGACAATAACACTGCTGCGGCTGCGTCTCCCGACACGGTGCTGTCCTGCAAGTAGCGGCTGGATGGCAGGAACATTTTGTCCGCTGCCAGAAGCAGGATCTTCTCTGCACGCTGCTGCTTCAACAGCTGCTTGGCAACGTAGAATAGCAGATCTAGGGAAGCACAGTTCATCTGCGTCAAGCATCTGATCTTCGCTCGCTCCAACCCCCATTCACGCTGGAATTCCGCAAGCGGCTCGATCAGAAAAGGAACAAACGGATTAAACGTGTGGGTATGCAAAATCCAATCCGCTTGAGCCAGCTTCTCTGGCATTCTCTCTGCAAGCAACCGCCCTGCTTCAGTTATCATCTCATCGACCCGCTTTACCGGTTCAACTGCAACCTGATGCAGACCGTAATCGGTTGTCAGCATGTCCAGTTCATGATCTGTCAGGCGCAGTTCCTCCTTCATCGAGTGAACGCTGCGTCTCATTGGCGGTACATAACAGGCTATCTCATTCCATCCGATCATAACGGCCTCCTGTCCCACTAGGCATATACATTCACGTTACTATGTACCTGCTACTGCTGCCTATGAACAGAGCGTGAACATGGCGTGAGCTATACGTCATACGCGCAAGAATGCCATACAAAGCAGGTCGGGCTTGGAAAGCCGAGCGCAACCAATCGTTCCCGCCTATGATGTAGGTACGTGATTGGATGGAGGAGATGCAAGGATGGGACGACTGCTAACGATGCTGGAGGAAGCTGCTGAAATGGAGGAAGACCGTCTTGCCATTGCAGAGGGGAGTGACCGGATTACATACGGACAGCTCGTGCAGGAGGTCAGGCGATTGGCAGAGGTGATAGCGGCAGACCACCCTGTTACGTACGGTCTCGTTATGGACCAGTCCGTTCCTTCCGTGCTGCTGTTGCTTGCATTGTTGGAATCAGGTCATGACGTGTTGCCCTTAGACGAGCTGCAAACCACTTCAGATTTATGGCGAATAGAACGAATTTGTCCGATCTCACGTTGGCTTGTACCTGACAGCAAGGCAAACCAATACGAAGCAAAGCTGAAAGAAGGGCGTTGGCTGCGGTATAGCGATTGTGTTGTAGGGGATCAGCGCGCAGCAAAGGATAGTGGTCATGCAAGTGGCAGCCAACGTGAAGCTGTTCTGTATCAATTGACGTCAGGCACGACTGGTGAGTCGAAGCTGGCACGGCTGACATTGGCTACTGTGCAACGCGAAGGTAAGGTGTACAGGGACTGGTTCGGCTACGAAAGGGCTGATCGTGTTGTATTAACTGCTCCGCTCAATCATTTGTATGGACTGTCTGGGGGATTGTTCGCTGCGCTGTGCGCGTCTTGCACGCTTATTGTCTGCCGCAGGCCAACACCGCGCAAGACGATTCGATTAGTGCGAGACTACGGGGCAACGATTCTGTTAGGCGTTCCGCAGTTGTATCAACTGTTAAGCGATTCTCAGCTTCTGTGTGCAGCAGATTGCAGCCGAATGCGATTCGCCATATGCGCTGGAGGACCGTTGCCCATTGATGTTCCTGCCAAGTATGAAGCCAAGGTTCAGCACAGGATTCTTCAAGTTTATGGAAGCACGGAGACGGGGGTAGTCGCGGCGCATCACCCGCAGCGTACCTATGCAACGGGATGCAGTGGAGAGCTGCTGCCGCATGTGCAGGCTTGGGTGCAAGAAGAGGAGAGGCTCGCAGTAGCGAGTCCAAGTCTATTCGCCGGCTATGTTACGGCAGACGGAGATGAGAATCCAGTTCAGCACGGTGCATATGTGACTGATGATTTGGCGACTATCAAGCAGGGACATGTATATTTGCGGGGCAGGCGTCCTAAGTTCATCAACGTAGCGGGTCGCAAGGTTAATCCACGGGAAATTGAAGAGGTGTGTCGGCATATACCTAGCATCCATGATGTCAACGTATTCGGTCAGCCCGACCAGCTGCATGGTGAAATCATTGTCGCTCATTTCGTGGCAGATGCTCCTATTGCGATGAAGGAGCTCAAGTCTTACTTGCGTCTTCACTTGGCTGATTACAAAGTTCCGCATCGCATTCAACAGGTAGATCAGCTGAAGCAGGCATGGAAGGAACGATATGCGTCGACTGAAAGCGGAGATGGAGGGGATTCACAATGAACGAGGATGAAGTTGTACAGACGATTAAACAGTTACTGGAAAATAACGATATACAGCTGGAGTATGCGACAGAAGAGCAGGAAGCAACGTCGTTATCTGCCAGTGGCTTGTCCTCCCTTGCATGGCTGCGACTGATGATTGACTTGGAGAATACGTTCCAGATTGAGCTGGACCTGCAGCAGTCTGAATCATATTCCGCGCCAACATTGCAACAGCTTGTTCAATATGTTGCTAGCGAGATTGGCAAGCAATGATCCAGCATGGGCAAGGGAGGGAACGATTGTGGATCGTGGTCGTCGACAGCGAACATGCCAGCAGCCGGTCAGTGCAGCTAGTGCCAGAACGTCTGCCTGTTCCCTTGCAGCGGCTTCAAGTCTCGCGCTTGAAGGATGTGCTAATTCTGTGCAGGCAGGGCTTCCGGGTTGGTTGGGTCGTATGGCGTATGCGCAGTGTCCAATTGAGTGATAGGGAATGTTGCGAAGAGCTGGCAAGCGAGTTTCCCGACGTTCCAGTTTTCGCACTGTTGCAGACGAACGAAGCGAGCGAGCAGACGCTGGATCAGCTGAACAATGTATGCTTCATTATGCCGTGCGAATCTTCCGCGCTCGTCATACAGCATCTAGTCGCCGCATCAGCACAGATGACAGAACAACACATCACGCTAATGCCGGGAGTAGTCTACTTCCCTGATGCGCGATGTGTGAACGTACATGGCGAACAAGTTATGTTGACGGAGAAGGAGCAAGCTGTGCTTCATTACTTATGGAGTCGCAGAGGACAATATGTTGCGACTGAGGAGCTGATAGCTGCTGTATGGGACGAATATACCGGATCGGATGCGGTGCGCCAGTATGTTTATAGACTGCGGAAGAAGCTAGATTCGCCGGACGCGGGCGCTAGCTTGATTGTTCATATGCCGGGCAGCGGCTATAAGTTGGCAGAGTCCGTTGTGGGACGCGAGTCGGAGCTCTAGCGGAAATCACAGATGCTTTGGTAGTCGAGCGAGATTGAAAGGGTAACGTGAACGGAAATCATAGTCGCTTAGTGGGCGTATTAGGCAAGATTGAAATTGTAACGGAAGTCCCAGACGCTTTGGTAGCGGAGCGAGATTAAAATGGTAACGTGAACGGAAATCACAGTCGCTTTGTGAGCGTATTAGGCAAGATTGAAATTGTAACGGAAGTCTCAGACGCTTAGCGAGCGAATTAGGTAACTTTGAAATTGTAACGGAAGTGAGAGACTCTTAGTGGTATATTTTTGCTGAAAATCACAGAGATCTGGTGAAATAAGGTGCTCCTACTTCCGTTAGATATACAATATCGCCAATATACGCTTGTAAAGGTCTCTCATTTCCGTTAGCAGTGATGAGCCGTGGCGGATAGTGTTGCCGCTCCGTGAGGAGGAATGTGCGATGTTGCCCCACAAGTCAGCGAGCGATGTTGCACTTCGAGGCGAGAAGGGAAGCCGTCCCACGAGTCAGCGAGAGATGCTGCACTTCGAGGCGGGAAGGGATGCCGTTGGCGTTCGCCGGAACCGATGCCGTTGGCGTTCGCTAGAGCGGATGCTGTTGTCGTTCGCCAGAACGGATGCCGTTGACAGCGGCAAGGAAAGCCGAGGAAAGGGGAGGGCGATTCAATAGACTTTGGGTACACACATCCGAATGGGAGGATTGTTCATGAACAAAACCGTAAGTGCGGAGGATCGACAGTTCTATGAAGAGAACGGCTATGTCGTGCTTCGCGAATGGCTCTCCACAGAAGCAGCGAAGCGAATCAATCAGGAATTTCACAAGCTATGGATAGACTTGATTCGGGAAGGGACGATTGCGCAAGATGAGGAGCGGCCACTTGAGAGCGTGTTTCCGAGACTGCGCGATTATCACTTGACTCGACCTGACATTGCCAGCGCGGTGCTGACCGAGGACATATTCGGTGCGGCAGAGGCGCTGCTCGGTGAAATTCCGCTGGCTATTTCAACTAGTTACTACTTCAAGGGTCCTGGTACACGGGGACTGCCTGCGCATCAAGATAATTACAGTGTAGGTGCGGCGCCTGTATCGACCTGCTCGCTATGGATAAGCCTCAGCGTGTCACAGCCGCGGAACGGCGGGTTGTTCGTCGTACCGGGCTCGCACAAGCTAGGGTTGCGCGAGCCGGAGCCAATCGAAGAGAGCGATGTGGAGTATGGCGAGAAGTTGAGTGTGCCGGAAGGCTTCGAGAAGCTTGCATTGGAGACGAATCCGGGCGATGTCGTTGCGCTGCACGGCAATGTCATGCACGGTTCGTATGCGAATGTGACGAAGAACCGGTTCCGCCAAGCGCACGTCACGCATTTCACTGGTGTTAGCGTGGAGCGGGTAGCGCTGAATTATCGAACACTCTTGGATCGAAGCGGCAGCAAGGTGCGCAGACGGTTGAACATCCAGCCGCGTGTGGAGAATCATGCGCTGAAGAAGGCGGAATGGAGCGGTGTTGGCGGCAGCAAGCCGTGGGAAGGGCGGCAGCATGACGAGTAAGACGACTTCGCAGATGATGACGGTCGCTGGAATCGGCATCGATATTCAGCATATCCGCCAATTGGAGCAAGCGATCGAGCGGCAAGGGGAGCGACTGATTACGAAGGTATTCACACCGGAGGAACGCGATTACTGTCAGAGCCGTCCACATGCTGCACAGCATTATGCCGCAAGGTGGGCGGTCAAGGAGGCCTTCTACAAAGCGGTAAGCGAGCAGATAAGCTCACCGTATCGTTTCGTTGACGTAGAAACTAAGCTTACTCCGCGCGGCAAGCCCACTCTCGTCCTGCATCATTCAATTGGAGAGTTCGCCATGCGCCATAAGCTGCACTTTCACATTAGCTTATCGCACTCAGGGGATTATGCAACAGGCATTGTCATGGCTGTCAGGCAAGCCGATGAAGACGGGGAAGGGAGCAAAATCCATGAAGGCGAAACAGCTGCCGATTCATGCCAATCCTGGATTGGAGACGGAATGCTATCATAACTTCCGGTTAAGCATCGTGATGGCTGATCCGTCACGGATCCCATGGTGCTACGGACATTATGTCAATTTGCAAATTGTATCGAAGGAGAAGATGATGTTTCCCTTCGTACGATTTGAAGAGCATCTGGATGTGTATGCCGGCCTGCTGCGGGAAGAACCGCTGGATAATCTCAGCGTGGGTATGCTGCCTGCCATAAGAGATGCGATCGATCAAGGCCATTACGTTATCATCTATCTGAACTGGTCACGCCTGCCGTGCTCTAACCTGTATCGAGGTGCAGATTTGATCCATGATGCGATTTTATACGGTTACGATGATGAGGAGAAGCAATTGGATCTGCTTGCATTCGAAGTGAACGGCAAGTCTTACGGAACGGTGCGACTGCCTTATGCAACCTGTGAGGAAGAATTTGCGCATGTCATTGAGGAGCATAAGCATGCGAACAAGTGGTTTGCCTATTATGGCTTTCCGTTATCGTCCATCGAGCTGGAATCAGCAGCGAGCTTCATGCTGGATAAGCGAAGCTTATATTTCTCCCTCGAGCGAGGCAACATTCAACCGCGTGGGGAGAAGGATGATGTGTTCGCTAACGGCTATCCGGTCAATGCCTATATGGCCGATTATTTCGCCAAGGCTGCTAAGGGTCAGCATATCGATCCGAGGGAATACGGCATTTGGAATATCGTAGTGACCAAGATGCTTCAGCATAAGAGGTGGATGCTGCGCAGACTCGCGTATATGTGGGAGCATGCGAATGGAGATGAACGCCGGATGTTGGCCAAATGCCGCGATCTGTATGAGCAGGCGAAGCAGCAGCTGATGCGCGTTCGCGTACAATCGCTGTTGTATCAGAAGACAGCCGATGCGAAGCATTTGACAGCAATCAGCGAACATTTCCACGTCATATATGAGAAGGAAAAGCGTGCGGTTCCCCTGCTAATGGAACTGTTGATAGATATTAGGATGGACCCGCGCTCCAGCACTATCGGGAAGGCAGGTGACACAGATGAATAGGGAAGAGACGATCACGGAAATTCTTGCATGTCTGGAGGATATCGTGCCTGCGCAGGTACAGGTCGATCGCACGACGGACCTAATGAAGCTCGGCATCAATTCCATGACCTTCATACGTCTCGTCGTGGCCTTGGAGGAAACATTCGAGATCGAAATCGACGATGAATCGATCTATCTGGATAACTTCAAGAGCGTCGAGCATATATGCCAGCTTGTCGAGCCTTATTTGGCCAGCTAGACGACCATGGAACAGCGCACAAAACAACGAAAGAACAGGTGAGGAAAAGCTGAGAGATTAGAGCGCAGACATGAGAAGATAGCATTACCCCGGGAGGAAATCACTCATTTTACAGGAGGTAATTGCTATGAAAACAGCGCTCAAAAAACTTTCCATGACTTTGGAAAACTCGAACAGCAAAACGTATCTGGAATTGGCAGACGGCCGAGTGGAGGAGCTTCAATTCACACAAGCTGAGCCAACTCACTTCACTGTGAATGATTCCGAGTTCAGCCTGAAGTCCGGTGTTACGGTTGATCTTGAGATCATGAACGTAGACTTGGTTGCGACTTCCAAGGAAATCTGGCCTGGACAAGAGATCCGTGTTCGCGGCGGCGTAGATGGACAAGGCGCACCGATGAAAGCCAGCGCAACAATTCCTTTCACCAAAACGATCGCTGACGGCGTACAAGGCGAATCCTACCTGTACTGGGTAATGGAAACTCCTGAAGGCACGCTCCGCAACAAGCAGCCTATCCACATGAAGGGTACGCTGAAGGGTCTTCCTCCGAAGGATGCTACCTTCTATTCCGAAAGCGTAGTACCTCTGTTCGACGAGCAGGACAATCAAGTTGGCCAAATTTACGGCTGCTTGCAATCCAACTAATTGAAGACACACTAGGCAAAAAGGGAAGGGCCATCTCGTATGGCTCTTCTTTTTCAAGATCAATCCGGGGAGAGCTGCCATGTATGATTTCATTATTGTTGGCGCTAGATGTGCGGGAGCGGCAACCGCACTGTTCCTAGCTGAGCAAGGCTACCGCATTCTAATTATGGATCAGTTCGAGAAGCCGGGTCCTACACTGTCTACTCATATTATTGGTGAAACGGACATATACGAGAAGCTTGGTGTGCACGAACGTATGCAGGCAAGCGGTATTCCAGCTATGACACGCATGCGCATTGATCTGGAAGGACGGGTATTCGAATCACGTATCACGGTGACACCACGAGCATTGAGCGTGCGCCGAGAGCTGCTGGATCAATGGTTGTTCGAGGAGTTGCATCGCTGCCCGAACGTAGAGATCTGGACGAGAACGAAGGCTGTCACGACACTTGCATTGAAGCAACGCGTCATTGGGGTTCGCTTCAAGCATCCTAATGGCAAACAGGACTCCGTCTATGGAAAAGTTGTCATCGGTGCGGATGGGCGGCATTCTACGATAGCCCGATCGGTCCGTGCAGAGCTGCTCATGGCTTCCCGAAAGCATCATCTTGCTGTCTACTATGCGTATATTCGCGGCTTGCAGTCTCTGCCGATCCCGACGGTCGAATGGTACTGGTTGGATCAAGGAATCATGCTGTGCAATCCGCTGGACCAAGGGTTGCATTGTGTAGCTATCATGCAGCCGGAGCAGCGGTTTCGCGAATGGGGACAGCATGCTGCGGTTCCATTCATGGAGCAGCTGCGTCACATTCAGACGTTCGTGCCAAGAATGAACAATGCGGTGATTCACGGACGCGTACGGGGTGCGACCAGTATCGAAAGCTATGTGCGCAAGCCATATGGAGACAAGTGGGTGCTTGTCGGTGATGCAGGAGCACACTTGCATCCGGTCTCCGGAACCGGTATTGACAATGCTGTCTGTACAGCTGAAATATTGGCGAACGAGCTGGTCCAGTTCAAGAAGGGAGCATGTACCTGGCTGGAAGCGATGAACACATACATGGAGCAGCGTGACGAGCGGATTGTGCCGCAATACCAGAACTGCTTGCGTACGCTGGAACGCTCGATGCAAGCGCTTGATGCGCAATCACTACAATCCCTTGATGTGCTTTGTACGTTTCCCGGACTGGTGAAGGAGCTTGGACATCGGGCAACGGACATATATTCTAGTTTATTGGAGGGTCCTAAGCATGATTGAATGTTCAACAGATCGGTCGATCAATATTACGTATTTGGAAGCGCCGCTGGAGCAAGTGTGGTGGTCTGTTGCTACACCGTCCGGCACGAATTCATACTTAACCTTTTATTCTAAAACAACAGGAGTCGACGGCGAACCGCAAGTAGGCGACAAATATACGCTGAACTACGGCGACATTAATAACGAAACTACGGTGATCGCCTGCGAGCCGTTGAAGTCTATTACGCTGTCTGATCGGTATGAATCGATGGACCCGGACGGTCAGCTTCGGCAATATTTGGTGCAGACGACGTATCGGCTGACACGGGAAGGTTCATTCGTCAAGCTTGAACTTGAGGTTGCCGGCTTTCAGCAGACTACACATGGACAATGGTTCCGCGAATGTCTGGAGATGGGCTGGCGCCGTTCATTGATGAATTTGAAATCCGTGCTTGAGCTCGGGTTAGATTTGCGCATCGAGCTGTTCAGCTTTCCGCGGATGGGTGTTGTCAATTGCACGGTCAATGAGGAGCAGAGCAAGCTGTCAGGCGTGCAGATCGGGCAAGGCAATTACTTGCTTGAGGTGTTCCCAGGAAGCCCGGCGGATCAAGCTGGCTTGCGCAAAGGGGATGTGGTTCTGTCTATCGGTGATGCGCCGGTGAGAAATTATCGGGAATTCGTTCGCACGGTGTCGACCTACTATGGGAAGAAGGCCACCCCGGCAGTCGTCTATATCCGCGAAGGTCAGGAGCAGCATACCGAAGTATTGTTCTCGATCGAGGATACGTTCACAGGTCTGATCGATATTGAAACGACATCATTCGAGCAAGAGAGGCAGAAGCGCGAGCTGCTCGCCAGACAACGATCGGCCTCTGGACAGATGTGGCAGGCACAGCAAGAAGAAGCGGATCACGAGTCGGACTGACCGTGATCCGCTTTGCGGTTGAGAATAGCGGCAATGCGTTCTTCTGTTGGCTGTACGAGTCCGGTTAATAGCGGATCGGAAGAGAGGCTGGCAGTAGTATGATAGATGCGGCCTTCGCGCGCATACGTAATCGGTATCGCCTGTTGCTCGCGGACCGACAGCGACAGCGCCTTGACGAATGTATGATACGTTGGGACTGGTTCTCCGCTTAATGCAAGTACGAGATCTCCTTGGCGAAGCCCTGCTCTATAAGCGGGGCTGTCCGGGAACACTTCCAACAGCACATTGCCGCCAATCTGATCGGGATTATACCCGTGCTGCTTCAGCAGCTCTCTACTAGCTGTACAGTTGCAGACACCTAGCCGCGGATAACCGAATATATCGTACCGAAGGTCCAATCCAAGCTCAATCACATGCTTGAGATTGAACAGCGATTGTCTCCAGCCAAGCTCCCCGCATTCGCGCAACCATTGCATCCATATGTTATTTTTCTCATAACCTTCCGCCAATACGGTCACTTTGGTCATCACACCTTCCTGCTCCAGCACGAATGCCGTCGTCAGCTCATATTCCAGATAGCTTCCGTCTGCCAGCAAAGTGCGAAAGAGGTCGCGCAGGACGATTCGGCGGGGGGGATCGCTCTTCAAGCAGACAGCTTCGTTAATCATATCGCCGATGACAATGCGCACCTCTGCTCCTTCCTCTATTCGATTCCCTTCGACATTGACCTCATCTGTCAAATAGGCATTCATCCCTTCTGGTGTTGCCAGATAGGGCCAGACTTCTTCTGCGGCGGCTTCGATGTGCATGACAGCCTTCGCTTGCAAGCTCTTCATGCGAATCTCTCCTTTCTATCTTCTTCCTTATTATTGAGGACAGCCCCTTGCGAACTCTAGGCTAATGCTAACGGATTCATGCCAATGGAAGCAGAGTATTGACGAGAAGACGCCCCCTATAATGTGATCAGACGAATAGGAGAGGGAGGCATAGCATGGACGTACAACGGGAAGTATTGCGTTTGCTTAGTAATGATGGGTGCGGTGTTCTGCCGCTCGAACAGATCGATACAGCGCGTTCCCTGCTGGATGTCGGCTTCGACTCGCTGCGCTATATGGAGTTCGTGGTGCTGCTGGAGGAGACACTCGGTGTAACCGTACCGGACGGCATGCTCGAAATTCGAGCGGAGATGACGGTTGCTGACATCATTCGAATGGCGAGTGAAGCTGACGATGCATAGTGTGGATGTGGTTGTGCCTGTGCACAATCAGGCGCTGCCGCTTGAATTGACGCTGGAAGGATTCGCGAGACAGACGCTGCCGCGCGATCAATATACGCTCATTATTGTCGATGACGGCTCTACCGAGCAGATCAAGCTGATTGCGCAGCGCTTCTGCAAATCGCTGTCACTGCGTTATATCCGACTGGAACATAGCGGACGAGCTGCGGCGAGGAATGCCGGGGCCCGCGCTGGAAGCGGCGATCTGATTGTATTCTGTGATGCGGATCGCATTCCGAGAACGCGATTTCTGGAAGCACATCTGCAGAGAGCAAGGACCAGCAGTGAGACGATCGTGACAGGGCAAGTGCGGGAAATGTATGTGCCGAACCTTGCGCAAAACCGGATGAAGGCGAGGCAACAAGCGGTTGCCGAGAGACACGACCGGATTCCTCAGTACGGTCAGCTCATGTATCGCCTCTTCGATGAGAAAGGCATTACCTCATCTCCCGTGGCATGGGCGGCTGCGCTGTCCGGCAATCTTGCCGTTCCGCGAGAAGCATTCGAGCAAATTGGCGGATTTGACGAAGGCTTCCGGCAATGGGGCTTCGAGCACTTCGAATTCGGCTACCGCGCATTCCGGCTCGGCAAGCAGTTCGGCTATGAGTCTCAGGCGGTCAATGTGCATCTGGCGCATGTGCGGGACCGCGATGCGTATGTCGAGCACATACGGGCAAGCCATGCGTACTTCCTGCACAAGCACCCCGGTCCGGCTGTCGAGAAGCTGCTGGACTTCATGCTCGGCTATATCAGTCTGAGACAGTTCGAGACGTATGCAGCTGAAGGCAGACTGCCGCCCAGTGCTGATGATATGCCGGACTTGTCGGAAGCACAGCAGGACAGGGACGACGGCTATGTGCGCATCCAGAACTTCTAGGAGAGCAGGTGGGAAGATGGACAATGTACAGCGCCTGCTGGAGCTGCTTCCGCAGCAGTATCCGTTTCGCTTCGTGGATAAGGTGACACTGTATGAACAGGGCAGTCTTATGCAGGCAACGTTCAATCCGGTCCCACTGCAGCCATACTTGGGAAGGGGAGATTCGTTGCCGGTCACTGTGCTGATCGAGGGGCTGGCTCAAGTAGCAGTGATGCTGACGCAGTTGGAAACACGTCCGCTTGTACCTGGTGAAATGCCTCTTCTCGGGAAAGTTCAGGCGACGATCAGCGATGAAGCGGCATCGGATCAACCGATCTGTTATGAATTGGCGCCCGAACGTATTTGGCAACGTCAAGCAGTATTCTCCGGTCATGTGCGAAGCGTAGACGATCGATTGCTGTTGTCGGCGACGCTTGCAGTTGCGATAGCAGATAAGGGAAGTGATTCTTCATGAGAGCGGAACATATATTGCCCTATGCCAAGCCGTGGGTCATGATCGATCAGATTAGGGAACTGGACTGTACAGAAGGAACGGTCTCCATGAAGCTGATTAGTAGCAGCGACTTTTTCTTGCAGGGGCACTTTCCAGCATACAGCGTCTATCCGGGCATGCTGCTAGTGGAGGGAATCAGGCAGACGATAAACTGCAAGTTGCAGCATGAAACGGATGCTTCTAAGTGGAAGGAACACACAATCCATTCTCGCTTCCTGCAGCCTGTACTACCGGGAGACAGCGTGAAGTATATTGTGCAGCGCAACCAAGTCGATGAGCATGATGCTGTGTTTCACGGAGCGGGGTGGGTAGACGAACACAAAGTCATTCAGGTGATGATTGCATACCGAAAGGAGGGGGAAGAGAATGAAGCCAACAGTCGGCATTGAGCAATTTATAGAGCTGGAGGACAATGGGGGTCGCATGGCGGGTGTGCTGCACTTGCCGGAGCAGGCTGCAGGTCCCTGTCCGGCTATCGTCTATTGTCCAGGCAAGAACGGCGAACGCTATGAGGTTCACCGGCTTGCAGTCAAGTTCGCGCGCAGGCTGGCGGAGCAAGGAATCGCCTTTGTCCGATTCGATTACTATGGCATGGGATTGAGCGACGGCCATTATTACGAGGTGACGACCTCCACGAAGGTATCCAACGCTACTGTCGCCTACGAGTATGCAGCCGCACATCCGGCCATAGACGAACAGCGCATCGCTTTCCTTGGATTTAGTGACGGTGCGAGAATTGCGCTTATGGCTGCGAATCGGACAGATGTAGACAGCTTGTTATTATGGAGCCCGCTATTCTATGAGTTCGGAGGCAAGTATCTGGGACAGCGACCGAAGTTCACGCGACATGCCCGCGATCCACGTCAGATGGTCGTGCCTTGGGCGGGGCTGTGGGTCGGCATTGACTTCTTCAAGGATTTGCAGCAGACCGACTTGGAGCGGGAGCTTACGACATTCCGCGGCCGCTCGCTGCTGATCTACGGGGACAACGATCCGCTCGTTCAGGAGGAGTTAGAGAAGGAGCATACTGACCGTCATGCGATCTATGCAGATGTACCGGAGCATCAAGTGACGGCTGTTGCGGGTGCTGGTCATTTGTTCACCTCCGTGCCTCTGGAGCAGCAGCTAATGGCCCGTTCCGGCAAGTGGCTGGACGAACAATGGAGCCGGAAAGCGAGGGGAGGTTAGACGATGTGGAAGCAAGTCAGATTCGGTACGGATCAAGCGATGGCGGGCATTGTGGAAGGACCGGATTCCGCTGCAGCGCGCTCGACGCTGTTCATTAGCTTGCCTGGACTCGGTCAGGCGATGAGCGAGAAAAATTACTTCTTCTCGAATGTACGCAAGCGATTGGCTGAGGAAGGCAGATGGTGCGTGCAATTCGATTACCGCGGCAGCGGAGACAGTGTGGGCGAGCTTGGTCAAGTGTCGATCGCTTCTATGGTACAGGATACGTTAGACGTATTGGATGAAGTGACAGAAGCGCACAAGCCGACCAAGGTGTATGTAGCTGGTCACGCCTTGGGTGCTGTTGTCGCGCAGAAGGCTGCGCTCGAATGGGAAGCACGCACTGAGATTCCGTGCTACCCGATCTTGATTTCTCCGCTTCTCTCCCGCCTGACGCCTGCACGAGATATCGTGCCTGGGCCAGCCTATGCGAAGCTGGAAGAGAACGGAAGGCTGGATAGCAAGGAGCTGTTTCCCGGAGACGATTATTACACATTAAGCGATTTCGATCCGTCCGTATTCGCTTATGTGACTGTGCTCGGAGCGCATCCGCTCTATCTGCATGGGCAGTGCATCAGCAAGGCGCTTCTGGATGAATTGGATGAATTGGACCCGATCGGGCTGTACAACGGCAATCGGCACGGTGTTTATATGCTGTGCGGCGAGCAGGATGAACACATCCAACAACAGGCGCAACACATCGAACGAGTGACAATGGCAATCTTCCGGCACGGTACACACTTTCACCGCCATCCTGCAGCGATGGACGAAGCGGTGGAAGCCATTCGCAGCATCGTCATTCCGGAAGACGGGTGCGGCAAATGCCATACATGCAGTTGTAAGGCAGACGCTAAGCAGCAGACGTTGGCTGCGAAGCTACTCGCGCAGGATAAGGTAGATTGGCGGTTCCCCGATGAATTCGGGCTAAGCGAGCGCAATATGGACTGCCTGCAGCTGTCTATCCTCGAAGTGCTGAAGTGGAAGGGCGAGACGCAGCCGATCCCGATCTTCTTGAATGCCTTCGACTGTAAGTCGGAGGGGTTGCTGCTGCGCCGCAGTCTGCCGACGCTTCATCGAGGGTGGAAGCTCATTCGCTATCCGCAGCTGGACCGGGAACGGATGCAGCATCTGCTGCGCTCGCTAATCGACGGTGAAGGCTATGCACTCGTCCATTACAAGGCATTCCATGCGCCCTTCTCCTCGTATTACCACAAGCATGACGTCGTGCATTGGGCGCTCGTGATCGATGCGGATGAGGAGCATGTTCATATCGTAGATGACGCAGGAAGCGAAGATTACTTTGTCGGCTATATGGGCAAGGTGCCTAATGATCTATTCTTCGAGACGTTGGCTGCAACAGGGAATGGAGGCGTGGCGATCCTGCTGAAGTCGGACGACGCTGTGCCCGAAGCGGAGCATATTGCAGCCTTGATTCAGCAATCGGTCCATCAGATGGAGGCAGGGCTTGTTAGCTTATCCAGCTTCGTCGGACAGGTTGAACAGACATCTTCTGTTGCATTGGCGGAGAAGCTTGCAATGCTGGAGTTCGATATTCATTATTTCCGCAGGTTGCGCGAGCTATGGAAGACTGCGGCAGAGCAAGGTGTAATTCCGCAAGAGCTGCTGCATGCAGAGCTCATGGAGGCATTGGAGCAAGTATGTGAGACATGGTCATACGTGATGGGCGTGTTGATGAAGTGGAAGCGTCTGCCGCAGAGGGACTTCCGCGACAAGCTCCTATCGCTGCTGGAGCAGGCAGTGCTGGCTGAGAAGAGCTTGCAGCAAGCATTCGCTGAGGCGGGAGGGGTGTAGATGAACGTCAGCGTGCAGGACGGTATGAAGCGGCTTGCCCGTACGGTTATCGCTCACTCGCTGCAGCTGGAGAAGGGGCAAAAGGTGCTGATCGATGTGACAGGACAAGCGGATGCTCTGACTGAAGCGCTGCTGGATGCGGCCAGAGAGGCAGGGGCTGAAGCCTATGTCCAGCAGCTTCCGATTCGCCACTTGAAGAAGCTAATTGCGAATGCAAGTCATGAGCAGCTTCACCGCTTGGCAGACAACAGTCTCGAACAGATGCGCGGCATGGATGCTTATGTCGGCATTCGCTCGGAAGACAATGTATACGAGCTTCAAGATTGGCCTGCGGCTAGCTATGAGCAGTATGTGCGAGTCTATGCACAGCCGAAGCAAGCGGCGATGGCCGGCTTGCTGAAGTGGGTGCTGTTGCGCAATCCGACTTCCGCACTCGCCCAACTGGCTAGGATGAGCGATGCCGCTTATTGGGACATTTACGAACGTGCGTGCAACCTCGATTACTTAGCATGGAAAAGTCATGTACAACCAATCGCCGAGCTGCTGGAACGGACGGAACACGTGCGGATTGTAGGACCGGGTCGAACTGACTTGCAGTTCTCTGTGCAAGGGTTGCCGGCTTTCGTGTGTGATGGCCGGTATAACTTGCCGGATGGGGAGATCTTCACAGCGCCCGTTATAGATTCGGTAAAGGGGAACATTCAATTTAATGTACCTACCGCCTATTTGGGACATGTGTATGACGAAGTATATATGGAATTCGAACGCGGCCGAGTCACGACAATCGGCGGTCCACAGCAAGGGCAGCTGCAGCAACTGCTGGCACAAGATGAAGGGGCATGCCGTGTTGGAGAATTCGGCATTGGATTGAATCCATACATTACTCGGCCGATGCACAATTTGCTGTTCGACGAGAAGATGCAAGGGAGTGTGCATCTGGCCTTGGGTCAAGCTTACCCGATGGCAGATAACGGCAATCGCTCCTCCTTGCATGTAGACTTCGTCTTGTGCCAGACAGAAGCGTTCGGAGGCGGGGAGCTGTATCTGGACGGCACACTCGTGCGCAGCGGTGGTCGCTTCGTCTTGCCTGAGTTGAGAGGGATCGAGAATGGGGTGAGGTGACGGCAGCACTCGCACGGTCTGACTTGGGAATTCCTGCAATCCTGCAGGCTTGTTCTCCCAAATCTGCCCTGAAGTAGCGAATGCCTGCGGATATACATCCTTTTGAAGCACAGACCGCTAGAACTGCTGAATTTCCGAAAGCAAAGATGCACATTCGCAGGAATTGTGGGAAATCTCATGCTCTGTACGCTTCAAACCTGCACATTTGCACGTATTCTCACAGAACTACAAGGTGACGGTAGCATTTGCACGTATTTTCACAACAGACTGAGTCGATTGAAAATAACTTCAACGGACATCGGTGACCGTTACAGGCGTATGTAGCGTGTTTGGACAATGTAACAGACACGGATGACCGTAAGCGCTGAATGGACCAGTGAAAACGGCGGTTTTGGGGCACTAATGGACATCGGCGACCGTTACAAATCAAAAATGCGCATTTTTTCACTCTAACGGACACGCGTGACCGTTACAGTTTTAATGACGAATAATGAAAATATAGGATATTGATTCGTTCGGAGGGATACCATGGCTCGAATAGCCATAGTCAGTCAATGGTTGCTTGGTCATCTTGTACCTGCATTGGGCATCGGCGCTGAGCTGGCGGAGAGGGGGCACGACGTATCCGTACTGTCGCCCGACTCATTCCGTCCGCTAGTCGAACAGGCAGGCTTGCGATTCGTCGAAGTCATATGTGGGAAGTACCCACACAAGTTTATGGATGCCACATTGCGGGAAACCGACGAGATCTATAAGCAGCTGCATCCCGATCTTGTCTTGTGCGACTCTGCGCTTAGCGCGCCAGCATATGCTGCGGAGAAACGAGGTCTGCCGTGGGTGAGCTACCAGACAGCTGTATATACGTCTGATGAGCACCTGCCCGGTGTGAAGCGAGTCAATGAGCGGATGCGGACTATCTATCAGCAAGAGTTGAATACGCTGCGGCACGATTACGGTCTGCCTCCACTTACAGACATGGCGCGTACACGAGGCGATCTGGCCGGCTTGTCCGCAGAGCTTCATCTGATGCTGTTCCTGGAGGAGCTGCTGTCAGAGCAGGTCGAGTTGCCGCATGGCTCACAGATCGTCGGTCCCTGTGCGTTCGAGCCGGAAGCGAGTGCACCGTATACTATGGCAGCCCGCGATCCGCAATTGCCGAATGTGGTTGTATGCACTTCATCCGCTGACAAACCGGGCTATGCGGAGCTGACACAGCGTTATGTGGAGCAGGCGCTGACTGCATTTCCACAAGGAACTGCACAAGTCTACTTAGTTGCAGATGAAGCAGTCGCGAATCTAGTAGGTTCAACGCCTGATCATGTTCATTGGGTACAATCGTTCCCGAACCATCACCTGCTGTTCCCGCATGCGGATGTCATTGTTACCCACGGCGGCTGCGGCACGCTGCAGAAGGCGATTCGCTGTCAGGTGCCGATGGTTGTCATTCCGCTCGGCATTGACCATATTCGGTTAGCTGAACGATGCGAGGAGTTAGGCATTGCTAAGGTGATGCGCATGGAGGCGATGCATGCAGAGCTGTTGCAGCAATCGGCAACTCAGGCCCTTCAAGATGTGGAGATGAAGCAGAAGCTTGCTCAGTTATCTGGGAAAGTAGATGAACAGAGATCGAACCGCCGTGCTGCGGATGAAATCGAAAAACAATTGGCGAGGTGAGCGAACATGGTGTCAAAGGAGCAATTGATTGAAATCGTACAGCGTGTATGTGAGAAGGAACAGGTTGAATTGGATAGCTCCTTCGAAGCATTGGAGATGGATTCCACCAATATTGTGGAAGTGTTGATTGAGCTAGAGATGGTATTGGATATGGATATTCTAGATGCCAATGTCAATCTGTATGAAATGGATAAAATCGGAGATATGTACGACTACTTGGCAACGTTACCTTCATCTGCGGAAGGTTGAGCATCATGCGAATTGGCGGTGCTTCCGTCTATTCTCCGCCTGACCGTTTGACTGCGGAAGCATGGTTAGCACAAGGCGAGGTGACGCAAGCCGAATACGAGCAGCTGAAGCAGACGGGAGTTACCGGTGTGGCAGTCGATGATGTGTCGCCTGCACCCGTCATGATGGAGCGAGTGATGGAACAGCTGCTGGATGAGCATCGTCTGCCGCCCGATCGAATCAAGCTCGTGCTGCTGCCTTACTTGTACTATTCCTTCCCTTGGACGCAGAATGTGTTCACTAAGCTTCGAGAGCGATTTGGCTTGCACGCTGCATTATGTGTATCTGTGCGTGATTTGTTGTGCTCGAATGTGCTGATGGCGCTCTACGTTGGCAGTAAGCTGCTGGAACGTTTCGCAGATAACGATGATCTTGCTGTTGTGCTGTCCGTGGAGAAATGTCTGCTGCCCGATCAGCGCTATGGCGGCGGCCATTTTATTACAGGGGACGGAGCTGCTGCAGCGTATATCGGTTCAAGTGTGCTTGGGGACAGGCTGCTTGCATTTCGCAGTTCGGCTGATCTTCGCACGCTTCAGCAGGGCAAGTCGAGGGATGGCAGGGATGAAGTGCCGGATTACTTTTACTACGTTAATCTCGTTAAGACGATTCGCCAAGCACTGTCCGATGCCCGAGTGCGCATATCAGATATTCGCTTGATCATTCCGAACAATGTTGCGGCCGATACATGGACGATGCTATCCAAGCTGATGAAGGTAGATAGGAGTCTTTTCTATACAGAAGGGCTTGCTATCTTCGGCCATATCAACAATTGCGATCTGCTGCACAATTGGGAGCATATTTCTCGTTCGGGCTTGCTTGCTCCAGGAGACTATTATATGCTGCTCACCTTGGGCAGCGGGGGGGTCATATGCTGTGCGGTTTGTCAGAGAGACAGCGCTGTTCCTGTCACAACCAGCCGTATATAGACAGTATGCGGACGGCAGTCGGCGCAACTCGCGGGAAGCCGCCGTATATGAACGGATGGCAGAGCAATATCAACTTGTGAAAGTACCGATAGATTGCGAAGGTCAAGCGCTGTTCGCTGCTGAACCGTGTGAGTATGTGAAGGAAATCGCCGGCACTTTGAAGCGTGACCCGGCTCCGGCCTATTTCATCAGTTGCTATGCCTCACATCCGCTGACCGAGAAGAACAATACGACGTTGTATATGCTGAAGGAGCTGCAGCTTGCCGGGACACAGCCGCTAGCATTCAGCGATACCGGATGGATTAGTCCGTTAGTAGCCTTGCATTGGGCAGACGCTATGCAGGAGGATTCATGGTTCGTCTGTATGGAGCAGCTTAGCGGCTATCATGACCCTGCACTTGCTGTTCCTGCTGCTTATCCGCTTGGCGAAGCACTGGCAATAGGACGCATCTCTCCCATAGAAGGGAAGTGGAGTATTCGCTGCTATGCGCTGGAGCAATTCAGTGAAGTTGTCGGCAGTGACACAGATTCGCTGGTCGAACGGGCGGTCCGCATGGCAGAAGACGTGCTGCATGCCGTACAGCTCAACCCTGCAGATGTCACTATCCTTCCGCACATGGTAGATGCTGCGTTCATATCCGGTGTACAGTCTGCATTTCCGAATACGATGACGAAGAGGCAACCGATGAATCAGGGGACGGCTGATCTGTGGTATACCCTAGACGAGCTTGTTCAGACGGGGGACCGTTATCCGCACATTCTGCTTCTATTCGCAGACCCGTTGCATGGTATCGGTTGTATACAGCTTCATAAGGAGGAGACATCATGATGAACAACCGTGAAACATGGATACAAGCATTAGGGATTGATCCGCACATTGGACGGATCGCGTGGCTGGGTAATTTCGAGGTAGAGCAGGATTGGCGTAGGAAGGACGTAATCAGCTTGCCGGGAATGTCAGGCTCTGTTCATATACCGCTGGCACTGTCTGAGCTGGCGCTACTCTTGGCTGCACCGGAAGATTTGGTACTGCTGCCAAGTAAGCCGGATGAAGCATACCTCGCCTATTTGACCTCGTTCGGATGGAAGTGCCCGACAATCTATGCGCCTGATCCCAAAGCAGATCAAGCGGAGTCGCTTACGTGTATGCTGCTTGCAGCCACCTCATCCGGTGCTCCGGTAGAGGTACGGAGCTGGGCAGAAGCAGGGGAGAGCTTCCTCGTTCCGCACGGCACGTCCGTCTGGGAGGAAGCGCTTGCTGTAGATTGGGAGCTGCCGTTGGCAAGCCCCTCTTCTGCGATAGCTCAGAAGGTGAATAGCAAGCTGTTCAGTCGCGAGCTGTGCGAGGAGTTAGCGATACCGCAAGCAGAAGGGCGCACGGCTCGAACATTGGATGAGTTGGAACAGGCGTATGCGGAGCTGGCACCGCTGCTGGAAGGCGGTCCGCTCGTACTGAAGGAAGGGATGGGCGTATCGGGCAAAGGCATGCTGCGGATTGACAGTCCCGACAGATTCGAGCAGCTGCTGCGCAAGCTGCGGAGCGCTGCGCACAAGCAGGGAACAGTATACACAGATTTCGTGCTGGAGCGATGGATCGACAAGGAACAGGATCTGAACGTCCAATTTCTCTTGGATCGCAATGGGCGGGTGCAGCAGGTGACGATCCTGAACGCGATCGTACAGAACGGGACGCATCTCGGTCATATATATCCACACAAGCTGACAGCGCATGCGGAGGAGCTTATGCGGCAGTACGTCGAACAGCTTGGGCAAGCCTTGCATACACATGGCTATTACGGCATGGTCGGTCTTGATGCGATGGTCGGCGTTGACGGGACGTTGTATCCATGTATCGAAATCAATGCAAGGCTGAACATGTCCACGTACCATACCCGGCTTCTGCAGGAATGGGTACCGCAGGGCAAGCATGCCTTGATTCGACCATTCTCGTTCTCCAAGCAAGCCCCGTTGCCGTTCACACATTTGCAGCAAGCGCTGCAGGCCCGGTTGTATACAGCCGCCGCTGGCAAAGGCATTGTCATTTGTGCGTATGCGCCCGTCAACGGCAGAGATCCGAGCGGCCGCAGGGGGAAATTATACACGATGCTGATCGGTGATTCGGATGAGGAATGCTTGCAGCTTGAGCAGTTTTGCCGCAGCCAGCTGGAACAGATGAACGGCATCGGCTTGAAGGTCGATGCTTGAAGGAGGTCATGCAGATGGGAGAGCCTGTACAAGCTTTGCCTTACGAGCTGTATCAGCGACTGGCCCGACAATATGGAACCCCGCTATATGTCTATGACAAAGCCGTTATAGAACAGCGTATCGCACAGTTGCAGCACTGTCTGCATCCGGAAGTGCGGCTCTGTTATTCGATGAAAGCGAATCCCAACCCTTCGATCGTCCGCACGATCTATCAGCACGGTGTGTATAGTGAAATTTGCTCACCGCTAGAGCTGGATATCGCCTTGTCAGCCGGTGTTCGACCTGAGCATATGCTCTATCTCGGTCCGGGCAAAAGCATGGCAGAGCTGGAGCGTATCTTATCACTCGGTATTCGTTATGTCATCGTAGAATCGCTGCAAGAATTGCAAGCAGTGCAGGAGATTGCTTCTAGACGCGGCATCAATGCGGAAGTCGGACTGCGTATCAATCCGCGTGAGACAGCGCGCGGTGCGCGGTTGAAGATGGGCGGCGCAGCACGTCAGTTCGGCATAGATGAGGAGCAGCTGCCAGAAGTGCTCGCCGCGGGTGCTAGCATGTCCTGCGTCCATATCGTCGGCCTGCACGGCTATCTTGGTACGCGCATACTCCAGGCCGACACGATCGCGGCCAATGTGCGTTGTATGCTCGATGCAGCTGACCGCCTGATGACTGAAGGGCAGGCTGTGCTGCGCTATGTCGGTGTTGGCGGCGGCTTCGGCATTCCCTATTATCCAGGGGAAGTGTACTTGGATCTCGATAGCTTGGCAGCGCTTACACAGCCTATGTTCGAAGCGTTCTGCGATCAATACCCAGAAGTCGAAATATTAGCCGAATCCGGCCGCTTCCTCGTAGCAGAGTCTGGCAGCTATCTGGTGCAGGCACGCTATACGAAGCAGTCCCAAGGAGTCCGGTTCGTAATTACCGATGGCGGTGTGCATCAATTCGCAGCTGCCGGGGGAGCAGGCAGTCTCGCCAAGCGGAATTATCCAATCGAAGCTCTCGTTCAAGGGCGGGAAGAACGATCCACGTACCATATATCGGGACCGCTCTGCACACCTGATGATTTGATAGGCCGCGGTGTGGAACTGCCTTCCTTGCAGCAAGGAGACGTACTGGCGATTCGCCATGCCGGTGCTTATGGGCTTACCTTCAGTCCTGTCCTCTTCCTCAGTCATCCGCTGCCTCGCGAGGTGATGGTCGTGAACGGGGATGCTGTCTTGATCCGGGAGGTTGCCGAATACGCTCTCCCCGCTGTCCATACGTTGTGACAAAAGAACCCTACTATATCCGCAACAGAGGTCGAGTGCCGGGTCGCCTGCTTCTGTACGATGAAAGTAATCGTCCGATAAAGGAGTGTTGGCAACGATGTATGACGTGTTAATTATAGGGGCTGGCCCGGCGGGAGCCAGCGCAGGCATATTTGCGGCCAGAGCTAAGAAGAAGGTGCTCATCTTGGATAATGACAAGAGCGGAACGAAGAAGGCATGGGCGGACAATCATTATGCGGTTATGGGCATTACAGGTTACGATGTGTTCGAAACTGGGAAGAAGCAGGCTGCGAAGTACGGGGCCGAAGTGAAGCTTGCCGAGGCAACAGCGATCGAACAGATCGAGAATGGGTGGCGAGTTACGGCTGGCGAAGACGTGTACGACAGTGCTGCTGTCATTCTCGCAACTGGTGCGGCGAAAGGACTGGCTCGCGAGCTGGGTCTTCAGATGAAGACTGGCAAGGATGAAGGCAGAACGGAAGTGATTGCTGTGGATGAAGAGGGGCGCGCGAGTATGAAGGGTATTTGGGCGTGCGGTATTTGTACCGGACAGAGCATGCATATAACGGTTACGTCGGGGGACGGAGCGCGTGTAGCAATTAATCTGCTCAGTGAGATGAACGGCAAGCGGTATGTCGATCACGACATGATGTGCTGATAAGACAGATCAAGGAGGGATCACGGATGGCGCAACGCGCATGGACGAATGAGCAGAAGGAACGGTTTGAGAAGGACGGTTATCTGATCGTCAAGGGCTTGTACAGTCCGGAGGAAGTGCAGCAGTTGAACGATATGTATTGGGACATTTGGCGAAAGCTGATGGCGCAAGGGAAGATTATGCAGGCACCGAATCGGCCGTTCGACAGTTTGTTTCCCCGACTTCGGGATTATCAGCTAGGGCATGCAGGCATACAAGATTTCATCTTCCAAGCACAGGCGATCGGGCTGTTGGAAGGCTTAATCGATGAAGAAGTGTTGGCCGTGCAGACAAGTTATTACTTCAAAGCACCCGGGTCCAAAGGGCTGCCGCTCCATCAGGACAATTACAGCCTCGGAGCATCGCCAGACACCACCTATGCGATATGGGTAAGCCTTGATCATTCAGGACAGGACAACGGCGGGCTGAAGGTCGTACCCGGCTCGCATGTGTTCAATATTGTGCAGCCGGATGTCGTGCCGGAGAGCGTGAATGTATACGGCAAGCAGGTTCCAGTGCCGGAAGGGTACGAGAGCATCGAGCTGACGACAGAGGTCGGTGATGCCGTATTCTTCAACGGCAATATTCTTCACGGTTCTTCCGACAATAACTCGGAGGACAAGTTCCGCAGGGCGATTGTCACGCATTATGCGCGCGTCAGTGTAGAGAAGATTACGTTGAATTACAACTACTTGATTCAGAAGGACCGTAAGAAAACACGCCGTAAGCTGAACGCTCAACCGCGTGTTGTAGAAACGAAGGAAAACTTGTTCGAGTTCCACGAGGCGAAATATTACGACCAAATCATTCACCGCGATTTCTGAGGAGGTCCGTTCATGGACACAGAGCAATTCCTTGACAGGCTGACCCGTCATTCCGGTCCATGCTTCTTGCATCCTTCGGGGGATAAGGTGACCTATGAATCGCTGCTGCAAGCAGTAACGTGGAATGCTGATCGGCTTCGCGAGATGGGTTACGGCAGCCGCGGCGGGAAGCAGCAGGTCGTAGCTTGTCAAGCTTCACTAGGCTGGCGTGCGGTACCCGTGCTGCTGGCAGCGATGCATTGCCGAGTCACCGTCGTGCCGGTCGATTCGTTCCGCAGTCCGACGCTGACTCGCAACGTATTAGAGGAGATTGGACCGGAGCTTGTCATTGAGCAGTCACATGTAGATCAAGCGGGCAGGCTGCAAGCATTGCCGACTATGTTCCCGAAGCGGCGGAGCGCTTTGAACGATATTGCACTCATTCTGTATACGTCTGGCACGTCCGGCTTTCCGAAGGGCGTCATGCTCACCTATCGCAATATCTGGAGCAACCTTGAGGATATCGTCCGGTACTTCACACTTGACGCACGGGACCGCCTGTTGCTGCTCCGTCCGCTTATCCATGCTTCGGCGATTACCGGGGAGCTGCTGCCTGCGCTGTATTACGGTGCGGCGATTGTAGTCAAGCCGGATGAGTTGACGCCGTTGGGCGCAGTGCGTGAGCTAGTCGAGCAGCGGATCACCGTATGCGGCTTGACACCGACAGTTGCTGCAGGCTTGGCGCACTTCGCTACACGCTGCGATGTGTCGACTGTGCGCCAACTCGTGCTTAGCGGGGAGCCGCTTCGCCAGCTGCAGAAGGAGAAAATCCGCAAGGCCTTCCCATCGGCGCAGATCGGCAATGCCTACGGTCTGACAGAAGCTTCTCCGCGCATTAGCTGTAAGCTGCAGCTTGCGGATGACGATCCGATCGAATGTGTCGGCTCACCGCTGGCACAGGTCGATATTCAGGTCGTTGATGAACAGGGTCAACCGACAGCGCCAGGCACGCGCGGCATGTTGACTGTCACGGGACCGAATGTGATGGCAGGCTATTATGGTGATGAGGAAGCAACGGCTCGCAAGCTGGACACCGACGGATGGCTGGCAACTGGTGATAGCGCAAGCTGGGAGCATGGCGAGCTGTTCGTGTATGGCAGGACAGATGATCTGATCATTCGCGGCGGAGTCAATGTGCACCCGACGGAGCTGGAAGCAGCATTGGTAGCAATGGCGGGCATTCACGATGCGCTCGTCTTCGGCCGCAATGAAGCTAGCGGGGTCAAGATTCATGCATGGGTGACCGCAGATCCTGAGCTGGATCAGCATGAGGTTGTGCGCAGAATTGTGCAATCGCAGCAGGATATGAGGCTCTGGCCTGATGTGATTGAGGTCAAGGCCGAGCTGCCGAAGACTGCTTCGGGCAAGATTATGCGGCCTAAGCGGTAGAACATGTAATTGTGATATTGACGCAGAGTGCGTGTAAATAGCCTGTTGAGGAGGGAATGCAGTGAGCGGTGAGTCGTGGAATCATTTTTTTGGCGCGAATTATTTGTCCTTTTCCGAGGTGATACTGTCTCCTGAACGTACTGCTTATGAGCTGGAAGCGATTACGAAGCGACTCGGACTGGCCAAGGGTATGCGTGTGCTGGATTTGGGTTGCGGGCAGGGCCGTATGAGTATGGCATTGGCGAAGCAAGGCATACAGGTCGTAGGCTATGACGGATCAGCAGCATTGCTGGAAGAAGCTAGACGGAGGGCAGCCGAACAAGGAACGGTCGTTGACTTCCTGTTGGGAGACATGCGTGAACTGCAAGCTGATCAGGAGTTCGACGCGGTTATTAATATCGGTACGGCGTTTGGCTATATTGAGGACGAGGATGGAGACCGGGAAATTATACGGCGGGTGCATCGGGCATTGAAGCCGGGCGGACTGTTCCTGCAGGAAACAGAGAATCGGGATTTCAAGCTGCGCCAGCTCTATAATACGTGGGAGAAAATGCATGACAGGCTCGTATTCTCCCGGCGCACATTCAACCATCAAACCGGCAGATGGACGGAGGAGTTGAACTGGTACGTAGAAGGGGAACGAGAGGGTGCATTGCTTGAATTGCGGCTATATACCGCAGCTGAGCTTGTTAGTATGACCGAGGCAGCGGGACTTACGGTGCAGGAGCTGCACGGAGGGTTTGATTTGTCGCCGTTCAGCTTGACCAGTCCGCGACTGCTTATTATATCTGAGAAGCGCTGTTAGGAGGAGGAGCATGATGGCTGAGAAACATGTCATAATTGAGAAAGATCGCATGCATTGGGAGCAAGGTTTATATGACAATACAGAAATGTGCTACTTGTGGAGTGACGATACAACAGGTAGGCGATGCTTCCTGCTGAAGATGCATCCAGGCTCCTCGATTCCGATGCATGATCATCCGTACCGAGAAATCGCGATTGTCACAGAGGGCGAGGTGCGGTTGAACGAAGATGTGATGCGGGCAGGTGACTTCCTGACAGCCGGTCTTGGCGAATCGCATGATGTGTACACAGACACGGGCTGCATTATGTTCATCTATGTTGATTTCGATGTAACCGAGTACAAGCTCATTCCGATCGCAGATGAGCAAGCTCAGCGGGGGCGGTAATGGTGAGGGAGACGCAGGTTTCTAGCGGCTTGTTTGATCGCGTCTATCATGCGGTGTATGACGATGTAAGTGCCTATACTGCGGAAGCGATTGCAACGTGCTTGCTGAACGGCGGTCTGGACTTCCAGCAGGGCTTTACTTTGGAAGATGCCTGGAGCCAGCTTCATTGTGCGCCGGAACGGCAGCTGCAGGTGGCGTGGGCACTGGCCTATTTGGAGCAACAAGGGTATTTGCAGCATGTAGCAGGCGAGTGGGTCGGAGTGGAGCGTAAGCATTACGCCTTCGGTGTAGGCTGGAATGTTCAGATACAGCCTTCCCTTGACCTGATCGACTTCGTAGCATCGCATTGGCTGGACATCATCCAAGGCAAGGTGAATAGTGTGCATGTGCTGTTCGGTGTGGAAGGCGCCCCGCTATGGGAGCGCTACTTCAGCAACAGTCATGATCTGTATGCGGTACATAACCAGTGGGCTGCGGAACGCTTGGCCGATCTTATGAAGGCGGGTCAGACGCGGACACCCGCAGTGTTGGAGCTTGGCACCGGATACGGATCGGCGACACTGGCATTGCTGGCAGAATGTGCGCTGCGCTCTCAGTTGCTTGAACGTTCTGTGCTGACAGACATTAGCGCCGCGCTTGCGAATAGAGCAAGGAAGCGGTTGGCCCCGTCCTATCCGGCTGTGCGGCTGGAGTCAGGCAAGCTCGACATCGATGCGCATCATCTAGAACGGGAGCGGTCCTTCGACTATATCTTCGCCGTCAATGTGTTGCACTGTGCGCGGGATATCGTAGAGACATTGAAGCGGTTGCGCACGTATCTGAAGCCGGGCGGCACATTGTTGCTGTCCGAATGCATGCGCAAGGACTATGCCTGCTTGCTTCATCAAGAGTTCATCTTCTCACTGCTGCCGAACTTCGGTCTTATCCAGAGGGGAGCAAGCGGTGCGCCATGTTTTGGGTTCTGGAGCTGCGGCGATTGGCAGGCATTCATGGAAGCTGCTGGCTATCAGTCGATTCAAGTAGTGGAGAACGAAGGGCAGCAAATATTGGGCGGCTTGATTATCGGGAGATAGGCGCGAATCGAGCGAAGCTGCAGTACGTGACACAACTCAAGGAGCACAACTCACGGTTAGCTGCACAGTACAAGTAGCATCTCACTCTTCGAAATTTGGCAGTCTATGACACAACTCACGGTGCAGACAGCAACTTGCATGCACAACGGTGGCAGTACGTGTCATGCTGCCATGCAGCAGTACACTCCACGATAGAAGTCCATGACACAACACGCGGCAGTAGTTAGCTGGAAATTTAGGTCTTATTTCGCCGATTTGACCACTACCTCATGTATTAGCGGAATTTAGTGGTCTTATACTCGCTTCGGGCACCCTGTGCAGGCAGATATCATCTCAATAAATCCGAATTTTCCCGTTATTTCTTATGGAAACGCGCACAATCATCAACAAGATCAATTATTTCTGTTATGTGTTGCCAATTGCGAATGGGGAGACGGCGAATGTGAATTCCAGATGACGAAAGGTAGACAGAACGGAAGCATACCAGCTGGATGGAACGTAGGTTAGACGAACGGGAAAAAGATGCATCAAAGTAGATGCAGGGTGAACAGTAGACAGTTGGGGATCGAACGAAACAACACTTACAAATGCTACACAGAAAACGCCGAAGGGCGTTTTTTTCTTGTTTAGGTGTCATTAAAATCAATATATGGCAATAAAAGCATACCTCTGAGAAAGGAAAGCCGAGTTGAAACAGGTGCCGAGGAACTACGATGGATATACATTCTTCATTCCATCTTGTACAGGTAGGGGGGTATACATTGATTGTTCTTTGGATTGTGGAACCCGAACAAGCGGAGCAAGCGATCGGTATGGAGCAGCAAGAGCCGAATCGTATCCGTCTAGCATCATCCATCCAAGAGGTGGAGCAGCTTGTTCTGCATGAGCATTGCGAAGCTGTTTTCATCGTATCCATGCAATCGAAAGCGCCGTATCGTGACAGACTGACCTCGTTGAACGCCGTTGTTCCTATTTACTTATTCATGAATGCGGACAAGCATACGATTTTTATCGTCAAGCTGCTCTTGTATTACTTAGCATCGGTGGATGATGCGGAATTAGCGAAGTCACCATTGCCGGACCACGGCTCGAGTGAGGATGTGGATTGGCAGAAGTCTCTGCAATACATCCGGGACAATCTGGACAACAATGAGCTGTCACTGGAAGATGTAGCGAAGCAAAATTATGTGTCCAAATGGCACTTCTCCAAAGTGTTCAAGAAGAAATTCGGCATTACCTTTCGCGATTACTTGATCGAGGAGCGTATCACGCTGGCCAAGAAGCTGCTGCTTACGAATGAGTCAGTGACGAGCGTGTGCTACGAGGTCGGTTATGGAGATCTGACGCATTTTGGCCGAATATTTCAGAAGCGAGTAGGAATGCCGCCGTCGCGGTACAAGAAGAAATATTGGAATCCGCACACATTGGAAAGGAGAAGAGGATGAAGAAAAAGCTGGTCGTCACAGGTTCATTGCTGGCAGGATTACTCATCTTGCTAGCATGGTGGGCATATGAACAGTGGTTAACGCCATATTCGCTTCCAGAGCTGGAGGAAGGGACGAGCTGGTCGGCATTTCGACTGGACTTCACGGAAGAACGGGTCTCCTATCTGAAGCTGCAGGCAGCAGAAGGGCAGAAGTTGCTTCCGCCTAATTTGCCAATCGAAGATGAGGATGAAGCGGATGTCGCTTATATGTATGGGGTGCGATCCGGCGATCTGGCTTATTTGCAAGCGGCTGTCGCTTTCCGACCAAGCCATCTCGGCTACAGTTCGGCGCTTCGGCAGACGATGATTGCAAGCGGCCAGTATGAGGAGCTGATTGCCTTCCTTCGCAATGTGGAGCAGAAGTCTTCCACACAGCATGTACAGGAAATCCAGCTGCAGCTTGCGCTGGCGCATGTGGATCAGCTGCAGGAGCCGTCGCTTGGCACGGCATCACTAGGACAGCTGTCCTACCAGTCGATCGAAGCGGCGAGTGCAATGCTGGAGCAGCATCCTCACGATTGGATGGGGCATTTCCTAAGGGGGATTAACAACTTGTATTGGCCGGTCGGCTTACAGCGTATTGAGAAGTCGATTCAAGACCTCTCTTATTGTGTAGCTGTGGCCAGACGGCACGCCGATCAGGAGCTGGTATTATGGCCGTTAGCATATACTGCGCTAGGCGACGCGCTGATTAAGGGCGGCTCGGTGAAGGAAGGCTTCGCTGTCTGGAAGGAAGGGGAGGCAGCTTATCCCGATCATGTACCACTGCAGGAACGGATGAAGGCAGGCTTAGGTCAAGCGGAAGAGCTGGTTGGAGACGTTCGCGGTATGGAGCAGTTTCAGCGGCCGTCCCCTGAATTAACGGATATTACGATTATTTGGAAGCAACTGGCGGAAGGTGAGCAATTATGACGGAAGCGGATATCGTGATTAGCGGCATCGGTGTGAATGCATCAATCGGTACGGGCGCAGAAGCGTGCTGGGCCGGATTGCTGGAAGGGCGAACAGGTATCGGGAAGGTGAATAGCTTCGACGTGTCCGAGCATCGCAATCAATACGCTTGCGAAATTCAGTCCTTACCCGAATCAGCTACGCTCCCGCATACGGTTGCAGCGATGGGCCGCACGACTCGCATCGTCGTTCCTGCTGTGGAAGAAGCACTGCTGGATGCGCAAGTGACGATGAGAGAATGCGAACAGACGCGAGTCGGTCTATGCGTGGGCACGACGATGGGAGAGATTGAACCGCTCGAGCAGACCTTGCATGCAAAGCCTTCGCAGAAATTAGGCGGTCCGCGGGCGCTTGCCGACAACCTGCAGCAATTGCTGCCGATCAGCGGACCTGTATGGACGTTCACGAACGCCTGTGCAGCGGGGAACTTCGCGATTGCTCGGTGTATGGACGAGCTGCGCGCTGGTCGAGCGGATATGATGATTGCTGCAGGGGTGGACGCGCTATCTTGGATTGCATTCACGGGGTTCAGCAGCTTGCGCGCGATGTCCCCAGATCGCTGCAGGCCGTTCGATAAGGAACGGCAAGGGCTGATTCTCGGGGAAGGAGCAGGTGTGCTCGTGTTGGAGACAAGCGCACACCTAGCGAAGCGGCAGGCCCGCGCCCGCGCTCGTCTGCTAGGCTACGGATTCAATGCCGACGCGCATCATATTACGCAGCCCGATCCAGAAGCAGCGGGAGCGATTCGCGCCATGCGCACTGCGATGGAAATGGCTCGCGTGAAGCCGGAGCACATCGACTATGTTAGCGCGCATGGAACGGGAACCGTCGCCAATGATGCGATGGAAGCGCGGGCAATAAGCACTGTGTTCGCGGACTCTATCGTGGAAGTTAGCTCGATTAAAGGGCATCTCGGTCATACGCTCGGCGCGGCTAGTGCTATTGAAGCGATTATGTGTGTGCAAGCGCTGGAAACCGGCATTCGCCCGCCGACGCTTCATCTGACACAACCCGATCCAGCGTGTCAGAAGTCGTCCATTGCGTATATTCAAGCGCCAAGCACGGGATCAGCGGACTATATCTTATCTAATTCTTACGCATTCGGCGGCATTAATTCATCCATTATTCTTGGAAAACAGTAAAGGGGACGTTGCGACATGTACGAAATGTGGGTGGAAGGCTACGGCGCAGTTACCCCACTGGGAAGCGGCGCAGAGGGGCTGCTGAATCGCCAAGAACTGGCCGTATCACCGTCAGGTCTGCCGAAGCTAGATCCACGCGACCCGCGAATAAAGCCTGTTCGCAAGTGGTCCTCTTCGGCGCAATATGCTTATCTGGCGATGCAGGAAGCGCTGAACGGTCACACGTTCAACGAACCAGAACGGGCAGCCTGTGTCGTCGGCACGAATTATTCTAACCTTGAAGCTATCGTAGCTCTCGATCAGGATGCTCGCCAATACGGAGTGAACAATGCGAATCCCGGCATCTTCCCAGAAACAGTGCTGAATGCGATTGGCGGCCATCTTGCAGAGAAGTTCCAACTGCGCGGGGTGAATGTCACCTTGTCCGATGGGGATGCGACAGGCTGGAACGCCGTACGCTATGCGGCAGAGTTGCTTCAAGACGGTCAAGCGAACGAGGTTATGCTCTGTATGGTCAATCGCTTCCCGCCGGAGACGCTTGCAAGCGGCAACGGCAGTCTGCCTTATTCGTTCCAGCGTGAATCGATCAGTGCGCTACGTCTGTCCCGCACGCGCAGCGTGAAAGGTATTCGGCTGCGGGCAGATGAACCGGCACCAGCTTCAGAAGCGGAAGGAAGCCGTACGCGAGAAGCGATTCCTTCCTGGAGCTTGCCGCTAGCGATCGTTCAAGCAGCCTTGCTCGTTGATCGAGGCATGCGACCTTCGATACTGCTGCCGATTCGGGATGAGGATCAGCTTGCGCTAGTGCTGGACAAGCCGCAAGAGGGCGCGATAGGAGGTCCGTGCGCATGAACGAGGCTTGGGTTACCGGCACAGCGATGATGACCTCCGCAGGCATTGGGAACGAAGCGGTATGGCAAGCGGTGTTGGAAGAAAAGCAGGTGATCGGAGAGCGACGGTTGAACTTGGGCGATAGTACCGACGATATGCGCTTTCCGTGCTATCCGATTGGTTCAATCGATCTCGCAAATTGGCTAACGCCGAATCAGTGTGCGCAATTAAAGCATTGGGGGGTGTACGAAGACTATGATTTCAGCTATTTGGTCGTTTCCATACTTTTGGCCTTACATGATGCTGAGCTATCGCTGGACCCCGCATCCCGAGTATCCCTCGTGGTCGGACATGAGAACCTGGGTGTAGTCCGGCTCGTCGATCGGCTCTTACAAAAGCCGGGACTAGATTCCGCAGAAGGGTTCCGACAGTCCTTCGCAGCGTTGCAGCATCAGTTCTATCATTTGCAAACATTTCCTTACTTGTTCTACTTGTCCCATATATTCGGCATTACTGGCTTCACATATGCAGTGAACAATGCTTGTGCATCGGGTCTATATGCTGTGGAGCTTGGCAAGCAGTTGCTTGCCAGCGGCAGCACCGACGTCGTCATCGTGGCCTGTTCAGATTATGCGCATGCTTCAGAATACTTGTGGCTCGAAGACAAGGGAGCGATGTCGGACGGTTCTCCGCTTGCCCCGTTCGATCTTCATCGTAGCGGTTCTGTTCTAGGTGACGGTGCGGGAGCGCTCGTGCTAGAGTCACGCGTGCATGCTGAGCGAAGGGGAGCGAAGGCTCGTTGCGCGTATGCGGGTGGATGCTTCGCTCAAGAGCGCTGGCAGATGACATTGCCAGATGTGAGCAGCCATCTGAATGCGCGCGTCATTGCAGATGCTGTCGAACGTTACGCGTCCAGTGGTGTTGACCTGCATGTGCCGCATGGCACGGGAAGTCCGTTGTGGGATTCGTATGAGGCGAGAGAAGTCCAACGGGCCTATGACAATTGTACATTGCCCCTGCCGCCTGTTACGGCGTTCAAAGGCTACACTGGTCACACACTCGGCGCGAGCAGCATGCTGGAGTCACTATTGCTGATTGAAGCAATGAAGCAGGGCGTCGTTCCGCGAACGCTTCAGTACAATACGCCAGATCCGAAGCTGAGGCTGCCGATTGTGACAGACACAGCTGGTATGCCCATTCGCACAGCAGTGAAGTCTGTACCGGCTTACGGGGGATTTCATGCTGCATGCGTATGGAAAACGATTGGAGACAAGGAGGAATCATGAGTCAAGCACGATGGGATTTTACTGGCAAAACAGCTGTTGTCACCGGAGGATCAGGCGGCATTGGCGCAGCAATCGTCCGCTCACTTGCACAAGCTGGGGCGAAGGTCTTCTTCACGTATTCGAGCGATGTGAAGGCAGCGCAGGCACTGGAGGAGCAATACAATCAGTCCGAAGTACGCGTGCATGCGATTCAGGCGAATTTCACATCCGAGACCGATCTGGGCAGGCTGCTTGAGCAGATGGCGGATGAGCCCATCGATTACTTGGTGAACAATGCCGGCATGCTGCGGGACGGTCCCTTATACAAGATGCCGGATGCCGATTGGCGCGATGTGCTGCAAGTGAATTTGCACGCGCTGTTCACGGTAACGAAGAAGCTGATTCCCGTATTAGCACCGAAGGCCGGGGCGATTGTCAATATTTCATCCGTGTCCGGTATAAGTGGTGCAGCGGGTCAGGTTAATTACTCCACAGCGAAGGCCGGTGTCCATGGGTTTACCCGTGCGCTGGCGCGCGAGGTTGGGCCGCTCGGCGTTCGTGTGAATGCGATTGCGCCGGGATTCGTGGAGACAGATATGCTGCTGATGATTAAGCCGCAGAAGAAGCGGGAGCTGCATCGGGACATTCCGTTAAGGCGGCTTGGCAAGCCGCAGGAAATTGCTGAGACGACATTGTTCCTACTCTCGGACAGTGCCGCCTATATGACAGGATCAGTCGTTGTAGTAGACGGTGGGCTTTACTAGCAAAAGTAATGACATGACAAGGAGGGGTTCATATGACCGATATGGAGCAGGTAAAAAAACGTGTAATCGAAATTACGATCGAGGTGACGGGAGAAGGGGAATACCCAGACCAAGCGGACCTAGATACGCAACTTGCCAAGCCTCTGGAGGAGTGGGGGGTAGATTCCTTGAGTGCGCTGGAGCTTGCGGTGCATCTGGAACGCCAATTCGGCACACGGCTGGAAGAGGAAGAGCTTGCGCACATTCGTACACTTGCAGATATCGTCAACCTTGTCGATCAGAAAAGGAAGGTCTAAATGGGGCTGCTGCGCTTGCAATGGCTACATGTGAACAAGGCCGCGTTAATCCGGCGAATTCCAGTGTTGAACCATCCGAATCCGAACCGAGCATTCGAGCAGAAATTTCAGTTGATCTTGTCGGCGTTCTTAGACGGCTACCACGCTGTGCTGTGCAGCGATCCGGACGTTCCTGCTATTAAGCAAGAGCTTGATCACCGCTACGATATCTTCTACAGAGGATTTGCCTATGAAGGGCTTGGTATGGGGCTAGGCGCCCGAACGCTGATACACCCTTCGGAGCGGCGCAATCTGGAAGCTATGTTTCGGGTGTATTCCCCGAATTATGTGTATCAGTATTATGTAGGACTAGGCTGGTGGCTGTCTGTCCGTTACGGCTTTCACGCAGCGGGCTACCGGCGCTTCCTGAGAGATCTGGACCCATTCCACGGACCGATCGTGTATGACGGGACCGGATTTCGAGCGGGGCTGCTGCAAGGGCTTCCCTTACCACGATTGGTAAGGAAATTCGCCCGCTTCGGCTATGTCGGAGAGCGTGTCTGCTATCAAGGCTGGGGGCGGTCGCTGTGGTTTCAGCATGCATTTCAATTGGACAAGGTACTGCACAATTTGGAAGATATTTCGGTACCTCAGCAACAGGATGCAATTAGCGGTGTTGGACTTGCAATGGCTTACAGCTGCTTCGATGACGTACCGGGCGTCCTAGCACTTGCTGCACAGGTGCCAATTGAACTGCAAGCGGCTTATTGGCAAGGCTTGTCGTTCGGCTGGCAGGCGCGCAAGCTGCAGACCCCGCAGTTTGACGCCTATATATCCGGGTTCGTACCGGCAGTTGCAGAGCGGGTGCTGGCTTCACAGCAAGCGGTAGAAGACGTAAGAACGAGACTCTTCGCAGAACAAGCAAGTCCGCGTTATACAGATTGGCTAGACAAGGTTCGACTACGCATGGCAGATGTGCTGTAAGGGGGAGCGAACATGGGAAAGTATAAATGGATTCGAGCTGGCTTCTACGCGTTAATCGGGCTGACGGTTGTCATGGCTGGCTGCTCCTCGGACCGCGATCAGCAGCCGAATTATGGCTTCAGCTTGCAAGATGTGACAGAGGAATCCGGTATATCATTCGTGCATGAGAAGCCGGTATTCGATGAGTTGGTGGACAACATTATGCCGTGGCTCGCTTCAACGGGAGCGGGTGTATTCGTCGCTGACTACAATCAGGACGGATGGATGGACCTGTACTTTACGAATTCCTCCATAGGCAGCCATAATGCATTGTACCGCAATAACGGGGACGGCACCTTCACAGAAGTCGGTGAAGAGTTGGGTGTGGCTGATGTGAATCAGGATGGCGTCTCGCAAACCGCGCTTTGGTTCGATTACGACAATGACGGCTTCCCGGACTTGTTCGTCGGTACGTGGAGCGAGGGAAGCAAGCTGTTCCGCAATCTGGACGGGCAAGGATTCGCAGATGTGACAGATGCATCGGGCATCGGTGAGTTGAAGGGCAATTTCGCCAAGGCCGTAACGTTGGATTATGACCGCGACGGCTATCTAGATCTGTATTTGGGTGCTTATTTCCACGAATCGAATCAAATGTTCGATCTGACGACGACCCGCATTATGCATGATGATTTCGAACGGGCTGTTAACGGTGGACGGAATCTTCTGCTGCGCAATGTGGAGGGCGTCTTCACCGATGTATCCGATGAGATGGGGGTCGCAGATCGCGGATGGACGCTCGCATCCGGATCAGCCGACATCAATAACGACGGGTGGCCGGACTTGTACAATGCCAATGACTTCGGACCGGATACGCTGTATTACAACGAGCAGGGTGAGCGGTTCGTCGAGATAGAGCAGTCTCGCGGCATCGGTGAGGATACCTTCAAAGGAATGAATGTGGACTTCGCAGACGTATTCCACGACGGACGTTTGGCGATGTATGTGAGCAATGTAAGCAAGCCGCTGTACATTCTTGAAGGCAATCAGCTGTGGCAGGCGAACGAGCAAGGGACCTTCATCGATCGCGCGCCGGAGCTGGATATTCATCTCGCAGATTTCTCATGGGGTGCTCGATTTATGGATATCGATAACAGCGGAGAGTTCAGCCTCGTAGTGAGTACTGGGTTTATTTCGGCAAGCAAGAAGCGCGATTATTGGTTCGATCTGGGGACACTGGCAACGACCCCCGGTACGGTAGTGGAGGATGCGAAAAACTGGATGAATTTCGAGGATAAAAGCTTGTCCGGCTATGAGCAAAACTACTTGTTCTGGAATAACGGTTCTTCCTTCCAAAATGTTGCCGAAGCGACAGGCTTGACGTTCGACTATGACGCTCGCGGTGTAGCTGTGATCGATCTGACGAATGACGGGGTGCTGGATCTGGCCTTTGCCAATCAAGGCAATGAGGCTAAACTGTTCGCTAATACGATCGAATCGGAACGGAATTGGATCAAGCTGGAGCTGATCGGCACATGGCCGAGCAACCGAGATGCGGTCGGGGCGAGAGTGACAATAGAAGTAGACGGTGTCTCAACCGTTATTGAGCGAGACGGGGGCAATTCCTTCGGCGCGCAAAGTGATCCGCGTATCCACTTCGGTCTCGGTACTGCGACACAGGTGGATGTCATTACTATTCAGTGGCCGAGCGGCAGGACAGAGCAATGGACCGATGTTCCAGCCAACCAACTGCTGAAGATTGAAGAAGCGAATGTACCGATTGCGAAGGAGGACGGAGAAGCATGAGCATGAGTCAACGTTGGCGAGTAGCAGTGATCGGCTGCGGGAAGATTGCCCAGATGCGGCATATTCCAGAATTGTGCGAGCATCCCGGTGTCGAGCTGGTGGCACTGTGCGATCAAGACAAGAAGCGCGCCAAGGCGCTGGCAGATCAATACCGCGTTCCACTAGTATTCTCCAGCGCGAAGGAGCTGCTCGGCTCGACCGATCTCGACGGTGCAGTTATCTGCGTGCCGAATGCGCTGCATGCAGAGGTGGCCTTGCATGCGATGCGTGCGGGCACACATGTGCTAGTCGAGAAGCCGATGGCGACCTCACTGAAGGACTGCCAGCGATTAGTCGAAACAGCGGAACGCACGAACAAGGTGTTACTAGTCGGTCATAATCAGCGCCTCCATCCGGTGTACCGTAAGGTGAAGGAGATCGTGCAGGCGGGAACGCTCGGCGCAGTCCTTCAGTTCACTGCGAACTTCCAGCATGGGGGGCCTGAAGCATGGAGCGTAGACGGAGCAAGTAATTGGTTCCTGAATAGTGAGCTTGCAGGCTTCGGCGTATTAGGGGACTTGGGCGTACACAAGATTGACCTCATGCGCTGGCTGCTGGATGATGCAATCGCAGATATGCAAGCATTCACAGCACATCATCGTCATGCGGTTCAAGTAGAAGATATAGCCGTGCTGATGCTGCGCATGTCGGGCGGCTGCTTGGGTACGATCCATATAAGCTGGTGCAATCCGCTTCAAGACCATCGTATGGTGCTGTACGGAGAACATGGGAACCTGATCGCAGGAGAATCGATGACAGGCATTCGGGTGAATCTTCACTCTGGCGAATCCTTCACGGAGGAGGTTTCACTTGAGTTCCGGAAGGACAAGGGGCTGCACTCCGGTATCATCGACGAATTCATACGTGCTATGCACACAAGCAACGGACGGGATTCTGTATTAAGCGGACACGAAGCGCTTCAGACGATGGAGAAGCTGTTCATGCTGGACACACGCGGAAGGGAAGGATGATCTATGAATATTGATATGAATGTGTATGACGCAACGCTCATACCTGCATTGATGTTTTTGCTATGGTTATTGAACCTATATGGTATTCCGAGGAAAATGATCCCGTTAGCTGCACTTCCGCTAGGCATTATCACCTCGCTGCTGTTGATCGACTACAGTCCTAGAGGGGTAGTCATCGGCATCCTGCTTGCTGCGAATGCGGTAGGGTTCCACAGCGGTACGAAGAACGTAGCCGGCGCGCTTCGCCAATCGGATTCGGATAGTACGAATTCGTAGCCGCATGATGCCGCCCATCTATACAGCAGGGGGTCGATAACTTGTGCTCACCTTATTCATCAGCTCAACGATCCGAGATTTACAGGTTATTAGGCGGACATTATCGAATCAGATAGAGCAGCAGCTAGGTCACCAAGTAAAGCTGTCGGAATCGATCGCATTCGATTGGACGGGCGAAGACATTATCCAGAGTTGTCTTCGCGAGGTCGAGCATGCGGATGTCTACGTGTTGATGATCGGCAGTCAAAGCGGCATGGCGATCCCGGATCACGGCATTAGCATTACCCGGGCAGAATATCGGAAGGCGAAGGCGCTTCGCAAGCCGATCCTGGCACTTGTTATCTATGAGACATGGGTGCTGTATCGTCAGGCCTCCGATCAGCTGTCCCCTAGTATTGCCGCATTCATAGAAGAAGTTAGTCAAAATTTCGGGCGTTATTTCTTCAAGTTCTCTACTTCCGAGGAAGCCGTAGAGATTGTGCGCGCCCAGCTGTCTCACTTGCTGAAGAGCTACTTGCAGTTGAACCGTTCTGTCAGGGAGATGGAATATAGTGTCGAGAAGGAGGAGGCTGCGCAAGACTATTATCGGTTTGTGCAAGCATTGTTTCGATACGCCCAGCACGACGACCGCATCCTCTCCATTCTGGCACAAGCGCTGAAGACTGGCGACATCTTCAGTCAGGAATATGTGCCGCAGCCGATCGTCAATCTGAGCAGCGTTACTGGATCAACGCTATATATGCTGGATGAGAGCAATAAGCAACTGTTGCTGACCGGTTGCACCGGAGATGCGGACTGCAAGCCGTCCTACGAAGTGGACGACAATACGAGCTATGTGTCGATCACATACACGTGCAATCAGACGAAGCTGTTCGTGAAGGAAACGTCGTATGATATGAAGGAAATGATTGCCTGTATTCCAATGGTCAAGCAGTATGTCTTGACCTTGCACTTCTTGGTCAAGCTCGAATACGTCTCTGAATACGATCCGCAATTGATTATGGATCAACTCTATAATGAGAATAAAGCAATTCTGCATACTTTGCACCTATATTTGGAAAGGAGGGCTCGATCATGAGCAGAGAGCATAAACCGCTCGCCACAGTGAATGCTGGAAATACTGCCGCAAGCATGCACAATCATGCAGCCGATCTAAGTCGCAGCAACATGATTCGTGCGGAAGGTGACAAGACGATCACGTCGAATTCGGATACGTACCGCAGCGGTCCGACAACGTTGAGATCGAACGCACCAATTCGTGAAGTGGCGAGCTGTACGATCGACTATGCCAAGTATGAGTAGAACAGATGGGAATGCACGAAAGACGGCAGTTCGATCATGACTGCCGTCCATTGACAAGTGAAGAAGCGAAGGGTGAGATTCATAGATAAGCACACGGGGAAACGATGTAATCGATGACGTAGAAGTGCTGGAAAGTGGGAACAGTTCGTAATGGACATACATAGAGAAGAACACTGCTTTATAAACTTGAAGTGTGTGCTAAGGATACTACCTATATAAAATTAGGGACTGTTAGAAAACGTTTTCTGTAACTACAATCAGGATTGGGACAAACTTGTTCAGTAGAGTACAGGAAAGAATGCAATAGGAATTCGGAGCAATGAGCGATAAGTCGAGCATAGGCAAGGAAAGGAGGGGCACGGCCGCATATGTTCCACTAGCTGCGACTGCATGGAGCCAACCTGCTAGCTGCACATGAGGCATACAATGTGCGAGGCTGGAAGGAAAAACGCGCCTTTATAGAGAAAACGTTTTCTATAATCACTTCTTGTTAGTCCGCTATGTCCTATATTCCGATAACTGTACTTCATCCACTGCTGTATACAAGTGTATGCCCAATTTTCTCACACGTATTGAAAGGAGCATGAACTTATGAATCAAGTATTGCGCGGCAGCAAGTGGGCTGCTTTCCTCGCACTTGCACTTGTCATGAATGTGCTATTGCCGCTTACAGCGAATGAGGTGTCAGCGGCTGAACCGCACGTGGACAATCCGTTTGAGGGGGCGACCTTCTATGTAACGCCATCCTTCGCAGCTTCTGTGGATCAAGAAATTGCGGCGACGACGGATGAGATTTTGAAAGGGAAGATGCAAACTGTCCGTAATTCGCCAACTTCTGTATGGTTGCCTTCGATAAGTTCTATTGATCCGACTAACGCAATGGGCGTAGAGGATCACTTGCTCGAAGCGTTAGCACAGAAGGAGCCAGGTGTTCCGATAACTGCCTCATTCGTTATATATAACATGCCTGGACGCGATTGTTCTGCTGGAGCTTCTGGAGGCGAAATACCGCTTAGTGAAGCAGGATTGAACCAGTATCGAACACAATATATTGACCCGATCGCCAGCATATTCAGTGATCCGTTGTATGAGGATATTCGCATCATCGCTATGATCGAGCCTGATGGTCTGCCGAACATGGTGACGAATGCGAGTGACCCTGCATCAGCGTGCGGCATCGCACTAGAAGAGCAATATTACGAACGTGCGGTACAGTACGCCTTGGATCAATTCGCTGATATTCCGAACGTGTATAGTTATATGGATATTGCTCATTCCGGTTGGTTAGGCTTCGATGAGAATTTGGTTGCAGCCGCTGACTATTATACCGAAGTTGTTCTTGGTACAGAAGATGGATTCGCCAGTGTAGACGGCTTCGTAACGAACACTTCCGGCTATACGCCAGTAGAAGAGCCGAACCTGCCTGATCCGAATCTGCGTCTTAATCCGTCAGATCCGGAGCCATGGACGACAGAAGTACGGACAGCCTGGTTCTATGGCTGGAACAACAACTTCGATGAATCCGACTTCACCGCTGCACTGTATGAAGAGTTAACGACCGTGCATAACTGGCCGGCTGATACAGGATTCTTGATTGACACATCACGCAATGGTTGGGGCGGAGATGACCGTCCGACAGAAGCGATCGGGACGACGCCGGATGCCTATGCTGATTCCGGGCGAATTGATCGCCGTACGCATCGCGGACGCTGGTGTAACGTAGATGGAGCAGGTATGGGCTATCTGCCGCAAGCGTCACCGGCAGGATATGCCGATTCGCATCTCGATGCCTTCATATGGAACAAGGTGCCAGGTGAATCAGACGGTTCTTACTTGGATATTCCGAACGATCAAGGGAAGCTTCCAGACGAGAATTGTGATCCCGATCATCTCATCGATGATCCTGTAAGACCTCACTACACTGGGGCAATGGCGAATTCTCCGCTAGCTGGCGAGTGGTTCAGCGGGCAGTTTATTATGCTGATTGACAATGCGTATCCAGCTATCCCGGTTAGTGAAATTGAGCTTGGCGAATTCAATCTGACAGCGGCTGAGGCGGGCGACAGCGAGGTGGCAATTGCATGGAGCGCTTCTGCCGAAGCAGTCAGCTACCAGGTACAGCGCAGTGTGAGTGGCGGTCCGTTCGCGGATATTCCAGGTGCTGTCGTGACAGCTCCGCTTGCCTCCTATACGGACACAGGTTTGACGAACGGCACGGAATATTGCTATCGCGTGGAAGCGACTGATGGTACGCAGACGAAGTTGTCCGGCAATACGCTATGTGCGACACCGGAACAAGTTGTCATTAGCAGCGATCTGGAACTGCAGTACAAAGCGTTCGATACGAACGTGAACGATAATCAGATCAAGCCGCACTTCCGCATTGTCAATCAAGGCGATACAGCAGTGAATCTAAGCGACGTAAGTATCCGCTACTGGTTCACACAGGATTCAGCACAAGCGATGCAAGTGCATTGTGACTGGGCGGGAGCAGGATGTTCCGCCATCAATGGCACTGTTGAAGCGATGAGTGTTGGGACAGCATCGGCCGATCATTATATGGAAGTGAATTTCAGCTCAGGCACAATCCCTGCGAACGGCAGTACGGAGCTGCAGCTTCGCATCAATAAGGCGGATTGGTCGAACTTCAATGAAGCGAACGACTATTCCTTCGATGCAGCCTATACTTCATATGCAATTTCAGATAAAGTCACCTTGTATGAGAATGGTCAGCTCGTATCTGGAATAGAACCGGAAGGTGAAGTGTCCGGTCCTCCCGGAGTACCAACAGGAGTGGCGGCAACAGCTGGCGATCAGCAAGTAACGGTATCGTGGCAAAGTGTGTCAGGCGCAGCTTCGTATGAAGTAGCTTATGGCACAGCAGCTGGAGCGTTGACGAATGAAGTGACGGCAAGCGGCACTTCGACTACGATTACAGGCTTGACGAATGGTACTACGTATTACTTCGAAGTGCGCGCTGTCAACAGTCACGGCAGCAGTGCTTGGTCCAGCACAGTGCAAGCGACTCCTGACACTGTACAGCAGCCTACAGGCGACGTTGTCGCGCAATATATGGCTGGAGATACAACAGCAGTCAACAATCAAATCAAGCCGAGCTTCAACCTGCGCAACACAGGTGCATCAGCTGTCAATTATAGCGATTACACAATACGCTACTACTTCACTAGTGAAGGCGCATCCAGCTTCCATGTGTTCTGTGACTGGGCGAGTCATTCCAGCACGAACCAATGCGGTAATGTGACCTATACAGTAGTGCCGCTCAGTACGCCTGTTACTGGAGCAACGCATTATTTGGAAGTAGGCTTCACAGCAGGCATGGGGACGCTAGCTCCGAATGAGACCGGCGGCAATGTCCAAATCCGACTGCACAAGCAAGATTGGACGGATCTGAATGAAGCAGATGATTACTCCTTCGATTCTTCCAAGACGGGCTTCGCCGATCATGATAAGGTAGCCGTCTACCAAGGCTCAACCTTGGTATGGGGTACGCCTCCCCAGTAATACAAGATAGAACGAGCTAATTTGTACCATCACCCGTTAAGCAGCCTCCCTGTTCCTATCGATCTCGATTAGGGAGGGAGGCTTTTTATGTCTCACAACGCATGTATGAACAATAGCCGAGATAGTAAGAATCGGTTACGATAGAGGGAGTATGGCTGCTTCGACCTGTATACGTGTGAGGAGAGGGGAGGGAATTCGATGAATCCGATGTGCTCGACATATGAAGCGCGCTTGCTTCTGCATGTGCATGATCTTGCGTGTCGGGAGGAGATTATGAAGATGGCTATTCAGCATAACTGGATCACACATGTCGCGCGAAGCAACGAGGAGTGCAAGTCAATTATTGCTGCTGAGTCGCTTGATTTAGTCGTTGTGGAGCGGGACAAGGATGCTCAAGCTTGCTACACCTTATGCAGTGCGATACGCAGGGAATATTCGCATGACGAGCTTCCGATTTTGTTCATACTGGACAATCAGACATCTTCGCAGGTGTCACGAATATACGAACATGGAGCGAACGACTATATAGCTAAGCCTTTCACACTTTGTGAATTGCTCTCACGTATACAGACACAGCTCAAGATACGCCTGTTGCAGCGGTACATTGCACAATCGATACTAACGAAGACGGAGAAAGAAATTTTATGCTTATACTCACAACATCGCGGAGAGAAGAGGAGGGAAATTATAAAGCTGCTGAACAAGCAAAAACCTCATCCCATAACGCTCAAAACATTGGACAATCACATTACGAACATTTTGAAAAAAATTGACGCTACCCATATCGCTGACGCAGCGATCATCGCGAAGAAGCAGCGGTGGATCTAGGTTACTTCTACAAGAGGGGCAGGCGAATAAGGGATTGGTCATATTGCGCATGCTGGCATCCTTGGAATTGGCATGCTCTTTTGACGTGCCTGTCAGGTCGTATATAATAGAGAGAATGGGGCGGCTGTTCGTCGCTGTCAACCTGGAGGTGCGTACATGAAGCTATTGAACAGCGTAGTTGGCAAGCTGTGGGCGACGATCATCCTGCTAGTCGCAGTCGTGTTGATGATTCTCGGCTTGTTCTTGCTCGAATATATTGATATGGCCTTTTCGAATTCGAATGATGTGAAGCATCTGTTTATTTATACCGGCGTGATTGGATTCTCCTTGACGACCTTCTTCGCCTTCTTCCTGTCTACGAAAATTACGCAGCCGCTAGTGAGACTGCGCGATGCGGCAGAACGGCTCACACGCGGAGACTATGATGCCCGGCTGGACTACCGCTCATCCGATGAGATCGGGGCGCTGGCGAACTCCTTCGACCATATGGCCGACCAGCTGCAAAACACAGTACGCGATCTCAATCATGAGAAGGAACACTTAAGCAGTGTGCTGCGCAGTATGACCGACGCGGTCATTACGCTGGATGCGGACGGGCGCGTCATCCTGACGAATCCGCAGGGTGAGAGACTGGTACAGGAGTGGGGCGCGCTAGAATGGTCGGTCAGTCCTTCAGCAGCGCATGGTCCTGAGCACGATCTAAGTACAGGGCAAGACATCGGTGCGCCTGTGCCCGAGCCGCTGGAAGGTGTCTTCCACTCCGTCGTGCGCGAGTCGAAGGAACTGACGGACGTTATTCAAGTACACCAAGGCGTCTGGTCTGTCGTGATGACACCGCTGTATACGAACCAGCAAGTACGCGGCGCTGTTGCGGTGCTGCGCGACATTACCGAAGAGCACAAGCTGATCAAGCTGCGTAACGACTTCGTTGCCAACGTCTCGCATGAGCTGCGCACACCGCTCTCCATGCTGCAAGGCTACAGCGAAGCGCTGCTTGACGACATCGCCGATTCACCGGAGCAGCGCAGAGAGCTGGCGCAGGTCATACTGGACGAATCATTGCGCATGGGCAGACTCGTCCATAACTTGCTCGACTTGGCCCGCATGGAAGCCGGCCATCTCGTCATGAAGGAAGAAGAAGTCAACGTCACCAACCTCGTGAAGCGCATCGTGCGCAAATTCTCGACAGTAACCAGGGAGCATGAAGTGACGCTGCATATGGAGCTTCCCGCACAAGAGCTGCTTATTCAAGAAGCAGATGAAGATCGGCTCGAGCAAGTGCTAACGAACCTGACAGACAATGCGTTGCGCCATACGCCAGGCGGCAAGGCGATCACCCTGCGAGCAACGATGGCTGAGCCGCAAGTCGGGGAAGGGGAGCCGCAGCTGCTGCTGCAAGTGTCCGATCAGGGTGAAGGCATTCCGGCCGAGGACTTGCCGTACATCTTCGAGCGCTTCTATAAGGCCGACAAGGCACGGACGAGGGGCTTCAACGGTCCCGGACAGGCGACTGGTGACGCAGCTGCTGACGATGCAACCTTGGGCGGCGGGACAGGCTTGGGCCTGGCCATAGTGAAAAACATCGTAGAAGGCCATAGCGGCACGATCAAAGCAACAAGCACAGTCGGTCAAGGCACGACCTTCTCGATTCGTCTGCCTGTTCGTCGATGATCACTCGTATAGGAAGAGTTAAGTTGAAAGTGTAACTAACTAGCAAACTTTCTGGCTTGCTTTCAAATTGGAGCAGTTCCACAGCAGATAGTAACAGCGCATAGCAGCAGGTAGCAGCATGACATGGCTTCGGAAAGAAGCGGCTGCTGCCTGCTGCTTGCTTGTTGTGCTAGGTAGTGCACCGGTATATGATTCGTCATCAGATGACAGCGCTTACATACTAGGGGTGCGGGAGAATCGCGAACGATCGAAGCAATTGTTGAATCGTTGAACATAATCTTGTCCCGCGTGGAACATGCGAGATGAGGAGTTGAGTAGATAGAAGCCAATACGATGGTTCCTTGACTGAGCGCATAGTGGAAGTATCTTGGGAACTGACTAGACTAGAATAGCATATGCAGGCGCTAGTATGAGCTTTTATGATCAGTCTATGCGTATTAATGGTAGTACTTCCCTTCATTATGGGTAGCAACTTCCTGTAATTCTTACGATTAACCGTATTTTGAGCTGATTAGTTACCCAACTATCCTTAATCGAAACGCTGGCTTCCACTATTTATGTACTTGGGTAACTAATCTTCGATTTTCATGCGATTCGGCTGCGATTATGGGAAGTTGGTACCATTAAAATGAGGTAGTGGTATAAATCAATGAAGCGCAATTAAATACGCCCCAATAAATCGTAATACTAGGAATTAGCAATCTTCAGTATTCTGATTCATGAATAATTAGGAAAAAAGAACTAAATTTCCATAATTTCATGTACTTTGAACAGTTGAAATGGTAAAATCTATTCATGAAGTAAATCTAGGGGATGTTTTTGGATGTGTCTCTCTGTAATTTAAATCAAAATATAAAGGTTGTGTATTATGTGAGATACTCAGATTCAGAACTTCTTCTCTTTGTTTCTCCTGAATTTGAATTCATTGATGAAATTACACAGGGACAAGTTTATCATTCATTTTATTCATTAACATATAACATGGTATTGTACATTGTTAAGGATTACAGTATTGTTCAAGATGTTATCCAAGAGGCTTTTTTACAAGCTTTAAAAAAAAGGCCCATCAATCAAGATAGTAGGCAATGCAAGGCTTGGATTATAGTTGTTACACGTAATATTGCCTTGAATTATATACGAAAATTAAAACGGTTTCACAGGGAGAACAACCTTGAAAGTAGCTTCATAAAGGATGTTTATGTTTCAGTTGATGATTCAGTTGAAAACCAGGTTGAGAATAAACTCTTAAAAGATCATATAAGAGAAACATTATATTTTATGAAACCGGATTATCGATTGCTGATTGAATTAAGATGGCAGCGTCAGTTATCATATCAAGAAATTTCAGATGAACTTGATTTGTCGCCACAAGTTGTACAACAAAAATTATTTAGAGCAAGGAAAGCGTTGCGAAAACAAATCAGGGATTGGTTATGAAGTAATATTTGAATAGATTCAAAGTAGAAGGAAGTTAAAACTATTTGGGTGAACAATTATAAATCCAAGGTTCCATAGTAATTATACCTCAAGTATTAATTTATTTTTGTGTATATTCAGAAATTTTTTGAAAATCGTAACAAGACTATAAATTGATGTGTTTATATTATATGAGGAGTTGGCCAACACTCAAAGAAGAAAAAATGGAGGTGGGAATTACACGAAAGCAAGTGGTGAATCGTAGTCACTTTGCCCGTAGGGTCAAATCTGATGAGAACTGTCGATATCAAATTTAATAATGGGAGGTACGGTCCATGAAAAAGCAAAGTAAGTTGGCCATTATCACTTTATCAGTTGGTATGTTATTCGCTACATCCGCATTTGGAGCAACAGCAAATTTCACTGGGAATCTACCCGCTAACCAAGGTGATAATGAGATTAGCACTGTAGGAAGAGCCAATAATTCAAATGTTTATACGTACTTTAAGGTTAAAATAACGAGCTTAGACTCAGGATATACAACTGTTAGAGCTTGGACGGAAAAAGATGGGATTTTTGGTGGTGGGAATTACTCCAGTCCCTATAATGAAGCTGATCTAAACGTGAATGAAAGTATTTCCTATGATAACGTACCGTCCAAAGGTGATAATGTAGTATTGAACTTGGACAACCCAGTTTCAACGTCATCGACTGTTTCAGTTGAAGGAAATTGGACACCAAATTAATCTCATTCACTTAAACATTTTGCATTGACTAAGTTTTAACGCTGTTATAATAATTTAGTGCGTTTTACATGAAGGATTGGGATATTGCAACCTCATGTAAAACGCACTCTTCGTTTCATAATAGAAAAGAGCAGCATGTGCAATCTCTGATTGAGTTAAAGTTCCAGATCAGGAGGTCTCAATTGTGAATTATTTGAAAATTGACATAGTAAGATTGACAACAAGCAAATTAGTATTCATGATAATTGTGTTACTATTTGCTATCTCCATTATTGATCCAATAACTGTTCTAATGCATTTTTCAAATTCAGTTGATTCTGCAGAAAGAATCGGACAAAATCCATTTCAGTTTTGGATGTTGATGAACACAGTGAGTTGGGGGAATAATGTATACAATCTTTTATTTTGGATACTAGCGTCAATATTAACAGGTTTAATTTATTTTGAGGATAAAAACACTTCCATGTACATGTATCAGATTGTTAGATATAGCAGGAAAAAATACTTGGTTTCAAAGTTTCTATCTACATGGATGTTTTCGTTTGTAATAATGCTGCTGGTTCTGGAAGTGAATATAATCGTTACTTTTATATTATTCCAAGATAGCACGAGTATGACGGACTACTACTATAGGATAATACCTAATAAGGGGAGTTTTGTATACGAACCATTTCAGTCAGATCCGATGTACATGATTCAGATATATACCATCTTAAATGCCATTGCGATTTCGATATTTGTTGTGCTTTCACTTTGCATTCAAATGTTGTTTAACATTTCGAATCGATATGTTGCTTTGTTAATTCCTGTAATCATACTGTATGGGGTGAACTTTATATTTGATTCTTTTCCAATACTATTTGCACATAACATCAGAATGATAATTCAACCTAGGGCTGTCAGCGTGTTATCTACGATAATCAGTTGGGAAAATGTGTTTGTAGTATTGGGGGGGTGGGTACTGGTGAACTGTCTCCTCATGAGTATAATTTTCTATAAGTCGAGAGATTGCTATGAATAGGGTTGCTTTTTTATTATTGTTCTCCATATATATAGCTGTCACTGCAAATGTTTATACAATTAAAGCTTCTATCGGATATAATTGGTTTGATCAATGGTTTTTTGATAAATTTTTTGTTTTTCAATTTATGTCAATAGTCATACTAGGCTTAATCATTGAGGGCAAACAGTATCATTATTTGTCATATGTAAGGATTGCAAACCGGAGGGGGATATTAAGGAATCAATTGATAAGATATTACGGACAAGCATTTATATACATAAATATAATGTTTTTATTCATTATATCGGGAGGTTATTTACTCCATTTATTGAATGAAAGTGAAAGTGTGATGAAAATAATAGACTGGTATTTAAGATATTTTTTGGGTTTGATTATTTTCATAAACGTTATGTTATGTTTGCATTGGTCTAATCATCAAATCTTGAGTCGATATTGTACGTTTATCGTTTTTGTCTGGCTTTCTATTGAGCAAATATTTCTAAATCCATATATAAAAAAGTTTTTTTCATTGGACATCAATTTTTTATTCTCATGGATCTTTCATAAAAGTGCTGTGAGTTATTTGGTTATGGTTTTATGGGTAAGTATCACTTTACTACTATCCAGTAGGCTTAGCGATAAGAGGGATTTTCTATGATGCATGTTATTATAAATCTGAAAGTTACCATAACCGTGATCTTAGCTAGTGTTATTATTAGCTATGGATATTTAAGAATGATGGATATTGGTAATCTTACAACTATGTACCAAACGATTTTTGGTGGAAAACCACTAAATGGAATAATGCTAAAGGGATTATTTATTACTATATTGTCTCTATTACAGTTTATAACAATTGATTATATTGTGTTTTATTTAGACAATGCAGATTCTTTGACTGTACGTTATGGAAGCAAAGACAGATGGTTAAAGGCCTTACTAAATGGTTGTTTCATGCTCACAGCGGGTTATGTGTTTTTTATTACTTTTACATGGTTATTACTCGATATCGTATTTAATTACTTAGAAATTCAATGGATAGATTTGGGCACTGTTGGAATGGTAGGGAGAATCTATTTATTTTGCGTTATTATAGTTTTGATTCAGATCAGTTTATTGATTAAATTTACTAAAACTAGCGCATATCTGATCATGTGTGGGATTATGATCGTATTAGCCTTGACTAGCCATAATCAAGGTGGAGTGATTAGCATACTGCCTCAATGGAGAAGTCCTATGACTAGCTTTTTCAATATCATTGTGAACATGCTTATCGTTCTTATATTAATATTGGTTATTCGAAGAATCATTCATAAGAAGGAGTTGGTATCCTATGAAAATTGAAGTGAAGAATTATACGAAGACAATCGGTAAAATAAATGTTCTTGAAAATGTGAATGTTTGCTTTAATAACGGGAATATATATGGGATAGTTGGAAAAAACGGAAGTGGGAAAACAATGTTGTTAAGAATGATTGCTGGTCTCATAATACCAACAAGTGGGGAAGTGAGGGTAGATGAGAAACTATTGGGCAAAGATATGTCGTTTCCAAATAATTTAGGAATTTTACTTGAGAAACCGAGTTTTCTTCCTAATATTACAGGATATGAAAATTTACAAATGTTAGCTAAAATTCGAAATATAACCTCGAGTGAAAATATTCAAAATTTCATGGACTTATTTGATTTGGATTGGAAATCCAAAAAGAAATTCAAGGAATATTCTCTCGGTATGAAGCAGAAATTGGGGATCATTCAAGCAGTAATGGAGAACCAAGAAATCGTCATACTAGATGAACCTTTCAATGCATTAGATGAGAATTCAGTGGGCATTTTAAGAAATTTTTTGAAAAAATTAAAATCAGAAGGGAAGTTAATCGTGATGACATCACATAACAAAGAAGATATTCAATTATTGTGTGATTATACGTTTATTATCGATGAAGGTAAAATTATAGAATCAGATTCTAGTTTTTGTACGAGTAATATTCAAGACTTAGTGTAAACTAATTATCGATCTTCGCTCTATCAGACGGGAAATACTCTAGGCGGTCATGTATACCATGGCAATCAGATTATTTACATTGAGGTGTAGCCACGCGCTCTGTGCTTGGCAGCTTGCACTAAACCATTAACGCCTTCTAGGAGTCCGTTGGTCATTCTGGTGTGAAACCATCGCAGAATGCCTTCTTGATGTTCCTTAATCGTCTTACGATGCATCGGCTCCAGCTTGGAACGTATTGCCCAACCGATCCATTCGTTCAGGAATAAGTCGGCATAAATCTGCCTCACCATCCAGAACTCCTGCATGGCCAACTTCAAGCGGTAAGCCCACCCAGTTTGCAAGTTGCTATCTTTCAGACGTTCGAGCGCAGCCTTATGTTCATGGCACAGGTTCGATTCATTATTCAGCCAGATGTATTTGCTCTTCTTGAGTTCTGGCTTTTGCTTTTGCTCGGCGATTCGCACATCATCAACCGCTTCATTCACCAGCTTCATCACATGAAATTTGTCAAACGTGATCGCTACTTTCGGGAAAAAATCCTGAATGCCACGAATAAAAGCCGGAGACATGTCACAGTTATTTCTTCAATCTGTGTTGGGTTGATTCCTTTGCTGTGTAACTGCTCCTGAAAGGTTTTCAGCGTGTCAATGCCTTTGCCTTCAGTAGCAAACAATACGATCTTGGTGTCAACTCATTATGCGTTAATATACAAGGTTCCTTAATTTGTAATGTAGTCTGAAACTTACCCATGATCAAATTATTTTCATTGCTTGATGAGGTCCACAATAATATCCACCGCCAGTCAGTATAGACAATTTAGCTTAGTGTCAGACATTAACCATCACAAGGACGCGTCAAGTGATATTAATAGAACATTTATTCCCATTCCTTCCTATGCTATAATGTAACTATCATGGTGATGGAGGTTGACTATGTCTGAAAAACGATTTGAGCGAATGGAAGATATGCTGGCGCAATTGATTCAAATGGTAGCTGATACTAACAAATCATTCAGTGCGTTGGAGCAACGATTCGAGGCTGAGAGTGAGCTTAACCGATTACGGCATCAAGAACTGCTGAAGGAGAGCAGGAACTTGATCTTCGAAGTAGACCACATTAGAAACCAATCAGCCAAGCATGATGCGGAGATATACAAACTCAAGCAACTCCAGTCTTAACACCATGATTCTAATGATGAATAAGTCATTCAATTATACATGAACGCAAGTTTATAAGGGCTCGTCCTTCTGGCATAGTGGGACTGGCCTTTTTTTGTGTGTGTTGGAACTCTGCATTGTATACGAAGACATATCAACATACGGTACTACAACTCTATCACTGGTTGAAGGTGGAAGTAAACAATTAAAAATTTGATATGTACGAAATTATTGCAATTCAAGCATTTCATTATTGACAATAATATTGAAAAAGATTATCATTATCGATGTCTAAATAAATGATAATGATTCTCATTATATAAGTGTACATACTAAATGAGTTATTAGACAAAGGAATGGGTTCACGTAATGATTAAGAAAGCAAGTGAAATGCAACAGGAGAATTCGACTACAGAGGAACAAAAACAAGAACGGGTCGCATCTCGTCCTTTGGTGGCCACGCTTATTTTATTTGCGGGGGTAGCTGCTTTATTTTTTGGATTAGGGGCGTCCATTTCATTGGGTGCGGCAAATATTGATTTCAAAACCGTGTGGGAAGGAATATTTCAATTTAATCCCGATCTGACCTCCCATCAAATTATTCAAGAGCTGCGTCTGCCACGTGCCCTTGCGGCTAGCTTGGTTGGTGCTTGTCTGGCGGTCTCAGGTGCTATTATGCAAGGGATGACCCGAAATCCGCTCGCCTCTCCTTCGATCATGGGCATTACAGCTGGGTCAGCTTTCATGGTTGCCATCGCCTTCGCCTATTTTCCTGGTACTTCCCATGTTGGACTTATGATTTGGTCGTTCGCAGGTGCGGGAATAGCTGCATGTATTGTTTTTGCTATAGGGATTTTGTCTAAAGGTGGTTTAACTCCTGTGAAGCTCGCGCTTGCAGGGACCGCTGTTGGAGCTTTGCTAAGCTCATTCTCCTCAGCAATTGCGATTCATTATGATGTTGCCCAAGATATTAGCTTTTGGTATGCGGGCGGGGTGGCAGGAGTAAAGTGGGTTAGCATTCAGCTGCTGTTGCCCATTGCTGCTTTCGGTCTCATAATGGCTTTTACGATAGCTCGTTCCATTACTGTATTGAGCCTTGGTGATGATGTGGCCAAGGGATTGGGACAGCGAACCGCACATGTCAAAGTACTCGGTATAATTGTCGTTTTGCTATTAACAGGCGCTGCGGTATCTGTCGCTGGTACAGTGGGATTTATTGGACTGGTCATTCCCCATATCACTCGTTTTTTGGTTGGAATGGATTATCGTTGGATTATTCCTTGCTCGTCCATTCTAGGAGCACTAATTCTCGTGCTTGCAGATCTTGGAGCACGAATGATCAATCCTCCTTTTGAAACCCCAGTTGGCGCCATTACAGCAATGATAGGTGTTCCTTTCTTCCTCTACCTTGCACGGCGTGAAAGGAGAGGGTTGTGATGGAAAGCGTTAAACATATAAATAAACGAGCCGTTGCTTCCATGGGGATTCTGGCCTTATTAATTGTATTATCATTTTTTATCAGTTTGAATATGGGTTATATTCGTATTGCCCCGATCGATGTAATCAAAGTTTTCATAGGTGCAGGAACTGAAGAAAATCAGCTAGTTCTGTTTGATTTTAGACTGCCGCGGATGGTCATTGCTTTACTCATTGGTGCGGGTCTGGCTGTATCTGGCGCGATTCTACAAGGCGTGGCCCAAAATGGGCTCGCTGACCCAGGTATTTTAGGGATAAATGCTGGAGCAGGATTAGCTGTAGTTTTATTTATCTTCTTTGTTCAAGGAACATCTTCTGGGCTTGGTATGCTATCAATATTTGTTATGCCGCTTGCTGCTTTAGCCGGGGGGATGTTAGCTGCGTCTCTGATCTATGCGTTGGCCTGGAAGAAAGGGGTTACGCCTGTTCGCCTGATATTAGTAGGCATTGGTATCAATGCTGCATTCGGGGCTGCACTTATTATATTTCAATTGAAGATGAACCCGCGTGATTTTATGCAAGCAACGATTTGGCTGTCCGGCAGTATTTGGGCGACGAATTGGAAGTTTGTAGTGGCTATGTTGCCATGGATTATCATCCTTATACCATACACTTTCTACAAAGCTCGTTATTTGAATGTATTAAGTTTGGGAGACCATACGGCAGTTGGGTTAGGTGCAGCAGTGGAGAAGGAACGCAGAATATTATTGCTCACGGCCGTAGCTTTAGCAGGATCTTGCGTGGCCATGGGGGGCGGTATTGCCTTCTTAGGACTTGTAGCTCCTCATTTGGCACGGCGTATTGTGGGACCGAAGCATGAGATGCTACTGCCATCAACCGCTTTAATGGGCGCTCTACTGCTGCTTGTATCTGATACCATTGCGCGTAATATATTATCTCCTTCCGAAATACCGGTAGGTCTTGTTGTTTCGGCATTAGGAGCGCCTTATTTTATTTATCTTTTGATAAAAACGAATTAAAGGAGTGTAGCATCAATGGGCGATTGAAGTAATGAAACAAGAGACAGAAACGATTAAAGAGGAGCAATTAGTAAGTGCATTAGCTTAAAATCACTCATAATTTTAAAAAGGAGTGCTTCAAATGAACAGAAAAGTTAAATCAGCCATTATTCTTAATTTGTTACTATGTGTCATATTATTGGTGAGCGCGTGCTCGACTTCGTCCAATACCAGTACAGCAAGCGACAATGCATCAACTTCCGAAACAACTGAAACAACTCAGCCAACAGAACGGATCTTAGAGGATGCTATGGGGAATGAGGTGGAAATTCCCGCAAATCCCCAAAGCATCATTGCTTCCTATCTGGAGGATCATCTGGTTGCGCTAGGTGTAAAGCCTGCTGCACAATGGTCGATAGCCGATGGAACAAGTGTGCAAAATTATTTGCAGGACTCTCTAAATGAAATTCCAACGATTCCTTCTGATCTTCCTTTTGAAGCCGTGATGAGTTTTTCACCTGACTTGATCCTTATGGATACTGCTGGAATGGTTGAAGGCGACAAATATGAGCAGTATTCGAAGATTGCCCCTACATACGTTGTTGCCAGCGACGAGGACAATGACTGGCGGAAAAAGCTGCTGAGAATCGGCGAAGTGTTGAATAAAAGTGATGAAGCTAAGGAAGTATTGGAAAATTACGATCTGAAAGCAAAGGAAGCAAAGGAGCAATTGGAACAGGAGATCGGAACCAAACCTGTCGCCATCCTGTGGGTTACGGCGAAAAGCATATATGTCCCGAATGTGAATTTATCTAGTGGAGCTGTGTTGTATGGAGATTTAGGATTGACTGCGCCTCAAGCGATCCAAGAAGTGTCTGAGACGGGTACCGCCAATTGGAATGCACTTTCACTCGAGAAATTAGCAGAAATGGAAGCGGAGTATGTATTTATTGTCAATGGCAAAGGTGTAACGAAAGACGAACTGCTGCAGGATCCGGTATGGGCTGGAATCCCCGCTGTGAAAAATGGCCGTGTGTACGAATATGACAAACAAGCCAGCTGGCTGTACACAGGAGCTATAGCTAATCTTCAAATGATAGATAATGTGATGGAGAGTATTCTGAAGTAATAACCATTAATCGAACTAGCGACAATCAGGAGGATCAAATAAAATTGCAGCCATGAGCATTGTACCGGTGCCTGATGACTGGCGCTCGTCTCTTCGTGAACTGGGACAAATGCTAAATAAGGAACAGTTGCTTGATGAGCGTTGGGCACCTTGCTACTTTCCCCACTTTGCAGGCGTGACCTTCAGATCGAATATTATGCAAGACGTGTTGTATTAGTGGTAGTGCTTCCCTTCATTATGAGCAGCAAGTTCCTGTAATCCTTACGATTAACTGGATATTCGGCTGATTAGTTACCCAACTACCTTTAATCGAAACGCTGGCTTCCACTATTTATGTACTTGGGTAACTAATCTTCGATTTTCATGCGATTTGGCTGCGAATATGTGAAGTTGGTACCATTAATTAGAGGTAGTGGGTAATAAATTTACTTTTATCGAGTCGTGCGGCGCTGTGCGTGGAAGTAATCTCGATTACTCGGTTGAGCGAAAAATGAAAATTGCAGCTATCCCCCTCTCTTTAAAGAACACATGTTCCCCTTTCCTTCCTGTGTTATAATGTAACTATCATGGTGATGGAGGTTGACTATGTCTGAAGAACGATTTGAGCGAATGGAAGGTATGCTGGCACAATTGATCCAAATGGTAGCTGATACTAACAAAACAGTCAATAATACAGAAGGCCGAATGGATCGCATGGAGTCGCGTATGGAACAAGTTGATGATCGTATGGATCGCATGGAGCAACGATTCGAGGCTGAGAGTGAGCTTAACCGATTACGGCATCAAGAACTGCTGAAGGAGAGCAGGAACTTGATCTTCGAAGTAGACCACCTCAGAAACCAATCAGCCAAGCATGATGCGGAGATATACAAACTCAAGCAACTCCAGTCTTAACACCATGAATCTAATGATGAATCAGTCATTCAATCATACATGAACGCAATTTTACAAGGGCTCGTCCTTCTGGCATAGTGGGACTGGCTCTTTTTGTGTGTGTTGGAATTGAAATTTACATTGTTCATAATAGCTCATTGGATCCCAGCACTGTATACTATGACATATCCTGAGAGAAAGGGGGATCATATGAAATTACGAACAGCATTATGTATGAAGATAGCAATTGTGATCATATTATTAACAGCTTGCAACAGTTCTGAAGTAGAAAAATTGGATTTCTCTACATCTCATTCAGCTGCAGTGGAGCACTTATCGATTGAAACCCTTGAAGATTGGATCGAAATCTCAGACCATGTCATAGTAGGAGAATGGATAGCTTCCCGTCCTTATGATACGTATCAGGAATATGATGTTCAAGTACAAGAAGAAATCAAGGGAAACATATCAAAATCTATCATTCAAGTGTATTCATCTGAGCCATGGAAAGAAGAGAATAAGGATTATCTGCTCTTTTTGAGCAGTAATGACAGTGAGTACCGCGAGCAAGTTGTGTACACAGTAATTGGTGTTCCGAATAGTATAGAAGCGGGTCAGATCAAGATAGGACCCCTCCAAGACAAGAACATTGACCAGCTAATAAAGACAATCCGAGAGTCGCCAAACCAAAATGTTTTCCGAGAAAAACATAAGGTTATTCAGTCAGCTGCTAATATAAATGAACTTATAGAACTGTCTGACTATATCGTTCACTTACGTCCGATGGCAATTGCTTTCGAAAATCCGTCTCTAAAGGCAGTGGAGTTCGAAATACTCGAACAGTTTAAGGGAGATGACCGGATGAAAGAAAAGCAAATCGTCAGATTGCCTGCGACCGTTGAATTGGGAGAGGAATACTTGGTGTTCTTTCGCATATATGAATCAGAACGAGAGGAAGCAAACCCCGGCATCACGTTAACAACACGCGAAGGCAGTGTCATATCAATGGAAGACGATCAATTGTGGGAAAATATAGTACAAAGTTTGGGAAAGAACATATCAACTATATCTGAATAATAGTTTGCACATAACAGATAGGTTAATCAATAAGAATAGATGGCCTCAACACTTGGCTGTCTATTTTTATTTATAACTATCGAGTATTAGTGGTAGTACTTCCCTTTATTATGGGTAGTAACTTCCTGTAATCCTTACGATTAATCGATTTTTGAGCTGATTAGTTACCCAACTACCTATAATCGAAACGCTGGCTTCCACTATTTATAGTACTTGGGTAACTAATCTTCGATTTTCATGCGATTCGGCTGCGAATATGGGAAGTTGATACCATTAATTAGAGGTAGAAGGTAATAAAGTTCATACTGTCTAGGAAGTGTGCCAGCCAAGTACTGAACTGTATTGGGACCTATTCAATCAGTGCATACTTTGATACAATAACCATAATTTGTTTGTGAGGATGACTCCAGTGATCTACAGCGCAAAGGTCACAACAGTGGAGGGCATCCTTTTCTTACGTTTCATATAATATGATCATTAGAAGCGTCAACCTCTAGACAATGTGTGCGTCTGCTAACGGGTACTGTGGTTCAATAATGATGTGAACGAAAGGGTGCTAGTGAATGAAAATAATCAATATCATATTAGGTTCATTATTGATCATATTCAGTGGACTCAACTTCCTGAATGATTGGAATCCATTGATAGGGCTTCGCAGGAGGAATTGCTTCCATAAGCACGGAACTTATCCTGACCTCTGATAACAAAGCTAATCGAAGTATAAAGCTTCGCGCTGGGCACACATCGTATCTAATCAGTGTCATCTATATATATATAATTGCCTTGTTGTATCAATCGGGAATGCTGAACGATCCCATTAACGGATTCGCACTAATCTTGTTAGGCGTTATTCTAGCCTTCCCATTATCTATGTTATATTACCGCATAAAAGGTGAACGTATGAGAAAATAGCTTGGTTGCTGTCCTACATTGTAGCTTACCTTCCGTATGATCGAGAATCTATGCATAAAGTGGAATTAACTCACAGAGTAGTCGAGTAAGGAAAAATGATAGGAACGAATATAGTGAATTATAGTCAATTCTTATTAGCTGCTCTTGTCTCTCATAGCATGGATCATGGTGGAAATCAAACCTGTGACGTAGTAGAGCAATAGCCCAACGAATCCGATTAACCCAACTAGAAACAAATAAACGCTAGTAATCACAGCGCTAAATTGATCGGTATGTGTGACCAGTTTGAAATTGGATTGAACAAGATCTTGTCGGTCTACCATGGACACATCATAAACAATGTCTCTATTGGTCAAATCGTTAGCTGGCACCTTGAACTCCCCTCTCTTCGTTAAGATATATGGAAGTTCTTCCATCTCACATTCGCCAAATCCATACAGTTCGATGTAACCATCAGGATGAGTCGTTTCACCCCAAATTCCTTCATACGCTGGCAACGTCTTGGCTGACCATGAGGAACCTCCCATTATCATGTCGTCGATGTCAATGTTTACACTTTCAATATCATAGTTGCAATGCTTCTTACCGTGAGCGATCACAGCATCCTGGAGCTTGCCTTCCGTATAATCAAGTTTCCAAGCGTAGTAGAGTGGATAAGCCACCATAGTACATAGAAAAAAACCCATAAGAAACAAAGGCACTCTAGTGAATGGATGCAATGAAATTCCCCCAATGTCTTGGATGATTTTTGCTATATCGAGGCCACCCAATATATTCCTCATGCTTACTATATAATAAGAATCTTCATAAAAATACAAAAATATGATTGAACATGATCAGTTGTTAATCTATGCATCTGGGGAATCACTCTTGGAATTCGGCATGTCGAATAACTTTGCAGAATTTTGGGGCAATATCTGCACGGCACAGAGAATTTGTGATACAATGACAACTCTAACTTGGTGCGGAAGAAGTGAATAGCGGTATATTTGATCAGCAATAACATATAGGTTACGCGCTTGTAAAACGTTTTCTATATAAGTTTAACGATAAAGGACGGTTCTCTCAGAGAGGATAATTGGCTAACAAATAATTACAGACTGGGGGAAGTGATTGTGGAGTTTGTACTATATTTGCTCGGCGGAGTTCTCGACATACTGAGTGTGTTGTTACTGATTCTGACCTTGTTTGGATTTGGAATACGAGACAATCTTAAATATATGTTATTCGTATCCGTGTTGATCGTCTTACCTTCGTATCCGTTAAGGATACTGGAATTGGATGCAGTAGATATTATTGCACATACAATCTTACTATTCTTATCACTGCGTATGATCTTTCTTATTCCCTTGCTATATGCGTTTCTTGTCATGATTATTGGATACATAGTATTTGTTCTCATTCAATATTTTCTTTTATTGGGTGCTGGAGAATTGGATATTGATCCGCTCTCTATAAAAGCAAGAATATATCAAGCTGTCACATTTCTCATAATCGCGGGTATATGCTACTTCCTTCGTCGTAAGAAATTGCACTTTAGCTTTGTTCCTGATGACTTGCGCACCCGTGTGAAGCTGACGACTATACATCGTCAACTCGTGGTGTTATCTGTATTTGCATTTTTCCTATTAATATATGGACTAACGCATGCTTACTACATTGGAGATCTCCTAATTCTGCTTCCCATCTTCTACATTGTTATAGGGGTTTTCGTCTTATTTCTTATATTGTTTATCAAGATTGAGTATAAGAGGGGCAGAGAGAGGAGGAAGAAATATGGTGGGGTGTAATTATCTTTTAGTTACGGTGGAATGATTAATAAATCAAACACTTCTCTTGCTAATTTGTAAATCAAACAGTAAGTATTGCATTTGAAATGTAGTTTGCTTTTGCGATGTAATTATATGGTGCTCATACAATTCTATCAATATATAATTACTGTATGTTTCATTTTTTCAGTAATTCTTTTGGTACTTCTGGTTGATGAAATACTACATGGCATGCAACAGAAACAACAATTGTAGCAATACCAACTAAAAAAATAGATATAAGTTTAACGGTTTTTTTCATAGGGTTATCGTCCTTTCTTGATGAAATGTTGTATAATATATTTATTAAAAATTATTTTAAGTGGGGTACAGCATGGAGACATTAAACTTTACATTGTTCATGATCTTATCAGTTGCTGAAGTAGTAGCAAATGTTATTCTAATGTTTACAATTTTTCGAATACCTAAAAAGCACTATCTTATGCATGCAGTTTTCATGGGTATAGTAATGTCATATATTTCACATAATGTGAGAAATATCGAAGAGCTAACTTCGTTTGCAATTATTATTCAAGTGACATTACAGTTTTTATTTGTTTGGCTAATGTACAGAATTCAAGTGTTTTATTCGTTAATAATTTCGATATTATCTTACTTTATATATGGTATTGTTCAGTTGCTCTTGATATTTCTATTAAATGCAGTTGGAATTATAGAAATGGACCAGCTGTCAACTAATATTTATATAGGGTATTGTCTCCAGTTACTTACAGTGATTTTAGTTATAATAATTTCAGAAGTACTTGAAAGGAAACAGATTGGTTTTAATTTTGTACCTCATAGCGAGTTTGCACCAATAGAGTTAAGTAAAGGAAACATTCTATTTACAGTAGTAATTGTGTTATGTGTTGTAGCATTTCAAATGCTATATTACTTTTCCGTAAAACATAATTTCTTAGAGGGATTTATAGAATGGCTAATTATCAGTATTATTTTGGCAGTAGTACTAATATTTTTAGCAATCAAAAAGGAGAAAAGCGATGATCTATAAACTCTCCGAAAGTTTAGCGATAAAGCTAAAAAAAATAAACCCAGAAGAAACCGCATCTGTGGATGTCATGAAGTTTGGGTTGGCGGTCCTACTTAATGGGTCTTTTATCCTAATCCTATCAATATTAATTGGGATCGGTACAGGACAGTTCGTGGGAACTCTCCATGTGTTGGCAGCGCTTGCACTATTGCGTAGTGTTAGCGGTGGGTACCATCTGCCTACTTCTGAGTGGTGCGTAGTTGTATCAACTGCAATTGTTACTATTATCCCACATTTACCTATCAATACGCAATGGTGTATACTATTAACAAGTAGTAGTTTAGTCTTGGTTCTTCTGTTCGCACCGTCCAAGATAGAGAACCAGACCCGTATACCTAGTAAATACTTTCCGCTGCTGAAAGTAATCGCAACTATTATGGTAGCCAGCAACTTCTTCATCATGTCCTCGGCGGTTGCGGGTGCATTCTTCGTTCAATCTGTGTTGCTCATTCGCAAGTGGGAATTCCGACGCACGAATGTAGATGTAGCGAAGTGAAGCAAAGGGGTGGTGTACGGTGTTACCTGATATTTCGGAAGAAGAATTGAAGGAAATTCGAATTCCTGTACTTCAACGGCATGATTCGGGCGAAAGCGAGATCGTACTGATAAAGATTGTAGATATATGCAGCATTACAACAGATGGCCGCCATCTCGTACTGGATACAGTAGAGGGAACCTATCATATGATGGCGACACTCGATGATGTGGGTGAACATCTGGCTCCTATGCTTGGGTTGGAGAAGATTGATCGCGTGAATTATATCCAGCCTAGTAAGGTGACTTATTATGATTCCTTGTATCGGAAGCTGTACTTCGATGAAACCATTTCATCCCAAACGAAGTTCGCGACTTATTCACAACGTTATATGAAAATGGTGGAGTCAATGCTTGGCGAAGAGAAGGATCTGGCAAGAGCTTAATCGCAATCAATAAGAGCCATCCGCTATGGGTGGCTTTTTTTATTTTATTAGATGATGCTAATGGGGGGACGCTTTCTGGATTGGACTAAGGTTTTTCTTTTTCATATTCTTACAGCTATTGAAGGTTCAGCTGTATTTCTGTTGATGGTGAAATTGTTTCGCTACACAATAAGTGAGTTGTGGAAGGAAATTTTTTTCGCCGTTCTGTTCACTTCCTTTGTGAACTATCATCTGTGGCACAATGAATTGATTACAGCGTTTACTTTCTTGATTCAGATGGGCATGTTGTTATTGTTTAATTACTTCATTCTGAGATGTAATGCTATACATGCATTGATTGTACTGTGTGTGGGATTTGGATGCTATAACTTGATTCAGCTTGCTGTGTTGTTATTGTTCGACATGACAGGATTGCAATTAATTCAAGAGATTGACGGAAGTAATCCTACAACGACATATAAGGTGCAAATAGTCATGGCAGTAACAAGTTGGGTTTTGACTTATATCATTTCGAACAAACGAATCGGTTTCACTTTCGTTCATGTAGCAAGCAAGCACACGGTAGCTCCGCATAAAATATGGATTGGTTTAAGTGTCATTTCCATATTTTCAATCTTACTTGCGCTTTCAATCTATATGTTCCTAGTGAATGGTGGCATTCATGAGTGGGGGCTATTAGTATTCCAAGCGATTTCGATCGGCACAATACTGTATTTGGCTTATTTCAAAGAAAAGCAAATTTATCAAAATCAGAAACAAGCATATCTGGTTCAAAGGAAGTACGACAGATAGAAGGGAGGAGTTCATGTGTCGGAGTGGGTGTTTATTCCTATATACATGTTAGGCTCCTTGTTCGATTGGATTGGCGTTATTGTCTTGTTAGGTGCATTGTTTCGCACAGATATCCGGATGCTGAAGGTTCGAATTTTGCTGAGTTGTTTGGTGTTTACTGTGATCAATTACATGATGCAGATAGAATGGGGACTTCTTGAGATTCATATTCTAATTCAGTTCATTATGTATATTATGGGAATTCAGTATGTATTTGAAGTGAAGTGGGGTCATGCGATTCTAATGGTCTTTGTTGGCGTTATTGCCTATGTCATTATACAACTGTCGGTGATGAACCTGTATCAATTGGTAGGTTATGCAGATGTCCCAGAAGTGACTCCTAGTAATCCGAAGATTTTGCTACATCAATTTACAAGTGGAGGTATTGCTTGTGTGCTCGCTTATTGGCTAAGGCGCTTTCGAATTGGCTTTCTCTTCATCAAGCAAAAGACTCATGTAGCTCGTATACCGTACCGTTATGTTGCGTTGCTTTTGCTTAGCACAACCTTTGTCTTTCTCATGAATGAACTTATATATAATATCCTTATTCTTAAGGAACAAGCAGACTTCTTATGGCCTGCCATAATTATGAATGGTATCGCAATTCTTATTGCGGGGTACATAGCATTACAAGAGCAACTGAAGAAGATGAAGAATAAAAGTGCTTACCTCAGACAATGAGCAGTATGTGAATCTAAAGAATCATTCAGAAGTGAGGGGGAGTGATAATAGATGCAATAACCTCGGGATAGTGGATCGGACACAAATACAAGCAGAACAAGTACATACGACATATGTATTGCAATTTTCAGCAGTTTTACTGGCAGGTCTCTTCATTGCTACGTGCAAACGGTATAGAATTGGCTTCATTGCATATGGTAAACCTAATCTAATGCAATTTGCTGTCCGTAAATGGGTCTTACTCGGTGTGATGTGTGTTGGCCTTATATTAAGCTTGATCCCTTACTACCTGTTTCATGTTCAAGGGCAACCAGATATGGCTTGGTGGATCATGATCGTTTATACAACGTTAATTGTTGCGCTTCTCATATATTTCTACAAGTACGAAAAGCACAAATACCTCCAAAACCGACAAGCGTACTTAGCGAAGAAATAGCAAGCAATAGAACGGAGTAAAGGAGAAAGGAATCAACCATGCATACTTGGGAGAACATGGTCTTGTTCATCACGATGTCGGTGATTGAGACGCTTACAATACTTACACTTATCTTGACGTTAGCGAGGATATCCATTCAGACGTATTGGCGTGTAATGGTAGTTACAACTCTGATACAAGCATATATTCACTACTTGTTGTGGTCGGTAGAGTCTCTGCATCCGTATATCGTGATGATGCAATTGGGCTTATTTTTGCTGCATGCACGGTATATTTTTCGGCTTCAATGGTTTTCATCTATTATATTAGTTGGGGCATGCTCTTTCTTCTATATTATCATGCAGATTCTCGCCTTATTCCTGTGTGATGTAACGGGCATAGCACAAGCGGATCAGATCAACGTACAGATTGCGAGGACAACATATGTTCAGCAGCTTGTATCTATCGGCATGACAGGCATCGTGATTTGGATTTGTTATCGGCACAAGCTTGGATTTACTTTTTTCTATGGAAAGATGGTCGAGGAGAAGCGACCTATGCGGAAATGGCTGTTATTGGGATGTATGTTTATTGGAAATAGTATTTGCTTCGTCCCGACTACCAAGTATCTGGTTGATAACAACACCAATGATATGTGGCTGGTGGTTGTGGTATACGCTGTAATCACTGCCGTCCTGCTCATCTACTTTTACTATACAGAAAAAGAGAAGTATATGAAGACGCGACAAGCGTACTTGGTGAGAAAATAAGGAAGGGAAGGGGAGCGGTGCCGTGAATAAGAGAGAGCTTGTCTATCTCAATCGTGGTTAGCTTCATGAACCGTTCTTCGACCTGTTCATCGCACCATAATCATATAACTTGTCGGGTGCTGTAGTATTATCTGAGTGAAGGGGATAGTGACGAAAAGGGCTGACAATAGTAAGGATGTGAATAGGGAATGCGCCAAAGTATCTGTATAATCCGTGAAGCTGAACTCAAGGTGACTATCGTATCTTGGAAGTGGGCGGAAATGAATACTATTTCAAAAATGTGCAAACTGGTGGTGAAGCAAAGATGAATAGGAAATGGGGATTGATTGCGGTTAGTACGATCGTGTTGATAGTAGTGTGCTCTTTTTTGTTTCAATGGGGGAACGCAAGTGAACCCATCGATAATCCTCCCTTAGACGAAATCACTTATACAATGTCAGGCGAGGGTTCACAATGGGAGGTGACTAACTACCGAATTTATCGCTCAGAAGATCAAATAGTCAGAGGCTCAGCTAAATTGCATTATTTGGGTGTGATTCAAGATATTCAAGAATCTCGGTATTTGAAATTTCGAATCGTAGAGATTCAACCAGGAGTAGGAGCAACCACTGTCTTATCCAGCTCATATGAAGGTGAAAATACAATTATCAATATGGAGAAGAGGATGGAGGATTTGGGGCAGATTTCGAGCACTCCGACCGAGAATGAATTATCTATGGAAGCTGAGGATTTTGAGACAACTCGATTCGAAATTGAATGGAAAGATAGCCAAGGCAATCTTCATAATGAGTCCTTCGACTTGTCAATCACTCAGTAATCATATAACTTGTGGGTGCTGTATTATATTCTGAGTGAAGGGGATAGTGACGAAAAGAGCTGACAATAGTAACGATGTGAATGGGGATGCGCCAATGTATCTGCATAATCTGCGAAATAGAACTCAAGGTGAATGTGGTACTAATGAGCGTTTAGCATTTTTATCAAATTTATGTTTCTGTGCTGTTCGAATATCCTCCTCTAGTACGTCCAATGATATACCATCGTATTGGGCTAACACTTTATTGACAGATTGAGAAAGGAGTTTATTGTGTTCGTCCAACAAAAATACGCCTTCCTCGAATGAAACAGATGCATAATGTCCATCATTCGGATCTCGCTTCAGGAATAACACTACGTTATCGTTCTTGTGCACTTTGGTTTGTAACGAATAACTGTTCGGCACGCCTAGTTGTGCATAAATGATCGTGCTTTCATCTGTTGATCCATGCAGTACCTTCTTGACCTTGATCTTGACATCAGCAGTGGTGTAAGTATTAGGTTTGTCGAATTTGTCAATAAACTTCTGATCCAGCGGCGTACCTGATTCGGCTAAACGTTTTGTTTTTACAGCGTCTGTTGCCACTTCACCTATGATGACTAGATCAGATAAACCCACAAGTTGATTTAATGACGACATAGGTATTACATAGAAAGGCCCAGAATGTGAACCGACTATTTTGTTGTCTAGGTTTGGATTTGTGTTATACCTGTCATTATTTTCTGCCAGATACCAGGTATATAGTAAGAACGATAGTACGAGTAGTACTGTGCAAATAACAATTAAGGTCATGGCTTGGATTCGGTTCATCTTCATTGCATCTCCACAAGCTGAATATCCGCCAGCTCGAACTCATCATTCCATAGTTCATAGGCAACTTCGACACGTCCAGGGGATACGCCGTGCCCCAGCTCTGCTGCCATGGAAGCGATCACATACCCATTGTCTATCCGATGACGACGATGATTTTTCAAGACGACTTGATCGTACCACATGCGGGTGTCGCTTTCCAAATAGGTATAAGTGTAAGCTTCCTCGTTCACTGTCAAGGTGAATGTACGTGTGTCTTCCTGTTGGGAAACGGAATGTGTGATCACTTGTTCTGCATCCGCCATCGGGTCCGGAAGATGGATTTCTGTTAGATCCTCCCGAAGTATATGAGCTTCGCTTGCATATACACCGGTCCCGTACCCTGTAGTTAGGATAAGGATAAGTTCTTCGTGTCCATCTCGGTCCAAATCAGACAAGCTTAGTCTAGGCGCATAGGTGGGATTGACTACGTTCACCCAGTCGAATGTATTAGACATTTCGCTCCATTGAACGGTAATGGGGCTATATATGCCTTGGTCTTCCTGTTCGACTCCTGTCACACGGATCGATGCATCTGGATGTTCGGCTAGCAGTACTTCTTCCTTTGCTGGTGGCTGGCCATCGTCCAATGGCATTTCGGTGAGGCTACCTTCTTCCACTTGTTCATTCGCGATATCTTCCTGTGATTGGGAGGAAGGTTGTTCAGGTGAGCCTGTTGCACAAGCTGTAAGAATGCCAAAAAATAATGCGGTTATTAAAGTAGCTTGAATCCATTGGGTCATGTGAATTCTCTCCTTCACAGAAACTTTCTGGTCAATGGAGCCTATAACATACAAGACGATCTTCCGTGAATAATAGTTTGGTAAACGTAGTATGAGATTTCTGATTTTATTAATCGATCAAATTTCGTAGGATGGAATGACTATTATTAGTGGCAATAGCTTGGAGGTAACTAATGGGTTTGATCAGAAGACTTCGACCGATCTTGTTTATCTCAATAATATTCCTATCAGCCTGTATGGGGAGAGGTGGATATGAGGAACAAGAACAAGTCAACATAAAGATTGCTTACTGGGATGAGAAATTGTTCGATGAAAACTATGGGAATTTCTTGATGCTTGAGTTCCCGCACATTCAATATGAGATTATCCCAATTCGTTCGATTTATAGTAGTGAGGATCCTTACGAGGAACTTGCGGAAATGGTAGAACGTGAGATGCCAGATTTACTGATTCTTCAACCAGCTATGCATAACTATTTATTAAGTCAGGATAAATTTGAATCCTTAGATATACACATGAAGAATCATAATCTTCCGTTAGAAGAATTTCATCCTGGTGTATTAGCGTCTCTAAGGTCAGAATCGGATCATTTGCTCTATGGTATCGCACCAACTTTTACTCAAAATCTACTTTTCTACAATGAGGATTTATTTAGATCGACTGGCGTTCCGATACCTGAAGAACAATTGATGTGGTCTGACTTCTTCACACTTATTGGAAGATTCACGCAAGAGGAAGGCGCTCCGGGGATGGTCATGGAAGGAGGTACACTGTGGGGATTTTTGCTGCAGGCTGGTACTTTACAAGGCTTAGACTTTGTTGAAGCAGATACAGGCAACACTATTCTGGCGACGGATCAGTGGGAAGCATTAACGGAACAAGTGACTGATTTAGTTCGTAACCAATCTCTTGTATTTACAGATGGTTCGCAACTGCTGCAAGGTGACGCTTTCCAAAGAGGGGAAGCTGCCACAACTTTTCAGACGGATTCTTATCTTAGTGTTCTTGCAAATCAAGAGGATTTTGTATGGCGCTATAGTCTGCAACCAATCAATGCGAATGGGATATCTGCTGGTGTACAGCTGGAGCAGGTTTGGTCCATTGCGAAAGGTGCAGCACAACGTGAGGGAGCTATGGAAGTTCTTTCATTTATCCTATCTGATAATATGGAGCGGATTTTCCAACAACAAGGGAAGTTGCCAACACGCATTCCAACGGACACAACTGAAGATAACCTGTTAGAACTTTACGAATATAACGTAGGTTCTCATGTCGGAGATTATTCGCAAATCATCGAAAACTTGCCCGATCGTTTTAAGTTAGCGTTAGCGGAAGCAGGGGAAAGAGAAATCGAAGCGATTCTCCAAGGGACTACAGAGGTGAAAGCTGCTTTACAACGAATAGAAGTAGAAAGTGAGGCTGCGTGGCCTGTTACTGAATAATACAAAAAAGGCTGGACCTACTCCGGTGGGAGAGGGACCAGCCTTTCTCAATATAGAATCTTACAGCTCGATCTTCTTGACCGATGTGAGTCCGTCTACAGCTGCGATATCATCGATGACTGCTTTGTCGGCAGGCTTGTCGATGGTAAGCACCATAATCGCGGAGCCGCCGATGACTTTACGTCCTACTTGCATGGTTGCGATGTTCACATCATTCGTACCAAGCAATGTGCCGAGACGACCGACGATACCCGGCATATCTGTATGGGAGATAAGCAGGATGTTGCCAGCTGGTGCAATGTCGACCGGATACTGATCGACTTGTACGATGCGCGCACCGTAACCGTTCAGCAGGGTGCCGGCGATGGACTTCTCTTCCTTGTCTGTCTTCAAGGTCAAGCTGATCAAGTTCGTGAAGCCCTTCGTCGTCGAAGATTTCTGACGCTCGATCTTCACGTCGCGGGATTTCGCGAGATGCATCGAGTTGACGATGTTCACTTCCGATCCGAGATAAGGGGACAGGACACCCTTGACGATATAACGGGCAAGCGGAGAGGTATCCACTTCGGCCAACTCACCGGAGAAGTTGATCGTGATTTCACCAATTGCGCCGTCCACCATCTGTGCCAGGAATTGCCCCATCTTGTCGCCAAGCTCGAAGTACGGCTGCAGCTTGTTCAGTACATTCGGTGCAACCGGCGGCATATTGACGGCATTCTTGAACGGCTCGTCACGCAGGATGTGCAGCATCTCCTCGGATACGTCGATAGCCACGTTCTCTTGCGCTTCGACTGTAGATGCGCCAAGGTGCGGTGTCACGATAATCTTCGGATTGTTCAGGAACGGATGATCGGCAGCAGGCGGTTCGCTTACGAATACGTCGAAGGCCGCGCCAGCTACGATGCCTTGATCGATTGCTTCGACAAGGGCACCTTCATCGATGATGCCACCGCGCGCGCAGTTAATAATGCGGACGCCTTGCTTCATCAGTTCGAATTGCGGCTTGGACAGGATGCCGCGTGTCTCGTTGGTCAGCGGGGTATGGACAGTAATGAAGTCTGCCTGAGCGGACACTTCATCTACTGTTCCCAGCTTGATACCCAGCTTCTCGGCACGATCTTCGGTAAGGAACGGATCGTAGCCGACGACGTCCATGCCGAAGGCTTTGGCACGCTTGGCTACTTCGCTGCCGATGCGGCCCATGCCGATGACACCGAGTACCTTGTTGCGCAATTCTACACCGACGAACGCCTTGCGGTCCCATTCGCCGCCTACTGTCTTCTTATAGGATTGCGGAATGTTGCGGGCAACAGCCATCATCATGGCGAAGGTATGCTCACAGGTGGAGATCGTGTTGCCGTCTGGTGCGTTGATGACGACGATGCCTCGCTCTGTTGCGGCGTTCAGGTCGATATTGTCGACACCGACACCGGCACGACCGATTGCCTTCAGATTCTTGGCTGCTTCCATAATGCGCGGCGTCACCTTCGTCTGGCTGCGGACGAGCATTGCATCGTAGTCTCCAATGATGGCTACTAGCTCATCCTCGCTTAATCCTGTCTTCTTCTCAACGGTTACGTCGTCTGCGTCGTAGAGCTTCTGAATACCCATGTCGCTGATTGGATCCGAAATCAGTACTTTGAACATGTGGTTTCCTCCCTTGTCTGTATGTTTTTACTCATGAAAAAACCCCCAATCCCCACACGGCTTGCGTATGTATAAGGGACGAGAGTCTTACATTCGTGGTGCCACCCTTGTTCGCTGTCCGCCCAAGCGGTCAGCCTCAGTCCGTCGCAGGATACCCTGTTAGCGTGAGATCGTACACAGTCTTATGCTCCTCATGAGCAAGAACGGTTCCTGGACCGGGTCAAGGTAACGGATTATACCGGCTGCGTCTACTGCTTGTCCGCCAAGGTTCAACGCAGCTGCTCAGGAGTGCTCCGCAAGGTATTCTCCACCGGTTCGCAGCGACCACCGGCTCTCTGGAGGAGTTAGCGCTTGCTTCTTTCCTTCACAGCATTTTATAGCTATTCGTGTTGTCGATGAGTCCATAATTACTGACTCCGAATGCAAGATTTTATTAACTTTATCACGGTGCGGGATAACCGTCAATAGCTTGCTCTCCGCAAGTGATAGGTTTCACAATAGAAAGACTATGCTTTATTATTGTATCGAATGCCGATGCGTATTGCAATGACGAATTGCCATATTTCCAGAAGGTTTGCTATGCTTCACTCGTAGGTGTTTCGTGCGATGTTCGAGAAGTATTAAAGTTGACCGGCGGTCAAAAACAATGAGCGTAACTCAACCGACACGGTGTGCCTATGCAGAATGGAAGCGGGATAATCAATTAGTGATCAAATCTGATACTTAAATTCAGCGAATGTGGGGGAATTGAAGGTTTAGTGACCAAACCTGATCACTAATTTGCCGAAAATGCAAGCAATCGGAGCAAATGGTCGAATTAGTGACCACGAATGATCACTAATCATCGTAACAAGGGCAAGTATCATAAATTAGTGATCAGAAATGAGCGCTAAATTGTTCGTGCTTGCGTGTCGAGAGGGAAGAACGAGTAATCAGACGGGTTCGGGTGTAAAAAAAAGAGCGGACCATTCGTCCACTCCTTCTAACCAGCTACTTGATCGCAGAGAAGAATGGAAGCTGCGGCAGCACTTCCTCTGCGTATAGTGAATCTTGGTTGGAGCTGAAGTCATTCTCGCGAATCGCTTCTGTATCAGAGAGCAGCTGCACGAATTCACGTACGTTCGCCACGCCAAGCTTGTCAGCCTGGTCAGTTTCCAGCAGGCGATCGATGCGTGCGGCAGCATCCTGCGGATAGAACGGTTCGAACAACCGGTTCTCGTAGAGCTGACGTGAGGCAGTGTAGTTTTTGGCTATCAGATTCATCGTCTGCCATTGCTCAATAGTCGGATTCGCTGCGGCAAACAGCTGATCGGCATTCACGTTAACGTCGAAGCCTTCATTCCATTTCACCATGGATGCGTAGTAATCCCGCTGCCCTTGCAGGGCGAATGCTCTGGCTTCTGCCAGATAATTGTCTTGATTCATCAGTTCGAGCAGTTCGTCCGCATTGCGTGAATCCAAATCAATGTTCTGGAAGCCTTCGGCGAATAGCTTCAAGCTGCGAAGGTAGTTCGTCTGCGCATCTTGTAAGAGCGGTGACGAATTCGGCATAGATACTTGCGTCAGCTTGGCGTGCTGATTCTCAGCAAGCTTGGCCAGCTCACGCGCCACGGCTCTCGGATCTGCAGTGGAAGTGCCGGTCTGCAGCGAATGGCTGTATGCAAACCACTTGTTCTGAAATTCCCGATACGGCGTAAGTACGGTATGATAGAAGGAAACGAGGTATTGCTGATCATAGGCTGTATATATGGGCTCGTCAGCGAGCGCTTCCTCTGCGATAGCATACTTCTCTTCTGTTCGATCCATACCCATTTGATAACCGAAGAAAAAGGCGCCCATGATACAAATGAGCACTAAGATAAATCCTAGTGTGAGAAAATAGTCGACCCTGCCAAGTTTTTTGTTCATCGATTCGCTCCTATGATTGGGAAAAATTCAATTATTGCAAGCATCTCTGGTAAATATTCATAACAAGTATAAGGGAATTTGTCGAAAAAAGAAATATATCTTAAGGAACGGAATGGGATCATGAAAAAATTCAACTGGAAAAATATAAAGATCCGTAAAGTAAGTATCCATGATATCGATGACCGCCTGCTGCTGATTAATTTGTATGTGACCCAAGCCGTTACTTTGTTTATCGGCATCATCCTCATCGTTTTTCAGAGCAGAAACCCATTTTTATTATTTGCGCCATTCCAGAATGGGTCGCCGCTGTTGTGGGGGGCGGCTTTCGCCGCGCTTGTGCTAGTCGTAGATTTGACAGTATCCAAGTTCGTCCCCGATGATCTGGTGGATGACGGCGGTGTGAATGAACGTATCTTCCGCAGCCGCCCGCTGTGGCACATTGCTGTATTGTCAGCTGTCGTGGCCATATGTGAGGAGTTGCTCTTCCGTGGTGCGATCCAGCATGCGATTGGTCCGTATTGGACGAGTATTCTATTCGCGGCCATTCATGTCCGCTACTTGCAGCATTGGCTAATGACGGGAATGGTGTTCAGTATTAGCTATGGTCTCGGTTGGATCTATGATCAGACGGGAACGCTGTGGACTGTCATTATTGCGCATTTTCTCATCGATTTTATTATGGGCTGTATAATTCGATACAGGAGGGAAGAGCGATGAAGCGAGATAAGCTTCGTGATTGGGATAGTAGCGCTTCGCTGCCGCCCCGCTCTAGCGCACACGCTAAGAAGCAGGAGGAGGAAGCTTTGCAACAGGAACTGGAAGAGGCTGAGGAGGAGCAATCTTTGCCGCCGAGAGGAACGGCGCATCCGTCAGAAAAAAGAAAATGGAACACGCTCTACTACCGCGTGCTCCTTCTCTTGTTCATTGGTTTGACTGCCAGCTTGCTGTACTGGGGATTCCGCTCCTTACCCAGTTAACGGAATAGTGGCTAGGAAATTGCCAGTACTATGGCTCCGGCTCGTAGTTGATGTCAATCGCCCGCGGGTCCAGAAAGGTATAGCCTTCGTCAGTCAAGCGAGTAAGCAACGTATCAAGCGCTTCGGCTGTCCACTCTAACTCGTGCATTAAGATGTTGGCACCAGGGTGTAGCTGCTCCATGACGTTGTTCACAACTGCCTCTGGTGTCTGATTGTTGCGGTCCCAATCGAGCGAGCCGTTGGACCAGGTCATGAAGAGCATGCCTTCTTCCTTCGCCTTCTGCCTCACATGGTCATTCGATGAGGCGAACGGTGGGCGGAAGAACTTCGGTGAACTGCCGATCGTTTCTTCCACGATGGTCTGCACATCTTCCAGCTGCTGATCAATTTCGTCTGCGGTTGCTTTGCCTAATTCGATGTGGTCCCATGAATGATTGCCGATGATCTGTCCAGCCTCATGCAGCTGTACGAGCAGCTCTGGCTGCTTCTCGACACGGAAGCCGTTCACGAAGAAGATTGCCTTCGCATCATGCTTGGCCAACGTTGCGATCATCGAATCGAGCATGGCTTGCTCCTTAGGTCCGTCATCGAAGGTGAGCAGCACGACCTTATCATCTACGCCTTCTTCCTTCGGAACGATCCGGTATACGCTGTTCATGTAATAGTCTTCGGGAGGCGCTTCGTCCTCATCTACAGCAGGCACTTCTTCTGCAGCAGGCGGTTCAGAGATATCTTCATCCGACTGTCCAGACTGCCCCCCATGGTCGGCGTCTGTATGTTCAACCGCGCCTTCTTCATCTTGCGGTACGGCTTCACCTGGAGCGGTCACCTGTCCGTCAGACGGAGCTTGTTGTTCTGGGTTGTCAGTACTCTGCGTCGTACTGCATGCGGTTAAGGCACCGGCAACTAGCCCTATCATCATTAGCCTCCCCAAGCGGTTCATCTCATTCTCTCCCTTATGTTGTAGTAGATGCGTGCTGCGTGATTACATTGTACCGCGGTTTCCTGAATTTATAAAGAATGACTTGCTGGCAAAGCGACCATGCTAGAGGTGTGAGCTCAGTCAGAAATGGAGGGATGTCCGAATGCGCATGGGTACTTTTCTATTTGGCGGTATTGTCGGTGCTGCGGCTGCTGTATACATGATCAAAGGCGGACGCATGCCAATGCTAATCGGCGGATTCAACCAGAGCAGCAAAGGATTCGAGGGCACGGCAGGCGCAATGATGAATATGGCGAAGGATGGCATGCAGGCTATGACGGGTCAAGACCATTCGTCACAGCACGGTGATCAGAAGAAGCAAACCGGCAGCGACAACGGATTGTCGCAGGTGAAGCAATTTGTAGAACAGGATGCTGAAGTGAAGCGAGCGGTCCAAGAGATTATGAAGGATAATGCTGCGAACGCACCGTCACAACCAACACATTGAATGCAGAGCTGAAGGAGCTGTTCCCTTGCCGGGAATCGGCTCCTTTTGGTGTTGGATATTTTTTTGATGCAAATACATACAATTTTACGTGCAAACCGAAGCAAGAAATGATATTCTATTGAATAGGACCCAAGCTATCCTATCACGCCAGAGAACGGACACACATATTTTATTAAAAGTACGGTTGTGCAAGGAGGATCCCGCTATGAAAATTGAGCGATTGAGCCAGGATAAAATTAGGATTTTCCTTACATTTGACGATCTGACGGAGCGGGGTATCCACAAGGACGACATGTGGCGGGAAATTCCCAAAGTCCACGAGTTGTTTAGTGAAATGATGGATCAGGCCTACACAGAGCTAGGCTTCGATGCATCAGGACCGCTTGCTGTGGAGGTGTTCTCCTTACCGGCTCAAGGTATGGTTGTCATTGTGACGAAGGGAAGATCTCATAGCTCGTTAGGCGACGACGAGGATGAGCTTGATGACGATATTTACGAAATGGAAGTAACGCTGGAACAAAGCGATGTTATCTCTTACCAGTTCGATGAGTTGGAGCATGTCATTCAAGCCGCCAAGATGATCAACCGCTTGCTCTTGGAAGGCGGGACGTTGTTCCAATACAGCAATCGCTGGGTATTGCAAATTGATCCGATGGAGATGGAAGACGCTAGATATCAATCAGTCATTGCGCTGCTGTCCGAATACGGTGAAGCCAGCTCTGTTACGAAAGCGGTGCTAGAGGAATACGGCAAGATCATTATTGAAGATGACGCCGTGAAGGTGCTGTGTCGGTACTTTTAAGGCTCAGGATATACGGGTAATCCAAGAGTGTCCCGCAAGAGATCAATCTTCTTTTGCGGGTTTTCTCATTGGAAGGCAGACAGATAGGAGGTAACCGGTGTGACCCTCTTGTCAATCGTGATGGGCGCGGTCGCGCCGGGGATTTCATTATTGACGTATATATACTTGAAGGATCGTTACAGCCCCGAGCCGATTCGACTAGTTGCACGGATGTTTCTCGTTGGCATGTTGGTCGTGTTCCCGCTTATGGTTGTTCAACGCGGTCTGGTGTTGGGGCTCGGAACGAATGAGCTGTTGTTCGCCTTCGGAATATCTGCAACACTCGAAGAATATGTCAAGTGGCTGCTCGTCTATCATATGATCTTTCGCGCGAAGGAATTTGACGAGCCTTACGATGGGATCGTCTATGCGGTTGCTGCATCGCTTGGATTTGCTACGATGGAGAATATCCTATACGTAGCGACAGTATCGACATCCTTCAGTGAAATGCTAATGCGTGCGCTCTTGCCTGTATCCGGACATGCGCTGTTCGGCGTAGTAATGGGGTATTACTTAGGGCATGCGAAGTTTGGAGACAGGCCGAAGCGGATGCTTGGTCTGTCCTTGTTGCTTCCATTAATGTGGCACGGCACGTATGACTATATTATTCTGGCTGCGGAGCAGGATTGGATTTGGTTCATAGTCCCGTTCATGGCTCTGCTGTGGATTCGCAGTCTGCGTAAGATGAATCGGGCTAACAACCGTTCACCGCTGCGCCCGCTTATCCTTGAGGAAAAGCGCAAATACGAGGGCTAATTCGCTGCGAAAACGGTTATACTGCTAGCAGTAAATGATTGGATACAGGGAGTTGAGTAACCGTGACGGGTACAAGAGCGAGAATAGTGATTCGCTGCCGTCGCTGCGGCGAGCGGTTTTTGCTGAGAGGCAAACGTGAGAATGGCAAATGGCATACTGGCTTTCGTCAGTGTATCTGTGACAACGAGACGGATTTCGATATCGATGTTAATCCATAATAGCTAGTCATGCATAAAGCTTGCTCCTATAACGGAAACTAGGCGAAAACCTAGATTGCGAAAGGAGCAAGTTTTTCTTATGTATAAGAGACTGAGCGGAGTACTGTTCCCGATTCTGGTCATTGCTTTAATCGGTACGGCGGTATGGGGGTATCAGGAGCACCAAGAGAAGAACGCTGTACTCATTAAGGCAGAGAATCAATATCAGCGAGCCTTTCATAATTTGTCCTACAACTTGGATCAAGTACATAATGAACTGGGGAAAGCGCTGGCATTAAGCGCCGATTCGCATCAGTTTCAACGGAAGAGCTTGATCAGTGTATGGAGAATGACTAACTTGGCACAGAGTGATGTGAATCAACTGCCATTGACATTAATGCCGTTTAATCGTACGGAAGATTTCCTTTCGAAGATGGCAGATTTCGCATACCGCACTTCCATTCGTGACTTGGTGAAGGAACCGCTGACGAAGGATGAGATGCAAACACTCAATGAGCTGTATGCTTACTCTAAGAAAACTGCGAGCGAAGTGCGCTCTATGCAGGCTAAGGTGCTGCAGGATAACTTGAGGTGGATGGATGTAGAGGTTGCACTCGCGAGTGAGGAAGAAGTGAAGGACAATACGATCGTGGATGGATTCAGAACGGTGGATGACCAGGTCAATGCGTATGAGGATATTAATTGGGGACCTTCCACGACGGCTATTTTCGAACAGCGGAGCTTCAAGGCATTGGCAGGCAAGCCTGTCAGTGAAGAGGAGATTAAGCGGAAGGCAAGACAGTTCTTCAAGCTTGCTGCCGATACAGAGCTCACTGTTACGGAGAATGGGAAGGGAACGGAATACGCATCGTACTCCGTCGTCGCAGGCGGAGACGAGAGCCACTTGAGTGCGGATTACACGAAGAAGGGCGGCAGTCTCATTTGGTTCATGAATACACGTCCAGTTGAGAGCAAGCAGCTGTCTGTAGAGCAGGCGAGGGATAAGGCGCAAGCGTTCCTGCGAGAGCACGGATTTGGCGAAATGCAGGCTGTAGCATACGATACGTATAACCATTCGGCTAGCTTGACGATGGTTGCCGTACGTGACGGTGTGCTCATCTATCCGGAGAAGCTAACGGTGCGGGTGGCCTTGGATACTGGTGAAGTCGTCGGCCTGCACGCAGCAGATTACATGTACAGTCAGAAGGAAGACAGGAAGATAGATAAGCCGAAGCTAAGCGAAGCAGAAGCGAGGAAGTCGTTGAATCCAAGCTTCGAGCTGCAGACTTCTAATGTGGCCCTGATCGAGAATGAAGTAAAGCAAGAAGTATTGTGCTATGAATTTACCGGGAGAATTAATGGGAATCGGTATCGCATTTACTTGAATGCGGAGAACGGTATGGAGGAGATGATGGAAATCATACGGGAAGCTGATGCAGAAGTGGGGGAGAACGTCAGCTGAAGGTAATGTATACGGTAATGTCCGAGCCGAGAAGCCAAGGATGAAAAAAGCTTCTCGGTCATTTGTCATTTTTCCTCACCCATTGCTGATTTCATGCTATAATGTAATCGTAAGCAGCCTAGTACTATCGATACATAGAAATCAGAGGTGTGAGCCTTGCTACCTAAATTAAACCAAGACTTGTTCATCCAAGTCGCTAATGTAGACAACGATGAAGAGAATCAACTGTATAAAACAAGGATTGCAGACCTGGACGATGATTATATCTATATGGAACAGCCAATCCATACGATGAAAGGTGGATTTATGACTCTGTTCCAAGGGGACAGCTTGTCCATCTACTTCTTGTCTACTGGCGGAACGAAGAATTACTTCTATTCCGAGGTAGTCGGATTTCAGGAAGACAACATTCGACTCGTTACCATTACGAAGCCGGAGCAGAGCGCTATCTCTCAAGTGCAGCGCCGTAATCATCTACGAGTAGCTGCCGAGCTTGAGATCGCCATACGTATTTCTGATAATTTGCAGTTTCTCGCTGTTACCAAAGATTTAAGCGGGGGCGGAACTGCGTTCGAATGCGAGAGTCATTATGCGATCCAACCTAATACGCAATTTGACGGATGGCTACTCCTTCCTTATAAGAACGGCTCTATCGAACATGCTTCCTTCAAGGGTGAGATTGTCCGAATTAAAGAACTGGAAGGCGGGCTGAAGATAGGGATGGTCACATTCACGAACATATCGGATGTTGATCGGCAGCGTGTCATTCGATATTGCTTCGAGAAGCAACTGGAATATCGCAAGAAGTAGTCCGCAGCACTCGGATTAGTTGCACACCCCCTTGGGAATACTTGTCGGTAAACACATAGGGTGGTGGCAATATGAGGAAGCCTTCAGCGAGACAACGATATATCAGACTGCTGTTGCATTGGATGGATCGCATGGAATCGATACTGATCAGAGGGCTATTGATTGCAGCGATACTTATGCTGACTGCGCAATTGTTACTGCGAATTCCTATTGTCAGGGAGACGTGGAGCGGCACAGATCGATTGGAAGGCGACCCCGTGCGGAGCAACGAAACTTCGCCTTAACCCCCTCATCTTGTTTTGCACACGACAATCAATTGTGGTATAATTTGAATCGTTCGCAGGCCGTGCCTGCTTTTTTACATCATAGTAGGTTCTAGCTATGATTTTCATTCAGGACGCCGTGATAGTGGAGAACTAGCAGGCTGTTGCGGGATCGAATCAGGGTTGTTACAGCAATGGGAGGCAGTATAGCTTTGAAACAGACGGACGACCACATTAACGTGGCCATTGACGGTCCGGCAGGAGCAGGGAAGAGCACAGTAGCCAAGCTGGTTGCCGAACGTTTGGGCTATATTTATATCGACACGGGCGCGATGTATCGTGTCGTTGCCTACAAGGCGCTAGCGAGCGGAATCAGTCCTGATGATACGGCAGAAGCTGTTCGAACTGCGGAAAGTATTAGGATCGAATTGAGACCGGGTATGCAGCGGCAGCAAGTATGGGCTGATGGGAAGGATGTTACGGACGTTATTCGTTCTGCTTCTGTCACCTCTAATGTTTCGGCATTTGCTGCGAATCCAGGTGTTCGCGAAATACTGGCTCGTAAGCAGCAGGAGATGGCAAGGAAGAAAGGCGTGGTCATGGACGGCCGCGATATTGGCACACATGTGTTGCCGGATGCTGAGGTGAAGGTTTATCTCACAGCCACTGTCGAGAAGCGGGCAGAACGGCGATTCAATGAGTTGCCGGACGGCACTATGTCCATGGAGGAGCTGCGTGAAGACATTGCCCGGCGTGACGACATGGATCGTAATCGTGAACATTCTCCACTCGTTCAAGCAGAGGATGCCATACGTATCGACAGTACGTATATGACGATTGAAGAAGTTACGGAGAGCATTCTTGATATATGCTCGAATGTAATGAATCAGGGAGTCGAACAGAATGAGTAACTTTACATATGGTCTTGGCAAACTTCTATGTCGAATCATTTATTACGGATCATTCCGATTGCGCGTTCATGGAAGAGATCATATTCCGGAGCAAGGACCGATTATTCTGTGTTCCAATCACATTAGCAACATGGATCCGCCGTTGGTGGGATTGCCATTATCCAGACGTGTACACTTCATGGCGAAGGCAGAATTGTTTAAGGTTCCGGTTCTTGGTTATCTCATTAAATCGGTCGGTGCATTCCCAGTTAAGCGCGGCGGTGTAAGCAAGGAATCGATTAAGATTGCGTTGACATTATTGAGACAAGGCAATATGCTAGGCATCTTCCCGGAAGGGACGCGCCGCAATCAGGACGGTGCGGCGAAGCGCGGGGCCGCGGCATTAGCATTGCGCTCTAATGCGAAGGTTGTGCCTGTTGCCATTATCGGCCGTTATAAGCTGTTCGCCAAGCTAGCCATCCATTATGGAGAGCCGTTAGATTTATCAGATTGCAAGGATGATGAGGGCAATCCATCGCCGGATCTGGCAACAGAGAAGATTATGAGTGCTATTCAGAAGTTGCTGGATACGCATGGCAAAGCATAATATTATGCTCCATGATCTGATACACTAGTCATGAGCATTGTATTAAACTCTGTGCATGTACCTAAGTGCATGGGTTTACCATATAAAAATTATAGCGAGGGTATCTTTCGTTGCGGGTCATTACGGACGAAAGGTCGAGGAGGTTATGGAAATGACGGAAGAAACCAATTTACAAGAAACAGAAGCTTCGACAGAAGCGAACAATGAAGCAACCGTCTCCCAAGAAGAAGCAATGGCAGATGTTGCCGCTTTGAAGCGCGGGGATACTGTACAAGGGAAAGTCGTAAAAGTTGAAGACAACCAGGCTTTGGTAGATATCGGATATAAATACGACGGCATCATTCCGATTCGCGAACTGTCTTCCATTCATTTGGAGCAGGCATCCGATGCTGTTCAAGTGGGCGACGAAGTAGAATGCCAGATCTTAAGCATTGACGATGAGAAGGAAAGACTATTGCTCTCTAAGCGCGCTGTGGACAGCGAGCAAGCTTGGGAGCAGCTGGAATCTCGCTTTGAGCAAGGAGAAGTATTCGAAGCGCAAGTAGCGGACGTTGTGAAGGGCGGCCTTGTGGTTGATCTTGGCGTACGCGGATTTATTCCGGCTTCTATGGTTGAGCGTCATTTCGTTGAAGATTTCAGCGATTACAAGGGACGTACTCTTCGCTTGAAGGTAAAGGAATTGGATCGTGAGAACAACAAGGTAATCCTTTCCCAGAAGGATGTATTGGATGCAGAGTTTGAAGAGAACAAACTGCGTATTCTGAATGACCTCCAAGCAGAGCAAGTGCTTGACGGAACTGTTCAGCGATTGACACCTTTCGGTGTATTCGTAGATATCGGCGGTATCGATGGCTTGGTTCACATCTCCGAATTAGCTTGGACGCATGTTGAAGAGCCTTCAGAAGTAGTCAAAGAAGGCGACCAAGTGAAGGTAAAGGTGCTGAAGGTCGATCCAGCTAACGAGCGTATTAGCTTGAGCATGAAGGCTGTACAGCCGGGACCTTGGGATCAAGTGAATGAGCAGTTCAACATTGGTGATGAAGTGGAAGGCGTTGTGAAGCGTCTTGTAAGCTTCGGCGCATTCGTGGAAATTGCTCCTGGTGTAGAGGGGCTTGTGCACATTTCGCAAATCGCGCATCGTCACATTGCTACCCCGCATGAAGTGCTGAAGGAAGGCCAGGAAGTGAAGGCCAAGATTTTGGACATCAATGTGGAGGATAAGCGTGTATCCTTAAGCATCAAGGAAACAGAGGAAGCTCCAGCACAGGCGCCGCGGGAAAACCGTAAGCCGAAGCAGGAAAACTTCAATCTGCCTGAGAATCAATCGCTTAACTTGACACTGGGCGAGCGCTTTGGTGATAAGCTGAGCAAATTTAAGTAAGCAACCTTACAGGTCATGATTATGGCTTGCTAGTGAAGCTCAACATATCCGTCTGAACCCGCAGAACGATCTGTGGGTCAGACGGATTTTTTGCGTGGTGAGGGTTAAAAGCAACGAATTCATCAAAACATAACGTACAGAGATACTGGGTCGCACACATTGGATGTTGGGGGGAACTGCTTTGAATCCAGGCGTGATTTCTGTACTCGTCGCGACGATGTTCGTCGTTCTGATTGCTACTGGTTGGAGACGGGAAATGGTCGGGCGTGTGCCGGCATCTGTCACATTGCTATTCGTCTTCGGTTGGTTTATCCTTCATCCCTATAGCTGGCATTGGAATGGCATCGCAGTGAACGGCAGCTACATTATGGCTCTTCTGTGCGCAATCATTGCTTGGATGTTGATCGGGGATGGGGGAGATAGACTTCATACATTGTCTGTCGCATTTCTAATTGCGGCGATTTACGTATTCTTCGCACAGTTGTATCGCACTAGTCCCATCCTCATCCTATACAGCCAGACTACTGATTTAGCGTTGATTGCAGCTGCAGCTGCTGTTGTCTTTTGCCGTCGACCGATGGAGCAATGGACCGTATTGACGATCGGTCTATGGCTCGGTGACGCTTTGCTTGGACAACTGTGGGGATCGACAAGCGAACCGCAGCTCGGTCATGCTGCATTGTACGATCTTTGGTGGTTTGCATTCGCAATAGCACGATTAGTATCCGTTGTAGTGACACGAATTGTCATTCGGGTGAAAAATGAAAGTATAGATTAGCCATTCGGGCTGTTTTTTGCTATTATGGTACACATGAGTGTTTGAGGAGTGAATAACTGATGGCGAAATCGACCGTAGCGATCGTAGGCCGGCCCAATGTAGGTAAATCCACTATTTTCAACCGGATTATTGGGGACCGAGTCGCAATCGTCGAAGATAAACCGGGCATTACAAGAGATCGCATATATGGGACTGGCGAATGGAACGGACGATCCTTCCATCTGATTGATACCGGCGGTATCGAAATCAGTGACGATGAAATCGTGCGTTCCATTAAGGTTCAGGCGGAATTAGCAATTGAAGAAGCGGATGTCATTATATTTATGGCAGATGCGAAGGGCGGATTGACTCCTGCAGATCAAGAGGTAGCTGCAATATTGTTTCGCTCGAACAAGCCGATCGTGCTGGCGATCAACAAGGTAGACAATCAACAGCGAGAAGAAGACGTGTATGAGTTTTACAACTTAGGATTTGGCGAGCCTATATCTATATCAGGTGCGCACGGCTTCGGGATCGGCGATTTACTGCAGCGTGTAGTCGAGGAGCTTCCTCCGGAAGTAGAGGACGAATATGAGGATGATGTCATACGTGTGTCCTTAATTGGCCGTCCGAATGTCGGGAAGAGTTCCTTGGTCAATGCTATATTAGGTGAAGAACGTGTCATAGTCAGCAATCAGGCAGGAACGACACGGGATGCGATTGACACACCATTCGAGAAGGACGGACAGAAGTACGTATTGATAGACACGGCTGGTATGCGGAAGCGCGGCAAGGTATACGAGTCTACGGAGAAGTACAGCGTCATGCGGGCGATGAAAGCAATTGAACGGTCTGATGTTGTCCTTGTAGTGATCAATGCAGAGGAAGGCATCATAGAGCAGGATAAACACATCGCAGGATACGCGCATGAAGCGGGGAAGGCTGCAATCTTCATCGTCAACAAGTGGGATGCTGTAGACAAAGACGACAAATCGTTGCAAGTATTTACGCAGAACATACGAGAGCAATTTTTGTTCATGAGCTACGCTCCGATCTTGTTCGTGTCAGCGACGACCCGCCAGCGGTTGCACAAGATCTATCCGTTAGTGAACGAAGTTGCCGAGCAACACTCGATGCGTATACAGACTCACGTGCTCAATGACGTCGTTTCTGATGCAGTTGCGATCACATCTCCGCCATCCGATAAGGGACGGCGACTTAAGATCAATTATGCGACACAAGTGTCCGTTAAGCCGCCGACATTCGTGCTGTTCGTCAATGAACCTAGCTTGATGCACTTCTCCTATGAACGGTATTTAGAGAATAAGATTCGGGCTGCGTTCGGATTCGACGGCACACCGATCCGCATCTTTATGCGTCGGAAATCAGATGATGAGTAATCGTTAGTTTGTACACATAGATGAGCAGGAGCGACATAGGGGAGAGGATATATGGTGTGGGCGTACATTGCGATCATTGCCAGTTATTTGCTTGGCTCGATTACGTTTAGTTTTGTGGTGGCCAAGTGGTGGAAAGGGATAGATATTCGCAAGCATGGCAGCGGTAATGCAGGTGCTACGAATACGCTGCGGGTTCTGGGTAAGGGTGCTGCGATTACTGTCTTGGCGCTAGATGTAGGCAAAGGGATTGCGGCAGTGTGGTTGGGGCGATGGCTCGGCGATACACTTGCGATTGAAATCGCATGCGGGTTAGCTGCAATCATCGGTCATAATTGGCCTGTATTTTTCGGATTTCGCGGAGGCAAGGGGATCGCTACGACAATTGGCGTGATGGTCTCCTTGCACTTTATTCCGGTATTGCTAGCTGGAATCATTGCAATCATTAGCATATTTATTTCGCGGTATGTGTCCTTGGGTTCTTTATTGTTTACAGGTCTCACACCTCTCTCGCTGTGGCTACTTGACTATCCGAATCTATACGTATGGTCGGCACTGTTGATCTTCGCATTTGCATTGCTCCGACATCGTACCAATGTCGCTAAGTTACTGCGTGGCGAGGAGAACAAGCTGGGTGCCAAGCGGGAACAGTAATGAATATAAGTGCAGAAGAGGAGGTAGCCGCAATGCATACACGCCGCGCAGCCGTCTTGGTGGCTGGGAGCTGGGGAACTGCACTGGCCAATGTCTTGGCAGACAACGGATGCGAGGTTACGCTATGGACTCGAAGCCAAGAACAAGCGGATGAAATCAATACGAAGCGGCAAAATAGCCGGTATCTCCCTGATTTCACCTTGCATGAGACGATCCGGGCGACAACATCTGTCGCTGAAGCGATTCAAGATGCGAGGCTTATCCTGTTAGCAGCTCCATCATCAGCCATGCGCGAAGTAGCACGTTCGATCCATGATTATGCGCCGAAGCAAGCATTGTTAGTACATGCGACCAAAGGCTTCGAACCCGATACATTACAACGGATGTCCGCGGTTATCGAAGATGAGCTGCCATCGTGGCAAGACCGCGTCGTCGTATTATCCGGACCGAGTCACGCGGAAGAAGTGAGCCACAAGTGTCCTACAACGATCGTCGTTGCGTCCCGAACTACATCCGAAGCTGAGGAAGTGCAGGATTGGCTGATCAATCCATACTTCCGTGTATATACGAATCCAGATGTGATAGGCGTAGAAGTAGGTGGCGCCTTGAAGAACATTATCGCATTAGGTGCCGGGCTATCGGACGGTTTGTCGTTCGGTGATAATGCGAAGGCGGCATTGCTGACACGTGGATTAGCAGAAATCGCTCGATTAGGCGTATCACTTGGGGCGAATCCGCTAACATTCGCGGGATTGGCCGGAGTTGGAGACCTGATCGTTACTTGCACAAGTCAACACAGCCGTAATTGGCGAGCCGGATATATGATTGGACAGGGTCATACGCTCAATGAAGTGCTGTCGACCATGGGGATGGTCGTAGAGGGTGTCAAGACTACTCGCGCTGCATGTCTCTTGTCACGCAAGCATGGTGTAGAAATGCCGATTGCAGAGCAGCTGTATCAGGTGTTGTTCGAGAACAAAACACCGCGTGAAGCGGTTGAAGCGCTAATGGGCCGCGGTCGTACACATGAAATGGAAGAAGTCGCGATAGAAGCGGCGGCTAATTGGCAGGAATAGCCCGCACACATTGATGAGCCTTCTCATAGGATGCTATAGATGATCCGGAGAAGGAGGGCTACGATGAGTCGCAAAGATTTGTCCAAGGACGTCTTGAACGTCGTCAATTCGAAGACGGGCAAAAAAGTTTCCCCAAAACAAATAAGCAACCTAGCAAGCGGCATCAATGCTTCAACAGTGAAGAATGAAGCGCAGCTTCGCCAGCTAATTAAACAAGTTGGAAGTATGGTGAATGTCAAAGTTCCTGAAGCAACCGTGAAGGAAATCGTTAAAGCTGTGAAACAAAGCGGGTTTAACCCGAACAATATGGAGCAGATGATCAAGATGATCATGAAAAAGAAATAAGAGGAATGAAATTTTTGGCATAGGCCGGCGTATTGCGGTTTATGCTTTTTTACTATCTTTTTGTTATAATAGTGCTTGGTTTGCATAAACAGTATGCAGAAGAGAGAAGGGAGTCACAGGTATGGATCCAATGCAAAAAATGTGGGCATCCTTAATCGCAATCGGGTTAATGGCCTTGTCTGCCCTTATGATTACATTCGCACGCAGTAAAACTCGCGGCATCATTCGAGTTGTACTTTCTATTATTGCATTTGCAACCTTATTGTTGGCGATGTTGCTTGGCATTATTTCAATTGTGTAGGAGGGAAGAGCGTACATGCTAACGTTAACAGGGCGTACAAAAGAAGCAATTGTTCAAGCAGAGCTGGGACATACGATTCTTGACATTGCGTTGAACAATGATATCGATTGGGGATTTTCCTGCACAAGAGGGACATGCGCGAGATGCCGCTGTTACATAGAGGAAGGCCGAGAAAGGTTGGCTGAGCCTACCAAAGCTGAGTTGGCAAGGATGGATGAAGAAGAGCTTGAACAAGGCTATAGACTCGGATGCCAGGCCGTCATCCAGCAGGAAGGTACAGTGCGAGCAGTTCATCGCACATATTGGTAATCGTGAAGCAGACGACAAGAGGGGGAGATTTGAGATGCCGAACGTACGTTTCTTGCCGATAGATCGTTCTGTTCACGTCAGACCGGGGACAAGTCTGCTGGATGCTGCGCGCAGAGCCCGCGTGAATATCCCGACTCGATGCGGAGGGCAAGCTTCATGCTTCATGTGCAAAGTACAGGTCGAGAGCGGACCTGTATCCGAACCTAATAACAAAGAGTTGAGCAAGATGGGGGAGCTTCATTTAACGGGGACACGCCTTGCTTGCCAAGCCAAGGTATCAGAATCGGATGTTGTTATCGAACTTCCAGAGAGTCCGCTGAAGCTAGCGGTGCGCAAATTGTTGGCTGAACAACAGGAAGGGAAGGAGGGGGACAATATATGAAGCCATTATCTCGAAACATCAGCGTGCTAGTATGGATTGTACTGTGCACTGGATTATTGAGTGGGTGCATGTATCCCGGGTACAACTCCAGTGCAGTAGATAATCGCGTGGCAGTACGGGAGGACGTTGTTCTTGTTCAAGCCGCGGTCGAAGAATATAGGAAGGTAACAGGTGTGTTACCTATACACAATAGTGATATGAGCACACCTAAGTATGAAAAATTTAAGATCGATTTCTCCAGACTGACGAACGGCCCGTTTCTAAGCAAAATTCCCGATAGTGCCTTTGAAAGTGGTGGGAAACATAACTATCTAATAATAGAAGATGGCGGTCAATTTCTCGTTCGCCTAATGGATATTCAAGTGTTCCAACAGGTCACCGATCTAGAAACGGTCGTTCGACAATATAGACAAGCTAATAACGGTGATGTGCCGGGCAAAACAGAAATATCACCAGGATGGTATTCCATCGATTACGAGAAGCTGGACGTGGATCGATTGCAAGTGACGAGCATGTTCACTGGTAGTTTATTGCCCATACTCATCAGCCAAGAAGGAGAATTGGCAGTTGACTATGCTCCAGATATTATGAAGATTATTCGTGAACAGAAGGTTTCTTCAGAAGAAGGAGCACCTGCTGCTAACAGTTCAACTGCAGCGGTAAGCGGTTCTGAGCTTGCCAAGATGGATGATCTGCGCAGCTTATTAGTGGCATCTCATCAGTATGTACCCGTCAAATCCCAACCATATATTTGGGTAGACGACCAACCCATCCTAGCAACTGATAAGATGGACCAGTAGGACTCACTATTCACACAACTCGTGACAGTTGCTTGAGGTAATAATCCGAGGAAAGAAAGCGTCCATTGTCTGATTAGCACAATGGACGCTTTCTTGGTGTGGTGGTCGGCTTAGTAGTTGCTGTGGGTAGTATAGGTTCGTTCCCAACCCTTTTCGTCAATATCCCCTTCCCTCAGAAGTGCAACCCCAATATTGATATCCCTTTCCTCAAATCTGGAGATCACATATTGATATCCCCTTCCCTCAGAAATGTAAGCAAGAAGCTGAAATCCGACAACTCTCATTTTCTCATCTGAATGTCATCAACATGAACAATTACATGAACGATTCTGTCTGCTGAATGCCTATATGCTAGCAAACTGTTTGTATGAGAACGTCCAAGCATCTAGATACCCGCTGATTTAATTTATACTCACCACATGTATACAACGAATCAATATGAAGGCATGACGGGCATGATTAGGAGGAAACGTGAGCATTCAAAATAAAATAGCTTATATTTTTCATACAGATGCTGGTTAATATGTGGATAAGAGGTGTATCGGAATGCATATAGTTCAATCTGAAGCAATATTCGTCCCAATAATGTTGCTGATATGTCCTGCCGATTCCTTTGAATGTATCGTTGATCCAGTTTTTAGCTTCACAATAAATCGGGTGAAGAAATGGATCGCGACGAAACTCAACTCGATTTAAGGTTGATCCTAACGCGTGTGACTCAAGGTGTTCCTCAAATAGTTTTTTCTCGCCGCTATAAGTTAATTTTTGACCGTCCAGATCTTTATCTGTTAAGCACTTAATCTTAACGTATAATCCGCAATTATCCTCGAATGAATGATCACGTCTCACTTGACGTTCCTGTGCACAGCTAACCCATAGAGGGTGCTCACGCTTAGTTCGGAAATAGACATACGGTGGGCGTCCGTAAAAAACTACTCCTCCAGTTACATATCCAGCCATTCGCCGTTCGTTGTCCAGATCACTAATAGCATGTCTGATTTTATTCAGTATTTTCCATGATGTTTTATAGGTAACATGAATCAGTGCGGCAAGTTGAACTGCGTTGACGCTGGCTTTGGTGGAAACAAGCTCGATTGCTTTACGCCATTTGAATAGAGAGGTGCGACTACCCTCCAATATGGTGCCCGCTGTAAGTGTAGTTTGGTGACGACATAATTTGCATTGATATAGGGGTAAGGACCGAACGCGCGAGTGAATGGTGTAAGCCTGTCGGTGGCCGCAGCTAGGGCATAAGAACCCGTCCGGCCATTTCTGACGGTAAAAAAACTGGTAAGCCACATCATCATGTATCGAATGATTCGGTTTCACGAGTATCCCCCTTTTTAATATAAGAAAAATGGATTACAGACGACATAACAGAACAAACGTTCCCTATAAATAATAATACAAGAACAAGTGTTCTGTGTCAATAATTGAATTCAGGTCTTGTGATAGCTGAAGTGAATCAAGCATTGGGTGTCTCTCTGAGTAAAGGGGATATCGAAGGAAGGGACGCATTATGAATTCTCTGAGTGAAGGGGATATCGAAGGAAGGGACGCAATTCTCTGAGTAGAGGGGATAACGTTGTAAAGGCGTGGATACAAAACTACTGAGGGGGGTGGCAACTGATTTTATCGTCAGGCAAATGAGGGGATTGAGGATTAAACGATTGCATAAGGTGAATGTGCTGAGTGAAGGGGATAACGACGTAAAGGCGCAGGGATGGACCTAAGCTGAAGTGAAGCGGGAATTGTCTGGGGAAAGGTGTTCATAGCAAGTCAATTCCTGCATTCTATTCGTTCACAAGGCGTATATTACGGCACCGACGATCATATGTTGTATATGAATGATCTTAGGATGCACGGATGCACCGGCCGGCAATCGCATCCCGTCACGGCATAATTCATGCTAGGCTGTCATATTCATCGTATCGCTACATATATTTGTTACTAGTCCAAATGAATGTACGAGTTAGGAGGGTTCTCATTGGAGAAAGTGGATATTTTCAAGGATATTGCAGAACGTACCGGTGGTGATATTTACCTTGGCGTGGTCGGTGCTGTACGGACTGGCAAGTCGACGTTTATTAAGCGCTTCATGGAAACGGTTGTGCTGCCGAATATTATTAGTGAGTCTGACAGATTGAGGGCCAAGGATGAATTGCCGCAGAGTGCCGCAGGTAAGACGATTATGACGACGGAGCCGAAATTTGTCCCGAACAATGCTGTGAAGATTAGTGTGGCGGAAGGGTTGGAGGTTAATGTTCGGATGGTGGATTGCGTCGGGTATGCGGTGGAAGGGGCGAAGGGGTACGAGGATGAGAATGGACCGCGAATGATTAATACGCCATGGTTCGAGGAGCCGATCCCCTTCCATGAGGCAGCAGAGATCGGGACGCGCAAGGTGATTCAGGAGCATTCCACGCTTGGCGTTGTGGTCACTACCGACGGGTCGATTGCAGACATTGAGCGTCGTTCGTATGTGGAATCTGAGGAACGCGTCATTGCAGAGCTGAAGGAGGTTGGCAAACCGTTCACGCTAATTATTAATTCGACGCAGCCTAATGGTCCAGAGGCATTAGCGCTTCGCACTGAATTGGCGGAAAAGTATGATATTCCGGTAATGACGATGAGTGTTGCCGAAATGACTGAACGGGATATGCTGTCTGTTCTGCGAGAGGTGTTATACGAATTCCCTGTACATGAAGTGAATGTCAATTTGCCGAGCTGGGTTATGGTGTTGGAGGATCGCCATTGGCTTCGTTCGCACTTTGAGGAATCTGTTAGGGAAACGGTGAAGGATATTCGTCGTCTGCGCGATGTGGATCGTGTCGTCTATCATTTCGAAGAGTATGAATTTATTGACAGAGCCGGGTTGGCAGGCATGAATATGGGGCAGGGTGTGGCAGAGATTGATCTGTATGCTCCAGATGAGCTGTATGATCGGATCTTAATGGAAATCGTCGGTGTAGAAATTCGGGGCAAGGATCATCTGTTGCAGATGATGCAAGAATTCAGCATCGCCAAGCGTGAGTATGATCGCTTCTCAGATGCGCTCGATATGGTGAAGTCAACGGGATATGGCATTGCTGCACCGCCACTGGAGGATATGTCACTGGATGAGCCGGAGCTGATTCGACAAGGCTCACGCTTCGGTGTTCGATTGAAGGCAACAGCTCCTTCGATTCATATGATTCGTGTTGATGTGGAGAGTGAATTCGCCCCAATTATCGGCACTGAGAAGCAGAGTGAAGAGCTTGTACGATATTTGATGCAGGACTTCGAAGAAAACCCGACGAAGATTTGGGAATCGGACATATTCGGAAGGTCCTTGCATTCGATTGTGAGGGAAGGAATTCAGGCGAAGATTGCACTGATGCCTGATAATGCTCGGTATAAGCTGCAAGAAACCTTGGGTCGCATTATCAATGAGGGATCGGGCGGCTTAATCGCGATCATTCTCTAGCAATCGTGTAGAATCTGAAGCTTTCAAAATAGGAAATGATAGGAATATGGAACTGTCCCTGCATATTTTGGGGCAGTTTCTTGTTTTGCTTGTTGAAATTCTCCGGTCTGTGTATTACTATTAACATGCCCGAAATTTATTGTGGCATGTATAATTTTCCGGTAAACGGTAAACACAGATGAATAAAGCGATTGGGCTATACGATTGCAATCGGGGGGAGGTGACAGGCATGAATAAATCCGAATTGATCACGAAGGTTTCGGAAACAGCTGAGCTTTCCAAGAAAGATGCTACTAGAGCAGTAGATGCTGTGTTCGATGCTATCTCAGAAGCATTGCAGCAAGGTGATAAGGTGCAATTGGTTGGGTTTGGAAACTTTGAGGTGCGTGAGCGTTCCGCTCGTAAAGGCCGCAATCCGCAAACTGGTGAGGAAATTGAAATTTCCGCAAGCAAGATTCCAGCTTTCAAACCGGGAAAGGCATTGAAGGAAGGCATCAACTAAATGTTGTACATACATAACCGCGGGCGTGATGCTCGCGGTTATTGTCTGCTCTTTACAATTCTCGTAAGCGCTACTATAATAGACGGAGCATCACGTATGGAGAGATTGATTATGACTGACGCTACGGTCTAAGAACGCACAATGACGGGTGTTAGCTCAGTTTGGTAGAGCGCTACCTTGGGGTGGTAGAGGCCGCTGGTTCAAATCCAGTACATCCGATCACAAGCACCGCCTGAAAGTTAGTTGCAGCGGTGTTATTGGAGTAGATAAATCCGCCATTCTCTGAAACGGAGGGATTGAATGGAAGCACCACAGTCGCAGGGTGATTTCTTTGTTGTTAAGGCGAAAGATAACGGTGTGCATGTAATTGGACTGACCCGCGGTCATGACACCAAGTTTCATCATACGGAAAAGCTGGACAAGGGCGAAGTCATGCTGGCGCAGTTCACTGAGCATACTTCAGCGATCAAGGTGAGAGGCAAAGCCGTCATATATACGCCGTTTGGGAAGATTGATACCGAGGATGAAGAGTAAGGAAAAGCAGGCATAGCCTGCTTTTTTTCATTGTAGAATGAGATAAGGGAGAATACCAAGGAGGTACATGCATGATACGTTGGACTCCGCTTATTTCATCTTTTCTTTTTACAATTGTACTAGCAGCAGGTTTGACCTTGTTCGATATGTATCAGAATCGAAATGATGACAATGGTCAGATCTTGGAACAGGATCAACTGGGACGCCCTACAACCTCTCTGTATCTTGATGTTAATAATGTAGTGGATGTGATGGTGAGGTCTTCGCTGAAGGGAGAATTGGCAAGAGTGCAAATTAAACCGCAAATGTTAGCTGTCGATGTGTATGTGTCTGCGCGATCGAAGCGGGATGATATGTTTACGGATTTTGCTGTATTGGCTCAATTGTCGTTCCAACAGACGGAAAATATTAATCAGCTGCTCGTTCGAGCGTTAGTTTCTGATCAAGAGGGAAGCGAGCATCTATTGGCTTCGTGGGAAGCTGAGCGAAGTGTATGGTTGGAGGTTGGCGATTTAGAGAATGTGACGGCTTCGCGAATTATCCCTGCAATGAACGGTTTTCACTTGACAAAAGCAGGTAAGGATTTTTTCATCCCTTAATTATTTATGATATAATGGCCTATGACGCTGATCAAGAAACGGAGACGGATGAAGCATGGATCACAGACCGATATCAGAGATTGCCAAGCGTTATACCCACTATGACATGATTGATCAATATACGGAAATACCCGCATTTCCGGAACAGCGGGTTAATTTGCTGTGCTATTTTCTTAGCCGCAGCCAACCGACGATTAGCCGGCATGCGGAATTGTACAGCTTGGCTGCTTCACTTGTGCAAGTAGGAATGGACATGCACGACTGGGTGGATGGCGGCGGCGGAAGCGGACCTTCCCGTGAAGTGCGCTCCAGACAGCTTCGCGTGCTGGCGGGTGATTATTTCAGCAGCCGGTTTTACCAGCTGTTGTCGCAGGCGGGTCAGATTGACCTTGTTCGCCGCTTGTCAGAAGCGATATGCGATGTGAATCGCCTGAAGTTGAATCTGTATGAACGAATGAAGCAAACGAAGCTGAGTGCTGAGGAATATTTGCATGCAACGGTAGAGATTCGTTCGCGCTTGTTTCTTACCTTTTCCAGCTTGATGGATGGACAATATCGTTCGAGCTGGTCGGAATTGTTGCGGCATCTTACAACGTGTGAGGTGCTGTCAGAAGAGATGAACAGGGAAGACATCTCTAATCCTCACTGTTGGTTGTATTGGCATCTCCGCGAAAGCAGCGGGACGGCTGTTACGGCGGCCAGACAGTTTATGGGGACGATGCTGGACCAGCACTGGAAGCATACGGTGCAGCGCATGAAGCAATTGGAGCCAGACAAGTGGCTGCAGGATGTTCTGCATTTCAGAATGCCTGGTATGAAGCTGGCAGAAAGGACATGAGGTGACTCCAGGCATGCGAACAGAAAAAGAACGCTACGTTCATAACGTATTCGAGAGTATTGCGCCCAAATACGATATGATGAATGACTTGTTAAGCTTTCGCCGCCATAAGGCTTGGCGAAGGTTCACGATGAAGAAGATGGACGTCCAGCGAGGTCAATCCGCATTGGACTTATGTTGCGGAACCTGTGACTGGACATTGCAATTGGCGGAAGCAAGCGGGACCGGGAACGTGACTGGTCTTGATTTCAGTCAGCACATGCTGGAATTCGGTAAGCGTAAGGTACAAGCTGCGGGACGGGATAAGCAAATTCAGCTCGTTCAAGGCAATGCGATGGATCTTCCTTTCGAGGATAATCAATTTGATTATGTAACGATCGGCTTCGGATTGCGCAATACGCCGGACTATGATCAAGTGTTGTGCGAAATGCACAGGGTGGTCAAGCCTGGCGGTAAAGTAGTGTGCTTGGAGCTTTCGAAGCCGATTCGAGAGCCTTTTAAGAGTGTGTATTACTTTTACTTTCAGCGTATTTTGCCGCTTGTCGGCAAGGTGGTGGCTAAGCGGTATGAGCAATATAGCTGGCTTCCGGAATCACTCGCGCAATTTCCCGATCACGAACAGCTTGCGGGTATGTTCCGCCATGCAGGCTTGACGCAAGTGGAGGTATATCCGTTATTCATGGGAGTAGCAGCGCTTCATATCGGCACAAAGGAGAAGCAGCATGTGGAATAAAATCAAAGTATTTCTTGAGATGATTAAATTTGAACATACGTTATTTGCATTGCCGTTCGCTTATATGGGTGCTGTGCTCGGATCGGTTGTTGTACGCGACATGCTCCCTACGTGGGCGGAAATCGGCTGGGTGACACTTGCGATGGTTGGCGCAAGAAGTGCGGCAATGGGCTTGAATCGTGTCATCGACCGAATGATCGATAAGAAAAATCCGCGTACTGCCGGGAGAGCCATTCCTGCCGGGCTATTGTCTGCTAAGGAAGTATGGCTGTTCATTACGGCATCATTCATTCTCTTGTTCGTCGCTGCATCTCAGCTAAGTGTATTGGCTATGCAACTGCTGCCGATTGCGGTATTCATGCTTGTCTTCTACTCTTATACGAAACGATTCACCTGGTTATGTCATATTGTATTAGGCTTGACGATTGCTCTGGCGCCGCTTGGCGGTTGGGTGGCAGTCACGGGTCAAGTTGATGCAGTAGCGATGCTCTTCTACTTCAGTGTGGCATTGTGGACAGCCGGATTTGATGTAATCTATGCTTGTCAGGATATGGAGTATGACAGACGTACGGGGCTGTACTCCATTCCGTCTCGCTTCGGGCTGGCGAAGGCGCTCTTGATTGCGAAGTGCTTGCATACATTGACTGCACTTGGATTGATCAGCTTGATCTGGTTCACACAGCTCGGCTGGTGGTACTTGGCGGGCATGATGATTGCTTCAGCGATCTTATTCTATGAGCATCGGTTGATTTCTCCAGACGATATGTCGAAGCTGAATACCGCATTTTTCACGATGAATGGTGTGCTGAGTGTTGTGGTCTTCACTTTTACTATCTTGGATTTGGCGGTGTTCTAATATGGGTGAATGGGATGAATCACAAGCTCGCGAACGCCCGTGGGTAGTAGGAATCACCGGGGCTAGCGGAGCAGCTTACGGTGTTCGATTGTGTGAAGAGATGCTGAGCCGCGGATATCACTTGCACTTGGTCATTACGGATTCCGGCTGGCGTGTGCTGCAGGAGGAGCTCGGGTGGAAGGCAACTCATCGGAAGGAAGCCTTGGATCAGGCTTTCGGTGGCTTCACAGGGAAGTTCACGTATTATCCGATTCAAGATATCGGCGCGACGATAGCGAGCGGTTCCTTCCGTACTTCGGGCATGGTCATTGTGCCGTGCTCGATGGGTACATTAGCAGCAATTGCGCATGGGCAGTCAGATAATTTGCTCGAGCGGGCAGCGGATGTTATGCTGAAGGAAGGCCGTCCGCTCATTCTGATGCCCAGAGAAACGCCGTTGCATGCGATTCATCTGGAGAATATGCTGACGTTGGCCAAATTGGGTGTTCGCGTAGCACCAGCGATGCCAGGCTTCTACCATAATCCGCAATCGTTGGATGAGATGATTGGTTTTATGGTTGGCAAAGTGTTGGATATGATGCAGATAGACCATGAGATATATAGAAGATGGAGCGGAACACATGAATAGAACAGGACAAACACCTATACGCATCGGAAGAATTGACTATACGAATGTTTGGCCGGTTTTTCATTACTTTCCTGAGACCAGGTGGGGGGAACGCGTCCAGATTGAACGGCAGGTGCCGTCAGAACTAAATCGGGCGATGGCGGAAGGCCGCATCGACCTCGGCGCGATCTCGTCCTATAGCTATGCAGAGCATGCTGATCAGTATTGGCTGCTGCCGAATCTGAGTGTGTGCGCGTATGGACGAGTCAATTCGATTTATCTGTTCCACCGGGGACCGCTGGAGGAGCTGCGGCATGGTCTTGTCGCTACAGCATCGACATCTGCAAGCTCTGTTAACTTGTTCCGGATCATGATGCGGCGTTATCTGGATTGCTCGCCTCAAGAAGTCTCGATGAAGCCGGATCTGAACACGATGATGAATGCTGCGGATGCTGCTCTGCTCATCGGGGATGACGCGATTAAGGCTACTTGGATGAATGAACGGGAGGGCTTGTATCAGCAGACCGATCTTGGCGAGCTGTGGAGGCTGCATACAGGGCATTGGATGGTATTCGCTGTATGGGCGCTGCGCAAGGAAGCGGCCGCTGCGAAGCCGGAGCTGATTGAAGATATCTATGAAGCGCTTCTCACAAGCAAGCATCAATCTCTCTCCCATATAGCTCCGCTGGTGGACAAGGCTATGCAGCGCATTGGCGGTACGGAGGCGTTCTGGCATGCTTATTTCCAAGGCTTGCAGTACGGGTTCGGGGAGCCGCAGCAAGCCGGGCTGCTTACCTATTACCAATACGCTTGGGAGGAAGGTTTGCTGGAGCGGCAGACAACTTTGAATTTTTGGCGGCCGGGGGTTCCGTCGCAGACCGAAGGTGAACGATGAAACTATTAGAAATATACGCACGGAAAAAACAAGACATGGCCAAAATCGAAGCAGAGCTGGAAAGAAGCATTCGGTCCGATCATACGCTGTTGAACGAAGCGTCCCTTCATCTGCTGAAAGCAGGAGGGAAGCGGATTCGTCCTGTTTTCACGTTGCTGTCCGGTGAGTTCGGCAGCTACGACATCGATACGCTGAAGCTAGTGGCTGTTCCGCTCGAGCTTATTCATATGGCTTCTCTAGTGCATGATGATGTCATTGATGATGCGACGATGCGGCGAGGTCAGCTGACAGTGAAGTCGAAGTGGGATAATCGTATTGCGATGTATACAGGTGATTATATTTTCGCCAAGGCATTGCGAGTAGCTGCAGAGCTTGGCAATCCAGAGCTGCATCAAATTTTGTCCAAAGCGATTGTGCAGATGAGCATTGGGGAGATGGAACAGATCCGCCTCTTCTTCGATACGGAGCAAAGTGTGCGGGATTATATGCTGCGCATTCGTCGCAAAACGGCCTTGCTAATTGCAATCAGCTGCCAATTGGGTGCCATCGCGGCAAATGCCGATCCTTATGTTTGCAATCGACTGTACAATTACGGATACAACGTCGGCATGGCGTTCCAAATTCGGGACGATGTGCTTGATCTAATTGGCAGTGAGAAGGTAACCGGCAAACCAGCAGGCAATGATATTCGGCAAGGGAACATTACGCTGCCTGTGCTCTTTGCACTGCAAGATCAAGTCCGGCAGAATGAAGTGCTTAGCGAGATTTCACGTATCCAAGCTGAGGAGGGGGATGGAGATGTCAGTCATTTCTTAGCCCTCATACGGAATAGTGAAGGGATTGACCGTGCGGAAGCGCTTGCTTCCCGTTACATAGATAAAGCCGTCCAAGCGCTGGACACGCTTCCAGATATGAAGGCCAAAAAAAGCTTGCAAGATATTGCATACTTCGTAGGAAATCGATCACACTGATGACAAAGGAGGAAGCAACATGGCACAACAAACTTTTCTAATGGTCAAACCAGATGCCGTACAACGCGGCTTAATTGGAGAAATTGTACATCGATTTGAACGCAAGGGATTTCGACTCGTCGCAGGTAAGCTGGCCAACATGTCAGTAGAGCAGGCAGAGTTTCATTATGCAGAGCATAAGGGCAAGGATTTTTTCGGAGATTTGGTACAGTTTATTACTTCAGGTCCTGTGTTCGCAATGGTATGGGAAGGCGATGAGATCATCTCCTTGTCACGTACATTGATTGGCAAGACGAGTGTAGCTGATGCGGCGCCAGGCACGATCCGCGGGGACTTTGCGTTACATACGAACCGGAATTTGATTCACGGCTCTGATTCTCCTGAAAGCGCTGCAAGGGAAATCGGAAATATGTTTCAGCCTGAAGAGCTCGTCCAGTATGAACGGCCAATCGAGCAGTGGATGTAAGGTTCGCAGTAAGTTGCGCGTCTTGAATGGACAGGCATTGTTCGCTTTGACAGGAACGATGCTTTTTTTTGTATCAGATCCATCCCGATCAGAAGGAATTCGCTATCGCTGCAGGGAATGTAATACTAGCATGAAAGTAGAAAATGTCGAGTACAGTCGCTTCCTTGCAGGTGAGACGATACAGAGAGAGGGTAGCATTCATGGAACCATTGCAGACGAGCAGCGAAACAGATAATGATTTTGCACTTTTTGTCAAGAAAGTCAAGGACTTGACCGCAATCGATTTGGCACAGTACAAAGAGGCGCAGATGAAGCGGCGGCTCGCTACATTGCGTGATAAGAAAGGCTTTGCATCGTTCGCTCATTACTTCAAAGCGATTCAAGCGGACAAAGCGATGATGGCGGAATTTCTGGATCGAATGACGATCAATGTGTCCGAATTTTGGCGTAATCCGAATCGTTGGTCTGTTCTGGAGAGCAAATTTATCCCTGAATTGGCTTCTCGAACGAATCGTCTGAAGTGCTGGAGCGCAGCATGCTCTACTGGTGAAGAACCGTATACGCTGGCGATGATTCTGGATAATCTGCATTTGCTTGGCAAGTCACAGATCATCGCATCGGACTTGGACAACAATGCGCTCGCCCGCGCGCAGGAAGGCTTATATCCGGATCGCTCCATTAAGGATGTGCCGCCTGCTTATTTCAAGAAGTACTTCACCCCTGATGAGACGTTGTTTCGGGTTTCTCCAGTATTGAAGCGGGGGATAAAGTTCGAGCGGAAAAACCTGCTTCACGATCCGTATGAAGAAGGGTTTGACCTCATTATATGCCGTAATGTGATGATCTACTTCACAGAAGAAGCGAAGCGCGACATGTATCATCGTTTTGCACAAGCGTTAAAGCCGAACGGTATTTTGTTCGTGGGCAGTACGGAGCAAATTTTCTCACCAAGTCAATACGGGCTGGAATCTGCAGATACGTTCTTCTATCAACGGAAAGCTTAGGTATAATCTTTTCCATCGCTTCCCATACTAGAGGCAGGCATTCTAATATGGAGGGACGTCATGGATAAGCGCAAAGTGATTCATGCCTATATGCGCGGGAATATCTCGATGCAGGAATGTGCGCAAATATTAGGTATCGAATCGCAGCAGATTATCGGGATTATGAATGACAACGGTTGGCATGATGCAGCTAGACCGGCGCAGCAGCTACCGGCCAAGGGTTCATTCAGCGCTGGTTAATTATAGTGGATCGCGAAGCCAAGCCATATGGTAAGTTATGATTCTAAGCCTGTCGTAATTCTCGAACTGAGCAGCATCGGTTCGAGAGACTGCAGGCTATTCGACGTAGGTACAGTGTGTGACTATCCTTGTCAAACCATACCCGCTGTACTATAATTAGCTGTATCTATCGTACTGAAAAGCGCTAAAGCGCAAAAAAGAGGATACCGGTTGAGGAGGAACATTATGTTGCGTTATTTGACAGCAGGCGAAACACACGGACCGCAATTAACGGCAATCATTGAAGGGATGCCGAGCAATTTAGCTTTGAATTTCGAGGAATTGAACTTCCAGCTAGTTCGGAGACAGAAGGGCTACGGCCGCGGACGGCGTATGCAAATAGAGAAAGATGCAGCTGCAATAGTCGGAGGTGTTAGGCATGGCAAGACGACGGGCGCGCCTATCGCACTCGTTGTGGAGAATAATGACTGGAAGCATTGGACGAAGATTATGAATATCGAGCCGATCGAAGGTACGGACGAGGATCGCAGACGTGTGCATCGTCCGCGTCCGGGTCATGCTGACTTGAACGGCGGGTTGAAATACAATCACCGGGACTTGCGCAATGTATTGGAGCGTTCCAGCGCGCGTGAGACGGCAGCGAGAGTAGCAGTTGGAGCTGTAGCGCGTCAATTCCTCGCGCACTTCGGAATTAAGGTAGCAGGACAGGTGTTGCGCATTGGCGAAGTGGAGGCCAAGCGGCAGGAGCTTCCGATTGATGAGCTGATTCACGTTACTGAGGAATCGCCGGTACGTGTAGCGGACAAGGATGCGGAAGCGAAGATGATTGCCCATATCGATCAGGTCAAGCAGGAAGGGGATTCGATCGGTGGCATTGTCGAATGCATCGTCGAAGGAATTCCGGTCGGACTAGGCAGTCACGTGCAATATGATCGCAAGCTGGATGGACGTATTGCTCAGGCTGTCGTTTCTATTAATGCATTCAAGGGCTGTGAAATTGGTATCGGCTTCGAGGCTGCCTCCCTGCGTGGCTCTCAAGTTCATGATGAAATCTTGTATAGTGAAGACGGCGGCTTCAGTCGGGCGACGAATCGTCTGGGCGGGTTCGAAGGCGGCATGACGACGGGTGCGCCTATTGTCGTGCGCGGCGTGATGAAGCCGATACCGACATTGTACAAGCCATTACGCAGTGTGGATATTGATACAAAAGAGGAATTCACAGCACAGGTGGAGCGTTCAGACAGCTGCGCTGTGCCAGCGGCAAGTGTAGTGATGGAGCATGTCGTCGCTTGGGAAGTGGCTAAGGCATTCCTGGAGAAGTTCGGCGGCGACTCGATCGAAGAAATCGAAGCGAATTATCGCAGCTACTTGGAACAAGTGGAGCGGTATTAAGATGAAGCTGCTGAATGTAGATTTGGGTGAACGCTCCTATGCGATCCATATTGGCGGAGGTTTGTTGCAGGAAGCGGGCCGCTTATTCACTGAGAAGGGCATACCGCACCGTTCGCCGCTTATGATTGTCACGGATCAGCATGTGGCGAAGCATCATCTGACGCCGTTGCGCCAATCGTTGGAGTCGGCAGGATACAAGGTGTGCGAAGCGATCGTAGAGCCAGGGGAGAAGACCAAATCGCTAGAGAAGCTAAATAGCCTCGTAGCGATGGCATTGGAGAATGGGCTCGACCGCCATTCCACGATTGTCGCACTTGGCGGCGGCGTTGTCGGCGACTTGGCCGGTTTCCTAGCGGCCAGCTACATGCGTGGCATCACATTCGTGCAGGTGCCGACTACGATACTGGCACATGATAGCAGTGTAGGCGGCAAGGTAGCTGTCAATCATGCGCTTGCCAAGAACATTATCGGCGCCTTCCATCAGCCGCAGCTGGTGCTCTACGACACGAGCACTTTGTCCACGCTTCCGCCGCGGGATGTTCGTGCAGGACTTGCCGAGGTGCTGAAGGAAGGACTAATATGGGATCGCGCCTTCGTCGATTGGTTTGACGAGCATGTGGAGGCGCTGCTTGCTCTGGAGCAGGAGTCCTTGCAGGAAGCCCTATATCAAGGTTGCAAGGTCAAGGCGCATGTCGTTTCACAAGACGAACGGGAAGGCGGATTGCGTGCTATCCTGAATTTGGGACATACGATTGGTCATGCGCTTGAAGCGGTAGCGGGCTATAATGAACTGCTTCACGGTGAAGCCATAGCGATCGGTATGGTGGGGGCTGCCAAGCTCTCGATCCGGCTCGGATATCCTAATGCGAATCACGTATATCAGGAAACGAAGCGTATGATGAAGAAGCTCGGTCTATCCGTAAGCATTCCGAACGACTACGATACGGATGCGATCATGTCTGCTATGATGCATGACAAGAAGTTCAAGGAAGGCAAGATGGTGTTTGTCGTATCGCCAGAGATCGGACGCGTTGAGATTCGCAGTGACATTCAATCAGAATGGGTAAGGGATATTGTAAATGAACTGAAACAGGAGGATTGATCCATGGTAGTGAGAGGTATCCGCGGAGCAACAACGGTCGAGCGCAACGAAGAGCAAGAGATCCTCGAGGAAAGCATACGTCTGCTGAATGCGATCGTAGAAGAGAACGGCATTACGCCTGAACATATCGCCAGTGTATTCGTGACAGTAACGCATGATCTAGATGCGACATTCCCGGCTCGCGCCATCCGTCAGATGGAAGGCTGGGAGCTTGTGCCGCTTATGTGTTCATTGGAAATTCCAGTGAAGGGCAGCCTGCCGCACTGTATCCGCTTAATGGTTATGGTCAATACAGAGAAGAAGCAGAACGAAATTGTACATGTGTACTTCAACGAAGCGAAGAAGCTGCGTCCTGACTTGGCGGGCGCTTAATCCTAAGAGAATACGGGGACTGCCCTCCGCAGTTGCGGGAGCATGATGCGGGCGGGCGGTTCTATCGTTGACGGACTGCCATGCATGAGGTATGATGGAATAGCCGATGGAGCATCGGCGGTGTAGTCTGATGGAGATTAGACTTACGCAAGCAGAGGAAGCAGAGCAGAGGAAGAAGAGTTGAGCAGAGTGCCGGAACAGATTCTGTGTGCATAGCTTGGTCTATGCGCTGGACTTGCCGTTCATGTGGCTGGCGGAGGAGATCCGTCAGATGAACTCAACGGAACGAGCTTGCAAGACGCAGTGCATATACAGCGAGTATGACTGTCAATCCGACTACACTTGTGAAGTGTGACGGATGAACATGGCGTGATTCGCACATGCAGGAAGCAGCTATCTGTAGGCTTGAATATCAACCTTTACCCCTCTACTGCGCGTAGAGTTTTTTTATTTGTACGGAATATGATTGAAGATCAAGGAGGAATGTCACATGTACAGTCCGCTACTGTCAGAAGCGAAGACATTGGCCGCACAAGGCTACAATCTGATTCCGGTATCTAGGCGAGTGCTTGCAGATACGGAAACCCCAATTCGTATGTTCCACCATCTATATCAGGAGAAATTCGCGTTCCTGCTGGAAAGTGTTGAGGGCGGGGCCAAATGGGGGCGGTATTCGTTCATCGGCACCGATCCGTTCCTCTCCTTCCGGGGGAAGAACGGCAAGCTCGTGCTCGAGCAAGACGGCAAGGAGCGCGTGCTGGAAGGAAAGCCGCTAGTGGCGTTGAAGGAAACACTCGCCGCTTATCACAGTCCCGACCTTCCGGGATTTCCGCGCTTCACCGGCGGCGCTGTCGGATTTTTCGGTTATGACTTGCTAGGGTACTACGAGGATCTGCCTGCTCATCAAGTGGATGACCTTCAGATGGATGACATCCGATTCATGTTCTGTGACCAGGTAATTGTCTTCGATCACTTCAAGCAGCAGCTGATGGTTATCGCCAATGCGCATATTCCGCAAGGCGCGGATGAAGCGGCGATTGCAGCAAGCTACGAGGCTGCTTGCGAGCGGGTGGAAGAGCTGCTGGTGCGGCTGCAAAAGCCGGTGTCCGTGCCGCAATCTGAGCAAGGTTCTGTACCTGTACAGCCGGATATCGGCGACATCCGCTCCAATATGAGTAAGCAAGCGTATATGGACAATGTCGAGCAGGCCAAGGAGTACATTCGAGCGGGTGACATCTTCCAGATTGTGCTGTCGCAACGGTTCGAGACAGACACCTTCGTATCCCCCTTGCAAGTGTATCGCGTGTTGCGCACGATGAATCCATCTCCGTACATGTATGTGCTGAAGATGGATGAAGAGGTGATCGTCGGCACTTCGCCAGAGCTGCTCGTACGGGTGGAAGGCGAACAGGTAGAGACGCGTCCGATTGCAGGCACTCGACCGCGTGGACAAGACGAGCAGCAGGATCTGATGCTAGAGAAGGAGCTGCTCGCTGACGACAAGGAGCGAGCGGAGCATCTCATGCTCGTCGACCTCGGACGCAACGACATTGGCCGTGTGGCGAAGTTCGGCAGTGTACATTGCGACACGTTCATGGAAGTCGAACGCTACTCGCATGTTATGCATATTGTGTCCAATGTGACAGGCCGGTTGCGTGAGGACAAGGATTTCTTCGATGCATTCCTCTCCTGTCTGCCAGCGGGCACGGTGTCCGGCGCACCGAAGCTGCGGGCAATGGAAATTATCGCTGAGATGGAGCGGGAAGCGCGCGGCATCTATGCCGGAGCGATCGGGTACTTGGGCTTCTCCGGTAATCTCGATACGTGCATTACGATTCGCACCATTCTGTTCAAGAATGGTAAAGCTTATGTGCAGTCCGGTGCAGGCATTGTGTATGACTCAGTGCCAGAGAAGGAATACGAGGAAACACAGAACAAGGCGAAGGCGCTCTTGACTGCTATCCGCACAGCGGAATTGATGTTTCCGAAGGACCCGGCGCGCGAGTCCTCGACGATCAATCAGGATTATTACGCATCGCCTGCCAGCACGAAGTAACGGGCGGTCCTAGACACATAGAGCATATAAAGGAGGAAAATGGATATGTCAGCAGATCTTATGAAGGAAGCATTGGCCAAGCTCATTCAAGGAAACAGTCTGAGCCGTGATGATGCTCGCAATGTAATGAGCTGTATTATGGACGGTGAGGCAACGCCAGCTCAGATCGCATCGCTAGTTACGATCTTAAGAATGAAGGGCGAGAGTATTGATGAGATTGCCGGCTTTGCAGAAGTGATGCGCGGCAAGGCGAGCCGCGTCGTTACGGAGCGTCGCAGCTTGCTGGATACGTGCGGTACAGGCGGCGACGGCTTGAACACCTTCAACATCTCGACAGCGGCGGCGCTGATTGCAGCAGCTGGCGGTGTCCGCGTTGCCAAGCATGGCAATCGGGCAGCTTCGAGCAAGAGTGGCAGCGCGGATGTATTGGAGGCGCTCGGTGTGCAGATTACGCTCGATCATGAGCAAGCCGGCCGTTGTCTTGATGAGGTCGGAATTTGCTTCATGTTCGCACAAGTGTTCCACCAGTCGATGCGGCATGCAGCAGCGCCGCGCAAGGAGATCGGCTTCCGCACGATCTTCAATATGCTCGGCCCGCTAACGAATCCTGCTGGCGCGGACCGTCAGCTTATGGGGGTGTTCGAGCGCCGGAGAACCGAGGTGCTTGCCTTGGTGCTGCGGGAGCTTGGCTTGTATCGGGCGCTTGTCGTATGCAGCCATGATGGATTAGACGAAATCAGCATCTCTGCACCTACACAAGTGACAGAGCTGCGCAATGACGCGATCCGCACATTCGATATTACGCCAGAGGAGCTTGGCTTGAAGCGATATGACATGCAAGACGTGGTCGGCGGGGATGCTCAGGACAATGCGAAAGTAATTCGCGAAGTATTCGCAGGCAAGCAAGGAGCCGCGCGTGATATCGTACTGGCCAATGCAGGCGCTTGCTTCTACTTGAATGAGCAGGCCGACAGCTTGCGTGAGGGCGTGGAGCTTGCCAGTCAGGTTGTAGACAGCGGCCAAGCGCTGGACAAATTAGATCACCTCGCAAGGGTGACAAAGGAGCTTACTCATGTTTCTTGATCGGATCGTAGCAACCAAACAACAGGAAGTCGAGCAACTGAAAGCCCGTATGCCTAGGCTGACTGATTGGGAACAGAGCCTGCGTGATGTGCGGCCGTGCCGCGGCTTCGAGCATGCACTGACGAAGGGACGCAAGCGTAATATCGGCTTGATTGCCGAAGTGAAGAAGGCATCTCCGTCCAAAGGGCTGATTCGTGAAGATTTCGAGCCCGTCGCGCTTGCCCGTACATACGAGCAAGCACAGGCGGACTGTATATCGGTATTGACGGATCGCCAATACTTCCAAGGCGCGAACGAATATCTGACAGCTGTATCCGAAGCGGTTGCTGTTCCGTTGCTACGCAAGGACTTCATTATTGATACGGCGCAAATCTATGAAGCGCGTGCGATCGGAGCAGATGCTATCTTGCTGATCGCAGCGATCTTGACGAAGCAGCAGATGGCCGACTATTTGCGCGAGGCTCGCGCATTAGGAATGGATGTGCTCGTCGAGGTGCACGACAGTGCGGAGCTAGAGCAGGTGCTGGAGCTGGATACTACCTTGATCGGCATCAACAATCGTGACCTGCGCACGTTCCATACGGACTTACGAACGACCGAGCAGTTGATCGGCCAAATCCGCAAGCAAGTGACCGTTGTGAGCGAGAGCGGTATATCTGAACCGAAAGATATACAATACGTGCAAGAGGTCGGTGCCCAAGCTGTCCTGATTGGCGAGCATTTCATGCGCCAGCCGGAAGTTGGGCAAGCCGTTCGTCAATTGATGGAGGCGCAGACATGACGCTGACGAGGGTGAAAATCTGTGGACTGCGATCAGGCGAAATGGTAGAATCAGTAGGACATTTGCCTATAGATTACATTGGATTTGTGTTTGCCAAGAGTAAGCGTCAAGTGCCGCCGCAGGATACAGGCGTATGGCTTCAGAAGCTGCGAGAGCATGGTGATAAACCACTGGCTGCTGGTGTATTCGTCAATCCGACGATAGAGGAACTGCGGGCTGTCATGACAGCAGCGCCGCTCGACATGATCCAGCTGCATGGAGCCGAATCTCCTGCGTTATGCAAGATGGTGAAGGAAGCATGGCCGACAGCGGAAGTGTATAAGGTCATGTCGATTCCTAATGATAGTCAAGCACTTTCAGAGGAGACTGTTGCCAAGCAATGCAGCCCTTATCTTGGCTGTATAGACGGCATCTTATTAGATACGTATGATCCACATGTTGGCGGGGGAAGCGGCAAGACGTTCCAATGGTCGGTCATTCCTCATTATCAGTCCTGGGCGCGTGCCAATCAGTTGCCGTTGTTCGTGGCGGGCGGCTTGCATGCCGGCAACGTGCAGGAGCTGATTGAGCAGTATGCACCGGATGGTGTAGATGTGTCGAGCGGTGTGGAGACGGACGGAGTTAAGGATATCGATAAAATTCGAAGCTTTCTCGAAAGGATGGAAAGGACATGAAGCAGTGGCCGGACGAGCAAGGCAGATTTGGCCCATTCGGAGGACGTTATGTACCGGAAACCTTAATGAATGCGCTTATGGAGCTGGAGGATGCCTATCGCCGCTACTCAGCGGAGGAACAATTTCAAGAGGAGATCCGCTACTTGCTGCGGGAATATTCCGGGCGGCAGACTCCGCTCTACTATGCGAATCGCTTGACGGAGGAGCTAGGCGGAGCGAAGATCTATCTGAAGCGGGAAGATTTGAACCATACAGGCGCACACAAAATCAATAATGCAATTGGTCAAGCTGTGCTAGCCAAGCGCATGGGGAAGACGAAGGTGATTGCAGAGACAGGCGCTGGACAGCACGGGGTCGCTTCAGCGACGGTGGCCGCCCTGCTCGGACTGGAATGTAAGGTATTCATGGGTGAAGAGGATATGCGGCGCCAGAAGCTGAATGTGTTCCGCATGCGCTTGCTCGGCGCAGAGGTTGTGCCGGTTACATCGGGTACGAGAACGTTGAAGGACGCTTGCAACGAAACACTGCGCTACTGGGTTAGCCATGTGCAGGATACGTATTATATTCTCGGGTCCGCGACAGGGCCGCATCCGTATCCGATGATCGTACGTGATTTCCAGCGCATTATAGGCGATGAGACAAGAGCGCAAATTCAACAGCTGGAAGGCCGTCTGCCAGACGCCATCGTTGCCTGTGTCGGGGGAGGCAGCAATGCGATAGGCATGTTCTATCCGTTCGTCGAGGATAAGACTGTGCGCTTGATTGGCGTAGAAGCAGCAGGTCTCGGTGTCGATACCGAGCAGCATGCAGCTACGATGACGAAGGGTACACAAGGCGTATTCCAGGGCTCATTCAGCTATCTGCTTCAGGATGCGCATGGCCAAGTGCTTCCTGCACATTCCATATCTGCTGGGTTGGATTACCCCGGAATTGGCCCTGAGCACTCTTACTTGAAGGACGCTGCGCGTGCAGAATACGTACCTGCTACTGATAAGGAAGCATTGGAGGGCGTCCAGCTGCTCAGCCGCACGGAAGGCATAATTCCTGCGTTGGAGAGCGCCCATGCGATCGCATATGCGGCCAAGCTTGCCCCGCAATTGAGTAACGATCAGCTGCTCGTCGTCAATTTGTCCGGTCGCGGGGATAAGGATGTCGAGGCGATTATGGAACATTTGGGAGGTAGTGCAGATGGAGTCCATTAAGGTGAACAATGCCATCGACAAGGCGTTCGAGAACAGCAAGCAGCGGGGTGAAGCGCTGTTTATGCCGTTTCTTACGGTAGGCGATCCTTCACCAAGCGCGACCGTCGAGATTCTGAAGGCGCTAGAGGAAAGCGGGGCAGGCTTGGTTGAGCTTGGTGTCCCCTATTCGGACCCGTTAGCCGATGGACCAGTCATACAGCGCGCTTCGGAAAGAGCGCTGCGACATCAGATCACAATCCGCCAATGCATCGCCATTGCCAAGGAAGCAAGAGCAGCCGGCGTCTCGATTCCCTTCGTTCTGTTCAGCTATTATAATCCGGTGCTGCAGACAGGGATAGAGCTTGTCATGCAAGAAGCGGCAGATGCAGGCATCAGCGGCTTGATTATTCCGGACCTTCCGCATGAGGAAGACAGCCAGACCCGTGAAGTTGCGGCCAAGCACGGCTTGCATCTCATTCCGCTTGTCGCGCCGACCTCGGAGCAGCGAATTCAACGCATCGTCTCCAAGGCATCAGGGTTCGTCTATTGCGTCTCATCGCTAGGCGTGACTGGGATGCGCGCACAGTTCCACGATGGGATCGACCAGTTTCTAAGTACAGTCAAGAACGCTACATTATTACCAATCGCAATCGGCTTCGGGATTTCCAATTCCGAGCAATTCAAGCGCTTCTCCGAAACTTGTGACGGGATTGTAGTCGGCAGTGCGGTTGTCAATCAGATCGAGCAAGCTGCGTCTCTGTTGGAATCTGTGGCGGAGCGGGAGCAGGGGTTACAGAAGATACGGGAGTTTGTTGTTCAGTTGAAAGGTTCTTAATGCAGTACTTATCCATGACCATGAAGAGGGGTTTGTGAAGATGAAACCGAAATCACGAATTGTACATCTGCCTGTATACCAGCCGGGCAAGCCAATGGAGGAAGTAAAGCGAGAGCTTGGGTTAGACAAGGTGACGAAGCTGGCATCCAATGAAAATCCATTCGGCTGCTCGCCGAAAGCACGGGAAGCAATCATGGCTGAGCTGGACGCTACTCATATTTATCCCGATGGCGGCGCAGTTGCATTGACGACAGCATTGAGCGAGCGCTTGGGCGTTCAGCCGAACCAAATTATATTCGGCGCCGGGTCTGACGAAGTTATCTTAATGCTGACTCGCGCGTACTTGCTGCCAGGCGATGAGACGGTTATGGCATCGCATACGTTCCCGCAATACAAGCACAACGCGGAGGTAGAAGGAGCCACCGTTATCGAAGTGCCGCTGAAGGATGGGAAGCATGATCTGGAGGCAATGCTCGCGGCATGTACAGACAAGACGAAGATCGTCTGGATCTGTAATCCGAACAATCCAACAGGCACGATAGTGACACATAAGGAAGTGGAACAATTTCTGAACAGCTGTTCGCCAGATACGATGGTCGTATTGGACGAGGCTTATGTTGAATACATCGATACACCGGAGTTCCCAGACGGATTGGCGCTTTTGAAGCAATATCCGAATGTGGTGTTGTTGCGCACGTTCTCCAAGATCTATGGGCTTGCTTCATTGCGCATCGGCTACGGCATTGGACATCCAGATGTTATCCATGCCGTTAATCAAGTAAGAGAACCATTCAATACGACGAGATACGGTCAGGTTGCTGCATTAGCATCCCTAGCGGATGATTCCTTCGTAGCCGAATGTCGGGAACGGAATGTGGAAGGGATTAAGCTGATTCAAGACCGACTCGATGCGTTAGGACTGTCCTATTTCCCTGCTTATGGAAACTTCATCATGATTCATACAGGACGGCCGGCACAGGCTGTATTCGATGCGCTGCTTCGTCAGGGCTTCATCGTGCGTGGCGGGCATAGCCTAGGGTATCCGGAGTCGATTCGCGTAACGATCGGCAGCCGTGAGGAGAATGAAGCTTTCTTGACCGCACTGGAGGAAGTGCTGAAAACGGTAAGCGTGTAGGAGGGGATAAGGTGACAACAGTAGCCATATTTGGCGTCGGTCTTATAGGCGGCTCGCTTGCTCTTTGTTGGAAGGGCAAGCCTGGGCTGCATGTGATTGGACATTCGAACAATCCGGCATCCGTGGACAAGTACTTGAAGCGGAACGTAGTAGATGCAGCCACGACTTCGATGGAGGAAGCTGCGCGTGATGCTGATTTCATCTTTTTGTGCGTGCCTGTCGGCTGCTTGGAAGATTATTTGTCCAAGCTGAACGCCATGCGTCTGAAGCCGGGCTGTATCATTAGCGATGTAGGCAGTACGAAGCGAACAGTGATGGATGCAGCAAGCGCTATGCAATGGGATCAAGTGTATTTCATCGGCGGGCATCCAATGGCTGGCAAGGAGCAATCCGGTGTAGAGGCGGCGAGCTCGCATTTGTTCGAGAATGCGTTCTATGTGCTTACATCAGACGACTCAACGCCCGTTCAGGAAGTCGAGCGGCTAGAGCAACTGCTAACCCATACGCGCGCTCACATTGTGAAGATGGCACCTTCTCAGCATGATGATATTGTCGGGGCAGTCAGTCACTTGCCGCATGTCATTGCGGTAGCACTTGTCAATCAAATAGCTGAATACAATACGGATAACGACCATTATGAACGCCTGGCAGCAGGCGGATTCAGGGACATTACGCGGATTGCTTCCAGCGATCCGATTATATGGCGCGATATATTGCTGAACAATCGTTCGGTCGTGCTGCGCTTGCTTCAAGACTGGAAGAAAAGGACAGACCAATTCATCGACTTGCTGACAAAGGAGGACGGCGATGGAATCGAAGCTGAATTTGTGAACGCAGGGAGCTTTCGGGATGCGTTGCCGGAGCGGCGCAAGGGAGTCATTCATTCGACCTATGATGTGTATGTGGATGTGCCTGATCATCCTGGTGTAGTCGGGGAGATAGCAGGTCAGCTCGGAAGCCGCCAGATTAATTTGAGCAATATTCACATTATGGAAAGTCGATTGGACGTTCCGGGTGTGATGCGCTTGTCCTTCCGCGAAGAAGAACAGCTTGATCGAGCGGTGGAAGTGCTCAAGGAACTCGGTTATTCCGTGCATTTTTAAGAAAAATTCAAAAAGAATTAACATTTTTGCTTGATAGGGTTGACAAAATGAAAACGGATACATATAATAAAAGTACAGTATGGTTTCTCTCCACTCCTATCCGAAATCATTAGCACTATGTGCAGCCACCTTATATTCGATAAGGTGGATTTTTTTTGTTTTGTAAGCGTTCACTTTTTGAATTGCTGCATACTTCCACCTTCATTTTTATTCGATATTATTTTTCAACTTTTTTCGAGTTTCTTACGTCTAATTGAAAGAAAAGGGTAGCAAAAACGGCGGGATCATGGTAATATTTTGAATTGTGGGTGAAATTCGCTAGCTTCTTGTCCTGTCGGTATAAGCAGGATTTTGTCCATTTATCAAGAATACATACTGAATGATTGATTTTTTTCGGTTCGCCGCAACTTTCTAGTGCATAACGGGTACAATGTTGTAGAGTTTCCCGATATGGAGAGGGCGGCGTTGCAAGGGAGGATAGCTTGTAATGACCGATTCCCAACTCATACGTGAGATCAAAGATGGCCAAGTGCAGTCCTATGCTAAGCTTATCGATCGTTACGAGCGCAAGATCCTCGCTTTTATTTTCCACATGCTGAAGAGCGCAGGTATGGAAATGGTAGCAGAAGACTTGTGCCAGGAGACATTCTACAAGGCTTATCGAAGCTTGGAATCTTTCCGCGAAGCGGAAGCATCGTTCTCCACATGGCTGTATACGATTGCGAGAAATACCGTGTTAAGCGAGCTGCGCAAGCAGAAGAGTTATAAAGTCTCTCTAGAAGACAGCGGCTATACGCCGTTAGCTCCGGCGGATACATTGCCGGAAGCGTCAGCACTCCGCAACGAGAAGGTCGTCATGGTGCGTAAGGCGATCAACAACTTGCCTGAGAAGCAGCGTTCAGCGCTGATTCTGCGTGAATATGAGCAATTGGACTACCAAGAGATTGCGAATATACTTGGTCAGACTGTCAGTTCAGTGAAGTCTCTGTTATTCCGTGCTCGAGCCAGTGTGAAGACGCAACTAGAGCCTTACTTGCTAGAACCGATATTCGGTGAAGTCGAGGGGATGAATCAACGATGAAGTGCTTGGAAGCGCAACAATCACTCGGAACTTATTGGGATCTTCCCGAACATGATCCGCTCCGGATGCAGATTGAGCAGCATTTGGCAGCGTGTGATTTGTGCAGTGCAGAATTTGCTGTTTGGAAGGAAAGCCGTGATTTGGTCCGGATTGCTTCCCGTGAAGAGCATGCTCCGATGTCGCAACAGAAGAAGGAAACACCCGTATCCATGTCCGTAATGGATCGGATCTATCAGGACGAGTCTTGGCGTATGCCAGTGAACGAACGATCCTATCGTTGGTCAGCAAGGATGCGTCGGAATTTGAGCGGCATTATCGCGTTCTGTTTGGCCTTATTCATCGTCAGCTTCTTCGCCTCGATCTTTGAAACAGGGCCTTCTGAGGAAGTCGTGATGTATGGGCTGAAGGCACCTGCTACTGCGATTGCTGAAACCGATGACGGGGCATTGTCGGAGGATGGTGAACCAGATGCATTGAAGCTACTAGTTGCTAGCATAAGTGAGCCGACAGCGATTCGGGTGGAAGCCGTGCCGAAGGACCCGAATTACTACGTTGCTTTTTCTCTGCTTGGCTTAATTACTGCGCTGCTTATTATGAACTGGCTCTCGCGAGTACGAATTTAACCATGCAAGCTTGATGATACAGTATAAGACGTTCCTGCATGCGAAGGCATTCGCATAGGGAGCGTTTTTTTGTGTTGTCTTATACGTGTGCACAACATGAAATCTTGCAAAATGGGCATTGCAGGAATAATTGACCGGTCTATGGCCGATAATGGGGCTAAGCATAGCGAAACGAATCGGAGGTAACCGTATGAATTTAGCAGATATGCTCAGTTACACCGACGTAAAGCAGCTTAGTGCGATAGCCGCACACTATGACTGCCCCTGTGATCTCCATTCTAAGCGGGATATGATTCAAGCTATTCTGAATACATTGAACCATCCGGATGTATTCGAACGAATGATCAGTGAGCTCGGGCTTGATGACATGCGATTCATTCATGCGCTTCTGTTCGACCAGCGTGAAGCTTACAGCTTGGAGGAATTGTCCGCGAAAGCGAGACAGGCTAGATTCGATCATGAGGAAGATCAGACATGGTCGCCTCGGCAAACGATTGTCCGCTTTAAGCAAAAGGGCTGGTTGTTCAACGGTCATTCGCATCATACGAAGTATTTGTTTCAAGTTCCACGTGATTTGAAGCGGAAGATGATCGAATTGTTCGCCGAGCGGATGCGACATAATGTCAACACCGCAACAGAACCGGAAGTATATCGGGAGGAGCAGCAGTTGCTTGCTGAGGATGTGCTCCGATTACTCCGCTTCGTTCATCAAGAGGATGTGACGTTGACGCAGGATGGTGTCATCTACAAGCGCTGCTTGCTGTCCTTGCAAGAAGCCTTAGCCGTACATGAAGAACCGGTGTCCAAAGGAGGCTGGCGGTTTGGTTATGGCCGACGGTTCCGCGACTATCCGAATCGGTTCTCCTTTCTCTATGATTACTGTATCTATCATCAATACATAGAGGAACGTGATAACCGGCTTTGCTTGCGAGAGCATGGGGAAAGAAGATTGGCAGAAGGTACGAAGGAAAGTCCGCTCTCGATGTACAAGTTTTGGCTGAAGCTGTATCAGGTGCCGATTCGCAATTTGCGTGCGCATGTGCAGTGGATTCGCAAGCTTGCAGGACAATGGGTTACTGTCCAATCACTTACGGATGTGCTGGGACCGTATATGTATCCGTTCTACTATGATACGGTCGATACTATTCTGGAGCAGCGAATCTTGCATATGCTGATGCACTTAGGCCTAGTGCGCATAGGTGAGCATGCTGATGCGGGTGTCGTGGTGCAGACGACTGCTCTTGGCGATCGATTGATCGGCGGTACATTCGTCGCGGATGAGGAAGCGATTCTCATTCATGACGGAATTCCAGCCGCTTCCGAAAGAGATGCTGTCATGAGTGAGCGGATGCGAAGAGGGCTGGCTGTCGGCATTGACAAGCCTCCTGGCGGTTGATACAATCTCTGCAAATTCATGAGGGAGAGGATCGACAGTGCACATAGCATACGATGGAAGAGTGCCGCAGCTTGGCAAGGATGTGTATGTAGCAGAAGGGGTTCGGCTAATCGGTGACCTGAAGGTCGGGGAACAGGCTTCGATCTGGTTCAACACTGTACTTCGAGCTGACTTGGCGCCGATCCGGATCGGTGCGAGAACGAATATTCAGGATGGCTGTGTTGGTCATGTGAACACGAACGAACCGTTGCTAGTGGAAGAGGAAGTGTCTGTCGGTCATGGTGCGATTATACACGGCTGTACGATAGGTAAAGGCACATTAATCGGCATGGGGGCCATCGTCCTTAACGGTGCAGACATCGGAGAATATGCTTTAGTAGGGGCTGGTTCGCTAGTCACGGAGAATGGCAAGATTCCGCCCTATACGCTCGCTCTTGGCACCCCGGCAAAGGCGGTTAGGGAACTGAATGAAGAAGATCTGCTCCGCATGCGTCGGACAATGGAAAGTTACGTGCAGAAAGGGAGAGAGTATTCGCTTTTCTGAGTTGTTCGATGCGGATCACTTCGTTTTGCCAATAGGAGGGATACGCTGATGGAAAAGATGAGTATGATCTATGACGCTCTGCTGAGCCTGCATGCAGAATTAGTATTGGACCATGCGCTTCGCGAATACAGATTGCAGCAATTGTATGAAGCGATCGACGAAGCGCTCCAATACGGAGATGAAGCCACTTTCTTGAAGCTTACAGCTGATTTGCGTGCGCTGCAGAGTCAGTAAGATGAGCCACTCAACAAACTAATTAATCGGAATACCGCCCCTGGTGCGAGTGAAGCTGCCGAACTTGATTCGGCAGCTTTTCATATTCTTCCTAACATGCTACGCTCTTCATAAGGTCAAGCAAGCTGCTAGCAGCTTGCTGTACGGATATTGCAGAAGGGGAGATTGGGAATGAAATTTAGCGATTTGGATGAAGCGCAATGGGAAGAGCTGAAGCCGTATTTGGACACATGTATAATTCCGGTTACAGGCTTGGATGGAGATTCAGCACCTTGGCAAGCTGTCCAAGGACTGGAGCGGTTGCGAGATATGCTGGACCTGGTAGAGCAGCCGTTCAGAGGGCGAGTAGTCACGTACCCCGCCTTGCATTATACAGCAGGAGATTGGCCGCATATTGCTGCCACAGTAGACAAGCTAAGCCGCCAGCTTAAGCAAGCACACTTTCCTTATGTTATCGTCGTTTCGGCATTGCCATGGCCGAAGCATGTAAGTTGTTCAGTGGCGGATTTGCTGATTGACGAGAATATGGTCGAATCCTTCGAACAATTGTCGCATGCTGTGCAGGAGAAGGTTAGGCAAATGTGGAATAAAAAACTAACGGAGGTCGAATGATAAGTTCACCGGAGCAGAATGGTCGGCAGTGACTAGAGTTGTGACAAATTCGCAACATTTTATCAAGAGATGGCTGGTAACCGTTAATTCGCGCCGCGGTATTCTTGACGCTCCCCATGTCCTAAGCTATTATATGTATGTTAATGACCACGGTTCGTAAAGGGGGTACAACACGCAAATGAGAGAAGAACACAACCAAGAGGCGCAGGAGTCGGGACAGCTTCCTAAGAAATCCCGTCGCGAAATGTCCCGCCGGCAATTTCTTTCTTATACCCTCGGAGGTACCGGGGCATTCATGGTCGGTGTGCCGTTGATATTCAATCTGCGCTTCGCGGTAGACCCGCTATTGCAGAAGAAACAAGGGACAGATTATGTGAAAGTAGCGAAGGTGGAAGAAATTTCGGAAGTGCCGCAAGCTTTCAAATTTACGGTTCACCAAGTGGACGGTTGGTATGAGAGTGAGCCGACGATGGAGGCATGGATTTCGAGTGACCAAGAAGGCAATATCTTCGCCTTGTCACCGGTTTGCAAGCACTTGGGCTGTACGGTGAACTGGAACGGCAGCGGGGACTATCCGGAACAGTACTTTTGTCCATGTCACGGCGCTCATTATACGAAGGACGGCGAAGCTCTTGCTATCGCACCGGCGCCGTTGGATCAATATGAAGTGAAGGTGGAGAACGGCTGGGTATACCTGGGCGCCATTCACGCGAACGAACGAGTGTAACAGGAGGAGGCGTTAGTTACAGATGCTGAAAAGTGTGTACAACTGGATCGATGAACGTCTGGACATTACGCCGATGTGGAGAGATGTGGCGGATCATGAAGTGCCTGAGCACGTCAACCCGGCTCATCATTTTTCCGCGTTCGTGTACTGCTTCGGCGGCCTGACGTTTTTCATCACAGTCATTCAAATTTTGTCGGGGATGTTCCTGACTATGTATTTCGTTCCCGACATTATTAATGCGTACAAGAGTGTGGACTATTTGCAGCACAAGGTTGCATTCGGTGTTATCGTACGCGGCATGCACCACTGGGGTGCAAGCTTAGTTATCGTCATGATGTTCCTGCATACACTTCGTGTATTCTTCACAGGTTCATATAAGGCTCCGCGTGAGATGAACTGGATTGTCGGCATGCTCATATTCTTCGTCATGCTCGGTCTTGGCTTCACCGGATACTTGCTGCCATGGGATAACAAAGCATATTATGCAACGAAGGTCGGCATTCAGATTGCCGCATCCGTGCCTTATGCAGGGGAGTACATAGCGATCTTCCTGCAAGGCGGCGATATTGTAGGCGCACAGACGCTCACCCGTTTCTTTGCGCTCCATGTCTTTTTCTTACCCGGAGCATTGCTGGCGTTGCTTGGCGCACACTTTTTCATGATTCGCAAGCAGGGCATTTCCGGACCGCTGTAAAAAGACGAATTTGCACAATGAAAGGAGGAGCAAAGCTTGGCTCACCAACCGCATGATCCGAATGAAAAAGTCGTCTATGTTGGCGATTCACGCGTACGCAAGTATGAGAAAAACAATATCCCCCGCGACTACTCTGCTTATCCGGGGAAATCGGAAGCTTTCGTTCCGAACTTTCTACTGAAGGAATGGATGGTTGGCGCAGTCGTCATGGTCGGCTATATGATGCTCGTTATTGCGCATCCATCACCGCTCGGCTATCCGGCTGATCCGACGAATACGTCATTTATTCCGATGCCGGACTGGTATTTCTTGTTCTTGTATCAGCTATTGAAGTATCCATATGCAGCAGATTCGTATATATTGCTTGGTACGCTTGTTGTTCCAGGCTTGGCATTCGGCGGACTCCTATTAGCCCCATTCCTCGATACAGGGAAGGAACGGCGCTTCTATCGTCGTCCGATTGCGTCTTCGCTCATGCTGCTCTCGCTCATTGCTGTAGGATACTTGACGATTGTATCCTGGCAGCATTATGAGCATGAGCTGGAAGTGAACGGTATTATTCCGGAGCATATTCAGCGTGAGGAGGAGCTGCTTGCTGCCATTGAAGCCGGTAAGCCAGTTCCGGAACCAGGTGGAGAGGAACCAGCACCGGTCGCGATCGTGGACAAGGATGATGAAGGATTCCAGATCTATCAGAAGGCTACTTGCACTACCTGTCATGGGGATGAGCTCAAGGGCATGCCGCCGCAACTGCCGGCTCTGGCAGGCATAGGTGACAAGTATTCGAAGGAAGAAATATTAGGCATTATTGAGAACGGAATCGGGGGCATGCAAGCCCAGTATCAAGCGAATCTCGATAGTGGCTTGACGGAAGCGGACATCGATCTGCTTGCAGATTGGCTCGCACGGCAGAAGAGCGACGCTGGTGAAGAAGTCGAAGAAGGCTGACGGTGAAGCTCAGATTGCATCAAAAAAACCTGATCGGTTTCGATCAGGTTTTTTTTGCGAAATGACGACAGCACACATCGCAGGCTTAACTTCACTTTCATGGGTTTAATCTCTCGGGCCCCACGAAAGTAATCGGAATACACATCGCAGGCAAAGCTTCACTTTCGTGGGTATTCTATTATGGGAGGAATATATATGCTTCCACACTGGATGCGCATTTGGACGAAGGAATGGTTGCTGCACCCGCGGAATTTACTGCTGCTCATCGTTGTGAATGGCGGCGGGACGATTTACGGCTACATGTGGTACAGCAATCAGTTGAATCAAGTTGCTGCGGACAAGCCAGCCTGGTACTTGCCATTCGTGCCGGACAGTCCGACAGCCAGCTTATTCCTAACCGTAGCCTTAATCGGCTTGCTGTGGCTCCCTCCAGCTGGGCGCAAGCCTGTGAGCAGCGCAATATGGGCGTTGATCGAAGCATTCGCAGTCGTTACGTTGTTCAAGTACGGGATATGGGCCGTCACGATGATCGTAGCTGGTGGTTTGCAGGGTGACAGCTTGAATTGGCAGCACTATATGCTGATCGTATCCCATCTCGGGATGGCGGTTGAAGCGTTGCTGTATGCAAAGTTTTTTACATATCGGTGGTCTTCGTTGCTGGTCGTGACGATCTGGTCGCTCTGGAACGATGGCATGGATTATATGACGGGAATTTTTCCTTACTTGCCAACAGTGCTGCATGATAACCTGAATGAAATTGCTTGGTTCACAGTACTATTGGGCTTAATCGGTGTCGCTTTGGCAGCTTGGTTAAGGAAAGGTAATAAGCAGCTAGAGGCAAGAAGTTAAGATAATCGTTCCTACTTAGCCCAAGCTTGTTGCTTGGTTACTGCCGATCGAGCTTGCCGCTGATCAGGCATCTATCGAGTGATTCGATTGGAAGAAATACCTTTAACGGACACCGGTGACCGTTACAGTTTCTACTGGCTGCCTAGGCATTGTTTCCGCTCATCAACGATACTTTTGCCGCGCCGGAAACTAACTTGCTCGCGTTCATTGCATCATGCGCCAAGTAGTAGATTTCGAGCAGCTAAGTAGTAACAGATATTCGGTCTAAAAGTGGACATCCCCCCATAGGATAGGGATAAGTACATGCCCTGGGGAGGTGTCTTTTTTATATGCAAAAGCAACTAACAATACTTAGGAAATGGTCTCAACGCTGGCTGTTCCCCGTAACGGCATGTTTCGTCATCGTTACGCTGTTAGGGGGATGCTTCGCACAAGAAGCTGCACCGTCGTCATCTGTACAGGATTTGTCTGTGGAGACAAGGAAAGCACTAGAGCAGCTGAGCGCATCATCGGAAAAGCTGTATCAAGCGATGAAAGCAGATGATCCCGTTCAAGCTCGCACGCAATTGGAAAGCATCGCACGGCAATTCCCATCTGTCTCGCTCGAAGGGATGGTATCAGCAGAAGGGATGGAAGCCGTCTATGTGGCATTAGGGGAAGCGCGGAAAACATTCAATGCTGTTCAGTTCGACCCGCGAAGCGGAATAAGAGAAGCGGCAAAGATTCGCCTGCTCTTCGATACACTGTCCCAGCCGAAGCACCCGATGTGGAAAGCGTATTACAAGCCGATGGCGGACAATGTGAACCAGATTCAGCAGGCGGCGCAAGAACAACAAGCGGAGGAGCTGCTTACAGCATACAGGGAGCTGTCTGGACGCTATGCTATGATTAAGCCTAGCCTTGCCGTTACTCATCCGGCACAGCAGTTAGTAAAAGCTGACTCGATGTTCGTCTTCCTGCAATCTCATATTGAACGAGACACGCCTGCCTTCACACACATTGAGGCCGTCCATAACGATCTTACCCAGTTGCTGCGCGAGCTGTTCGGACGTGACGCTGCTTCAGCAGATGTTGCCGCATATTCGCCTTCTTTGCCTATTCATCCTGTGTTGTATTGGGGAGCAGCAATCGGCTCGTTCATCTTAACGATACTGGCCTTCGTCGGCTATCGCCGTTACCGTTATGAAAGAGACCGACCGCCGTCAATTCGGCAGAAGCATGATTGAGAAGGGTGAATGAAGCAGGGTGCCGCAGACGGCCCCTGCTTCATTCCGTCTGGAATCCTTCGCCCATCACATCCTGCACGTCATGTACAATCATGAAAGCATGGGGATCGATCCCACGTACAAGTGCGCGCATACGTCGCACTTCGTTGCGATAGACTACGCAATACACGACCTCCTTCGGCAGCTTGGTATAGCTTCCTCTAGCGTTGAAGAACGTAACGCCCCGATCCAGCTCCAGGACGATTCGGCTGCTGATTGCATCTGCATGGTCACTTATGATCGTACAAGCCTTCGCCGCATAAGCGCCTTCTTGAATGAAGTCGATCATCCGTGAAGCAATAAACACCATCACCAGCGTATATAAGATCATTTCCCCCTTGATATAAAAATACGAGGAACCGATCACGATAACATCCAGTATGAGGATAATCTGGCCCATACTTAGACCGCGTTGCTTGTTGATGATGCGTGCAATGATATCGACACCGCCTGTAGTCCCGCCAAATCGAAACACTAGACCTAGGCCGGTACCGATCGTAACACCTGCATACAAGGTAGTGAGAAAGTAATCTTGTTCGGTATGGAATGGCACGATCCAGCCTAACTGAATCCATATTTCCATCAGCCACAAAAAGACGGAGAGCGCAACCGTACAGACGACGGTATAGAGCATTGTCGGACCGCCGAAAGCACGCCAACCAATATAGAACAAGGGAATATTGAGAAGAAGCGTTGTGATGGAAGGAGGAATAGCAAGTGTATAGTGCAACAGCAATGCGATTCCTGTAAGACCTCCTTCCATGAACTGATTAGGGATCAAGAAGAAGTGAATACCGAATGCATAAATAGCAGTACCTATTAGCATTGGCAACCATACGCGTAAGCTTCGGACAACGGTCAAGCGGTTCATAGGCGGCAACTCCCTTCCTACTCCTCATTTTTCGATTTCTGTTGCTATCCTATACACATCCGCTTTCCCGACAATATTCAGGTACAGACTGACGAACGAAAGCGGGTTGTCTGCTAACCTGCAAAAAGCATTTGTTTTCCAACCTGCTTTCGTATAACATGGAGAATAGGTATGCTGTAGACAGACTATGGTCTGCTTCAGGCGCTGTCCTCCATGAATCGAAGAAGGAGGTCGTGCAGTTGGCGGAGAAATCATTGCAAGAGATGCAGAGGGAAGTGGATGCGTATATCTCTCAATTCAAGGAAGGCTACTTCAGCCCGCTCGCTCTTGTAGCGCGTATGGCAGAGGAAGTAGGCGAGCTTGCCAGAGAGATCAACCACCATCATGGCGAAAAACCGAAGAAAGCTTCTGAAGAAGAAGGCTCTATTGAGCTTGAGCTTGGCGATATTCTGTTCATCACAATTTGCTTTGCTAATTCATTAGGCTTGGATCTAACGGAAGCGCACGACAAAGTTATGGAGAAATTTCAAACCCGTGATGCGAACAGGTGGACGAAAGTGAACACCGATAACTGATGCGGTTCATATGCTGTACTATCACCTTTGGTTAGTTCATGGAGGGGAGGAGCAGCGTATGGAACGCAATCGCAATATACAAAGAGCGTATGAATCCATCCTTCATCATGACTTCGAGCAAGCGATCGCATTCTTCGAAGAAGCGATTCGCCAGGAGCCGATGAATGCAGAATATTATCACAAGCTTTCCATTACGTTCGCACGTAGCGGCAAGCTGAATGCAGCGTTGCAGGCAGCTCGCAAAGCGCATTGGTTGGATCATACGCAGACAACGTACAAATATCATCTGGACCATCTCGAATCACTGGATTGCATCCGGCAAGCGGAAGCATGCTTGGCTAGAGGCAAAGCTCAGACCTATACGGCTATCGGCTATCTGAAGCAGGCTGTTCAGCTCGATCCGCTCGCGTCAGAGGCTTATATGCTAATGGGCATGGCCTATGCTGAGCTGGACGAATTCGAGCATGCGCTCATCAGCATGAAGGAAGCCTTGAAGTTAAATCCACATCTGGACAGCGCCAAGGAGCTATGCGCCAAGTATGCAAAGGAATTACACCGTAAATTGAACGAACAAGGAAATGCATAACAGGAGGATATCAATGGACAACAATCGGATAAAGGTCGCGGTATCAGGAGCAGGCGGCCGCATGGGCAAGGAAGTTGTGAAGATGGTACTCGCAGATGCTGAGCTGCAGCTGGTTGCGGCGATCGATGCGAGAGAAGCGGAGGATGCCGGTGTGCTCGCCGGGACGGAGCCTTGCGGTGTTAAGGTACAGTCAGACTTGCAGCTGGCGCTGATTGAATCCGGTGCGCACGTGTTGGTTGATTTCACGACACCGCAAGCGGTCATGAACAATATTCAGACAGCCATTCAAGCAGGCGTAAGGCCGGTAGTAGGCACGACCGGATTTGCGCCTGAGGACATTGAGGCGTTGGACAAGCTCTGTCGGGAGAAGGGAATTGGCGGTATTATTGCGCCGAATTTCTCGATTGGCGCAATCCTCATGATGAAATTTGCGGCAATGGCATCCAAGTATATGCCGGATGTTGAGATTATTGAATATCACGGGGATCAGAAGCTGGATGCTCCTTCAGGCACATCTGTCAAAACTGCTGAGCTCATATCGGAAGTGCGCAAGGAGCATAAGCAGGGAAATCCGAATGAGCACGAGACGATCGAAGGCTCACGAGGCGGTTATTATGACGGATTTCGCATTCACAGTGTGCGGCTGCCAGGCGTATTCGCCCAGCAGGAAGTTATCTTTGGCGGTCATGGCCAGACGTTGAAGATTCGTCATGATTCCTACGAGCGCGCCGGTTACATGCCAGGCGTCAATGTAGCCGTTAAGAAGGTACTGGACTTGACGGGTGTTGTGTACGGCTTCGAGCATTTTATCGACTGAACATCAGCCGGTCCAAGCGGGAGAGGAGAGGATCGCATGTTGAATATTGCATTAATCGCACATGATCGCAAGAAGGAAGAGATGGTGAATTTTGCGATTGCGTATGAACATGTTTTCACCAAGCATCAGCTGTTTGCAACAGGGACTACAGGACAGCGCATTATGGAACAGACGAAGCTGGACATCACCCGTTTCATGTCTGGACCGCTAGGCGGCGATCAGCAAATCGGTGCGTTGGTCGCGACGAATGAAATGGATCTGATCGTGTTCTTGCGCGATCCGTTAATGGCACAGCCGCATGAACCTGACATTATAGCCTTATTGCGATTAGCTGATGTGCAGGGCATTCCAGTAGCGACCAATATAGCAACAGGGGAATTGCTTGTGAAGGCAATCGAACGCGGTGATTTCGGATGGCGCGAATTGGTACATAAGTACAAGCCGGGGGCCGTATAATGTCACAACAATTAGATGTACTCATATTCGGCGCGCATCCCGATGATGCCGAGATCGGAATGGGCGCAACAATCCGCAAGCTGGTTGATCAGGGCAAGCAAGTCGGTATTATCGACCTGACTCTGGCTGAGATGTCTTCGAATGGCACGGTAGACAGCAGACAGCAGGAAGCAGCCGCTGCTTCTGCTATACTCGGGCTGACGGTGCGTGGCAATCTGCAGCTGCCTGATCGCGGACTGACGGGCAACGCAGATCAAGTGAATAAGCTGGTGCATGCGATTCGAACATATAAGCCGAATACTGTGCTTGCACCTTATTGGGAAGATCGTCATCCCGACCATGTGCAGGCTAGTAAGCTGACACAGGAAGCTGTATTCAATGCTAAGCTTCGCCGATATATGCCCGAGCAGGCTGCTTGGACTGTGAAGGCTATGTATTATTACTTCATCAACGATGTAGCCAAGCCAGATTTCCTCGTAGATGTGTCCGAGGTTTATGCGTCGAAGATTAAGGCGCTGGAAGCTTATCGCAGTCAGTTTACTTCACCGTCACAGCATGCGGATTATGTAGATACACCATTGAACCGAGGCTATGTAGAGCGAGTAGAAGCCCGGGACAAAGCTCTGGGGCAATCGCATTCCATCGCGTATGTGGAAGGATTCGTAACGCGACTTCCGCTAGTAGTAGACACCATGTAATTGAACAGGAGGGAGCAGCATGGGGGATCGGTTGAAGATTGGCATTACGTGTTATCCGACCCTAGGTGGTTCGGGCGTAGTGGCAACCGAGCTTGGCAAAATATTAGCTGAACGGGGCCATCAAGTACATTTTATTACGCACAGCATGCCGTTCCGCCTTGGAAAATATCAGAAGAATATTTTTTACCATGAAGTGGAAGTTAGCGACTATTATGTATTTAAGTATCCGCCGTATGACTTGTCGTTAGCAAGCAAGCTGGCTCAGGTTGCCAAGATGCAGGATCTGGATTTGCTGCATGTGCATTATGCGCTGCCTCATGCGGTGTGCGCATTGTTGGCCAAAGAGATGGTAGGAGATCAGCTGAAGGTCGTTACGACGTTGCACGGCACAGATATTACGATTCTCGCTCAGGAGGAGTCGCTGAACGACTTGATTCGGATGGCGATTAACAAGAGTGATGCAGTCACGGCAGTGTCTGAAGATTTGATTAAGGAGACGCGCACGGCTCTGAATATTGAACGCCCGATTGATCTGGCATACAATTTCGTAGATAAGCGGGTGTATTATCCGCGTGATTGCTCGATGTATCGATCAGAATTTGCTTCTGCAGGCGAGAAGATTCTCATGCATATATCGAACTTTCGTCCGGTCAAGCGTGTCCTCGATGTAGTCGACATATTCCATAGGGTGCAAGCGAGCGTTCCGTCGAAGCTGTTGTTCGTCGGGGAAGGTCCAGAGCTGCCTAAGGTGCAGTGCAAGGTAAAGGAGTTAGGCATCGCTGATCGTGTCATCTTCCTTGGCAAGCAGAACGATGTTGCACAGGTAATCTCTATGGCTGACTTGCTGCTGCTTCCATCGGAGAAGGAAAGCTTCGGATTGGTGGCACTTGAGGCGATGGCTTGCGGCGTTCCGACGATAGGGAGCAATGCTGGCGGTATTCCAGAGCTTGTGCAACACGGCGAAACCGGTTATTTAGCCCCAATGGGACAGACGGAGACGATGGCTGGATATGCTGTGAAATTACTGTCTGACCCTGCATTGTACCATTCGTTCAAAGAAGCGTGCCTGCAGCGGGCACGAACACAGTTTTGCAACGATCGAATTACAGAAGATTATGAGAAAATTTATTACAGGGTGTTGAACCGAAAGTGGCACCCGATCGAGGTGACACAGGCTTGAATGATATGGAGCGGGAAGCGGTCATAGTGGTGACCACGTTGCGAGAGCGCGGCTTCCCCGCTTTTTTTGTGGGCGGGTACGTGCGCGATAAGTGGCTTGGCAGGCCAGTGAAGGACATGGACATTGCGACCGCAGCAATGCCGGAGGTCGTGATGGACAGCTTCAAGAAGACGATTCCAACTGGATTGCAGCATGGCACTGTTACCGTATTAAGCGGCGGCTATCCCTTCGAGGTTACGACATTCCGCAAGGAAACTGGATATAGCGATTATCGCAGACCAGATGAGGTGCAATTCGTGGATGCGCTGGAAGAAGACTTGCAACGCCGCGATTTCACGATGAATGCGATGGCGATGGGACCTGACGGGGAATGGATCGACCCGTTCGGCGGTCAGGAAGATCTGAAGCACGGCATTCTGAGATGTGTTGGCGTTCCAGCTGATCGCTTCCAAGAGGATGCCCTGCGGATGATGCGTTGTGTTCGATTCGCAGCAGAGTATGAGCTGCAGATTGAGAGCAGCACATGGCAGGCGCTGCTCGCGCATCGCCATCTGCTTGCACACATTGCGATGGAACGGGTAGGGGTAGAGCTGTCGCGGATTATGGAAGGTACGGATCCCTACAGAGGTCTCTGTCTCTTGTACGAGAGCGAGCTGCCGGCGCATTGGGCGAACGCTGTGCCGATCAGTCTCCATGATTGGGGGAATGCGCTGTCAGAGTTGCAATCGTCGGATTTCCAGCAGTTGACTGACAGCAGCCAGCGAACGGTACTGTGGCTCATCGCTGTTGGTCTTGATGCTGATGCGACTTCAAACTGGTCACGCTCGCTTCGATATAGCAATGCTGTACATCGACAATTGCGGGATACACTGCTCATTCACAGGCGCTTAATACGTGCAGAAGCTTCTCGCTTGCAATGGATTCGCGCTGTGCTGGATCATGGTCGTGAGGCCGCTGAGCGTTGGCTTGCCCTCGTATACGCGTTCAAGAACATAGCCCGCGTGCAGCAGGTAATCGGCATAAGCGCAGAGCATAGCGAAGTGTACGCGAATGAAGCAGAGACTTGGCTAGCGCAGAGCGGAGCTCTGCATGTATCGGAGCTGAAGATGGACGGCAGCGAGATTGTGGCGATAGGTAGTGCGGTTGGGTGCAAGCCAGGACCATGGATTAGCCGGTTGCAGGAGCATATGTTGCTACGATGTGCGACAGGTGAGTTGCACAACAAGCCGGATGACTTGCGCGAAGCAGCGCAGCAATACTTACACGAATGGATGGACAAGGAGGCAGAGCGATGAATCGATTGCTGGAACTGTTCGCAAGCCGACCAGACCAATATTTGTCTGGAGAAGAGATTAGCCGCACATTAGGTGTAAGCCGTTCGGCTGTGTGGAAGCAGATTAACCGTCTGCGTCAGGAAGGCTATATATTCGATGCGGTGTCTCGTGTCGGCTACAAGCTTGCCAGCAAGCCGGACAAGCTGCAAGCTGCATCGATTCTTGCCAAGCTGAAGACGAATAAGCTTGGTCGCGAACTCTATCTCAATGAGCAACTGGATTCTACACAAGCTGAAGCACAGAGGCTGCTGTCTGCTGGTGCGGAGGAAGGCTGCGTCATTGTAGCGGAGGAACAAACAGCAGGCAGAGGAAGGTTAGGCCGCAGCTGGCATTCCCCGCCCGGCAAGGGACTATGGATGAGCATCATCTTGAAGCCGGACATCCCGTTCGCATCAGCGCCACACCTCACATTGCTGACTGCGGTAGCGCTGTGCAGGTGCATACGCCGAATGACGAAAGTAGAAGCGTTGATTAAGTGGCCGAATGACTTGCTCGTTGAAGGGAAGAAGATTAGCGGTATATTGATGGAGACTCAGCTGGAGGAAGAACGGCTTGTTTCGGTGGCGGCTGGCATCGGGATTTGTGTCAATCTGGAACAGCAAGACTTCCCTGCTGATTTGCAACCGAAGGCAACTTCATTGATGCAAGCAAGCGGTGGGCTCGTAGATCGCGAGTCGCTCCTTGTTGCTTTTCTGGAAGAATTAGAACATTGGTATGAATTATACATGCGCGAAGGATTCGCAACGATCCGCAACGTATGGGAAGCGTTAAGCACAACATTACAGCGGCATGTGAAGGCAGGCGATGTCGAAGGCGTGGCGGTTGGTTTGAATGAACAAGGAGCGCTGCTCATTCGTCAGCAAGACGGCAGTACAGTGCCGGTATTCTCGAGTGATGTTGCGGAATCGTCAGCTGTAGGATGACAAATGATCATTATCTGCTATAATAACGATAGAGGCGATATCCACTGGAAGGAATTGCACTCTGCTTGGATGTTGGAGACTGACTATTGTTTGCTAGAATTATCTTGATGGATTCTGCTCTGAGCCGAAGGGACCGAGACAGAAGGATCAATGAACGATTAACATGATCTTTCCTGTGGAGAAGGTGTCTTGCAGTCTCGGAATGTTCCGATGCTAGGATACCTTTTTTTTGATTGTCTATCAGACGCTGCAACGGGCACAATCCGCTACATGTGAGGAGTGGAGCCTAATGGAGTACCGCAAGATGCTCAATACTGGCGATATGCGGAAGATGAAGAAGGAAGGACAGCCGATTGCGATGGTGACCGCATACGACTACCCATCTGCCAAGCTGGCAGAGGAAGCGGGAGCGGATATCATCTTCGTCGGTGATTCGCTCGGCATGGTCGTGCTTGGATATGAGTCTACGATCCCAGTCACGATGGATGATATGATTCATCATACGAAAGCTGTAATGCGAGCGGTCAAGAACAGTTTTGTACTGACAGATATGCCGTTCATGAGCTACCATGGCAGTATAGACTTCACACTGCGCAATGCGGCCCGCCTGATGCAGGAAGGGATGGCGAAGGCAGTGAAGATGGAAGGCGGCGCTGAAATATGCGATGCTGTCTCCGCCTGTGTGAGCGCAGGTATACCTGTAATGGGTCATATCGGACTAACACCGCAAGCGATAAATCAGCTTGGCGGTTATAAGGTGCAGGGAAAGAGCGCAGAACAAGCGATGAAGCTAATCGAGGATGCGAAGGCGCTTGAACAGGCCGGAGCGTTCGCTATCGTACTGGAGATGGTGCCCGAACCGCTGGCCGAATGGATTACACAACAAATTACAATTCCTACGATCGGGATAGGCGCAGGGCGGGGCTGTGACGGTCAAGTGCTCGTCTATCATGATTTGCTGCAATATGCTTCACCGGTCAACGCTCGCTTCGTCAAACCTTATGCGAATGTGCAGGATGTTGTGCGCGATGCTATCGGACAATATGTTCGGGAAGTGAAGGAGCGTGTCTTTCCCGAAGAAGCGCACGTCTTCCCTATGGATGCCAGCGTGATGGATGAAGTGAAGAGCAAGACACGGGAAGGCGGCGAAGCATGAGACGTTGTTATACAGTGGAGGATATGCGCCAATGGCTAGCCGACAACAATGCGTACAAGTTTGGCAAGACTAAGACAGTCGGCTTCGTTCCGACGATGGGATATTTGCATGACGGCCACATGAGCTTGCTCGAACAGTCGAAGCAAGATAATGATTTAACGGTGCTAAGTATCTTCGTCAATCCATTGCAATTCGGACCGAGCGAAGACTTCGAGCGTTATCCGCGAGACGAGGAGCGGGATTTGAGACTTGCGGAACTATGCGGCGTAGATGCTGTGTTCCTGCCTTCTGTTGAAGTGATGTACCCACACAAACCGCTGACCACTGTACGTGTGTCTGCCATTGCAGATGTGCTGTGCGGTGCGTCTAGACCCGGACACTTCGACGGAGTCGCTACGGTAGTTAGCAAGCTTCTCCATATTGTGTCGCCGGACCGCGCTTATTTCGGGATGAAGGATGCGCAGCAAGTGGCGGTGCTGACACAGATGACAGCCGACTTGAACCTGGATACAGCGATTGTGCGCTGTCCGACACTTCGGGAAGAAGACGGCTTGGCATTGAGCTCCCGCAATGTGTATTTAACACCGGAGGAGAGAGATCAAGCAACAGTTTTGTATGCTTCGTTGCAGACATTGCAGCAATCGTTGAAGGAACAGAGACTGTCCGTAGCGCAGGCAGAGCAGCTATTGGCAGCAAGCCTGCGAGAAGCGCCGCTTGCCATTATCGAATACGCGGAGGTAAGAACCTTTCCCCGATTCGGACAGCCCTCTCCGCATAGCTGCATGCAAGATATCATACAGCAGGGAACGACGCTTCTGGCTGCACTTGCTGTCAAATTCGGCACAACGCGTCTAATCGACAATATGGTGTACGCGCCAGACCGAGAATAGAGGAGGTGCTTTTCGCATGTTCCGTACAATGATGAAGTCCAAGCTTCACCGCGCAACTGTCACGGAGGCCAATCTGCAATATGTAGGAAGTGTTACCATCGATGAAGCTTTATTGGAAGCGGTCGACATATTGCCTAATGAAAAAGTGCAAATCGTTAATAATAACAATGGTGCGCGCTTAGAAACCTATGTCATTCCCGGACCGCGCGACTCAGGTGTTATTTGCCTGAATGGTGCTGCGGCAAGGCTTGTTCAGCCCGGGGATATCGTTATCATTATTGCCTATGCGCTAATGAGCCATGATGAAGCCAACAATTATAAGCCGAAGGTTGCCATCATGGACGAGCACAATCGTATTAAGGAAATGCTCGGCGAGGAAATTCACACCACGATTGTATAAGTCGTAGCACCCTCCGAACGTATGCATGAAAGTCGATGCGGTAACAAAGAATGTAGGTACCTGCTTTCTCGGCACAATGCCGGATATGCCAAGGAGGGAAACGTCTATGTTCAAGCATATGTTTGCTGTTATGAACGAGGTGCTCGATCACATTATGGCCAACTTGGATCAAGCGCAGGGGGAGGAACGACAGGATTTGCTGGATCAGCTCGCGGCATTAAAGTCGATGAGCGATACCTGTATTGAAGAATGGCTTTTATTCGAAGAAAAAATGGGCATGCTGCATCCGAAGCCTGTAGCAGCGGCGGTTGACGCAACTTCTCCGGCATCAATCGAATCACATGTATGGCGTGATGCGTATGAACGCGGACACGGGTTTCTGAAGCTGCTCATGTTTGAACAATCCATTGAGCAATTTGTAGAAGTAGTTCGGCTGCAGCCGGATTATTTGCCAGCACGATTTTATTTGGCGCTTTGTTATATGCAGTATGGTGATACCGGTGAAGCTTATCGGCATTTTCAATTTATTATTCAATTATCCGGTGACAGTAAGCTGCGGGCCGTCGCTTACAATGCGATGGGCTGCATTCAAGTGAAAAAACGGAATTTGGAAAAGGCGGTAGAGCTGTTCATGCTAGCGCATGAGCAGGACCCTGATTTGGACGATCCAATTCGCAATATGCAGGTACTGTCTGAGGAGGACGGCAGCTTGCAGATGGGGATGGGGTTTCCCCACTAAGTTCAGGAGTCTGCCGCTTGGGCCCGGAAGGGGAAGGCGCACTCATGAAATTTGTAGTGATCGATTTTGAAACAACGGGCAATGCAGCGGAAGATCGGATTATACAGGTCGGGGCTGCCGTTGTAGAGCAGGATACAATCACATCTATATACAGCTCATTCGTGAAGCCAGGCATACCTATACCGGCATTCATAGAGCAACTGACAGGCATTGATGACGAGATGGTGAAGGACGCGCCCGAGCTAGAGGAAGTAATGACAGAATTGCTTCCTCTGCTGGATGGCAGCGTCCTTGTCGCGCATCATGCAGCATTCGATGCAGGTTTCTTACAGCGAGCCCTTGAGGAATGCGGATATGAACCGTTCACGGGTCCGGTATTGGATACGATGGACTTGCTCCGCATGATGTATCCCGGGCTCGGGAGCTTGCAGCTTTCTATGGTATGCGCAGCATTCGGGATCGAGCATGAACGGGCGCATCAAGCGGATAGTGATGCGGAAGTGACAGCCCGTATATTGCTGCAAGTGCTGGATAAGCTGGAGAGCTTACCGTTGTTGACCATTCAGAGGCTGTGTCACCTGTTCGACCATCCGGAGGTTGCCAATGCAGTAGATATGTCCTGGTTCCTGAGTCAAATTCGAGAGCAGAAGGAACAGGAGCTGCAAACCTTAGAAGACGAGTCTCGCTATTATCGGCAGTTTGTTCTTCAAGTTAAGGAATGGACCGAGGAGAAGCCGGCTCGCGAGGACGAGGATGACTCGTTAGATTTGGAGCCGGATTTCGCTAATTTCTATGAACAATTTAAGGAAGAAGCGGCGAAGCGATTCCCTCATTACGAGCCGCGCGAGTCGCAGGATCGAATGATTCACGAAGTGCATCGCAGTATGAATGAGGATAAGCACTTGCTTATTGAAGCGGGTACAGGTACTGGCAAATCACTAGGTTACCTGATTCCTGCCCTGCATTATAGTATCCTACATGAGCAGAAAGTAACCGTCAGCACACATACGATTAATTTGCAGGAGCAGCTACGGCAACGAGATATCCCGCTGCTGAATGAATTGTTTCCTGTGCCGTTTCGAGCAGCTGTGCTGAAAGGCCGCAGTCATTACTTGTGTCTGCGCAAGTTCGAGCATAAAATAAACAATAAGGAATTCGACGAGATCAAAGACGATCTGGTAGCAGCGGCACAGATGGTGATATGGCTTGGAGAGACAGAGCATGGGGATGAGGAAGAGCTGCAATTCGGCAATAAAGGGGCGGAATTATGGTCGGACGTATCCAGTGATGCCGATTCCTGTCTCAACCGAGCCTGTCCTTGGTTTCGCCGCTGCTTCTACCATAGAGCGAAGCATCAAGCGAACGTAGCGGATGTAGTCATTACGAACCATTCACTGCTATTCACGGATACACAGGCTGATTCTCGCTTACTGCCTTCATACTCCCGTTTGGTCGTTGACGAGGCTCATCACTTCGAAGAGACAGCAGCGAAGCATCTGGGCAGCCAAGTGAATTACTTCGGTCTGATGAATACGATGAACTGGTTGTTCAAGGATGCGCAGACAGGTAGGCTCCCAACATTGGCGAGACAGCTCAGGAATGAGGCATCCAGCGCTCCATCAGAGGCGCATCCGGAAGAATGGGCCGAAGAGATTGAAGGCTTGCTGCCGATGGCTGCAGAAGCGAAGGATCAATGGGACCGTCTATGTGAAAGCATGTACAAAGCATTCATAGAGAACAATCGCCAGGCGTCCATGGATGCCGGACAGGTAGTGCGCATACAACCAGCTGCGCTGCCTGATGAGTGGCCGGAACTGCAGCATAATGGGGAGCAGCTGCAGGAACGCCTAGCGCTGCTGCTTAAGAAATCAGAGAAGCTTGTTCAGACGATTCGCGAAGTATGGGACGATACCGAATTGCAGGGCTTGCTTACCGATATTTCCGGAACGCTTAAGGATTTGAACCGATTCAAGGATACCGCCAAGCTGTTTATGAAACTGAACGATACGTCGGTTGTGTATTGGTTGGAAGCTCAGGCAACATATCGGTACAAGTCATTGCAGATGATCGCGGTGCCGATTGATGTGAGTGAGAAGCTGCGAAGCTTGTTTTTCCAAGCGAAGGATAGCATAGTCCTCACCTCGGCTACACTGTCTGTCAAGCAATCCTTCGCATACATTATAGATCAGTTGGGCTTGTCGGAAGATGAAGCTGGTGGACGCTTGCTCACATCCGTACTGCCATCGCCATTCGACTACCGCAACAAAGTGCTCGTATGTATTCCAAGGGACTTCCCTAAGCTGAAGGGAGGAGGGCAAGGCGAAGAAGCATTCTTGCGCCAGCTTGCTTCCACGATTGTAGAGACCGCAGTTGCAACTCGCGGGAGAATGCTTGTCCTATTCACCTCGTATCGGATGTTGAAGCAAGCGTATGAGCTATTGAAGAAGCCGCTGGATTGGAATGGCATTGCGTTGCTCGGGCAAGGTGTAGAAACACATAATCGAAGTAAGCTCACGCGTTGGTTCAAGGAGAGCGAAGCATGCGTATTGCTTGGGACCAGCAGCTTCTGGGAAGGCGTGGATATACCTGGCGATGCACTGACATGCTTGGCAATGGTTCGCCTGCCCTTTCAACCGCCGAATCATCCATTGGTAGAGGCCAAATGTGAGAGGTTGGAGCAGCAGAATAAAAATCCGTTCATGCAATATTCCGTGCCGCAGGCTGTTATTCGCTTCAAGCAGGGCTTTGGCCGATTGATACGAACCTCGCAAGATCAGGGGATCGTCCTATTGTTCGACACGCGGGTGCTGGATACGTTTTATGGCAAGCACTTTCTATATTCTTTGCCGGGACCCAAGATCGAACATATGAAGACAGATATGCTTGTGTCGCGTGTTCAGCAATGGTTGGAACGAGATGACGCGTCACCGGCTATGTCCGTCGATGAAAAGGGGGAGCAAGGATGAAAGTACCGAAAATCTCAGAAGCGGTTGTTAGAAGATTGCCTATCTATTTGCGCTATTTGAATGAGCTTGAGCTTTCTGAAGTGCAGACTGTTTCTTCGCAGGCTCTAGGTCAGAAGCTCGATCTTAACCCGGCGCAAATAAGGAAGGACTTAGCTTATTTCGGCGAATTTGGCAAGAAGGGTATCGGCTATGATGTCGGATATTTGATCGAGAGAATTCGACATATATTGAAGCTGGATCAAGTCATTCATGTCGCATTGGTTGGCGCTGGCAATCTAGGACAGGCATTAAGTAATTACAACAAATATTTGCAAGACAATATGAAGATTATATGTATCTTCGATGCATCACCGCACAAAATCGGCTCAACCATTAATAATATTGAAGTTCAACCTGTAGAAAAGCTGCAGCAAGTCGTCAGGACGCTTGGTGTGCGCGTAGGAATCATTACAGTTCCTGCATCAGAAGCGCAAGCAGTGGCGAACCGCTTCGTACAAGCAGGAGTTGAGGCAATACTTAACTTTGCTCCCGCAATATTGAAGGTTCCGTCTGACGTTCGTGTACATTATGCTGATTTCACAACAGAGCTTCACAGCTTGGCCTATTATTTGGACTGACATATAATCGGTAGTCGCAGTTCAGGCAAGCTATAAGCCTCGGTAATACGCAGCATACATATAAGGCTGTCCGAGGGTCATGAAGTCATGATCCTTGGACAGCCTTATAGGGTTGGAGCTAGCATCTGACCTTTAGCCTGCAATACCAACCGCGACTAACAGCTTGTACGATAAATAAGCAATAAGAGAAGTGCCTGGCAATGTGAATATCCATGCCGAAATAATCTTGCCCGCAACGCCCCAACGTACGGAGCTTAATCGTCCAGTCATCCCCACACCGATAATCGCACCCGTAATCGTATGTGTAGAGCTAACAGGAATGCCAATCTTGGAAACAGTCGTCAAGATCATCGCAGCGGCGGTTTCAGCAGCGAAGCCATGGATTGGCTCCAGCTTACTCAGACGCATGCCTAATGTCTTAATTACCTTCCATCCGCCAATAGCCGTCCCCAATGCGATAACCAAGCCGCAGGAGGTAATGACCCAAATTGGAATCGGATCGTCCATCGTAATTCCGCCGACACTGCCGGCTACGAGCGCCATCATGATAATACCCATCGCTTTCTGTGCATCGGAGCTTCCATGGCTGAATGCCATCCAAGATACAGAGACAAGCTGCAGAATACTGAATGATTTCTTCACCTTGGACGGTTGCACGCCTCCTACAATAATAAGGAGCAACTTCATAATTAGATACGCCAGTATAGCACCGATAACAGGAGAAATCAGCATCGCCAATAATACCTTCTGAATGCCGCTAACGATTAGAATGCCGAATCCGCCGTGCGCAACAGCCGCACCGATAATGCCTCCGATCAGTGAATGAGAAGCGCTGATCGGCATCCCGATTAATGTCATCAGCACATTCCAAGTGATTGAACCCATTAGCAAGGCGATGACCACATAGAGAGTAATATGCTGCGGATCAACGATGCCTTTACTGATCATCTTGGCAACGGCGGTAAAAGCGAATGCACCTGCCAAGTTCAGAACAGCGGCTAAGAGCACAGCTGGTAGAGGCTTCAGTACACGTGTGCCTACAACCGTAGCAATGGCGTTGGCAGAATCATTCCAACCGTTCGTGAAGTCGAATAACAGCGCCATGATGACAACAATGACAATCAGTAAGCTGACACCATCAAGCATAACGGAGTACCACACTTTCTAGAATGTCAGCAACATCTTCGCAGGCATCGGTGGTTTCTTCCAGCCTTTCATAAATTTCCTTCAGTTTGAAATCATGGTAAGGATCCTTAGGGCTCTTGAATATCTCACGAATGCCTTCACGCATCAAGCGGTCGCCTTCATTCTCTAGGCTGTTGATATGTAAAGTATGCTCGCGAATTTGCATATACTTCTTCTTACTGAGTAGCTTGAACGCTTGCAGCATATGCTCACATTGCGATACAAGCACCTCAGAGAACTGCTTCATGTAGTCATCGCTGAACGATACGCTCAAATAATCAAATCGTGCCAGCGACGCCTCCATCCCGTCCATCACATCGTCCATGCGGACAGCGAGCTCCATGATGTCCTCACGGTCCAGCGGCGTGATGAAGACCTGGTTGAGTCCCTTGAACAATTCATGTGTATAAGAATCTCCAGCATCCTCCAGCTCCTTCATTGCTTCCAAGAATGCGGAAGGCTCCTTGTCACCCAGTAAGGCTTGTCTCAACAAATGTGAACCCTTCACGCAGTTTTCTGCGGACTTGATCATTAAGTTGAGGAAATTCACATCGTCCTTTTTCCGAAATACGAGCATTCGTATCCCTCCTCAAGTATCTTTACACATTCTTAAAATTTACCACAGCAGTCATTCGACATGCAATGCAAAATTTGTTACATTAAGAAAGGATCGGTTAGGAAAGGGGTCTTCATTCGAAAATGGCGAAACTGTTAATCAAGAACGGCACCTTCATTACGATGCGTAACGACGATGCGGTGCTGAAGGGATCGATGGTCGTAGAGAACGGTCGTATTACATATTTGGGAGCGCAAGTACCGGAAGGCGAATTCGATACCGTCATAGATGGTACATATAGAGTTTACTTACCGGGCCTTGTCAATACACACGGGCATGCTGCTATGTCGCTGCTACGTGGCTATGCCGATGATCTGGCGCTTCAGGTTTGGCTGGAGGAGAAGATGTGGCCGAACGAAGCGAAATTCACGGCAGAGGATGTCCAATGGGGTACGATGCTCTCAGCAGCAGAGATGCTGTTAAGCGGAACTACGGCCTTCGTCGATATGTATGATCATATGGATCAAGTAGCCGAAGTTGTCGAGCAATCAGGCATGCGCGGCTGCTTGACCCGGGGGATGATCGGGTTAGTCCCACCAGAAGTGAGAACGGCGAAGCTAGACGAGGCGATCGCCTTCGTCAAAGCTTGGCACGGCAAAGCAGACGGTCGGATTACGACGATGATGTCGCCGCACGCCCCGTATACTTGTCCGCCGGAATTCATTCAGGATATCGTTCAGGCTGCGCATGAGCTGGACCAGCCTATTCATATCCATATGTCAGAAACAGCGCGGGAAGTGGCGCAGAATGTAGAGGATTACGGTGAGCGTCCTGTTCGCCACCTCGAGAAGCTAGGCGTATTCGAGCGTCCTTGTCTGGTCGCACACGGTGTGCATTTGACAGATGAAGAGATTGCTGTCTTGTCGAAATACGACGTACGTGTGTCTCACAATCCAGGCAGTAATCTGAAGCTGGCCAGCGGGATTGCCCGAGTTCCGGAGCTTATGCAAGCTGGCGTGCTCGTATCGTTAGGTACAGACAGCTCTGCAAGTAATAACAACTTGGACCTGTTGGAAGAAGTACGCCTTGCCGCCCTGTTGCACAAAGGAATTACGGGAGATCCGACTGCCGTTCCTGCTATGGAAGCGTTGAAGATGGGTACCGTGTATGGCGCCAAATCAATATGGCTCGATGATGTCGGCACCTTGGAGGTCGGTCAGAAAGCTGACTTTATCTCGATTAATCCGGAAAGACTGCACTATTATCCGCATACGAATCTAGTCTCACACCTCGTATATGCGGCGAACTCCGCAGATGTGATGGATGTCTGGGTGGACGGCAAGCAGTTGGTGAAGAATCGAGAGCTGCTTACATTGGATGAAGAGCGGATCAAACGAGAATTTACAGCCAGCTTCGAGCGTGTGATTGGCGAATGAACGAACGATGGAAGGTATGGTCGGCTGTAGTTGCTGTTGCTGGCATAATACTCTTCACCGTTATTTGGTATTATAATGTCATTCAAGGACCGTTGTGGGACGCACAGCAAGCCGCTGCACAAGTGGCATTGGAGCACACCGAGATTGTGGAAGTGACGGCTGTGGAGGCTTCCTCCAGCGAGAATGCCTATCAAATTGTATATGGTGCAGACCAGGAGGACGAGGCATGGATCGTCTGGGTCGGGAAGGATGAACTGCATGCGGCTAAGGCCGATGACGGCTTAGCGCATAATCAAGTTCGCTTGCTTATGCAAGAGAAGGAACCGGAAGCCAAGCTGATCCGTATCGTACCTGGCGTATGGAATGACGAATATGCATGGGAAGTATACTATGAGAAGCGTGAGGACAAGGGGATACGGCATTATTATGACTATTACCGCTTCTCGGATGGACAGAAATTGACGACATTACGGCTCAATCTCATACCAGATTAATGGAGATCTAAGACTGAGAATAGCTGTATGAATGGAAGGCAAGGACGAATGGAGGCTCATTTGTTCTTGCTTTTTTTCGTGTGGGTGATTGGAAATCGTTGACTGTGTGCAGTGTCGTATGTTGTGCCCTTTGCTTCATTATCCCCTTCGCTCAGAAGTACTCAAAAGTATTCAGAAATACCTAGAAGTATTCAGAAATACCTAGAAGTACTCAGAAGTATTTAGAAGCACTCAGAAGTACGCGGAAATATTCAGAAGTAAGTACATAGAAGTAAGTACATAGAAGTACACAGAAGTACTAAGAATTACGCAGAAGTTTTCAGAAGAATGGAGTGTTGTGCACATCAAGCACCTTAACTGTATTCCATTATGCGTGTCTAATTCTATGGTTCATACCAATTAGCATATAGCGGTATATGTGAATAACCTCGGCAGACCATTCGGATTAGGTTCGGATCAGATATTCTAACAGATTTGCTGAGTGAAGGGGATACCGAATGAAAGCTGAGTGAAGGGGATACCGAACAAAAGAGGGGAGGACATGTCCCAAGGCGACCAAGAGTAGGGGAATCTTCCGGTTGTGCTTCCACACTTTACTTGCTTTCGACGCTTACGTCCTGTGCTATACTTGGATATATCACAAGTTGATAGATCGATGAGATAAAGGGGGACGTTGACGAAATGAAATTGCGTGTATGGCCTGCTGTCATTAGTCTGGTCCTTGCAAGCGGTGTTCTATTCGGTGGGTGGTTTGCGTACCATAGCTACGCCGTGAAAAATCCGCTTCATGATCATCTTGCAAGTATAGAAGGAATTCAATCGATTGAGTCTGTTACTATCGAACGCGATGCTGTGCACATCACGTTGTCCTTGGAGGATGATGCTCGGCTGCGAATGATAAGAGAACACATTGTTACGGGAAATCCGTCTATATTTCAAAAGCGGGAGCTCGTTCTTGACCTGGACATGACATCCAGCGAGCAGCTGGAGCAATGGTGGTCGCAAGCATTATTCGAGGTTGCTGAAGCGATGGATACTCATCAATACGGCAGTATTCCGAAGGTGCTTGAGGAGCGTGCGCAAGGTGCGTCACATGTGGCAGTTCATACTGAAATGGATGATAAATATGTATACGTGCAGCTAAGTGACGGGACGTCGACTAAATATATTATGCTTCCCCGCGAGCCCGTCATGACGGGGGTGTGGCCTAATGCGTAAATGGGGAAAAGAAATTGCTGTCGGTGTCGTGCCAGCTGTACTTGCTTTTCTATGGTTTATCGGTGTGAATCTCATCCCGATTCTCATTGCGGGTCTGTTCATCGGCGTATTGATTTATATGGCTCGGGCTAGAGGGATGGTCGGAGCTGGTGTGAAGCATACGGATAAGCCATCCAAGCCCACCTATATGACCTTCGATGAGATTGGCGGTCAGGAGCGGGCTAAGCAAGAGCTGAAGGAGGCGCTTGATTTCCTTATTAAGCGGGATGAGTTGCATAGACTGGGCATTCGACCGCTGAAGGGGATATTGTTGACGGGGCCTCCCGGTACGGGCAAAACCTTGCTTGCCAAAGCTGCTGCCCACTATACGGACTCTGTGTTCGTTAATGCCTCAGGTAGTGAGTTTGTCGAGATGTATGTCGGTGTTGGTGCGAGCCGGATTCGAGAGCTGTTCAAGGAAGCGCGCACTCGCGCACAGAAGGCGAATAAGGATAGTGCTGTCATCTTCATTGATGAGATTGATGTCATTGGCGGTAAGCGGGACGGCGGTCAGCATCGTGAATATGATCAGACGCTGAATCAGCTGCTTACGGAGATGGACGGCATGAATACGACGGAAGAGCCGCGTATCTTCATGATGGCAGCTACGAACCGTAAGGAAATGCTGGACAGTGCCTTGCTGCGCCCGGGCAGATTCGACCGCCATATCGGCGTTGATCTTCCGGATAAGAAGGGGCGTCTGCATATTCTTAAGCTGCATGCGAAGAATAAGCCGCTAGCTGAACAGATTAACTTGCACAAAGTAGCGGAGGAATCGTTCCAGTTTTCCGGTGCGCAGCTGGAAAGCGTTATGAACGAAGCGGCGATCTATGCGCTGCGGGATGAGGCGGCCATCATCGAACAGCGTCATCTCGATCAAGCGATTGATAAGGTGATGATGGGCGAGAAGACGGACCGCGAAACGACGAAGGAAGAGAGAGAACGCGTCGCGATTCATGAGCTCGGTCACGCAATTTCTGCAGAAACTGTGCGTCCTGGCTCCGTATCTCAGGTTGCATTAAGCCCCCGGGGGCAGGCACTTGGGTATGTTCGTCATCATCCGCAGAAGGATCAGTATCTCTATACGAAGCCGTTTCTTGAGGAGCAAATTATGATCGCACTGGGCGGTGCTGCGGCAGAGGAGATTTACTATGGCGGACGAAGCACGGGCTCGCGTAATGACTTCGAGCAAGCGATGCGTGTCGTCCAGACGATGATTGAATCCGGATTAACGGAGCTCGGTATTGTTCATTCCGATATGCTGTCGAAGGAGCAATGGATGCGTGAGAACAGACGGATTCTGGATGAACTGTTCAGCCGCACTCACCAGTTGCTGGAGGAACGGCGTGACGTATTCGACCGCTCTCTGGCAATATTAATCCGTGAGGAGTCATTGTCCGGTGAGCAGTTTCGCAGCTTGCTGGCAACTAGCGATATGCAATCACCTGTACCGGTCACAGCTTCATAATCTGTAAGATTACTTCCCTTGCTTATAGCAAGGGATTTTCTGCGTGATGTTGTGACGGACTTTAGGGAATGTTCGTACATGTTTCAATGCTGGGAGTGCATCCTAGCTGTATGGGTATATCTTGGATCGGGGCAATCGCATTGGATGGAAGTGTTGTCTAATTTATGAAAGTTCGCTTGCTCAGCATGATCGTGTCGATCGATACAGTGATTGATGCGTGAAATTGTGTCCCAAATTCGGTATGATCGAGAGAGAAAGATTTATAAAATGAGTAGGTGAGACAGCATGCAATTATTTAAGCGTATTGGTGTGATTGGCGGAGGTACGATGGGGCAGGGCTTAGCGGAGATGCTATCTGCCAAAGGTCTGGATGTCATGCTCGTCGAGAAGTCTCGAGCAAGGCTGGATTGGGCATGGGAGTCGATTCAGATCAGCTTGGACAAACAGATTGAGAAATGGGCTATTACCGAAACGGAGAAGAAACTGATCTTGTCCCGGATTGATCTTATTGTGGATTGGGGCGAGCTTTCGACATGCGATATGGTAATCGAGACGATTACGGAAGATTTGGCATTGAAGAAAAAGGTGTTTGCACAGCTGGATGAAGTGTGCCGAGCGGAGACGATACTTGCCAGCAATACTTCTACGCTTAGCTTAACGGAGCTCGCAAGTGGAACGGAACGACCGGAGCGCGTCATTGGCATGCACTTCCTGCATCCGGTTGCCAAGATTGATCTTGTGGAAATTATACGCGGATTACATACGACGGACGAGACGTTCCGACAGACGAAGAAGTTTGTTGAGGAGGTTATTCAGAAGCAGGGCATTCTCGTATATGAGTCCCCAGGTTTCGTCACTACGCGATTAATATGTGTGTTAATTAATGAGGCGCTCCATACGATGAGTGAAGGTGTAGCTTCAGCTGAAGATATAGATGCGGCGATGCGCATCGGGTATGACTTCCATCATGGTCCGTTGGAGATGGCGGACCGATTCGGACTAGATGCTGTGCTTGCGGCTATGGAGCGGATGTTCCGCGAGTTCGGCGAAATAAAGTACCGCCCTTCCTTCTTGCTGAAGAAGATGGTTCGCGGGGGCAAGCTCGGTGTGAAGACGGGAGAGGGATTCTTCATGTATGACAAGGACGGTGATCGACAGTGAACATACTAGTAATCAATGCAGGAAGCTCCTCCTTGAAGTATCAGTTCTATGATATGACGGATGAATCAGTATTGGCCAAGGGAAGAGTGGAGAGGATTGGCTTCGAATCTTCGATCTTGGTCCATGAGCCAGCAGGCAAGCCGGATGTAAGGCATGTGAGTGAGATTCTGGATCATAAGACCGCTGTTCGTCAAGTACTGGATCATCTCGTACACGCTGATCATGGCGTAATTGCAACTATCAAGGATATAGATGCGGTCGGACATCGAGTCGTGCACGGCGGGGAAAGCTTCTCGGAATCGGTCATCGTAGACGTTCAAGTGAAGCAAGAGATACGGGATCTATTCGATCTTGCACCGCTCCATAACCCGGCACACATGATGGGTATCGACGCAGTTGACTTGAATATGCCGGACGTTCCCCAAGTGGTCGTGTTCGACACGGCGTTCCATCAGACGATGCCGCTCAAGAGCTACTTGTATCCAATTCCGATGGTATTGTACCGCAAGCACAAGATAAGACGTTACGGGTTCCACGGTACGTCGCATATGTATGTCGCAGAGCGGGCAGCGGAGTTTCTCGATAGGCCGTTAGAGCAGCTCAAGCTGATTACTTGTCACATTGGCAACGGGGCTAGCTGTGCAGCAATTATGGACGGCAAATCTTATGATACGAGTATGGGGATGACTCCGCTCGAAGGCTTGATGATGGGCACGAGAAGCGGGGACTTGGACCCGGCGATTGTACCGCTGGCGATGGCTAAGCATGAGCTCAATGTCAGTGAAGTGAATTCGATGTTGAACAAGCATAGCGGATTGCAGGCTGTATCGGGCTTGAGCTCAGACTTGCGGGAGATTATGGAGGCAATGGAGGAAGGCGATAAGCAAGCTACGCTGGCCTTCGACATGTATGAGTATCGGATACGCAAGTATATCGGCGCCTATGCGGCTGCGATGAACGGTGTGGATGTGATTGTATTTACTGCAGGAGTAGGGGAGAATGCCAGCTTGCTCCGCGAACGGATTTGTGAGCAATTGACTTACCTTGGCGTAACATTCGATCCGAACAGAAACAATGAGCATTCTGTAACGGATAGACGGATTACGTCAGATGATTCGCGGGTGCAGGTGCTTGTCATTCCGACGAATGAGGAACTGGTTATCGCTCGTGATACGTATCGATTGGTTAACAGAAGAGGGGATTGAATGCATATGGGAGACGTTTTTCATGAAGGAGTTGCGCACGCTTTCACCGACGGGGTTGTAAATCTACCGTATTCCTTGCTTCGTCATTACCGCAAACTTGGGATAGGGGATGCTGAGCTGCTGCTGCTGCTTCAGCTCATCGCATACAAGGAGAAGGAACATAACCCGTTCCCAACACCAGACGAGCTTCAGGAGCGTATGGGCATGTCCTTGGATATTATAACCGGTACGCTGGGACGATTAGTTAAGCAACAATGGCTGGTTATAGAGGAGAAGGTAGATCTGACGAGCGGTGTACAGTATGAATGCTACTCATTAACTCCACTCTATATTCGATTAGCCGAGGTGATGCAAGCAGAGCGCGAGCAAGCGCAAGAATCGATCACGCAAGTAGCAGGCTTCGGTCAGCAGCAGACTGCTGCTGGAACAGATGAAGCAGAGCCGCAATCCCCTTCACCTGCTGCTGAACATATGGAGAAGGACATATACTTTATATTCGAGAAAGAATTTGCCCGGCCGTTGACACCGATGGAAGGAGAAACAATCGCTGCATGGGTAGATACGGATGGATATCCGCGGGAGCTAATATTATTAGCGCTGAAGGAGTCTGTCTTCGCTGGAAAGTTGAATTTCCGATATATAGACCGCATCTTGCTGGAATGGCAGCGCAACCGTATTCATACGGTCGAGCAAGCTAAGGAATTTACGAAGCAATTTCGTTCAGGGAGATAAGAAGATAACCGCATTATCGCTTCATTCGGTATGTGCGCGCAATAGGAAGCGTCTGTAATCGAATAGCTGCCAGCTGTCAGGGAGCGCATCCCCTTCACTGCATGCAGATAGCTTGTGACGCTCATCTAACGGATATGCGCGGAACTCATATGTATCCGCCCCTCCGCCACAGCCGGAATAGCCTGTCTCGGTCTTCAAGATGGAGAATTGCTTCAAGGGCATGGACAGCCCAGTGCCTAACGCTTTGATATAGCTTTCTTTCATCGTCCACAACCGGTAGAAATAGGGGGTCTGCTGCTCTTTCTGTAAGCTCCGCAGAGCGGCAAGCTCGCGATCTGTGAAGACGGCTTCTGCAACCTGTTCGTCCAGTTCGCCAATCTGTTCCACATCAATCCCGATCTGCTTGTCATAGTGGCTGGTGATCGACACGACCCAATCGCCGGAGTGTGAAACATTAAAGCGATAGCGGGGACTATCTGCGAGCTCGGGCTTGCCATACTGCGAATGTTCGAATTGAATGGCCGATACAGGGCGACTCAGGTCAGCGGATGCGATGAGCCGAATCATCGCTTCCCCCATTAAGGAGCGGCATGTATCGATCTCCCTATAGAAGCGTGCTGCTCGTGCGGCCCGTTCCTTCGTGACGATGGCGTTCAGCTGCTCGTAACGCTTCTTCGCAAGCATATCCGATACGCGCCAGGCATAGATGTTCATCATGCCGCCCCTTTCCTTATGAACTATGGTGAGATTAGCCCCGCAGCAGAAGCTTGCGGTATAAGTATTCGAACAGAAATTCGAAGGCCTCAACATGCCGTTTCGCTTCGAACGGTGTTGCCCCCCATGCGTAAATACCGTGATTGCGGAGCAATATACCAGGAACTTCGCGGTTCAATGCACCTTCTACTAATTGTGCGATAGAGGGTATGTCGGCATAATTAGGCACGATTGGCACGCGGATTTCAGCATTTTCCTCCCATATATTCAACGCCTTGATCAATTCTACTCCTTGAATCGGAACAGTTCCTTGATCGCCATAATGCTCAGAAATCACATTGTTGTAGACGGTATGGACGTGATAGACGGCACCGCATCCAGTCAAGCGATAAAGCTCGCAATGGATTAATGTTTCTGCTGAGGGCTTCAAGGAGGTTGCTTCGATTGGCTTGCCCTGTTCGTTGACGATTAAGTAATCTTCTGGTGTGTGGACGGACTTGTCTTTGCCGCTTGCTGTAATGGCAAAGTGATAGGACGGCTTGTCCTTGCTGATGGGATCGTTACCGAGACGAATGGACATATTGCCGCTCGTTGCGGGAAACCATCCCTTGTCCGCCAATACGGCCTTGTCAGCGGCTAATTGGGCATACGCACGTTGGCGGTCTTCCGCCGTATAGGATGCGCTCATTGTGAATCCCTCCGTTTGTCTTCTGATGCATGGCTAAGTGAGGTCGCTAGATGTTGTTGGAGCGAAGCGGAAATCTTGTGGAAGTCCTCGTATGCTTCATAAGGAATCCCGCTTGATTGACATTGCTCCAGCAGATGTGAACGGGCATATACATAGTCAGCTGCTCTGGCCGCTTCGAAGTCGGTAATGCTGTCTCCGATGACAATGCGGTAATACTGCTGCGGTGGGAAGCTGCGCATAATGCGCGGCTTGCAAGTTCCGCAGTCGTTGTTGCAATGCTCATCGCACGTATAGGGCCATTCAATGCGAATATACACGCCATCGAAATGGCCGATATTGCAGTATATCTGTTCAGCCTCAATCGGATAATCGGCAAGCAGCGGCTTGATGAAGAAATCGATGCCGCCGCTCACTACGTAGAACGGGATATCGTGCTCCCGGCATATGCGCAGCAATTCGCGGAAGCCAGGACGAATGACGGCATTCTCAACGGAATAGCGAATGATTTCTTCCTTGCGGGAGGTAGGCAGCGAGCCGAACAGTGCGGTCACGCCATCCCGAATGCTTCTCTTCTTGCTAATAATCTCATCTACTGTGTTCGCCCAGCCCGGCGGATCGAAATAGCGCATAATCGCCACAATATTGTCCTTCATTGTAATCGTGCCGTCGAAATCACAGAAGATGACAGGTTGCTTATGTGCGATGGAGGCACTCATACTATTCTTTCGCCCCCCATAGTTGAACGGCTGCGGCTAATTCGGGATGATGAGCAGTGGCGTCGGTTAAGGATTCACCGCGAAGTACAGCATCGATCGCCTGACGGAATGCCATTCCGCCAGCGGCAGCGCCGCCGGGATGACCGTGCACACCGCCGCCAGCATTGACGATTGTATCTGTTCCGAAGTCACGGATGATCCATGGGACAAGCCCCGGATGAATACCTGCTGACGGAACCGGGAAGCTTCGCTTCAATCGATCATCTGGCTGGAGGAGCGCTTCCTTGATGCCCATGTTCTCTTCCTTCGACATGACGACAGAGCCGTATGGGGAAGGGAAGAGGACGAGATCTGCACCGGCGAGACGCATCAGCTTGCCTAGCAAGAGAGGTGCGGCGATGCCGTAATAGGTTGAAGGATATAGCGCGCCAGCCGTAGCCGGATGGGCGGCAATCGGAACAGAAATATCGGGATCCTGCGCCAATTCATGCAGAACGTCAAAGCCGTATGCGAGCACATTGAACAACAGCGCATTGGCACCGGCCTCGATTGCCTTCACCGCCTGTTGCTTGAGCTTATACGTCGGACCAGTCAGGTTCACAGCATAGAGGAGCTTCTGTCCTGTCTGCTGCTCGGCTTCAGCGGCAGCTTCCATACAAGTGCGTACACGTTGCTCCAACGGCGTGAGCGGGTTCTCGAACAAAATTTCATCATCCTTAATGAGATCAACGCCGCCTAGCGCCTGCTGCAGAAATTGCTTGCGCAGCTCTGGCATATCATGACCGATAACGGATTTGAAGATGCTCATGAGCAGCGGACGGTCATGCACACCAAGCAGGCTGCGAACACCGTCTAAGCCGAACTTCGGACCCGCGAATCCTTCACGGAAGCGGTCGGACACTTCTAGGTCGAGCAGCTTAATACGTCCGTCCATCGATAGCTTGCCGAAGACGGTAACGAGCAGTGCCGGAATATCATGGCTGAAGTTGAGATCCGGATATGCGATCCGGATATCGGCGTAGCGCTCTTCACCGGGCACTTCATGTACGTCTACAGATACGACTTGTCCAAGATGCTTCTCCATCTCTGACTTCTGCGCTTGGGGCAGCTCTGTCCAGCTGCCTACAGTAAGACCGACAGCGATTCCTTGTGCCTTCTTGGTGAAATCAGCTTTGTCGTCATGCAGCCTGTAAGTGGCTACACAGTAGTTGGCTGTCCAATTACGCATCATGGTGCTCCTCCTTTGCGGTTTTCGTCGTTGCGCCCATTTCTCTAGAACGCGCTTCGGCGCTCGTCATCGCTTGCTTGACGATATCTTTGTAATTCAACTGACGGAATCGCTCCAGGGCAGCATAGGTCGTACCGCCGGGTGAGGTGACCTTCTCTCTTAAGGTTGACGGTTCCTCACCGGTACGTTGCACCATCTCTGCTGCGCCTAATATAGTTTGAACGGCAAGTTCCTTAGCAGTAGACTCGTCCATGCCCATAGAGACAGCTGCTTCCATCATAGCTTCAATCATATAGTAGACATAAGCAGGACCGCTTCCGGACAAGGCTGTGACCACGTGCAGCTGATCTTCCTCCACAAGCTTAACTGTACCGATCGCTTCGAATATCGTCATCGCTTGTGTCTGTTGCTCTGCTGTGACAGCAGGCGAGAGGCTGATGCCTGTAGCCCCAAGCCCAATCGTGCTAGAGGTGTTCGGCATCGTCCGGACAATCGGTAAGGTCGTACCGGCGTAGCGTTGGAGCGAAGCAATCGATACACCGGCAAGCACGCTTATCAGTAGTTGATCAGGCCGCAGGCAGTGGCGCACGGCAGTGAGTGCAGCTTCGGCATCCTTAGGCTTAACAGCCAATAGAAGCAGTTCAGCTTCCTTGATCGCCTGTTCCTTCTGCTCCTGATCGCAAGCTGTATTGATCCCGTATTGACTTTGAAGCTGCTCAAGCCGTGTATGATTGTGTCGATTGGTTACGATAATTTGGTCCGGTGCGGCTACTTGACGCTCCAGCAAGCCGCGAAGGATCGCTTCTGCCATGGACCCGGATCCGACGAAGCATATGGTGCCGTTGATTGCATGCATAGGATGGCTCACTCCTTTCTCTATCTGGTTATTGCCTAATTTGTCCGGTTCCTTCGACTATATACTTGCTGGACGTTAGAGCAGGAAGTCCCATCGGTCCGCGGGCATGAAGCTTCTGGGTGCTGATGCCGATTTCTGCACCGTACCCAAATTCGAAACCGTCGGTAAATCGCGTGGAGGCATTATGATAGACCGCGGCTGCATCCACTTCAGCGAGGAAGCGACGAGCGTTCGCTTGATTGTCCGTTACGATGCACTCTGAATGCATCGTGCCATAACGACGAATATGCAAGAGCGCTTCGTCCAAGCTGCTGACGATCTTCACATTCAATACATAGTCGTTATATTCTGTTGCCCAGTCTTGCTCGGAAGCTTCTGCCATGCCAGGTACGAGCGTACAGGCACGTCGATCACCACGCAGTTCCACATTGTCTTCCTTCATTCGCTTGGCGATCGCTGTCAAGTGTTCAGCCGCGAAACCTTCATGAACGAGCAATGTTTCCATCGCGTTGCAGACAGAAGGACGTTGAACCTTGGCATTGAGAGCGATGTCTGAAGCCATCACAGGATCAGCTTCCGCATCCAAATAAGTATGGCATATACCGGCGCCGGTTTCGATAACAGGGACTGTTGCGTTCTGTACGACATTCTGAATTAAGGATGCGCCGCCTCGCGGAATGATCGTATCAATGACGCCATTCAGCTTGAGCATCTCGTCCACGGAGGAGCGGTTGGCATCCTCGATAATTTGAAGCGCATCGGCTGGAATGGCCGACGCAGCTAAGGCGTCATGCAGGATTTTAATAATTTGGAGATTGCTGGACAATGCTGCTGATCCGCCGCGCAGCACTACGGCATTGCCAGTCTTCAGACAGAGCCCGGCAGCATCGACGGTAACATTAGGCCGTGCTTCGTAGATTATGCCAATAAGCCCGATTGGCACGCGCAGCTGCTGAATCCGCAGCCCGTTCGGACGCTCAATCTCTTGTAAGGTTTCGCCGACTGGATCGGGCAGGTCTACAATTTGACGGAGCCCCTCCGCCATAGATGCGATACGATCTTCATCTAACGCAAGTCGGTCTAACAGAGAGGTGCGCAGACCTGTTTGGCGCCCGCGCTCCAAGTCCTCCGCATTAGCTGCTATAATCTCGGTCTGACGGGTAACGAGATGATCTGCCATCTTCAGCAGTGCTTCATTCTTCTGAGCAGCGCTCAATACACCAAGTGCGTATGAGGCATCCTTCGCAATCCTTGCTTTGTCTACAACTTCACTCATCGTTCATATCCCCTTTCATAACATTACATTCGTGCACGGTAAGAATAAGGTGATGACTATGGCTGAAGGACGATCCATTCATCACGGTGAATGACTTCTATGCGCTGCACATCAACCCTGCGCTTCACTTCATCGGAATTGAATCCGGCAGCGGCGCGCAGCTGCCATGCTTCATAATTGCTGACTCCTCGCCCGATAATGTGGCCTTCTGGATCGACAACTTCTAAGACATCGCCCGGGTGAAAATCACCATCGACCTCCGTTACTCCAGCAGGCAGCAGGCTTCGTCCTTGATGAAGAATGGCGTTCGCTGCGCCATGATCAACATGAATACAGCCTTCCGGCACGGAGTAGAAACCGACCCACTGTTTCTTGATTGGCAGAGAATGCAAGACTGTATCGAAGTAAGTGCCTTTGCCAGTACCTGCGCATGCTGCACGCAAGTCACCTGTCTCCGTCGCTTTTCCGACGAATACTGGAATACCGCCTCGTGTTGCGATTCTTGCTGCTTCAACTTTGGAACGCATACCGCCAGTGCCGACAGCGCTGCCTGCGCCGCCCGCAATAGCGAAGAGCGACTCTTGAATTTGATCGACCCGTTCAATACGTTGCGCTGTAGTATCATAACGCGGATCTGCGGTGTACAAGCCATCTGTGTCGGTAAGGATCAGCAGCCGACCTGCTTTGACCAAGTTCGCAGCTAATGCGCTAAGCTTATCGTTGTCGCCAAACTTCAGCTTGATTTCATCAACGGATACGGTATCGTTCTCGTTCACGATCGGAATGACACCTCGCTGCAGCAGCTCCTCGATCGTCATTAACGCATTGTTCACGCGCTGTCGATCAGAGAAATCGGCTCGGGTGAGCAAAATTTGCGCAGCTACAATACCATGTCGGCCGAAGCTCTCCTGATAGGAACGCATCAAGAGCGCCTGACCTACAGCTGCACATGCTTGCTTCTCGTGCATGGCACGAGGACGTTCGGTGAAGCCAATCGCTCTGAAGCCTGCTGCTACCGCACCAGAAGTGACGAGCAGCATCTGATAGCCTTGCTTCTGTAAGGAAGCAATCTCCGTTGCATAGTAATCAAGTCGATCCCGATTCAGCCCTCCCTCAGAGTTGGTTAATGAGCTGCTGCCAATCTTGACAACGAGTCGCCGTTGTTCAGCTTCCACGTCTAATCACTTCCGATTCTCGAAATATACTCTTAGAACTAATTCAACCTTACATGATCTGGTGCGCACTCCGTATGTTCTAACAATAAAAAAAAGCCTTCTCCTATACATAAGGACGAAAGCTACTTCCGCGGTACCACCTTAATTGCCGATAAGAAGCTCCGCCATGCGCAGTGCCATGACGTTGATCCGCAGTCGGCCAACTCGGTTCCCGGGATAACAGCCGGGGCTGGTCAGCTCCTCACTGACTGTTCAGGGGTGGGTTCGAAGGGCGCCTTCCGACAAGCTCTTGCAGCCGAGGAGCTTGCTCTCTGAACGGGTTCCGCGATTCTACTAGTCCCATCATTACATAGATACATTCAATTTGTTTCAGAATAGCATGCCGGAGCACGGATGTAAAGCCGCGGTAATGGGCTGATTACGAATCGAAAGAAAGACGAAAGTCCTATTTTTGTGGTCGAGATTACAGAAATAATTCCAAAGTCGAGGCATAATGTACACAAAGACCTAATTCTTAAGTCTCGGTTTATGAGTTCAAAATAGTGAGGTGCAGTGAGGTGTATGTACAAATGGATGATCAACTCGGCCGTCAACGAGTCATTGATCAATTCCGCAAACTGCTGGACAGCATGCCGAATGATAAAGCAGGCGTCATAGCAGCGATGGATTTTATTTATGAAGCAATGAGGAACAAGCAAGGTGTATTGCCGATGACGGAATTTATTACGGTGTTGAAGCATGATAAGCCGTTGATGTTCCAGCATATGCGACATGCCATCGCGCCAACTAGCCGCCTGTATTTCGTTCTGCAATTAGAAATGGACGTGCAAGAGGCATATAGACGGCTTGGATGGACAGCGAATAGCGATGAGGAGGGGGAGTCATGAAGCGCTGAAGAACTTCCTGAGCTTGGCGCTCAGAATAATCCAAGGCTTGCGATTCGAGCGGCGGCTTCACGCAGCCGCGCTTCCGGAGCGAGCAAGCCAAGCCTGACGTACTTGTCGCCATGCGGACCGAAGCCTACCCCTGGCGCGACTACGACATGGGCCTTCTCCAGTATAATGTCAGCGAATTGTGCTGAGTCCATACCTTCCGGCACCGGCAGCCAGCAAAAAAATGACCCCGATGGTTTGTCTGCCTGCCAACCAGTTCCATTCAGCGCGCTGAACAGCGCATCTCGACGTTGCTCATAGGTCTGCACGAGTTGATCTACACAATGCTGCGGGCCTGTCAATGCAGCAGCTGCAGCTTCCTGAATTCCGCCGAATAAGCTGCAATAATAATGATCCTGTATGAGATTAATGAGACGGATGAGCGATGGATTGCCAACGGCGAATCCGACTCGCCATCCCGCCATGTTATAAGTCTTGGACAAGGTGTAAATCTCTATTCCGACATCCTTGGCACCGGGTGTCTGCAGGAAGCTGCGCGGCTTCTTGCCGTCAAAACCGATAGCGCCGTAAGCGAAATCACTGACGACCGCGATCTTATGCTGTTCTGCGAACCGCACGGTGTCTTCATAGAAGCTGGCATTGGCCGTACTGCCTGTAGGGTTGTTCGGATAGTTAATATACATGAGTTTCGCTTGCGCCGCATCGTTGGCATGAATGGCTGTGTAGTCAGGCAGGAAATCATTATCTTTCGTCAACGGCATCATGACCATGCGCGCACCGGCAAGTGCAATGCCGGACCAATAATCTGGATATCCCGGATCAGGAACGAGGCATGTATCTCCTGGATTGAGCAAGCACTGGCTAATTTCCACTAAGCCTACCTTCCCGCCGAACAAGATGGCGATTTCTGTCTCTGGATCTAGTTCTACGCCATAGTCTGCTTCATACCGCTTCGCCGCCGCTTCCTTCAGGAAGTCGTATCCGCTGAACGGCGGATACTTGTGATAGAGCGGATTCGCAGCTGCTGCTTGCAGCGATGCGACGATGTGAGGAGGTGTTGGCTGATCAGGATTCCCTTGCCCGAGATTGATAATATCGTGCCCCTGCGTATGCAAGTGCCTGACCTTCTCCGCAAGGCTTGCAAAAAATTGTGTTGGCAGCATCTGCATGCGAGAAGCTGGCTCGAATTGTGAATCGAAAGTAGATGATGACATGCGGATTCCTCCATTATCGTGACTGTTTCCAATAAACTTTTTTGTCGAATCAGAAGCGAAACGCTTCAAACCAAATTAAAAATAATGTAACATGTTTCTGAATAGATGTAAAAAAACTTGCGAGACGAAAGCCGACAGAGGAGGAGTCCCTATTATATGAGTAATCCACTTCGCATTGCGCTAATACAGACAGATATTACGATCGGCGAGCCGGATGTTAACGCAGATCGGGTCATACAACAAATGGAGGAAGCCGTACAATCAGCCGCCAAGCCTGATATCTTGGTCTTGCCCGAGATGTGGAATACCGGTTACGCGCTTGAACGAATTGACGAGCTGGGCGATGAAAACGGCGTAAGGACACGGAACATTATTTCTGCATTTTGCCGTAAGCATAACGTATATGTAATGGCTGGTTCTGTTGCTGAACTGAAGGAAGGACGCGCTTACAATACGAGCTATGTCTTCGACCCGAGCGGTCAAGTGATTGCGGATTATTCTAAGATTCATCTGTTTCGACTGATGGACGAAGAGAAGCATCTTACAGAAGGGGAGAAGCTGTGTACATTTCCGCTTGCCGGACAGCAAGCAGGTGTCATGATTTGTTATGACATCCGGTTCCCTGAATTGGCGCGCAAGCTGGCGCTAGACGGAGTTAAACTGCTATTCGTCCCGGCAGAGTGGCCGAATCCGCGCCTGCACCATTGGCGTACATTGCTGCAAGCCCGAGCTATTGAAAACCAAATGTACGTCATTGCCTGCAATCGCGTAGGCACGAGCGGAGAGACGAGCTTCTTCGGCCATTCTATGATTGTAGATCCTTGGGGTGAAATTGTAGTGGAAGGTGGAGATGAGCAAACGGTGCTTCATGCGGAGTTAGATCTTGCATTGGTTGATGAGGTGCGCAGCCGGATACCGGTGTTCGAAGATCGCCGCCCATCCTTGTACAGCTAATGGGGAATCATCCGGGCACTTATGCGAAGCGATTCGGATTGTCAGTCATATGGATTGCGATTATAGCTGTGGTTAGTATTTTTTGGATGCAACAACAAGAAGAAGGCGGCGAATTCGGACATGTAGCCTTCGCAGCGGAACTGGAATTCGAAGCAACGGACGCTGGTTTTCGCTATGGTCTGCCCATTGATCCTTCGCGAATCGCAAGATACTATAAGAATTTGTCCACCGAATTAGGTGAATTTTTCATCTATATGTACAAATACAAAGAAGGCTTCTATGCGGGCGCCGATATTGGAGGTCAATTCTATGAACTGGCCAAGGTTGGTTATGGTTCGAATCCCGAGCTGATTGATATGGAGGAATCTATGCTGTTCGGTATTCCATCTGTACGGATTCGAGGATATTGCGCGCCGTCGTGTCCGATTGCCGATTACATTACGGTTGAGGATGGATATCCGCATATTTGGCTGCATGTTGATGCCAGTGTGCAGGAATATGACCTGAATCAGGACGGTACGAAGGATTTGATTACGACGGTTGGCACGCCGCTCGAAACTTCTGTGTATATGTTCATGGAGGGAATCTTAATGAGCGCCTCAGTCAATGAAGCGCTCGATTCGAAATCTGTTTCGTTCTTCCAAGACGGTCGGTTTATTGCCTATGTGCCAAATTCAGCATTGACCCGCACGTATACATTCCATGAAGGGCAGCTCGTTACGAAGTGAACGGCGGTTCGTCAGATGTGCGAAGCAGCACTTCCCGCAAGGAGGCAATGAAGGCTTCAGCTGCTTTCGACAAGTAGCGACCCTTGCGGTATCCAATGCCTAATGTTCGGGTAGGCTGCTCTGCCAGTGTCAAGTAAGCAGGGACGAACGGCTTCCATTGTGTCCGAGCGACCATTTGCGGGACGAAGGCAATGCCCATCCCAGCAGCTACTAAGGATTGCACCGTCTCAATATTGCTGCTCTCAAACACGATATTCGGTGTAAATCCGTTCGCTGCACACAGATCTAAGCTGATTTGTCTGAACCCCTGTCCTTTTTTCAACACAATGAAGGGCTCATCCCTCAGTGACGTTATCGTCGTTTTGGCGTATTCAGGCTGTGCTGCCAGCGCATGCTCTTGACTGACAGCAAGACAAATTTCTTCTTTGATCAGCGGCACGAATTGCAGGGCGGAGTCCTGAATCGGCAGCGACAGTAGGGAAATATCAGCCTTCCCTTGGTGAGTCAGCACTTCCAGATTAGCCGATGTATCTTCCATCAGGACGACTTCAATGTCGGGATAGCGTTGCCGGAATACGGGAAGGACAAGCGGCAGCACGTGGGAGCCTGTGATGGGCAAGCTTCCGACGACGAGCTTTCCCTTCTTCATCTGGGAGATGTCTTCCATCTCCTGCTTTAATTGATCGGCCATGTCGAGAATTTTTTGCGCCCGCTCGATGAATACTTCGCCAGCATGTGTAAGCTCTACGGAATTGGTGCTTCGTCGGAACAGCAACGTTCCGATCTCATCTTCTAGCTTCGCCAGCTGCTGGCTTAATGACGGTTGTGCGATGTGGAGCGCTTCTGCAGCCCGTGAGAAGTTTTTGTCCGTTGCAATTTGTACGGCATAACGCAATTGACGAAGTTCCATCTATATACACTCCTTTATAATCTCTGCCTATTAAGCTTATAGATATTATATCTTGGAACAATGAAGAATGAAATGCTAAGATAGAGTTAGTTGAACTAGAACGATTCATAGACAATTGAAAGAAGAGGTGACCTAAGCATGGCTAGCAAAAAAACATTGTACGAAAAAATTTGGGAACAGCACGCCATTCACGAGGAGTCGGGCAAACCGAGCGTTATTTATATCGACCTGCAACTTGTGCATGAGGTTACAAGCCCGCAGGCATTCGAGGGACTCCGCCTCGCAGGTCGCAAGGTACGGCGTCCGGATCTGACCTTTGCAACGATGGATCATAATGTACCGACACAAGATCGGTTCAATATTACAGATCCAATCTCTAAGCAACAGATCGAGACTCTGGAGCAGAATTGCCGGGATTTCGGTGTCAAGTGCTTCGATCTGAACAGCGCGGATCAAGGTGTTGTTCATGTCATGGGACCAGAGCTTGGCTTGACTCATCCAGGCAAGACGATCGTCTGCGGTGACAGCCATACTTCCACACACGGCGCTTTCGGCGCGCTGGCATTCGGCATCGGTACGAGCGAAGTGGAGCATGTGCTTGCGACACAATGTCTGCAGCAAGGCAAGTCGAAGACGATGGAAGTTAGAATCAACGGAAAGTTGAAGCCGGGACTTACAGCGAAGGACATTATTCTTGGTGTCATTGCGCAGTACGGAACAGATTTCGCAACAGGATATGTCATCGAGTACACGGGTGAAGCGATCCGTAATCTGTCGATGGAAGAGCGCATGACCGTATGTAATATGTCAATTGAAGCCGGTGCGCGCGCAGGGTTGATCGCTCCGGATGAGACGACATTCAGCTATCTGAAGGGCCGTGAATATTGTCCGCAAGGTGAAGCATGGGATAAGGCAGTAGCGCGCTGGAAGGAGCTTCGCACAGATGAAGGCGCCGAATATGACACTGTCGTGGAATTCGATGCGGACAGCTTAGTGCCGCAGGTGACTTGGGGAACTAGCCCGGGCATGGGAACAGACATTACCGCTGTTGTGCCTACACCTTCCGAATTTCCGACTGAGAATCAGCGCAAGGCTGCTGAGAAAGCATTGGAATATATGGATCTTAAGCCAGGGACGAAAATGTCTGATATTAAGATTGACCGTGTCTTCATCGGCTCATGCACGAATGGCCGGATTGAAGATCTGCGCGCAGCAGCAGCAGTCGCGAAAGGTTACAAGGTAGCAGAGGGCGTACAAGCGATGGTCGTACCAGGCTCTGGACGTGTGAAGATTCAGGCTGAGAAGGAAGGATTGGATCAAATCTTCGTTGAAGCCGGATTCGAATGGCGCGATGCAGGCTGCTCCATGTGTCTGGCGATGAATCCAGACTTCTTGCTGCCAGGTGAACGCTGCGCATCTACATCGAACCGTAACTTCGAAGGACGGCAAGGACGCGATGGCCGGACGCACCTCGTCTCACCAGCGATGGCCGCTGCGGCAGCTGTCAGAGGGAAATTCACCGATGTGCGTGATTGGGAATTTAAGCAGGACGCTGTGACCGTATAATCCGTTACAATTCGAGCAATCACGAGTGAATAGAACGGTATCGCGGCTCTATACAGCCGTATTACAAAAATAGAATGGAAGGGTGAATGCAGATGGAAGCATTTGTTCAGCATACAGGCAAGGTAGCTCCCGTTGACCGTGTTAACGTGGATACGGACGCCATTATCCCGAAGCAATTTTTGAAACGGATTGAACGTACAGGTTTCGGACAGTTTTTATTTTATGAATGGAGATTTTCTCAGAACGGTGATGTCAATCCGAATTTCTCTCTGAATCAGGAGCGCTATCAGGGGTCTTCGGTATTAATCTCCCGTGCGAATTTCGGCTGCGGCTCTTCGCGTGAGCATGCTCCATGGGCGATTCTGGACTATGGATTCAAGGTGGTCATTGCGCCTTCCTTCGCTGACATCTTCTATAACAATTGCTTCAAGAATGGCATCTTGCCGATCAAGCTGAGCGAGGAGCAAGTTGAAGAGTTATTCCAACGAACAGAGAAGCATGAGGGATATGAGCTGTCTGTCGATTTGGAAGCGAAGAAGCTGACTGATGCGCACGGACTTGACATCTCTTTCGATCTGGATGAGCATCGCCGCCAGTTTTTGCTGCAAGGCTTAGACGATATTGGCTTGACGCTGAAGTTGGGCGATCAAATCACTGCTTACGAGCAGCAACACCAAGCCAGACTTGCACATCAGGCATAATGATTCGCTCATTTTCGGGTAGCAGGATTGCCCGCTCACACCCTTGTTCCGATCAATCGGTTCAAGGGTGTTTTGATTAGCGATAAGGAAGCTGCATGCATCTGGAGTCGGTTGCTCCAATATATGTGAATATTGTTCGCAACTTTTGTCCGAATGTGTGCGTCTAATAGAATAGATTGTGCTGTCTCTTTGTGCAGAGTTTTGCTAGAATTGTAGGATACGGTGTCGAATCTCGGTCTTCATGAGAGTGATTACAAGCGAGGTGTATAGTTTGCGTAAATTTCCGTTCATCTGGCTCTTATTGGCATCATTCGTTTGTATATTTCCCGCATCTGTCTGGGCATTGAATTCGGAAGTGACTCTCTATATAGATGGAGAGGAGCAGGAACTGCAGCATCCACTCTTGTACGAGAATCAAGACGTATACATAGCTATTGATACAGCCGCACATCTCTTTGCGCTGGAAGGGTCCTATGAGCCCGCTGAACAGAAAGCGAACCTTGTCATCTCCGGCACAACGTATCACTTTCAGGAGAGTGACCCTGCTACTGCAGAAGGTCAACCGCTGCCTGACAAGGACGCGCAGGGAATTGTCGCACATAATCAGTTCTATATTCCGCTCAGCTTCGTGGCGGACAAGCTTGCCTTGCGCATGAGCTGGGACGCTTGGACGGGCACGGCCAGTCTGTATGAGAAGTCTGAACCGACACGACCCCCGAAACCGATATTCACGAATGATCCGGTAACAGAGCAAGAGCTGGACAGTAAGGTGCTCGGTGTGGATCAGTTGCCGTTCAATTGGCGGGACCCTGCTCAGGTGACTCGTGTCAGCTTGGAGGGCGGACGTCTATCTGTTCAGACGAACAGCCCAGTAGAAGTACAGCCGTTGTACTTGGCAGATCCTGGCGGAGACCATGCAGATCGCTTGGTGCTTGATATCCCGCATGCAGTTCTGCACGGCGAGGTGAATGGAGAGTCAGCGGATTCGGGATATGATCTGTTCGTGGATCATCCGATCATTAGACAGGTGCGGTTTGCACAATTCAGTCAAGATCCTCTCATAGTAAGGGTAGTCCTAGATTTGAAGCAGCCGGTCACCTATCAGGTGGAGGCAGGCGCGCAGAACGGATTTGCCGTTTCGCTACAAAGTGCTGGCAGTGCAGCATATCGCGTAGTGATCGATGCGGGACATGGCGGGAAGGATCCTGGCGCAACAGGAATTAGCCATCGGTATGAGAAGGAATTCAACCTGAACGTCGCGAAGAAGGTACAAGCTGCGTTGGCTGGACATCCGCAAGTCAGCATTAGGTTGACGCGGGATGACGACACCTATATAACGTTGGAGGATCGGTCAAGCATGGCGAATGATTGGCCTGCTGATCTATTCGTATCGATTCATGCCAATACGTTCGAACGTCCGATATCGGGCACCGAGACGTATTATTGGAACGAGAATAGCAAGGCTTTGGCCGATTTGTTACATGCTAGTCTGATAGATGCGTCTGGATTTGATGATCGAGGCGTTCGCAAGACGGCATTCAAAGTAGTCAAAGAAACGAAGGTGCCTGCTGTATTGCTGGAAATCGGCTATTTAACGAATGCAGAGCAGGAGCAACGTCTGTTGGACAACGCCTTTCAAGACTTGATTGCGCAGACTATCGCAGAAGGAATCTTAGAATACTTAAATCTATCATAAACTTATATGATCCCTGGGGAGGAAACAGAATGAAAGTTTGGCGGAAAGCATCTCTGTTCAGCATTATTGTAGCAATGTTCTTCTCGATTTTACCGATTAGCGCATTTGCTGAGGACACTGAGGTTACGATGACGTTTACAGATGTTCGCAGCGGACACTGGGCAGAGCAGCATGTAGCGAAGCTTGCGCTGCAAGGTGTTATTGCCGGCAGACCGGGAGGCAAATTTGCTCCAGATGATTCTGTTACGAAGGAAGAAGTCATCACGATGCTGATCGGATTTCTCGGGTTGAAGGATGAAGCAGAGAGTTCCACACGTGACAGCGTGTTGCCATTTAGCTATAGCACGTGGGCTAAGCCATATATTAACAAAGCAGTTGACGAAGGACTGCTGAACCGGCAAGAAGAGCTGAGCTTGCAAGACAGCGAGGAGCTGACCTCGTCGATATGGGGACAGGAGGAAGCGTCTCGCGAATGGGTATCGAGAATGCTAATCCGCGCTATTGGGCAAGAGGATGAGGCTGAAGGTATGGACGAGCATCTCGACTTGTTCCCAGATGCGTCTGATGTATCTGCTTGGGCTTACCCCTATATGAATGCAGCAGTTGGATTAGGTATTCTGTCCGGCAGCGGCGGTAATCTGCTCCCGCAACATACGGTGACACGTGCGCAAATCGCTGTCATGCTGAGCAAAGCAGATGAAGTGAGCGACTACTTGTCAGAAGGCTTCGAGCAAGTTCATATCGGCACAGTCAGCTCTATGAACAGCGACATGCTGCGTGTGCAGACAGAGGAAGGCGAAGCTGTTAATGTCGTGATTGCTAACGATGCCCTGTTGTACAAGAAGGGGGAATCAGAACCGATCGGACTTAGCGGGATACAACCATTCTATCGCGTGTATCTGATTGAGCAGGATGGGGTCGGTTACTATGTAGAGGTTCTCGAAGAATTGCAGTTTGAGAAAGTAACAGGACGATTCGTGCTCACGAGCACGAACCCACTTCAAGTAATCGTAGATATAGACGGAGATGCCGACACGTTCGAGCTGGATTCTGATGCTGCCGTTGTCAGAGCAGACGGAAGCGGAGCAAGCATTCGGACAATCGTCGCCAATAGTGTAGTGGAGCTTTACTATAATGAAGAAATTAATGACGGCAAGATTCAGAAGATCGTCATTGTGGAAGAACCGGTCAACAAATCCGCTTCGGGTGTGATCGATCTGAATGAAGAGGGACAATTGACGATTATTGAATCGGAGAGCGGACAGGAAGAAGCCTTCGACGTATCTGAATCTGTGCTGATCACGTATGACAAGCGTCTGATGAGCTTGGAAGAACTCAAGCAAGGTGATGAAATTAGCTACGAAGTGAAGGACAGTGTAATTACGCAAATTCAATTGATCAAGCCATCAGTTCCTCTCGTCTCTTACGATACGGGAACCATTCGAGCAGTCGAAACGGATTTTATCGTCTATGAGAAGAGTGCTGAAGAACCTATAGTCAAGTACTTGTCTCCGAATGTGACGATATTGCTAGAAGGTGCTGATGATCCAAGCTTGAATGATCTGCACACAGGAGATCGGGTCGATCTGGAAATCAACGACAACAATCGAATTACGAAGATTTCAGTTACGAATCGAGAAGTGACTACACATTTCCGCAAGCGAATTGAAGAAGTGATTTTGATCGGCGATTATTATTATTTGACAGTGGAGATAGCCCGCAATGATGTCAAGCTGTACAAGGTCGACAACGGTACGGTAGTGCGTTATAACGAATCGAATGTTTCTATGAATAATTTCGAAGATTATTTCGTTAGAGACCGCTATGTTAACTTAACAGTATCCAATGACCAGCTAATGCGAGTGGAAGGGATCTCGATGTATGAGGGAACCGTCCATCATTTGGATGCGAGCCGTAATCTGTTAGAAGTGGAGACCGAACGATATGGTGTCGTTGATTTCGATCTGTCCAACTTCGTACGTATCGAACGGAACGGTTCGTACAGTGTGGGACAGCATGAATTAATTCCAGGGACACCGGTCAAAGTGTACATGGATCTGACGCAACAAAACCTTGAGCGAATCGTCATTATTGATGTTGTACGAGTCGATGTGCTGGAGACGAACACTTCCAATAATCGATTAACCGCGAAGATGCCGGACGGAACAGAGAAGAATATTTATATTAGCCAGACAGCGCCGATTAAATTACTGACGAAGAGTAACGGTTACTTCACGTCAATTCAAGAAGGTGAGCCCGTCTTCTTAGTATACGAAGGCGCAACGATAACAGCCGTTCATCTTGCAGAAACAACATTAGGGGAAGTGCGTGCTGTTCGCGCAGATGGGACGATTGATATTCAACAATATGACGGTCAACAGCGCACTCTTCCTAAGTCCGACAGTCATTCGGTGAGAGCGGGAGATCGCATTGCCGTAACAATGGACGGTTACGACAACCAGAGCATTCAGACATTGGAATCGGTAACGCGTCCGTTCTGGAAGAACAATCGAACGAATGGCACGATTTCGGTGAAGATTTCGAAATTAAATGAGCAAAATGAATACAACGTGGCAGAAGACGTCTATGTGCATGATGAAGACGGCGAGGAAATGACGTTGAACGCAATTAAGGAGAATGAAACGGTAAAGCTATATCTATTCAATGACGAAGTAGTAGAAGTAGAGAAGCAAAACTAAATTCGGTTCGGAATCGCATTTCGACAGCTCCGCACGGTTGAACACCGCTAGCGGAGCTGTTTTTTTTCATTAAAATTTCAACGTTTTTTTGTTCGTTCGTGTTGCTTGCAAGCTCTATTCATGAGAGAATATAGGAATGACTGCGAGGTGAGTTGTGACATGAATCGGCAACAAGTTCGCACGATTGTGGATACGATGGGCGAGATGTTTCCCGATGCTCGCTGTGAGTTGAATCATGCGAATCCTTTTGAATTGACCATTGCGGTTCTGCTCTCTGCGCAATGTACAGATGAAACCGTCAATAAGGTGACAGCTGACTTATTCGAGAAATACAAGTCACCGAAGGACTATATTGCGGTGCCTATAGAAGAGCTGGAGCAAGACATTCGACGCATTGGCTTGTTTCGGAATAAGGCGAAGAACATCCAAGCGTTGTGCAGCATCTTACTCGAGCGATACGATGGGCAAGTGCCATCCTCGCACAGCAGTCTCGTAGAGCTTCCCGGGGTAGGGCGCAAAACAGCGAACGTCGTAGTATCCAACGCATTCGATGAGCCTGCCATTGCCGTAGATACTCATGTAGAGCGTGTGTCGAAGCGTCTAGGTATAGCCGCGTGGAAGGACTCTGTCCTCGAAGTGGAGAAAAAACTGATGAAGGCTGTTCCTCGCGAGGAATGGACATTAACACATCATCGGTTCATATTTTTTGGCCGTTATCATTGCAAAGCTCAAAACCCGGCTTGTGACATATGTCCGCTGCTGACATTGTGCCGGGAAGGAAGAAAACGAATGAAACCAAAACCTGTGAGAAACAATAAGCCAAAAACCGGCAGCAGGTAGCCAGATGGAAGGGAGACCATACAGTATTATGAAGTGTATTTCGGTGTATACAGACAATTTTGAACAATTTTCGGATATTTATGAAGAAGTTATAGGAGCAAACTTGGGTGAGAATGAAGAACGCGAATTCGAAGGGATCACAGCTAGTGAGTCAGGTGAAGTGCCGGAGCATTACTTGGATCGGATGCGAAGCAGACCAGATGTCGTCGTGATGAAGGTGAAGGACAAGGATATTACAATATTGCAGCACGGCGATGTATTCGAAATTTTGATTCCGAATGCTGCAGAGGTATTGAGTTAAGAAACCGGACATGCGCTTCGGTTTCTTTTTATGGTGCGGGGAAGCACTACATCACTTTCGCGTGTGTTTTTGTTGTATGGGCCCCGCGAAAGTAATCGGAATAAGCTGCAAAGCATTACTTCACTTTCGTGGGTGTTTTTTTGTTGTATGGGCCCCGCGAAAGTAATCGGAATAAGCTGCAAAGCATTACTTCACTTTCGTGGGTTTAATTATGGGGGAAATGAGTCATGGATTTAAGAAATATAGCGAAACAGATCGAGCGAGAGGGCAACCAGACCGCAGCAGATCAAATTAGTGAATTAGCGGACAAAGTACAATCTGGGCGGCTCGATATCGCCTTCTGCGGACATTTCTCAGCAGGAAAGTCGAGTCTCATTAATGCGTTAAGCGGTGCTCAGCTATTGCCGTCCAGTCCTATTCCAACGAGTGCGAATGTTGTGTCGATTGCGAAGGGAGAAGCGTCAGCAGAAGTATGGATGAGGATGCAGGACGGAAGTGCTGCGCCGCAGACGGTGCCCTTGTCACAATTAGACGCCGTCTGCCGCAACAGTGATGAGGTTGTGAAGGTGGATATACGGTATCCGGTTGAAAGGTTGCAGGAGCAGACGGTATGGTTGGATACGCCCGGAGTCGATTCGACCGATGATGCGCACGCTAGGGCAACTGAATCAGCCTTGCATCTGGCCGATGCTGTCCTGTACGTGATGGATTACAATCATGTGCAGTCCGAAACAAACTTCACATTTGCGCGTGAACTTGAAGACAGAGGGAAGCCGTTATTCCTTATTGTTAATCAAATAGACAAGCATCGGGATTCTGAGCTGCCGTTCGAAGCTTATGCCCAAGGTGTTCGGCGTGCATTCGCAGATTGGCACATTCAACCGCAGGACTATTTCTTCCTTACATTGAAGCAGCCCGATCATCCGCATAATGAATGGCGTCGGCTGACGGCTATGCTGAATCAGCTGCAGCTGCATCGCGAGGCGCTTATTCAGCGCAACGTGATTGCTTCTGCGCAGCATCTGATCCGTACTCATAAGCAGCATCGACTGCTTGCGCAAGAGGAGCAACGGGAACAGCTGCAGGAGGCGGCACAGTCGATTCAGAACTTGACTCCAGAAGGAAGACAAGAGCTGGAAGAAGCAGAACAGCTTCGTGCTGAGTGGGATACCAAGCCCGCAGACTGGAAGCAGGAACTGGGCAAAATACTAGATTCTGCGAATATTACGCCAGCCGATACTAGGGAGCTTGCACGTCTCATGATCGAGAGCCGCCGATCTGGATTTCGCGTAGGTTGGCTATTCGCCGGAGGTAAGACTGAACAAGAACGGAAGATGAGGCTCCAGGCTTTCACCGACAAGTTCGCCGAAGATGCGGAGTCCCAGATTGTCTGGCATCTTCGCAGCTGGTTGAACGAATTGACAAGCCAAGAGCTCAGGGAAGGCACAGCAGTTGATTGGGGACAGACGATTCGACTGGAGTTGAATGCTGAGCATCTGGCAAGCATGGTGAAGGAGCAAGCAACCGTAACAGGCGAATATGTCTTGAATTATATGCGGGATGCAGCTGCTGAGGTGAAGTTGGCTTTGCGTAAGCAAGCGCTTGCTGTCTTGGAGCATATTGAACGGCAATGGCGTTCCGCGCTCGAGAAAGAACGGATGGCGTTGGACACCAAGCTGGAGCATGTACGCCAAGCGGAAGCTGCACAAGCGCAGCTGGAACAATGGGATCATGCGCTCGAGCAGGAAGAGCAAGCGTTGTTGACACAGCTGCCGCCAATGCCGGCACTGCCTAAGATCTCAGCAGAGATATCTGGTGCAGCAGCAGATCGTGCAGGTACGGCAGGCGAACAACTGGCAAGTCAGCCAGCACAGCGCGAATTGGCACTAGTTGCCTCCCACACACAATCGGCAGCAGCGGCTTCCTATGAGATGCAGGCAGCAGAGCCAGTACCATTAGCAAAGGAATCAGATTGGACAGATGCAGCGGAAGGATTGGCTGTGAGCGGAGGGAAGGTTCGGGATCGGGCGGAAGAGGCAGCCCGCTTGTTGGAGCTGACCGTACAGAAGGCAGATGCTTTCCCGGCTTTGCGCCATACTGTGAAGGAATTAAGAGAGCGAGCTGACCGTCTTCGTGATCGAAGATTCTCCCTTGCTTTGTTCGGCGCATTCAGTGCCGGCAAGTCTTCCTTCGCCAATGCATTGATGGGCGAGCCCTTGCTTCCGGTATCGCCGAACCCGACAACTGCGGCAATTAACCGTATCCTGCCTGTGGATGAGGAGCATGCGCACGGCAGCGCATGTATTGTGATGAAGCGTGAAGATGTACTGTGGGAAGATATGCAGCATTCGATGCAAGCATTGGGCTTGACTGCCGACACGCCAGAGGACGCCATTATGCGTATACGCCAGGTGAAACCTGAGCGTGTCAGACCGAAGGGCAAGCCCCATCTTGCCTTTCTAAGTGCTGTTGCGGAGGGCTGGGAGCGGAATGCTCGCATGCTTGGCAGCACGCTAGATGCTGATCTGGAAGTGTTCCGCCAGTATGCAGCAGTCGAGAGCGATTCCTGCTTCGTTGAGCGAATTGATGTGTATGTCGATGCGCCGCTTACACGATCCGGTATGATGCTCGTTGATACACCAGGTGCAGATTCCATTAATGCGCGCCATACCGGTGTTGCGTTTCAATATATGAAAAATGCGGACGCCATTCTCTTCATTACGTATTACAATCATGCATTCTCGCTTGCGGACCGTGAGTTCCTGCGTCAGCTCGGACAGGTTAAGGATGCATTCGATATGGACAAAATGTTCTTCGTTATTAATGCTGCTGATTTGGCTGCTGATGAACAAGAATTGGAGGATGTGACTAAGCATCTTGCCGATAATTTGGGGCGGTTCGAAATTCGTCACCCGCGCGTGTATCCAGTGTCCAGCCTTGATGCGCTGGAAGCGAAGCAGAGCCGCAAGGCAAGCAAGCTTGAGCAATCTGGTTGGGGACGTTTGGAGCGTGAGCTGAGCAAGTTCGGTCTGGAAGAGTTGAGCGAGCTTGCGGTGCAAAGCGCGATGCAGGAGGTAAAGCAAGTGATCCGTACGTTGGAGGATTGGAAACGAATGGCAACGTCGGATCAAGCGGAGCGAGAGCAGGAAGCATTGCGCCGAGAGCAAGCATGGCAGGAATGGCTAGCAGAGATGGAGCAGCTGTCCGGTCAAGACAAGGAGAAGCAGGCGCTGCAGCAAGAGATTCGCGAGCTTCTCTATTATGTGAAGCAGCGCTATAAGTTCCGCTTCGGTGAATGGTTGCAGGAAGCGTTCAATCCAGCTTCCTTGCGCGGGGATGTGCGATCGACTAAGGACGCATTGTCAGAATGTTGGTTCGAGCTCGTGCAGCTGATCGACAATCACTTATCTCGTGAATTGCAGGCTACTACACTTCGAGTCGAGAAAGCTATGAGACGGATGCTTGTTGAGATGTGGGAAGAGTGGCGCAGACTATTCGCCGCGCGGTTCCCTTCTGCTGCGATTGCTGATTATGAACCGGTACCGCCGCCTACCCCTCTAATTGATGAATCAGCTGAATGGTTGAAGCCGGACTTGGCACGCTTGCAAAGCTTATATAAGAATGCGAAGCACTATTTCGAAGGCAATGGTCGAGCGAATATGCGGGAGTGGCTGGAATCAGTCGTTACTCCGCAAGCGGAATCGTATGTGCAGCTTCATGAAGAACGGCTGCTTGTCTACTATGTTGAGCAATGGGAGTCAATGAGCGAGGAAGCGAACCAGCGCTGCCAGGAATTGGCTGAAGCGTATCAAGCAGGGGCGGCATCGATAGCGCACGATGCACAGTCCATCGCTATGCTTCGGACGACGATCACTGCGCTTGAACAAGAGCTTGCGCAATTGGACAACTAGCATGTGTATCAACCTTAGACACCGTCCCGGACATACATGCGGGGCGGTTTTGTTGTACAGCTGAAGCCGATTATGCGGAAGATGTCGATCCAGTTGCAAATCGTGTACAATACGATTAACCTTATGGGTATGAAGGGGGAGGGACGTTGAAAACATCGCGTTGGTTATGGCCGCTGCTTGCGATCAGCTCCTTGGCAGCGTGTCTACTGCTGATAAGCGGCTTGATCTATGGCATCAGCACGATCCTGTATCCCGCTGAATCGAACCTGCAAAGAGTGAATGTTGAACGGGATGATCAGTTGAACGAAGATGGGGTATGGACGATTCTCGCTTTGGGAGACTCCATAACGAAGGGGACTGGAGACGCTACTAGCAAAGGGTACGCCGGTCAAGTTCGGGATGCGGTTGATGCATGGGACGATACGGAGGTTCGATTGATCAATATGGCCGTTAACGGCTATACGACCGAACAGCTGCATACACAGATCGAGCAGCAGAATGGCGTCATCGTATCCATTCAGCAGGCTGATGCGATCTTGCTGTCGATCGGTGTGAATGATCTATATACGCCTGGTGAGGAAGTGCTGCCGGAAGATGTGGCGGACAGCATGACACAGGCGCTGTCGCGAATCGAAGACATCGTACAAGCCTTGACAGAACTGAACACGGATGTGCGTATTCTATATACGGGCTTATACCATCCGCTGCGTGAGATCGATCCGGATGGTGAGCTGGCTGCCTTACTGCGTGAGTGGAATTACCAGGTGATGCAAGTGGCGGATGCTTACCCGCAGGTTGTATTCGTGCCGACCTATGATCTGTTCGGCGATAACGGCACGCGCTACTTGTCCGGAGATCATTATCATCCGAACGAGGAAGGCTACAAGCGCATCGCTGCTCGTATTATGCAGGTGCTGGAGGAGGATTGGCATGAGTAGCAGCAAGGCATCAGCTGTATTGAAGGTGCAGAATGTGAAGAAGAAAATTAAGAATAAATGGATTATACAAGGTGTAAGCTTCGCTATATATGAAGGTGAAGTGTTCGGATTCCTAGGACCGAACGGCTCGGGCAAGACGACGACGATCCGGATGCTGGTCGATCTTATTCGACCGACAGAAGGAACGATTGAAGTATGCGGGAAGCAAGTGCAGAAGGAACATGACGCAGCCTTGCAGCAAATAGGAAGCATCGTAGAGAATCCCGAGCTGTATCCTTATTTGACAGGGTGGGAGAATTTAGAGCACTTTGCCGGCATGCTGCCGGGGGTCACCTATGACCGAATACGGGAAGTAACCGATATTGTCGGTATGGGGGCGCGCATGCACGACAAGGTGAGAACCTATTCGCTCGGTATGCGTCAACGACTCGGTATTGCGCAGGCACTGCTTGGGAACCCGAAGCTGCTCATTCTGGATGAGCCTACGAATGGACTTGATCCACAAGGGATCAAGGAATTACGCGCCTTTATTCGCAAGCTTGCAGACGGAGGACTCAGTATTTTTATATCCAGTCATCTGCTCAGTGAGGTGCAGATGATGTGCGATCGAGTAGCCATTATTCGACGCGGTGCGGTCATTGCCGAAGGTCGTGTATCCGAGCTGCTGCAGGATGCGATGAATCGGATACAGTGGCGGCTGCATCCGCGAGACCAAGCGCAGGAGCTTCTGACTCGCATGGATGGAGTGGAGCTGATAGAAGATGCTGGCAGGGAGGATGATCTCCATCCAGTCGATGATGAATGGTCATACATATGGACACAGATGGAGCCGGAGCTCGTACCGCAAGCTGTAGCTGAGCTGACCAAGCATGGCGTATCCATATATGGCGTAGAGGTGAAGCCGCCGTCATTAGAGACGCTGTTCTTGACCTTGACGGAGGGGGAGAGCATTGAATAGTCTATTGCCGCTCGTACGCAATGAGATGCTGAAACTATGGAAGAAGAAGCGATTCTTCGTCATTATCGGTATTATTGCAGTGCTGATTCCGATCTTTACTTATGCGCAGCTGCGGGTATCGCTCGATCGCCAAGAACAGATCGGAACAAGTGATTGGCGCGTGAGTCTCCAACAGCGTATTAACGACTACGCGAACCGGATGAGCAGCCCGCGAGTAATCGAAGAATGGCGCAAATGGATGTCTGTCGAAGTGCAGCGGCTGCAATATTATTTGGATCATGATGTGAATCCCGAGGAACCGAGCGGTGTGACCTTTACGAGGGAGTTCGTTAAGAATGCGGTTGGCTTGTTCGTTCCGCTGCTCGTCATGGTCATTGCTTCAGACTTAGTATCGTCGGAGCACGCACAAGGTACGATCAAACTTCTGCTTACACGGCCAGTCAGCCGTTGGAAGGTGCTCTTATCGAAGTATTTGGCCATGTTATTGTATGTTTCGCTCATTGTGACCGCGCTGGCAGCTCTGTGCTATATTATTTCAGGTGCGGTATTCGGGTACGGCGGCTGGCATGCGCCGACATTGATCGGATTTCAGGTCGCAGGTGCGGATATCGATACGTCCAATGTGAATATGATTGCACAATGGCGGTTTATTCTAATGGAGCTTGGGCTTGTTTTTTACACAGGTGTGCTCGTTGGGTGTATCGCTCTGATGGTGTCTGTCATCGTGAGAAGCACTGCTGCAGGCATGGGAATTATGCTGGCGACCTTGATTGCAGGTACAATCTTGAGCAACATGGTATCATCATGGGAAAGCGCGAAATATTTTTTTATGGTCAATATGGATTTAGTCCGTTATCTGAGTGGAGATATACCGCCGATTGAAGGGATGAATCTGAGCTTTTCCCTCTGGGTGCTGACAGTATGGGCAGCAGCTTCGATCATCGTATCGTTCTCCGTATTTACCCGCCGTGATGTGTATTAAGGGTTGCCGAGTCAAGTTGACATGATATAATGCTAATGAAGTATTGAACGAAGAAGGGGGCGCACCAATGGCGGAACAGCTCGATCTATTCGGGATCCCCATGCAGGACAAAGCTAAGTCCGGCACTAGCAGAGCGACGACTGAATTGGCTTCGAAGCAGCAAGCAGCCGGGAGCATACAGAAGCAACAGGACGCGGCAGCAGCCGCAACGATGTCGAAGCAAGGCGCCGACTACGGCGATGATGATATACAGGTGCTGGAAGGACTCGTCGCTGTTCGGAAACGTCCAGGAATGTACATAGGAAGCACTAGCGCTTCAGGCTTGCACCATCTAGTATGGGAGATCGTCGACAATGCGGTGGACGAGCATCTGGCGAAGCATTGTACGCAAATTGACGTCACGCTCCATAAGGACGGAGCCGTTACCGTTCAAGACAACGGACGCGGTATTCCGACAGGGATGCATAAGACAGGCGTACCGACACCGCAGGTAGTCTTCACTGTGCTGCATGCAGGCGGCAAGTTCGGCGGCGGCGGGTACAAGAAATCCGGCGGCTTGCATGGTGTTGGTGCTTCGGTGACGAATGCGTTGTCCGAATGGCTCGTCGTTGATATTTATCGCGACGGCAAGATTCATCGCCAACGCTTTGAATATTGGGTTGATGAAGTGAATAAGGAGCGTGTAGGCGAACCGGTTACGGGGCTTGACATTATCGGCAATACGAACCGCACAGGCACGAAGGTTACGTTCAAGCCGGACAAGCGTGTATTCGCAACGGTTCAGCTGAACGGGGACACATTGTCTGAGCGACTGCAGGAGATCGCCTTCCTTAATTCCGGACTGAAGGTGACATTGAAGGACGAGCGGGATGACAGGCATGATGAATTTATGTATGAAGGCGGCGCAAGTGAGTTCGTGCGCTTCTTGAATGAAGGGAAGACCGCGCTTCATGAGGTGATTCATTTCACAGGGGATAAGGACGACATCGAGGTTGAAGTGGCGCTGCAATACAATGACGGATATACGGAGACGATCGCCTCCTTCGTGAATGCGATTCCGACACGGGGCGGGGGCACGCATGAGACTGGCTTCAAGACAGCGTTCACGCGGGTGATGAACGAGTATGCTCGGAAAACCGGTATATTGAAGGAGAAGGACAAGAATCTCGATGGCACCGACCTCCGTGAAGGCATGATGGCTGTTGTGAACATCAAGATGGCTGAGGTAGAGTTCGTCGGGCAGACGAAGGACCAGCTAGGCAGTTCATCTGCCAGAAGCGCAGTCGATACAGTCGCCTCTGAGCAACTAGCTGTCTTCTTGGAAGAGAATCCTCAGACAGCGCAGAGCTTGATTAAAAAAGCAGTCCAAGCGTCTAAGGCGCGCGAAGCTGCTCGCAAAGCGCGCGAAGAGGTACGCAGCGGGAAGAAGGGCAAAAGTCAAAGCTCGAATCTTGGCGGCAAGCTTACACCTGCCCAATCCAAGGATTATGCCCGCAACGAGCTGTTCATCGTCGAAGGTGATTCTGCCGGCGGCTCAGCGAAGCAAGGGCGGGATTCGCGCCATCAGGCGATCTTGCCGTTGAAGGGCAAGCCGATGAACCCGGAGAAGGCGAAGCTGCCGGACATTCTGAAGAACGACGAATACAGGGCGATTATCGCGGCAATCGGTGCAGGCGTAGGTCCGGAATTCGAGGCAGAGGAGTCCAATTACGGCAAAATTATTATTATGACGGACGCAGATACGGACGGTGCGCATATTCAGGTGCTGCTGCTGACGTTCTTCTATCGCTATATGAAGCCGTTGATTGATGCAGGCAAGGTGTACATAGCGCAACCGCCGTTATACAAAGTTACGAAAAAAGGCAAGTCGCGAGAGATGCGTTACGCTTGGACGGATGAGCAGCTGCAGGTAGCGGTCAAGGAACTGGGCCGTAATGTAGAGCTGCAACGCTACAAGGGCTTAGGCGAGATGAATCCGGATCAATTATGGGAAACGACGATGGACCCGGAACAACGCATCTTGCTCCAGGTGCAGATTGAAGATGCGGCCAAGGCGGAGCGGCGGGTCACGACATTGATGGGAGACAAGGTTGATCCGCGCAAGCGCTGGATTATTGATAACGTGGATTTTACAGAATTTGAAGCGTAGTTGGTTCAAATTCGCAAATTTGCGATCAGGCAGGTGAAGGTATGAGCGTACTCGAACAATTTTTACCGGCTTTCTTGGAAGAAGTCGTCGGCGACAGATTCGGCCGCTATTCTAAATATATTATTCAAGACCGCGCTATTCCTGATATTCGGGATGGCCTTAAACCCGTACAGCGGCGTATTCTGTATGCAATGTACGAAGCGGGGAACACCCCGGATAAACCTTATCGCAAATCAGCCAAAACGGTAGGCGACGTGATGGGCAATTATCATCCGCATGGCGATTCCTCGATCTATGACGGCATGGTGCGGATGGCGCAGCCATGGAAGATGGCGCATGTGCTGATTGACGGTCACGGCAACTGGGGATCGACGGATGATGATCCTCCTGCAGCGATGCGCTATACAGAAGCAAGACTGGCTTCTATCGCGATGGAGATGATGCGTGATATTGAGAAGCGCACAGTGCCGTTCAAGGATAATTTCGATAATACGGCGAAGGAGCCGGTCGTTCTTCCGGCACGCTTTCCGAACTTGCTCGTGAACGGGGTGAGCGGAATCTCCTCGGGATTCGCTACAGAAATTCCGCCGCACAATTTGCGCGAAGTGATCGATGCATGTACGGCGTATATCGACGATGACTTGATCTCACTCGAGGATCTTATGAAGATCGTCCGCGGTCCCGATTTCCCGACAGGCGGTACGATTATGGGCGAAGCGGGTATACAAGATGCTTACCGCTCCGGGAAAGGTCGGATCGTGCTTCGCGCCAAGACAGAGGTCGAGGATCTGCGCGGCGGCAAGCAACAGATCGTCGTCACAGAAATTCCTTATCAGGTCGTCAAGTCCAGACTTGTAACCGCGATGGAGAATATTCGTCTGGAGAAGAAGGTAGAAGGGATTGCCGAAGTTCGGGATGAGAGCGGCCGCAACGGCCTGCGCATCGTCATAGAGTTGAAGAAGGACGCTGACGCACAGGGGATATTGGCTTACTTGCTGAAGAAGACAGATTTGCAAGTTAGCTATAATTTCAATATGGTTGCGATCGTCAACAAGACGCCTAAGCAGCTCGGCTTGAAGGATATGATTGCTGCTTACGTGCTGCATCAGAAGGAGATTGTCACGCATCGGACGCAGTTCGATCTGGAGAAGGCCGAAGACAAGGCACATGTCTTAGAAGGACTCGTGAAAGCATTAGACCTACTTGACGATGTGATCGCTACGATTAAGGCTTCGAAGAACCGGCAAGATGCGCAGAACAACCTTATATCTGCTTACGGCTTTACAGAACGTCAGTCTGATGCGATTCTGACCTTGCAATTGTACAGATTGACGAATCTGGAGATCAGCTCGTTGGAGAAGGAATTGAAGGCGGTTCGCAAGCAGATTGCTTATTTGCGCAGTATTCTGGACAGCGAACGCAAGCTTATGACAGTCATCAAGGATGAATTGTCGGAAATTCGGGACAAATACGGCATTGCGCGACGCTCTGACATTCAGGGCGAAGTAGAAGAAGTCAAGGTCAGCTTGGAAGTCATGGTCAATCCGGAGGATGTCAAAGTAACGCTCTCTGGAGACGGCTACATTAAGCGCACATCGTTGCTGTCCTTCAACCGATCCGGCGGTGAGGCGGAATCAACGGGACTGAAGGAAGGCGACTACTTGCGCTATATGCTCGAGGTCAATACGTTAGATAGCTTGTTGATCTTCACGGACAAGGGACAATATTACTTGCTGCCTGTTCACCAAATACCTGAATATAAGTGGAAGGATAACGGGACTGCGATCGTCAATGTGTTGCCGATTCCGAAGGATGACCGGATCATTCAAGTGTTGTCTGTTCGTGAATTTGACCAGCCGAATACGTCGCTCGTATTCGTAACGCGCAAGGGACAGGTGAAACGTACAGAGCTGAAGGAATACTTCACGAATCGCTCGAAGGCGATTACAGCATGCAAGCTTGCCGAGGATGACACAGTGGTAGCTGTACATATGAGCAGCAGTGAGCAGGACATACTGCTTGTCACTAAGCAGGGCATGAGCATTCGCTTCCATGAAGGCGAGGCGAAGCCTATGGGCCGTGCAGCAGGCGGTGTACGTGGCATGCAGCTGAAGGATGGCGATGAACTTATTGCGGCATTGTGGGTGGAAGAGGATGAAGGGGAGATCATGGTCATATCTGATATCGGCTATGCCAAACGTACACTAGTAGCTGATTACACCGTACAGGCACGCGGCGGCAAAGGGATGCAAACCTTCGCATTCAAGGAAGGCAAGCGCGTGCGTCCGAACGGAAACAGCTTAATTGGTGCCTTCTTTGTGAGGGAAGCGACAGAGCTGGCGGTAGCGATGGCTGACAGCGAGCTGGTGCGGTTTTCTTCAGAGGATACGCCGATAGAAGAGCGCAAGTCAACCGGCAAGCTTATTAGCGGCATTGGCAAATCTCCTGCTATTGTGGAGGTGCTGCGGCGCGCTTGACCGCCGTTACAGCATCAGACAGAATGGCTTAATCATTTCGAATGAGATCGATCAGGCAGCTGACTTCCCGGTCAGCCTGCTTGATCTTTTTTGTTGTATGGCACACATTCATGTGTATGTTGCTAGCATATATAAGTATGTAGGGACGGCAAATCTGGTAATGAGCGAAACTTTTTGCCGTTCACGAACGTTTAAATGAGAAAGGAGTGGCAAAACTGAGAACGCAGAGTCATTGCAAGAGCCGCATGATGGAATGGCCTTCACAAGCGCGAAAACAATGCGGACCCGTATCCAACCTGGAGGTGAACTGATGAAACGATTCTTTGCTATACAGACTGTACACGGCACCTTAGCAACGATGGCGGTTATCCTGTGTTTGATGCTAATTGTAGCTGCCTGTCAGCCTAGCTCGAACTCTGCTGGCTCGAACGATGCCGGCAATTCGAACAATGAAGCGAATTTAGACGATGAGAGCAGACATGCCGAAGTGTGGACGGAGAAAGGCTATTTGGTTGCTAAAGAAGACAATCGATGGTTGATCACTGTCTATGAAGCTGGCGCTGGAGAGGAACTGCACAAGCAGGCAGGCTGGTTTACCGTTAACGAACATACAGCGGTCACCTCGGAGCAAGGGCAAGCGATTGAAGCGGAATCAGTCGAGGTTGGCAGCCGTGTCAAGTTGTGGACTGCAGGCGCGATTGCAGAATCGTATCCGGTTCAGGGAACTGCTGCCGAAGTTATGACACTCGGAACATCGGATAATCAAGTGGACGAACAAGCTGCCGAACAAACCCGCATAGCAGAGTCGTATGCAGTGCGACAAGCGCTCGAATACGTTCAGAGTGAGGAATTTATCGGTCCATGGTATGTCGTCAAGACCGTGTTCGATGAAGCGGAATATCAATGGCTCGTACAAGTAGCAAGCGAAATGGAGCTGGAGCAAGTCGAGACGGTAGTGCTTGATGCAGCGAATGGTACTGTAATTGAGAAACCAGTTGCGGAAAATAACGCCTTCCGCGTGTATGAGCCGCAGGAGAATGAAGAGGTTGACGGCACATTCACGGTGCGAGGAGAAGCTAGAGTGTTCGAAGGCGCCTTCAGTTGGAGGCTCGAAGACGGGCATTTCGTGCTGAAGGAAGGTCACGCAACGACGGACGCCGGTGCGCCGGAGTGGGGCAGCTTCCAATTCGATGTCGAATTCGAGCAGACTACGAATCCTATCGTGACCTTAGTCTTGTATGAAGCAAGTGCTAAGGACGGTTCTCCGCAGCACGAACTGATTATCCCGCTCCAAGCGGATTCTAGCTTACAGGGAAGATTAGATGAGAATATGATTGAATAAGTATAAGAGCTGTCCTGGTTGTTCATGACGAACAAGGGACAGCTCTTATTGTATGATGGACATTGTGCCAGTCAGGAGCTTGTAACAATGTTGGGAGGATGGTTGTAAAAGCATGCCAATTACTTTCTGAGCATGTTATAATAAAGGGCGGGAAGTACATAACAAGCAATCCTTATCTCTTCATTATGGAGGTGCCGCCTCATGGGTAAGTTATTAGGCTTTTCACTCTTATGGTACCTGATTGGCAATCCATTCGTAGCTATCTTCGTTTTGCTGCTTATCTTGTATGTATTGGATCGTCGGTTTGTTGGCTTTTTTCCAAGTATCTTTCGTCCACTTCAAGATTTGCAGCGTATTCGCAAGCTGCGCCAGGAGCTCCGCATGAACCCGCATCATACGTCTGTTAAAGTTGATTTGGCGCGGCGTCTCATGGAACGCAAGTATTACAAGCAAGCGCTCGGCTATCTGAGGGAAGCAGAGGGCGTCATGCCCGATTCTTCGGAGATCAAAGCCGAAATCGCGATCTGCTTGTTCGGCACTGGCAGCTTGCAGGAAGCGGATACGTATTTGCATAAGGCACTTGAGCTGAATCCGCGGGTTCGTTATGGTGAACCGCTGCTGCTTGCAGGGGAGAAATGGGCAGCAAGCGATCAACAGAAGGCGCTCCACTATATGGAGCAATTCAAGGACTTGCATTCCTCATCATGCAAGGCGTATTACCGGCTTGGCCAGCTGTACCAAACGGTCAATCGGCTGCATGACGCGAAGGCTGCGTTCAGGGAAGCTGTGGACATCTATAGAGGGTTGCCCAAGTACAAGCGCAAGCAGGAGCGACGTTGGGCGTTGCTGTCGTGGTTACAAGCGATATAGCCTATAGGGGGCGATGAACGGTGCAAGCACCTGAGGAATTAGCGAAGCTATGGTACAAGTATACGCAGGAGTATCGGCTATATATGGAGCAGCATCTCGCTCTGACGGAAGGGCAATTCATTGTCTTGGATTATTTGCTCGACCGTCCCATGGATGCAGTGAAGCCTTCCGACTTGCTGCCGCATCTGTCCACGACGCCTGCAGCCGTTACGACATTATTGGATCGTATGGAGAAGAACGGCCTGATCGTACGGAAGCGCGATGATCGAGACCGTAGAGTTGTATGGATTATGCCAACGGACAAGGGGAAGAGCGAAGGAGATCAAGGTCGTCTAGTACGCCGTCAGTTTTTTGAACAGACGCTTGACCGCCTGTCGCGTCATAACCAGCAATTATTTATTTATTTGTTCGGCAAGGTATCCGCTTCTTCGGTTAATGATTGAAGATGGCTGTTCATCTCAGCAGCGTATTTTTCTAGCATGGTGTAATGATATGGTTGTAGAATCGTGTCGTTCTGGTTTGCTAATACCGCCTCCATCGGGAGTATGCGGTATTTTCTTTTGCCATTTTCGTAGTATTTGTGCACCCACGTTGATACGGTCTCAGGCTCCCCGAGCGTCACGATCTCCTCGGGAAATTGCTTCGTTATTGGCAGGGAGAAGATAACGCCGACATCGGTGTACTTCGCTGTACCTTGATCCGGTCCTTGGTTAGATATGAAATTACCGAGTGAATAGATGACGATGCCTATGCGTATATCGCCTTCATCGTTCTCCGTCGAGATCCATTCATAAGGCTGAACAACATGCGGATGGCTGCCAAGTATAATATCTGCGCCTGCACGAATTAAGGATTGGGATAATTGCTTCTGCTCCTCGCTTGGCTGCCTGTGATATTCATGTCCGAAGTGTAGCGAAACCGTAACGAGTTCGGCACCGCTATCGCGTGCTTGCTTGATGTCCTGCTTTATTCTCGCTTCATCAATCAGATTCACCAGATAGTCCTTGCCTGCCGGAATAGGAATGCCGTTCGTTCCATAGGTATAAGCGAGGAATGCAATCGAAATTCCCTGCTTCTCCACAATAAGTGGAATAGCGGCTTCGGCTTCACTTCTGGCTGTTCCGGTATGATAGAGTCCTCGTTCCTCAAGAAAGTCAATCGTGCGGCGAACACCGGCTTCCCACCGATCGAGCGAATGGTTGTTCGCGGTTGATACGATATCGAAGCCTGCTTGCTTCAATGCATCCGCGAGCTGTTCTGGCGCATTGAATTGCGGATATCCACTGTAGCCAGCCTCTTCTCCAGCCATTGGCGTCTCGAGATTAGCAATGACCCAATCTCCATCCAGGTAACCTTCCAGCGGTTCGAAGTAGGTATCGAAGGAATACGTTGTATCAGTAACGGAATAAGCAGAAGGTAGTTGCGGACTGTGCATCATAATATCTCCAACGGCTACTAAAGTTGCTTCGCGTGTATAAGGTTCTACCGGCTGCTCTGGGAGTGACGGTTCCGGTTGATCAGGCGTATTCTCATCAACTGGCTGCTCAACAGCCGGAGGAGGATTAGGTTCAGACGAACGGTTAGGATCGTCGCCAGACCAGCATCCGCTTAGCAGAATGATGAACAGCAGCATACAAGCTGAAATCCGTATGAATGTGCCTAGCGGCAACGGTCGCTTCATGACAGCAGTCCTTTCCATGGAATATCATCAGGCGGACTTGATGTGAACGTTACCGGTTCCTTGTGTGTCGGATGGGGGAAGGTGAGGCTGGTCGCCCATAAGGCGATCTGCTGCCCCGGTTCATTGGCCTTGCTCCCGTATCTCTGGTCGCCGTATAGCGGACAGCCGATCGCAGCGAACTGCACACGGATTTGGTGCGGTCTTCCCGTATGTAATCGTATCTCTACGAGGGACAATTCGTTCGAAGTCGCTAGTACTTTGTAATCGAGCACAGCCTCCTTGCCCTTCGGATCATTGCGCTGAACAACGGCTACCTGATTGACAGCGGTGTCCTTCCTCAGCATGTGCACGAGCCTGTCTTCACGCTTGTCGGGCAGCCCGCGCAATACCGCCATATAGGTCTTTTGGAAGCTGCGTGTGCGAATGGCATCCGACAGCCGCGAAGCGGCCTTCGAAGTCTTGGCGAACACCATCACACCGCCAACAGGCCTGTCCAGCCGATGAACAAGTCCGAGATAGACGTTACCAGGCTTATTGTAACGGCGCTTCAAATCCTGCTTGAGCAAGGTGAGCATATCCGGATCGCCGGTCTGGTCCTCCTGTGACAGCACGTTGACCGGCTTCTCTACGATAAGCAAATGATTATCCTCGAATAATACAGGAATCGCGGAGGGAGTGTGATGCTGTTGCTCGTTCATCGGCCCTCCCACCGCCCTAGTATGCCAGCTGGAAGCACGAGGTCACTTAATGTCACCGGCAAGCCGATCTCACCGGTTGTAATTCGGCCGCCGAATCGGGCGCCTAATGTCAGCTTCATCAAATTGCTAAGCACTACTGGCGACAGTCCAGTCGTATAGGTGTTCACCAGCACGAACAGCGGTTGGTCTGACAAGATGGAGAGACACGTCTCTAGGAATGGGAATAGATCTTTCTCCAGCTTCCACGTTTCCCCTCCTGGCCCTCTGCCGTAAGAGGGCGGGTCCATCACGATGGCGTCATACTTGTTGCCGCGCCGTTGTTCACGCATAACGAACTTGAACACATCATCAGTAATGAAGCGTACAGTACGGTGCTGAAGTCCAGACAACTGCACGTTCTCCTTCGCCCATTGCACCATGCCCTTGGCCGCATCTACATGAACGACTTCAGCACCTGCGCTTGCTGCAGCTACGCTCGCACCGCCGGTATAGGCGAATAAATTAAGCAGCTTAATAGGTCTGCCTGCTCCATGAATTTTGTCCATAATCCATGACCAGTTGGCTGCTTGTTCTGGAAACAGCCCGGTGTGCTTGAAGTTCGTTGGTTTTATGTAAAATTGCAGCGGACCGTACTGGATCGTCCAGCGCTCCGGCAGACGCTTGCTGTATTCCCAGTGGCCGCCTCCGGCGTTGCTGCGGTGGTAGTGGGCATCTGCAGCTTCCCAATGCTTGCGGTTACGCGGTTGAATCGGCCATATAATCTGGGGATCTGGACGGCGAAGCACGACATCCCCCCAACGTTCGAGCTTTTCGCCGCCTCCTAGATCAATTAATTCATATTGTTGCCATTCCTTCGCAATAAACATAGACGTTAGATCCTCTCTATTCATGTCGACTTTTCCCTATTCTACAACAAGTAATTGTCGGATATCCAGCTTTCGACCCGAATGGATACGGTTCGATTGGCTGTATTAGTCTGTATAGCGAACATATATTTCATGGGCGGGTTCGTCCTTCTGGTCTTTGCGAATGCGAATCGTCAACGTGCGATTGTGGAAGACAGCTCGAGCTGACCGCTTCGCTACGAAAGCGGGGAATGGGAGCGAATGACGTTGTTGTTGTTGCTGATCTGTCCAAATAAGCGCTTGCGATGTGATGAAGAATCTATATTGACGCGGATGAGCACCTGTCGGGAAAGTAAGCTTGATCGTGACCGACGTTGCGGACTGCTCTGTTTCGGATTGCAATTGTGCGAGAGAAGCGGCGCGGCTGCGGGCACGAGACGCCGAATGCGACGAGGATCGCTGTCGATCGGTGTTCGGTGCGGCGGCAAGCCCTGCCTGTTCGACGGCTCTCTTGGCAACATCCATCGCATTCTGTACCATTCGATCGACGTTCAGTCCATCATGCAGGGAATGAGGGACATCCGTGTAATTGCGGTTGCTGTCATTGTGATTCATGCGGCACCTCCAGAAGCTGTTGCTTCATTGTATGTAACGGCGAATGCCGGGGTTCTTCACTCCGGCATTCCCATTCTGTATTCAGGTTCAAGTATTAGATGAAAAATCCGGGATACCCAGCGCCGAAGCCGTAAGGTCCGAACCCGTAGCCAGGGTATCCGCCAAATCCGCCGTATGCATACGGGGCTGTTCCGATGGCCAGCAAGTCGAACAATACGAGAGGTATGATAGCTTTTGTTGCTGCTTTCCCTTTTGCCGTTGTCAAGTACAGCTTGCTTCCTTTGACAGATGCCAGCTTGCCGGATACGATGGTGCCGTCCTTCTTCATCGCATACACGGTTTTGCCGACTAGCTTTCTCGCTTGCGAAGCGGTGATGCGCTTAGTATTCGCCACGAACATCCACTCCTTTCAACTTGAATACACTCTTATCATATGGCTTGTGCATCAAGCCCGAATGGACAAGAACACACATATTACTAGATTGTGTTACTGTCGGGTGCAACGGATTTGTGCGGTTCCATATGATGATAGAATACGACTTCAAGGCTGAAGGAGAAGATGATATATGATTCGACAGCGGAAGGCTAGTGTGGATGATCTGGCGATATACAAATTAACTCGGCGCAGCTTGCTTCCTTATACGCGTAAACACTTTCCCGCTATGAAGCTAAGCCGAAGTGTGCTGCGCGAACGATTAGCTGAAGGAGTAACGCTTGTAGCACGAGGCAAGAGCGGGTTCAAAGGTTATGTGCATGCGCTGCTGCGGAATGACACGTTGTGGATTGACTTGCTTGCTGTGCGTAAGCCGTACCGTCGGACGGGTGTAGGAGATCGACTGATGCAGAACGCTGAGGAGTGGGGGAAGCTTAAGGGGGCCAAGCAAGCATTGCTTTATGTAAATGAAGAAAATAACGGAGCGAAGCAGTTTTATTCGCGGCGGGGATATCAATATTGGCAGTCGAATCGCACTTTGCATTGTGATGTATTCATGAAATCGCTCTGATTAGAAGTGTCGTTCTGCTCTGGGCGCGGGCACCATTCGATTTTGCTAGAGTGATTATGGACAAGCTTATCGCATTCTTCCTTTGTTTTTTTTCGCTGCATTCGTTTTAATATGCACTTCAGTGATGGTACAATGAAAGGTGAAGCATCGCAAGGGAAAGGAGGGGCTGTCATGGCGAGAGAGTGGATTCATTCACTGGAACAAGATTATACGCTGTCATCGATCCAATCCGGATTTGATCTGTTCCTCCGTGGGAAAGTAACCTTGGCCAACGTCGATACGGAGCAAGGTGACGCTTCAGCGGAAGTCATATCCCCTGACGGCTCCAGCGCTCTAATACGGGTACGGGGCGGAACCTTCACACCCGGACACTGCACGTGCGGTGCCAAGGTGCCCTGCGATCATGCTGCGGCCGCATTGTTCGCATTGACAGCGAACAGCGGCCGGCGACCGGAGATTCTTCTGCAAGAGCTGTATGTGAAGATACATCAACAGAGGGATCGCCATGAACAGCAGGCGAAGAAGAAGCGGCTGGCTATCGAACGCAAGCGCAAGCGGGAGCTCGAGCAGAAGTGGCAGGAGGAAGTCAATCGCTCCTTAGTGTTGAAGGCTGACGATGCCGCATCGGAATGGAAGATCTTCATTCGCCAATGGTTTAAGAAATACCGCTTGTCAGCCGAACCGGCTGTGCAAGCGATGACGGAAGATTACAAAGTACGGGTCCGGGCGATGGTATCTGCTTGGCCTCCGACTCAGCGCTTGTTGTTCCATCTATATATGGAAATGGAAATTATGCTTGCACTGGAGCGATATTGGAGCAGTTCTATCGTGGAGGGCAAAGCAGGCGGACCTCATTCTAACCAGTTGTTCCATGAGTGTGCAGGCCGAGTAGCCGATTATTTGCACCAATTGGATGCCAAGCAAGCACAAGCTCAGTACAAACCATATTTGAGCTTGTTCCGCAACCGATTAGATATCGGTGATCAGAGCAGAGTGAAGCGTTCATTCTGGAATGATCTGTACCGATACGTATGGAGCTATTTGCTCATAGATGAAAGTTGGAGAAGTAAGGAGCGCGATCGATTGACCCAGGCAGTGAATGAGGGAGCTGCGCCGGCGTTGATCGGACTGTTTCACTTCGAGATATTAGCAGGTAACGATGAAGCAGGATTCGCAAGGCTGACAGAGCTTGGAGATTCGCCGCATGTGAATGTGATTCGCCCAAGCTTCTTCCAGCACTATCTTGACACCTTCAAGGCACGGAAAGAATGGGAGCGTCTGGCAAGCTGGCTGCGCAAGCTGGCACCTCGATTCAAGGGCGCCCGCCAAGAAGAGCTGGATATGTTCGTTCGCGTCTGGCAGGAGTTGCTGCAGCATCTGCCGTTGAAGGAAGAATGGGAACAGACGATGTACGCTCTACTGCCATGGACATACAACCATATGGCTGCACAATTACTGGAGCAGAAGCGAATAGACCGTTGGGCGGAATTGACCCTGCGCATGGGATCCGTCTCGAAATGGGTGAAACCGGGAAGCTTGTACCGTATGGAGCAGGAGCACGGTTGGGAGCTGCTGCCGTTGTATCATCACTTGGCTGAGGAGGAAATCTCCAGAAAGAATAGGCAAGGGTATCAGGAAGCAGTCAAGTGGCTGAAGCGCATTCGATCGATCTATGCAAATAATGGAAACTCGCAGGAATGGGAGCGGTTTGTGTCACTGTTGAAGCAACGGTATGCGCGCCTAAAGGCGCTAATGGACGAACTTGCGAAAGGAAAGCTGCTTACATGATGGAATATGACATGAAGCCAATTGAGGTACAGATTGCTTGGAAGCATTCGGAAGGATTCTGGCTATGGGCTTCTGATGATGCGGGCATTCCACTTGCCGCAGATGAATTGAGACGAATCTTATTCGGCCGCCATCGGCGCACGTTCTTCGGCACGATGTTGGACAGCAAGGCATCCTCTTCCTACGAAGCATTGTTGCTGGATCCTTGGGCAGCCATAGATTATTGGCAGAAGCCTGCTGTATTGCGCTATGCAACGGTGGAATTCGGCGAGCTCGGCGAAGTGTTGCGGAAGGCTGCTGGATGGATACAGCGCATCGTGAGTGAAGGATGGTTCATACCGGAATTATCCGTGTGGAGTGAAGGTGCGTGGTGTTGGTCAGCAGCTGTTCCGGTTGCGCACAAGGCTGCTTATCAAGCGACGCTGCAACAAGCGAATGATGCAGGATTCACCCAGATGGAACAATGGTTGCATGATGCGGTTACAGCATGCATCGACCAAGTGCCGGAAGCAGCTGAGGCTTGGTCTCGCATTGTCGATGCTTATCCTGCACTGCGCACGGAGTCCCTCACATCTGCGATTATGACAGAAGGGGAGGAGGAATGGCTGGAGGATATCGGCTTATCATCCGAGCCTAAGCCTTTCACCGCTTCACTGCAGCTTGCGGAGCCGGATCATGAACAAGGAGATGAGGGGTGGAGGCTCCAATTCCGCTTGAAGGACAGAGCTACTGGGGAATGGACGGCTATCGTCGGTACAGACAGTGAATTACTAGACGGAACGCCGCCTCAGTCGTGGTTGGCTCAGATTCCGGATGTATTGGACAACTGGACGGAAAAAGCGTTAAAGCTCGTGCAAGCGCTTGCTGACCCAGAACGTCCTCAACAACTGAAGAACACCTTATCTGAAGAAGAGGCTGTGCAGTTTCTAACGGCACATAGCTTGGAACTGGCGCAAGCAGGTCTATCGATATGGCTGCCTGGCTGGTGGGGGCAGGCCAAGCGCAGCACTCCTCGATTGAAGGCCAAGCTGCAAGCAGGCGCAGGTTCGTCTCCAACAGAATCGCTGTTCGGTCTGAAGCAAGTGTCCGCCTTTCAGGTTCGACTGGCGTTAGGCGGCAAGGAGTACACGGATGAGGAGATGGAGACGTTGCTTCAAGCGAAGAGACAGCTTGTTAAGCTGCACGGTCAATGGGTATACTTGGATCCGGCTGTGATGGCGCGATTGCGTAAGCGACTGAAGCGATTGGAGCGTCAAGGGTTGAGCTCGCATGAGTTGTTACAAGCAGCCTTTATGCGATCAAGCGGCGGCAGTTACGAATCAGACGGTATGAACGGAATGGATGATTCGCTGGATGCCGATGCAGAGCTGCTCGATATCGATTTGGATGCAGCCTTGAAATCAGCTTCAGAGGTGTTGCAGCGCAAGGAAGGATATCCGATCATTGCGATACCGGATACGTTCCGGGGCGAGCTGCGCCCGTATCAGCGGCAAGGGGCTTCATGGCTCGCGTACTTGTTCGATTATGGCCTCGGTGGATGCCTCGCTGACGATATGGGTTTAGGCAAAACCGTGCAATGGATCGTGTACATCCTTCACCTTAAGGAGCTTGGGAAGCTAAGCGGACCTTCCCTGTTAATATGCCCTACCTCCGTACTAGGCAATTGGCAGAAGGAGCTGGAACGCTTCGCTCCGAGCTTACGCGTACAGCTCCATCATGGAGCGGATCGAGCGCGAGGCAGCGAATTAGCATCTATGCTTGATGTTACGGATCTGTTCCTTACTAGTTACTCCTTAGCTAACATGGATCGGGAGGAATTCTGTTCTGTTGACTGGTGCTGTCTCTGTCTGGATGAAGCGCAAAATGTGAAAAATGTGTATACGAAGCAGGCACAAGCCATTCGCACGTTCCATGCTCGGCATAGAGTGGCCTTAACAGGGACTCCGATTGAAAATCGGTTAACCGAGCTCTGGTCGATTATTGATTTTCTCAATCCGCATTACTTGGGCAGCAACCGGCAGTTTACGAAGAAGGTTGTTCAACCATTGGAGAAGACGAACGATGCCGAGTTGATCAATCAAGTGCAGCGCTGGGTACAGCCATTCTTGCTGCGCAGAGTGAAGAAGGAGCCCGCGATTCAACTGGACTTACCAGATAAGCAGGAGTTCAAGACTTACGTAACGTTGACTGCTGAGCAAGCGGCGTTGTACGAATCTGTGTTGGATAAACTGTTCGAATCGATCGAGAAGCTGCCGCCTATGGAAAGAAGAGGGACTGTATTAGCTGCATTAACGAGGCTCAAGCAAGTATGCGGTCATCCGGCGCTGCTGTTGAAGGAATCCCCGCAGCACGTTCGGGCAGACCGCTCGCAGAAGTTGATTCGGCTGCTTGAGATGGTGCAGGAAGTACGGGATGAAGGAGAGCGGTGTCTGATCTTCACGCAGTTCGTAGAGATGGGCACGATACTCCAATCCGTCTTGCAGAAGCAGTTCAAGGAGGATGTACTCTTCTTATACGGCGGCGTCCCTAAGCAGGATCGCGATACGATGATCGAGCGATTCCAGGATGGGCAGTCAGACAGCCCTAACTTATTCGTACTCTCACTGAAGGCTGGCGGAACAGGGCTCAACCTAACCGGTGCGAATCATGTATTCCACTATGATCGATGGTGGAATCCCGCTGTTGAGAATCAAGCGACGGATCGAGCATACCGGATCGGACAGACGCGTGAAGTACAAGTGCACAAGATGATCGCGCTTGGAACACTAGAGGAACGGATTGATGAAATGATTGATCGCAAGCAGGAATGGAGCAGACGGATCGTCGGAAGCGGAGATAGCTGGGTAAGCGAGCTATCAGATGATGAGTTGAAGAAGCTATTCGAATTGCGACAGCCATTGCTAAGTTAAGGGGGTGTCAGGTTGAAGGAATCTACAGTCAAATCTCCGTTATGGGACGAACTGTACGCAGCAATACGGAAAGCCGCCTTACAGACTGATGCGGAACCGAGGCGTAGCGGTCAGGAGGATAATCGAACACCGGTAACGGGAGCAATACCGCAGGAAGCAGGTCACGCAGGCGATGCGACTGCAACGGATTCCCACTCCGTGATGCAGGCAAGAGAAGATAGAAATACGTATGAACAATAGGGAGCAGACAGGAGGAACGGATCGATGAGAACAGTGAATGTAGGACTAATCGGGTATGGGATGGCTGGCAGGGTGTTTCACGCACCGGTCATTAGCAGTGTCGCGGGACTGAGGCTGCATAGCGTTGTTGAGCGAAGCGGAAGTACAGCGAAGGAACGTTACCCGGATGTGAAGATCGTCCAAAGTGCTGAAGCATTAGTGAAGGATGCAGAGATCGAGATGATTGTCATTGCTACTCCGAATACTTCACATGCGGAGCTGGCTGCATTGGCATTGGAGCATGGCAAGCATGTTGTCGTGGACAAGCCATTCACGGTGAGTACGAGGGAAGCGCAACATTTGATTAGCCTCGCTAAGCGCAAAGGACTGGTGTTGAGTGTCTTTCACAACCGGCGTTGGGACGGGGATTTCCTGACGGTACGTAAGCTGCTTCACGAAGGTACACTCGGTCGAGTAGTTTCGTATGAAGCCCACTTCGACCGATATCGGCCACAGCTTAAGCAAGGAGCATGGCGGGAGGCCGCATTGCCCGGCTCGGGGCTGCTGTATGATCTAGGCTCGCATCTTATCGATCAGGCCTTTCAATTGTTCGGATATCCGCAGACTGTCATTGCGTCATGCAGCAAGCAACGCGAAGGTGTGCAAGCGGACGATGCATTCGAAGTGAAGCTGGGATACGCAGGGTTACAGGTTGTGTTGAAAGCTAGCGCGTTAGTGCGGGAGCTTGGACCGCACTTTGCTATTCATGGAACGCTAGGATCATTCGTGAAGTTCGGCATGGACCCGCAGGAGGATGCGCTGAAGCGCGGAGAGCTGCCGGGCAGCGAACAATGGGGAATCGAGCGGGAAGAACAATGGGGGATATGGAACGGTGAAGTTGCCGGTCTGCCTATTAGGGGCAAGGTCGAAACACTTCCAGGCGCTTATGAGGATTACTATACAGATATATATGAAGCGATCATAGAAAGCAGAGAACCGGCAGTGAAGCCAGAAGAGGCAGTAGCAGTCATCCGCTGTATTGAGCTTGCGCTTGAGAGTCATGAGAAGCAACAGGCCGTTGCCTTCCGCTTGCAATTGGACGAAGAATGATCGACAATAGAACGAAGGAACTAGGAGGAGGTATACAACAATGAAGAATATTGAAACTATCGAACAATACGAAGCACTTATTCATCGAGAGACCCCTACAGCCATTAAGTATTACACAACTTGGTGTCCAGATTGCAAGAACTTCGACCGGTTCATTACGGATATCATAGAGGAGCGCAGCGATCTAGCATGGGTACAGATGGATGCTGAGCAATTCCAAGAAATCGCAGAATCCAATGAAGTTCGCGGTATTCCTAGCTTGCTCGTCTATCAGAACGGCAAGAAAGTAGGACATCTGCACAGCAAGTTTGCCAAGACACCAGATCAAGTGCGTGATTACTTGAATGAGCTGTCGCTCTGAGTTAGCGTGCATTACAACTGCGGTTGTCCCGAATGTTGATAGGGACAGCCGTTTTTTGTTCGTTGCGTATTGTGCTGACCATGTCCTCTTACCGAATAAGTTACGAGCTTGGGGATAATGGCAGCTTCACGAGAAAGCGGGTTCCTTGCTCTAACTGGCTATGTACTTGAATCGTACCTCGGAGATAATCGACGAGCTTCTTCACCATATACAATCCTATCCCTTGACCGCTCCGTTCAAAGTTCATCTTGCCGTACTTCCGGAATAATTGGGACAGCTGTTCGTCATCCATGCCGAATCCTTCGTCTTGTACTTCTATGATCAGCTGATCTGCTTGCGAATCAATGCACAAGTGGACGACAGCCTTATCTTCGCTATATTTAATAGCATTGCTAAGAAGGTTGGACAAGATCAGCTTCAAGCCGATGACACTTGTACGAATTGGCAGAGGACCGTTAGCAAGTATGGAGGCTTGCAGCTTAATTCCTTCAGAACGAGCCTTAATACACATGAAGTCGATCGTTTCATGAATGAGCGGCAGCGCGTTGTGAATAGTCTCAAGCCCCCATAGTTCCTCCCCAGACAGCATCTGCTCCGTATAAATAATGTGATTGATTTCATTATCGATGACATCGACATACTCAGAGATCGCTCTGATCTTCTCCTTGCTATAATCACTCAGCTGCTGCTCTCTGGCAAGCACCATTGCTGCAAAGGCTTTCATAATCGTCAACGGATTGCGAACCTCATGAGAGATAACATGAACGAAATCGAGCTTTTGCCTGAATAGATTCATCTCAGATTCCAGCTTCGCTTGCTGGGAGAGTGACGGGAAGATCATGTCTTCGCTATTCGCAGACAGGGGAGATTGCACGAATTCATGATCTGTCATCATATAATCATGATGCTTCAACAATTGTAACTGCGAGGAGCCTGATAGTTTCCATGCCGGATAGGCGTGTACGGTAATCGATTGCAGGTCTGCCAGCATACTATTGTTCATGCGACTGATCCCGTTCTGTCGATAATCATCAGCTGACACTGTGCTTCGCTCTTCATGTGCCCATACCCGCACAGTGATAGGTTGTGACACCTGTGTCTGTATCCTAAGGCAAGCTTGTTGCAAGTATTCCTCCGTGCTTCGCTCGTTAGGAAGCAGGGCGGAATCTACATATTGAATAGCAGCTAGCTTAGCTGCTGACAAGACGGATAGCAGACGCTTGCGAAGCTGTTCGCAATGATCGTGATTATCTATGACGAACACGTAATTGGCATGTTCTACGCTATGTGTAAGATAGGCAAGCGCATTGTCCAAGTAGCTGTTGACGCTGTCGTAACAGTACAAGATGCGACTGCCGTTCAATAATGGTATTTGCTCTGTTAAGTGTGTAATGTTGTCCGTATGTTCCACTTCCGTCCATCACCTCATATACACAGTATACCAAGAAATGTGTCGAAAGTGTTGAAAATTATGTCAAATATTTCGTATCTCTGTAGATTTTACGGTTGTATGTCCATGACTAATCTGCAATGACATAGGAAGTGATCTCCTTAATCTTGCCTTGTTTGCCAGCGCTATTGAAGATGTACACATCGCAGAACGACAAACTGCTGTCAGCTAAGGTCAGTATGCCATTGGCTGCAGCGGTTCTGCCATGGGTAATAATGTTCGTCAAGTGTAGTGCTGAAGGAGCGAAATCGGTCGTTTGCTGCAGCATAAGGGCAACGTCCTGTTTACCCCGGATGGTTCGATCCCCAACCATCTGCCACACGACATCATCTGTAAGCTGCTCCAATACGTAGTCATAATCAGAACGCGCGTATGCAATATTAAAATCACGTATGACGATTTTCCTCGGTGCATTGCCGCAGTCTTCTGTTACATGGATCGATAAAGAGTCTGGATTGGTTTGATTCATATTAAGGAACCTCCTAACTTATTAGTACTGTGTACGTCAACCATTGTAACATACGGATAGGTAGAACATTTCTTCTAGCTTGCTCGATTAAGTTGCTATTCTTCATGGTATAATAAGTAAACATGATATTCCATTCACTGACCGTTCATCATTATTCACTTCTCGGCAATGATAGTCCGCTGCTATGGGGATTAATCTCCAATGAGCAGGCTTCCGCCATATCGATAGATCAGCATGCTGCTGCGATATTGGGAAACTCGGAATATAGGGTGTATTATCGTACTATGGAAACTTATGAAAGCAAGGATCGATGAATCGCGCTAAGAATCAAGAAGGTGAGGTTGTTGCTGAAGTAGATGCAATAACTAGACGAGAAGTACAGGAGGAGTACGCGCATGTATGAACAGAAGACGAAGGAAAATGACAACAGCGTCATAGCGTTTATTGAACAAGTGGAATCTCCTAAGAAGCGAGAGGACGCGTATAGGCTGCTTGATCTATTCACAGAGACATCCGGTTATGCTGCAAAAATGTGGGGGACGAGCATCATTGGATTCGGCTCGTATCACTACAAGTATCCGACCGGTCATGAAGGGGACGCGCCGCTCGTCGGATTTTCGCCGCGTAAGGCGAAGATTAGCTTGTACTTCGCGACAGGGGACGAGGAACGCGCGGAACTGCTCGACCGCTTAGGCAAGCATACGTCTGGCAAAGCATGTGTGTATATCAACAAGGTCGCAGACATTGATGAAGATGTATTGAAGGCGCTCATTAGGCGTTCGATCACTTTTCTGCAGCAGTTGTATCCGAATAACGAATAAGCTAAATACGTGTAAGTGACATGGAGTAATTAGCCGGCATGATCATCACATTATATGCAAAGTGATGATCACGCCCGCTATGTTCGGCATAATTGAATTACATGTAAAGGTGAGTCATTAAATCGCTGTATGCTATACACGCATTGAGATGTCCGACTAGGTGAAATCACTTGTCAGGTTGGAGTAGCTGTTCTGCGAAATTAGGATCAATCTACCTCTATTGGTTGAAGTGGATTACTGTTCAATATCTCTTGCACTTCTTCATGCCCTGCAGGAAATGCGAAATTGTAACGTGCAGGAAGCATAAATACATAATCGTTATTGCGTCCAAGTTCTTTGGGACCTATGGGAGCCGCACCGATGTGGAATTTCTCCGCTTGGAGCGCGTCCCACTGAGCGATGGTCAGGATCATGATAGGGATATCCTGTCTTGGTATTTCAGACGTCCAATCCGGATGGCGAATCGCAATTATTGGCCCTTCTTCGGGATTGTCATTCTCGGATTGGTCCAAATACATACCTTGCCAAGTATCGGATATTACCGTATAACCTTCCCAGCTATTCGGCAGTGAGAAGTGAAATCCATACTCGGTATTTTCGTATGCGGTTGTATGGTTTTGATCTGTATCTGCTTGTGATTGTTCCTTCTCGCCCAATTCAGAGCTAGAAGAATCATCAGTCTGTTCGACTGCGCTGTCTGTAGATCTTGCAGCTGCATCCCATACATTAGCGCAGCCTGTCATAGCTACAAGGGTTGCGCATAGTGATCCAATTAAAAGAAGTTTTTTGCTCATAGCTGTTCCCTCCCAAGTTGATTTCACGTTTATGACGAATGTGTCGTATGTAATGTTGCAATCCAACGAGACATTCATAGTGTTGCAAGCCCAACGACTTGAGTGTGCTGTTATCCCGCAGTATTCTTCATTAGTTTAGTTTGGAGAGACAATTTAAGTGTGGATATTTGTTTTTTAATAGCAAGTGCGATATTGTAATTAGTTAGTTACTAGCCGCTAATACATTTATGAAGGAGTGGATAGGATGGCGAGAAAATCATCGACTTCTGTAAATCGCAAAACAGACATCATTTCAGCAGCAATTGAAGTTTTTTCTGAAATTGGTTACTATCGGGCCACAACTGCACAAGTCGCCGAAAGGGCAGAGATTTCCCAACCATATATTTTCAAATTTTTTTCTTCCAAGGAAGCGTTACTAGTTGAAGCACTAGAGGTATCTTGGGATCGCATTATTCAATCATTCCGACAAGTAACGGAAACATCAAAGGCAGAGCAACTGGAATCAGATTTGATTCATGCCTATGAAGAAATTCTCTCCTTGCATAAACATGAAACATTGCTGCAAATGCAAGCGCAAACGATTCGCGAGCCATTGATTCGTGCTGTCATGCAGAATGGTTTCCGAGAAGTACAGAACATGGTAGAGGAAGCGTTCAGACAAGCTGGATTTGACAAATCCGAGGAACGAACTTTTTTATTTTTGGCACGTGGTATGCTCTGCAACATTTCGATGGCATTGGACCTGCCTGAGCTGCTTGTGAAATGAAGAGAAGTTCTTCGATTAGTTATTGACCAATCAATAACTAATCTTTATGATAGATATAGTTAGTGATTGATCAATTACTATTACAAAAGATAAGAGGGAGATGTCTATCATGGAGAGTGCTATTGTACTGGGTGCTACCGGAGGTACAGGCGCGGCAATTACGATGGAGCTTGTCAGGAGAGGTATTCGAACCACAGCATTTGGACGATCAAGGAAGAAGTTGGAGAGTCTAGTTAATCAGTTGGGAAAGCCGGATCATCTAACGATTGAGATTGGAGATGCATTCCATGTTCATGACATAATGAAGGCTGCCGACAAGTCTGAAGTGATTTTTCACTGTGCAAATGTACCGTATAATGAAATGGTGGAGAAGCTAATTCCACTGGGGGAGTCTGTAATGGAAGCTGCACATAAAAGTATGAAAAAAGTAGTTGTCATTGACGGCATTTATCCATATGGCAGACGAACAATGGAAAAAGCACACGAGAACCACCCCAAGAGACCGCATACACGTAAGGGGAAAGTCAGATTGGCTTACGAAAAAGTAATATTCCATTCACGTTATAACCAAGCGCTTCCGCTAATTGCTCGACTCCCCGATTATTACGGACCTACAGCCAATGAAGCCTCTTATCTAGGATCGACAATGTTGAATATTGCTGCGGGTAAACCTGCATTCTTCATCGGTAATATGAGTATTCCGAGAGAATATGTGTATTTGCCGGATGCTGCGTATATGGTCGTGGAGTTGGCAGGCAAGGACTCCGCCTACAAGAAAAACTGGCACATTCCGGGGGGAGGCGTTATTTCTGGAAAACAATTCGTAGATATTGCCCGACAAGCAAGTGGCAACAGTAAGCCTGTGCTGCGTCTAGGCAGGGTAAGTTTATCTTTATTAGGCATGTTCGTTCCGGTTATGAGGGAAATCGTTGAGATGTTGTATCTGACAGAAGAGCCATTTGTGTTAAGCGGAGAGAAGTATGAACAGCAGGTTGGACCAATCAAGGTCACCTCTTATGTAGAAGGAATACAGGCAACGATTAAGGCATTGCAGCAAAATATGACTGTGATTGATTAGAAGTTCAATAGTGGAAGTGAAAGTATGACCCTCTATGTTGATGCAATAAACTAATCATGATATAGTGAAGCGAAGAGGCATCTCGTTCAAGTTGGGACGGGATGTCTCTCCGTATTATACCGAGACCTACAACATGATTGGAGAAGAGAACAATGACATATTCGTATTTGCAATCCACCGAGACATCCATCGTGCAACAAGCCAAGCAATTGCTCTATGACGTGCTGTTCGAGCCTTTGCAGCTGCCGAATACGATGCAAGAACAATTGAAGATACAAGGAGAAGAACTGTACTTTGTCGCCTTGGATGAACAGTCCGAGGTAGTAGGTGTGATGGTAGTGGTCATCGAAGGTCAGCATGTCGAGCTCCACCATGCTGCCACGCGTACAGCATTGCGTGGACACGGTATCGGCAAGCAGCTCTGGGAGCAGGTTCGCAAGTATTGCACGGACAACGGCTACGAGCAGATTGAGTTAGTATCGCGCAATACCGCGATGTCCTTCTGGGCGTCTGTCGGGTTCGAGGACGCATCGCAGGAATGGATTGAGCGTCCGGAGTTTGTGAAGCACGGCATTCGCCACAAGGCAATGAAACAGCTGCTGTAGCTGTACAATTCATATGAGAAAGGGCGCGTTAGCATGGACCTCAGACTGAATCGATTAGCCAAGGAGAAGTCCCCTTATTTACTGCAGCATCAGTATAATCCTGTAGACTGGTTCCCATGGGGTGAAGAAGCCTTCGCGAAGGCCAAGGCGGAGGACAAACCGATCTTCCTCAGCATCGGTTATTCGACATGTCATTGGTGTCACGTAATGGAACGGGAATCGTTCGAGGATGAAGAGGTTGCCGCGCTGCTGAATGAACATTTCGTTGCGATTAAGGTGGATCGGGAGGAGCGTCCGGACCTCGATCACTTGTATATGGCTGTATGTCAAGCGATGACAGGACAGGGCGGCTGGCCGTTGACGGTAGTGCTTACACCGGATAAGCAGCCGTTCTTCGCAGGCACCTATTTCCCGAAGCAGCGGCAATACGGGCGCTTCGGGATGATGGAGCTGCTGCCTCAGATTAACGGCAAGTGGAAGTCTGCTCGAGAGAAAGTACTGGAAGCGGGGCGCAATATAGTTGAAGAGACGGAGAAGAGAATGCTGTCCAGCATCGAGGGGGAAGTAAGTGAGGAGACGCTGCACGAAGCATTCGAAAGCTACGCACAATCATTCGACAATCAATACGGCGGTTTCGGAACTGCACCGAAATTTCCTGCTCCACACAGCCTTATGTACTTGCTGCGGTACTATGAACGTACGGGGAAGGACGAAGCGCTGCACATGGTCGAGACGACGCTTAACGGGATGTTTCGCGGCGGTCTGTACGACCATATAGGATTCGGATTTGCCCGCTATGCGACGGACGAGCGCTGGCTGATCCCGCATTTCGAGAAGATGCTGTATGATAATGCAATGCTTGCGATGACTTATACGGAAGCTTATCAGGTTACGGGCAGACAGCAGTATCGTGATATTGCCGAGCAAGTGTTTACTTACATATTGCGGGATATGACGGACGAAGACGGCGGCTTCTATTGCGCAGAGGATGCAGATTCTGAAGGGGAGGAAGGCAAGTTTTATGTGTGGGAGCCGGATGAAGTTCATCATGTGCTTGGCGATGATCAGGCTGAACTGATGTGTGACCTCTATGATATCAGTGAGGAAGGAAACTTCGACAGCAAGAGCATTCCGAACCTGCTATACGATACAGTAGCGCAGTACGCTGCTCGTAAGCAAATAGCGGTGGATGAACTGGCACATAGGGTGGAGCAAGCTAGGATCAAATTGTTCGCTTATCGCAAGCAGCGTGTTCATCCGCATAAGGATGACAAGATTCTGACCTCTTGGAACGGATTGATGATTGCTGCGCTTGCCAAGGCTTCGAAGGCGTTCGATAATTCGGCATATGCAGATGCGGCTGCGAGAGCGGTAGCATGTATGGAGCAGAAGCTGGTCCGGGAAGATGGGCGATTGTTGGCGCGTTACAGGGACGGTGACGCGAATTATCTAGGGTACATCGATGATTATGCCTTCTATATATGGGGGCTGATCGAATTATATGAAGCGACCTTCGAAGCGAAGTACTTCAAGCGCGCACTAGAGCTTAGTCGGGAGATGATACGTCTGTTCTGGGATGAGGAGGACGGTGCCTTCTTCTTCTATGGCCATGATGCAGAGCGCTTGTTCGCTCGGATGAAGGAAACGTATGACGGTGCCATTCCTGCAGGCAATTCGGTGGCAGCACTGAGCTTGCTGCGGCTTGCCCGCATGACAGGGGACCGGTCCTTTCACTCTTATGCGGACAGGACGATTCAAGCGTTAGCCGGTGCGGCGGATCAGTATCCGATCGGTCATGCCTTCTATATGATGGCACTGGATTATGCTTACGGAGCTTCACAGGAAATCGTCATTGCCGGTGAACACACGCATGCTGTCTTCAAGGAGATGGCGCATGCGGCGAGAATTCGCTTCAGACCGTATGCTGTGCTGCTGCATATGCCTGCTGATGAGGAGGGGGTACTAATGCAGGAACTGAGTCCATCCACAGCGGACAAAACGCCCATTGACGATAAGCCTGCAGTCTATATATGTCAACATTTCGCATGTCAGAAGCCAAGTCTAACGGCGGATGCATTGCGCTGATCACAATCCGGTATGAGGCTATATGCACATACCGGATTATTTTTCGATCTTGGCGGTTTTTATCGAAATATTGTCAACTTGACTGTTGCCAGCATGATCCGATATCGTAAAGGACAAGTACACAGCTTGATTACCTCGAATCATCATGAAGACGCTTACCACATTTTATACACGATAACTTCTCCACTTACACTTTTCATAGAAAAGGTTTTCCATAATTACTGTTGCTCACATATTCTCTGTAAGGACATAGAAGATAACTCCTCATACATTTGCAAGCGCTCACAACTGACTAGATTGTTTGCCAGATCTGGATTATGGACATGGCGTGAAATCCAAGCTGGAATCATGAGCTTGTTACATAGAAGTCTTAGGAAGACAGATTGACTGCGAAGGGAGGTGGTGCATGGCGTTCGGTTGACGCTGCAAACCATTGCTATTCTGCCATGTGAAGCGAGGTGAAGTCCCCAGTCTTATATACACCAAGATCGTGGCAATAAGATGAAGAAGAGAGGAGTAACTCATATGATAAGCTTAAACTACCAAGGACGATCCGGTCACATGATTCGACAAATTCTGGTGATCGCATTGGCTATTCTGCTATGTATGCCGGTCATAGCGCAAAGCGCTCATGGAGCTGAACCGGACAAGCCGGTTACAGTTGCGGCAGCAAGCACAGTCATGTCTGACAGATTTCTGACTCTATATGATCAAATCAAAGATCCGGCGAATGGCTATTTCTCCCCGGAGGGTATTCCTTATCATGCTGTGGAGACATTGATGAGCGAAGCGCCGGATTACGGACATATGACAACTTCGGAAGCATACAGCTATTGGCTATGGTTGGAGACGTTGTACGGGTATTATACGGATGACTGGTCGAACCTAGAAGAAGCGTGGGATAATTTGGAAACATACATTATTCCATCAGCGACTGAGCAGCCGACGATGAGCTATTATGCGCCAGGCGATCCCGCAGACTACTTCCCAGAACGACCGCAGCCGGATCAGTATCCGACCCAACCTGGGCAAGTGCCAGTTGGTCAAGATCCTCTGGATGCCGAACTGCAAGCGACTTATGGGGATAATGACACATACTTAATGCATTGGCTGCTAGATGTAGATGATTGGTACGGCTTCGGCAATACGTTGAATCCGAGCCATACTGCGACGTATGTGAATACGTTTCAGCGCGGTGAGCAGGAATCTGTATGGGAGGCAATTACGCATCCATCACAGGATGATTTCTCTTATGGCAAATCCGGTGAAGGATACGTCTCTTTATTCGTAGGTGGAACCCCTGCGCCGCAATGGCGCTACACGGCAGCTACTGATGCAGATGCACGCGCGGTTCAAGTCATGTACTGGGCGAAGGAGCTCGGCTACAACAACCAGACATACTTGGACAAGGCGAAGAAAATGGGTGACTACTTGCGCTACGGTATGTATGACAAGTACTTCGTCGAGATTGGCAGCGCTGATGACGGCTCGGCAAGTGCTGGAACCGGTAAGAGCTCCAGCCATTACTTGATGTCCTGGTATACAGCATGGGGAGGCGGATTGGGCTCATCGCAAAATCCGAATGGAGGCAACTGGGCTTGGCGCATCGGATCTAGCCATGTGCACCAAGCATACAACAATCCGGTGGCGGCATTTGCATTGTCACAGGGCGGCCTCGAACCCGAATCTGCTACCGGCGCATCAGATTGGGATACGTCCTTAACCCGCCAGCTGGAATTCTATACATGGCTGCTAACGGATGAGGGTGCGATTGGCGGCGGTGCCACGAACAGCATCGGCGGCTCTTATGAGCAGTATCCGGCAGGCATTAGCACTTTTTACGGAATGGCTTATGATGAAGCGCCAGTGTACCACGATCCGCCGTCGAACAACTGGTTCGGCTTCCAAGCTTGGCCGCTGGAGCGCGTAGCTGAGATGTACTATATTCTAGCTGCGAACGGTGACACAACTTCGGAAGAATTCCAGATGGCTAAGCTAGTTATGGATAAGTGGATAGATTGGTCGATGGATTACACCTTCGTAGACGAGCGTCCAGTTACGGACGATGACGGCTATTATCTGGATGCGAACGATCAGCGTATCATTGGGGGTCATGACCCTGCAGTAGCTACGGTATCTGAGCCGGGAGCTTATTATGTAATCGGCAACCAGGAATGGAGCGGTCAGCCGGATACTTGGAACGGTTATAACAATTTCACCGGTAATCCGAATTACCATGTAGCAGCACTGAATCCGAGCCAGGATGTCGGTGTGTTGGGCAGTTATGTTAAGGCATTGACCTTCTATGCTGCCGCTACGAAAGCAGAGAATGGCGATTATTCTGCACAAGGCGCTGAGGCGCGTGATTTGGCCAACAGCTTGTTAGATGTTGCTTGGAATTACAACGATGGTATCGGGATTGCGATTCCGGAGCCGCGGGGCGATTATTCCAGATTCTTCGAGGATGAGATTTACTTCCCTGATGGCTGGACGGGAACGACTGGTCAAGGCAATGCGATCTCTTCATCGTTAGGTATTCCGTCTGATCCGGCGAAGGGCGGAGACGGCTATTATATCAGCTATGCTGATTTGCGTCCGGATATTTTACAAGATCCGCAATGGGACTATCTGGAGGATCTCTATGAGACCTCATGGAATCCAGTGACAGAAGAATGGGAGAATGGCACGCCGACATTCACCTATCATCGCTTCTGGTCGCAGGTCGATATGGCAACGGCTTATGCTGAGTTCGACCGCTTGATCGGGGAGGATGCTGGACCGATCGCACCGAGTGCGCCGACAGGCGTTCAAGCAGCGCGCGACGACGGACAAGCCTTGATTTCCTGGAACAGCGTATCGAATGCAGACAGCTACAGCGTAAAGCGTTCGACAACTTCCGGCGGACCCTATACAGATGTGGCAACAGGCTTGAGTACCACGAGCTATACGGACACAGGCTTGACGAACGGCGTTACGTACTACTATGTTGTCTCAGCAGTGAATAGTGTTGGCGAATCTGCTAATTCGGCAGAAGTTAGCGTCACACCGGCACAGCCGCAATTGCCCGGTGCGTTCACACTGACAGGTTCTCCTGGCAATGGGGAGGTAGATCTGGCATGGACAGCATCGATTGATGCAACCAGTTATGCAGTTGAGCGAGCTACGAGTGCTTCTGGTCCATTCACTACGCTTGAGACGGATGTGTCTGGACAGCAGTATACGGATACTACTGCGCTCAACGGCACGACGTACTATTATCAGATAGCGGCTTCCAATAGTGTAGGAACGACGTTGTCCAACTTGGTCACGGCTACACCTAACGTGCCGTTGCCAGGTAATATAACCTTGTCTGCGAGTGCAGGCAATGGGCAGGTAGAGCTTGATTGGACTGCATCCAGCAATGCGCTTGATTACAGTGTGGAACGGGCATCTTCACCATCAGGACCATTCAGTCAATTGGCGCTTACGACAGACCTATCGTATACGGACACGAGTGTGGTGAATGGCACAACGTACTATTACCGCGTGAGTGCAGGGAATGTAAGCGGCATAACGCTGTCCAACGTTGTCTCAGCAACTCCTATCGCTGTTGATCCCGGCGGGCTGAGTGTAGAGTATAAAGCGGGGGATACGAGTGCAACCGACAATCAGATGAAGCCGCACTTCCGCATTGTCAACGGAGGAAGCGAGCCGGTATCTTTAAGCGATCTGGAAATTCGCTACTGGTTCACAGTCGATTCGAATCCGAATCTAGGAGTGAACTGTGATTGGTCGCAAATCGGCTGCTCGAACATTCAAGCGAATGTGACGCATATGCCGACAGCCTCACATGTTGCTGAAGCCGATGCGTATCTGTCACTGACCTTCACAGCAGGAGCAGGACAAGTAGCTGCAGGCGCGAATTCAGGCGATATCCAACTGCGGCTGAACAGCAGTAATTGGTCGAACTTGAATGAAGCGAACGATTACTCCTATGACGGTACGATGACGGCTTACGGCAACAATGCGAACGTGAGCTTGTACCGGAACGGTACCTTGATTGCAGGTACGGAGCCGAGCGATTCAGGGCAGCCGCAGCCGCCAGCAGCTCCGACCGGACTGAGCGCAACAGCAGGGGATGGAGAAGTATCGCTATCGTGGAATGCGTCGAGTGATGCAACGAGCTACACCGTGAAGCGAGCTGTAACAAGCGGCGGTCCGTACACGAATGTGGCAGCTGCAGTAGGCAGCACAAGTTACACGGATAGCAGTGTGACGAACGGCACGACTTACTACTATGTCGTAAGCGCTTCGAACAGCGCTGGCGAGAGTGCGAATTCGGCTGCTGTTAGCGCTACGCCGCAAGGTAACGTCGATCCGCAGCCGCCAGCAGCTCCGACCGGACTGAGCGCAACAGCAGGGGATGGAGAAGTATCGTTATCGTGGACGGCTTCGAGTGATGCAACGAGCTATACGGTGAAGCGTGCTGTAACGAGCAGCGGACCCTATACGAATGTGGCAGCTGCAGTGAGCAATACGAGCTACACGGATAGCAGTGTGACGAACGGCACGACGTATTATTACGTAGTCAGCGCCTCGAACGATGAAGGGGAAAGTCCTAACTCTACAGAGGTGAGTGCTACGCCGCAAGGTACATCAGTACCGTCAGATCTGGTACTGCAATACCGAGCTGGTGATACGAATGCTACAGATAGTCAAATCAAGCCGCAATTCAACATCGTGAACAATGGAACTAGCGCCGTCGAGCTAAGTGATGTGAAGCTCCGTTATTACTTCTCGAAGGATGGCAGTGAATCGATGCAAGCATGGATCGATTGGGCACAAGTAGGTCAGAGCAATATTACGACTTCCTTCACGGACACCTATGTCGAACTGGCCTTCACAGCTGGTGCCGGCTCAATATCCGCAGGCAGTCAGTCCGGTGACATTCAGCTGCGAATGGCGAAGTCCAATTGGTCTAGCTTCGATGAAACGAATGATTATTCGTATGATCCAACGAAGACAGCCTATGCAGCGTGGGACCATGTGACATTGTACCTCAACGATACACTCGTATGGGGGATTGAACCATAAGCTGTTCTTGTCTATTGATCAACAAGAGGGGCTGTACCCAAGTATGAACTTGGGTACAGCCCCTTCATTGTAATCGTTGATCACTTCTCCTTGACAACTGTTTCCCATATATCAGCAGGTTCATGGCCGAGTCTCCATACAGCGACGCCTGCAAGCCGATATTCCTTCGCAATGGCCATTCTTGCCTTCAATGTTTCATGGTCTTCCATCCAAAATTGATACGTATAGCCGTCTTCTTCGTACGTATAACGGTACTGACCGAAACGTTCATCGTAAGATTTGGACATGTTTTTAGACGCAAGCAAGGAAGCAATGTTCTTGTTCAACAAGGAGCTATTGCTTACCAAGTTGCCGTTCGCATCTAGCTTCCACAGTCGGCTGTAGTAAGGAATTCCCATCACTAACTGATCGCGGCGAATGCCGTACGAGAGAAATTCCTTCACGCCGTTCTCCGTCCATTCCAATCCTGCAACTGATCCTGGCACATCACTGCCTGAATAGTGGTGATCGTACGTCATAATCATGATTTTGTCGACTACTTTGGCTAATGCCGCATGATCGAAGGCCGTAAGGTGATTCCATGCAACGCTGCCTCTCGGCAAGTCGATGGAGAGCTCGAGTTGTTGCGCATGCGCAGCGTCTGCCAGCGCCGTTACGAACGCTGTGAATCGGTCGCGATCTGAACCGCTAAGCGCTTCAAAGTCAAGATTGATGCCATCCACACCAAGTGCTGCACAGCGATTTACCAATTTGGTTATGAACGCTTCTTGCGCTTCGGCATCTGCTAAGAAGGCGCTTGTCAGCTTGGAGTCAAATTGGTTATGGACGAGCGGGTGCACTTCGAACCCTTGGCTGTGCAGCCAGCTTACTAGCTGTGGGCTGGACGTATCCTTCATAGCACCGCTAGCGTCTGTTAGTTCAAACCATGTAGGTGAATCGACGTCGAGACCAATTGTCTGTGAAACTTGACTGCGAATGAGCGAATCTGATGAGCTGCCGTTCCATCCCCACACTTGAAGGCGGTCAGCATTATCCCAGATTACTTTTCCAATCCGATTCGCAAGCGTAGCTTTCGGCAAGCTCTGTGCTACGGATAACGCTTCATTCAGTGTGCGGTAGCTGCCCGTCTTAGACTGCTCATCCTGCCATACCTCATAATAGGGAACATTGGTCCATATGTCCCGGCCGTCTTCGGTAATGCGGGCATTCGCCCATAGCTTCGCATACGGTATCGCTTCTTCTATATGATAAAACGTCTTCAATAGATTATCGTTCTGATACACGGTATAGCGTTTGTTATTCTCATATACAGTCTGATCGTTGTTCCTTGTGTTCACGACCCGTGCATCTGGCAATTGACGGGCTTTGTTCACGGCATCCCGCAGATTGGCGTACACCCATTCCGATTCGGAGTTATCTTGAACGAACACGCGGTATACAGGCTCTCCCTTGCGCATTTCCGCCTCTTGCTCATCGCTGATATTATCCCATATCCAGAGACTTGTATGTAGATCCATAACATGTGAATGACTCCACTTGTTCGCTTCCTTCTTAGCTTCCGATAATGTAGCGAAGCCCCAAGAATCCAATGTATTCTCGCTTTGGTACACACGGTAACGGGGATAGTTGTTCCATACCCATCCAGCCTGTTCCAGATGAATCACGCTTGCCATTCGATGCTGCTCTGCTTCTTGTACGGCTGCATCCTTAGTAGCATACGCCTTCAGCAATGTAACGCCGTCAACCTGCACACGATATGATGGGAATTGTGACCATATCCATGTGCGGCTCTCAATGTCTTCTACATAGCTGTTCGTAAATTGCTTGGCATAGGCAATAGCTTGGCTTCGTCCGGCGAACTCCTTCAATAACTCGGCATTTTGATATACGCTGTACTTCGTGGTCAGATCATTCTGGTTGGCTGCCTGAACGGGTATAGACATCGATAAGGATGCGATGAGAGCGAATACGATCATCCAGCAGCACAACAACTTCAAGCGGACAACTGTTTGCATGATGCATCTCCTTTTTTGGCGAAAACTCTTTACTCTATTAAACGAACACAGACAGGAAAAGTTTTGGTGGAATTTACTAGAATATAAGGTGAGAGTAGGAGGGGCTCAAGGAACAAGGCTGGCAATAGGGTTGGAAATATTTTTGACAGAACACCAGATTTTTTCGAATTGATTCAGATTGCTTGACGGTATATAGAGCGAGCCGTTATGCTGTTGTCAAATCCCGCGAACGTTCCATTCCCAGACATTCTTCATCACACACATCATTTATTTCATTGAATTACGCAGTAGTTCGAATTTGTTTTTTCACTGAATTAGAAATCGTTTTCTAACCGCGGTTGCTACGGAACGACCAATGTTGCCTTGGACACACTTTTGTGAAAGGGCTTTCATACTTGTGAAAGGGGTGATGAGCAGAAAGCGAACATGTCGGTAGGAATTTGTTGAAAGTTGTAGGACTGACAAGCAAATGAGTGAATTTAGGAGGTTTATAATAATGGATAGTCAATTAAAGTGGCTTAAGAAACAAGGCAGTTTGCTCTTATTAGTTGTTGCACTGTTGGTGACGATGTTTGCCGGTGTGTTCGCCAATGCATCGGATGTGCAGGCTGCTGGCGGATACAATTATGCAGAAGTGTTGCAAAAATCACTATTTTTCTACGAAGCGCAGCAATCCGGTGAACTGACTGGACAAAATCGCGTATCTTGGCGCGGCGATTCCGGCATGAATGATGGCGCAGATGTTGGTCATGATTTGACTGGCGGTTGGTACGATGCGGGAGACCATGTTAAATTCGGTCTGCCGATGGCGGCGACCGCTACGATTCTTGCATGGGGTGTGTATGAGTATGAAGATGCTTATGTACAGTCCGGTCAGCTGGATGAAATGCTGTTCAGCTTGCGTTGGGTTAACGATTACTTCATTAAGGCGCACACGGCTCCGAATGAATTCTATGGACAAGTTGGCGCAGGAGATGAAGATCACAAGTGGTGGGGACCGGCTGAAGTGATGCAGATGGATCGGCCGGCTTACAAGATTGACGCGAGCTGTCCGGGCTCTGATCTAGCCGGGGAAACAGCAGCAGCTATGGCTGCATCGTCCTTGGTGTTCCGGGATTCTGACCCGAGCTATGCAGATGAATTGCTCGTCCATGCAGAGCAGCTCTATGACTTCGCAGATACGTATCGCGGCAAGTACTCAGACTGTATTACGGATGCGACGAATTTCTACCGCTCATGGAGCGGATATGAAGATGAATTAACTTGGGGCGCTGTTTGGCTATACCTAGCGACTGGTGAACAGAACTATCTGGATAAGGCTGTAGCATCTACGGATGATTGGGGAACAGAAGGTCAAACACCTTATTGGGGCTACAAGTGGACGCACGCTTGGGATGACAAGCATTACGGCGCGCAGCTCCTGCTTGCACAGATCACTGAGGATCCGCGCTTTATTGAATCGACTGAGCGGAACTTGGATTTCTGGACGAGCGGAACAACAGACACGGGAGAGCGCATCACATACTCGCCTGGAGGATTGGCATGGTTGGATTCATGGGGAGCGTTGCGGTATGCGGCGAATGCCTCATTCCTTGCATTCGTCTACTCTGATTGGCTAGACAGCCGAGATGCAACGAAAGCGCAGAAGTATCGGGATTTCGCCATTAGTCAGATCGACTACATGCTTGGTGACAACCCGCGCAATAGCAGCTATGTCGTCGGCTTCGGGGATAATCCGCCGCAAAGACCTCACCATCGGACAGCGCACGGATCGTGGGCGGACAGCCAGACTGTGCCGGCCGATCACCGGCATGTGCTGTACGGTGCACTAGTAGGCGGCCCGAACGCTAGCGATGCCTATGAAGATGATATTGGCAACTATGTTACGAATGAAGTAGCGACCGATTACAATGCCGGATTTACGAGTGCGCTTGCCAAGATGTACTTGCTGTACGGCGGACAGCCGCTCAGCAACTTCCCAGTACCGGAAACACCGACCGATGATGAAATGTTCGTGGAAGCCTCGGTGAACAGCAGCGGTGCGACATATACGGAAATCAAGGCATTGCTGAACAACCGTTCCGGCTGGCCGGCACGGATGGGCGACAAGCTTTCATTCAATTATTATATGGACTTGTCTGAAGTGTACGCTGCAGGTTACTCCGTGAATGATATTACAGTATCTGCAGGCGGCTACAATCAAGGTGGCGTTGTGTCTCCACTCATCGCTCATGACGAAGCGAACCATATCTACTATACGAACATTGATTTCACTGGGGTGAAGATTTACCCTGGCGGTCAGTCTCAGCATAAGAAAGAAATTCAGTTCCGCATTAGCGCGCCAACCGGTACGACATACTGGGATCCAACGAACGATTACTCGTATCAAGGCTTGAGCGCTGGAAGTACGGCTGCTAAGACGCCATACATTCCAGTATACGATGCTGGACAGTTGGTATTCGGCAATGAGCCGGACGCTGGCATTCCTGTTGTTCCATCTGTACCGACAGGCTTGACTGCTGTCGCTGGGGACGGGCAAGTAGCTTTGAGCTGGAACGCATCTAGCGGTGCGACTAGCTACACGGTGAAGCGGGCAACGACAAGCGGCGGACCGTATACAGATGTGGCAAGTGCAATCAGCGGCACGTCATATACGGACACAAGTGTGACGAACGGCACAACCTATTATTATGTCGTAACTGCCACGAATAGTGTCGGTACGAGCGCGAACTCTGCTGAGACGAGCGCTACTCCGCAAGAGAGCACGGAAGAGATTCCGTCGGCACCAACTGGAGTGACGGCAACAGCTGGAGACGGACAAGTATCCTTGAGCTGGAATGGGTCTAGCGGCGCGACTAGCTACACCGCCAAGCGCGCAACAACTAGCGGCGGTCCGTATACGGCAGTGGCGAGCGGATTGGGCGGCACACAACTGACGGATACGAGTGTGACGAACGGCACGACTTACTACTATGTCGTGACAGCGACGAACAGCGCTGGTGAAAGCAACCCTTCTTCAGAGGTAAGTGCGACACCTCAGGGTGGTACGGTGCAGTCGGATCTTGCCGTGCAGTACAAAGCAGCGGATACGAATGCATCCGACAATCAGATTAAGCCGCACTTTAATGTGAAGAACAATGGAAGCAGTTCAGTACAGCTAAGCGATCTTAAGCTGCGCTACTACTTCTCGAAGGACGGCAGTGAGACGATGAACGCATGGATTGATTGGGCGCAGATTGGTAGCAGCAATATTCAGACGACCTTCACGACTGATTACGTAGAATTGAGCTTCGCATCAGGTGCCGGAACGATTGCAGCTAACGGTCAGACTGGAGACATTCAGCTGCGGATGGCGAAGTCCAATTGGAGCAACTTCGATGAGTCGAATGATTACTCGTATGACCCGACGAAAACGGCTTATGCTAATTGGAACCATGTCACGCTGTATTTGAACGACACGCTTGTCTGGGGGATTGAGCCGTAAGTAATAGCTTCACTCTCAGGCAGCATAAGGAATGGGACCTGGTACTAACCAGGTTCCATTCTTGCACTTATGATAATCTTTAATATTCTCATATGAAATGAGGGAAATTGATGATAGCAATCCATAAGAACAAATGGGTTATGTATGTTCTGGCAATCGCCATCGTATGCAGCACGATAGTAATTGGGGAAACGAGGAAAGCGCAAGCGGCTGGCAATGAGTCATATCACTGGCAAAATGTTGTCACGGGCGCAGGCGGCGGGTTTGTTCCCGGTATTATCTTCAATCCGAGTGAGCAGGATTTGATCTATGCACGTACAGATATTGGAGGTGCCTATCGATGGGATTCTGCACAGAGCAGCTGGATTCCGTTGACTGATTTCGTTGGTTGGGACGACTGGAACAACAATGGCATCGATGCTCTTGCTACAGATCCAGTTGACCCTGACCGTCTGTACCTTGCAGCGGGTACGTATACGAACGAATGGACTTCGGAGAATGGGGTAATCTTGCGTTCGGATGATCGCGGGGATACATGGGAGACTAGCCCGCTACCCTTTAAGGTCGGGGGCAATATGCCGGGGCGATCCATGGGAGAACGCTTGATCGTTGATCCGAATGACAACCGAATTTTGTACTTCGGCGCTCGCAGCGGCAATGGATTGTGGCGCAGCATGGACTATGGAACTACTTGGTCCAAGGTAGAGAGCTTCCCTAATGCGGGCACTTATGTGCAGGACCCGTCTAATAGCTATCAGTCTGACATTGTCGGACTTGCATGGATTACGTTCGATCCAACGACAGGTTCACCTGGTCAAGCTACCCAGACCATTTATGTTGGGGTGGCCGATACAGCGGAGAGCATCTATCGCAGCACGGACGGCGGACAGTCCTGGCACGCAGTGCCGGGACAGCCTGCCGGGTATTTACCACACCATGGCGTGCTGTCTTCTACAGGCAGTTTGTACATTACTTACAGTGACGGTGTTGGCCCCTATGACGGGACGAAGGGAGAGGTTTGGAAGCTGGATACAGCAACTGGCGTCTGGACTGACATTAGCCCAGTTCCTAGCAGCAGTGCAGACAATTATTATGGTTATGGCGGATTGGCGGTTGATGCGCAGCAGCCGAATACGCTGATGGTCGCGACCTTGAATTCCTGGTGGCCGGATGCGATCATATACCGCAGTACGGACGGAGGGACAACCTGGACACAAATTTGGGACTGGAACGGCTATCCCGAACGGACACTGCGGTATACACAAGACGTCTCTGACGCGCCTTGGCTAACATTCGGCGCGAATCCGCAACCGCCGGAAGTGACACCGAAGCTAGGCTGGATGATCGGTGATTTGGAAATTGACCCATTCGATTCAGATCGTATGATGTACGGAACCGGGGCGACGATCTATGGAACTAACAATTTGACGAACTGGGATGCAGATCAGCTATTCGATATTTCGGTGATGGCGAATGGCATTGAGGAGATGGCAGTTCTTGATCTCGTCAGTCCGCCGACAGGAGCCCATCTGGTAAGTGCTATTGGAGACGTGTCTGGCTTCCGGCATGATGACTTGGATTCGCCGCCATCTACGATCCATACTTCACCGACCTATGCATCGAGCAATAGTATAGACTTCGCAGAATTGGTTCCCAACTTCATGGTGCGTACAGGCAGTGCCAATAAGGACGAAGATCCGAACGCTAAGGCACTTGGATTCAGCTACGATGGGGGGGCGAATTGGTTCTCCAGTTCATCTGAACCGGCGGGTTCAGGCGGGGAAGTCGCCGTATCGGCAGACGGCATATCGATCGTCTGGCGCACAGGAGACGGTGCTGTTCATGTCTCGCAGGATAGCGGCAATAGTTGGACGCAGAGTGCAGGGATACCAGATGGCGCGCATGTAATTGCTGATCGCGTGAATCCGCAACTCTTTTACGCATTTGCAGCAGGAAATATCTATGTGAGTATCGATGGAGGCAGTACCTTTGCTGCTACTTCAGCGAGTGGCTTGCCGGCTTCCGGATCTTCTGATCTTCGGGCAGTACCAGGGCGAGAAGGGGATATCTGGTTTGCCGGAGGAGATGAGACAGGTGGTCCTTACGGCTTATGGCATTCCACTGATTATGGCGAGAGCTTCACGAAGCTGGCGAATGTAGAAGAAGCAGACAGTATTGGATTCGGGAAGTCCGCACCTGGCGAGGATTATCCAGCACTATACAGCATTGCCCAAATCGATGGAGAACGTGGATTCTTCCGTTCAGACAACGGAGGAACTTCTTGGGTGCGAATCAATAATGATGAACATCAATATGCGCGGGTCACGACAATTACAGGTGATCCGAGAATCTATGGAAGGGTATATGTTGGCACGAATGGCCGAGGCATCGTGTATGGCGACCCGGATGGTGGCGGCGGTCAATTGGACGCAATCATCACACCGACTTCTGCCACATTCGACAAGCATGTAAATGAGCAGGCTGATATTGCAGTGAACTTGGACTTCAATGGTCATACGCTAGATAGTATTTACAAGGACGGCTTGCCTATGATAGAGGGTGGAGAGTACACTATATCCGGCAATACAGTCACATTCGGCAAAGCATATTTGGCTAATTTGCCTATCGGAACACACAGCTTTGTGTTCGATTTCAGCGCAGGAGCCGATGCAGTGCTAACGGTTAACATTATCGATTCAACATCTATACTACCAGCCGCTCCGACAGCCGTAGTGGCTACAGCAGGGGATGGACAGGTCAGTCTGAGTTGGCAAGCATCGGCTCATGCAGCAAGCTATAGTGTGAAGCGAGCTGAGCTGGTCAACGGAACATATGCCGTTATCGCTGACGGTATCACTACGACAACCTATACCGATACAAGTGTAAGCAACGATACCACGTATTTCTTTACAGTGACGGCTTCGAACGAATCAGGTACAAGTCCTGATTCTGTGCAAGTGAGCGCCACACCTACAGGCGGAGGTCAAACTCCGACAGGAGACTTGACTGTGCAGTATAAGGCTGGCGATACCGATGCGACGAATAATGTATTGAAGCCATCATTGCGTATTGCGAACAACAGCACTGATTCAGTGACTTTAAGCAGTATGACTATGCGTTATTACTTCGCTCATGAGCAAGGCAAGCCACTTGCGGTGTTCTGCGATTGGGCACAAATAGGCTGTTCGAATGTGAGCGCCAATATCGTACAATTGCCGAATGCAGTCACAGGAGCGTCTCATTACTTGGAGATTGCATATGCCAGCGGAGCAGGAAATCTAGCACCAGGTATGACAACTGGTGAACTCATGTTACGCATCCACAATCAGGATTGGAGTACGATGGATGAATCGGATGATTACTCATTCGATGGACAGCAAACATCGTACGTCGATTGGGACCAAGTGACTTTATATGAAAATGGAACGTTAGTCTGGGGTATAGAACCGTAACAGATCTTATATCGGGCAGCAATGAGAATGGAATCTGGTTCATACCGGATTCCATTCTTGCCTGCTTTCTTTTGTGCGAATTTGAAGCTGAAGCAATGTTCGACAAGTCATACAATGTATAACGGAGCGAAAATTACTGCAAAAATACACGCTTGTTGCTTGCAGAATAGGCAATTGCCCGAAATGCCTACGAATCTGCAGCTTTATATACGGAAAATCGCCACTTCAGGAAGTATATGCTTCTAAAGGATGTAAGTTTGCAGGTATTCACATTTCAGAGTAGTTTTTTTGGAAAATGCCTGCATGAACGCAGGAATTTCCTCGTTCATCCTTGACTCTGTAACAGCGCATGGGATAGATCTACTACAGCCAATCTAGAAATCGTTTTCCACTCTCGTTATACATGTATTCTTTAAGGTGGTGGTGCCTGAACAATAACTCGGGATAGCTTCTCAGTACGAACACGAAATCGAACTTGCAAAATTCAGAAGATATTGTAAGTAAATTAAGAAAGGAGACGTAACTTATGAAAAAAACCGTATCGATTTGCTTAGCGTTCGTCATGGCACTTTCCGTAGCGATTGCTGTAGCTCCCGAACTAACTTCGGAGGCAGCACCGGCGGATCTTGTGTCGCAGAACGGACAACTGCAAGTTGTCAATGGTCAATTGCGTAATTCGTCCGGACAACCCTTCCAGCTTGCTGGCATTAGCTCGCACGGCTTGCAGTGGTTTGGCGAGTTCGTCAATGAAGACAGCATGCGCTGGCTTCGTGACGATTGGGGGATGAATGTGTTCCGCGCTGCTATGTACACGGCAGAGGACGGGTACATTACGAATCCTTCTGTGAAGGAGAAGGTGAAAGAAGCCGTCGAAGCGGCCATTGCATTGGACATGTACATCGTCATCGATTGGCATATTCTTGAGGACAATAATCCGAATCAATACAAGGAACAGGCTAAGGATTTTTTCCGTGAGATGTCAGCCTTGTACGGACAATATCCGAACGTTATATATGAAATTGCGAATGAGCCGAACGGCGGTGTCACATGGAACAATGACATTAAACCTTATGCGCAAGAAGTGATCCCCGTCATACGCGCCAATGATCCCGATGGGATTGTTATCGTCGGAACAGGAACTTGGAGTCAGGATGTGCATCATGCTGCTGACAATCCGCTCTCCTTCAGCGATGTGATGTACGCCACCCATTTTTATGCAGGCACGCATGGCCAATTTTTGCGAGACCGTATTGATTATGCGTTGAACAAAGGTGTCGGAGTATTCGTGTCCGAATGGGGGACGAGTGCTGCTTCCGGCGACGGCGGCGTGTACTTGAATGAATCTCAGCAATGGATTGATTTCATGAACAGCCGCAATGTGAGCTGGATTAACTGGTCACTCGCTGACAAGAATGAATCCTCAGCGGCATTAATGCCAGGGGCAAGTCCGACTGGCGGATGGAATCAAGCGCAATTGAGCACCTCTGGCCAATTCGTGCGTGAGCAAATCTTGAATACCTTAAACGGAGGCAGCCAAGGACCTGTCATTCCTCCGGCACCTTCCGGACTGTCTACCAACGCCGGTGACAGCCATGTGTCGCTGATTTGGTCCGGTGCAGACGGCGCAGACGGCTACCATGTGAAGCGTTCGACTTGGCCTGGCGGTTATACGACTATCGCCGCCAATGTGAGCGGCATTTCGTACACGGATCACAATGCTTTGAACGGGACGACCTATTACTATGTCGTGAGTGCTGTCAACAGCTCAGGAGAAGGTCCTAACTCGACTCAAGTATCCGCAACACCGCAAGCTGGCAACAACAACGGCGGCACTTCAGGCGATCTTGTCGTGCAATATCAGGCAGGAGACACTAGCGCAACGGATAACCAGATGAAACCGCAGTTGAATATCCATAACAACGGAAACAGTCCCGTCAATCTTGCTGATCTGAGCATTCGCTACTACTTCACGAATGACAGTGGAAAGGCGATAAACAGCTTCTGTGACTGGGCGCAGATCGGCTGCAGCAATATCACTGTGAATTTCGTCCAAGTAGCTGGTAACCAGTATTATGCGGAAATCAGCTTTGCTTCTGGAGCAGGCAGCATAAGTGCTGGAGCTGATAGCGGTCAGATGCAGCTTCGCTTCCACTATAGTGACTGGTCGAACTTCAATGAAAGTAATGATTATTCCTATAATGGCGGACAAACATCCTTTGCCGACTGGGACCAAGTGACTTTATATGAGAATGGAACGCAAGTCTGGGGCAATCAACCTTAGACGAAGCAATGAAGGAAGTGCTGCTTCTATTGCCGCTTGCGGCACTGGAGCAGCACTTGTTCATTTCTAAGCAGCGCTTCGACTATTCGCCCTTCAATCCTGTGTTGATTTCCTATACAATGTACAGATAACCATAGTTTCGCAGATACAGGAGGTACGTATCATTGACTTATCCGAGCGCATACATTGATTATCTCGTATATTTCCATGCGGAGAGGGATTATTTCGAATGTCACGAAGTGATGGAGGAGTATTGGAAGGAACATCCTGACGATTCTTATAAGGATGTATGGCATATTTGTATCCAATTGGCGGTGACCGCATATCATGAACGGCGGGGGAATGTAGCAGGAGCGTTCAAGATGCTTAACCAAGCAAGGAACCGCATGCGCGGAGCAGACATTCCTGTGCTGGTAGGGAAGATAGGTCTGGACGCAGAACGGCTCCACACGATGATGGTAAGCTGGCTTGCCAAATTAGAAATAGCTATAACTGCTCTACAACAGGAGAGCGCCGCGGACATGTATGAAGATCCTAACCTGCCTATCGCCGATCCGACACTAGAGCAGCTCTGCAAGGAAGAAGCAGAACGCCGCGGACATGCATGGCTAGCGCCAAGTCAGTTGCAAGATGCGGCCCTTATTAACAAGCATACATTGCGTGATCGAACGGATGTCATTCAAGCACGGCTGGAAGCGAAGGAGCAGAAGAAGAAGACCAGCGACATCGCTCGTACAGAGTAAAAGAAGAAGCCGCTCCGCGATTATGGGAGCAGCTTCTTCTATGATTGGAGCGCTAACGATTACTTCTCGTACCCGTTGATGACGAGATCGAGTGCGCCAGTATGCGGATCGATAATAAGACCGTGAACAGGAACGCTCTTCGGCAGGAGCGGGTGATTGCGGATAATCTCTGAGCTGTTAATGACACCTTCCCGAACATTGTCGAAGCCTACTAGCCAGCGCTCCAGTGCGATCCCTGAATGCTTCAATGTCGTGACGGTGTCCTCCGGAATGCCCCGATCATGCATCTGCTGCAGCAAGGCATCTGAATTCAAGCCTGTCATCCCGCAGTCATGGTGTCCGACCACAAACACTTCTTCTGCATTCAAGGCATACAGCGCAACTAATATGCTGCGCATCACGTTGCCGAACGGCTGTGTGACGATGGCACCCGCGGTTTTAATAATTTTGGCATCGCCGTTCTTCAGGTTCATCGCCTTCGGAAGCAGCTCCGTCAGACGGGTATCCATACATGTCAATATGACCATTTTTTTCTCAGGAAACTTCGAAGTCGCATACTTCTCGTATTGCTTGTCCGTTACGAATTGTTGATTGTGTGTTAAGATCTTGTCCAAATTGCGGCTCATACGCAACACCTCTTTCTCCCCAGTAATGTCTTATCCATATTACCTTATCCGACTCGTGGACGACAAGCGGAGCGTTAGGTCGTTCCCATATATTTGTCCATTACTCTTCAAGATGAATCCGTCTGTATCCTCGCGATAGTCCAACGTCATCGTCTCATCGAAGAAGACAGTGTGACGGTCTAGTACAACGATCGGCTGCTCGATCGTCGCTTGCGGCACGCTGGCTTCTGTACACGGTTCTTGCGGGAGGTGCTCACGCGCCAGTACGGTTAAGGCGGCAACACCAGACACAGCACAGCCGCACCCCTCCGAGTCGTAATGAATCCAGAGTATATCGTCTGCTTGCATTTGGCTATCGAGCGACTTGGCTGCCGCTTCTGTTAGGTTCACTACCATATTATCCACCCCGAAACTCTATAAATTGCGTGCTGTCGATGCGATTCAAGCCTATATGCATCCAGCATCATCGACTGTGACTATTGTACCATAACTGTCTGACCCTCACTACGGAAGGCGTTACAGGCATCATGCCGCAATATATAGATGTGATAGGGACCCGGGATATGATAAAATTCGGTTAACGCGATATGAAGGGGGCAGATGCCGCATGCAACATAGTTGGAAGGACGAACTTGAGACGTTCCGGCAATTGGTGAAGAAGATGAAGGCTTATGAGGAAGCGCTAGGTGTCATGTACTGGGATTTGCGTACAGGAGCTCCAAGGCAATCGGTAGAAGGGCGGTCTTCGGTCATCGGGGTGCTAAGCGGTGCCATGTTCAAGCTCCAGACGTCTGAGGAGATGGGCAGGGTCGTACAGCGGCTATCAGAAGAGGATATATGGAAGCAGCTGGATCAGACGGATCGCAAGATGGTAGAGGAATGTCAGAAGGAATACGTTCGCAGCACGAAGATTCCGCAGGATCGTTATGAGCAATTTGTGGTGCTGACTTCGCAGGCTGAATCCGTCTGGGAGGATGCGAAAGAACGATCTGATTTTCCCATGTTTCTCCCGTACTTAAAGAAGATCATTACGTATACGAAGGAATTTATCGAGCGATGGGGTTATGAGGGCCATCCGTACAACGCCTTGCTCGACCAGTATGAACCCGGTATGACTACGGACAAATTAGATGAGGTGTTCGGACAATTACGCAAGCGGACGGTGCCGCTGTTGCAGGAGATTGCAGCATCCCCTCACCAGCCAGATACTGCATTCCTGTCACAAGACTACGGCAAGGAGGAACAGCGTAAGTTCAGCCACTACATATTGGAGCAGATGGGATATGATTTTACAGCCGGTCGATTAGACGAAAGCGTGCATCCGTTCGCAACCGGACTGAATCCGGGAGATGTACGCATTACGACGAGCTTTCGTCCAGACGATATTAGCTTCTCGCTATTCTCCACGATACACGAGGGCGGGCATGCCTTGTATGAACAGAACATTGCCCGGGATTTGATGGGTACCGTATTGTGTACGGGGACATCGATGGGCATTCATGAGTCGCAATCACGGTTTTGGGAGAATAAAGTAGGGAGAAGTCAGCCGTTCTGGCGCCGTTACTTCCGAGAATTGCAGCAGGCTTTCCCCGGAAAGTTCGATCATGTACAAGCAGACGACTTCTACAGGGCGATTAACATTGTGCAGCCATCGCTTATACGCATTGAGGCAGATGAATTGACTTACAATCTACATGTGATGATTCGGTATGAACTGGAGAAAGCACTGTTCGGCGGCGAGCTGCAAGCGGCGGAGCTGCCCGAGGCTTGGAATGCGAAATATGAAGAGTACCTGGGTGTAAAGGCAGATCGAGCTGCAGAAGGCGTGCTGCAGGATGTGCACTGGGCTGGAGGCGCGTTCGGTTATTTCCCTTCATACTCTCTAGGCAATATGTATGCAGCACAAATGTACGAGACGATTCGCAACGATCTATCAGACTTCGATGGTTTGCTTGAGCGAGGCGAGCTGATCCCTATCAAGGACTGGCTTACGGAACGCATCTATCGGTTTGGCAAATTGCTCACCCCGGCAGAAGTGATACAGCATGTAACAGGTGAACCGCTCAATCCGCGGTATCTTGCAGATTACTTGGAAGCGAAGTATAGAGCAATTTACCGGATCGACTGATTGCTATGAGAACGTTCTTGGGCATTCGTGTATGGAAGACTGCGGTAGCTGCGGTTGCCGCTATGTATATAGCTAATGGAGCGGACCTTTCCTATCCATTGTCAGCAGGCTTGCTGGCTGTGCTTGGCGTAGATGTGACCCGGAAGCGCGGCATAGTGAGTGCGACACAACGCTTTGTCGCCTCTGTCGTTGGACTGTTGATTGGCACTGCGCTGTTTCTCCTGTTCGGCTTCCAAACTTGGGTAATCGGTCTGTTCATACTGCTTGCTTATCCGCTCCTTGCGAGAGTCAAGCTGAAGGACGGGATCATTACGAGTTCAGTCATTGTGCTGCATGTCTTTACAGAAGGACGTGTCCACATGGAGATTTTGCTCAATGAAATCGTCTTGCTTGTAATTGGACTTGGCTGCGCGACAATTGTGAATATGATTTACATGCCGGGTGCGGAGGACAGACTGGCAGACATGCGCGTACGCACGGAAATGTTGTTCTCCGCGATCTTTCAAGCGTTCGCTCGGCACTTGCGCAACCCGCATACGATGTGGGACGGCATGGAGTATTCAGACGCTGCTGCTGCTGTGGAACGGGGACTTGCGTTGGCGACCCGGGCTGATGAGAACTCGTTGTTCCGGCATGAACAGTATTGGCAGGTGTACTTTCATATGCGTCGTACTCAGCTTGAATCGATAGGACGTATGATGGGAATGGTAGCGCAAATCTATGATAAGCTGCCGCAAGCTGTGTTGACAGCACAAGTTTTTGAAGAATTGAGTGAGGATGTGAAGGCAGACGTATACACGGGTAGAGCGGAAGCGGAACTGAAGGAACTGGAGGCGGTGTTTCGCGCTATGGCGTTACCTGCAACACGGGAAGAGTTCGAGCTTCGTTCTGCCGTTCTCCAGCTTTGTGTGGAGCTTCGCACATATCTGGAAACCGCCAAGAGAGAGAAGAAGGGAAGAGAATCGTTGAAATCGACATGAAAGTTTTTGTCACTCTAGACCAATGTCCTGCATACATTTGTTAGTGAATGATTGCATGGAGGAGGTTTGGAAAAGATGTCGATGGTAGATAAAGACCTGCAATGCAGAGAAATCATTACAAAAGCGGTATGCGGCAAAGGTCGTAAGTTCTCCCATGTCACCCATACGGTAACGCCGCCTCAACAACCGACCAGCATACTTGGCGCATGGATCATCAATCACCAGTATGAAGCGGTTAAAGCTGAGGACGGCATTGAGGTAGTCGGTACTTACGATATAAACATTTGGTATTCCTACGAGAACAATTCCAAGACGGAGGTTGCCAAAGAAACGGTATCGTACGTCGAACTAGTGCCACTCTCCTACGTCGATCCGAAGCACCGCGCCTCGACCGAGGAAGTAAGCGCAATGTCGACGCAAGAGCCAAACTGCGTGGAAGCGAGCATCTCGGCAGGCGGTGACGGCGTCCTTATCCGCGTGGAACGGGAATACCAGGTGGAGCTGGTTGCGGAGACGAAAGTATGCGTCGTCGTTTGTCAGAACGGATGCAACGACTTCGGGGACAAAGAATTGGATTTCTTCGAGGCCCAAGGCGACGAAGATTATGAAGATCTGGACGCCGACCTGCTCGATGATGAGGATGAATTCAATTAACTACTCTATACTGTATGCGCGATGCTGCTGAAGGGAGGGGGCGTAAGCCCTCTTTTTTTGTAAAAAAAGGAGTTGGGCATGTGCCGCACGATTGGCTTGTCAGCTTAATGCGCAACGGTATACTCGTAGATACGGCAGAGAGAGCGGAGCCGAACCGATATCGAGGATACCGGCAATACGTTGTACAGGTGTATCAATTTCGGTTGCTTCAGGCAGTTGTCATCCAGCGCAGAGGAGCAGGATTGCGTTCGATCCGCCACAAGGTTGTGCAGGAAGATGATGGTTCGTTGTGGAAGAAGCTGGAGCGCATCGCCTCTAGAGCGGTATATGTTGCAGGCTGGCAAGCGGGACAGGTGCGCTTGGAGCTACGGGGCAAGCAAGTTGTCGTGCTGGCATGCAAGGAGCTGCGCGAGTGTAATAAGCTAGAAGCAAGGCATGCGCTTTCGGAATGGGATCATTCTATTGAACAGCAAGTGCTTGTAGGAATGGATCCTGAGTTTGTCCTGCTGCGGGAAGACGGCCGCATCGCACTCGCTTCACGATTCCTTCGCCGAGGCGGCATCGCTGGCAGCGACGGCATCCGTGTCCGCGACCGTATCGTACACCCTGTCGTCGAGCTCCGTCCGCCTCCAGCTGGAGAACCGGACGAATTATTGCGCAATGTGCGAGGGGCACTCATACGGGCTGCACATGTCATTCATGATCGGCACTTGCGCTGGGTAGCGTCCGGTATGCCGGTTCGGGGATTGTCGCTCGGCGGACATATTCATATAAGTGGCATTGAACTGACGAATGAGGTAGTGCGTGTGCTGGATCATTATGTCGCACTGCCGTTCCTGATGATTGAGGACAGCCATTCGCAGCGACGGCGTCCAGCATACGGTTGCTTAGGTGACGTGCGCAGACAGCCTCACGGCGGCTTCGAATACCGAACCTTGCCAAGCTGGTTAGTTGCGCCACAGTATACGTATGCGGCAATCGTTCTATGCAAGCTTGCAGCTGTTCATAGCGGGCATTTCAAGTTAAGGGCATGGACAGACGGAACGGTGCAGGAAGCGTACTATGCAGGAGACAAGCAAGCGCTTCTCCCTATCATTCGTCAGCTGCACGAAGAGTGGCTTAGCTTACCCGCCTATGCCCCTTACAGCAAGAAGCTGATCCCATTCTGGAAGAAGGCGCTGCATGGAACTGCTTGGTCTTGGTCGAGCGATCTGCGTGAGACCTGGAAGCTGTTCCGTTACCAAAGCCAGCCGTGACTATGCTATAATAGACTGATAGATTGGGCAGAAGGGAACGGATGCACGTATGGCCAGTTATACGCCGATGATTCAGCAATACTTGGCGATCAAGGCAGAAGTGCCTGATGCGTTTTTGTTTTTTCGCCTTGGCGATTTCTACGAGATGTTCTTCGAGGATGCCGTTCGCGCCTCGCAAGAACTAGAGATAACATTAACAGGGCGGGAGGGCGGAGCTGCTGAGAAGATTCCGATGTGCGGCGTACCGTACCACTCCTCTGAAGGATATATATCCCGTCTTGTGCAAAAAGGATATAAGGTCGCAATATGCGAGCAGGTAGAGGAGCCATCACAGGCCAAAGGTGTCGTGCGCAGAGAGATCGTACGGATTGTAACGCCCGGAACTGCCATGGAAGGGCGGACTTTGTCAGAGAGGAACAATAACTTCATGCTGTCGCTGTCGGCAGATGGGGAGAGTCATGCTCTGGCCGCGTGCGACCTGACTACAGGCGAAGTATACGTCACACAGTCGCACGCTGGTGCTTCGGCTACATTGGAGGAAGCAGGCGTATATTCGCCGTCTGAAGTGCTAGTATCGGCTAATTGGGCGCAGTCAGTAGAGGAAGAAGCTGCACGCTGGCCGCGCCCTGTAGTGGTCACTGCATGGGATGATACAGCAGATGAGCAGGCGGTCCAACAATTTGGCGCGACGCAGATGGACGAGCTTCCGACATGCTCCCGAGCAGCTGTTTCGCGTCTGTTCAGTTATTTGCTGAATACGCAGAAGCGGTCATTGACGCATCTGACAGCGATCAAGCGATACGAAACCGAGCAGTTCATGGTGTTGGATCCGTTCACAAGACGGAATCTGGAGCTGACTGAGACGGTTCGAGACCGCTCACGCAAGGGATCGTTGCTGTGGGTGCTGGATAAGACAGTTACGGCAATGGGCGGCCGCTTGTTGCGGCGCTGGATTGACAAGCCGCTCGTACAGCGAAGTCAGATCGAACAACGTCTGGAAGCAGTCGGCACTTTGACACAGGACTTGATTCTTAGAGAAGACATACGCACAGCGCTGCGCGATGTGTATGATTTGGAACGGTTGGTTGCGCGAATATGCTTCGGCACCGCGAATGCCCGTGATTTGACAGCGCTGCGCGTCTCACTGGAGAAGGTACCGATCGCGCTTCAGCTGTGCACGGATTCGCCATCGCACACCTTACGTAACCTCGTTGCCGATACAGATGCCTGTGAAGACATTGCTGCATGGATCTCTGCTGCAATCCAGGAGGAACCGCCTGCCTCGATTCGCGAAGGCGGGATGATTCGCGACGGCTATGATCCGCATCTGGACAAGCTTCGTGAGGCAAGCACGGGCGGTAAACAGTGGCTTGCCGAGCTGGAACGGAAGGAACGGGAAGCGACGGGAATCCGAACGCTCAAGGTCGGATTTAACAAAGTATTCGGCTACTATATTGAAGTGACCAAGGCCAATCTTGCTGCGCTGCCGGAAGGGAAATATGAGCGCAAGCAGACGCTGGCCAATGCGGAACGGTTCGTAACCCCGGAGCTGAAAGAGAAGGAAGCGCTTATCCTCGAAGCCGAGGAGAGAATGGTCGGACTAGAGTATGACATGTTCAATGAGCTGCGCACACGCATTGCCGGTGAGAACAGGCGATTGCAGCAGCTTGCTACGGTCATCGCTTCTCTCGATTGCTTGCAATCGTTCGCAGAGGTTAGCGCCAAACGGCAATACCGGAAGCCGGAACTAATAGACGGCTTCGACCTGTTGATTAAGGAAGGCCGTCATCCGGTCGTAGAGGCAGTGATGCCGGATCAAGCCTTCATCCGCAACGATACGCAGCTGCAGCCGGATTGCGGGACGATGCTCATTACCGGACCGAATATGGCCGGCAAGAGTACATATATGCGCCAAGTGGCGCTTATTACCATAATGGCGCAGATCGGCTGCTTTGTACCTGTGGAATCGGCCGCAATACCAGTAGTAGACCGGGTGTTCACCCGAATCGGTGCTGCTGATGATCTTATCGGCGGACAGAGCACCTTCATGGTCGAGATGATGGACATTCGGGTCATGACAGAGCGTGCCACACCGCGAAGCCTTGTCATCATCGACGAGCTTGGAAGAGGTACCTCGACTGGCGAAGGCATGGCGATCGCGCAGGCGGTGATCGAGTTCCTGCACAATCAAATTGGGTGCAAGACACTCGTTTCTACGCACTTTCACGAGCTGTCGCACTTGGCGGACAGCTTACCCAATCTTCGTAATTACAGTATGTCTGTGAAGGAAAGCGGCGAGCAGGTGACCTTCCTGCGCAAGCTCGCGGAGGGTGCGGCTTCAACGAGCTACGGCATATACTGTGCCAGAGTGGCTGGTCTGCCCGGTGCGGTGATCGATAGAGCTTATGCGTTGTTAAGCCGATTTGAAAGCAGGGAAGCGGAGCTTGTGCATCCAGATATGTCGATGCTAGCACGTGATGAAGCAGCAGTATCAGAACAGCGCAAGCTAAGAGACAGGCCAGTTGAGCAGCTGCGGTTGTTCGACCAGGCTAATGAAACGGAGAAGGCAGAGAAGCATGCTGCCACACGAATCGCGAACAAGACAGCGTCGAAATCAGCAGCACAGCAAGAGGCAGTGATACGCCCGGATGAGCTTGCGGCCATTGCCGATATCCGCCATGCAGAATTGATGAATATGACGCCGTTGGCCGCATTGAATTTTCTGCATGAACTCAAAACCCGGCTGAACCCATAACGAACCGATAGAGAAAAGGAGCCGATACGATGAGCTGGAAGAAATCATTTCTGATCTTACTGACCTTATCCATGTTATTGTCCGCCATGCCAGTTGCTGCTGAGGAGCAGGATGTGTATGAGCAAGTGAAGGAGATGCTGGCAGAACGCCATGTGAGCGGGATAGAAGAGGACGAATTCCAATCGAATACGATCGAGGGCTTGCTCGAAGAGATCGGAGATCCCTACTCGGACTACTTTACAGCTAAGGAATGGGAGTCGTTCCAGAATGGGATCGCACAGCAATATGTCGGTGTCGGGATACGCATTTCACAGGATGATCAAGGAATTTATGTTGTCGAAGTATTCGAGGGATCGCCTGCTATGGAAGGCGGGATGTTGCCAGGAGATTATATCGTTGCTGTCAATGAAACGTCCATGGCAGGCAGAACGTTAGAGGAATTGACCGAACGGGTTATGGGCTTGGAGAATACTGCAGTAACGCTGACAGTATTGCGGGATGGCGAGGAACAAGAGCTTCGCATGATTCGCAAGCCGATAACCGTACCTTCTGTATCGGGTGCTTGGTTCGAGCGTGAAGCTGTCGGATATATCAAAGTAAGCAGCTTCTCCTTGAATGCCAATCTCGCATTCGACCAGTTGATGAGCCAATATGAGGCGGGCGGGATGAAGGCGTTGTTGCTTGATCTTCGGGACAATCCTGGCGGTTATTTGAACACAGCCAAGCTGTTGGCCAGACACTTCATTGATGAAGGTGTGCTGATCCACACACGTAACCGTGATCAGAAGGATGAGCCGGTACGGATTGTACTCGGCAAGCAAGCGCAGGTGCCTGTATACGTGCTAGTCAATGGCGGCAGCGCCAGCGCCTCCGAAGTGCTCGCAGGCGCCTTGCAGGATTACGGCGTTGCGGAAGTAATCGGTACGCAGACGTTCGGCAAAGGCAGTGTGCAGCAATCGTATATGCTAGCAGACGGCAGTGTGCTGAAGATTACAGTAGAGGAATATTATACGCCGAATAACCACAAGGTCAATCAAGTAGGCATTACACCAGACCAAGAAGTATACGGCACAGTTAGTCAACTACTCGTTGCACTGCGCGCAGCAGGTGCGAATGAGCTTACCATGCAGATTGGACATACAGGCTGGTCCGTGAACGGCGTATCCTTCCCAGAACGGCTGCGCTTGATCGAACGTGACGATAAGCTGTTCGTACAAGCACGCACACTTGCGGCATTGGCAGGTGTAACGATTGCTTGGGATGGGAAGAACAATGAAATTGTCTTCGGAGAAGATGCGCGGTTCGCAAGTGGATCAGAGGGAGTTGTCATGGAGAACAACGTCAATTATGTGGATGTGCATACATTCGAGCAGCAATTCCCTACATTCCGCTGGCAGCAGGACGGCCAAGATCTGATGCTGCATTATGCCAATCAGACAGAACCGTCTGCTCCTATGGAAGAGGATGAGGCAGCGTGAACAAGGTTAGGGTACTAGATGAACACATAGCGAATCAGATCGCCGCGGGTGAAGTCATCGAACGCCCGGCATCGGTTATGAAGGAACTGGTTGAGAATGCGGTAGATGCCCGTTCTACCCGCATTGATATCACAGTGCAAGAAGGTGGCTTGGAGCTAATCCGTGTGCAGGACAACGGCTCTGGCATAGCCGCTGAAGATTGTGAGACAGCCTTCCAGCGCCATGCTACGAGCAAAATTACGAACGGACGCGACTTGTTCCAAATTCGCAGTCTTGGCTTTCGCGGTGAAGCATTGCCGAGTATCGCCGCAGTTTCCAAGGTTAGATGTGTCACCGCAGCAGGTGAAGATGGGCTTGGCCGGTTGCTCGTCATAGAGGGCGGAACGATTCGCGAATATGCGGATGTAGCGGCTGATCGCGGAACGGATATGACGGTCACGGATTTGTTCTATAATACGCCCGCCAGACTGAAGTATATGAAGACCGTGCAGACGGAGCTTGGGCATATATCAGACTATATTTATCGAATGGCCTTGGCACATCCGCACATCGCTTTTTCATTGAGGCACAACGGGAACATGATGCTGCAGACGAATGGAGACGGGGACATGCGCCAGACAGCTGCCGCTATATACGGTGTTTCGCTGGCGAAGTCGCTCATCCGCGTCGAAGGTGATAGCCCCGATTACCGTGTGCAAGGATATGCGGCTAAGCCAGAAGTGACGCGTGCGAATCGATATGGCATGACGACTATTATTAACGGTAGATATGTGCGCCATTATGGATTGAACCAGGCTGTGATGCGTGCCTATCACACCTTGCTGCCCATCAATCGCTACCCGGTCTTTATGCTTCGTATCGAGATGGATCCATCATTAGTGGACGTGAACGTACATCCAGCCAAGCTGGAGGTGCGGTTCAGCAAGGAGCCAGAATTAGTCGCATGGATCGAACAGGAAGTCAAGCAAGCGATTGGCGCCATCTCTCATATTCCCAAGGCGGTGAAACGGGAAGGGAAGGGGGCGGCCATCGTTCAGGAGCAGCTTGCATTTCCAAGCTCTGAGCAACGTCGTAACGCTCAGTCCGAGTCACACAGCCCTAGCGATAACGATGCTGCGGGAAGAGGCTTGCGGATGGAAGAACCTAGATACGCACGCCCTGCACAGCCGGGCCCTACAGATAACAACCGCGGCGCGTATGCGCCTAGTGCGGGGAGCGCAGGCGGAGCAATCAACGAACGAAGGAGCCCAGTGGCAGACGGCGACGGGGAAGAGCTTGCCCGCCGGTTATACGCACCTCCTGCACGAGCATCCACTGCTTGGACCGGCACGCATTCAGGAGAAGCGGTGTCAGACTCAGCCGGATTGGAGTCGACAACGGACATTCCTATCGAGCATACGACAGATTCTGCGTCCATGCCTGGTTTGCCGAAGCTGTATCCGGTCGGTCAAGTGATGGGTACCTATATCGTTGCGCAGAACGAGGACGGCATGTTCCTGATCGATCAGCACGCTGCACATGAACGCATTCATTACGAGCTGTATTATGAACGGTTCGGCAATCCGGTCGATGCTAGCCAGGAGCTGCTTGTCCCGATAGCACTGGAATTCACTCCGTCTGAAGCAGCTGTACTGAACGATAGATTCTATTATCTTGAACAGCTTGGCGTATACATGGAACCGTTCGGGGGCAATACCTTTAAGGTGACGGCTCATCCGCACTGGCTGCCGAAGGGGCTGGAGCAGCAAGTAATCGAGGAACTGTGTGAATGGCTGATACGTGAGAAGAAAGCTGTGGATCTTGCTAAATTCAGAGAAGCCTCATCTATAATGTGCGCTTGCAAAGCGTCGATTAAGGCGAATCAAGCGCTGTCCAATCAAGAGTGTGAATCGCTGCTCGATCGATTGCGGGCTTGCAGCATTCCGTACACGTGTCCGCATGGGCGCCCCATCGTGATCCGCTATTCGAAGGCTGAGCTGGATAAGATGTTCAAACGCACAATGTAAGCAGGTGAAGATAGAGATGCAGTGGTTTACGACTTCCCATAAGGTCTCCGCGCAGATGGAAGCGGATGCGATACGGCTCGCCGCCCGATATAAGGGTGAGTATGCTCTGCGGGAAGACTTGTCTGTTGTCGATTGGCTGGAGAAGCACAAGACTACAGGGGGATTCGTGCTTACAAGCGCGGGGCTTCGGTATTGGACGAAGGGAGCGGAACAGCCGTTGTTCTTTCATCCGAACATGGCCTATGTCCGCCTGCAGCGCGTGTTGCGGGGAGAGAACGATCCGCTCTTGAAGGCCGTGCAAGCGAACGCAGGCGATCACATAGTAGATTGCACAGCAGGGTTCGCTGCTGATGCCATTATGCTTGCCTATGCAGCGGGAGCAAGCGGGACTGTGACTGCGATTGAGAGCGAATCGAACATATACATACTCGTTAAGGAAGGTCTCCGTCATTACAAGGCAGACTGGGGCGAGCTTGAGTCTATCATGGCTCGTATTGAGGTGACCCAGGCAGATTATAAGCAGTGGCTGCGTTCCGCACCAGCTAACAGCTGCGATATCCTATACTTCGATCCGATGTTCGATCGTCCAGTGGAAGCGAGCGCATCCTTCTCACCGCTTCGTGCGCTTGCCAACCATGCGCCGTTAAGCGAAGCAGATGTTCACGAAGCATGCCGGGTTGCGCGCAGACGTGTTGTGCTGAAAGCGCGCAAAGGCAGTGAGCTGTTCGCCCGCTGCGGCTTCACCTTGACAGGTACGGCTTCCAATCAAGTAGCATACGGGGTGATCGAGCTATGAGTGACACGCGGCCAAAGCTGCTCGTGCTAGTCGGTCCGACAGCAGTAGGCAAAACCGCATTAAGCCTTGCATTAGCCGAGCGGTTCAACTGTGAGATCATATCCGGCGACTCGATGCAAGTATACCGCGGAATGGACATTGGGACAGCGAAGGCGTCTCAAGAAGAACGACAAGCTGTTCCTCACCATCTGATTGATATTTTGGAACCGGAGGAGTCCTTTTCTGTTTCTGACTTCCAAGCTCTGACACGTGGCACCATTCACGAAGTGCAGGAGCGAGGCCGGCTGCCGTTTCTTGTTGGGGGGACAGGGCTGTATGTGGAGTCGGTCTGCTATAATTATGAATTCTCCGAGGCAGAGTCAGATGAGGCATTTCGAAGTGAGATGCACCACAGGGCTGAGCAGGAAGGCAATGATGCGCTTCACCAAGAGCTTGCAGCGGTTGATCCGGTAACAGCAGCCAAGCTGCATCCGAACGATGTGCGGCGGGTAATTCGGGCACTAGAGGTGTATAAGTTGACTGGACAGACGATGAGTGACCAGCTGTCTCGCCAGAATAAGCGGCCGCACTATGATTTATGCCTTATCGGGTTGACAATGGACCGTGCAATCTTATATAACCGTATAGAAGAGCGTGTCGACCAGATGATGCGGGAAGGTTTGTTGGATGAGGTGAAACGGTTAATTCAGCGCGGATTGCCCATGCATTCAGTAGCACTTCAGGCATTGGGTTATAAGGAGTTTCTCGATTACTTCGGTGGCAATTGCTCCCTCGAGGATGCGATTGCCCGATTGAAGCAGGATACGAGGCGCTTCGCAAAGCGCCAGCTCTCATGGTTTCGGCACATGAAGGATATTGATTGGATTGACGTGACAGATGAGCAAAAAAAAGTACAGCAGTTCGAGGTAATTAGTGGTATAATAGCGGAAAAGCTGAGTTTGCACGGCCATGAATAAAGGGGGACCCTATAGTGAATAAATCCATTAATATTCAAGATACGTTTTTGAACCAATTGCGTAAGGAGAGCATTCCGGTCACCGTCTATTTAACGAACGGCTTTCAGATTCGCGGGCAAATCCGTGCCTTCGATAATTTTACGATTGTCATCGACAGCGAAGGCAAGCAACAGATGGTATATAAGCATGCGATTTCCACCTTCATGCCACAGCGTAACGTATCCTTAATGCCTCAAGAGCCGGAATCTAATGGTTAAAGAGCAACCTTTGCACCGTTTCATGCGTATATGAAGTAACCCGATAACAACCCTTCTTAGCCGGGGGTTGTTTTTTTTGAGCACAATAGGGTTACAAACAAAGAGAGAATGGGAGAGCATACTAGCGAGAAGAGGGTGGGGGCATGGCGAAACCAAACAAGAAGAGAAAGAAGAACAAGACATCGCTTAGCCGCTGGATCGTGCGGATTGGCGTTCTAGGCTTGCTCGGCGTTATTGCCGCGGTCAGCTTGTATATCGCCATTCTGGTCAGCGGACACCAAGCACTGGAAGACAATATGAAGATGATGGAGATGGCGGAGTCATCCATCATACTCGATTCGGAAAACACAGAAATAAAGCGGCTATATAAGGAAAATCGGGTATTAGTATCATTGGATGACGTTCCAGATCAAGTGCAGCATGCTTTCATTGCAACCGAGGATAAGCGCTTCATGGAGCATGCCGGCATTGATTATTGGTCTATCGGTCGTGCAATTGCTAAGGATATTATGCAAGGAAGCTTAGTGGAAGGCGGCAGCACAATTACTCAACAGCTGGCGAAGAACATGTTCACGAATGCGGAACGAACATTTTTCCGCAAAGCCAAGGAGGCTTCGCTTGCGCTTGCGCTGGAAAACCGATTTTCGAAAGATGAGATTCTGGAATTGTATCTGAATCGAATATTTTTCGGAGGGAACCTGTATGGCATCGGAGCGGCGGCAGATTATTACTTCAATAAGGATGTATCAGAACTGGAGCTATGGGAAATCGCCACATTGGCAGCGATGCCGAAAGCACCGAACACATACAATCCGATTGCTGATCCGGACAAGTCGAAGCAACGCCGGGCAGTTGTACTTAAGCTAATGTTGGACCAAGGCTACATTACACAAGCTGAGCGTGATGCTGCTGTTCAGGTTGATTACGTACAACCGAAGCGTTCGGCAGATCAGGAAGCCTATTGGTCCTATGTTGATGTCGTCCTGGAGGAGCTTGAGAAGAAGGCGGGCTTGACGACCGATCAGATTTTCTATGGCGGGTATCAGATTTATACGAATCTAGATGTCGCAACACAGGATGTATTGGAGAGCAAGTTCGAGCAAGAAGAACTGTTTCCGAAGGGCACTAGTGAAGATAGGATGCAAGGAGCGATGGTTGTGATGGACCATCATGACGGGCGCATTCTTGGCGTGATGGGCGGCAGGGATTATCAGCCCCGCGGCTGGAATCGGGCAACAGTGAAACGTCAACCCGGTTCTTCATTCAAGCCGATCGTCAGCTATGCGCCAGCAATCGAAGAGCTGGATTATACGCCGTACACGATGCTTCCAGACCGCCGCATGTCCTTCGGCGATTACTCGCCGCGCAACTATGATAACCGGTATTTGGGTGAAGTGGCAATGATGCGGGCGATGGAGGATTCAATTAACATCCCTGCTGTGTGGACATTGGATGAGGTCGGTATAGCGAACGGCATGGCATTTGCCGAGAAGCTTGGAATAGAGCTTGATCAGCAAGCTGACCGCAATCTCGCTATTGCGCTTGGTGGATTGACCTATGGCGCAACACCGATTGAGATGGCAGAGGCGTATGGGGCATTTGCGAACGAAGGGTTATGGACAGAGGCGTTCACGGTACGCAAGGTAGAGACGCGGGATGGCGATGTCATCTATGAGCATAAGCCGAATACATCTCAAGTTATGAGCAAGCAAACAGCCTATTATATGACCCGCATGCTGGAGAAGGTTGTGCAACAAGGGACTGGCACGAATGCAAGTATGCAACGGCCATCAGCAGGCAAAACCGGCTCTACGCAACCTGGAGTGGAAGGCGCAGATCCAGGCAATGCCTATTGGGATGTGTGGTTCGTCGGCTATACGCCGGAGGTGACAGCTTCTGTATGGATGGGTTACGACACACGAGACGCGGCACATATCGTAACTTCCGGAAGCTTTACCCCTGCTAGAATGTTTGCCGAGGTGCTCTCAGAGTCACTTGCAGACCGTAAGATCGCGCCTTTCACGAAGCCTGAGGGCGTGAAGGATTTGCCGAAGCGTCCACAAGGTGTGCACGATTTGCAAGCTGACGTTGACGAGCTGGACCCGAAGGTGCTACTCAGTTGGTCTGAGGTGGAGGGTGCCGACGGTTATCGCGTATACCGTAAGACACAAGAGGATGAAGATTATGAGTTAATCAGCACAACACCGGTTACGGAGCTTCAGGATATGACCGTCATGTCAGGTCATACGTATACGTACGTCGTTCGTGTCTACCAAACAGGAAATCCGCAGGAAAGCAATTCTTCAACTGAAGTATCCGTAATTGTACCGGAAGCAAGCGATTCGCTGCCTGAGTTCGATCTGGACGATTTCTTGAATGGTTCAGAGAATGAACAGAACACAGACGATTCCGATACGCAAGAGGATATAGATGAAGACGGGTCTTCCGACGATGTGAATGAAGGAGATGGCTCTGGCGAAGCTGATCCAGACGCAGACCAGCGGGATGATACGGAAGAACAAGATAATATAGCAGACGAAGAGACAGATAGCGAACAACCGTCTGATAGCGATCATATCCGTGATTCTGAACGGAATGACATGAACGACATGAATGGCGATGTTGAACAAGTCCAATGATCGCCAACTGCTGCAGAAGTAACACAATAAGAAGCAATGAATATGGAAAGGAGCAGGAGTATGAGGAGCATACGAATAAGCATCTTGGCGGCAGTCTGTTTCATGCTAGTACTTGCAGCATGCGGGCAAGCGAAAAACGAGGGGAATGGCAAGCAGTCCATGCCCATGCAATGGGCAGAACCGCCGGCAATGTCGATTGACGAGAATGAGACATACACAGCGAAGCTGTATACAACGAAGGGGACGGTCACCATGGAGCTGTTCGCTCAGGATGCACCGCAAACTGTGAACAACTTCGTATTTTTAGCCAAGCAAGGATTTTATGAGGGGGTTTCCTTCCATCGCATCATACAGGACTTCATGATACAGACTGGTGATCCCCTTGGAGACGGTACAGGGGGACCAGGGTACAGGTTTGAAGATGAACTGCCGTCTCCGCATACGTACGAGCCCGGTATTGTAGCGATGGCCAACGGTGGACCAGATACGAATGGCAGTCAATTTTTCATCTGTACCGGACCTTCCAGCTATTCATTGAACGAGCATCCTAATTACACGATATTTGGTAAAGTGACGGAAGGAATGGATGTCGTCGAATCGATTGCCAGTGTCCCAGTTCAGATGAATCCGAAGGCCGATCCGAACCGAGAACCGCCTAGCATGCCGACAGAGGAAGTAACCATACAGAAAGTGGAGATAGTTGAAGGATAAAGAAGGAGCTGTTGATTCGTGGGAAATCAACAGCTCCTTTTCCATGCCTCCGTTACAAAAATACAAGCGTAAAGTCATAATGGTGATAGGCGGGTAACAAAAGTGCTGTACAAAAAAAAGAAAGCGCTTTATTATTAGACCAATGCTTCATGTGTAACCGTTTGCACGCGGATTACACTTGGATTTACCATCTACACACGGCTATCTCCGGCACATCCGGATTAGCATAGATTTATACATTACAAGGGAGGTTTATCTACATGAAGACAACCAAGAAGAGCATGCTTATGCTACTGGTCCTTATCTTCACCATGTCCTTGGTATTGGCAGCGTGCGGCGGTAATAATCAAAGCGCGTCAAACAATACCGGCAACAACTCGTCCAACAGCGGATCGTCCAACAACGGATCGGGCAACACGAATGCATCCGACAATGGTGGCAGCGCAGCGGAAGATCTGGAATTTGTCGAACTGGCATTCACTTATCCTGGCACGAAGCAAAAAGACCATGACGTTATCATGGCCGAAATTAATAGCTATTTGAAAGAGAAAATTAATGCGAATATTGATATACAGCCTATCGAATGGGGACAGTGGGACCAGAAGGTCAATCTGATGATTGCGTCCCGTGAACCGATGGACATTTACTTTACTGCGGCATGGTCGAACTATTCCGTGAACGTGTCCAAGGGCGCATTCTTGGAGTTAGACGATCTTCTGGCCAATTCAGAAGCTGGACAGTCGATTGTTCATTCACTTGACCCTGCATTCATCGAAGGCTCTAAGATCAATGGCAAGAACTACGGGATTCCTACGAACAAGGAATTGGCATCCAGCGGCGGTGTTGTGTATCGTTCGGATATTGCCGAAGAGCTTGGACTTGACTTCTCTAATGTGAAGACGATTCACGACCTTGGTCCTGTTCTGGAGCAAGTGAAGCAAGCAAAGCCGGAAATGATTCCGCTCTTTGCACTGCCGGGCGATTTTGTTAATGCCCATTTCTTGGCAAACTGGGACTTCCTCGGTGACAACAACATTCCTGGCGTTATTCGCAAGGACGGAACTGAAACGACTATCAAACCAAGATTCGAGTATCCGGCATATATGGAGAACTTGAAGACAGCACGTGAATACTTCCTCGCAGGCTATATCAATGAAGACGCAACGACAACGACGCTTTCATCTCAGGATGCGTTGAAGAACGGCAACGTCTTCATGACTGTACAACCATTGAAGCCAGGCAAGGATGCCGAGCTCGCAGCAGCAACAGGCTTGACAGGCAAGCTGCAGCAGCTTGAGCTGACACAGCGTACGATTGCTACAACAGAAACAGCAGGTTCGATGTTGGCGATTTCCTCCACATCTGAAAATCCGGAAAGAGCGCTTATGTTCATTAACTTGCTCCATACAGACAAGTATCTGAACAACCTGTTGAACTTCGGTATCGAAGACGAACACTATTCCCGCAGCGGTGAAGTCATTTCTGCAACAGAGAAGCAGGGTGATTATGCACCGGGCGCCGCATGGATGTTCGGAAGCCAGTTCCTGAACTATGTATGGGATACAGAGGACCCGCAGAAGTGGGAGAAATTCCGCGAATTTAACGATGCTGGTCATCCTTCCCCAGCACTTGGCTTCACCTTCAATTCAGAGCCGGTGAAGACAGAAGTGGCTGCAGTGGTCAACATTCGTCAAGAGTATGATGATGCGCTGGAGACGGGATCAGTTGATCCAGAAGAGATTGTGCCGCAATATATCGAGAAGATGAAGGCGGCCGGTCTCGATAAGATTGTAGAAGAGAAGCAGAGACAATTCGACGAGTTCTTGGCTAACAAGTAATTCGATAATCGGATCCATAAAAAGAGCCGTCCCGTATTCCGAACGTACACTGTTCGGACGGGACAGCTCTTTTTTTTATTATGATTCAGTTCTTGATTGATTCCAGCTTGTCCAGTCGATCTTTGTCAGGTGTGACGTAGACGGTTTTCTGATTATCGTAGATCACATAGCCGGGCTTGGCGCCGTTCGGCTTGCGAACATGCCGAATGAGTGTATAATCGACAGGCACCTGACTGGATTCTCTAGCTTGACTGAAGTAAGCGGCGAGCATCGCTGCTTCTTCTAACGTTGCATCACCGTACTCTCTGCTGCGAATGACGACATGGGAGCCGGGAATATCCAACGCATGCAGCCACGTGTCTGACGATTGCGCCATCCGGTTCGTTACATACTCGTTTTGCAAGTTATTCCTGCCAACATATAGCGGAATACCTTCACTGGATAAGAAGCCGCTTACGCTTGGCTTGTTTGATTTCTTCTTACGCTTATCCTTCTTGTTACGTTGGCGCACGTAGCCTTGCTCGGCTAATTCATCCCGTATTTCCTCAATATCATGGAGGGAAGCATTGCGCAGCTGGACGAGAACGCTGGACAAGTATGTCACTTCATCAGCAGCAGCTGTCAGCTGTTCACGTGCTGCGATCCGTCCATTCTTGGCCTTCGTATACTTCTTGAAGTAGCGTTGCGCGTTGTCCGACGGGGTTAGCTGCGGATCGAGCGCGATCGTCATTACAGCCTGTTGTTCATCGTAATAATTGACTAGTTCCGTATGCTTCATGCCGCGTTCTAATTGATGCAGATTGGCCGTAACCAACTCTCCCATGATACGGTATCGCTCTGCCTGCTCAGCATCCGCTTCAGTTTCTCGCAATTTCTCCATCTTCTTCACATTCTTCGCAATCTCATTCTGTAGAAATCGTTCCAAATCGGACGTTTTCTGCTTGACCAGATCCCGTTCTGCTTTTTCACCGAAATAGGCATCCAAACATTCGCTTATCGTTGGGAATTGTGTAGCAATACCTTCAATATGAGATAGCTCGATGACGGAAAAATAGCTTTTATCTAATTGAGTATTTGTCTTAATAGTAGGTGTAATTTCATTGGTTGCAACATTGCGGACAATGTCGAACAAGCTGCGTGCGAGCTTCTCGCGGCGATCCTGGTCCTGAGAGAATGGCTGCATCTCGGTTTGCGGCGAATAGCCGCATCGATGCACGATTTCCTTGGCGGCCAATGGGCTAATGCCGCTATATGTCTGGACAAGCCAAGCAGAGACTTGCAATTTCTGTTGCTCTGCTTCAGCTTGTTCCATCCGTCTGACACATTGCTGTTCAGATTCTTGGAACGGATCTATCTTATCTTGTGCAGGCGGCGCGGTATAGGTACTGCCTGGCATGACGATTCGATAGCTGCTGATTGCCGGGGTGACATGATGAATCCCATCGATAATGGAACCTGTTGCCGGGTCTGTCATAATGATGTTGCTATGACGGCCCATAAGCTCGATGATGAGACGCTTCGTGCGAACATCCCCTAATTCGTCAGACTGCTGGACATCGAGAAGCAGAATGCGTTCCGCACCTTCCTGTTGAATGGATGCGATTACAGCGTTCTCGAAGTATTTGCGCAGCAGCATACAGAACATAGGTGCTTCCAACGGGTTCACGAACGTGCGTGCAGTCGCGTGTACACGCGGATAAGTAGGGTTCGCTGAGAGCAGTATTTTGCGCGTAACCCCGCGAGCGCGAATTTGCATCACGATATCGTGCGGGGAAGGTTGATGAATTTTATGAATGCGGCCGCCAACGCACGCTTGCAGCTCGTTGGCGATGGCGCGAACGACTAATCCGTCTAAGGCCATAAGAGACAACTCCAGTTTTGGTATGATTTCGTCAATGCCAGTACGGATGCCATACAGACATGCGTTGCAACACTTGAAGTGACAATGACTGGTTCCTTAGTCATTGTACCTAAATTCCTGTCTAAAGCAAAGATGCCGGACCTGTCTCATTCGAATGGGATATTTTGCGGCTTGTTCGAATACATTTAGCCTAGACAAGACTTAGGGAGGGAATAGCCGAAATGAGTCAGAGAAGGTGGTATCAATACAGTGCGGAAGAAATCGCAGCCATCCAGCGTGTAGACCCGCAACATGGTTTGCACGCAGATGAAGTGCGAGACAGGCAGGAAGAACACGGGCCCAATACACTTTCTGAAGGCAAGTCGATCTCTCCGATTGCCCTATTCTTGAATCAGTTCAAGGATTTCATGGTGCTCGTATTGATGGGCGCAACGCTGATTTCAGGATTGCTTGGCGAATATTTGGATGCAATTACGATTGTCGCTATCATTATTATGAACGGGATATTAGGGTTCGTTCAAGAATTCCGTGCCGAGCGTTCATTGCGTGCGCTGAAGGAGCTGTCCGCTCCAATCGCTAAGGTCATCCGAGACAGCAAGCGCGTGGAGGTGCTCGCTTCTGAGCTTGTGCCAGGCGATGTCGTGTTGTTCGAAGGAGGCGACCGCATTCCTGCAGATATACGGATGCTGGAAACTGCCGGGCTGCAGATTGAGGAATCTGCACTGACTGGGGAATCCGTGCCGGTGCATAAGCGGACAGAAGCGATTGCAGAGGATGATCTGCCGCTTGGCGACAGGAAGAATATGGCCTATCTCGGGACGATGGTGACGAAGGGCTCAGGCAAAGGTGTTGTTGTCAGTACAGGCATGCAGACCGAAATGGGGAAGATCGCAGATCTGATCCAAAGTACAGAAACGATGGAGACACCGCTCCAACACAGGTTGGAGCAGCTCGGCAAAATTTTGATCGGTGTCGCAATAGCTTTGACTATACTCGTAGTCGTTGCGGGGATTTTGCACGGACAGCCTACTTATGGCATGTTTCTAGCAGGTGTCAGCTTAGCGGTTGCCGCAATTCCTGAAGGGTTACCGGCGATTGTGACTATTGCGCTTGCGCTTGGTGTGCAGCGTATGATCCGACGCAAGGCGATCGTTCGCAAGCTGCCGTCTGTTGAAACACTAGGCTGCGCTTCTGTTATCTGTTCGGACAAAACAGGCACATTGACGCAGAACAAAATGACCGTGACCCACCTGTGGCAAGGCGGGCAGCTGTTAGAGGTAACTGGTGAAGGATATGATCCAGTCGGTCAAATTATGGACGGTAATCATAAAGTAGATATTCGCGACAACGCAGGTTTAAGACGGCTGCTGCAAATCGGGGTCAGCTGTAACAATGCGATGCTCGAACAAGTTCAAGTGAGCCATGATGGGAAGAAATCTGCGAAGCAGCAACGGATGGAATGGACTGTGAACGGAGACCCAACAGAAGGAGCGCTTGTCGTATTAGGCGCGAAAGCCGGATTAAATGCCACTCACTTATCCGCCTTGTATGAAAGATTGGCTGAATTCCCGTTCGATTCGGAACGGAAGATGATGTCAGTGCTGCTCCAGCATCAGGGAGGACGATTGCTGTATACGAAGGGGGCGCCGGATATGCTGTTATCCCGATGCTCTTATATATTATGGGACGGAAAGGTTATTCCGTTCACAGACAGTCTTCGCCGGAAGGTAGCTGCTGCTAACGAGGCTATGGCTAAGCATGCGCTTCGCGTATTAGGCTGCGCGTACCGTGAAGTGAGATCGACTGAAGCCTGCGAGACAGAGGCAGATGCGGAATGCGGACTGATCTTCGCCGGTTTGACAGGCATGATCGACCCGCCGCGCAAGGAAGCGCGTCAAGCGATATCGAAGTGCAAGGCAGCAGGAATTAGAACTGTGATGATTACAGGAGATCATCAATTGACCGCGGAAGCGATCGCGCGTCAGCTTGGTCTGTTACCGGAGAAGGGACTTGTTTTGAATGGCAGACAATTGGCGAACATGAGCGACGATGAGCTGGATGAGCGGGTCGAGCAAGTGTATGTATACGCACGTGTCTCGCCTGAACATAAGCTGCGCATTGTCAAGTCACTGCAGCGGAAAGGTCACGTAGTCGCCATGACAGGGGACGGCGTGAACGATGCGCCTGCTATCAAGTCGGCTGACATTGGCATCGCGATGGGCATTACGGGGACGGATGTGACGAAGGAAGCTTCCTCACTCGTGCTCAGTGATGACAATTTCGCTACAATCGTTGCGGCTATCGAGGAAGGCCGGGGCATCTACGAGAATATCCGCAAGTTCATTCGTTATTTGCTAGCGTCGAATGTCGGCGAAATTATGACAATGTTCCTCGCGATGATGATGGGGATGCCGCTGCCGCTCGTACCGATTCAGATTTTATGGGTCAATCTGGTTACAGATGGTCTTCCAGCACTTGCGTTAGGTGTCGATCAAGCGGAGGATGACTTAATGAAGCAGAAGCCGCGTTCACCGAAGGAGAATATCTTCGCTCGCCGTCTCGGTTGGAAGATCGTCAGTCGCGGTATTATGATCGGTCTGTGCACACTTGCCGCATTCTGGATCGTCTTGCAGCAATCGAACGATCTTGCCACAGCCCAGACGGTCGCCTTCGCCACACTCGTGATGGCGCAGCTGATCCATGTGTTTGATTGCCGAAGCTCGCGCTCCATCTTCCACCGTAAACTGCTGGAGAACAGAACGCTAGTGTTGGCCGTGCTATCCTCTGTTGTGCTGATGCTAGGTGTCATGTACCTCGATCCGTTACAGCCGATCTTCAAAACCGTTGATCTGGCATTGCGGGATTGGATACTCATACTGGTGATGTCAGCAGTACCTACGATCCTGTTCGGCATTGGCAGCGTACTTGGCGGCCGCAGAAGACCGAAGCGCACATATCGCTATGGCGGTCCGGCCGGGGCGAGCGGCAGCACCATATCCCGATAAGCGAAGCACTAGTATAGAAGCAACAGAATGATAGGCCAATCGTCATAATCGGATTGGTCTATTTCTGTTTGTTGCTGGTGGCTACTCAAAACTTGCGGATTGCGTTACAATAAGAGGAATAAGCAAGGAGCGGTGAGGAGTGGACAATATGGAATTTACGAAGATGCATGGCCTTGGTAATGATTTTATCGTACTGTTCGGATATGAGGAGCTTCCGGAAGGAGTAGCTGAGCTGGCGGTGCGTGTATGCGACCGGCACTTCGGAATAGGCGCGGATGGACTCGTCTATATTCTGCCTTCGGACGAGGCGGATTATCAGATGCGGATTATCAATTCAGACGGCACGGAGCCGGAGCAATGCGGGAATGCGATTCGGTGTGTTGCCAAATATGTGTATGACCATGGTCTCGTCGGAGACCGTACATCGCTTCAGATCGCCACGCTTGGCGGAGGTGTTCAAACCGTGAGCTTGCAAGCGAATGCGGGTAAAGCTGATGCAGTACGGGTCGATATGGGGGAGCCGATCCTGAGGGGCTTGGATATTCCGACAGCTCTGGATCAAGAGCGTGTGCAGCAGGTGCCTATCGAGGTGGACGGCACAACATTCCATATAACCGCTGTTTCCATGGGGAATCCCCATTGTGTCATTATGGTAGAGGATGCAAGCAACTTCGACTTGCACACATGGGGGCCGAAGCTGGAGACACATCCGATGTTCCCGAGAAGGACGAATGTCGAGTTCGTTACAGTGCGTAACAGGCAGTCTATTGACATGCGGGTATGGGAACGCGGAGCAGGTCAGACGCTCGCTTGCGGCACAGGCGCTTGCGCTACTGTTGTAGCTGCTGTGCTGAACGGGTCATGTGATCGGAAGGCAATCGTATCGCTTGCAGGCGGGGAGCTTCTGATAGAATGGGATGAAGCAAGCAATCGTGTATATATGACAGGCGCAGCTGAAGAAGTGTACACGGGGAAGCTTGCGCAATAGTTGGCTAACAGTATGATCGCGGCTATTCTGATAAGAGAGAGATATGATATAGTGATGAGGACGAATAGGAATAGGTGGGAGTGTAATGAAGAAACCCGATTTGCGTGACAAGCTCGCAAGCGGCATACTTATTGGCGATGGAGCGATGGGAACATATTTATACCAACTCGGCTTTCCTGTAGGCATTTCCTATGAGGAGATGAATTTGACAAGGCCGGAAGTCATTGCGGATGTCCATCGCAGCTATTATGAAGCAGGCGCGAGATTCATAGAGACGAATACGTTCACCGCTACAAGGGAGAGATTGGCGAAGTTCGGTCTGGAACAGGAGACAGAGGCTATTAACCGCAAGGCAGTTCGCATAGCAAGAGATGCGGTTGGCGCGGATGCGTATGTTGCCGGAACGGTTGGCTCGATACGTGCAGGACGCCGCAAAAATGTTCGACAGCATACAGTAAAACAAGACTTCGATCAGCAAATCACGATATTGCTTGAAGAAGGTGTCGATGCGCTAATATTGGAAACTTTTTTCGATCTTGAGGAAATTATGATGGCCTTGCGCATTGCCCGCGCCAAGAGCGATCTTCCGATTATATGCCAGCTTGCGGCTGAGGATGTAGGACGTACGACAGACGGCTATACGTTGGCGCATTCGTTCTCCAGCTTAGCGGCTGAAGGCGCGGATGTAGTCGGATTCAATTGCCGCAGCGGACCGAACGGCATGCTTCGCAATTTGGAACGGTTCCGGGCGGAAATACAGCTCAAAATTGCGGCTGATTCTAGCACAACTGACAATGCAGCTGCGACACTTCCGATATCGGTATTCCCGAATGCAGGGATACCGGACTATGTAGACGGCACCTATACGTATGTGTCCACACCGGAATACTTTGCAGAGTGTGCCCGCCAGTTTGCAGATTCAGGCGCACGCATCATCGGCGGTTGCTGCGGCACTACGCCAGATCATGTGAGAGCAATGGCTTCGGCATTAACGAACTATGTACCGCGCCAGCCGGCCGCTACTATGGAAGCAGCAGATCCGGTTCAAGCCGTCGAGAAGAACCGAGCAGTAGTTGCGGAAGCCAAGGCTTGGTCAATTGAACCGGATGATGCTCCTACTCTCGTAGATACGGTTGCAGAACGCCATACAGTCATTGTTGAGCTTGATCCACCGCGTGATCTGAGTATCGACAAGTTCATGGAAGGAGCTATGGCGTTACAAGAAGCAGGTGTGGATGCGATTACGATGGCCGACAATTCGCTCGCCGTCACACGTATGAGCAACTTGGCGCTCGGCTACTTGCTTCGTGACAAGCTCGGCGTGCGGCCGCTCGTTCATATCGCATGCCGCGACCGGAACTTGATCGGCACTCAGTCGCATATGATGGGACTGGATGCTCTGGGCATTAACCACGTGCTGGCGGTGACAGGCGATCCGGCCAAATTCGGCGATCTGCCTGGCTCAAGCTCCGTGTACGATCTTACATCGTTCGAGATTATTCGCATGATCAAGCAATTGAATGATGGCATTGCTTTTTCCGGCAAGCCGTTGAAGCAGAAAGCAGAATTTGTAGTCGGCGCCGCCTTCAACCCGAATGTGAAGCATCTCGATAAAGCGGTGCAGCGACTTGAACGCAAGATTGAAGCGGGCGCGGATTACATTATGACACAACCAGTCTATGATGCAGCGCTCATCCGTGACATCCATGAAGCGACGAAGCATCTGAACATTCCGATCTTCTTGGGTATTGCGCCGTTGGCAAGCGGCGGCAATGCAGAGTATCTGCACAACGAAGTGCCAGGCATTCGGCTTTCCGACGAGGTGCGGGACAGGATGGCAGGCTTGCGCGGTGAAGAAGGCCGGACAATGGGGGTTGAAATTGCGAAGGAGCTGCTCGATGCAGCGCTCCCGCACTTCAACGGCATCTATCTGATGACCCCGTTCATGGCCTATCCGATGACAGCAGAGCTTACCCGATATGTGTGGGAAAAAACAAGACGTTCCAACTTCCACTTGTACCCCCTTTCAAAATAAACTAAAATAGGGTAATGGATGTGAAGCCGATGATAGTAAGTATGACAGGATTCGGTCAAGCAGAGCGGACCATTGACGGATATATGGTGCGCGCAGAAGCGCGCTCGGTTAATCATCGTTACTTGGAAGCCGCCGTGAAGCTGCCGCGCAATATGGCACGATTCGAGGATGTGTTGAAGCGTATCGTACAGGGCAGGTTGAAGCGCGGCAGAGTAGAGCTGTTCGTTGCGCTGGAACGACAAGAAGAGGCTGCAGGTGCAATGCGAGTGAATTGGGCTGTTGCTGAAGGCTATTGGACCGCATCCAAGGCAATAGCTGATCGATATGGCATACCCAATACGATGCAAGTAGCCGATTTGTTGCAGATTGACGGTGTATTGGTGCATGAACAATTACCAGCAGCTGACGATGACATGCTCGCAGAAGCGCTCCAGGCATGTGCTACCGAAGCTTTGGATGGCTTGCTGGAGATGCGGCGGCGTGAAGGCAGTCATTTGCAAGCAGATTTGCTAACTAGACTCGAAGAAGTCGAAAGACGGAGGAACCATATAGTCACAATATGCCGCGATGCCGTAGAAGAGAACAAACGCAAGCTGCGGCAGCGGATCAGTGAGCTGCTCGATGACCCTGGCACGCTGGACGAGCAGCGCTTACATACGGAAGTGGCTGTCATGGCAGAGCGTATGGATGTGCAGGAGGAGTTGACTCGTCTTGCCAGTCACTTCAAGCAATTTCGCACTATGCTGGGTCAGACAGAACCAGTAGGACGTAAGCTGGATTTTTTGGTACAGGAGATGAACCGCGAAGCGAATACGATTGGTTCGAAAGCGAACCATGCGGGCATAACTGCTTCTATCGTAGATTTGAAGGCAGAGCTTGAAAAAATCCGTGAACAAGTGCAAAATATTCAATAATGCATGGGGGAAATGAGATGAATATTAAATTAATCAATATCGGCTTTGGCAATATCGTATCGGCCAATCGAATCATTTCCATTGTCAGTCCGGAATCCGCCCCGATCAAACGGATTATTCAAGAAGCGCGGGACCGCCATATGCTGATCGATGCTACATACGGCCGTCGCACACGTGCGGTTATTATTACGGACAGCGATCATGTTATCTTGTCAGCCGTTCAGCCAGAGACGGTTGCGCACCGCTTGTCCACTAAGGAAGACGATCACGACGAATAATGAAGGAGTTACGGATGGAAAAGGGATTGCTGATTGTATTGTCCGGTCCGTCAGGTGTTGGCAAAGGGACCGTTTGCTCTGCGCTTCGTAAGAAAACGACAGATCTGACTTATTCGATCTCTGTTACGACACGCAAGCCGCGTATGGGAGAAGCAGAGGGAGTCAATTATTTCTTTCGCAGTCGAGAGCAGTTCGAGGAGATGATTCACCAGGGGGAATTGCTGGAATATGCCGAGTATGTTGGCAACTATTACGGCACACCAGCAAGCTTCGTTCAGCAGTCGCTTGAAGCAGGCAAGGATGTTTTACTTGAGATAGAAGTGCAAGGCGCGCTGAAGGTGAAGGAACGGTTCCCTGACGGTATTTTCGTATTCCTCACTCCGCCGTCTATTTCTGAGCTGCGTAGCCGCATTGTCGGCAGAGGCACAGAAACGAAGGACACGATTGCCAAGCGGATGGACACAGCAGTTGAGGAATTGGCGCTAATTAAGCATTACGACTACGCTGTTGAGAATGATCAGATCGATGCCGCTTGTGCGCGTATTATGTCGATCATTACAGCAGAACACTGCCGCAAGGAAAGAGTTATGCCCTATTTGACTAAATGGATAGAAGAGGTGAGATGAATGTTATATCCGTCTATTGATGAAATGCTGGAGAAGGTTGACAGCAAGTATTCGCTAGTTGTAGCAGCGGCGAAGCGCGCAAGAAAGCTTCGCGATGGTTCACGAAGCGTATTGGAACAACCTCATTCGAACAAATATGTCGGTATTGCGCTTGAAGAACTTTACCATGACATTATTCTGTTCGAGAGCAATCCAAACATGGATATGGAAGACTAATTTCAATGACCACTCCTGCCGTCTTATCTACAGCGGTATTGGTTTGGCTATCGAGGAACGATCAACAACCGTCTGCGGTTGTTGTTTTTTTCTAAACAGGCTGGAAAGCGTGTGCAAGTCGGTGCGATGAGCAACAGGTCAGGAACGGGGGGCATACGATGCTGAATGGCAAAACAATCGTACTAGGTGTGACTGGGGGAATCGCTTGTTATAAATCACTGACGTTAGCAAGCAGATTGACGCAAGCAGGTGCTAAGGTGCGTGTAATGATGACAGAAGGGGCAGCGCAATTCGTTACGCCGCTCAGCTTCCAGACCATTACTCGTCAGCCGGTTGCGACGGATACATTCGATGAGATGGACCCTTCGGTTGTCCAGCATATTGACTTGGCGGACAGTGCGGATCTAGTCGTCATTGCACCGGCTACAGCGAACATCATAGCCAAGCTTGCACATGGTCTGTCAGATGAGATCGTCAGCACGACCTTGCTGGCAGCGACTAGTCCTGTCTGGATCGCGCCTGCGATGAACGTACATATGTATGCCCATCCTGCAGTGCAACAGAACATGAACACACTTGAACGACGTGGCGTTCACTTCATCGATCCAGATAGCGGATCGCTTGCTTGCGGCTATACGGGTAAAGGAAGGATGGCGGAGCCAGAGCATATATTCGACCGAATTGCCGCGTATTTTGCCAATGTCTCTCAAGCGGCTGACGTATCGGATCAACCGCTGGCAGGCAAGCGGATTCTCGTCACAGGCGGTGGAACGAGGGAACGTATTGATCCGGTTCGGTATATCGGCAACGATTCGTCCGGTAAGATGGGAGCAGCAATCGCCGCTGCGGCGATTGAGCTTGGTGCTGCTGCGGTTACTTTCATCGCAGCGAATACGACGGTGGCGACACCCGCTGACGTGCAACGGATAGATGTAGAATCTACTGCGGAGATGCTGGCTGCGGTCATGGAGCGGCTGCCTTCCAGCGATATCGTTGTCAAAGCTGCAGCAGTTGCGGATTATCGGCCGAAGCAAGTTTCGAGTATAAAGCTTAAGAAACAAGCAGAAGACTTGACGATCGAGCTTGAACGGACTCCAGACATCTTACATATGATCGGACATAGTGACTATAACGGCTATGTGATTGGGTTTGCTGCTGAGACAGGTGAACCTGCGAAGTATGCTATGGATAAGCTGAGTCGGAAGAAGTGTGATCTCATTGCTGCGAACAATGTGCTGCTCGATGGAGCGGGCTTCGGATCAGACAGCAATGTGCTTGAGATCTATGGTGCGGAAGGTCTTGTTGCGTCATTGCCTACAATGAGCAAGAAGCAAGCTGCGGCGAAGCTGCTTAGCATTGCAGCAGAGCGATTGGCAAGCCGGCGTGCAGGCAAGGACAGCGAGGCGTCAGAGGAGCCTGACGCATGATTGCCAAAGTAATCGTAGATGTGCCGGTGAAGCAGACAGATCGTCCGTTCGACTATGCCATTCCCGCACACTTAGCAGATTGGGTTGCCGTCGGCAGTCGTGTAGCTGTTCCGTTCGGCAATCGCTTGCTGCAAGGCTTCGTCATCGCTATCGCTGCAAGCAGCGACATGGAGCCGGCAAAGCTCAAGCAGATGGAACAAGTGCTGGACCCTGAGCCCCCATTGACAGATGAGCTTGTGAAGCTTGGTATCTGGATGGGGCGTGAATACGTGTGCCCGTCCTTGTTAGCTTTGCAATCTATGCTTCCTGGAGCTTTGAAGGCGAAGTACCAACGTGTAGCCGTGCTGCCGGACGAGCTGGCGGATGAAGCGAAGACTCATATGCAGCAGCAAGAGCCTGGTCTGTACGAGTATCTTGCCCGAGCCGGTCATTGTGAAATTGTGAAGCTGATTGAGCAATTCCCTGCCTCTTCCTCCGTCTTGAAGCACTGGATGAGAGAAGGCTGGTTAGAAGAACAGCAAACCGTGTCTGACCGGCTTCGCAGGAAGAAGCAGCTTGCCATCTATCCGGCTGAGTCGCAGCCACCGTCTGACCGGCTTGCGCAATTAGCGAAGCGAGCGCCGAGACAGCTGGAAGTGTTCAACTATGTGCAAGCGCATGAGGGACCGATTCTGCTTAGTGAGCTTGTGTCTGCGCTCGGTGTGTCTGCGACAACGGTGAAGAGCTTAGCGGAGAAAGGTCTGCTGGAGCTTAGAGCTGAGGAGCTGTGGCGAGATCCCTATGCCGGCCGTCAATTTCAAGCGAGCCAATCATTGCAGCTGACGAACGAACAGCAGACGGCATACGAAGCGATTCGACATGCTGTTCGTTCGGGTGAGCCACATCGGTTCTTGCTGCACGGTGTAACAGGCAGCGGCAAGACAGAAATTTACTTGCAGACGATCGAGGATTGCTTGGACACGGGGAAGGAAGCGATCGTGCTAGTACCGGAAATTTCGCTTACACCGCAAATGGTCGAGCGGTTCAAGAGCCGCTTCGGCGACCGGGTAGCTGTGCTGCACAGCCGTCTGTCGCAAGGAGAACGGTATGATGAATGGCGGAAGATTCGATACGGTACCGCCGAAGTAGCTGTAGGCGCACGTTCTGCTGTGTTCGCACCATTCACGAGACTCGGCTTGATCGTCATTGACGAAGAGCATGAATCGTCCTACAAGCAGGAGGAGAGCCCCAAGTACCATGCACGGGATGTAGCGGTGCAACGAGCGATGAAGAACGGTGCGGTAGTCGTGCTCGGTTCAGCTACGCCGTCCATCGAGTCGTATGCGGCCGCGTTGCAGCATGAGCAGAGGGAAGCGGCCGCAGTCGAGAACGGCAAGCAGGAGGCTCGTGTTAACGTACCAGACGCAATGCCGCCGTTACGCTTGCTATCATTGAAGAGCAGAGTGATGAATCGCCCGCTTCCGCTAGTGCATGTCGTCGATATGCGTGAGGAGCTGCGAGACGGCAATCGCATGATGTTCAGCCGCCAGCTCTATGAAGGGATTGCAAGTCGCCTAGAGCGGAAGGAGCAGATGGTGCTGCTGCTGAACCGGCGCGGCTTCTCAACGTTCGTCATGTGCCGCACATGCGGTTATGTGGTGCAGTGTCCGCACTGTGACATCTCGCTCACTTACCATCGGCGAGCGGCGAATATTCGGTGCCATTATTGCGGATATACGGAGAAGGAACCCGGCGAATGTCCGAGCTGCCAGAGCCGTCATATCCGCTTCTTCGGTACAGGGACGCAGAAAGTGGAGGAGGAGCTGTATAAGCATTTTCCCGGCATTCGGGTCATACGTATGGATGTGGATACGACGAGTGAGAAGGGCAGTCATGAGAAATGGCTGAACCTGTTTCGCGACAAGGAAGCAGACGTTCTGCTCGGTACACAGATGGTTGCCAAGGGGCTGGACTTCCCCGATGTGACACTTGTAGGCGTCATAGCCGCTGACACGGTTCTGAACTTGCCAGATTTCCGATCCGCGGAGAAAACCTTCCAACTATTAACACAGGTTGCGGGCAGGGCAGGTAGGCACGAGCTTCCAGGTGAAGTCGTTATCCAAACGTATCATCCGGAGCATTACAGTGTCGCGATGGCTGCAAGTCATGATTACGTGCAGTTTTTCGCTAGAGAAATGAAGCATCGGCGCAACGGTCACTATCCTCCGTATGCGCGCCTTGCGCTAATCACCTTCTCACACCCTGACATAGCGGTGCTGTTGCAGACAGGGGAACGGATTATTCATGCGTTGGCAGAGCAAGGGGTTAGTGCTGTTCGATCCTCAGGCAGAGTGGAAGTGTTCGGACCTGTGGCATCGCCCATTCCGCGTATCAAAGATAGATATCGCTTCCAATGCATGTTAAAATATCGGCATGAACCAACGATTCCTGAGAAAATTAGAGCAGCGGCTGACAGCTTGGACGATTGGCTGAAGAAAAATCAGGTACAGCTATCAACGGATATGAATCCGCAGGTTATGCTGTAGCGTGATCCAACTGCCTAACCGACATCATCGGACGTTCGACTATATATGGATAATTAGATAAGGAAGGTGGTACCATTGGCCATCAAAATCATTGTGAAGGAACCGGACCCGATCTTACGCGAGACGAGCAGACCTGTTCCGAAAATTACCCCGAATATACACAAGCTGTTGAATGACATGGCAGAGACGATGTACGAAGCTTCCGGTGTCGGTCTTGCTGCACCGCAGATCGGCATATTGAAACGGGTGATCGTCATTGATACAGCAGAGGAAGAAAGTGAGTTAATTGAGATGATTAATCCGGAAATCCTCTCGTCTTCGGGTGAACAGGTTGGTCCAGAAGGCTGTTTGAGCATCCCCGGCGTGAACGGTGATGTCAAGCGCTATGACAAGGTCAAGGTGAAAGGTCTAAATCGTGACGGGGAAGAGCAGATTATCGAGGCGGAAGGCTTCCTTGCACGAGTATTCCAGCATGAGATTGATCATCTGAACGGCGTGTTGTTCACTGACATCGCCGTACACATCTATGAACGGGAAGAGCCGAATCATGTCGCAGAATAGCTGCCGGATTGTCTTCATGGGCACGCCGGATTTCGCTGTTGCATCGCTCGATGTGCTGCTTGAATCCGGCTATGATGTAGTCGCCGTTGTCAGCCAGCCGGATCGACCGAAGGGCCGCAAGCGCGTACTGACACCGCCGCCGGTGAAGGTTGCTGCTCAGAAGCACGGGCTGCCGGTCTTGCAGCCGGAGAAGCTGCGCGCACAGGAAGCCGTTGACGCGCTCCGTCAATGGCAGCCTGATCTAATCGTGACCGCTGCATACGGTCAAATCTTGCCGAAAGCAGTGCTCGACCTTCCGAAGCACGGCTGTATTAATGTCCATGCTTCCTTGCTTCCGAAGTACAGAGGCGGGGCGCCGATTCATTACGCAGTCATGCATGGCGAGGAGAAGTCCGGCGTAACGATTATGTATATGGCGGAAGGCTTGGATACTGGCGATATCATTAGCAAGGTAGAAGTGCCGATCATGGTAGATGACACGACAGGCTCCTTGCACGACAAGCTTAGCTCAGCCGGAGCGGCGCTGCTTCAAGAGACGGTTCCACAGCTGCTTGCAGGAACGGCTGCAAGAGTGCCGCAGGACGATGCGCTTGCCACTTATGCGCCGAACATCTCACGCGATGACGAGCGGATCGACTGGACGAAATCGGCGCAGGCGATCTTTAATCAAGTGCGCGGGCTTAACCCTTGGCCGGTCGCGTTCACGACCTTGCAAGGAGAAGTATGGAAAATATGGCGTGCAGCAATCGCTGATCCCGATTCTATGCCCGATGTACATAGGCCGATCGGTTCTGTTGTGTCGGCAGCACAAGACCGCATCATCGTACAGACCGGAACTGGGCAAGTCGCGTTGCTCGATATACAGCCTCAAGGCAAGCGAGCGATGTCTGTCTCTGATTGGCTGAAAGGCCGTAAGCTGGACGAAGGCGAACAGTTTGGAGAACTTTCAGAATGAATAAGAAGCGGACAGATATACGTAATGCGACTGCCAGGTCGTTGGCGCTTGATATATTGACAGAGGTAGAAGTAGAGCACGCATACAGCAATTTGCTGTTGAATCAGAAGCTGACACAAAGCCGCTTGTCCGCTGCGGACAAGGGCTTAGTGACCGAGCTGGTTTATGGCACCATACAACGTCTGAACACACTTGACTACATATTGAACCGATTTGTAAAGAAAGGTCTGAAGAGCGTCCAACCGTGGGTGCGCAATGTCCTTCGTCTCAGCTTGTATCAGATCGTCTATTTGGAACGAATACCGGCACATGCTGCGGTGAATGAAGCTGTCCAAATAGCCAAGCGGCGGGGGCATGCTGGTATTTCCGGTATGGTCAACGGCGTGCTTCGCAGCATATTGCGTTCACAGGACGAATTGCTGCCGAGTGAGTGGGACGGCAATGCTGCACAGCGTATTGCGATTGAATATTCGCATCCGGAATGGCTTGTTGAGCAATGGCTGCACCAATATGGGGAAGATACTACAGCAGCGATCTGTGAAGCGAACAATCAGCCGCCGAAGGTGAGCGTGCGCGTCAACCGGCTCCGTCATTCGCGTGAAGGATTCCTGCAGCAGCTTCAGGAAGCAGGCATAGCATGTGAGGCATCCGCACTGTCGCCAGACGGGATCGTAGTGAAAGGTGCGGGCAATATGGCGCATTCAGCTTGGTATGAGGCAGGCGATTGCTCGATTCAGGACGAGAGCTCGATGCTGGTCGGTCGAGCAGTTGCGCCTGAACCTGGGATGAAGGTATTGGATGCCTGTGCGGCGCCTGGCGGCAAGACGACACATATAGCAGAGCTGATGCGCGATGATGGGGAAGTGTGGGCCAATGATATTCACGCGCATAAGGAACAGCTTGTTCGCGGACAGGCGGAACGACTGGGCTTAGGGAGCATCAAGCCAATGATCGCTGATGCTGCCAAGCTGTCCGCTCAGTTTCCTGCAGAGACCTTCGATCGCATACTGTTAGACGCTCCCTGCTCCGGGCTTGGTGTCATTCGCCGCAAGCCGGATTTGAAGTGGAGCAAGGACGACAGCGAGATTGAATCGCTGGCCTCCTTGCAGCTAGCGCTGCTACAGGAGCTTGCAGCGCTCGTCAAGCCTGGCGGACGACTCGTATACAGCACCTGCACGATCGATCGCAGAGAGAATGAGCTTGTCGCTGCTGCGTTCTTGCGGGAGCATGATAATTACGAGCCTGATAACGACTTGTATGCGCGATTAGGTCCAGCCTTCGCGCATGAACGTTCTACTGAGGCTTCCGTACAGATCTTGCCGCATCACTTTGGCAGTGACGGCTTTTATATAGCCAGCTTTACTCGAAAGTGTTAAAATGAAACGGATTAGCTACACTAGTAGTAAAAACAACTGGATGTGAAATGATGAAACCTTTCGTATATGATTTGACAAAGGATGGCTGGAACAACTGGGTGAAGGAGCAAGGGGAGCCGGCATTCCGCGCTGCTCAAATTTTTGATTGGCTGTATGTGAAGCGCGCGCAGAGCTTCGAGGACATGTCCAACTTGCCGAAGACATTGCGGACGAAGCTGGAAGAGCAATTCGGCTTTGTAACGCTGGATGAAATTACTCGCATGGAATCGAAGGACGGGACAGTCAAGTTCTTGTTCGGCTTGCATGACGGTCATGCGATCGAGACCGTGCTGATGCGTCATGATTACGGCAACAGCGTCTGTGTCACGACTCAGGTGGGCTGCCGGATCGGCTGCACCTTCTGTGCTTCTACGCTCGGCGGACTCAAGCGCAATCTGGAAGCTGGCGAGATCGTCGCGCAGGTTATGGAAGCGCAGAGGCTGCTGGACCATACAGAGGAGCGTGTCAGCAGCATCGTCGTTATGGGCTCTGGGGAGCCGTTCGAGAACTATGACGCAACGATGGACTTCTTCCGTATTATTAACGACGATCTTGGCTTGAATATCGGACAACGGCACATTACCGTATCGACTAGCGGAATTGTGCCGAGTATGTACCGATTTGCCGATGAGATGACGCAGATTAATTTGGCTATTTCCATTCACGCGCCGAACGACAAGCTTCGCTCTAAGCTGATGCCGGTGAACCGCAGATTTCCGTTCGAGGAAGTCATTAAGGCTTGCCGCTATTACATTGAGAAGACAGGAAGACGCATCACGTTCGAATATGCGTTGATCGGCAGTGTCAACGATCGGCCGGAGCATGCGGAAGAATTGGCAGATGTGCTGCAAGGAATGCTGTGTCATGTTAATTTGATCCCAGTAAACTATGTGCCAGAGCGAGACTATGTGCGCACGCCGAGAGAAGATATATTCGAATTCAAGCGAATATTAGATCGTAGGAAGATTAACACGACGATACGCAGAGAACAAGGTCATGACATTGCCGCTGCGTGTGGACAGCTCCGCGCTAAGCACATGGAGTCGAGTAAGAGGTGAGGTACATTGAAAGCAGTCAACAAGACGGATGTCGGAAAGGTCAGGCAGATCAATGAAGACAGCTCGTGGGTGGACACGGATTGGAACGGCTTGACATTGGCAATTGTGGCGGACGGGATGGGCGGTCACAAGGCTGGCGACGTCGCCAGCCAGATGGCGATTACTGTAATGCAGGAACAGCTTGCGGAGATTTCCAAGGATTCATCGACCGAGCAGTGCGAGGATATCCTCCGGACGGCCATCCATACAGCTAACCACAAGCTCTACGAGCTGGCGTCCTCACATTCCGCATACAGTGGGATGGGAACGACCATCGCGGTCGTTCTCGCCAGTTCAGAGTGGCTGTTAGCCGCACATATTGGCGACAGCCGGATCTATCTATGCACAGAGCATAAGGTGCAGCAATTGACTGAAGATCATTCGCTAGTCAATGAACTGGTGAAGACAGGGCAAATTTCCGCAGAAGAAGCTTCTACGCATCCACGCCGCAATATATTGACCAAAGCGGTGGGAACCGATCCGTATGTAGATGCTGATGTGAAACAGGTTGAGTGGAAGATTGGAGACAGGATTCTTATATGCAGTGACGGCTTGACGAGCATGATCGGAGCAGATCGGATTGGCGAGTATGTCCACAATGCGGAGTCACTGGAACAGACGGCGGATCGATTGGTGGAATGCGCGTTGGAGGCTGGCGGCGACGATAATGTTACAGTCGTGCTGCTGGCGAATGAATCGATGGAAGGAGGGGCAAGCGCATGATCGGAAGCGAGCTTGGCGGACGCTATGAAGTGATCGAACGAATCGGCGGCGGCGGTATGGCCATCGTGTACAGAGGCATGGACTTATTATTGCATCGTCAGGTAGCCATTAAAGTGCTGCGTCAACAGTTCGTGCATGATGAAGATTTCATACAACGCTTTCGCCGTGAAGCGCAATCGGCAGCAGCCTTGTCCCATCCGAATGTCGTAAGCATCTATGATGTAGGCCAGCAAGATGAAACCCATTACATTGTGATGGAATACATAGAAGGGCACAACTTAAACGACCGCATTAAGGAACATGCTCCCTTGCAGGTAGAAGAAGCCGTCCATATTGCGAGTCAAATAAGCGATGCGCTCGCGCATGCCCATCATAACCAAATTATTCATCGTGATATTAAGCCGCACAATATTTTAATCGGCAAGAACGGCAGAGTGAAGGTGACGGACTTCGGTATTGCCAGGGCAGCAACTTCCTCAGATATCACCCAGACCGGCGCCGTTCTCGGCTCCGTCCATTACTTCTCACCCGAACATGCCAAAGGAGTGCAGCAAGGAACAGGATCGGACTTATACTCACTTGGCGTAGTACTCTATCAGATGGTGACAGGCCGCTTGCCGTTTATCGGAGAAAGCCCGATAAGTGTAGCGTTGAAGCATCTGCAGGAGGAATTCGAAGATCCGAAGCAGATTAATCCGATGCTTCCGCAGACGGTGGAGAACATTATTCTTAAATCGTTACGCAAAAATCCGGCCGAGCGTTATCAGACTGCTGAAGAGATGCAAGAGGATCTGGAGTCAGCCTTAGATCCGAGACGAAGTCATGAGCCTAAGCTTGCCCCGTCTCCGCAAGCGGAGGAGGATGACGAGCATCGGACGATTATTATGCCGGCGATCCGCGGTCATCATCAGCCTAGTGCGGGAAGCAGTGATACGAATGCGGGTGGGGCTGGAGATTGGTCTCGCGTACATGATACAGATCGGGAACAGAAGCGTTGGGTGCGCCCGCTTGCACTTGCCGGCGTATGGATCGCTGTACTGACGATTGCTATATTCGGTGCGTGGTACGGCGTCAAGCTGGTGTTGAACGTGCTGGATGTGCCCGAGGTTGATGTGCCGGAAGTCATCGGCATGGAATTAGCAGATGCCGAGCAACAATTGGAACAATACAAGCTAGTTGCCGATCCGATCATCGAGCAATATAAGGATGATGTAGAGAAAGGCATTGTGTATGACCAAGATCCGTTGCATATGACTGTGAATGAGCATTCATCTGTCAAGCTCTATGTCAGTATGGGTCCAGAGCTGATGGAAGCGCCGGAGTTAGTCGGGAGCAATTGGAATGATGTGAGGCATGAGCTAAGATCGTTCGGATTCGATCCGGAACGGGTGACGACAGAGGAGATATTCAGTGACGAAGATGTCGGCACGATCTTAGAGCAATCACCAGCTCCAGGTGTCAGCTTTAATCCGAAAACCGATGACGTTCACTTTGTTATTAGCAAAGGCTTGGATACGTTCGAAATGCCGAATGTCGTGGGATATAAACAAGTTGAAGCGGAAAGCAGATTGGAAAGATTCGGACTGGAATATGAAGTGAAGACCGGAACGGATTATTCCGTGCAGGAAGGCTTCGTTTACATGCAGCATCCATACAAGAGCGGCGATATGGTATCTGAAGGGGAGCAGATCACGATCTATGTGAGCGAAGGCTATCCCGATGATGCACTAATGCCGACCAAGGTCATTGATGTGGAACCGGAAGTAGCAGGAGAAACTTCAACTGTCCGGATCGTCTATAGCGATGCTCGCGGGGAAGAGCGGGAATGGGACACGAGGGAAATCAAGCAGGCGGTAAGCTTACCGATTACCGTCGTCGTCTCCCCATCCGTTGATGCGATTATTAAGTATTATGTGAATGACAATTTCGGCGACAGCTATACCGTGACATATGAAGATGCACAGAAACAACAAGCGCCGCCGCCGAATGTGAGCGGTACGGAATCGACAGAGCCTGCTGTTCCGCAATCTGATGAATCTTCAACAAGTGATGCAACTGTAGATGATGAGTCTGCATCAGACGAGCCAGTACAGACATCGAACGAGCAATTGTCAGTGTCGGACGGTGCGAATTGATGTCGGCCGGGAAGATTGTTAAGGCTCTGAGCGGCTACTATTATGTGCTGCTCGAGCAAGGCGGGCAAGTGATTCAATGTCGCGCGCGAGGTGTGTTCAAGAAACGTGGCATTACTCCGTTGGTAGGCGATCATGTGAAGGTTGAGCTGAGCAACGACGAAGAAGGAACTGTGGTCGAAGTTATGCCTAGGAGCACGTTCTTGCTTCGTCCGCCTGTTGCCAATGTTGATTTGGCTGTGCTTGTGTTCTCGGTTACAGAGCCTGCGTTGAATTGGCAGCTGCTGGACAAATTTCTAGTCCATGTCGAGCATGCCGGTCTGGATGCTGTCATCTGCTTGACGAAGACAGATTTGGCTAATGAGGATGAACAGCGGAAGCTGGAGCAGACGAAGCATATGTATGAGAAGATCGGCTATCCAGTGATGGAGACAAGCGCCCGTGCCGGTACAGGCTTGCGTATGCTGGAGGAAGCGATGCAGGGTGGAACTGCTGTCCTTGCAGGTCAGTCTGGTGTAGGCAAGTCTTCATTGATCAATGCGCTGGTGCCCGGCAAGCAGATGGAGACTGGTGCAATCAGCATGAGACTGGGGAGAGGACGGCACACGACCCGGCATGTGGAGCTGATCCCGCTTGAAGCAGGCGGAGTCGTTGCGGATACACCGGGATTCAGCCAGCTTGATTTCGCGGCGGTGGAGACGGAGCAGCTGGGCAGTTGCTTCCGCGAATTTGTACCGCTCGCGGAGCATTGCAAGTTCAGAGGCTGTCTGCATCGGAGCGAGCCGTCTTGCGCAGTGCGCGAAGCAGCGGAAACCGGTCAATTATTCAGCAGCCGTTACGCGCATTATGAGCTGTTCTATGATGAGTTGAAGGATAGGAAGCGGAGGTATTGATTTATGCCAAATCTTAAGATAGCGCCATCGATTCTTTCAGCAGATTTTGCGAAGCTGGGGGACGAGGTGCGAACGGTGGAGCAAGGCGGTGCTGATTGGATACATGTCGATGTAATGGACGGTCACTTCGTACCAAATTTAACATTCGGCGCACTTGTCGTAGAGGCGATACGCCCGCATACGAAGCTGCCGCTTGACGTACACCTGATGATCGAACGACCGGATGCTTATATTCCGGATTTCGCGCGTGCTGGCGCCGCAACGATTACCGTGCATGCGGAAGCATGTGCGCATCTTCACCGTACTGTTCACTTGATTCGGGATCAGGGCGCCAAGGCTGGCGTAGTGCTCAATCCGGCCACACCGCTCTCTATGATTGATTTCATTCTTCCGGACGTTGATCTCGTCCTCCTCATGACCGTGAATCCGGGATTCGGAGGACAGCAATTTATCCATGAGGTCATTCCGAAAATTCGAGAATTGCGCCAACGATTAGATGAACGAGGTTTGACAGAGGTGGATATTGAAGTGGATGGAGGTATTCATGACGGTACGGCCCAATTGGTAGCCGAGGCTGGGGCCAATGTGCTCGTTGCGGGGAATTATATTTTCGGATCGTCAGATCGCACGCAAGCAATTTACAATTTGCGGCAAAGTGCTTCGGATTCCAAAGCTTAAAATTGCATGATGCGTGTTGCAAGCGCATATACATGATGACAAGGGTCGTTTTCTTGTCATCTTTTTTTTCTTTCACTCTCTGGACACGGAGTGAATATACTGGCAACAGCTACTAAATCTCCGGGAGGGGTAGAGATGAAGTTTTACACCTTTAAGCTGCCGAAGTTTCTGGGCGGGATGGTCAAAGCGATTCTGAATTCGTTCCAAAAAAACGGATAAACACCGACAAAAGCATAGTTCATTCAGACAAAGAAAAAAAGCACCGCCGGAGCAGGTGCTTTTTGTCTATAAACCCATTAAGCGCGAGTTACTTTGCCTGATTTCAAGGCGCGGGTGCTCACGTATACGCGCTTCGGCTTGCCGTCAACCAGAATACGAACCTTCTGTACGTTGACACCCCAAGTACGTTTGGTTTTATTGTTCGCGTGGGACACGTTGTTCCCCCGTTTAGGAGCTTTACCTGTTACATAACATTTGCGAGACATTGTCAGTCCACCTCCCGATCATTTCTTGCACACTCTAACTATATTACCATGAGCCGAACGACAGTGTCAACGGTTATGCCTTGGCGATCAGGTGCAAGCCTGAATGTGTTTGAAATACACGGATTTGGCCGACGCTAGGGTTAAGGGATGGGCAATGGGTAAGGAACGATTCAGCAACATTGCACAATTTGTCGATTCATGACGATGACGATCAAGTGACGTGCTACCTATGCTTTTCTTATGGAATTGATTATAGTACAATATATGTTAGTTTACGATTCCTCTACAGAAGGAGCTGGTAACGAATGCCGATCGAACAAGTGAATGAGAACGGGAAGATATTGATTTCCGATGAAGTGATCGAAGTGCTGGCCGGTTCAGCTGCACTAGATTGCTATGGCCTTGTAGGCATGGCAACGCGCAAACAACTTAAGGACGGCATCGCAGAAATGCTCGGCAGAGACAATCTTAGCCGAGGTGTAGAGGTGCGAAGGGATGCCGACGGCATTCATATAGATTTATACATAATCGTCAGTTATGGTACCAAAATTTCAGAAGTGGCTCATAATATTCAGGTGAAAGTAAAATATGTCTTGAGCGAAGTCGTTGGCTTGCAAGTAGGGGCGGTTCATATTTTTGTCCAAGGCGTTCGTGTCGCTCGATAAGGGGGGGAAACGTTTGAGTAAGCGCTTCATTGATGGATCAGATTTCGAACGAATGATTGCAGCGGCTGCTGCCCTTCTTAAGGAACAGGTCCAAACCGTTAACAACTTGAATGTGTTCCCTGTGCCAGATGGAGATACGGGGACGAATATGAATATGACGCTTCAATCAGGAGCGGAACAGCTGAAGCAGAGACAGTCGTCCGATCTAGGGAGAAGCGCGGAAGTGCTGTCCAAAGGTCTGCTTATGGGAGCGAGGGGGAATTCAGGCGTCATCCTCTCGCAGCTGTTCAGAGGATTTGCCAAAGGGGCAAGCGGTCTTCAGGAGATGAATACGGTACAGTTCGCCCAAGCTTTGCAGCAGGGTGTGGATACTGCCTATCAAGCAGTTGTTAAGCCTGTAGAAGGTACGATCCTAACTGTGGCCCGCGAATCGGCCAAGCATGCTGTTACGGTCGCACGAAGCACCGATGATTTCCATTCGTTTCTGGAGGAAGTGACGAGGAAGGCGCAGGAAGCATTGGCGCGTACGCCTGACATGCTGCCTGTTCTGAAGCAAGTAGGGGTGGTGGATTCTGGCGGGCAAGGCTTGGTGCATGTCTATGATGGATTTATGAACGGCTTGCGGCTCAGCTATGCGGAGGAATCACTGACTGTATCCACTTTGGCTGATACACCTGCAAGCAGTGAGCCTAATTTGTTCGTTGCCAGTCCGGTGCAGGATGTCGGCGCAGAAGCGGCTCAACGGCAATTGGACCCGAATGCTATAGCGTTTCCGTACGATATGGAGTTCTTCATTCGGATTCCAAGCGATACAGAGCTGTTTCCGGAGGAGCAGCTGCGTCAACAGCTGGCAGCGATTGGTGACAGTGTGTTAGTCATTGCTGATGATGAATTCGTCAAAGTGCATGTGCATACGGATACTCCTGGTGAGGTATTCAATGTAGCCATTCGATATGGCGAACTTACAGGATTCCAGCTTGAGAATATGCGTGATCAACATCGGCGGTTGCTGCAGGATGATGAGCGGGATGCCGCTGTTGAAGGAGATCAGCCTGAAGTTGCACCCGAAGCGGTATTGCCAGATGAACGACGAGCATTCGGCATGATTGCGGTGGCGATGGGCAATGGGATTGCGGATATTTTCCAGAGCTTGGGCATTGATGTCGTGCTTACAGGCGGGCAGACGATGAACCCAAGTACCGAGGATATCGTACAGGCCGTGGAAGAAGCTGACGCCGACACTGTATATGTGCTGCCGAATAATTCGAATATTATTTTGGCTGCGGAGCAGGCGAAGGAGCTCGCGAAGGCGAATATTATTGTTATTCCGACGAAGACGATTGCGCAAGGGATGTCAGCAGCGCTCGCTTTCGAGGATGATGCTTCGGCAGAGGAGAATGAGAACAACATGCTGCAAGCGATGCAGCGTGTTCGCTCGGGTCAAATTACGAATGCTGTACGGGATACGCAGATGGAAGGTGTACAGATTCAAGAGGGCGATTTCATTGCGATTCTTGACGGCAAGATTGTGGCAGCAGAAGAACAACTCTACGAAGCGGGAAGGCAATTGCTCGACCGCATGCTGGAGCAAGGGGATGAAGTCGTTACGGTGCTTACCGGAGAGAATGCAGAAGACGGGTTGACAGCACAATTGTCCCAATATGTAAGCAAGCAGTATCCTTCAGCAGAGCTGGAAGTATTGCAGGGCGGGCAGCCGCTCTATCCGTATTTGATATCAGTGGAATAACGTTGAGCGGGGTGATCGAATGAGTAAAGTGCGAGTTGTAACAGATAGTACAGCGGATATTCCAGCAGAGACAAGGGAGAGCCTTGGCATTGAGATGGTACCACTGAAGGTGCATTTCGGTGAGGAGGCATACCGTGATTACTTGGATATTATGCCGGCGGAGTTCTATGGCAAGCTGAGAGAGGCTAAGGAATTGCCGACGACATCACAGCCTTCACCGGTCGATTTTTTGAATGTATATAAGCGGTTACTGGAAGAGGACCCAGAGACTGAAATTATTTCTGTTCATCTGTCATCTTCATTGAGCGGCACGTATCAATCGGCTGTATTGGCCAAATCACTGTTGGAGGATCAATCGAATATTACAATTGTTGATTCCAAGTCGGCTTCCTATGGAATCGGCATTATCGTGGAGGAAATGGCGAAGGCCGCGCGTGACGGCAAGAGCAAGGAGGAGTGCCTTGCGCTATATGAACCGCTCCGGCAAGAGCCTCGGTTGTACTTCCTTGTAGATACGCTGGAGTACTTGCATAAGGGCGGCCGCATCGGTCGCGCTTCCGCGCTTGTCGGATCGCTGCTGCAAGTGAAGCCGATTCTATCCTTGGACGAGACAGGGACAATCTATTCGGTAGATAAGGTTCGCGGACAGCGCAAAGCGTTGGCCAGGATCGTCGATCTATTCGAGCAAGATTTGAAGGGCAAGTCGATTCAATTGACGATTGTGCATGCGGATGCGCGTGAAATAGCCGAGCTGGCAAGCGAGCTGATTAAGGAACGGTTCGACGTTACCGATACCCGTTATGCGATGCTCGGACCGGTTATCGGGACACATGTCGGTCCCGGAACGATCGGCATATTCGCTGTTCCGGTGTCATGAGTGAATCGAAGCATACGGATTTGAATCTGCTTCCGGTACGACTAGTGCCGGGAGTCGGTCCTCAGAAGGCGGAGCATCTAGGGGCGCTTGGCATCGGTACAGTAGGTGAACTGCTGGAGTATTTTCCTTTTCGTTACGAGGATTATCGCTTGAAGCCGCTGGAGGAAGCGAAGGACGGAGAGAAAATTACAGTAGCGGCAGCTGTATTCGCCGAGCCTAATCTCCAACGATATGGCCGCAACAAAACTCGTATGACCTGCAGAATGCTGGTGGACCGCGTGTTGATCACAACCGTCTGGTTCAACCGGCATTTTCTGCGAGAACGTCTCACACCGGGTACCGATGTTGTGGTGACAGGGAAGTGGGACGCCAGAAGGCTGCAGCTTACTGTGGCGCAAGCAGAATTCGCCGGGGCGCAGCAAAGCACCCGTTCCGGCACTTTGCAGCCGGTATATTCCGTAGGCGGCGATGTGACACAGGGTTGGCTGCGCAAAACGATGCTTCAGGCGCTGGACCGCTTCGGCGATCAAGTAGCAGAGGTGTTGCCGGATGAGCTGCTGGCGAAGCACAAGCTGCTCTCCCGGAAGGAAGCGATTCGTACCGTTCATCGCCCTGAGGATGGCGAGGAAAGCCGGATTCAAGCTGGAAAGAGACGGATGGCCTACGAGGAATTGTTTCGCTTTCAATTGAAATTGCTGGCGTATAAGCAGCTGGTGAAACAACGATCAGAAGGATCCGCTAAGAAGTTGGAGCGGGAGAAGGTCCGAGCATTCGTCCGAGCATTGCCGTTCCGCTTAACCTCGGCGCAGAAGCAAGTGATTGCGGATATTCTAGAGGATCTTGAAGCGCCGAGCTGCATGAATCGGCTGTTGCAAGGTGATGTTGGCTCCGGCAAGACAGTAGTTGCAGCTACCGCTCTGTATGCTGCTGTGACAGCAGGATATCAAGGAGCAATGATGGCGCCTACGGAAATATTGGCTGAGCAGCATGCTCGTTCGCTTAATCAGATGTTCGAGCCGTACGGTCTGCAGATCGGACTGCTTACCGGCAGCATGCCGGAGAAGCAGAAGCGGGATGTGCTCGGAGCCTTGCAGATGGGTCTGATCGATATTGCGATCGGCACACATGCACTCATTCAGGAACATGTACATTACCGGAACTTAGGTCTTGTCGTGACCGACGAACAGCATCGCTTCGGCGTGCAGCAGCGTAGCGTATTGCGAAGGAAAGGTCTCGCGCCAGATGTGTTGACGATGACAGCAACACCTATTCCCCGGACTCTGGCAATTACCGCATTCGGCGATATGGACGTATCCTCCTTACGGGAAATGCCCAAGGGGCGGAAGCCTATTCAGACGTACTGGGTGAAGAAGGACAAGCTGGAGAGGGTATGGGGCTATATACGCAAGGAAGTAGATGCGGGCAGGCAGGCATATGTCATCTGTCCATTGATTGAAGAGTCCGAGAAGCTGGATGTGCAGAATGCTATTGAGCTTCATGCTCAGCTAGCGGTGCTCTTCGACGATCAGGAAGTGGGGCTGCTGCATGGACGTATGCGGTCAGACGACAAGGATCAGGTGATGCAGCAATTTCACCAAGGCGCATGTTCGATCCTCGTCTCTACAACAGTCATTGAGGTTGGCGTTGATGTTCCGAACGCAACTGTTATGGTCATCTATGATGCGGATCGCTTCGGCTTGTCACAGTTGCACCAGCTGCGCGGCAGGGTAGGACGCGGCGAACATGCCTCGACCTGTGTGCTCGTTGCTGATCCGAAGTCGGACAACGGACGGGAGCGTATGCAAGCGATGACAGAGACAGCAGACGGCTTCGAGATCGCTCGGCGCGACTTGGAGCTGCGGGGTCCGGGAGATTTCTTCGGGACGAAGCAGAGCGGCCTTCCTGAATTTCGCTTCTCCGATATTGTGCAGGACTATGAGCTGCTGGAGCAGGCTCGAGATGATGCGGCTGCGCTTATTCGCTCGCAGTCATTCTGGACGGATGCAGCGTATGCAAGCTTGCGCGACTATTTGCAGCGGGAGCAGATCATGCAAGGGGACTTGCTCGATTAGGGCGGCGTGAACGACACATATTCTGCAGGACGCACATATACTAGAGACATACTGCGAACAAAGGGAGTGTGTCTGCATATGTCCTATATGAATTACGGCATTAAGCCGGAACTGGTAGAATTGGTGAAGTCCCGGCTCAAATCACCTGAGCGCAAAGAGAAGCTCAAGTTGTTGGTGAAGCCGTTGACGAAGCAGGATTTGCAGAACAAGCAAACCGTTGCGAAGCTAGTAGGAAGGGCGGCCAAGGTGCTGAACATCTCTGCGAGTGCAGCGGACCAAGAGCGCATCGTCAGCTTCATTCTTGACCAGCGGATTGATCCTAAGAATACGTTGCACCTGATCAAGCTGTGGGGGATGTTTCGGTAATCGTCATTACCGTATGGTAGTAACTATGACGGACATCGGTGACCGTCACAAGGTATATGAGGCGTGTTTAGACAATGTAACGGTCGCAGATGACCGTGAGTGCTGAATGACCGGTCAAAACGGTGGTTTTTTGCCGCTAATGGACATCAGCGACCGTTAAAAATCAAAAATGCACATTTTTTCGCTCTAATGGACAAGAGTGACCGTAACAGTTTTCAACTTGTTGGTCGATCGGATGCTGCGAATTTTACGCACATACGCCACTCCTTGTGTGTTATAATTTGGTAGACAAGCCACATGGCTGTCTGGAATTGTTGCTGGCAACAGCTCGTACACGTTGCCAATACTGGATGGAGAGGTGGAACGATTCGATGATGCGCTTAGAAGATACGACACAACTTGTACAGCGTGTACGCGATAATGTAAACGCTGTTATGGTTGGTAAGGAAGCGGTAACGGATTACCTGCTTATTGCTCTCATTGCAGGCGGGCATGTGCTGCTGGATGATGTGCCGGGGACGGGCAAGACGATGACGGCCAAGACGTTCGCAGCTTCATTGGGCTGCTCTGTCAAGCGTGTGCAATTCACGGCAGATTTGCTGCCTTCCGATATTACGGGAATCAATATCTATAATCAACAAAGTAGCCAATTCGAGTTGCGTCAAGGTCCTGTGTTCGCCAACATACTGCTCGCCGATGAGATTAACCGGGCTACGCCGCGCACGCAATCCAGCTTGCTGGAAGCGATGGAGGAGCGGCAAGTTACGATCGACGGGGATACATATAAGCTGCCGCTGCCGTTTCTCGTTATGGCCACACAGAATCCGCTTGACCAGCAGGGAACCTTTCCGTTGCCGGAAGCGCAGCTTGACCGCTTCCTTCTGAAGATTCCTTCCGGCTACCCGAATATGGAGCAGGAAGATACGATGCTGCAGCGATTCGCCTCTGATGATCCATTGGCGTCCACGCAAGCGGTTACTACACCAGAACAGCTGATAGCCATGCAGCAGCTGATGAAGGAAGTCCATGTAAGCGCAGCGGTACGTCAATACTTGCTCGCCATCGTGGACAAGACCCGCCACCATCCGGAATTGGCGTACGGCGTCAGTCCGCGCGGAAGCTTGCAGCTGTATCAGGCTGCACGTGCGCGTGCTATGATCGCAGGGCGTGATTATGTCGAACCGGATGATGTGAAGGCGCTTGTGGTGCCTGTATTCGCTCATCGCTTATCCATGGGCGACGGCTTGTCTGACGATGGTGATATCCTTCGGGTGCTTGCGGACATTGTGCGTCAGGTTCCAGTGCCTACAGAGCTGGCGCAGCAAGAGAGCAGGTAGCGCCGATGGCTATTTTTTGGTTCGCGAGCGTGGTTATACTGCTGCTGCTCATACAAAACTTCATCTTCGCACGAATGGGTTTCAAGAAGCTGGACTATGCGCGAAGCTTCGACAAGCAGCGGGTATTCGCAGGAGATGCAGTCAAGATGACTGAGGTGATTACGAACCGCAGACGTATTCCGTTCCCCTACGTGCTAGTAGAATCGATGATGCCGGCATCGTTTCAGTTCGGCGGACAAAGCGATGTGTATCAGACAGTAGGAGAGAACCAGCAGCATCACCGCAGCTTGTTCGCCCTAAGAGGTCGTTATGAAATTACTCGCAAATACGAGTTCACTTGTATGAAAAGAGGCGTCTACGATTTCCAATCCGTCACGCTCACCGCAGGTGACGCTATCGGGCTGAAGTCGCATGTGCACACACGTCCGACAGCCTATCGAATTACTGTATATCCGAAGCCGATAGCATTCCGCGAGCTACCGCTTGGTGCACGCAGCTGGCTGGAGAATGCGTTCAGCCGCGACAATGCGCTTCGGGAGAATCATTACCAAGTTAGCGGCGCAAGACCGTACCGGCCTGGCGATAGTGCAAGATGGATATCATGGAAGGCATCTGCGAAGTCTGGCGAGTGGATGGTTCACAAGCGCGAAAGCATACTCGATACGGAGCTGTGGATTATCTTGAATTTGCAAGATGACGAAGAGGTATGGAGCCGTTCGATGAACCCGGACAAGCTGGAGCGAGGGATTCGCTTCGCTGCTTCAGCTGCTGCCTATGCGGCTAAGAACGGGATTCGCACTGGATTCGCCTGCAACGGCTCACTGCCTGGCGTGCGCGGGTTGGCGGAGGACCTGCCTGTTCGAAGCGGCCGTCAGCAATACGAGCACATTCTCGACAGGCTGGCCAACTTGCATGCAGCGGTTGAAATGCCGATTGACAAAATGCTGACTGAACGTTCGACACACTATGCAGGTCACAACATACTTCTGATCAGTCCACTCATGACTAGTTCTCTGAAGCGCCGATTGTATGCACTAGGCAATCAAGGGAATGCGGTTCAATGGCTGCCGGTGAAGTAATGGGAGGGGATCATCGAATGGATAAAGCTGCTGTCTCATGGAGACGTTCCTTTCAGACAGGTATCATCGAAAGTATCGCGATCCTCGCATTTCTGCCTTTCATCTTCATCGGAATGGGGAGTCCCTGGCTTGGTATAGTTGTATTTGCGGCAGCGTGCGGTTTGTTCTACGCGCTTGGCGCATGGACAGCACCGAGAATGGTGCGAATTGTTCGATGGTTGGCTGTACTGCCGCTGCTGTACGGCATGTACTTGCTGACGGATGCTTACTCAGCTATTATTGTGAGCATTTATATGTTCTCCCGCGGCGGCAAGCACCAAGGGCAATGGCAATTTCTTTATTGGCTGGGAGGCTTTCTCTTCCATCTGGTCGTCCTGCTATGGGTCGTCCGGACACCTGCGGCATCCGATTATGTGTACTTGCTCTGGTGCAGCGCATTCGTATCGATTGCGCTGTTCCTATATAGCTTCCAGCGCCAGCTAGTTCGGGATGCGGCCGTCTATCATAAGCTGATTACTTCAGAGATATTGAAGGTCGGCTTGATTACCGTATCTGTCCTGCTTGGCGTCGCCCTCTTGCTGTCTGTGCTTACTTGGGTGTACGTGGGAGAGCGTATGGTAGGACCATTATCGAATTTCGCAGACAGCTTCAAGGATTCGCTCACGAACAATCTAGGACCAGTCCTTCCAGAAAACTTGCCGTATCCGCAACAGGGAAATCCGCCACTGGAAGGCGAGGAGCTGTTGGAAGGGAATAAGTTTATTACGTTTATGTGGAATGTAATCGGCGGCTTCCTTGTGCCGGCATTCGTCTTGTTCATGATCGGATTCTTGCTCTATGCGAACCGGCGTGAGATTCGAGCGTTCTTCTTCACTTCATCAGAGGAGAAGGAGCGTGAGACGCTGCCGTTCACAGAAGAACAACGTTCGTTGGACGATGATGAACAAACTGGCAATGTTGCGATACAGGCAGCGATTCGACGTGAGGAATGGGATCGCATGAACTATGTGCAGAAAGTACGAACGGTCTATCGCTTGCTCGTGCGACGCTGGACAGAGAACGGGAATTCAGTCCATCTGTATGATACACCTAAGGAGTTAGGCGCTCGCATGCAAGATGCCCGTTCATCGGCATTCATGGATTCGTATGCCAAGGTGAAGTATGCCCCGGAGGTTCGTGATCCCTTGGAGGACGAGGAGCTGGAAGCGTGGTTTGATCACTTGAACCGGCGGCGTTCCTAGCATGTCGTCTCTTGGCTGAAGTGTAGGAAGTCACCGGGATAATCATCTGGAAGTGCGTTCCTGTCAGCTTGATCAGTTAGAGTAGACAGCCAAGCATGTAGTTGATACAATGCAGCAAGGATAGTAGCAGACGTGAAGGAGAGAGAGCATGAGAGCGTATTTGGATTTGCTGCGCGATGTATTGGACAACGGTGTGCGCAAGGAGGATCGGACTGGAACCGGTACGATCTCCGTCTTCGGGCGGCAGCTGCGCTATAACTTGCAGGACGGATTCCCGCTGATGACGACGAAGCGCGTATCGTTCCGCCTAGTAGCGAGTGAATTGCTCTGGTTCTTGCGGGGAGATTCGAATATTCGTTACTTGCTTCAGCACAACAATTATATATGGAATGAATGGGCATTTAAGAAATGGGTGGAGAGCCCGGAGTACTCGGGCCCAGATATGACTGATTTCGGGCTGCGCTCACAGCGGGATGAGGCATTCCGCCAGCAATATGAGAAGCAGATGGATGTGTTCATACAGCGTATATTGCAGGAGGATGAATTTGCTGCGCAATACGGAGAGCTCGGTCACATCTATGGCAAGCAGTGGCGGGCATGGCGCACCCAAACCGGTGAGACGATCGATCAATTGAAGGATGTTATCGCGATGATTCAGCATACACCGGATTCTCGGAGATTGATCGTATCGGCATGGAATCCCGAGGATGTACCGACGATGGCATTGCCGCCTTGTCATACACTATTCCAATTTTATGTATCCGAAGGTAAGCTTTCGTGCCAGCTCTACCAGCGAAGCGCGGACATCTTCCTTGGCGTGCCGTTTAACATTGCCAGTTATGCATTATTGACGCACTTGATTGCGCGGGAGTGCGGGCTGGAAGCGGGTGAGTTCGTGCATACGTTGGGCGATGCGCATATATATACGAATCATCTGGCGCAAATTCAGGAGCAGTTGAAGCGTGAGGAGCGCACTTTGCCGACGTTGAAGCTGAATCCGGACATACGATCAGTGTTCGATTACGAGCTGGAAGATCTGAAGCTGGAGGGCTACGATCCTCATCCGTCCATCAAAGCGCCGATTGCGGTGTAGCAGCTCAATTAGCAGTATGGATGACCCGTTAGATGAAGAGGAGAGGAAGTGATTACTCATGATTTCAATGATATTCGCAATGGATCGCAACCGGACAATTGGTCAAGACAATAAGCTTCCTTGGCATTTGCCTGCTGACTTGAAGTATTTCAAGAAAGTCACTAGCGGATCAACGGTCATCATGGGGCGGCGAACGTATGAATCTATCGGCAGACCCTTGCCGAACAGGCACAACATCGTGCTGACCACTGATCGCACTTATGTTGCTGAAGGGTGCGAGGTCATTCACGATGTGGAAGCGATCCAATCCTATGCATCCGCACAAGAAGAAGTGTTCGTCATTGGCGGGGCGGGACTGTTCAGTCTCTTGCTGCCCTACGCTTCAAAGATGCACATCACTTGGATTAACGAAGCGTTCGAAGGTGATACGGTATTGCCGGAGTGGGACAGCAAGGAATGGAAGCTAGTATCGGAAACTCCCGGTATTCGGGATGCGAACAATCCATATGATTACTCCTTTTGTATATACGAACGGATCAGCTAGTCAGGGAGGCGACCAACATGAGCAAGCGCAGAGCTGACATCGTACCGAACTGCCCGGTATGCGGATTTCAGATGAAGTGGTGGTTCGCGAAGTGGAAGTGCTTCAATTGCGGGCAGTGGAATGGCTGCTGCGGCGATGACACGAGCGACCCGGGCGGGCTCTGGCAGGAACCCGGTAAGCGAGACGACAAGCGTGAATGACACGAGTTCGAGTAAGCAACAGTATCCGGGGCGTAAAAGAGTAGCGGTGGGGTGCGGAGAGTGTGACTGCGCCAGCTTATGCTGTTCAGATTATGACAAATCATCGGCTAGATAGGCATTTCGTCCCTTGTCAATTCGAACAAATGCCACTACCATATAGATAGACAAGGCAGATGTCGGAGGGCAGCAGTATGAAATAGAAAGGTTGCGGCGCGCATGAGTAAGACGATTGAAGCGATGCGGCGATCGATCAAGCAACGGCAGATGCACAAGCTCGCGCTTATGGAGCCCGGGCGCGCATTGGATGTGCTTGTCGCTAGGTTTGTAGAAGGATTGCAGATCGAATGCAGATCGATACCGGAGATGGGGCAAGATTACTGGATCAAGCCATTGTCTTCTGTACGAAGCGAGGACGGGGAATTGGAGCGAGTGCCTACGTACTCCACTACGATATATTCTGCTCACAACCTGTTGAACCGCTATGAGCAATGGCAGCTGCAAGGAGATACCGGAGCAGGGATTCGCGCAGAGCTGCACGGAAGCAGCGGAAGCATCGGTTCCTCTGGGCTGTGCCGGACGATCCCAGAGGCGATCAGCAAGGCAGCGATTGCGCTTAAGATCGCCGATAATCATCTAATTGAGGATTTACTGGAGGATCACGAGGAAGCAACGGAACCTATATAGAACGTCTTGTTCGGCTTATCGGACAGGGCGTTTTTTATTCGTGAGTCTACATGTGCATGAGACAGCAAGCAAGGATGTTTGCTATACTCATGAGTAGGAAAGATACGTAAGGGAGCGGACACTATCATGCAGCAAACTACTAACAGAATATTGATCTTCGGGGGTGGTGAGCTGGATGAATGGGCTGTTAAGCTTATTCGCGAAAGCGATACGCTCGTAGGAGCTGATCGCGGGGCTTGGTTTCTCTTGTCTCAAGGCTACCGTCCGCACATAGCGATGGGTGATTTCGATTCTGTGTCGAGCGAGCAGATGGCGCACATTCGAGCGTGCGCGATGTCCTTCCGTGACTGTGATCCGATCATGAAGGATTATACAGATTCTGAGCTAGCCTACATGTGGGCATTGGAGCAGAAGCCAGATGAAATCGTGCTGCTTGGTATGACGGGGACTCGGTTAGACCACACCTTAGCGAACGTACAGCTTCTCAGACGCGGGCTGGAGGCACAGGTGCGTACTACGCTTCAGGATGCGCATAACCGAATCGCACTAACCGCCAGCAAGCTTGTGCTGACGGATGAAGGGTTTTCGTACATTTCCTTGTTGCCGTTGACAACCGAAGTTCACGGGGTAACGCTGGAAGGATTTCAGTATCCGTTGCAGGATGCCACGTTGACGATGGGACATTCGCTGGCAGTCAGCAATAAGCTGATCGCACCCGAAGGATGTGTCACAGTGCGAACAGGCGAGATGCTCATCATTCAAAGCCGCGATTAATCCGTACTATGAGCGTGAATAACGGAGGGCACTTCTGACAGGCTAGATACGGTTTCGAACACGCCGGCAGGCGTTGTATTCACGTTCACGACATTGTATTGCCACTCTAGCTCTGCGGGGATGAACACGGCATGAATGCTGTTCTCTAACGCCGGCACGATATCCGTACGGAGCGAGTTGCCAACCATCCACGTTCGCGAACGCAGCCAATTCTCTTGTTCGATGATCTGGTTGAGGAATGCGCTGTTCTTGTGCGCAGTGACATGAATGCGATCGGCGAAGAACGCCTCTAATCCTAGTTGGTTCACTTTGCGCGATTGAATCTCTTCCACGCCACCCGTGTACAGGACAAGCTCATGACCGTCTCGCTGCAGACGTTCTAATGTCTCTATCATTCGCGGATAAGGCTCTATTGGCATGTCGTAGACTGATTTTGCGAGTGTTCGGTACGCTTTCTCCAGTGAGGGATCTGCTTCTGTACCCGATTCACGGCAATAATAGCGGTACGTATCGACGAACGATTGGGGAAAGTGCTCTGTCGTAAATCCGTTCACATGGACAGAAGCGAGATCAAGCTCAAGCTGTTTCGCTTTCACTTCACTTGCAGTGATGCCGGAATGAAAGCGATCGGATAAATCTGCGGTGAATTGCTCTATGATTTGGAAGAAATACTTGTTGCAGTGAACAAGGGTGTCGTCCAAGTCAAATATAATCGTTTGTTCGGCGATCATCAGTCACACTCTTTTCCTTATAAGTATAGGGTTTATGACAAGCAGTCTCATTTTACCCAATTGTGCCGGGCGGAATCAATATTTTTGTAGCACCTGTTGGAATGTTAGAGTATAATTAATAGAAACTGGCCTTCTACAGCCAATACATAGTTGAACGCATCCTTATGATTGATGTTGCATTCATCCTGCTTATGCGTGGGTTCATTTTGGCGAGCGTATTATAGCAAGCCCTTACATGCGCTGTAAGCTGTATGGCAAGAAGCGTCGGTTGGTCTATGAAGCACGGTTATTCTTTTGTTTCACTTATATAAATATATTTATTGCAGCAGTAGGAAAGGAGTTTGCGACAATGGCACAACAGCTTCCTAAGGTGAATGAACTAGGGTTTTTCGAAATTCGCCTGGAATCGATCGGCGGTTTGGGGGCCAATCTCGCTGGCAAGATGCTGGCAGAAGCCGGAGTAATGGGCGCAGGATTCAACGGGGTAAGCTTCTCATCCTATGGCTCCGAGAAGAAGGGGTCGCCGGTAAAAGCACACATTCGATTCTGTGATATGAGCACGAATATTCGGGATACATCCCCGGTAGAACGTCCTCATGTCGTTGGGATTTTTCATGAAAATCTCTCCAAGACGGTTAATGTAGTAAGCGGCATCTATGAAGACAGCACCGTATTGGTTAACTCGACCAACAATCCGGAGCAATTGAAGGAGAAGATGAATCTGGTGGGCGGTACGATCGCTGTGATCGATGCCACGAATATTTCACTGGAAGAGAACAATCGTGTCAACATGGCCATGTTAGGCGCGTTATTCAGACTGTGCGACTTCTTGGACCCGCAAATTATGAAGGATGTTATCCGCAAGTCGCTGGAGAAGAAGTACCCGCAAGCTGTAGCACCGGCCATTCGCACCTTCGAGCGCGGCTACGATGAAGTGAAGTTTCAAACCTTCGCACTGCCTCAAGGCGTAGAGATGCCCGCATTCGTGCGTCAGGATACACCAGTGCTTGGCTATGAGACGCAGCCGATGGGCGGCACGATTGTGAATCCCGGCAACAGTGTGTTGAAGGATCTGAGTATCTCCCGTAGCGGGATGATGCCCGACTTCGACGAAGACAAGTGTATTCATTGCGCTGCATGTGACAATGTATGTCCGGATTTCTGCTTTGTATGGGACGAGGGAGCAGACAAGCGAGGACGTCCTCAGATGTTCCTGCAAGGAATTGACTATCAGTATTGCAAAGGCTGCTTGAAGTGTGTCATGGCTTGTCCGACCGAAGCGCTGTCTGATATTCGCGAGACAGAAGGCTATGCAGATGACAAACGGGTGGCGCATCGCCATAATTTTGCAGCAGGTGTATAAAGAATAACGATACGAAAGGCAGGGGACTGTGCAATGGCAATTGAGATTCAGAAGGACAACCGCCTAGGTAATGTAGAACAGCGGATCGTATACGAATCAGGCAATGAAATGGCGGCGTATGCAGCCCATCAGATTAATTATCACATTATGGGTTACTTCCCGATTTCACCGTCGACGGAAGTCGCGCAATTTCTTGATCTAATGAAAGCGAACGGCCAGCATGATATTAAGCTAATCCCGGCGGACGGTGAGCATGGATCAGCAGGTATATGCTACGGCGCATCCACTGCCGGAGGCCGTGTATTCAATGCAACGAGTGCCAACGGGTACTTGTATATGTTGGAGCAGATGCCGGTTCAATCCGGTACGCGCTTCCCAATGGTTATGAATTTGGTATGCCGTTCTGTGTCAGGTCCGCTTGATATTCACGGCGATCATTCCGATCTGTACTATGCGTTGAATACCGGCTGGCCGATCCTGATGAGCCGCGATCCGCAAGCAGTTTACGATATGAACATTATGGCGCTAAAGCTTGCAGAGGACCCGGAAGTACGCTTGCCTGTTCTAGTTACACAGGACGGCTATTTCACCTCTCATCAGAAGCGCCGTGTCATGACAATTGCTGAGCGGGATGATGTATTGAAGTTCGTCGGCGAGCATCCGCCGCAAGGCTTCCCGGATACGCTCGACCGCAACAATCCGATAACAGTCGGTCCATACATGAACGAGCCGGACTATATTAATAACTGCTATCAGCAATCGATGGCGATGTACAAGGCAGAGGAAGTGTATGACCGCATTCGCAAGGAATATGCAGATCTGACCGGCCGTGATTACCCGATTCTGGATATGTACCGGATGGAGGATGCGGACGTAGCTGTATTCCTGATGAACTCGGCATCCGAGATCATTAAGGATGTCGTCGATCAGCTTCGCGAGCAAGGTATTAAAGCCGGCTCGATCGCACCGAATATGATTCGTCCATTCCCGGCGAAGGCGATTGCCGAAGCATTGCGCAATGTGAAGGCGATCACAGTAGGCGATCGTGCAGATTCTTACGGCGGTCATGGCGGTAATATGGTGAATGAAATTAAGGCAGCGCTCTTCACCCATAATGTGAAGGATACGCTCGTCATTAGCCGCGTGTACGGCTTAGGCGGCAAGGACTTCTATGCCGAGGACGGTCATGCCTTGTTCGAGCTTGCTATTGACGCGATGAATAAGGGTGCAGTGGAGAAGCCGTTCGATTACCACGGTCATACACCTGGTGATCCTACGAAGAAGCCGGAGCGCGTATTGGAACCGATGAAATATGAAGAATTGAACACAGGACTCATTACCGTAACACCTAATGAGGAGACCGGTAAGCTGAAGGTGAAGATTCCACCGCTGCGGGCATTGACGAAGAAGCCGAAGCGTATTGCGCCAGGGCACGGTGCTTGTCCGGGATGCGGTATCTTCTCAGGTCTGGAATTGTTCTTCAAGGGAATCGAGGGCGATATCGTGGCGCTCTTCCATACAGGATGCGCGATGGTTGTCACTACCGGCTATCCTTACTCGGCTCACAAAGCAACGTATATTCACAACTTGTTCCAGAATGGTGCCGCTACGCTGTCCGGCGTCGTAGAGATGTTCTGGCAGCGCAAGGAACGCGGCGAGCTGGATCATCTTGGCTTGCAGGATGATTTCACGTTCGTGATGATTACCGGCGACGGCGGTATGGACATCGGCATGGGTCCTGCTATTGGCGCAGCGCTTCGCAATCATAGAATGATTATTCTCGAATATGACAATGAAGGCTACATGAATACAGGTGCTCAGCTTTCCTATTCCACGCCAATGGGACACCGGACGTCTACTTCGAATGTCGGCAAATTCCAGGGCGGCAAAGTATTCCACCATAAGGACACTGCGCAAATTATGGCGGCAACGAATATTTCGTATGTGTTCACCGGTTCGGAATCCAATCCGCAGGACTTGCTGAAGAAGGCGGCCAAAGCCCAATGGTATGCACAAAATGTAGGACTTGTATACGGAAAAATTCTAATCACTTGTCCGCTCAACTGGCTGTCGGATGACAAAGAAGGCACGTCCATCGTCAATTCTGCTGTAGACAGCTGTTTCTTCCCGCTGTATGAGATCGAGCAGGGCGTGACGACGATCACTTATGATCCTGAAGCGAAGGGCAAGCGGGTTCCGCTCTCTGATTGGTTGAAGATGATGGGCAAGACGAAGCATCTTGGTAAGCCAGAATATGAAGAGACGTTGCATTCGTTCCAAGCTGAAGTGGATCGCAGATGGACACAGCTGAAAGCCAAGCACGAGCATCCTGCTTTGTAAGGTTATACCGTGATGCCATACGTATTGCAGAATGTAACTAGCGGTGAACTCTATGCTTGTATGCAGGTGAATCATTACGATCTAGGTTATTACGGGGTGAAGGCTTGGGATTCGCAGCAATCCGCTGAAGCCGATTGTGCGCAATGGCTCGGAGATGACAGTTTGACAGGGGATTGGCAGGCGGTGCATGTAGAAGAACGCATACTGAAGCTGAGCAATGTCAAGCTGAAGAATAATCCGGCGTATGCCGTGCTGTTGTCAGGCGAGTCACTCCAAGCAATTCGCCGCGATGCAATCGACTGAATGCTAGCTTCATCTCCTATACGCCGCTTGATTCCGCTCAACTTGATAGCGGATCAAGCGGCGTTTGGTTTGTTGATCGACAAGGTTATTCAAGCAGTGAAACGTGTATAATGATGAAGGAAGTGTAAATACGCATGACGGGGTGGATATTAGCGTGAATGCCGATTCTCTATGGAAACAGATTTCCGAAGCTACTACATTAGAAGAACGTACAGCTTTGAGAGAAGCTATCTTACAAGCAGGATATGGTTTGTTCTATGACTGCTTGGAATTGATCAAAGCGTCGATCAAGCAATATGAGGACGCTGATGCCGAACGGATCGCCCAGCACTTGAAGCAAGCAGAAGCGGTCATACCTGATCCTGGGACGATCAGCCCATCGTGGTCGGACATCTGGGACAAGTACCGGCAGATGGTCGCTGCGAAGAACGAAGTGCTTCACCGGATTGCGCGCAACGAGCGCGAAGGTGAATGGCAAGTAATTCTGGACAACCCTTACAGCAATGATCCTATCGTCTGTTATCCGCATCTATCCTTCTTGGAAGGAGCGTACTTGTACAGTTATTTCCGCGCGGATCTGATGAAGAATGAGTATGTACGCTTGCAAAAAATCGTCACACTCGTACAGAGTGAAAATTAATCGTTCCCGACGAATTGTGACAGCTTCTGCAGCGTTCCTGCCATATACTTAGGTGGATTATGCATTGAAGGAGTTTTTGGGTATCATGAGACCGTCCTATGCAACACGAAACAGCAAGATGATCGATGATGAAATTGAGAGCTTGCGACAAAAGCTGGTTCAGGCTGTTCATGCGAATGGCAGCTTCATACACGACCAAGTACTGGATATAAGCCAGCAGCTGGACAGGCTGATCTTCGAGTTGCAGCAGTATAAATAGAACGCGGACTAGCAGTAGTATCAAGCGAGCGTAAGTAACTAAAGTGAAAGCGATGAACGATAAGTGTGAGGGTTGTCTGCAAGCTATGAGCTGCTTGCCGTCAGCCTTTTCTTGTATGCGTTGTAATGCTATCAGCTTCTTGTCCACCATCTTATTCATACGTTTAAGCCTAGTCACATTGGGCAAAAATAACAGAAACCTTGTATAAGATGGAGGATGGATGATGAAACGTTGGATTGTAATAAGTACCGTATTGCTGATTACAGCAGCCATATGGACTTGGTCGAATCAGCAGCATTCAGAAGAAGCATGGACGGAATTGGAACAGGCAGCTGCAGCGGGTGAGACGATCCATGTCGCGCTGATGAACCAAAAAGGCGAACAAGTGGGTAATGTGCATCTTAAGCAAATGAAGGATGGACTGGACGTGCACGTGAAGGCAGACCGATTGCCTGCAGGTGAACATGCGTTGCATGTGCATGAGAGGGGTGTGTGCGAGACACCTGATTTCGAGTCTGCAGGAGGACATTTCAACCCAACCGATCGCATTCATGGGTTCTTGCAGGAGAAAGGACCACATGCCGGTGATCTCCCTAATTTTATGGTGAATGCAAGCGGACAAGCGGATGCTCGCTATATGACGAATCTGATTACGCTGGAGCCTGGCAAGAAGACTTCCTTGCTCAGCAAGTCAGGAACGGCAATCGTCATTCATGAGAAGGCTGACGACTACTTCACTGGACCGGCAGGGGATGCTGGCGCCCGGATTGCTTGCGGGGTCATTGCCGAGCCGAAATAATCCTGTGAACAACCTTGTCTGGAAGAATAGCTGTCGTCCCCCTTGTCACTGACACGGTTGTAGTAATGATTCAGCCGAGCTTGTAAATCTATCATGGATGGGCTGTTGGACGGCTCAGAGAGCGGTATATCCGTTGCAGCTGTGTGGAACGGCTGTTCCTTCTGAAAACTGCTTAAGGATAACCACATGCGAACATACACGATCATGAACAAACCGAACGATAATAGGGTGCACATCAAGAATACGATGCGCAGCCAGCTTACGGATATGTTCCAGACAGCGGCTGTTTCCGCACATACACCGAGTGCCCAACGGCGTGCAGGTGCCGGTTGAATGGCAATCTGGTTGCGTAGCATAAGGAAGAACCCCCTAGTAGTTTAGTATCGCGTATAGTTCTATTGTAGAGGATATTGAAGCAAAGCTGTACAGACCGCAGTATGTTTCTATAGCCAGACTAAGGTCTAGGATTAATCAGTCTGCAGACTGATTGTGGATGTTGTGTTATTACGCATATGTGAAGTTGAATGAGAGGTATAAGCCGGCTCTTATCGGACCCGGCTTTGCTTTTGTTGATCGGGCGCGGTATACTGTTGCCTATGTGAGGTGAATCGAATGACGAAGCGGATGACATTTCGTTGTGTTGGAATGCTGCTCATGGTGTTCGTGATTGCAGGCTGCAGCAATGCTGGCAGCAACCATAACAGTCACGGAGGAGCTCCGACTGGAAGCTTGATCGAGGTAGCCATCACGACACAGCCGCAGTCGGTTCAAGCCGGTCAAGAGGTTGTCTTGCAAGCAGAGATTACGCAGGACGGTGACAAGGTCGACGATGCAGATGAGGTTATGTTCGAGGTGCGCAGATCAGGCTCCGATGACAGCGCCATGCTGCTAGGTGAGCATGCTGGTGAAGGGTTGTATACGGTCACACATACGTTCGCTGATGCGGCAACGTATTTCGTTACCGCGCATGCAACAGCAAGAGGGATGCACAATATGCCGACTCTTGAGTTAGACGTATCCGAATGAATGTCTAGATCTGACGCATGAAGAGGGATCGCTCGCGCAAGCGCATAGGCTTGCCGTCCAGCGGTCCCTTTTTACTTGCGGGATACGGAATTGCCCCTAGTCATGAAAGCGGTTGCGATGTACAATAGAGCCTAATAAGGAAAGGAGTAAGATGCAGTATGGGGAAGACCAAGCATACAGGTCCGGTCCGATTGCCGAAGAGACCCGATCCTTCACTATGGGCAGGGGTTATGCCGTTCGGATTGGGCAAGACGAAGCCGCGCCATCTTCGTGATACTGCGAAGGCAGCTTGGCATAATCGAGATCGCTTGGCATACGCTTACCGTATTTTGTCCAAAGGCGTGTGTGATGGATGCGCGCTAGGCGTGGCGGGGTTGCAAGACCAGACGCTGAAAGGACCGCATCTGTGTACGACGCGCTTGAACGTACTCCGCTTGAATACGATGCCGGAGATGGGGGGAGAGTGGGTTCACGCAGACATCGAGCAGCTGCAGAAGCTGAGCAGCGCGGAGCTGCGTGAGCTTGGGCGCATTCCGTATCCGTTGCAGCGCAAAGCTGGGGAGCGAAAGTTCACCAGAATCAGTTGGGATGAAGCGATGAATCGCATTGCAGAGGCTATTCGTACGTTCGGACCGAAGCGCACAGCGATGTATTTGACTGCGCGCGGGATCACGAACGAATCTTACTATACAGCTGCCAAGGCAGCAAGGTTGATCGGAACGAATCATATCGACAACGCTTCGCGTATTTGCCATGCTCCGTCCAAGACAGCGCTCAAGCGCTCTGTAGGCATTGCCGCATCGAGCTGTTCCTACAAGGATTGGATCGGTACCGATGTGCTCGTATTCTGGGGAAGCGTCGCCGCGAACAATCAGCCGGTATCTACGAAATATATGTACGCAGCTAAGCGCAAAGGTACGAAGATCATTGTCATCAACCCGTATAAAGAACCGGCGATGGACAATTATTGGGTGCCGTCGATTCCTGAATCTGCGCTGTTCGGAACGAAGCTTGCAGACGACTTCTATCAAGTGAACATCGGCGGCGATATTGCGCTAATGAACGGGATTATGAAGCGGTGGTTCGAGATGGAACAAGCCGAAACAGGTTCCGCCATCGATTGGTCATTCGTAGAGGAGCATGTTGAAGGGGTGGAATCCCTTCGCGAGCATCTAGCTCAGCAGGATTGGGCATTACTCGAACAGTCATCCGGCGTAAGCCGGGCGCGCATACATGAACTGGCGCAATTACTTGCACACGCTCGTTCAGCGGTGTTCATCTGGAGTATGGGGCTGACCCAGCACCACTTCGGTACAGACAATATATCGCAAGTGGCGAACCTCGCTCTGCTGCGCGGGTTTCTCGGGAGGGAGCATTGCGGTCTGATGCCGATTCGCGGTCATAGTGGCGTGCAAGGCGCTGGTGAGATGGGGGCAGATCCCTACGCGTTGCCTGGCGGAGATAGTACAGCGGACAATCGCGATCGATTGGCGCAGTTATGGGGATTTGAGCTACCGGAGTGGCAAGGGCTGCCGATCGGGACTAGCCTGGAGCATGCACTGCTGCCGGATGAAGATGAGCACAAGCTGCAGGTGCTGTATACGTCTGGCGGCAATTTCCTCGAGACGATGCCGAACCCGGCATTTGCACGCACATGTCTGGAGCAGGTGAGCTTGCGTGTGCATCAAGATATCGTCTTCAATCAATCTACCTTGGTAGAGGCTAGAGAGGATGTTATAGTACTTCCAGCGATGACGCGTTATGAACAGCCCGGCGGAGGAACCTCTACTTCTACGGAACGAATGGTATACTTCTCTCCAGAGATTCCAGGGCCTCGCGTGCAGGAAGCGCGCGCCGAATGGGAAATTTACGTAGATCTCGCGTCACGTGTCGTACCGGAGAAGGCTCATCTGATTCAATTCGCGAATGCGCAGGAAATCCGGGATGAAATCGCTCGCTCGGTTCCGTATTATGACGGCATTCAGCACTTGAAGAAGGCGGGCGATGTGTTTCAGTGGGGCGGCGCTTGGTTGTGCGAGGATGGCGTCTGCCCGACTCCAACGGGTAAGGGGCAGCTAATACCCGTTGCGTTACCGGAGCTGCGCAAGCCGGAAGGGGAGTTCTATGTGACAACTCGCCGCGGCAAGCAGTTCAACTCGATGATCTATGGAGAGAAGGACCCGTTCAACGATGCGGACCGCTACGATATTCTCATGCATAAGCGTGATGCGCGTCAGCTAGGTGTAGAGGATGGAACGTCGGTCGTGCTGGACAATGCTAACGGTTCATTCCAAGGGAAGGTGAAGCTTGCCGATGTGAAGCCGGGCAATTTGCAAGTGCATTGGCCTGAAGGCAATTGTCTGATGCCGAATGGGGTATTCGAGCGATTCGCAGCAATTCCGGAATATAATACGTCTGTGAAGCTGCGCTTGTGCGAGGAGAGCGAAGCTAATGCATGACGAACGAAACGTGAATAAGGAAGCAGGCCAGGAAGAACGGTATGAACAAGGGCTGAAGAGCTGGTCGGCAGTAAGATGGTCTGGAGCTGGCAGCGCCAACGTCTCGGAGGTCATTGCTGAGGAAATGCCGCTCACGATCCATGTGAACGGGCAGGAATTTGCCACAGTGCTGTGCAGTCCGGTAGGATTAGAGCCGCTCGTATACGGCTTTCTTGCTTCTGAAGGCTTGATTCGCACAGCAGATGAAGTCAAGCAAGTACGTATCGATCGGTTACGGGGCATAGCAGATGTGACGCTGTACGCTGCGTTATCGCCCGATGCTGCGTCATCGACGAAGCGATTTATCGGTTCGTGCTGCGGCAAGAGCCGTGAGTTTTACTTCCAACACGATGCTCGGACGGCCAAGACGTACACCCGTACTTTACGCATCTCTGCCGAAGCGTGCTATCGGCTAATCGATTGGCTGCATACGAATTCCGACGGCTTCGCCATGAGCGGAGGGCTGCACAATGCGGGACTGTGCACAGTCGGCGAAGGACTGTTCACCCATTGCGATATTGGCCGTCATAATGCGTTGGACAAATTATACGGCACATGCTTACTCGAGCGAATTCCAGTTGGAGACAAAGTGATCGTATTCAGCGGAAGATTGTCTTCTGAGGTTATCTTGAAGGCAGCCAAGATTGGTGTCGGCGCTATCATCACGAAGTCTGCTCCTACAGACCTGGCCTTGCGTCTCGCTGATGATTTGGGCATAACTGCTGTTGGTTTTGCCCGAAGCGGCAAGATGAATGTGTATACGCATCATTCGCGGATTGTTTCCAATCAGGACATGGTGAAATAAATGATTGCCACACTGATCTGATCGTGATACAGTGATAGTCATACAAGTGCATATTCGCTTGGGAAGCGCCTGACACAACCGTCAGGCTGCAAGAAGGGAAACCGGTGAGAATCCGGTGCAGCCCCCCGCTACTGTAAGCGCGGATGAAATTGTCGCAAGCCACTGGCCGATAACGCCGGGAAGGGACAAGAGTAAGAGGAAGCGCGAAGCCAGGAGACCTGCTTATCAAGCGTCAGCAAACCGATTCTTCGGGTGGGAAGAAGGAAGGTGTTCACAGTCGTACAATTCTTGCAGCACATGTTACGTGCATGCAGGTCCAAGGTGCATACTGCGGCCTCTGTCCCTCGTTGACGGAGGCTTTTTTTGGTTGGTTGAACTTGAGCGTGAAGTGTATGATGAAAGGGGAAAGCTGAGTGAATACAGAGAAGGAAGCATTGCGCAGAGGGATGACGTTGACATATACGGGCAACGGCAAAGGGAAGACGACCGCTGCAGTCGGACTAGCTGTCCGCGCAGCAGGTCGAGGCATGAAGGTTCGCATGATTCAATTTATTAAATCACCGGAACGTACATATGGAGAGAAGCTGGCACTGGTTAAGCTCGGCATTGATGTGCTGCCAATGGGTGTAGGGTTTACTTGGCGCAAGACACCGGATGAGCATCGGCAGGCGTTGCAGGCTGCTTGGCAGGAAGCGCAGCGAACGGTCATGAGCGGTGCATATGATCTGGTCATCTGGGATGAGATTCACAATGCGCTCGCGATTGACCGCTTCCCGATCGCGGATGTGCTGCCGATCGAAGAAGTGTTAACTGTAATCCGCAGTCGTCCTTCCCATGTTCACCTTGTCATGACTGGGCGGAATGCTCATAGCGATGTGAGGGCCGCCTCCGATCTCGTATCGGTCATTGAGCCTGAGAAGCATTATTATGAAGAAGGAGTTCAAGCTATACGAGGGCTGGAATTTTAGGAAGGATGAGCACGCTGGTGAAGGAGAGCAACATAGCGTACAGCAACACCGCTCCAAGAGCGCTGCCGCTCATGGTTCAAGGGACGCATTCCGATGTCGGCAAGAGCGTGTTAGTAGCTGGCTTGTGTCGGTTATTTGCAAGGAAGGGCTTGCGAACGGCACCGTATAAGTCGCAAAATATGGCATTGAATTCTTATGTAACAGCAGACGGCAAGGAGATCGGAAGAGCGCAAGGGGTACAAGCCGAGGCCGCGGGGATCGAAGCGACGACGGATATGAATCCGATTCTGATTAAGCCGAGCGGCGATATGGAGTCCCAGATTATTGTCCACGGCGTTCCGCGTAATCATATGCGTGCGGGACAATATCGCGACCAATTCTATGAGGAAGGGTTGCGAATTGTTACGGAAGCCTATGAGCGGTTAGCTGTGCAATACGAGCGTATTGTCATAGAGGGAGCGGGTTCGCCTGCTGAGATTAATCTGAACGACCGCGAGCTCGTTAACATGCGCATCGCAAGAATGGCAGGCGCGCCCGTTCTATTAGTCGGCGATATCGATCGCGGAGGTGTATTCGCGAGTCTGGTCGGCACCCTTCAGTTGCTGGAGCCGGACGAACGGGAGCGGGTGGCCGGCTTCATTATTAATAAGTTTCGAGGAGACGTACGTCTGCTGGAGCCTGGATTGGACTGGCTGGAAAGCTACACAGGCAAGCCGGTGCTAGGCGTTGTTCCGCATCTGGACGGCATTGGTATTGAATCAGAGGATTCCGTGGCGTTAGACCGCTACAGTCGTGTTCCACAAGCGGACAAGCCGATTCAAATCGCGATCATTCGGCTTCCGTCTATTTCGAACTTTACAGATTTCGATCCGTTGCTGGAGGAGCCGGATTGCCATGTTCGCTTGGTAGAGACAGCAGCACAGCTTGGCGAACCTGATGTTATTATGTTGCCTGGCAGCAAAAATACGATTCGCGACCTGCGGTACTTACAGGAGAGCGGACTGTTCCAAGCAATCGAACGCTGCCGTAAGTATGTGAATCCGTGGCTGATTGGGATATGCGGCGGGTTTCAAATGATGGGCTGCACGGTAGCGGATGAAGACAACGTTGAATCTGTAGAAGGGAGCCGCGCTGGCTTCGGTTGGTTTGCCATGCATACAAGCTGGCAACGGGACAAGGTTACGGTTCGGGCAGAAGGCGAAGTCAGACTCGGGCATGAATCTTTCCCCGTTCACGGGTATGAGATTCATCATGGCTGGACGCAGTACAGGGAAGGTGCCCCCTTCAGTCAGTTAAGAAGAATGAATCCTCAGCACGCGCCTTCGCCTGCAGTTCGCGATGGCATACTGGATGAGCAGCAGAAGCTGCTCGGCACTTATTTACACGGCGTGTTTCATAACGATGCCTTCCGTGCAGCATGGCTGAACAGAATAAGGGAATCGAAAGGACTCCAACCGATACACGATCGACCAAGCTCGACTGCGCTTAGAGAGGACGCTTATGATCGATTAGCCGACGTGCTTGAAGAGCAGTTGGATATGGAGAGAATCGAGCAGATATTAGCAGCAGGAGCTGCTAGCAGGTATTCGAATTAAAGGAGCTGGAGAGATCGAATGGAACAAGCAGTGAATAAGCTTACAGACATTTGTGCGCGAATTAGCAGCCTCAATCCGGAGAGTGCTAAGCTAGCGAGGCAGCGCCTGGACCGACTTACGAAGCCGCCGGGAAGCTTGGGACGATTAGAGGATGTCGTCCTGCAGCTGGCGGGAATAACGGGGCAGCCATTGCCACAAGTATTTCCTCCCGGCATTGCCGTATTCGCCGGTGATCATGGGATCGTAGCCGAAGGGGTGTCTGCATTTCCGCAGGAAGTGACCGGGCAGATGGTTCGCAACTTTGTAGCAGGCGGTGCAGCAATTAATGTTTTTGCCCGTCAGCATAGCGCCTTGCTGGAAGTTGTAGATGTCGGAACGGCGGCGGATTTGTCAGACGTGCAAGGCATTCAGCATCGTCGGGTAAGGGAAGGAACCGGCAATATGCTGCAAGAGGATGCGATGAGCCGGCAACAAGCGATCGAAGCGATCGAAGCAGGGATAGAAAGCGCAAATAAGCTAATCCAAGCCGGTGCTCGTTGTATCATTCCCGGAGAGATGGGCATCGGGAATACGACTAGCAGCACAGCGATTACTGCGGTTATAACAGGCCGCTCGGTAGAGCAATTAACCGGTACGGGGACAGGTATTTCTGCAGAGGCGAAGAAGCATAAAGCTGCATTGATTCAACGCGCAATTGAAGAGCGGAAGCCGAATGCTGAGGACGCGCTTGATGTATTGTGCAAGGTAGGCGGGCTGGAGATTGCTGCTATGACTGGCGCTATACTAGCAGCTGCGGCACATCGCGTTCCCGTGCTGCTGGACGGATTCATATGCGGTGCGGCCACGATGCTGGCCGTACGGCTGGCTGGCGGTGTGCGCGACTATTTGATCGCAGGACACCGTTCGCAGGAGCCGGGACATCAAGCAGTATTGGACTGGCTTGAGCTTGAGCCCTTGCTCGATATGAATCTTAGACTTGGAGAAGGAAGCGGTGCGGCTGTAGCATTCCCGTTGCTGGAATCAGCTGTTCGTATGCTTGCAGAGATGGCTACCTTCGACAGCGCCGGCGTATCGGACGCAGAGGCAGGTAGTTAGAGACAGGTCGGGCAGGATGGTTGAACGGCATCTTATCTGGTAGATAGAAGGTACACATTTAGACAATACAACGAAGGATGGATGAACATGCAGAAGAATTGGATGAAGTTGGGAGTAAGCTTACTGACGCTTATTATGATCATTGGCGTGCTGGCTGGATGCAGTACGAACAGCGGCAATGCAGGCAATGTCCCATTGAACGATAACGGGAACAGCGCTGTCGAGAAGCAGGAACCTGCTGGACAGGAATCAGCTGGGGATATGCAATCGATTGAAGCATTCCCTGCGGTATTCATAGATGGCAGCGGTGAAGAAATTACAATTGAGGAGCAACCAGAGACGATCGTATCCTTGTTAGCGAGCAATACGGAAATTGCGTATGCGCTTGGACTTGGTGAGAAGATTATAGGTGTGTCAGATTTCTGCAACTATCCAACAGCTGTGGAAGAGAAGGAGAAGCTCGGTGGTCAAGATATGAATGTGGAGCGGATCCTTGAGCTGCAGCCGGACATGGCGCTCGTCTCACAATTCCATTACAATTCTCATGCGGATATATTGGAGACGTTTCGAATGGCAGGTATCGATGTCGTGGTAGCCGGGGATGCGAAGTCGTTCGAAGACGCTTACGAGACGATTCGTATGTTCGGTCAAGCTACAGGCACGCTGGATAAGGCGGAGGTAATTGTCGCGAATATGAAGGAACGTCTGGCTGAGGTAGTGCAACGGACGAAAGATGTAAGTGAACCGAAGCGTATTTGGGTTGAGGTATCGCCTGCGCCGGATATTTTTACAACAGGTCAGAACACATTCTTGCATGAGATGATCGAGACGATCAACGCTGTGAATGTAGCAGGTGATCAGACAGGATGGGTCAAAATGACAGAGGAAGAAATTGTAACGCTCATGCCGGATGTCATCGTTACGACTTACGGCTACTATGTAGACAATCCAGCTGATGGTGTCTATGCAAGAGAAGGATGGGCGAACATACCGGCCGTCTTGAATGAGCAAATATATGATGTAGACAGTGACAAAGTTACGCGCCCTGGACCTCGTCTTATTGACGGTGTCGAAGAGCTTGCTCGGGTTATATATCCGGAGCAGTTCACTCCTTGAGGCAGACGAAGATGAACAGAAAGGTATGGCTATGGTATATTTTCGCAGGAGGGATTGCCGTCGGCGCGTCTCTCCTTGGCTTGCTGGCTAGCAGTGTCATGGTTTCGCCTGAAACAGTATTTGCGATTCTAGCCAAGCATGTGCTTCGATGGACCTGGCAGGCCGATATTCCGATCAGTCTAGATTTGATTATCTGGAATATTCGCGCGCCGCGTGTCGTGCTTGGCTTGCTGATCGGCGCTTCTCTATCTCTCGCTGGAGCAGCGTTCCAGGGATTGCTGCGCAATCCGCTGGCAGATCCATATATTATTGGCGTTTCATCGGGCGCATCATTAGGGGCCGTTATCGTTCTGTTTTTTCAGTTTTCCTTATGGGGGCTAGGCGCGTTCACACTGCCGATAACGGCCATAATCGGCGGATTTGTCGCCTTGGTGCTCGTCTTCGGCATGACACACCTGTCCAGTCGGAGCTTAGCTGTGGAGACGATTATTTTATCCGGTGTCATTATGACGTCCTTCATGAGTGCGATCGTATCCTTAATCATTGCGCTAAGTCAGCGGGAGGATATGAGTCAAATCTTGTACTGGCTCATGGGCAATGTCGGCATGCGGGGATGGAGCTATGTGCAGCTGCTACTGCCATTCGCACTCGTAGGCGCCTTGCTGCTGCTCATACATGTCCGGGAGCTGAATGCACTCGCGCTAGGCGAATCTTCGGCTGAGCACTTGGGCGTTAACGTAAGAAGGAAGAAAGCGCTTATTTTGATAGGGGCGTCGTTATTGACAGGTGCTTCCGTTGCAGTTTCCGGTGCGATTGGCTTCGTCGGACTTGTGATCCCTCATCTGGTACGGCTTGTTACGGGACCCGATCACCGCCATGTATTGCCGTTGTCTATGTTGATAGGGGGCGCCTACCTAGTATTAGCAGACTTGCTCGCACGCACCGTTATATCGCCAAGAGAGCTGCCGATCGGTGTCATAACGGCGTTAATCGGCGCACCGGTGTTTGCTTTCTTGCTTATTCGACAGCAGGCTGGAAGGAGGGGACGCGGATGATCCGTCTAACAGGAATATCTGGAGGCTATGACACAGACCGACCAATCGTTCATGACGTATCGATATTTGCTGATGCTGGCACATTCTTCGCACTGCTTGGACCGAATGGAAGCGGCAAATCGACCTTGTTCAAGCTCATGACAGGTGTGCTGAAATCAACTTCCGGCACGATTGCACTGAACGGCTCTCCGCTGTCCGACTACTCATCGATAGAGCGAGCGCGGCTGATTGCTGTACTGGCGCAGGAGGAGCAGGTTGCCTTCGACTTCACTGTTGAGGAGATCGTTATGCTTGGCCGCTATCCGCATCAGACAGGACTGCTGAAATCTGCATCGCGTACAGATTCAGCTGCGGTAGAGGAAGCGATGCGCACGACGAACGTGCTTCCTTACCGCTACCGCTCCTTCCGCGAGCTTAGCGGAGGTGAGAAGCAACGTGTGCTGCTGGCGAAAGCGCTGGCACAGGAACCGAAGCTGCTGCTGCTGGACGAGCCGACGAATCATCTTGATGTTCGCCATACTTATGAGATGCTCGATCTGCTGCGCGCGAAGCAGCGCAAGGATGGACTGACAGTTGTAGCGATTCTGCACGATCTGAATGTAGCGGCCCTGTACGCAGATCGAGTAGCGCTGCTTCGCGAAGGACGTATCGTAGAGCAAGGGGATGTCAGCGTGCTGCGGGACGGTTCTTCGATCGAACGGGTATACGGTGTGCGTGCGATTGCGCAGTATCATCCGTTGTTGCCCAAGCCGCAGTGGTTCATGACGCCAAAACCCGACACGGATGTCCCGAAGCTTGCGCCATTCGGCGAATCGTACAGATTAACTCAGAACGATCGGCTCATTCATCTCATGTTCGAGCGACCGCTTCGTACGATCTCGAACGGCGTGAATGGTGAAGGATTGCAATGGATTCGTCATTTTTGCAACTTTCATGTGGACAAGGATTACCATTGCCCGGACCCTGTAGCGGATATTCGCAGCTGGATGGAGGAGTTGGGCATTCCGTTCGAGCAGGCTGTCGGTATGATGACAGCTGTGAAGCTGAATGATATGGCTGTCGTCGAAGACGAGACAGGTCCATATAAAGTGTTGGCAGTAGTTACAGCAGGCGTAACGAATGCAGTCGACATTGCCAATGATCGCATGCCTGAACCTGTTACGACTCCAGGTACCATTAATACGATGGTCTTCACAGATGCGCATTTGACTGACGGCGCTTTAGTGAACGCCTGCCTGACCGTCACCGAAGCGAAGGTTAAGGCATTGTTGGACATGGACGTGTGCGATCCCAACTCGCATACGATTGCAACCGGCACATCAACAGACAGCTTGCTTATTGCCGCAACGCAGCAGGGGGAGCCGACACCGTATGCAGGCTCGGGCACGATGATTGGGAAGCTGCTTGGCCGAACGGCGTATCGGGCAACCCGGATTGCGTTGGAGCAATACCTCAGGCGTACACTTAGTTAATGTGTTGATCACAGCTTAATCGTGGATAACAATGAAGGAGGCATATGCCTCCTTCATTGTGTGCGTGATGATAGGAAAGGAGTATGCAGCTTGTATGGTTATTTTGTCGGAGAATCCTACTTAGCCAATGCTGGAGCCGCAATCGGTGCGGCCGGAACGATGCTGCTCTTGCTCGGCGGAGCCGCTGTGTTGGATTTGCTGATTGGCGATCCGCGCCGCATGCCGCATCCAGTGGTCTATATGGGAAAGCTGATCGCATTCATGGAGTCACGCTGGAATCAAGGGACTGCAGTAAGCAAGCGAAGGTTGGGGCTAGCAATGGCAATTGTAGTGCCGGCAGCTGTGTTCCTGCTTAGCTGGTTCGTCGTGTTCGCTTGCTACCGGCTGTCAATCTGGACAGGCTTCGCGGCAGAAGTGCTGCTCATCTATAGTGCGATTGCGATGCGCGGCTTGGCTGACGCTGCCGAGCAAGTGCGGAAGCCGCTGACAGAAGGGAAGTTGTCCAGAGCAAGGCGAGCCTTGGCGATGATCGTGGGCAGAGATACAGATGACCTGCAACAACCAGATATTGTGCGCGGCACGATCGAAACAGTCGCAGAGAACACATCAGATGGCGTGATTGCTCCGTTGTTCTGGGCGATTATTGGCGGTGCGCCTGCTGCGATGGCCTATCGTGCGATCAATACGCTCGATTCTATGGTAGGCTATAAGAATGAGCGCTATATAGATTACGGACGCGCCTCCGCTAAGTTGGACGATGCTGTTAACTGGGTTCCGGCACGCATGACAGCAATATGTATGTGGCTTGGCGGTGTGCTGTTCGCATTGTGCACGGCAGGCAGGATGCAGCTTCGCCTCGGTCGCGCTTGGTCAATCGTGCTGCGCGATGCGCCTAAGCATCCGAGCCCGAACAGCGGCTGGCCGGAGGCGATGGCCGCTGCGCTGCTAGGCATTCAGCTCGGCGGCCGCAATACGTATCAGGGTGTCATATCCAACCGTGCGTTCATGGGTGAGCCTCTGAACCTGTGCACATCTGTGCATATACAGCGAACAGTTTGGCTCATGCATGGCGCTTGGCTCGTATTTCTCGTACTTGCTGCAAGCGTAGCAGGGCTAGTAGTTGGAACCTTATAGTCTGAACGAATACATAGTTGAATAATCGGCAAGTGCAGACAAGGCATCCTCTGCGCTTGTCCTGAGGAGGATGTATCTTGAAATGGCCGAAGCATGGCGGACAGCCGCAACGCATACGACAACTGTTCAGTCTATCTGAAGAACAGACATTGCTTGACTTCAGCGCCAATATTAATCCGCTTGGCCCTCCTGAAGCAGTCCGTCGCTTATGGCCGACCTTGCTGGAGCGCACCCTGACCTATCCGGATATGGACTATTCGGATGCTGTTGAGGCTATTGCCAGGCATAGTGGGGTGATGCCTGAACAGGTATTGTTGACGAACGGGGGGGCAGAGGCAATCTTCCTCGCTGCTCGGCTGTTGACAGGAGGGACGGCATTGGTCGTGCATCCGACGTTCGCCGAGTATGAGCAAGCATGCGCACATTACCGGGTTCATGTGCAATTGCTTATCGCTGATCCGGAGCAGCCGTTCCCGGAGGAGGAAGTAATGCAACGGATGGAAGCGGTCGATGGCATGTTCCTGTGCAGGCCGAACAATCCGGACGGTACGCTACTCCCAAGAGACAGCATCATTCGTATTCTGCAAAGCGCACTGCGCACGAACACCTTGTTGATCGTGGATGAGGCGTTTATCGATTTTGCCTTAGAGCCTTCAGCTTCACTCGCGCCCTTGCTGCATGAATATCCGAATCTGATTCTGACCCGTTCATTGACGAAGATGTATGCGTTACCTGGGCTTCGTATCGGCTACGCACTTGCCGGTACCGAGCATATTCAGGCGATGGCCGCGCAGCGGTTGCCGTGGAGTGTGAATACACCTGCTGCTCTGCTTACGCCAGAGCTGTTGAGGGATGAAGCATTCGCAATACGTACGAGACGATGGCTGCGCGAAGAGATTGCTTGGTTGAAGCCTCGTCTGCAGCAGATGCACTTCACGATGTCGGCGACGTGCACGAACTTTTACTTGCTTCGAGATTCAGTTGCACCGTCTGTGGACAAGCTCTATCCATTTCTACTGCAGGGTGGCATCCTTCCGCGTCATACGCATACATTCCCTGGGCTCAGAGGCGCTGCACTGCGTCTTGCTGTTCGTTCTCGTAATGAGAATGAGCGATTGCTGGAGCGTCTGGCGGCATGGCAGGCATCGGGTTCAGACGGTGCAGGAGTGAATAACCAATGATTGCCTTCATTACAGGCGGAGCGCGTTCGGGTAAGAGTGAGCTCGCAGAGCAATTGGCGTTGGAGTGGAGGACTCAAGCATCCTATGAAGCGCCAACAGTTCTATATATTGCAACGGCCGTGCGTACAGACGAAGAGATGGAAGAGCGCATCCATGCGCATCTCGAGCGGAGAGGATCGGTGTGGGAGACATGTGAGCTTCGGGCAGCCTCAGACCTGGTCAGCGTTCTGCAACGCTTGCAGCCGCAGCAGACAATTATGCTGGACTGCATGACGATATGGTTGAGCCGGATGCTGTTCGAGGAACGCATAGAGCCGTCCGATATTGATGCTTGCTGGAGCGAATGTCTGCAGCTTATTCATGAGCGGCAGCTAGCGGCTGTCATCGTGTCCAATGATTTGAATGAAGGCATGCCTGCGGGCGATGCGTGGACAAGTCTATACATCTATTGGTTAGAACAGCTGCACAGACAGACTATAGCGCATGCTGATCTTGCTATACAAGCTGTTGCAGGTATGCCGCTCGTCTGGAAAGGAGAGCTATGATCAAATTATCGCTGCAAGGTCTGCTCGTTGCCTTGCAATTCATCACCCGCTTGCCAATCCCGTATCGGGGTGAATGGTCGGCACGTGTACTGCGGGCTGCCTTGTTCGCTTATGTGCCAATCGGGCTGCTAATTGGCGGCATACTCGCAGCCGTCGCGGTATCTGGTTCTCTCTACTTGCCGCGTCTCGTACTGGATCTCACAATGCTCACTGTGTGGATCGGATTGACGGGAGGGCTTCATCTTGACGGCTGGATGGATGCGGCGGATGCTGCCGCATCGCAAGGCGATCTGGAACGTCGTCGTTCCATTATGAAGGACCCGCATGCGGGGAGCTTCGCTGTATTGGCGCTCGTCATGCTCTTGGGCTGGAAGCTCGTACTCATCGACACGCTGCTGCAAGCTGTACAGCAGTATGAACTTGGCTTGCAAGTGGCAATATGGCTGTTCGTCCCCGCTTCTGCCAGATTCGCTGCGCTCATTCTTATGCGAGCTGTGCAGCCATTCAAGCAGGAAGGGCTTGGCTGGCTATGGAGTCGACAAGCGACGGGCAGTGTGCTCATTGTCTCCAGCTTATGGCTGTTGCTGCTGCTAGTCTGGCAGCCTATTGTCCTGTATCCGCTTGCGGCAATGGGTCTGTTGCTAGTCTGGTATACAAGGTGGTGCAGGCGGCAATTCGGTGGAATGAACGGTGATCTTACCGGTGCGCTCATCGAGGGAACGGAGCTGGCTAGCTTGGCAGCGGCTGTCATTGGATTACTTATTCTAGGTTAAGTCATTATAAGGGAGGGGTTCAGATTGCTGATGATTGCCGGAGGCGCCTATGCAGGGAAGCGCCGCTACTTGCGCAGCCGCGAATCGCATGTGCATTGGCATAGCGCCTATGATGGGAAGCAATGGAGTGACTGGCAGACAGCATGGGAGCAGGCGATCGCAACATCGTCCATACTTGTACTGGAAGGTTTGGAACTATGGATCGCTGAGGCATTGAAGCAAGGACATTCAGCTGATGCCGTGCGCAAGGAATACCGAGCTGTGCTTCACGAGCTTAAGCAACTGGAAGATGTAAGGCGAGAAGAAGCGAATGATTCCGCATCGCACGACCATCACGTCGCCATACTGATGCTGGAGATGGGACGAGGGATCGTCCCGATGCAAGCGAATGAGCGAGCGTTACGGGATACGGCAGGCTGGCTTCAGCAGGATGCAGCCAGCCTCAGCAGTGAAGCCGTATATATATGGCACGGATTACCCCGTGTGATGAAGCAGACTCTCGTCAATCCCGAGCTCGACTAACAGCGGATCACGCCCATCGAACGGCGGATATACGTCTGGATGCAGCTGAGCGGCTGCTTTGGCCAAGCCTGTCAGCAAGCGCGGTGACGGCCGGCAGAACAACGGCTCGTCCAACACATAGATGCGCTGATTGCGAATGGCCGATATGGCTTGCGCTTGATCCCGCGCGATGACGATTTCAGGTGATACCTTGTCCTGATGCACACCTACCCATACGAGATGAATGATGTCCGGATTCCGTTTGATAACTTCCTCCCATGTCGTCTTGACACTCGCTTCCGCATGATCGGCGAACACATTCTCCGCACCTGCAAGCTCACTTATTTCGGTCAGCCAATTCCCGCCTCCGGGGGTGAACACCGGCTTCGGCCACCATTCCCAATATATCTTCGGACGGTCGCTAACCGCGCATGCCAGTTTCTGGTATCGGTTGATCAGCCGATCGAACGCCTCTACGGCAAGCTTAGCGCGATCCATTACGCCCAAATCCTCTCCTACCGCCAGCAGATTGCTGCGAATCTCTTGCAGTGATTTCGGATGGTACACCTTGTGGGTCAGACCTCTTGCTTGCAATCCTTCAATATTGCGCTCCATGCCAGGTACAGACAGCGAGGCCAGAATGTAATCAGGCTTAGCAGCTTCGAGTCGATCGAGATCGATAGACATATCTGAGCCGAGCCGTACGGCATCCTGTCTCACTGCGGGCCAGTCGGAATAGTCGTCAAGCGCGACAATACGATCTTGCAGCCCTAAATAAGTCAATAGTTCGGTGTTGCTTGGACATAAGGAAGCAATGCGCATATGTCATGAACACAACCTTTCTGCTCATATGATTCTTCTATTCTAGCACATCGCTTCAACTAGGGTATGCATAGGAAGTGTGTGATGTTCTCATACTTGTGTGCAAGAAGTATCTTCACAGGCTGATTGCAACATGCTCTTTTGCGCACATCCGAACTGGTGTACAATACGATCAGGGACTAGTTCCAGTGACAGGAGTTGAATAGATGCTAGTAATCAAGCAACTGCATAAGAGCTATGAGAATAAGCCGATATTGAAGGGGATTGATTTCGCTGTAGCCGAAGGGGAGTTTATATGCCTGATCGGTGCAAGCGGCAGCGGCAAGACGACATTGTTCCGTTGTCTGGCCTTGCAGGAGCGCTGGGATCGCGGTCAGTACTTGTACAAGGGCAATGATCTTGTTAAGCTGAACCCGCTTGCCCGCTGGTGGCAGCGCAGAGACTGGGCGTACATAGAAGAGAAGGCTGTCATGAATCCGAACAAAACCGCGCTGCAGAACATTCTTGCTAGCCGGACGAAGTATATCCCGTTCTGGCGCAGACTGATCGGCAAGCCAGGTGTGGATGAGCACGTATTCGCTATGGATTACTTGGAGAAGGTCGGTCTGCTCGAGCAAGCGAAGCGGAAAACCGGAAAGCTGAGCGGCGGTGAGAAGCAGCGAGTAGCGATCGCCAAATCACTCGTGCAAGGCGCACAAATTGTATTCACAGATGAGCCGGTGTCGGGACTGGATCCGCGTTCTGCTGAACGCGTCATGCAGGATTTGAAACGGATGAATGAACAACAGAAGGTGACCGTACTATGTATCATGCATCAGGTGGATCTTGCAGAGAAGTTCGCTGATCGCATATTGGGAATGGCGGATGGCAAGATCGTACTGGATGTGCGCGGCAGAAGGTTAACGGGTCATGAGAAACGATCTGTAATCGGCATAGAATGATGGAAGCGCAAGGTGATGTGAAGGAGGATATATAGATGCTGGCTCATACACCGCTTGTGTTCGCCCATCGCGGCGCATCTGCTGATGCGCCGGAGAATACGATGGCTGCATTCCGGCTTGCGGCAGAACAAGGAGCTGACGGATTGGAGCTCGATGTCCACATGAGCCGTGACGGTCAATTGGTCGTCATTCACGATGAGACATTGCAGCGGACAACACGCGCAAGCGGACTCGTCGTGCAGCGGACAGCGGCCGAGCTGAGCAGTGTGGATGCCGGCAAGCGATTTCCCGCATACAAGGGAGAGCCGGTTCCGAAGCTCGAGGAAGTGTTGGAGCTTGTCAGAGATGCCGGCTTACAGGTGAATATTGAGCTGAAGAGCGGACGAACACCCTACCTTGGCATGGAGAAAGAAGCTGTCAGGCTCGTTCGCCGATTCGGACTGGAATCGTGTACGGTGTTCTCCTCATTCGCCCACACAAGGTTGAGTAAGCTGAAGGAACTCGCACCAGAGATTGAAACAGCCGTATTGTTCAAGCACAGCATCCCGAATCTGTCGGCATACGTTCGTTCGCTTGGCGCCGGTTCGCTTCATCCGCACTATCGTATTGTTACGCCGGACCTGATCGAAACTGCGCGTCAGTTAGGCTTGTCGGTCCGACCGTACACAGTAGACAAACCGAAAGTTATGCAACGCATGGCAGAGCTTGGCGCAGATGCGCTGATTACGAATGTGCCTGCTGTTATGCGAAGAGTTATAGGCGTATAATGATGTGACAGGAACAGGAGGGAATGAAGTGACGTTGCAAGCTGAGCATCATGCAGAGAAAGTTATTGAAGTAGATCGACTAATGAAGTCCTATGGTTCGTTCCAAGCGGTGAACGGGGTTTCCTTCACGGTAAGAAAAGGTGAAATCTTCGGACTTCTCGGTCCGAATGGCGCAGGCAAAACAACGACGATGGAGATGATCGAAGGGCTGCGCAAGCCGGACAGCGGCTCAGCAGTCGTGGCTGGCTATGATACGAGGACGCAGCTCAATGAGGTGAAGAGTGTAATTGGCGTGCAGCTGCAATCTACATCCTTGTTCGAGCTGCTGAAGGTGAAGGAAATTATGCGTATGTACGCGAGCTTCTTCAAGCATACATTGCCTATCGAGCCATTGCTGGAACGCATGATTCTAACGGAGAAGTCGAACAGTCGGATTAAGAACTTATCGGGCGGTCAGAAGCAACGGCTAGCTATTGCGCTTGCCTTGTTGAATGATCCGCAAGTTATTTTCCTCGATGAACCGACGACAGGTCTCGATCCGCAGGCCCGCAGGACGTTGTGGGACATTGTGCTTGGATTGAAGGAGCAAGGCAGAACGATTGTGCTTAGTACGCATTATATGGATGAAGCGCACGTATTGTGCGACCGTATTTGTTTAATGGATCAAGGGCAGGTCATTGCGCTGGATACGCCTGCTGCACTCGTGCGCAGCTTGCAATCGGAAAGCGCGATTGAATTTCGATTGGCTGACGAGAATGGCTTCGCGCTAACGGCCGCGATAGAGGATGCGGATAAGCAGCAGCTGTCCGCATGGTTGAGTGGTGTGAGCGGTGTGAAGCAGGTGGATTTCCGCAAGGATACGATCGTGTTGTACACCGACAATCTGCAGGAAGCACTCATCGGGTTTATTCGTGAGTCGAGCGAGCGCAAGCTAAGCTTCTCAGACTTGCAGACGAGGACTTCTTCGTTGGAGGATGTATTTATTCATATGACAGGAAGGAGCCTGCGGGAAGCATGAAAGCCTATTTGCAATTAACTTGGTCGCAATTACTCGTATTCTCACGCAATCGCGCAGTTATTTTTTTCAGTTTAATATTTCCGATCTTTCTGATGCTTGCTTTAGGATCTTTTCTCGGTGCGGGTGGGAGCGTGCAGGTGCAAGGTTATGTCGTGGATGAAGACGGCACGCCGGCTTCCGCAGCATTAGCGGAGGAGCTTCTCGGTCATAGCTTGTTGCAAGTGGAGCTGAATGGGCAGCTGAGCGAAGCAGAGGAGCTTGTTCGTCAAGACGAAGGCGATCTGATTGTGATCATCCCGGCTGGATATGGGGCAGAGCTAGCGAAGGGAACAGCGTCAGAAGCCCGCGTGCAGGTGCTGTACGATGATACGAGCAGTAATGCGCAGAGCTTGGGCGTGCAGGCAGTTCAGCAAGCGGCAGACACTGTCAGCAAGCAGGAGGTTGATTATACGCCAGTCATATCCGTCGCAGCGGACGGGATGGAAGGGCTCGATCTTCGTTATGTGGATTTTCTAGTGCCCGGTATCGTTGCGATGATGATTATGAATGCGAATTTGAACGGTGTGGCAGGTCAAATCTCAGCTTGGCGCGAACGCGGTATATTGCGGCGGATGCAAAGCACGACGTTGAAGCCATGGCAATTTATTGCCGGTCAAATTACGGCGCGGCTGCTGCTTAACGGCTCCCAAGCGCTGATCGTGCTGTTGGTCGGGTTTCTCGTATTTGACACACAGGTGAACGGCAATTGGTTAGAGCTGATTTTGTTCGTTATATTGGGCACATTGACGTTCATGGCGATCGGATTTATAATCGCGGGCTTGGCCAAAAATCCGGAAAGCGCAGGTCCGATTGCCGGGTTCATCTCATTCCCGCTCTTGTTCCTTGGCGGCATTTTCTTCCCGATTAGCAATATGCCCGGATGGCTGCAGCCGGTCGTAGAGCTTATTCCAATCGCTCACTTGACTACCGCAATGCGTGAAGTGATGAATATCGGCAGCGGCTTGGCGACACTGTGGCCAGAAGCGCTGCTGCTGACCAGCTGGATGACGGTGGCGTTCATTATCGCCAGTCTGACCTTCAAATGGGAGTAAATGATTCCAGTCCACACTCCGATATAGAAGTTATAGCATAACGGAGGAGGAAGCCGTGTGGAAACTGGCAATCAACCAGTGGAGCCGCGTACCGGTCTGCCGGAGCCTGCGGGTGAGGATGAGCTGCAGTTCTGGAAGAAATATTTGGTCGAGCACCCGGACAGCAAGATGGCATGGTATTTGCTTGGCAAAGCCTATGATCGCCAGCAGCAGCCTGGCAAGGCGAACTATTGTTATGTACAGGCAGGCGACGTGTACCGTGCGTACGAGAAGAAGTCGATCGCCATGGACGCAGAGTCTGAACAAGTAGAAGTAGTACAATTGGATCAACGAGTCGAACCGACTGGACGCTCTGGTAAGTCTAGGCGGACCGTTGTGAGCGTGATAGTATTTGTCGTACTGCTGTCGTTCCTCGCAGCAAGCGCAGTGCGTGATGCATCATTCCCTGGTGAGACCGATCCGCCCGGCATAGAAGATGCGCAGCAGCCGACAGACGAGGATGAGCAATCTGGGGCTGATGAGACGCCTGTATGGATCGATCCGTCAGATGATGTGGAGAAGGAGCTGCCAACGCCGCCAGTGGTGCGGCAAACAGGATGGTCGGTGCAATATATGGACAGCGATCGTTCGCAGGATGAGCAATTTCGGGCAGATGCTGCGGCAGCAGTGGGCGGCATGCTTGTTCATTCCGATAACTCGTCCCAAGAGAATTACCTAGTTCATGCCGGATCTATAGCGGCAGGGAATCGGCAATGGATCGAATGGCGCAACGGGATGAATGTGCTAGTAGCGATCGATAAGCCTGCTAGATCGGGTGTAAGTCGTGTACACCATTATGATGAATGGCTGTGTGAATGTTCGCCGACAGCTACACCTGCACGAATTACTGAGGCTGTGCTTGATTGGCAGGCGGCACAAGAAGAGCTGTTAGTTGCCATGTCTGCTGCGGAACATTATCGGCAACGCAATGGAGGGACTCTTGAGAACCCGCAACAGTTGACTGCGGATTATCCGCGCAACGCATTATCCGGTTTGACTGCTCTGATGGCAGACGAATTAGATCAATCACAGCCAGTTAGAATGGATGATACACCACAGTTATCTTATTTTCCATACAAAGCGCTTCTGCAATTCCCGACTATGACGGATGAACCTTCCGATCCGGACGGATTACCGGATGTGTCGCTCGTGACAGGAACGCAAGGAGTAGAGGATGATGAAGCGGGTCTTATATGGGATCAGCCGCTTGAGATTATCGTCGATACGTCTACACATAAGCTCGCAGTGGTGAGCGGTTCCGTGATGCTCCGTAATTATTCGGTCGGACTCGGCGGCGAGCGGACACCGCACGGTGAATTTACGATAAGCGAGAAGGTGCGCAATCCGAACGGCCGGGATGACGGCGACTTCGGCAGCAGAGGTATGACGCTCTCCGACACATTGTACGCGATACATGGGACGAATGAGCCGGAGAGCATCGGCAAGGATGAATCACTTGGTTGTGTAAGGATGACGAAGGAAGATGTGGAAGAGCTGTTCGACATGGTTCCGTTAGGTACGAAAGTGACGATAACCGATAACGTACTGCCCGATCACGAGATCGTTCCTGTTGAGCGATTCGGACTTCCTTCTGAAGCGCAAGAGACGAATGATGCTAAGGTTTACAAGTGGTTGTGATTGTAGGAGCATGATTGAAAAGACGCCTCCTGTGATGCTGTTGCAATCAGTATCCGTCCTAAGGGAGGCCTCTTTTCATTTCCCCTCGCATATTCGTCTTGGTCATTATATCGTTCAATCTTAGGACAGCTTAATGTGAGGTAAAGGTCGTGTTGTGGCACATGAAAACTGAATATTGACAGATGAAAGATTTCCGTGTATTTTACTATAATGTAACATATTCCACCAAGTGTTTCTTCGTATATTGAATACCTCTTCAGATTAATACTCACCATTTGTACTCCTAAGTGTTCAGACATTCTAAATTCTCATGTAGTTAGCATCATAGTTCCGCATCAAAGTTAAGTGCAGCTTTCGAACAAATTAATTGAAAGGAGAAGTATCACGTGAATAAATTTTTGAAAATTACAAAAATTATTTCTGTATTTAGTGTACTAATGCTTACGCTGGAATGGGGCGGAGCCGATGTTGGAAGGATTCTTGCGAACAACGAGGAGACTCTCACGCAGCAACCTGATATTACGACTGCTGAATATTCGGGAGATAATGAATCTAATCTTGGAGTCCTGCATACTTCTCCACAGAACGGTACAACTAATGTCACTGTTACGAATGCTGTCTATCTTGCTTTCGACCAGCACATTCAGTCTGGTGAAGGATTCGATCAAATCACATTCAAGTCAGATGATGAGGACATCCGTTATTCAGCTACCATCACAGAGCATGAATTGCATATCATCCCTGAAGATCAATTGCAGTATGCGAGTACCTACTCCTTGTACATACCCACTAACGCGATTGCAGATTTATCGGGAAATTATTTGTCTGTACCGTTCTTACTTGACTTTACAACAGAAGATTCTCCATTGCATGTAGTTTCTACGAATCCAACCAATGGCGAGATGGAATTTCCGTTTGATCAGGAGGTAATCATAACTTTTAATAAATCTGTTCATAGTAGTGATAACTTTTCGTTAATGACCTTTAAGCAAGAGGATAAACTAGTTTCAGCATCATACACCGTACAGGATAATCATCTGATTGTTACTCCGGAATTTGGTTTGTCACCGAATGCGACTTACTCTATTAATCTTCCAGAGGATGCTGTTCAAGATAATTCCGGTAGCTCCAATTCGAATTTTTCATTTGCCTTTACAACTTCTGACGATACCTATGAACCGAACAACAGCGAAGAAACAGCCTATGGGATCACTACTGGAAACCAATATATATCATCCATTTCCGAGCCGTGGGAATCCGATTACTATGTTTTTACGGCTGACGAAAGTGGGGATGTGACCGTTACAGTAAAGGTTCCTGACAACTGCAATTACGACGTGAGAGTAGAATCCATGGACAAGCAACTTCGCATGACGAGCCATCAAGGAACAGGGGAAGAGGAAGAACTCACCTTCCGAGTGATTGCAGGGGAGACATACCATATTGCCGTATATGACGCGTATTCCTCCGTACATGATTCGGTCAAGTATACACTGGACGTCAGTGGGATTACCCCACCTATTAACGATACATTCGAACCTAATGACCGTATCAGCGAAGCATACGAAGTGCAAGCAGGGAATATCTATGAATCCGCTATCAGCGCTGTTGGCGATAAGGATTATTATATGTTTACTGCTCCTGAGAGTGGTGCGGTGAAGCTGGATCTCACTCCGGCATCAGGGGGAAGGTATCAGACGACCTTGATCAATGAGTCGACAGGTCTGTCCTATAAATCTGCAACATCCTATGGAGAAGCAAGTTCCCTGCATTTCTATGCCCAAGAAGGAGATACTTACACGATTCTAGTAGATGGCAACAATCGCTACACAAGCGAGTATGTGCTGCAAATAGGTAGCGTAGATTCCAATATAGTGGACACGTATGAAACTAATGATGGAACGCCATATGAAGTAGAGCCGGGACAAAGCTATTCTTCGTACCTGTCTGTGCCGAACGATAGGGATAACTATACGTTCACCCCTTCGGTTAGCGGTAATATCGCGGTGGATCTAATCGTCCCAGCAGACAAGAATTACGATCTGTTTATGTCGAGTGTTGCCAAGTCAGACAGAAGTGAATCAGGTCGAGGAGAGCCAGAGCGCATCGAGATGTCTGTACAGGCGGGAACGTCCTATACGATAGAGGTAAGTGGCGGACCGGTGAGCGAAGAGAGTTATGGAGAAGAAACCTACCTGTTGCAATTGAGTGAAATCGAGACGGGGTATGCAGACAGTTATGAGCCGAACAACACCCTTGGGCAGGCGTATGTCATTGAACCAGCTACAGATTACGAAGCATTAATCCCACTGCCTTACGATCAGGATTATTACACCTTCACACCTGAGGAGGAAGGGATAGGCCGAGTAACTTTAATTGTGCCTGAACAAGTGAATTACGACGTGGGAATTGTTGAAGAGGACTATAGAACAATAGCAAGAGGTACACGAGACCAAGGCGAGAAGGAAGAAGTGTTCTTTAGATTCAAAGCCGGAACGAAATATACCATCCAGATACATGGATCAAGTGCTACGGAGGATCATGGTCCAATCCCGTATCAGTTCCGGTTGGAGCTGTCATCGAATGTTGATAGATATGAGAATAATGATTTGATAGAAGCAGCAATTCCGATAGAGAGAGGAATACACTATGAGTCTTATCTTGCCGTACAGGGGGATATAGATTACTTCAAGTATGAGGCGGAAATGGATGCGGAGCTAACGTTAAGTTATGCCATGCCAGAGGGCAACAATTACCTGATGGAAATCTATAATGCAGCAGGAAACCGCGTATGGTGGACCATATCAGAAGACGATATTAAGATTCCTACTGAAATAGGAGAAGTTTACTATATCAAGGTATATGGATTGAGCGAAGACGATCATGGAGACGATCCTTATGTATTCAAGCTTGGATATACATTGGATATTCCGCAGAATTTGCACATTTCGAATCATTTTGGTTCATCGGCAACATTGAGTTGGGACGCACTAGATGATAGTTGGGGAAGCGTTACTTACGATGTGTATAGAGATGATGTGTATCTGTTGTCAACGACGCACACCATGATTGAACTGGACGGGCTGAATAGTGGGGCAATGACAGCATTTACTCTTAAGGCAGGAAATGCAATCGATTTTGATTCACCTGCAAGTAGCGCTGTTCATGTGTTGGAGTTTGGAGATGATCTGACACCACCATCCAAACCTACCATTCAATTAACACCAACTGATGAATGGGCTAACGGCGATGTGGAGGTCGTTGTACAACATGGTGAAGATGCGTACAGCGGAGTTTTCAAAAGCCAATACAAAATTGGCATAGATGGAACTTGGACAGATTACAATGAACCTCTGGCTATTGGCAACGAGGGAGAGACAAGGATATATGCTCGAACCCTCGATAATGCAGGGAATAGTAGTGAAGAAGCAACCGCCACTGTCAAAATTGATCAAACGGCACCAACCCAACCAATCATTACATTAAGTGCGAGTGATTGGACGAATGAAGCTGTAACTGTGAGCATCGCTTCTGGGAATGATAGTGGCAGCGGAGTTCAGAACTCCCAGTACAAGCTTGGTGCAGAAGGGACTTGGATCGACTATACGGAGGCTATTACGATTAGCACAGAAGGAGAGACAGAGGTCTTCGCCCGCACTTTGGACTACGTTGGGAATGTAAGTGAAGCTGTAACCGCCACAGTGAGAATCGACCAGACCACTCCTACGCAACCAACGATATCATTAAGCACAAGTGAGTGGACGAACGAGGGAGTAGTAGTGATAGTTTCGTCCGGCACTGATAGCGGCAGCGGCGTGTTGAAAACCGAGTACAAGCATGGTGAAGAAGGAACTTGGACGACCTATACTGATTCATTCCCGATAGGTACTGAGGGTGAATCCATAGTCTATGCAAGGACAATAGATATTGCAGGAAATGCGAGCGAAGAATCCACCGCGGTAGCTAAAGTAGATCGCACTGCGCCAACGGAATCCATAATTACTTTGAGTGCGAATGATTGGACGAACGAAGCTGTAACAGTAAGCATCGCTTCTGGGACTGATAGTGGCAGTGGAGTTCAGAACTCCCAGTATAAGCTTGGTGCAGGAGGGACTTGGACCGACTATACGGAGGCTATTACGATTAGCACACAAGGAGAGACAGAGGTCTTCGCCCGCACTTTGGACTATGTTGGGAATGTAAGTGAAGAAGCAACCGCCACATTGAGAATTGATCAGACTGCTCCAACGCAGCCAACGATAGCGTTGAGTACAAGTGAGTGGACAAGCGAGGAAGTGATAGTTTCCATCGCAGCGGGAGAAGACATTGGCAGCGGTACGCTTGTAGCCCAATACAAGCTTGGCGTAGAAGGGCCATGGTCGGACTACATTGCTCCATTCTCGATTAGCACTGACGGTGAATCCATAGTTTACGCAAGGGCGGTGGATATTGCAGGAAATATCAGCGGAGAAGCCACCGCGTTAGCTAAAGTAGATCGCACTGCGCCAACGAAACCAGTCATTACTTTAAGTTCAGATGATTGGACGAATGAAGCAGTAACAGTAAACATCGCTTCTGGAACAGACAGTGGCAGCGGCGTACTGACATCCCAATACAAGCTTGGCGCAGAAGGGGCATGGACGACCTATACTGAGGCTATCTCGATTAACACAGAAGGCGAGACTGTGGTTTTCGCACGCACAATTGACATCGTTGGGAATCTGAGTGAAGAAGCAACAGTCACAGTGAGAATCGACCAGACCGCTCCAACACAGCCAACGATAGCATTAAGTACAAGCGAGTGGACGAGCGAAGACGTTATTGTGACGATCACACCAGGCCAAGATAGTGGAAGTGGTGTATGGAAATCGCAGTACAAGCTTGGGGAAGGTGGAGAATGGACGAACTACATTGCACCGTTTACGATAAACGAAGAAGGCGAGGCAATGATCTATGCTCGAACCCTTGATCATACCGGTAAAGTGAGTAACGAAACGTCTGCTTTAGTCAAAATTGATCGCACACTTCCATCCGTGCCTATCGACGTCACACTAGTTCAAATTTCCGAAGACAATCTTCGTATGAAATGGAAGCACGCGACGGATAACGTTGGCTTACTCGGGTACAGAGTATATAACGGAACAACGTTACTTGGTTTGGTTGAAGAGACCGAGGTGAATTTAACTGGTATAGTGGGCGCATCCTCTTATCAGTTTTCAGTTAAAGCTGTTGATGAGGCGGGTAACGAATCAGCTCCAAGCAATAGGGTGCGATTTACTACCTACCGACAACCAATCTATTATTACGACCCTCAGGGTTCAGGACAGCTTCAGCGCGTTGAGTACGAAGATGGCACCATTGTGCGATTCGAATATGATCCTAATGGTAATTTAATAAGGACATATTATGAGGATTAATATAACAGACTCACTTTACATGTAATGAGAGGAGAAAATAAGAGTTATGAAAAAATTAGCTGCGAGTCTCTTAACTTTCGTTATCATACTGGTTGGAACATTACCTTCTTCTACTTTGGCTTCCGAAGGAGAGGCAATGTTAATAGGGAACAAGAACGAGGTAACTGAACAGCCTCTGGATATAGTGGACTTGTATACAACCCCAGAACTAGAAAGCCTTCATCGAGGATCGGAAATACTTACACTTGATTGGATGGCATCCAATTTCCATGTGCCTAAGGAATTATTGCGTGAGCAATTGAATAAGGGGTACCCGCTTACAGCACTGTATAAAGCATTACAGAAACATGGAATAAGTGCGGATCAACTGCAGGCAGAGCTGGCAATGCTTCATCCTGAAGTAGAGAGTCAACGCGAGGAGTTGGAATCTTCCTTGCTATTGGAGCAGCAGCATGCCACTGAAGATAATTCAAGAGAAGGAATAGAGCGAATAGAATATAAAAATAAGAATGAACATGAGAAAAAGAAGTTGGAAGCAGACAAGCTGATTGCGGAAGATACGCATGGGCAAATTGAGCTATTCCTGGAATCTCCAAACACTTCAGAGCTAGCGAGGTCAAGTTTTTCAACCACGTCTACGGATGAACCTCAGTTGCCTAATCTTGCTGAAAACTATGATCAAGGTGCTGCTAATCGAATGCATATGACAGCCAATCATGCACCCTTCTCTATCTCGAACGGCAGTGAGCAAATATCGAATCTGAGTGGTGATCTGAGTACAAGAGTAACAGATATGACCTTGCCGGGCAGGAACGGATTATCATTCTCGTTGAATCGTGTATACAATAGTGCGGATGCAAAGTATTTCGAGAATCATGCCAAGTATAGGGAATATCAATTGAAGTGGTTTTACCCTGTTGTGAGGTTGATTATAGAGAGGGTGGATGAAAACGGTATACACCACTCATCTGGACTGCAGCCAGTAATATTTGGACTGGAGAAGGAATATGTCGATTTTGAGGGTATCACCTGGGAATTCAATGCCCCTTCTATTCCAGTATATGAGTATGCGGATGAACACAGGCTTTATGAAGTTGCACAAGAACAAATGCAAGAAAAGGCTGATTCTAATGAACTAGTCTTCCAAGATTACAGGGAAGCCTTTGGAGTGAAATTATATTATTATATGTACCCAACAGGACAGGTTTTGGAGGTGCCTTATGAGCATCAGACCGTAAAATCGGGATATGAAAACAAGGCGAATCAATCGTTCTCAGAAGAGAAAAGATTCCCCTTAGGAAAAGGGTGGTCTTGGGAAATCCCCTATATCAAAACGCAGGATGGTAAGAAATATCTCTCACTTGCCGGGGTAGGTACTTATGAAATTTCATCGGGCAATCAGTTGGTTGGCTATCCATGGGAAGACCTCACTTTATCTAACGACGCTACGGTCACTGTGAATGGAAAGAGTTCCAGTTATGTATTGCGTTCCATTCAGGGGATTAGCCACTACTTCTCAACTAATGGAAAACTCATTCGTAAAGCAGATGCCTATGGCAATACGATTGATTTCCATTATGCGAATGTGTCACCGTATGGAGAGGTATTAACGAAGGTGACAGATGCTTTGCAGAATGAGATTTCCATCACATACAGCATAGAAGAAGTGAAGATCACTTCTGGTGATCGCGAAGTGACGTATCATAAATCCATGGCACCGCTAGACAAGGAATTCCTAAGTGCAGTGACCGATGTCGAGGGCCGGGATACCGTCTATCAATACAGGTTGGAACAAAATAATTTTAATTTACTCGGGTCTGATTATGATAATGGCGATAATTATGTCTTGCTCTTGACTAAAGTCTACCATCCGACCGGAGCTCGCAGCGTTTATACGTATTCTTCATACAGACAACGGATTGGAGAAGAAGCCACGGATACGAAATGGTACGTCACTGAAAGAGAGGACGTTGTCGATTATACGGACGGCAATCAGGAAAAGGGGAATCGGATAACCTTCACGCATTCGGGGTTCCCTGAATCAACCTATGGTACTGATACTACATTCTCAACAACGGCGAACAATGGTCTGACTTCAGTGACTTATCAATATAAGAAAGATCACATTGACGAAGAGACTCCAGCTGTGTTCTATACTACTCGTATTACAGAAACAGGTGGAGGGACCACTCGCACAACAACGCAAGAATATGATGAGGTACGACGGCTGCCTATCCCTATCCAATCCACTACACAATATGAAAGTGGCAGCTCGCAGTCTCAGGAGATTACATCCAGCGCTACTTACGATGATTATGGTAATATATTGACATCGACTGATCCGCTAAGAACGATCGACTACACATATGATACGACTACGCACCTGTTGAAGTCCGTACGTGAACCTGTGAACGCGAATCAATCAAGATTCACTGTCTATGACAGGAATGCGCAAGGAGATATCAGTCGTATGGCTGTATACGAGAACGCTGCTTCAGGGACCTTAATGCAAGAAGTGAGCTTCGGCAGAGACGCACATGGCAATGTGACACAAGTGACTATCCAAGACGATGCGAGAGATTCAGTAATGAACTATGAATATAACACCCAGCAGTATAATGGGGGGTTCCCTACCAAACAAACCGTCAGCGTAACACAAGCCGATGGAACTTCCCATACAATCACACAAACCATGGAATATAACAAGTTGACTGGACAAGTGACGAAGTTCACAGACGGGAATGGGAACCCTACTAGTATCAAGTACGACAAACTAGGAAGAGTCACGGAGCAGACTTTGCCGGATCAGAGCAATCTGAGCGTGGCGTATGATGACATCGCAAATTCAGTTACCGTGACGGATATGACCAATCAGGTGACCGAATCGTATTACAATCCTTTTGGCTGGTTAAGATATGAAACAATGGGACTGGGCTATGCATCTTATGGCTATGATACTCATGGAAGACGGACATGGAGCGAAGATGCGAAACGAAATCGTACGCAGTATCAGTATGATAATTGGGGCCGCATTGTTCGCATGACGCATGCCGACGGTAGCTATACCCAAACACAGTATGATGATACTGGCTTTAGCACAACGAGTGTGGATGAGGACGGGAAGAGACTACGCGAAATATATGACCTGATGGGCAGAGTCATCCGAACGGAGGAGGTATCCTCTACAGGTACTAAGATTCTATCCAGTCAGCATTATGATTTAGCAGGGAATCTCACCAGTACAACAGACGCAGCTGGGAATACGACCACATACACCTATGATGTGGTTGGAAGGTTGATTGCAGTTACGGATGCAGAGGGAAATACAACCCGTTACCACTATAGTAAGATCAATGATTTGCGTGAAATTGTATATCCGGATAACCGTTCACGGACTATGCAGCATGATGAGTTGGGGCGGCAGATCAAACTAGTGACACCGCAAGGATTGGTAGAACAATATGTGTATGATGGGAACGGAAATCTCACGCAATATGTCGATCAGAAGAATCAAATAACAGATTATAATTACAATTCGCGGAATTTTCTTATCAGCAGTCATACGAATGAAGATACAGTAAATTATACGTATGATGCCGGGGGAGAGCGTTTATCCATGACAGATTCAACCGGTGATACGCTGTATGATTATTATGAATCAACGAGCCGACTAGCATCTATCACATATCCTGATGGCACTATGATAACATTTAACTATGATGTACAGAATATGACAGATCGATATATTCTTGAGGATTCACGTGTTACCTATCAATATGATAATCGGAATCGACTCAATGATATTGTCATACAGGGTCATGATCGATTGGAAGGGGATACCTGGTATATACGAGATTTAGGGCGGCTACAAATGTCCTATAATCAGGATAGCACTTTTGATGATTGGATTTATAACGAGGGGACGATAAATAAACAGTATGTGTATGATGGATTTAACCTGTCCTCACTCTCGTATACAAGATCAGATCAAACTGAGATTGCCTCGTTTGCCTACGGGTATGACAGTAATCGAAATATCAGCTATCGAGATGAGAATGGCGAATCCGGTCACTTCACCTATGATGAATTGAATCGGATTAAAACCTCTAGTCCTTTTAACGAAACGTACGACTATGATGTTCGCGGGAACAGAATGAAATTGCAAAGTGACTTAGCGCCGACCATACAACCTAAATCGTATGTGTATGACTCCAGAGATCGACTCATACAGGTGACGATGGAAGATGGCAATGTTATTGAATATCGATATAATGGTGATGGGCTGTTATATGAGAGATCCGATTCCAGTGAGACAAAGCGGTACTATTATGACGAGCAAGGAAGATTGTTCCGAGAAGGAATTGTACAAAGCAACGGGGAAGTAGAATTAACAGCTAGGTATATTTACGGAGAGCAAGGTATTGGCTTGATAGCCCGACATGATGCCCCAACAGACTCTGTCCAATATTATATTCGTAACGGTCATGGTGATGTGACAGGGGTCGTAGATTGGGAAGGGGACCCGATCAATGAATATTCGTATGACATCTGGGGAAATCCACTGAGTACGGTCGAACATTTAGAAAATCCGTTCCGTTATTCTGGTGAGTATTGGGACGAGACAACAGGATTGCAGTATTTGAGAGCCCGCTGGTATGATCCATCCTTGGGGCGATTTATTAATGAAGATAGCTATGAGGGGGATATTGCTAATCCGCTGACGCTCAATCTTTATACCTATGTGCATAACAATCCGTTGATCTTCATTGACCCATCAGGACATGCTGCGGCTTGTACTTCCGAGAGTTCGTGCATTGCTTATTATAAGAGCTTGAATCCAATCACTGGGGCAGATGGCTTGGATCATTTAATGAATCAGCATGCCCTTGAACAAATCTTATGGAATACCGAGTTAATGAGTGGCAGTGACTTGGCATACAGGGATTATCTAAATTCCGAGAACAACCGAATCCGAAATAATGCTTGTTCCTACTTTGACTGTAGTGCAGGCACTGCGTCGTTTAGTGGTGAGGAAAATGGCTATCAGAAGATTACATTCGCTACCACAGACGGTGAAGCAGAATATCTTTTAACGAGTGCTGGAATGATCGTATGCAATTGTTTTACAGCGGGAACAGTCGTACAAACCGATGAAGGGGAAAAATCTATAGAAGACATTCAATTGGGCGATCGGGTACTGGCTAAAAATGATGAAACGGGCGAAATGTCCTACCAGAAAGTAGACATGCTTTTTGAAAGGCATGTCAGTGAAACTTATAACATCACTGTGAGTGATGAGGTGATTACGACAACCGCCGAACATCCATTTTGGATTGCCGGAAAAGGTTGGGTGAAAGCCAAAGAACTGCAAATAGGAGATACACTTGTAACATCAGATAGTAGCCTACTGCCAATTGAAGACATTGTGGTTAAACAGGAGCAAACCACCGTATACAATTTCCGAGTTGAGAACTTCCATACGTATTTTGTTTCGAACTTAGGCATATGGACTCATAACGAAGATTTTTGCGGACTGTCCAGAAACGAAGCCTATCGAAAAGCAAAAAGAGATGCGGGAATCCCAATGTCTACACAACCAGTCAAGATTGGTCATGTCTGGGATACTGAAAGAAGAAATGTCTTCGAATTTGATGTGAATGGCACTAAGAAATATGTTGTCCAGCACCTATGGAGCAATCAAGGGCAGGATGCCCATTTCCACGTCGCTGAGCCAAACAAAGCCGGGCAAACCCCATGGGTAAAAGGCGCAAGATACATTGTGCCAGCAAATGTGATGAGGCACTACTACTACAATAGCAAGTAGGTGTTCAAAGTGGAAACAAGAAGCAGATTAGAGGAATTGAAACAAAAGACCAAAGTGAAAAACACACGCCAAGAACTGATTCATAAATTCAACCAGATTGGCCTATCCATATCTCTCAGTTCGTTTCTGGATGTTCACTACAGCCAAGAACTGGCGGGTAGAATTTATCACAAACTGGACGAGATCGAGAGTTCTGAACAAATACCGGGTTTCGAGATGGTGTTTCAAAAACTACTAGAGATGCAGAGTTTGTATAGCAATAAGAATGAAAGCATAGTGGCTCTATATCCTTATGAAAGTATGAATGCAGGTGCTATCAGCCTAAAGCTTTCGGAATTTTGGGATCACCTAGAAAAGATATTGGAGATCATCTACTTCAACACAGGTAACAATCATCTTTTAATTGTTGACCAGGCATTGGAATTCGGCATTTGTGCTATTGCTTACGAGGATTACTTTACAATAACAAACTGGTAGTACAGAGTACCCACAATACGCTTCAATTCCGTATTGTGGGTATCTTTATATCCTTTCCTTCCCAGCACAACCCCAGAAGCCCGTCCCCCCCCCCTTTTTTTTCTTCTCTGGTCTACTCAAGATGCTTTCTTTCTTAGGTCAATCCCACTCCACACTTCGCGGGGCAAGTACCCCCTAATGATCTAACTGTGCGCCTTCTGCAAGGACAGGGATCATTCTTAAGTTTTTTGACATTGTAAGCCGCTGCGCTTCGCGACCATGCGAACCAATGCAATAAAAACTTGACACCTCGCGGGCAACCTTCCGAAATGACCCAAACTCATGCCTACGGCGAGTACACGGATCATTCTGATGATTTGGGTGTGGAAAGCGGCTCCGCTTTGCGACCGAGCGACCTCACGCCCTTTGATCTGCTTAGATGTCCAACCAACTTACCTTGATTCGTGCCACCGGCAGGCCATGAATTAGAACTTCCTCCTCCCCTATTTTGAACCCCTGTGAGTATGCCTAAGAAGTCATATTCCGTCTAATAAATAAACGCATTTACCACAAGTTGACGTCCTGCTAGAGCGGCTCGTTGTCTTCAAGTTTCTACTCACTGGGGAAAACATACGCTATCGAACAACCAAATGAGTCGGTAATAGATAATACATTTATTCACGAATAATCCTTTGCTTTTTCGAATCATAGGCAAAGCAAGTTTTGAACTGTCCCTCCAATTCTTCAAGGGTCTACTTATAGAGGGCTTTATAATCAGAGATATCCAGCAATCGTTTATGGGTTTTCAAATATCGATTTTATTTGAGGTATTTCCCTAACCATAATGATATAATTATCTAGTGTGTGTCTTGTTAAAATATGAAATTAAAACATTTCATTCTTTGGTTCCTAAATACTGTATAAATCCTTTTGAGTAATAATATTTTTTAGGTGAGATAGTTATGAAGGTGAGATGGAAAACCCACTATCTTTGATCCTTTACACGTACGTTTATAACAACTCATTAATTTATGCCGACCCTACAGGTCATTGGTGTACTTCTGCTGACGGCATGTGGTCGCATCCGGGCGGCTGTAAGGCGGTGCAGGGGGTAGAGAGGTATTTGGGGATGTAGGTACTTCCTGATACATTGACGACAGCATTAGTATTAACTTCGGTAGAAATATCATTGAGAACCAACAGGGATTTCGGATGCTCTCATTGGATGTACTTATGACAGCCAGTGTGCAGGCTTTGTAACTGGGGGAGTTACTAGCGCAGCCAATGGAGTCAAAGAAGGGGTTCAGGCTATTGGTATAGGCACTGCTCGGGTTTGGAATTGGAACAAAGAAATTGCGAGCGGCAAGTCGAAGCCTAATCCAGGTATAGAATTCAATCCGTATGGTTTAAGGGTATAAACAGGAGTCGATCCCAATACACTTGTTCCAGCTAAAGACCTCAAGAATTTAACGAATATTCCTGGCGGGGCACAGAGAGTAACCAATGCCGCAAAGCATGGCGCTGATAAGCAAATTATTGTGGATAGAAACGGAAAAATCCTCGATGGCCATCATAGAGTATACGATGCGATCAGGAAAGGGCGAACCGTGGATATACAAATTGGATATTAATAATGGGTGGTTGCGATGGAGAATAAAACACTTTCAAGTCTATTAAATGACTTGCATAAAATCATTGTATTTGCACGTTATCTGGTCAGTAGCAACTATGAGAAGGATGCGGTAATCGAGATTCTACAAACCATCGAAGGAACACTAACTGGCGTTTCTAACAGGCAGGAGTATGAACGCGCCGCATTTATCGAACGGATTCTTGAAGAGGTTAGCGGTGATCAATCGGTAATGGAGCTCTTTTCCGACTCATTGCGAGATCCAGAATACAGCGAGATCACGGATAATGAATCAGAGATCATGAAATATCTTCCCGTTATAAATGAAGTGACGAAGGAAGCAAGAATGAATTACAATAAGGGCAATGCCGAAAAATCGCATGATTTGCTTGATTGCATCCACAACCTTCCGGTGTTATTGCTTAACAAGAAACACTGGAAATCCAAAGTGTTTTGGAGAACGAGCATGAAGCATTACAGGGAGAAATGGCAGGATGACGATTTTTTGGTTCAAGAGGAACAGAGATTAGCTCCACAACCATTGTTCAAGAGATGGATGAGCTAAGACTAAGACGAAACGTCGCCACAAGCGAGCGTATGCTCCTTGTGGCTTTCTTTTGTTGCCGAACGCTGGACGGGAAATCTATCGCATAATAGCCGGTCTATTCATGCGCTTCTCGATATGAAGCGCTAATACCTCCCGAATGATTGGTTTTATGCCTATGGCGAGGATACAGATCATTCGTAAGCTTTTGGCGTTGTAAGCCGCTGCGCTGCGCGATCGAGCGTACCAACGCCATGATACTGCCGCAGGCGGATAAGCCAATAACGCTGCCGTATTTGTCCGGCATCTTGCATGTTTGACGCCTCGCGGGCAACCCTTCCAATGATCCAAACTCATGCCAAAGGCAAGAACACGGATCATTATGATGATCTTTGTTCTGGAAAGCGGCTCCGCTTTGCGACAGAGCGACTCCACGCCCTAAATCTTTACCGCCGTAGCTTGTCCGGCAGTCACTTGTTCTGGGTCTTGCTTCGCTGAACAACCAACAAACCTTACTTTCCGTGCCACAGGCACGCCCATGAATTTGAATTTCCCCCGCTTTGAATTCATCCAAAAGTTGACAATTTCTACAAGAACACTTGTGCGTATTCCTTTTAATTGTTAGAATATATTTGTAATTCACTTTTTGCTAATAAGGGAGGTGAAATCTATGGCAGTAAAACATATTCCAACTGATATTGTTCATAGTGGAACTACAGGCGGAACAACTGGTTGTGGAACTAATACCAATGAACATTCTGATCATTGGGTAAATACTAGTTCTAGCATTACTTGCAATAAAAATGGTTGTAAAAATTAATAATTCAAAACAAATAACCGTTCATCTATTAATTTAGAACGGTTATTTGTTTTAAATAAATGTGTCCCCACTTTATAAACATCAATCCAGAGTAACTCATGAATTTTCTCAGAGTGATTTTTGGAGAAGAGAGATAATGAATTGAACTACATAACCCGGTGCCAAATTGAAGAATAACAAGGGGCATTATCCTTGAATTTTGATCGAGTCATCATCTTTTTTTCGTCTTGCTTTTAAGAAGGCTAAATGAGGAGGTTAATTTGAATTTGATGAAGTCAATAGTTCAATTTGAAATTTGTCAGAAAAGCCAAAATACTATTTCCGTAAACAATATTAATTACTATACGGATGTTTTCAGGTTACTACTCAATAGGAAAGTATTTCTGCTTGAAGATTTATTAGCATTAGACCGACTGTCTGAATATGAAGAATCGTTTCATGAAATTTTACCGGGCATAGATCTCAGGATCATATGTGATAATAAAGTGAAAAAGTGGTATAAAATTCTTAAGAACTTAAATGCGTCAATTTCTCTTGAATTACGTGTAAGGAACAAAAGGGATCGGATTTCCATTCGATATGACGATATGTATATCAAGTTTGAATTTTCGAATTCTGAACACGAAAGAGAACGTTCTTTTGAAGGAACCAGCCCCACAAGAGCATCATATGTGAATGTTCAACAAATAAAAAAGTACCCCTCTCTTTTAACCGGGGACGCACGAAAATGTGCTGTATGGAGATGGTTTGGAAGCCATAAATTGATTGATGTTTGGGCGGACTACTCACCATTTACTGTCCGTGAAATGCTCACATTAACATCGGAACGTCAAGAGTTTTTGGAATTGTGTCGAAAATCCGAACACTGTGGATCATTATTAAGGAAATTTGAAACCAATACCTATAAAGAAGATGTACCCGATTACGATCAAATACAGTTGGCCAATTGCAATGGAGAGCTCGAAGCAGAAGAAGGTAAGCATCGGACATGCATTGTTAAAAGATTTAAGATACCAAAGGTGTATGCCTTGGTATATGATGTAATAGAAAAAGAGACAGGCAGAGTCGAAGATCCATTTACATTTGCGTCAAGGACAAATAAGCAAGCTGCACATGTGTTGCAGGAATACTACGAAAGCTTTTACCGTATAGGATTGAATAAGGAACAAATAACTTATGCTGTTGAAAATGGACTTAGAGGAGCAGAACTATTCGACCATATCAATAAATGCCAAAAGTTCGAGGTGTGAAAAAGTTGAAAAAAGAGCAGTTAGAAGCGAATATGCAAGTCACTTCCTTGGCGGAATTTATATCAGCTATTTCCTTATACCCGTCAGATCGTTTTCTTTTTCGTGGTGAAAATGCTTATTATGCAGAACGAGTATCCGCTTCATTCAGACCTTTTGATGGAAGCTGGCACAGTAAAAAGGACCACCCGTTTATTGAATTGTCAAAACGATTTTATGATGAAGTGGCACACAGGATTAGCGAGTTCGAACGAGCCCATTTCATTGCTTTTTCACAGCATCATGGAATTCCAACAAACTTATTGGATATTACATCATCGCCTTTAATAGCGTTATACTTTGCGTGTTTGGAAAATGAGAAAGGGGATAGAAACCAAAGAGATCAATACGGCTATGTCTACATCTTTGATGATGACTACGTGGATATTACTTCTATATTGGAAAAATACCCGAATGAAAATGTGCTCGATTTACTGACGAGTGATAACTCAGAAATTCTGTCGATATGGACAAAATTGTTCGAGCAGTACCGTTCCAGACACTTAGCATCGTTCAATGCTTGTTTTGACCTATTAGTGGATAGTCTAAAACACTACTTTCAGCTTGATGAAGATGTATTGCTTGCATTGGACGACTGCGAAGATACTTTTGGTTACGACCAGAAATACCTTAATATTATCTCTGCTTTCAACGGAAACCATGAACATATTATGCCTATTAATCTGTATGATGGAAATGCGGAAAGTTTTGCGTTCATGTGCTTACTCAGAACGTTTTTTATGAAGGCAAAAAACTATCAAGAACCAATTCATGGGGTGACTTTTTTGCCCAATTTGTATTATAAACCCTTGCTAGTTTTTGAACGTGGGAGGAATCAGCACAGTAGTTTTATGTATCAGGCTTATCTATCATACACAGAACAAGTATATAATTATTATGTTCTAATGAAACAACGAATTCACCATAAGATATGCATTCGTATTGAGAACAAGGATAAGATTTTAAGGGATTTAGACAATATTGGAATCAACCGAAAAACGATATTTAGTGATTTTGATAATATTGCCAACTATATATGCCTGCAATATAACCAGTAACCGCTATTAGAAACTTGGTTTTTGTTCGCTATTACAGGCTATATATCAATAATCTGGACTAAAGTTGTTTTACATGGCTAAGAGCCATATTCAGAAATTGATGATGAAATCCTTTGATCTGAAAAGAATATGAAATCTCTTTTTATTGAATTTGGGATAGAATAACAAATATCCTTTTTACGATTAAAATGTGTGACCTTTAGATTCCGCTTCGAGATCACTCAATACTGGCAAGAGCGCTACGTACGATGTACTTGGTAGGCTTGTATCTGTGAGATCCGCTTGACAAGCGGACATCATACAAGTATAGCTTGGCTAACCAATTAACGGGAATTAAATATCCAGATCAGAACAAATTGATGAAGGAGTATGATCAGATAGGCCAATTAATTCGCAGGGTTGACCCATCTGGTGCTGTAGATACGTACACATACAATATGAAGCGTAGAGAATGATAAGCAAGACAGCTAGGAGAGAATCGAGATGAATGTACAGAAGTTTTGCCAGCATCCGGCAGGAATGCTCGTGACAGCGATGGTTGCAACGTTGTTATGGGGGAGTGCCTTTCCTGTCATTAAGCTTAGTTATTCAGCCTTGGCGATTGCACCGGATGAGATCTATGAGCAGATCGTATTTGCCGGTTACCGCTTCCTATTGGCTGGTGTCATGATCTATATGATGATGATCGTTACTGGACGAAGTCTTAGGCTGAAATCAGGAACAATCGGAACCGTTATCCTCATCGGATTCGTCCTGACATTCCTGCAATACATAGCGTTCTATATCGGTCTGAGCCGAAGCTTCGGCTTCATGGGAGCCATCATTAGCGGGATGATTTCGTTGTTCCAGCTATTGTTGGCTCAGTTCTGGTTTCGCAACGACCGGCTGAACTGGCGCAGCGGAATCGGACTGCTGCTTGGATTCAGCGGATTGTTCGTATTGTTCGCAGATCGACAGAGCGGGATTTCATTCGGATGGGGAGAAGCGTTGCTAATCGGGTCTGCACTGTTCTGCGCGATTGGCAACCTTCTGTCTAAGTCTGCGGCAAAGCAGCTGACAGTGTTCGCCATGAACAGTCATCAGATGGTAATCGGACTGTTCCCGCTTGACTTCCAATGGAAGTCACTGTTGTATCTAGTGCTGCTCGCGTTCGTATCCGCTGCCTCGTTCATCCTGTGGCACACCTTGATGAAGTATAATGATGTCGGTCGCGTATCTATGTTCCTCTTCATGATTCCGTTGTTCGGCAGCGGCTGGTCCGCATTATTGTTGGATGAAGTGCTGCATGCTTCTGCCCTGGCAGCGCTTGTGCTGATCAGCTTCGGCATTATTCTCGCACATCGCAAGCGCAGTGCTGCTTCATAGGCAAGATAAGTTCAAGAGAACGGTTAAACTTAGTCGTGCTTGGGTTGTGTGCACAATGATACAGCACATATTATGATCGAGCGTCGCGGCAGCAGGCCAGCTTGATTAATCAGGCCAGCCGTTCAAGATGACAGCGAAGATTACACAGGATATTATCGCAATCAAGACCGATATAATACCCGATAAGCGGCGGCCTTGGAACAAACGAACGATACCGAAACTAGTAGAAGATAAAATAAGCATAATAAATAAGGCAGTTGTGATGAAAAATGGTGCTGAAACATCCGTAATATCTGTTAAACCCAACTTCATTCATCCTTTCGTTATGGCGGAATTTATAATTGCTGGTTCTATTGTAGCTTGTCCGCACAGGTTGGACAAGTTCAGCTCATGCGGACAGCCGAACATAAGCGCTTCGGTCGTTATTCGTTGACTTGACTACTCAGGTATAATGGAGGGAACACAACCTTGATCGCTTGGGAGGGATCGGTATGCTATACGACTTCTTGAAAATCAAATCGATCGCCGGGGAGCTGAAGCTGTCGCATAAGAAGCGCGAGTTCGGCATTACCGTCTCGACAGAGGAATTGATTGTGCAGAAGCCGCATGTCAATTATCATGTCCGCCTTGCCGATATTACGCAGATCGTACCGTATCGTCCGGAGAAAGGTCTCAATCCGTTCCGTCAGATGCGCAAGGACTTAGATGGACGAGCTGTGACAGCTGTACATGAGGGCGGTGATCATTATATCTTTCACGTATCCAGCGCAGTCATGCATAACCGAAGCGGGAACTTCGATCTGGGAGCATGCCGTATGATTATACCGGTGAAGCCGGATGTGTTGAAGGAGATCGGAAAGTACGGGGGTCTGCTTGTCATTGCATAAGCAGGCCCCCTGTGTGTGAATAGAGTAGCTAGTGAGTATGCGAACACGGTTGGGCTTAGGCTTCGAGAAGCTTGAAGGCGATCTCATCGTCTATGCAGCTGACTTCTAGTGAATACCCTTGAACGTACCATTCGTCATGCGGGTCTAGGTAGAATGTAATGCCTTCTACTGTGGCAGACAAGGTACTGTCGCCGCACATGCCCTTCGCAATGCCAAGCGAGAAATTCGGATGCGCTGAACTGCTTCCGTACAGCTTGACATACAGACACAGCTGATCGCCTTCTTGCAAATCCATCTCTTCCTTATAGAACCTAGCTGCTTCCGGTGTAACATGAAGCTTCATTCGTACCAACTCCTTCGCACGATTGTCTATTGTAAAGGCTGTACGGCATTGGGGAGCGGATGCTTCTCATCTGTCTGCACGAGCTGTTGCTTCGGCATCCAATCCTGCATGCTTTCCACCTCTTCAATGAACTGACTGATTGCTGTCTCGTAAGCATCACGATCCATCATTACAGCTTGTGCATGCTCGGCTTCAGGTACTAGATAGAGCTGTTTCATGCCGGGCTTCGCTTCATACATGGCGTGAGACATCCAGGTAGGAACATAGCCGTCCTTCTCTCCATGTACGAACAGGACAGGTGTCTGGACTGCAGATAAGTCTCGTATCGGAGATACGTCGCGGAACCAGAACTTGCCCCTCAGGCGCGTCCATAAGTTGGCCATATAGAGCAGCGGCAGCTTCGGCAGGCGATAATCTTCCTTCAACCGATGGGCGAGCTGGTCGGACAAGTCAGAGTACGGGCAATCAGCTATGTAGAAGGCCGCTCGACTGTCAATAGCTGCATGCTGCAACGCTGTTGAAGCGCCCATGGACTCTCCATGAATACCGATCCATGCTGCTGACCCAACATTGGCTTGCACCCAGTCTACACATGCTTTCAAATCGTGCTTCTCCATGTATCCGAATGTAGTCGTTGTTCCGCCGCTTCTTCCATGTCTGCGGTGATCGTAAACCAATGCGTGATACCCGAGCTTCTGAAAGATCGGAACGTACTTGAGCGAGCCGATCAGCGAGTACGTAACACCGTGCACGAATATCATCACTTTGTCAGACGGTTGCGGTGCGGGAATCCAATACGCATGCAAGTCGTATCCGAACGGGGAGTGAATCCACACTTCTTCCTTCGGCATACGCGCGAATGCATCTAGATCCAGCCTTCCTTCGGCGGATTCTTTCTCCACCGTCAGATCATAAGGAATCGTTCGGATATGGATGATCAAGCTGGAGAAGTAATAACCAATGAGCGCTGACGCTGCACTAGCAGCCAGCACAATCCAAAGCCATAGCATATGAGCACCAACCTTTCTCTTGTGGGCGAAGGATATTGCGAATCCGATAAATCTAGTATACCATGGAAGGCATTCAATTATTGAGATTGTTTGCAATTCCTTGACTCATTCTCTTACATACAGCAACAGAATCCGACGTTTGTCCGCTGGTACGAGTATGCAAATCATGATATGATAATGGAAATATTCGAGACATGGTAATTCGTGCGGCTTACGCACCGGCTTGAATGACAGGGAGGGAGTACAGCATGCGCCGGAGATTCGTCATGGAGGCGGTTATGGTAACCATATACGGCCAATTGATGGCACCGCAGCGTTCGGTAGAGTATGTGGTTCCTTATACGACCATTATGGAGTTGTACGATATGGTTGCCAGTCAGGAGCTCATTATGCCGGAACCGGCTGATGATGCGCATGTCAAAGCCAAGATTGCCGAGCTGATTGCATTCTTCGAAGATCCCTTCAATCGGAAGAAGCTGGAGCGGGCGCTTGCTGCGCCATGGAAGGAAAGTCCGCCCATTCTCGTGAATGACCTTGTTACGTTCGTCGTTGTGAATGCGATGGACAATGCACAGTACGGCGACGTATTCGATCCAGTGGAGACAGAGCTGATCTTGACAGCATCCCAATACGACGTTCCGGTTCTGACCGATCAGGTGGAGTTTCAGGACAAGCTGATTGAGGCGGGTGTCCCGGTGCAGCTGTTCGATATAGAGGATTTCGAATATGCGGTAGAACAATCCGAGCCTATCGTATAATTCGTGCAAGGCAAGAGCTAATAGAGGGGGTGCTTCTGGTCTGTTGGCCGGCAGCAGCTCTTTTGTTGTTCGCTGAAGCAATCATGATGGAATAGGAGTTGAAGCGCCAGTATGACTGCGGGATGGCTCGGTTGCGAGTCGTTGTCTGATCCAACAGCGGATACAGAAGCGGAAGAATGGACATATAGCAGTGATGGCTTGGCGGTGAGAGGTCTTCTCCTTCGCAGTAAGCGGCGACATGCGTTGCAGCCCCCTCTGCTATATTGCCGCGGAGGAATCGGTCGGTTCGGCATGGTCAAGCCTGAGCGGCTAGTGCCCTTCGCTCGATTGGGCTATGCCGTATTCGCTCCCTATTATCGAGGCTACGGCAGTGGCGGAGCTGGTCGGGATGCGTTCGGCGGTGATGACAGACACGATGTATATCGTGCCTTGCAGCTATTGCCGGAACTCACAGGCATTGCAAGCCCTCTGAATGGAATTCCGATTGTCGGATTTTCACGTGGTGCCATCATGGCATTACTGGCAGCTCGGGATTGCCCGTCTGCCGGGCCGATTGTCGTCTGGGGCGGAGTGAGCGATCTCTTCCTTACATATGAGGAGAGGGTAGATCTGCGCAAAATGCTGAAGCGTGTAGTCGGTCATCCTGTGAAGCAGGCAGACGCCTACGAGGAGCGGTCTGGTGTCTATTGGCCGGAACGAATTGCACGACCTGTATTGATCGTGCACGGCACACACGATGAACAGGTTAGCTTCACACATGCCGAGCGGCTGTATGCTGCGATGCAACGCGTAGGCAAGCCGGCGGCATGGATGAAGCTTGAAGGTATGGGGCATCTGCTGCCGGATCACGTACGTGACCATACAATAGCGCGCATCGCGGAATGGATCGAGACGTGTCAATGAACGAAAGATACAATCAACGGTTGCGCGTCACGGAGGGACACATGCTATAATAGACTTGCGAGAAGGGCGATGAGCCCGCTTTTTTTGTGGCATCGTTATTGGGGAAGCAGTCTGCAGTGGGTATAGGTCGAAGCCGCTGTTTGAATTTCAGATAGAGATAGGAGTCAGATAGAAGCATGAGTTTGTTAACAGTAGAGAATGTAAGTCACAGTTACAGCGGAACAACGCTGTTCAAGGATGTTTCCTTTCGTCTGTTGGCTGGCGAGCATGTGGGCTTAGTCGGGGCGAATGGTGTAGGTAAATCGACGTTGATGAATTTGCTCACCGGCAAGCTGTTGCTTGACGATGGCAAGATTGAATGGACACCGCGGGTACGTTACGGATACTTGGATCAGCATGCTGTGTTGACTCCGGGCAAGTCAATTCGCGATGTGCTGAAGGATGCATTCCTCCCTTTATATGAAGTGGAACAAGAAATGCTTGCGATTACAGATAAGATGGGGGAAGCAACGCCTGAACAGCTGGAAGAGCTGCTAGAGCAGATGGGAGAGCTGCAGGAGCGGTTGGAAATCGGCGGCTTCTACTTGATCGATGTGAAGGTCGAAGAAACCGCGAACGGACTCGGTTTGGGCGCGATCGGTCTCGACCGTGATGTGTCGCAGTTGAGCGGCGGACAGCGGACGAAGGTGCTGTTGGCGAAGCTGCTGCTGGAACAGCCGACCGTATTGTTGCTGGATGAGCCGACGAACTATTTGGACGTGGAGCATATTCAGTGGTTAACTAGCTATCTCAAGAACTACCCGTATGCGTTCATGCTTATTTCGCATGATACGGGCTTCATGAATGAAGTCGTCAATGTCATCTATCATCTTGAATTTGCGAAGCTGACCCGTTATTCGGCGAATTACGAGAAGTTTCTTGAGATGGCGGACTTGAAGAAGAATCAGCATATCGATGCCTATGAGAAGCAGCGGGATTTCATTAAGAAGCAAGAGGATTTCATCCAGCGCAACAAGGCGAGAGCTTCTACCTCTGGAAGAGCGAAGAGCCGCGAGAAGCAGCTGAACAGACTGGAGCGGATCGATAAGCCACAAGATGCGCCCAAACCGACTTTCGGTTTCATGGAGTCTCGGGCAAGCAGCCGCTGGGTGTTCGAAGTAACAGATCTCGAGATCGGCTACACTTATCCGCTGCTGCCTAAGATGAATATGAAGCTCGAGCGCGGTGAGAAAATTGCGATTATTGGCTGCAACGGTGTTGGCAAATCGACATTATTGATGACGATGATGGGCAAGATCGAACCGTTGTCCGGCTCTGTGGAATTAGGGGACTTTCTAAATCCAGGTTTCTTTGAACAGGAAGTAAAGGGGCAGCAGCAAACCCCTATTGAGGATGTGTGGGAAGCGTTCCCCCACTTGAATCAGCATGAAGTGCGTGCGGCGCTCGCACGTTGCGGATTGACGAACGAGCATATTACGCGGCCCTTGCATCGGTTGAGCGGTGGCGAGCAGGCGAAGGTGCGGCTGTGCAAGATGATGATGACAGCATGTAACTGGCTGCTGCTGGATGAGCCGACGAACCACTTGGACGTCGTGGCGAAAGCAGAGCTCAAGCGGGCTATTCAAGCATTCAAAGGTACAGTGCTGCTCGTCTGCCATGAGCCGGAGTTTTATGAAGGATGGGTCGATCGGGTGTGGGATGTTGAATCTTGGTCTATGGAGGGTGTCAAGCAATGATTAGTACAGAACGCATTACTTTGCGATATGGCAGCAGAGCGTTATTCGAAGATGTGAATATTAAGTTTACCCCAGAGAATTGCTACGGGTTAATCGGTGCGAACGGTGCAGGCAAATCCACTTTTCTAAAAATCTTGTCCGGTGAGATAGAGCCGAATGCCGGGTTCGTGCACGTCACGCCGAACGATCGTATATCGGTGCTTCGTCAGGATCACTTCGCCTATGACGATCATCCTGTGATGGAAACGGTCATTATGGGCCATGAGCGCTTATATGCGATTATGAAGGAAAAGGATGAAGTGTATGCGAAGCCGGACTTCAATGATGAAGACGGTATGCGTGCAGCTGAGCTGGAAGGCGAGTTCGCAGAATTGAACGGGTGGGAAGCGGAAGCAGAAGCAGCTGAGCTGTTAATCGGACTCGGTATTCCGAAGTCTCTGCACGACGAGTTGATGAAGGATTTGGATGCGAATGTGAAAGTGCGAGTGCTGTTGGCGCAAGCGCTGTTCGGTCAACCGAACATCCTGCTGCTGGATGAGCCGACTAACCATCTGGATCTGGAATCGATTCAATGGTTGGAGAACTTCCTTGCCAAGTACGAAGGTACTGTCATTGTCGTCTCCCATGACCGGCACTTCTTGAATCAAGTGTGCACACATATTGCTGATATTGATTTTGGCAAGATTCAGCTATATGTCGGCAACTACGACTTCTGGTATGAATCAAGTCAGCTTGCGCAGCAGCTACAGCGCGAAGCGAACAAGCGGGTAGAGGACAAGCGGAAGGAGTTAGAGGAATTCATTCGCCGGTTCAGTGCGAACGCATCCAAGTCCAAGCAGGCAACATCGCGGAAGAAGCTACTTGAGAAGCTGACGCTCGATGATATTAAGCCGTCCAACCGCAAATATCCGTTCATTAATTTTAAGTCTGAACGGGAAGCGGGCAAGCAGCTGCTGGCAATCGACAGCTTGAGTAAGTCTGTAGACGGAGAGAATGTGATCGATAACTTGACCTTGATGATTAACAAAGGGGACAAGATTGCATTCGTCGGACCGCACGGTCTAGCGAAATCTGCCTTGTTCGACGTGTTGGCCGGAGAGAGTGAACCGGATGCAGGCAGCTTCTCTTGGGGGGTCACGACTACTCGCGCATACTTCCCGCGTGATAATGAGAAGTACTTCGATTCAGACCTGAACCTGATCGATTGGCTTCGTCAATATTCGAAGGATCAAGACGAAACCTATATTCGCGGTTTCTTGGGACGGATGCTGTTCTCCGGTGAAGAGGCGACGAAGAAGGTGAATGTGCTCTCAGGAGGCGAGCGCGTTCGCTGTATGCTGGCGATGATGATGTTGCAATCGCCGAATGTGCTCATTCTGGATGAGCCTACGAATCATCTGGATCTGGAATCCATTACTGCGCTTAATAACGGATTGATCTCATTCGACGGCACGATTTTGTTCACCTCGCATGACCATCAGTTCGTGCAGACTATCGCCAATCGGATTATTGAGATTACGCCAGGAGGCGTCATGGATAAAGTGACTACTTATGATGAATATTTGGAAAATAATGATGTGAAGGCATTCCGCAAGTCCAACTATGCGAACAACTAAGAGGAGCGTATACGATGGCTAGAACGAAGATTGAGCATGTCGGCATTATGGTTACAGATATGGAGCGTTCCATTGCGTTCTACCGCGATGTGATCGGCATGACATTGAAGGACAGCCTGACAGTGAACGGCGGCGCGACGAAGCTTGCCTTCATGGGGTTCGGTGAAGACGGAGAGTCGGAGATCGAGCTAGTCTGGTTCGACAACTCGAACTTCCCGACAGAAGGACGCGTGCATCATATTGCCTTCACGGTAAATAATCTCGAGGAAGAATTTGCGCGTATTCAAGAACTGGGTCTGGAACTGAAGCACAAGGAGCTCCAGACGTTGCCGAATGGCGCAAAGTACTTCTTCTTCTTCGGTCCGGACAACGAATCGGTTGAATTGTTTCAGCCAGCCGAGTAGTTGCAAGAACGTGGACCAGCACGGAATCGTATGAACACAACACGGACTAACTCGGAGTAGCAAGAACTAGCACGAAGTATAATGAACTAACATGAACTAACATGGACTTGCAAGAGAACTAGCACGAACCAACATAGACTAGCACGAAAAAGCCTGCGATTCTGCAGGCTTTTTCTCTCAAATCTGACCTCAAGCTGTGAATACCATCAGAAATACATCCTTGTGAAGCACAAAGCGCCCGAAATGGCGATTTTCCGATTACAAAGATGCAGATTAGCAGGCATTACGGGAAATCGCCAGTTTTGCATACTCCAAGCCTGCACATTTGCAGAAATTCTCGTTACTACTTACCTGCTCGAAATCTACTACTTAGCGCATGCTGAAATAGACTTGAGTAAGTAACAATATCCGAGGCGGGAAGAGTAGCGGTGGAAACGGAAAGAATAACAGAACCTAGATCAGTAAGTTGAACTTGTCACGGTCACGCGTGTCCGTTAGAGCGAAAAAATACACATTTTTGTATTTTTAACAGTCGCCGATGTCCATTAGCGGCAAAAAAACGCCGTTTTGCCCGGTCTATTCAGCGCTTACAGTCATCCGTGACCGTTATATGGTCAAAACCGCCTCATACGCCTTGTGACGGTCACCAAAGTCCGTTAAAGTGCTTACCAATCAGTCGGCAGCAGTGAATTTCGATGGAAATCCCCTCCTAGCTTCACTTCTTTCACTTCCGCAGGTATAAAGTATCGGGCCCCGCGGAAGTAATCGGCATCAGCTACAAAGCTTCACTTCACTTCCCAGGTATTCTACACTAGATTTACAATATGTACGACGTCATGTGCGTCGGCTATCTGGATGACATGTTTGGCGGCATTGTAGCGGATCGTGCCGCTGCCTACTTCAAGCGTCGAATTCGATCCAAGTCCATAAAATAAGTCGTCTGCCAATGTGCGCAAAAAGGCCTTCTTCTCGTCAAGCGCTAGCTGCTGCCATTGTTGCTGGTCCATCTCAAAAATGTCATAGCAATCTTCAATCTGCAAGATGGCCTGCATGAAATCTTCCACAATATCCTTGTATTCACGATTGTATTTGACGCCCATGCTGCTGCACCCTTTCTAGTCGCATAATGATTCATTATAACGGATCGAGGCTTCGGGTTAAAGAATAGAGGAGGGCTGATTCATGGCTTGGCGCGAATTCGCATGGAACAAAGGGGTTATTGTCGGGTAAACTGAGCAGTGAGGGACAGAGGAGGGGATGAATAAGATGAATCGCACAATGAAGCGGGCAGGATGGATAAGCTTGCTCTTGCTAGCACTCGGCATTATCTTGTACTTAGTATGGACAGATTCCTATGCGGTGCCGGAGCACTTGAAGGGCGGTCCAGCCGATCCAGCCACTGTATTGACCGCAGAAGAGAGGCAACAAGGCTCACTCTACAATGATTGGCGCAATGGCTTATACTTATTTAGCTTTCCATGGGAATGGGCCATTTACTTGCTGCTGCTCTGCTGGCGGCCGTTACACAAACTGGCTGGCAGATGGTTGGATCATGACCGTTATGCTGTGCTTCGATTTCTCGGTTATGTCTGGTTTGTCCATACGGTGTCTATTGTTCTGTTCTTGCCGTTGCGAGGGATGAGCTATGGATTATCCCGATATTATGGCATTTCTGTTCAGCCTGTCTGGGATTGGCTGCGGGAGCTGGCTATTTCATATACATTGGATTACGTCTTGTTAGCGCTTGTATCAGCAGTAGTCTATTATTTCATTCGCAAGGATGAGCGCACGTGGTGGGTGAAGCTCTGGCTGTTGTCTATCCCGTTCACCCTATTCATGATGATTATTCAGCCCGTTCTCATTGATCCGCTCTATGATGAGTTTACCCGATTAAGTGATCCTGTGCTGGAAGGCAAAATCTTAAACGTGGCACAACAAGCAGGTATATCGGCTGACCGGGTGTACGAGGTGAAGATGGCGGACAAGACGAACGCTATGAACGCATATGTGAACGGGCTGGGGGCATCCTTGCGCATCGTCCTGTGGGATACGACACTGCAGCGCTTGACAGAGGAACAAGTGCTGATCATCATGGCGCATGAGATTGGTCATTATGTGATGCACCACTTGGAATGGAGCGCAGCAGGGGCGGTTGCCTCTTCATTCGTTCTGCTATGGGTTGGAAGCAAGCTGATGCGCATCGCCGTTGCCAAGTGGGGGGATCAGTGGCAGATGAGGAGCATGAGTGATCTGCGTACACTTCCGTTACTTCTGCTCATCGTATCCGTGATATCTGTGGCTGTTCTGCCGTTCTCTAACGCAGTTTCCCGATACGCTGAGCGCGCAGCTGACGAATATGCGTATACGTTAATGCCGGATCGAAATGCCGCTGTGCAGCTGTATCAGAATATGGCTGAAGTGTCCTTGCGGGAGTGGCATCCGCCGCTGCTCATACGCTTACTCAGCTCGACGCATCCGAGCTATCGGGAACGCATTCTGAATGCCGATGTTGAACACCAAGATGCGGCGATACAGGTGCGGTGATGAACAGGTCAACGATTGTGCTCGTCACCGCCGCCGGATTTGCTACTGCGCGCGGTTTCCTCGATCCATTCAGGGAACGGCTTCATGAAGGCTACGCTAATTTAGGCTATGCTGTACAATCCTGCTCGCTGCTTCCTTACGGTGACTGGCAGCGGAGCAAGCTGCGCCAGTTGTGGGAAATTCATCACGATCTGCGGCTGCGTCCAGCGGCATACAAGCAAGCGATCGGCGGCAACCGATTGCTGCACGCGCTGAGGGACAAGGCGCTGGTCTGTGCGGATGATAGCTGTGAATACGTATTGGTAGGTCACAGCGGGGGAGGCGTTGCGATAGTTCATGCAGCATTAGCGCTGCAGCAATCTCAGCGGCGTATACGGGGATTGATTCAAATTGGCTCGCCGAAGTGCCGGATTGCCGAGAACTTGCGGGCACGCACCTTATACGTGCGAGGACTGTTCTGCAATCGCGGAGGACGTCCATCCGCGCGCGGGTCCATCGATCCGGTCACCCGAATCGGATCTTGGGGATCCGTCATGCGACACACTACTAGCATCCAACAGCCTCCTGGCTCGATTGTAGACATTCCCATAATCGGCGGTCATCCAGATTACTTCCGCAGATCATCTCTTCATGATAGTGAAGGAATCCATGACAATGAAACGACTACTTATCGGATTGTATGGTCTTGGTTATGCGGACGAATGGTGCAGCAACCAGAGCAGAATTAGCAGCAATATAGTTATTTTCGTATAATCAGCAGCAGATTGGCAAAAAATAGTGCGGGTAAACCGAATAGCCTATACTTGAAACTGGAGGGAAAAGCATGGCCGCACATTTAGGCGCACATGAAGTCATGGAAATGCATGAAGTGATGAATGACGCGATTAACGGACTGAATCAAGTTCAGCTGTACCGCTCATTCGTCAAAGATCCGCAGCTGCAACAAATTTTGGATCGACAAATTCAGTTCGCCACCAACTCCTACAACACGATGGTGAACATGGCGCAACAGAGAAACGGCGGACAAGCGGTTCCGTACCGTTCTCCCAAGCATATAGCCCCTGTATACGGGCTGGACAATCCAGGAACACAAAGTCCGAATACATCGATGCACGAGATGGATGACCGCGATGTAGCAAGCGGAATGCTCAGCTGTCACAAGTCGTCAGCATTGTTCAAGATGATTGCAGCGCTGGAGTGCGCAGATCCACAGCTTCGTGCAATGCTGCAGCAAGGTGCAGTGAACTGCTCTGAACAGGCGTATGAGCTGTGGCAATATATGAATCAGAACGGCTACTACCAGGTGCCGACGATGAAAGAGATGACTACGAACACGGTAATGAACAGCTATCAGCAGGCCGGCGCCATGCATCCGATGCAACCTTCTCAGCAGGCTGGCTTGAACTACGGGCAACAGCCTCATGCTGATACGTTAAATCATATGGTCGGTCAGCACGAAACAGCAGGTGTAGAGCGGATGCGGGGGCAGCATCAAACAGGCGGCACACACTACTTAGCACAACAGCAAGCAGGAGCTGTCATGGCTAGCCAGCAGCAATCAGGCAGTATGAATCAAGCAATCGGCCGTCACCAGACGGGTGCGGCGAGCACAGTAAGCGGTCAGCATCAAACTGCAAGCATGTCTGCTATGGCTGAGCAGCAAGCTTCCAGCCTGAATGATTCAGCTAGTCGTCAACAGAATAAGGAGGATCACGAGCAGGAGGAGCAAGGATTTCCCCAATAATTCTCCTTGTAGCGCATGGAGCGATGCGTTGTCTGCTGTTCGGTTGAGGAAGCAAGCAATATGGGACAAGGCCAGCCAGTATGTTCTGGTTGGCCTTGTTCCATTGTGCCTGCTGAGAGACATACAAGGTTATATCTTATCAGGGTGAGAGATTTTGTGGTACCATACTCTAGTAAAGCAGTCCTAAGTAGACGCTAGAATTCAATGCTTCACGCACAGTTGAAGATGAGGAAGAGGGGACATAGATGAATCGTTGGCAACGTTGGGCGGGTAAATGGCGTGTGATGGATGCTCCAGCTGCTCTGAGCGGTTTGGGCGGGTATATCGCTGTTATGCTTCCAGTCGCTGCTGGATTCGCCTGGGGACTTCCGCTCGGGTTCGGAGCATGGCTGGAAATTCCCGTTGTACTCGTGCTCATGCTGCTGGCTCTGCTGTTGAGCGCCTATCTGCTCGCCGGGATCATGTCTGTCATTCCGCTTGCCCTTCCGCGATTGACGATAAGCACAGCAGCTATCGGTACTTCTGCTGCAGCAGTCGGCTTCCATGAAGCGGATATGACTTGGCGATTAGCGATTGGTATCAGCCTGTTGCTGTCTGTTATTGGATTAGGAACAGGAATCGTTGCCTATCGATTCATGCGCGGGCGACACCGGACAAGATCGCGAATAAGTATGATTGTGACCGTATGCTTATGGTTCGTCATGACGAGCTGGCTACTGGAAGCTTGGCCGAAGGAACAGCCGGTGTATGAGCAATATGCTGCCTTATACGAAGACGCACCTATGCCGACTGCAGTTCGGGCAGAGTATCCGGGATCGGCTGGGGCATATGACAGTTTGTATTTCACCTATGGAAGCGGACAAGACAGGTTTCGCAGCGAGTATGCTGCGGATGCCGATCTGCTTGCTGAACCGGCGGACGCGTCAACCGTAACGGATCATTGGACAGCCTATCGCAGCTGGTTCTGGCAGACGGAAATTACCGAGCTACCATTGAACGGCAGAGTGTGGATGCCGAAGGGGGAAGGGCCGTATCCGCTAGTGTTGATCGTCCATGGCAATCACTTGATGGAGGAGTTCTCGGATGCGGGTTATACTTATCTCGGCAAGCATTTGGCCAGCAGAGGGTTCATCGCTGTGTCCATTGATGAAAATTTCGCTAATTATTCAGTATGGAGTCAGAGTCAGGATCAGAACATGTTCTTGCGCGAATGGGGACTGGTAGAGCACTTGCGAGCGATTGAACAATTCCATCTGACGGCAGGCAATCCATTCAGCAATAAGGTCGATCTCGAACGAATTTCCTTAATCGGTCATTCCCGCGGCGGTCAAGCCGTCGTCATGGCAGCAGATGAAGGATATGACATCCAATCGATCATTGCCATCGCACCGACAGATTGGCGTATTAATGATAAATATTTGCGCTTGCGCAACATCAATTATTTGGTATTGCAAGGCAGTCAGGACGGCGATATTAGTACCTTTGACGGGGATCGGCAGTACAGGCGAATCACATTGTCCGAAGGAGGCCGGACAGACGAAGACTATCGATTCAAATCCGCGGTCTATATCGTGGGAGCGAATCACGGACAGTTCAACACGGATTGGGGAGATCGGGATACAGCCCGTCCTACTCATATGCTGTTGAATCATACGAACCTGCTGCCAGAAGCTGCACAGAGACAGGCAGCGCTCGTCTATGTTACAGCATTCTTAGAATCAACACTGCACGACAATCGCGAGTACTTGCCGTTATTTCAAGATTGGCGTACGGCTATGAATTGGTTGCCGCCGACAGGATACGTCACACAATTCATGGATTCGAGCTTCGTTGTACTGGAAGACTATGAAGCGGTATCTCGCGGCATACCTGGCGTAACAAGCGTTGCTGAAGCGTTGTCTGCCAGTGAACAAGAGCAAGTGCTGGACAGGCGAGGCAACAGCAAGCATAACCGTGGTGTGGAGCTGTCGTGGAACGAGTCAGGGGGCAAGTATACGCTGCAATTGCATCATGATCGTACGCAGTCAGTTAATAGCGAAGACGTGCTGGCCTTTGCCGTTGCTACGATGCCACTGTCGGATACGGAATTACAAGCTGATCTGCCAGATGTCACAGTAGAAGTGACATCGTTGGATGGAGAGGTCAATCGATTGGCGCTAAGCGAGATGATTCAACTTTCACCTCCGGTTCTAACGACATTTACTCAGCATAGATGGCTGGAGCAAGACATCAAGCCGGGCAGATACAGTCATCCGTTCGAGCCAGTGTTCCAGAGTGTTCGCATACCGTTAAGTGAATTTGAAGGCTGGCTACCAAGCGGGGAGCATGCTCAGCTCAAGGCGATTACTTGGATAATCGATGCTGATAAGCCGGGCAGGATGCTGCTCGACGATGTGGGAATATTCCCTGCGCCTTCGTAGCTCACCTGCATATTTCTCGCTTGACCAGCTTCATGCTATAATACAGAAATACCATCATTCACAGAGGCGAGACAATTGCGAAAAGGGGTGGCAGTATGGGTCCGGAAACATTAGCATTCGTCATCATTGCAGTCATCATCGTCGCTTCGGCTATTGCAACCATTGCGATCGGAGTGTCCCAACGGAACAAGGAAGGGAATCCGGATTATGACCGGAGTACGAAGAACAATTTCACGAGACTGACGCTCTACTATCTAATTGCTACTGTGCTCGGATTTGGCGGGTTGGCTTTGTATCTATATTATGCTTAATGAACATGACAAGAAGGGATGAGTAGACAATGAAACAAACTGCAATACGCCATATGGTAATTTTCGATCTGAAAGTGGACAAAGGTTCAGCAGAAGCGGAGAAATTTCTCCAGGATGGCTACGATACATTGACGGCTATACCAGTCGTACGCAACTTCGAGGTGCATCGACAAGTAAGCGCCAAGAACGATTATGATTACGGGTTCTCTATGGAGTTCGATTCACAGGATGATTACGATACATACAATGTCCATGACAATCATGTTGCATTCGTAGAGGAGCGGTGGAAGTCAGAAGTGGCTCGATTCCTCGAGATCGATTTCCAACAGATTAAGTAACAGCACGCTAGCAGGATGGTTATCCATTCTGCTTTTTTCATGCACAATACGCGGTACTCGGGCATACACTGAACTTCCTTACTACTAGGATGTACGCCCAGAAAGGAGTGCTGATTGCATGGAAGCAAGCATCAAGCATTATTATGCAGGCGGGAATACCGCGAGAGGATTCGTGAGCTTGTTCGAATCTTCCCTGCAAGGATTGGACAGCATCTTTATCTTGAAAGGCGGGCCTGGATCGGGCAAGTCTACGTTAATTCGAAGCATCGGCAACAGTATGGCAGAGCGAGGTTATGAAATTTGGTTCATTCATTGCGCGAGCGACAATGCTTCGCTTGATGGGGTTATTATCCCGCAGTTGCAAGCAGGTATCGTAGACGGTACCGCGCCGCATGTGCTAGAGCCTAAGCTGCCCGGCGCGGTAGAACAGTATGTGAACTTAGGTGAAGCTTGGGACGGACACTCCTTGTCACATCAGAAGGGTGAGATCGAACGGCTTCAAGCAGAGATTGCTGCTGCATACGAACAGGCTTATGCCCATATGGAGGAAGCGCTGTATATTCATGATGACTGGGAAGCGGTGTACAAAGCTCGCATGAACTTTGCATCAGCTGATCAAGTTACGTTCGAACTGATTGCACGCATATTTGGCGATGTCCGTTACACGAAGCAAGCGATTCAGCGTCATCGGTTCCTAGGAGCGGCTACACCTCAAGGGCCTGTGGACTTCATTCCGAATCTGACGCAGGATGTGGCCAATCGATTGTTCATCAAGGGACGGCCGGGGAGCGGCAAGTCGACGATGCTGAAGAAGATTGCAGCGGTTGCCGAGCAACGCGGTGTGGATACGGAAATCTATCATTGCGGCTTCGACCCAAATAGCTTGGATATGGTCATCCTGCGTGAATTAGGTGTAGCGATATTCGACAGCACAGCTCCGCACGAGCACGAACCAGCTCGCGAGAACGATGAAGTGATTGACATGTACGCACGATGTATGCAGCCGGGAACGGATGAGGAGTATGCAGAGCAGCTGAAGCTGCTTCACGAACGCTATAGCGGGAAGATGAAGGAAGCGACGGCCGCGCTGGCGCGTGCGAAGCAATGGCATGATCGCTTAGAGCATATTTATGTATCTGCGATGGATTTCCGTATAGTTAACCAAATTCGGGATCGGATTGTTGAACGATTGGATGCGATAGCTGAAAGCTTATAGAGGCTTACCTGTAGACTCCTCTGCACATCTTTGTGATAGATGCAAGACGTGGCAACCATGCAACTAGTATGATAAGGTAAAGATTAAACTACGGATTAAAAGAGGATGAGTCTATGCCGAAAACAGTTGTACTAGCAGAGAAGCCTTCTGTCGGAAGAGATATAGCCCGCGTGCTGAAATGTCAGAAGAAAGGAAACGGATACTTCGAAGGATCGTCATACATTGTCACCTGGGCGCTCGGTCATCTCGTAACATTGGCCGATCCTGAGACTTACGATAATAAGTATAAATCTTGGAATCTGGAAGACCTGCCGATGCTGCCGGAACCGTTGAAGCTAGTCGTGATCAAGCAATCCGGCAGGCAGTTTCAGACGGTGAAGACGCAGCTGCTGCGCAAGGATGTGGCGGATGTCGTGATCGCTACGGATGCCGGCCGCGAAGGGGAGCTAGTCGCTAGATGGATTTTGGAGAAGGCACATGTGAAGAAGCCAGTGAAGCGACTGTGGATATCGTCCGTAACAGACAAGGCGATTCAGGAAGGGTTTCGGAATTTGAAGCCTGGCAAAGCCTACGAACACTTATATGCATCCGCCGCTGCGCGCTCCGCAGCAGACTGGTATGTCGGCATGAATGCGACCCGTGCGTTAACTTGCAAGCATAACGCACAGCTTTCCTGTGGCAGAGTACAGACACCGACCTTAGCGATCATTGCGAAGCGCGAGGAAGAGATTCGTCAGTTCCAGCCGCGTACGTATTACGGCATTCGTGCAGATGCCGGATCATTGAAGCTCACTTGGCGTGATCGGAAGTCGAATCAGCCGCAAACCTTCGACAAGTCGGCTGCGGAGCAGCTTGTCCACACCTTGCAAGGCAAGGAAGCTGTCGTCAAGCAGGTAGACAAGCAATATAAGAAGACGTATGCGCCGCAGCTGTACGATCTGACGGAACTGCAACGAGACGCGAACAAGCGCTACAGTTACTCTGCCAAGGAAACCTTATCCATTATGCAATCGCTCTACGAGCAGCATAAGGTGGTCACCTATCCGCGTACAGATTCCCGCTATTTGTCCGCAGACATTGTCAGCACCTTGAAGGACCGGGTCCGTGCTTGCGGCATCCAGATGTATGCCAAATTCGCCAACGCGATTGTTAAGTCCGGCATGAAGACAAGCAAAGCGATCGTAGATGACAGTAAGGTAACCGACCATCATGCGATTATTCCAACAGAGCAGTCTCCTGAATTCCGGCAGCTGTCCATGAAGGAACGGCATATTTATGATCTGGTTGTCAGACGGTTCTTGGCTGTGTTGTATCCGCCATTCGAATATGAGCAGACGACCATACAGGCTCATATCGGCAAGGAGCTGTTCACAGCGCGAGGCAAAACTGTGCTTGCGGCTGGCTGGAAGGAAGTATATGAGCAAACGGTAGATGACGAGGACAATGAAGAGATTGCCGATCAAGTATTGCCGCCGATCAAGCAGGGAGACACTTGGAAGGCAGCTGCCGTGACATTGACGAGCGGCGAGACGAAACCGCCTGCCCGCTTCACAGAGGCGACATTGCTGACGGCGATGGAGAACCCCGCACCCTATATGGCGAATCGCGATCAAGCATTAATCCGCACCATAGGGAAAACAGGAGGGCTCGGAACTGTAGCTACACGAGCAGACATTATCGACAAGCTGTTCCATAACTTCTCATTAGAGCTGGACGGCAAGAGCATCCGTCTGACACCTAAGGGCAAGCAGCTGTTGGAGCTTGTGCCGGAAGAGCTGAAATCGCCGGAGCTGACTGCAGCCTGGGAGCTGAAGCTGGAGCAAATTGCGAAGGGCTCACTGCCTCGTCAGGCGTTCATTCGCGAGATGATGGACTTCGCCGGCAAGGCCGTCCGTGAAATTAAGCAAAGCAAGCAGACGTTCAAGCACGACAATCTAACCTCGACACGCTGCCCGGATTGCGGCAAACCGATGCTGGAGGTGAAGGGCAAGCGCGGCCGGATGCTCGTCTGTCAGGACCGAGAATGCGGCCACCGCAAAAATTTAGCGCGAACGACGAATGCCCGCTGTCCGCAATGCCGCAAGAAGATGGAGCTGCGCGGGGAAGGTGAAGGTCAAATCTTCGTCTGCGTCTGCGGCTATAGAGAGAAGCTGTCCTCCTTCGAGAAACGAAAGAAAGACAATCCGAAAGTATCCAAGCGTGAAGTATCGCAATATATGCGCAACCAGCAAAAGGAAGAACCGATTAATACAGCATTAGCAGATGCATTGTCGAAGCTGAAGCTGGATAAATAAGCAGAAGGGGCTGACCATGCGGCAGCCCCTTCGATGGATTCAGCGAATCGTGTTAATTGAACAGGGAAGTTCAAGTTTATCTGTCGCCGCGCTTCGCATGAAATCGGACGCCACGCTTCTCACCGCGGTTTTTGTTCATTGCTTGCTGTTGTTCATCCGATGGCAATGAAACGAGCTCCCACTCTGTGTCGCCGACCATCAGATCGCTCGGGAAGACGTCGCCGCGCTGCAGCAGCTCCTCACGGCCCCATTCCGTCTTATATACACCGTCTGTTTCCACACGTTCACCAGAATAAGGATTCATGCCTTTTTCCTCTGCCATGTCTGCTCCTCCTTGTTGAGATATGGGAAGATATCCGTATTACTGTTCCCTTAGCGACGCTGTATTATGTTGTGCTATCATCTTCGTCTTGCGTGAATATCTGCAAATAAATTCAGATGCTTCGAATTTTTCTATACGCTATCGGCATAAAGTGTGATAAAATATGGGAAATGTTGTTTACCAACCAAGGAGGCGTTTTACTTGAATTCATTCGAACCATCTAATCAAAACTCAAGTTCTTCGACGGGGCTAGACGTAAAGCTGGCAAGCTTGTTATGTTATGTACTTGGCTTCGTAACTGGCATTATATTCTTGATCCTAGAGAAGAAGAGCCATATCGTTCGGTTGCATGCGATGCAATCGACGATTGTGTTCGGCGGCTTACTTCTCATTAACTTCGTATTAGGCTTCATTCCTATCATTGGCGCTGTTATATCGATGTTGATGGGTCCCATTATATTCATACTCTGGGTCGTATTGATGGTGAAAGCTTACCAAGGGAGCTGGTTCAAGCTTCCAGTCGTCGGAGATATCGCGGAGAAGCAAGTCAATCAGATGAAACCGTAACGCAACTTACTTGGACATACAAGCTTGCTGAGGAGGCAATGTGGATCAGAATGGATCTGCATTGCCTTATTGGCATGCTGAAGAATTATGAATAATGTTTGTTTTTCTTCGTATTCTGCCCATACATATCGAATGAAAGGAATAATCATCCTATAATAGAGGATGGTTAGAAACCTGCACTTATCGACACGATATAATAAGGGAGGAAACAAGATATGAACCACATTCAAGATCGCGTAACGTTGAATAACGGAGTGACTATGCCTTGGGTAGGATTAGGTGTATGGAAAGTAGAAGACGGCAATGAGGTTATATCATCCGTGAAGGCAGCTTTGAAGGCCGGATATAGACATATCGACACAGCAGCAGCTTATCAGAATGAGGAAGGTGTCGGGCAAGCGATTAAGGAAAGCGGAATTCCGCGGGACGAGCTATTCATTACGACGAAGCTGTGGAACAAGAACCAAGGATATGAATCGACACTCCAAGCGTTCGAAGATAGCCGCAAGAAGCTTGGCATTGAAGTGATTGACCTGTATCTGATCCATTGGCCCGTGAAAGGCAAGTATCTGGATACATGGAAGGCGATGGTCGAGCTGTACAAGCAAGGCAAAATCCGTGCTATCGGTCTTAGCAATTTCCAAATTGATCATATGAAGGACATTATCGCTGCTTCGGATGTCGTACCTGCCGTCAACCAGATCGAATGCCATCCGCTCTTGACGCAGAAACCGCTGTTGAAATTTTGCCGTGAGCACAATATTCAACCGGAGGCATGGAGTCCGCTTATGCAAGGCAATCTGGATGTTCCGCTGCTCGATGAGCTGGCTGCCAAGCATAACAAGACGAAGGCGCAAGTTGTGCTGAGATGGGATCTGCAGCATGGAATCGTGACAATACCTAAATCCGTCAAGGAGCACCGCATTATTGAGAATGCAGACGTATTTGATTTCGAACTGTCTGAAGAGGATATGAATCGCTTGGATGCGCTGAATCAGGACAAGCGCTTCGGACCGGATCCAGACAATTTCAACTTCTAAGAACGCAGAAGATTATTCGTAAACGGATTGCGAGCTGCGCCCTTTGCCATATATGGCAAAGGGCGTTTTGTCGTTGCAGTAAGCTGCCAAAGCAAGTAAAATAAATGACATAAGAATGACTAGAACGTGTTCCCATGAACAATTCCATCTCAGAAGGAGGGCTCTGGCATGCATTCGGTATTGCTTATAGATGATGAGATTTTTGCTCGCAAGGGACTTCGCAATTTAATCGACTGGCATGCATTCGGATTCGAGGTCGTTGGTGAGGCAGACAATGGCGAAGACGGATTAGAGCAAATCGAACGCTTGAAGCCGCAGCTGGTCATTACTGACATTCGGATGCCCGTAGTAGATGGACTAGAACTCATTCGCTTATCATTAGAGAACGAATCGTATCAGCCGGGCTTCATCATCATAAGCGGATATAATGATTTCGCTTATGCTCAGCAGGCTGTTCGCTACGGCGTCCATGATTTTATTCTCAAACCGATTGACGAACATATGCTGCAAGAGACATTGTCGAAGCTGAATCAGAAGCTGAATGAGGAGAAGCAATTGCAGGAGCAACGCGAAGCGCAACGAAGAACAGAATATATTGCTTATCTGATTCAAGAAGAACATCCAACTGCACATACAATCGCAGAGGCGGCTAGTCAGTTGGCACTGCATGCAGATGAAAGCTTCGTCTATGTACTGATCGAAGTGAATGACCGCTTGCCTTGGAATAATGCAGCAATCGGTACATTGGAGGAAGCGCATGCAGATGTTCGCAAATCCGTTACGGCCTATGTGCAAGACATAACGGACAAGCAGCTTCCTCTGAGTTTCTATGAGCATCGCAATCGACTAGGCTGGCTGCTGCCGTATTCGATCGTGAACAAGCGGCATGGGGAACTGCCGCGCTTCATTCATGAATTACAGATTCGACTATCGCGAGATACGGGACAGATGATCTATGTATATGCAGGCAAGCCGGTGAAGAACTTGGCGGCTCTGCGTGAATCTTATAGAACAGCTAAGGATGCCCTGCAATATAAGTATATGAATGAGAAGGATCATATTGTGCTTTATGATGACACCTTATCTTATACGTTGAAGTATGTAGATATTGAGCCTGAGCTATATACGAAATTAACGAATGATGTAGAGGAAAATGATGAAAGCGGTGTCAACCAAGCGATCGATGACATCTTCCAATCGTTCACACAGCGAAGATGCGCACCGGAGGCAGTCAAAGTAACGATACATCACTGTGTCTCGAATATTATGCGCATTATGGATAAGATGGAAGTGAAGCAGGACGAACTGATTATGATCGAACCGATATTGTCCTGGCATGATCTGAACATTTCCTTTACAGCGTTAAAGACCTTGTTCCAGCAATTCGTAACCGAGAGTATGCATGCAATTGGCAAGCAGCGCAAAGAAACTAGCAAGGGCGGCATTCACAAGATCAAGATGTATATTGAGCAGCATTATGATAAGAATATTAGCTTGAAGAGCATCGCAGCGCAGTTTTATATGAATCCCGTCTACCTCGGACAGCTGTTCAAGAAGACATACGGCTTGTACTTCAACGATTATTTGCTGCAATTGCGAATCGAGGAGGCGAAGCGATTGCTTCGACAAACCGATATGCGGATTTATGAAGTGGCGGATGCGGTCGGTTTCAGCAATGCTGACTACTTCGTGACACAGTTCGAGAAGCTGGAATCGATGACGCCTACAGAATATAGAAACAAGCTCATCCATCACTCATAATGATTGGGAGGCTGCAGCTCTTGCCATTCAACTGGAATCACATCCGACTGCGGGACAAAATGCTCATCTTGTATTTCTCTTGCGTGTTCATTCCGATCGTTCTGACCAATGTCATCTTCTATAATGTGACGACTGGGAACGTGGAGCGGCAACGCATGCAGGACATATCGAGAGCAGTAGAGCAAGTGAGGAATGAATTGCTGCATGAAGTGCAGGATGCAGTGAGTGTATCGAATGTATTTTACTTCGATTCGCTGCTGAATGAGATTGTGGAAGACAATTATGACAATCCAGTGGATTATATTGAGGCCTATGATTCGTACTTGCGCAGAGTCTTGAATAGCTACGGACCGATCTATTATTCGTTGAAAGCGATTACGGTGTATGTGGACAATGATACGATGCTGCATGCCGGGGGCATTGCTATGCTTACACCGGAAATTAGGGATACGAATTGGTATAAGGCGATTCAGAACAACCATTCCTCCAGTCCTTTGTTCATCCGAACGGGATCAGAAGGGATGCAAGGGACGTTCAGCGTTGTACGTAAGATGGACAACTATATTCCATTCAATCAGAAGGAGAAAATTCTAAAAATTGATTTGGACAATGCTGCAATCCGCAACATCTTCTCGAACCTTAACATGCAAGGAGACATCTACCTCCTGGACGGACGGGAAAGAGTGGAATTTACGACGAATGCTGCGCTCAATTGGGAAGCAGAGGACAATTACTTCAATACGACACAGATGCCCAAGGACGCGATACAGTTTGATACTGAGCCGTTTGCTGTGGGATACTTGGCAGGGTGGAAGATTGTAGGAGTCGTGTCGGAAAGCGAAGTATTCGAAGAGGTTCGCAACTCCAGATGGCTGGTCATTGTGCTCGCTTGCATCAACAGCATTATTCCGACAGCGATGATTATTTGGATAACGCGATCCTTGCATACGCGATTGGGATTAATCTTGCGGCATATGAAGAAAGTAAGGATACAAAACTTTGATCTCATTAAACAATCGGAAACCCGTGATGAGATCGGACAGCTGACGGGTGAATTCAATCGCATGACGGAGCAGATTAGAGATTTGATCAACGATGTATATGTGGCTGATATTCAGAGGAAGAGTCTGGAGTTGAAGCGCAGACAGGCGCAGCTGCACGCGCTGGAGAGCCAGATCAATCCGCATTTTCTGTTCAATGCGCTGGAGACCATTCGGATGCGCAGCTTAATGAAGCAGGAAACCGAAACCGCTAAAATTATCCACCATATGGCCAAGATTTTCCGTAATTCACTCGTATGGAACAAGGACATGACGACGATTCGTGAAGAAGTAGAGTTCGTTCACTGCTTCCTGGAGATTCAGAAATACCGCTTCGGCGATAAACTAACGTATCATGTACATGTAGATGAGGACACATTGCCCTGCATGATTCCGAAACTTACCTTTCTGCCGTTCGTAGAAAATGCCAGCATTCACGGTATTGAACCGCTCAAGGACGGAGGCGTTATCGATATCCGGATCGAAAAGGAATCCTCGCACATTAATTTTGTCTTGAAGGATAACGGCGTTGGCATGGATGAGCAAAAACTGACACAAATACACAATTATGTGGACAGTGAGCCAGAAATGGGGGACAGAATCGGTATTCCGAACGTCATCTATCGGTTAAAGCTCTATTACGGGGAACAATTTGATATTCGTTTGGATAGCATTCCTGGAATCGGCACTCGTGTGGTGCTGCGAATTCCGCTGCCAAGCAATGGCGAACAACGCGTCCAGGTCGAGTAATACTCGCCTGCGGCGCGTTTTCCTTCGAAGATGTTTAGATTTTGAAGTAGAAACTATAGTTTTCAGGGTGATCGAAAGGGAGAAAGATTTTTATAATGAAAGTGCTTACAAAAATGATTGAAAGGGGTAATGAATCAACATGGCAAAAAAGAGAATCCTGTTATTGTTGCTATCTGTCGTCATGATCTTGACAGTTGTGACTGCGTGCAGCGGCGGCAATAATGGAGGCAATCAACAAGGATCAGGCAATAATAATCCTTCTTCTAATGCAGGGGGCAATACTGGTGATGAAGAAGTAACACAAGAACCGGTAACCTTCACGTTCTTCAACGCAGGCGCTTCCAGAGAGGATGTTCTGACAAGCGATACGGATATCGGCGCGTTGTATGCGGAGGAAACAGGCGTATCGTTCCAAATCGAACATCTCGTGGGGGACGTACAGACGAAGATCGGTACGATGATTGCCGGCGGCGAATACCCGGACGTGCTCGTAGCGGATACGGAAATTGACAAAGTCGTTGATGCTGGCGGATTCATCGATCTGACAGATCTGATCGAAGAACATGGACCGAATATTAAAGAAGTATATGGTCCTTACTTGAATCTGATGACAGACGAAGACGGAAGTATTTACTTCCTGCCGTTCAGCCCGCAGGTCGGCGAATTTGTTCCGAATCCAGTCATTGACCAAGGCGCATTCTGGATTCAGCAACGGGTATTGAAGGAATTCGACTATCCGGAAATGACAACTTTGGACGAATATTTCGATCTGATTCGACAATATGCAGAGAAGTATCCGAATGAAGACTTGACGGGATTCACTTCACTTACACATGACTGGAGATTCTTCGCCATTACGAACCCTGCCAACCATCTGGCCGGTTTCCCGAATGACGGAGCAGTTATGGTAGATATGGAAACATTGGAAACAGATGATTGGCACAACAATGAAGAGATGAAGCGGTGGATGCAGTCGTTGAATGAGCTGTATCTTGACGGCTTGTATGATGAGACATCGTTCGTGAACAACTACGACCAATATTTGGCGAAGCTGACTTCTGGCAAAGTACTCGGTTACTTCGATTACGGCTGGCAGGTAAACCAAGCTACACAAAACCTGCGCTCTGCTGGAAATGGAGATTTCGAATACTTCCCGCTTCCGATTGTATTTGAAGAAGGAATTACGGACCAATATATTGACCCGCCTTCATTCATTCACAATCGCGGCATCGGGATTACGACAAGTGCAGAAAATCCAGAGAGAATTATTCAATTCTTCGACTACTTGCTTGAAGAACAAAACCAGATTCGCAATCAGTGGGGGATTGAAGGCTTGACTTATGAAGTGGATGAGAATGGCCGTTACTACCGCACACAAGAACAAATTGAACAACTGCGTGACAATCAGTACAAGCAAGATGTTGGGCTAACTTACTTCGAATACTACTGGCCAATGTGGAGTCAGACTTCCACGTTGTCAGATGGCAATGCGCATTCTCCTGGCAGACAGCCGGAAGTAGCACAGCTGGACTTCACAGAAGCTGAATTGGAGGCGCTCAGCCAATATGGCGTTAACACATTCTCAGAGATGTTCGCAGCTCCAGCTGACAGACCTTGGTATCCGGCATGGAGTATCGCACTGGAGCAAGGTTCACAGGAACAGGTCTACGAACAGCGCAGAGAAGATATCGTGAAGCGCTATTTGCCAAGATTGGTATTGGCAGAGGAAGGACAGTTTGAGAGCGAGTGGGAATCTTACCTGTCTGAGTTCGATGGTTTGGATTATACAGAACAATACGAAGAATACTTGACAACTAAGCTCAAAGAAAAAGTTGAAGCAATTTCTGGCGAGTAAGCAGCGGGACGAACGTTCAGGCGCGGAAGGAAGGGGCATTCATTGTCCTTCCTTCCGACTTTTATAAGCAGCGGCGTCAAGCCGGATTCTTGAACGCACTGCATTAGAAGATGGAGAGTAATACAGATAGGAGGCGAATCAACCATGCAGCATTCCGCTAACGCTGCGCCAGCTGTTGCACCGCAGAAGTCTCCAAAGGCATCATCGGGGACGAAGCACTTTTTGAAGATGTTAATGAAGCAGAGAACGCTTGTTTTGATGTCAGTACCATTTGTCATATGGTTGTTTATATTTCGATATTTACCCGTCTGGGGCTGGACATTAGCCTTTCAGGATTATCGACCGGGACGCAGCTTCTCCGAACAGGAATGGGTAGGCTTCAAGCACTTTGCCTTCTTATTTCAGGATGATGCGTTTTATCGGGTCATGCGCAATACGTTCGCAATGAGCTTTATTAATTTGATTCTTGGTTTCGTATTAGCTATCACACTGGCAGTATTGTTGAATGAATTGAAGAATATTGTCTTCAAGCGAGTGGTACAAACGATAAGCTATATGCCCTACTTCCTCTCATGGGTTGTAGCGGCGAGTATTATCATGGTTGCTTTATCTCCGGAAGAAGGGATTGTCAATCAAGTATTAGTTGGGTTAGGCATCATCGATAAACCGATATTGTGGTTAGGGGAAGCCTCGTATTTCTGGGGAATTTTCGCCGCTTCCGAAACCTGGAAGAACCTCGGTTGGAACACGATTGTGTACCTAGCTGCGATCACGATGATTGACCCTGCTCAATATGAAGCTGCGGATATAGACGGCGCCAATCGTTTGCAAAAAATTTGGCACATTACATTGCCCGGAATGAAACCGGTCATCATTGTTTTGCTAATCTTGAACATCGGTCAAGTATTGGAGACAGGATTTGAAGCACAGTATTTGTTGAAGAATCCGGCGAATATGGATTTCGCAGAGACGTTAGAGCTATTCGTTCTTCGATGGGGGATTAATTTCGGGAATTACTCCTTCGCAACGGCTGCGGGCATATTCAAAACCGTGATCAGCTTCAGCTTATTGTTCGCCGCGAATTCCCTTGCCAAACGAATGGGGCAAGAGCGCTTGTTCTAATTGTCCACACAAAGGAGAGGAGAACCATGGCTTCCCATAGAAAAGGAGCCCTTCGCCCGTCAACGGGCGATCGGATATTCGATATATGCAACGTGCTGTTCATGTTATTCCTAGTTACGATAACGCTGTATCCGATGTTGAACCAACTGGCATTGTCATTGAATGATGCCAACGATTCCATTCGTGGCGGCATTCATTTATGGCCGCGGGAATTTACCTGGAACAACTACGCCTATGTATTCGACCAGGCTACAATCTATCATGCTACATTAATATCTATATTAAGAACAGTAATCGGAACATGTCTGACTGTATTCTGTTCAGCGATGGTCGCCTATACGATCAGTAAGCCGGAGTTTGTGCTTCGCAAATTCGTTACATTGGCATTCGTGTTGACGTTGTACTTCAACGGCGGCTTGATCCCGACTTTCTTGCTGATCAGAGATTTGAACTTGCTTAATAGCTTCTGGGTATATATTGTCCCAGGACTGATCGGTGTGTTTAATCTGATCGTTATTCGCTCGTTTATACAAGGCTTGCCGGACGGTATTCTGGAATCAGCCAAAATTGACGGTGCCGGTGAGTTTACTACTTTCATCCGTATTGTTCTGCCGCTCACCGTTCCAGCGTTGGCGACGATCTCGTTGTTCGCAGCGGTGTATCAATGGAATTCCTGGTTCGATGTGTTCCTGTTCAATTCCTCGAGCGTTGATTTGAGCACATTGCAGTATGAATTGGTGAAGATTCTGCAAAATTCCAACTCAGCGTCATCGGGCAAATCAGCTGCGGATGCTTTCGCCAATTCAGATTCGAGCAATTTCGTATCACCGATTGCGGTACGTGCAACGATGACCATTGTTGCAAGCTTACCGATTATGATGGTCTATCCATTCTTGCAAAAGTACTTTGTCAAAGGCATGACTGTCGGCGGTGTCAAAGGGTAATAGACGAACGAGAGCCGATTGTCTTCACTCTCGGCAGCAACACATGGACTGTAGCAGTCGCACCATACGATATGATGGGGCATCAGGCCTTCGGCCTGGTGCCTGTTTCAATCCACGCGATTGCCTCATGACTGCGGCTACTCACATAGACAGCGAATACATGCAGGGGGGATTACGAGATGGCAAGCACCATGTACAAAGCGTGGCTGCAGCATTACCATGTTGACCAGCACGCTCTTAGAGAAGCGTATGCGCGTTGGGGCCAATCGATTGTCGCCATGACAGCAGATTCTGCCGTGCTACAATCAGCCGTTGACGAATTAACGACAGGAATTGAACAACTATGCGGGATCAAGCCATCGGTAGCGGATACACCGCAGCACGCAAGCTACATTTATGTAGGAATTGCAGATCGACTGCACCGTTCAGATCAGTACCTAGCAGATTCGGATATGCCCAAGGTAGGCAAGGAAGGATATTTGTTGAAGCATATCGAGCTGGAGCAGCATTCTGTCATTACTGTATTAGGTGAAACAGACCGCGGAGCACTGTACGGTGTCTATCATCTACTACGATTGATGGCAATGGGTGAAAGCTTGGAACAGCTTCGCGTAGTGGAACGTCCGCGCAATTCGTTGCGGATGATCAATCAATGGGATAATGCAGACGGGTCAATCGAACGTGGCTATGCGGGGCAATCCATCTTCTATGAACACAATCGCATAACCGACAATGTGACGCGAATCCGCGATTATGCCAGGATGTTATCTTCTGTCGGCATCAATAGTATTGCGATTAACAATGTTAACGTACATGAGGTTGAAACGGCTTTCTTGTCTGAAGAGCAGTTGCCTGCTGTCGCTGGATTAGCGAACATCTTCCGCGCTTATGGGATCACGTTGTACTTGAGCATACATTTCGCAAGCCCGATGGAAATCGGCGGCTTGTTGACAGCGGATCCGTTAGAGCCGGAAGTAAGGGAGTGGTGGAAGCAGACGGCTTACCGGATTTACAAGCATATTCCAGACTTCGGTGGGTTTCTTGTCAAGGCAGATTCCGAGCACAGACCCGGGCCATTCGCCTACGGACGTGATCATGCAGACGGTGCGAATATGTTGGCCGAAGCGTTGCAGCCATACGATGGCATCGTCATATGGCGATGCTTCGTCTACAACTGTATGCAGGATTGGCGTGACCGTTCGACAGACCGTGCGCGGGCGGCTTACGATCACTTCAAGCCGTTAGACGGTACATTCCATGACAATGTCGTGCTGCAAGTGAAAAACGGTCCGATGGATTTCCAAGTGCGCGAGCCGGTATCACCGCTTCTCGGTGCGATGAGCCGAACGAATCAGATGATCGAGTTCCAGATTACGCAGGAATATACCGGTCAGCAACGGCATCTCTGTTATTTGATTCCACAATGGAAGGAAGTACTTGATTTCGATACACATGCACAAGGGGACAATTCCTTCGTCAAGCAGATCGGAGACGGCTCCATGTTCGGCATGAAGCATAGCGGTTATGCCGCAGTATCCAATATCGGAGACGATGACAATTGGACGGGGCATACGCTAGCACAAGCGAACTTGTACGGCTACGGTCGACTCGTATGGAACACGGAGTTGTCAGCAGAAGAAATTGCGGAGGAATGGATTCGCTTGACCTTCGGCAATGAGGAGCACGTAATTCAGACATTGAAAGCTATGCTGATGTCTTCATGGCGCATATATGAACAATATACCGCGCCGCTCGGTGTAGGCTGGATGGTAGCGCCTAACCATCACTACGGCCCGGATGTAGACGGGTATGAATATTCACGCTGGGGGACGTATCATTTTGCCGACCGTGACGGAATCGGTGTGGATCGGACGATTAATAGCGGCACAGGCTATGCTGCACAGTATTTCAGTCCGAATCGGGAGCGGTACGATCACCTGCATAGCTGTCCGGATGAGCTGCTGCTGTTCTTCCACCATGTTCCTTATACGCACAAGCTTCAATCCGGTGAGACGGTCATACAGCATATTTATAACACACACTTTAGCGGTGCAGAGCAAGCGCAGGAGCTAGTTCGGCAATGGACATCCTTGGAAGGCAACGTAGATGAGGCCCGTTACACGCAAGTGCGCGAACGCTTGGAGGAACAGGCGGAGCACGCGAAGGAATGGCGTGATGTCATCAATACGTACTTCTATCGGAAGTCCGGCATTGCAGATGAGCACGGCAGACAGATTTATAGCTAATGATAGATAGGATAAGGAAAGGATGAAGACCAATGAGTACAAGGCAGGGAGCCTTCTATACCGGACAGTATCGGAATTTGCTGCTTGAATACGGCATGGATCAGGAGGAGATCCATACGCGCGTACAAGAAACATGGCATGCCTTATTCGAAGGTGCGGATGAGACGCGGATCTATTACCCGATTGGGGAAGACATGGGCTACATGCTGGATACGGGCAATATCGATGTGCGCACGGAGGGGATGTCTTATGGTATGATGATGGCGGTACAGATGGATCGTCAAGACATCTTCGATCGACTGTGGAATTGGACGATGACCTATATGTATATGCGCGAAGGCGTGCATGCAGGTTACTTTGCTTGGTCTTGTCAGCCTGACGGCAAGCGGAATTCGAACGGTCCTGCTCCTGACGGTGAAGAATACTTTGCCTTAGCGCTGTTCTTCGCTTCTCATCGGTGGGGAGATCGACAATCGCCATATAATTATAGCGAGCATGCGAGAGATTTACTCCGTACTTGCGTGCACAACGGAGAGGACGGAGAAGGGTACCCGATGTGGGACCCGAACAATAAGCTCATTAAGTTTATACCGGATTGTGATTTCACCGATCCTTCCTATCATTTGCCGCACTTCTATGAGCTGTTCGCCTTGTGGGCATATCCAGAAGACCGATCGTTCTGGAAGGAAGCGGCCGAAGCGAGCAGGCGCTTCCTTCCGACTGCCTGTCATCCAGTGACAGGCTTGGCACCGGAATATTCCTATTATGACGGAACGCCCAATCATATACGGGGCTTCGGGCATTTCTTCAGTGATTCATATCGGGTTGCAGCCAATATCGGCATGGATGCGGAATGGTTCGCAGCCGACGATGAATGGCAGCGTGCGGAAGCAGCGCGAATCCAAGCGTTCTTCGTAGACAAGGAGCCAGGTGACTATCGGCGCTATACGATTGAAGGCGAGCCGTTCGAGGAGAAGTCACTTCATCCTGTCGGACTGATCGCAACGAATGCTGTGTCTGCGCTTGCGAATGCAGATGATTCGAATGCGCGGTTATGCGTCGAACAGTTCTGGCAAACCCCTGTGCGAACAGGAGAACGCAGGTATTATGACAACTGTCTCTACTTATTTGCATTGCTCGCGTTAAGCGGACGGTTTCGTATATGGATGCCTGAAGGGAAATAAAGGCGAGGCAGGGAATGTGTGATGAAGCAAAATAAATATGATGACAACGACTTTTTTAGCGCGTATACAAGCATGCCAAGATCCGTCAAAGGGCTGGAGGGTGCAGGGGAGTGGCACGCCTTTCAGCGATTGCTTCCAAATTTACAGAACAAGCAGGTGCTGGACTTAGGCTGCGGTCTAGGCTGGCACTGTCGCTATGCGCGTGAGCAACTAGCTCGCTCGGTTACTGGGGTCGATTTGTCTAGTAATATGTTGCAAATGGCCCGCGAAATGACTGATGATTCCTCCATTACCTACATCCAATCGGCAATGGAAGATGTCGCGTTTCCAGACCGTGCATTTGATGTGGTCATTAGTTCATTGGCCTTTCATTATGTTGCGTCATTCGAACGGATAAGCGAGAAAGTGTGCCGGTATTTGAAAGAGGGAGGAAATTTTGTTTTTTCGGTGGAACATCCGATGTATACAGCTCGGAATGAACAGGACTGGCACTATGATGAGCAAGGCAATCGTCTCCACTGGCCAGTAGACCGTTATCAAGCTGAGGGGTTGCGGGATACACCATTCTTGACTGCGCATGTCACGAAATATCATCGCACAATGTCCACCTACATCAATAGTTTGATTCGGGCTGGATTTAGGATTGATGCTATAGAGGAGCCGATGCCGAGTGTTGAAATGCTCAGCAAGCTTCCCGAGATGAAGGATGAATGCCGACGACCTATGTTTCTAATTATTTCGGCGCGCAAGAGCTAGTATAACAATCGAAGTGAAGGAAGGACAGCGATTCTGATTTTGATTCAATGGGGATTTAAAAAGCCTGCATGATTGCAGGCTTTTTAATTTTTCCTCGAATGAGACTGCAACGGTCACGCGTGTCCGTTAGAGGGAGAAAATACGTGATTTTGATTTTTAACGGTCGCCGATGTCCATTAGCGGAAAAAATCCACCGTTTTGACTGGTCGATTCAGCGCTTACGGTCATCCGTGTCCGTTACATTGTCAAAACACGGCTCATACATCTTGTAATCGTAAGGGTCACCTATGTCCGCTGAAGTAATTTCCAATCGGCTTAGTCGTCAGCAGTGTTATCATCAGCAGGTCGATCGGCAGCAATTAAGTGTTAACCGCGGCATGTAGTGACAAAAATCGTGCACAATTGCATCTTTGTTAGCAGCTACATAACCATTTCAAGGTTGACAGCGTTTGCACGTAGTAAATATAATAGGTGTAACGGTTTAGGAAACCGATTCCCAAGATATTTGAAAAAGGAATGTACATGAAAATCCAGGGAATACGTACAAGCAAGTAAAGCGATGAAACAGAATACGACTGACGTCAAAGGGTAACAGGAATACTAGGCTGTAACGAAAACCAAAAGATGAAGGGGTGGGAATAGATATGGTGAATTATGGTTTTCGCGTATTGCCATTGACACGCAGACCCGATCTAGCACTAATTGAACAGTGTCGAGCCATCGCAACACCGCTGCTCAGCGACAATATGAATCGGGTGCAAGGGACCGAGGCAGGTTTCAATCCGTATCATCGCAGCGCGAAGCTGGTAGGTTCAGCATTGACAGTACGGACAAGAGCAGGAGATAACTTGATGGTGCATAAGGCGATTGATATGGCGCAATCGGGCGATGTGATCGTCGTAGATGCATGCGGTGAATTATCGCAAGCTATTATTGGTGAGATTATGTTGCGGATTGCTGAGAAGAAGGGGGTGGCCGGATTCGTTATCGATGGCGCAATTCGGGATTCGGCAGCATTCCGCGAGAGGGACTTCCCGTGCTTCGCTAGAGGAACGACACACAGAGGACCTTATAAGGATGGTCCGGGTGAGATCAATGTTCCGATTACGATTGGTCGTATGCCGGTTCAACCGGGCGACCTGATCGTCGGCGATGAAGATGGTATCGTAGCTGTCCCGTATGATTATGCCGCACATATCGTTCAAGCTGCGCAGCTTCAGCTCAAGCGAGAAGAAGCGATATTCGATACGATCGAGGATGGCACTATTGATCGAAGCTGGGTGGATGAAACATTGAAGCGCAAAGGCTGTGACATGCTATGACGCGAAGGTTTCACTATGAACGGCTGGAGCATTTCTGCGCGGAGTTGTTCATCCGCGCAGGTGTTCCGCAGGAGGAAGCGGAAATGGTGGCTCAATCTTTAGTTCAGGCAGACCTTCGGGGAGTCGATTCACATGGTGTCGTAAGGGCTGACATCTATATGCGTAGGCTGGAAGCCGGAATGGTCCGCACAGGAGGGCAGCTGGACTATATGGAAGACGGTGCGATTCGAATCTTGGACGGATCGAACCACTTCGGAGCTGTAGTAGGGAACAGAGCAATGGATCTGGCGATTGAAGCATCGCAAGCTAACGGCGTAGGTGTAGTCGGTGTACGCGGATCGAACCACTTTGGTACTTGTGCGTACTATTTGCTGAAGGGCGTCCAGCAGGATAAGATTATGCTCATCCTGTCCAATGCCTCACAGACGATGCCGCCAACAGGAGGGATTCGCCCGTTCATCGGCACGAATCCACTGTCTATTGGCGTTCCCGCAGGGAAGCATTTGCCCTTTATACTTGATATGGCGACAAGTGTCGTCGCTAGGGGCAAGATTATATCTGCAGCGCAGAGAGGAGAGTCAATCCCACAAGGTTGGGCGATTGACAAGGCGGGCAATCCTACGACGGATGCGCAAGCGGCTCTCGAAGGCTCCGTGCTGCCGCTCGGCGGGGCCAAAGGTTATGCGATCTCGATGTTCATCGATATCCTATGCGGCGTGCTGACTGGTGCCGGCTTCGGGAAATATGTGAACAATATGTATGAGAATTGGGATGATCCGCAGAATGTCGGACATTTCTTCATCGCTTTCGATATCCCGCGCTTTATGCCGATAGATCAATTCCAATCACGGATGGACTTATATATCGACGAATTGAAGGCTGAACCGACTGCGCCAGGCGTGTCCGAAATATTGATTCCAGGTGAATTGGAGCATCGTTGTACGGTTACACGCATGCGTGAGGGTATCGTATTGCCAGACAAGGTCGAGTATGAGCTGCGCACATGGGGAGAACGGTACGCGCTTGATTTAAGCGACGCATTACTAGAGGAATGAATCGATTTTAATTATGGGAAAAGGGGTATTTATATGTTGCTGAACCGACTATTTCGCTATGAACTGCCTACTGTTATTGCATTTGGGAATGGCGCTATACGCGAATTGGCTGAGCATATTCGGGAGTTAGGCGGAACGAAGGTACTGCTCGTAAGCGATCCTGGTGTGCAGAAGGCCGGTGTCACCGATCGATTAACAGACGTGCTCCAACAAGCCGGCATTCCATTCAAGATCTACAATGAGATAGAATCTGATCCAGATATTGATGGTGTAATGCGCGGGCGCGACGCAGCAGCAGACGAAGGCTGTGACATTGTCGTTGGCCTGGGCGGCGGCAGCGCGTTGGATACGGCGAAAGCGATCGGGCTGATGCTGAGGAATGACGGACATATCCGAGATTATGTAGGCATCAATCGTGTCCCGCGCAAAGGCGCGCCTGTCATAGCTGTGCCGACAACAGCAGGAACCGGAAGTGAAATTACGATCTGGTCTGTACTGTCTGACAAGACGGCTAAGGTGAAGCTAAGTGTCGGCAGCGCATACAACTGTCCGGACTTGGCTATTGGTGATCCTGAGCTGACATTGACGCTGCCGGCCTCGATTACAGCTGCTACAGGGATGGATGCCCTGACGCATGCGCTTGAGTCGTATGTCAACAAGGCTACGCAGCCAATCTCCGAAGCCTTGTCCATCCAATCGATGAAGATGATTGCTGGCAGCTTGCGGACTGCTGTCGTGCAAGGGGAGAATGTACAAGCCCGTTACGATATGCTGCTGGCCAGTCTGATAGCGGCAATGGCTTTCAACCCGACTCGACTCGGCCTCGCGCATGCATTAGCCATACCGCTCGGTGCGCATTTCCATATCCCGCACGGTACCGTGAACGCTATTCTGCTGCCTGAGGTAATGGAATATAACCTGATTGGCAATATGGAGAAGTATAAGGAGATTGCCCACATCTTCGGCGTCCCGACAGAAGGGATGTCCTTAAGGGATGCTGCTGCATGCTCAGTTGCCGCGGTACGACAGCTCAAGGATGATGTAGGCATTCATCAGAAGCTCTCTGATTATGGCGTAACCGAGAACGCGCTGGATCAAATCGCTGAAGAAGCGATGACATCCGGCAATGTTCCGGTCAATCCGCGCAAGCCAACCTTGGAAGACTTGAAGCAATTGTGCCGAAACGCGATGTAAGACAAATGCAAACTTATGGAAAGGAAGTGCGTGTGAGCAATGAGCAAGATGAGAGAATGGTTGAAGCAGAACAGCGGACGCACCTATAGCAATTATATCAATGGCGAATGGACATCGAGCGCCAGCGGGGACACTACAACCTTATACGAATCTGCATTGCCGGATCATGTGCTGGGCAACTTCGCCAGCTCCGATCAATCGGATGTCGATCGCGCTGTTCAGGCAGCTCATAAGGCGTTTCCTTCATGGAAGGTCACACCGCCATCAGCGAGAGCAGCCATATTGTATCGATTCGCCGACTTGCTCGAACAGCATCAGGAGGAGCTGTCCTATATGCTGTCTGCTGAGCAGGGCAAAGTGCTTGCAGAGTCGCGTGGAGAAGTAACTCGCGCAGCAGCAGAAGCGCGATTCGCAGCAGGAGAAGCGTTCCGCGTAGAGGGTTCGACGTTGCCTAGCGACAATCCGCAGGTGCGGAGCGAAGTCGTTCGCAGTCCGATTGGGGTGATCACCGCGATTGCGCCCTGGAACTTCCCGATCGTGACACCCGTACGGAAGATAGCGCCGGCTTTAGCATTCGGCTGCACGGTCGTACTGAAGCCAGCATCAGCGACACCATGGTCAGCAGTGCGGCTCGTAGAGCTGCTCGCTGAAGCCGGCTTGCCGAACGGTGTAGTCAACCTGGTTACAGGCTCAGGCGGCAAAGTAGGCGACGCCTTGACTGAGCATCCGCTAGTGCAAGGGATTAGCTTCACAGGATCGACCGAGCTAGGCTTGCGCATCAATAAGATTGCAGCTGCCCGGTTTGCTAGAACGCAGCTGGAGATGGGCGGCAAAAATGCTGCGTTAGTGCTCGACTATGACAATTTGCCCTTTGCGGCTGATCAGATAGTAAGTGCGGCATTCGCCTGTTCTGGACAGAGATGTACAGCTATCAGCAGAGTAGTTGTCCTTCCGTCCCAGGCCGATCAGCTAACTGCTCTTATTCAAGAGCGTATAGAGAAGCTCCAAGTAGGACCTGCATGGGCAGACGGAGCGCAGGTTGGTCCCTTGATGGATGAGCGGCATTATGAGACAGTGAAGAAGTATATCGAGATAGGGAAGCAGGAAGGCGCTTCGTTAGTGTGTGGCGGTGACAAGATGGACGTTGCCGATCCCTATCTGGCTAACACACGCGCAGGATACTTCCTCAAGCCTGCCTTATTCACGAACGTGTCGAGTCAGATGCGCATTGCTAAGGAGGAAATCTTCGGTCCAGTCCTAACCGTACAAGCAGCTAAGGATATTGATGAAGCGCTGGAGATTGCCAATGCGACTGATTACGGGCTTGCCGCATCCGTGTTCACGAACGCGGTGCGAACAGCTGATCTAGCAGCAGCCGAGCTTGACAGCGGTATGGTGCATATCAATCACGGCACAGCAAGTCAAGCGCATGTGCCGTTCGGCGGAGTGAAGCATTCCGGATTCGGCGCTTATTCGATTGGTCATTCGAATCAAGAATTTTTCACACATGTGAAGGCCGTTTATAGGGGACGATGAATTTTTTATAGAAATGTGACAAAAGCATTGCTGTACATGATCAGGCGCGTTACTCTGTATTCTACAAGATAACGCGCCTGTAGTTTAAGGAGGGACCAACTTTGCAAATTACGGTATTGGACGGATATACGTTGAATCCGGGAGACTTGTCTTGGGAAGGCTTGCGGGCGCATGGCAGTCTTCAGGTGTATGACCGGACACCGCAAGAGCTTATTGTAGAGAGGGCTAAGGACGCGGACATTGTATTGACGAACAAAACACGACTGCATGCCGCAACGATTGCGCAGCTTCCGCAGCTAAAATACATTGGCGTATTGGCTACTGGGTATGATGTGGTCGATGTGAAAGCAGCAGCGGACAGGCGTATTCCCGTGACGAATGTTCCTACTTATGGAACTGATTCAGTCGCTCAATTCGTGATGGCGCAGCTGCTAGAGCTTTGTCATCGAATTGGTTCTCACAATCAATCTGTTCATCAGGGAGATTGGAGCAAGAGCGAAGATTTCTGTTACTGGCGCTATCCGCTTATCGAGCTTGCAGGCAAGACGATCGGTATTGTCGGATTGGGCCGTATCGGCATTCGGACTGCGCAACTGGCAGCGGCGTTCGGCATGAAGGTGAAGGGATATTCGCGTTCAGCGAAGCCGGAGCTGGATTGGGTTGAGCAGTGTGATCTGGACGAATTGCTGCGAACCTCAGACGTAGTGAGTTTGCACTGTCCGCTGACGGCAGATACGGAAGGGTTGATTCACCGCGGAAGCTTGTCTAAGATGAAGAACCAAGCGTTGCTCATTAATACTGCGCGAGGCAAGCTGGTGAAGGAGGATGACCTTGCTGCTGCTCTACGTGAAGGTGTAATCGCCGGTGCTGCATTAGATGTGCTGGTGACAGAGCCTCCGCAATCCGGAAGTGCTTTGTTCGGCATTGACAATTGCCTCATTACACCGCATATTGCATGGGCAAGTCAGGAAGCAAGAACACGATTACTGCATATTGCAATCGACAATGTCAGACAGTTTATACAAGGCGATGCCATTCATGTAGTGAATGACGTATCGCGATAATTCGATGAAAATGAGGGGAACACATTGAAGATCGTATTGGCACCAGATTCATTCAAAGGATCGGCTTCTTCCAAGCAGCTATGTGAGGCAATGGCTGGCGCGGTGCTCCGTGAGCTTCCGAATGCAGAGGTGGTACAAATTCCAGTTGCGGATGGAGGAGAGGGCACCGTCGAAAGCATGGTATTAGCTGTTGGCGGCAAGCTTATTACCGAAACCGTCAGTGGACCGGACAATCAGCCTGTGGAAGCTTCTTATGGTATATTGGCAGACGGTAAGACCGTCGTCATTGAAACGGCGCAAGCGTCCGGGTTGCACTTGATTCAAGAGGAGAATCGCAATCCGCTCTACGCTACTTCCAAGGGAACGGGAGAATTGGTCGCCAAAGCGCTGGACAGCGGTTACCGGGAATTCATTATCGGACTTGGCGGCAGCGCAACGAATGACGGCGGCATGGGATTGCTTCGTGGATTAGGTATGGAATTCTACGGACAGGATGATAAGCCGTTGGCAGAAGGAGGGGCCGCATTGATCGGCTTGAAGCGGATCGATGATTCGAATCTCCACGCTGGTGTCAAGGAAGCGACATTCACAGTCGCTTGCGATGTAGATAATGTACTGTGCGGAACGCAAGGCGCTTCTGCTGTATTCGGCCCGCAGAAAGGGGCAACACCGGAGATGGTCCGCTTGCTGGACAGTGCGCTAGAGCATCTTGCTGCAGTCGTTCTTCGTCAAAAAGGACTGAATATGCTCGGCTGGAAAGGCGGAGGGGCCGCAGGCGGCATAGGAGCTGCCATTATGGCTTTTCTTCAAGCTCAATTCCAATCCGGTATTGAGACGATGATGCAAGTCGTCAAGTGGCAGGAGCAGATACGCGATGCTGATCTGATCATTACTGGAGAAGGGAAGTTAGACAGTCAGACACTGTCTGGCAAGGTCATCCACGGGTTGTGCGGACCTGCTCGTAAGCACAATATACCGGTGGTAGCGTTGGCAGGCAAGGTAGAGTTGACTTCGCTGCAATTAGATCAGCTAGGTGTTACGAGTGCCTTCTCTATTGTGCAGGGTCCGGTGGAATTGGCAGAAGCGATGAAGCATGCGCCTGAATGGGCTGCGAAGCTGACAGAGCAAGTCATCCGCTTATTTCGCGCAAGTTCGCGGTGAGGATCGGCAGTTACCAAGCACCGAAGAAATCACAGCTGTCGCGGTCGTGGTAATCAATTTCACTGATGCTTCGCTGAATGACAACCTGATTGTCGTCATAGCGGATAATACGGCCGCCAGCACTGATGAGGTGGTCGTCTTCAAATACTTGGATCGCGAACTGCTTCTCCATCGCATCAGTGAAATCGCGGTCCGTCATCAGCTTGCGAGTACGAGCCATCTATAGACCTCCTCTGGTAAAGTTCCTTCTATTCTATCAGACATAATTAGGGAAACCAATGAGACATTGTTTAAAGAATTGACGTACTTCGTAATCAGTGCTACTATACCTATTGTTATTATAATCCCAATCTATCAGGTTGGAATTAATTTGGACTACTCAGAGACACATAGGGGGAGAAACAGATTATGGCAAAGACACAACGCGTCATCATGCTGCTGCTCGTCGCTGTACTGACTGCAGCAATGCTTGCAGCATGCGGACCGGCAAACGGTAACAATGCGAATGGCACAGCGAACACGGGCAGTAATGAAGCAGGTAATGACGGGAACAGTAACAGCGGGTCTGAACAACAAGATGCTGTAGACAATCCTTTGGCTGGTAAGAAGATTGCTCTGGTCATGCAATTTAATACAGGTACATTCTCAGCACAATACATTAATGGTGTGAAGGAACAGGCGGAGAAGCTCGGCGGTGAAGTTACTGTCCTTGCTTCCGATAACGATATTGCCAAGATGGCTTCGAATCTGGACCAAGCGGTTAACCAGAAGTTCGATGGCATTCTGATCGATCATGGCAACAAGGATGCGCTGCAGGCTGGCGTACAGAAAGCTCTGGACAACGGCATTCCTGTAGTAGCATTCGATGCGGCTATGGAGATGGAAGGGGTTATTGACCTTCAGCAAGACGACCAGACAATGGCGCAGCTGACACTTGAGCAAATGGCACAGGACGTTGGCGAAGAAGGCAACTATGTGAAGGTTTGGGTTGCTGGATTTGCTCCGATGGAACGCAGACAGATTGCCTATGAGGCTTTCCAAGAACAGTATCCGAACATGCAAGAAATCGCTTCGTTCGGCAATGCTTCCAATCCGTTGCTAGACACGCAATCTCAAATGGAAGCCCTGTTGAAGAAATATCCAGAAGGTGAAATTGATGCAGTATGGGCGGCATGGGACGAATTTGCCAAAGGCGCTTCCTTGGCTATTCAACAAGCCGGACGCACAGAAATCAAAGTGTACGGGATCGACATGAGCGACGAAGATCTGCAGATGATCCAAGATCCAAGCAACCCGTGGATCGCTTCGGCTGCTGTTGACCCGACGGATATCGGGCGTGTGCAAGTTCGTTATTTGTACCAAAAGTTCAACGGGGATGAGACACCTGCACAGGTCATTCTAGAGCCTGTCTATGTATCCGCAGATAACTTGCCAGACGAGCAAATTTCTACAAATGAGCTTTCCGAATATGTAGAAGGCTGGGGCAGCAGTGAACAAGGGTACACAGATTGGATGAAGGAACTCGAGTAGTAATGGTTGAAACCATATAGTGTTGAACGAACCCCATCGGGTTGTCCGATGGGGTTTCCATTGATTGCGAGGAGGCACTACCGCTATGCAGCCAGCATTGGCTATGAACAATATTACGAAATCATTCCCCGGTGTACAAGCGCTTCAAGATGTGGATTTCACTGTACATGCGGGAGAAATTCATGCGCTGCTTGGGGCGAACGGAGCAGGTAAGAGCACATTAATGAAAATTCTCTCCGGCGCCTACACGCCTGATGCCGGAACGATTGCACTGGATGGACAGGAGATCACGATTCACTCCCCGCTCGACGCCTTGCGTCATGGAATCGTCTGTATCTATCAGGAAGTAGACACGGCGCTCGTCGGCAACTTGTCTGTAGCAGAGAATATATATATGGACCATATGAGCCGCAAAGGGAGCGGCTGGCTTCGCTGGGGAAGGCTGAAGCGCGATGCTGAAGCTGTGCTGCAACAGTTAGGCGCTCAGATTCCCGTTACACTGCAGGTCGATGAATTGTCGATATCACAGAAGCAGTTAGTGCTGATCGCGAGAGCGATTGTGCAGCAGACGCGCGTCGTCATATTCGATGAGCCGACAGCACCGCTAAGCTCGGAGGAAGCAGCTAGACTGTTCGCTGTCATGCGGCAACTGAGAGACGATGGGGTCGCGTGCATTTTCATCTCACACCGTCTTCCCGAAGTATTCGATATTTGTGACCGGATTACGGTCATGCGTGACGGTGAAGTTGTCTCTGTGCAAGCAACATCAGACACATCAATCTCTGATACAATCAAGGACATGCTAGGCAGAGCATTCGAAGAGGAATTCCCGAAGCTCCGTGTCCCTATTGGGAAGGAGCTGCTGCGAGTAGAGAACTTGCACAGCGGGCAGAAGGTGAGAGAGGTTAGCTTCACATTAAGAGAAGGTGAGATTCTAGGCATTGCCGGATTAGTAGGCGCAGGGAAGACGGAGCTGTCGCGTGTCATGTTCGGCGTAGATCGCGCCGAGCAGGGATCGATCCGCATGCATGGACGAGGACACCGGTTCACGGAGCCGTTCCAGGCGATACGTGAAGGGATCGTATTAGTTCCGGAGGAGCGGCGCAAGCAAGGCATTCTTGTGGACGAATCTGTACGAGACAACTTGACTGCACCTTCTATGAAGAAGTTTACACGTGCAGGATTTCTACAGCCGCAGCTTGAAACTGAGCATGCTGACAGGATAGTGAGTCAGCTAGGTGTGAAGACGCCGCATGTGCAGCAGAAGGTTGGACACTTAAGCGGCGGCAATCAGCAGAAGGTAGTCGTGGGCAAGTGGTTGCCGACACAAGCGGAAGTATACTTGTTCGATGAACCGACCAAGGGTATCGATATTGGCGCCAAGAGCGATATGTTCAAGCTGATCGGTGAACTAGCCGAACAGGGCAAGGGGATCATCTACTTCTCCTCAGAGCTATCGGAAATTCTCGGAATCGCTGACCGGATTCTCGTCATGTGCGACGGACGGATCGTCAAGCAATTAACGAGAGAAGAAGCAACACAGGATGCGATCATGTATTATGCCAGCGGCGGAACGGAGGAGCTATGAATAAGAACAGGTTGCTTGATCTTACATTCAAATACGGCGCCATTGTTGTCATTGTTGGCGTGTTTTTATTTTTTTCCATCACAGAAGAGCATTTTCTGTCTTACGGCAATATTACAGATATATTGCGTTCGATTGCGATCGTCACGTTCATTGCGATCGGCGTGACGATCTCGCAAATTGTGGACGGATTTGATCTATCTGTCGGCTCAACGGCTTCGCTAGCTACCGTAGTAGCAGCAGCGTTAATGGTCTGGTATGAGCAGCCGCTGTATATCGTTCTGATCGTGCCTGTTCTCCTAGGTGCTTGTATCGGCATGCTGAATTCGCTGCTCATCGTCCGTATCCGTATTCCGGATCTGCTTGCAACACTAGCGATGATGTACATTATTGCCGGTGTGCAGAAGACATTCACACAAGGGTACTCCATCTATAGCCAGATGCTGATGCCGGATGGAGAGAAGGCGCCGGGGACGTTCCGCGACAGCTTCCTGTGGATTGGACAAGGGGAGATTGCAGGGGTGCCTGTTCCGGTCCTCTTGCTGATCGTGACAGTAGCTGTCGTGCATATTCTGCTGCATTACACCCGCTGGGGCAGACAGATGTATATGACTGGCGGTAATCGCGAGGCAGCACGATTGTCTGGCATCAAGGTGAATCGCATTCGTCTAGTTGCTTATGTGCTGTCCGGTGCATTGGCTGGCTTCGCTGGTGTGTTGTATGCGGCGCGTGTCGGGTCAGGACAGATTGATGCCGGTGCGCCATTGCTGATGGAATCGGTTGCGGCGGTGTTCGTAGGGTATTCCGTATTCGGCGCTGGCAAGCCGAACGTGATCGGTACGTTCTTCGGGGCTGTTTTAATTGGTATTTTGTTGAACGGGTTGACGATGATGAATTTGCCGTATTATTCGCATGATATTGTGAAGGGTACGATTCTTGTGCTGGCTTTGTCGATTACGTTCATTCATCTGTCCAGACGGAAGGCGTAGATTAGCACACCTCCATGCACAATAATATAAACAAAAAAGGTTGGGTGGAACGCTGTTCCTGCCCAACCTTTTGTTATGATTCTAGCTTCAACGCTCCGGTATTCGGATCAGCGAGGAGAAGCCGGGCTTTGCGTTCGCCATTGTGTTCATCCTTGAATTTCAGCAGACTTGTCTTGCCCTTGGTTAGCAAGGAACGCACCATCGCATCGGTCAGGCTCTTGCCGTAGTTGTCCTTCCAGATAACGAAGGTGCAGCCTTCTCTGAATCGGGAGCAGCCGTATCCCTTGCGCCCAAGGAAGATGTGCCCATCACAGCCGTTGCGGGGACAAGGGGCGAGATACCGATCTTGTCCAACTGGCGATGCAGCCTTCGGCTTGCTTGGCGTGCGCTTCGGCTTGCGGTCAGTGCCCCGGCTTCGCGTGCGACTGTCCAGTTCATCACCGAAGGCGGATCTTTCCGCACGTTGCTGCAGCCGAACTTTGTCGACAACCATCGCAGCGAACTGTCTGACCTTCTCCATGAATGCCTCGTCTGATGCGGCTCCGCGTGAAATGTCGTGCAGACGCTTCTCCCACATGCCTGTCATTTCCGGCGAAGTGAGCAGGTTAATGCCGGCTTTGCGAATGACTTCGATTGCAGTCCGTCCTTTCTGCGTAATCGTAATGCGCTTGCCAGTCATCTGTATATAGCCAACTTGCTTGAGCCGCTCTATAGTCGATGCCCGTGTAGCCGGCGTTCCCAATCCGCCTTCCTTCATCGCTTCCCGCAACTGTTCATCCTCTACTTGGCGGCCGGCGCTCTCCATCGCTCTCAGCAATGTACCTTCTGTATAAGGCTTTGGCGGTTGCGTTTCCTTCTCCTTCGCTTCTGCCTGTATGCAGCTTACCTCATCGGTCGTGTTGAGAACGAAAGGGATATCAATTTCTGTCGTTTCCTCATCCTGTTCGGACTTGGCTTGTGCTCGCTTCTTAGCATCCTGCTTCTGCTCCAATACCTTCCAGCCGAGCTGTAACCGTTCCTTAACTGTCGTTTTGAATCTATGCGACTTGACCTCTGTCCATACGGTGTGCACGTTGTACACAGCAGGCGGATGGAAATGACTGAGAAACCGCCTGACGATCAACTCGTAGAGCTTCGCTTCATCTGCCCCGAGCTTACCGGCCCGTTTCAGCGTAGGGAGAATCGCGTGATGGTCTTCCACCTTCGCCGGATTGCATACCTGCTTATTGTTCTTATGCACGTAGCGACTATCAGCTGTCTGTGCAAGCTCGCTGTACGCCGACTGTTGTATCATATTGAGCGCCCGATGCATATCCGGAATGTTCTGTTCTGTCACATAGTTCGAGTTCGTACGCGGATAGGAAATGACTTTGTGCTTTTCATACAACGCCTGTGCCACATCCAAAGTTTTCTTAGCCGAATAGCCGAACTTGGCATTGGCTTCACGCTGCAGCAATGTCAGGTCATACAGCTTGGGTGGATATTCCTTGCTTTCCTTCTTGTCGTATTGCTGGATGCGCCCGGGTTGACCAGACGTCTCCTGCACAATACGATCAGCCAGCTTCGGCTCCTCGATTCGCTCCCCTTGCCAGTGGCCAGTATAGGTCGTCTGATGCTGCTGGAACGAAGCGGATACCCCGTAAAATTTCTTAGCGTCGAACGATTCGATCTGCTTCTGTCGATCATAAATAAGCGCAAGTACAGGCGTTTGCACCCGTCCTACGGAAAGCAGCACTTGATGCTTCGTCGTTAAGGCTCTTGTACCGTTCATGCCGATTAGCCAATCCGCCTCGCTGCGCGCTCTGGCTGCCCGTGTCAAATGCTCATAATCAGCGCCATCTCGTAGCTCATCGAATCCTCTGCGAATCGTTGCTGGTGTCAGATCCGAAATCCACAGCCGCTGCACGGGATGCCGCAGCTTCAGATGCTGCTGTATCAAGTAGAAGATATATTGGCCTTCTCGCCCTGCATCGCATGCATTGACGATTTTGTCACATTGCTTGGCGAGGTCTGCAATCACCTTCAGTTGATCTTTCGTCTTGCTGTAGGGTGTGAGCTTGAAGGAACGCGGCATAATCGGAAGATCCTCCAATCGCCACTTCTTGTACTTGTCATCATACTTGTCCGGTTCAGCTAAGCTGATCAGATGCCCGATCGCCCATGTAATGATATGCCGCTCGCCTTCGATATAAGTGCGTTGATTACGAGCTTTCGGTTCGATCACGGCTGCAATATTTCGTCCCATATCTGGTTTTTCTGCTATCACTAAAGTTTTCATCTTATAACGATTCGTCAATATTCTGCAAAATCCCTTCCCATGCAGCAGTTTGTGCGCTTAGGATTAATACGAAGGACTCGTGCTAAGCAGACATGTGTCGTTATGCATAGTCGCATAGAGGAGCTCATTCGCAAAGGAACTGTCAAGTGAAAGGGGGACAGCCGGTCGGCGATTTATACGAATGGGGTGATAATCAAGTCTATGAAAATTCGCGTCCTATTGATCGATGAAGATGCGGAATGGAGAGAGCAAACCAAAGGGTATTTGGAACAAACAGAAGACATATGGCTCGTTGGAGCCGTTGCCACCATGCAAGCAGCTATGGCTGTCGTCACCTACTTGGATGTAGATGTACTGCTTTGGTCACCCCCCTGTCAAGGGAAGGAGGAGCACTTCGATTGGATACAAGAAGTGCAAGAACAGAAAGCGGGTGTGAAGGTCATTGTGCTGTCCGATTCGCAGGAAGGCAAGCTGGTGTGGAATTCCTTGCTATATGGAGCGATGAATTATGTGGTCAAATCTTCCGGGCATGATGAAATCCTGACTGTCATCCGTGAAGCGCTAAGTGAACAAGCATCGATTCACTATTCTGCAGCCGCTGCGCTTCGCAGCGAATTCTCCCGATTACTCAAGGAACGAACGCAGAAGCTGCTCACCGCTCAGGAGAAGAAGCTGCTCGCCTATGTGTATCTGGGGAAGAACACTGCAGAAATTCAGGAGCTGCTGCGCATCGAGGAGCATTCGATCAGCAATTATATTACATCTATTAATCGCAAGCTGCGTACGAAAAATCGCAAGGAGGCTGCACATAAGGCGATGCAGAAGCGATTGCTGGACGATTGTCTTGCAACTTTACAAAACTCCTGTGTCTGAATGAGGGGGTACGTATCAATCTCCTGCATCGAATCGGGGGCGTACCTGAATGGCAAAATGCTTTACTATAAAAAACAAGAAAAGCCGATTGGATCTATACATAACAGAGGAGGAAGGAAGCTTCTGTGAGCACACCCAAAGTATCTGCAGGTGTATTAACCGCTCTAATGCTGTCGATGCTGCTGGCAGCTTTGGATCAGACGATTGTAGCTACTGCAATGCCGCAAATCGCAAGCGAAATGGGGGATATGACATACTATTCATGGATTTTCTCAATCTATATGATTGCTGAGCTCATGGCGATGCCAATCTTCGGCAAGCTAAGCGATCTGTACGGTCGCAAGCGTATGTTTCTGATTGGACAAGCGTTATTCATCATAGGCTCAGCGTTATGCGGCTATGCAGATTCGTTAATTGAGCTTGTCTTGTACCGCGGCATTCAAGGAATTGGCGCAGGAGCGATTATGCCTATCGCTTTCGCAATCGTCTTCGATTTATTTCCGGCAGACAAGCGAGCGCGGATGCAGGCTTTCCTCGCTGCGGTGTTCGGCATCGCCAGCGTATTCGGACCGATCATCGGCGCGGTGCTGACCGCTTACTTACATTGGCGCTGGATCTTCTATATGAATGTGCCGTTAGGAGTGCTGGCCGTTCTACTGCTAATTCGGTATTACAAGGAGACGTATGTTCGCCGTCATTCGATGCTCGACCTGCCAGGCTTGGTGCTGCTGTTCGGCTCGCTTGCTGCTCTGCTGCTTGCGTTCGAATGGGCAGGTTCGTCGTTCAGTTGGCTGTCGCCGCAAACTGCGGCAATTATAGGGGCATTCTTTATTCTGTTCGTGGTGTTCCTGCGGGTAGAACGAAAAGCTGCAGAGCCCTTCATTCCACTGCACTTGTTCAGCAGCAAGCGGTTCGCGATCAGCCAGCTTGTCGGACTTCTGCAAGGAGCTGTCATGATGGTAACGATTATGTTCATCCCATTGTACATGCAGCTCGCATCACCGAACGGAGTTGCCGCTTCCGGCTACATCTTGATGCCGATGATGATTGGCCTTGTCCTATGCACGGTCATTGGCGGCAGGCTTGTAGAGCGCTGGACCTATCGGCAAGCACTGTTGTTAGCCGGGTTGCTCATTATGTGCGGAACATTGTTGCTTGGTGCCATGCATGTGATTCAGGCTGATTGGTTGCTGATAGGCGGCTTAATCGTGCTGGGCGGCGGATTAGGCTTGTCGTTCCCAATTCTGTTCACGACATCGCTACATGGAGCAGAGCAAGAGCACCGCGGCACGATCAATGCGCTCGTCCCTTTCTTTCGCAGTATTGGCGGCGTAATCGGTGTCAGTATATTCGGTACTATCCAGCTTCACCGCTTCGCTAACAGCGCAACTGGGGATAGCGGTGTATCCCAGAATGATCTGCAAGCAATCCATGCATGGCTGCAGCATAGCGGCGGAGGCGATCCAAACTTGCAGCTTCTATCGGAGCATCTCGCTGATTCGATCATTTGGGTATTCCAAGCAAGTGCAGGGGTAGCGCTGTTATCACTGGCAGCAGGGCTATGGATTGGACGCGAACGATTGATGATTCCCCCGGAACCGCAGACGAGTGAGACTGAGCATACGCACAGTCGGACACATGCCAGACAGCCGGGAGAAGTGTAAGACGCAGGTATGGAAAGGAGGTGAGTTACTTCTTACGCACGCACGTTGAACGAAAACGTATTCTCTATGAACAATCCAAAGGAGGTTATAGGAAATGGAAATCAAAGCGGGTACGAGTGGTGCCGAGGTAGAGGCCTTCATTCGCCAAGTATGTAAGGATAAAATGAATGTCGAGGTACCGGAGAAGGTCGATCCGGCTGAGCCGATTGAGCAGGCGTTTGAACTGGATTCGATCTCGATGTTTGAACTGATTGTCAACCTAGAAGAGGCGTACGGCATCCGGATTGCGGATGCGGAGGTAGAGCAAGTCGGGAACATGAATCTCGAAGAGCTTGCCGGTTATCTGGAAGGACGGCAAGCAAGTGGATAGAACGGTTGTCATTACGGGCTATGGTGTTGTAACGCCGTTCGGACGCGGTACAGCAAGCTTCGCCAGTACGATATTCGCCGGCAAGCACCAGTTTCGCGCTATACAAGGCTTCGATGTATCACATACATATGCCAAGCGGGGAGCAGAAGCAGATATCGCGGGTAAGTCGTATGAGTCGTTCGCCAAGCAATGCACCGACGATGCCCTGCTCATGGCAGGCTTAGACAAGCGTATTTCAAGCGATCAGGACAAGCTTCGTAAGGCAGCAGTTGCAGTAGGCAATTTGGGTGACGGCATACGGGCTGAGGAATTTTATCGTGCGCGCTTTATGTCGGATAAGCACAACGGCACGAAGCCGACGGGTATTGCAGAACGAAATCCGTTCGCTCAAGCCGATCTGGTTGCCGCTTATATTGGCTCAGAAGCACGACGGCTTGCCTTCACGAACGCTTGTGTCGCCTCTGCGAATGCGATTGGATACGGCTTTGATTTGATACGCAGCGGTCGTGCAGATTTGGTGCTCGCTGGCGGCATTAATGTATTGCATCCGCTCGTCTATTACAACTTTGATTCAAGCCGCGCCATGGCGGACGATGTCGTCAGACCATTCTCCGCAGAGCGGACCGGCTTGTTAATCGGCGATGGTGCAGCGATGCTCGTCATGGAGTCTGAAGCGCACGCTCGTGCGCGATCTGCTATGCCGATTGCGGAGCTGTGCGGCTGGGGAATTAGTGCGGACGGCTATCACATTACACGACCAGAGCCTAATGGAGAAGGCTTGGTACGATCGATGCGCATGGCGTTGAAGCAGGCAAGCTGTGCCGTCGAAGAAATCGATTACGTCAATGCCCACGGTACAGGCACGCCGCTGAATGACATTGCGGAAACACGCGCGATGAAGAAGATGTTCGGGGAGCATGCTTATCACATTCCTGTCAGCTCTACGAAGTCTACGACCGGTCATATGCTGGAGGCTACTGGGGCGGTCGAAGCGGTAATCAGCTTATACGCGATGGAGCGCGGTATGATGCCGCCAACCGCGAATTATGTGGGACCAGATGAGGAATTGGATCTCGATTATGTAACGGAGGGACCGCGTAGCAAAGCATTGCATACCGTCTTGTCCAATTCGTGCGCGTTCGGTGGCAACAATTGCAGTCTGTTGTTTCGAAGGAGGGATGCCGGATGAATCATGCGGAAGCGAAGGTGGAATGTGGGATTCAAGTTGATGCGGATAGTATGCTTCAGCAATCGATCGTGATCTCTGCCATGCATCATCAACGAGCGGATGAACAGCTTCCTGAGATTAGAGGCTTCGTGCGCTCACCATTCAATCCGCTTGTCTACCACAGTGTCCAGCAAGCGGTGCTAGCGGCTGGCATGCAGCACGGTAGCTGGCCGGATAGTTCCCGCATAGGCATCGTACTAGGAAGCATGTTCATTGACGCCGTTACAGAGGAGGAGAGCTGGCGCGATCTATTACAGGGCAAGAAGCTCAGTCCGATCATGTTCCCCCAATCCGTACCTAGCGCCATCATCGGACTGCTTGCAAGAGATTTGTCCATTCATGGTCCGATGAGCTGTATCAGCGCAAGCCAAGACAGCTGGAGCATCATGCTGGACATGGCGCAAGCTTGGATTGCAGACGATTATGCAGACATCGTCGTACTGACGGTATGCGAAGTGCCTTCGCTGCGCAGCGAAGCATGGGAGGAGGAGCAAGGCATAAGTCATGACTGGAGCGGTGGAGTATGGACGCTTATTGTCGAGAAGCCCGATCAAGCTGTACAGCGTGGACTGCTGGATAGGGCTGTGACCTTTCAACAATTCCGAGATCGTTATGTGGACACGTCCAGTCCTTGTTGCGGCATGCTAGGCTCCATCTTGGGAAGGAATACGCGATGAGACTGTTAGCAGATAGCAGTGAACGGCTCGCAATTGTATGCGGAAATGTCCACATGACGTATGCGCAGTTAGCTGAAGGTGTAGCGGACAAATGCAAGTTGCTTCGACAGGCAGACGCAGCAAGCAAGAGAGTCTTGCTAGACCTTCCCGATTCTGTAACTTTACTGGAGTGGGTGATCGCTGCCTGGCAGATGCAATGCTGCATTACGATTCTCGATCAGCGCTTGACGGAGCTTGATAAGGAAGAACGGATGAGCCAATTTGCTCCGCATGTGCGCATCGCCGCTGTAGCAACAGAGAATCGTATGCTTAGCTTTCAGCCAGCGGTCGAATGGGAACTGCAACGTCTCCCGTCGCTTGCAGAAAGGGAATGTGCTGCAGCAGAAGTGAATACGCAAGCAGAAGGTGGTGCTGCAGCAAGCAAGGAAGCGATCGTCCTGTTCAGCTCGGGATCGACGGCGATGCCCAAGGCGATTGTCCGAAACTTCGCCTCACTAGCTGCTGAATGGTCACAATACAGTCTGGAGCCCGGTGCGCCAGACGATACATCCGTCACTTATTGTCTCGTGCCCATTAGTCACGCATTCGGCTTGCTTTCCGCGACATTATTTACATTGCGTCAAGGGGGAATCGTGCTGTTCCCGACTTCGTTGCAGGCGAACGAGCTAATAACATCGATGCAACTGTGGAATGTAACCCATCTATACGGTGTAGCGTTTCATTATCAGCTGTTAGCACATGGATTGGAACAGCTTGACCAAGAGGAGCTGCAGTCTCTCCAGCTTCCGCTTATGCTCTCCTCTGGCGGCAGCTTGCCTCCGGAGTTGACTGACATATATCGCAACCAATTCGGCCAGGCAATCGGTCAACAATACGGCATGAGTGAAGTCGGCTACATTGCTGTTGATTTCCTAGCCAATGCGCCAGGGTCTGTAGGCAAACCAGCTTCGCACTTGAAGGGAGAGAAGCGCACAGAGGATGGACAATGGATGATACATCTGGATTTTTGCCCGTATGTCGAAAGCCAGCATAATTGGCTAACCGAACACGGATCAGCTAGTGGCTGGCTGCTGACAGAGGATCAGGTCGAGCTTAATGAACAGGGCTACCTCTATATGAAAGGACGAACGAATGACGAAGTGAGCATTGGCGGACTGAAGGTGCGTCTGCAAGAGATCGAGCAGGCGGCATTGCGCCATGATCACATAGAAGCTTGCTGTGCAGTCACAGTGCAGCATTCGTCAATCGGACAAGCGCTTCACTTGTTCGTAGTATGGAACGATCTCGGTAAGGTTCGCGCTTCAGCCCTCCAGCAGTGGCTGCGGACATACTTATCCGATTATAAGATTCCCAAGCAAATTCAAACGGTGGAGCGAATTCCCCGATCAGCAGCGGGTAAAGTTCTTCGCTCCCAATTGTTGAAGGAGTGCAGCTATGGATCAACAGGAGCTTAGACAGGAAATAAGAGAAATGGTATCTCGATCTTGCTTTTTCAGCGGAATTCAACCGGATTTACAACCGAGTGAACCGCTTGTCTTGGATTCGATGTCTCTCATTATATTGATTCAAGCGCTGGAAGACCGGTATGCAGTGTCGATCGATTATCGTGTTGTCGATTTGCGACACTTCGAGTCGTTAGAACAGATAGAGCGATTTATTCTCGCCAAGCTAAGAGAACGGCAAACCGTAAGGGAAGGAAGGTGATGCAGTCGTGAAATGGACACTTGCTACAGTTACATTTCGTTACCATATGCATTCGTATCGGGAGATTATTCGTTTCACCATGGAGTGCGGCGGCGATGGTCTGGAACTATGGGAGCCGCATTGGCTCCGCCATCGTCAAGATGTATGCCAGCTGGCTCCGACTTTTCCCATCTATGCGATGAGTGCGTATCTGGATCTGACAGACTTCACCCTGCTCGGCTGGAAGCAGCGGCTGCATGACAAGCTGGAGGCTTGTCATGAGCTTGACATTCCAGTACTTCGGCTGTTCAGCGGTTCATTGCCATCGAATTTGGCAGGAGAACGAGATTGGGAGCAATGGTATAGGCGAATTGAAGGGATGAATCGGCTAGCAGAGTCCTACGGGGTACAAGTCGCATTCGAGACGCATCCTGGTACGTTGCTTGACCGAGCTGCAGGAGTAGACCGACTGTGTCAGGCTATAACTCGCAACGGCTGGCAGCAGATCGGCATCAACTTCGATGCTTATCATGTATGGGAATTCGGGGAAAATCCGCGAACCGTTCTCGATGATTGGCATCCGTATATTCGGCATGTGCATGTGAAGAACGCAGCACTTCGCACGAAGCAGTTCGCCATGACCAATGTGTATCATCCGGCAGGATGCTATGATGAGCTTCGTCCGTTAAGCGAGGGACAGGTTTGCATTCGTGCTGTCATCGAGGGGTTGTGCAGATACGGCTACAATCGTGCTGTTACTTTGGAATGGTTCGGCCTTCCAGACGGTGCGTTGTTGAAGTCAGATCTCCAGTACTTGCGTGATCTCACGGCAGCTTACAAGCAGGAGGTGTCTTGATGGAACCGACACACATATTGCCTCACCGCTATCCGTTCCTATTCATTGATCGGATTACGTCTTGTGAACCAGGCAAGCGAGCAAAGGGGATCAAGCTTGTGTCCAACAATGAATGGTTCTTCCTCGGTCATTTCCCAGAGCAGCCGATTATGCCAGGTGTGCTCATTGCCGAGGCAATCGCGCAGATGGGGGCGTTCACTATAGCGAAGCCAGATGAGCCGGGCAAGATCGGGATGGTCGCATCTATGAAGGAATTGAAGTGGCACCGTCCTGTCGTTCCAGGTGATTGTCTGGAGCTGACATTCGAAGTGATTAGCAGCAAGGGTCCATTTTTGAAAGGAAAAGGGGAAGCATCTGTAGCAGGCAAACTAGTCACGACCATTGAGGAAATTATCATTCATACCAAGTCCAGCTAGGAGGGGTATCATGTTAGAAAGAACGATTCGGTTCGGTCCACACAAGTATGCGTTCGTGTGCGGGGACGGTGCACTGGATCAATTCAACCATACGTTGTCAGACTTACAGGTAGACCGATATGTCCTGATCGCAGACAAAGGACTACCGCCATTCATTATTGCGCGAACGCTTCATACTCTTGAGGAGCATGGTCTTGTGCAGTTGATTGAAGCGTCGTTCGGCGAAGCGAACAAACATTTGCAGACGGTGCAGCACATATGCGAGCAAGCGATCGGGTGGGGAGCAGATCGGCGCACAGCGATCGTTGCGCTTGGTGGAGGGGTGGCAGGTAATGTTGCAGGCATGGTCGCAGCTTTGCTATTCCGCGGCTTGCCGTTGATACACATGCCGACTACGCTAATGGCCGCTTCAGATTCTGTCCTGTCCTTGAAGCAAGCTGTCAATTTGGAGCACGGCAAAAATTTGGTCGGCACTTACTATACGCCGCACACGGTTTGTGTAGAGCTTACATTCCTGCGTACATTGCCATTGCGCGAAATCCGCTCGGGCTTGTGCGAGCTGGTGAAGAACTTGTTGGCTATTAAGCCCGAGCGCATTCCGGAATTTCATACGTTGCTTCGCCCGCTTGGACATTATACAGATCAGGAGCTGTCGCGCTGTATCGAATTTTGTATCGATGCCAAGATGCAAGTGATGCTAGAGGACCCGTATGAGCGTAACGAAGGGCTTGTGCTAGAGTACGGACATACGATAGGCCATGCGCTGGAGCTGGCCTGTGAGGGTCGTTATTCTCATGGAGAATGTGTTGGTTTCGGGATGAGATGTGCCGCATATATCGCAGAGCAATTGAACTTGCTATCAGCGCATGAAGTGAAGCAACACGAGGAATTACTGCATCAAATCGGGGTGAATGTTCATGTGACCGAGGAGCAAATAGCCCGAATGGAGAGCTATTGGCAGAAGGATAACAAGCGAGGCTATCGACGGAGCATACCGGGTCAAGTCGGGTTTGTATTGTTGCATGGCTTAGGTAACATGAATAGAGAGGAAGGCTCTAACATCACTTACGTGTCCCAGTCGCTCGTACAGGAAGCCATTCATGCGGTAGCCTTCCATCAAGAATCGATGAGGGCGCATGGTCATGTCGACTAAGCAGCTGGTTTGGCCGCGTTGGCCGATTGCAGACGATCATACATTGGCGCAGCTGAAGCAAGTGTTGGAGAGCGGAAGATGGGCGATCAGTGGTCCTTACATGGGTGAGCCGACACGGGAACAGCGGTTTGCCGAGAAGTTTGCTGCATACAATGGTGTGCACTGGTGTGTAACAATGGACCACGGAACGTCAGCCTTGATTGCTGCCTTAGAAGCACTTGATATCGGTGTCGGTGACGAAGTGATCGTACCCGGTCTGACCTGGGTTGCCCCGGCGCTAGCAGTGCTGGCAGTGAATGCTATGCCGGTTCTTGCGGACATCGAACGCGATACATGTTGTATGGACCCGCATGCGATCGAGCAATCGATTACACCGCGTACAAAAGCGATTGTGGTTGTTCATATGTATGGCAATATGGTTGACATGGACGCGATTGCAGCGTTAGCGGCACAGTACGATCTTGCCATTGTTGAAGATGCGGCGCACAGTCATGGAGCAAGCTGGAAGGGCAATAGAGCTGGCAGTATGGGCGATATCGGTGTGTTCTCGATGCAGCAGGGCAAAGTGCTGACCTGTGGAGAAGGCGGTGCAGCCATTACGAATCGTATTGAATTGAAGGATCGATTAGAAGCATCGGCATGGAATGCCCGAACTCGCATTGCGCCTGCCGAGCGATTGCAATATCCAATGACATTAAGCGAGGGTCAGCCTAGATTCGGATTGAACCGCTGCCTCTCCGAATTCCAAGCTGCCATACTGTTGGATCAGTTGCCGAGACTTGCACGGCAAAATCGGGTGCGCGAAGAGCATGCTGATTGGTTGGACCGCCAGCTAGCACAAATTTCTGGCATTCGGCTCATGCGTAAGGATACGCGAATATGGGAGCGAACCTATTACGGTTATGTGCTGCAGATAGATCCCCTTACGTCTACTTTATCTGCCTACGAGCTCATCCAACAGCTTCAGCAAGATCTGAATATGGGTGATTACCTGCTGCACACCGCATATAAACCACTTAGCCGCAATCCATTGTTCCAACCGCATCTGAAGCGACATGCACTTGGGACTGATTATTTAGCGGAATTGCAGAAGCAGATGCGCCCGCTTCCGAATTGCGAATATGTACATGCGAACAGTATCGTCTTCCATCACAGCATACTGCTCGCGGAGAAGGAACAGCTGGCACAATTGGTGCACACAATCGAACAACGAATGACCGGGAGGTGACAACCATTGCGTAATGATGCAGTAGTCGGTTATCTGGGCAGACAATGGAGACGCATCAATCAGCGAGTTGTGGAGAAGCAGTGGCTGGACAATCTTCGTGAATACATGCCGGTAACGGTAATTCCGCCGAGCTATATTCAGGACCTGATGGGCCCTTCTATAGAAAGCTTACTATCCGGTATGCCCGACTCGCTTGATCAAACAGCAGCAGTGCTGAAGCACATCCGTGACACTTACGGGATCAATACCCTTTATCTAAACCTTCCGACGACAATTCCAATCGTATTGATGGCTAGAAATCATGCGGGCTTGGACCTTGGCATCTGTTGTATTGCTCATTGCGTCGGGTCCGCCTATTGGCTGAAGCTGTGGGTAAGCATCGCACCATGGCTGACTAAGCGAGATGTCGTGATGGTTAGTTCAGCGTGCAGTAAGCAAGCGCTTATGAATATATCACCTAAATACGAACATGTTAGACAAATCCCCCTTGGCATACGATTGCCGGAAGCGATGTCGATCCAGCCCAATAAGGTCAGATCAGATCCGACGATCTTATCCATTGGCAGGATAGAAGATGTGAAGAATATACATATTGTGTTGACATGCTTCGCTAAGGTCCTTCAGCAGATTCCTGCTGCCAAGCTAGTGATCGCAGGTGAATATACGGGACATTCTGAGGAGCAAGTAGCGCAATATGAACAGACGATCACTACATTATTGAAGGAGCTGCAGCTGGAGCATGCAGTTGAACTGCCGGGTGCTGTCGTTGGAGCGAGCAAAGACGAGTTGTTCCAGCGGGCACATATCCTGCTTAATTTGTCCACAGATATCGGGGAAACCTATGGCTTCAATCTCATTGAAGCGAAAGCTTGGGGATTGCCCGTCATCTGTACGAGCTGGAACGGATTCAGAGAGCTAGTCCATCATGGGGAGGACGGCTATTTGGCAGATTGCCGCTGGGAAGGGAGCATACCGGTCATAGATCAGGCCCAAGTAGTACAATATTGCTTGCAACTGCTGCTCCATTCAGATCTACACAGCAGGTTCGCCGAGCAAGCCCGTCTTCGAGCTAGGAATTATGCATATGAGAAGACAACGCCTCGCATTGTAGCAGCGCTGCATGATGCTGTGCAGATTCGTGCAGCAGATGGAATAGCTCCGTCCACCTTGAGGAATCAGTCGCTTGCGAGCCTGCCGAATGTGTACGCCGTTGAACGAATGGAGCAGTTGGGCTGGTCGGACGAAACACCTGCCGCCCTCATCCCGACGTCGTTCGCTCATTATGAGGGGGAACTGGAAGCATGGTACGCGAAAGTGAAGCCTATTATGAAGCATTATGCTTCCACAGCGGTAGTAGAAGGAGGAAGGCCGCATGGCATGGAAATCCACATATAATTGTATGCTGGCATCCTTGTATCATCTTCTGAAGCATAACCAACGGCTGCGCATAGATTTCACGACTATAGCATTGCAAGACACGCTGCTCCATCTCTATCATCATCACATGTATTTGCTTCCTGAATCACCGGAATCGACAGCAGAGCGCTTCGCTGCGTGCATAGGCGCTCGCTTGCACTATCCTGACGTCACTGATCCGGATACAGCGCTAGACTATGCTTATCGTCAACTCGATAGCGGTCGGATCCTCCCTGTTAACATAAACTTACGTTACGACATTCTTACACCACTGCCATTCGATAATGATATTATGCATTATCATTTGATAACAGGCAGAGCGAGCGGAGATCGTCTCCAGATGTACGATCAATTCGAGAATATTCACTACGAAGTAGATGCTTCGCACTTAAAACTAGCGATAGATACGGCGTTTAATCGAAGATTTCATTCACGCTTTACACCATTCATGACAGTGGCATTCACTCGTCCTATGCGGTTCGTACAGGAGCAACTGCTGCTTCTTCAAGCACAGCCAGCCGTACTTGGCGCAGTGGCAAGAAATTATCCTTATGCGCATAACTTGCGCAATGGCCAGGCTGCTGTGAAAGCGATGAGTCGATTTGCAGCGGCTGCCCCAACCGCCGAGGAAAAATACAAATATATGAACTTCCAAGACATTATAGTGCGGATTCGTGGTTTATTCTGTGAAACAGCAAGCCAGTTCGGATATCCTCGTAATGGGGAATTAGACGAGTGGTTAGTGCGGCATCATGCCTTCAAGCGCTCGTTTGGACTTGCATTAGTTCGACGCAAACAGGAGGATTGGCGAACACTAGAGTCAGAGATAGTACAATTGCTCGATTATGAACGTCATGTATTAGCGGGGATTGCTGACTATTTCGATACAACATCGACAGCAGAAAGGACGGTGTTACCCTAATGCAAGCAGAGAAAGCTGAGAAAGCTGAAACAAACCTGCACACTTCATACAACTGTGTATTGGCTAGTGTTTACAATATTCTTGTGAACAATGCCGGATTAACATTTCCGTTCGCTTGCCTATGTGTATCCCCGCAATTTTTCAAGCTGGAGGCTGTGGCAAATGAGCCGCTGCTCGTATCAGAGCATCCCGAACAGACGATGTTGCATTTTTTGCGTCGAATTGGTGCAGAAGCCGTATATCCGAATATAGGTTCAGTTGACGACGCACCGGCTTTTGCAGAAGCCTATTTGGCCAAGCATGCTGTGCTCCCGTTTTTTATTAATCTGCGGTATTCTGTCTTGGACCCTGCGCCATATGATAACGACTATTGGAACGTACAGCTGCTTGTAGGACGTGATGAGGCACATGGACATTGGCTGGCGTACGATACATTTCATGGGGAATCGTATACGCTGGAGCAGGAGCAGTTTCGAATGATGATTGATACGCCATTTAACTACCGTATGGACTCGGGCTTCTCTCCATTCCTTACTATTGAATTGGGAGACTTGGAAGGGTGCCGGCGTGAATTGAATCGAATGACCGAAGCAAGCAGTATTATAGACGCATTGACTCGTTATCCACTCGAAGCTAATTTGGAGGCAGGGCAGTCGTTCGTAACTCAATTGCGTACTATGTATATGAAGGACGACGGTCGCAATCTTCATGATGAAATTTATAAAATAATTGGCTTTCAGCGTATTTTGATTAAACAAAGAGAACAGATTGGGGCTTTTGCCGAGACGCTAGGGTATACGCACGCTCATCGCTTTCGTGAACTGGCCCAAGCCTGGGATACATTCAGCTACGGTATTGCGATGGCGATATCGCGTCATGAGCGTGAAGGATTTGACAAGCTTGCAGTGGAATTCGAAGCACTCATACGGAGAGAGTTTGAGGAAGCTGAGGAGCTGGGAGCTTGGCTGAAGCTTAGTTAAAGCTTGGCCAACTTGGTGATGAGCACTGATGCAGTGGCGTACATTGTGGACCGTAGCTTCTTGTGGAGCTGCGGTTTTCTTCCTTCTGTTTGGCTCGCTTTGAATCGTATGGTCGGTCGTGAGTGGTATGGGGTGTTGAAGCCTTTGCTTCAGTATCCCCTTCACTCAGCAAGCAATTTGTGATCCTAATGATCAGTCCCCAGTGAGCAGAATAGTCACTCATGTTGAAGGGGATGGTCGTGGAAGGTATGTAGTGTCACAGCCTTTTCTTCGATATCCCCTTCACTCAGCAAGCAATTTGTGATCCTAATGATCAGTCTCCAGTGAGCAGAACAGTCACTCATGTTGAAGGGGATGGTCGTGGAAGGTATGTAGTGTCACAGCCTTTTCTTCGATATCCCCGTCACTCAGCAAGCGAACTGCGATTCACAGCATCATTCTCCTGAAAGTAGTATATTTACTCATGATGCATATGTTTATATGCGATTTAGGGTAGTAAAGTATCATTATGTATTACCTGCATGATAATATGTGCGACAACTTCTGAGCCAATGGGATACCGAACAAAAGGGACGAATACGATACTTAGTTAAATGGATGCCGGACAAAAGCGAGGACTCGATATACTGAGTGAAGGGGATAGTGTCGAATAGGATAGACCATGGTATTATCGGAGGGGATTTTGGTGTAAGGGATGCGATCTGAGTGAAGGGGATACTGAACAAAAGAACGGACAACACTACTCTCGGGTACAGCGAGGATTGGATTTCCCCATACGCGCATTGTCTTTCGGAATCCATTCATGTTACGATACTGCTAAATCGACTAGGAGGATGTGACGGTTAAATGGCTGCTGAAATTGAAGGGGTATCCCATTTGGATCGCAATGAATTGGCGGAGCTGCTGGACGACCCAGCTAAGTCCGATGTGTGTGTGGTAGATGTGAGAGAACCGGAGGAATTTATTTCTGGACATATACCGGGTGTTCCCTTAATACCGATGGGTCATATTCCAGAGCTGGTGGAGCATCTGGATAAGTCTGCAGAGTACGTGTTTATATGCCGCAGCGGGCAACGAAGCCTCAATGTGGCCAAGTATCTTCAGATGAACGGAATTGAGAAGGTACATAATTTCTTGGGCGGTATGCTAGGCTGGGATGGCGAATTATCATACGGACCGGAAGGGATCGTGGATGAGTTTTCCATGGACAAGCTAGCAAGAAAGCCTGACAACAGCTAAGGGGTTGCACAGTATGTGTCCACGTATGGTCAACGCGATTTACGAAATTATCGGTGATACGCCAGCTGTACGGTTGAACCGAATGCTGCATCACGCGGCTGCTGAGGTATATGTAAAGCTGGAATATATGAATCCTAGCGGCAGCGTCAAGGATCGCGCTGCTTACAACTTGATTGCGGAAGCGGAGAAGCAGGGATTGCTGCAAGCTGGTTCGACGATCATTGAGCCGACTAGCGGGAATACGGGGATCGGGTTGGCGATGAATGCTGCTGCCAAAGGCTATAAGGCCATTCTTGTCATGCCTGATAATATGACGAAGGAGCGGATTAATTTGCTCCGAGCTTATGGCGCTGAGGTGGTGCTGACACCAGCAGCAGAACGCATGCCGGGCGCTATCGCGAAAGCGCAGGAGCTGCGTGACACCATTGCAGGCAGCTTCATTCCGCAGCAATTCGAGAACAAGGCTAATCCAGACATTCATCGCAAGACGACAGCCTTGGAAATATTGGAGCAGATGGATGGTCGGCTGGATGGATTCGTCGCTACTTCGGGTACGGGCGGGACGATTACGGGAACAGGCGAGATGCTGAAGCAGCATTTGCCTGAGCTGATCGTGCATGTAGTCGAGCCGCAAGGCTCACCTGTGCTGTCCGGCGGCAAGCCTGGCTCACATAAGCTGGTAGGGACAAGTCCAGGCTTCATTCCGCAGATTTTGAACACTTCGGTATATGACCGGATTGTTCAGGTGGCAGATGAGGATGCGCTGTCTACGACCCGGCAACTCGCACGATCGGAAGGGCTGTTGCTAGGTCCCTCATCTGGTGCATCGGTATGGGCGGCGATGCAGCTTGCCAAGGAGCTCGGTCCAGACAAGCGTATAGTGTGCATAGCGCCGGATACAGGAGAAAGGTATATGAGTCTACCGGGATTATTCGACGATTAGTTTATGAGGATATCAGCTGCAGCTGGAGAGCGATCGTTGGAGAAATTTAAGTGCATGACTCCTTTGTAAGGACTACGTAAGCAGTGAACTGGAGAACATAGGGAGGAGATGCATCGATGAAGCTGTCCTTTACGACACTAGCATGCCCGAGCTGGGATCTGGATACGATCGTCAAGCAAGCGGTGATCGCGGGATTCGACGGTGTAGATTTTCGCGGATTGCAGCAGCAGATGCATGTATATGAATTACCGGCATTCACCTCATCATTGGAGCGAACGATTCGTACATTTCAAGAAGCGCAACTGGAGCTTTCTTGCTTCTCCAGCTCTGTCCACTTGTTCCCGCATGAGAAGCAGGAGCAGAATGTGCGGGAGATACAGGCATATGCCGAGCTCTGCCAACGATTTCAGACGAAATATATTCGGGTATTCGGCGGTGATATAGAGGGAACTGAACGGAGTCGAGCGATTGAGGTAACGGCTCAACACTTGAAGGTACTGGCAGACATAGCATCTGGCTATGGGGTGAAGCTGCTACTCGAAACACATGACGATTGGACAGATTGTCGTGATGTTCGGTCCATATTAGAAGCAGCAAATCACGAAGCTGTTGCTGTATTATGGGACGTTCATCACCCCTATCGCACGATCGGGGAAAATCCGGAACATACCTGGGATAAATTGGGACGATGGATCGCCTATACGCATTGGAAGGATTCATACTTGGACGAGTCACAGAAGTTTGGCCATCGCTATTGTCTGATGGGTGAAGGGGACTTGCCGTTGCAATCGATCTACAACTTGTGTCAGGAACAGAAATATGACGGCTGGTATACGTTAGAATGGGAAAAAAGATGGCATCCTGATATCGAAGAGCCGGAGATCGCCTTGCCCCAATATGTAGCCTATATGAAGAAGCTTGCCAAGTCGAACCTGCATGAAGAATGACAGAATAATTGGCAAATCTAGCGATGCTGTAAGCGCAACTGCTGAGCGTGCAAAAATCTATTGAAAATGACAAGTTTTGCGCATATAGTAGATATAGGTTTTCGTAGATTTACAAGATGTTAATATGATGAAGGGGGCATGAGGAATGAAGAAAACAATGATTTTGCTTGCACTTGTGGCTATGTTCGGCTCATTGCTGGCTGGCTGCGGCAGCGCCAATGACGGCGGTGCTAACGGAGGGAATGGAGGAAATACAGGAGGAGAAGCGGCTGGGTTCAAGGTAGGTATGGTAACCGATGCCGGCACGATTGACGACAAGTCCTTCAACCAAGGTACATGGGAAGGCATTAAGCAAGCTGCAGAAGAATTCAATCTGGATTCGAAGTACTTGAAGCCTGCTGGCACAACTGAGGCTGAGTATATGAAGGAAATCGGCAACTTGTATGATGCGGGCTTCAAGTTCATCGTCACGCCGGGCTTCAAGTTCGAAACATCCATCTTCCAAGCACAGGACAAATATGAGGATGCCAAGTTCATTCTGATTGACGGGTTCCCGCACAACGGCGATTTCAATGCAGTGGTGAATGACAATACGGTATCGATCTTCTTCGCGGAGCATGAATCTGGATTCCTCGCTGGCGTAGCAACTGCAGTTGAACTGCAAGAAGGCGAGGCTGGATTTATCGGGGGAATGGAAATCCCAGCTGTACAGAAGTTCAATTGGGGCTTCCAGCAAGGACTTGCCTATGCGAATGACAACCTCGGTACGAATATTAGCTTGAAGCCAGAGAATGTAGTCTATGAAGGTAGCTTCGATAATTCGGCCGCAGGCGGTCAACTAGCTGCTCAGATGTATGATCGCGGCGTCAACGTAATCTTCTGCGCAGCAGGCGGTGTCGGCATCGGTGCGATCAGTGAAGCGAAGACTCGTGTTCAATCTGGAGAAGAAGTATGGATCGTCGGCGTTGACGTTGATCAATATACAGACGGGATTTATGATGAAGAATCGAATAGCTCTGTCGTACTTACTTCAGCAATGAAGAAAATTGATCAAGTCGCTTATGACATGATCAAAGCTGAACTGGATGGCGAATTCCCAGGCGGCGAAATTCTGACGTTCGACGCGAAGAATGACGGCGTAGGCATTCCGACAGAAAACCCGAATTTGAGTGATGCAACAGTCGTGCAGGTCGAAGACGTGTTCGCACAGATCAAATCGGGCGAAATTGTTGTTGCCGAAGAACAAGGAGATTTTATAAAGTAAGTCGAATAAAAAAAGACGGGAATACCGTCTTTTTTTATGTGCGTTCATGCAGAGTGTTCAACAAGCTGTGCATGCAATCGACATCAACTTACATGGCAAAAGGAGTCGCACCCCTATGGATTATGTCGTTGAAATGCTCAATATCCGGAAGGAATTTCCGGGCGTCGTCGCTAATGACGATATTACGCTCTGCTTGCGAAGAGGAGAAATTCATGCGCTGCTTGGCGAGAATGGTGCGGGCAAGTCTACATTGATGGGCATGCTGTTCGGGATGTATGAGCCTGACCGCGGCATCATCAAAGTTCGCGGGAAGGAGACGATAATCTCCAATCCGAACGTGGCCAACCGGCTTGGGATCGGCATGGTTCATCAGCATTTCAAGCTAGTGAGCAACTTCACCGTCACGGAAAACATTATTCTCGGCAATGAATCGAGGAAAGGACTCGTGATTGACACCGAAACGGCCAGCAAACGCATTCGCAGCATCTCGGAGCAATATGGCCTGAACGTAGATCCCCATGCCAAGATTGAGGATATTTCTGTCGGCATGCAGCAGCGTGTAGAAATTCTTAAGATGCTGTATCGCGATGCGGAGGTACTCATTCTGGACGAGCCGACAGCAGTCTTGACACCGCAAGAGATTGAAGAGCTTGGCAAGGTGATGAAGAACTTGATCGACGAGGGCAAATCGATCATTCTCATTACACATAAGCTGAAGGAAATTAAAGCGGTCGCAGATCGCTGTACGGTCATTCGCCGCGGCAAGACGATCGGTACGGTAGAGGTAAGCACGACGTCTGAAGCGGATATGGCGGAGATGATGGTCGGTCGGCAGGTCACCTTCAAAGTATCCAAGCAAGCGGCCAAGCCTGCTGATTCTGTGCTGCGCATCGATTCGCTTACCGTCAAGAACAGCAAGAAGGTGCTCGGTCTGAAGGATTTCAACCTGGACGTGCGTGCAGGTGAGATTGTCGGCATTGCGGGTGTAGAGGGCAACGGTCAAACAGAGCTTGTTGAAGCGATTACAGGACTGCGCAAGGCAGAATCGGGAAGCATCCTGTACGACGGACAGAATATAGTGAATTGGCCTATACGGACGCGTATTGAGAAGGGCATCGGGCATATCCCGGAGGATCGGCAAAAACGAGGGCTCGTGCTTGAATATTCGATAGAAGAGAATATGATTCTGGAAGTGTATCAGAAGCGACCGTTCTCGAAGCACGGTCTGTTGAATAAAGCTGCGATTCGGGCTTATGCCAAGCGCATCATCGAAAGCTTCGATGTGCGGTCTGGGCAAGGCGCCACATCTGTGACGAGGTCATTGTCTGGAGGGAATCAGCAAAAAGCGATTATTGGGCGTGAGATCGAGCAGGACCCTATGTTGCTTATTGCAGTACAACCAACCAGGGGCCTAGATGTTGGATCGATCGAATATATTCATAAGCGATTAATTGAACAGCGGGACAAAGGCAAGGCAGTCTTGCTCGTATCGTTGGAGCTGGATGAGATTATGAATATCTCAGACAGGATCGCGGTAGTGAACAACGGCGAGCTGATCGGCATTGTGCAAGCGTCTGAGACGAGCGAGCATGAGCTCGGGCTGATGATGGCCGGCTTAAGAGGAGGGGAAGTGGCACAATGAGGAATACGATCGTATCGTTGCTTGCCGTTCTCTTCGGCTTGTTGGCTGGCGCTCTCCTGATGGCGGTAACCGGACATAATCCGTTCGAAGGATACCGGTATTTGTTCGAGGGCGGGATGAGGGATATATCGCGCTTCGGTGATACGTTGGCTACCGCGACTCCATTAATATTCACCGGTCTGTCGGTCGCGTTCGCCTTCCGGACGGGACTGTTTAATATCGGGGCAGCCGGACAGATGCTGTTCGGCGGGTTTTGTGCTACGGCTGTCGGACTGACGCTTGATCTGTCCAAGCCGCTTATGCTCGTATGCACGGTGCTAGCAGGCTTTCTTGGCGGTGCGTTATGGGCATTCATCCCTGGCTTGCTCAAGGCGAAGTTCAACGTGCATGAGGTCGTATCGACGATTATGATGAATTGGATCGCTTACTGGACCATCTATTACATGGTCCCTGCGTATTTCAAAGGAGAGTATCTAGAGACGGAATCTAGACAATTGCCTGATTTCGCTTCGCTGAAATCGCCGTTTCTGTCAGAGGCCTTCGGCGGTTCGTATATTAACTTAGGTATATTTCTAGCTGTACTTGCTGTGATTGTGATCGCCTTTATCATTAACAAGACGACTCTCGGCTATGAACTGAAGGCAGTCGGCTTCAACCGGCATGCTGCGGAATATGCTGGAATCGGTGTTAATCGCGGCATTATCGTCTCAATGCTGATCGCAGGCGGATTAGCAGGCTTGGGCGGTGTAGCCGAATTTACGGGCAATGCTTCGAACATTCAGATCGGCAAGCTGCCGACGCAAGGCTTCGACGGCATAGCTGTGGCGCTGCTTGCCAATAATGCGCCGCTTGGCGTTCTGTTCGCTGCTGTCTTCTTCGGCCTCTTATATTCTGGACGAGGATTTATGAATGCGATGACAGACGTTCCGCCGGAAATTGCGGATTCGATCATTGCGATTATTATTTATTTCGCAGCGACGAGCATTCTTATTGAACGTCTCGTTCGCAAATTGCTGCGTATACGAGCGGATAAGCGAGAACAAAGCGCAGAGAAGGGGAGGGAGTCATAGACGATGTGGGATCTCATTGTAGATATTTTTCCGTACGCAGTAATTTACACGATTCCTCTTCTCATTACAGCGTTAGGCGGCTTGTTCAGTGAACGAAGCGGTGTGGTGAACATCGGTCTGGAAGGCTTGATGGTTGTCGGAGCTTTCACCGGAGCGTTAGTCATATTCCAGCTGCATGACGCTTGGACGAATCATCCGATCGTGCTGTGGATTGGATTGCTTGCAGCGGCGCTGTTCGGTGCGGTGTTCTCGCTATTACACGCATTCGCCAGTATACACTTGAGCGCCAATCAAATTATTAGCGGTACTGCGATTAATATGATTGCGGGCGCACTTACCGTATTTCTGGCAAGAAATATGACGGGAAGCGGCAATATTCGTATCGTTAGCGGCTTCCAACCGTTCGATGTCCCATTGTTATCGTCGATTCCGGTAGTCGGTGAATTGCTGTTCACGAAGACATATGCTACGACGTATGTAATCCTGCTCATTCTCGTTGTATGTGTATTTGTCCTATACAAGACGAAATTCGGTCTGCGGCTGCGGGCATGCGGGGAGAACCCGCAAGCGGCAGAGGCTGCCGGTATTAACGTCTATAAGATCCGGTACATGGGTGTGCTTATTTCCGGCGCTTTCGCCGGATTAGGCGGCGCTATCATGATGGTGACGTTCGCCGGAGAATTCACCGGTTCTGTTGCAGGCTTAGGATTTTTGGCACTCGCATCGCTCATATTCGGCCAGTGGCGACCGCTCGGGATATTGGGGGCGACTTTGTTCTTTGGCTTTGCCAGTACGGTCGCGAATGTGTCTCAGGTCAATCCGGCTCTGCAAGTAATCCCGCCGATCTTGTTGAAGGTATTCCCTTATGTAGTGACATTGATCGCATTAGTGTTGTTCTCGAAGTCATCACAAGCGCCGAAGGCGATTGGCGAACCATTCGATTCGGCTAAGCGATAAGAGACAGATAGCTTGATCGAAACTATGTGAACGCATATGCTGAAAAAGTAGCAAGTACGAGCTAGAGTAAGGCATGGAGGGTATATTGTGGCACAGTTGTATTACAAGTATGGAACGATGAACAGCGGCAAGTCATTCGAGATTATTAAGGTTGCGCATAACTATGAAGAGCAGGACAAACCAGTCATGATATTCTCGCCAGCGATTGATAATCGCAGCGGTGCAGATTTGATTGGCTCCAGAGTAGGGTTCAGCCGTCCGGCGATTTCGGTGGATGCGAATACGAGCTTATACGAAGCGGTCAAGCAACGGTTGTCTGATGCGACATTGAAGCGCGTCTATTGCGTACTGGTAGATGAGGCACAGTTTCTAAGCAAGGCGCATGTGCTGCAGCTTACTCACATTGTAGATGAACTCGGTGTGCCAGTGATGGCATTCGGACTGAAGAATGATTTCCAGAATAAGCTGTTCGAGGGAAGCTATCACTTATTGGTATATGCGGACAAGATCGAAGAGATCAAGACGATATGCTGGTATTGCGACCGCAAGGCGACGATGGTCATTCGTTTGCGGGACGGTGTACCTGTGAATGAAGGCGAACAGATACAGATCGGCGGCAACGAGGACTACAAGCCGGTATGCCGCCGTTGCTATCAAGCGTCCTTTCAATAACAACAATCAGGGAGCCAAGCTTGCTGGAAGTCAGCAGGTTTGGTTCCTTCCTTATATGAACACAAGCATGGTACGCGAATTACGGGTTCGAAAGGGAGAGTATGAGCTATGAAGTGGATACATACAGCGGATTGGCATTTGGGAAAGCTTGTGCAAGGTGTCTATATGACCGAGGATCAGCGATTTGTATTAGAACAGCTCTTGCAGACGATTGAGGAGGAACGGCCGGATGCCGTGCTCATTGCAGGGGATCTGTATGATAGAGCGGTGCCGCCGACAGAAGCAGTGGAGCTGCTCAGCGATACCTTGCATCGCATCATCATCGACTTGGATACGCCTGTCCTTGCGATTGCAGGCAATCATGACAGTCCAGATCGGCTAGATTTCGCAGCGCGCATTATGCAGCATCGCGGCTTGCACCTTGCGGGACGCTTGCGGAAGGAGATGGAGCCTGTCGTTCTGCACGACGAAGCAGGTGAAGTGCACTTCCACCTCGTCCCTTATGCGGACCCGGCTCAGGCGCGACATCTGCTTGAAGATGAGTCGATTCGTACGCACGATGATATGATGTGCGCCATTACAGCCCGGATTAAGGAGAGGATGCATCCGAACGCCCGTCACGTGCTGATCGGGCACGCATTCGTGACACCGCACGGAGAACCGAGAGACAATACGAGCGATTCTGAGCGTCCGCTTGCGATTGGCGGTGCAGAGCATGTGCGTGCAGAATGGCTGCGAGCGTTTCACTACACAGCGCTTGGTCACTTGCATCAGGCGCATCATGTAGGACATGAATCGATACGCTACGCTGGATCACCGTTGAAATATTCGATCTCTGAGGAGAATCATCGCAAAGGGTTTTACATAGTTGAATTGGCTGCGAGCGGTGAAGTGCATATCGAGAAGAGACTGCTAACACCGTTGCGCGATCTGCGCAGGGTAACGGCGAAGTTGGAGGAGCTGCTGACGCATCCAGTGAATGAGGATTATGTGTTCGTCACCTTATTGGATGAGCATCCCGTGCTGCAGCCGATGGAGAAGGTTCGGACAGTATATCCGAACGCCCTGCATGTAGAACGGAGACCGCAATCGGCTGGTTCTGCGAAATCGCTTGAGACCGGTGCAACGCAGGCGAGAAGAGAAGCAGATCCGATCGAATTATTCGCTGCATTCTATGAGGAAGTACAGGGACGCCAGATAACGAAATCTCAGCAAGACCTGCTTGCTGACACATGGAATGAGCTGCTGCGTACGGAAGGAGACGGTGTATGAGACCGATACAATTGACGCTTACTGCCTTCGGACCATATCGGAATGGCGAACATATTGATTTTGGCCAGCTCGGTCATCATCGTTTGTTCGTCATTAGCGGCAATACTGGTGCCGGCAAAACAACGATATTCGATGCGATCAGCTTCGCTCTTTACGGAGCGGCGAGCGGTGAGGATCGTGCAGATGTGCGTATGCTGCGCAGTGATTTTGCTCACGAAGACATTCATACTTCGGTGGATTTCACATTTGCAATCGGTAATAGGAGTTATCGGGTGTTTCGCCAGCTTGGACATCGCAAGGGGAACAACAAGAGCGAGACAGGTAGCAAGATTGAGCTGTATGAAGTATTCGGAGAGAAGGAATCACCTTGCGTCGATCGCTTTACGATCAGTGATGTGAATGCGAAGCTGGAGACGATAATAGGGTTGACGAAGGAGCAATTTAGTCAGATTGTTATGCTGCCGCAAGGTGAATTTCGCAAGCTGCTTACGTCAGATACTGAGAACAAGGAAGAGATTTTGCGCCGCATCTTCCAGACGACCCTCTATCGCAGGCTGGAGGATCGCTTCCAGCACATGGTGCGCGAGCGGAAGGAGAAGATGAAGGAAGAGCAGGTTGCCTTGCAGCTGCAGATGGCGCAAGCTGGAGAGGTGCTGCCGCTGCGCGAGGGGAGCAAGCTCGCTCTTATCTGGCAGCAATCGGACAGCAATGTGCATCAGGTGATGGAGGGATTGGAGGAAGAATCAGCGTACTATACGGATTTGCTAGAGAAGGCTCATAAGAAGAAGGAAGTGCTAGCTTCGCAGCTGCAACAGCAGGAGCACAAGCTGCGAGACGGCCTCCTCTTGAACAAGCGCTTGCAAGAGCTGGATACATTGCGGGGCAAGCTCGCTCAACTGCATGAGCAGAAGGCCGATATGGAAGCTTCAGAGCATGTATGGCGGCTGGCAGAGCAAGCGGCCAGATTGACGCCTTATGAGGAGCAGGCCGATCGGGCGGAACAGTTCCGTGAAGCGAAGCAGCAGGATCTAGTGAAGCATGAAGAGCAGCTTATAAGCTTGAATGGGCAGCTTGAGGAAGCACGTGCCCGCTATCGTCAGGAGGAAGCCCGCGAGCAAGAGCGCAGAGCAGCAGACAGCAAGCTCCAGCAACTGCAAGACTTGCTTCCAGCCGTGCAAGCGCTCGCTGCCAAGAGGATGGAAGTGCTTGAGCTGGAGCAGCAGCTGAAGCAGCAGACGAATCAGCTGGAGCTTTCCGAGAAGGAAGCGGCACAATTGCGTCTCCAGAAGCAAGCTGTGAATGAACAGCTGCAAGCACTTGAGCAAGTTGCCGCTGTACTGCCTGAGAAGCTTACAGCCTTGGAACGGATGCGCCACAAGGCACGATTGTTGAAGGAGCTGATTCAACTAGACGAGCAGCTGCGACAATTTCAAGCAGAGGATACAAATCTGCAGCAGCAGTTGACTGCGAGGAAAGAAAAGGTTGCACGGATGGAGACCACTTGGATGGAAGGCCAGGCAAGCTTGCTGGCTGCCCACTTGCATGATGGCGGACCTTGTCCAGTGTGTGGAAGCGAAGTTCATCCGAAGAAAGCGCATGCCCAGCAGACTGTCCCGTCACGTGAGGAGTTGCAGCAGGCGAAGGAGGAGCTTGCCGCGATTGAGCAAGTATTCGCGACGGCGCAGGCGCAGGCTGCAGCTGCACAGTCTGGATGGGACAGCAAAGAAATGGATATGCTGGAATATGGGATCATGCCACACAACCTGTCACAGCAAATGAGCCAGCTAGAGACGGAAGGGCGGCAGCTGCGAGCGGAGACAGAGAAGCTGCAACAGCAGGCTACAACGTGGGAAGCACAGAAGACGAGAGCAGCGGAGCTGGAAGCTGGCTTGGACAAGCTACAGCAGCAGAAGGAACAGCTGCAGCAGCAGGTTCATCAGCTGCAGCTGGAGCTGAGCGCCAAGCAGTCGCTGCTGCAAGGCGAGCTGGAGCGTATACCCGAAGCGGTACGCACACCTGAACAGCTGCAGGCGGAAGTGCAGGAGCAGACACGTCTCCATGAGCAGCTGCAGCAAGCGTGGAAGCTGGCTGGGCAAGCTCGCGAGCAGTTGGAGACGAAGCATGCTGCTGAAGCCGCAAGTGCAGCTCAGCTGCGCAAGCAAGCAGTTGATGCAGACACTGCGGTTCAAGAAGCTGCGGAGCGGTTTCGTACGGAGCTGTCTAAGGCAGGATTTGCCGATTATGCCACCTATGCGGATGTCAAATTACCCGAGGATGAGCGCAAGCAGCTGCGCGAACGGCTGGATCAATATGCCGAAGCCTATACTTCGCTTCGCAAGCAGTGTGAGGCGATGCAGCAGGAGCTGGCTGACAAGCAGCCAGTTGATCTGTCCAGCTTGCAGCAGGCGATGGAACAGGTGAAGATCGAATTAGAAGACGCGACGACCGATATGCAGAACGCTTCACGATACAAGCAGGATGCAGAGCGTATACGCGCATCGATCGTGAAGAAGCAGCGCTCCCTTCATCACGTCGAATCTGATCTGGAGCAAGTGATGGATATACACAATATGCTCAGAGGCGACAATGCATTGAAAATGTCGTTCGAGCGGTATATCCTGATTGAGTATTTGGAGCAGATTCTGCACGCGGCCAACTTAAGGCTGCAGCAGCTATCTAATGGGCAATTTATGCTGCAGCGCAGCAGCAGACTTGAGGCAAGAGGCAGACAGAGCGGACTCGGTCTCGATGTGTGGGACGCTTACACAGGGCAGAATCGGGATGTGAAGACATTATCAGGCGGAGAGAAATTTCATGCTTCCCTTAGTCTTGCCTTAGGCATGACCGACGTCATTCAGGCGAATCAAGGCGGCGTATCGATCGAGATGATGCTTATTGATGAAGGGTTCGGCTCGTTGGATGAGGAGTCGTTGAACAAAGCGATTATTGCCCTTGCAGATTTGCAGCGCTCAGGCCGTATGATCGGAGTGATCTCTCATGTGACAGAGTTAAAGCAGGCATTCCCCGCAGTGCTTGAAGTGACGAAGACGCGAGAGGGTTACAGCCGTACGACATTTTTACTCAAATAAGCCGGATTCATTGATTGCCTGTCTTATTTCTAGTAGTATAGTTTTAGGTAAATAAACCCTGTTCATTATACTGAACAGAGAAAAACCAATTTTGGATTAGGAGGCCGATGGATGATGAAAGTCGGATTTGTCGGATTAGGGAACATGGGACTGCCGATGGCGTTGAACCTTCATAAGGCAGGATTCGAGACGTATGGCAAAAACCGCAGCGAGGGCAAGGAGAAGAAGTTTGCAGAGCAGGGCGGCAAGATTGGGCTATCTCTGTCTGAGCTGGCTGCGCAGATGGATGTTGTCATCACTTGTCTGCCGATGCCAGCCGATGTGGAAGCTGTGTATACAGATGCAGACGGACTGCTTCCTAATGCGAAGAAAGGTCTTGTACTGATCGACTGCAGCACGGTTGCTCCCGGACTGAACCAGCAATTGTTCGAGCAAGCCGAGCAAGCTGGTGTGCAATTTCTAGATGCGCCAGTCAGCGGCGGTACAACAGGTGCTGAAGCAGGAACCTTGAGCATTATGGTCGGCGGCAAGGAAGAGGTGTTCAACAAAGTGAAGCCTGTTCTGGACGCAATGGGCAAGAACATTACTTTCGTCGGTCCATCCGGAAGCGGCTCCGCAGCGAAGCTGATTAACCAGCTGATGGTTGGCATTCATACACAAGCTGTCAGTGAAGCGTATGCACTGAGCAAGAGCTTCGGTCTAGATTCCGACATGCTGTTCAGCATACTGACGAACAGCTTTGCGCAAAGCCGTATTATGGATCGTCACTATCCGGACTTCATTGCGAAGGATGCCTTCGAGCCCGGCTTCGCCTTGAAGCTTCTGACGAAGGATATGAATCTGGTTGCAGGCATGGCTGAGGAATGCAACGTGAATTTGACAGCGGGACGTCACGTCCGTGAGCTGCTTAACCGTGCGGTTGAAGACGGATACGGTGATCTGGATATGTCCGGCGCTTATAAGTACCAATTGGCGAACGACGATAAGAAGTAATGATTATTCCCCATCGAATAGCGGAGGCGATAGCATGACATGGTGGCAGCGCAACAACCTGCGTATGATACAGAACAATCTGCGCGAAGCCGACGCCAATTTGGACGTAGATGCTTTAATCGAGCAGCTGAAGGCAATGTCCGTCAATGTGTTGATGATGAATGCCGGCGGGATTGTCGCCTTCTATCCGACCGAGCTAGCATATACGTATCGGGCTGCAGGACAACAGAAGGATTTGCTGAAGGAAGCGATTGAGAAAGCGCATGCTAACGGCATGAAGTTCATCGCACGCTTCGACTTTAGCAAGGCGCATGAATCGGTATTCGCGAAGCGGCCTGAATGGTTTTACCGGACTCGGGACGGAGAGGCAGTCAATTATCACGGTATTGTTCACACTTGTGTGAACAGTGAATATCAACGGGAATATTCGCTGCGCATGATTGACGAGGTGATTTCCCACTATGATGTGGACGGCATCTTCTTCAACATGTTCGGCTATCAGACTCGCGATTACAGCGGCAAGGAATACGGTATCTGCTGCTGCGACAATTGCAAATCGCGGTTTAAGGAGATGTACGGGCATGAGCTTCCGACATCGGAGAGTCTGGATGATCCCGTCTATCGGAAGTATAAGGAATTCCAGCAAGTTACGACCCGTATGATGCTTGACAGCATTCATGATTTCGTGAAGAGCAAGCGGCCGGATATCGCGATTTCCACGTACAACGAGCATAAGGTTGATATTGTACGCAAGGAATCCAATACAGAGATCAAGCGTCCTCATCCCGTGTGGCAATATTCCGCATCCGAGAATGTGAAGTCGCTCGAGGATTCGTGGGACGACAAGCTGGTCAGCAACTGCAGCATTAATGCAATCGGTCTCGTTCATCGCTTTACCGGTGTTTCGAAGCATGAGGTGAACATTAGGCTGTTGGAAAGCTTGGCCAGCGGCTCCGGACTGGATTTCTGCATTATTGGTGTATTTGAGGATTATCCAGATCGGGCGAACCTGCAAACTGTCGCGGATATATTCCGTTACCATCAGGAGAATGAACACTATTACGGCAAGTTCCTCTCTATGGCGGATGTAGCGCTGCTCAAGCCCGGCATGCCGTCGCAGAAGGATACGAAGGAATACTTGGGCATGTTTAAGATGCTGAAGGAAGAGCATATTCAGTTTGATGTCATTCATCAGCATACACTGGTGACGAATGCGGACAAGCTCGCTTCCTACAAGGCTGTTCTAATACCGGATATTGCACAGTTTACAGAGGAGGAGCTAACCGTGCTGGAGAAGTTGCCTGCACGAGGCGTAGGCTTGCTCAGCACCGGAATGTCATTCACATTCAATGAAGCGAATCGCGGCTTTGTTACGCGCGTATTCGGCGGTACGTTAGAACATCTCCACGAAGTGAAGCAGGAGGCCTCTTACTTCAGTACGACGGACAAATCTGTGTTCAAGCACTTTCCTGATCGCGATTGGATCATCGTCGATGGACCGTTCTATCAGGTACGCTTCGATGACCAGACGACAGGCACGCTGCCATGGATAGAACCGTCTACATTCGGCCCGCCTGAACGGGCATTCGGTCATCGGGTATCGCAGAACATATTCGGTGCAGGACTGAGCAATAACGCGCAAGCTGGCCGCACTGTCTATATGCCGTGGAAGCCTGCCGCATTGTACTATCACCACGGTTATAGTGATCATAAATTTGCTGTGCTGGATCTGTTGGATACGTTAATCGGTAACAACTGGACGCTCGAGACGAATGCGCCGCAGCAGGTGGAGCTGTTCTTCAATAAGCTGGACGAGCATACTTACATCGTCCATCTTCTGAACATGTCCGGCTTCAACGGCGTTAGTTATGTAGAGCCGATTCCGATCCGAGACTTGACGATAAAGCTGAACGGAATTGGCAAGATAACAGACGGTAGAGAATTGATGCGCGCTTCACAATCGGAATCCGGTGTATCGATTGAACAGAACTCGACCGTGAACGTTCCAGTGTTGCAGGACTTCGCAGCAATTGTGTTGAAAGTTTAAGAAATACGGTCATAAACTCCCTAGGTCTACGGATCTGGGGAGTTTTGATTTCTCATAGCGAATATTGTGCGCAGCAATATATCGTACCAGAAGTGTTCGAAATATGGTATTTTAATTGTATAGTCGAGCAATGCAAGTACGAACAAGGAGGTTGAATGCATGGCACTCAAATGGGATGGACATACGCATACACGTTACTGCTATCACGGCAGTGACGATGAATCAGAGCTATATATAGATCGGGCGGTGGAACTTGGATTTGAGCGCTATACGCTGAGTGAGCATCCGCCGCTTCCGATTGGCTGGGTGGAGGAGGAGAGCTTGTTCAAGGAGCTGGCCATGCCGGAGGAGGAGCTTGCTCATTATATGCAATATGCGGAGCGCATGAAGCAGAAGTACGAAGGCCAAATCGAAATAACTGCAGGACTGGAGCTGGATTATTTGCCAGGCCGTGCAGATTATACAGAACGCATCTTCCATGAATGGCAGCATAGGCTAGAGGATGTCGTCTATTCCGTTCATTATTTGCCAGGCAAGGGCGGGGGGATGCAATGTGTGGATTTCACCCCCGAATATTTCCGAGAGCATATATTGACCTACTACGGTACGATGGAGAAGGTTGTACATACTTATTACGATCATGTGGAGGCCGCTGTTGAGCATGCAGCGCAATTGCCTGTCCGCAAGCGAATCGGCCATATCAATCTCATTGAGAAATTCGCAACAGCACTGCCGCCGATAGACGGGGATTTGGTCAGGAGCAGGCTGGAGCGACTCATTCCGTTGCTTGCTCGAACAGGCGTAGGGGTGGATGTGAATACGGCAGGCATGCGTGTGCCGACATGCGGGAAGCCCTATGTCCCTGAATGGATGATTGCCGCTTGCAGGAAGGAAGGAATTCCATGTATATACGGGTCGGATGCACACAAGCCTGAGCATGTAGGAACAGGCTGGGAATGGTTCGAGCAGCTCGATTCTCGATAAGCGATCATGAGCACCTTGCGGGATGACACACCTGAGTGAAGTCATCCCGAAGTGCCTGGTTCCGCCTCTGGTTCCTGCGGTTTGTTGCGAAAATGTCTCCAGATCATGAAGAAGCCAGTCGTACCTATAGCTGCCATAATCGCTGAAATCACATACATCCGCTCAGCACCTAGCTGATCATACATCCAACCGCCGAGTAGTCCGCTCACGATGCCGGACACCCCCATCCAGCATAAGCCGTAAATCGCTTGACCGGTATTCCGCACCGAACGCGGTACTAGGAAATTACATATCTGCGTGCCGGTATAGAAGGTAATGCCGAAGGTAAAGCCATGCAGCAGCTGAATGAAGATCACGTGATAAGGGGATATCGCCATCCCCATCAGTATCCAGCGAACGGTGTATAAGGCGCAGACGGCTGCCATTAAGCCGAACATGGCTCGTTCTGTCAGCTTCAAATACTTGTCTAGAATAAGGAACAACGGCACCTCAAGTGCTGCTGCGATAAACCAAGACCATCCTACCATCACCTCATTACCGCCCATTCCGCTAATATAGACGGAGATGAATATAGAATTCATGCGATTCGGTGTATTGATAATAATAGACAGCACCAGGAAGAAGACGAACAGACCGCTAGTCATCAGCTTGTTGAATTCGTCTCTAGGAAATGACGTTCGCTTCCCTTGCTTAGCCTGATTGGGCAGACCGAAGCTGAGGAATAATGTCAATATGACGAAGCTGCCGTACAGAAATCCGAGGTTCTCAATACCGAAGAAGGCAATGACCGGACTGGATACGAGCGCCATCACAGCGAAGCCGACCGAGCCCCACAGACGAAACGTGCCGAATGAATATGGGGTACGCTCGATCGCATATAGCGTCAAACCGTTCGATATCGGATTCAATGCCGTCTGGAAGAAGTAGAACAGCAGCATTAAGGAGAAGACAGTGGCAAAGTGATTCGATTGAAAATACATTTGACTAGTGGCAATGTTACAAATCAGCATAATGATCAAAATTAACCGCGGATTTTGTGTGCGATCGCTCCAATATCCCCAGAACGGATTGGCAATCAAGGAGATGAGCGGTCCTACAGACATCAAGATGCCGATTTGCATGCTCTGAAAGCCTGCATTCTGAAAGTACAGAGGCAAATAGGGGTTCAACATCGACCAAGAACCGTACATAAAGAAGTTAAAGTATTTCAGTTGGGTCAACGGGTCTAATCTAGTTAGTCGCCACATGAATTTACAATCCCTTTACATGATGAAATATCATCATTGTAACATAGCCGCACATGGCGAACGATTCATTCCCCGAAGTTCTTAAAAATTCAAACCTCTACATGACGCTCGTAATATCTCCGTTCGTTAGGTTTGGTACTCCTTGGCGAAATCAGTCGGTGACATGCCTGTCAGCTTCTTGAACACTCTGTGGAAGTAAAAAGGATCATGATACCCTAAATATTCGGCGATATCCCCAACACTGCGCTCCGTATTGAGCAGCATTTCTCTCGCTTCCCCGATGCGCACAGCTTGCTGGAATGCAATCGGTGACTGTCCGGTTATATGCTTGAACACCGTGCTAATATAGTTCGGCGTACGTCCGGTTAAGGCAGATAAATCGGACATGCGTATCGTCGAGCGGTAATGCTTGAGAATATATTCCCGCACTTGTTCAGCTATGGAGAGCTGCTTGGAAGACACCCAATCTGTATCCGCTTCGCGGTTATACATACTGAGCATCTCCATGAGAATGCCGTGGCATGCAGCTTCATAATACGGAAGCTTGCTCATCCATTGCTGATTGAGCTGGGCGAACCGCTGTTTCAAGTAAGCGGCATGATGGACGCGAATTTTACGATGCTTCTTCTGTTGCAACAGTGGGATTACTTCGTCCGCTGCCTCATAACGGAAATGTGCGACATAGCGGTGATGATAGTCAATCGCTTTGCCATTGCGCTGAGCGCCTTGGGGGATGAATAGCACATCATCTTTCTGCAAGAGTACCTCTTCGCCATCCACCCAGTAGACAAGCTCGCCTGAAGATAAAAATAAGAAAATGTTATACTGGGTCGGTGCCTCTTGCATCTGCCAAGAAATATCGTAGTCATCGGAATAGGCAGAATGGAGCATAATCATAAGGAACTCACCTCGTGTCATTCTTGTATAGCAATAGTATATCGTAGAATGATACAGGTGTCATAGGTTTATCTATGGTACTTGAAGCGGAATGAAGATATGCTAATTAAGAATAATCCATATGCTGCTAGGAGGAATAACTGTGACCATTCAACAACAATTGGCCTTTTGGAAGCGGCCGTTTCGTTTATTTCAGCCCAACTTACGTAAGATTGATGCCAAGAACTTGAACGTAGAGGAATTAGTCGATCAAGCGCAGTCGTTCGGCGCCAACGTGATGTTAGTGAACGGCGGCGGCATTGTGGCTTGGTATCCGACCGATCATCCTTATCAGACAATGAATGAATACATGGACTTCGATTATTTGGGTGAAGTATTACAGGCTGCGCATGCACGCGGAATGAAAGTATTAGTCCGGATGGACGTAAGCAAGAGCTTTCCGCGCGTTTTGGAGGAACATCCGGACTGGTTCAGACGAACACAAGACGGGGAAGTACCTACCCACTGGGATATGCTGCAAACTTGTCCGAGCGGGCCCTATTGGGAAGAGTACAATTTCAACGTAGTTGGAGAGCTGCTTAGCCGCTATAAGATTGACGGCATCTTCTACAACGCCTATAACTACAATCGCTGTTACTGCAAGCGTTGTGAGCAGAAGTTCGCTAAGGCAACAGGCTATGCGATACCAGCGAATGAAAATTGGGACGATCCTGCATGGCGTGCCTATGTACAATATCGCTATGAGCAGTTGTCTGACTATACCGGCCGATTAAGTGCATTCATTGCAGAGAAATCGCCTGGAACCATACTAACAATCGATACACGCATAACGGATGATGAGCATAAGGGAATCCGAGAAGCAGGCTGGCATGAGGCAGAGATGTCCAAGCATACGGCATGCATAACGGCTGAAGCTTTCAATTTCCTGGATCGACCGTTTCCGAAATGGATCTATTGGGCTGGGGAAGAGGTGAAGCTGGGTAGTCACTTCAGCCATACGGCTATCATTCTCAGTCATTCCAAGACGATCTTTCACCGCAGAGCCGCACAACCGCCTGCACAGATCGGCTATGATTTGATCCAAATAGCAGCGAATGGCGGATCGCCGGCAATTGCCTTCAGCGGTGATTCGAATCAGCATGACCGGAAAGCGATCGCAACGATTCGCAACGTGATGACATATATGGCCGACCATGCACAAGAGTATGAACAGATGACACCAGCAGCGCAGGTTGCCGTTGTGTATTCCAAGAGAACGATGGATTATTACGGACGAGAGAGCTCCAGTGAGCGTTGGCAGCACAGTTACCGCGGCATGTATGAAATGATGGTCGAGAATCATACGCCGTTTACCGTCTTGCATGAAGCGAAATTGACCGAAGAAGACTTGTTACAGTACGGATGCATCGCGCTTCCGAATATCGCCATTCTAAGCGATGAAGCGGCAGCGGCGCTTGACAGCTATGTTGCGAATGGCGGACAGCTAATTGTAACAGGTGAAACAGGATTCTATGATCAATATGGACAGCCTAGTGACGGAGGGAATAGCTTGCAGTGCCTGTCAACGTTCAACTTGGCCAATCCAGCTGTGAAGGGAACGTACTTCACCATTGAGAATGCTGAGCAGTTCACGGAGCTGCAGGATACGGATTTGATCATGGCATATGGTGATATAGTGGCAGTACCTCAAGCGGTAAGTAGTAAGTCGCGCACTGATTTGAGCGTCGTGCCGCCGTTAACGAATACGACACCGGAATTCTCCTATTGGGAATCAACTTCAGATGTGAAGGGACTGCACCTGTTCGAGTATGGAAAAGGCGCGGTTGCCTATATGCCATGGGCGATCGATACAGGCTATCACGAAATGGGCATCGACGAATACCGGTCGATTATAGACGGACTGGTGCGCTATGCGATAGGGGAAACCTTGATCGAAACAGACGCACCGCGATCAGTCGAAGTGACCGTGGCACATCGGGAGAAGGGCGGGTACTTGCTCCATCTGCTGAATGCCACAGGACGAACCGGAGGTAAGCCGTTGACCGATTCGATCCCGCTTCACCACATTCGATTGCGTGTGAGAGGGTCATGGAAGCAAGCAGACGCCTTACACAGCCAACAGTCCATTGAATTGACACAACAGGGTGATTATACTGAGCTTGTTATCCCGAAGCTTGCGTTGTTTGAAGCGATAGTGCTGCAATAACGATAGTAGAGCTAGCGTGTGTGCTGGATAACTGGTCTATGTTTTCACCTTTTGTTCGATATCCCCTTTACTCAGAACGTTATTTTGTATTCGTGGCAACGCAAACGGCGAGGTAGTTAAATCTGTCGCTATAGTCGCATGTAATGCGCTTTTCGTTCATATAGCAAACAATGCGGTGTATGAATTGGACAGCATTAGTTGATTAGCCTAGATCGTTTTGATCGATTTGTTCAGAAAATGAGTATCGTCCATATGTGAAACTCACCTAGCTGAACTTCATGATTAGGTTATATGGCATGGTGATTGATATACTGCTATGCTTTGCTGAGGGAAGGGGATACCGAAGCAAAGGGCTGCAAACCACTTGCAGTCCCGCGCTTCTGCATCAAATGCTGTCGAATATGCGGTGATTTGGTATAATGGTATTCAAAAAAAGGTGGAAATAAAGAGTTATGGCATTCGGAGTTAGCAGACAAGAGCTCGAAGTGTGGAAGCGAACCGTGCTCGCAGGCGAAATCGCATTTATGACGCATTACTGGTACGAATCACGGTTTCCAGATTGCCGCACGATTACGAAGGTAGGATGCGCGAATGTGCAGAAGCTGAAGGCATGGTGTGTACGCCATCAATTAAATCCGCATTATATTCATTATCGGGAGCGGTATCCGCATTTTGATTTGATTGGGAACAGGCAGCGGGAAATCTTGCTGTTAGAAGGGCTAAGCGAACAGATCGAACGCTTTCAGCTACAGTAGCCGCTGCAACTTCAGCAAATTTCGATACGATTTGCAATTGTCAGATAATATTTTTGTGATATGATAAGAACATAACGAAATATGTTTAGTGCGCTGCACGCCTGATGGAAGGGGCGATGTTACTTGCTGGAACGAGAGCTAAAATCTTTAGTAACGAAGGAGGAATATGATAACCTAATTCGCCATCCGTTGCTGGCAGTATTGCAGACTAGCAATCAGACACATCTCAATTATTATTATGATACGGAAGATCTAACTCTCACATCATTGGATGTTACTGTCCGCGTTCGGCAAGTCCAGGAGCAATTAATGCTGGAAATTAAGAAACCGTTAGAGGTGAAGGATGCTTATAAGGTGAAGCAGGAGGTTTCTTACTCTCTTGATTGCTTACCTTCTTATGTTGAACTGGGGCAATATTTCCCGGCATTAGCAGGTCAACGAGCGTTGATTACCTTTCCATTGCTCACGGAGAGAAGTAGCTACCTAGTTAGCGATCAGATTCGTATAGATGTAGACAGAAGCAGTTATTTGGGGAATGTTGATTACGAAATGGAAATCGAGTTTCATGAAGGGGTGGAACGGGAGGCAGAAGAGTGGTTTCATCAATTGCTGCCTAGTAAGCGCTTACAGCGGACTGCTGGCAAGAAAACAAGATTCTTCCGCGCCTATCAACGTATGATGCAAGAAGGAAGGGGCTTGTTGCTCGATGAATGTGAACGCTGAATACGATTAGAGGGAGAGTGAATACGAAGCGTTGATTGATTACATGTGATTCGGACGAACAAATCGAAGTAGAATGGAGGTACGCATGATAAACGTATTATTAGCGGATCAACAGCGAATCGTTTGCGAGGGTATCCGTCATATCTTGGAAAGCGACAAGCAGATCCAGGTCGCGGGATATGCCAAAGACGCCGATGAAGTGCTTCGCATGTGTGAACGCGTAAAACCAGACATTGTGATTATGGATAACAATTTGCCGGGTATGCATGAATTGGATTGCGTATCGGGTATTCGCAGCGCTTACTCCGGCATTCGCATCGTCATCTTGACGGACAGTAAATCGCAAAACCATGTATTGACCGCGTTGAAGAATGGGACGGACGGTTACATTCTGAAGGATGTGCAATCGGAAGAATTAATTCTCGCTGTCAAGATTGCAGCGAAAGGTCTCACTGTTATTCATAAGGACGTATTATCGAGCATTACGGATCAAGTTCAGCAGTTGCATGCTATGGCTCGTCAGCCTGAATTGGACATAGCTTTGACTGAGAGAGAAATGAAGGTCATACAATTAATTGTCGAAGGCAAGGAAAACCGTGAAATTGCCAAAAGCTTGTACATGTCCGAAGGCACAGTCAAGAACACAGTGACGGGAATCCTGAGAAAACTAAACCTGCGTTCACGTATACAGCTTGTTGTATTTGCTGTGCAGCATCAGCTAGTCAAAATTCCGCAACCCAGTTTCTAATAGACTATGGTTTTAGTGACTTATGGACAATAAAATTAACCAAATTTCCTAATATACCGCACACCGTTTGGCTATTAGGTACAATAAAACGTGACGAATGACATCTAGTCCAGCAAGAGTTCCATCGTGTACGCTATGTGTACGTTTCAAGAAAGATGTCGAATAATTAGGTTAATTCGGTAAGATTCGACATAGACGTATGGATTAGCGCTAGTTTAAGTTTATTAACAACAGTTTGGGGAGGTGAAGGGTGTCGATGGAAGATATTCGAAAGCAAATTTCTGAAATCATCGCAACTGTTTTTCGCTTGGAGACAGATCAGGTGCTTGCGATGCCAGGAGACGACTCGCTTGCGAAGGTAGGTATGGATTCCATTAGTTGTATGGATGTGGTCGTACAGATCGAGGAAGCATTTGACGTTAATTTTTTCGACGAGGAGTTGCTTTTGGACAATTTGAACACGGTAGACAAGCTGTGTGACATTGTTAAGAGCAAGCTGGAACCTTCTATGGCGTAAGCCTATAAGGCGAAGTATTGGAGGGAAATCATAAAAGGTGAGTCAATTTCATAATACGCTCTAAGCTTTTATTGAAATTAGCTCCGTTGCCAGCAGACAAGTGCTTCTGCGGTACGTTGATGTCGATGATAATTGAACGGTGTATGGTCTGCAGAGCAATCGGTCCCTTCTATTCAGGGGCTGGTTCATGCTGCCATTCCGTGGAATCGATTTCAGGTTCAGAAATAACAGACAATTTTTAATATTTTATGTTCTTATCGTGTGCGAATTACGCGCTTAACCTCATATCGATAACGACTACAGATTTCCGTCTGGGGCCAATCCCGCTTGGTTATGATTAAGCTGCTTAAGCAGGCTAGAGCAGTGAGGGATTGGCTTGACTAGCTTTACCCAAAGAAGGGATGGTGTTGAATGGGCAGTCAAATTGTGAATGGCGTTCCCCGCTATTATCAGCCATACGATAATGATTGTTTTGCTACTGCGTACGGCGCTTTGCTTCAACATATGGGACAAAATCCGAATTTGATTTTAGCAGATTATATGAGCTTCATGTTTGACGAGCAAAGCGGTTTTATCGGCGTTAATTTTTTGTTTCGTTATTCTTCGTCAGTTATATTCTCTGAGGTGGAATTGAATTCTTCATTAGCTGCAGTTCATTTTCCTGCAACTGCTGTGTATAACAGCGAACATGCTGCAGAGTCATCGGCGAAGCATACGAACAAGCTTGTTTTCCGCATGTTGATTCACGATGAAGCTGAAGTTGCGGAACAACGTGTTCGGGAATTAATAGATGCAGGCAGACCGGTCATTGTATTCGTTGATCTGAATCACATGCATTATCATCCTGCGTACCAGAAAGATCATGGCCTGCATTCTATCGTCATTACGGGATATGATGATGAGGCTCAGCAGTATCATATGTTTGATAAGTATATTATGGCGAACTCCGATTTTGATGGATCTATTGCAATGGATGACATCAGGAAAGGACGTGTATCCAATTGTCCTATTACGAATCCGATCATCGGTCGTTTTAACAGGCATATTCGACACTTGTGGATTGAGATTACAGGCGGTGAATCCTTCGAGATGACTACGGATATGATGGCGTCTGTCTTACAAGAAAGCAGCAGGCGAATGTCCGGACATGTCAGGGTACATGATCAGATAACTGGATTTGCAGCGATGAGAGCGTTTCGTGAATATCTGAAGAAGCTGGATCTTACGAATATGGACGAGCGCATGATTTACATGTTCCGCGGGTATTATTGTTCTGCGCTGAAACAGCTTGCCAGACAAAGAAGACGGTTTGCTGTATTCATATCAGAAATGCCAGAAAGCCTGTTGAGCGATTCGAACGAGAGTATCTCCGAAGCGTTAAACGAGGCGTCGAAGCATTGGGACATTGTAGCCAATACCGCTCTAAAGTTAGGAATTTCGAAACGGCCGACACTCATCGACAATATTGTCCAGCAGCTGATCCAGCTTGAAGAGATGGAGAAGAAAATCCTTGATAAAATCGGTCATTCAGTAAGCGCTATCACGTAGAAAGGGACTATTTCCAAGCTTGACAGAGGGTGAATGATGTTGGGTGAAGGTGCTTGAAATAGCGAAAAGGTGAGGTTGATGAAAAATAATGAATTCTTCATAAACCAACAGAACGGCGTACTGATTGTCGTAGAAGGAATTAGCGGTTCGGGAAAGAGCGTCGGAATTCGTGATCTGATGCATGATTTGCAGCTTGCTGGTATTGAAATTGTATCCTACGAATGGAATGCAATCCCTATTATGCGAAGATGGACAGAGCGCTTCGACCGTCTCGGTCTGTTGAATGCCAATCTGTTCAGTATGCTGCAATGGATCGGATTTCTCTATGATTATTTCACGAATATTAGACCTCTTCTCAAGAAGCAGTATGTTATTGTTGCCGATCGATATTATTACACTGGCTTGACTCGCGATGCAGCTAACGGCGCATGGAGATGGCCGGGACGATTACTGTGCCGCTTGTTTCGAATGCCGGACTGGTTATTTTATTGCGAGACAGAAGCGGCCATATGTCATCAACGCATTGTACAACGCGGTAAACCGCTGTTCCACAAGAACAAGAAGATTCTCCGCGATTCTAGTGAGCGGAATAAAGATCTTATGTACCTAGAGCTGATGCATAGTGAATATGCCAAGCTTATGATGAACATATCTGAACGCACAGTGAATGTAGTGACGATGGGTAAGCTACCACCCTCCCTGACTGACTCCTTGATTCAATATATTCATGTGAAGCAAGGTAAACCTTATGTATTGCAAACTGACGTTGACGTATCCAGAAAGGGGGACGATCATGAATTGGCTGAAGCATCTCGACAAGTTGATGAAGACAACTATCACTCCGATCGTCATGTCAGGGGAGGAGCCCAGAACATTAAATCGATGGTTGATTAAGAAGGTACAAGGACACCGTATTGATTCTCTGCGTGCAGAGCCAGCAATCGATCCGCAAGCACGCGTATTGTTCCCATGGGAGATTCCGACGGCTACACAGAATGAGCTGGAATCGAATTGGCGCAGCTATATTTCCGAACGCGCTGACCGGTATATCGAAATCAATGAGCCGTTCGGGTTGTTCTCTCAAGTTGACGAAGGCTCATATATGTACGCTTGCAGCGCCGTTCATTGTACAGAGGATCGCGAGATGTACGTGAATTTGATCAGTTATTTCCCTTCCCCGGTTCGGGTATGGATCAATGGACAACTGGTCATTACAGGTCATTCAGCATATATCAACAGGGAGCTCTATCTGCGTGTACCGTTTCGTGAAGGGTTCAATATTATACTCGTAGAATCGCCTCTTCACTTGGATCGGCAAATGAATGAAAGAGAGTTCATAATCAAGATCAGTCCGCTTGAACGGTTGACGAAGAAGCAGAAGCAAACAGAGCTTATTGATCCTGAGTGGCTGGAGCAGCTTAAGTATCATTATCATCTTGTTGTCGACACCTATGCTGTCAGTAGGAATGAAGCAGGGATTCCTCTGTTAGAAGGAATGGTCCAGCCGCAATGCTTCCTGCCTGAGTCAGTGAATCAGACACTTGTACTGCAAGTGCTGGATCGATACGGCGTCTGCATAGCAGAGCAGATAGTTGAACCGACACAGCCCTTTCACTTGCTGTTTCCGAACGAAGCGCAAGGATTCTATCGGATTAAGGTGACGGACAAGCACGACGATCGCACTGTAGTGATAACACATTGCTGCGTTGGCAGTATTGAAGAAGAGGCAGCTCGCTTGTCCGAGCAAATTAGCCAGCGCACGGACAGCAACTCTGCTGTGCTGGATATATTGCACAGATTCGCTGAAGTTCCTGCTGTCATGCGAAGCTTGAATCAATTCGTTCCGGCAGATTGGATGCAGCAAAACCTGAAGGCGTTCTATGAGGCGAGCATATATGCCGCTTCTGCAATGAAGGACGAGCCTGTAGACTTGACGGATGTATTTCCTGAACGGTATTCGGTTGTGTTGCCGAAATCAGTCGATACGGAGGAAGTCATCTATACGGTACACCTGCCAGAGTCATTCGATCGCAACCGGAACTATCCGATTCTGTTCTATTTCCATGATGCACAGGGTCGCAAGTTTCCGACTCCGTTGCCATGGATGCAATGGTCGCGAACGAGTGAGGCGATCGTCGTCGACTTGGTCGGCATAAGCCGCAATCATTACGCGGATGATATTCAGGTCGTCCGCACGATCAACCAGATTGTGGAGTCGCTGCCTGCTGACCGTGATCGGCTATATGGTGTCGGATTTTGCACGGGGGCTCCCAAGACGTATCGGATTGCCTTCCTAGTGCCGCATCTGTTCGCTGGCTTCGCCTCTATTATCGGCGATGCTAGAATAGACGCACATCAACCGGAGTATGCATACTTCGACAATTTGCAGCATACAGCCGTATTCGCTGTTTGCGGTGTGGAAAATTGGTTTTTCAATAGCATGCGCAAATCAGACTTTATCGGTCGGCTTCCGCTAGGCGAGACGTGGATGATTCACGGCTTCATTCACAATGAGAGCAATACGTTGTTTAATTCGAAGAAGTTGTTGGAGAAGATGCTGAAGGTGAAGCGCAATCCATTGCCTGCATCGGTGAACTATACGCTAATCGATCCTTCTTTGAATCATTCGTATTGGGTAGATGCGATACAATCGGCTAAGCATGCGGAGAAGAGGACACAGCTGCATACCGAGATTCGCTCGAGTCAAGAAATTACCGTGCATAGTGAGAATGTCAGTCACTTTCGATTATTATTAGCTGAGCAAGAAATGGAGCTCGATCAGAAGATCACGCTTGTTCTTAACGGTGTACCTTATCCGCTACGCTTGTCCGATCCTTATATAGCAGTATCTTGTACGTGTGAAGGGGTAGATGATTCTGCCAAGGAACACTGGGATATAACGCTGCAGGGACTGCAGCAAGCAGCATTCACGGATGCGTTGAATCGTATTGGGGACGATGATGAACAATTAGGCATCAAGAAGGTTTATGTGAACAATCCAATCATTGTAAAGCCCAATCGGAAAAATGACCCGAGACGGTCGTTCCATATGAGGCTGTCGTTCTTGCTACAAAATCCGATCCGCGACCGATATATCGCCTATAAGCTGGATGCATGCACCGCACAGCAGTGGGCGGACAGGCATGTCCGGAGTCGGGCGTTCATTCATCTGCTTGATGTGAGTCATCTACACGAAGATCATAAGCAATTGTTGAAGCAACTAGATATATCAGTCTCAGCGGATGCTCTAACGTATGGCAATGAGACGTATAGGGGAGAGTATGCAGCCGTCATATATAAGCAGCTCGACTCAACAGATCACTTGCTCGTTGCCTATCAGGGTGATTCTGCCGGTGAAGCGCTGCTTGCCTTGTGGAACACATTCGATGATAATCCAATGTTCTATGAACAGGCTATTGTGTGGCATGATGGTAAGCTAATTGTACCGAAGCGATTGGAATCGTCTATGGTCGTTTAATTTATTTATTGGGAGGATTACTATGAAGGATGAAATGCTGCAATCGCTAGTTAAGCAGTACGGCACCCCGTTGTACGTGTATGACGGAGACGTCATGCAGCGGCAATATGCCCAATTGAAAGACAGTTTGCCTGAACCTTTTGAAATTTTTTATTCCGCTAAGTCCAATCCGGCGTTAGGTGTATGCGAGATGTTCCGCCAATGGGGAAGCAATATTGAAGTTGCCTCTTTGGGAGAATTGCATGTTGCGAAGGCTGCTGGATATGATCCCCGACAAATTATTTTCACAAGTCCAGGCAAGACAATGGCGGAGCTTGAGGCATCTATAGATTGTGATATGTATAGCTTGAATGTAGAGTCTGTTGAAGAAGCTAGACGTGTGCATCAGCTGGCTCAGGCGCGCGGCAAGGTCGTTCCGATCGCCATTCGGATTAATCCAAACTTCAATCTGTCTATGGCTGGTATACGTATGTCTGGTGTGCCTACACAATTCGGAATTGATCAGGATGCACTGGATGAAGCTATCCGTGAGATCTTAACGCTATCCAATGTAAGGCTTATCGGCATTCATGTCTTCACTGGCACGCAGATGCTCGATGCAGGGCATCTAACCGACAACATGCGAGAGATTATCAAGCTAGCTATTGCGTTATCGCAAGCGCACGGGTTCCCATTGGAGTTCCTCGATCTCGGCGGCGGCTTCGGCATCCCATACTTCAAGGGTGAGGAACCGCTAGATATGCAGCAGATGAAGCAAGGCTTGGCAGAAATATGGTCAACGTACCAGCACGAGCTGGCGAATACGCGAATCGGGGTAGAAAGCGGCCGGTACTTGATGGCAGAATCAGGAGAGTTCGTCGGTGAAGTGTTGTATGTGAAGGAATGCAAGGGTGTAAAGTATCTTGTCTGTGACGGCGGCTCTCATCAGCATGCTTCTTCTGCATTCTTGGGCCGGTATGTTCGCAACAACTTCCCGATGCGTATTGCCGGCAAATCTTCGCTGCCCACAGAAGAGGTGAGTGTGGCAGGGCCGCTGTGTACCCCGACAGATATGCTAGGACAGCGCGTTCAGCTTCCAGCAGCGGAGGAAGGGGATCTGCTCGTTATCGAAAAGTCCGGCGCTTACGGGTTAAGCCATAGTCCGGTGCTGTTCTTGAGCCATACGCTGCCTGCGGAAGTTATGGTGTATCAAGGTACGACTCATGTGCTTCGAGAAAGGGGGAAGGTGGAGGATTTTCTGCTGAGGCAGCAATCGATGTTCAAGGCAGAAACTCTTTCGCACATATAATGCAACAGAACAACGCGTTCCATCTGGTTCGATGGATTACAGACAATCGCGAGCAAGGGAGAATTGTGTGGCTGTTCAACATTGGCGCAGAGAAATATTGGAATCCGGTGCAAGCTGGTATCATTGACCGCAGTGAGGACCGCATCGTCAATCGTATCGAAGATATGAATCTATTGCTGTGCCGCAAGCAAGATGTACTCATCATGAGAGCATATCCAGACGCAGACTTCCTGACCCAACTGCAGCAATGGGGGATGGAAATTCCGAACATTGAAGTTCCTGCCGGTGCGGCACAAGATCCTTATACGCCAATAGCGGAGCTCGTGCTGCAGGATTCTGTGCTGTTGGACAAGCTTGCCGGATACGCAGCTTCCGAGACGGATACGTACTTTGTCCCTTATGCCGTCACGCGTATCGAAGAAGAGATCGCTGACAAATGCGGACTTACGATTCCGCATGCGAATGCTGCCGTATGTGCGGAAATCAATGACAAGGTAGCTAACCGCCTGCTTGCGGAACAATTGAACTTGCCTGTGTGCAAGGGGAAGGTCTGCCGTTCTGTAGAGGAAATTCAACAAGCGTACGATGAGCTGGTGCATCAACCGCCGCATTTCGACAAAGTGATTATCAAAGATCCATTCGGCGCATCGGGCAAAGGCTTATATATTGTCGAGGATGAGACACGACTTAAGCCGTTGCTGGCCAGGTTAGGCCGTACAGCGCGCAATCGACCTGACATACAGTGGCTTGTCGAAGGCTGGTACAAGAAGGAAGCTGATATTAACTTTCAGGTATATATTTCACCTGATGGGGAAGCAGACGTATTCTCGATCAAAAATCAAGTGCTGCGCGATACCGTCTATATCGGATCACAGATGCCGCCTGATTTCGAGCATTCGACGATTGAAGTACTTCAAAGCTACGGCAAACAAATTGGAACGAAGCTGTATGAGCAAGGCTACAGCGGAGTTGCCGGTATCGATTCGATCATTACAGATGAGAATGTACTCGTGCCGATTATTGAAATTAATGGCCGCTTCACATTGTCTACGTATATTTCCTTTATTGCGGAGCGTATGGGAATTGCGAAGATGCTGACGAGGTACTTCCGTCTGCAGACGGAGCAACCGATTAGCTACCGGACGATGTGTGACGCGCTGAGCAAGAATAACTTGCTCTATAATGATGCGAGCAAGAGCGGTGTACTTCTCTACACATCCGGAACACTGCCTCACGTCCGCGATGAGACAAGTGGACGCTGCGTTGGGCGCTTGTTCGCCTTAATTGCAGCGCCGACCTGGGAAGAGGCGAATCACTTGCAGCAGCGTCTGGAGCAATTCGTCGACGAACTGCCTAACCAATCCTACGCGAGAGCAGATATGCAGACGCTAGGATGAATAAGAGGAGCTGTCAACGAAGTCGTTTATGACTTCTTCCATGACAGCTCCTCTTTCAACATTAATGTGCGGGTTCTGGATTTGCATGCTTGGCTGTTTGGAGATAGGGACGCATGATATAAATAGCTATACCTCCGATTAGACTCAGGATGGCTCCTGCCAAGTAGAGCACCTGCGGGCCGAACGCATCCATCACCCATCCGCCAATGGAGCTTCCCATAATCCCACCGAAGCCGAAAAAAATTGCCGTAAACACAGTTTGACCGGTGGCAATCAATTCCCTCGGCACGATTTTGTGAATGAAATGCACAGAGGACACAAGCATAACGGGGAATGTCAGCATATGCATCGCTTGGGCAATCGTAATAATCATCGGATCACCGGTGAAGCTGTAGATGATCCAACGAAGGGTGTAGCACAACGCTGCTAGCGTAATGAAGAATAGCTCACTGCGCTTGCGAAGCAAGATGCCGATGAACGCCATCGTCGGCACTGAGCTGAGCGTTGCGACAAGCCAGGCTATGCCGACATCGGACTCTTGTGCGCCAAGCTCCTTCAGATATAGCGGCAGGAACGTATCGTTCATGCGGTGCGGTGTGCCGATGAATAAGATAATGCCAAGGAAGAGTAAGAACGTACGGTTCGTGAACAGCTTCTTCAAGCTTTCCTTCGTAACCGGCACGGCGTTCGGCTTCGCATCGGACAGCCAGAACATGGAGATCAAGCTGAGGATGACGACACCGCCGAACAACCAGCCTAATATGCCGATGCCGGCTTCTTCGATCGTAAATCCCATCCACAGTGCGGCGGTGCCGACACCGACTTCCCCCCATAGTCGAATCGATCCGTAGTTTCGCTTATGCTCAAAGCTGAAATTGACAATCAAGCTTTCTGTGAGCGGACCAATAGCCGAGAAGAAGAACATGAAGCCGATCATAAGCAGCATCGCTTGGGCGAATGTCGTCGATAAGTAGAGCGGGATGCTGATAAGTGCTGCTGCGATCATAATCGTTGCAAGCACCCTTTTAACGGTTTTCAGCCGATCACTAACGTAGCCCCAGAACGGCTGAGCGAAAATCGCAATAAAAGAGCCAAGTCCCATCACGATGCCGATTTCGCCATTTCCTAATCCTTTATGCTGAAAGTAAAGCGGAAAGTAGAAGGCCATGACAGCAAAAGAAGAAAACGTCAGGTACGTGTACAAGGATATTCGTAACAAGCTGCATACCTCCAAATGTATAATCGCGTGTAGACCAACCTCCATTATAACGGCATTCCACTGGATTAGCAGGGGGAGGAATTTACGCGATATTTCCCAGGCGAGCGCAAGAATCGACCGGATATGAGGTGGCTAAATGCCGTGTATTGTTATGAATCGACGAATTCTGCAAGTGGCTGACCGGACATAACAAACAGCTGCCTGTTATGTGTTGCAGTCGCACAGGCAGCTGTTCATCGTTCGATTCGGACTTTTCGATTTAGAAGGCCCAATTCCCTTGGCGGAAGACAGGCTCACGGGTGCCGTCTGAACGAATGCCGTCAATGTCCATTTCAGCCGATCCAATCATAAAATCGACATGGGTGAGGCTGTCGTTCAAGCCGTTCGCAATCTGTTCTTCCTTATCCATGGACTTGCCGCCGTCCAGACAGAAGGCGTAAGCCTTGCCTATAGCCAGATGGTTGGATGCATTCTCATCGAATAGCGTGTTGTAGAAGATAAGATCAGTTTGTGAGATAGGAGACTGATGAGGCACGAGCGCAACTTCGCCTAGATAGCGGGAGCCGTCGTCTGTCTCAATCAAGTTCTTCAATGTGTCATAGCCATGCTCAGCCTTGAAGTCGACGATCTTCCCGTCCTGGAACGTCAAGGCGAAGTTCTCGATCAGGTTGCCGGCATAGCTAAGCGGCTTCGTGCTGCTGACCGTTCCGTTCACCCCATTCTTCAACGGTGCCGTGAACACTTCTTCTGTCGGCATATTCGCCACGAACGTCGTTCCCTCACGATTGACACTGCCGGCACTAACCCAGTGATGAAGCGGCGGAAGTTCGATAGTCAGGTCGGTTCCCGGCGCTTGGTAGTGCAACGCCTTATATTTGCGCTCGTTCAAGCGGTCTGCCTTCGTGTCCAATGTACGAGTATGATCGTTCCAAGCGCTTACGGGGTCCTGTTGATCGATGCGTGTCGCCTTGAAGATCGCATCCCATAGCGCGTTTATGCGAGCTTCGGCTGCGATATCCGGAAACACCTTGTCTGCCCATACTTGAGAAGGAATCGCGACGATGGACCAGCTAATCTTGTCGGCCATTGCGTAGGCGCGGTAATGTTGCAATGCGTTGCTTCTCGCAATGTTCGCTGCCTTCACCCGCTGAGGGTCGATGCCCTTCAGCAAATCCGGATTGGCGGAAATCACACTTAGAAAGGCGGTGTTGTTCTCCGCCATCTCCTCCCAGCCCTTGGCCCGCCACATGATCGGATATTCAGAGAAGGAATCCTCAGGCGCAAGCTCGAAGCGCGTTCTTGTAATTTCATCATCCGCCCATTCGACATGTACATAACGGGCGCCGACTTCATAGGCGCGCTTGACGATCTTGCGCACGTAGTCCGCAGCTTCAAGCGGAGCTGCTACGACGAGCATCTGTCCAGGCTGAACGTTAACACCGACCTCGACGGCGAGTGCAGCATATTTATCTAAATTGTGTTGAAATGCTTCCATATGATCCCTCCAAAATAGTCTATGTACGCATTATAGCATAGTCGGCACTCGACTATTCATCTTCTACATCATTTGCGTTCCTCTTCAGTTGTTGTTGCTTAATTGTGGGGCCAGCGAAGCTGAGTATAGCCAATTGAAAATTGTAGAATCATACATGCAGTAGAGGTTTATCCATGGTAACGAATCGGGCAAACCGGTAAAATATTTCTATGTGACCATACTCAACGTATGGAAATGTCTATCTATCTGAGGAGGCGAATAGATTGAAATATTATGCAGCTTTTCTGAAGATGAAGGATGCAGAGCTCAGCCAGAAATTCAGACCCGAGCATCTTGCTTATTTGGACAAGCGTCGAGCAGAGGGCGCGATCTTCGCGAACGGACGCTTCGTTGACGGAGCAGGCGGCTTGGTCATCTATAAAGCTGAGAATGAACAGCAAGTAGAGGAAATGGTGAAGCAAGACCCCTATATTATTGAAGGGGCCAGAAGCTACGAAATCCACGAATGGGAAATTGTTCTTGCCTAACAGCACGGTGTGGAGCCGGGATCACTGCGATCCCGGCTTTTCACGATCAGCATAGAAGAGGAGTGAGGTCATGAAGGATTGGTGGAAGCAGCCAATGCGTATTATTCAGCCTAATCTGCAAGTCTTAGATACAGACAAGATTGATCCGGACAAGCTGGCAGAGCAGCTAGAGAAGATGGGAGCGAATACAGTAGTATTCAATGTTGGCGGTATTTATGCCTGGTATCCGACACAGGTTCCGTATCACAAGCAGAATGAATACTTGCCGAGGGACCGGGATTTGTTGGGTGACGTCATTGACGCTAGTCATAAGCGCAACATCCGCTTCATCGCGCGCTTCGACTTCAGCAAGGCGGAGGATATCGTCTATCAGCAGAAGCCGCAATGGTTCGTACGTGATGCGGACGGAGAACCGCAAGTACTAGGCGCCCGGCGTCCGGGACCCTGGTCGCTGCTTATGTCTACTTGCACGAATGGCGATTACCGCAGAGATGAGGTTGCGGTCCCTGTACTCAAGGAAGTGATTGCACGGTATCCGATTGACGGGATTTTCTTCAACAACCCGAATTTCCTGCCATGCTTCTGTGATCGGTGTAAGCGTAAGTATGACAGCTTCTATGGAGAAGCGCTGCCAGCCGCTGCTAGCGAATTCCGGGCAGATTGGGCAACGCGCTGTCTGAAGGACAATATTGAATACTTGCACGAGGTCATTCAGCAGGAAGCACCGCACATTCCGCTAATCCTCTACTATAACTTGTACAAGGACAACTTGGATGATCGAGCTGCAACGGCAGAAATGCTGTGTACAGAACCGCAGGATGTGCTGTCGCTCGGTCATCAGCACATACCGGAGTTTTGGAAGCCGGCACTTAGCATTAAGCTTGGTCGAACGTTGCCGGATTATCCGAGTCCGTTCGGCATCGTACACAGCTGTCCGGGCATGGATTGGCGGCATACCGGATTGCCTCCGGCAGAATATCGCTTCTGGCTCTGTCAGGTGACAGCGAACGGCGGTCAAATCTGGCATTCGTTGACTGGCGTGCCGGACACGATTACGGATAAGCGTATCCTTGATGTGGTGAGCGAGCACAATGCGATGGTGAAGAAGGTCGAGCCGTATGTAGAAGGCGCTGAACCGAGTAACCAAACTGCATTGATCTGGAATGCGGCGTCATCAGCTGAAGGCTGGGCAGAGGCATTCCTTGAGCAGCAGGTGCCGTTCGATGTAGTACTGCCTGAACAGGTGGAAGCAGGACGCTTGAAAGCATATCAGGTTGCTGTCGTACCGGAATCGCTCGTATGGAGTGATATGTTCACAGAAGCTGTCGAGCAATTCGTCAAGCAAGGTGGACGGTTGCTAGTAGAAGGCGTGCCGGAGCGTGAAGGCTTGTCGGAATTACTCGGTATCAAGCCAGAAACGTATACGAGCGAATCACTGATCGCTTCTTACATGCGATTCAGCTTGACGAACCATCCGTTGCAGCGCAATCTGGAGCAGACAGAGCTGATTCCGCACCGTGGCAAGGTCACATACTGCCAGCCGCTGCCTGACACGGAAGTACCGATTACGCTAGTTCCGCCATTCTCTCCTCTGGAGAGCGTAGGCGCACCGCCGGAGCGTGCATCGATGGCAGTAAGAGAGACAGATATTCCGCTCGTCCTGCACAATCGCTATGCGCAAGGTCAAGTTGTGCTATTGCCATTCGCTCTTAGCCAGCTCGTTCAGGAATTCAAGCTGAGCGATCATTATCAGCTCGTTCGCAATCTTATTCATTATATGACTGACGGAAATCTTGCTGTTGAAGTAGCTCATGCGGCAGGGGTTCAAGTAACCGTATTCCGTAAGGAACAAGGTGTGTTAATTCATCTCGTGAATGGGGCGGGACGCAGGCCGTTGACATCGAACATTACCCATAACGATGTGACTGTATCTGTCTCTAGCCAGTGGCTCAAGTCCACGCCGCGACAGGCGACTGCTGTCATGACTGGTGAAGCACTGGAGCTAACAGAGCAGGGGGATAGATGGCAGCTTACGTTGCCTAAGCTTGGTGTATGGGAAGCAATTTGGATTGAGCAGTAGGTTCGTTTCATGATTTGGTGTCAGAGATGCTGACATGATACAATATAGCCAAATCAGTGAAACGAGGTGTCGGGAGTGGAAGAGCGTGCTGTAATCGAGGAGCTGCTGCTGCAATCGCGGGAGCGAAGCGCCGAAGGACAGGTAGCCGACTATATTCCTGAGCTTGCGAAGCGAACGCCTGACAGGTTAGGGATTACGATTCATCGTATCGGTCAAGATTCAATGTCAGCTGGCGATTGCGATACGCAGTTTACTTTGCAAAGCATATCCAAAGTATTCTCACTCATTCTAGCCTTGATGGATCAAGGAGAGGATCGGATATTCGACAAGGTAGGCATGGAGCCGACTGGCGACAATTTCAACTCCATGGTGAAGCTCGAGCTCGTCAATCCCGGCAAGCCGTTCAATCCGATGATTAATGCTGGGGCTATCGTCATCAGTTCTATGATTGCGGGTAGTTCGCCAGAAGAGCGGTTCGTAAGACTGCTCGCATTCGTCCGTAAGCTGGCCGGAGACAGTACGATTGCGATCAATACGGATGTGTACGAATCCGAAGCTGCTACGGCGGATCGAAATCGATCGTTGGCGTACTTTCTCAAGCATAATCAAGTGCTAGAAGGCCGTGTGGAACATCATCTAGAAGTATACTTCAAGCATTGCTCCATCGAAGTGACCTGCTCGCACGTCGCACGTATGGCGATGATATTAGCGAATGACGGCGTCGATCCCGATAGCGGTGAAGAGCTTATTCCGCGCAGGTACGTACAGATCGCTAAGGTATTTATGATTACATGCGGGATGTACAATGCATCTGGTGAATTCGCCATTCAGGTCGGACTTCCGGCCAAGAGCGGTGTCTCTGGAGGAATTCTCGCCGTCGTTCCCGGACAGATGGGCATTGGTGTAATCGGTCCGGCATTGAACCAGAAGGGCAACAGCGTAGCAGGCGTGCACTTGCTGCGAAGCCTGTCCGCAAGATGGGATTTAAGTATGTTCTAATAGGAAGTCATTCATAAGCAGTTCACATACAGGAGGTTGTTGAAATCATGAAGCATCTGCAAGATTGCACAACGTTGAACAATGGTGTCAAGATGCCTTGGCTCGGGCTAGGTGTATATCAAGTGAACGACGGCGAAGAGGTTATATCGTCTGTCAAAGCCGCCTTGGAAACGGGATATCGCCATGTGGACACAGCAGCCTTATATGCGAATGAGGAGGGTGTCGGTCAAGCGATTCGAGAAAGCGGCATTGCGCGTGAGGAGATCTTCGTCACTAGCAAGGTGTGGAACTCGGAGCAAGGCTATGACAGTACACTGCGGGCATTCGAAGCTAGCCAGAAGCGGCTCGGTCTGGAAGTGCTGGATCTGTACTTAATTCACTGGCCGGTCAAGGGCAAGTACCTCGATACGTGGAAAGCGCTAGTGAAGCTCTACAAGGAAGGGCACATTCGGGCAATCGGTGTTAGTAACTTCCAGATTCATCATCTACAGGACGTGATGGATGCCAGTGATATCGTACCTGCGGTGAATCAAGTGGAATGTCACCCGCTCCTGACGCAGAAGCCGCTGTTGCAGTTCTGTCGCGACAATCGCATTCAACTCGAAGCTTGGAGTCCGCTCATGCAGGGAAACCTAGATGTCCCGCTGCTTGAGGAGCTTGCTGGCAAATACGGCAAGAGCAAAGCCCAAATTATTATCCGTTGGGATTTGCAGAATGAAATTGTCACAATTCCGAAATCGGTCAAAGCACATCGTATCGCAGAGAATGCGCAAGTGTTCGACTTCGAGCTGTCAGATGAAGATATGAAACGAATTGATGCTTTGCATACGAATAAGCGCTACGGCGCTGATCCGGATAACTTTAATTTCTAAGTGATGGGTTACAGTGAACATCCATAATGCCAATTAGTAACAAAAGGAGCGTCCATGCGTATTACATGGATGCTCCTTTTGCTCGTTGTTGGATGAACGTACGCCAGATGAGCATGAACCCGATCGTACCCGTGCAAGCCATCACCGTACTAGTGTAATACATGCCATCTGCACCTAGCTGTCCATACACCCATCCGCCTAGCAGACCACTGACAATACCAGACAAGCCCATCCAACATAGCCCGTAAATCGCTTGTCCGGTTGAGCGTAATTCCTTCGGCACCAACAGATCACAAATTTGTGTTCCGACATAATACGATACCCCGAACGTGAAGCTGTGCAGCAGTTGAATGAGAACGACGTGAATCGGTTCGGTGGCAAAGCCCATAAGGAACCAACGAAGCGTATACAGGCCGCAGACCAATGCCATGAGACCGAACAGCCTCCGTTCCGTAATTCTCAAATATTTGTCAAGCAGGAGGAACAACGGCACTTCGAAGATCGCAGCGACAAACCACGACCAGCCGACTAGCACCTCGCTGCCGCCCATATCACCGATATAGACAGAGACGAATATAAAGTTCATCCGATTTGGAATATTGATGACGATCGACAATAATAGGAAAAACACGAACAAGCCGCTGCCCATAAGCTTTTTGAATTGGTCCCGCGGAAATCCCTTCCTCTCCTTGCGCTTTGCCTGGTTTGGCAATCCGAAGCTAAGCAATAAGGTGAAGACGATGAAGCCGCCGTATAGATAACCTAAGTTTTGAATACCGACGACGTCGATGAACGGGCTAGAGATGAGAACCATAACAGCGAATCCAAGCGAGCCCCACAGCCGAAATGTGCCAAATTGATATTGTGTATTCTCGATCGCATAGAACGTAAGGCTATTCGTCAGCGGATTGAGTGCAGTTTGGAAAAAATAAAAGATCAGCATCAAAGAGAACACGAGCATAAATTGATTCGACTGAAAATAAATTTGACTAGTTGCCACATTACCGATGAGCATCAGAATGATGATCAGCTTAGGATTTTGCGTACGATCGCTCCAGTAACCCCAGAACGGATTGGCCAGCAATGATATCATCGGACCAACGGACATGAGCACTCCGATCTGAATACTGTTGAATCCAGTATGGCCAAAGTAGAGCGGCAGGAAGGGATTCAACAGCGACCAAGAGCCGTACATAAAAAAGTTGAAATATTTCAATTGAATCAAAGGGTCCATCTTGGTAAGTATTCCCATGAGTGTCCATTCCTTTGGTGACAAATTGTTGATTTCTCCTATTATATCATGGGTGAATTATATGAATGGGCGGTAAAATTATTAGGAATGAGCGGGGATTTTTGCACAGATTCAATTCGTGATACAATGTATGAACGATGCTGAAGAAAGCAGGGGGAGACTAGTGAATGTAAGGAAATTCAGATTGCTAGATATGGATAATATGCAATCAAGCGAAGAACGCGATGAATATGAGAAGGATTATGCGCGATTGATTCAGACACCGGCATTCCGAAGATTGCAGGGCAAATCTCAAGTATTCGGCGCCGGTACTGGAGATTATTATCGCACGCGATTGACACATTCGCTGGAAGTGTCACAGATCGCCAGAGAAGTGGCACGCCGCTTGGGCAAGACTTACACGTTCTTGTCCGCTAATCAGCACCCCGGTCTAGTATTGCAACCGGAAGTTGTGGAGATCGCTGCGCTGGCTCACGATCTCGGACATCCTCCATTCGGACACAAGGGAGAGGAAGTGCTCAATAGCCTATTGATGGAGGAGCACAATATACCCTATGAAGGTAATGCGCAGAATTATCGGATTCTGATGTTTCTAGAGAAGCGAGCAGGGAGCGAGAGCGGACTGGACCTCACTGCGGCTACATTGCTTGCGATTAACAAATATCCATTCTCATTAGGCGAGGCAGGACGTTTGAAGGGTGTATATACAAGCGAGTGGGGAGCTATCGATTCGCTACGACGGGCTTGGGAGATGCCGATCGGCTGTGCTACACTCGAAGCGCAATTAATGGATCTATGCGACGATATCGCCTATTCTACACACGATATTGAAGATGGCATTCGGGCAGGCAAGATCCAGATGACTTCCGTCTTCTTCGAGGATGAACGACTAATCCGTGCAGTCGTACAGGAGATTGAGAATGACGAAGGCAATGCTGCAATGGACTGGGGCAGCATTGATATCCGCAACAAAGTTATCAAGGTGCTGGAGCATTACTTGTCGCAATGGCAAGCAGTGTATACGCAATGTGACCGCGAAGCATCGCGAGCACGCAGAGAGATGAAAGCTCGTTGGGTGAGCCGCTTTGCCAACCATGTTGGCATTATCGATGATCCCGCGAATGGATGGAAGAAAATCACGTTCGTTCGGGATGGAACGCATGACCTGGATTTGCATCGTACGATGGAAGTGCTGAAGAAGCTTGCTTGGGTTACCATGATCCAAGATTTCCGTGTACAAAGGCTGCAAAAGGGGAGTGAGATCATCATCCGTCGATTATGGGAGAGCTTCAAGGAGCATGCAACAGGAAGATACATTCTACCCCCTGATTGGATTGAGAGCTATGAGCGCCATCGTGAGAAGTGGCCATGGGAACGACTTGTTGCCGATTATATCGCTGGAATGACAGATTCATACGCAGAGAAGCTGTATGCGGAGCTCTATGCCGGCAAGTCCGGTACTATTTATGAACGCGATTAGTTAGAATATGTCCAGAGTTCCAAGCTAGCTGCACCTACTATTGGAACTCTGGCTACATATGAAGCAGTCATAACGACTAGTGAAAATAGTCATACGTTGACGGGTATCCTTAACACAATTTGTGACGTCAGACACTATGAGCGCAGAATGAATTTCGATATAGTGAAGATGTTGTCATTGCTGGGAAGGAGTGCTCGCATTGCAAGCAAACATGAATAAAATAAGCGCATTACGCAAATACGAAACATACTGCTATCAAGTTTCCTATTATATGCTTGAAGATGAGGAAATGGCCGTAGAGGCAGTCTCACAAGCGTTCATTCATCTCTATCAGCAAGAAACATTCTTCTCCTTGAATGAGGAAGAACAACGCAGCTATTTGAAACATAATACGATTCAACAATCCTTAGATATATATAAGAAGCATATGCTGCAACAACGCCACAATCAGCACGTCTCCTAATTGTAGTCGAAGGAGAATTTTCTACTGTTTTTTACTCTTCGCCATTTGATGCTCTTCTTTTATTTTCTCCAAAATTTGCAAAAATTCAGTTTTGTCCGGAATAACTCTTCTTCTGATTGCGACAATTTTCATCTGCATAACCTCCAATCACTATGTAAGTTGACTGCCTTCCTTGCTTGTCCCTAAGTATACAAGAGAAAAGCCGTGCTATGGGAACAAAAATAATGGTAATTCGAAGTGGGATATTTTATGATCTTCATACTGGTGGCTATGTAGATGATGAATGGCGTAGTATAATTTCCCCATAATAGAAACAGCGAATGTGCAAGAGGGGGACAGCATGAAATCATCTACAGTGAAGTCGAATAACACTACAAGTGCGAAACTTCCATTTGAGTCCGGATTTTTCTACGGCTGGATGATGGTCGTAATAGGCGGTATGGGAATGTTCTTCTCAGGTCCAGGACAGACATATTCCAACTCTGTCTTCGTCGAATCCTATATTAGCAATCTTGGGATGGAACGAACCACCGTTTCAACCTTGTACTCCGCAGCAACACTAACCTCCGGTTGTCTGCTATTCTTCGTTGGCAAGCTTGTCGATCGAATAGGTCGCAGAATCATGTTAACGTTGGCAGCTCTACTGCTAGGGATAGCTTGCTTATTCAACAGCTTTGTCATGGGACCCATTATGCTGTTTATCGGTTTCTTCATGCTTCGCTACTTCGGTCAAGGCTCCATGACGTTAATACCGAATACACTTGTCTCACAGTGGTTCTTCAAGTATAGGGGGCGTGCGTTAAGCTTCGCCAGTCTAGGCGGCTTATTAGGTGCTGCCAGCTTCCCGCCTCTTATTAATTGGCTGCTGGACATGTACGGCTTCGAGAATACGTGGCGAATATTAGGTGCTATCTTAATAATTATATTTGCACCGATCTCCTATTACTTCGTACGCAACAGACCGGAAGATGTAGGGCTTCTGCCAGATGGAGCAGTTCAACATTCAGGAGAGCATGGTGAAGAGTCCAAAGTGCTGAAGGAAGACTCCTGGACGCTTTCGGAAGCCATGCGCACGAAGGCGTTCTGGTTTGTCATGATCTGCGCTGCGATTCCTGCGATGATCTACACTGGAATAACGTTCCAAATATTCTCCATACTTGGCGAACAGGGCATTGATCGGATGCGGACAGCATTCGTATTGAGTCTTGTTCCGCTCATTAGCTTTGGGTTCTCATTAATCTCTGGCTTCATCGTCGAACGTGTGAAGGTGAATCGTATGCTAGCTGCGACTTTCCTGCTTAATATGGCAGCGCCAATTATCTTGCTATTTGCTGAAACGTATGCAATCGTAATCTTATTCGCCGTAGCTTGGGGAGTTGCGCAAGGGTTTATGAACATCCCGATGAACGTCATATGGCCGACTTACTATGGTCGGCAGCATCTGGGAAGCATACAGAGCATAACTACGATGGCAGGTGTTATCGGATCGGCGCTTGGTCCTATCCCATTCGGGCTAGCATACGATCAATTCGGCAGCTATAGCAGCATCCTGATCGTATCAGCAGCGATATGGGCTGTCGGCGCCTTGCTCGCATTGATGGCAAAGCAACCCCGGCGGGTGAATAATAGTATGAACGACTCCATCATTTAATTCATGACGATAATGTTTAATGTTATTAAATAATTAAAAAGAAAGGAAGGGGCACATATGTACGAACGTATCCATCATGTAGCATTAGTAGTTCGCGAGTTGGAGAAAGTAAGGTCTTTTTATGAAGCAGTGTTGGGCTTTCCGATTAGTCCGAATCGCCCAGCCTTTGATTTCGATGGAATATGGTATGATATCGGCAACACGGAACTCCATCTAATCGTACCGAAGGAAGGAATTGCAGAAGATGCCAAAACTGGACACTTTGCCATAAGGGTAACGAATATGAGCGGAATGTTGGAGCGGCTTGATCGATTTGGAATTAGCTATAGGAGTGATCCGGACAGTATTACAGGTTGGCATCAGGTGTTTGTAACAGATCCGGAAGGAAACCTGATCGAATTGAATGCGTTGACGGAATAGCCCTTGTTCGGATAGGGAAGCTGGGGATCTCGCTTGGATAGCGGAAGTGGAAGGGGAAGTGATGAGGGTGAGTGGAATGAGAGGATGATGTGTCTCACAGCCCTTTTCTTCGGTATCCCCTTCGCTCAGCTAAGTAAGACTGATTAACTTAAATCGACGCGTTGAATAGTCATAAATGTTGCTTCGAGCGAAGAGCCTGAAGCCTGAATTTTATAAATCAACTTATACTAACTGGTACATATTATATCTGAAACATATTAATCATGGAACATGACAACAATATTAAGCTTTATCAACTCGTCGTGCGAAACCATTCGAAGGATGATATTGTCATACATATACAATTCAGGAAGATCGTTTTTATGCGCTTATAACACGTACGGTTTGCGTTGCCTCACTAGTGACGGCTATGGTTGGACAGCCCATACAAAGAGATGTCAATAAAGTAGAGAGCGGTACAGCAAAATGCTCAAAATTTAATCGAAAGCAGAATTCATCCCAGTATGCTTGTTGATACTTACCGCTAATTCCCCTAAAGGTTGAATTCAACCAATGTTTGGCTTGCATAAATAGCGGATAAAGCAGAGGATCACGGCGAAATTCCCCTCGATTTAAGGTCGCAGGTAATGCTTGCTGCTCTAAATTCTCTTCGAAGATACGCATTTCTCCACTAGAAGATAGTTTTTGATCGGATAAATCGCGTTTTGTTAATAATTTAATTTTGACATATAATCCTTCGTTTCTCTCAAGGCTGCTGTCTCGCCGAACTTCTTGTTCTTGTGCACAACAAACCCAAACCGGGTACTCGCGATCAGTGGGAAAATAGACGAAAGGGGGACGTGCGTAAAAAGCTACACTGTTTGTTACTAGTCCGGTCACCCGTCTCGACTTGTCCAATTTGCTAATCGAACGTCGGATCTTGTGGAGGATGCTCCATGCTGTTTTGTAAGTCACACGAATGATTGTAGCAAGCTGAACAGCATTCACACTGTTTTTGGTTGAAACCAGTTCTATTACTGTTCTCCATTTCGTTAGTGACGTGCGGCTTCCTTCCATAATAGTGCCAGCGGTGAGAGTAGTTTGATGGCGACATAGCTTACATTGATAGAGAGGTAGAGTGCGAGCAGTGGACTGTATCGTGTAAGCTTGATGATGCTCGCAGCGCGGACAACGGAACCCGTTCGGCCACTTCTGCTCGTACAAAAACTGATAGGTTTCATATAAACCGGACTTATTCGATCGCATGAACCATCACTTCCTAGCAGCAAATGATACTCAGAACGTATGTTCTTATTTTATTATATAGGAATGTACGTTCGTTTTCAAGTGTTTTTTGTTAACATGCTTTTGTTATCTTGAAAGCCATTAGGGAAACAGTACTTGATGTTTTCTGAGCGAAAGGGATACCGAAGCAAAGGACACAGAACTATACCATCTCCCCCCCGCCATACCAACTTCCAAATAAGCGAATTGCCTTGACAGTCGGCCAATTTAACAAGACATCGGTCCAATTCAGACATCTTCCCCAGTGAATCTGACATATCATATATAAGAACAGACTGTTCGAAAAAGGGAGAGTGTCTCATGGGAGATGTGATTCATTACTTAGCCTTGGGCGATTCTCTGACAGCAGGATATGGTGCGCCTCCTGCACTTGGTTTTGCAGATCAATTGCGGTCCATAGCAGAAGCTCACTTATCGCGACCAGTTAAGTTAGATAATCATGGTGTGAATGGGCTTAGAGCAGCCGAGATTCTAAATGCCTTGAAGACGGAGAGGACGATTCAGGACTCTCTTGAAGCAGCAGATCTAATTACGATTACTGCCGGCGGGAATGATATGCTCCAAGCAGCAGATCAATTTGTAATGAAGGGTGACAGGCAGATATTAAAGCAAGCTGTAAAATCATGCAAATCTGCGTATAAGGAGATGTTCACCTTTATTCAAGCATACAAGCATTCATCATCATCGAACCATCCATATCTTATACGCGTGGCTGATTTATATAATCCTGTACCTGCATTTTCTGAGTCTGTCTTTTGGGTGCACATGTTCAACAAAATGCTGCGTCATTATAGTAGTCTGCCTCATTTAGTGATCGTCGATATGTATGCTGCTTTTTTGCATGAGGAACAAAGACTTTTGTCAGACGATTTCATTCATCCTAATGAAGAAGGGTATCGTGTCATGGCTGAACAGATTGCTGCATGTGGCTTTGATGATCTGGTATAATAGTCGATATTGTCGAAGTGTGTGTAATCTCCCACCGTTTGTGCATCGAGGGGGGATTAGGCTATGTTTGTATAGTGGAGTAGGTAAAGATTGGCATGAGCGGGGGAGAAATTTATGTTTTTTTATTCGCAAAGAGGGTTATGATTCGGTAGTATCGAACAAGCAATGTTGATGTTAATCTCGATACGGGTTATGGACCCCGATTAGATGGACAGGCATATTAGAAACTGAGGTGAACAACTATGAAAATCGGCATAACCGGAGCAGAGGGTCGTGTAGGACAATATGTTGTCAACGAGCTTCTCGATTACGAATATGAGGTAGTCGCGATTACAATGGAGCCGTGGGCAGATTCGCCTGCGGAAAATCGCGTGGCTGATATTACTGAATATGATCAGCTATTGCAAGCGTTCCAAGGATGTGATGCAATCATTCATCTGGCAGGAATTCCTCATCCGTTGCGTGACGATGAAACACGTGTATTCCAGACGAACACATCAGGGGTTTTCAATGCAGCACTAGCTGCCGGCAACTTACAAATTCCGAAGCTTGTGATTGCGTCTAGCGACTGTGCTCTCGGCATTACCTTCAGTCACCAGCTGACAAGCCCTGCTTATTTGCCACTAGATGAGGAGCATCCGACTGCACCTGACAATTGCTACGGCATGTCCAAACTTGCCGGCGAACAGATTGCAGAAGGGATGGCAAAGCGATTCGACATGTCGATTGTCTCGTTGCGGATCAGCGCAGTGCTGAACACGGAGATTTACAAGGCAGATTGGTTCATCCATGATCTGCACAATCCAGAACGCGGCGTAACGGATAACTTGTGGACATACATTGATGTCCGGGATTGCGCAAGAGCTTTCCGACTCGCCGTGGAAGCCGACATACCAGGTCATGAAATAATTACGATCGCTTCTCATGAGACACGTGCCATCGTTCGATCTGAGGAGTTGATTGCCCGCTACTTCCCTGATACAGAACTTAGAAAGCCGATTCAAGGCTTCGAGAGCTTCCAGGATTGCAGTAAGGCCAAGCAGTTGTTGAACTTTGAAGCGAAGTACAGCTGGCGTGAGGAAGAATAAGCGATAAGCATTACGCAGGTTGAGTGAACTGTTCCCCCTTATCACATCGTTGTGACGGAGGAACAGTTTTTATTGAATTAATGGGAACGGATTATCTTCACAACCTATTGAAGCGCTCGAGCGCGCGTCCGCTTCGATACTTCGATGCCGGTCAACCGCTGTATCGGGTATTGCCGGCGAACAGATACGGTGATGATTGTGGCCGCTACAGCCTTGACTGTATCTCCAAGCAAATAAGGATAGCATCCGCCTACCATAGCTTCGCTGAATGACAAGTTGGCTACATATGCGAGCCAAGGAACCCCGGTGACATAGAGGAGCAGGGAGCCGAACACTTCCATTGATAGGAAGATTACGAGAATGGACACAACGCCATTCGTGCGCAAGCGTTGGATACACAAGCCAATCAGCCATGCAGCGATCGGCCACATCCACACGTATCCAGCTGTTGGACCGAGCAGTACACTGATGCCGCCTTCCCCATGCAGCAGCGGGAAGCCGACTGCTGTCAATACGACAACCATGAACATGCTGAAAAATCCATATGTAGCCCCTAATAATCCTCCTGCCAGCATAACGGCCAATGTTTGCAACGTTATAGGCACCGGTGTAAAGCCAAGTGGAATACTAATAAACCCGAATACAACAACGAGTGCAGCGAATAGGGCACTGAATGCAACCCCTCGGACGGTAAGCTTAAACATTGATTTCTCTCCTTATTATTTGATATAGTGGCTTTATAATTGTCAACCTATTATTCGAAATGCGGTTGACAATTGGCATTGTAGCATAATTTTATAGAAATGGGTAGAGTGAATATGATCAATGAATCGATATTGTCTGTTACAGATTTATCTGTATCTTATTGGGATGGTCCTGTTGAGAGTATAGTAGTTGAAAGTATGCGCCTCGCTTTTGCTAAGGGATCGTGGACTGCCGTTGTAGGTGCTAATGGCAGCGGGAAGAGCACGCTGGCTCGAGCGATGGCTGGATTAATCGGAATACGTACCGGCAGTATGGAAATAGCGACTGGAAATCGTATACATATCGTATTGCAAAATCCGGAAACCCAGTTGTTAGGCGATACGATCAGGGAGGAATTCGAGCTGTCTCTGAAGCATCGCCATGCAGCGGCCCATGTAACAACTCACGATTCGCAGCTGCTGAATATTCTGAAGGAAGCAGGCTTGCAGATGCCTCTGGATACACCGATACACCAGCTTTCAGGAGGGCAGAAGCAGCTGCTTAATATCGCCTGTTGTCTCATATTGGAAGCTGATGTACTGATACTAGACGAGGCTACTTCGATGCTTGATCCCGCTTCACGCGAGCTCGTCTTATCGCTCATCCGCAGGTTGCATCGCAACGGTAAGACGGTCATATGGATTACACATCGGACAGAGGAACTTGTGTATGCAGACCGGGTGCTTCTTCTCGAGCAAGGGAAGATTGCTTTCGACGATTCGGTCAGACAGTTCTGTTATGGGAATACAGACGATACCGTTAGTCCATGTGAACAACATGGGATGACACTTCCTTATGTCGTTCAGGTGGTTCGGCAATTGGAGAGGAGAGGCTTGCAATTTGGGCAGCAACCGCTGCATCCTGAAGAGCTGGGGCAAGCTGTAGCAGTGCTATGCCGTTAACTGTTGAAGGGCTGCGTGTTGTGCAAGAAGCTTCTGCTGACAAGCCTATCGTGGATGGAGTTAGCTTTCACTTACAAGATCGCTCACTTACACTGCTCATTGGCGCGACTGGATCCGGGAAGACGACGTTGCTGCGTGCGATATCAGGTCTTGTCGAGCTAGCGGAAGGAAAGGTCTGCTATGACGATAAGCCGCTCTGGATCAAGCCGGGCAAGGCAGACCGCACGCAGTTGCTTCGTCAAGCGATTTCGTTCCAGTTCCCAGAGCATCAGCTGTTCGCTAATTCAATAGCCAAAGAATTCGCCTATTCACTCAAACCATACCGTCTTGATCGGAAAGAACGATTGCTACGCAGCGAAGCAGCAATGTGCGATGTGAATTTATCGAATGTATCGTTGAATGGTTCACCTTTCGCACTGAGCGGCGGCCAGAAGCGGCGGCTCGCAGTCGCCACCGCACTATCTACACGTACGCCTTGGTTGCTGCTGGATGAACCATCTGCTGGTATGGACGGGCGATCGCTCCACCAGCTGAAGGAGCACATGTGCCAATGGAAGCAAGCGCACAGCATCGTTATGGCTACGCATGATTGGGAGACGTTCCTGCCAATTGCGGATCGTGTATTGCTTATCGCGAATGGAAGACTGCTTGCAGATTTGCAGCCAGACGCCTTGCTGGAGCAGCCTGAGCTATTGCAGCAAGCAGGTGTCGGCTGTCCGGCTTCGTTGCGTGTAACACACGCATTGCAGCAAGTGGGCATCGTCTCATCGAGCAAGCTGTATGCTCCTGAGGAGCTAGCAGAGTCGATTCTACACGCACACGCCAATGCCGGAAGTGGATTATCAGCTGCTTCCGCAACAGATGCCAGCTGGAGCAGTGGAGAGTGCGCCGACTTGCACACATATCACTCTGATGAAACGTCGTCTGAACCAAGCGACAATTCATCAGATAATCAGGTGCAACGCAAATGGGTATACCGTCAGCTCGCCGGATTAAAATGGCTGATGTATACAACGTTGTCCTTTGTTATCTTGTTCATGAATGGATGGTGGGGAGCTGGGATTGCGATGTTGCTTGCATGCGGTTCATTCATGCTACTGACGAAGCAAGATGTGCGGCAAGGAATAAGATTAAGCCGACCACTCTTATACTTTATTCTTATTGCCGGCACGATATCGGGCTTGCGATGGACATCAGGTGATTGGACGTCGATATTTGACTTGCAGGAAGCCATGCTGACTGTGCGCCGAATGTCTCGCTTCTTCGCGATTACACTGATCGGATTCGTATTCACGTTGTCCACAAGTACGGCGGAGATGAAACGCGGATTAGAACGAGCGTTGAGATGGGGCGAACGTGTGCTGCCGATTGAAATGATTTCTTTGGCTGCAGCACTCATTCTCCGCTTTGTTCCGCTCATTGTGAATGAAGCACAGCGGTTCTCTGTCATTACAGCTGCACGAGGCAAGAAGCTAGTCAAACAAGGGAAGGTCCGTCTGCGGGATGTACATGTATTCGTCATACCGTTGCTGCTGTCATTGTTCCAGATGGTTGAGGATTTCATTACAGCAATGGAAATAAAGGGGCACCGACCGAAAGGAGAAAGGAAATGAGCGTTGTGCGACTGCGAGGCCATCACTTGATCTGCATGTTAGGCTTTCGCGGAATGGGCTATTCGGAACGATTCACCCAGAATATGAATGAAGTTTATGAACGATTGCGCAGATCACCTGGCACTTCGGTCGAAATCGTAGAAGGGGCAGACGATTTATGTGCGAAGTTTCCTTGTAATCAAGAGTATCATTGTGACAAGAGAAGCGTACATGAGCATGATGAAAGGATTACTCAACATTTAGGTATCCAAACTGGTGAACGGCTGACTTGGAGTGAATTGCTGCAGCTTGTGCGTGATCGAGTTCAGCCAGAGCATATACCAGTATGGTGTGCATCATGCCGATGGGTAAGCTACGGAGTATGTAAAGCGGGCGTTGAGCGGGTGCAGAATGGGATGCCGCTTCCGCCGATAACAGATTGGCACAGTTAACATGCACACGCTGAAAGATTTATGCGGTTTTTATTTTGTCTGACGTGCTCTATAATAGGAATGATGAATGGAGCATACTGGGGAGATAAAGGAGATGCAGTGTATGAGTCAGGACGGAACAATTAAGCTAACTTCCTATTCGAGTAAGGGCGGCTGCGGCTGCAAGATTGGACCAGCAGATTTGCAGCAGGTGCTGCGTTCATTGCCTGAGGCTGTGCCGAATCCGAGCTTGCTTGTCGGCTTAGATACGAGTGATGATGCAGGGGTCTACCAATTGAATGATGATCTTGCACTTGTGCAAACAGTCGATTTCTTCACTCCGATTGTGGACAATCCGTATGACTTCGGGCAGATTGCTGCGGCCAATGCCATTAGCGATATATATGCGATGGGTGGAAAGCCATTAACGGCATTGAATATAGTAGCTTTTCCTATTCATACGTTGGACAAGCAAGTGCTTGCGGACATTCTCCGTGGTGCAGGAGAGAAGATGAAGGAAGCCGGTGTAACATTGGTAGGCGGTCATTCGATTGATGACAAGGAGCCGAAGTTCGGACTTGCCGTAACCGGTCTCGTACATCCGAAGCGAGTTAGGGCGAATGCAGGAGCTCGTGCTGGCGACAAACTAATACTGACGAAGCCGATCGGTGTGGGTATCTTAACGACATCGATTAAGAAAGATCAGCTGAAGCAAGAGGAGATCGCCAACGTAACGCGAGTTATGGCGACGTTGAATAAGACGGCAGCCGAAGTGATGGAGCCGTTCGATGTGCATGCCTGCACAGATGTGACCGGCTTCGGCTTGCTTGGTCACGCTTCGGAGATGGCCAAAGCGAGCGGTGTAGGCATCCGATTGTTCCAGAATCAGGTGCCCTTCCTGCCCCGTGTCAGAGAGCTTGCTGAGCAAGGCTTCGTTCCTGGCGGAACGAAGAATAATTTCGCACACTTGGAAGGCGTTGTGCGCTTCGATGCATCGCTCGATCAGATCGATCAGTGGATGCTGTGTGATGCGGTCACTTCTGGCGGATTGTTGATTTCAGTTGAAGCAAGCGAAGCTGATAAGCTCTTAGGCGAACTCCGAACGAACGATGTGAATGCCAGCCTTATAGGCGAAGTCGTATCCGATCATCCAACACAAATTGATGTACTAGCATAAAGGGGTGATTAGGTCGTGTCGAAAGAGATTACCGTTGAACAGCTGCTAGAGCTGCAGCACACACAAGACATCGTACCAATCGACGTGCGGTCACCTTCTGAATTTGCAGAAGGCACTATTCCGGGAAGTTTGAACTTCCCTTTGTTCAACGACGCTGAACGTGCAGAGATCGGCACCTTATATAAGCAAGAGAGCAGACAGGCTGCGATGGACCGCGGTCTGGAGATTGTCTCGGCCAAGCTGCCTGAGCTAGTCCGATCGATCGCACAAGTCGATGGTCGCAAGGCTGTGTTCTGCTGGCGCGGTGGCATGCGCAGCAAAACTACGGCAACCTTGCTCTCGCTTATGGGCATTGAAGCCTTGCGGCTGACTGGCGGTATTCGAGAATATCGCCGCTGGGTAGTGGATACGCTGGAGCACTTTCAGCTTAAGCCGCGAATGATTGTTTTGAATGGACATACCGGAACTGGCAAAACAGACATTTTACTGGAATTGAAAAAACACGGATACCCTGTGCTTGATCTGGAAGGAATGGCCGGACATAGAGGTTCTATATTCGGGCAAATCGGATTGATCGCGCGGAATCAAAAGCAATTTGATGTGGCCTTAGTACATGAGCTGCAAGCTCTGAATGAACAGCCCTATATAATCATCGAGGGTGAGAGCCGGCGCATCGGGAAGGTCGTTCTTCCGCAATTTCTAATGGACAAGAAGCAAAACGGTATCCATCTTCTGCTTGAAATGGCGATGGAGGAGCGTGTGCGCTCCATTCTGGAGGAATACAGACCTTGGGAGCATCGCGAGGAGATTCATGAAGCATTTCGCCGTATCAAATCACGGATCCATACACCGGTTGCCAAGGAAATCGAGACGTGCTTGCTAGAAGACAATTTCGCTCGTGCAGTAGAATTACTGCTGATCTACTATTATGATCCGCGGTATCAACATGCTGCTGATCAGTATATAGAAGCGCCTACGTATTTGAAAGCGGCGAACAAGGAGCAAGCGTTGGAACAGATGAGAGCACAGTTAGAGAAGTTGAACGTAGGCAGTAATGACGGTTAAGCATAAGAGCGCTGTGTAACTTCTGATGGTTGTCTATTAACGGAATAACGGGTTCATAACACTGGCTGACGAGTAAGGCATCCGGGGGACAAAATCGGCTTATTCGCAGCTAGTGTTTTCTATTATCAATAAATCTGATAAAACCCATAAGAATTATCGAATTGACCGGAATTGAACGCTATGATAGTTTCTATAGAGTATTAAAAATTGATCGAACGCGCATTTATATCTTATAACATGCATGTTACGCGAGGTGGATATTAGTTGGAACTACAAGTAACGAATAGTCCTTTTAATCAAGAGCAGGCGGAGCTGCTCAATCGCCTGATTCCGACACTGACTGAGACACAACGTCTATGGTTGAGCGGTTATATGTCAGCCATGTCCGGAACAGCTACGGCTGTACCTGCATCGTGTGGAGCACCTGCTGCTCAGGTAAGTGTAGCAGCACCGGTTTCTAAGGAAGTAACCGTGCTGTTCGGCTCCCAGACAGGGAATTGCCAGAATGTAGCGAAACAAACAGCGCAAAAGTTAGAATCTCAAGGCTACCAAGTGACGGTATCCTCCATGTCAGATTTTAAGCCGAACACATTGAAGAAAGTGAACAACCTGCTCATCATTGTGAGCACACATGGCGAAGGAGACCCGCCAGACAATGCTTTGGCATTTTACGAATTCTTACACAGCAAGAGAGCACCGAAGCTGGAAGAGCTGCAATACTCCGTATTGGCACTAGGTGATACCTCGTATGAGTTTTTCTGCCAGACTGGGAAGGACTTCGATAAGCGCTTAGAAGAGCTTGGTGCCAAGCAGCTGGCTCAACGTGTTGATTGTGATGTGGATTTCGATGACGCAGCAGCTGAATGGATGGACCAAGTCGCTGCGTCCTTGAACGAAGCAACTGCCGGACCTGCTCCTTCTGCAGCTGTCGCGGGCACTACAGTTTCGCAGATCGCAGCATCTGATTATTCCAGGTCGAATCCGTTCCCGGCTGAAGTACTGGACAATCTTAACTTGAACGGACGTGGTTCAGCCCGGGAAACAAGACACTTAGAGCTCTCACTAGAAGGCTCTAATCTGCAATATGAAGCTGGAGACAGTCTTGGCATCTATCCGCAAAATCATCCTCGGCTCGTAGATGAACTGATCGAAGCGATGGGCTGGAATGGCGAGGATACAGTGAAGGTGAAGGAAGGGGACAGATCGCTTAAGGAAGCGTTGCTGCGCCACGTAGAGATTACAGTATTGACTAAGCCATTAATCGAACAGGTTGCCAAACTAACAGCGAATCGTGACTTGCAACAGCTGCTCGAGACAGGCAAAGAACAAGAGCTGAAAGCATACATCCAAGGAAGAGATCTGCTGGACTTGGTGCAAGATTATAGTCTGAAAGGCGTGCCTGCTTCAGAATTTATCAGTATTCTACGCAAGCTGCCTGCACGCTTATACTCTATTGCCAGCAGTCCGAATGCATTCCCCGATGAAGTCCATGTTACAGCACGTGCTGTACGCTACGAAGCTCACGGACGTAATCGGTATGGCGTATGCTCGACGTATTTGGCTGAACGTGTGGAAGCAGGCGACAACTTACCGGTATTCATACAGCACAACCCGAACTTCAAGCTTCCGCAGAACCCGGATGCTCCGATCATTATGATCGGACCTGGCACTGGCGTAGCACCGTTCCGCGCATTCTTGGGCGAGCGGGAAGAAGCCGGAGCAACCGGCAAGTCTTGGCTCTTCTACGGCGATCAGCATTTCTCTATCGATTTCTTGTATCAGGTAGAATGGCAACGCTGGCTGAAGGATGGCGTGCTGAGCCGGATGGATGTTGCGTTCTCACGAGACACAGCGGAGAAGGTCTATGTGCAGCATCGTATGCTGGAACAAAGTCGTGATCTGTATCAATGGCTTGAAGACGGCGCATACATCTATGTTTGTGGTGATGAGAAGCATATGGCCCACGATGTGCACGCTGCACTTATCAGCATAATTGAACAGGAAGGCGGCAAATCTGCCGAGCAGGCCGCACAGTATATGACCGACCTGCAACAACAATCACGCTATCAGCGGGATGTATATTAAGAGCAAGCCCAAAGATTGTGAGGGGAGTAAAGCCTAATGTCTGACAATAATTTACTATCACCGAATAGTGCGCCACATAGCGATGTGGAGGATATAAAACGCCGCAGTGATTACTTGCGAGGAAGTTTGGCAGAGACATTGCTGGACAGAATCACTGGCTCCATACCAGAAGACGATAACCGTCTGATGAAGTTTCACGGAAGCTATATGCAGGATGATCGTGATCTGCGTAATGAACGTGCGAAGCAGAAACTGGAAGCCGCTTATCAGTTCATGCTGCGGGTTCGCGCTGCAGGCGGTGTAGTTACACCGAAGCAGTGGCTTATGATGGATGATATTGCGCACAAATACGCCAACGGCAGCATCCGATTGACCACTCGTCAATCGTTCCAGCTGCACGGGATTATTAAGTGGAACATGAAGAAGACGATTCAAGAAATCAATGCGCACATGCTAAGCACATTAGCGGCATGCGGTGACGTGAATCGGAACGTCATGTGCAACCCGAATCCTTTTCAATCTGATGTACACGAGCAAGTTTATGAATGGTCATGTAAGATTAGTAATCATCTAGACCCGCGCACGCGCGCTTACTACGAGATTTGGTTAGACGGTGAGAAAGTTGTAGACAGTCAAACCAATGAGGATGAACAGGAACCAATTTACGGCCCGGTCTATTTGCCGCGCAAATTCAAGATTGGTGTAGCTGTACCTCCGAACAATGATGTAGATGTATTCTCCCAAGATCTTGGCCTCATCGCCATTGTTGAGGACGGCAAGCTGCAAGGATTCAATATTGCTGTTGGCGGTGGCATGGGTATGACGCACGGGGATCCGAACACCTATCCGCAAGTAGGCCAAGTGATTGGCTTCTGTACGCCGGAGCAAATCATTGACGTTGCGGAGAAGACCGTGATGATTCAGCGTGATTACGGAGATCGTTCCGTGCGTAAGCATGCGCGCTTCAAGTATACGATCGATGATCGCGGTATCGATTGGTTCATTGGCGAACTGCATCAGCGACTAGGTTGGGAGCTTGAAGAAGCGAAGGCTTATTCGTTCGACCTTAACGGAGATCGTTACGGTTGGGTGAAGGGCTCTAACAACAGATGGCATTATACACTGTTCATTCAGAACGGGCGTGTCAAGGATGAAGAAGGTTACTTGTTGAAGACAGCATTGCGCGAGATTGCTAAGATCCACACCGGTGATTTCCGTCTGACACCGAACCAGAATTTGCTTATCGGCAATGTAACGAGCCAGAAGAAGAAAAAGATTGATCAGCTTATCCAGGAGTACGGGCTGACTGACGGGGCAGCATATTCTGCATTACGCAGAAATTCTATGGCTTGTGTAGCATTGCCTACATGCGGCCTTGCCATGGCAGAGTCTGAGCGTTACATGCCAACGCTGCTCGACAAGCTCGAATTGATTCTTGACGATGCTGGCTTACGTGAAGAAGATATTGTGATTCGTATGACTGGCTGTCCGAACGGCTGTGCACGTCCTGCGTTGGCAGAAATAGCTTTTATCGGAAAGGCGCCTGGCAAGTATAATCTCTATCTCGGCGGCGGCTTCTCCGGGGAGCGCTTGAACAAGCTCTACAAGGAAAATATCGGTGAAGCGGAAATATTGGATACGCTCAAGCCGATCTTCCATCAATATGCGAAGGAACGCAATGACGGCGAGCACTTCGGCGATTTCGTCATTCGCGCGGGTTATGTGAAGGAAGTTCGTTCTGGTCAAGACTTCCATGCCTAATTGTTGAGTCCCTGGTGAGTAATAACAGTACAGCCAACCAACGAAACGATTGCTAGTTAGGCAGTCTATGTTGGTTGGCTTCTTGTGTGAGACCTGCTGAAGAGAGGTAGGCTAAATGTTAGACGTTCATCACGGTGACTAATCTTGATGATGAGCTCGTTGAAACATTGGCGGTTATTGATATGTATGAATCTGAGAGTGGGGAAAGTTTTGAGGCCTTTGCTTCGGTATCCCCTTCACTCAGAACGTTGTCGTCCAGTTCATGCGGATATGTAGCATGTCATCTGCCATCTACATCTTTCATCAACAACAAGATTTCTGACTTTTGAGATGAAGGAATTGTTCTAATTGAGAGTATGCGCATGTGAGTATGGGCACCTCATGCTGAGCTAAGGGGATATCGAAGTAATGGGTGGAGGAGAGACTTATTTGCTGAGCCAAAGGGATACTGTCGAAAAGGGTACAAAGTGACTCGTTGCTGAGCCAAGGGGATATCGAAGCAAAGGGGCGCAGACCTATTCCAGTACGGAGGGACAATAGCGGACTTCACTCTTTAAGTGTTGGTCCGATAATTGTATAATATAGGCTAGAAGTACTTGTGATTAATAGCTGAAAGTGAGTGGAGTAAAATGGGGCGAAAATGGAATAATATTAAGGAAAAGAAGGCATCGAAGGACGCCAATACGAGTCGCATATATGCCAAGTTCGGACGAGAGATTTATGTTGCGGCGAAGCAGGGTGAGCCTGATCCGGAGTCCAATCAATCTTTGAAGTTCGTGCTGGAACGAGCTAAGACGTACAATGTACCAAAAGCAATTATTGACCGTGCTATCGAGAAGGCGAAGGGTGGATCGGATGAAACTTACGATGAGCTTCGCTATGAAGGTTTCGGTCCGAGCGGGTCGATGGTCATTGTGGATGCGCTAACGAATAATGTGAATCGGACGGCTGCGGAAGTTCGCTCAGCCTTTAACAAGAATGGTGGCAGTATGGGGGTTAACGGTTCTGTTGCTTATATGTTCGATGAAACTGCCGTTATCGGTTTGGAAGGTAAGAGTGAGGATGAGGTGCTCGAAATCTTACTGGAGGCAGATGTAGATGTGCGTGATGTCATGCAAGAAGAAGATACGATGATTGTATATGCCGAACCGGATCAGTTCCACGCAGTACAGCAAGCTTTCCAGAATCAAGGTATCTCAGAATTTACGGTAGCCGAGATTACGATGCTTGCACAAAGCGATGTATCGCTGGATAGCGATGCGCAAGCACAATTTGAGAAGATGATCGATGTGTTAGAGGACTTAGAGGATGTGCAGCAGGTGTACCATAATGTGGATGTATGACGAATTAGAGACCGCTCTTGCTTCCAGACGAAGTGAGGGCGGTCTTCCCGATTATGCCGTTGAGAGGACTCGAACCTCCGACCTACGCATTACGAGTGCGTTGCTCTACCAGCTGAGCTACAACGGCAAGATTGGTATGTGAGAATCACACAATAGTTTACCACATCTTCGCTATTTTTCAACTTTCCATTGAGCAGCGTGGATCGTTTCAATTTGATAGATATGTGGTCTTATTCTGCAGTCACTAGAGTTACTGTAAGCTGTATGATATAATAAACGCGCTTTCTTGATACTATTTTTGTGGTGAATAGTCACATTAAGATTAGTTACTTACATGCAAAGGGGCGTATACGATGGTACATGTAACTGGTAAATGGGCACTCATTACTGGCGCGAGCAGAGGGGTCGGATACCAAACAGCGATATTTATGGCGAAGCAAGGCTGTAATCTGATTTTGCACAGCAGAAATCTGGAACATACCGCTAAGGTGGAAGAAGAGGCGAAAGCGCTCGGCGTTGAGGTTATATGTGTACAAGCCGAGTTGGCTAATCACAATGAAGTTGTGGCCATGCTCGATGATATTGAAGCGAAAAATATTCCGGTAGATATCGTATTCAATAATGCCGCTGTACAAATTGCATACCGTACAGATTACTGGCAGACGCCTGTAGAAGATTTCGATCTAAGCTTCCGGATTAACTTTATTTCAATCGTCACGATCTGTAATCGATTAATCCCGAAGATGATCGAACGCGGCTTCGGTCGGGTTATTAATACGACAAGCGGTATTATGAATGAACCGGAGCAAGCTGGATATGCGGCGAGTAAGGCTGCATTAGACAAGTTCACTAAGGACTTAGCTTCCCGCTTAGAAGGTACGGATGTGATGATAAACTTAACAGATCCAGGCTGGTGTCGGACGGATCTCGGCGGACCGAAAGCGCCGAATGCGGTTGACAGTGTCATTCCAGGTATCGCTATCGGCGCCTTCGTCGATGACAAGAAGAGCGGACGCTTCTTGGGCGCTCAATCATTCGTCGGCATGACGCTGGAGGAAGCTGTTGCCAAGGCGGAAACGATGGAAGCGACACCTTATAAAATTTAATGTGGGACATTTATTGATTCGAGAGCATGCCCGTACAACACAGTCCGTGTTCGTACGGGCATTGTATTCATTCATAGGGAGATCGATGACGGATAAGATTGCGAAGGAGAGGGAATCCTTCCATAATAGCATGCATGAACTACATGAACTATAACCAGGAGGTACCTCACTTTGAGCCGATTAACCGACATCATCGAGAACCATCACAATCTTGACGAGCTTGTCGCTATTTTGAAGCATTACGGTCTGAATGCCGAGTATATCGCCGCCCTGATGATAGAACAGTTGGAGAATCAACTGGAGGAAGGTGTGAATGCGGAAGAGGAAGCAAATCATGCGGCGGCGGATGACGAAGGAGAACAGGATGGAAGTCAGCAGCTGCTTGATGATCTGAAGCAATATTGTGCGAGGTTCTGAATGAATAGTCGTTGCAACTCGATAATTTCCTTAGTGGGTGAAAGCAGGGCTTAGCTATTTTCATATCGATTGAGTATGAAGCTGTCTTAAAGTCACATCGATGACTATGGACAGCTTATTTTGTTAGGATGGGGTGCAGGAACTTAGATTGAAGGTTTCAGAGCTAAGATACTGATCAGAGGCGAATGGTTCAATATGTGGTACAATACTGGCAGAACGACTATCTGTATGCTTATAGACAAGCACAAATTGTGACTGAGGTGAATGATAATGGCTAAGAAGTTTCCTGTAGGTGAATTTCAACCGCAAGCGTCTGTGACACAAGAAGATATTCAGGCTTGGATTGAGGAGATTAGCACGACACCGAGCCGTATTAGCAGCTTGCTGCAAGGTCTCACACAAGCTAGGCAGGAGGTTCCGATTCGCGAAGATGCATGGTCTATTAAGCAGCTTGTCCATCATATTGCCGATGCTGTGATGAATAGTTATATTCACTTCAAGCTTGCATTGACCGAAGACAACCCGTCGATTAAGCCTTATGATGAGGAGCGCTGGAATCTTCAAGCGGATGAAGGCAGCCAAGATGCGGCGGATTCGCTGCTACTACTTGTGGCAATCTGCGGAAGATGGACGCGGCTTATGAAGAGCATGAATGCGGAACAATTCAAGCGTACGTTCGTTCATCCCGCGGCAGGGGAACGAGACTTGGCACAGTACTTGGCTTTTTGCATGTGGCATATTCGTCATCATTCCAGTCAAATCGAAGCCTCACTACAGGACTGACTCCTACTGATTAGCTGTTTCACAGGCGTATACTCGCTTGAACCTGCGATTGCACGATGTTACATTATTTAATAGATATAAATGGAACGAAACCTATCATGATAGAAATGGAGAATTGCCATCATGTATCCGAACTTTGAAGCTTGTGTAACAGATTTGGAGAAGCACGGTCACTTGATACGCATTACAGAAGAGGTCGATCCTCATCTGGAAATGGCGGCGATTCACTTGAAGGTTCACAAGGCAGGCGGTCCTGCGCTATTGTTCGAACGTGTCAAAGGCTCCTCGTATCAAGCTGTCTCCAATCTGTTCGGCACTGTAGAGCGCAGCAAGTTTATCTTCCGCAAGACGTGGGCATCTACGCAAAGTGTCATTGCGCTGCGCAACGACCCGATGGCTGCCCTGAAGCAGCCATTCAAGCATATGGGTGTCGGCTTGTCAGCCTCCAAGGCACTGCCGAAGAAGCTGGCAGCTGGTCTGCCGAGTCATATGCGGGAAATTCAACTGTCCGATCTGCCGCACATTCATCATTGGCCAATGGACGGCGGTGCGTTCATAACATTACCGCAAGTATATTCTGAGGACTTGGACAAGCCCGGCATTATGCATGCGAACCTTGGTATGTACCGTGTACAGATGAGCGGCAATGCGTTCGAGCCTGATCAGGAGGTCGGCTTGCATTATCAGATTCATCGCAGCATCGGCATACATCAGGCGAAGGCTACGAAACGCGGTGAACCGCTCAAGGTGAGTATATTCGTAGGAGGTCCGCCATCACATACGCTGGCTGCTGTTATGCCGCTTCCGGAAGGCTTGAGCGAGCTAACATTCGCCGGATTGCTAGCCGGACGCCGGTTCCGTTACAGCTACCATGACGGTTATTGTATAAGCCATGATGCAGACTTCGTCATTACCGGCGACATCTATCCAGATGAGACGAAGCCGGAAGGACCGTTCGGTGACCACTTGGGCTATTACAGCTTAACTCATCCTTTTCCACTCATGAAGGTGCGTCACGTCTATGCGAGGGAGAACGCGCTGTGGCCGTTCACGGTCGTAGGTCGCCCGCCACAGGAGGATACGGCGTTCGGTGCGCTGATTCACGAGCTGACAGGTGATGCGATCAAGCAGGAAATCCCTGGGGTGAAGGAAGTCCATGCGATTGATGCTGCTGGTGTGCATCCGTTGCTGCTTGCGATTGGCAGTGAACGCTATACACCATATGATCAGGTCAAGCAGCCGGCAGAGCTGCTTACGATTGCCAATCGAATTCTGGGCACGAATCAGCTTAGTCTTGCGAAATATCTGTTCATTACTGCGGAGAATGAACGTCCGTTGGACACACACCACATCGAGGATTTCTTCACATATATGCTGGAACGGATTGATCTGCGCAGAGATCTTCATTTCCACACGAATACGACGATCGATACGTTAGATTACTCCGGCACAGGCTTAAATCAAGGAAGCAAGGTAGTGTTCGCTGCCTATGGAGAGCCGAAGCGAAAGTTATGTAAGGAAGTGCCAGAAGCGTTGAGAGAGATGCAAGGAATCGAAGCTGCTCAGATGGTTATGCCGGGAGTAGTGGCTATTCAGACATCGCCATTTACGCATTATGCGCAAGTGAATCAAGAGATAACAGCTATGGCGAACGAGCTTCGTGCCCGCGGGACGCTACACGAATGTCCGATGTTGATCCTATGTGATGACAGCCAGTTTCTAAGTGAAGCCTTGAACAACTTTCTATGGGTAACCTTCACGCGAAGCAACCCTTCCCATGATATCTATGGTATGAATAGCGGTTATGAGAACAAGCATTGGGGTTGTGACAATGTGATCCTCGATGCCCGCAGCAAGCCTCACCACGCACCTCCGTTGATCCCGGATCAAGCTGTGGAGAAGCGAATAGAGCGTTTGTTCACGAAAGGTGCGAGCTTAAGCGGTCTGAGTGTGTAAAATTTGAAGAGAGAGTAGGGGAGAGCTGCTTGTCGTCCATGACGGAAGCAGTTTTCTTGTGTTGGATGAATCAAGTTGACATATTTGATGCAAGATCGTGACATGATGTAGGGGAGGAATCTGAAGTAAAAATTCAAAAGTAAACCGTAATTATGTTATGTAAACTTATTGCTAATTTTTAAATGAAATCACCTAAGGAATAAGGAGAACCGCATAATGCATACATGGATGAAATCAATCTACGCAGTCATTATACTGACAATGTTGTTCAGTTACATACCATCTGCAGCCGCCAACATATCCACATGCGGGCCATGGTGCAGGCAGTATGACGTCGTTATAATCGGGAGTGAAGTAGAAGGAATGCTGCTAGCCCGGTCTGCGCAAGCAGAAGGCTTGCAGGTGCTCGTGCTTGATCCGCGTGAGAAGCCAGGAGGTCAGTTAATCCAAGGAGAGATGATTGTCTTGGATGAACCTCGTGATCGCAATAAGAACAGTCTCGTACAAGGTCGGATCAAACAACTCTATGATGGGTATAACGGACGAGAAATTCGGAGTTCGGACTCTTTTCGACAGTATTATGCGAGGTTGACGAACAATCTGCCTATTCGAAACGGCATTCGAATCAAGTCGATGGATACGGTTGACCATCTTGGTCGTGAGACTATTCAATCACTCACTTATGTGGCTAGAGACGGCTATTCCTACAAGGTCCAAGCTAAATATTGGGTGGAAAACACTGATTTCAACGCACTGACCTCGCGCTTGAAGGTGAAGCGTATCCCAGGTGTAGAAACAGTATTCGACAGCGATGAACCGGATTATATGGCAGCTACGATGATGTTGAAGTTCAAGAATGTGAACTGGGCCAAGCTGCATGCTGCTGTATTGGAAAATTATCCGCTTACCCGTGTCGCTGAGAAGTACGGTCCTAATACGTATGTTGACTGGAATTTCGGCACTGGTTTCAGTAATGTTACGGGGCAGTACAAGCCTCAGGATGAACAATTCATGCTTCGCGGGATTAACTCTACATATCAATTGAATGGGGAAGTTGTTATGAATGCGCTGCTCATCTTCGATGTCGATCCTTCTGACCCGCAATCGATCCAGACTGCTATGCAGAAGGCGAGGAAGGAAGCGCCGTATGTACTGGAATTTCTTCGCGAGCACATTCCGGGATATAGCACAGCAGAATTGAACGGATTTCCCGAATACTTGTATATTCGAGAGTTCAATCGCTTCGAGACCGATTATGTGATGCGCTACGATGACGTGATGAACGGCAAGATGCATTGGGATAACGTAAGTATCGGCGGATATCCGGTAGACCTGCAAGGGACGAAGGCGAGTCCGTATGGCATTACGCTAGGTAAGCCAGATCGGTACGGTATTCCGCTGCGTTCCTTCCTCTTGAAGGGATACGATAATGTTCTTGTAGCAGGCAAGAACGTCGGAGCTTCAGCTAAGGCATATGGCAGTGTTCGTATTATGCCGAACACCGCATTAGCCGGAGAGACGATCGGCATTATTCTCGGAAGGGAACGGAAGAAGAGGCTCCGATCTTTGACTGCTTCGGACTTCGAGCGAATTCACCAGTACTTGAGCCAACGATATCAGATCAATATTCGAGAATAAAATATAAATTTGGATTGCTAATTATCTGAACATTTGCTATGCTTCTATTAAATAGAGCAAGTTCATCGATACGGCAAACTTGTCGAAAGACAAGGACGCAAAGCTACAGGGCCTTCCTTACTATCGTAGATTACGAGAATAAGATGGCAGCCAGCTGCCGAAGTGTACTGCTTTTTCTTTTTTTGTGTAACTTACGAGGCGGTGCATATGAAGATCAAGATTACATCCGGATTGTTGATTGCCGCAGGTATTTTGTTACTACTCTATCCTCGCGCAACTGCTTGGTATTATGACAATCAGCAGCAGAAGTTAGTTGAAGAGTGGCAGGAGGCTTTTGCTACTGTACAAGTTTCTTATGAGCAAGCTGATGATGCTGCAGCTGCCGTTCAACCAGAGTCATTACAGACAGAGATTTCTATGGAAGAAGAACCTGAGCCGAATCGCGATGCTGTACAGCTGGATCTGAACATGGAAGGCATGCTCTACATTGACAAGATTGAGTTGAAGCTTCCGATTCTGACTGGTGCTACAGAAGAGAACTTGAACACGTCTGCTGCTAGTATTGCAGATACAGGAATGCCGGGCGAGGCAGGCAATTATGCCATCGCCGGTCACCGCAATCGTGATTTCGGTCGGAACTTTAACCGCTTGGATGAGCTGGTGGAAGGCGACTTCATCGATGTCGATACTGGCGAACAGCTGTACCGCTATACGGTTACGGACAAGCTGTATGTCGAACCGCACGAAGTATGGGTGCTCGATGCAGAAGGGTCAGAGAAGGAGATCACGCTAGTCACGTGCCATCCGATTGATACCGGAACACATCGATTGATCGTGAAGGGCAAGCTCATAGATACGTAGTGTTCAAGTGATAATTGCATAGAAGATTTCTCAACCGATAAAGGCAAATCTAATGAAAATTAGAGACGCAAAGCTATAGGGCCTTCCTTACCTAGTAAGATGGCAGCCAGTTTCCGAAAGGAGAATTCGTCATGAGACAATGGAATAAGCTGTTAGTCAGTATGATGCTCTGTATTTGGCTAGTCCCCGCTGCTGTATTTGCTGAACAAGCGCAGCCTACAATCGACTATGATGAGCAGGCGGAGGGTATCGTTACGATCCATCTGCCAACCGAAACTGTGGACAAGTATAAGATTCGGATTAGCAAGGATGAGGAGCATTATACGTATGACGCTGCATCCTACAATGTATTTCCGTTGCAGATGGGCGATGGCGACTATATCATCCTAATGCTGGAACAAGTAGCAGGCAATAAGTATAAATTAATCGAACAAGCGAAGATTTCATATACCGCACAATCAGCTGAAGACATCTACTTGCAGTCTGTGCAGAATGTGCAATGGAACGAAACGATGGAACTTGCTAACAAGGCAGCAGCGCTTACGAAGGACGCACAGTCTGAGGAGGCGAAGATTGCGGCGATCTATCAGTTCGTTGTCAGCCAAGTGACATACGATAATGAGAAGGCAAGCCGTATCCAGAGTGGTTATATCCCGTCAGCAAAGCTTACGTATGAGTCGAAGTCTGGCATATGCTATGATTACGCTTCCTTATTCGCTGCAATGCTGCGGAGCGTGGACATTCCTGCTAAGCTGGCAATGGGACATACGACGACGGTTGACGAGTACCACGCTTGGAACGAAGTGTATATGAAGGAGAAGGACGAGTGGGTTATCATTGACACGACATATGATGCCGCTTTTGTCAATCAGGATGGGAAGCCATCGATGATGAAGGATTCCGATGATTATGTGAAGAATCGAGTCTATTAAATATCGAGTTTATTCTAATCCTAACAAGGAATTGGGTTGGAATTGAGGCACGCCAATGGGCGTGCCTTTTGTTCGTGTGGGAGTGCTATTGACTTGTATAGAAATTGTCGAGATCGAACCTGCACACTTAAGGGTATCCGCCAATATTGGGTGGATTCGGAAGGGAGACATTGAATTGTAAGAAAAGGAGGGAAAGACATGCGAGGCAATGCTCCTTAAATAGTAGGCGCTGGACGATAGTCACAGATCATGGAACGGAGGGAACACAACAAATTGCAATGGTGGAAAAAGTCGTGTGTACTATTCCTTGTCTTCGTATGGATCTCGCATACTTGGACAGGCATCGGCATGAACGCCGTACACGCAGCGGGAACAGAAATTTCCGAGAATATATTGACGAATTTGCAGGTCACGATGACAGATCACAATCAATCGGTGACCTATGCTGTGTATGACAATCCAGATGATGCCGAGATCGATGTAAATTGGGAACAGGATGCGACGGTGAAGCTGGAGTATGATTGGGCGTTGCCGAATGATCACGGATATACCGACGGTGATACGTTCACATTCGAATTGCCTGAACAGTTCGAATTGTTCTCTGGCAGCCTGCAGTTCTCATTGGATGCAGCAGAAGGTGCAGTCGGCACATTCGAAGTCGATCATGTGACGAATGAAGCCGTCATGACATTCAATGAGCAGATTGAAGAATTGGAGAACATTCAAGGATCGTTATGGTTCGAAGCAGGGCTAGATAAGGATACGTTCCTGAATGAAGTGACGCAAGAGATTGTGTTCGAGGTGAAGGGCGAGCAATTCTTAGCTTTCACCGTCCACTTCAAGCCTGATATCGATAGTCCAATTACGAAGACAGGCGCTGCGCAGCCTGGCGCATTCAATGCGAAGAGCATTAACTGGACAGTAGACGTCAATAAAGTAACAGATGCAGTATATGGTGCGCTATTGACAGATGAGCTGCCGGACGGATTGGAGCTCGTTCCAGGCTCAATTGAAGTGTATGAGCTTGATGTAAAGCTGGATGGCACGGTCGTGCCTAAGCTGCCTGCTGTAGACCCTTCCGCTTATACGATGACACCGACAGCATCCGGTTTCACTGTCTCCTTAGGTACGATTGAGCATGCTTATCGGATTCAATATGCCACTACTATTATTGACCTAGAGGAGCTTTCTTTCGAGAATACAGCGACCTTCACTCACGATGGCGACCCAACTGGCGTTGTTGCTGTTGCAGGTGTTGCTGTTGAACGGGGCAGTCACTTGAGCAAGCGTTCAAGCAGCTACAGCCGAGCGTCACAAACAATTAGTTGGGAAATTGCATACAATTATGACGAGGAAGATGTCGCTGCACCGGAGCTGCTCGACCTGTTCGATGTGGAGCAAGAGCTTGTTGCTGGATCTCTGCAAGTACTTCCTGTTGATCTAGATTCAAATGGCCATGCATCGACTGGTCCGGCACTCACAGCAGGAGTTGATTACACCTTGACTACTGTTGCTCCTGGATCTCCTGAGGCTGGTGCTGATCAACATGGATTCAAGCTGACATTCAGTAATCCGATCAATACCGCATATAACATTGTGTATCAGACGAAAGCAGTGAATCCGGTACAGATTCCCGGTACGATTACGAACACTGTATCCGAGACGGTGTATGGTGGAGCTGAAGGGATTGGTACAAGGTATATTCAACCGTTAGTGTTGGAGAAGTCTTGCGGACCTATCGATTATGAGAAGCAAACGATCGATTGGACACTACAGCTGCATGGTCAATCGAACAACTTACCTGCAGGTGTAGTACTGGAGGATCAGCCGGGTGATAATCTAGCTTTCATCTATGATTCATTGGAAATCCGTGATGAAACGAACAACTTGGTGAATCCATCCGTGTACGATGTCGTGTATACGACGAATTACGCCGATCCGTTCACGATTACTTTCACGAATCCAGTGACTGAGCATTATACGGTTACTTATGCAACTTATTATACGGACCTGACCGGCGGTATCGACAGATTTACGAATCAGGTAAGTGTGGACTGGCCAGGAGATGATACGTTCGCAAATAGCTATCAATCTGTCACCCGCAATTGTACGCCAGTTACGCACGTACAGAACAATGGCTTCAAGGATGGAAGCTATTCAGTTCTTGATCGCGAAATTACTTGGGAAGCAGGATTGAATTACAACAGCATGGACATTACAGATGCTGTGATTGTAGATGACCTGCTGTACGGGCAAACGTTAGTCCCAGGTTCGATCGAGCTTGCGCCAATGACGATTCTGCCGGATGGTACGTACACAATTGGCGCCACGCTGCCAGAATCAGAATACGTTAATGACAGCACAGATGAACAAGTACGAATAGAGCTTGGTTTCATCAATACACCCTATTATCTAACTTTCAAGACTACCTATGAGGGGGCACTCATTAATGAGGCACAGATCGATAATACAATGATGTTGCTTTCCGATACGGATCAAGTCGGCAAGGAACTGACCGCTTCGGTCACGATCCCTCATGGCGGAGAATATGTATCCAAGTCTGGTGTACAGGATGGTCCTAACATGGATTGGACTGTATATATCAATCGCGGACTGTCCTATGTGGAAGAAGCACGTATAGTCGATTACCCGAGCAACAACCAACTGCTGCTGCCGGAGACATTCAAGCTGTACAGTACAGATATTCTTGGCAATGGCACTGTAATCAAAGATACAGAATTGTCCGAAGATGCATATTCGTTGGACATTACGAGTGATGAAGTTACAGGTACGCAAAGCTTCGAACTGACATTTGTCGATCCGATCGATACCGCTTATATACTCGAGTATGAGACGCTGATTGATGCGGATCACGGTGAGACGGTCACCAATGAAGTGCAATTCGATGGCGAGAATATTGATGAAGTGACGAAGCTGGTTGAAGATGAAGTAATTGTCTCCTTTTCATCAGGCGGCGGAACAGGCAGTGGAATTAATCGTAAGTTAACCGTCCACAAAGTCGATGAAGACAACCAAGCACTCTCATTGGAAGGTGCGACCTTCAAGCTAGAACGCTTCAAGAACAGCACATGGGAAGAGAGAGCTACAGGAACGACAGATGAAAATGGGGAAGTCATGTTCGAGAATCTGTTGTCTGGCACATACAGACTGACAGAGTTGTCAGCACCAGCAGGCTATGAATTGTTAGCTGAGCCAGAGGAATTCATCGTCTTGTTAACGGATGACGATGACATGTCTATGCAGGTGGAGAACGTGAAGATCGAGGATCCGACAGACCCAGAAGATCCAACAGACCCAGAAGATCCAACAGACCCAGAAGATCCGACAGACCCAGAAGATCCAACAGACCCAGAAGATCCGACAGACCCAGAAGATCCAACAGACCCAGAAGATCCAACGGACCCTGAGGATCCGACAGACCCAGAAGATCCAACAGACCCTGAGGATCCGACGGACCCAGAAGATCCAACAGACCCTGAGGATCCGACGGACCCAGAAGATCCAACAGATCCAGAAGATCCAACAGACCCTGAAGATCCATCAGACCCTGAGGATCCGACGGACCCTGAAGATCCATCAGACCCTGAAGATCCGACGGACCCAGAAGAACCAACAGATCCAGAGGATCCAACAGACCCAGAGGATCCAACAGATCCAGAAGATCCATCAGACCCTGAGGATCCAACGGACTCAGAAGAACCAGTAGATACTGGTGATGATACCGAATCACCTGAATCAGATGAGGATGACACTGAGCGTAACGAACAAGTAAGGCACGACTCGACTACGGAAGATACGCCAATTGAAGGAATCATTGAGGTGCCTGAAGGCGGCACCGTGCATATATGCCAAGAGCCGTCCAATGGAGAAGTATCTGTACAAGATGACGGACATTGGTCCTATACTCCTGATTCCGGATTCGTAGGTGAGGATCACTTCTGCATTAGTGTGTCTGATGACACGAACGGGGAAGAGGAATATTACTTCGAGATTGATGTGGAAGAAGTGCCTCTTGGCTCACCAGATGTTACGAACGATGGCGAACAATCAGGCACCATGCTGCCTAAGACTGGTGAATCGAGTCATCTCATCTATTATGCTATCGGCTTCCTGTTGATTGCAGCAGGGCTAACACTTGGTTGGTCACGTAGAAGCAATCGTATGCAGTAGCACATAGTCTGCACGCAACCCTCCAGCAGTTTGATAGGCTGGGGGGTTGTATTTTTTACATAAGAATTTCTCGGGTGTCTAGCTGTATATTCGTGTGCAGGGACTGTTATAATTTACAACAGGTGGTTGTTCACGACAGAATATTTTCTACAGCATAGCGAAAAGGTGGTTGCAAACAAAATGGAATACGTCAAGCTAGGCAATACGGATTTAGAAGTATCGCGGATCACATTCGGTGCGATGGAGCTAGGCGGAGGCAATGCCTTCGCAGGCGGCGCGCATCATTGGGAAGTGAAGTCAGACGAGGAGAATATGAAGCTGCTCCGGACTGCATTCGAGAAGGGGATTAATTCGTTCGATACGGCGGAAATATATGGCGCAGGACATTCGGAATGGGTTGTAGGCAAATCCTTGCAGGACATCCGCAAGGATTGCATCATCGCTACGAAGGTAAGTCCGCATCATCTACGTCCGAAAGATATTCGTATGGCTCTAGCGCAAAGCATGTTCCGACTAAAGACCGACTATATCGATCTCTATTACATTCACGCACCTAGCAAGGAAATTCCGATTGCAGATTCGATGTCGGAGCTCAACAAGCTGAAGCAGGAAGGAATTATCCGCGCGATCGGTGTCTCGAACTTCTCATTGGAGCAGTTGAAGGAAGCGATGAACTATGGACAAATCGACGCGATTCAGCCGGAATACAACTTGCTGCAGCGGAAGATTGAACAAGATCCACTCGGTTATTGCCAAGACAATCACATTAGCATCATGAGCTATAATTCAATTGCTAAGGGCATTCTGACAGGTGTATTCCATCACGGGAAGCAAGTAAGCGACTTCCGCAAAGAACGTCCGCTCTTCCAGCCGGAGAGCCTGAACGTAACTCGCGAATTGATCGATGCTATGCAGGACATTGCAGAAGCGAAGGGTGCAACACTGGCTCAGGTAGCGATTCATTGGCTGTTCCATCAGCCAGGCTTCACCTCCGCGATTATCGGCACACAGAATGAGAAGCACTTCCTCGATAATGTGAAAGCAGTCGACATTCAGCTGTCGAATGATGAGGTTGCTCACCTCGATACGGTAAGCCGGAAGGTGCTCGCGGAGCTTGGACAATAGGTTTGCTGTATATGAACGAGTCCATGGTTGCCGTACTTGCGTACGCGATCATGGGCTTTTACACTTGAGCTATCAGAAAGAGGACGATCTTCGGCGAATATGTGTATGCGGGCATACTTGAGCAGGCGTTAGGATACTAAGAGGCGGTATGGGGACAAAAGGGGGCAAGTATACGAATGTCATACAAAGCGGCAAGACGCAAGCAGCTGATTGCCTTATTAGGTGATCTGCCGGCAAAGGATAACGCAATTTCTGCATCACAACGCTCGATAGCAGAACATGACACATATATCGTAGAGCATTGGGAGCTTCACTTGAACGGTATTGAGCCGGTACCTGCCGTAGTAGCTCGTCCGAAGGATGCGGAAGGTCCGCTCCCAGCTGTTCTGTACAACCACTCGCATGGCGGATTTTATGAGCTGGGCAAGCAAGAGTTAATCCAGAGCAACGTATACTTGCAGCAGCCCTCCTATGCGAAGGAACTGACCAACCTCGGCTTCCTTGTCCTGTCTATTGATATGTGGGGATTCGGAGAGCGCAGCGGCAGAACAGAGAGCGCCATCTTCAAGCAGATGCTCTGGCAAGGGCAAGTCATGTGGGGAATGATGGTCTATGATAATTTGCAGGCTTTCCGTTATTTATTAACCCGCCCGGATGTCGATGCCAGCCGCATCGGAACGATCGGCATGTCGATGGGGAGTACGATGGCTTGGTGGACAGCAGCTCTCGAACCGCGCGTTCGGGCATGTGTCGATCTCTGCTGCCTGACAGATTTCCAAGCACTCATAGATTCGGATAGAGTCGATAGTCACGGTGTATACTACTACGTGCCGAACTTGTTGAATTCCTTCACTACGGCAGACATCAATGCATTGATTGCACCACGACCACACTTATCCCTGGCCGGTGTACACGATCCCTTAACGCCTGCGGTCGGACTGGATCGCATTGATGCCAAGCTACGTGACGTCTATGCAGCAGAAGGCGCAGCTGATGCATGGCAGTTGCTTCGATATGAAGTTGGACATGAAGAATCGCCGGAAATGCGGACCATGGCGCTTGCCTTCTTGAAGAAACATTGCTGAGGGGGATACAATGCTATTCTTCAATCTATATGAAGGGCAGTTTGAAACTTCACGTCTATGACGTAGGGGAAGCCAAAGTTGCTATCCACTCTCTCCTATTCTACACTTGTCAGTAAGATCTCAGTCAGCCAAAGGGGAGAACAGTGATTCTTACTTTTTTATATGCAATTGGTATCATCGCAGTCGGGCTTGCGTTGGGGAAACTATTGCGATTGCGGTGCAAGGATGAGCAGGCCATTGCAACGATGCAGAAATACTTGAGTTTTACGACGAAATTCGTCATAATCGGTCTGAGTCCGATCATCATTATCGGTGCGTTCTGGAACGTGCAATTGGAAGAGGTTCGTCTCATTCTGCTGCCGATACTAGGGGTTACAGCACTTGTGCTAGGCGGTATTCTTGGCATTGTCTTCGCTAAGCTGCGCAAGCTGGACCGCCCGCAGACAGGTGCTATGTTCGTATCTGGCTCCTTCACGAACGTCGGCAGCTTCGGCACGTTGTTCTGCTATGTATTTCTCGGGGAAGCCAGCATCGTCTTCGCAGCCATGTATCGGTTGTTCGAGGAGTTCGTCTATTATTTGATCGGTTTCCCTATTGCTAAGTTATACGGCCAACAAGTTCGCAGTAACGGGAGCCGCAAGGACATGTTTCGAAAGTTAGTGACGGATCCGTTCATTATGGCTTCGTTCTGCGCAATCTTATTCGGCGGACTGTTGAATGCAGCTCCCATAGACAGACCGGCGTTCTATAGCTCGATCATTGACATATTGGTACCGCTCACAACCTTGCTGCTGGTAGTGCCGATCGGCTTCAATATGAAGGTGAAGGCTGTGCGAGGATACTTGAAGGAGTGCTTGGCCGTATCATCGATCAAGTTCATTCTTGTGCCAGTGATCATTACTTCACTCGCCCTATTGCTCGGTATGGGTCAAGTGTATGACGGGCTAGTCTTGAAGGTAATCATAATCATGTCAGCAATGCCGCCGGCATTTATTTCGCTAATACCGCCACAGTTATATAAGCTGGATCAAGATTTGGCGAACTCAAGCTGGCTGTTAAACACCGCACTATTGCTTATTGTTTTGCCTGTGTTGTACTTAATTGTAGGAAATTTATGAGGGAAATGATACACTTGCTCCCGTCCCAAGCATCTAAAAAACTTGTACAAGCTCTGCAAAGCGATTATGATTAGAGCAGAAAAACAACATGGAGGTACGAAATGGAACTGTCGTTACTATTGGAATATGGCTGGATATTACTAATCCTTATTTTGCTAGAGGGGTTGCTGTCCGCAGATAATGCGCTTGTGCTGGCTGTGATGGCGAAGCACTTGCCAGAGCATCAGCAGAAGAAAGCGATTAATCTCGGTTTGATGATGGCGTTCGTGTTCCGCATCGGGGCTATCTTCATCATTTCGTTTCTCTTCCACGTGTGGCAGGTACAAGCGCTTGGCGCCGCATACTTGATGTTCATCGCACTCAAGCATCTGTTTAGCAAACACGAGGAGAAACAAGAGAAGAAAGGCAAGAGCTATCGGATGACAGTCGTACAGATCGCCTTCGCCGATATTGCCTTTGCGATTGATTCGATTTTGGCTGCAGTCGCGCTCGTCCTTGCCTTGCCAGATACACCGATAGGCGCTATCGGCGGAATGGATGGAGCGAAGTTCATCGTCATTGTCATTGGTGCTATTGCTGGCTTGATTGTCATCAAATTCGCTGCAGGCTTCTTCGTTAAACTGCTGACGCAGCGGCCAAGTCTCGAAACAGCAGCCATGCTTCTCGTCGGCTGGGTAGGTGTGAAGCTGCTTATGCATACTTTGGCGCATCCAGCTGTACATATTATCTCCCACGATTTCGTGGAAGGAGCAGTCTGGCAGACAATTTTCTGGTCTGGTATGCTGATCATCGCACTTGGCGGCTGGTTCTTATCCAAGGACAAGCAGCAGGAGAGAGCTCATTAATTGTTGATCTAGCGATTTTATATATTTTTTTACAAACCGTTCGCAGTCCGCTGTGTAACGGTTTGTTGCATGATGAACAACAATCGTTCGCAGCCTCGGCTGTGTAACGGTTTGTTGCATGACTGTGAAAAATGCCGTCATAAATCCATAAGAATTTCCATTGTTGCAGCGATCGTTCGTTGTTATGCTGGAGTCAATACAGCAATACTTGCCCTCTTCATCATGCTCACATCGATGGTGAAACAAAAAACGTGGATTAAGGAGAGGAAGGGAATGACACAAACGAAAGATTGGAATGAACATGTAGCAATTTTGAAAGCGGTTGCCGACCGCATGATCCCTGGTGACGAATGGCCGTCTGCTACAGACGAGGGTGTCCTAGCCTATTTGGAACGCCGCGCTCTCGCGGATATGGATGCATGGACGGAATTGCTTGCTCCGGGACTACGCGCCTTGGATCAGGAAGCGACGGCACGTCATAAGCGTCAATATGCTGATTTGACTGCTCGCGAGCAGGATGAGCTGCTGCAAGATATAGAGCAAGATCGTATGAAGGATTGGCCAGTCTCGGCTCGCCAGTTCTTCGACACATTCTTGAGCTTAGTAACAGAAGGTTATTACGGCAGCCCCGAATCTGGTGAGAAGCAGTCACGAAAATCTTGGGAGATGATCGGATACCGTCCTGGCACCGCAGATGGAACTGTACACCCAGTGAAGGAACGTGAATTACAGCAGCGAACGCTTGACGAGCTGCAAGACCAATATGATGCGGTCATTGTAGGCGCTGGTGCAGGCGGCTCCGTTGCGGCGGCAGTGTTAGCTGAGTCTGGAATGCGTGTGCTCGTAGTCGAACGGGGAAGCTGGCTGCGTTACAATGAGATTCCTAATGACCACTTGCGCAATCACCGTCTGAGCAAATACGGGCATAATACGGGACCAGAGCTGGAAGGACACCCTCGTACCATTGTGCAAGGTGACGCTGATGAGCGTATCACTTCACCATTCGAAGGCGACTACCACAACAATGCGATGACGGTTGGCGGAGGAACCCGCGTATACGGCGCGCAAGCATGGCGCTTCCTACCCGATGACTTCCGCATGGCATCACGGTACGGCATACCGGAGGGCAGCTCGCTGAGTGATTGGCCGATTCACTATGATGATCTGGAGCCTTATTATGAACGCGCAGAGTGGGAAGTCGGTGTATCCGGCGATAGCGAAGCCCATCCGAATCTAGGCAAGCGCAATCGTCCTTATCCGATGCCCGCATTATCACGTACATTGGAGGCGGAGCGTCTGGCACAAGGGGCAGCGAAGCTCGGTTGGGACGTCGGGCCCGTGCCGCTCTTAATCAATTCTGTTGATCGCGACGGTCGTGCGGCATGTGTGCGCTGCGGTGAATGCGTCGGGTTCGCTTGCCCGACGGACAGCAAGAACGGCGGGCACAATACGATGCTGGTCCGTGCGATGGCGACCGGCAATTGCGACTTGATCTGCGATACGATGGTAGAGCGCATCGATACCGAGGGCGGCAAGCGAGCTACTGGCGTAAGGCTTGTGCAGGAAGCAGGCGGTACACTCCAGCGCAGAAGCATCCGAGCGGGACATGTCGTAGTTGCAGCCGGTGCGATTGAGAGCGCGCGACTGTTCTTGAATTCGGCCAGCGATGCTGAGCCGGAAGGGATCGGCAATCGGTCCGGTCAGGTAGGTCGAAACTTGCAAGGCCACGTCTATTCCGGCGCTTATGGCTTGTTCGATGATCCTGTTCAGGATGGATTGGGACCAGGCGTGAGTATTGCGACATTCCGATTCAGTCATGGGAACGGCAATGGGATTATTGGCGGTGGATTTCTTGCCAATGAATTCACACGTATCCCGCTCGTCCATTGGTACCGTGCATTAGCGCCGGGCACGAAGCGTTGGGGATTAGCCGGGAAGGAAGCGATGCGCGATACATTCTTGCGGACGAGCCAAATTCAAGGTCCGATCCAGGAGATTCCGACAGGTGAATCGAGGGTACAGCTATCGCCGACTGTCAAGGATCGCTTCGGACTTCCTGTTGTTCAGCTGTCCGGCAAGGTGCATCCAGAGTCTGTACGCGCAGCCGGATTGTTAGGTGAGCAAGCGGAGGAGTGGCTGTGGGCATCTGGAGCCAAGCAAGTGTGGCGGACGACCCCGAACAGCGGGCTAAGCGGCGGACAGCATCAGGCAGGCACACTGCGAATGGGCGACGATCCGGCGACTTCTGTCACTGATTCTGCGGGTAAGGTGCACGGCTATGACAACCTGTGGGTGTGCGACGGTTCCGTGCATGTAACGAACGGCGGCGTCAATCCGGTGTTGACTATTCTAGCCTTGGCTTTCCGTACAGCGGAAAATGTTGTGAAGCAGGCATAGAAAAAGGCGGTTCGGGTATTCTGATGAAGGACAGGAACAAGAACAAGTCATACTTTTGTTGATGCACGCCATACGTATATGATGGTTACTTGAACAAGCAGGTCTCGCAAGTTAACGCGGGGTCTGCTTGTTATATTGTTGCTGTGTTAATAAGTGAAAAAGCACTCGTCTTGAGTGCCTTCTTACGTTTCAAATTAATGATGATGACTATCGGCGGTCGTAATCTCGGATTGGGCTTGTTCTTGCAAGAGCAACTGATGGACGGCTGCTTCGCCGATGGCAAATTGCTTGGTTGGCATGACATGATACTGTTCTGAGATGACATGGCATCGAATCGTATACACCCCTTCCTCCGCAAGGGAGGTGCTCACTGTATAAGTGCCAGATGCGGTAGGGTTACCTGGAAGTCTTACGCTGTCCTGACGCTGATCCACAGGCCAAATTTCGAATTCCACACGATCAGCACCTTCATAGGGATCGCCGTTCTCATGAACGAGGATCGTAAACAATGCACTTTGATTGACTTCAATCTGTTCGGGCAGTTGCAGATCAACAGTGAGATGTGGAGACAGGCCATTCTCATCCGTGGAGCTGACATTCGCCGTACACCCGGTTAAGAGGCTGCCAGCCAATAGCAGCAAGCATAGACGGATTCCATATAGCTTCCTTCTGTTTGCAATCATTCGTATATATGCCTCCTATGCTGAGAACCAGCTTTGTAGTCGTCGTATTCTTCGAATCACCAGCAGATCCAGGATTAAGATCACCACAATGGACAATCCGACCAACGGCATGAGGGCTCCGAACAAGAGCATGATGAGCAGTACCCCGACTTGTATTTTGCGAGGAATAGATTTGCCTGGGACACCCAGCTTTCCTTGCGGTTTTCTCTTCCGCCACATGAAGTAGGAACTAACCGCAATAACAATCAAGCCCATGCAGGTCAGAAGCCCTAGAATCTGATTGGCCATGCCGAACAAGCGGCCTTCATGCAGTGCGATTCCCATCGTGATCGCTTTGGCCATTATGCCATAGTCTGCAAAACGGACATCTGTCAGAACAGCTCCGCTATATTGATCTATGTGTAGGGTAGCATCGCGGCCTGGTTGTTCATGCGCCGTAGAGATCGTATATACACCGGTCTGGCCTTGCGGCATGGTGATGGTATACGGCTTAAGCACCTCGTTACGATCAGCGATCGGTATAATGTCCTGAATAGGTAGTCTGACATATCCGCCACTCATTGATTGCGGGACAGGGATATTCTCGGCAGCCCAAGGCACGTTCTCCGCCACGTTCTTAGTCAATGTCACGGATTCCGGCTTCCCCAAGAAGCTAAGAGCATAAGGCGGATAGTTCGTATGCGTGGCATTGGCTATTCGATCAATCTGTCCGCCCAACACACCGGACCACGGCAGCCCGGTCGCAATAAGCACCAGGATACAGAGCGATAACCAGAATGCCGGTACAGCGTGCAGATCTCGCCAGAACGTGCGGCTGCCGGGCTTGCTCAGCCTGGGCAGTATCGTCCCCATAATCGAAGCTTTATTGCGCGGCCACCACAGGTAAAGACCGGTCACGACCAGAATGACTGCCCAGCAGGCTGCAAGCTCCACCAACCGATTCGCCCATGTACCGCCAATGACGAGCTGGCTGTGCAATTTCTTGAAGAAGGCGGAGAAGGTCTCATCGCTGTTCATGATCCCCTTGATAGTACCGGTATACGGATCGGCATGCATGGTCGTGGCTGCGTGATCCCGAACGGCTGACAATGTGACAGTCGATTTCGGATCATCCGATAATGTAATGGCGGTTATGGATGTACCAGGATAGGCACGCTCTGTCTTCGCTATTAGTTCATCCGCAGACATTGGCTGAGAGCCAACTGACGAAACGGTTAGCATGTCCTTGTACAGCATGCCTTCAATTTGCGGCTTGAACAAATAGACAGAACCGCTGAAGGCGAGGATAATTAGAAAAGGGGCGAAGATAAGTCCGGCATAGAAATGCCATCTCCATACGGATTGGTACAATGTCGGGAGGATGCGGTTCGCGGGAGGTTTTTTCGTTTCAGATAAAGTAGCATTGTGCTTTGCCTGTTCAGTAGGTGCATGCTGCATCGTCTAGTCTCAACTCCTATTCTCATTACGATTACGCTTGCTTATTATACGTATACAGGACGTTCAGATCATATAGCCCAAAATAGTCAATTTCAACGGAAGTATGTCAAGATTGTGAGTTTTGTCGCGAGAAAGCAACCTCATGATACAATAAACTGGGCAGACAAGGTCATAGAGGAGAAGATGCCAAGGAGGTTGAATATGTCCTATAGACAAATGAAATGGCTCATACTTATCATTCCTACGCTGACGATCGGAATCTGGGAGTACGTCCGGCATGAATTTCTGCTGCCGTATATCTCTATGGAATTGGGGAATTGGCTCGCTCCGCTTATTGTGTTCCTCGTTACCGTCTTATTCCTGACACAGCTGTTCCGGCTTATCGAGCACAATCAAGCGGCATTGAATGAAGCGAAGGCTGTACAAGCAGCGATGCTGGAGCGTGAGCGTATCGCAAGAGAGCTGCACGACGGAATTGCGCAATCGTTGTTTCTATTGAATGCACAGGTTGATCGCACCAGCCGACTGCATGCATCGGCACAACCAGTGGACGATTCGTTGCAGCAATTGAAAGAAAGTGTGCACCGCACGAACACCTATGTCCGGCAAGCGATTGCCAACTTGCGTTATCCCGCAGATGTCATGTCGATCCCATGGATGCAGAGCTTGACTAGTCTGATCGAGGAGCTGCAACGTGAATCCGAGCTTGCCATCACGATCGATTGGCATATTCCAGAGGACGACTTGTCGGCGAAGGAGAAGGTGGAGCTGCTTGCCTCGATCCGTGAGGCGTTGATGAACATTCATAAGCATGCGGAAGCTCGTCATGTCCGTATCTATGCTTGCGAGCTAGAAGAGGGGTCATGGGAGGTCAAGATTACGGATGACGGCAAAGGCTTCGACATGCGATCCGGTGTGAGCCAGAACCAATATGGCATTCGGATGATGGAGGATCGAGCAGTGATGATGGGGTGGACTTTCCGTATCGAGCGCATTCATCACGAAACAGCGGTATGCATAAGAAAAGGAGGAGCATAGATGAGCGAACAGCATTATCGTGTACTCGTCATTGACGATAGCGAACAAGCAAGAGAAGCGATCCGTATGATTCTGAGCAGCAGCTCAACCTTCGAGGTAGTGGCAGAAGGTGCATCAGGCGAGGAAGCGCTTGTCCTCACCGAGCAGTGGATGCCTGATGTTATCTTAATGGACATCCAGATGCCGGGCATGGGAGGACTGGAAGCGACGAAGCAGGTGAAGGACCGCTATCCGTACGTCAAGATCGTCATGGTGACGGTATCCGATGATATCGCGCACCTGTTCGATGCACTGAAGAGAGGAGCGCAAGGCTATCTGTTGAAGAACCTGCAGCCGGATTCCTGGCATGAATATTTGAAGGCGATCTGCGATGATGAAGCGCCGATGTCGAGGGAGCTGGCGTTCCGCATTCTGAAGGAATTCACTTCTGTTGACAAGAACAGCGATTCGATCACAAGTCCATTGACGGCGAGAGAACAAGAGATTCTTAACCATGTGGCGAAGGGCCTATCCAATCGAGAAATATCGACCGCATTGCAAATTTCCGAGAATACGGTGAAGAATCATCTGAAGAATATCTTGCACAAGCTCCATCTGGACAACCGCGTTCAGCTCGCCCGCTATGCGTATGAACATGGGTGGATGGGCTAAGCTGCTGTGCTCACACTCTCATCGGCGCATGATTCAGCTCGGACTTCTCAACCTGAATCGTCGTATGCTTGATCTTGTACCGTTCCTCTATAATATGAATAGCCTCTTGCAGAATCACCTGACTGTCCTTGTCATCCTCGATGAGTAGGTGACAGCTTAATGAATCCAGTCCGGAAGTAATCGTCCATACGTGAAGGTCGTGCACATCGCGAACTCCTACAATCTGCATCAAAGACCGTTCGACTTCATCTGCATCAATCGTCGCAGGTGTTCCTTCCATCAGAATATGAACCGCTTGCTTCATAACACTCCACGCACTTCTTAGGATTAGCAAGGCCACGATCACACTTATGATCGGGTCTGCCGTATACCATCCCCATATATACATAATGGCTCCAGCTACAATCGCCCCAACCGATCCGAGCGCATCACCGATAACATGCAAGTAGGCGCTGCGGACGTTGACATTCCCCTTCACATCACTCGTTCTCATAAGTGCCCAGACGCTGGCGATGTTCGCCAATAAGCCAATGCCGGCAATGAGCATCATCGAGCCGCTCGCTACAGTAGGCGGCGAAAGTAGTCGCTCATAAGCTTCATACACGATGAAACCGGCGATGAGGAACAAGGTTGCCCCATTGAATAATGCCGCTAAGATTTCGAATCGATAGAAGCCGTACGTCTTATTAGGGGAAGCAGGCTTCATGGCGAACCACATCGCTACCAAACTTAATGCCAGCGATCCCGCATCGCTAAGCATATGACCAGAATCGGCAAGCAATGCCAAGCTATTCGTGATTAATCCGCCTACGAATTCAAGCACCATGATGCCCGACGTAATAATGAGTGCTATGGCAAGTCCTTTTTTATTATTGGGGCCATGCGCGTGCGCGTGGCCATGATGATGACCGTGATGGTGATGATCGTCTCCGTGGTCATGATGGGTATGTGAATGCATCGAATCACTCCTCACTCTCTATATATGAGCATTTATTCATATATTATATTCCTTTTCCGTTCATGTCAAATATAGAGTTGGATCGGATGATGTGCATTAGCACTCACCATTCAATCAATCTAGACAATGGTGTCGATACTTTCATGTTTTCAGGGCATTCGATTCATACTAAGAACAGCCTTGACGACGGAAAGGGGATTCATGCATGACGAACCTCGGCATCACGAGAACGACACGACCGATGAAGATCTTACTCTTCGGCGTACTGCTGGCTCACTTGGGTACATATATGATCATTCCGCTCATGCCTATATTCTTGAAGCTGGACAAAGGAATGAGTGTCGCCCAGATCGGACTTATTCTTGCGGTATCTCCATTCACCTTCCAGGCAGGTAGCTTGTTGGGTGGATGGTTGGCTGATCGCTTCGGACGCCGTGCGATTATCGCGATAGGTGCATGGTTGAATGCCATAGCCATTAGCGGATTTGCCTATTTCGATACATTATGGCTCTTCCTATGCATGGGGCTCTTAAGCGGTGTCGGCGTAGGACTGAATGCACCATCAACGAAAGCAGCAATTGCCACATTAGCTGCTACAGAAGGAACAACTACGACTGCATTCTCGCTGCGTGGGATTGCGGCCAATGTAGGAATTGCTACCGCCGGGTTGTTGACCTATTACGTGCTTGGCGGTCCATCACCGCTTATCTTCTACGTGTCAGCAATTATGTATGTGCTGTTGGGCGTGATTAGCTGGCTGCTGCTGCCGAAGGGTTGCGGCGATGCGCCATGCAAGTCAGAACAGTTACGATCGTACACAAGCATCTTCCGCAATAGAGCGTTCATGGTGTTTTCGCTAGTTGCCATTCTTATGTGGGCGCTCTACACGCAACTAGTCATTAGCTTGCCGCTGCGTGCCGAAGATGTTCTCACGAATCCAGGGATGGTCAGTCTCATCTGGACGGTGAACAGTATTCTAGTTATTTCGTTACAATCGTTCATCACACGATGGATTATTGATAAATTCCATCCGATGACAGTCTTGTCGGCAGGATCTCTGTTTCTCGGTGCAGGATTAGGCTCGCTGTATTGGGCTGGCAGCTTCGTCGGCTTGCTCGTCAGCGGATTGATCTTCGTCATAGGCGAAATGCTCATTGTGCCAACCTCAGATGCGACTGTGTCACGACTGGGGAATGCGGCGATGCTCGGAGCGTTCTTCGGCATTACGAACTTCGTATATGGTGTAGGAGAAGGCGCAGGCAAATATGCTGGCGGTCAATTACTTGCAATGGGCACTTCGTCTGCAACGCCTTGGCTTACCTATGCCGTTCTCGCGGTCATACTGTGCGGCGCGCTCATCGTCTTGCGCGTATGGAAGCCTATGCAGGCAGCATTAGCACGTTCGAGCGAAGCATACGAAGGGGACGAGCCTGTTCATGAGCGTGAGCAAGCAGGTCCTCTCGAAGAAGGGCATGCCACATCCTTGCTCGATCGCGTATTCAGAAGGAAGAACCGCGCGAAGTAATTCGCTACTTACCGTAGTGGATGAATGTGTGAATGTTCGTCTTGTCCAAGACGAGCTGATTGATCGATCTACATAGCAGATGTCAAGCGCACAGGTTGACTAACACATTAGTACATGCTAATATGTTCACAATCCAATACATTAGTCAATACTAATATATGTAGAAGAAGGAGTGAGGAGCTATGCAAGCTGTTGCGATTGACGTGAAGACAAAGTTTATCCGCGGCTTCTCAGACAAGACGAGATTGCAAATATTAGAGTCGATTCGAGAAGGAGAGAAATCTGTGTCTCAAATCGTCGAGGCTGTACAAGGGAATCAATCCAATGTATCCCAGCACCTAGCGTGTCTGAAGGGCTGCGGTATCATTGTCGGCAGGCAACAAGGCAAGTACATGTACTATTCGCTTCGTAATGAGCAAATAAGAGAGTTGTTGCTTCTGTTCGATACCGTACTCGAACAAATTCATGATGAAACAGTAGCATGCGACAACCATATCGTGGGGTGAAGGCATATGAGTGAAGACAACAAGTCTAGCAACTGCTGTCAGGACGATACGTGTCAGCATACACCTAACGAGAAGCGGACTTTCCGAACGAAGATCGATCTGCTGCCAGTGACACCTGCAAGCGAAGAAGCGAGCGCATGTCAGGACGATTGCTGTGAAGCGAATGAACAGATGCGTTCTGAGCGGTCTGCTCCTCAAACGCAGACACAAGCAGTACGAACCTACGACATTGCAGGCATGGATTGCGGGGCATGCGCGGTGACGATTGAGAATCAATTCAGAGACAATCCCGCTGTCAGCAGTGTAAGCGTGAACTTCTCGACTGGCAAGATGAAGATTGCGCATGACAATGCTGTAGATGATATTATGCAGACCGTCTCACGGGCAGGATATAGCGCTACATTAGTATCAGGGAGAGCCGGAAGCACAGCAGCGCAACCGAAGCCTGCAGCCAATCATTCTCTTCTGTTGTCCGGACTGCTGTTGGCACTAGGATTCATTGGTTTCTTATCTGATTTCACACCTGTCATCATCGATTCCTTCTATGCGCTGTCTATACTCCTAGGCGGATACAAGCCTGCTCGAAGCGCGTACTATGCGATCAAGAGTCGTTCCTTGGATATGAATGTATTGATGACTGCAGCAGTCATTGGAGCAGCGCTGATCGGGGAATGGTTGGAAGGCGCAACGGTAGTATGGCTGTTCGCGCTTGGCAATACGCTGCAGACAAGATCGATCGAGCGGACACGCCGTTCGATACGGCATTTGCTAGACCTTGCTCCTCCAGAAGCATCGGTGCGACGGGGCCAGCAGCTCATACAAGTGCCTGTAGAGGAAGTCGGACTAGGCAGTGTGATCGTCGTGAAGCCGGGTGATCGCATTCCCATGGACGGCAAGGTCCTGCAAGGGGAATCAACGGTGAATCAGGCACCCATAACGGGAGAATCGATTCCCGTAGATAAGGCGGCAGGCGATGACGTGTATGCTGGAACGATTAATGAGCATGGAACATTAGACATCACAGTGACGAAGCTATCTGAGAATACAACCTTATCCAAGATCATTCACTTGGTTGAGGAAGCACAGGAGAAGAAAGCGCCGACGCAAGCATTCGTGGATCGTTTCGCCCGCATTTATACACCGATCGTCTTCGTGCTGGCATTGGCTGCGATGGTCGTACCGCCACTTGTCGGATTCGGGACTTGGGGCGAATGGTTCTATAGAGGGCTGGAACTGTTAGTAGTAGCATGCCCTTGTGCACTCGTGATATCGACTCCGGTTGCTATCGTCTCGGCTATCGGCAATGCAGCGAAGAATGGCGTTCTCATTAAGGGCGGGGCATTCCTCGAGACAGCAGGAAGCATTAGCGCGATCGCTTTCGACAAGACAGGGACATTGACAGAAGGGCGCCCGACAGTCTCCCGCGTCGTTCCGATTCATACAAGCGAAGACGAATTGCTGTCGATCGCACATACCATCGAACAGTATTCCACGCACCCGATTGCCAAGGCAGTTACAGCCTATGCTAGTAGCCGAGGGAGAAGTCCACTGGACGGGGAAGCTTACAAGAACATTGTAGGTCGAGGGGTGCAAGCCAATGTGCAAGGAACCATCTATTATGCCGGGAATCCTAAGTTGTTCCAGGAGATGAATACGCCTGTACCTGTGCAGCATGAAGACTTGGTCCGTGAGCTTCAGCGAGAAGGCAACAGCTTGGTGCTAGTCGGAACGAAGGAGCAGCTGCTAGGCATCATTGCGGTGTCAGATACGATTCGCGATGTGACTGTTGACGCTATACAGGGTTTGAAGCGAGCAGGTGTACAAGAAGTGGTTATGCTGACAGGTGATAACGAAGGGACAGCTGAGCGAATCGCAGCTGCTGCAGGAGTGGACCGGTATGTTGCCGAACTGTTGCCAGAGCACAAGGTGTCTGCTATCGAACAGTTGAAGAACGAAGGCCACACCGTCGCAATGGTCGGCGATGGCATTAACGACGCGCCAGCGTTAGCTACCGCAAATTTGGGTATCGCCATGGGCGGGGCAGGTACAGACACTGCTATGGAGACGGCAGACATTGTGCTTATGGCGGACAACTTGAAGAAGTTGCCGCACACGATTCAACTGAGCCGCCGAGCGTTGCTTATTATTAAGCAGAACATCTGGTTTTCTCTGATTATTAAATTCGTGGCGCTCGTGTTAATCTTCCCGGACATTCTGACATTATGGCTTGCGGTGCTCAGCGACACAGGTGCTGCCTTGCTCGTCATTCTGAACAGCATGAGATTATTAAGGATGCATAAAGGAGATACAATATGATTCAGGCTCAGCTGTATGGGAAGGCAGCTTCCGAATTAACCTGGAGCGAAGATGTCTTAACGTCCAATATATTCGGGTTATTGAAGTATGTAAGTACACCTGAAGTGATACTGTCGATTCTACAGGGCAGTTATAACTTAGATGGTGAATCATTGCAGTTCGAGCGTGACGTAGAACGCATCAGCTACAGGTTCTGGCCGCGCTTGAACAGAAGTGAACCGGACCTCGTTATACTTGTCCATACAAGCAACGGCGATCATATCATAGGCGTCGAAGCCAAGTATATCTCAGGCAAATCTAACGTAGAAGACTTGACGAAAGATAGTGACAGCAAGCAACGCGATCAACTAGCCAGGGAAATCGAGGATTTATATGATACTACGAACTATCCCATCATAGGCGTAGATGAAGCATCTGTGCTATCGATCCGTCTCATATACCTGACGTTAGAATCGTATATGCCAGTTGAGGAGCTGCATGCGTCGCTGGAATCGGTACAGCTTCATGCTTTATGTCCTGCTTTTGCACCTCAAGATCTGTATTGGCTATCATGGAAATCCATGTACGACAACTTGCGATGCGAATCCCCAAGTGCTACAGATACGCTCATTCTCCACGATCTTAGAAGCTACTTGGACAGGAAAAACATGCGGTCCTTCGCAGGCTATACCATCAATCCAGTCAACTACCTAACATGGCACTACGCCAAGCAAGTATCAAAGTCGTTAACCGCAGTGGCACCCATTACATGGAACTATAAGGAGCTCGAGTATGGAACTGAATGAGATGATGCGCATATCTATTGAAAATGTCAGGACTTTGACGAGCAACAGCATCCAACTGCTTCGGGATACGGACTTACTGCTTGCCAAATCGGGCTACAATCCGCTTCACGGCAATACGATCGGTAGCGAAACTAGTAAAAACATCAATCAGTCAGCCAGTTCAAGGCGGAACTTTCTTCCCGCAATACATGTCCAGATATTATGTGAACAGACAAGAAGATGCAGCACACACCGTTTTATGTGTGAACATTCAGTTGTACCATTTCAATCGAGAGGCTATGGACCCTTGTCTCATTTCTGGCATATGCAAATTAAAGGACCAAAGTCTGTATGTGCAGCATTATTGGCTCAAATACTATGCGTTCGAAGCTCGACACGACTTTGTCGCGGACGGAACGATATTTCATGATGAAGATGAAGAAGCCGTAATGGACTATTGGGGCGAGCCATTAAGCATCTTCCACAGCAATCAAGTGCTCCAGGACAAAGTAGTTAATCGATTATTGGCTATGGCGAAAGCGAATGAATGACGCTTTGTGTGTGGATTAATCTACAGCTTTTGCACAAACATACTTACGGTTATAATATATAAGGAGGGGATAGAGCTTGTCATGTAACAATCCATCCCTCATTCTTGACCCTCTCCAACTTTCTTAGCAGCGCGAAAGTGTATTGACGTCCGCAAACAGTTATTGGAAGGCGCAACACTGTTTCTCTAGACCCACTCCACTACGGCTAGTTATAATAACACGGTACAATCTAATCCGTTAGGAGATCTGTCCGTGGAGTTGCGTAAGAAGAAGTCGAATGTAGAAGTAGGAGCATGGCTCAGTATAGGCGTTTACGTCGTGTTATCTTGTATCAAGTTAGTCATTGGCTATTATACCGATTCAAGGGCTTTGTTCGCGGATGGTTTGAATAATGCTACCGATATTCTCGCTTCGATCGCTATATTGGTCGGATTCAAAATTTCGAAGCGTCCAGCTGATGAAGATCACAAGTATGGTCATTCACGAGCAGAGACTGTCGCTTCTATGATCGCAAGCTTCATTATGGTGCTTGTCGGTGTGGAAGTGTTGATTTCCTCAGCTGAACAATTCATCACAGGGGACACGCCAACGCCAGACATGATCGCTGCCTGGACGGCATTACTGTGTGCGGGGGTCATGTTCGCTGTATATATCTTCAATATGAAGCTGTCCCGATCAACAGGAAGCTTGGCGTTGAAGGCTGTTGCTGTCGACAACCGTTCCGATGCGTTGGTGAGCATTGGATCATTCGTCGGCATTATCGGAAGTGTAGTCGGCTTGATCTGGCTCGATGTGGTGACTGCTTTCATCGTTGGGCTTATCATATGCATAACGGGCTGGAACATATTCAAGGAATCCACTCATCGGTTGACAGATGGATTCGATCAGGATGAACTAGATAAGTACCATGCAGTGATCGACACCATTACTGGGGTAGAGACAGTCAAGGAAATCAAGGGTCGCATGCATGGCGATCATGTGTTCCTTGATCTCGTGATTGAGGTTGATCCGCAGCTTAGCGTGTATGAAAGCCATGAAATTACGGAAGAAATCGAGAACGAATTGAAGCGGCAATTCAACATCGAGCACGTGCATGTCCATATAGAACCGAGCTGAAGCAGCTGGATATCATAGGCTTTGTCAATCTGCTTAAGGCACGCTATAATATACCTATACAGGTATATGAATAGGAGGGATCGTCATGAACGCTCAATATGATGAAGATGTGAAGCGCAGACTTCGGCGTGTAGAAGGACAAGTGCGCGGTGTGCTCAAGATGATGGAAGAGGACAAGAACTGCAAGGACGTAGTCAGTCAACTATCAGCGGTTCGCAGTGCGGTGGACAAGGCTATAGCATATGTGGTCGCGGTAAATTTGGAGAAGTGCATTCTGGAAGAGCAAGAGTCCGGCAACGATACGGGCAAGATGGTTCAAGAAGCTGTAGAGCTATTGATTAAGAGCAGGTAGATGACCACAGTTGACATTATACCCTAAGGGGTATATAATCATACACGTAGCAAACATCATATCACTTATGAAATGGACTCCGATCCATTTTTTATTTTACTCCCTTCAATACCCATAGGGGTATTGGTATAAAACTTAGAACTAGGAGGTTCCAACAATGACGGAACAGAAGAAAACAACGATTGTCCTCTTCAGTGGGGATTATGACAAAACAATGGCTGCGTACATTATTGCGAATGGGGCGGCAGCTTACGATCATGAAGTTACGATCTTCCATACTTTCTGGGGATTGAATGCCCTGCGTAAGGATGAGCCCATCACTGTGAAGAAGAATTTCATGGAGAAGATGTTCGGCAAGATGATGCCGCGCGGTGCTGACAAGATGGGACTATCTAAGATGAACTTCGCAGGTATGGGTCCTAAGATGATCAAAGACATTATGAAGAAGCACAATGCCATACCATTGCCGCAATTAATCGAGATGGCACAGGAACAGGATGTGAAGCTTGTCGCATGCACGATGACGATGGACTTGCTCGGTCTTCATAAGGAGGAACTATTAGACGACATTGATTATGCCGGTGTGGCTGCCTATCTGGGTGATGCGCAGGAAGGTCATGTCAACTTATTCATCTAGGTTTCACGATTAAACACTTGGAGAGAGGAGAAATGAAGAACATGAGAACGATAACTGCCCAAGAAGTAAAACAATTGTTAGCAGATAAGCAGCAACTCCATCTCATTGATGTGCGAGAAGCAGATGAAGTTGCTACCGGCATCATTCCCGGCGCTCAGAACATTCCATTATCCTTATTGGAGTTCCGCATGCATGAATTAGATAAATCTCAAGAATTCATTATCGTATGCAGATCAGGTGCGAGAAGCGGTCGTGCCGCTGAATTTCTTGACTATCAAGGCTTTCATGTGAGCAATATGACAGGCGGTATGTTGGCATGGGAAGGCGAAGTCGAGTAAATTTTTTTGCATAATTTAATACCCATAGGGGTATAGAACCTATTAAGGAGGCTACAATTCGAATGCATACACTGAAGTCAGATATTGTACTGGATGCCCAAGGGCTAGCTTGCCCGATGCCGATTGTACGGACGAAGAAGCAATTGAATGCGATGCAAGCCGGTCAGATTCTAGAGGTACAGGCTACAGATAAAGGATCGACAGCGGATCTCAAAGCATGGGCCGAATCAACAGGCCATCACTATCTCGGCACGTTGGAGGAAGGCGATGTACTCAAGCATTATATACGCAAAGCGAACGATGAAGGTTCATCAGATCGGAAGCATCCTGATGTTGTGAACAATAACGTCCTGGAGAGCAAGCTGTCTGAAGACGGTGTTGCCGTTATTGATGTAAGAGAAGAGGCTGAATTTGCCTTCCAGCACATTCCAGGAGCGGTGTCCATACCACTTGGAGAGCTAGAGGGTCGCATCGATCAGCTGAATAAGGAAGCGGATATTTATGTGATATGCCGCACAGGAAGCCGCAGTGATCTGGCCGCTCAGAAGTTAAGCAAGCTTGGATTCTCTAACGTGTACAACGTTGTACCTGGTATGAGCGAGTGGAAGGGACAGACTGAAGGGCTGTAAGCCCGATTGACATTATTAACATGGAGGCGAACGACGATGACTGTCAACAAGATTACGGCCAAGCAAATGGCGCGCAAGATCATCGACAAGGAGTCCTTATTCTTACTCGATGTGCGCAATTCCTCAAATTATGACGATTGGAAGATTGAAGGACACCACTTTCACTATTTGAACGTTCCTTACTTTGACTTACTCGATGGGGTTGAAGAGATCTTACCGAAGCTTCCGCGGGATCAAGACATTGTCGTGGTCTGTGCTAAGGAAGGGTCTTCGATTATGGTTGCCGAGATGCTTGTAGAAGCAGGATTGACCCATGTATTTTCATTTGAAGGTGGCATGAAGGCATGGAGTGAGCATCTGGAGCCGGTGAAAATTGGAGATTTGTCGGACGGCGGGGAACTGATTCAATTCGTCCGGATGGGGAAGGGATGCTTGTCCTACATGGTGATATCGCAAGGTGAAGCTGCGATTATCGATCCTACACGGATGACGGACGTGTATATCGATTATGCGAACGAATCCGGTGTCACGATTAAGCATGTGTTGGATACCCACCTTCATGCGGATCACATCTCAGGAGGGAGACAGATTGCTGAGAAGACAGGCGCGGCCTACTGGCTTCCGCCCAAGGACGCTGAAGAAGTGACGTACGACTATTACCAGCTAGAAGAAGGGCAACCAATCACGGTCGGTACATCTGCCATCGATATGCATGCGCTCTACACACCCGGCCACACGATCGGATCAACTTCTTTCATCGTAGATGAGAAGTTCTTGATGACGGGAGACATCCTGTTCATCGATTCAATCGGAAGATCGGACCTTGCTGGCAAGGCAGAGGATTGGGTTGCTGACCTGAGACAGAGCTTGTATTCCCGATATAGAGCGCTGTCTGATGATCTCCTTGTGTTACCTGCTCACTTCATGATCATTGATGAATTGAATGAAGATGGCAGTGTGTCGGAACGCTTAGGCACCTTATTCCGTCACAATCACGGACTAAATATTCACGACGAACAACAATTTAGAGCACTGGTGACGGATAATTTGCCGCCGCAGCCTAATGCTTATCAAGAGATTCGACTCACGAACATGGGAAAGCAGCAGCCCGATGCGGATGAACAGCGTGAGATGGAGATCGGTCCGAATCGGTGTGCCGTTCGGTCCTAGTTCGTCACTGACAATTACCTACAATTTCGAAGGGGGAAATAACGATGCAAGCTGTACAAGTATTAGATGCGAAAGGGTTGGCTTGTCCAATGCCAATCGTCAAGACGAAGAAAGCAATGAAGGAGCTCGCTTCAGGCGAAGTATTGGAAGTCCATACAACAGATCAAGGGGCTAAGGCTGATTTATCGGCATGGGCCAAATCTGGCGGGCATGAGCTTATGAAGGTTGAGGAAGAGAACGGGGTTCTCAAATTTTGGTTGAAGAAAGCGTAATTTCATAGAGAGGGAGACGGTCCACTTGGTTTCCCTCTAACAGAGGAGGGGACTCTAGTGGACATCGATTTTATTGTTGTTATTTTTGTAATCGGATTTGTAGGATCATTCTTATCAGGAATGCTTGGAATCGGCGGATCCATCATCAAGTATCCAATGCTCCTCTATATACCGCCACTCTTCGGATTAGCTGCATTCACAGCGCATGAAGTATCCGGCATTAGTGCCGTTCAAGTGTTCTTCGCAACGATTGGCGGCGTATGGGCTTACCGGAAGGGCGGTTATCTGAATAAGAGGCTAATCATGTACATGGGTGTCAGCATTCTGATTGGCAGCTTCATAGGCGGATATGGTTCCAAGTTGTTGCCTGAAGCCGGGATCAATATGGTCTACGGCATTCTCGCACTATCCGCTGCGGGAATGATGCTGCTTCCTAAGAACCAAGTGGATGATACTCCTCTAGATCAAGTGAAATTTCATCCCTGGATCGCAGCCATATCGGCACTGATTGTTGGAGTAGGGGCAGGCATTGTCGGCGCTGCTGGTGCATTCCTGCTAGTACCTATCATGCTAGTCGTCTTGAAAATCCCTACACGAATGACGATCGCTTCTTCCCTTGCGATCACGTTCATTTCGTCCATCGGGGCAACAGTTGGGAAGATCACGACAGGGCAAGTTGAGTACTACCCTGCCCTTATTATGGTCGTAGCCAGCTTATTAGCATCGCCGCTTGGTGTAATGACTGGGAAAAAAGTCAATACGAAGGTCCTACAAGTCATATTGGCTGTTCTGATCAGCGTTACAGCGATTCAAATATGGATAAATATACTACTTTAACTTGATAGGACACCCTTGCGGTGTTCTCTTTATTTTGCATTAAATCTTAACTAATCTTGCCGCTCCCCGTTCGAATGCTGCCAGATGATTGCTAGAAGCATCTCTCAATCTTGTGAAAACTGTTCGCATATCTGCTGGTAATGAATACGTCAGGAATCTGTCGTACATCGCAATATTGTCGATTTCTCCCTGAACACCGGCTGCATAAGCGGCTTTGAGTGACTCGGGCGTCGTAACGAAGGAATCTGCATTGTTGGGCGGAATTGGCACATTATATCTTTGGAAAAGTACAAGAAGGGCAGCAATATGTCTCCGCTCTGCTTCTTTAATCTGAACAAATGTTCGAACATCGCCGAAAGCCGACAGCACTGCGTCATATCTCGATTGAGCCAAATATTCGTCCTGTAATGCGTAGGTAAGCATTGTTGGTATAGTTAGTGTTGTGGCTTGTAATGCTCCTTGTGCACCGTAATCCGAAGGGACCGGTTGTCTGCTGTGATCCGCATGATTCAATGCTGTGATCAAGTAAAGAAACCATACAGCATGATTTTGCTCATCAGCCGCTGCGCGACGAAACACTGTTTGAATATAAGGATGGGCAGCCTTCTCAGCTATATCCAAGTAAGCATCAGTTGTTACTTGCTCATCCTTGAATGAAGCATGAAGACCATCCGCATACGACTGTGGGCAAGGTTCACTCATCTGCGCGGTATACGGACTCCCGGTGAGTGCCTTATAGATTCCAGAGAATAATTGATAATGACGTACTTCATCTTGTCGGATTTCAAGAATTTGTTTGCCAGCTTCCTCGTCTGGCGCAATCTTGGCCAACTGTTCATAACAAATGATTGCACTATATTCACCGTTAATGGCAGTTGCGATGTCTTGAATAAGCTGCATATCGTTCGATCTGGCATACATGTATGGGGTAGTCGTAAACATTCAAAATCTCCCTTTCACTGAGCAAGTATCCCTATACAATATGGAAAATAATCGATCGTTGTGCATGATCTACATCATTACAGCCTATCGATCGCCTGCGACATCGTGCGGTCCGTCAATTGCGCATAGATCTGTGTCGTCTCTGTACTCGAATGGCCTAATTGCCGCTGTGTTTTGTAAATATCATTCTTCATGTAGTAGCTCGTTGCGAAGGAATGGCGCAGCTTATGGATCGTAAGGTAGGGCTTACCGAATGCAGTCGCATACTTCGTTACCATCTGCTGCATGGCGCGCTTGGACATCCGCTTGCCATACGACTGTCCTCTTGGTAAGGCTAGGAAGAGTGCTTTCTCCTTATAAGGATGGTAATGCGATTGATAGATATTCATATAGTCGCTTAACGGTTGTTTGGCTTTCTCTGCGAAATATATGCTTTGCCGAACATACTGATCCTGCACACCCTTTCGATATACAGTAACGATACGCTTGGTCAGATCGATATCCTCGACATTCAGATTGACGACTTCAGACACACGCAATCCAGAAGCCAGAATGAGCTGTACAATGGCTAGGTCACGCACTCGGTTAAGGCGATAATAGTGCATCGCTTGCTTGTTGTCGGCGATGTCGTGCATGTATCCTTGACCCACATAGTCTAAGAATCGCTCAATCTCTATGTCATCATCAAGAATTTTCCCGTGCAATCTGGATACGATAAGTGCAGGATTCAAGCTTCGATGCGTGCGCAGCTTCGCCATCACGTTACGCTTCAAGAGAGGATAATGGTCTTCATCCTCGGCAATTTGACTTAAGTAATGAAAGAGCGACTTCAAGGATGCCAGCTTGCGTTCACGTGCAGACAATCCATTGAGCAGCTGCAGCTGAAGGAATAGCTTATAAGCGTCAATCTGTTCAGGCGATAATCGTTCTAATTCCTTCAAGGTTAGCTGAGAAGGGGAGGGAGCAGCTGACAACCCTTCAGACAGCATCCAGTTCATGAATGTCTCGTAATCGCGTACATATTCAAGCAAGGTAGAAGGGGACAGGTCAGGCAGCTTATGCTCTATGAATCGTTGCATGTACCAGGGGAGAGAAGGGAGCTTCAGGTGCAATCGCTTTAGATCAGCGGATTTAATTACATTCATGATGCATGTTCCTTTCTTAATATTTAATGTAATTAAATATTAACGCAAACAAATGTTCTTGTAAACAAATAAATTGGGGGAAAGTCAGCAAATCACGGGGGAGGTTTTTTCTTCTTTTATTCGGTAGCCCCTTCGCTCAGCATAGCTGATCCGTGTGACCGTACTTGGTTGATCATTATTGTACGCTACCACACAAAACACGTATTTTGTGCATAAGTTGATCAGACTGATTATCGTAACAAAAAACGCTTGGAACTCGAAGACCGCAAAAAAACAATTAAACTCAATGATTCAGATTCTTGATAGCGGATTAAATTGCAAATGCCTCACTTGGTCGGAATGTAAGGAGAAGATAGAGAACGATGGCACCTGTTAGAGGAGAGAGGAGACTGTGTGAGTATGCGCTAACTGTTGAGTGATTCAAAAATGCTAGATCAGGTATCTTTTAAATTCGAGTGAATGGAATTGCTGCCATAGTGCAGGCAAACATTCGAAATTGATATCAGATTGGGCTAATAACTGCGATCATACATGCTTTTTACGTCAAGAGGCTATATATTGTGATTTCAGGATTACAAAGATGCAGATTCGCAGGAACTTCGTGATTTTTGATTCATTAGCAATTTATGCCTGCATAATCGCAGGAATTTTACCATTTGACTGTGATTGACTTTTGACTCTGAGCAATTAGTTTACATAATATATATTATCGGACGTTATTTAATTTTCAATTCACACCAATCCACAACAAATCAAAGCTTGAGCAGCTGCCCAAGCTTTGTATGTACCAATCATTCAGTTCGATGGTGTTTTCTCTAGTTTCTCGACTCGCACATTTAATTGATCAAAGTCTACTTGCAGGAATTTCATGCTGCGCTCTAGACGATTGAAATTACTATTTGTCTCATTTTTAAATGACTGTAACTCTCTCTTGATGGAATGTATCTCATTCTTCATGGAATGTATCTCTCTCGTGTTGGCTTGCATATCATCTCGTGCAGCTTTCGATTCAGCACTCAAGTACTCAACATTTTTTAATATCGCATGCAACAATTCCCGTTCTGTCATTTCACTCATGCAATCAACTCCTTGTCTATGATTATAAGCGTTCACAGTTGTGTAAGTCACGTATAATTTTTGAAGCTTGTTCGTGTACAGACGTCGTTCAATCCTACTACGGATTCATCCCTCAGCACTCACATGAAGTCGAAGAAATAGCGAATCATATGGAAGAATACCGGTGAAGTGTACGTGAGGCTGTCCACACGGCTCAAGTAGCTCTCCTCTACTCGATCCGACTTGTGATCATCTCCAAGCAGCAGGTCGCGCTTCAACACGGAGATTGTCAGGCTGCCGAATAAGCCGCTAAGGCTGATTAACACGCCTGAGAAGATACCGAAGACGAAGTTCAGCGGTGTTAAGTAAGAACAGATGAGCACGGATACTGCGGTTGTAGTTACGAGCGCTCCCAATACACCCTCCCAGGTTAAGTTCGGATTGGCAGTCGGAATGATCTTATGCTTGCCGACATATATCGAGGTCACGTAATGGATCACATCATTGAGTTGTGTCAGTACGACGAGATACAGTACAAGCCCTGCCCCATATTCCGGTGACGCGATCTGATAATACCCAAGATGACTTAGACCGAATACCATGAGCATAAGCCCCCACTGCGTCGAGCTGACCGAACGCAAGAAGCCGACTGTCCCCTTGTTCAATATCCGCGGCAACGGCAAGAACAAAAACACATATATCGGTATGAATACGATAAACATGCCGTACCAACCGATATAAATCCAGTAAAATTGCAAGGGGATCGCCAAGTATGCCCAGAGGAAAATTCTGCGATCTGCCTTTCTCGTCTTAATCATCGAGAAGTATTCCTTCAGGGAGAAGAATGACAGGATCATCAAAGAAACCAATGAGACGATCGGGTTGAACAATGTGGCCAAGCTGAATACGACGTACATCCCCCACCATGTCTTCATCCGCATGCCGAGAGCGGTGAAGTCATGATTGTGTTGGAATTTTCCCAAAATATAATAAACGAAAGTTGCCACACTCAATCCGATAAAAATAATCAATAATAGCCAATTTGTACTGTCCATATAGAGAAGCTCCTTATAATAAAATGTTAATTCCCTAGAAATGTATGCCTCAATCAGTCATAATGTAAGATAAGTGATTATAAAGGATGTTGTCAAATGAGCGCGAAGCCATGTGTGTATATATTGTTGACCAATACCGGTACGCTGTTTACGAAATCGATTCAATCTTATACGAAAGCGCCTTACAATCACGCCTCTATATCATTTAACCGCGAATTGACGGAAATGTATAGCTTCGGACGGAAGAATCCGAACAATCCGTTGAACGGCGGATTCGTGAAAGAGGATATATGGACAGGCACATACAGCAAATATCCAGACACAACTTGTGTCATCTATGAGCTTCAGGTTACGCCTCGCCAGATCGAACGTATGAAGCGTGTGCTGCAATTCTTCATTAAGAACGAGAAGAAATATATGTACAATCTGTTAGGCATTCTTGGCATCACCCTCCATGAACCGATTGAATTCAGCAATTCCTACTTTTGCTCACAGTTTGTCGCTGAAGTGCTGAACAGAAGCGGCATTCCATTATGGGATAAGCTTCCTGCCCTAATCACTCCGGATGATTTCCGCCAGCACGAGCAGCTTCGACTTCTATACGAAGGTAGATTATTCGACTATGAGGCTATCCCTTAAGCTGAATATGAATAGGGACAGCCCCTGTCTATATCCTATCTTCATTCAGATGCGAAGCCACCGTGATCGGTCTATTAGCTTCGCATGACGTGCGCATAGGTCTCCCGAAGACCTTGTAGCAAACTGTATTGAGGCTGCCATTGGAGAAGCTTAGCGGCTTTTTGGCGATCTAGCAAGCTGTCTCTAATCTCGCCTTGTCGCGCCGGTTTATACGCTCGCTTCAAGCTTGTTCCGTGAATGTTCTCTAGCTGTTCGATCAGATGATGAACCGAGGTTTTGACTGATGAACCTAATTGGATAATGTGTCCATCCCCTCGATCTCTCGCTGCTACTAGAGCGGATACGACGTCCTTCACATAGATGAAATCTCGCGTCTGTTCCCCATCTCCATACAGCACGAGTGGCTGTCCTTGTTGGATGCGATACAGGAATGAAGGTATCACTCCCCCTTCTCCCCTGCTGGATTGACCTGGTCCATATACATTGGCGAATCGAAAGATGGTGTAGGGTAAGCTGTATATCTGACCATAGGATTGAATATAGCGTTCTGCAGTAAGCTTAGAAATGCCGTAGAATGAAATTGGATTTGTTGCATCGCGCTCTTGCAGGATCTCTTGTTCTGACATTCCGTACACCGCACAGGAAGAGGCGAATACCAACTTGTTCACACCTGCAAGCCGGCAGCCTTCCAGCACATGAATCGTCCCGATGATGTTGACAAGTCCATCTAATCCGGGATCTTCCATCGACCGTTGAACATTGACCTGAGCAGCAAGATGAAATACGAGATCTGGTCGCAGCATCTCAATTCGTTGAACAGTTTGTGGCTCGCCGATATCCATAACATGCAGGTGTACATTAGGATGAATACTTGCTGTAGAACAATGGGATAAATTATCGATAATGTGCACTTCTGCGCCTTGCTTCACAAGCGCCGAAACAAGATGAGAGCCGACAAATCCCCTACCTCCCGTTACAAGCGCCTTCAATTCCTGTCCCTCCCTTCTGGTACTTTCCTTCAGGTATATCGAAAATGAAGCAAGTACAAATTATCCAAGCTGTAGGCTGGCAACCAAGCATACCGTGCCTTGCACTCATACGATGGAAGAGTCGGATGACGGAACTTGGCTAATCAGCGTTTCCATGACTTGTAATGCTTCTTCAATATTCGTACCGTATTGTTCCAGCCGAGCTTGTGCTTAGCCGTCGCAAGCCCTCCTGCTTTCAGCTTATTGGCCAACGAGGGTGAAGCCTTCAACCTGCCTATCATCTGGGCAAATGCATTCGGGCTTCGATAAGCGGACACAAGAAGTCCATTCTTGTTATGCTTGATGACTTCTTGAATCCCCCCTCGCTTCGAAGCGATAACGGGAATGCCCGAGGCCATCGCTTCCGAATTGACTGTACAGAAGCCTTCCTGGTACTGTGTTGGACATACGAATACATCTCCCAATTGGTACATGTCCTGCACACGGGAAGGAGGAATGTACCTTGTGAATCGAATCGGTACGCCTAGACGTCGGGACAGCAATCGCACCTTACGCATATAAGCAGTCTCTTGCTTATGGCCAGGCCAAGAAGCGCCAACAGCGATCAATCGCGTTTTGCCCTCTCTTTTCTTCACCTTGGCAACAGCTTTAAGTAGGATGTGCAGCCCTTTCTTCGGAACGATCCGTCCTACGAACAGCACATTGTAAGTGCCATTGACCTTCCATTTTTTGCGTAGTTTTCGTTGGAAGGCTGCGGATCTGGTGTGGAATTTCTCGGTATCTACGCCGAGAATAGCCGATTTGAACTTGTGTGCGTGGCGTGGGTATCGGCGTTTCATCGTTTGAGAGAGAAAGGATACGACCGTTGTGACACCATCCACTTGCCGGAGGATGGCGTTGGCACGCTTGCGGGAGAGCCTCGACATGAAGGTCAGCGAATGCAAGGAAAGGACTATCGTACTGTTGGGGAAGGCCTTGCGTACGTGTGGAATGAATGTAGGTCGATTCTCAACTTGAATGAGGTCAAACCGCTCACCTTTCACTTTGCTTAATGCAGCTCGAATGTATGAACTTCGCTTGTTCGCATAAGGCACTCGGACGATGCGATAGCGTCCGCCTGCAAGCTTGCTTGTTACGGGCAGCTTCGGATGCGTGCAGCAAATTAACGTAATGTCGTCTGTTCGTGCCATCCTGCGGAAGATGTTATGCGTGCAGGATTCGACAGAGCCTCCTTCCACTGGGGGAATTGGCAATTGCTCAGGAACAATGACAAGCACCTTCAAGTGTGACAACTCCTTTGTGTAAACCTTGGAACCAGTAATAGTCTATTCAGACAGTTGTCATGCTTCGACGTACAGCGGCCCATATTTGCCATACTAAACAAAGGGAAAGGAGAATGCTGGTGACACCATGTATAGGCGTATTGATTAATGACCGAACCTTTAAGAAAATCAGAACGAAGCGGTCAAGTGAGGAAAATCTGCAGTTCTATGTGAAAGCAGCCCGCAAGCATGGAATGACAGTCTTCTTCACAACGTTAAGCCGATTGGATCTGAAGAACAATACAGCAAGCGGTTATATGTATCAGAACAATTCGTACAAATTAGTGTCGAGAACTATCCCTCGCGTTATCCATAATCGAACGATGTCCAGGTCATCACGTTTGCGCAAAAATCTAGCCAAGCTTGCACGTAATCATCATGTGTTCAATCGCAAAACAAGGTATTCGAAATATACCATTCACCGTATATTGTGGAAAAATAGCAAATTGAGACCGCACCTCCCGCCTACTCGAACCTTATCGAAAACCTCCCTGTCTAGCATGATGCAACGCCACTCGGTTCTTTACGTGAAGCCTGCTAGCGGCAGCATTGGTCAAGGAATAGTCAAGCTAGCTCGCCGCAATAAAGCTTGGGTCATGCAGACATCAGCGGGAAAACAACGCGTGCAAGCTGATGCAACATACGCCAAATTGCAGAAACTATCGAGAGGGAAAACCTATATCGTACAACAAGGAATCGATCTTGCCCGATACAAGGGCAGACCGTTCGATCTAAGAGTAACCGTTCAGAAGAACAGGAGCGCCAAGTGGCAAGTTACCGGTATATTTGGCAAGCTTGCAGGCAGAGGCAAGCATGTGACGAATGTTGCTCGGGGGGGTACAGCGATGCGCTATCCGGTCTTGCTTCGAAGCTGCGGGTGGAATGCAAGCAAGGTAAATCGGTCTGTGAATCGCGTATCCTTGCATATCGCTGCACATCTGGATCGCAAGCTGGAGCACTTGGCTGATCTCGGTCTGGACGTTGGGTTGACTCGTGGAGGAAAGCCCTATTTCATCGAAATGAACGGAAAGGATCTGCGGTACGGTTTCAAAAAAGCGCGCATGTATCGCACATGGTTCAAGTCATATGAAAATCCAATCGGCTATGGGAAGTATCTATACAGAAAGGGAAAATAGTTGGCCTTGTATAAATCGCCACGCCAGAAAGCAGGCAGATCCAATACTATAGATCTGCCTGCTTTCTGGCGTTCCTTATGCTCATTCCTTACGTCCTATTCGCAAGTTGATCCCGATCCGCTGATTGCGGCTCTTGTTCCAGCCAGCCATTCTTAATCATGAGCTTGGCTCCATCCTCAGCGAATGCAAGCACCTCTGAGGTCAGTCTCGTGAACATCATTCCCAGATCATGTCTAGTGATCGTTCCCAGACTTCGACCATAATGACTGATCCCGGCAGATATTAAGGCTGACACATGGAACAGCATCAGCTTATCGGAGAAGGGAGCTGTCGTAGAGTCAGTCGGTACATTATCCCACGTACTGGCTGACGGAAGATGCTCATTGCCTAGTATGGAACCGAATATCTCGACATGCTTATCCGCTATATCCCTCCCCCTGATGAAGAAGTCGCGCACTTCCTTAGACTGGGCTACCTGACTGAATCCGATTAGTAACGTTCTGCCCAATTGATTCTGAATTAAGTTGAAGTATACATTCGATATTTCAATCGCATTGATTGGTCGGCGATCCCCGAACAATCCTGCTAGATAATGCTGGCGTTGCACATATTCAACCTTCTGTGGCAAGGGAATATAGGGCGCTCTTATAAAAACACCTTTGTTCAGCATCGTTTCTGTTGTTTTGTTAAGCAGTTTGGATGATTCATTCAAGCATTCTGTGAAATATTCGCACACGTCCAGCCGGCTGGCAGTGCTTAAGGCGAACGTGTACCCTTCCAATCCAATCTTCCCAATATTTTGTATGTAGAACAAATAGAAGTCGTCCGTGAACAGACGCGGTGCTTCCGTATTTCGATCCGCTTGTTCGGAGAATCCATCCGGGACGGGAAGCTGTTCCTCTGTAAATAGATCTTGCAATTTTTGTATATGCGCTTTGGCTAAAGTTAGTGCGAAGGTAAGGATAGACTGGATTTGTTCGTCTTCTACTTGTGACAGAAAGTGACCGATTGTACATATGGACATCGAATCGTTCATATATATCGTCCACAGATGCCCGATTTCTGCCGATGTCAATTTCACGCTGTGCTCCGTTTTAAGCTTCGTCGTCTCCATGCTGCTATTCCCTCCAAAGGTGTTAATTGACAACCTCTGGTTATAAGATGCCCCAGGTAAACGCGGGATATTCGTGCAACGGCATAGAGAACAGAACACATATCTAATATCCCATGAAGACGTCCTTCTTAATATTCGCTTTGGCAATCTGCTTCTGCTGCAAGTATGTCGTGATATCCCCTGTCATGGCACTCGATCCGGCAACCAAATATTTCCCATTGTTCGCATGCGCGGAGGTGAAGACATCTATCTCTCGCTGCAAGTCCGCCCTTACATCCACGTATGTGACAAGAATTGATGCTTGATTGGCTAGCTCGTCAAGCTCATCTTGGAACACATACGATTGATTGCTGTCTATATACAGAAGATGCACGGGATGCGCAACCTTGGTCCCATCTTCAGCAAGCTGCTTGACGATGGACCGGAACGGTGTGATGCCAATGCCGCCTGCGATGAGCAATGTAGGACTGTGATCGGTGAGGTAGAACGGGCCTACTGGTCCTCGCAGCGTCACACTCATCCCTGGCTTCAGTTCCAGCAGCGCTTGCTTGTATGCGCTTGGATTATCGCGAATTATCGTCGTCATTCGAACGATTCCCTCAGAAGGGATTGAAGACACACTAAATGGCTTGGTCGCTTGCTTGACACGCTTGTGCGTAATCGTGAACAGTCCGTACTGACCTGGTTTCCAGGTTAACTCACTCGGCTTCTCGAATACGAAGCTGTATACATCCTCAGATTGTTGCATACTCTCGCGAAATACTAATGATCTCTTCTTGAAAAAAGGTATCAGATTATCTTGTAAAAATCCCATTTGCCTAGCTCCCTTCGCTTCGGTTCTCCCTGCCATAGTGCTCAATTCATCGATTAGGACAAGTACTTCCCTGTAATCGACTGCTCTGCATCGATAATCTGCGCAGGAGTACCTTCGAACACGACCTGACCGCCCTTGCTTCCACCGTCCGGTCCCATATCGATGATCCAGTCTGCCTGGCTAATGACAGCAAGGTTGTGCTCGATGACGATCACGGTATTGCCGGTATCTACTAGTCGGTTCATGATCCCCATAAGCTGTCCGATATCGGACATGTGCAAGCCTGTTGTCGGCTCGTCCATAACGTAGACGCTGCCCTTCTTGTGCAGCTCGCTGGCCAGCTTAATTCGCTGACATTCTCCGCCCGACAGTGTGCTAAGCGGCTGCCCAAGCGTAATGTAGCTCAAGCCGACATCATGCAGCGATTGAAGCTTGCGTACGATCTCCTTCTGTTGGAAGAAGGCGAGGGCCTGCTCTACAGTCATCTCCAGCACTTCTGCAATGGACTTGTCGTTCAGCATGTAGGCGAGCACCTCTTCCTTGAACCGTCTGCCCCCGCACACGTCGCACGGCAGCTTCACACTGTCGAGGAACGCCAGGTCTGTATAGACGACGCCAAGCCCTTGGCAGTTGTCGCAAGCCCCCTTCGAGTTGAAGCTGAACAAGCTTGGGCTCACCTTGTTCGCAGACGCGAACGCCTTGCGCACATCGTCCATAATGCCAGTGTAGGTTGCGGGATTCGAGCGTGTAGACACGCCTACAGCGGCTTGATCGATGACGATCGCGTCTGGATGTTGACGGAGGAATACTTCGTTGATTAATGTGCTCTTGCCCGATCCGGCTACTCCTGTTATAACAGTGAGCACCTCGGTAGGAATATCGACACTCACGTTCTGCAAGTTGTGCAAGCTTGCATGCTTGATCGACAGCTTGCCTGACGGTTTCCTGCATGCTTCCTTGAGCTGCAGCGGCCGCTTCATATGGTTGCCTGTCAGCGTATCGGCTTCTAATAATCCAGCGAAGCTTCCTTCATAGACGATGTTGCCGCCGCGGCTTCCGGCATGAGGTCCGACATCTACGATATGGTCCGCTACCTTGATAACATCGGGATCATGCTCGACTACGATGACGGTATTCCCCTTATTCCGCAGCTTCTGAAGCAGCTCGTTCAAGCGATGTACATCACGGGGATGCAAGCCGACGCTAGGCTCGTCGAAGATGTAAGTGACATCGACCAGACTGCCGCTCAGATGCTTCACCATCTTGACACGCTGCGATTCGCCGCCGGATAATGTGTCTGTCTCACGGTCCAGTGTCAAGTAGTCCAGTCCGATATCGACCAGATGCTGCAGCCGATCTGACAACGCCTTAACGATCGGCGCAGCAATTTCGTCATCGACTTCACGGATGACACGAATAAGCTGTCCGACCTCCATCGCAGACATGTCCGCTATATTCCACCCTCGGATTTTGCAAGCTAGCGCAGCTTGGCTGAGTCTCGCACCGTGGCAGCTCGTACAAGGTCCTTCCGTAAGGAACGGCGCAACTGCTTTCTGCGTGCGCTCAGACTTCGTCTTCACGTCTTGCTTGATGTATTTGTTCGTAAATTTCTCAATGACGCCTTCCACTGTAATGTTCGTCGCCTTGCCGGCGAAGTCCATCTTCACCTTCCTCGCCTTCGCATACAGCAGATACTCCAGTTGCTCATCTGAATAATCACATAGCTTCATATCGGGGTCGAAGTCGCCTGATTGTACGACCATATTCCATTCCCAGCCGCCGACTTTATAGTCGGTCAGCAATATCGCCCCGTCCTGCAACGACTTGGACATGTCCAGCGCCCTGCTCATATCGACACCTAGCTTGCGGCCGATGCCGTTGCATGCTGGGCACATCCCCTGCGGGTCATTGAAGGAGAACCTATGCGCTTGTCCGACGTAAGGTTGACCTACACGCGAGAAGAGCAGTCGCAGAATCGGTGAAATGTCGGTAATCGTCCCCATCGTGGAATGCGATCCGCCGCCCAGTCGCTTCTGATCGACGATGACAGCCATGCTCAGATTCTCAATCGCGTCCGTATCCGGCTGTGGGACGCGTGGCAGGAAATTGCGCACGAACATGCTAAAGTTCTCATTCAGTAATCGTGTGGACTCAGCGGCGATCGTATCGAAGACGATCGATGACTTGCCCGAGCCGGATACACCTGTGAAGATCGTAATCTTCTTCTTCGGAATTCGTAGGGTAACATTATTGAGATTGTTCTCCCTCGCGCCCGAGATCACAATATAATCTTGACTCTGACTCAATCTTCTTCCTCCTCTAGCAATTGGGATAAGCGCAGCATATTCGCATGCCAATACTTGCTATATTCAGACACCCAGTCTTGTACTTCTCTTAGTGGTGAGGCATTGAGCTTATATCGTGTCTCTCTGCCGACCTTCCGGTCATGGACTAGCCCTGCTTCCTTCAGGACGGTCAGATGCTTCGATACAGCTGTGCGTCCCATAGGAAACTGTACTGTCAATTCATGCAGTGGCTTATCCTCTGCTTCTGCCAACAGATGGATCAGCTGCCGCCTCGTTGGATCTGCAATCGCATCGAACACATCCCGCGTTGGACTGTTCACACTCACAACAACCCCTCCTAATATGACACCATATGGTGACTGGTTTAATTATAGGACACCTTGTGATGTCCTGTCAAAGTAATTTTGTATTCCTCCCTATCGGTGTATGTTCAAATTATCCTGCAACTTCTTGTGTTAACTTCCATACCCAATCCACAGGCACTGCCAGACCAACCTTACGATTCTGATCGTCCTGTTGCATCGTGCTCGTTGCGAATATGATGCCGATCACCTCACCGTCGTGAGTCAGGACGGGGCTTCCGCTGTTCCCTCGATAGATCGGCGCATCCAGCACCATCCATGATACTTGTCCATCCGGAATGAGCCCTAACGTCTCCCCTTCGTTCGCCACATTCGTGAAGAACAGCGGATTACCGATCACATAGACGGGCTTACCTGCTTCTCCATCATAATGACGGGCGAGTGTCAGGGCAGGTATTCCTTTTGCTTCAATATCAATGAGTGCCAAATCCACATCTTCTGCAATCGCGACAATCGTCGCCCTGTAGGATTCCCCATTGGACAGATGAACAGTAGGACGTGATGCGTCATCGATCACATGTCTGTTCGTCACGACGAGCCCTTCTTCCGAAATAATAAATCCGGTCCCCTTCGCCTCATTCGTCCGTATAACCACTATGGATTCCTTATACTGTTGAATTGACTCCATCTGCGATAAACTTGCAGAAGTGGCTAAGAACTCGATAGCAGCAAATGAGTAAATTCTTGGCAACAAGGCAAGACCTTGTGCACACAGCGCGAATACCATAATGCCGACAAGAATGGTGCGAAATCTTGGCGATTGCCAGATTGGCGGCTCGGATTCCTCCTCTTCCTCAGCTGCTTGGAACAATAGCTCCAGCTCTTCCTCTGTAAATTCTCTGCCATTCTCCTCATCTATATAATCATCGCCCAAGACAGAATCGGTCCTATCGTCTTCCGCGCGCTTCTGATCAGACATGCCAGACTCCTTCCTCTTCGCATCTATTGTATCTAGCATCTACTATACCTGTTCTTGACAGGTTTCTCAAAAAGAGCACGCGATACACCTACGAGTAGGCTGCTGCATACGATATGGCAGATCATAACATCTGGAGAGGAGAATGTACGTGTACTACCCGTATTCACACTATCCTTATGTGTATCCAAGGCCGTTCTTCTGGTATCCTTATCCCGCCTATCCTTATTGGAATCCGTATTGGCCTGTCGGCTACCGAAGCAATGAAGAGCATGATATGCATGGGAATGATTCACATGGAGGCAAGGATTACGGTCCCTATCCGTTCGTCATCAATATTGAGGAAGCGACGAACAACAATCAGACGTTCCGCACAGCACTTTGGACAGGAGAGCACCTGCAAGTAACCTTAATGAGCATCAACCCTGGTGAAGATATCGGATTGGAGAATCACCCTGACCTCGACCAGTTTCTCCGCATCGAGTCTGGTCAAGGCTTCGTACAGATGGGCAAGGAGAAGAATAAGCTCGATTTCCAACGGCATGTGGCAGATGACGACGCGATCCTCATTCCGGCGAACACCTGGCACAACGTAACGAACACGGGCAAGATGCCATTGAAGCTGTACTCCATCTATGCGCCGCCGCAGCATCCATTCGGCACTGTTCATGTGACCAAGGCTGATGCTGTCGCTGCCGAGGCAGCGGAAGCGCGATAATACAAACCGACAGGCGTACGAATTGTGCGCCTGTGGCTTTATTGAAATTTACCGAAATCTTTGATCTTGGCCTGCACATCACAGCGAATGTCCATCTCAGCATACGCCTTGCGCCAGTCCAGCTCCTTCCACTCCTTGTAGCTCATATGGTTGCGGATGCTCTTGCCGATACCTATGCTGTCTACTTGGTGCTCTTGCATCAGCGCAAACATGTGCTTCGCTTCCTTCTCAAGATGCTCGGATATTCGATCCTCCAATATTTTCTGATCATGCGGTTTGCTAGGCTTTAACTTCCCGATATACTCCAATACGGATCCACTGGCCTTCACGGACACTTGTACGGCATATGGTGGCTTCGCATTAAGCACACGGACATATCGCTTGCTATTCAAAGAGCTGAAGAGAACGAATTCCGGACTCCTTTCGTCTTTATCCAGCTCAATACTCGTCTCCCCTTGCTTGAATGCGTCTCGCAGCAAAGAGAAAATCAACGCTTTTTTCGGTGATATTTTCGCCACATAGCGATCATCCTGAAATAAGCCGATTCCGTCAATAGCCACATGCTTCTCATGGGCCTTAATGACCGGTGCAACCGGATCAATGCCGTCATCGAGGTAATCGCGGACGAAGTGATATAAGTTAATATCAGGGACCGTCTGGAGCTTGGCTTCCTTCTCTAATAACTGACCGATATAGATACCTGTAATCGGGTGCTCCGGATAGTCCTTCGCCATCAGGTCATGAGCGGAACCATTCACTACCGTAATCTTCGTTCGCTGACCAATGGCCGGATCACGGATTAATGTATCGATATGATCCCAAATACCCGACTTGGCAAGTTCCAACCCGTACAAGGTATTTCGCAGTTGACCGCTTACCAACGTCCGATTCGTCATCTGAGACAGCTTAGTTCTCGCCTCCTTGCTCGTTCTTCCTATCGCGGTCAGTACCTCCCTATTATTGGCTGCATCCGGATCTGCCTTCGGAATTGTAATCGAGATCTTCAACAGCTCGCCTTCTCCTGTCGTTTCCTCATCACGCAATAAGTCATAACTGGTAGTATGTGTGAACCCCAGCTCCTCCAGAATACGTTGGTCACTTGTACTGCAACCAGTAAGCAACACAATGCCAAGTACGCACACTATACAATTACGCATGAACATCCCCCTTTCGCAAGCGTCGTATGAGCAGCAAACCAATTAGCAAAGTTGGCGCTATGAACACGAACAGTAATTCTGCATAGGCGAGCCACCGCAACAATACTTCGACCTGTCTAATCAAGCCCGGTATGTAGGAAGCGACGAAGCTAACGAACACGACGATAACACTAATCCATTTCCGATTCATTCGCGGCAAGAGATGGTTGATGATTTCCTGTGCCATCCAGAAGTACATGACCGAGGTAATCAGGATCGATAGCAAGAAGAAAGTGAATAAGAAGTTCTCCATCCTCTCAATGAACGGAAGCTCAATGTAGGCAAGTAAGTCGAGCAACGGATAGATCGTCTCAAGCAGCTGTCCGTAGCTGAAAAAACCGAAAGACACGATCAGAATGCTCAAATATGTGAATGTAGTGATCAAGTTCCCGTAATGGACAGCCTTGAACATAGTGCGTACATTTTCCACATAGGGCACGAGGAACAGGCATATGTGAAAACCGAGAAAGGCGGTGAAGATTTCCACGCTGCCATGTGCGAATGCTGTCTCCCCCCGGAACAAGAACGGTGTGAAGCGGCTCCACTCGAATTCACTCAGATAGAACAAGAGCAAGAAGAGCATCCAGACCGTAAGGAAGTAAAAAATCGTAGCCGCCTTCGATATGTTATAGATGCCTTTGAACAGCAACAGCAAGGCCAACACATCGAACACAAACTTGAACACCATCGAATTCGTAGTAGGAAATGCGATCATCTGAAAGATCAAAATATATTCCTTGCCCACCATACAGCCTGTGAAGGCAAGCAACCCCGCGAACGCGAGATAAATAGGAATTAACAACGGCTTCCATACGACGTCCTCGGCGATAGCGAAGATCGATTGTCTCTTCCCCAAGCGGAAGACGGCAGATATGAGGAAGATACTACCTATCGCTACACTAGAGAGAATGATAATCGACAGCCAGCCGTTCCGTCCGAAATTCTCAGCCGTAATACGAGGCAGTACGAAGATCATCACACCGACTTGAACCATATGGGTAAGAATGGCAATGTGAAGCGGGTGAAGCTTTTCTCGGACTTGGACCATAAGCGTTCTCCTTATTTCTTCATACGATTTCGCACCGGGTTCGGCGAGCGCAAGCTCGTTGCCCGTTTATGCGACATCCAGTACGGTGCGCGGATGAATACATCCTTCCAGTCCGCTACGTTCATCGGTGCCAATGGGCTTAAATATGACACACCTAAATTGCTCAAGCCACACAGATGGATGACGATATAAGCTACCCCGAACATCAAGCCTAGGTTCCCCCACATCCCTGCCAGAATAATCAGTCCGAAGCGAATAAGCCTGATTGATGCGCTCATGACGTAGCTCGGAATGACGAAGGAAGCGATCGCCGACGAAGCGACAGCAATGATGAGAATATTGCTCGTCAATCCAGCCTGAACCGCTGCCTGTCCGATGACAATACCGCCGACAATACCGATTGTCTGACCGATCTTCGTCGGCAGTCTGGCACCGGCTTCACGCAGCAGCTCAATCGTAACCTCCATCAATAAAGCTTCATAAATTGGTGGAAACGGCACCCGATATCGGGATTCGGCCAAATTCGTCAACAGCGCAGCCGGAATCATCTCATAATGGTACGTCGTCACAGATACATAGAAGGCGGTGAAGGACACCGTGATCAGGAATGCCAGGAATCGTAAGAACCGCAACGCCGTACCGAGTAACCAGCGCTGATAATAATCGTCGGGTGAAGAGAAGAATTCGAAAAAACTCGTAGGCGCACTTAACGCGGAAGGGCTTCCGTCCATGATCGCTACGACTCTTCCTGATATGAGCTTCGTCACGACCGTATCAGGCCGTTCCGTCGTCATAAACTGCGGGAAGATAGAATTCGGATGCTCATCAATGTACTGGATTAACATATTCGTATCTGTCAGACCGTCTATTTCGATCGCTTCGATTCGCTCACGAAGCTTCTGAATATGGTCTTGGTTCACGATATCTTGAATATATAGAATGTACACTCTAGTCTTCGTAATTTCACCGACTTCACAGGGTAGCACCTTCAAGTGCGAACTCTTGACTCGGCTGCGAATGAGTGACAGGTTCGCTTGAATACTCTCGACTAATGCATCATGCGGACCTGTAATGACCGTTTCTGTCTCCGACTGCTGTACCGAGCGCATGACGGGCTTGAACGTATCAGCCAAATATGCACCATCATCCCAGAACAGCGCCGTCTTGCCGCCCAAGATTCCCTTGATAAGCTCCTTAGCGTCCTCTACAGGCTTGAATATGGAGCGTTGAAGATAGTCGGATATGTCGGACTCAGACAAATTCCTTAATGGCTGGAGAATCTCACGGCCGACATCCTCACTGCTAACCATATGATCGATATACAGAATATCTGCATGCAGGGTAGGGAACGAACGATGGGTCAAGTCCCCGCACTGCTCGAACTCACGCATCGCGTGCTCCAATGACGGTTTCGGTTGTTTGCCAGAACGTGTCCCTGTATCCTGCTGTCGCTCGCGATGTTGCCACAGCTTCTTCATGATGCGGAATAGTACCATCTGTGATCATCCTGTTCATCCTGTACTATGGCATAGATTGTGTAATTCGGATCGGACTCATACATGGACGACACAATTTATTTCGAGACATTGTGAGGAAAGCTACCTCCTCTTCGTTCTTGTCCGCTATAATAGGGGAAATGCATTCGTTCGGGAGGGTATCTATACATGGCACAGCTATCAACCATCGAATTTCTGAAGCAATTAACGCTATTTCAAGACTTGAACAGCCAGGAGCTGGCTCGGGTCGAGGAGATTATGATCGCGCGCTTTGTACCGAGGAAGACGACAATCTTCACAGAGGGCAGCGAGAAGGAAGCGGTGTACTTCATCCGCGAAGGGATTGTCAAGACGTATAAGACCGATGCGGACGGACATGAACAGATCGTCTCCATCTTGAAGAACAACGACATGTTCCCGCATACTGGTCTGTTCAACCAAAGGCCATATCCGGCGACTGCGGAAGCGATTGTCGATACTCGGCTGCTTGCAATCCCAGTGCACATGTTCGAACCGCTCATGCTGAGCACGCCTTCCATCGCGCTCAAGATGATGCGCGTCATGGGAGACATTATCCGCGAGCTGCAGGAGAAGCTGCAGATGCTGACGGGTCAGGATGCCAAGCATCGTGTGCTCTCCTTCCTGCTGAAGCTTGCAGAACAGCACGGCAAGCAAGAGGGCGGACGGATCACGATCGAACTGCCTATGACCCATCAAGAATTCGCTAGTACAGTCGGCACGACGAGAGAAACAATCAATCGTCTATTGAATCAGCTAGTGAAGGCAGACATTCTGCAGGTCGATCGGAGCCGGATCGTAATCGTGGACCCGCAAGCGCTGCGGGAACGGATGGATCAGAAGTAGCATCTGGGCAACAGCTCGACATATTCATGTTTCCAGCAAGATCTGACCGGTCATCGACAAATCATAGCCTGGAATAGTGTTCAGCTCAGTCCGGAACGCAGGAGATTTCAATATACGCATGACCGACTGTATCCACTGGCGATTTTCCGGCTTTTTCATCAGAACAAGGTCATATCGTTCTTGAATTAAAGGGATGAAATCTATATTGCCCACGATGGAAGCGGCTTTCTCAATGCCGATTCCTACATCCGCTTCGCCAGATGCCACCTTCGAGGCTACACCAATATGGTTCGATTCTTCTATCTCATATCCTTGGACTTGTGTTGCTTGCATACCGTGCAGACGAAGCTGTTCATCCAAGAGTACACGTGCGCCCGAACCTTTCTCACGGTTCACAAACCGCAAGCCGGGTTGATTCAGATCTGTCCATTGATGGACCTTGCGAGGATTGCCTTGCTGTACATACAGCCCTGCTCGGCGCAACAGCAGGTTCACAACCAAATAAGAGGAACCGACAAGAATTTTACGAATGTAAGGAAGATTATATTCACCGGACTTTCCATCCAACAGATGCGTACTTACTATATCTGATTCACCCCGATACATGGCAATCAAGCTGTCTAAACTGCCGACATATGCACGAAGCGGCCTTACTTCAGGAACATGCTTCTCCATATGCTTAGCCAGTATATCCAAGCTAATGTCCTGGCCGGTAATAACCAGTGGACGAATACCTCTTGCGACTGGCGTTATAGCAGCCGTTACAGCCATATCTACGCTTGGCTTCTCCCCAGACATGATGCCTTTCGCCCGCTGCTTATAGGCTTCTAGATCAGCGGCATCAATGCGCATTTGCTTCCCTACACGATAAGACTGCAGCTCACCTTTTTTAATTAAATCATATACGGTTAGCTTAGATATCTTCAACAACTTGGCAATTTCTTCAGTTGTATAAGAGATGTCACTGGACATATGTCATTCTCCTTATTAATAAATAGCGTGGATGATGAGTCAATATTGTACGGGTAACTTCTACAGATTCGATCACTAGATAGTGCATGATGAAGCGAACTCTGACCGTTTCTAATATATTGTAGCACAAATAAATAGATTAAGATGGAAAGTCCTATTTACTCCTAAGACTACACTATATATAATGATATTTAGATATAAATAGATATAACCAAATACAATTAAGGAGTTGGAGGAATTGAGGATAAGCTGGAAACATGGAATTATGATTATGATGATCTGCGCATGCATGGCAGTAGTTGTCGGATGTAGTCAGGAGGCATTAGACAATGCAGGAACTGCTGACTCATCCTCCCCTGCGGGACAACTGACGATCTCAGCAGCGGCGAGTCTGACCGATGCCCTTACAGAAATTCAGCAAAGTTATGAGGAGCAAAACGAAAATATCACCATATACTTGAATTTCGGTGGTTCAGGCACCCTGCAGCGACAAATTGAGCAAGGAGCTCCAGCCGACTTGTTCCTGTCCGCATCACCCCGCAATATGCAGGCACTTGTCGACCAGCAGCTCATTGATACGGAGCGTGAAAGGACATTATTGACGAATGAATTAGTCGTAATCGTTCCGCAAGATGATGAGTCTGCATGGGAGAACATCGATGCACTCATGCGTGAGGAAATTAGACATGTGGCGATCGGTATTCCAGAAAGTGTGCCTGCCGGCCATTACGCCAAAGAAGCACTTGTTCATGCCGACCTGTGGGATGACTTGAGTGCCAAGATGGTACAAGCCCAAGACGTCCGACAAGTATTGCAATACGTGGAGACCGGGAATGCAGATGCCGGGTTTGTGTACAGAACGGACGCACGAACCTCGCAGCAAGTTAAGGTCGCATTCACTGTCGATGCGAATACCTATACGCCGGTTGAATATCCCGTTGGTATTTTGAAGTCTGCGGCGAATCGTCAAGAAGCGGAAGACTTCTATAGCTATTTGCAAACCGAGCAAGCCCTGGACGTATTCGAAAAGTATGGGTTTGCGATACCGAAATGATGAGCGCAACGATGCATTGGATTGAATTATGGCCGCCGATCCGTCTGTCGCTGCAGGTTGCGCTGTTATCGAGCGCGCTTGTGCTCGTGCTCGGAGGAATGGCAGCATGGTGGATGTCGCACACAAGACCGTTCAGAGGGAAATCACTCATCGAGACCGTCTTCATGCTGCCGCTAGTCCTCCCTCCTTCCGTCGTTGGCTTCCTGCTGCTCGTCATGCTTGGACGCAATAGCTGGATCGGACAATTGATCGACGCTTTGTTCGCCGCACCGATCGTGTTCTCCTGGTGGGCGGCTGTAGTGGCGTCGATCGTCGTAGCCTATCCACTCGTCTATCAGACGATGAAGACAGGATTCGGCTCCGTCGATCGCACATTAGAGGACGCAGGCCGTTCGATAGGCGCAAGTGAATGGCAGGTATTCCGCTACATTACCTTTCCATTGACCTTCCCTTCGCTGCTTACTGCCTATATACTAGGCTTCGCGCGCAGTCTGGGTGAATTCGGGGCAACGCTTATGATCGCCGGGAATATTCCGGGCAAGACGCAGACGATCCCAACCGCGATCTATGTGGCAGTCGATTCCGGCAACCTGCACATGGCATGGGCGTGGACAGGCGCCATCATCGTCATCTCCTTCCTCATGCTGCTGTTCACCGGACGCCGAAGGACATGAGTCACTGTTCTCTCTTCCCTGATGGCGGACGAAAGCATAGGGACCTAATTGACTTCCACTTCACAGCGGTTCGCGTGCTCCTTCATTGCGGTGGAAGGACATGAACCGCTGGTCACTCTTCCTGGACGGCGGTCCATCACTTCATCGTAGTCCATCGCTTCATATAGAGTACAGCTACCTGCACTTTATACATTTAGTTATCCAGAATTTATGTGATTTAAGCAAACTACCTGCATTTCGTACAGGTAAAAAAGCTATTTTCAACACTTCAGCGGAAATATGTCTAATCTAGCTGCACAAAGTGCACGTAGTTCATCCTTATTCCGTGTCTATGAGGAAACTAGCTGCACAAAGTGCAGGTAGTTCATTCCTATTCCGTATCTATGCGGAAACTGGCTGCACAAAAAGTGGAGGTAGTTCATCCTTACTCGGTGTCTATGCGGAAGCTACCTGCACGAAATGCAGGTAGTCGCTCGAACAAGCTGATTGCGCACTTGTCATATACGGATGCACGAATGCCTCCCGCACTCCCTTTGTACTCATACCTACAATCGCGGGAACAGCACATCGTTCTCCTTATTTCCGTGCCAATCGCGGGAACAGCACATTATTCTCCTTATGCACATGCTCGAATATATCCGCTTCCATCTCCTCAAACATCTGGTACGTCAGCGCGTAGGTGCGGCAAGCGTCAGCTGGCAGGGTATAATCCGCCGTCAACTCCCGGATTTCTCTCAGCAATCCCCCTACCGCACTGTGATCAGCCTCAAGCTCATCGATCGTCGCTGCCGCTTTCGCTATATCTTCACCCGAACCGGTCTGCTCCGCCTTGCGAATGAGCGGGAACACCATTACTTCTTCTGTAATGAGATGCTGCTCCAGCTCCATCTTCAACCGATGGAACAGCGTGTGCAGCTTAGCAAGCTCTGGGTGAGCTTGACGATGCACACGAAGAAGCTTCGTCACGAATTCACTCAGCAGCGGCAGCTCATTGAGCAGGTAAGCATGATGGGTATCCACGATATGATCGATCAGTTCACTGGAAGCAGCTGGACGCCAGTCTGCGTACTGTCCAGCGCTTGCGCTTGCTTCCTCACGTATCTGGTTGAGCTGCAGCAGAAAATCCCACTGATCTATACGGTGATCGTGCAAGACTGCCGACAATGGACGATTGCCGCCGCAACAGTAGTCGATCTTGTATGCCTTCATTAACTTGCTGGCACGAGGCAAGCTTGCGACAATTCCGCCGATCGTCTCGGTGCCAGTGAATGCAACAGATTTCATCGCGATAACCTCCTTGTACGGTTCTATCCTTACTCTGAACTTGTATCAAGTGTATCGCGGTTCTGAGCTCCGCATTGTGATCTTGATCACAGCTGACTACCTACCCGCAATTTCCTCTAAGGCAGCTTCCAATGTAGCATATCGGAATTGATAACCGGCCTGAAGCAAGCGCTCCGGCAGCACCCAGCGGCTCTTCAGGACAAGTTCTGTTTCCGTACGGATTAGAACGGCCCCACACTCAAGCAGCCATCTAGGCGCAGGCATGCCGAAGCGCCTTCCTAGCGACTGGCGCAGCATGCGCATCTGCTCATGATTGGGCACCGGATTCGGGGCAGAGCAGTTAATCGCTCCTTCCAGCTCTGGATGCGCCATTGCGAATTGAATAATGCGATATACGTCCTCAATGTGAATCCAGCTGAACATCTGTGTGCCCTTGCCCTGCACACCGCCAAGCCCGAGCTTCACGAGCCGTTGATACGGTTCGTTAACGCCACCATCACGCCCCAATACGATCGCGATCCGCAACGCAATCTGCCGCGTATGCGGTAACGTGAAGGCGAACAGCTGCTGCTCCCAGGCTTGGGCCACTTCGACCGAGAAGCCAGAACCGATCTCACCGGATTGCTCAGTCATCGGTCGGTCTTCCGCATGCCTGTAGATTGTAGCCGTGCTGGAATTGATCCACAGCTTCGGCGGCTGCACGCAAGCAGACACCGCTTCCCCCAAGCGTCTCGTCGTATCCGTTCGGGATGACATGATCGCTTCCTTGTTCCGCTTATGATAGCGGCAATTCACCGACTTGCCTGCTAGATTGATGAGCAGTTCTGCCCCTTCCAACGCCTCTACAATTGCAGCATGATCTGTCCAATCCACATGTGGAGATTGACGTGAGATCATCACGACCTCATATCCGTCCTGTCGAAAGCGCTTCTGCAAATGAGTCCCGATGAATCCCGTTCCGCCAGCAATGACAACCTTGAGCGCCATCATGCATCCCTCCTATTTCGTCCTGTTATACGTGCTTCGGTAACTTCGGCAAGCTTGTCCTCATTGTATAGCAATCCGTCCAGTTACACTAGCCGCATCCATGACGAAATAGAGAAAGCCTTCCGAGGATGTGGTCTCCCCGTGAAGGCTGTTGACCCTGCCTTTATTCCCCTTGCTTCTCAATCTTGACCCGATTCTTCTCGGCAACCTTCTGCAAGTACGCTGCTGTCTGCTCGAATGACTTTAACTTATCGCTTGTAATCGTGTAAGGCTCCGGCACCCCGCGAATATGAACCTCCACCAACTTGACAGTGCTAGTGCGGAACAGCTTCTTGACGGCGGTCTGACCGAATCTGAGACGGTCGATCTTGCTATACTTCACATCTTGCGTCTTCGCGCCGCTGTCCATGGTCAACCGCATGGTATCCACATCCAAATTCACATCCACAATCGCCGGCATGCTTCTCCTCCTCATGAAGTTTCCTTTCACCCTTTACCTTTATGCCATTTATGCCCGAATTAGACCCTGCACACAGTACGTAGAGTATGTATTACGCCTGTCTAGTTCTGAATAGCGAGAGGAGAAGGAGCAATAGCGGAAGAACAAGGAAAGCGAACAGCCCGTAGCTGAACCACACCTTCGGAATGAACACCAAATAGGCTGTGACGTTCGCATAGACTTCCTTGGCAAAAACAACGACGAGCAGTCCAATAGGCAATGTAATCGGCTTCCACGACTTCATGCCAAGCATCTGTGACATGCCGTAGGCAGTCGAATAGAAGGAAACAGTGGTCTTGATGAATACAGCAAGGAACCAGACAAGTGTCAACAGCACTTCAATCCGTTCGAAAAAATCGGCGATACTGATCTTCTTAGCCAGCACATACGACGGGAACAAGTTTCGCGCTGTATAATCGTTCCCCAGTACCAAGATACATAATGCGGTCAGCCCTATCAATAGTACACTGCCGATCACTGTACCCGTCAGTATCGATTGCGGAATACGTTTCGGCTGCTGGATGAAGGCAAGCAGCATAAGCAGGCACATATGCTCCTGTAATGTGGAAATTTGTATACCCGCGCTTACGAGCGGCAATATGTCACTTTCCAGCATCGGCTCTATCCGGTCCAGCTTAATTTCCGGCAGGAGTAAGAGCATCGTAATCGCAAGGAATACGACAATGAACGGGAAGAACAGCTCCGCAGCGCGTGCGAAGGTTTCTACCCCTAGCCGTACAGCCACTATGACGACCAGGGTGAAGCTCACATAGATGACATCGGTCGGTGTTTCCGGCAGAATCGTAGCACTGACGAAGCTGCCGATATAACGGATGAAGTATACGGTCAGGGAGAAGAAGAGGAAGATGTAGGACAGGGAAATCACCTTGCCAAGCCACTTGCCCACGATCGAATCAATCATCTGAATCAACGATTGCCGCGGATTGCGCTTCAGCAAGCCAATGTAGATCATAATATACAGCAGGTTGAACGCAATACCGACAATGGCAGCAATCCATGCATCTTGCCCGACTACCTGTGCAAGCGGTGAAGGAATGACCAAGATTGAGGTGGCGAAGGTGAATATCGTTGTCAAAATCGTAAACTGTCGAATACTAATCATGGCTTCCCCCTCCTGCACTGCATACGGTATTATTCCATCAGTGACAGCAGTGCATCGCTGATAGGCTTGAAGCAAGTCGTAATGATCGATGTCGGTGTAGGAAATCGGATTCCCCATGCCTGCAGCAATCCTGTCGTGATGCCGAGCAGCAATAGCAGAATGAACACGGTCAGCTCCTTCCGTCTGCGGGCTCGCCATAGCCCAGGAGCTTCCAGAATTGCTATACAAATTCCCGTCGTAAGAATAAGCAGTGAACCCCACATTTCATTCTCCTCCTAATCGGGAATAGACAGCGGATTCGTAATCGAACCGATACCTCTCACACTCACCTTGACCTCTACTGCTGTTTTCATAGCAGGGAAGTGTTCTTGATGCCAGTCTGCCTTCACACGCCTCCAATATTCTGGCGAGCTGCGATGCAGCGCCATACCGAAGCCGAATATATCCGAACGGAATTGCTGTTGGGCTTTCTCCAGCAAGCTTGCGATCTCTCGTTCCAGCATGTCTTCTGCTTCGCTCTCGATACGGCGAATATCGGCTTCTTGCGTCACATCGATCTCACATTGGATTTCGCCAATATTGACGTCCAGCTCCATCTTAACTTTCCCTTCTGGACGTCCATGTCGGACGTCAGCGGTGAGCTTACTCTTATTAGTAAGCACCTCCAATGCTAGGTTCCCTTCCTTACACGGGATATTGTTGACGGTGCTCTTCACATTACCTGTTATGAAATTGAAAACTTTGCTCTCTGCCTCGTTCATCCAAGCTGTTAACTTCCCATCCTTGAATACCGCCATATCCTCCAGCTGCAAGAGGGCGTGCAGATCCAACCGTTGAACGTTCTCCTGCGTGGCGCCAATTTTCGGATTTCCTACAATGTTAATCCCGGGAAGCACCGAGCTCTTGCCCTTGGAGGAAATGTCCTGAATCAGCTGATCAAGCGTGACCTTCTGCGTAGAAGCCCATGCCGCACTAGAGCTAAGCAACGAAGCGTACATTTTATTGACCGGAATTCTCTCTAATAATGTAATCACCTTCAATATCTTCTCAGCAGTCATATCTCGACTCACTAGCAAGTAGAAGTCCGTTCGCAACTCATGATCACGAGACAGCAAATCGACGAATGTGTGGAGACCCTCTCGTGCTGCTTCCTCGCCGACAACGATGATCCGAATATGCGATAAGTATATTTTACGCGGCGAAATGGTCGTAATTCTGCGCATCGCTTCGAAAATAGTCGCTCCGCTCAATGTATATGTTATGACAGGCGCGGTGTTCGCACTTGCATTCTGCTGTGGAGCGACTGCACCGGGATTAACCACCTGAACGGAAATCTTGTAACCCTCGTCATTCTTATCTATCCCGACACCAAGAGCAATAGCAATCTCATTCAGCTCCCTCCGATTCCAGCAGCCGGTAAGCAAGAGCGCGGCAATAATGAGACAGAGGAAGCAGCGCGTTAGCCGATTCATGTGGAATCACCTTGCCCCTTCACATGCTCAGACAATGTTTGCTTGTCCTCTCGCACATGATTCCGGTTAGGGATAGATTGCGGGCGCTTGAGCATGAGCCAGCGCGGCAGTCGGAGGAACACGTCTTGCTGATCCTGTCCTTGGTACGGGGCGAGCGCACTCATGAACGGAATGCCGAATGAGCGCAAGTTGCACAGATGCAACGTGATGAGGATAATCCCGAGTGTTATGCCATATAACCCGAACGAAGCTGCAAGTCCCATCAAGGCGAAGCGCAATATCCGTGTGGAGATACCCATATTGAAGGAAGGAGCAACGAAATTCGCAATCGCTGTAGCCGACACGACGATGACCATTCCTGCTGTTACCAGCCCTGCCTCCACCGCAGCCTGTCCGATGACCAGCGTTCCTACAATCGAGATCGATGTGCCGATCGCTCGTCCCATTCTAACCCCGGCTTCTCTCAACACCTCGAACATCGTCTCCATAATGAGTGCTTCGATAAATGCTGGCACAGGTACCCCTTCCCGCTGTGCGGCTAAGCTGATGAGCAACGGAGTTGGAATCAATTCATGATGGAACGTTGTCACTGCGATATAGACAGAAGGACCGAGCATCGCTATGGTAAAAGCCAGGAAGCGAAGCAAGCGAATGAGCGTGGATATGTCCCACCGTTGGTAGTAATCCTCACTCGCTTGAAAAAACTGCACGAACAAAGCAGGCACAATAAGTACGAACGGAGTCCCGTCAATGAGAATGACCATCCGCCCTTCAAGTAGCGCAGCGGCAGCCGCATCAGGACGATCCGTGTTCTGAATCGTCGGGAACGGTGTGAACGTCCGGCCTTCGATCAGCTCCTCGATATACCCGCTCTCCAGGATGCCATCAATCTGAATATGATCGAGACGGCGGCTAACCTCGTCCAGCAGCTGATTATCCGCAATGCCATTCATATGCATCAGAATCACGTTCGTCTTCGTAACATCGCCAATTACCCACGCCCGTGACCATAAATTCGCATCCTTAATCTTGCGGCGAATGAGCGCCGTATTCGTACAGATCGATTCCGTGAATGAATCGCGCGGACCGCGCAGCACAGTTTGTGTGGCAGGCTCCGTCACTTCACGCTCCTTGCCGCCCCTCGTATCTGCCAGAACACCTTGTGAACAACCGTCGAACATAATGAAGGCTTGCCCGGACAGCAGCGCGATAATCGCATCCTTGATGCTCGTAACCGTGCTCGTATGGCTTGCAGTCAATGCGTTGTATTGGGCTTCATGCAGCAACGCATCGATCCCCTGATCGATTGACAGCTCCTGCTTATCCAGCAATGGTTCAATAATATGAGTAGTCAAGATTTGCTTATCAATCAGTCCATCCACATACAGCACAGCTCCTAATACGTGAGCTTCGCTAATGTGGAATCGCCGAATCTTCAAGTCCGCACTATTCCCCATCAGCTGTTGAATCGCAGTTATGGACGGCTCTAGCTCCCGAGACAAGCTAGCTTCACCTTGTCCGTCCTGAACGGAAGCAGCATTAGAGCGGGTATCTGTATGATTACTGGAGGGGGATTGATGCTGTTGTTTCCGTGATCGCCTCATCTTCTGCCTCCATATTGCTTCCATAAGTTTGTTCTTTCCTTACTTTGTGCTTGTCTTTCCAATTTTACTCACACTGACAGCACTTATCGTGCGGTCCATACCTAAAAAAAGAAGCCGTGAGATGGGTTCATCCCAAGACTTCTCTCCCATGAATCTGATCTATACATTACTGCGTGCAGCAATTGCTGCACGTCCTGAATGCGTCACACTCCCTGTACGCGTTGCCCATTGCACGGATGACCTACTTCCAGAGCGTCAGACCGAATAGATGCAAATTCGGTAAGGTAGGAAGCACCAATTCCCGCACACGCTTCGGCTCATCGAACGTCAGCTTCTTCGCAAACAGCTGGACACGGTCAGAAGTTCGTCCTTTCACTGCATGCTCCAAGTTCGTATGCCAGGCTATAACATGACCGCTATGCGCCGAGCGGTTCCACCAATCTGGAAAGTCGATTAACAGCTCAGTCGAAGTACCATCTTCATAGACGAGCTTGCCGGTTTCCGTATGGTCGCCTTGCTCCCCGCTGCCGAGCAGCATGATGCCCCACACTTCGTCTGTTGGCAGCGCAATCACCTGACCTTCGCACGAGATATTATCCGGTTCGCCGTTTGGCAAGTCTGGAAAGACGAAGGACATGTCCGCTACTCGAAGCGAGTGCTCCGGTACGTTCTGTCGCGCATAATAATAACCGAACGCATCGAAATCCGCATCGTGATAATCGTTGTTGCGTACAGCCCCGATTGCTCGATTGTTGCAGTAGCCGGCGAGATCGACCGGAATCGTAGACGTAACATGCCTTGAACTTCCTGCGACTGCTGCTTGTGCCTCGCCTACAATCTGTTCCTTAATGGCTGTATCTGGATCAGACGCACCGCCGTCTAAGGTAATGATGAGCTGCTCCAACAATGCAGCTTCCGCCTCTACAATCTGGCGAATGCGCTGCTGCAAGTGCGGGGTCAAGTCCGGCGCGTTCGCAAGCTGTGATGCGAAATTCATCTTCGCCAGCAAGGCGCGAACCGTTGTCCACTTGCCGGACAATTGCCTGCACTGTTCGGCGTAATGGCGGAACGGCTCAAGTGAATAGGTATCTGCTATATAATCCAATGACTTGGCGAAGTTATGCCGTGCGTAGATCAAGCTGCTGAGCTGATGATACAAGCGGCTTCCTCCGAAGTCTGCACAGCCCTTCGTCTCTTCCGCGAAATCTATGCCGGGAAGTGCTTCCACTAGCGCTCCGAATGCAGGAACGAGCTCATCAAGCTGACGCTGAAGCAGAGGCCGGAATACTGCGGCAAGCTGTTCTCTTCCGTCGATCCGAGTAGGACCGGGGCGCAGCGTCAATGCTGCCTCGAAGCCTAGCTCCAATTCCTCGCGCGGCAATAGCAGGTCCGTCTTCTCGAAGTACGGATCGATACAGTGCAAGTGTGCATTCGCTTCAACACCGACAGCGATAACCATATGTGTGAAGTAGTGCTCCTTCTGATACTTATCATCCCATGGCAGATGGTAGGCATCCACGATCATAACGACGGGAAATCCTGCCTCAACCTCATTCTGTACGATCTGCCAGCCAAGCGCAGGCGCCGCCGTACGATGAATTTTGCCCCGATAGCCATGGAATGTTTCTAGCATCTGCAACGGTTGATAGAGCAATGCCATTCGTGAAGCGATCGTCTTGCGGTCCGGCGCCTCATCTAGAAATTCAAACAACATCGCATCCGCGTAAATCATAGCATAGTCTTGCTCATACCAATTACTAAGTGTAGCGACCACATCATCGAAGCAATCTCCGCCGCTCTTAATCGGCTGAAGCGCCATCGCTTTCATTCTTGTCCCTCCCAAATGATCGGATGCAGGCTTGAATGTCCGAAATTCCTTCCCACATCTCCCCATCCTGATCGAAAATAACCGTAATCGGCGCACGATCGCTCTTGTCTGCGACGATAGACAGCAGCCGATCGAAGTCCTCCTTGTCTATCGTGCCGTCTGCCCGATACAGCGGCTTCGCATGAATGCTGTGGGCTAGCGGCGCGCCATAGGCAACCCCTGTGTCCCGTTCCTCCGGGAGCAAATTGCCGAAATCGACAATCGTAGCTACAGAAGGAGGCAGACTGTTCATCAGCCTTCTCCAGCTATCGATCGTTGCTGTTAATTCGCGGAAGTTCTCCGTGACAACCTTGACACCTTGCGCTTCACCATATTCGCGCAACAGTGCAAGCGCCTCGCTGCTCCGCTGTCTCGCATCCGCATCGTCTGCTGCCTGTTCACCGGCAATGACCCGCACAGCAGCGGCACCAGCCTTCGCAGCAATGTCCAGCCAACGACGCAGGAAGGCGATGTCTGATTGTCGGCGCTGCTCATCGGGTGACGAGATGTCGCCATAATCTACGAGCAACGTATGGAACTGCACAGAAGCATCGCTGAACGCTTGCTTCAGCTTCGCCGCATATGCATCGTCTGTCGATGGGAAGTGGAAGTGACACAGCTCCAAGTAATGAAATCCTCTCTCCTTCACAACGTGCGGCAGATCGAGCAAGTCTATCTCCTGCGGCTGCGGCTGTTCGGCAGTTGCCTGTGTACGGTTCTGCTCATCCCATATGGTCCAGCGCAGCGGTCCAAGCAAGCGGTGCAAGCTCCATGAGCTTAAGGCTAATCGATTGTCTAACATTGAAGCACTCCCATTCGTCTAGAAAGTTTCCGCGTCTGCGAACAAGCGCGTACAGCGGTTGCACATCATCAGATTGTCGTTCTTCAAGTAGTTGCGGAACGTTGTCGCCCGTTCTCCTTCCCAGATATCATCATACTTGTCCTGATAGATGTTGCCAAGCTTATAATCAGGCAAATCTACACACGGATACACATCACCCGTCCGGCGAATGATGAGCTCATGCCAAGGGGCTACACACTTGGACCGGCCGAATACATTGTTAATGTCGGTATAATAATCATGAATGTCCACATATTCACCGTAATCGACACCTTCTGCTGCCCAGATGTCTTGCAAATCTTTTTTCAAATATTCGGTATCGATATCGATAGACTCTTCTACGAAGCCTTGCCACGCAGGAGACACATCAACACCCAGATCGTCCTTCATCTGCTTCACATACGCATGCCCTCTCTCCAGCGTAGTGTATAGAAGCGGTGAGAAGTTGACCGCGATATCACGCTTCTTCATCCACGGATTGTTCGTATCGTGCAAAATAACCGTATAATCCTTGAATCGTTCACGCAGCGATGGGATCAGATCCTTGGCTGCCTTGTAATTCGAAGGAGACAACACCATATTGATGCTGACATAAGGGAACATCTTCTTCCGTCTCTTCTTCTCCGCCAACAATGCTTCTATATTATCACATATCGTATCGAAGCTGCCTTCCCCGCGGATTTCATCATGGAATTCCCGAGGTCCGTCAATCGAAATATTACAGACGACAACGTTCTCAATCAGGAAGTCAATCCGCTTCTTAATCAATGAACCGTTCGTTAACAAGTAGACATTCATCTTCCTGCTCCGCAGATGCGAGACAAGCTCTTCGAAATGCTGATACAGCATAATCTCGCCGCCTGTCAAGATAACGCCAACATTGCGATTGACCGCTGCCACCTGATCGATGAATGATTTCAGCACCTCGATATCAAGCTGTTCCCGAATGACACGCTGCGGTTCCTTGAGCGCCCACCCAGTATCGCCCCATATGTGACAGAAGTGACAACGATAGTTGCAAATTTCCGAAGGAAAGATCGTCATTTGCTTCAGCTGTGGTGCTAGATCCTGCACATAATTGACCAGTGATTCGTCCCGTAAAGCTCCGGCATTCGTCCACATTATTCATCCCTGCTTTCTCGAAGTATTTTATGCGCCTTCTTCCATCTTAGATTGCGTCAAATAGCGAATGATATTGTTGATCGAGGAGAAGTGCTGGAAGTCCAACTCCTCATCGTCCCAAGAAACACCGAACTCCATCTCCATATGCAGCACTAACTTAATGAACGTCATTGAATTAATACCTAGCACCGACAGATCGTCATCCATGCCGATCGTATCCAGCATATCCGGATCATCTACGTTGTCTCGCAATATCGCCAGCACCTTTTCCTTCCATTCTGTTGACATATCGATTCCTCCTTAAGTTGTTTGTAAGTATGCGCGCATGACTTGATCCGCTAGCTCCCTAAATCGCTGTTCTTGCTCAGCTGCATGTTGCAGACGTTCTGCCAGCTTGCGCAGCACATCGGCGTTGTAGTCAGGCATGTACCAATAGCGGACAACACCTTTGCGGACGGTGTCCCAGCTTGTGCGCAGCTGTTCTGCTGCCTGCACGAGCTCATGCTCGTCTCCGAGCAAGAGCTTCAGCCGGTACAAGTCTGCCTGCTTGCTGTTCATGACTTGATTCAGGAAATCTGCCCAATCCTCCACGCTAGCCTGCATTCGCGCTTCATCGGAGACAGCTGCTGTGAATGTCGAGACGAATTGCTCAAGTGTCGCCTCACTGTCCTCTCGTTGCGGCTGATGAGCTATGAGCATCTCTGCGAACAAGCGTGCACAGTCCGTTCGGAGCTGGTCCTTCGTCGCTGCTTCTCTGCTGGCATCATTCTCACCCGTCAGTCGAATCTCATAATGTGTCGCTTCATGCTCACCTTGACGGATATATCGTGCTGAGAACGAATGACACGCTCGCTCCATATCCGCATAGGAGACCAGTTGATGGCGGTAAGACAAGTTCTCGCGGCGCTCATGCTCGATGACGTGAAATTGTCTAGATTGATCGTCATATCCGTAGATCAACAGCGTATGGTCCATATGCTCCTTGCCGTAAGCGTCCCTGCGGATCGACAGCTCGTAAGCGTCCACCCAGACGATTACCGGATAACCATTGGTAATTTCGGCTCGTAGCCGTTCTACCATGTGCGCATCATTGTGCTGCGCAGTGACGGACAGGCCGAGCTGCGCGAACAATTCCTGATCGGATCGATACGGTGCGTAGATTACTTCATAGCGGCTGTCATCCTTCGAGATGAGGAACGAGTCATTCAGCAAAATAGGCAATATAGACGCGCCATAGTGACGTACGATCGGAAAGAGCGAGTTGTAGAAGCAATTTTTGAAAAACACTTCATTGAACGGCTCCATATTCGCGATGACAACAGATGTATGTCCGCTGTTCTCTGATTCCTTCGCCATCTCATCGTGTATAGCATCTTGAACAACGTAGCTGTCAGCTTCGGTGCGAGCTTCACCATGCGTCTCCTGCGCGGATGCTGAGGACGGATAGCCCTCCGGCAACGATGGCGAATCTGCTCCTGCCATACGCGCAGCAAGCTTCTGAATACAGCGGTCTGCCTCGATATGGTCCGCACTGATCGTAATCCCTTGACGGGCTAGATCAACCTCAAGCTTGATCGCTTGGATCGAATTGCCCCCAATCTCGAAGAAATCATCGTAGATATCCAGCGTGTCTAAGCCGAGAAGCTCTCCCCATATTTGTCCGATCAGCTGCTCCTCCGCAGCATATTCACCGCTCGTCCTTCCTGTCAGTTTCACCGTATTCGCTGCTTGCTCTCCTGTATGCGGACCAGCCTTATCGTCGACCCAGCAGCGCACCCGGCGGAATGGATACGTCGGCAAGCTGACCTTGCGGCATGGCGTGTCCGTATACAGCTGTCCCCAGTCTACCTCTGCACCGCGAACATAGTGCTCTGCCAGCTGCGCGGATAAGCGCAGCTGCTCCGCTGTCGACACTGTCGCTTGAAGCTGATCCAACAACGTATCGGAGCTGAGGCTCATCGTGCGTTGTTCTGATGGCGTGATGTTGCCCTCACCTTGCATTTCCTTGGCACGAGCCGTCACCCGATGCACGCCTGCATACAAGCCTTCGATGGATTGGCTATTGTCTGCCGCATACGCTGCCAGCTTGTCTGCCAGCTCCTGCTTGTCCTGTCCCATGATGACAAGCCGATAGGCATAGTGGCCTCTGCCCGTGCCAGCGGTGAAGCAGATGTTTGTGAGCGGCTCCTCCGCTGTGCGCAGCCGCTCGGCATACGCAGCTGACCATTCCTGTAGTGCATCTGCGCTTTTGGCGGATACAGGCAGCATATAACACGATCGTTCTTGGCTCGCGCTCGAAGGCACTGCCTCCTCAGCATGTATGGCATAAGGCGGCGCTTCTTCGAGGATGACGTGGCTATTCGTTCCGCTGAATCCGAATGAGCTGACACCGCAGCGCCGCGGCGTATCCGCTTCCTCCCAGTCTGTCAGTCGATCCTGCACGTATACCGGTGAGTCGGTGAATGGAATGCTGCTGTTCGGACGTGTGAAGTGCAGCGTAGGCGGCAGCTGCTTGTATCGCAAGGCAGCAATTGCCTTGAGCACGCCAGCAATCCCGGACATGCCGTCCAGATGACCGATGTTCGTCTTCACGGAACCGATCGCGCAGAATTGCTTGCGATCGGTATAGCGGCGGAACGCGCGCTGGATGCCGTCAATCTCAATCGGATCGCCAAGCCGCGTGCCGGTGCCGTGCGCTTCGAACATCGTAATGCTGTCCGGCTCGACACCAGCATCGGCCCAAGCGAGGCGCAGCACTTCTTCCTGTGCGGAGGCGTTAGGTGCCGTAATGCCGACTGATGCGCCGTCTTGATTGAGCGCACTGCCTTTGATTACAGCGTAGATGTGATCCCGGTCCGCTGTTGCCTGATCCAACGGCTTCAGCAGCAGAGCGGCTGTACCCTCTCCCCATACTGTGCCGTCCGAGTGCTCGTCGAAGGCGCTCGTCTGCGCGCGTGATGACTCAATGCCAATTTCGAATACGCCAGCAACCGGCATGAGGCACAGCTTCACACCGCCCGTAAGCGCCATATCACAATCCCCGTTCTGTATCGCCTTGCATGCTGTATGAACAGCTACAAGCGAGGAGGAGCATGCGGTGTCAATCAATAGAGACGGGCCGCGCAGATTGAGCAAGTAGGCGATCCGACTCGCTAGTATTGAAGGGGTATTGCCGACTCCGGCCATACGAATGTGCGCCGGATACGTCTTCGTAATATATTGGGCGTAAGCCGGCCAATCGGCATGACCGATATATACACCTGTTCGACTTCCTTGCAATCTGCTGCCGCCATAACCCGCATCCTCTATGGCAGACCAGCAGCTTTCGAGGAACATTCGCTGATTCGGATCCATTAATGCTGCCTCCATCGGCGACAGCTGGAAGAAATCATAATCAAACTTGTCCACTTCATCCAAGTACCCGCCGATACTATATCGAATGTCCTCAGCTGCTAATGTCGTATGGGTGCGAATAATCGCCTCGCTGTCCCGCTGGCGGTGCTTCGGGAATTCGCCGATCGACTCCTGCTTGCGGCTCAGATTGTGCCACCATTGCTCCAGCGAATTAGCGCCCGGCATTCGCAGTGAAAGTCCAATAATGGCAATGTCCTTCGACTTGCTGGAAGATGCGCCTTGCGGCAATGCTTCGAGCAGCTCTAGGCCAAGCTCTTCATCCCACTCTCCTGCGGCGACCTTATCGAAGATCAAGCGAGCCAATTGTGTCATACTCTCACCTCCAGTTCGCGATAACGGGCGACAGCCTGATCTACGGTCAACTCCTGCTCAGACAGCTGCTGCAGCAAGCCTCTTAGCTGCTGCCTGCGCGCGAGCTGCAACGGCATGCGCTCTGAATCCTGCCTCGCTGTTCCTGTGTCAGCTTGACGCTGCTCCTCACGCACATATGACGCAAGCTTCGCAATAGTAGGATACGAGAATAGATCAGCTACCTTCAATACACCCGGATACTTCTCCTCAAGCTTGGCGTGTACATTCGTAATGAGTATCGAATCACCGCCAATTTCGAAGAAATTCGCATGAACGTCCAACTCATCATAGCCCAACACACTGCGCCAAGCCTTCGCGACTTCCCTTTCGATGTCACTATAGACAGCTTCCGTGCCGCCGCCAGTAAGCTGGACTTGCTCATCTAGGCGATCAGGCCGCTGGTTGCTTGCTCGAGTGACAGTCGCTTGCTGTGCTGGTTGCTGCTGTACAGCTTGCATCCACTGCTGCAAGGCGGGAGAAAGCTGGAACGGCAGCAAATCACCGAGTCGGAACAATGCACTGCCGTGATTCCATTCACCAACATACAGCTGCGGAAGCTGCACTTGCAGTGCAAGCTCGAAGCAAGCTGCTGCTTCATGAGGCGGGAGCAGTCGGAACAGCTCCTTCTCTTCTTCTGCTTCGTCACCTTCAGACAATCCAGTGTGATCCCATGCCGGCCAATTGATCGACAATGTCCGCTTACCAGCTGTCTGACGACGGGCGGCGAAGGCGTCCAGGAAGGCGTTCGCCGCCGTATAAGGACCGGAGCCGACACCGCCTACGAGTGTGATGGCTGAAGAACAGAGCATGAAGAAATCCAACTCATCTTCACTCACAGCACGCTCCAGCACGAGTGTTCCTTCTGCCTTGGCGCGCATCACTTCCCGCAGCTCTGCTTGTTCCAGCTTCGTCAGCAAGTTGCCAGCAGATATCCCTGCCGCATGGATGACGCCACGAATCGATCCATGCTCCTCGCGCAGCCGTGCAACGAGCGCTTGCATGACTGCTTCATCCGCGACGTCCGCTTCGCAGCAGATGACTTGTGCACCAAGTGCTTCCAACTCTTCAATCTGGGCTAGCTTGCGACTAGGCGGACGGCTGCGGCTCAACAACGCCAGCTTCACAGGAGCCTGCATCGCCATATGCTTAGCCAAGGCAAGTCCAATCCCGCCAAGTCCGCCGGTCATGATGTAGATGCCATCGGTTCGCCAATGGATGGATTCGCGCTTCGTTCCTTCTGGTGCGATCGAGTCAATGTGTGCCTCGTAGCGGATGCCCTCGCGATAAGCAACATGATAAGCGGCACCGCTGACAGACAGCTCCTGCAGTAGCTGGTCGGCATCCATCCTGCCATCCGTATCAATCGTTCGTACACGAATGGACGGATGCTCCCAACGAATCGCCTTGGCGAAGCCGAACAGCGCTGCATGCGCCGGATTAACGACCGCTTGTTCATTCGTGACCGCTTGCGCATAATCTGCGATTAGACACAGCTCCAGCTGCTGTCCATTGTTCTCAGCGAGCGTCTCCTCTGGCATCGCCTTGAACCAAGACTGCAAGCTGTACAAGCCACGTTCGAGCTGTGCCAGCCATACCGACGACTGCTCAGGCTGTACTTCAGACATAGAGGTACTGTGACTGCTGCCTATGAGAACAACCTGTTGAATATGCTGCTCGCGAATCGTCTTCCATAGCTGCGCGTATACAGCTTCACCGCCTGTTCGCAGCTGCTCCCAGTCATATGCATAGACCGCTCGCCCGCTGTCTCTCAAGTGATTTGCTAATACATCGCTGCCTTCGTCGTCCATAAGCAGCAACATACGTTGTGCATGGAGGCTTCCGGCTGCTCCAGCTACTTGATGTTCCTGTTGCTCTGCCTTCACCCATACTTGTCGATGGAACAAGGCTGACGCCGTTTCATTACTAGCGTCAGGGAATCGCAGCCAACAACGGGTCTCTGCGAACGGATAGACCGGCAAGTGCAGCCTGTTCCGCTTCTCGCGCCGATACAGCTTCTCCCAAGGAAGCAGCGCTCCTGCGCAATAATGCTGGCCTAGCTCTTCCAAGCAGCGATGCTCTTGCTTGCCACTAGCAATATAGACATCCACAAGCTTCGCTGCTTCACCTGCACCGTCTGCAGTCGATTGCCCAAGCACCACAGACTGCTCATCCAGTGATGCCTTCTCCTGCACGACTCGGCCGCGCACATAATCGTACAGTTGATGGAGCAGGTGTTCCCTATCGTTGCATACGAACGCCACTCGATGGCTATAATGTCCTCTGCCTGTTCCAAGTGTATAGCATACGTCTGCAAGGCGGAGCGAAGGGTGAGCGCGTACCCATCCGAGCATGCGCGCGGCAAGCTTGCGAAGCGCGTCATCTGATTCAGCAGACAGAGCGAACAGCTCTGGACGAAGCTCCGTTCCTTCCGCACCCTCTGTAATTGCTGCCGCTGCATGCGCTGCTAGGTTAGCAGTTGGCATATTAGGCGCTTCCTCCAGCACTACATGACAATTCGTGCCGCTAATGCCGAACGAGCTTACACCGCATCTGCGCGGATGCTCCGCCTGCTCCCAAGCAAGCAGCTCGGTATTCACATAGAGAGGCGAATCGATGAAGTCAATATTCGGATTCGGCCGGATGAAGTGTAAGGTCGGATAGATCACATGCTGCTGAAGGGACAGGACCGCCTTCACCAATCCGGTAATACCGGCGGCATTGTCCAAGTGCCCAAGGTTGCTCTTCACAGAACCGATCGCACAGAACTGACGTTTATTCGTGTAGCGTCTGAATGCCTGCTGCAATCCTTCTGCCTCAATCGGATCTCCTAGCTTCGTTCCCGTGCCGTGCGCTTCCACATAGCCGATCGTATCCGGCGCAATCCCGGCTCTTCGCCATGCTTCCTCCATGACAGCCGCTTGTGCCGAAGCATTCGGCGCAGTAATGCCGGCAGAGCTGCCGTCCTGATTGATCGCGCTTCCTTTGATAACGGCATAGATTGCGTCGCGCTGCTCTAGCGCCTGTGCGAGCGGCTTCAGGACGATCGCTACAGCGCCTTCACCGGTTCCCGTTCCGTCAGCGTCATAATCAAATGTTCGCGTGCGTGACGTAGAGGATTCTACCCCGACCTCGAATTCCCGCACCGGTACGAGATGCAGCTGAATGCCGCCTACGAGCGCCGTATCGCATTCACCGCTGCGCAACGCTTGACATGCCAGATGAACCGCGACAAGCGATGAGGAGCAGGTCGTGTCTACAGCTAAACTCGGCCCCTTCAGATCGAGCAAATACGATAGACGGCTGGCAATAATCGGACGTACATTGCCCGGCATGGACAGCGGTGCTGAAGCAGGATCGACATCGCTGATCATACGCTTATAATCTGCATCCGAGCCGTAGCCGAGATAGACTCCCGTGCGGCTTCCTCGTAATCGATCCCCGGCAATACCTGCATCCTCCAGCGCATGCCACGCCGCTTGCAGGAACAGACGCTGATTCGGATCTAGCAGGCTCGCTTCCTTCGGGGACAGCTTGAAGAATGCATAATCGAATCGGTCAATTGCTTCCAAGTAAGCGGCGTCGCTATATCGATTCGCAGCCGGGTCCTTCCCGATACAACGCAAGTAACGGTCCGCATCTCTGCGCCGTGCTGCTGGATACGGTCGAATCGCATCTGTTCCGTCTCGCAGCAGCCGGGCGAATTGCTGCGGTGTGTCAGCTTGCGGCAGCCGCAAGCCGATTCCGACGATCGCAATACTGTGCGAATCGGCAGCATCTGCTCTCGGCTTATCCGTTTTATCCTCAAATGCCGATAGATTAACCTTGATCGATGACAGTGCCATGCCGATCACCTCCGGCTCCTGACTTGACCGCCTCCTGAACAAGTTCACGCAGCGCATCCGCATGTTCTCCTGCGGTCCGCATAATCTCAGCGAAGCGTTCCTGCTGTTCGGAGTGTGGCACTTGCTTCGTCCTCATCATTCGTGCCAACAGCTCGATAGCTTGCTTCATCTCGTCCAGCGACGGCGTATCACCCGACTTATCCAAGCGTTCCTGAATCGCCTCCAGCTGCCGATACGGCTCGACCACTCCCTGCCTGTATTGCTGCTCGTCCCAATTGCGGTTCCTCGTGGATACTGCAGCTGCCAGACAACGAACGATGAGCTGCCCTTCGGTATTTCCGCCCTCAGTCGAGGGTTCCACACCAACAGCAGCCTGATCAGCAGCACTGTCATGCGCTATTCGCTGCACAGCATTGCGAACCGGTGATAGCTGTGCATCGCGCTCAAGCGGCAGGCATACGATCTGTGCGGCATTGGCTTTCATTAGGTTCGTCAGCACAGTGCGAGGTCCGATCTCGATTGCCGCAGATACGCCTTGCTCAACCAAATATTGCATCGACAGATCCCATCGTACCGGCGCTGTCATCTGTGCTGTCAGCAGACGAACAACTTCCTCCTTCGAGCCATACGGTTGACCGTGTACATTAGACAGCACTCCCCACAATGGATCATGCATCGTACACGCCTCTAATACCGGCTGCAGCTGCGCAGCAGCAGACGCCATCAATGGACTGTGGAACGGCGCACTAACCGGTAATGATGCTGTACGCGCACCGAGCTGCTTCAAGCGGTCCGCTGCCTGCTCCACGGCTTCGCGATGCCCGGATATAACTGTCTGATCCGACGCATTGTAATTCGAAATTGTCACGCTGCAAGTCGAAGTAGACACGTCCTTGCATACGCCTTCGATCTGCTCTGGATTCGATCCAATCACCGCACACATCGCACCAATTCCGGAAGTGGCCGCTTGCTGCATCAACGTGCCGCGAGTCTCGACAATACGCAGCGCATCCGCGAACGCAAGCACGCCTGCGCTCACTAATGCGGAATATTCGCCTAAGCTGTGACCGGCAGCATAGCTCGGCTGCTCCCCGAGCTCCTTCAGGTAAACACGGAGCACAGCGATACTCATCGTCAAGATTGCAGGCTGTGTGACTGCTGTCTGGCGCAATTGCTCGCTTGTGCCTTCGAAGCATAATTCGCTTAGCGCATACCCTAACACATCATCCGCTTCCTCGAATACTTCGCGAGCAGCAGGATACTGTGCACAAAGCTCCTTCCCCATACCCGGATATTGCGAGCCTTGCCCTGGAAATAGCCACGCCAATCGACTCATCTTCACCTCTCCTCTCCCCGATTATCTTCACCGTGTCTGATTCGCAACTGATTAAGCCGGAGCACGCTCTCCTTCACCAATTCATGCGGTACGCCAAAATCAATCAGACAAGCGATCTCATCGACACCCTTCTCAACCATGGACTCTACCATCATGGAGGCGGATTCCAAGGTGCCCATTAATGAGCTGTTCTGCAAGTAGCGCTCGAAGGACATAGCGGCCAGCGTACGTCGATGCTTGTCCGTAATTTGACGCGGATCGATATCTAGCGCCTTGGCAACGGCAGCATCATCATATAATTCGGTGTGTCCGAGAATATATTCGATGAACGGCTTGCGTACAGTTTGCCGCACCTCATCCATCTGTTCGCCGATGTACGTATGGAGCATTAAGGTGACGGTTCCGTTCCCAGCATGTCCTGCTGCTGCACGAGCAGCACGATAGACGGCGATATTGTCCCGAAGCGTTCGCTGATCAATCGCGTACAGCGCAGTCAGAATATTAGCGCCGATCTCCCCCGCGCGACGCCAAGTTTCCACCGTTCGAGACGATGTAATCCAGATAGGCAATTGCGGCTGAATCGGTTGCGGATATATGCGAGCCAACGTTGACAGACCCGATGCAGACGGGAAGTTCAATGCTTCACCGCGCCATAGACGCTGCATCGTATCCAGATGCTCGAACAATACCTCCTTACGAGATTCGTACGCATCCGGAGCGAACACGTAATCCTGCGGATGCCAGCCGTACGTAACGGCAAGATCAACTCGACCGTCAGACAAATTATCTACGATCGCCCAATCCTCTGCAGCCCGAATCGGATGATGGAACGGAAGCAACACACTGCCCGCACGTATACGAATACGCTTAGTTTGAGCAGCGATAGCTGCGCTTAATACCGCTGGATTCGGATAAATACCGCCGAACCGGTGGAAATGTCGCTCAGGTGTCCACACTCCCGCATAGCCCAGCTCATCTGCAAGCTTGACGATTTCCATTAGCTGTCCGTACTTGTTACCCTCTGCTGCTTCACTATTCGACGAGAAGAAGAACAAGCTGAACGTCATCGCCGATGGTCGCTTATCCATCAATCACACCTCCTGATGTTCCTTTCGTGAACAATGACCTATGAGCGGTACTGGCTGCATCTGAATCAGAAATGTATGATTCTCTCGCTCACAAGTCTCTCTCACTGCTTTAGTAGGATTATGACAATACGCGAATTTCTGAAAATTGCTTGAGCACATCGACATACACATTGAACAGTGCTTGAATTTTGTGTTGCGTCAACCGTCTATTATTCGATTTACAGCTCAAGATAATTTCCGATCCCGACACTTCATACCCGAGCGCCAGCTCGAAGATAAGAAGCTCTTGTGCATGTATAGACAGGTCAGATTGCGAATAGAACAATGCCAGAAGCTGACCGTCTGACTTCTGAAGCAGCTCTGGTGCTGCGCATGCTTCCGAGAACCGGTAGCTGCTCTCGGCGCTGTTCTCCAATTCTGCTTGAACAATGGCGAATAGTTCACGCAAGCTGCTAAGGTTGGACAAATCCAGCGCGAGTGGAAGTATCGTCTCCCCATCGGCGGCAGCGCTTTGCAGCACAACCTTCTCCGTCTCGCTCACTTCTGCGAGCACATAGGCGAATGCGGCCAGCAACACTCGTTCCACATCTGTTGTATGCTCTATCGCGAACTGGCTAAGCCCATCCACTTGCTCAGCAGGCAATGTCACATTCGTCATAGCTTCTCCGTTCGCCCAAGGCTCATGGGTGAAGAACTCTTCCTGCAAGTGAACGTATCCCTTCAATTGGCTAACGGCGAAGATTCTCTCCCGCTCCTCTATGAATGTCGCGAATGCAGCAATCGTACCGTGTGCGAACAAGTCTGCAATGCGTGTATGCCAACCGTGCGCTTTCTCCAGCTTGGCGTGAAGCTGCATGAGCAGCAAGGAATTACCCCCGATATCGAAGAACCGTTCATGTAAGCCGATATCCGATCTACCTAACACTTCCCGCCATATTTCTCTAACCTGCTCCTCGGTTGCGCTCGCGCTTCTATGATCTACCGTAACCGGCTCATCCCATCGTTCAGCGTTCATCTCTTGCAGCATACGCTTATCTACCTTCGCATGGGCAGTCATCGGAATTCGCTCTACCCGATACAGATAAGCAGGCAGCATGTAGCTTGGCAACCGATCCGAGAGATAGCTTCTCAAGCTGGTAGAAGCTTGCGGTTCGACCGACTTCACGTAAGCGGCAAGCACGAATTCACCTATGTTGTCCTGGACAGGAATAACTACGGCCTGCTCTACGTCAGGATGCGCTGCAAGAACATGCTCAATCTCGCCAGGCTCTACCCGATAGCCGCGCACCTTCACCTGATCGTCATGGCGTCCCAGGAAGACGAGGCGCCCGTCTGGCAGCCACTTCCCAAGATCTCCGGTTCGAAGCATACGCTCCTGCGGATAGAACGGATCGGTCGCGAATGCAGCTTGTGTTTTGGCTTCATCGCCGTAATAGCCTCGCGCTACACCTGCACCAGCGATGCAAATTTCTCCAGGCATACCGACAGGCATCAACCGATTGTACGCATCCAACACATAGACGCGATAATGACGAATAGGCTGGCCGATCGGCACACCGTTCGCATCCTCTTCGGTGCAGCGATGGTAGCTTGCGCAAACAGTCGCTTCCGTCGGACCATAAGAATTGTATACCTGCGCCTTGTTCAGCAATTGCGAAATATGGCTCTTCTTCAACGTATCGCCGCCGCTAATGAATAATCGAACCTTGTCCATACCGCTGCGCTTATTCAGTTCATTGAGCATAAGCGGCTGGCAAGTGACGACTGTCACCCCATAATGTTCAATGATCTGCTGCAGCTCATTCATATCCAGCACTTGCATGCGATCGGCAGCCATCACACTGGCACCGTTCAGCAATGCCGGATAGACCTCTTCCACGAAATGGTCGAAGGAGCATGAAGCTTGCTGCAGGACGACATCAGCCGCAGTCAATTGAAATTGGGACTGGAAGGCATCCACATAAGCCAGCAGATGGCGATGCTCGACCATCACTCCCTTCGGCTTGCCCGATGAACCGGAGGTGTAGATGATGTAGGCGATATTTTCCGGTCTGTTAACAGATGTGACATTCTCAGAGCTGATACCCGCATATAGGGAATCATCATCAACCATGAGCACCTTGCCGCCGAACGATATTGGCTGTACGGTGCTCGCAGTCAACAATACTTGAGTTTGACTATCCGCTAGTATGGAGGCGACACGCTCCTGCGGATACTCATGATCGATCGGAATGTATGCGCCCCCTGCCTTCCATACACCGAGCATCGCGATGAACAATTGTTCGGTTCGAGGAAGCAGCAGCGCTACCGGTTGATCGGGCTGCACACCCGCTTCGCGTAAAATTCTCGCTAGTTGATTGGCTCTATCATTGAGCGCTTCATAAGTTAGCGTGCTGCTAGATGTCTGAATCGCACACTGATTCGGAGCAAGTGCGGCTTGCTTCTCGAACGCAGCGTGTACCAGATCGAACGACTGGGATTGCTGCTCAAGCTTACGGTTGAACTGGAACAGCAGCTGATGCTTCTCTTCTTCGGTAACAAGCTCCAGCTCGCATAGCCGCAGCTCAGGACGATTCGTGATTTGCAGCAGCACATGACGATAATGATTAGCCAGCCGGCGAACGGATTGCTCATCCATCTGTGAAGCATCGAAGGCGAACTCAAGATCGATGCCATCCGCCCATTGAATACCGAGCGTCATCGCATAGTGGGTCGATTCTTCCATATGATAGCGCCGTATGCGCAGAGGTCCTTGATGCAGCTTCTGCAAGTCCAACGGATAGTTCTCCAATACGACGATCGAATCAAACAATGCTTCTCCGGTTCGGCCTGCGTACTTGCTAATATCAACGAGCGGTGCATATTCCATCCCGTCTCGTTCCTTCAGCGCTTGATGGACTGCCTGCAGGCATTCCGCTGCGCTCATCTGCGGATTAGATTGCAGCCGCAACGGTACAGTAGCAATGAACATGCCCACCATCTGCTCGATGCCCGGAATGGCTGCGGGCCTGCCTGATACCGTAGTGCCGAACAGAACATCCTCGCTCTGCGTATATTGCTGGAGCAGTATCCCCCATACCGTATAGAACAAGGCAGCAGGTGTAATTTCCTGACTGCGTGTCAAGGCTGTTATCTGTCGCGCAATATGTGCATCCAGCGACAGTCGCACTATGCCGCTGTCTCCGTCCGGACTTGCAGAATTGGAAGCGTCATGCTCATCCCGCATAGCTTGTCCCGCACCCGCTTCGAGTGACAAGCTTGACTGCGGTTCACACCGGTCCAGGTAACGGCGCCAGAACGCTGCGTGCATCGCATGATCTTGATCTTGCTGCCAGCGCAGATAAGATTTGAACGGTGTCTTCCCAGCAGGCGCAAGCGGTTCACCAGCTTGCAGGGAAGCATAGGCGGACAGCCACTCCTGTAGGACAATCCCATTGCTCCAGCCGTCGAAGACGAGATGATGCCAGCTCATGATCATGCATGCATCGCGATCGCTTAACTGAATCAATACGATACGAACAGGATCATGGGCAATATCTAATCCCATACGCCGTTCTTGCTCCCGCAATTCCTGGATGCGCTGTGCTTGCACATCCTTCGCGATACCAGTCAGGTCATGCTGTGCGACCGGAAGCTCCTTCTGCTTCAATACAACCTGTACAGGGTGATCCAGCTTGTCCCAGCGGTAAACCGCTCGCAGCATGTCGTTCACTTCTGTCACATGCTGCCAAGCTGCCTCCATATGCTGGAGACGGACATCACCCTCCAGCTCAAGAACAAGCTGCTGTATATAAGCGTTCTGGTTCTGGTCCTGGGTCACATAATGATAGAGCATGCCTGCCTGGGTTGGGGTAAGCGCTAATATATCCTCTATATGATTGCGGTCCAGTTTCTGATTCATAGCCATTCGTATCCCCGTCCTTTTAAGTATGTTGTGCGATGATGTTGTTCCTCTTGTCCGGTATGGATTCAACCTTGCTCATTTGGCCCATGTCCATCTTGATCCGGTGATCGGCACAATCGAAGAAGCGATCGTCATGCGTAATGGCAATAATACATTTGCCCCGCTCCTTCAGCTCCGGTAGTAACGTATGATAGAAGAAGGTACGGAACTCTGGATCTTGGTCGGCCGCCCACTCATCGAACAAGTAGATCGGACGATCTTCCAAGTAACTGACAAGTAGCGCCAGCCGCTTACGCTGTCCGGTAGACAGTTGAATCGTACTGAACGCTCCGTCTACATAATCGACCTTCTCCTTCAGTTGCAAGTGCTGCAAGTAAACTTCGATCTGTTCCTTCTGCCCGTCTGCTTCCAATCCATAGAGCTTCTCGAATAAATGAAAATCACTGTATATCGCTGCATAATGCTGGCTTAGCGCTTCACAATTCACCTTGTGTCCGTTGATCAGAATGTCTCCTTCAGTTGGGGCATATAAGCCTGTCAGCAGCTTAGCCAACGTTGATTTGCCGCTGCCGTTGCCGCCGGTAATGAAGGTGATCTCACCGGAACGAAACTGATAATCAATCGGCCCGACTCCGAACGAACCGTCCTCAGTCTGCTCATAGCGGAACTTCACACCGCGCAGCTCCAGCTCTACTGGATTCGCAGCTGTAATCTGCTTCTCGGCAGTCTGTTGTTTGTCACGGAAGGAATCCAGCTGACGAATGAGCTCATTAATCCGATTCCAGCTAATGCGCACTTGATAGATGTTCGGGATCGTACCCAGAATGCCGTGAATCGGTCCTGTCATATACAGCATCACGAATACGTAGCTGCGGACGTCGCTCTCCTTCATCTCTGTGAACAGCAACGGGAACAAGAAGGCAATGACCCCGACTACGAACGTGAACAATAGCTCACCGATCACATTGACATTGGCGAATTTCATGTCTCCTAAGATGCGTTTTTCTTTGTACGTTTGTGAACTGCTCTTCATATCTGACTTGAAGTCACGCTTCTTCCGGTTATGCAAGCTCAGTTCCTTAAATCCAGCTATTAGATCTTGAATGAATTTGAAGAAGATGTTCTGAATATCGCGTGTTTGCTCCCACAAACGATTTGCTTGCTTGCCCATAAGAAAGTGCATAATTGCTGCAAGCACAATCACCCCGAATGATACGAGCAAGCCGTAAATACTGAGCATCCCCATATATACGAAGCAACACAGCAGCGTAACTAAGCTCGTAGCCCCGGTAATGACGATATTGGAAAAGTTACTGATCGTTTCGGTATCGTTGTTCAGCGACGCTTCGATCCGGCCTCTCTCCAATTTCTCGATGTGCTGATAAGAACTGTCCAGCAGCTTATCGATTAACACCATCCGCTTGTCATAGACCATCTGATTCGTAATATGAATCAAGCGCGTGCGAACGAGCTTCTGACCTACCACGTACAACATGAGTCCGAATGCGAAATATTGCAGCAACCCGCCTTGGAAGCCCTCGCGGGTCAACGTTTCATTCACGATGAAGATAATAAGCGCGTTGCCGAATCCGCTGACGAAGCTGAGCAGAATAAGCGAGAAGAACGCTTTGTCATTCGGCTTCGCGAACGAAACAGACAGTGTATAATAGACGGCGAACAAGGTTATTGCCGCTAAGACTGTCAGCGCTGCCGCAGACAGAGCTGGCGAAATCCAAACCTGCATGAACGACCAATTCAATCCATCGAACATCACATGCGGGATTTGAAATAAACAGTATGCGACACCTGCAATGAACACGGCAAATACGGCTATGCTTCCTGCCAATTTCCCCGCGCTTCCCGTGTACGGTCTCCGACCTTGCCTCGCCTCCCAGCTGATCCTTCCAATTAACCAGGTCAATACGAGACTGACGGGAATAAGCACGAATACGACCGCAGATGATAATTGATCCAATGTCTTGTACATATCCGCACTCGGTTCAGGGAGCTCCTTGTTGATCAGCTGATTGATGATGCTCTGGCCGATCGTACCTGTATACGCGGAATTCAAATTGGCGAGCACCGCTATGCCCAATCCATCTCCCGGACGCATGCCTACGAATGCCGAATAATTCGGATTGTTGCCCCCGTGTGAGATCTCACCGCTTCCGCGTTGGAACACGGTCCAGCCTGCAGCATAAGATGCGCCGTCATAACTGGGATCAACCGTTCTATCCGCAGAGTGCGCCTCAATTCGAAGCTCATCACTCCAGCCTTCAGGCTTGTCCCAACCCAGTTGATAGCGCAGCCACTTCTCCATGTCATCCGCACCGGATATGACATAACCTGCTGGCGTATTGCCTCGATATACAGGCGCTTCATAAGCTTCCCGACGCAAGTACGACCAGCGATACCCCGTTGCCATACGCGTTACAACATCGTCGCGGAACAAATACGTATCGTTCATGTCTAGCGGCTCCAGCACATGCTGCTGTACATATGCCTCGTAAGTGAGGCCGCTAAGCTCTTGAATAATCAGTCCGAGCACATCATAGTTAATCGTTGCGTACAAGTATTCATCGCCCGGGGCGAAATCCAATTCTCCCCCAACTAGCGTACGCACCGTCTGCTCTAGTGCATCTGCGCCTTCCGCAATTGGAATATCGCTAATCGATCCGAACGGTACACCGCTCGTATGATGCAGCATATGGCGCACGCGGATGTCTGCCGGCTGTCCTTCATAGCTCATAGTGAACCAGGGCAAGTACTGCTGGATAGGCGCATCGAGATCCACTAGACCTTGCTCGACAAGCTGCAGCAGCGCAAGTGCTGTGAAGGCTTTACTCGTGGAACCAAGCTCGAACAGCGTGTCAGAGGTAACCGACTGCTGCTGTTCTAAGTCCGCGTAACCGAAGCCTTGCTTGAATACAGTCTGACCATCGTGCACGATAACGACAGACAGTCCCGGGATGCCTCCCTCCTTCCTGTAATCCTCTATCATCGGTGTCAGTTCGGCCCAATCTTGCTCTGACCAAGTCTGTGATGCAGATACCTCCGGACTTATTCCGAAGGCCGTCAGCCATATGGCAACCGCCATGAATATACTTTGCAATCGTCTCGTTCGTCTCATTGTTCTCCTCTTGTTCCTGTATGTGTTGTATGCTCTTGCAACTGCTGATTCGGTTGCCAATGTTCTACATAACGCAATATCTCCTGTGCGATGCGGGAAGGTCCGCCAGCTCGTTCGAATGACTCATGCAACACTTTGCAATTGTCCTTATAGGAAGGGTCTTCGATCAGCTTATTGACGCTGTCACGCAATTGAACTGCGGTCGGTACTGCATCGCGTATATACATCCCTGTGCCGGCCCTCTCTACAGCAAGCGCTCCCATAAATTGATCGAAGCTCTGTGGCAGAACAACGGTAGGCACTTCATAGCAAATACTCTCATGCACACTGTTCGCGCCGCCATGCGTAATGAAGGCGGAAGCACGCTCCAATATGGCAAGCTGCGGCACATATTGTTGTACGATGAAATTAGCGGGTACAGGGCCGAGACTCGCAAGATCGACTTGATGACCGATCGCCATCACGACTTGCCATTCGCTGTCTCGGAAAGCCTCGATGCAATGGCGATACAGCAATTCCACATCATTGAATATGGTGCCGAAGGCAATGTACAATAGCGGCCTGCCGTCCAGCTGCTCGAACGGAAAGCCCGCTGATTCCTTCCGTGGATAAATTGAATACCCTGCGAACAAATAGCTGTCGTCGAATGCTTCCGGATATAGCTGCATGTCTCGTGTAGTCATCACGATGTTCAATTGTTCCTTACTGCAAAAAATATCGTTAATAATGTTCACTTGATCGATTCCGTACTTCGCACGGATGAGCTTGGACAACTTGCCTAGCAGCTTCCTGTACAATTGGATCGGCTCCGGATTGTTCTTGTAGAGCGGATCATCCTCAGCTCGCAACACATTCTTCAGGAAGAACTCCGGATCGACATCCGCCATTTCATCAATATAGGCAAAGTGATCGAATACTGTAATGCCAGGTATATGGAGCATTCGCGCGAATTCTCTGCCCCAATAGCAGAATGCGTCATGAATGATATAATCGGGCTGCAGACGGCTGATCTCTTCACGGAAGTTCTCGATAATCGTCTGGTTGCGTTGAAGTATGAAATCTGCCGTAATGAGAAACGTCTCGATCCCGCCGCCATCATACGTTTCGAACTTGACGTCCCCCCGGTAGCTGCGGAATGTAGCACCTGTGGATTCGATAATCGGCTGGAACGCATCACTTGAGTAATAGAATACTTCTTCTCCCGAATCTACCAATTCCCGAATAAATCCGAGCGTTGGATTAATATGTCCATGCAGATCTACACTGAAATAAATCGCTCTTCCCATTAGTAGCCTCCTCTATCTTCATTCAATCGATAGCGATCATGCTTAACTCCTTCTTCCTCTGCTTCGATGCCCCATGTACCTGCATAAATCACCTGTCGTTCTGGCGTCAAGTCAAGCACTTCCCTGACTTCCTCGTCATAGTAACCGCCTATAGCCGAATAGCCTAAACCCATCTCTTGTGATTTCAGATAGACGAGCTGCCCCATTATGCCTGCATCAATGAGCCTTTGCTGGTACAAGGAGTAGCTGGCTTCTTCCTCTGTAGATACGCTGTCTACCGCATAGAGGAACAAGACGGAACAGTCTCGTACGAACATCTGGCCTAGACAGAGACTTGCAGACAGCTCACGGAATTCCCCTTGCTTCAGACAGACCAGATTTCCGTCCCAGCGGTAGATGCCCGGAGGGATCTCCTTAACAGCATGAATGAACAGATAGATACTGATGCCCGGCATTTCCAGCTCCTGCATGAATTGCAGCATGCGATGAAACACTTCGTGACTGATCGCTTCCGGCGAATAAGCTGAACTCGATCTGCGCTGAATCATTAGCTTCAGCGTATGCTCATAGTCAAGCCAATCTAATGGAAGCTCGTGACTAGATAGCCAAGCTTGATCGGTCTGCTTCCTATATCGATTCACCTGTTCGCGGAAGGAGAAGATCGGATGCCAATCGAATGTATCCATTCCTGCATCCGGCGTATCTCCTCTTCTTGCCAGCGATGGTCTGTCCAGATTCTCCAGATTTTCATACGCGGCTGCAGTTTCTTCTTCCCGAATAGCACGCTGTGCTATTGCCTCTCGTTGCTCTGTATCTGTTGCCAGGAATTCCTGCTCCTGATCCGCATCCGATTCGGTATGGACGGCAATGACGGTTGCCAGATCTTCATACGGATTCAACTGCAGCCAAGTACGAAGCTCATCGGATACCATGCCCGTATATATATTCGTTCGCATACCCATTGAATCGAGAATAAGTTGGAAGTTCGCCGTCACATGTCCGGCATCTATGAAGCTGAACCGGTATCCCTTATAGGAATATTTCCAACAGCTACGCCACGGGACAGTCGTGACGATGAAGTAGAAGTCCGCCTCTCTGTCTTCAGCCAGCAGCGATTGCTCCAGCTGATCGCCCTCCTCGAAATCCCGTACTTTATACAAGGAAGCCTGCAGCGCCGCATAGTAGTAGATGCCTGGAGGCACCCCCTCCAATGTACGGATGGCCACATATAGTTCGATTGGATAACAAGCGCCTGCCGATGGGAATGACCATAGCATCTCGGACTGGTGTCCATGAAATTTCACCGATGTAACGCCATAAGCGGGCAACAATATTTGCTCAAGCACATGAATGTTGGTCAGAGATTGCGACTGCTCCTTGTCCGCTTCATCAAACAGCTTAGTTTTCAATCGGACATGTGATCCATGATACTGTTTGAATTTGGCCGGTCTCGGTATGTGCATGCAGTTCCCGGCGTAACCTCTGTCTCGAACGTATTGGAACAAGGACAATGGGTTATCGTCGTGTATGGCAGCATTGATTCTATTCAAGATCCCCACACCTTTGCATGTTTTTTGCTTCGTGCCTGACTCATAGCAGCAGGCCGTCCAGCTCTTCTTGTGACAGCCTGGCTGTGTCGAAATCTGACGGCGTGTACTCACTGTCTCCCTTCGTGCAGCAATGCGCCAAGATTCGTCTGAGGTTTCCTTCCAGCTGATCAGACACCTTCCTCATCGTTGAAGGATAGAATCGATTGCGGCTGTAAGTAATCTGCACTTGCAGACATCCGCCTGCTATCCAAGCGTTCATATCGATTAACGCAGTCAGCGGGTTATGCGGTTCCGATTCCAGACCCGACTCCTCAGCCGACAACGTGAACAACGTTCGATTCATCGTCGTGTCCAGTTCACCTAGATAGTTCAGACGAACCGGCTTATGCTGACGTATCGCCGCCTCATTGTGCAGCATATAGCGACAGACGCCATACCCGATCCCTCTGTTCGGGATATTCCGCAGCTTCTCCTTCGACAGCTTGATCACATCTGAGAGTGACCCACCGGAATTCGTCAGCCGAACAGGATACATCGTAGTGAACCAACCGACGGTACGCGAAATATCGATGCTCTCATCCATAGGCTCTCTGCCATGGCCTTCCAGCTCGATGACGACACTCTCTGCAGGGAAGCATGCGAACAACGTCTCGGCAAGCGCCGCGAGCATTAACTCCTGCGCATCTGTCCGATAAGCGTAATGTGCATCAATGACAAACTGTGACGTGTCGGCTTGATTCAGTTGGAAGCTTACCGTTTCGCTACTGGCAACATCATCGCGTTCTTGATACAATTCCGGCTCTATATACACGTCCCCAGTTATTTCTGCAAGCCAGTAATCCATTTCGTCACTAAACTTGTCTTGATACTTACGCAGATGAATGGCCCAGCTACGAACGGAATCGGTAGTTGCAGGCAATCTTGCCTCCCGGTCTTGCTTACTAGCTGCATAGAGCTCGGAGAATTCATCCAACAGGATACGCCAAGAGACGCCATCGATGATTAGGTGGTGTGCAGTAAGCAGCAATCGTCTTCCATTCTGACCAAGGTCGAACATACAAGCTCGTAAGAGTGAGTTGGAATTCGAGTCTTGTCCCGACTTGATACGCTCCCCAATACGTTTGATTTCTGTGAGCTGCTCTTCATCTTGCAAGTGATGAAGCGAATAGCGCTCAACAGGTACACGGACAAGCTCCGGATCGTAATACAGGCTGCGGGATTCCATATCTATACGAATACGGAAGGCATCGTACCTTGCCGTCAGTGTATGCAGGATATTCGATAAGTCCTCCGCAGGTAGATCTTCAAGCAGCTCTAGCAGAATCGATTGGTTATAATAAGCGGGATTGACCATCGATTGCTCCCAGAACCACGATACAATCGGCCATTCTCCTACTTGACCGCTCCACTCCTCTGTACGCTCAGCAGGCTTGCGATCATCACTGTCTATCGCTTGCGCTAACATCTGCGCCAGAACAGGGTAATCTAGTATGTCACGCACCTTCAGCGTGAACCCGTGTTCACGTAACTTCGAAGATAGCTGAATCGCTTTGATCGAATCGCCGCCCAAGTGATAGAAGTTGTCTTGTAATCCGACATTCTCCACTTGCAGCACAGCCTTCACTTGTGCCGCAAACCTAGCTTCCCGATCCGAGAACGTTGCAGCATTAGCCTGCGCAGTGTCACGACTCATTGAAGGCTCCGGTAGAGCCTTGCGATCTACCTTGCCGTTGCGGTTCAGCGGCAATTCCTCAAGCTCTATCAGCAAGGCAGGAACCATGTAGAACGGAAGCCGTTCGCGCAAGTACAGCTGAAGCTCGTCTGGCACCGCTTTCATTGCTAATACCACATACGCACATAATAATTTGCCGCCCGACTGCGGCGTCCAATCCATCACGAAGGCATCCTTAACTGCTGGATGCGACAGGAGACTAGCCTCAATCTCTCCCAGCTCAATCCTGTAACCGTGAAGCTTCACTTGATGATCGTTCCGGCCGCAATAGGCAAGCAAGCCGTTATCCAGAAACTTGGCCATATCGCCTGTTCTGTACATTCTCTCTCCCGGCTCGAATGGATTGTGCAGGAAGCGCTCTTCATTCAGCTCTTCTCTGTTCCAATACCCTCTAGCTAAGCCTTCTCCTGCAATATACAGCTCACCTGGAGCATTAGCCGGCATTGGCTTCAACTGTTCGTCCAGCACATAAATCTTCATGTTGTCCGCAGGTACGCCGATCGGTACAGAAGCTAGCTTGTCCTTCTCATCACTGAACAGATGAATCATACAGCCTACGGTTGCCTCCGTTGGTCCGTACTCGTTATAGATATCAATGTTCCCCCCGAAGCTTTCTCTTACTTCTCGTGCAAGACTGGCTTTCAGATCATCTCCCCCGACGATGAACCGTTTGATCGATGAGTTTCGATTGTCAGTATCCCTCAACAGAGAGAGATGCGCAGGGGTTAATTTCACAACGGTCGCTTTGCGCTCCCGAATGATCCGATGCAACACATACTCCTCTCGATCGTCCCGATACACTTCGATCGTACCGCCGCTAATGAGCGGAGTGAAGATGGAAGTGACAGTCAAGTCGAAGGCCAACGAGGAATACAAGGCGAATACCTCTTCATCTTCCACATACATTTTATTCGCCCACCAGATGTAATGCGTCAAACTATGGTGTTCAATCATAACCCCCTTCGGCTTGCCTGTAGATCCCGAAGTATAGATCATGTAAGCCAAGTCGTGAGGATGATGTGCAACAGAGAGATCACTTGCGTCACCGGAATAGAGTAACGGATCCCGCAGATCAATCTGGAAGATAGTTGCTGGCCATTGTCCTCGTGCATCCAGGTTCATCAAGACGATCGAGCAAGCCGTATCCTCAAGCAAGAACGCTGTACGTTCTAGAGGATTAGCAGGGTCTATAGGCAAGTAGGCCCCGCCGGTCTTCAATACGGCTAATATGCCAATAACTGTTTCAATTGCGTGATCTGTCATCACGCCAACGATCGATTCCTTACTGACCCCCTTGCATACTAGAAATCTGGCAAGCTGATTGGCTCGCTCGTTCAATTGTTTGTACGTCACGGCTTGACTGCCGTAGCGTACTGCCCATTTGTTCGGCGTCTGCTGCACCTGCTGTTCGAATAACTGTGTAACGGATAATCTTCTTGGGAATTCCGCTTGTGTCTGGTTGTAAGTGACTAACAGCTTCTCCTGTTGCAAGGCACTCATATTCGGTAATTCATGAATCGATGAATCCGGTGCTTCTAATACGGCATCAACAAGTGTATAGAGATGATCCACCATATGTTCGACTTGGGTCTCTGAGTAGAGAGCCGATTGGTAACACACATCAAGCGTCAGTCTCGATGATTCGCCCGCATCCTTCATCATGATCTGCATCGGATACGACGTATATCCGCTATTGTATTCCTTCACCTCCACCAGCATATTCATACAGCTTGCGGTCCACTTCATGCAGGAATATTCAACACAGGTTCGGAACAGCTCATCATAGCCCTTCGACCTAAGTTCCAGATCCTCCAACAGCCCGTCATATGGATACTTGTGATGGAAGTAACCGTATGTTATTTCTTGCTGCAATTGCCTCAGCATGGTCGAAGCGGGAGTTGCCGCATTCATTCGCCATCGCAAGGGCAGGATGCTCATGAATCTGCCAATAGTTGCTTCGTCCTCGCGGCTTCCACGATGATGAACAGGTGTTCCGATTACCAGGTCTTCCAATCCTGTCGACTTATGCTGATAAATGAGATAAATCAAGGTGAAGAATGTGTTCATCGAGATGCGCTGCGCAAGTGCGAGCTGTCTGATGCGTTGCGAATGGTTGACATCGAGCTGATAGGAACGGCGTCTAGCCCCTGTCGATCGGTGCTCCATAACTGGCAACGACTCGGGCAGCGTCTCGAATTTGCTCATCCAGTACACCTTATGCTTCGCGTATTGCTGTGATTGCTTATAGTCCTGCTCCTGCTCCACGAATTGTTGGTATGAAGGCGGCGAACAATTATCTAGTGAAAGTTGGCGGTACAACCGTTCATAAGTCTCGCATATTTGCTCTATCAAGAGCATACTAGACCAGCGATCCGTAATGATAGAGTGAAGCGACATCAGAAAACCGCTTGTACTAGCATCGATCCGGAATAAGTGGAAGCTGAACAACCATTCGCTTCGCAATGACATCGGCTTTGCCGCTTCGACTTCTGCCCACCGTTCGAAAGCGATTTCTGAATGGGGTGTACCAGAGAAATCCTGAATCGTAATGGGAGCAGGTGTGTAAACTGCGAACATCTGTCTGACTTCACCGTTCTCCTCTATAATCCTTGTGCGCAGACTATCGTGTCTCGCAATCTGTACATGAATGGCTTGTTCTAGCAGTGCGAACGAAACGTCACCTTTCAACTTGATGGAACACGTCATCGTATGTACGGGAGTTCCAGGATGCGTATGCTCAATCTGCCTAATCCTATCCTGTGAATGTGTCAAGGGCAATAGATGACCCATAAAGTCATCTGTCCTGCTCAACATAACTAGACCTCCTTATCGCTGCAAGTATGAGTCCCTATCATAATTGCTGTTTCTGTAGATGCCGTCACTAGACATGGTTCACATGCATACGCACTGTTCTATAGCTGGTGATGCACTCTGCTGTTACCCTCACTATGAAAATAGACTCAGTATTCGTGTAATAAGCATGATCATCTGTATGCAATTGTGAAAGATGACGATAAGTTCTTAGATGCTGGGAAAGTATGTGATCGCCTAGTAAACATATAGGTGAGCTGTAATCTGAGGTGTTGGATGTGCGTGTAAGCTCCAATGATCGGATAATCTGAGGTGTCAGGAAATTGCGAAATATGTCACACTACTAAGGGCTACTGTAAGATGTACTTTGCCGATTAAGTTAAGATAACGATTTCACAACTAAGCATAGTATAACTGATGAATGGTTAATTTGAAAATAAAAAATTTGAAATTTTTTGTCTTAAGCTCAGAATAACAGCTTATAAATGAGTGAAATCCGTTACCTTATTCCACTCGTGCAGCTTCGATCAGCTCAATGATCGGAAGGTGCGGCCGGTTGTGAATCCGGACCGGAATAATACTATTGCCTAAGCCACGGCTGACCATCATCTGCACCCCATTGTCTGAACGGTACAATCCCGCTGTGAATGACGGCAACAATCCCTGATTAGGGGCAACTATACCTTGATTCAGCAATGGAATTCGGAATTGTCCGCCATGTGCATGTCCGCTGAATACCAAATCAGGCTGCAGACTGTGATTGTCGTCAGCATAATTGGCGAATAACTCAGGTCGGTGTGCTAACAACAACATCGCAGTGTCACTCTCGTTAGCTGACACCGCATACACTTCAGGTGAATAGCGGCTGTTATCTTCCAAGCCTGCAATAAGTAAGCGCGCATCGCTGCGTACAAGCCATTCAACTTGATTATCCAGTACTCTGACACCGTTGGAAGTCACAATCTCACGCCATTGCTCCGCCCGTCCTGCTGCGACATGTTCATGATTGCCAGTAACCGCATAGGTTGCTGCAATACGAGATAGTCCGCTGCTCAATCGATCTAGACCGCTTGTTTCCAACGAAGTGCCCTGATCTACCAAGTCCCCTGTCATTACAATCAGATCGGGTTCTTGCTCACCGACTAACTGAATCAGTCGATCTATCGATGCTGCATGCTTGCCGAGATGAACATCGGAGATATGCGCGATCTTGTAGCCGTGGAATGCAGGCGGCAATGCTTCTACCGGTACAGCTACACGCTCAATCTCAATCCAATTATTCTGTATGTAGCCGTATATACCTGCAAGCAATAACAGGCCAACCCAGATTGGCCACCTGCGCCATCGACGTTTATCCTTCTTCACCTTCCCACCCCTCACTTAGTTCACTACTTAGCTTATTTCCATATGCAAATTTGATATCGCGCAAATGAATCCTCGTCAATGCGCGACACTTGTATGAAATATCGTACAAATATACTCGCAGCCACTCTCCATTTGCAACTTTGTACGAAATGTCGTACAAATTTCCCATATACAGATGATGATTTGCTACTTTTGTAGGACATATCGTATGAAAATGGTCAAAACACTGTTCTGCACTATTTTTTGTATGATAGATCGTTACTACTTACGTACTCGAAAACTGCTGCTGCTACAATGGACTTGAGTAAGCAACAGTATCCGGAGCGGAAAGAGTAACGATGGGGATCGGAAAGAGTGAGTGAACCAGCCAGTTCACACTGTGACGGTCACTCGTGTCCATTAGAGCGAAAAAAAAACGCATTTTTGATTTTTAACGGTCGCCGATGACCACTAGCGGCAAAAAACCGTCGTTTTGACCACTCCATTCAGCGCTTACAGTCATCCGTGACCGTTACATTGACAAACACGCCTCATACGACTTGTAATGGTCACGGATGTCCGTTGAAATTACTTTCAATCGAATAAAGGAAGCGGATGGCTATCGATCCAGCATCAATCACGCAAAAAAGACATCATACCTCCAACTGCATACTCTCGCGACAAGAAGCGAGCAATCAGCTGGAAGAAGATGTCCATTCATCGATATACGATTACAGCTGCTTCGCGGCCCAACGAACACTTCGCTGGATCACCGTACGATAAGCCGGGATATCGAAAGGTCCAGCATCATGTCCGGGCATTAAGTAGACGATACGACCTTGACCGTATTCCTGACTCCATCCAGCCGGCACACGATTGCCCTCATGCTCGTATTCCATCAGGACGGTCATGTCTGTATACGGCAGGAAATCATATTGATACGGCTCATCTTGAATGACGAAGGATGTCACACCGTCCATAATGGGATGCGAAGCCGCGACAACCTCAATCTCAATCTCCCGATATGGAGGGTGACCGGTAAACTTGGCCCCGATCATCCGACACACCTCGGAACGCCTCTGCAATGATATACCGTTATGGATACAGACGAAGGCACCACCATTACTCACGAAGCCTAGCAGCCCTGCAGCTTGCTCGGATGTGAGCATATTCTTCCATTGATCAGCGAGGGAGATAAATACGTCAAAGTTGTGCAGACGTTCCGTCCTCAGATCATCGTAATCTTCCGTATATGTCACTTCAACCACTTCATCCAATGCTGACAGAAGTCCCTTGCCGATTGCATCGAATGGGTGCCAGTCTGCCTTCGCATTATCCCCAAGTACTAACGCTCGCAATGCTGTCATTGCAATCCCTCCTAGTTGTATTCATTAGCGATCATTCGTCTTGTTGTTCCGTCGGCTTACCAGAGCTGTGTATGGCCTTCATTATCGATATAGGCAGGCTTATCTCCCACATAGTTCTTATGGTCCATGATCAACTTGATTAAATCTGCCGCCGACTGCTCCGGTGTCAATGTAGCTCGGTCGGTATAAGTGCCGCTCAAGTAGCTCTTCACCCACCCAGGATGGAAGTTCATTACCTGTCCGCCCTGTTCCTGAATACAATTATGTGTAGTGACAGCGTGCATATTCAATGCCGCCTTCGCCATCGCATAGCCGTACCAACCCGTGCGGTAGCACTGCCCAATGCTGCCTGCTTCAGAGGATATATTAGCGACCAGTTTATGCTCACTGTTCAGTATCGGCTTGATCAATGCATGTGTCACACGCAGAGCACCTAATCCAGTGACATTGATGACCTGCAGGATTTGGTCGAAATCCATCTCCTCATCTAGAATCGAGTCATCAATCTTGCCTAATATGGCTGCGTTGTTCACAAGCATATCGAGCTTATCCGTCTTCGACATGACATACTTGGCGGCTGCTTGCACACTCGCATCGTCAGCTACGTTCAACTGAACTACTTCGATCTGATTAGGAAATTGTACCTGCAGCGCTTCCAATTGACCTTGATGCGGCATATACTGTCCAGCGAACACATGAAATCCGCGTTCGACAAACTCACGTACTAATGCTAAGCCTACCCCACGGTCAGCACCAGTGACAACAGCGTACTTAGTCATAGTCTACCTGCCCTTCCATTGCTATTATGCCTTGCCTCCGAATACTTCGTAATCGACAATATCTTCTATAGGAAAGCGAATCGTCTGATGTGCAGTCTTCTCCGCGTAACCTAACGTAATGAGCATAACCGGCTTGTACCGATCAGGAAATTGCAGTTCTCTTCTCAGTTCCTCATGATTGAATCCGCCTATCGGACACGACGATATGCCTAATGATGCTGCTGCAAGCATGAGCTGCATAGCAGCAAGGGAAGGATTGATCACACCGTCCTTCGCGTCAATCGAATCATCTGTTGCATACGTATGATGAATTTGGTGGACAAGCTTATCCCTTGCTTGAGGTGTCATATAGCCAGCCTGAACAGCCGCATCGCACACCTTTTCCGCATTGTTGTTCGCTTCCCAATCTCCCAGTACCGCAACAACAGCGGAACAATCGACGATCTGCTCCTGATTGTAAGCAATCGGTAGCAGCCGTTGCTTCCTCTCCTCTTCCTGAATAACGATGAACTTCCAATGCTGCAAGTTCCAGCCCGAAGGTGCCGCGCCGGCTAACGACATAATCTCTTCCAGTATATGCTCCGGAATACGGAGCCCCTTCTTATATTTCCGGACACTGGATCGTTCACGCATAACAGATGCGATGGAATGATGGATTTCTGGCATGGCGATCCCCCCATCTTCTTCATATTTATTCATAGTACTATTTAAGTATAATGGCACGGAAAATGTTTTCCAATGTGATATTTTTTAAAAAATATACGAACAAACTAAAATGGAATAACAGTAGAACATTACCGTAATTTTATTATGTGAACAAAATTTGCTGAAGCCTCACTATCCACACGGATACTTAATTGAGTTAAATGATTCATTGTCCTTACACCTGCTGATTTCTTGAGAAGTTTCGGCCACTAAGATTGTCTAATAAGATATTGTGTAATCACTGTCACGAATAAGAACCGACTTCCCTTATCAGTTGGGAAATCGGTTCTATTCCTGTTCCATCTGAATGTAGTGACCGTTGTTCACCAATTCAGATGGTGAATCTTCTTACAGCTCTATGGAATCGCCGGGCTTCAACGCACGTCCACTCAGTCCATGGCTACTGAGCAATGCTTCAAACTTACTGCCATCCTGCTTGATAAGATCAAAGGTATTGTAGTGAACGGGTACAACTTGCTTCGCCTTCAGCCACTTCGCTGCTTCTACCGCATCCTCTGGTCCCATCGTATACAAGTCACCCATTGGTAAAAAGGCTACATCAATATCATTCCGTTCACCAATCAACTTCATATCGGAATAGAGATTCGTGTCGCCCGCATGAAGGATAGTGCGTCCATCCCAATGAATGAGGAAGCCTGCCGGCATACCCGCATAGATGATCTGCTTACGTTCAGGCACAATAATTGCTGAGCTGTGAAAAGCTGGAACCATCTGTAGTTGGGAGAAGCCGAGATCCATCCTTCCGCCAATATTCATATCTCGGGTCTGTACACCTTGCCAGCTCATATAGGTAGCAAGCTCATGAATCGCAATGACAGTCGCATCATTGTTCTTCGCTATAGCAGCCGCATCCTGAATATGATCGGTATGCGCATGCGTCAGCAGTACGTGCTGCACCCGAACCTCCTCTGGTTGAACAGCTGCCATCGGATTGCCCGTTAGAAACGGGTCAATGATGAGTGATTGATCACCTTGCGTAATCTGTACGCATGAATGACCATGATACGCAATCTTTAACATAACCTGCCTCCTGTTTCATCATAGATTCTCCTCTAATGTACCAAAATCTTATATTCATGATCAAACAGGAACTGTATGTCATTAGCTAACATCGTACAGATTCAGGGCTTCTTGCTGCGGCTTCTTCCGCTGGAGCTGAGAGACATAAGGAATGCCCTGCATAATTAATTGACGCATGATCGCCGCATAACGTTCATGCCTGGCAGGATTCTTGCTGCTATACAATATTGCAGCAAGCTCATCGATTAATTGCTCTTCCTCCCGCAGTACGATATCCCGCCGTTCAACCTCTGCTGCTGTTCCATCCTGGCGCTTCACCTTGTACTTCGGGCTTCGGTAACGCTCATACGGTGTTCCTTCCGTCACGGCCTCTACCTCAACAACTTCATTCATCGACAGCCACAATCCCTTCGTCCTCATGTCTTCACCCCTCCTCAAGTTCTTCTCCCTCATCTTCTACTATGATTATATCAGAACACTTGTTCGCTGTCTAGTATTTTCCATTGATTTTGTAAAAAAATCTTGCAATTCCGTCTTCTCGCGAGCAATCATGCCACGCAAAAATCCCCTTCTTGCGAAGGGGGCAGTCCGAAGGCGATTACCTGAACTTTTTTTTATTCGTATCGCAATGCATCAATCGGCTTTAACGATGCAGCCTTGTTCGCCGGGAACAAACCGAATACAATGCCGATAATCACCGAGAATCCGAAGGCGAACACCATAACCGAAACCGAATAGACTACGTCTATATGCAGCAACGCGGATGCAGCCTGGGAGATGCCCACACCGATTCCGAGGCCGAGCAATCCTCCCATGCCGCTCAGCACGACAGCTTCAATCAAAAATTGATACAGGATATCCCGCTTTTTGGCGCCGATCGCTTTCCGTATCCCAATCTCTCTTGTTCGCTCCGTGACAGAAACCAGCATAATATTCATAATGCCTATGCCTCCTACCAACAGAGAAATGCCGGCGATCCCTCCAAGTGCCATCGCCATCGTATTCGAGATCGAGCTGAATGTCTCCAACAGCTCCTGCTGATTGAAGATTGTAAAGGCATTCGCATTGCCTCGAAACAGCTTTGTCAATTGGGCTTCAAGTGTCGAAACAGTCTGTTCGATCTTGTCGGATTCCTCCACTTGTACATAGATCGTACTTACACCAACCGAACGAAAGACCCGTTCTGCTGTGGACAAAGGGACGAGCACCAGCTCATCATTGGAACCTCCCATGGATGAACCTTTCTCCTGCAGCAAGCCCACGACCTTGAATCGAGACCCATTGATTGTGATCCAATCTCCTACAGGGTTCGCCTCCCCAAACAGCTCCTCTGCAATAACAGATCCGAGAACAGCCACCTTCAAGCGATAATCCAAATCGACGTCAGACAAGAAGCGCCCCTGAAGCAGCTCGTAATCGCGGATATCTGCATAGGCAGCATTCGTACCGACTATACTGACCTGTTCATCCGTGCTTGCATGTTTCACCGTACTGTTCTGTGTACTGGCAGGGGCAACACTTGCCACCCCATCCGTCTGTGCAAGCTTCATCGCATCTTCGTATGACAACGAAGTGTCAGACCCTCTTCCGAAGATGTTCACAGTCAGCATGTCGGTGCCAAGCTCCTGGACCTGATCCGTGACGGCTTTGGTAGTCCCCTGACCGATTGAGACTAGGGCGATTACGGCTGTAACTCCTATAATGATGCCGAGCATCGTCAACAAGGTACGGAGCTTATTCGCTAATATGCTCGATATAGCCATCTTCATGCCTTGCCATACGTTCATACCTGTACGCCCCCTTCGGCATACAGTCGACCATCTTGAATGCGCACGACACGCTTGGCTTGCTCGGCCACATCAAGGTCATGCGTAATCAAGACTATCGTATGACCTTGATTGTTCAGGTCTTGAATCAGCTCCATCACCTCGACGCTTGTCTTGGAATCGAGCGCACCTGTCGGTTCATCAGCCAACAAGATCGGCGGATTGCCTGCCAGGGCTCGCGCAATGGCTACTCGCTGCTGCTGTCCGCCGGACAGCTCGACTGGGCGATGGTGCACTCGATCTCCCAAGCCAACCTTATCCAAAGCTTCTTGAGCGAGCTCCTTCCGCAGTTTGGTCGATACGCCTCTGTAGATCAATGGGAGTTCAACGTTCTCCAGCGCGCTGAGCTTGGCCAGCAAGTGAAAGCTTTGAAAGATGAAGCCGATCTTGCGATTGCGGATCGTCGCCAGCCGATTTTCCTTCAAGAGGCTGACTTCTTCCCCGTCAAGCCAATAACTGCCGGAAGTGGGCGTATCGAGACAACCGATGACATTCATTAGTGTGGACTTGCCTGAACCCGAAGGACCGATGATAGCCACGAAATCGCCGGGAAGCACATGCAGGGAAGCATCAGCCAAGGCATGCACCGTCTCTCCGCCCATGCGATACTGCTTGCTTACCTCGCTGATTCGAATGAGCGGTTCTGTGTCAGTCCTCATGGGCGGACACCTCCCAATGCACCGCCTCCCCGGACACCTATACCGCCTCCGCCATTAAAGCTTCCTCCAGGCATAGCCCCACCTTGGAAAGCACTCTGTCCACTTGCAGGACTGTTCGGCAGGATGACCTTATCCCCTTCACTCAGCCCGGACAAAACCTCAATGTAATCTTCATTAGCGATGCCAACTTCAATCGGAATCCGCTGCCCTACACCTTGATAGGCAGCTCCGGCAAGCAGCGTAGCTCCCTCCTGCCTATCTGCATCAACAGCTTCCACATCATTCCGACCGGAATCCGGTCTGTCTGTCCTGTCCATTATGCCATCAGATTGGTTCCTCTCTTCGGAACCTTCGCGTATGACCGTGGCGAAATAGCGTCCGCCCATAGAAGTAACCGCATCTACCGGCAGCAGCAGTGTATGTTCTTTCTTCTCCACTTGAATAGCTGCTTCCGCTGACATTCCCGGCTTCAACAAGCTGTTGTCCAGCACTTCAAGAGTGACATCGTACGTGGCCACACCATTTTGCGTAACGCCTTCCCTGGCAATTTCCACGACATGCCCTTTGATATTCTCGTCCGGCAGAGCCTCCACATATAAGTCTGCCTCCAGCCCCTCCGTCACCTTCGTAATATCCAGCTCGTCAATCGAAGCGACCATATGTAAAATGTCATAATTCACAATAGCGCCCAAGACAGCGCCTGCCTTAATCTGATCTCCTGCAGCTGCGTCCAAGGATGTAACCATCCCGTCGATATCAGCTCGTATAACGATATCCTCATCATCATCAGTTACATCCTCAAGCAGCTCTGCTAATTCCTCCTTAGCAATTTCGATATCCAGCTGCTGCTTCGTGATACTGATCCTCGCGCTATCCCGCTCGCTCTCGTCCGCAGCCGTCTTGAACTGATCCTGAAGCTCGGTCAGCTGTAATGCCAATTGCTCGATTTGAATTTCTTTGGACCGGATTTGCCTGCTGGCATCTGTCTCCTCTTCGCGCTCCAAGGTGATCAGAATGTCTCCCTTGCTGACCTTGCTTCCTTCCTCGACCCTTACTTCTTCAATCGTTCCGTCCTTGCCGGACTTGACCTCGATCTGGTCCGATGGCTGAATGCTGCCGGTACCGCTGACGCTAACCTCCAAATCCCCCCGTCTCACTTCAGCCGTTGCCAAACTAGGGACCGTTGCTGCTTGTTCCTCTCCTAACATGCGATACCCAAGTACTGCAGACGCAATCAGAATAATACCGATTCCTATCGTCCACAGAATTGTCTTTTTCTTCATTGAAGTACTCCCACCCTTCCTCCATTCAGCCTGTCTGAATCAGGAGTATAGCAGGACTTTATGAACAGAACATGAACCCGTAGAATTAGTACCTCAAATGTGTCAATTCCAAATGGGCGGGTAGGGAGAAGTGAAAGCTCGTGCCCTTGCCCGCTGCACTTTCCAACACAATCTCGCTGTCATGAAGGGCTAGAATATGCTTCACAATCGAGAGGCCGATGCCTGTGCCGGTCTTATGCGTACGAGCCTTGTCCCCCTTATAGAAACGATCCCAGATCTTGTCCCGGTCCTCCTCACGGATGCCGGCTCCTTGGTCGCAAATGCTTACGTGCACCAGCTCACCTGCATGTTGAATCTTCGCCATCACCTTACTGCCGGATGGAGAATGCTGTATCGCATTTTGCAACAAGTTAACAAGCACCTGTCCAATGCGCAAAGGATCAGCCTGCACCCAGGCATCGCTGGCCGGATGGATCAGTTCCATATGCAACTTCTTCTGCACGAAGAGAGGTTCCAGCTGTGCAATCGTTCTCCGCAATTCCTCGGACAGATTAATAGGATGTGGCTCTACATCAAATTGACCAGCATCGATCTTCGCCAAGTCTAGCAAGTCGGAGACGAGCTTTCCCATCCGGTCTGTTGAATCCTTCATCATCAACAAATAATGACGTTCGCGTTGTTGCGGGATCGTACCGTCCAATATGCCACCCAGAAATCCTTGAATCGAGGTCAAGGGAGAACGCAAATCATGGGAGACATTCGCCAGAAACTCCCTTCTCGTACTTTCAAGTGAAGAAAGCTCTTCCGCCATATAATTCAGGGACTCGCCCAGCTGGCCAATCTCATCCCGGGACTTCACCGGGACACGGCGGGACAAGTCCCCGCTGGCGAAGGACAACGCCGACTCACTCATTTCCTTAAGAGGACGAGTCATTCTTCGCGATACGAAGAATAAGATAATGGCAGATACTGGAATAGAAATGAGAAGACTCCAGAACATCGGTCCAAACGGTCTTCTCACTTCCTGACCGAATTCTCGAGATGCGATTAGAATCGCTTTCTCAACCGTGTTCTGATTTTGCAGAATGGGAGATGCCCTATAGTATACGTCAGCATCTTCATGTTCCTCGATGCCTACGACCGGAGTGCCCTTCACTGCTCGCAGCACTTTAGTGCGGCTTGCTTCCATATACACATGCTCGCCGCCAACGGTATAGAGCAAGTCACCCTGCTCATCATAGATCGCATACACCCGATCCGGATGGCCGAGAGCCAGCTCCATCGAAGCAATCAAGCTCGTTCGACCGATTCCCATCTTGTATGCTTCCTGAATATGCTCAGCAATTCTGTGCTGTTCCTGGAGCAAATTGCGTTCGACAAAATGGTGGGTATCCTTGTGGAATAGCAGTGAGAATAGTAGGCTGGTTAATATATATGAAATGACGATAATCGTCAGCATCGTTACGAACAACTTAAGAAAAATACTTCGAGTTGGCGACAACCGCGACAGTATCCCCCTCATGGCTCGCTAACCTCCAGCTTATAGCCGACGCCCCATATCGTCTGAATGGACCACGCTTGTCCAGGTCGCGCCAGCCTTTCACGAATCCGCTTTATATGTACATCCACCGTTCTCGAATCTCCTTCGAAGTCATAGCCCCATATTTGATCCAGCAACTGCTGACGGGTAAACACGCGATTGGGATTGGAGACAAGATGGAACAGAAGCTCCATTTCTTTCGGTGGAAGCGTATACGAAGCCGCCTCTGTCTCCACCGAGTAACGGCGCAGATCCAGTTGCAAGCCAGGTACTGCCGCTACCTCATTATGACAAAGCACAGGATAGGTTCGACGAAGCACAGCTTTGATTCGCGCCATCAGCTCTAATGAATCGAACGGCTTGACGACATAATCATCCGCACCAAGATCGAACCCCCGCATTTTGTCACAGCGCTCTCCCTTGCCCGTCAGCATGATGACTGGAATATTCCGCTCCATCTTCAGCCGCCTGCACACTTCCCAGCCTTCCATCTCTGGAAGCATTATATCCAGCACGATAAGATCTACTTCCTGATCAAGCGCAAGCGACAGGCCCGACATCCCGTCATGCGCACTGTACACCTCATATCCTTCCTTCTCTGCATACAAACGAATGATTTCGCAAATATACGGATCATCATCCATCGTCAGTAACTTAATCCGCTTCATGTGCCATACCTGCCTTCGAGTGAAAGATTCGGGCCGACAGTCTGAACCCTATCTCTACTACTCTACTATGAAATGATGAACAAAACATGAATGGCAGATTAAAAGATATCGCCCAAATAAAACGGAGGTCGCTTCTCGCGATTCAAATGCTTGCTAAGCGCATGGGGGAATACACGTTTATGTGGCAGATCGCGCAGGTTCACCCACTCCACGCCAATTTGCAGTTCATCCGGGTTGGGTGCGTGCGCAAAGCTTTGAGCAGGATCGAGCAAACGACAGGAGAAATAAAACTCTACTTGATGAACATCGCCATCCCACTCGGCAAATTCATGATGGCAGCCGATGTATTCGCGAACAGTCAGCAATTCGCCCACTTCAACTTCAGCACCCAGCTCCTCCATGCATTCCCGAACAACGGCATCTTTCAACTCTTCGCCTTTCTCCTGCCCTCCGCCGGGAAACAAATAGAACAAGCCGGATACATCCTTGTTCTTGGTCAACAGCACACTTCCATTATGAATAATGACAGCCTTCGCGGAATTTCGAATCGGTTTCACTTACTCATTCTCCCCCTCCTGCCAATAACCCGCGTGCGTTAATATCACCTTCGAGAACGGGTTCAGCTGTGTACAAATATCTTCAAGAGCATAATAGCGCAGGTCTAACCCTTCGTCATCGTGAATGACAGGGCTCCCGTGGATGCCCTGAGCTTCATATACCGCCGTTACATTGTAGACCTCATCCCCGTGCGGATAGCGGTAATACATCTCCTTGCCGGATAGCAGGGTCACGAAGCGGAAGGATTCCGCTTGTAATCCGGCTTCTTCATAGAGCTCTCTTGCAGCTGCTTCTTCCATCGACTCACCTAACTCCAGCGCTCCGCCAAGCGTCCCCCAATCCAAGCTGTCGGATCGTAGCTGCAGCAGAAATTCACCTTGCGAATTCCGTACGATGACACATACGCCAGCCATAATGAGCGGTCTCGGACCAAGTGCCTTTCGCAGCTCCATCATGTAATTCATAACTTGCTCCCTCCACTTTGCTGCACGAACGCCGACAATCATATCTTAATACATAGGACGTTGTGCGGCATCTATTTTATTCATGTCATTAATTATTCATTATGTTAATATGATCTTCAACTGCTTCACTAATTGATCCATCTCTTGCGCTGTACCTATGCTGATCCGCAAGTGATTCTTCACCAGAGAACCTGTGAAATAACGCACCAAGATCTTAGCCTCACGCAATTTCTCGTATAGCATTTGTGCTTCTATCTGCTCGTGCTTCACCCATAGGAAATTCGCGGCCGATAGTGCGACCCAGAAGCCCATGTCTCTCAGCTGCTGAGCAGTCCAATCCCTTGTTCGCATAATCGCAGTTCGTGTCTCTTGGAAGTACGCTTCATCTTCGAATGCGGCAATAGCACCTGCTTGAGCTACTCTGTCTAGCGTATACGAATTCACTGATCCCTTCACCCGATATAAGGCTTCAATCAAGTCCGGAGTGCCGAGTGCTAGACCGACACGGAGACCAGCAAGGCTTCGTGATTTACTTAATGTCTGGATAACGAGCAGGTTCGGATAACGGCGAATAAGCGGGACAGCAGATTCCCCACCAAAATCAATATAAGCCTCGTCTACGATGACGACTTGCTTCGTATTAGAAGCGACAATCTCCTCTACTTGCTGCAACGGGAGCGCTAATGAAGTAGGCGCATTCGGATTCGGGAATAGGACACCTCCGTTATCCTGCAGGAATGCCGCAGTGTCTATCCTTCCCCATTCATCAACAGAAGCTGTGCTGTAGGGAATCGCATAGAGCTTGGCGTACACCGGATAAAAGCTGTAACTGACCTCCGGGAACACAATCGGTCGATCTTCATCGAAGAAGGCACGAAACGCAAAAGCCAGTACTTCATCTGAACCATTGCCAACGAATACTTCATCCCTGCTCAATCGATAGTAAGCAGCAATCGTCTCTCTTACTTGTTCATCCGCAGGATCGGGATATAGCCGCAACTGATCGTTAATAGCTTGCTGCATCGCCTGTTGTACGCGTGCAGACGGCGGGAACGGATTTTCGTTCGTATTCAGCTTTATATATTCCGCCTTGTTCGGCTGCTCCCCCGGTACGTAGGGATCGAGCTCCTGCAATCTTTTGCTCCAGTACATACTCATGAACATGCTCCTTTATACGAATCTCTCATACGCAAGACCCATGACCGGTATGTCCCTATTCATAGAGACACAATCATTAGTGGTCCACCATAGGAATCGCGATGCACTCCCCTGCTCCCACCTTACAATGACTAAACATATTAGGGGAATCTGTCTAGTCCTAATTCATAATCTGCAAATCCTTACGAGTCGTTGATATAGCAGAGATCGAGGAGACGAATGTAACAGCAAGTGAACCACTCCTACCATTCTCCTACTCCCTGCTTCTTCCACCATTATACGAGATAGCGAATAAATCATCAAAATATGACAAAAACGATACTTTCGGATTATTGAATCGCTTTCATGTAATTTCATAAAATAGAGATGCCCGCATAATTCGAACATATGAACAGAACTCTCTTCATATATGTATCCTATGTACTTCTATCAATCAGGAGGTGATCACGTGTTTGTCCTCGATCAGGAAGTGAATGTCAAGCATTCGTCAGACCTTCGAAGATTCGACGGGATGTATCAGCTGTTGCCTGAACACAATCAATTCGAGACCGGAGCGCCTCCGCAATCCGGGACCTTCTCTATTAAGGAAACGTCAGAAGGACTGCTGACCTTCCGTGCGAACTGGGTCACGACCGATGGGCGCAAGCAACAGATGCTGTACAGTGTAAGACCGGACGGCAAGGAATATCCGAATGATAATCCTGTCATAGCAGATCGGATCATGACTACATTAGAAACCCCATACACAGTTGTAACCGTGAAGAAGAAGGCCGGACATACGATGAACCTCAGCCGAATCGTACTGTCCACCTGCGAGAACGAATTGCGTCTCATTCAATCCGGCTATACGTGGAATGGCAAAGCATTCACGAATATTGCCCTGTTTCATCGGAAGTAAATACAGATGACATAGAAATGAAACAAAAGGTTTGATCGCAGTCGATCAAGCCTCTTTTACGTGCAATTGTAAATCATACCCATGTTGAAGTTTCTATGAATTTACGAGGAAACCCTATTCAATTGTGACGAAAGTGTGTATAATAAACTCTTGTGAAAAACGGACCCGGCTGACCTGAGAGTGGGAAGCCATATACAAAACTATAACTAGGATAGGAGAGAATCAAACTACATGATGCTGCACAAACTGAAGAACACTTGGCTGTTCAATACGCGCAATGACGTATTGGCGGGCATGACAGTCGCACTTGCGTTAATTCCAGAGGCGATCGCGTTCTCTATCATCGCAGGCGTAGACCCGAAGGTTGGCTTGTACGCATCCTTCTGTATTGCTGTGCTGATCGCATTCGTCGGCGGACGCCCTGGTATGATCTCGGCGGCAACTGGCGCGATGGCGCTCCTCATGGTGACGTTGGTCGCTAATCATGGTATCGAATACTTGTTGGCTGCAACGGTACTCACAGGACTGATTCAGATTATACTAGGCATATTGAAGTTGGGAAGGTTCATTACGTTCATTCCACATTCCGTCATTATTGGCTTCGTCAACGCACTGGCCATTCTTATTTTCTTAGCCCAGCTCCCCCATTTCATCGGAGAAGGCTGGATCATGTATGTGATGGTCGCGGTGACACTTGCCATTATATATGGATTGCCTAAGTTAACCAAAGTAATTCCGTCCGCACTGGCAGCGATTATCATCATGACCGCTGTTGCCGTATTCTTCGGACTAAATACGAAGACCGTAGGTGATATGGGCGAGCTGCCTGCAGGACTGCCGTTCTTCCACATTGCAGACGTGCCATTCACTTGGGAAACACTGATGATCATTCTACCTTATGCCTTTCCGTTGGCTATTGTAGGTATACTAGAATCACTGTTGACCGCTACCATCGTAGATGAGACGACTGAGACGAAGAGTGATAAAAATCGAGAAATACGCGGACAAGGCATTGCAAATACGGTTACTGGATTTTTCGGTGGTATGGCTGGTTGCGCCATGATCGGGCAATCTGTCATCAATGTGAAATCAGGTGGACGCGGCAGATTATCTGCATTAGTCGCAGGGGTGTTCCTACTCATTCTCATCTTGCTTCTTGATCGGGTCGTCGTCCAAATTCCGATGGCTGCCTTGGTCGGCGTCATGTTCATGGTATCGATTAGTACCTTCGACTGGCGTTCGATTGCGGAATTACGGAAAGTACCGATTACCGATTCACTTGTCATGATTATTACCGTAGCTGTTGTCGTCTATTCACATAACCTCGCGCTTGGTGTATTCGCTGGCGTCGTCATGAGCGCGTTGATCTTCGGATGGCGTATTTCCAAGCTGCGTGTACAGCATGAACTTCACGCAGACGGGCATAAGCAATACACGGTAGCAGGACAGCTGTTCTTCGGTACGATGTCTCACTTCGTAGACATCTTCGACTATCGGGATGATCCCGATCATGTCATCATTGATTTCAGTTCTATGCATGTGTGGGATCACTCAGCTGTGAATGCGATCGCCAAGGTGAACGCCAAGTACCAGCAGCTCGGCAAGAAAGTAACGATGACAGGACTCAATGCGGAGAGCCAGAAGCTAGTTCAGCGGATCGGCATCACCGCCACATCCGGACATTAACGTGAAAGCCCTGACGATGTGCCATCGTCAGGGCTTTTATACTGTCACGGTCTGCATTTCGCTATTGATTGCCCATCAACATTTCCCGGGCAAGCGCAAGATTCGATAGTCCTAACCTACGAATAGGTCGAAAGTTGGAGCTCACTGTCACAATGAACCGGACTATGCAGAGTTGTTGTCGACATTCTCTCTTGCTGCCTGTTGCTGTAACAGTCCGTCCTTCACAATGCGCAACTATAACATATATTGGTTCCTATGTGGGGGAATTAAGCGTCATGCGCATCGATGATGCGATCTACCAATGCATTCCATTCATCATCAATACCGCAGCGCTCTGGACTCGCTTCGAAATAATCGATCGTCTGCTTGATGCCTTGGGTGAATGGGACGGTTGCAACGAAATCCGGTACGAATTGTTTGATCTTGCTGTTGTCGAACACAGCGCTTATTGCCTTGTCGCCAAGCAAGCCGCCCTCTTCTTCTGGTGCATACTTGATAATACCGGAGGATGCGACATGTGCCAAGATAGGCTCGACTCCAGCAGCGCGGCCGATCGCTTGATAGATCTGGTTCCAGTTCAGCACCTCATCAGAAGTAATATGGAACGCATGTCCGATCGCTTGTACGTGACCGAGCAAGCCGACGAAGCCCTTGGCGAAATCTGTGTTATGTGTCATCGTCCATAATGACGTACCGTCACCCGGCACTAATATCTTCTTCCCCTTGCGCATACGGTCAACCAAAGACCAAGGCTTCTGCCAGCTGTTGATAGAAGCAGGGATCATCGTATCGCCGTATGTAAAGGAAGGACGAACTATCGTAATCGGGAAGCCATCGTTGCGGTACGCCTCATTCAACAGCTCCTCACAAGCGATCTTGTCACGAGAATATTGCCAATGCGGATTATGCAGCGGTGTCGATTCAGTAATGTGGTAATGCAAAGCAGGCTTCTGGTATGCGGAAGCAGAGCTGATGAAAATATATTGATTCGTTCTGCCTCGGAACAATTCAATATCTGCCTGCACATGCTCAGGAGTGAATGCGATCCAATCCACTACCACGTCAAACTTGTGTCCCTCAAGTGCCCGCTCTGCTGATGCGCGGTCACGTATATCGCCTTGGATCACCTTCGCCCCCTGTGGAGCGAATGCGCTTCGCTGACCGCGATTCAGCAAGTACAAGTCTATTCCCTTCTGCACCGCAAGTCTGGACACGGCCTCGCTAATCAATCCGGTTCCGCCAATAAATAGGACTTTCATATGCTTGCACCCCATTCTATGGAATATGGTATACTCTCCCCTACTATACCTGATTCCTATACACTCATGAAGATTATAGATGAAATCGCTTAAGAATTCACACCTTCATCTTGTGTATGGGAGTTCAGACTATTCAACATGACTTAGTTGCGCTATGATCAATGCAAGGAATGACATTGTGATGAAACACAGAAACGAGGATATAATGACTAGATCTGCATGGATGAATCGAAGCCTGTTCAACCGCATACGCATGCGCTGGTCGTTCCGACGCGGGAAAGCAGTCCGTCACCGTTATCAGATGCGGCGCCAGCTTGGTGTCGGCAGTTATGGGTATACTTACTTGTGCGAGGATTTGGACCACAATCAGCCATGTGTCCTCAAGATATCTATGCCTGCCAGAAGAGGGGCCGATCGGGCTGCACATATTTATCGTCATGAGATACATTGTCTGTCTACATTGTCACATCCGCACATCCCGTCATTGATAGAGACGTTCACTTACAACGGGTATTTGTGCTGCACGATGAGCTATGTCCAAGGGGACACACTAGACGCATGCCTGTTCCGTGATAAGCGAGTCTTCTCTGAGCGAGAAGCACTGCAGCTTGTCGGCAAGCTGCTTGACGTCATAGGCTATCTTCACATTAGCGGATTCGTTCATCGCGATATTAGCATTGCCAATGTCATGCTGACCGGCGATGCAGTGACCTTAATCGATTTCGGACTTGCTAGACCCATTCCAGCAGATGAATCAGAACGTCACCGGATAGAGGATATTGAAGATGATGACCCGACAGACAAGCGGCTTCGGCGTGCCTTGCATCCTTCAAGCGACTTCTATGCGCTCGGACATCTGCTGCTCTTTCTCTTCTACAGCAGCTATTCGGAGCAGTCTGCACAAGCAGAACACCCGGATCGCGGCTGGGAGGAGGAACTGGACATTCATATGGACACGAAAAAACTGCTCCGCCAGTTGTTCATGACAGAGCAGCCTTACTTATCGGCCGTACAGATTCAGCAGGATATAGCACGTGTTGTACAACTGCTGGATTGAGTACCATGCACCATTATGGAATAGACTCGGATTAGCTAATCCTATTAACTGCTGAAGAATGAGCTCGTATATTTACGCTTCTTATAATAGGAATGACCATATTTGTTGTGAGGACGATGTCCGTATCCCGAATGTCTCTTATAATCGCTGCTGCTGGCATACCGATGATACGGCTTGCTCCGGGAACGGTGCGACGAACTGCTGCCAAGCAACTTCTCCAAGATTCTTCTCAACATGGTGTGTACCTCCTTTTGTTCTTTTGTTAACTGTACGTGCTATCGACTGTTTGGTTTCAAGCTGTGTCTTCCTTATGGTCGAAGTATCGCAGCTTTCCATCCTCGATCGCTGCCTGCATGAAATTCTCTCCTTGAATCGGCGCGCCAGCCAAGCGACGAAGCATAGCCAGCTGTCCTACATGGGTCATCGCATCGCTAAGCGGACCTTGCAGCAACGTTCTGGCCTTCTGTTCTTCAAGTTCAACGTCTCTTAACTGTTGATCCAAGTGCTCCATTGTGCGGTAATAACGCTCAACCTCTGCCTCCCACGAATCCGCCTTGATCGATGCAGATTTGCCCGTCGCATAGGAGCAAGCGAAATCCATAAGATCGGAAATATGAGCAAGAATCTGACGCGGTGTCTTCACCCCGTTCCCTGCCTCGAACTGTCCGTAGTCATATGGCGCACCCTGCAGGCACTTCCCACAGCGATATGCCAATACTGCTAAATAATGTTGGAAATTGTGATTCATGATTACTATTCCCCTTTCGTAGTTACTTGTCATCCTGATTTTCCTCAGTCAACGACAAGGATTGATCAATTTTTCGCTTTTCTAACTGGTATTCTTCCTTCGTGGTCATAGACACGCCCAGCTTCGCCTTGATCAGCAGCATATCATTGTGCATCGCTTTCGTCCGTTGGTGAATACTAAACAGCATTCCGAAAGCTAGAATCACTACGAAAGCAATTCCGATCGTCCATTCAAACAAGAAAGATGATACAAGTATGGTAATGATGAAAATAAATGCACCCATAAAAACAAGCATACGATTCTCCTTTCTGTAAAAATCTCGCAAGAACTCCTGAGAATCTGTAGGCATTCATTGCTTGTATGAGCGGTCAGGTTGAAATTCCTGCGAATGTGCAGGCATTCATTGCTCAAAAGCGCGGGTTCGTTGAAATTGCTGCGAATGTGCATCTTTCCAAGCCTGAATTGGCCGAAAGCAGCTAGTTCGCCGGATGAAGCATGTATAATTGCAGCGATTGTGCTGATTTAGCGATATTTCGAATGAATGCCTGCATATTTGCATTTACATCCATCGCCGCTTCCCTGTCACGATTGACTCCACCAAGTGCCAATCATTTGATTTGTCGCACGAATTGTATGAAGTCCGTATTCACAATCGGCAAGCCTGCAGCTGCCAAGGATGCAGTAATTTGTCCGCGATGATAGCTGCCATGGTTGGCCACATGAATCAATATATCGGATATGGCAGTTTCCGTTGTGCCCTTGCCCCTCTTGTATGCAATGATTCGAGTGAGATCTGTATCTGACAATGCACGAAGATAGGCATCGTACCCTTGCTTGTTCGCCGAGATCATCTGTTCACATGCTGCCAGATCAAGCTCGGGCCACACATTCATCTTCGTACTGTCCTCGCCATTCAGCCGCACCAACCAGATCTGTTCCGCAGCTAAGATATGCGCGAACAATTGAAGGGAACGAGCTGGGACAGGCTGCAATCCTTTCAATAACCCTAACATTTCCGTATTAGCCCAGTGTACATGCTCATACATTCGATTCAACAGCTGACTCATTGCGATCACTCTCCTTGACTTTTTCTAATAGGAATCTGTCACTTCCATCGTTATCCGCTATCTTCTATGTATGCAACACCGCCTCGAATGTCAATTTGAAGTCCAAGGCTGTCTACTCGTACGAATGCCATATCCCCATGTTCGAATAAGGATACTTGTGGATAATAGGCGTCTGCACATTCCAGTTCGATCGGTTCCCGATTCGGCAGCTCGAACCGGTAACGAGTGCCGGTCTGGCTGAGATACTTATAGAACGCCAATGCCCGAACATACGTATACCCATCCAACTGCACGTGCGGATATACAGTCTTCTCCCACGGGTGAACCTCAAACTGCGAGGACATCATCGGATACTTGCGGGTATGCTTGATCAACGTCTCTACTTGGCTCTGTGTGAGTGGCAGACCGAGCAGCTTATGATGAATTCCACGAATTATGACGAGTATGCGCTGCAATATGATAATGATGACTCCACCGCTCAAGCCAGCTACCCAGCCTAATGGTAATTCCGACGAAAGTCCGATCACGATCACGATAACACCGATAATGACATAGATCATTGTGCTAGTGCCTCCCCTCCTTCAATCTTCACTTCAGCTTCAAGCGCTTTCTGTGACAGCAAGCGTCGAAATGCTTCCCGTTCCGCAAGATTCAAGTCCAACTGTCTCATATATTGCTTATCCAGCAATTGTGTGCGAATTGCATCATCCTGTTCGATCACTTGCCTGTAAGCTTCCTCGCGATACAGATGCTCGAACCATTCATAATGACGAATCCATCTCTTCACCGCACGATTCTTCTTCCGCTCGATTCTCTTCTGCTCCAATCGTTCTGCACCCTCATTCAAGAACAGTTCGCCGAATATATTAATTATGAAGTCAATTAGAATGCCCATGTTGCCTGCCTTCCTTCTATTGTTGTATGTATGACCTGTGACAATCTGCTCATAAGTCCGACAGCGTAATCGGGTATTTCACTTCTGCATGATTCTGAATCAATCGTTCTTCGTTCACCGTATTCCCCGTTCGCTTGTCGACCGTCTTCCTCCATATTTCATTGGAACGATAATAGGTCCCATCAGCTTGTGAGAAGCGATGGTTGCGTTCCTCAAGATGATACGCCAGCGGCAAGTCTTCATCACAGAGAATCGCCCCTTTCAGATGTTCATCCGTCAGCCAAGTATGAAGCTGGAAGGTAGCGTCTGTCCGATTGACGAACCGCAGATCTATATAGTTATAGAAGACGCTCGCTCCGCTGCCGAATGGCAGCACACGACGCTCATCTGGGAAGGCGTCGAAGCTGTGGTGATGCCGTTCTACCACATCAAGCGGGGAATGCATCGCCATCCAGAACAATAAGTTCGCAAGCTGGCACAACCCACCGCCAACTCCCGTCCCAACTTCACCATGCGAGAGAAGCAATCCTTCTACATAGCCCTTGCGGGCAGTCGTCCTCCCGATCGCTTGCCAGAAGGAAAAGGTTTCCCCAGGACGTATGAGCAGCCCGTCTATCTTCGCTGTACTCAGTTGGAGATTCACAATCTTGTTCTCTTGTAATTGCGGATCTGTATCTCCTAGCTTTCTTCTGAGTAGCGACTGATGACGCTTCACCGGATAAGCCAATGCATCATCGTTACGTAGGCGGGCGAACCGAACACGTGGATGACAGTTTTGCAAGCGACGTATTCCTCTAAGCTGTATCACACGGATGTTATACAGGATAGGGTTATTTCTTATGAGCTTACGAAGATTCACGCAATCCCTTCTTTCTATTCCACTTGGATATACGGAATGATGTCATGGAGATGCGCAACATTCGCAATAGGTCGTACTCCATGATGCTGCATCCATTCCTCGTCCCCTTGGTAAGCGATAAAAGGAATATCGGCATGGGCAGAAGCGACACCATCGATCCATGAATCGCCTACAGACATCCAGCAGCTTGCCGGAATCTCAGGAAATTGCTCCAGAACTGTCATATAGCCAGATGGAGACGGCTTCAGTTGCTGCATCTGCTCCCTACCCACAACGAGATTGAACACATGCCAGATGCCATGCTCCTGCAACACTTGCTTAGCAGCCTCTAGAGAATTATTGGTTACTAGCGCCAGCCGGTATTGTCCTTCAAGCTCTGTAAGCAAGGAATAAGCCCCTTGTTCAAGCTTAGCTCCGCGCATGCCCAATCGTTCATACTTGCTCGGAATCGCCCATAGTGCTTGGATCTGCTCCGTATTCATGGTACCTGCGTCGATAGCTGCTTGAATCAAGGTGGACGTCGTATGGTCTTCCAACGCAAGTTCAGATGGGATGAAGCCGTGTTCAGATAAGTAGGCGTATGTTTCCTTGCGCATTCCCTTGAAGTCAATGTGCAAGCGAAGCAACGTATTGTCCATATCGAATACAACTCCTTGAACTCGGCGGTTCATAGGTGCTCACCTCCATGAAGTTTATTCGAGCAATGTGCTGCTTACTGATTAGAACCGATCACATAAAGGCGTTGCAAAAATGCAAGCGAAGCTTCCATCGTCTCCTTGTACGGCACATTACCATGCTCACCGTAGCGGAAGAAGCCATGTCCCAACTCTGGGAACGAGATCAAGGTGCTGTCATTCCCGTATTGCTGAAGCTGCTGGACGAAACGGGCAACCTGTTCGTGTGGAATGTTCTGATCTGCTGTGCCATGGAAGAACAAGCTTGGTGGAAGTTCCGAGCGAACGTGTCTGACTGGAGACACTGCCTCAAGCGCGTCTGCTTCTGCTGGAAACATCGTCAACAACGGCCCCGCATCCACACCTGCATTAAACAAGATGCAAGCATCAGGTTTGGAACGAATCGAATCAACTTCCTCGATGACGGCACAGCATAATGCTAGGAACCCGCCCGCAGAAGCACCTGCTGCAGTAATTTGGTCTGGATGAATAGCTAATGCATCGGCATGCTGGCGAACCCAGTGAATCGCGGAACGGGCATGTGACAGGCATTGCATCGGAGAATATCGCCCTTCGACGTGCGCAGGACGGTACTCCACGCATATGGCTCGCATACCTAGTGATGCGAATACGGCTGCATGATGCTGGAATTGAGATGGTGTCACTTGATTGGTGGAGAACCCCGCACCATGGAAGAACAAGATTGCAGGTTGTCGCTGTGAACGCTTCCGATTATCCCTTGCCACGAACAGTCGAAGGATCGGATCCGTACGGTATGTATACGAGTCAACCGGTATGTGGAACATCTGTCCGTCCTCCCTTCCTGCAGGCACTAGTCAACTACAGCTCTTAGCAGACGATTCCCGACCACCCCCGTGATAAGTAAGCCAATTTCTGGAATGATCAGCCATTCGATTACAATGAGGGATGAAGCCCCCCACTCCAGCCATAACGGACTCGGAATGAGTACGAGAACCGAAAGGCCGAGTAACGGTATGATTGTCCAGCTTCGTCTTATTTGCCCGTGTATCATCCTATAGATCCGGTTCCACTCAACGGACATTCCGAATAAGAAAGCTAGCAGCTGCATCTTCAAGCTTGGTAACAAGAAATTCGACGTCATTCGAACAGACTGTTGTACTTCATAGAAGGTCTGCTTCATCAGATAGAGGATCACGAACATAGCAACGCCTAACACTGTGTATACAATCCACTTCTTCATACTGGTTTCCTTTCATGATTACTACGAAGCGTTCCTCTGCCTCGAATGACCGTTCGAAAGATCAACGCCAGCAAGACAAAGTGAGGCATCATGCCTACTAGCGCATCGCCAACATACCCTACCGCCCCAGCCACAACCCATAGCGCAATTGGAGGAATTTGCACAATGGCGATGATGATCAAGCTGATGACGATGCATGCTTCCAAAAAGATGTTACGGACGAAGAACCAGCTCATACAAGAAGCAAGCAGCAGCACAGCCAAGCCAATGGATACATAACTCCACAGTTCCACCGTCACACGCTCCGAACCTGCTTCTGGTCCAAGAAAAGCGAAGCTGAACACATCTGCTATGTAGAATAGTCCAATTAGAAGACTAGCAGCGAAGATTGCGAGCTGCCATATGAATTGCTGGATGAATTGCTGCAACAACCTTCCCCCCTAGTCGTAATCGATTCTAATTGCACAGTCCGATCGTTATATTTTTACGCAACCAAGCTTATGAACTAGGCTCGAAATCTTCCTTGAACGTATCCTCTGGATCCCAGATCGTCCATGTCATTTCTAGCATATTGCCTTGATCGTCTCGGAAGTAAAAGTACTTCGCTTCACCTGTTCCCAATGTTTCCAAACTATCTACATCCACGCCTTTGTCCTTCAGCGTCGCATAGGTTCGTTCAATGTCCGAGCATTGCAGTGCCAGGATAGGGAATGGTCGGCCGTTCCGCGCAATCTCCAGTCTGTCACGATCCTCTGTCTCAACAAGAACTAGAGCGATGGCATGCTCGTGCGCTTGGTGCAGAATGCCCAAGTAAGAGCCTCTATCTTCGAACTTATTCACAAGCTTCATCGACAGATTACGGGTATACCACGCAATCGATGCATCAATGTCAGAAGTAGGTACATACACATAACCGATCCGGTTCACGACATAATTGGTTTCCATTTTCCATTCACATTCCTTTCCTCACTCATAGATTTTAATGCCCTCAAACAATACAATACTACTTAATAGGCTCCCCCTTTCGCATGGGTATACTTCCTATCATACAGAAAAACCACAATTTGTTAAACTGATATAGTGAAATATTCAGCGCTTGTTCGCTTGTTCGTCATCGAAGTCATGCTGCCAGTTTTCCTTGATTTGCTTAAGCATCGTAGTGCGAGATTCTTGTTCTCCATCCTCGTTATTGTTGCGGGCATATTCGAGCAGCTCTGCTATGATCAAGTATGACACGCCCGCCACAAGTGCAAACGCACTTGCAATAAGAAGGCCATCCCTCTCATTCGGAGCCCCGATCAAATAGTGAACACTAAGCATAAAGACAGCAAAACCAATGAAAACAACGCCAGTTGTCCTTCTGTGCATATTGGTCCCTCCGGTATTGTTTTGTCTAAGTTGAAATGGTCATTCTTCCGCTGGTTCTCCAGCATCCCCTGCATGGAATGGAAGAGCTTCGTTGATGTAATGGCTATCGAGGACCTTATTGTCTTCGGACAGGAAGGTTAGGGTGAATTGCTCGCCATCATCCTCGGTTAGAAATAAATACCATAGCTTGACCCCGAGATGATCTATAATCTCTCCTTGCATCCGGTGATGCTCACCTGTTGTATGATTCTCGATACTTACAGAGTGGTGGGCTGCATCCATGACGCCATACAGCATTGGGAAAGGGGAGTCGAACCCCGTGCCCTCCGTACTAGGGAAGTATTGATACGACCAACGTTCTTCAGATGGGGAATCTTCATCGAACAACACAGAATGGCCGCCGCCATATCCCCATTTCCACCCCCGCCAAGTTTGTTTGACATACTCAGCATGAAAATCCCACGCATCCTCCTGCAGCATCCGATGGAAAAAAAGCACTTTCCCCCCATCTACATCATGTTCATGAATCACCACATGCGGTCCGCCGTAGCTTCGGAATGCCTGAACTGCTTCCAATGGTGTGTCATAGCCTTCCTCGCTGAACAAGAATATGTATCCCAGAGAAATGATCAAGATTACAAGGGCGAACAAAGCTATTCGGTAAAGAATCTTGAATTGCCCTTCGCGTTCTAGTTCGTTCAAGCAATAAGAGACAATCAGCCGCTCCTCCCGTTCGGAATCCGAAGTATTCGCCTTGCGTCGTTCTCGATCACCTTTCATCATGACACACCCGCTCTCTTTTCTGTCACCGCTTTCTCGTTTCTTCAATCAGCACATCCAACTTCTCCGAGATCTGTTCTTGAATGGTGATCTGCTTTCGTAGTCGGATTTCTATATAGATAGCTTCCGTAAGAATGAGGAAGCCGAACAATGTAACCAGGATTGCCAAGCTTCATCGACTCCTTTCACGCAGTGCTTCCAGCTATACACTATCCCTGTTCATAATGGATCACTTCACCAGTGGTATAGGTATGGTCGATGATCCCCTCGTTCAAGTAATGTCTGCGCAACAGCCTTCCCAATGCCGCTGGAAGTCCCAGTTAGGATAAACAATCGTTCGCGCATGGCTGTCACCTTTCAATTAGAGAATGGGATGGTTACGTATGCGACTCAGCTTGAATTAGGATATTGATCTTGCCCAATATCTCAGCAGCGAATGCCTGCAACTGCTCAGCTTGCCACACAAAATCGGATTCGGACGTTCCGGAGTAAGCAGCTAGACTTGCCTCGATCAATGGCTGATACATATCGGGCAATGCCTCCATCGCCCACTCTCCGCCTTCCGTCTTCGAAGCTAGCACTCCTTGTTCCAGATAATAGAGAACTCTGCATAGATTCAATATCGCATAAACGGGATCTTGTTCAATATTATGTACAGCATCCTCAATATCACGGTATATCGAGTCGACGAAATACTCTCGCTTAATCGGTTCGCACACAGAGGACAATGGTTCACCGAATAAGCATGTTCCCCGTTGCAAGGCGACCATCAGCTGCGAAGCAGTATCCACATCCTCCATACCGCCACATAGATAGGTTGGGTCATTCCGATAGCGCTCCCTATGAAAATCAGAGTAATGCAGTTGCAGTGGAGTCGGATAACGGAAGGGACGCAGGTGTTCCTCCAGCAACACACTGTACTCCAACCCTCGTGGGTTCGGCATAGCATCATGGAGTGCTAGCGAGCGATGTGCGATTCGCAGCGCCTGATCCCGCTGCATCCGGTTACGGATCACAACGATGAAGTCAACATCACTGCTTGCTTCATGGAAACCACTCATCGCCAATGATCCATGCAAATATACGCCAGTTAAGTTCGTACCGAGCTCCTCCTTGCAAATTTGGACAAATGTATCTTGTGCCTGTTGTATATTCATTCGTATCGTCTGATCTCCTTCGTGTTGTTGAAATTGTGAAGTGTTACAACTGCCATAGTGTGAAGGTGCGAGATTCCTGCGAATGTACATCTACTTATCTTATTATCGAGATAATGTGCAGGATTGCCTGCGAATCTGCATCTTTCTGTTCCCAAAATCGCCTATTCTGCGTGATTGAACTACAAAGCCTGCATAATCGCGGGAATTGCTCGATATGGTTTATAATACGCGACCTATTCCTGTAGTTTTGCATCTTTTCGCATATTCACTGATCAGATTGGGCCAGGGCAGGGTCTAATCGATATCCACAAATCGCCAGCCCGCATCATTCGTATTCTGAAATGCGAACGCACCGTTGGTATCATCGTAAAGTACACGTATAACCTTTGTATCCGTTACTCTATCCTCGTATTGATAAGTACTTTCATGTAATAATTGTATATATTTTATAATCATAGGTTTATTTTGTTCGATCATATGCTGTGCGAGAAGATACGGATGGGAATCAGTATCCGGCACAACCAGATCAAGCAACTCTTCATCTTGGTTACGAATCGCTTGAGAATATTGTTGAATGTGTTCAAAGAACGCTACCGGTACCCGTAAATCATAACGGATTTCATGTTCCGACAGTTCTAACCTCTCCTTCTCCTCTTCCAGCTGTGCAATTGTGTTCTCCAAGGTAACAAGTTGTTCGTTCTGATTGTCCAGATTATTAGTTAACTTCTCCACCTTTTGACTTAGTTGTTCATTCTCTATTAAAAGAGTCTCTACTTGTGAGGTTAACTCATCCTGATTGCCGGTACACCCAATTAATGTTGCACTTAATGCAATAGACATAATAGCTATCATCCATCGTTTCATCACATTCCGATCCCTTTCACCAATATTCAAGCAGTTACTTCCAGACATGCATCCGCTCTGGCAAATGATTAAATCCGCTTACCTGTATCATGTTGGATCACCTTCTCTTGCCAGATCGCCGCTTCAGCCAAACGCGTACCTGATGATAGCCAACGATCCAGATGAACAAACCGATTATTATGGCGAAATAATCCCACCCATCCATATGGATCGCAATTCCAATTGCCACTTCATGCTGCAAATAATCTGTAGTGCTATATTCATTCACGATATCTGGCACATATGTTCTGGTTGCGAGATAACCACGAACAACTTGCCCACTTATGATCACCATAACGAATAGGGCAGCTATTCCGATGGCTTCTACGATGTATCTTCGTTTCATTGTTATGCATCCTTTTGCCAATCATGATGGAGTATTATTATCAAAATGTTCAGTCTGGCCTAGCTTCTTCTGGACAGTTCCTACGAAAATCATACTTGCTCTTTCATAATCGTCTTCGACTGGCAGTGATATACAGGAACATGCATGAGTCGAAGGTGAATATACGATCATCATTGCAACAGTCATGAATATGATGCTTACTAGAGCGATTATCCGATGAGCAACATATTTAGAAATGACACACACCCATCAAATGACCGTTCAAATCAGTGAACTCCATCGTATGGATTCCGCCCCTATCCTTGACTTCGCTTACCTGTACGCCATTGGCAGAGAGTGTTGCATGAGTATGTTCAATGTCCGAAGTATAGAAGTTAATCATGGCGTGTGAAGTTTGCTGATAAGTGAATGTCATCGGTACAACATCTTCTGTCTGCACCAAAGTAATCATGGCATGACCTGAGACAACATTCCCTTGTCCTTCCTGACTCATATTGACATTCAAGGCAGCATAATCACCATCCTGCCATATAAATTTGCAACCCAGCTTATTCACATACCAATCGATAGAGTCTGTCAGGTTTTTCACTGGAATGAAGGTACAGTCGATTCGATTCAACACATCTTTCATCATAACACTTCCTTCTCTTATTATTTCAATTCGGTGTTACAGAAGTTTCAAGCTCTAGTTGTCATTCCTTCAACTTATTCCATTGTAACCCATTTCACCACTGAGAAAGCAAGGATTTTTTACATAAGACACCCATAATCTGGCGACGGTCTATCACCGACTTCGCCTTATCTTGCTTCTCTCTCCCTTCGGCGCAGCTGAACGGTCCACAATGCTGCGAATGAACGGATGACCACATAGTAGACAAGCGCTGAAATACTTCCTAACAGGTATAACATGCTCCCAATCATATGACCACTCATCCCACCCTCAATTGTGAAGATGAATAGGAACATTGCAAATGCACCGCCAACCATATACAGACACATCGCAAGTATTTCCTTCGCATATCGATTCAGCTGAACATGTTCGAACAATCGATCGATTAGTAAGGAGTATGGAAGTCCTAGGATCAGATAAATCGGTACAGCAAAGACTAATGGTAGAATGAAATTTTCTTGAAAAGACATGTAATAAACTTGATCTAATCGTTCAGCTTGCGGTTCAGTCGATATCCATGCTAGGACTAAGCACACGATAACCGCCGCAATCGGCGCACTGGTGACTCTAATGATGACGAACATACAATGCTCACCTCGATTCTGGATGACTGGTTCCTATGGCTTACCCCTGGCATATCCAGCAAAACACCTTCCGCCGTAAGTTTGTAACTCTTCGGTTACCCATTCGATTAATGGTTGCTTCTCACGCTGAACGTATAGCTGTTCAAGCGCTACCATCAACCTGTTGTACAGAGCTTCGTCAGCTTGCTTCAACAGTCGGGGAAGCCACTTCCCTCTGCCCTGCCATTCCTTGCGTTGCACTAGAATATAGTTGCACATGTTCTCAACCAGATCGTGTGCGATGAACCATTGTTCCTCCACATGCTCGGCACCAATCAGGTCATCCAGCAAGGTTGTTAGCACATATCTGTGTGTTTCAGATTCCTCCGAACTGAATGGAGGAGGTCCCGCTGCTAGCCGTTCATGAGCATGTTCTTTCAAGGGTGTGGCGATTGACAAGTGATCCTTCAAGATTATACCTTCGGCAATCATGTGGACCAAGGTTGGACGCCTTCGCTGAACATCTGAGTCGATATATTCTCGTACGGTGCGTTCATTATGAGCGAAAACTTCAATCGGCCAACCGAATGCATCGAATGATTCGCGATAAGCTTGGGTGATTCCTTCATCAATAATAACGATGTCCAAATCCGAGGTAACAGTTCCTTCCCCGCGCGTGACACTGCCAGCTACAAGGGCGAAGGAGCAAGTGTTAAAGGTAGATTCTACAAACTGTCTTGCGGCTTCAATCGGTTCCATAGCGTCTCCTCTCGCTGGACAAGTCACCTAGATCTAGCGAGCCTACCCAACCCGATTACTATTGCTCATTATATGTGTTCTGCCGATTCTCCTTCGTTATATCTATTAATCGATAGATAGCGGATTCCATGTCACGAGTTGCTTGTAATTGCTTGGCTAGGAGTGCATTCATGCTAATGATAAAAATGAACATAAGAGCAAGAATGATTACCAATGCTATCCCCATCCAATAAGTCCCTCCCAGTGCGTAATAATCAATCTGCGCATAACGTGCTGTCTCGAACCATCGCTCCAACTGGATATGTTTGACGAACGGCATCCCCATATACGTATAGTTTAACGTGATTCGATCTATATCGCCTGCATAATTCAATCGTATACCGTAATGAGTCGGTATGTCATGCGGGTAATGGACTTCTATTCCTTGCCTCGTTGTCAACTCAGGGTATATTGGCACGTAAGTAAGTGCGACAAATTGAGCTGTTGGTTCATGATCGATCCCACCGGCTATCTGCTGACCTGAATAGCTGAGCACGAGTTGAGCTTGTACGTGTTCCTTCTCATTCACTCGAATCTCGCGAAGATGAATTTTCGCATACCCTTTATTGACAAGCTCTATATCTAGTTTCCCATTATCATACTCTGTATAACCTGTTACATGAAGCGGGTTTTGCATTAGAAACATATACAGTCCAATCAGAGTCAATACTGAGCTTATCATTAGTATGAATCTATGTCGGTTACTCATCATCCCAACTCCCGCCGCAACTCAACTGCTCCGCCTTCCAACATTCACAACGCGAAACTGATGCTTCTCGTAGAAGCGTATCGTCCTTGCATACTTCCTGTTCGTCTCGGGCGATACTGTCCACGCACTCCCATCCTATATCTTCCATTATTGTACCCCACTTTGCCTTTATCGGCAACAAACGAATGTTCGAATGGGAATGCTTTCAATTCAAGCAGCTTCCATGATAATATAAGAAGGATGATAAATTATAGATGAAAATTGGTGATGATTGTGAGTGACTTGAAGAAATCAGCTGAGCTACTCGGTGTATCCGAACAGGCTACTATGGAAGAAATCGAGAACCGCTATTACTTGGTCGTCCGCCGACACAGGAAGAACCCGGATGATATTCCTGAATTTGAATCCATCAGCCAAGCGTATAAGCAGTTGAAGGAATACCATGTCAACAAGATGATGGAGAACAACGAGGTCTATCAAGCGGAATTGCGGAAATCTCCAACCAGAAGGAAAATCGAGCATTTCATAACTACTTATAAGGTACATCTCATCGGCGCGATTGTTGCGCTCGCTTTCTTGAGTATGATTATCTCTACTGTTGTGAGTAACATTGGCAGAGTACCAGCTGATGCGAGTGTGATGCTATTCGGCGCTTATTATGCCGAGACAGATGCTGAACCAATCGAGCAGCGGATGACTGCATTAGTCCCAGAGTGGGAGCGAGTCGGCGTGCAGCTCGTATTCGTACCTGAAGCGGATTCAGACCAATTCGATGCGGGTATGATGCAAAAGGCGATCGTCATGCTGGCTACAGAGAAGCCTGATATTTACACCGTCGATGCGCCACAATTTGAACGAGTTGGAACACAGGGCGCCTTCCTCCAGCTGGATGACTTCGAGGAGCAGCTGCGCAGCTGGTTCGATGAAGAGCGATTCGTGTATGAGCAGTTCCCAGAGGATACGGAAGCTCACTTGTATGGTATAGACTTAACGGATCATGAGGTGTTCGAGGGATTACTGATCGATCAGAACAGCAAGATCTTCACGATCCGTGGAGGTGTTGAAGACCCCGCGAATGCGCTTCGTATCTTAGAAGTGTTGGCCAATCCTTAGAGGCTGCTTCCCGTCGAAGCTGGCCCATTAACCGAAGTAAGCCTATGCGCATGCGCATAGGCTTACTTCATGTTGATCGAGTGGATTCAGCTGGATGCCCCTTTCAACTTATTGCGGAATTGCTGTGGTGTCATGCCGTAAGCCTTCTTGAACAGCTTAATGAAATAATGCGGGGTCTGGTAGCCTACCCGGCTGGATACTTCATATACCTTGCAATCGGTATTACGCAGCAGCTCGGCTGAGTATTCCATCCGGTATTGCAGCAGATAGTCACTCAGCGTTACACCGGTTTCCTCTCGGTATACCTTGGATACATAAGAAGGGTGCAGTCCGACTACTTCAGAGATCGATTGCAAGGAAACGTCCTTCTCCAGATTCACTTCTATGAAGTGATGAATGCGCTGAACTAATGTCTGGTTCCATTGATCGGCACTACCGCCGACAGCTTCCTCCAGCCGATCCAACGAGCGTGTCACCCAGGAACGGAATACAGACAAGTCCCAATGCACATATTGCTGAATAAGTGCGTGATCCGGCACACCGATCACATCAATTAAGCGTTTGCCGTTCTTATGAGCAACGAACTGGAATGTACCTGCGATGATGAAGAAAGCCTCTGCCAAGTAATCGCTGGAACACATCCACTTACGCTCTAGCTCTTCGAAGATCATCACCAGCCTTGCTCTAGCATCTTGCCATCTTCCTGTTTCTAGCAGTGACATCAGTGACGGTTGCGCGTACAACGATTCCATCAAGCCTTGCAGCGCTGGCTCAGGCAGATCCTCGACACCTGCGAAGAATCCTGCGGCCTTCCCCTCTGGGCTGCGCAACAACCGTTTCGCCTTCTCATAGGACATCGACAGCTCGTCTGGGAAGCGTCGCCATGACTCCAAGATGCCAATCGACAGCATATGCTTCAAGTAGCGGTACACGAGCCGCTGCAATTCCTTCGCTTGTCTCTCTAATTGTCCTTGTAATTCAGCTATCTCCTTATCATTCGCTGCCCGCACCAGCATGACCAGCCTTCTCGGTGTGAATCGCGTATGCCATACATCGAAGTCATCCCCGAACACCTCCTCAGCCATGTTCGAGACGGCATACATGAGCAGTGATACGTCGTACTCATTGTATCCTGTCACATCATCCTCTAGCTGGAAGACAGCGAGGGCGATGGCATCTCCTATAGCGAAGGGCAGATCATAAGCGGCAAGCTTATGATTCAACTCAACATGCGGCACGTTCTCGCCACTCAACAGATTTTGCAGCAGCCGTTCCCGCAGAATCGGCAGGCTCTCACGAAAGGTGTAGATCGTCTGTTGCAGCGTCTGCTCTGCTTCTTGTTCTGTACGCAGCTGTTCCATCACGGCTCGCAGCGTTTCAATTAATTCATCGGTTTTGACTGGCTTCATCAAGTATTTCGAAGTTTGCAGCTCTAAGGCTTGCTGGGCATACTCGAAATCAGCATAGCCTGATAACAGGATGCACTTCACCTGCTTGGAAGATTGGCGTATGTGCTCGACAAGGCCAATCCCGCTAATTTCCGGCATACGAATATCTGTAATAACGATATGAATCGTCTCACGCTGCATGTGCGCCATCGCTTCTGCTGCTGAATAGGCTGTGTATATGTTCCCCATGTGCAGATCGCTCTGCTTGACGGTATACACAATGCTATCCACTTGATAAGGATGATCATCTACGATCAACAAATTGAACATGGGACCCCTCCAGCTGTGATGTCTGATTCCTGTTCATTCCTTGGGCAGTACCATATGCAGCGTTACACGAAGACCTCCATACGGAGATTCGGTCAATACGAGCTCTGAACGCGGGTCGAACATATATTGCATGCGCTGGCACACATTGCGAAGTCCGTACCCTTCCTCATCCTCGTTATCAAGATGAAGCCGATGCGCTAATGAATGCAGCTCATCTGGGGACATGCCCTTGCCATTATCCTCTACCATTAATCGATAGCCTTGCTCAGACTGTACACCGCGAATCGCGATATACCCATCCCCTAGACGGTTCTCGATTCCGTGCACAATCGCATTCTCCACGACAGGCTGAAGGAGTAGCGGTGGGAAAGGTACAGCCATCAACGCTTCTGCCACATCGATCTCGTAAGTCAGCCGATTCATCTGCATCGTATGAATTTCCAAGTAGCTTCGTACCAAATCCAGCTCTTCCTTCAATGTCGTAAGCCCTTCACCCATCCGTGTCGTATAGCGGTAGTAATGACTTAAGTGGTGCGTGAAGGCAATGACCGCGTCCTTGTTGTCCATCTGTGCCATGCTTTGGATGAAGTTGAAATTATTATATAGAAAGTGTGGATTAATCTGTGCCTGAAGCTGTCGCAGCTTAGCCTTGCGCACATTGATCTGCTCCTTATACACCTTCTCGATCAAGGTTTGAATCTCATCAGACATGACATTGAATTCAGAGAACAAATAAGTGAATTCATGCGGCGTGCTCCCCTTTATCCGATAAGCGTACTCCCCTCTTCGCAGCCGTTGTACCCCTCTAGTCAGCCGATGGATCGGCATCTGAACATTACGGTACACAAGAGAAGCACAAGCCAGACCTACGAACAGAAGTAAGGCGATTGTCACATAGAATAGCATTGTAGTATGCTCGATCGGTTTCATAATCGATTCCAGCGGTATCATATCGATCAAGTACCAGTTGAATGTTGCCGAACGGTCATAGTTTAACAAATATGCGGTTTGGTTGATTTCAACAATTTCATGTCCCTGATCACCAAGCGTCATCTTATGCAGCTGCTGCACATACGCGTCTAACATATCGGAGTTGCCAATCGCACCATAATCCGCATGATAGAACATAGGATCACCGGGACCGTCCGCTTTCAACTCGTGCAATAGCTCTAGTATTTCACGCTCGGGAACGGCTACTTCGACGATCAATCCCAGCGCGTTCGTGTCCAATTCTATACTGAACGGCTTGGTCATATGCCGAACCATATAAGGCTCTTCCTTACCGTTCAAATTTAAGATTCGATACGTCCATCGGTTGCTGTAATGGGTTGCAAAATGGTTGAAGTCATAATCCCGCTTGTTGCTCGTAGTCACGACAATCTCCGTAGCAGGCGCATATACCGTCAATTCGACCTGCCAAGGCAACGAAGCGCGAAGCTTCTCTAAGTCATCCTCTACCGATTGTCTGGATTGCAGCGAAGATAACGTTCTGCTGTCCATAGCCCGGTTCTGCATCCGTATCGTATCCGGGTCCTCCATCATCAGATAGGCTGACCGCCATATCTGTTCACTCACGTTGTCCATCTGTCTTAAGAAGAACGATAGACGATTGAAATTCGATTGGATGAGCTGTTCCTCGACGACGCGAGTACTCGTCTGATTGGCATAAATATAGACACCTAGTATCGGAACGAGCAGGATGACAATGATGACTGTAATTTTTGTAAACGTATTCATACGAGCAAACATAGGAGCCTCCCATATGCATCAGGGTCCCTTCATTGTAACGCGTTGGGGATACATGCGAAAGAGGGAGACTCCTGCAGTGATTGTATATATGCCCTATTCTTTAACGGAACCGAGCACAATGCCCTTGACGAAATATCTTTGCAGGAACGGGTAGACAAGTAAGATCGGTAACGCTCCAATGAAAATCTGTGAGGATTTCACCGTCCGGTTCGAAATCTCTTGCAGATTCTCCAAGTCCACGCCTACTTCATTGAAATTCTCCTTGACTACGACCGTATGCAGGAATGATGCGAGCGGGTAATCCTCCATACTCGTCAAGTATATGATGCCATCGAACCAGGAATTCCAGTGAAATACCATGGTGAACAAGGTCATCGTGGCAATCGCAGGCATTGAGATCGGGATGAAAATCCGGAACAATGTGGTGAAGTGCCCCGCACCGTCAATCAACGCTGCATCCTCCAGCTCGCTCGGAAGATTGCGGAAGAAATTCAACATTAAGATCATGTTCCACACATTGACCGCAGACGGAATGACTAGCGCCCATATGGAGTCGTAAATCCCTGTTTTGGTCACAACCAGGTAAGTCGGGATCAGACCACCATTGAACAGCATCATGAAGACGAAGAACCAGGCATACATATTCCGACCTCTGAATTTCAGATTAGACTTGGATAAGGAATAGGCCGCCATCGTAATGATGCCCATAGATACGACTGTACCCAATATTGTTCGTTGGAATCCGATCATAAGTGCGCGCAAGAAATTCTGATTGCCAATTGTCTGCTCATAGGCGGCAAGCGTGAATCCGACCGGCCAGAAGTTGACGATATTCGCTGTGGCTGCATCGCGGGAGCTCAGTGAAACCGCAAATATATGAAGGAGCGGCAGGATACAAAGCAAGCTGAGCACGCCGATCAGCACAAAATTAAAAATCTGAAAGACCGTGTAAGACGTTGAACGATATTGCATGCTTTGCCCCCCTTTCTAGAAGATCCGATAACCTGCCCACTTGTACGCCATCCGGTAGCTGATCACGATGAGAATAAAGCCAATGATCGATTTGAACAGACCGACTGCCGTAGCGAAGCTGAACTGTGCCCCTTGCAGACCGACCCTGTATACGAAGGTGTCGATAATATCGCCTTTGTCATAGACGAGCGGATTGTACAAGTTGAAAATTTGGTCGAAGCCGGCATCCAGCACACGTCCGAGCGACAGCGTCACTACAACGATAAAGATCGGCAATATAGCCGGAATCGTAATGTGCAGCACCTGCTTCCAACGGTTGGCTCCATCGATAGATGCAGCTTCATACAGCGCCGGATTGATCCCGGCAATCGCTGCAAGGAAGATGATCGCGGAGAAGCCGAAGTCCTTCCAAATATCTGATAGAATGACCGTGATGCGGAACCAGTCCCCGTCCGCTAGGAAGAAGATCGGTTCAATGCCGAATTGCCCAAGGAAACGATTGACAATACCGCCCCGGATGGACAAGATATCGACGAATATGCCGCCAAGCACAACCCAGGACAGAAAGTGCGGCAGATAGACCAGAGTTTGTGCAGTCCGCTTATACCACGTTAATCGAACCTCATTCAACAGCAATGCAAATACGACCGGAACGAACATCTGCATCACAATCTTGAGTGAGGCGATAATGATGGTGTTCCAAATAACTTGCTTGGCATCAGGATAGGAGAACAAATATTCGAAGTGCTCCCAACCAACCCAAGGCGATTCATTCACCCCTAACCATGGCTCATAATCCATGAAGGCAATAATGATGCCGAACATCGGTGTATAGTTGTAGATGAGCGCAATGATCAATGCCGGAAGCAGAAGGACATGCAGCGGCCATGTCTTGCGCACATAGGAGAGCCATCTCCCCTTGATTGGCTTGCGCTTCTGAGGTGTCGGGCGCAGAGCTGTTGAAGAATCTGTAGCAGCCATCGTCATCGTTCACTTCCTTTCTTCCGGTTCTAAGCAGCGCTATATGCAGCAGCGTATCCCGCGCATTCGCCACAAGTGGGGAAAGGGTCGTTGCCAACCCTTTCACACATCATGACGATCTATAGGCGATTATTTCGTTGTTTCATACCATTCATTCACTTCTTGGATAAGCTGATCGCCGCCATTCGCTTTCCATTCCTCGACGAATTGATCGAAGTATTCAATCGGCTCATCCCCGTAAATAATCTTCAGATAGCTCTCTGATTCCAGCTTCGTTAACAGCTCACTCTTGGACAGCATCGTCTTCGTCGGAGGACCGGCGAATTGATTATGAATAGCAGTGTCATTCTGACTAATTCGCACTAGACCCGCATCCAACTGTCGAGCTTGAGAGCTCTTAATACGAGTTTCCATCGCACTGTTCGACTGCGCATCAGGATCATCCTTGAACTTCTGGAATGCTGGATCGCCTAGATATGGGACGAATGGAGCGCCTGTAATCGGGAATTTAATGCTGTATGTGACAGTCGGATCGTCAGGCTTCGGCCATTCCGAGACCGGAAGTCCATTCTCTTCGAAATTGTTGTGATAAACTTCGCCCTCATATTCAACATAATCGTATCCTTCATGCCATCCGTTCTTGAACTGTGGATCGTAGTACGGATCATCTTCACCGAAGTTAGCGGCAAACAGCTTATTGATATAAGCAATCACTGCCTCCGGATGCTCGAAGTCTGCGTTGAACATGACATAATCATGAACCATCTGCTTCTCCGCACGGCCTACTTGTCCGCCTGGTCCTGCAGGGTTCGGATACGGCTGGAATTCAGGTGAACCGCTCAGCGGGTAACCATTCATCCAATACGGACCGAAGATGACGCCTGCTTGACCGGATGCCACCATCTCAGCAGCCTTGGTCGGGTCCTTGATCCCAGCTTCCGGGTCAATGTAGCCTAGTTCCATCCATTCATTCATCTGCGCCAGAAATTCCTTCTGAGCAGGATGTGTTGTACCGTAGATTAATTTCCCATCTTCTTCATGCCAGAACTGTGCCGGATCGGTAGTCTGCGCGACATAATCGCTGAACATACCGACAATCGGATCAGCCGATGCCATCCATTGGAACGGTCCATCCTTCAGAGATACAGCCAAACCTAACGTATCATCCTGACCATTCTGGTCTGGATCATCCTCCGTGAACGCACGAAGCACCTCCTCGAACTCTTCGAGCGTTTTCGGCGCATCCAACCCTACATTTTGCAACCAATCCTCGCGCACCCACATGATCGTGCCTTCATCCATTGCATACATATTCGGCAGACCGTAGATCACGCCATCTCGCGTTACCGGATATAGCACGGCAGGATATTCTTCATAAAGCGCTTTCAAATTCGGAGTCAAATACTGATCTATGATGTCATTCAGAGGCATCACTTTCTTCGCGGTAATCAGGTCATTGGCGAGTCCCGTGAACGCCGTCATCACGTCCGGCAGATCCTGATTGCCTGATAAGAGAAGGCGCATCTTGGTTTCGTAATCTTCCGAATTAGGAACAACGAAATCATAACTTACATCCAGTCCCAGCTCATCCCGCATCCAACGCAGATGGACATGATCCTCAATGCTCTCACCCGGTTTGAAGTCTCGATCTGTCTGTTGCTGAAAGGTTAAAGCAGTCGTGAATGAAATCGGCGGATCGAATTTGAAGCTCGTCTTGTTGTCCAATACTTGCTCCCCGATCTCGCTTGTTCCATCATCATTGGTGTTCCCATCTGCTCCATCTGACCCTCCGGTTGAACTGCAAGCAGAAATTATCAGCGTCATCGTTAGCAGTAAGCTGAGCATCGTCGGAAGATGACGCTTCTTACGCAAGTTGCTGTCCCTCATGTTGGGTACCTCCCTTAATATGTCTGTATTGGTTTACTCCCTCATTGTAATTCAGTTCGAAGTCACCCTAAATACAACAGTTTTTAGATCATACCACAATGTTAAGATGAACCCGATTGCAGATTGTATACAGGAGACAGGAACGACAAAAAAAACCGATAACGCCAAACAGCCCCCCACCTTGTCATCAGGTTGAGGGCTGCTCTATGCTGTAACTATGATTTGAAAACGCGTAAAGGCAATGACAGTGACGGCGACCAAGGCAGCAGGACGATTCTATTACTTCGAGTCTTGACCGTTGGCGATTGTAATTACAATTTTACCTTGCACTTTTCCAGAACCAAAATTTATAAAGGCTTCTGCAACCTCGCTTAACAGATAACATCGATCAATAACGGGTATAACTTTATTGGATTCAAACAGCTCGTTCAAGAAGGTCAAATCTTTAGGTTCAGGTTTATGCATCAACACTCCCATTTTCTTACTTGATATCATCGAAATAAGTGGTCCCAAGAGCATAACTTGGATAATTCTAGATGAGGCTCCACCGAGCATAATATAACGACCCTTGGGCATTAAGGCACGCTTGTAATCAAAGATCGAATGATGCGCTGCAACATCTAGAATCAATTCATATCGTTGTCCATTTTTAGTGAAATCTTCTTGCGTATAATCGATGGCATGGTCTGCTCCCAGCTTACGAATCAAGTCCAATTTCATCGTGCTGTCCACACCAGTCACTTCTGCCCCTAAGGATTTGGCAATTTGGATGGCGAAAGTACCTGCACCCCCGCCCGCACCATTAATGAGAACTTTATCGCCTTGCTTAATCTGCATTTGATCACGAAGACCTTGCAAGGCCAGTACCCCTGCTTGCGGAACTGCTGCAGCTTGTTCGAAGCTCATTTTGGCGGATTTTAGTGCCAACACATGCTCAGGAACACAAACATACTCAGCAAAACCGCCAAAATTACAGCCAGAAATATCTCCAAACACTTCATCGCTTGGTTGAAAATGCTTAACGTCTCTTCCTGTTTCTTCAACGGTCCCTGCTATATCTAGTCCGAGTATTTCGATTTTGGGTTTCATCAGTCCAAATAATAACCGATTCACAAAGGGCTTGCCTCTCAGCAGAGACCAGTCCCAGTCATTTACAGACGCAGCATGTACTTTGATCAAGACTTCATTGTCCTTAGGGACAGGTTTTTCTATATCGACAAATTCTAGAACATCGGGTGACCCATATTCGTGAAAAACGATAGCTTTCATATCTTTCCTCCCACTCATTTATAAATCGATAATTGGGGCTCAATTTCTGTAAAACGGTACAACTGTGCAGCTCTTTGGGAATGTGCAGTAGAAGTTTTCAAAACTCCGTTCTGATCTCTCACCACTTCAATGATCCCTTTGCGACTGTGAGTAGATGTGATCTTGCGAATAAAATTGCTTTCTTCAAATTCAGGTACTGCAGTTTGAATCACCTGATACAATTCGCTTATTGTAAATTCATCAGGCAAAAATTGTTTGGCAATCGTCGTTGTTAGCATTTGATGACGAATTTTGAGCAATGCCTCCTCTAGAATTTGACGATGGTCGAAAGCCAAATCCATCGAAAGCGCATCATCTACAGAGACTAAGCGAACATCTTTTGCATCTACAGCTGCCTTACGTGCCTTCAGCACCCTCTCATTCACTAGAGCAAGAAAGGCATGTGAAATAATCCAACCTCTCGGATCTCGTCCAGGGGTACTGTATACATTCAAATATTGCAAGTGTACGTCATCCACACCTGTTTCCTCTTTCAATTCACGTCTTGCACATTCGTGCATCGTTTCTGTTTCTTTGGAGAAGCCGCCAGGCAACGCCCATTTATCTTTATACGGCCACACTTTTCGTTGAATCAACATGACATACAATTCACGTAACGGCAATGACTTCTTTACTGAACTCTTTTCAGTTGAGAGGATAGTAAAGATTACAATGTCTGAAGGCGCTCCATCTGGTGTTCTGTAATTTTTTGCTGAATAATTCGATTCATTCTCTTCCAAGTGATTCATTGATTCACCTTTCTCTGTTTTTACGGTAATATTATTAATATGATATATTCATTGTGACATTATTAAAGTAGATGTCAAGATAAATCGATATATTCGTATAGCTGTTCACATAAGGACAAACGTGAGATTTTCATGTGGGATTTCCGGATTTGAGAATTCCATTTGAGATTTTCCTGCAGATGTGCAGGTTGTAGCATTCAGAGCAACTGATTTTCCATTATACCTGCGAATCTGCATCTTTGTATTCGGATTTTCGTCCGATCAGGGGATCTGCGCTTTACAAGGATGTATAAGAGTCAATTTCATAATTTACAACTTGTAATTAGGAAATTGACTCGGACGCAGGTATTCACAACTTCAGGGCAAAATTAGGAGGATAAGCCTGCACTATTGCATTTATTTCATCGAGCAGTACGCTTACTTACCGATGCAGGCGGTTTTCTCATTAAGCGTTTCGCATCTCTAATGAAACCAAATTGTTCATATAAGCCTTGCGCATCAGCTGTGCCCAACAAGCCCATCATATCCGCGAACCCATCCGTTTGTAGTATAAGCTCGACCAATTTCTTCCCAATCCCTTGTCGGCGATGATCCTCATGAATGAATACATCACAAATATAGTAGACCGTTGCATGATCCGTCACTACGCGGGCAAATCCCACCTGCTCTTCCCCATCGTACACACCTAGACAGTAGGAATGATCGATGGCTTTTCGAGTCAATGCTTCAGGTCGCTTGCTAGCCCAATAACTTCTTCGTATAAACCCTAACACACTATCGATCTTGAGCCGTTCCTTGTCATCACTAATCATATATTTCTTATAATTGACTTCCATATGGGTGCTTCCTCCTCAGACGTATGCTAGTATGAAATGTTCGTTCGATCCTATCACTGGGGACGTTCCCCTTCCTTACAACCGCTTCTCCAGCTCTATATGCGCAAACTTCTCCGCACCATGTTCACGATCGCCATGTATGTCTCACCGACATACTTCCTCAATAATATTCATTCTTGCTGCTCCTTTGCTTCCTGTGATTTAACAAGAAATCCTCCTAACCTAGTTCCATCCCATTATTACACCTTAACAAGCCCCCAAGTCCGCACATCTACTCGTTCTGCATAATGCAGTAACGGATTAGAAGTCGGTAAAGTTAACCCTAGCTTGGTTGTCATTGTATTCGTCTCAATGTCAGCTTCTGCACGCTGCAGCGGCCACGGGTCGTGCATGATATCGCAGCGGAAGAGCTGTTTGCCGTGGTTGGTGTACAAACAATAGCGTTCCGTCAACCAATGATCCAACGTCCCTGCTTGTGCTGTATATGGATCGGACAGCGGATTGTAGCTTCCGCGAAATTGTATGTTCTCTGCTCCGTATCTGGCACTCTTGTATTGAATCACTGCTCCTTCACGTACAGAAGAGATCCGCGCATGATAGTAGGGGAGGTGATATAAAGTTTTGGCAGCCTTCACGGCTAATAAGTTAGAAGCATCCAAGCTGAAGAAGTAGACACCCGGAATCCCGTCCTTCACTACATAAGTCCTCACATTCAATTCTGCAAAATCTGATGTGAACGGGAATACAGGTAGATGTCTAAGCCGAATGTTCCGCATCATAAACGGCACTATCCCGATCCAAGCTTCACCCTCATACAGATCAAGCTGCAAGGAATCGGGCAGCAATGGTCTAACAGCCTCCACTCGAATGGGCCAGTGTGCAAATAGAAGCTGTTGCCATGATTGTTCCATTCGCCAAGGCCTCGCTCGGCTTTGTTCTTGATTCATCGGGGTCCCTCCGTTCATGCGTATTCATATACCCCGCACAATTCAATATCTAATGATAATGAGGAACTCATTCACTTGATCATACCAACTATCTCTAGAATCGTTAACACCTGAAACACGAGAAAGCTAGATACCATGAGGATAACCACCCATTTGAACACGCCACGCACAATACGAGGCAAGTGATCCATTCGCTTCGGCATTTGATGACCATTCACAATATCATAATACTCCATCACATCGTTAAATCCACATCGTTCATCGATCGGTTGCGGCTTCGTGACAGGTTGATTCTCATGCAAGCTCGGATCTTCGTATGGATTATACCGCTCGCTATTCACCCGAATCCCTCCACTCATATAGCTGGCGTTGACGCATGAACTAGTCAGGTGCTCTACGAGTTACTTGATGTGTCTTTTGCACTGTTCATCTTCCGCAGGATCGCCTTCAAGGTCGTATTAATATTTAACAAGCTCATAAGGATAAAACCTAACATGATATAGGTGACGATTTCCCCTGTGAATATTGAAACGAACGCCAGCACTACCGCAAAAAATCCATATAGCAACTGATGAAGCACGCCGACACACTCCTCTACTCTTCATTACAACACCATACTGACAACGCGATCGAACAAGGGTTTCTCCCATTACTCCAACGAAAAGAACAGCTCCGTCTTCGTACCAACCTTTTCAAATCCGCACTTGGTATACATCTCTTTCGCGGTATCCGCGCTGTCCGTCACCAAATAAGCCCATTGGATCTGCTGCTCCGCTGCCTGCTTCAATAGATGGCGAAGGACAGAACTGCCGAAGCCTTGACGCTGATAATCCGGTAATATATCGAAGTCTTCTATCTTGGCGATATCTCGATGAATCATCAACTCACACTTGCCTACAGCCAGCTCGTGATTGTAACAAACATAGAACTGCAGAGGAAGAGCAGCATCTTGATATATGCTAGACTTGCGATGAATTCGTCTTGTCGCGAACTCTCGTCCCATTGCGTCTACATTCGCCAACACATCGACTGAAATGCCATCTGCCATCACCTTGGCGCGCGTGGCGACTTCAATTCTGCTGTTATCTTTCATCGGGATGGCCGAGTAGCGTTCTGTCGGGATGAGCATGTAATCATAATGTGTCACAGTTGGCTTAACAGGCAAGTCACCCAATCTGTCAAAATTTACATCAAAGCTCATTTCTACTCGCACGAAAGACTTCTGCTCTGTCTGCCCTACGATTAGTTCTTGCTTCAATAGGTCTGTGAGATGAGCACTGCTATCCTTCACCCATATATAATTGTGCGTATACATATCTGGAATAGAACCATCCGTGAATCGGATCAAGCTTCCTTCCTCTCGACACTCGGAGAACAACTTCGTATAAGCAAGTTCACTTTCTAATATGGATCGTATCATGTCGATTGACCTTTCTCTTCCGTTATTGTTCATGCACGTAACAAAACAAAACGAAAGCTAGCACTAGCTATAAAGAAAACGAATCATCTAGCCATCATTTCTCCTCATAGTCATCCAACGCTTCAGGTAGTCCCTGCTGATACATCTCTATACAACTGGTATTGGACTCTAGTGTTTGAATTATAGCAGGATGCGGTTCGTGGAAGTTAATCAGGTAATCGCGCTCGTCATATTCCGGTCGAAGTGTGAAAGCTAGCTTCTCTTCCTCTGTTGAAAATTGGGCATCGACATCTTCCTTGTTCCCTCTGGCGTCCATACGAATCCATCTATCTAGTTCCTTCACAAACACGGTATTCAAGGCATGAATGCAGTACCCGCCTTCCGGTGTATCGTACAAGGTAAGCCGCTGATAGCAGATACCAGACGGAATGCCCATACCTCTGAGCAAGGCGGCTAGCAGGTGTGACTTGGCATAACAGATGCCGTGCTTCTTCTCCAATACTTCTGATGCTCTCCGTGTCACTTCCTCGTGACGAATATCCATGGAATGGCTAATCTCGTCCCGCACATATTCGAATGCGCTTCGAATCCGATCTAGTTCAGAATGCTGGTGGAAGGTCAAGAGCACTTCTTGTATCGAGGAATGCTGATAATTCATATAAGGGTCAGGTTGCAGGTAAGCTTGTAATGGTTGTAGTTGTTTCATAGTCGTCTCCCCCGTCGCAAATACGAAATATTCTGTCATTCAAGAGGGTATCGTTATCGGCTTTCCCTGCTTGTAGAGGAACAACACCCGTTTGTATGTTTATCTTTCCATATTATCACAGGGGGACAGGATTTTGTAGGAATTCATTCATAATGTGGCTTAATCGTTCAACTTGCGATGTGATGTATGATATACATCAATACATGAATGCGGAGTTATGGAGTGGACAACCGAATCTTGTACGATCTCTCGTACAAATATGCTCGCGGAGAACCTCAGACGGTCACTCGTATCAATTAGAGCGATAAAATACGAATTTTTGATTTTTAACGGTCGCCGATGACCGCTAGCGGCAAAAAACCGTCGTTTTGACCAGTCCATTCATCGCTTACGGTCATCCGTGACCGTTACATTGGCAAACACGCCTCAAACACCTTGTAACGGTCACGGATGACCGTTGAAATTAATTCCAATCGTCTCAGTCGACAGCAGTGTTATTATCAGCAAGGACGATCGACAGTAACCAAGCATCAAGCCGGGACTAAGCAGTAACGACATATCGTATAAAAATGGTCAATATACACCGCATGGACGAAATTTGTATGATGAATCGTACAAGTTGAGCGGAAGGCAGTCGGTATACGAGTCGGTCCACAATGAATTGACAAATGTACGCATAACCGCTATCGATTCAACCCGTACGATATCAGTACGAGCAGCGAATGGCTTAAATTACAGCTTCAGCTTCTCGCCTGACGGCATTCGCTTGCGAAGTGTCTTCAACTGCAACACATCACCGAATAGCAACACTATAGTGATCACTGCGAGTACGCTCCCCGTCAGGAAGACGAGTCGAACATCAGCCGCAGGTGCTAACGGGCTAGCCGCTTGCGTCGAATCTACTTGAACGGTGTACAAGAGGAAGGCCACCGCAGTGCCTGTGACGCGGCCCAAGTTGCGCATGAGCGCCATAATGCTGCCCGCTGCGCCATTCTTGTCAGGCGACACATCTTGCAGTACAGCAAGCTGATTCGGCGCTTGGAACAGACCGATCCCGAGGCCGAACAGGGATAAGCCTACAACGATCATCCCAAAGCCGCTGTCGGCTTGAAGACCGCTGAGCGTAGCAAGACCTGCCGCACAGCACAGCATACCGGCTGCTGCGGGCAGACGACCATTGAACTTGTCCGTCATCCAACCGCTCACAGGCGCAGCAAGCACGATGACGATCGCTTGAATAGATAAGAGATAGCCCGTTATGTCCTCCGGCACTTGCATGACTTGAATGAGATACAGCGGCAGTACTACGGCAGGCAGCATCGTGATCACGAAGGACAGATACGAAGCCAAGTTCGCATAGTTAAAGCTACTCCTTCGGAATAGCGACAGTTCCAACACTGGATGGGTAGACCGAGTCTGCCAGTATAGGAAGAAGGCGAATATCGCGAATGAACACCCGAGCAATACAAGCCCCCTTCCACTCCCCCATCCCAACGTATCCGCCCATGACAGATAGGAGAGTAGACCTGTAATAGCGGCGAAGAAGGCAATGCCGCCGGCATAATCGAACGCTTTCGATAGAGCTTGCTGGTTCACCTTACTCGGTATGTACAGGATGGCGAGCAGCAGGGCACCTATGCCAAGCGGCAGGTGCAATAGGAAGACAGTACGCCAGCTTGACCAATGTAGCAGCAACCCTCCTATAGCAGGACCGATAATCGTCGCTACTGCAATGACGGTGCTAATCCCGCTTAAGGCTCTGCCTTTCAGCCCCTGTGGGAACAATTGCGTGACGAGCGACATCGCATTCGCCATAATCATGGAAGCGCCAATCGCTTGCAACAGTCTATACAGCAGCAATAGCCAGAAGGTGCCGGCGCTTGCGCATAGCAGTGTGCTGATCGTAAACAACGACAGACCGAGTATATAAATCCGCTTCTTCCCGATCATGTCGGACAATTTGCCGATACTGGGAAGTAGACCAGTAATGACAATCAGGTAGCCGAGAACTATCCACTTTAGTCGATCTACCGGCACACCCCATTCGCTCTCTAATCGCGGCAGGATGAGGGTTAGCATAGCGCTGTCGATGTTCACCATGAAGATGCCCAATCCGAGCGCTGTGAAGGCATGCCATAGTCTAGGAGTCGTCTGCATGCTACGAGTTCCGGAGCAATGTGGCAGGCTTCATGCGGAGCACCTTCGCCGCACTGCTCCAGCCGGCTGCCAGGACACTGATGCCGACAGCTGCGCCCCCTGCCAGGATACTCGCACCGTCCAGATATGCAGGCAACGTAATGTGCTGCGGCTCTGCCTGTGCGATGTTCAAGCTGTCTAACTCCGCAGCATGTCCGGCAAGGCTAATATCTGGCAATGGCAACAGCTGAATAGCCTGCATACTGCCCCACCCCAAGAGCATCCCCGTGCCCCAGCCGATTGCACCAAGCAGAACTGTTTCGAATAGGAACAGCTTATGGATGTCCCGCTTCCGCCAGCCTAGCGCTTTCATAATCGCGATTTCCTTCCTTCGCTCTCCCATCATGCCCTGCAGAGCGAACCAGGATAAGAGCACCCCACCTGCTAAACCAACCGCTGCCGCAGCTTTGGAAAATTGCGCAGACACCTTCCCGATTCCGCCCATCACTTGGATCAGGCTGTCCTCCGTGACGATGTGTGCTTGCGGGATCAAACTCAACAGCTGGGCTGACGTCTCCTCCATCTGGCTGGCATCTGCTACGCGAACATAGATCTGATTCACTTCATTATGCTCCATTCCAGCTAAGCTTCTTGCATCCGCCAACGTCATATAGACATTCGCGGCAGACGTCTGATTCGTGTTGCTCTGATTCACAATCCCGACAACTTCGAAGCGTTGCTCCCCAACTACTAACTCCGAGCCCGGTTGCAAGTCGTAGAATGCCGCATAATGACGATCCACTACTACTGATCCACTGTCTGAGGAAGTCAGACTTCTGCCCTCCACGATGCCATCCTGAAGAGAATGTGCCGGACCTACGGATACATGCGCAGTATCTACACCTAGTATCGTCTTATAGCCGGATCGATCAAAGTCCCATAACAGCAGAACGCCCGTATAGGTATCATGAGGAGCAAGCTTCGCAAGCTGCGCCTGTTCTTCTTCCGTAATGGCTGCGGTACCGAAAGGCAAGCGTATGCCTCTCGTCACTTGCGAATCAGGCGAGCCAGCCTCGGAAGATTTGCTTACGACGATATCGGAAGCTACTCCGGATAACGGAAGTCTGGCCGCTTCCTGATAGCCGTTGCCCAGAGCAGACAAGCCTATGTACAACGCTGTACCCAACCCGATCCCCATAATCACACTTAACGTACGGACCATACGACTGCGAAATTGCGAGAAGATATAAGTTCTCATGGCGTTCCTCCAGTTACCTGTGCAAGTGCTGCATCCAGATCATCCATCGTCCATTCACCACCGCCCATCATCAACGTTCCGCTCCCATCCGGGAAGCTATAGAAGGATACGGTATTGCCATTTATCTGAAAGTCCTTCTCTCCGTTGATGAATACGACTAACGGCGTATGTCCGTCGATGTTGCGTTCCTTAGCCAATGCTTTCCCTTCGGATGAATCGAAGGACAGTAACTGGAGGTCGGTCTCATCATAGGCCGCCACGATCTCCTCAATCTCATCCAGCACGCCCTTCACCGGCCAGTGATTCAGATGCAGCACCTCTACTTGAACATGATCGGGATTGCCTTCACCTAGTGCCAGCTGTGTGCTAGAATTCCCCCTGCCTGAACATGCTGTGGCGAGCATTAACACAGATAATGCTGTGATCAATGCCAGCCAACGCTTATTTCGCATCTTCCCATATCTCATCGCTGTATGTCCTCCCATCCTTCATTTCGATGCGCCTGTCTGCCCTTGCCGCTACCTTCTCTTCATCATGCGTCACGATGAACAAGGCGAGTTGATGATCTTCACGCAGCTGCAAGAACAAATCCATAATTCGGTCACCCGTATCGGAATCCAAATTGCCCGTAGGTTCATCTGCGAATAAGATCGAGGGCTGGCACACTAATGATCTGGCGATTGAGACGCGTTGCTGCTCCCCTCCGCTCAATTGATGCGGCCGATTGTGCGCACGATCTGCTAATCCGACCTGTTCTAGCATAGTCATTGCTTTCTGCCGGCGCTCACTAGCAGGCATCTTCGACGGATACAGCGGAAAGGATACATTCTCTAACGCGGTCAGCGTAGGGATCAAATTGAAATTTTGAAAGACGATCCCGATATTGTCCCTGCGCCAAACAGCCAGCTGCTCTTCGTTCAAACCAGTTATGACCCGCCCCTTGTAATGGATCTCACCTCGGTCTGCCTTCTCCAAGCCTGCAAGCAGATACAGCAAGGTGCTCTTCCCTGAACCGGAACGGCCGACAATCGAGACAAATTCACCAGGGTATATATGTAGATGACCGTCTCTTACAACTTGAACATTGCTGTATGACTTGACTATCCCTTGTGCTTCCAACACTTTATTCACTTCGCAGTACCTCCACAGGTTTCATATTCGCAGCCCTTCTCGCCAGCCACCAGCTAAGCACCCATCCCGCCAGCAAGCACAGTACACCTGTCCCTGCGATGCCCAACGGCTGAACGGATGCTTGCATCGTTACCGTTAGAGCCAGTGACTTGGCTCCCCCTGCCATAAAGTGCGGGGTTGGACTTAACTCCCAAGGAACAGGAATTGAGACGGTAAAATAGCTAAGCACATAGGCAATGCCTATTGCTGCAATGACGCCAATACTCCAGCCGACTGCTACTAATACAAGCGATTCGCGACTGATCTGTCGCACAATCTCGCGCTTCCTCCAGCCAACTGCCCGCATGATGCCAACATCCCTACGTCGTTCCGTCAAGCCTCCGACTACAACGCGAAGCAAGCCTAGTAGAGCAAGGAAGAGACAAGAGAACCCGACAAGTAACCCGAACCGATCTATTAATTGAAAGGTTGTACCGAACACATCCTCGAACGATTGCGGTGTCGTGACCAATGACCGCTCGCCTAGCAATTGCTTCAGATTGTCCGCAACTAGCGATGCCTGAGCAGAATCAGCCTTCACGAATAGCAGATTCGTGACCTGCTCATCCAGTGTATAGACAGACTGGACTTGCGGAGCAGCGTGAACCATACGATTGACATCAGCTATCGGCAAGTACAAGTTCGCATTGGCCACATTGCCGACTCGACTCGTATCTGCCAGCCCAACAAGCTGGAAGGCTTCCCCGGAGATCTGTACCGTATCGCCAATCTGAAGCTGATACTGATCGGCATAACTGGAATCCGCAACAGCTACTCCCGTGTCTCCTGCTTCCAAGAAGCGACCTTCGCGAATAGCGGTGCGCAACCGTCCAGGACCGAAGCTCTCCTCTGGGTCAATCCCTAATCCGACGAGAAACGGATCCGACTCGAATGACCAGAAGAACAACGCTTCCCCAACCTCCTCCACGCCTTCTACCTCGCGCAAGGCCGCGACTTCCTCTTCGCCGATCGGTGCGGTGGAATGGGGAAAGACGATCCCTTCGAACGCATCCGGAATGTCCCCCTCCCGCTGCACGACAAGATCTGCACCGATCTCTGTTAGCGGTGTTCTGGCCGCGTTCTGATACCCTTCTGCATACGCTTGCAAGCTTAGATACAAGGCAACGCCAAGCGCAATGCTTATAATGGCAACGATGGAGCGTTGCGGTCGGTGAACCAGCTCACTCCATACATAACGAAGACCCACAGTCGATTCATCCTTTCTATACTGACACACATCAAAAAAGACAACAGCAGCTCCTATATAGAAGCATACTCTTGTCTTCTTCAGATTTTCTAAAGAGACGATTAAGTTTTGCTAAAGATCTGCTGAGCAATGGGGATCGTCACCGTGAAAGTACTTCCTTCCCGCAGCCTGCTCCTGACTGTGATACTGCCTTGATGCGCTTCAACAATCGCTTTGACAATCGACAATCCGATACCTGCGCCTTCATTCTTCCCGTGGCTCCTTGCTTCGTCTATCCGATAAAACCGTTCGAAAATATACGGCAGATGCTCTTCGGCCATCCCTTTACCATTATCCGTAACACGTATGTAGCACACCTTCGAATTAACTTCACAGTTGATCTTGATTTCCCCGTGTGGCGCCGTATGCTGGATCGCATTGTTGACGAGATTATAGATCACCTGATTCATTCGCTCTGCATCCATGTGCACCTTGATTTCATCTGCTCGAATTTGCTCCCATTGTAAGGTGATGTGCTTCTCCTTGGCAAGCGGCGCCAAGCGAAGCTTCGCATGTTCGAATAGATGGCTGAACAAGGTTGCAGACAGATGAAGCCGGTGCTTCTCATTGTCCATCACAGACAAATCTCTTAAATCACCGATGATGCAAAGCAACCGCTTCACTTCTTCATGCATCGCGTGGAACGCCACCTCTGCCGAACGCCGATCGCGTATATTGCCTACACGCAGTGATTCCAAGTATCCCTGGATCACAGTCAACGGTGTACGCAACTCGTGCGAGACGTCAGCTACAAGCTTGCGCCGCCGATCCTCGACCTTCTTCATCCCTGCGGCCATCTTCTCGAAGGCAGATTTCAACGACTCAATCTCCTCCGGACCGCCTCGTGTCATCGTCACTTCATAGTTGCCTTGCGCAATTTCTTGTGAGGCTTGGGACATTTCCACTAGCGGTCTGCTGAACGAACGAGCCATAATGCCGCCAATGAGCAGTGCGCTAATCGCGACGACGATCCCTACAATAACTAGCCCAATGCCTGCTTGCTTCAAGAATTGTTCGTCTGCTCGCTGCTGGAACGGGTCTCGGCTAATGGAGACAGAACCGATCAGCTGCTGAGCCTGACTATAGATCGGAATGTCTACCGAAGAAGTCAGATCACTCTCACCCTCGTACTGCTGAGCGGTAGAAGCGACAATTTGCCCATCTGCGCCATGCAACGTTACATTTGCGCCGATCATATGCGAAGCGTCCTCCAGACTCTTCTCCACACCCGCCCAATTCCCATTGCGCGTATACTGCCCTGCCAGCATGACGGGCAGCATCTCGCCATGCATCTCGGTCTGCTCAGCCAAATAGCGGGAGAATGTCTGCTCCGTCATGAGGTTAATCATGATCCCCATAATACCCACACTAGCCACAATAATCAGAATATAACTGCCGAACAATCGCTTGAACACCGGCTATTCCTCCTCATTCATATACGCATAGCCCAATCCGCGGACAGTTCGGATTACATTGCAGCCTTGCGCGCTTAGCTTATGACGAAGATTGCTAATGTGCGTAGTGACCGTCGCCTCTCCCGCCTCATCCTCATATCCCCATATCTTCTCCAGCAGATGCGTGCGCGTGAATGTCCAGCCAGGGTGACTCATTAAGATATGTAGCAGTTCAAATTCTGTTGGCGTTAGCTCGATCGTGCGATTCTCAACCTTAACCTGCCGCAAGGAAAGGTCCAGACGTAACCGGTGGTTGCCCAGCGTATTGGATTGGGGCTGTTCATTGTATTGGTAGGAACGGCGAAGCAGAGCCTTGATACGCGCAGTCAGCTCCGTCGGACTGAATGGCTTCGTCAAGTAATCATCAGCACCGATGCCTAGTCCGATCGCCTTGTCCATATCCTCTGTGCGTGCGGTCAGCATCAGAATCGGAACGGTAGATTCCTGACGGATGCGCCGGCACAATTCACTGCCGTCCAAGCCTGGAAGCATCAGATCCAGAATAATGAGGTGGGGCGATTGTTCCTTGTACATCGCTTCGCCAGACATCCCGTCGTAAGCAGCCTCAATCTGGAAGCCTTCTGTCTCCAACAGAAACTGAATCATATCTGCTGTCGGCTTGTGATCCTCGATACACAATAGTTTCATCTCATTCATTACTGAGCCCCCTTCTGTTTTTTGTTATAACACAAAAGAGAATCTCTCCGCTATTATTATCCTGTAATAGGAAGCTAATAGCTTCGAGATTCTACGCTATGTCACACAATCAAATGGCATATAACGGTTCGACTCTTATTGCAGCGGCTTTGATGCTCGCCTGTATCGTATCCCCAATGTTCAAGGCTAGCTGTTCCTTCGCCTCAGCACTAATCGAAGCCTGCAGCTCGACCTTGTCCTTCAGATGAAGACGGTACGTGCCGTTAATCGTGCGGTGCATCTCCGTAATCTTCATAGGGAAGCTGTTGCGTGTAGCATGTTGGACGCCTGCTTCCTCTCTCGCAATAATGATGTCTGTCGGATCGAAGATGACGAGCACCTCTCCTGTCGTCTCTCCGACCGCCTTCAGCTCTACGCCTTCATGCAGAAGAATGTGCAGCAGGCCAGAACGCTCTGAATAAGCTACCCCCGGGTAGGCTGTCAGTCCGGCAAATTCAGCGACGAAGCGGGTTCGCGGCTTCATCCGCAGCTCATCGTACGCCCCTTGCTGCACCAATCTTCCTCGTTCCATAATGTGGACTTGCTTGCCGAAGGTAATGGCGTCCATCGGATCGTGCGTCACCATAATGGCAGGGATGGATGCCGAGGTCAAGATGTCCATAATCTCGGTGCGAACATGCCGCTTCGTCTGCACATCCAGGGCGCTGAACGGCTCATCCAGCAGCAGTAAAGTTGGCTCCGTAACTAACGCTCTGGACAGCGCAACCCGCTGTCGCTCGCCCCCGGACAATTCTCGGGGCAGGCTGTCTTGCAAATGTCTAATGCCGCACAGCTCCATCGCTTGCTCTACGCGGATGACGATCTCCTTCTTCGCCACCTTCCGCTGCACAAGTCCGAACGCAATATTGTCGAACACCGTCATATGCGGGAAGAGCAAATAGTTCTGCGGCACATATCCGATCTTCCTCTTCTCCGGATAGATATTAACGCGCTGCGACCGATTGTACACATACTTGCCAGATACTTGCACATATCCGTCGTCCGGCTCTGCGAATCCGGCTATCATCTTCAGAATCGTCGATTTCCCGCTCCCGCTCTGCCCTGCCACAACTGTCATTAGCGAGGAGAATTGGGTATGGACATCAATCGTAATCGTAGGGAATTGTCGCTTCAGTTGAACGCTAATCATACTACCTCCGCTCTACCGCCAGCATGCGCACGGTAGCCATTAATAAGAGACTCATGACGAGCAGCAAGTTCGCCAACACAATCGCAACGCCCAAATCTTCATTCATGGCAGAATAGATAGCGAGCGGCAAGGTCTCGGTTCTGCCCAGGAAATTACCAGCGAACATAATCGTTGCGCCGAATTCCCCCAGTGCCCTCGCCCAGCTGGTCAACATGCCTGACAGCAGGTACGGTCTTGCCAGCGGCAAGGTCACTTGCGAGAACGAACGCCACCAGCTTGCGCCAAGTGATCGGGCCATCGCTTCCATCTCCTTGCTGCTGTCCTTGAAGCCTTCCTTGGCTGATCGAATGTAAAAAGGAGCTGCAATGAATACTTGTGCGAAGATAACCGCAACAACTGTGAACGAAATCGTAATCCCATAATCCGCCAGCCAGCTGCCGATCAAGCCTTTGCGGCCGAAGGCCAAAATTAAGCCAATTCCGGCTACAGATGGCGGAATGACCATAGGCAGATCGACGAGCACCTCCAGCAGCTGCTTCCCGCGGAATGAGCTGCGCGCCAGCATATAAGCAAGCGGCGTGCCAAGCATCACAATCAACGAGATCGAAATGATCGATGTGAACAGACTGAGTGCCACCCCTGACCGCAAGTGCGGACTCCGTAATGCCGCATACAGATGATCCAGTGTTATGGAAGTGAATAAGCCAATAATCGGCATACAGAGGAAGCAGACGATCAATAGCGAGACGAGGCTGAACAGAATCGTGAATCCGACTGGCACGAGCGGCATCGCAAGCTTCGGAAGCATGAGCCGGTTCATCGTATTCACGAATACACGGGACATCAGCCATCACCCTTCCTGGAGATAGCCGTAGCTCTCCAGAAGCGCCTTCCCATCCTCCGATTGCAACCAGTCCAAGAAGATCGCTGTTTCTGGTGACGCACCGATCAGAGAAGCAGCATAATAAGAAGAAGTGACATTGGCCTGTTCCGGTATTGGCAGCGATGCGAGCTGCTTACCGGCAAGGGCAGCTGTAGCGAGTGATGACGTGTAGATCACCCCGGCGTCTGCTTCACCCAGTTCAATCTTCGCAAGTACATGCTGTTCATTGCTCTCGTAGGAGACAATATTGTTCATGAGCCGTTCCTTGAAATCCACACCGAATGGCTCCATCTGCTCCAGTCTGTCGATCATTCGCAACGCATACTCACCGACAGGAGCGTTCGATTCAGCCAAGACGAGCAGCACGTTCTCATCTGCCAGATCACGTATCGATTGCAGCCTATCCCTGCTATCTTCGCTCATGACGACAACTAGACGATTATCTGCTAGACGCAAGTAACGCTCTACGATATTTTGATCCTGCAGGTCTTGTACATCCTGCTCTCTTGCGGCAAGGAACAAGTCTGCATCCGCTCCTTGCTCAAGCTGTGTCTTCAGGACATGCGTGCCGGCGAAGTTGAATGCCAGATCAATCTCAGGGTACTGCTCGGAGAACGAGACTTGTGCAGCATCTAGCACTCCTTTCAAACTAGCTGCCGCATAGACAGTCACGGAGTCAGCATCCTCCTGCGAAGAGGCATCTGCACCGCACGCGGATACAGCCACTGTGACACACAGCATAACTGCTAGGATACTAATTCGTTTGCTCCACATCCTTAGCCACCTGCCATCGGCATGAGCACGCGGATATGATCGCCGTCCTGCAACGATTCGTTGTCTGTCACCATCTCATCATTAACAGCAAGCAAGATATGCTCCTGTATCGTTTCCTTCTCATCATCGAGCAACAGCGTGCGCTGTTCTCCTTGAAGTCGATCCCCGACTATACGAATCGCTTCATGCAGGGTAAGCGCCGTTGCTTCTACTGCTACTTCGATATCTCCGTTAAGCGCTTCGCGCAGCTTCCCATTAGAACTGAACTTTACTTTTATCATCTATGATCCTCTCCATCTTCTATTTATATATTTATAGGATGAACATATGACTTATTGATAGACGACAACTGGCTTGCACACTTCACAGTCTGATCGTCTCTTCAGCTTAATCGTCTGGAACTCTGCCGTTTCACCGTTATACATGACCAAGCGGTTCTTCAGCGGTTCCCCATAACCTGTCAGCACCTTGACTGCCTCCATAGCTGCCATACTGCCAATGACGCCAGGCACAGCACCGATAACGGGAAATGGCAGCTCCCAATCCTTACTCTGGAAGCCCAAGCAGGACATGCATGGTGTCTCGCCTGGTGCGATGACCGTGAGATAGCCTTCTGCACCGCACACGGCCGCCTCTACCATCGGCTTGTTCTGACGAATTGCCTCTCGATTCAATAGATGTCTCTCTTCGAAATAGGGCGGACAATCCATAATAATATCCGCTTGGGAGACAAGCTCGGCTGCATTCTCCTCGGTTACACTTTCCTTCACACCGACAAGTTCAATCGTAGGATTAAGCTTGCGAATATGGGCAATGACCGAATCCACAGGCGAAATCTTGTCCACACCTTCATATGGAGACATGATCCATCTGTTCATATGTCCCAGCTCTGGTACGCCTCCATGTGCAATGACCAGCTTGCCGATCCCCGCCATCGCCAGATAGAGCGCCACCGGCGAACCTAGTCCGCCAACTCTGGAAACGAGCGCCGAAGACTGCTTCAGCTTGTGTTGGCTATCCTCGCCAAAGCCCGACATCATAATTTGCCAACTGAACCGACCTCGTTCCTCGTCAGTTAGTGATTGCGGATTGCTCATACTATCCTCTCCTCTTCCATTCGCGTGCTTACTGTTGCGTGACCGACAAGGGCAAGCCTGCATTCTCCCATGCGAGTAAGCCATCGTCCAAATTGTATATATCGGTATATCCTTCGATCAGGCATTTGCGAACAGCGAACTTGCTTCGCTTGCCAATCTGACAGATGAACACTAAGCGCTTGCCTTCCTGCAGCCATGCATCCAGATAGTCATTGATCTCACTGTAAGGAACATGACGAGAGCCCGGAATGTGTCCGCGCGCATATTCCTCTTCCTCTTCTCTAACATCGATCCACCGTGTATTCGTATCGTCCAGCCAATGCTGGGCAACATCCACCTGTACACTGTGGCTCATATCTTGAAGCGTTGCACTGTCCTCAGCTTGGAGCTCCGTATCTTCTCGCTTCGGCAATCCGCAGAACTGTTCATAATCGATCAACTCGTGGATCGTAGGCTCGGTGCCGCATATAGGGCATGACGCTCGCTTGCTCCGCTTGATCGTATGAATCGATCCCGCTAACAAATTCATCATGATCGTCTTGTTCGATAGAACCGAGTCAATGCCAAGCAACACCTTGATCGCTTCCAGCGCTTGGTACGATCCCATAATACCTGCTACAGCCCCTACAATGCCTGCTTCTGAGCACGATGGCACTGTGCCGGGCTTAGGCGGCTGCGGATACAGACAACGATAACACCCCTGACCTGGCATGAAGACGCTGACGCTGCCCTCCCACTTCAAGATGCTAGCATCTACGAGCGGCTTGCCTAACAGCACACAAGCATCATTGACCAAGTAACGTGTCGGGAAATTATCGCTGCCATTGATCACAAGGTCGTATTCTCCCATGATCTCGAACGCATTCGCAGACGTAAGCATCACTTCATGCTCCTGTACCTGAAGCTCAGGATTCATCTGCATCAGCCGTTGCTTGGCAGAACGGGTTTTCGGCATGCCGATTGAAGCATCATCATGGACGATCTGCCTATGCAGATTCGAGCGATCTACGCGGTCGCTGTCCACTAATCCGATCACACCAACACCAGAAGCTGCCAGATACAATGAGGCTGGAGAACCTAGCCCGCCTGCACCGATGAACAGTACCTTCGCACCAGCCAGCTGCTGCTGCCCAGCAATTCCGATCTCCGGCAGCAACAACTGACGGGAGTATCGATCCAACTGCTGGTCATCAAACGTCGTCAACACGGATTGTGCTGTCATTCTACTATTCACCCCGTTTCTATCTATCATGATCGTTTCCATCTACCTCAAACCACATATGTGCGCAGACTATGAACTACACTAGTAATAGCCTGCACCAATTGCTCTATATCGGCATCCGTCGTCTCTCTGCCGAAGCTGATCCGGATGCTGGATTCAATCTCCGAGCTGGGCAGCCCCATTGCTGTCAGCACATGCGAGTGGTGCTGCTGCTTGCCGCTGCTGCATGCAGAACCGACCGATACCGCAGTTTCGTGATCCATGCTTAACAGTTCCGCAAGCTCCTGTCCATCCACGCCGGCAATCCGCATATTTACCGTATTCCACAGACAAGGGTAAGCTTGTCCATCTGCATTGCCGTGTCTACTGTCATCCACAACGGCTCCATTGAACGATACATCGTTCACCTGATCTGCGAGCAGAGCCATCAACCGCTGTTGCAGCCTTCTGCCTGACTGAGCCGCTTCCTGCACGTAGTCAGCTGCCACCTTGCAAGCTTCGCCCATACCTATGATCGCTAACACATTCTCAGTACCGCTGCGTAGTCCGCCTTCCTGCCCTCCGCCACACAGCACGGGCTGAATCGTAGCACGATCCTTCACGAACAAAGCCCCGACACCTTTCGGGCCTCCGAACTTGTGTGCAGAGATGGACAAGGCATCCACGCCAAGCTCCTCAACATCCAGAGTCAGCTTCCCTGCTGCTTGGACAGCATCGCAGTGGAAGAAGATCCCGTGACGCTGTGCCAGCTCGGCAACCTGGCGAATCGGCTGAATCGTGCCCACCTCATTATTCGCTAGCATCACCGTAATCAATTGCGTGTCTGGTCGAATCGCTTGCTCGAGTGCATCCAAGGAAATTCGACCTTGCTTGCCCACTGGCAGGATCGTAAGCTCAAATCCGTTGATACGAGTGAGACGGCGACAAACCTCTAGCACAGATGGATGCTCAATGGCAGACGTGATGATGTGACCGGGATTGTCCCAATAGGCCTGGAGCCTACCCTGAATAGCCAAGTTGTTCGCCTCTGTCCCGCCTGAAGTCAGAACAAGTTGATCTGGCTTGCAACCTAGCATAGAAGCCGCATGCTGTCTCGCCTGCTTCACCAATCGCTTCGCACGCTTACCAGTTTCATGCATACTAGAGGGATTCCCATACTCCTCTAGCGCCGACTGCATAGCAGCCTTCACTTGCTTGTTAAGCGGGGACGTAGCATTGTAGTCAAAATACAAGTATGGCATAACTCCTCCTTCCCTCCTATCCTTCGGCATGTTTATCTATATTTCGAGCCACTTTCAGAATAAGGACATTCGCTTAAGAATTGCTAAAGAAACCATAAAGGTTTGATTAAGATTGCTGTATCGAGTCAGATTCATCATGATAACTGTTGTAGTTTCCGGACACAGCAGGCTCAGCGAGCTTAATGGTCACATCAGACTCCTCGGGCTCCTCGGACTTACCGGCTCATCGTACTTAGCGAGCACATGGGACTCATCGAGCACATTTGTGTGAAACATCGTACAAGATGCCCCCATCTAGCCGTAAAATGTCCGTTTTGAACGATTTGTCGTACAAATCTGCAGAGCGCATAAGGAACTATGCGTTCTTTGTATGAAGTTTCGTACAAAACGGATCGAATGAATGCTAACTGATCTAATTTTGTATGATCAATCGTACAAGTTGAACGGAAACTTTAACACCTCATTGACTAGACTCTGTTTCAGCTATATACAAAAAGACCCTGAGTGCTTTTCACACCCACGGTCTCGCTTCTTCAACTATTATTTGCGTTTATTAGCTTCATCGTTGTCCTGCAGTTTGAACATTTCCGCATCTGTTGGCAATTCCCGCACATGTTGAAGATACGTTATCATATTGCGATCATCCTGCTCTGGATATGTGAAATGAAATGCCTCTGCAACTTCCTTACCCAATAGGCGGAACAAGTCACACGTCACCAGTAGGGAGGCCCACATTCGCTCCGCATTCGCATCAGCATAAGTTCGCTCATACATGGTCCAATACGATTCAGGCAAGTACTTCTTGAAATACTAATTCATCGCACCAACCGAAACCTGATATTCATGCTGTAGTCCAATCCACCAGCAAATCATCTTGTCTAGGGCAGCTCGTGTCGTATGATGGTACATGTTCTTCGCATAAGGCAGTTGATCTCGCCAAATACCCTTCGCCACATTTTGCAGGCACCACCAGAAATTATTCGTACAACTCATAAACTGGCCTGCTGTTGGCGGATTTACATAATAGTCACGATCTGACGGTTCAGGAACAACTGGAAGACAATTGTCTTTGTCCAACAGAAGTATAGTAAGACTATCCCGTATGAACCCGTTAACGAGCGCTGCCTTCGTTTCTAGGTGCAAATCTATCCGATTCCCATCGGTGAATAGCATTAAATATCCGTATGACTGTTCGAAATCCACCGCTTTCCCGATTGCTTGATCCAACAGATCTGGTTGCACCATAAGCAGCTCGCCGAAAACTTGAATCCATTGCCTGTCAGCTAGGAAGGATGCTGTATCTGTGACCACATAGACAATATCATAATCTTGGAACATATCACGTGTCGCGCGTGGATTCGTTCGAGAACCGTTCATGTATACGGCGCGAATTCTATCGTCACGTTCAGCAACGTCTTAGAATCAACTTGAACATTTCCTTTTCAGTTCGCATCAGTGTCACCTGATTTCTTTACCACAACTTGGGCTTTTTATGTCAACCTAACCTTTCTCCGCAATCTCTTTGAGCTGCTCGTTTCGATGCATTAAGAATCTTGTCAAATACGAACGGAGCACGAGCCGTTCTGCAATCCAGCCGATTGGTCCATACGGTGCTGAGAATTCTACTATATCAGACATCCTCGTCTTCCCTTGCACTTCTTCGAAAATATGCGTATGTCTCATAGATCGGAACGCCCCGTGTTGCATTTCGTCCACGAATAAATAAGGTCTGTCCAGCTCCACCACCTTAGACGTAAGACGCTGTCTAACTCCGAAGTGCGTAGCTTCGAAGGTTACAGTCTCGTTAAGCCCAATGAGACCGGTACGGACACCATCGATAATTGCCTCCTTCGTATGTGGCCATGCCGTGCGCTTATGGATATCCATATCGCGAGCTAGGTCGAAACATAGCTCGATCGGCGCGTCTATCTGTATATTCGTTTCCACTGTAATCATTCCTAACACCCCCACCCATTCGCGCGCCGATCATTCATCCTCGAACAGTTCTCGCAATATAGCCTTTCGATTCTCTAGAAATCTTCGCGTGATTTGATAATGCTCAGTATCTTCATAGTGGACTTCTCGAATTCCATCCTGATCGAAGTGGACAATCTGCGCATCAGGATAGCCCAATATAATGGGCGAATGTGTAGCGATAATAAACTGCGATGTCGGTTCGAGGTCTCTGAGTATACGTAGAAAGGATAATTGTCGAGTTGGAGATAACGCTGCTTCAGGTTCATCCAGGAGAAAGATACCTGTTCGATTAAACCGATGTAAGAACAAGCTTAGGAAAGATTCTCCGTGTGACTGTTCATGCAAGGACCTTCCCCCATAATATTGCTGCGCGTTCACTTCGTCAATATGAGAGGCAAAATGGTAAAAGGACTCTGCCCGAAGAAAAAAACCATTCGTCATCTTCGGCAACCAAGACAAGCGAAGGTATTCCCCTAATGCTGCTTCTGCGGCGTCTACATCATACACATTGTTCCTGCCTCCGCCTGCAGGGTTGAATCCGCATTGGTAAGCAATGGCTTCAAGCAACGTTGATTTCCCAGAACCGTTCTCCCCGACGAAAAATGTGATATTGCGGGTGAATGCAAGCTTATCCAGTGTGCGAATGGCAGGAATACTGAACGGATAGTGGTGCGTGGATGATCGCTTATTCTTCAACAGCTCTACACTTCTTAGATACATAGATCCTTCTTCGCACCCCATTCTCTCTTCAGTAATCCATATACGATATGGTCTACGTAATGGTCATATAGCCATTCCGCTTCGCGAATCGTCCCTTCGTTCGTAAATCCGAGTCTCTCCGGTATGGCTCGGCTTCTCTGATTCTGAACGGCTGCTCTGATCTCTATTCGATTGATGCCAAGCTCCAAGATGACGTGGCGAACAAGTGCATGACATGACTTCGTCATGATTCCCCTTCCTTGAAATCCCGATGCAAGCCAGTAGCCTATCGAAGTCTTGCGATGCTGCCAATCGATACCGTGAAGACCGATACAACCAACGATTCTACCTTGATAGAAGATCGCAGCATGGAAGCCGTTGTTGTCCTTGAATGCTTCTAAGGTAGAATGAATGAATAACGCGATATCTTCGGGACCATTCGTTCCATCTATCCAGGGCAGCCACTGTCTCAAGTAACGTCGATCATTCACGATGATGTGATAAATCTCTTCCGCATATCTTGGCTCCAACAGCTTCAATTGAATGCGGTCATCGACATTATAATCAAACATCGCTCCCCTCCCTCTGTCCGACTGTATGTTGAGAAAATTATATCAGTATTCACGTCAACTCACAAGAACAAATGTTCCTCACATTCAATACATCCTTACTATCTTATTCTGTATGCTTTCTTTTATCACGTTGCCTTTTCCTTATTAGTTAATCAAATATAAGATGATTTTCATCCATGTCCATAATGGGGTGTTAGTAATGAAGATACTTGCAATCAGCATCATTCCAATATTCTCTTTGAAGGTTGGTTTATCTCGTTGGAAGATCAATCTATAGCTGATGAAGCCATACAGAACCACCGTCCAGACTATGAAGAATATATCTAGATCAGCATTCATTATGGAACTCCTTTCCTCAAACTCACCCGTTCCACTCAACCTCTCAACAAGCTCTGTAATCTGCTCTTCACTTGCTCCCATTCTTCGTCTACAATTACTAATCCCCTAACTATACAATTTACATTTCAAGATTATCTACTCCCAGCCCATACTCGCGAACCAGAAGTTCGTCTGTTCCTTCTCTAGTGCTATTCGTACAGATTCGGTAATCGCACTTGCATTCTCCTTCGCTTGGTGTATTCATTCTGTCCTAAATGAAACATCCCTGACAATGAACAGCTCGGTTGTCAGGGATACGATGCGGGTACTATTCCATTATACGTTCGACTTAGTTCTCTCGGCATTCAATCTTCTTCAACCCTCGATTAAGTGCGGCAATATACATCGTCTCTTGGAAACTTGCAACATCTGTCACCGGATAGCCTGCCAGCATAGAACGAAGGATCAATCGTGCACCTACCATCTCGAAGCGATACAACCCTTGACTTGTGCAAGCATATACACTTGTTCCTGACATCTTCAACGAATAGAGAATCTTGCCTTCAAAACTTACCTTGGTGAAGCCGCCTCGCTTGTTCCCCTGAATCATATCTCCGTCAAGGGTCACACCGAGCAAGTAACCCCGATATACAGATAAGCTCATAATGGCAGTATCGAGTGGAATTTCCGCCCAATCCGCTGTATATCGATCATAGAGGGAAAGACCCAAGCTCGTAGCAAGTATGTAATACTGTGGTGTCAGCAGCAGATCGTAAATGGCGGTGTTCGGATAGGCGGTATTCTCCCATCGCGTTCCGATTTTACACCAGAGCCCGTATTCTGTAGCTGCCGCGAAGAACACACCTTGTCTCTTCACTTGGTAGCAGGGAACGGTTACATCTGTCGCATACCACTGATTCGCATCATAGTAGAACAATCCCATATTCGTGCATACGTAGACTGAGCCATCAATCGACTGCATCCGATTCACAATAGTCCCATCGGGAAGCCCATGATCGGCTTGCGTCCAGCTCCCGTCTCGTCCTTTGTGATAAATGCCTTTGCCGAATGCGGCTGCGAACATCATATCCTTATTCACACTGACCGCCAATATATCTGGAGAAGGGCAGTTCGTCTCATCCGAAATAATCTTATTGGGAGTAGCCATGTTGACACATCCTTTGATCCTTAATTGATAACACATCTCCAATAATAGTTGATAATGATTATCAGTGTCAAGATGAACGCGTCCATTTACTCCCTCTCTCCTTAGCCTTCTATGTGATGTTTAGTGCGATATCTTACATTTCCGGATGACGAACATAGACATCTAATGGTTCGAATGCTGTTGCCAACAGATGTGCCATCTCGTCATTGCCATTGTGATAGAAGATAAGTATCCTTCCAATGCCGTATGATCCGTTCAGAAGCTCCGCCCCTGCCGCTGGGAATGGATCTCGTTGGACTTCTTCTCTCCGTTCACTGGATGGATAGACATTAATCGTCAGAACGCCCGACTCTAACTGATACAGATACTGTTCCGCATCTGCTAGCTTCATATCATAGGCGCTTTCAGTTTCCAGCCTAGCCTTATATTCAATTCCAGCATCCTGCAAAGCTTCCAACACATCCTCGACAGTTACATCCGACCCATTGGAACAGCCCGTTCCGATGAAAGCAAGCATCACTGCCAAACAAACGATAAATGTATGTTTCATAACATAATCATCCATTCTTATCTTCGTCATAGAGGAGACGGTTACCGAATGGGTCAAGAAGCTTTCATTCATCATTCGAAAAAATCGAAAAAAATTCGATCAAGCTATTCCAATCAAAACTGGAATCTTCTTGATTAGTCGATACATCATCATTTGAAAAAATCGTGAAAATGCCCATCAAGCTGCCCCAATCAAAGCCTGAATCTTCTTGATCAATCGATACTTCACTGAGTCCAAAATCTAATTGTGAGGCAATATTAACATTGTTACTAAGAGTAGCCTCATCCTGACCTAATTCTATCGCATTACCGTCGTAGGTTGCGTCCATGTCGGAAACATGATTATGAACTTGCACCTGATTTTCTTCTGTGGCCAAATATAGATTATGATTGATCGTTGATACATACAAAAATCCAAAAGCTGGATCATATTCATTCTTGGATCGATTTAGGGACAAGGTATGGGTAGGAGCTTGTTTCTCGACTTGATATTGATTTATCGCGTTTCGAAGCTTCTCACCTTGCTCATTTTTTTTGAGCTGATTAATCCCACGATATTTCTCCTGAATCATATGGATGATTCTTATCTGTACTGCTTTTACAGTACTATTCGTAGAAGGGTTGAAATACTTTTTCAACACCTCTCTAGAAGATTGATCAAATGTTGAAAGCAGATCTCCCTGAAGCTTGTATTGGAAGAAAGGCGTAAGAATCTCAGAGTTTTGTGGACTAATTTGAAATAATAAGCTATAAATCAAATCATATAAGGCTCGCTTATGTTTGTCTTCCGATGTCCACTGGATAAAACCGTCCGGATTAGGATGATGATGAATAAAGTGTCCCACAAACTTCTTGCAAAAAGTTTTATATTCCCGCGTATGTATAAGCATCTCGTGCCATATATTCTCCATCTCCTCATTAAATATGGAGACGTCTTTAAGTAAGACATGGAGAATAAAATAGCGCTTCAATTCAAAGAATAGCCAGTCAAATTCTGCATGTTCTATCAAATGTTCTTCAAGCGCACGTCGTTTGATCTGCTCGATCCAATCAGGATCAAGAGCATTCTCCAAATCATTTACAAGTGCTGAAAGTTCGGGCACCCGTTGGGTAATCCCGAGCTGTTGCGGTAGAAGCTCTTTGAACATGGGGAGTACATCTGAATTTAAATCTCCTTCTTCCTCAATTCGATTTCGAAATAGGCGTTTGATTAATCGCAATGTCGATTCCTTCCTTCTAATGTTGTCTTCTTCATGTAGAGTACTATTACCATCAGCCTCTGCAAATCCGATTCATCAGGTCATATCCTCTCCACTGCCCAGATGATCCGGTGCATCGTTCGCTCAATTCCTTGTGACGAAGTACACCGCTGTTCGATCTGCTTCAAGTACGGATAGTCCTGTTCTATCTCGAAATCTTCTATGATCGGGGTTGATGAGAGCAACAGAGCAACATCTTCTATAGACGGGTACACAGCAGTACAGCAATATTCATGCAACGCCACCATACGAATCGACGGGATGTCCTCTAGCCGCTTTTTCAATGCCATAGATCTAATCTGCTCGGCACCATAACCTTGACCTCTTTGGAAAATTTCCTTAAACTCGCAAGCATCCTTCTCCCCGATTGTAATCTCTACAAGTTGTCCGCCTGGTTTCGTGACTCGTATCGCTTCTTCCAAAAATACGGGAGCACTCACTGGTCCGCGGCGGCTAATAATAAGATCAAAGTTATGATCTGGAAAAGGCAACCTCTTCGCATCCGCGACCATGAATGAACAATTGTCATTAGTTGTCGTCTGCTTGGCCTTCTCAATCATCACAGGTGAAAAATCCACCCCCGTCATACTCTCCGCTTCACTTGCCACAGCGTGTGTGAACCTTCCATCCGCACATCCAATATCCAAAGCAACAGGAAACTGGGCAAGCTTCTCCCGAATCATGCGAACAAACTCATCCTCACCGCTATCGCAGATTACGCTGCTTTGATAAGTTCCTTGAAATCCATCTAGTCGATTAGCCAGACTGTCCCACCAAGCTTGACTGTCAGACTCTCCATGCTCTCTCACGTCAGATTCCTCCACATCCTAGTTCTTGAAATAAAAGAAGTCAGAATCACACCCAATACCGTCCCCGAGATAGGAGCAACAATGAGAATACCTACAAGATTGCTGCTTGTAGTTGTCCATAGCTTCATACATGTGACAATAACTGTAACGACTATTACGAGCATCCAGTACATCAGCTTCTGCCTCTTGCTAACATTCACAGACTGATTGTCCCCTAAGTCCGGCGAACTTCTGTACAACAGATAGCCGATCCATATAACTGTCATGCACAACCCTAGTACGGATAAGCTATGCTGCAGCAGCTTGTAGATGGGATAATTGTAAAGAATGATTTCTCGTAACCATGGGAACTGCATCACGAAGTAACCATGGGCATGCGTGAATGCGTCCAACGTGACATGGGACAGAAACCCGATGATGACAGAAATAATGAAGATCATCCAATCATGGAGACTGCGAAGACTCCAAACCCCTAACCTGTTAGATGCTCTTCGATCAAGCTGGCAGATGGACGGCAGGTGCTGTGCCGCTGATTCTTTCACAACATTGTGAAAGAGGAACGCCAATATGATACTGAGTGGAATGGCCTGAAGGAATAGGCCAATAATGGAATGCCCCAAACTGCGATAAGGTTCAAGCATGAGGAAATATTCGAAATCAGGTGCCATACTGCCAAGAATTAATCCTGTCGCACTTACATACTTCGGACTTAGATGCTTTAATGGTGCAATATAGATGGGATGAGCCAATGTAAAAGGCATACCATACTCCTTATACGAGAACTGACATCGATCTTCACAGCATCAATCAGATACATATACCTTCTGACCGACTTCAATCGTTCCGGTCTTCTTAACTGAAGCGTATACACCGAAGCACTGGTTCAGAATGCACCTATTCTTCTCGATTAATAAAATGCTTGATTTCATAGTTATGCTTAAGTTGATCCAGATCTGTTGCTTGCTTCAAGAATGGCGGGACGATCGAGTACTGATCGAACTGCTTAATTGGAATCCATCTGCTGATGGAGATGCCTTCTCGACAACTGAAATCTTCGGCGGTTACATCCAGCTCATCTTCAATTTGTACGAAATAATAGAAGCCGATCTCATGATAGGCTGTGCCTTGCAGATGAAATAAATTTTCGCCAACCCACACCAACCGTTGGTCCTTCACCTTCCATCCGTATTCTTCATCGATTTCCCTTCTAATTGTGGCAGGAGAGTCTTCCATCATCTCCACCCTGCCACCTGGCAGGAACCAGTACTCATCTTCTCTGAATCGTTGAAACAACATGCGGTCTTCCTGCATAATCAGATAAGCTGCTCTTAAATTGAATGTTTGCGTCTCATTTGCTTTGAATGAGATCATTCGTTTCGTCACTCCTTCTTCGATTCCATCGTTTCCATAAACCTGCGACCAAGATCAAAAATCCTACCAAGCGAAGCGTCTGCCTAAATATAGAATAGAGCGTAACCAACTCGCCGAGAGTCATGTTGTCTGGAAGAGTGTTTCTTATACTGGAATCTAACATCCCATTCATATACAGAGGTGCGAGTAATGTCAAAATTTCTAAGAGTAGCATAATACCGAAGAAGATCATGCCTTCGACAAAAGCGAACTTCTTACAGATGACAAGCCCTACAACGAATGCGATGAAGGTAGCGATAGTCCCCATAACTATAACCGTCGACAATCGATCACTCCCTCTTGATTAGTTACTTCTCCCATTGGTGTATTCATGACGGTGGTCAACCACAATCTGCCGTCACTTCTTCTATTTCAACATCCATCATATATGCTCACCCACTAGGATACGAACGCTATGAACGAAAATATAATGAAAAAGATTATGATTAATCCAATACCCATTAATATGACTGTTAGCAGTGCCTTCCATGCTGAGAATTGATGCGCTTCACCCAAGCATTTCAAAAATATGATTATCCCCCAGATGCCGATCACTACCTCCATGATCGCTATAATCAAATAGGTAATAGACAACCCTATACTGCTATCCAATCTAGGTGTCTCGGTTGTAAAGTTATCCGCTCCGAACAAGAAGAACGAAGGAATCCATAGTAGTAAAGTAACTACTGCCGGAATATAAGCATACGCAAGTGATAATCGAACATCTCTATATTCCCCCGTACCTCCCAGCATTAGACCTATCCAATACACAATACCGCCAATGATAAAATAATAGATGACAGCTCCTATGAGTGTTCCAATGATTATGGAGACAAACATCATGATTAGTGAGGAGTCATCAGCGGCACTCTTCATCGATGCTTGATTCAAGGCATATACGAATCCACCTAAGAGAAGAAGCAGCAATACATGCGGTTCATCAGTAGGTTGATTAATAATTTCCCTCATTGTTTTCCTAGGTCGCGTCCAAATCTGTAACCAATAACCCCAATGATTATCCGGTAGATTCGATGCGGTTTCTTGATTCGTATTCATTTCCATGTAAGTTCCTCCAGTCTATGCATGTATATATTGTCAATCCATTCAACCTCATATCCTGAGCGCACCTTCGATACACGTCACAGCATGACCACCTATTAGAATGCTTCCGATCTCTAAGTAACGAACTTCAACTCGTCCATGACGACCAACACAAGTCCCCTGTCTTGCTACATAACGCCGTTCGTCCAGCAGTTTAAATTCCCTGATTAGCGTTGCCACACAGCCATTCCCGCTCCCGCATACAGGGTCCTCCGCAACACCTTCACCTGGGGCGAAAGAGCGTACTTCCACCTGATATTCAGACGCTTCCTCTGCAAAACCAAATACCGTTACCCCTGTCACTCCCCGCGGAGTTAGTGAAGCTAATCGTGATTGATCTGGTCTTAAGTGAAGCACTGTATCTGCGTCGGGCAATTGAAGTGTGAGCCAAACCGCGCCAACATCAACTCTCGCATGTACTCTGACTTGACGTGATTGGATACCTAACGCATTGGCAAGTTCATGTAAATCCGCTGGCTGTATATTAGATATCTTCGGTTCAGGTAAAGCCAGAAACAACTTGTTGTCCTCCACTTGAATGGACACCAATCCACTCCCACACTCTTGCACCAAACAGCCCTCTGACCTTGGTTTCATACCCTGTTGTAGCCAAGCATAAGCCGAACCAATAGTAGGATGTCCTGCAAACGGCAGTTCACTATTCGGGGTGAAGATGCGCAATCTGTAATCTGCTTGGGGAGTAGTCGGTCGGCATACAAACGTCGTCTCAGATAAGTTCGTCCAATTGGCGATAGCCTGCATCTCTTTTGTGCTCAAGTCATTGCCATCCAGCACGACAGCAACCGGATTCCCTCTATATGGAGTATCGGTAAACACATCTACTTGTTGAAAAGGAATTTCGCGTACCATGTTCACCGCCACCTTAACACAGTTATTCTCTATCAATCATTTTCATAATGACTTCCTTAAACTGTCCGATCAATACTAATAAAAACCCCAGAATTGCAAAGATATATGCTCTTCCATGCCAGTCATTCTCTGGTTCTATTTGCAAGAACACCCCAAGTATCATAAAGGCAATGCCCGACAGCATAATTCGTATTGGAGATCCCAGTCTAATCCCTCCTTGTGACGTGATACATTTTACTTTCTATCATCGTAAGTGAAAGGCATACACAGGATAGCTTTCCTGCGCTTCGAATCCTAACTTCAATGCCAGCTTATGTGATGGTATATTCTGATAGGTCGTCTCCCATAAGGGAAACATGTTGTCACTTAGCATATATTCGATTAACTGACTTGCAGCTAGAGTGGCATACCCTTGCTTCCTCAGTCCTGCATCAAAGGTATCTACATCAACACAATATTCATTCCCGTATACGAAGCCATTATTTCTGCATATGGATAGGATCTGATTGTCTATTCTCAAAGCTACGCCTGGACTCGTGATCTCCTTAAATGATGAATCGACATACGGCAGATCATGATAGTGCTTAGGAAGTATTTCGAATTCTGTGAAATCAACAGTGATATCTTCGGAAGATGATAGACGCGATGTGTTCATGTCCCGAAACTTCTCTACATTTAAGGTATATATCGATTCATAATGCTTCTCTACCTTCATGGTATTATCGAAACCAGATAAAAATAAATCATCCCAACAGGCTGCATCTGCTGTATAAATTTCGAACCAATCGACATCTCGATCCCAACAATCCGGTATGACTACATCATGAATAAACTGATTGAAATGTTCTTTCTCTGTTTCATTGCTCAGGCTGCCTTCTGCATACATCCATCTGCCTATCGCCCATACCACAGCTACACTCGGTGCATGAACGTGATTCACATAAACTCTGCCTGGATAGGTCCCGTGTATGACAGATAATGCAGGAACATATTGCTTCTTCTCGGCAAACAAAAATACGATCTTCATGAAGTCAGACGAGGATAATTCGATAAATCCTTCCACTTATTTCTCAACTATTACCAAGGAATTCGACGCGTTACCTTGGCCATTGCTCATTGGATTCTGACTGATGACTTTCCAGCCTTCTGATAATAGTTGATTCAATTCGTCAAGGTTGTTTTTCTTTTCGGTCAGATAATATACAATGACTGCTTTTTGCATGATTGTTCAACTCACTTTCATCCATTTACAGAATCCCAACTTCCCTTGTTTGCAAATGTTCTGAAATCTCGCCCTTCATTTCCTATTTTCTTCCTTCCATTAAGCTATGTAGAACAATGCGGGTTGGCATTTATTCTCAAAATTATAACATACCTACTGCGGTTTCCAAGTAAAATCTTGTATGTGGACATTACGCTGATCACCAAGTCAAGCAAATAGAAGAGCTAACCTTCGTTGGGTCTCCTTGCATACTTAGCTTTGATCATCATGAACATCTTATACATGCCGTATCCGATCACAAATCCAACTGAATTTAATATAAAGTCATCTATATCAAAGCTCCCTCTTCGGAGTAAGAACTGCTGAGACTCTAATAGGAACAGCCCGAGGAAAAATACCACATATGACTTCCGTAAGCCTACACCGATGACAAATGGAAGCAAGAAGCCGAATGGCATGAATACACCAATATTCCCGAGCAGATTCACTACCCAAATCTCAGTATTAAACTTATCAAATTGAAGAAAATGCCGGATTGTCTTAAATGGCACAAGGTTATACATGTAGCTGGAATAAGTAAACCTATACCCTCTGCCAAATCCAATAAGCATCCAGTAGGATAGTAGAACCGTATAACCTAGTAAACTTGCCGTTACCAATTTGTGAAATGTATTCTTCATCCAAATCCCTCTCGTCATTCTGACCTTGTGTTTCATTACTAGTTATCCATTAAAATAATCAATGCCTCGTTTCATGGCAGCAGTACGCAAGCTCTTGACTGCCCTTACGACGGATGGCCGTTTGTCAGACAACAATATAGCTATCACTTCTTCTTGTAATGGGTCTACATACTTCAACCCTTCAGCAGATGTGAATATCTTGGCTATATTCCATCTAACTTGCTCATTGTCAATGTGAATCCATGTTCGCATTCTTCGAATGACATGTGCAGGGAAATACCTTAACAAACCATCACCTATGGCGAATGCACCTACATTCTTCTTCACATAGGAATCCGTATCGTATAGCAGCGGCTCTACCAGATCTATAAGTTGATCTGCTTTCGTCTCATCTCTGGACTTCGCTGTATATTTCACAGCGACTGCCACCGCTCTGCGGATATTGGGAGAGGAACTTCGGATACACTCTAACATTGTTGCGTAATAAGTTTCGAAATGATGGTTTAATACAATACTGCATGCACTTGCCGCCCACTCTCGCACTTCCCAGTTTGAGGAATCTGCTAATTGATACAGTCTATGATTCGCATCTTGTGGATTTACATGATAATGTTCAGCAAGTAAGATTGCTCCCAGCTCTTCTCCAACTGTGCTTGCAGAATCAACCAAGGCACATGCCATCTTATATGTATCATTAGAAGCATCTTCATAGTGGGTTCGAATCATCTTCAATGCTTTCACCTTAACTACTTGTGCAGGTGTGTTAGCATGATTGGTAGATAGACCCTCTAAGACATTCAACATTTCTCGCACATCTCGAGATTCTAATGCATGCAAGAAGTGTGATTCCCAAGACATCTTGTCACCTCCGTAGTGACTTACAACTCAAAAACCTCGCCATTATGCAATGTCACAATCACCTTGAATTGGTACTCAGGATACTCGTTATGCTCTACAGGGGCACCAGTATCTGCATGCGAAATCGTCACCCTATAATCACCGTATTCTACACCGTTCTCGTCTGTAGCTATTTCACCATACTCCATATCTGGAACGGATTCAGGATCGATCTCGCCAGCCGCGATCTGAAGTCTTAACTTATCTCTAGCCTCGGCATTCACGATATTGTGATCGGTTACGTCTTGCGCGAACACTTCCTCACCTTCATAATAAGCTTTCACTACTACACTGTTGATTTTCAAATCAAGTTTACTGAATGTCTGATTCCTCACAGAGAAGGTATAGACTGTTCTTTCTTCATTGGTGCCTGTACCCGAAGACGTTACACTAATTCTGTTATCCATGTCACTATGAATATGGTGGGGATAGGAGGAAGTATTCAGCTTCTTGTAACTCCCGTCTTCCGATTGTTGGTATATGTCCATGATATAATCGTCTGTATAAGCTAACTCAACCTCGCACGAATAGTCTATTCCATTGGATGTGATACACGCATATTCTTTGGATTCAGTGTCATCTTGTGTGGAGGCTCGAACATAAACAGTTGCCTGCTCATCTGCCTGCTTAAGCGTGAATGTCACTAGTGATTGAATCGTTTCGGCTTGTGAATCTACCGTTTCATAAGTAGACTTATAATTCGTCACCAAACTTTGTTGTTCGTTGATAACATTCTCGACTTGATTTAAGAAGGTCTGACTTGCGTGGTTGAAGTTCTGGTTCATGTTCGATTCCATATTGGACAGTCGATTCTGCATCGTTTCCATTTCACCTTTAAGCCTGAAGTTTTGATTGATAATCAAGACAATGACTATAATCAAACCAATCATGATCGCCATGTATCTCTTGTTGTCCATAGTGTTATTGCCCTCCTAATTTGTATGTTCTCATGAGCTCATCACTACTTTCTTCCCAACGACCAATACTCTATGCAATTGTAAATGTACACATTTCGCATCAAAGCCAGCTAGTCTTCCTCTCGATTAAAAATTTTTCATTTCATCCGGAACGATTACAATATCCTCAACTTTCACTTCCCCTGCAATCTCAGGGGTCAGATTGACAAGTACCATTTCCCCGGTGTCAAATGTCAGCAATTCAAAATTTCTAAATGAAAGACTTCCGGAAGAACGATCATTCATCTGTACAAGGTCCTCAAATTGTTCCTTTAACTTCTGCTTTCCAAGATATTCTTGTCTTCCTTCATTGAACAAATTAGTGAAAGCATCGAAATCATTATGCACGGGCGAAACGTTCAATAACATGGTCGTATTCTCAGGACTGTCTGGCTTGATTTCAGATGTGCAGCCTACTACAATGATCAGAAGTAATAGTGAAATGGTAACTTTCCTACTCACAGTTCATTCCTCCTCTCCATCTTATAAACCATATACCCCTCTACACATAGGAATCAACCTTGTAATGTTCTACGATTACTTGCCAACCATTGATACAATGCTGGATTCGTATATGTTTCATACATAACAGCGTGCCCGTGCCCCAAACCCTTGTATTTTGTAAAATGAGGCGTTTCACCGTTATGCGTTAATGCTTGGATCATCGTTGCCGATTCTGATATGGGAACAACTTCATCATCTTCACAGTGAAAGGCCCATACAGGAATTTTCGTCATCTAACAACTGAAGGTCACTGCCTCGTTTCTTCATTCCATGTAGAAATACGATCAATGGTAGCGATCCCTCAAACACCTTCGGCAAAAATAGTCTGTATCCGATAGTCATCCCATTATGGTTCAACAAATGATTAGATGTCGGCATTACCTTCACCCCTCGTGATGATTCATAAGATTTTCGTAACACTGGATTTCTAGATCATTATACTACAAAATGGAACCATATTCCGAAACCAAGTTTCATACAGCAAAACAAGGAGGGGTTCAATGTCATTCCAATTCTATGGGATCGATCACGTACAATTGGCTGCGCCAGAAGGCTGCGAATCTGAAAGCCGCACATTCTTCGCTGACTTATTGGGATGGGTGGAAATCCCTAAACCGGAGAACCTAAGAAAACGCGGTGGTGTTTGGTTTCAATGTGGAATTCATCAGGTACACATCGGCGTTCAGAAGGATTTTGTTCCTGCTACTAAAGCCCACCCCGCATTTCATGTGCAGCATATTGATGCCTTGCGGAAATATCTAATTGATAAGGGTATCCACATCATAGATGATCAAGCGCGTTCCGATGAAGAGATAACACGCTTCTATCTTCACGATCCTTTTGGCAATCGACTTGAATTTCTGGAGACAGACTCCTGATTGCGAATTGTCGCAACAGGGGTTACTGTCATACACTTCGACATCCATGTTATCTACTCCCTGTTTCCTTCCTCATGCTGTTCTCCATCCACTTTCGCTCTATCAAATAAAACAACTCACCCATGTTCAGTCCAGCAGGTAACTGATCTACAAACTTCACTTCCTCAATTTCATAATCAAGTAAGTCGGTTAATTGCGTGATTGCTGCATAGAATACCATCCCATAACTTCCATTCCATTGAATGATTCCGAACGGCTCTAATTCGGATTGTATAGCACCGGTTTCCTCGTACAGCTCTCTTCTTGCTGCTGCCTCTACTGATTCGCCCTGTTCCCTGTTGCCGCCAGGTATCTCCCAACCACCGCGCTTAGTATTCTTGATAATCACTAATTTATCGTTATATTTCGCCAGAAGGATAACGAACTTTATCTCGTTCTGATTGATTTCGCTCAGTTCAAACCATGTCATCAATTGCGTTTCCTCACTTCTGCAGCTAATAATGCGGTGTTATTATCTAGCTTCAATATATTCCTTCATTGGCTCCATGTGGTGCTGATCGTGCCATATAAAGTCCTGTAAGTATTGAGGGATATAAAAGTCACTCCCGTCCCCATCGATATAATTCTGAGCCACTGCGTCCTCTGGCAATGATTCAATCGCTACAATAATCTTATTCCGATAGTATAACGCTTTCTCAACTAGTTCGTCAGTATTTATCGTCTTAGCGTAACGTATTGCCTTGCGATTAAATTCGTCGAAATCCAAGTGCTTGAGCGTGATCTTCTCACCCGAAGCTATCTTCTCAATGGCTTCCTCATAAAAATACTGATCCCATAGCATGATATGACATACGATATCCCTAACCGTCCATTTCCCAGGTTCCAAGCATGCGTTCCATGTTCGTTCCTCTAAGTCCCGCAGGGAGCTGGAAAAATCAATCCATTCCTTGAATGCTTCGAGTAATTGTTTGTATTCACTGCACACTGCCATTGTCACCTCATTCTATGTAAGTTGGTTATTCGCTATCGAGTTCTTTCCAATTAACCTTGATGACTTCCCAGTCATCACCAAATGTCACCGTCTGATCAATTTTGATTTGATCCCATACTTCTTGCTCGTCTATATGAACAGCTATTAGGGTGTCATCTTTACCTGATACGGACACATAGTATCTGCCGCCTTGTTCATATTTTTCTTTTACAATTCGTGTGGTTTCGGTTACTTCTTCTTGTAATTGACAACCGACCATGAGTGTAACAATTAGTAGTGTGAGGATCATTCGCTTCATGGGCTACTCCTTCCCCGTACTCACGGCAAGCTCATTTCAATAGTCCTCTCAATCTGACTTTTACAGCTTTCTCTTATCCTCACAGATCATGAGTACGTTTCCATCCGGATCTCTAAATGTGAAGAAAGATATCTGATCATGCACTTCGATTTCAGTCACGATTTCGATGCCTTTCCCCTTTACATACTCATAGGATTCATTTAAGTTGTTAGTTTCGAAGAAAAATTGTGTTTTGTTATGATGGCTCGTTCTATCCTTCATGTTGCTGTCCAGCAGCAAGTCTGATCCGCCATCCACTGGAACGGAATATATGGTTCCTTCATGACTAGTTGGTTGTTCAGGCAATCCAAGCAACTCGCTATACCACTTCACGGCACGATCCATATCGCTTACATGCAAGAATACAGCTCCAATTCGATTGGTAATCGGGCTACTTGCCATGTTCATCACTCCTTCGTTGTTCTTGATACCTCTTGCGAAGCTGATTCACCTGCGCCTGGTGATAGCGGCTATGATCCGCCATATAAGGTATTATACATTCAACCCATAATGATAAAATGCATCGTCTCGCTGGTATCCGTTCTTCTCATATAATGTCTGCGCCTTCACATTGTCCATGGCAGTTGCCAACTCCAGGCCTTTGGACTTGGTTAGTATCGCATGCACTCGAGCTGCATCCAATAGAAGCTGAGCCGCCCCTCTCCTTCTATAAGATTCTGCAACATATAAGTCATTCAGAATCCAAGAACGCTGCATCGACAGCGAAGAGAAGACAGGGTACAGCTGTGTAAATCCGATAAATTTGTCTGCTGTCGTATCCTTCACTAAGAATATTACGGATTCTCTGTTAGAGAGTCTTTCGAATAAAAACTGTCTTGCTCCTTCGATGTCAGTCTGTTGATGATAAAATTGGCGATAGTCATCAAATAATGCCGCTGCATCATCAAGGTGCTCCATCGTGGCTTGGACAATGTTCAGGGATGCGTTCATAAATATCTCTCCTTGTTTGAAATTTCTACTCAGCGTCTTTGTCCATGTAACGAACCATCAAATCAGACAGCAGTTGCCTAATCGCCGTGCGCAGTTCCTTCGGCTGCTGTACCGCCGCTTCCCTGCCTAGCCCAACGAAGTAAGAAGCGAAGTACGAGATATCCTTCCTCGCTACATTCCCTTCCAGCCACCCTGTACCATCACTACGCACATGGAGCAAGGGAACAGACCAAGGTTCCGCCTCGCAAGCTTCTACACCTTCTGCGGACAGCTCTGCATGAAAGTATACGCAATCGTCTGCAGAGCGTGTGAGTTGGTCCTTGCTTCCAAGGTCAATATGCTGAAGATCAAGCGGCTGGGAATCTGACGGAACAGCGGATTCAAACCGATCACAGCGGAACACGCGATACGTCTTGCGAAGCAAGCAATAAGCCCAGCAATACCACAATCCATCTTGGGTGAAGATGCCGATCGGTTGAATCTCGCGCATTCCCCGTTGCCGCTGTGATACATATTCCACAAGCAAGACAATTTGTCGGATAGCAGCATCCAGCAATACGGACAAATGCGGTGACTGTGCTTGTCTAACCGGTGTAACGAAGTCAACTCGGTCTCTCATCTGATCGATCCGGTTGCGCACATCTTCTGGCATGAAATTGTAGAACTTGTTCAACATAGCTGATGTTTCAGTTTCGAATGGGAGCGACGAATAGTGACGCAAAGCCTGAACAGCGAAGAACACCGCCACTGCTTCCCGCTCCGTGAAGGCGATCGGAGGCAAGAGCCGTTCCTGCAAAATCCGATAACCGCCATGGGGACCTACTTCCGAATACAGCGGTACACCCAGTTCACTCAGTTCCTGCAAATCGCGAAGAATCGTCCTCGTAGATACATCGAATTCGATTGCTAGCTCCTTAACCGTAAATCGGCGCTTGCGATTAACTGCAATGATCATTTCCATTAGACGCTTGGACTTGGACATATGCACTGCTCCCTACTTCGTACAAAATCTAATTTAACTATGACGTAATTTGTCACTATTATGCGCTACAATCGTAGATGAGTCCAGTTAGAAATCATATAAAAGGAGCTGAAGCAAGATGAGTTTACAATTGACACCATTTATCATGCTCGATGGCAAGGCCAATGAAGCGATCCGATTTTACGAGCAAGCATTCGGTGCGCGAGTCGTGTTCAAGCAGACGTTCGGAGACGCTCCAGAGGAAGAGAACGCTTCGCCCATGTCTGAAGAAATGAAAGGACGAATAGCCCATTCTGTGTTAGTTGTTGGCGGTTCCGAATTGTACGTCAGCGATTCTGAAGCTGGCCTACAGTTAGAGCGCGGAGACCAAGTCAACATCTGCGTGACTGTCGAGAACGTATCGGAAGCGGAGCGTATGTATGAAGCGTTGCGCCCGGAAGGAAAGGTACTCCTCCCCCTGCAACCCCTCTATTTCAGTCCCGCTTACGGCATGGTGACAGACAAGTTTGGTGTTACCTTTCAGATTTTCACAAAACGGAACGATCAACCAGAAGGAACTCACTAATTCATGACACCACTCACTGGCTTGGGGCTGATAGCTGCCTCAAGTCTTATGTGGTAGTGCCTTGGTAAGTGCTGTTGCCTTCATTCGATTATTATTTGCCATCCTCTAATTGAATCGGGTGTTAGATGACTCTGAATAAATAGCTGTGGAACCATCATACCATAATGTCCCAAACGGGAAAAGAACATTCGTTCGATATCATTCTGCGATATTCTCAGCTCGCGGGAAACGAACTTCAAACACCGTTCGGACTTCGTTGCTTTGCGCCGTAATAGTGCCATGATGCTGCTCTACAATATTTTTCGCAATGAACAAGCCGATGCCGGTTCCCTCATCTCGTTGCGTTCGCGCCTTATCCCCTGTGTAGAACATATCGAAGATGTAGGGCAGTTCATCAGGAGAAATACAATGTCCATAATTGACTACCTGGATGACGACATCATGCCCATCAAGATGACCATGAATATCGATATATTCTCCGTCCTTCCCGTATCGAATAGCATTGGTCATCAGATTATCGAATACACGCGCCAGAAGATCGCCTTCGCCCCATACAGCCAATTGCGGCGTCACTTGCAATCGAGTGGTCAAGTTGTTCTTTTCAAGTGAAGGGTACATCTCCTCATTTAATTGAATAAGCAGCTCGCTAAGATCGATCTTACTCTTATCAATGAACATTGATTTGCCATAGTTCGTGCGAGCAATTTCAAACAATTCATCAATGAGCTTTTCCAAACGCTTAGCTTTGGTATGAGCAATGCCGGAATAATGCTTGATTTGTTCTGCTGTAAGCTCTTCGCCTTGAAGGATGTAATCCAAGTAACCTAGAACCGATGTGAGCGGCGTACGCAAATCGTGTGCCAAATTCAAGACCAATTGTTCCTTGCTGTTCTCTGCGAAGTCTCCCCGCTCCAACGCTTGTTTCAATTTCTCACTTGCCAGATTGATGTCGTGTGCAATGTCTTCGAATTCATCGTTGGATCGAATGCTAACCTGGCTGTTGAAATCGCCTTTCGCCAGTTGATGAATGCCGCGCGAGATTTCATGGAAATAGGAAGAATAGCGTTTGGTGAGCAGATAAAAAAAGCAAATCGATAAAGGGATAAAAATAATCAGAAAAAAATTAATGTCTCCAACTTCCCGCATGAAATAGCGCACTTTCGTCAAGGGGTGTCCGAACTTCAACGTATGATAGTAGCTTTGGAGCAATACGTACAGCAGGTAGGTGATCGCACCGGAACAGAGTGTGCTTGCGCCGAACAATAAGATCATTCTAAATCGAAAGCTTCGGATGATATTATCCATTGAATGTATATCCCACTCCCCAGACCGTTTTGATCCACTTGCTCGTATTATTTTCTCCAAGCTTCTTACGCAGTGTGCGAATATGCACCATGACCGTATTTCGGCCTTCGTAGTAGGCTTCACCCCATACTTGCTCGAATATATTTTCCGTGCTGAATACCTTCTTCGGATGACTGGCAAGCAAATGTAAGATATCAAACTCTTTCGGTGTCAGCTCGACTGCGTTACCGAAGACCAACACACTACGTTGATCGGGATCGATGATCAAACCTCCCCTATCCACAACAGGTGTGTCGGATGTCGCTGATGAATGGAACTGCAATGCTCGTCGCAGCTGGGCATTCACACGGGCAACCAATTCCATCGGGTTGAACGGTTTGGTCACATAATCGTCGGCCCCTCTAATAAGCCCTGTAATTTTATCGAGATCACTTGTCTTAGCGCTGAGAAAAATAATGGGCAAATGGTACTGTTCCCGAATAAGTTGTGTCGCTTCGTAGCCGTCCATATTCGGCATCATAATATCGAGAATCGCCAAATCGACCGGCTGCGTCCGAATAACATGAACAGCCTCCAGCCCATCGGAAACCTTGATGCACCGATAACCCTCTTTTGACAAATGCAATTCCATTAGATCAGCAATCTCCGTCTCATCGTCCGCGATTACTATTGTGATTGGTTTCATCATCCACCTCTGGTCATCATAAATACATCTATATTGTAACAAATTCTCTATACTTCGAAAGCGACACTCGGATGCTTGTCTGGCGGATCTTCTCCTTCCGCACTTCATCAGAGTCAGTGAAGAAGCAAGTATCTTCGGCTATGTGTAGTAAAGCTGCCTCTGCTGCCAAGGATGCATGCGATTCACACGTTAATAGATAATGGCAAATTTGATAACAGTATATCTCATACTGCCGCAAAACATCTATTTTATTCAACGCCGTAATAGTCAAGGTCGCTCTCATACACCATTTCCCTCCGACCTAGCCGCATTCGACTGAGTTTCATCCTGATTACTCGTATGCACGGTCATAATCACACCATCCATATTATTACCTGAAATTTCATAGCTGTCATTCGCAGACACTTGGATCGTGGTACTTTGGGAGATTGGGTGGTAAGAGATTTCATAGACCTGCTCATCTAACGTAATCACGATGGACTTCTGCTCCTTCACAAAATCCAAATACTCTTCCAGAACAAAGTTTTTCTCATACATAATGGCACTATGCGGTAGACCCACATATCGAAAATGCCAAGGCTCATACTGAATACCTGTGATGTGCGTCTTGTCCTCCGGATATCGTAAAATAAAGCCGTACTTCCATGCGTTCTCCTTCAGCCACTTCCCTTCAGCAGCATGCGCCATCTCCCCTTGAGTAGAGCCAATATCCAACGCCAAACCAAGATTGTGCTCACTATGGCCAGCAGGCAGAGCGTATTCAGGACCCAATTCCTCGTACAGCTCGCCTTGCTCCAACGTGTCCCGGTAACCGCTGGTAAGCATAAAGTGATTCACCCCGTCATGGCTAGCAGCCTCTATCATAGTTGAGAATGACCGCAACAAGCTTGGCGCTAACCGAATATTGTGATCCAATAATACGAACCCATTCACTGATTCCCAATGATCAGACAGGGTAATCGCCTCGGATTCTGCACCACTAGGTGAAACGGGATATTCCTCATTAATCAACACTAAATTACCCTTGTATATGTCCTCGATTGTTACCGGTACCGCCTTGTCATTCTCCTGAAGGATTTCCTCCTGCATTTGGTAATCTATTTCCGGTAGTTGCCCGTTAGTATCAGCTGGTAGAAACCGTGTATAACCATAACTAACTATAAGCAGTAGAACCAATAAAAAAAACCATTTCTTCATCGAAGCTTCCTCCTACATCTTTGAGTACTAATAGAGTAAGAGAAACTATTTAAAAAGAAATGGGGGCAAACCTTAAATTTTTCTTAAATATCTATGTAGATGAACCAAGTAACTGAGCTTGAGAATGTGTAAGCATATCGGGTAACCGTCATACTCCCAAATCATTTCGGTTCTTCTCAATATAAATATCTAATGCGCGAATACCACGCCGTGCCAGCTTGATTAACAAAACTAGACAGTAAACACCGACCACAAAAGACACTAAATAAAATAGAACAATGATATTCGACGTCCAATATACTGTAGACATAGTCCACTCTCCTAACTATTCTCGATTCTTCTTCGCCATTAGCCTACTCACTCGGCTTCGTCCAGGTTAGTGTATATCGATAGTAGAATCGACGACGGATGACTGCCCCGGGTAGTACCTCAAGGGCCGCTTTGCGAATTTCGCGTATCGATTCTTGGGGATCTACAATGCGAACACCGATGTCTTGCATCCCGCCATGAAGCCGATCCATGAAGCGGATCGGGAGCAGGAACAGCCCGTTGATCAAATAATCCGTTATCGATTTGTCAGCCGCCAATCCAACAATAAGAAGCTTCCCACTAGGCGCCAGTACATCACGCATCTTAGTCAGAGCTGCCCTCAATTCCATATGGTGTAAGGTCGCTACACTGATCACCGTCTGATAACGTTCCGCCTGTGGTGGAACTTGCATGGCAAGGAAGTCGTCGGTTGTAAGCTCCACATTGGATAATGCAGCAAGTCGTGCTTGCGCACGCTTAATGATTTCCACATCAGGGTCAATCCCCTCAATCCGTTGAGCGAACGGAGCGATCCGTTGCAGTAACAATCCGTCACCGCACCCAATGTCGAGCACTCTCCCGCCGCGCAGCTTGGTATCAGCAATTAACTCATTGTGAAATGCGGTATTGTGGTTCCAATATTCTTCCGTAGTCTCTCCCCTCCTGTCGTCTATGCACTAGGCAGACGCTCTTTCACTGCCCCGATCTCCTTTTCAACGTTCTTGCTTTATAAAATAGCCAAGTCTTGACAAGTGATTCATGCTGTTTATGCGTTGCTACTTTCACATTCTATCGCTTCAGCAATGCGGTGTTGCCACGGCGGTTAAACTTGATAATCATTATACCATAATGTCCCATAAAGAGCTTCTACTTATAGGGAATAAGATCTGTCGAAGGGGAGTGAATCCCGTAAGAGCGGGGATTACATTGAGAACGGAGAATACATGCAAATCTGCAGTTATTCAAGCGAATACAGAGCCATACTAGCCCAAAAACTTCGAATATACATCCTTTCACACCCAACAGGCTGAACCCGGCCATATCAGAAATCGAAAGATGCACATTCGCAGGCATTCCGCGAAATCTCACTTATATCCAATAAAAGCCTGCACAACCGCAGGAATGTTAGCAGAATTACGCAATAATCTGACACGAAGCCTTCATAGTAAATAATTCGTATGCGGAACGAATCTTCTCATCGGAAATTCAATCTCTCACTTCAACGCTTCGTCGAATGCCTCTTCGATGTGATCCGCCTTATCTGACACCGCGAATAAGATGTACCGCCCTTTCGTCTTCAACACATGCTTCTCAATGAGATTATATTCTTCTGGGCGATAGTCTTGAAACTTGACGGTTTGCGCTTCAATTCGTTGCTGGATGTGCGCCAATATATACGCTATATCATTCACATCCGTGACCTTGATGATTGCCAGTTCATCCGCCCTTACATTGGACGTAGCTGTATACAACACGAAATCTTCCACTTTCTCCGCCTCAAGCCGATACAGCTTACGCAATTTCTCCTGATCTCCTTGCTTCATATCTTCTAAACTTGCCGCTTGCTGGATGAGTTCAGCCACTTCTACAGCTGTAAGATCTGTTGTTGTCCCGTCGCCAGAGCAGCCCGTGAACAGCCCCGCCACAACAATTTCCACAATAAGGATGCTCATAATTCTTGTCACCATCTATCACTCCAAGTGTCTGTAAGATTTAGAATAAATGTATCTTCCAAGTAAGTATGAATATTATAAAGAACTAGCATGTCATCATATTCCCGAACCGTTGCTAACTCCGTCAGTGAATCGCTGTAATAGCGAAGATCGACGACATCGATCTCTGTGAAATGTTCCGTTAAGAATGGTATCATGCTGTTCGCATACGAATCTTTGACCACTAGCAGCTTCTTCCCGCTTGGTTGTTCTGTTGTAATCCGGATCAAAGCATGGTTGCCGTTCAGGAATACCGCATATTTATCCTTCTTATCCAAATTGTCTAGCTCGTACAATGTATCCGTGATGCGTCCTTCATCTACATATTCCACCTTCAGCTGTCTTTCCTCTTTCGGCACATACAGGTTGATCCGATCGGGCTGCAGGTGGCGGAAGCCGCTCTTCGAGTATATCGATCCATAGAAGGCATCTGTCACTTGCCGGATATGGAACGCCGATTCGTCATTCGGAACGATCCCCATCTGTTCGCACAACACCTGATAGGCGTAATAAGCGCCAGAGGTCGTCCAATGATGATCCGTTGTATACACAATCGATTCTTCCCGCTTGGCATATAGTGCTGGGAACACGTCAACGAAGCGTATATCGGGTTGAAGTCGCTCAAGCATTGCACGGATACGAATCAACACTGCCCGCTCATCATCAACCGGCGCGTACGCCGGCAGTTTATGATGGAGCAACGACGCGGCTGTCGGCACCAGCATAATATATTTGCGGATACCCGGTGTTGCTTGGTGGAACAAAGCGATCGCCTCCACTCGTTCAGCCACTTCTTCATCTTGCGGCGAATTGAAGGATTGAATGAGATAACCGTCCGCACCCAGATATATGCCGTTGCTGTCTTTCTTCCCCATAACCCGGTCTACATCGGTCTTCATCCCAATCCATACGTCCCGGATTGCAAATTGATCGGTCACATACTGCTCATAATCTTCCGTGAATGCCCCTGTCTGCAACGTTCGCAGGGAGAAATTCGGCCACTTCTCCAGTACCCGATTCTCCGAATTTGAGAATGACTTATCTGGTGTGAAGAAGCCCACTACGGACATCGTACCGATAAACAGCAACAGAGATATTCCGGTAATGGTTCGACCCAAGCTGTTCTCTCTTATCAAGATCACCCCTCCCCTCAGAATCGGAAATATAAAAATGGATTATAGGACTCACTGACCAAATAAGCGGTTATTAATACCAATCCAATCATATAAAGAGCCGTAACAATGACCACTCCACCACGATTCCAGCGGATTGCCACAGTCTTGACCATCTTCTGCGGAAGCGGTGTCGCACACAGAGTCAGTAGCACGAACATGCCTCCATACGATGTAAGGTCATAAATCGCTTGACGATCTGCCAACTCGCGCGCGCCGTAGCCGAACATCGTCCCGATGAACGCCCATGCTGAGGACAACTGTTCATATTCGAACAGAACCCATCCGACAATGACGATGAACAATGTATAACTATGACCCACCCAGTTCGGCCAGCGTGTCAACCACTTCAGTAGAAACAACTTCTCGACCGTCACGATGATGCCGAAATACAATCCCCATGCGAAAAAGTTCCAGCTCGCCCCATGCCATAAACCAGTCAAGGACCAGACGATCAGAAGATTGCTCAGCTGCCTGAGCAATCCCTGCCGATTACCGCCGAGTGGATAATACACATACTCCCGAAACCAGGAACCGAGTGAAATATGCCATCTGCGCCAAAATTCCGTCACACTTCTTGATAGATAGGGATAATTGAAGTTTCGCGGCAGATCGAAGCCGAACATCTTGCCGAGCCCTCTAGCCATATCCGAATACCCGCTGAAGTCGAAGTAAATTTGGAACGTAAATGCCAGAATCCCCAGCCACGCGGAAAGCACGGACAATTCCTCAAGCGGTGTGGATTTCACACTCGTCCATAGCAGTCCGATGTTGTTGGCCAACAGCACTTTTTTACCTAATCCCCGTATGAACCATACTGCGCCTTCCCCGAACCGTTCCAGCGTCATGACTCGTGAAGTCAATTGTGCAGCAATATCCCCGTATTTGACGATCGGTCCGGCGACCAACTGCGGGAACAACGCCACATAAGTGCCCAAAGTAATAATATTACGCTGCGGCGGTACTTTACCCCGATATACGTCTATGACATAAGACATTGTTTGGAACGTATAGAAGGAGATGCCGATCGGTAACGGCAGATCAGTGGCCTGCATATGCAAGCCAAACAGCTCGTTAAGGTTCTGAACGACAAACCCCACATACTTGAAGAACCCGAGAATTGCCAGATTGCCGCATAGGGAACCGACGAACACCGCTCGCGCTATCGATATACGGTGTCTGTACTTATCAATCAATAGCCCGTTCACATAATCGAAAATCGTGGAGAAGATCAGGATGACCATATACACCGGTTCGCCCCATGCATAGAACACAAGGCTCACAGCGAATAGAACGGTATTCTTCAACTTCTTGGGCGACACGTAATACACGAGCAATGCGGCGGGCAAGAACTGGAACAGGAATATCAGGCTGCTGAATACCAACACTTATCCCTCCCGCTCCGTCACTTTGCGCTTGTCTGTATGTCCGTAGTCTCTTGCAAATATTCTAGCAGCAGCGGATAAAATTGTGCTTGAAAGTGAATACCGTCCGCATCATACAGATCAGGATGCTCAGCTATAAGCGATGACAAATCGACATAACCTACTTGTGCCTCAGCAGCCAGCTCCTGCAGTCCCTTGTTATATGAAGGAATATTCCGATAGCGCGGCTCCGCTTCTTCTACTTCCGCCGTAACCGGAGTAACAGATAATAAGGTAATCGACGCATTCGGAAGTTCAGCTTGGAGTCTATCGATCAATTGGGCATAGTGTGTCAGCGAATAGTGTTGCGGATTTTCGGTTGGCCATAAGAGATCATCGGAACCTAGCTGGATATAGATGTGCGCTGGATTGCGATCGACCAGTTCATCCACATTCTCCAGTGCGAATTGAGCCGTCTTCCCCGCACCTGCAAGAACATTCTCCTCTTCCAGCACATCATGGTAGGACAACCCTTCCGTAATCGAATCTCCGAGGAACACACTCGTTACATACCATGACTTATAAGATTCTCGACCCAGTGCAGAATCGTCCCCAGCCAGTTCGGAAGAATCGGTCAATTGTCCATTATTACCGCAAGCCGTCACTATCAAGATGACCATCATCATGAGAATCATCGTTCCCCATTTGTTCTTTCCATTTCCCATCTACATCATTTCCCCTCTCTATCAAGTCAAGATGAAGTATAACGAGTAGATTTCAAGATCGTATGCAGATCAGATGCAGATGGGATGCAAATGCGAAAAAAAGTGCAGAACCGAAGTTCTACACTTTCGTAAGCTTCCTTAATTCGAAATAAAACAAAACACCGTCCTCCGTATTCCTTGCCCCGTAAGTCGCATCATGCAACTCCAGAATCTGCTTGGATATCGCAAGGCCGAGTCCAGTTCCGCCAGACGTCCGATCACGCGAATGCTCACCGCGATAGAACCGATCCCAGATCTTCTTCATTTGTTCATCCTGTATATGAACGCCTTTGTTCTCGATGCTGATAATGACCGTATTCTCTTCCTCAACTGTTGATACTACGATGTCATGACGTTCCGGCGTGTAGCGTATGGCATTCGTCATGAAATTCACAATAACCTGCTCAATCCGATGCTGATTGCCGACCACTTCGGCAGAAGTAATTCGAGTGGATAATTGAAGCTTCTTGTCCGCGATATCCGGCGCCAGCCTCGCACAGATTCGCTCCAGAACCTCATCTATCCGGAATGGTTTCATCTCCATCTTATACGTACCGGATTCATATCGGGCCAGTTCCAGCATATCGCCCACCAACAGGTTCATCCGCTTCACTTCATCTTCCATCGATGCAAAATAATAATCCCGTCGCGGACTGTCCGTCTTGTCTTGCAATATATACAGGCAGCTTTCCATCACGCTGAGCGGTGTCTTCAATTCATGCGACACACCGGAAATAAATTCCTTGCGCGTCTGCTCCAGCCGTCTTTCATGCTCAATATCCTGCTCCAGTCGCACAATATGGTCGTTCAGCATATCCGACAGTTGATTAATGTTCCGCGACAGGTTGCCGATCTCATCCGCGGACTTGATCGGGATCTTGTTCGAGAAGTCAAGCTTGGCCATTCGCTGTGTCATCGTGTCGATGCGAAGCAAGGGAGCGGCGATTCGGCGGGAGAAGTAAAAGGAAACGAGCACAACGAGCAGCAACGTGCCGATCAAGATATACCCGTAATAATGTCGCATAATCTCCGCAGCTTCATTGACAGGCTGCAGCGAAGTCATAGCGAACAGGTAAGCGGGATTCCCCGACTGATCGACGACGCGCTCCACGAATATTTTGTATGCGATGCCGTTCTCCTCGTAATCTATTACAGTACTTGACTGATCCGTATAGTCCTCGTACAGAAGATCCGCCTGAAAAGCTGTTACCCGATCGAGCAATAAGCGGTTCGTATAGCGCGTTGCTGACTCGCCTTGCGGTATCCGAATCTCTGTAATCGTTCCGTGTACCAACACATTCGGATACCGTTCATGATACTCGGTCGGACTTTCGAATCTCGGTACAACCTCATACACTTTATTGACTAGTTGCTCATTCTCCAATCGATTCTCCTCTCTTAAGTTGGAGACATTGCGTCCGATCCGCTGCGGATACAGCTGATCCTGAATCATAACCCCTTCCAAGGCGATCCGCCGCCCTTCACCGGTTAAGATGTCGGGGAATAGCGGGTTGTCATGGCTTGCCTCCTCCACATCCATAACCGTGTATAACGGAACTGTGATCGTTGTGCCGGCAAGCGCTGGAGCCAAGTTCGATTGCTCGATCCGAATCTCCATCTCATAATCATCCGTATGTTGCAAATAACCATTGTCATCCAACAGGGCAAGCCAAGCAGTCGTATTTTGGGTAAATTTTTGTTCCTTCTCATATGCGGCGCGGGCATCCCTGACATCGATCATTCCGTCTAGTCGAAATGACTGAAGGGCATCCCCTACCCGCTCCACCTTCTGCTGCACATAAAATTGCTTGAAGAATAACGTTTGTCCGATAAAGATGCTCGCAAGCACCAATAAACATAAACCCGTCATCAACCAAAACAACTTGAATACAATACTCCTACTCACGGGCTGTCCTCGAATTTATACCCTGCACGTATGACGGTGACGATATGCTTCGCATGATCACCAAGCTTGGCACGCAAATTGCGGATATGACTGCTGAGTGTTCGCTCTTCACCTTCGAAATCATAGCCCCAGATTCTAGTAATCAGCTGCTCTCGCGTGAGAATGATGCCTCTGTGCTCCATAAGACAGGACAGGATCTCGTACTCCGTATGCGTCAGATTGCAATACTCTCCGTCAATGCATACAGTTCTAGCAGGCAAATCCATCGTAATCCCACCGCCAGACAACCGATTCTCCGAATAATGTATCGACCGATTCTCCAGTAATCGTTTGCAACGAGCTAACAATATAGGAGGGCTGCATGGTTTGATCACATAATCGTCCGCTCCGAGCTCGAATCCAAGCAACGTATCATCCTCTTCCGAACGAGCAGTTAACATCAGAATCGGAACGCTCGAAACCTTGCGAATTCGTCTGCATACCGACCACCCGTCCAATTCCGGCAGCATCACATCCAGAATGACCAGCTGCACATCATGTTCATGGAATAACTCGAGGGCCTGTCTGCCGTCGCAAGCCTCCAGCACACCGTACCCTTCATCCGTCAAATATTCCTTCATAATTTCCCGCAGCACCTGCTGGTCTTCCACAATAAGTATCGTTTTCACCATGGTGATACCCTCTTATCTATTCAAGATTCCGATTAACCTATGATCGAATGTTATCATGTTCGTGGAGACGTCACAATGCACAACATCAAATAGGGAATAAGCTATGAAGAGGAGTGAATCGAGAACGGGGAGTACATTGAGAACCGAGAGTACATGCAAATCTGCAGGCTTTCAATCGAAAATAGAGCCAAACTAGCCCAAAAACTTCGAATATACATCCTTTTTCTGCCCAACTGGTTGAAAGCGGCTATATCTGGAACCGAAAGATGCAGATTCGCATGCGTTTAGAGGAATCTCACCTGTAGCCAATGAAAGGCTGTACTATCGCAGGAAATTATTCCGCCTATCAGCACGATCTACATACAGCAAATATACGCTGTCCGGCTATTGCAGGACCAGATACTAGAACCGTTCGAAACAATCATAATTACGTTGACGGTATATGAAGCCGTCCTTGAAATCAAATATGCAACAGAAATATGCCTTAAGCTTCTGGCCGCTCTTGAAGGCTCCGATGTCGGCACCGACTTCTGCAGTCCAGATCACCTCGGTAATCACGGTATCGTCCACTTCATAAGCCCGTTGTATATCATATTGTTGCGATGCAAGCAGCTTACTTCCGCCTTGCATGCGTTGAAACAGTGTCATCCGGTCACTAACAGTAAGCTGTGCGGTTAACAAATTCGGAAACTCACATTGCTCAATGTCAGGATGCAGCACATCCGTATAATCGGACTCTACAGCACTGAACTGTTCGGTTAGTGCAAAATACCTCTTAACAACAGCTAATTTCATGCGATCCCCAACCTCTCCAATTGTGATTGCATGTCTTGACGAAGATGTATATTCATTCTAACCTATCACTTAAGCAGGTCCTCTCGCAGCGGAGTGAATGCATCCAGTAATGACGACGGCTCCAGTGCCTTCACGCCATGCACAGCATCACCTGGAACGACAATGGTCTCCCCGGCTTTCAGGATGTGCGTAACACCATCAATGGTGTATTCGAATGAACCTGTTAGACAGTAGCTGATCTGCTCGTGAGAGTGCTGATGCAGATAGCCTTCAGCTCCTTGCTCGAAGCGAACCTCCATCATCATCACCTTCTCACCTGGCTCGAAGATGCGCCGCTGCACTCCTGGTTCTGCTTGTTCCCATTGGACTTGCTCGTTCTGGTTGCTCACTTGATAATCCCCTTTCCTTGACCTGAGTTACTTCTCATTATACCGATATAGACGAAGCCTTCAAAGTGACTCACCGGATTCCTTATACATATTCAAGACTTTCGTCACAAACAATGACTTCCATTCCGTATACGCTTGCCTATCATTCCTAAACTTCACTGCTAAATGTTTCTTCAGTCGAGCATACTCATCTACCAGTTGAGGGGATCTTCGCAACATGTTTCGAAAATTGAGATGTCTCCTCAATTCCTGACTATCCTTCTCACAGACATATAGATGATGATCCATCTTCACAGCTTGTCTATGAGTGTATGGTGCATATGAATCAATCCTTGCGAAAGCCTCCCTCCCTTCGATACCTAGGTTGCCTTCGTGAACATAACCCAATTCACCAAGTTTGTCGATGACTCTCGGAAGCAAGGATGCTGACTCTATCACTATATCTATATCCAGTATCGGCTTCGCTGCTAAGCCTGGAACAGCTGTACTGCCTACATGTTCGACTGCAAGAATCAGATCATTTAGATGCAACGTATAGATTTCATGCAATTCTGCGAAGAGCAGGCCCCACTTATCGTTATAGTCCTCAATTATGATTGGTTGATTGTTCATTAAACAGGTTCTCCATGATCGATATGTTCTGATACGCTTGATTTCAGTAGTTCCACTAAATCTTCATCCATATAATGATAATCATCTGGAATGTTTAGACAAACCACTTTCTTGTTTAATAAACTGTTATTAAATTTCTCTTGCATCCTTCTTAGATGCTTCTTCTCCATTACAAAAATAATATCTGCCCAACCAATATGTCCATCTGTAATTTTAATTCTTGCGTTATTTTCCGTTCCAGCAGATCTTACATCATAGCCTGAAATCCCTTGAAAGATCGTCTCTGCTGTTAGACTTCTCCATCTATTTCTACTACAAACAAATAGTAATTTAATCTTTTTCACCATCCTAGTTAATATCATAGCTACCAGAGCAAATCCACCCATTCGCTGCTTGCATGTGTCTTCATCAAAGCATGTCGCAACCATTCCTTCTGCGTTACATCAAGATAATTCAGCGCGTTTATGAAGTCTTGCCTATCACATTCTCTTGGTGATTTCGCCTTGAATAGTAATTGCCATTCTGGGGTTACATACCGCCTATTCATTGAATCGATTCGGATGAAATCTTGCAGTGGAATTGTAATGGAGGGATTTCTTCTGTAAATAACCTGATCGTTCGCATGATCTGTAATAAGCACTTCCACAAAATCTTGTTCATGCTGCAAATGCAGACAATACCTTGGAAGCTCGACCTGATTTTTGTCAATTACAACTTCTAATCGATGTTCTCCCGGAATGACTACCCCAACTTGCCAATCACTGAAGTAATTTAGTACATCCTGTACGTACTCGCGAAAAACAACGATGTCCATATCTTGATGTTCCCTGGTCTTCCTCCCGATTGTCAGATCAATGGACCAACCACCTGCAATAGACCATGGGAATGTACAGTCATTCATGATCGCATCTATACGTTCAAGCTGTGGGTCCTTCACAACATCCATCGGCATATGCCTCCCCCTCACTAATAAACCCTTGGAGAATTCCTTGCAAGATCGCGAAGGTTAATTCGGAATCATTCAACTTACTCTTTCTAATTTGTTGCAATGTCTCATTCACAGGAATTAGTACGACATCAATCTTTTCGTACTCTTCTAATCGCTGTTCACGTTGGGATTCAATATCCTCGGTATAATACACATGCGTGACTTCATTGCTTATCCAACTTGCTGGAATTAAGCGGCCTAAATAGTGTACTTCGCCGCACCGGAAACCTGTTTCCTCCAAGAACTCCCTACGCGCAGCATCTTCAAGTTCTTCTCTCTCCTCCACACCACCGCCAGGTAATTGGATCACATATTCGTCCACCGCTCTTCGATACTGTCTGATCAGAACAAATGAATCTCCATGTCTTGCTAACATGACAGCGGAGAGATTATTCTCATTCATAATATAATGCTTGCCAAGATGATCTTCTGCTATGACCTTGCCATTCTTGCGATACAACGGTATAAGTTCGCTCATCCTTCGCTCCTTTTATCATTTAGATTCCTTTGCTTTATCATCATTCAAATTGAGTCCTCTCTTCCCTCTTCCATATCTTCGTTAAGTAACACCATATGAATATGGTCTTCCCATTTCCCGTTTATTTTCAAATACTTTCTCGAGATACCTTCATTTCTAAATCCATTCTTCTCTACAACCCGGAAGGAAGCCCGGTTCCTTGGCATAATGTTAGCTTCTACTCTATGTAACTTTAGATCTTCAAAAGCATACTTTACAACTAATTGAATGGCTTCTGACATTAGTCCTTTGCCTTGATGATTTGCATCAATACGATAACCAAGATGACAAGATTGAAATGCACCTCGTACGATATTACTCAAAGAGATTGTACCGATGATAGCTTCATTTGCTTCCATGGAGAACATCCAAAATCTAAACAATTCTCCACGTTTCATCTTCTCGATGTCTGCATGGATCAGTCTCAACTGATGTTCTCTAGCAAAGTATGAATTGTCTCTTTCCATCTCCCATCCAGACAAATGATGCTTATTATTCATTACAAAAACTAAAACGCTATCAACGTAAGTCTCATCAATCGTTCTTAAGATAAACCTGTTGGAATGAGAATACAAGATTGTCTCCATCGAGATACCTCACTTACTGAAATTCAAGTATGCGATGACACTGGCTATATAGGAGTCAATGTTGAGCTTGTATCCACGATTTGTATGCTGACTCCAGAAGGCCGTTTGGCATTCGTAACCGTATGCTGATCAACAGTGCTTCGCACTAACCCCCAAATAAGATATCGATGATTGTACCTAGTGAGCCCCTACGATTACGTTCAAGAATATTCGGATTAATCACTTCCACAGTCCCACATTGCTGGCACGAGACGAATAAATAATGATTGTGCTGAATATCGAACATTTTGCTTAAACCTGTCCCTGTCATGGCAACCTCATTGATTTCACATTCCGTATGCCTACACTTCGTACACTTAAATCGAGCATGAATGATATCTTCGATCGATTCTTCCATCTCCTCATTGACTTCCATTGGCTGTGGATCATCTTGGAACACGATATGACCATCCTGATCTACTAGTACTTCATGCTTACATTCTGGACAGACATCGTCGATGATCACTACATGAGAAGCACACCATGGACATTCAATCATGTCATCCTCTCCTATTCGCAATTGTTGCTGATATGAATTCACCAAACATCTACGGCCTCACTACTTGAATCACAACATTCCCCTTCTTATGTCCGGTGTCTACGTAACGATGCGCTTCAACGATCTGTTCGAGCGGATAGCTTCGATCAATAACGGGTCGCAGCTCCCCTGACTCTATACGTTCTTGGAGGAAAAGCAGATCCTCCTGCTTCTCTCGACCTGTTGCGGTTTTATATGCTTTGCCACCGGAAATGTTCAACCGCAGCCCCCTCAATACTGGAGATAGACCAGGACTGAAAGCACTTAAGTAACATCCTCGTGGCTTCAGAGCTTTCATGCAGCTTGCGAACTTACTCTTGCCCACCGTATCGAAAATAACATCATATTGCTCGCCTAGTTGTGTGAAATCCGTGTTCGTATAGTCAATCACATGCTTGGCTCCCAACGATTTCACCATCTTGATATTGTCTGTACTGCACACCGCGGTGACTTCTGCGCCGAAAATCCGAGCCAACTGAACCGCATACGTACCGACACTGCCAGAGGCACCGTAGATAAGGATCTTCTGACCAGACTGAACGTTGCCAGCACGTAGGAAGCGCAACGCAGTCCCCCCACCAATCGGCAGAGCTGCAGCTTCACCGAAATCCAAGTTCAAAGGCTTACGTGCAATAACACCATCCTCCGGCAGACATCGATACTCCGCATAAGCACCGAACTTGAATCCACAAGAAGCCAATACTTGATCGCCTACCTTGAATCGTGTAACTTTCTCACCAATTGACTCTACCTCGCCAGCCAGTTCGAAGCCTAATATCTGAACTCGACTAGGTCTCATGAGCCCATTGTAGATTCTAGCCGCGAATGGATCTGCCTTGCGCATTCGACAATCTCCCGCCGTTACGGATGTAGCATGGACCTTAATCAAGATTTCATTGTCCTTGGGAACGGGCTTAGCCACCTCCTGTAGCTCCAATACATCTGGTGACCCATATGCTTGATAGATAACAGCCTTCATAGAATCCCTCCACTATTCTTCATACGTCATAACCTAACTTCTGTATTCATTTTATTATTCAGTTGTTCGATCTTAAGTTCCATCCGCCCATCCTGCCTCTCGCAATCGGGAATACTATAAATGCAGTGTTATTCGAAAGTGCTAACCGTTGTCATACTTCTGTATGCGGTTTATGAATTCCTGAATCTGAGAAGTATGGTGATGGTTATGCCAGATAAATCGTTGTATGGCCGTATCTACAGTGATCCAACCGAGGGCATTCGTTCTTAACTTCCTGTCATAATCCTCTGCATTAAGCCCCTCTAGTAACTTCATGATCCTAAAGTGAATGGCTTCCAATAAGTGAATAGAAACTAACACCGGGGTTTGTTTGTAGTCATTCAATTCAGCCCATAAATCTTCCCGATATGAAGCAGCTTGAGGTTCTATTTCAGTTAATGCTCGCTTAAGCCTAATAAAAGCATTCATATCATTATCCGCCAAATGATGAATGATTTCATGTGGTGTCCAGCCGTTGGTTCGGTACGGCGTATGTAATCGAGTTGTATTACATTTTTTGATTGTATCGTGCAAGGTAGGAACTATCTTAGCGATCTCCGTAATATAATCCACACGGTCTTCTGGGGCTGAGTTCACTCGTGGGGTAAACATACCAATAGGATACCGTATATTCTCTTCTTCCATTTCCTTTCCCCCTACATTCTACAGCTATCTTCTGTTGGCATACACTTCAGTAATCATTTGGGCACCCATCTTAAAGCCATAGATGAAAACTTCGGTTGAATACATGGAAGAAGATCTCCCTAATAAATCAAGGTTTCTTCAAGAAGTTCCATATCATGATCTGTTAGTCGCTTCTTTAACTGTTATTTGAATTGTGAAATTTCTTTGTTGATCATTCTATACTCAGAATTCCTCGGAAGAATCACTTCTTCCGGTCTAATTTCCCCAAAAAATAATTGCTCTAATATGTTGTTCATACCTCGCACCTCCCTCTCATACTAAACAGTATAAGGGTATTTTCGCTAGATATGAATAATTAGCGAATATATCGCTAAAGTATTTTAATAACCATATTTATTAGCACCAAGCGACTGGCGCAACATTGTACGTTACCTTCATTTTTAATGATTCGCATATCTCATATAGATACTTCGTTCAACGAACCCCATTGCCTTCCAAAATTCATATCCGTCATGGTTCCAATACAATACTTCAAGGTCTAACGTCTCAGTATTTAACAATTGCAATAGTTCCTCGAAGTATCTTCGACCATAACCATTCTGCCTACTATCACGACCTATAAAAAACTGCTTTAAATACAACGGTTCTGTAGAATGATCCACTAATGCATAACCTCTGATCTTCTCGGCATCCATCAATAGGTACGCCTTGTAAGTCCCTCGCATGAATGATCGCATTCTTTCTTTTAATTGTTCCACCGTCATCTTGTTATCGTGCTGCGAGTCTTCAATTAAATGCTTGTTCATTAGAGCAAGTGAATCCAAATCGTCATCTGTAGCATCAATAATTCGGAATTCGTTCATATGATATGCACCATTCTCTCCTCAATGTGGTATTACAACCAAAGTAGCACTAAAGTGAGAACTCACTCGGCTCATAAAACTTAAAACCTGTAATCTTGCTTTCCAGTAAGCTGTCTTTCAACATTTGACTTATGATCAACAATGCAGGGAACTCCGCGAGACGAAACACATGCTCATAGTCATTGCGTTCGTCCAATTTCAACACTAGCTTATCAATAAATTCAATACTACCATCATCAAATAGCTCCAGCTCCGATTCAGCATGATCAACACAGGCATAGCTGCCAATAATGTTAGCAACGTAGTAATTCTCGTCGACTGTCTGAGTAGCTTGATCTATTAACCGTGCCTTGAAATACTGAATATTCGAAATGCCAAGACGATCGAAGACGGTCTTCACTTTGTTGTTTATCAACAATCCCATTCTCATAGGGACAACAATATTATCCGTTATGTATTCCTCAGGATGCTGAGTAAAGGGGATATCGATAGAAGGCAGGTTATTCGGAACAAGATTGCCCTGGTCCAGATGCAGTTCAAGCGACTCATACATTGGTGGTAATTGATCCATACTCCGTTCATACTCATCTGATCGTTCACTTGCCATCACCCAATACATATAAAATTCATCTCCTGGAAGTTGAAATTACCAACAACTCAATAAGTACCATCCCCATATTCTTCTATCCAACTTTTCTACCTGTCATAAAAAGAAATAATGGTATCCTCAATCTCCGCTCATAGGTTTCTTGATGAATGAAGTTATTTCTACTTGGTTTCGACTCTCTTATTTGTTGGACATCGAACCCCGCTCCTTTCTGAATAGGTACTTCCCAATCTTCCAGAGTCGCATGGATGACTTCCGCATTCATACCCTTCAGATTTTCATTTGCACAAGCAATCATGTTAGAGGAACCATCAACACCTGAGTAGAAACTCGCGCCTCTTGCTAATAATTCATGTCCATACGATGCCGTTCCACATCCCAGATCAAGAATATGAAGCCCTTCCACATCCCCGATCATCTCGTTCATAATGGGCTTCTCGAGCGTATCATTCGCATTCTCTGCCCACTCTCTCCTCTGTAAAAATTTTTCGAAAAATTGTTCCTGATCGTAAAACTCTGACCCTCTATTACCAAATATCCCCCTCACTTCTATTGTTGATAGCCCGATTCGCCATTTTTACACTATTCACCCTTACCGTTGTCATCTAGCCGATGGATGAAATAAAAGTATCGAATGATCACATATAAATTAATCGCGCCGAATCCAATAAGACCAATCCAAGGTCCAATAGAATGCTGATTAGCGGAATTCATCTGTCCATACGTGTAAGCAACGAAAACGATCATGAATAGGAAAACAACACCCAATATGATCATAAGTGGAATGTACCTTGCCTGCAATTGACTCTTCGTTAAATGCTTCTCGTGATATTTGCGCCACTCTTTGTGCTTTGCAATATGCATTATTCCCATGAACAAACCAATCAGTCCAGATACAATGCCGATATAGAAGGGGATATAAGTTGAGATGTGATAGGTGCCGTTCCCGATGGGTCCAACTCTAGATTGGTTTAATTTCCACAAGCCATACGATAGCCCCACAATCATAACAGTAGATAGGCTGATTAGGAAAATCCCTCTTCTCAATATACTGTAGCTCCTTTCATAAGATTAACTGCAACAATCGATCGTCCCGCATACATTATCCTATCGATCATACCTAAAGAAGTCTTCTTCCAGTTGAATAACTCCCGCTGTCATCGGATCTACAACATAGTATTGTACCTCTCCCGAAACCTTTACTTCATAATGGTAGCTATAATCTCTTATAAACCAAGACTGTTTATCCGTAGTCTGTATTAATGAATAGCTTGTAGGAATGAAAGTTGCCTCATTACTATCAATCTCATTAGCAACAATAGCCTTCCCGCCTTCATAAGTCGTTGATGGTAATGCGAGAATAAATACGAGTGGGATAAGCACCAATAATACAATGTTCGCTATAAACATTTTCCCTTTTCCAACATCTAGTATAACAACATAGCAGAGAATTTGTGGAAGTATTGCGATATTATACATCCACGTGTTTATGACAGTGTAATAGAAATACCCGTTTACAAAGTGAACTGCTAATAATTCAAGAACATATATGAAAAGCAGCATTCTGGCTAATTTTTCGTTGCTCATTATGACTTGTCCATGGGCGCAGCAACCAGTCTACTGTTGCTCCGTTTCGCTCCTCGCTCCATGACAATCACATCCTTCCATTCATAATAAGGACGACTCCAAATGTTCGTGACGTGAATTCAGTGTTACAAGATATCGTCTTAGTAAGACCTCCACTTAGATTCTCCGTATATCCTTCAATAAGTATTCATTTCATTAGTTCCATTTGTTTTTTGTGATGCTCGTCATGATGTACAAATATCTTTGCATAGCTATCTATAGCGTGTTGCTTTTTACCCTTCCCTATCGTAAAACGAATGCCCGGATCATAGATCTCTTCTATTTTTCTAATCATCTCTCTTCGTGTTAGTGCAAATTCATGTATCAAAGACTCGATATCATGAAATAGCTTCGCCTTTTCGATTGCTACCATATTATGAGCGTCATGATCAACAAACTCAGGAAGTTGTGCGCCATCCTTCATCCAAGGAATCATCTTTTCCATACTATATACATCCCAATTCCAAAGATGACAAATCAGTTCCTTCCATGTCCACTTTCCAGGCGCTACCGGATTTAACCATGCGTCTTGAACGAATGGTCTGTTCAATGATTCCACATAATCAATAAACCCCTCAAATTGAATCAGTATTTTACTAGGCATTTTGAAACCCCATTCACATCAGTGAGGATGGATGTTCTGCTCAGTGCTTCCCTCACAATAAAGTAAATACCAACACAATCTCAAAAACGATGATCACCAATCCAAATATGAGTAACATCTTCCCAATATCTTGCTTGTTACCATCTTCACTAAACGAATAGATTCCCCCGACAAATAATCCTACCAACGGAATAAAAAAAGTAGCTATAAACAATAAAGCAACGGCACAGCCATCGGGACTATTCTGCTCATATCTACTAGCATAGTAGGTGCTTGGTGATTTTGCACGAGAGATAAATGTACCACAATACTTGCATTGTAGAGCATTTTGCTCGTTCTCTTCACTACAATGACGACATATCGTTGAGCTCTTCTTAGCAATCAATAAAGATTCATCATATTTCTTTTCAGATTCCAAGGTACCTTCAAGCACAACATCTTTGAGTGACCTACTGCACACAATACAAACATGTGCCGATTCTTTATTCACTTCGCCGCAACTTTTACATGTCTTTACTGCCATTACCTCACTCCCAAGCTATTGCATACCTAACGATCCTCACAAATTCATGATAAATCCAGTCTTTTGGCCCTTCATAAATCCTGCCTTCTCATAAAATTGATGCACCTCAATCCTATGAGAACCGCTCAGCAGCATCAACTTATAACAATTGTTCTCACAAGCGATTTCCTTAGCTTTATCCAGCGCCATACGGCCAAATCCGTTTCTTCTATATGCTTCATGCGTAATGACATTCTCTATCAATGCATAAGGTCTGGCATTCCTAGTGAGATTCTTGATAATAACTAAAGTACAAGAGGCTACGATTACTCCCTCGTGTTCCACCACAAGAATATGCATATTTGTATCGCTCAACATTGCTTCCCAATGCTTACGCAACTGGTGATCCCGCACCAATTCCGGATCAGTAGGTTGCAAGAACCTATAGAGAAGTAATAGGTCTTCCAATTCATTTTCTTGGATGAACCTGCATGCAGCCATTTTCGTTCCATCCTTTCGCTCATATCTTGAATACTAAGTTATTTGCTCACTCTCGTTAGTGCCAGATCGTGCTTGGTTATTCGCTAATCTCTTCAAGAGCTCATTCACTTCTTTTCGATTTCTTGCAATTATAATTTCCGTCTGATTCTTCGATCGTTCAAGCTTCTCTATAGTCTTAGTCCTGCTTCTTGTCCTATAATTCCATACCCATTTAATAAACTCAACATCTAACTTCTCCGGACAACCTTCATTCATATCTGGTCTGGACTTCCTATGATACATGACTCTTCGCTTAACGATGCGATACATACAGAGCCATCTCGGCATGTCCAAATAAATCACCACATCTGCTCTCGATATTCTCAAATCCAGCGTCCTAGAATAATTCCCATCGATGATCCATTGCTCTGTCATAGTCAATTCTTCAACAACTCTGTCCCATTCTTCAGCTGGTGTTGGTACCCAATTGGGCTTCCAATAATACTTGTCTAAATGAATGACTGGAAGATCGAGTATGCTGCTGAGTTTTCGCGAGAGTGTTGACTTGCCCGATCCTGCGGAACCTAATATCATGACACGGTTCACAGATAGTCTCCTTTCAAACATGGAATCTAACCATATACAGGGATATTAATCGTTCGTATGTATCTCAACCCTCCACTAACTGATTTGATTATTCTTCTCATGTACCAACAAACGCTTGTCTCCATATGATATAATTATTAAGCGAGGTGAGTGTGAATTGGAAAAGATACTAAATCAAATATTGTCAGAAATGAAAACAATGAAGCAGGATATGTCTGAATTAAAACAAGATATGGATACTGTGAAGCAGGATATAGTTATTATGAAACAAGATATGGATACCGTGAAGCAGGATATAGTTACTATGAAGCAAGATATTGTTGTGTTGAAACAAAATTCGCAGGAAGTCCTATCTGATATTGAATCAATTCAGAAGAATATTCATACGATGCAGATTGACATATCTACAACTAAAGATGATCAATTGCGATTAGAGAAAAAAGTTGACGGCATATACAATGCAGTCGTCAGAATCGAAGAAGGTCAACCCAAAGACTTTATGCAATGTTAGAAACCATCGACGGCAAACTCGTACATAAAGATTCCGAAATTTCCGTTCTGAATAAAAGAGTCTTTAAGGTTGAAACTGATATTGAACATCTTACTAAACAATGATGACATCCCCATCCAATGAAACCTCCAAAGCGTTTTACAAACAGGCAACCATTTTAAGGAGAATGTACGTTGATCGTATGACTGGCTAGGGTAGAATCATCAGATCCTAATGCTTGAATGTGAATATGGTCATGGAACGTCCTATCGCCGAATTCCCAAGTATATGACCAACCATCACTTCCGTCTACGTCATAACCAATGAGTGTTCTTTCTTTTCCCGTTCCCGTCCCTGTTGGTGCTAGCCAAAACAATACTATATCTGTATGTTCAGCTTCCACATATATTGTCATCTTAGCAACGTCCTCAGGGACAACCCACCAGTTGGAATCCTTCGTTAAATCCGTGCGAACGTCTAATATCTTAGTACGCCGATCACTCTGTTCATTTGAACAAGATGACAGAAATAGCATTATCATTGTCAAACATAGGATAGTTGCTTTAGTTCGTACCAAAATAAATACCTCCAAGCATTATTTATGACTTTGAGTCAACTGAACTTTTCGTATTGGCGACACCACACCGACTTTAGCAAACGTTAGCAAGTAGTCCGCATCCGGATGCACTAAACTCCCACTATGTAATTATTGCTTGTACTTCAATCTCAACGAGCAATTCAGGATCTATGAGTGCTTGTACTTCAACCATGGTAGCTACTGGCCGGATATCGCTGAAGAATTCACCATGTGCTCTTCCTATCTCCTCCCACTGTGAGATGTCAGTTACAAACATTCTAGTTCTTATTACATCTTCCATCCTAGCTCCTACTTCCATTAACGCTTCTTCTATTGTCTCGAGAATCTGCTTAGTTTGTAAATATGCACTGCCTTTCCCAATAATTTCTCCATCCCTCATGGAGGTTGTTCCAGCCACTTCAACAATATTTCCTATTCGTATAGCTCTACAATATCCAACGACGGATTCCCAAGGAGAACCTGTGGATACAAAAATTCTTTCCATTCATTTATTCCCCCTTGTGCAATATCTAGATTTTCGGAGTCCTGTCTCATGTAAAATCAATATAATGAATAGCCTACTGTTGGGCTTCCTCTATTCACATGATATCTTCGTAATGCTCTACTGTAGGAAACGGATTGTAAAAGTGATGCAACAGTGCCTTCCATTGTTGGTATTCATCCGATCCTCTGAAGCCAATCGTATGGTCCTCTAACGTTTCCCATCGAACAAGCAATATATATTTATTCTTGTCCTCGATACATTTCCGAAGTTCGTGGTTGATATATCCTTTCATCTTCACAATAATTTCAGATGCAACGCTAAAATTTTCTTCAAATTCACTTGTTAAGCCAGGTTTGACTTGCAGCACAGCAACTTCAAGTATCAATAAGGACAGTCCTTTCGTGTTTGAATCTTCTAGTTTAGCCAGCCTTCGTAATCTACCAGGTTTCAAGCTCGGAGAGTAATATGCCTTTTTTCGAAAGGACTGAACTACTATCGTTTGCAAAACCTTTACTCGTAGAGATTTGCTTATTTGCAAACGAAAACGCAAAGACCTTTTCAAATTCTCCATTCAAAGTGAAGTAAACTTTATGTTCATCTGGTATAAACATGACAGATAATTGAGTGGGATAATCACCATGATGCTGAACGGTTTCTTGAAGCAAGGCGAAGCCCGTTTCCACATCAAACGATTCTGTGTTCCTTATAAGGGTATCATATGCCTTCCTATATCGATCATGTCCATCTCCTGAAACGTGAGTATCAGCTTGTACCATTTTATCCTTCAGTGAGAAATTGGTTAATACAACGAAATCTCTGTCGATGGAGTCCATATCTATGTTTTCCCTTCCTGGCTCAACTACAAAAGTCTTCCTATCCCTACCAGAAATCATGCTATGAACACTATAATTAGGGACATTAACAATAGTATTGTCTTCAAGGAAATCCTTTAACTGTGATAGTTCGACGCGATTGCTAAGTACTACATCAAGAAGCTTCATGATATGTACACAATTCTTACCTCGTCTATACTTCCCTTCTTCAGTTGGATTAACCATGATTAAGTTCATGAATGTTCCGCTGCTATTCATACCAAAGGCGGGTAAGAACTGTCCATTATCTTTCTGCAGGATTAGCAGTTGATCATCATCTTTCAAGACAAACTTGATAGGTCTTGTTGAAATATCGAAATTCATTCCAATAAGTGTTGTGTCTGAATGGACTACGAAACTCGTACACATATGAGTCGATCACTCCTCTACCGAATGTGGCAACTCCTTATTCTGTAACAAACCTAGATATATTCCGACGGGATCTACTATATAGGCAAGATAGAAGTGATCGAATTCCATCTTTTCTCTTATGATTTGTGCTCCGCTCTCTACTGCTTGTTCCAGAGTATGATCAACTGAATCAACTTCCACTATTATTCTAGTGCCGTGTGGATAATCAGCGGGTCCTTTACTGATTCCTCCATCTATTCCTCGTTGATCTCCCTTCTTCATCGTAGTCTTGACCGGCCAATAACCCCAGTTCGGATCAGCTACGTTTTCCCACCCACTTCCTGTTCTGCATACTTCCCTTCCGTATACTCGCCAATTACTGTGTCCAAAACTTATAAGCAGGCTTATTCTTTGTCAATTGGGATATTTCCCACTCGCCTCGGTATAAGCCAAACATTCTCTTCGATACCTTCCTGCCGATTCCTATTCCACGATACTTCTTCACAACGAAAAACTCAGCTATTGAGTAATAGCACCAAGTCTTTCATTGTTATTGTGAAATCTCTTGACCTTCGTAAAATCTATTTCATATCTAAATATAGTTTTACTGCATTTCTTATCTGCTCTTTAGTTTCTTCCAACTCAACAACTCCACACTGTTGAGAAATTCTTTCCTTACTTATAGATCTGATCTGATGTGCCATAACAATTGAATCTTTCGTAAGCTGGCTTTCTAATTTATTCAACCTTACTTCAATGGGATAAACTTTCCGACCAGGTTTCAAACTCGTTATAGCCAAAATTGTAACAACGGGTAGGACTTCATTGACTTCTTCTGATGAAATAACAAGTACGGGTCTTATTCCCGACTGTTCTGACCCTTTTATTGGATTCAGATCTGCCCAAAATATTCCCCATTGATACCTCACCATTCCTCTTCCTCTCGATCAGTATCTTGATCCACATTCTCGAATGCCTTCATGCTATCACTTAAATCCTTCATAAACATCGGATCTTTTGAAGCATTCAACATTTCCTCTTTTAATATTTCTTTATCCATCCGGCTTGAATATTCCTCTAATGCTTCTTTTACACCTGCGCTCACTGAAGGAATATATTTTTGCTGCACATATATTTTATACTTGTTTATAAGTTCTGGGGGTAAGTTAAAGGTTACATTTTTCGATTTCGACATATAATCACCTCGATATTGAATTTTGATATTGCATAAATATATTGTAACCGAACACAGTGCTTTTATAAATAGGTCATTCGATCCGAACTGCCGTTCACGATAAGGTTAGTCGGTGACTCGAAGAAGACTCTTGAAATCCTGTTCATTCATTATACGCCAAACTGCTTTAAATGATGGTCCATATGTTTATACATGCCATTGCGCCATTCTTCAGGAGTGAGTTTTCCAAAAATGGATGCGGTTTAGTTGTACACTTCTCGGGTCCATCCACTCGGAATTTATTCAATGTCTCTGGATTCACGGGAAATAAGGTGCGATCGAATGATTGCTTTCAATTCTTAATCTATATAGGTTCATGATTCGTACTTGATTCTCAGTTAATTTCTCTGTATCCCAATTCATATGCATGACACAGTATTCGAATAATTCCTTCAATTTTATAAATAAGGGAAGTCTCCTTAGCATATCTGGAGATAAATCATATTCTTCTTGATAGCCATCGATAATTGCCTTCGTAATCGAACGTCTATAATCAAGGATATTTCCACTTCCTACAAATGAATATTCTAGCGCACTAAAGATCACAACGGCCAAATCAAATAGATAAAAATGCTTCTCACAATCCTGAAAATCAACTAGTGTCATCTTCAAGCTGCGGTCCACTATTACATTTTCTAGCCAAATATCGCCGTGCAACAAACCGTATGTTGAATCATTTTTGGGTAGTTTCTTTATGGTTGACAATACCTCATCCGCAATTTCTCTTATCGAACTTTCTACATGTGGAATATATTTTAGAAATGCATACTCTTCATTATGATGCCAATCGTAAATGTATCTGATTTCCTCCATATGTTCATACTTCTTCGACAAGCGATGCAATCTACCCATATTTCGACCTAACTCTTGCAACACATTCGCATTCCATTGACTTCTAGGTAGATGTGAGCCAGAAGCCGCTTTATACAATACAGTATTAACATCTCGGTCAATTGTTAACGTTTCAACGTACTTACCATGTATAGAAGTAATGGTAGGAGACACGCCGAACCCTTCATTGTATAGAAAGTTAGTATACCTCACTTCTTCTAGCTGTTCGTCATACGATTTATAGTTTGTAATCCTAGCATAATAAATTCCTTCTCTTGCCATGCATCGAAACATTTCATTGGTTACGGATTCAACCTTTGTAATATTTACTGGATACACTTCATTCAATGCCTCTAGCGCCTGATGTTCCATGTTCATTGTCCTCCCATATATCCAACAACATCCCATCGAAGATTTAATCGTTCTCTCCAATCATACCATTTTTCCCCAATAACATAAAGAACATTTATTCGTGTCAGTCTGAAGATCTCCAGCACATTTGCTCTACTACGCCAGCCCGGAACCAAAGGAGCGCTAGTGCCGATATGAAACTAGGGTGTTAAACAAGGTTGGATCTAAGCACCTTGTAATAATGATAGGACTCATTGTCGATATCTATCGTTGAATGAAATTGAATTCCACTTTTCACAATCACTCTATTAGAAGGTATATTTTCAACTAATGCGATTGCAGCAAAATCATTTACATCAGCATTCTCAAACAGATAGCTAACCAGTCCTTGAACCGCTTGTGTCGCATAACCTTTATTGCGATATTCTTTGGAGATAGCAAACATAATCTCTCGACTTGGCGGTGTCAGTTCGTCCTTGATCCCGCTACAACACCAGCCAATAAATTCGTTCGTCTCCTTCAAAATTATTCCTAACCGAATTCGAAGATCACGAATATGGCCATCCTTGGAGATAGCAAGCAAAAAACTGATTGTTATCAGGTATTTCGTATTCATATAACCATTCTTTCCTTTGGGATTTCGGAACATCCCAATCCGGCAAGTATTACTTGACATGTTCTTCCTGAGTGATTGAATAAATGTAATCTAAATCGTTATATTCATAGGTTCGTAGATAAATATCAGGACAATCTATACGGACATTTTTCACTAAGCTACTCATGCGTACCCTCCAAAAACTAATTTTTACTCATTGAATCAAGGGCCAGCCGTAGCTGACCCATAGTGTTAGTGCCATGTGATTATGAAAAAAAATATTTCGCGAGCATTTCTCCCCACGGAGCTATTCCGATCTCTTGAAATCCGACTTTCTTATACAGTTGCTTTGCTTCCAAATTGTCCGGATAATAACCGAGTAATATGACTTCAGTACGATCTTCCCTGCCCTCGATATCATTATACATATTTTTTACAATAGTTGCATGAATTCCATCTGATAGTTCTGGGACTTTCCGCTTATTTGTTACCGAGTTGTTCCGCCAAACCGATTAGAAGTCCTTCCGCTCCACGAATGTAGCAGAGACGATAAGAGTCCTCGTACTGAACCACTTCGCCAACGAGCTGAGCTCCATGCTTAGTGAGTCTGGAGACCATTTCGTCAATGTCATCAACGGTGAACATGACGCGTAAATAACCGAGGGCGTTTACAGGAGCAGTACGATGATCTGAAATAATAGGTGGGGAGAGAAATCGCGATAGTTCAAGTCGGCTGTGGCCATCTGGGGTAACCATCATAGCAATTTCTACGGATTGAGAACCTAGTCCCGTTACACGACCAGCCCATTCACCCTCGACCGTAGCTCTCCCTTCAAGCTTCAAGCCAATCTCCTCGAAGAAAGCAATTGCATTATCAAGGGATTCTACAACGATTCCGACATTGTCCATTCTTAGTAATTTGTTATTTTCCATGTTTTATCTCCTTATGAGTTCTTTACCCGATAAGCCCTGCTTCATTCCAACGGATTCCATATTCCTGTGACTTTGAGATAGATATGTACATTTACATCGACCACTTAACTTATGAACGCGCTTACTATGACTAATATCATAAAAACAATCACAAAACTAGGACACAATAAATATCTAAACAAGCCAATTTGTTTATGCGTAACATGCAACTCTAAATCTCTATCCCAGGTTGTTGCTCTATCATTCTTTAAATTCTTATATGCAATATAATTAGCGATTAATTGAATGATTCCTACACCGATCGCCATTCCTCTCAACCAAACTAATCTAGCACGCTTGAATGCTAAATCTTGAGACAATCTTTCGCCGTTCTTGGTCTTTACATGGATACCCATAATAAACTTCCCAGGAGTTGTACCGATCTTTGTCATATAGCCCCACTCTATCATCATCCATACTATGGCATACATCACTGTATAAATATCATTTGGAATACTATCAAAACTATCTTCATGAATAAAGGTCCATATTGCACCAATAATAATTCCATGTAGCAACATATCAAAATTTCTTGCCCAAAATCTTGTCCATGGCTTGACTATGTTCATTTCAGTTGTCTGAGTTGCATCAGTTAAGGTTTCCATTAGTTTCTCCCGCTCCAATTTGTATCTTTGGGAATTCCCTCATTTTCATCCCCAGAACACACCGCTTGTGTCTTCATCAACAATTTTTAATTGTTTTTCGAAGTCTTCATCAGGGGCAATGTCGTCAACGAAATGCCACCTATCTTTACTATCTCTCCAATAGACCTTCCATTTGTTCTGATCTAGTCGAAACTGTGCAACATCCAGCTTCACCCATTGATCACTCATAAATCCCGGTCTTTCTTCAATAAGAGTAACGGTTTTCGCTCTGAATTTATACGTAAGCCTCATCTTGTCTCTGATATGTTTCGGAATCTTCTCTTCCACATACGCAGACATGATTTTATCAATTCTCTTCTTCGTAAATGCGTCTAGCATATCTACACCTCGATTGTCTTATGATTGTTGGTTATGGGCGCTGCCCAGCTTCGGTTGGATCGACATCTATGTATCGCTAGCGATATCGTCAATATGAAAGTTAAACCCAGCAACCTCCCATTCATCATCGATGGCCCTTATAGTTATAGTTGCCGTACCTTCTCCATTTTCATAACTTGCATCATAATGTAATATATACCAATCCACATTCCCCTCTGAATTCGCATAAGTATAATCTGAATAAGTGGCATAATGAATCTTGCCAACGAACTTAATGACTTCAAATTGCTGGTTGAATTTATCCAAGGACATATTCGCCTTAACGTAATCACCAAATAATGCATATAGTGTATCACTATTATCTTGATTATAACTTTCCATGATTTCGCTCATAATCTGATTGGCCTCATTGCTAGTTACAGGACTCGCAGTATGCGTTGAACCTGTGGTAACTTCAATATTTATAAACTTAGATAGGATCACAATGATGAGTAGCGCGATTGTCACATAGTTTAGTATATTTATTCTTTTAACTTTCTTGTGTAGAACACGAATGTCTTCATTCAGCTTTTCTACCATGGTGCTTTCATTCTGTACATGCTGTTCTTCCATGTTTGTTTCTACAGTTTGTTCGTTCGCTTCATTCTTCATTATTCACCTCATTAGAAATGTGCCCTACCGCGCTGTTGATTTCGTCCAAATCGAGGAGTTGCTACTAATTAATAGTCTTCATACCTCATTATATCCTCGGCACTACTGAAAGAATGTTCTTTTCTCTGGTGTTTTCTCGAATCCTTCACTTTTACTACATATGTGTTCGCAACCATGTCTCCGAGTCGTTGTTTATGTGTTGTTGCTAACGCTAAGATCCCTGCAATAATGCCACCCACTATTACGGGATTCGCGTCCATATGTATCTCCTTTTCTCACCCTCACTCCTCCATTATAATCCATAAATCACCATTTGGAAATAAAAAAACTAAATGAAAGATCAGGGAAAGCTCGAAAATAAGGATATCGGCAGATTCGACGGCGTAAGTGGATGATACAGAGGTCAGCTTTTTCATTACGTCCATTCCCTAGGTGATGAACTGAAGCCAATATAGTTGTAAACTAAGCAAATAAAGGCTTAGACTGGATGAGATAAGCATGAAGATAATATTTCATATAATACCAATATATAAAACTAATATGATGCGAGTGATCAACTAAAGGAGAGCTATAAGGAATGAAATCTGACCGTATAACATTTCCGCCGGGATTTTGGACAGGATTACAACACATGGGAATCGCCCCCTACGACGTAGTTCACAAAGCGCAGCTACCGTTCACCATAATTGCTGAACCAGTTGCAGTCACCACCGCACAATATTTCAGAATCTGGCAAGCATACTCCGATCTCGTTGGTGACATTGCCCTCGGAGTCATCAAGCTTATAACCTTCTTTGAAACGACACAATACCCGCCGACCGTGTTGGCGACCTACCATGCTCAGGACTATCGCGACGCCCTTAATCGAATTGCTAGGTACAAACAACTGTGCCCTCCAGAAAGCTTGCGTATTACCGAAGAGGGCGAACACTGTACAATCGAATTGGAATGGTTCCGTAGTGAGCAACCCGGCCCGCCGGTGTTGGTTGGAACCACGCTGGCCTTTCTACTTGAGCTAGGGCGAAGAGGCACGGGCCAGTCTATCACTGCACACTCCGTGGAATTCACTCATTCAATGGGTGATGTAAAGACTCTTGAAACTTACTTCGGGTGCCCTGTTCGGAGTGATGCAGCAAATAACCGACTAGTTCTGCATCGAAGAGACCTGGACCGACCCTTTATTTCATATAATAAAGAGTTACTGGAGATCCTGACGCCCGTATTGGACCGATCATTGGATGATCAGCGCAGCCGTTCAATCCCCGAGATGGTGAAGTGGCTCTTGATGCGCAGTCTAACCGGGGGCAAACTTGACATCCGTGCTGTGGCGAGTACGTTGGGCATGAGTGAACGTACCCTGCAACGCCGTCTTACTGATGAAGGGACAACCTTCAAGCAGTTGTTGACGCAAGTTCGACATGAACTGGCTCGTGAATACTTGGCAGATCCCAAGCTTGATATTAAAGAAGTGGCTTTCTTAGTTGGATATGAAGACCAAAACTCATTTTACCGCGCCTTTCGCCATTGGGAAGGTGATACGCCTTCAAGTTGGCGATCCGAATATTTAAGGGAACATCCGCCGCTATGAAATCTCTAATCGAATTTTCTTTACACAAGTCCAGCATTTTACACGTTATGCTTTGGCAGGTTAAACAAGAAATTTGGCGTTGTACGCTAGTTACCTGACGATCCAGACAAAGTATTATAATCTCTATCCGGAGCACAAGTATGTTCTAAGATGAACTTCTAATCAGCTTGCCTTCACTGACAACAAAGGAGACATAGGTTATGGATATGGGATTAAGGAACAAAACAGCATTAGTAACAGGATCAACGAAAGGTATCGGGAAAGCAATTGCCATTGAACTTGCCCGAGAAGGTGCCAATGTCATCGTTAATGGACGGGATAATGAAGAAGTAGAACGAATCGTACATGAATTGAAGTCGGAGTTCCCTTCTACCGTTCCTCAGCATGCTACAGCTGATATTGTCGATATCCAACAAAGAGAAGCTTTGTTGGAGAAATATCCCGATATTGATATCCTGGTTAACAGTATGGGTATTTATGAAATCATGTCCTATGAAGACGTTAACGATGAAGTATGGGAACAATACTTCCGTACGAATGTCCTTGCCGCTAATGGATTATCTAAATTTTATTTGCCTAGGATGCTGCGTAACAATTTTGGACGAATAATATTTATTGCAAGTGAAGAAGCGATTATGCCTTCCGGGCAAATGCCTCAGTATTGTATGACCAAATCTATGTTATTGTCACTGTCCAAAAGCATATCTAAACTCACGATAGGAACGGAAGTCACGTCCAATACGATCATACCTGGTCCAACGCTTTCCGAAAATGTATATCAAATCATTGATACTATGTTTTCTGATGATATGTCGTTTTCGGAAAAAGAAAAGAAGTTTTATTCAGCAAATCTGCCCCAATCTGAAATACAACGGTTTATCAAGCCTTATGAAATAGGCAGGCTGACTGCATTCGTATGCAGCCCGTATTCATCCGCCTTTAAAGGTTCTCCAATTCGTATGGACGGGGGCATGGTGCCTACAATTTATTAACATACGTATCGAACAAGGAAAAGGACGGGAAACTCGTCAAGTTCCGATCCAGCAAACTTGTTCGTGTGGAAAAGGCGGGAAATCCCGCCTAGTTTCCCTTTAGGCTTGTGGAAAAATAATTTGACAAACTTATTTTGCGGAATCTGTTCTGACAAATAGCATTACGAGACAACCAATTTTTCGCATGAAAGTGCGCCTCCGTTAAACTCATTTAGTTTGCCAGCGATCTCTTGAGTAATAGAAATACTCTCAATTACATCTTCAACTTTCTCAATGACATTATTAGGATCAGACCAATTGTCATCTATTTGAAACATTCATTGAATCTCCTTTTGACATCAACTATTGCTTTCCTTCTTAATAAAACCTATGAATAAACAAACCACCCCTATAGTAATGATTGGAAACGAAACTGGCTCTACATCCATCTGAACCAACGCAATACCTACTAAGTTCAAACCAATGCCTAATAATAAATATTGTTGAGCAGATCGATACTTAGCCATGATCATAATGAAAATCATCAGAAACAACCCGAAAAAATTCAACATCATAGGATCCAATAGTACCACCCCTTCGTATGGATCTCTGATTTTACCGAGTTAGCAATTGCAGTAGAGAAGCCCCTTACGGGACAGTATTGCTGATCTCCGTCAGAAAACCGTTCATTCTAGCTGTATCCACTAACCGCCAAATATCTTGACTTGCTGTGTAGTGGAACATATACCATTGGTTCTCATTCGCTTCGTAAATCAAAACCTCAGGGTCCCCTTCTGTCGGTTCGGTTCGAACAAGTGTATAAATATCAAAACGTTTGATGCTGTTCCCTTCTAGGTCTAAGAAATCATATTGTCCAGCTTTATAGTACTCACCAGAGCTAGGGTGACTGCTCCAGGTGTAACTTGATGGTGCTTCGACTTTCTTACCTCTGTTCTCTGCAAAAATATTATATATTGCTCCATTATACGTGTTTCCATTGATTTGATTTACAACGCCGCCCATAGTCATGCGGTATTCCTGTTGCAATGTATGCACCTTCACACCATCGATGACCAATGGCTTGGTTTCGACTGTTACGACATTGTCGCTATAACGAACATCACAATCGAATGCCTCTGCAATAAGTCGAAGTGGAACCATCGTGCGATTATTCTTTAGATATGGCTTGACATCTAATTGCACCGTTGTATCATTTATCACAGCAGTATGACTATTCAATTGTAATACTATCGCTACATTATTTTGCGTGAGTACGACTTCTGGATCCAACCAGTTCACCGTTGCTCCCAAGCTTTCACTGATAACACGAAGTGGTACCATTGTCCGGTTATTCTTAATATCAGGACTGACATCAGAGGAAATCGCAATCGGTGTGAGATCGGCATGGTTTTTCAAAAGTATGGTCACGGACTCGACGGCGTAAGCGGAAGATACAGCGATCATCACACTTAGCGCAGCAACTGCAGAGATCAGCTTTTTCATAATGTCCACTTCTCCCTTCACTATAAATTAATGTGTTTTCATACTCACTCGTTCTTATTATTTCAAACATAGACTCCTCCAAGAGATAGAGATATCGTGTTACAGTGACATTCCCCTAAACATGTCGTTGCATGAATTCCTCAAAGCACAAAATTACTCAACGACTTTTATAAATCTATCTAAATTCTCTTTTAAGTAGACATCAAGAAGATCTATTACTGTTGGGGTGTACTCAAAATACTTGTTATCTAATTTTTCATACTCACCCTCAAGAGCAGCATTAACAAACTGTTGAACTGTTCTTATAGTAGCTCTTATTTTAGAGTTATATTGTTTATATGCACTATTTAATAATTTTTGTTGATGAAATGCTTTGAGTTGACTTAATGAATCTAAGGTTTCTTTTATTTTCTGAGTACCCTGATTTTCAAAGTATTGAAGATGTCCTCCATTTTGAACTTCGCTGTCATACCAAAAACATAAATGTGCAACTCTTTGAACATTATCTAGTTCTTCAAAAGAAGATGTGGATATAAAATTAATAAATGAGTTCCACACGAGATGCCGATCTTGATCAATCTCGTCTTTTTTTAGAAATACTTTTTTCAAAACGCACCTTCCTCCTATTGATTTATCAAGATATACAGAAATTGCACATAACATCTCCGTGTACTCATCACTACATACAAGGCTATACGAAGCCCTACCTCACTGACTATGTAATCCGATTCATAGGTATCTATATGGCTCACAAGTTAAGATCTTCTAACTCTTCATCTGCTGATTCCCATTCTTTATAGAACTGTAATAAATAACACTCCATATATTGATGTCTATAACTTGCTATTTTCTTGCCCCACTCTGTATTCATTAAACCCTTCAATTTGAATAACTTTTCATAAAAATGATTGATTGCTGTACCTTTTGTATCTCTATAATTTTCTTCTGATAAATCATCCCTTGGTTTATTGTCAGGATCGTACATGAACTGTCCCTTCCAACCCGCATAAGCAAAAGTCCGTGCTATTCCAATAGCACCCATCGCATCAAGACGATCAGCATCTTGAACAATCTGACCTTCTAATGTGTTCATTGGTGGATTATGACCGCCATTATATGACATCGTTGATATGATATTGAGTACCTCATTAATAGTATGAACATCAACCAAATTTGTCTCAAGCCACCCATATACTTTATTGAATCCTGCTTCTTTGGATGAATTCAGCTTTTCATCAGCCACATCATGCAATAACGAGGCTAATTCACAAACAAATTCATTGGCTCCTTCTTTTTTGGCTATTTTCACTGCCATCTTCCTTACTCGGTCAATATGCCACCAGTCGTGACCACTACTATCATTTTGTAATTGTTCTTTAACAAATTGTTCTGCTCTATCCATGATGGCACATGAACTCATAATCACACCTCCAGCCACAGGACGTGGCTCCCTTTCACCTTTTACGTATTATGTCAGACTTATTTCATAAATTCGAGAGCTACTACCCCATGGATGATATCCATCTCCAATATACTTAAAACCATATTTCTCGTAAAATCCTATTAAAGCTGTACACAAATACAAGTTGTTAAAACCTAATTTCATTGCATCCTGCTTTATTCTCTCAATTAGAAGACTAGCATAGGCTCTCCCCCTACTATCCTCTTCTATATATAGTGCACATAGCCAAGGATATAAATCTCCTCTACTAATAAAATCATTTGATATCAATCCCGCACAACCAAGTGTTCTATCATTGTCAAATAGCAAGTACCAATTTGGAAATGGGGTAGCACAATGATCTATACAGTCTTTATAAACATTGTATGTATGCTCATTCCCCCATTTTGAATATATGTATTCAAATGCTATCTGTGTGATTTCCGGATTTTCTAATACAGATTTGATATTCAAAACTACCCCTCCATAAAATTTTAATGTGAGTATCCCTGTATAGAATGAGATTAATATTGCAGTTAATCGATTTCAACCTTGCCGCAGGACACGGCGAACAATGCCCATCTTTTCTGGTGGCCAAGGAACAGCTTACTGGCCCGCTGCATGCGCATAGTTATGGGAATTGGGCGACTTCATCGAGATAACCGTCAAAATACCCAGACTTAAACCTTACTCAATCTATCAATTGCTTGATCCTCATCAGATAAGAAAAATATATCCCTTCCATTGTTACTCTCGTACATAAAATCCTTAAGACTCTTACTTGAATAAATTGAAAAGTCACCGATTATCGCAATTTTTGTTTGATAATTCATGAACTTTTGAAGGATTTCTCCAGCAAGTCGCGTCTTCAAATCAAAAAATTCATCACATACTGCTTGTTTATTTATAATAATTCGATTGCACCCAGATTCATAACTAACTGTCGCCATAAGATCCAATGCAGACTGGACATCAGTGATTAATACCTCATTGCTCATAACAAAAGCAAGATCTACGCCATTCTCTTTTATTATTTTTATTTTCATATCTATCCTCCAATAGGCACTAATTTTTTTTACTTTAGTTTTTTATTCTATCCTAACTGCTTCCATTGGTCCTTACTTTGGAGCGGGGTGCTACTCGGTTATTGCGCTTTCGTAATCGGTCATCAATCATCGCTTGGTCGATGGTCTTCATCATTTTTTTTCATCTTCAGTAATTCTTAAAAATTTTCTGTCCATTGGAAATCCATCTTATTTAGAATTTCTCGCACTTTTTTTCTGCTTGTAGAATCATATACTGGCAACGTATTTTACCAAGACTCGATTGGGAAGGTGTTCTAGCCATCTTTGATATACTTACAAATCGATTTTCAGCCTTACCATATCTCTACATTGTATTCGATTTTCATATATCTCTTCTTCATAATGCTTAGTAAAGTAGTCTTCCCATATCTCAAAAATTCTGAATCCATACCGTTGATATATACCAAGTTGAATCAAACTAGAGTTTCCTGTGCCAATTTCAATCCTCTTTACATTTTTTCTCTTTGCAATCAACATCGCTTTATTTATTAACTGCTTGCCAATTCCTTCTCTTTGAAAGTCTTCCTTTACAGCAATATTGATAATCTCCATTGTATCCTCGTCCTTATGAATCAGTACGATAACACCAATAACTTCACCACTCATCTCTGCTACTATGATACTGCCTTCTTTAATATAGTTATTGATCATTTCCTCTGAAGGATCGGCGAGTAGTAACAGTTCCATTGGAACTTCACTGGCCGAATTAGCAGACCTATATTGTACTACCATGATTATCACCCACTACAAATAATTTGTTGAAATTACATATAAAGTTCGGATATTCACGACGTCCCACCATCTTAATCGAACAGAGTGAGTGGCCGCAATGCGGTTAGATGGTGCAGGTTTGTCGCCTGAATCCACTTCTCGAAATTCCTCTGGTGTCCAAGGATCAGCTTGCTGGTCCGCCACGTGAATGTATTGTTATACGGATGTTCCCGACTTCATTAATAAACCTACTTCTCTCCTCTGTAGGGTCCGTAATAAAACATTTCTTTTCCCTTTTTATCAGTACCTGTAATGATAATCGGTGTACTTAAGTCATTGTCCAGAAATTTATACCAAACCGATTTTTCTTCATCGATCTTAAATATGTGAGCCATCTGATCATCTTCACTCTCAAGAATTAGCTGTGAAACCAATGGATCAAAAATGATTCCATAAAGTAACTCTGTATCTCCAGGAGCTGCATTACCAATTCCATGCCAAGTAACATCTCGCTCTGAGTACATAGGTGTCTCTCCTATTACTGCTTCAACTTTCATTGTCTCTAGAGCATTACTTTTAACTAAAACAATTTTCACTGTACCTTTACTTGTTTCGTAAAAGACATACAAGTTGTTATTGTAAAATTGAGTTGCAACTGTTTTTACAAATCCCACATCAAACTTTTTTATTGCTTCGTCTATTTGAGCTTTGATTGGTCTACTATTTTCATATAAGCTCAGGACACTTGTTATTATCAAACAACTAGATAATACTGTAATAATAATGTAGAGAGTCTTGATTTTTGCCATGCTCCATCTCCTCAAATATTTTCGGCAATTTCTGATATGTTTGTCATTCACGAACCCTCACCACCTAAAGAACCAAAGATCCAGCCGGTGGTGCGGGGTTGTCGCCTGATTTTGCTTACCCGAAATTCCACTCGGCTATCAAGTGACGGCATAGCCGGCTCACAGCGTGAATGCATTGCGGTCGGATTTCAGTGCCATCATTGAATATTCTATCCTTGTTTTCTGGAATTTCATAGTTTTCCAACCAATTCATTCTTTGCTTCTTTGGAACATCCCAATCTGGTAAATACTTTTTACTTTCGGTTCTTGGGTTATGGAATACATCCTTTCGATGTCGTCTAACTTATACCCTCGTAGTAGTACGATATCATTACAATCGATATAGATATTGTTCATACAAATCCCCCTTGATATACTATCATGAACTAGATGAACTTACTGAGTAAAAATGACGTTCTTTCCTTGGAACAACTCAATTTTTTTGTAAGGTTTATACGCTGTTGTGATCATGGGGTATTCCAAAATAAATCCCCTGGTCCGCTCAATTTGTTCAGAGACTAATGTTCCATCGCTAAAAGTCACACTAATTTTGGTGGCTTTTGCAATTAACTCTTCATCGTGTAGCACAACAGTTATAGTAGGTTTACCTTCATTTACACGAGAACTACTTAAAACAGACATCTTGTTATTACCTCGTGACCAACTCGAATACATACGAGAAAGTTTTCCTTTCTTGTTTATTGATATTGAATGAATGGAGTTTTCACATAGGATGGTTACATAATTCTCCCTACTCTCAATTAATAAAGGCTCAAGATTATTATCGCTGATATACGAATCAATTTGTTCATCACTTGGAGATTGGTAAGTTATTTGTTCTGTTTGGCATCCAGAGATCACGGTACAAACCAATAATACTACTATGAAAACTCTCATCTTACGCTCCTTTACAAGGATTTAATCTATCGTTCCCACATTCACGAACCCTCACCAACTTAAGTGACCGAAGGGAACGGCCGCGACGCGGTTAGGTGGTGCAGGGTTGTCGACTGAAACTACTACCCCGATATCCCTCTGGCGACCAAGGGCCGCTTGTCGGCCCGACGCGTGAATGCATTGTTATAGGAAGTAGTCGACCTCTTCGAATTAACCACAAAAATACCCTGACATCATATTTGCGCCAAGGTTCATGTGTTAGTATTATTCATTTGTAAATATCCCCACGAGGGCCTATCCTAACAATAAAGATTATAAGTTTGTCATCAACAATCTCATATATGACTCGATAAGTTCCGACTCTCAATCGATATACTTCAGCATCATAACCCTGCATCTTTTTTATACTCGAGGATTGCCGTGGTGATTCTTTGATGGATTCTACAGCTTCGAGTATTCGTCTCGCAGTCGGTTTATCAAGTTTTTTCAAATACTTCTTCGATTCATTCGAAAATTCCAGTTTATAATTCAAGTTCACGTTTTAAGTCCTCCAGTGACGTTGTTTCTCCAGCCTGAAACTCCCTGCGTGCTTGTTCCAGAGCATTTATGTCATCAGGAGTCAATTGATCATCTTCACTATCCATTTGCTTCTCCAAAAGCCAAGAAAGGAAACTTTTGGCGACAACCTTGTTATTATCATTAAGACTATTTATGATCTTTTCTAATTCATCTTTAGGAACACTCATTTCATCGTCCCTCCTTTGTTTTGATTATATCTTAACCATACATTATATCCAACCGTTCTTCATGTAATCATTGGTTTTCGACTATTTCCTATAACGTTACCGCATTCACGAGCCCTCACCACCTTAAAGGAATTCCGGAGGCTTAGATAGCTCCTATCTTAGTCTGCGGAATTCCTGGCCGCGATGCGGTTAGCCAGTGCAGGGTTGTCGCCTGAATCTACTTCCTCGAGTTTCCTCTGGCGACCAAGGGACTCGGAGAGGCCCGCTGCGTGAATGCATTGTTATATGATGCCACTGCCTTCATTGAATTACTTCCATTTTTCTTTCAAGTCTTTCTAGTGCTTTTTTCAATTGTATTTTGTTTTTCGAACTTTTTATCCAATCAGGTAAACGACTAGCTACACTTTGATTAATATATGGGGTTCTTCCTCTTATATCAGCAGTAATGTAATTAAATAGATAGTGAAGATGTTCCTTATTAAATGCCCATAGTTCTCTTCCACAGCAAGGTGTTCTTAACCATAATTTATGATCATAGCAGACACCATAATTACTTCCCCACCGAGTAGTGACATGGCCTAGACTTATATCTTTCAAGTACCCACAGTGATTGCAACAGATAATTGAACTTTTGCATTTTAAGATAATACATGAACTACAATCTGGGCATTCAAGCAACTTATCAAAAGTATCAAAAAAGTAATATAATGATTCGCCTTTGTCACGGAAATGATTGTGCATTAGGTTGCTCCTTACAAAAGGTTTGCAGTGGTTTCACATAACGTTCCCCGCATTCACGAACCCTCACCGACTTAAGGCCATAGGCCGGGCGCGATGCGCTTAGTCGGTGCAGGGTTGTCGCCTGATTCCGCTTCCTCGTTCATGAAAATGCTCCATTCGAATTCACTTCTAATTGCTCCGGGCGACCCAGGACCGCCAGGACCGAAGCGTGAATGCGATGTTAAGTGAAGTTACCACCATCCTCGAGTTATCCTAAGTCGTTGCTACTTGTCTTATAAATTCTGTAATCAAGCAATGAGGTTGTTCTTCTTTAGAATTCATTTGAGGCACAAAGAGCGTTCCTACAAAAAACTTATGACTAGATATTTCTACAATTCTTGATTCATTATCATCATCAAAACCAACAGTTTCCAACCCTGCTTCATGCAGCCTTAACTGATATTTAGGGTTTAACCCAAAGTTGCAATAATACTTTTCCTGTATGCGTTCCCCTCCATATATTTGATGCGTTTTTGATCCTTCAACTAAAATTATTTCTAGAGTCTTACCCGCCAATGAACATACTAAATTATTGACTACAAGATTAGACGCATATGGATCATATTCGGCATGCTCGGCATCTTTCATTAATAATACATTTCGCGCAAATTCAATGACAATATGTTGGTATCCCCCACAAGTCCCGAGAAGAGGTACATTATGATTTCTACAGTGTTTAATAACTTCCATTGCTCCCGTCATATTTTTATAAGGGCTGCCTGGAGCAATCCAAAATCCATTATATGTTTTTAGAATAAGTTCTTTATTGGACATTACCTCTTCAGTAGATATCCACTCCCATTCAACCCCAAGTTTAAGATAACTTGATGAATGTAGTAATGCATCATTTGTTCCGATGTGTGGTTTGAAAGAAGAATCAAACTCGCCAATAATACCTATCTTCATTGATACATCTCCTCTTCTTGTGGTAATAGGCCGAAGGCCGAGCGCGATGCGCTTAGTCGGTGCAGGGTTGTCGCCAGAATAATCTTCCTCGAAATCCCTCTCGGCGATCAAGGGCCGCTTGCGGCCCGCAGCGTGAATGCATTGTTAGACGATTCCTCTGCCTTCTTTGAGTTTACTTCCAAAAGATTTTATGTTTATTATGCCAATTCCCAAACTCTTTTTGGACTTTCAGTAACTGGTTTCATTATTCCCTTATCTCTTAACTTTTTTGCAGCCCATCTAACTTCATATTGCCATGTATAAAAAATATCTCCACTATCTCGTAACTCTTGTTCATAGTTATCCCAGATATATTTACTCACTTGAACAATCGTTCCCTTACTACCATTTTTTCTGAGTGCTTCAACTACGACATTAAGAAGCTTTTCTCTTGTCATCTTCAATTCCTCCTGATAATTTGTCATTTAATACAAGTAATGTGCTTTGTTATTTTTATTTTAGCAGAGGTTTCGTCTAACGTTCGGTATTCACCACCGACTTAAGTGTCCGAAGGACCGGCCGCGATGCGGTTAGTCGGTGCAGGGTTGTCGCCTGAACCACTTCCCCGAAATCCCTATGGCAACCAAGGGCCGATTACTTTATCGAAACTCCCTCCGGCCCGCCGCGTGAATGCATTGTTATCGGATGATCTTGCCTTCTTCGAAATACTATAGAAAAATCACTTTACTTATCTCTTCTTTGGTATAGATGTCGATAAATAGGTTTCATCCTTGATTGACTTCGCTATATAAAGTACTTGTCCCAAATGCTCCGAGAAATGCATAGCGCATTGTAACAACATATCTAGATTCAATCTTTCCTTGTTTCTGACCAGTTGTGTACTCATTAATGATTCTTCAGTCATTTTCTTTGTAGTATCAATCAATTCGAAAAATGATGTATCAATTATTCAGATCAAGTCTAGCTTTGTTCTGTTAATCCTTTGAAATTAAAGATATTTTGGTGAAGAAATTAGAAGAAATTCAAAAAAATGAAATTAGTTTTAGATCAGTTAACCGATGAAGACGTTAATTGGGGCAGTGTCAATAAGTTTGTGTATTCAACTTTAGGTAGGGTACATGGAATTGTATAGTGGTGGGCGTGCCCAAGCGAAGGCGCGGGAGGTTTACTCTCCGTAGCGTTCGCTGTACATTTTTGCGAATGCTTTCTGTGTCTCTTCCATGCCAAAACCGCGAATGATCCGTTTTCTCCATCGGTCATTGTAATCGGTCACAACCAGATAAGCGATTTTCTCAGCAGCATCGACGTTAGGCACGCTGTTCATCGGGTATAAGCGTTTCCGGATTTCTTTCACCGTCCTCTCAATGGCGTTTGTTGTATAGATGGAAGTCC